>Ga0213833_1000005_pt1 | contig 1300177 bp, 1144 predicted proteins | sample SWATP21_FD_160575 | JGI IMG/M metagenome (GOLD analysis project Ga0213833, IMG submission 160575) | Coastal seawater microbial communities from Marineland, Florida, United States - SWA TP2 #1 | ecosystem: Environmental > Aquatic > Marine > Coastal | place: USA: Florida | collected 2016-08-14 | reverse complement strand
TGCTTACCTTGATGGTCTCAAAACAGCCTGAATCATCCAGATCGAAACCTGGCTTCTTCAGACAGATGGACCTGATTTTTTCAGTCCATCTACCACCCGGCAAGCACCCACCTCTATTGCTTGATCCAAATTATTAAAGAGCATAAAACCCCGGTGTCTCGTTCGACACAGAGGGCGCGTATTATACGCAGATGGCGGGCCGTGACAAGGGGAATTGGAAAGAAAAAAGTGAAAAGTTGTGTCAGGGAGTGACGTCAGCGGAACCCCAGCAAAATCGCTGCCTCCAGAGAGTCAGCTGGCGCCCGTTCCAGGCCTTCACAGAGCCCTCGATCTTCCTCTACGAAAGACACGATAAGCCAGCAGAGAAGCGAGTATTCCACCGTAAATTACCGGCTCAATCAGATCTGTTCTTTGAATCCAGAGCAAGTGCACAATCGCCAGCACTCCGGCGCCATAGACCAGGCGATGCAGCCTCTTCCATTGCCGCCCGAGCCTGCGCACCATAGCTTTGGGAGAGGTGATACCTAAAGCAATGAGAATGAGGAAAGAGGCAAAACCAATAGTGATATAGGGTCGTTCAATTATTTCAGCACCTATCCTGCCCAACTGTAGACCCAGCAGGAACACCATCCATACCAGAAAGTGCACACTCGCGTAGAAGAGCGCGAACAGACCAATCATACGCCGATTTCTAACGAACTCGGGACTGCCAGTCAGATGGCGAAGCGGTGTCATCGCTAATGCCAGCAAGAGAAAGCGAATGGCCCATTCACCGGTTTCGATCGCTAACTCCTGAGCCGGATCGGGACCGAGATTATTGACCAACACACGCCAAACCACATACGCAAATGGCAGTAGTGCGAACAGGAAGATGATTGGCTTGATGAACTTCTTCATTTTGCCGATGAGGAGCGATGCAGAACGACGGTCAATACCTGGCCTGGTTTTATCTAGTAGTTTCGTGCCAGATCCATACCGTCATAAAGATGTGCGACCTGCTCCCCATAGCCATTGAACTTGACGGTAGGAATAACGCGACGACTAAAAAGAGTCTGCGGCAATCTTCGCTCCATATCCTGACGCCAACGAGGGTGATGTACTTCGGGATTTACGTTTGCGTAAAAACCGTATTCCTGCGGCTGCAGATCATTCCAACTGGTGTTGGGCTGAGATTCTCGAAGATTAATGCGCACAATAGATTTAATGCTCTTGAAGCCATACTTCCAGGGAACCACTAATCGAATCGGTGCACCATTCTGTGAAGGCAAATAATTGCCATATGTCCCCACCGCCATGAATGTAAGTGGATTCATTGCCTCATCAATGCGCAGCCCTTCCCGATAAGGCCAGTCAATTATCGCGAATCGTGAACGGATACCCGGCATCGTTTCGGGTTGCACAATAGTTTCAAACTCCACGTACTGAGCTTTTGAGGTTGGCTCGAATCGATTGAGGATGTCAGCGAGTGGAATACCGACCCAGGGAATAACCATCGACCAAGCTTCAACACAGCGCAGTCGATAGATGCGCTCTTCGAGCTGATGTGGCTGGATAATGTCTTCAAGATTATAGACACCAGGCTTAGCCACCTCGCCAGTGATTTCCACAGACCAGGGATCAGATTGAAAATCGCCGGAGTTGGCAACGGGGTCACCCTTGTCCATACCAAACTCATAGAAATTATTGTAACGGGTCACGTCTTCATAAGGCGTTAACGCTTCGCCCGTAAAATAGGGCTCTGAATCAGGCGCTGGTTTGATGTTGTTAAATTTCTCTCCCCAGAATGCGCTGGGTGGTGCAATTTGTTCAGTGACTGGCACCGTAGCCTTCAGACCTCCGCCCTGGGCGAGAGCCGGGCTGGCCATCCCCGCTATCGCCGACCCCATGAGCAGCTTGCCGCTGTCAAACATGAACTTGCGACGCTCTTTATAGACGCTTTCTGGCGTAATCTCGGATGGGAGAATGTCAGAGGGCTTTTTAATCAACATATCAATTCACCTGATGCTCCGAATCACGAACTGTTCGCATCGGAATTTACCTTTTGCTATCCAAGCTATTAGACAGGCAAGACACTGAGAAACTTTCTGCGAATTACGCAATTTTCAAAGCTCTCACAAGCGCCGTTATCAGCCATATGCAAAGATTTGCGTGTGATTACTTCTGCACCTTATCAACCGAAACTGCAGCTGGTCTCGTTTCCGCATTTCGCTTGAGCCTTCGATAGACCCACCCAATCGGGCCCGATACCGCATAAATGATACACATCGCCCAGAGCACTTCATGGGGGTTCTGGGCGATTACTGCCAACAATACAACCGCAAGCAGAAACACCATATAGGGCACAGTTCCCTTGAACTGCAAGACCTTAAAGCTGAAATAACGATAATTGGAGATCATCAATAGTCCGGCGAAGATCGTCAGCAACACCGCGAGATAAGAAATCGTAGGCGAAGCGGCCACATCATACTTGGCTGCCACCCAGGGACCGAAGGTCACCAGCCCTGCCGCAACTGGCGACGAGAGACCGACAAAGAAGCGCTTATCCACAGTGCCGAGCTGCACATTGAAGCGTGCCAAACGAAGCGCCGCACAGGACATATAGATGAAACTGGCCGCCCACCCTACTTGCCCCAGCGGCTCAAAAGCCCAGCTAAACATGATCAGCGCTGGTGCTACGCCAAAAGAAACCATGTCAGACAAACTGTCGAATTGGGCGCCAAATGCACTTTGGCTATTGGTCATGCGCGCAATGCGGCCATCGAGACCATCACACACACCCGCAACAAGAATCGCCCAACCAGCTTCATTAAAATTACCTGACATGCCCGCTATGACTGCATAGAAGCCAGCAAACAGAGCACCTAGAGTGAGGAGATTTGGCAGAAGATAAATGCCGCGTCGCCGGATTTCCCGGCCTCCTTCAGAGACTACCTCCTCATGCTCATCAATAGGCAACAGACTGTCCGAGTCCTGATCTTCATCCTCTCCTTCAGCTTGCTGCTGGGAAACGTCATCGAGCAGGGCTTCTGGCTCTCTGCCGTCTGCCATTTCCCCCGCTTGATCGGTGGCGTCCTGTGTATCTTTTGCCATGAGTATTCCATCGGCTTCCGGCCCGGGTAGACCAGCTTACTTGCCGTTTTATAAGGTATTTTCTGATTATACAGGGGGAGATGGGGTGCATTGCCAGCCATTTTAGGATTTTACCCGGCAATAGAGATGCTATATGATCGCGCCTCACCCAAAATCGGATTACCAGAGGCCCTGGTCCTTGCACCAGAGCCTTGCTCAAGATTTCAGAAAAACGGAGCAACTCCATGAACTATTTTAATACGCTGCCTCTTCGTCTCCAGTTGGAACAACTGGGCAAGTGCCGCTTTATGGACCGCAGCGAATTCAGCGACGGCGTAGAAAAACTCAAAGGCAAGAAAGTCGTCATCGTAGGCGCAGGTGCACAAGGCTTGAACCAGGGGCTCAACATGCGTGACAGCGGCCTGGATGTGTCATTCGCATTGCGTGAATCAGCCATTTCAGAACAGCGTCCTTCTTATAAGAATGCCACCGACAATGGCTTCACTGCAGCCACTTACGAAGAATTGATTCCAAGCGCCGACCTGGTTCTCAATCTGACCCCTGACAAGCAACACAGCGATGTAGTCAGCCAGGTAATGCCATTGATGAAACAGGGAGCCTGCCTCGCCTACTCTCATGGCTTCAATATCGTTGAAGAAGGCATGCAGATCCGCGACGATCTCACAGTCGTGATGGTAGCTCCAAAATGCCCTGGCACAGAAGTTCGCGAAGAATACAAACGCGGATTCGGTGTACCGACACTGATTGCTGTTCATGCTGAAAATGATCCCAACGGCGACGGCCTGGATATCGCCAAGGCCTATGCTGCTGCGACCGGCGGTCACCGCGCTGGCGTTCTTGAGTCATCGTTTATCGCAGAAGTGAAATCTGACCTGATGGGCGAGCAGACTATTCTCTGCGGCATGCTCCAGACCGGCTCAATACTCTGCTTCGATAAGATGGTGGAGAAAGGGATCGATCCAGCTTACGCAGCGAAACTCGTCCAGCATGGTTGGGAAGTGGTTTCCGAAGGCCTTAAGCACGGCGGTATCACTAACATGATGGATCGCCTGTCCAATCCTGCAAAACTGGTTGCGAATGAGCTGGCGGTGCAACTGAAAGAAATCATGGCACCTCTTTTCCAGAAACACATGGATGACATCATCACCGGTAATTTTTCTGGCGGCATGATGGAAGACTGGGCGAACGACGACAAAGATTTGCTGGGCTGGCGAGAAGCTACTGCCGAAACCAACTTCGAGAAAGCAGTTGCTGGCGACATGGACATCTCTGAACAAGAGTACTATGACAACGGCATTCTTATGGTTGCCATGGTCAAAGCCGGCGTGGAATTGGCTTTTGAGACCATGACCGACAGCGGCATCATCGAAGAGTCTGCTTACTACGAGTCACTTCATGAAGTCCCGTTGATTGCCAACCTGATTGGTCGCAAGAAGCTGTACGAGATGAACAAGGTAATTTCCGACACAGCTGAATACGGCTGTTATCTGTTCTCTCACGCGTGCGTGCCGCTGCTGGAAGACTTCATGAAGACCGTCGATACTGACGTCATAGGCAAGGGTCTGCAGGTCAATGACCTCGGCGTGGACAATGCCGAATTGATCGCGGTGAATGAATCTATTCGCAATCACCCGATCGAAGTGGTCGGCAAGAAATTACGCAAGTACATGACGGCAATGAAAAAGGTCATTTAGATCCTCTTCATCCATAAAAAAGCCGGGCAATGCCCGGCTTTTTTATAGCTTACGAATCAGATTAGATCGCAAGCACTTTGTCACCTCTGGAAATTCCTGACACACCAGTTCGGGCAACCTCCAACACTGTGTTTTCAGCAATCGCCGCTATGAACGCATCCAGCTTCTCACCAGTACCCGTCAACTGAATCGTAAACGCACTCTGCGTGATATCGACAATCTGCCCACGAAAAATATCCGCAGTACGCTTCAGTTCAGCACGTTGTGCGCCAATCGCTTTAACCTTGATCAGCATAAGCTCGCGTTCAATGTGCGCACCCTCGGTGAGGTCCACCAGCTTAACGACATCAACAATGCGATTGAGATGCTTGGTGATTTGCTCGATCTGAGCGTCATCGCCACTGGTCGTCAAAGTCAAACGAGACAGGGTATTGTCCTCAGTCGGCGCTACCGTCAAGGAATCAATATTGTAATTCCGCTGCGAAAAAAGTCCGACAACACGTGATAAGGCGCCGGGTTCGTTTTCCATTAAAACTGAAATTATGTGGCGCATATCAAGTCCTCTCTGTCTTACTTAAAACCATGTCCTTCATGGCACCACCTTTAATTGCCATAGGATAGACATGCTCTTCCGGATCTACCGCAATATCTACGAACACGAGTTTGTCTTTTAGTGCGAATGCTTCTTCGAGCTTGCTGTGTAGCTCATCGACACTCTCAATCTTGATGCCGACATGCCCATAGGCTTCCGCCAGCTTGGTGAAATCAGGTAAGGATTCAGAGTAGGTGCTGTGGGAATGGCGGCCACCGTACTGCATGTCCTGCCACTGTTTAACCATGCCCAGCGCCTGATTATTTAGACAGATAATCTTGATTGGCAGCTGATACTGCATACAGGTCGCGTACTCCTGCAAGTTCATTTGAAAACTGCCTTCACCGGTAATACAAACTGACACCGCATCAGGAAACGCGAATTGCACTCCCATTGCTGCTGGCAGACCAAAACCCATGGTTCCCAGGCCGCCTGAATTAATCCAGCGACGCGGCTTGTCGAAGGCGTAGTGTTGCGCTGCAAACATTTGATGCTGACCTACATCAGACGAGACATAGGCATTGCCCTTGGTAATTTCATAAACTGCCTGAACGGCCTGCTGCGGCTTGATCAGACCCTTGTCTGAGGGAATAATTTTAAGTGAGTCACGCTCGCGCCACTGCTCTATCTGCTTCCACCAGATGTCCAGAGCCTCTTTGTCGATCTTGGTTTTCGACTTGCTCACCTGCTCAATCATTTCCTCCAGTACCGCTGTCACCGAGCCAACAATCGGCACGTCGGCAGTTACCGTTTTGGAGATAGAAGCCGGGTCAATATCTACATGCAAAATTGTCGCATCTGGACAAAACTTGGAGGTGTCGGAATTGGTTACGCGATCGTCAAAGCGTGCACCGATACCCAAGAGCACATCGCAGTAGTGCATGGCCATATTCGCTTCATAGGTACCATGCATGCCGAGCATGCCGAGAAATTGCTTATCCGTACCTGGATAACAACCCAGCCCCATCAATGTATTAGTGACAGGATAGCCAAGTTTTTGGGCCAGCTTCGTGAGCAACTCTGAACCGTTACCTTGCACAACGCCACCACCTGCGTAAATCATCGGCCGTTTGGCATTGAGTAGCGCCTCAACTGCTTTTTTGATCTGACCAGAGTGCCCCTTACCAGGCACCTGATAAGAACGCATCTTGACCTCTTTCGGATACTCATAAGGGAACTTGGCATTAGGATCCGTCACATCCTTCGGCACATCAATTACAACCGGGCCAGGTCGCCCAGTTGTAGCCAAATGAAAGGCTTTCTTGACGACTTCCGGTATCTCGCTGGCATGCTGAACCATGAAGCTGTGTTTCACGATTGGACGAGAAACTCCAACCATGTCTGTTTCCTGAAAAGCATCGGACCCAATCATGCGGCTCTCAACCTGGCCGGAGAGGACGATCATGGGAATGGAATCCATATAGGCTGTTGCAATGCCGGTAATCGCATTGGTCGCACCCGGCCCGGAGGTAACCAGGACCACCCCAGGCTTACCGGTCGCGCGGGCATAACCGTCGGCTGCATGAGTCGCAGCCTGCTCGTGTCTGACCAGGATATGCTCGACATTGTCTTGCTGGAATATGGCATCGTAGATGTGCAGCACTGCACCACCCGGATAACCGAAGACGATTTCAACACCCTCATCGTGCAGCGCACGAATCAGCATTTCTCCACCTGATAACTGTTCCACTGTGTTTGCCTCTTTCTTGCCCGGCTAAGCGAACTGCTTCTATTAGGCAGCGATCATAGCTGGGCTAAATAGACTCAAGAACGCAGAGCCACGGGCTCGACGGCCAGCTACTCGATGCAATTCTCAGAATCCGTTTCTATTGATTGGTTGAATACTACGTAACAATCAGCAGCACTTTCGGCTCTCTCGATACACTCGATACCATCGGTACTTTCAGCACTTCCACTTAGCTCACCTGTGACAGGCGCGAGTGCCTTCTGCTTCTTGTCGGCTTCGTCCGAGGTAACGTGAGAAGCCTTGTAGGTGGATGTTATGTAACACCTAGGCAGCAGTTTGTGGGATTGCCTGGTTGTGGCGGGACCAAACTACTGGGAAGCGAATCGGGGTCGGCCAAATCACTCCGCTCAAGACCGGGAATTGTCCCATTTACAATAATAAAGTCAAGCTCTTAGCGAAGCTCATAGCCAGAGAGCAGCCCACTTTGAGGTGTCCATACCCCGAAATTGCGGACTACGCTGCGTCAGCCGACGCCGCTTTTTTACTAAAGAGCAGTTCGCCTTTCTCATCCAGGCTTACCACGATGATATCCCCAGGCAGGTACTCTCCTTGCAAGAGATGTTGGGCCAATGGATTTTCAATGCCGTTCTGAATCGCTCGCTTAAGTGGACGCGCTCCGTAGACAGGGTCGTAGCCCACCTCGGCAATCAGATCGAGGACACTGGAGCTGGCCTCCAAACGCAGCTCATTCTGAGCCAGACGCTTGTTGAGCAGGGCCAACTGAATCTCCGCGATACCCCGGATCTGTTCAGACTGTAGGGGATGAAACACCACTGTCTCATCGATTCGATTCACGAATTCCGGTGAGAAGTGCTTAACGACTACGTCGAGTACGGTCTTTTTCACTTGCTCATAAGTCTCTTCATCAAGCTTGCCTTCCAGCATCATGTCCTGAATCCGATCTGAGCCAAGATTTGATGTCATCACTATCACCGTGTTGCGAAAATCAACAGTGCGTCCATGACCGTCGGTCAGGCGCCCGTCGTCCATCACTTGCAACAAGACATTGAATACATCGGGATGGGCTTTTTCGACTTCATCAAGAAGCAGCACTGAGTAAGGTCGGCGCCTAACTGCCTCAGTCAGATAACCCCCCTCCTCGTAGCCGACATAGCCAGGTGGCGCACCTATCAATCTGGCAACAGAGTGCTGTTCCATGAATTCCGACATATCGATGCGCACCATTGCCTCTTCTGTATCAAACAGAAATTCAGCCAGTGCCTTGCAAAGCTCGGTCTTACCAACACCAGTTGGACCAAGAAAAAGGAATGATCCATTGGGCCTGTTGGGATCAGAAATACCCGAACGGGAACGTCGCACAGCATTGGCAACGGCTCCAATGGCTTCATTTTGCCCAATGACCCGCTTATGAAGTGCGTCCTCCATTACCAGCAGGCGTTGCTTGTCACTCTGCAACATCTTGCTGATAGGTATTCCAGTCCAGCGCGAGACCACATCTGCAATCTCTTCTTCCGTAACCTTGTGGCGCAACAACTTCTTCTCGACTGTTTCTGCCTCTGTCGCGGCTTCCAGCTTTTTCTCCAGACCGGGGATCACGCCGTACTGAATTTCAGACATTCTCGTCAGATCACCCGCACGCTTGGCTTCGTCCATATCCTTGCGCGCTTGCTCGAGACTACTTTTTATTGACTGCGCACCCTGGAGGGAAACCTTCTCAGCCTTCCACACTTCTTCCAGATCAGAATAGTCTTTCTCCAACTCGGCAATGTCTTCTGCCAATTTTTCTTTGCGCTTGGCCGCAGCCGCATCGTCATCTTTTTTGAGCGCCTCTTGCTCTATCTTCAATTGAATGAGACGGCGCTCAAGTTTATCCATCTCTTCTGGCTTGGAATCTATTTCCATGCGGATCAGGCTGGCAGCCTCATCGACCAGATCGATAGCTTTATCGGGCAATTGACGATCAGGAATGTAGCGCTGCGAAAGACGTGCAGACGCAATGATCGCCGAATCAGTAATCTGCACGCCATGGTGAACTTCGTATTTCTCTTTGAGTCCACGCAGAATTGCGATGGTGTCTTCTTCACCAGGCTCTTCAACGAGAACTTTCTGGAAGCGCCGTTCCAGCGCGGCATCTTTTTCAATGTATTGGCGATACTCATCCAGAGTAGTGGCGCCGACGCAGTGCAGCTCACCGCGAGCCAATGCCGGTTTCAACATATTGCCCGCATCCATGGCGCCTTCGGCTTTACCCGCACCTACCATGGTGTGTAATTCATCTATGAACAAAATAATCGAACCTTCCTGCTTGGAAAGCTCATTCAACACGGACTTCAAACGCTCTTCGAACTCCCCACGAAACTTGGCGCCAGCTATCAGCGCCCCCATGTCGAGAGCAAGTATTCGTTTATCTTTTAATCCTTCAGGGACTTCACCGTTAATGATTCGTTGCGCGAGCCCTTCCACAATAGCGGTCTTGCCAACACCGGGTTCGCCGATCAACACAGGGTTGTTTTTGGTTCGTCGTTGTAAAACCTGAATGGTGCGGCGAATTTCAGAATCACGCCCAATAACCGGATCCAATTCGCTGTTTTCAGCTCGCTCTGTCAAATCGACACAATATTTGGAGAGTGCCTGCCAGGCGTCTTCCGCATCGGCGTCGTTGACACTTTCACCGCCACGCAGATTATTGATTGCATTTTCCAATGCCTGGGCAGAAACACCGAAGCCATTGAGTATTTTGCCAGCTGCACCCTTATCGTTCATTGCAACCAGCAGCATGGTCTCGCTGGAGATGAATGCATCACCTTTCTGCTGAGCTAATTTATCAGCCTGGTTAAACAGTTTGCCCAGATCGGGTGACGCTGCGATTTCACCTTCATGATTCGGCATGTGTGGCAAATCGTTCACTGCTTGCTGCAACTGAGTTCTCAGCTCATTCACATTGAAACCGGTCTGAGACAGGAGCGGTTTAACCGAACCACCCTTCTGATCTATCAATGCAAGAAGCAGATGCACAGGCTCGATCAGATTATGATCTTTTCCGAGCGCGAGAGACTGAGCATCAGCCAACGCGGATTGCAGCTTGCTGGTGAGTTTATCGAGTCTCATTTGATCTATCCTTTGGTCATCAATGATTACTGCCCGAATTCAGGCGGAGTAACTGGCGGTGGTCGCCCTCTACTCTTTCACTATGCATTTAATGGGGTAAAACTGACAGAATTCAAGCTAGGAGTGCCATTCATTGACCCGGATCAAAAACCCGCAAGCCAAGAGGGCTCATGGCCTCAGATAGATTCCGGTCACATTACGTCCGGTTTGTGATTCACGTCGGTAAGAGAAAAAGCGATCCGAGTCGCAGTAACTGCAAAGTGCCGAGTCATCCACTCTCTTGATACCCAGTGCAGCGAGCCTGACTTTCGCCAGCTGCCGAAGGTCGGCCATGAATTTTTCAGGCTTGGCGCCGCCCTGAAAACATTGGCGCAGCAAACGCTCGGATCCGCTATCTACCGCGCTGGCAAGAAAAGCATCTCTCACATCTTCTCCAACTTCAAAGTGGCAGAGATTAATAGCCGGGCCTAGCCATGCTCTGATGTTCTCGCTGGCGGTATCCATCTCATTGACAGCCTGCTCTACTATGCCCGCTGCCAATCCTCGCCACCCAGCATGCACAGCAGCGACCTCATGGCCAATTTCACTTGCCAGCACAACCGGCAGGCAGTCCGCAGTCATCACACAACATGCGATTCCAGCAGTTTGAGTGATGAGCCCATCTGCAACAAGAGGCTCGGTTGCCTGGCTGATGTGCAGCACATCCGTGCCGTGAATTTGATCAAGCCATTGCAGCTCTGGCTGGCCAGGAAGCGATCTCTGTAATATTTCGCGGTTTTTCGCCACCTGTTGCTCATGATCTCCCACGTGGCCAGCCAGATTGAAATCTGCGCAATGACCAGTACTCACTCCCCCATTTCGAGTGCTGGAGAAGACAACGATTTGCGGCAAGTCCGACCATTGCGGAGAGAGAAAAACGGGCTTCATTCAGCCAGACTCGACTCTTGCTTCAGACTGCTCAGCAATAGCTGCATATCTTCAGGCAGAGCTGCCTCCCAACTGAGCTCCTGGTCAGTGATTGGATGGACGAAAGAAAGCCTGCGCGCATGTAGCGCCTGTCTTCGGAATTGGCGCAAGCTGTCAGCCAACTCAGGAGAACATGCCGCCGGCAACTGAAATCTCCCACCATAGACAGGATCTCCAACCAGGGGATGATTGATATGCGCCATGTGCACACGAATCTGATGAGTGCGACCAGTCTCCAACTTTAGATGCACATGAGTATGGGAGCGAAAGCGCTTCGCCACCCGATAATGTGTAAGCGCTGGTTTGCCATTGTGAGTAACTGCCTGTTTTTTTCGATTTACAGGATGCCGTCCCACGGGAGCATCAACCAGACCTCCTCCGGTCAACACACCCTGAACGACTGCTTCGTATTCTCTACTGACATTGCGAATCTGCAACAGATTGACCAGCGCGTTGTGTGTTTGCAGTGTTTTTGCCACCACCATCAGCCCGGTAGTGTCCTTGTCCAGACGATGCACGATACCCGCCCTGGGTAATTGCTCCAGTGCAGGATAACGGTGCAGCAAACCATTCAGGAGAGTACCACTGTAGTTACCAGCCGCAGGATGAACAACGGTACCTGCGGGTTTATTCACAACCAACAAGTGTTCGTCTTCGAAGACAACATCGAGCGCCAGGGGTTCGGCTTCCCATTCAGCACTTGCTTGCAGCTCTGCCTGGACATTGAGGGCGTCACCTTCCTTGAGCTTGTCCCTAGGCCTGAGCTGCTGCCCATTCACCAGCAGCTGCCCTGTCTTGATCCAGTCCTGAAGCCGAGCCCGTGAATATTCAGGAAACAATTGGGCAGCAATCTGGTCTAATCGTTTACCTGACTGCCCTGCTTGAACTTCGGCTTGCAAGGTAATCCGGGTATTTTCCTGGCGAACCAGGTTGTTGCTCTGTTCAGTCATAGCGGCATGATACTTGAAACCCGACAAAAATTGCGCTGGTTGAGGGAGCTCAGTTGGCAAAATGCAGGCAGAAACAGAAATGGGTCGAAACACACGCAGGAGCTATTTCTGTCTTCAGTTGGCAAGCAGAGGCGAAAATCACCAGAGGTCTGGGTTTGCATAGATTCCTATGCTTAAATAGCGCCTCGCAACGGCTGTCACGCCTGACGATTGATACAGGACAAACGGCTCTATTGGAGCCAAAACGCAGTACTTTTCATTTGTTCACTAGCAATAGTTCACTACGAATTCTAAACAGCATGATCCAGCAGCTACGTTCCAAACTACTTATTCTGCTCATCTTGAGCTTCACACTCACTGGCTGTGGTCTGTTTGGCGGCGGCGATGACAACGATGAGTTTGCTGGTCTCTCCACTGAAGAGCAGTTTTATCGCCGGGCACTGGATCAGCTGAACAGCAATAATTTCAACGGCGCGATCGCTACTTACCAGGCGCTGGAATCCCGCTTTCCGTTCGGCCGTTTCGCAGCCCAGGCGCAAGTCGAAATTGTCTATGCCTATTATCGTAACGGCGATATGGAAGCCGCGCGAGCAGCGGCCGACCGCTTCATTCGCCTGCACCCCGACAACGAAAACATCGACTACGCCTACTATATGCGCGGGCTATCATCGTTTCGTGACTCCAGCGGCTTCATGAACCGCATCATCCCGGTCGATCAGAGCAAGCGCGACCCAGGCCGCGCACAAGAGTCGTTCAACGACTTTTCACAGTTACTCGCACTCTATCCCGACAGCGCCTATGCTGCTGATGCCCGTGCTCGCATGATTTTTCTGCGCAACAATCTCGCCGCCTATGAGGTTCATGTTGCCAATTATTATCTTGAGCGCCGGGCCTATATCGCCGCCCTGCGTCGCGGGCAATATGTGGTGGAGAATTTCCAGGGTACGCCAGCAGTAGCAGACGGAGTCGCCATCATGGTGGAAGCCTATTTGCGCCTAGGTCTCAATGAACTTGCTGACACCAGCCTGGCGCTATTGAGAGAGAACTACCCCAGCCATGCCTCTCTGGACAATGATGGAGAGTTCATCATTCAAACCGAAATCACCAACCCTTCTCTGCTCTACACAGTCTCTTTTGGACTCCTCGGAGACAATCGTGTCGACCCGCCACTCGCACCCACGCGAAGACCGGGAACCTCCGGCAGCCAGCAGATAATTGATGCCCAGGGCGAACCGGAAGAAGAAGGTCGCTCCTTTTTGAGCATCATCAGCTTTGGCCTGCTCGATTAAATTTTCTTAAGCTCTCTTACTCACGCTCTAGTACTCCCTGGCTTCTCGGGTTTCCTCGCTAGACCGCAGTAACTTGATTCGAAAAACCGAGACAGACTCTGTCAACCTTTTGCTCACGCTCACGTTAAGACTTGATATAGTGGCATGAATTGGTGCTCTGTAGCCCCGATTCCTGCTTCCATAGCCGTTTAACGATGCTTGCCAAGCACGCTTGATTCCACTATTTATCCAAGGATATTAGTGGCTTAGCAGCCTGACAAGAAACGCTGGAGCCAGATTCTGAACACTCGCAATCCACTTTCAACCATGGATGAATTCCTGCGGAGCGTGCAATCACGCGCCTACCGGATCGCGCATATCGCGACCGGTAATCAGCAAGATGCCCTGGATCTGGTTCAGGATGCCATGTTCAAGCTTGTCGAGAAGTATTCTGATCGTTCGGAACCTGAGCTGGCTCCCCTTTTTTACCGAATACTGACCAGTCGGATTAATGACTGGCATCGGCGCAACAAGGTAAGGAATCGCTTTCGACGCTGGCTCTATGATGATCCGGAGAGTAATGAAGACCCCATCCAGACTGCAGAGGATGAATTTGGTGCAAGACCGGATCGAGAGACCGAGACCGGCCAAAGCATGAGCAAACTGGAAGAAGCACTGCAGACTCTTCCATTGCGACAGAAACAAGCCTTCCTGTTACGGGCGTGGGAAGGACTGGACGTCAAGCAAACCGCCGTCGCCATGTCTTGCGCCGAAGGCAGCGTGAAGACTCATTATTCTCGCGCGATCCATTTCCTGCGCGAGCAACTTGCAGGGCATTACTCATGAGCAAGTCAATCCACACTCTCAGTGACGAGCAATTGATAGCTCTCATTTGCACGGAACTGGACCAGGGGCTCGATCGCCTGGATGCCAGAATTGTAGATAAGCTCAATGGCGCTCGAGAGAGCGCTCTCCAACACGAAAGTGTGGCCCGTACACGAGATGAGGAAACACTGGTACAAATTGCGCGTGAATCATTAAACAGCGCATCACCCCTAAGCCAGGAGATTGAATCAAGCCTTGATCATCTGCGACGACAAGCAATACAGCGCATGGATCGCAATCAAAGCGCTCCCGGATTGCTCACTCAGTTTCAAAGTCTGTGGCAAAAGCTCCTCACCTACTACTGGCAGATTCCAGCCGGCGTAGCTGCGAGCAGTTTTGTCATTCTAGTCTCCGTTTCTCTCTTTGAGCCGGAAACGGGAACTGAGAATTTGACTGAACAAACAGAACTATCACTTATCGCGTCGGCAGAAGAGATTGAACTCTATGAGAACCTGGATTTCTATTTATGGCTCTCTGAAAACGAAGCAACAATTTTGTAACGCAGAGAGAAGCGAATACGGCTGTGCCAGGGACAAGGACCGAGACAAACATAACAAAATTGCGCAGATTGAGTATCTGGCTTAACAGCCTGCTACTTTTTAGCGGAGGACAGGCAATGGCAGCAGACAATCCTCAAGGCAATTTGCAGCCAACGCCAGACCTCGAATTACTGGAATTTCTAGGCTCATTCGCCACCGATGAAGGCGAATGGATAGATCCCAGCAGTTTGTTGGAAGAGGAATTTTCAACACTGCTAGACAGCGTTGCCGAGTCAGCGCAGGAAAATACGCAAGAAGATGACAACCGAACCGATCAGGATTCCGCCAATGATTAATCGATTCCTATTACTATGCCTGAGTTGGGTGATACTCGCCTACAGCGGCGTAGCTCTCGCACAGCAAAGTGGTGAGAACGAAAAAATCCCCTGGGAAGAATTATCCTACGAACATCGCGGCATTCTGCAACAGCTGGAGTCACAATGGGATGATCTGTCGGTCGAACGCCAACAGACTCTCATTAGAGGCGCCCGTCGCTGGGAACAGATGCCACCGCAGGAAAGACGCCAAGCCCAAACCCAGCAGCGACGGTTTCAAAATCTGGCACCTCAGCAGCAACGGGTGATTGTGCAACGCTTTCAACAATTCAATAGCTTAAGCGGCCAACAGCAAAGACAGCTACGAAATATCCAACGACGTTTTCAGAGTCTACCCGAAGATGAGCGACGCGCATTGCGCGAGCGCTTCGAGCAGCAAAATCAGAGATTGGAAGAAGAGCGGAGAATTCAACGAGAAGCCCAACAGCAGATACGCGAGTCACAACAACGCATGCGCAGAATTATGCAGGAGAACAATGCGCAGCGTCGCGGAGCTGACAATAATTAGTTAGTCCCCAATTGGCCAGGCATTGGTAATCGGATAACGTCTGTCACGACCAAATCCGCGTCGGGTGAGTCTCACACCAATAGGGCTCTGTCTACGCTTGTACTCATTCAAATCAACTAGCCGCAATACTCGCTTGACCTGTCCTTCGTCAAAGCCCTTCAAAACGATGTCTGCCGCACTGCAGTCTTGCTCGACATAGAGTTCCAGTATCTGGTCCAGAACATCGTAAGGGGGCAAGCTGTCCTGATCGACCTGCCCCGGCGCCAGTTCGGCTGAGGGCGGGCGATCGATAACATCTTGCGGAATCACCTCTCCGTTTTGCTTGCCATCCTCATCGAACTCCGTATTTCTAAATCTGGCGAGCCGATAGACCATGGTTTTCGACACATCTTTCAACACATCGAAACCACCTGCCATGTCACCATAGAGAGTGGAGTACCCCACCGCGATTTCACTCTTGTTGCCAGTTGTCAAAACCAGCAAACCCTTCTTGTTGGATATGGCCATGAGCAGTACGCCACGAGCTCGTGCCTGTATGTTCTGCTCGCTAACATCCGGCTTGGTGCCGGCGAATTCCGGTTCAAGCGCCTGAACAAACGCAGCGTAAATTTCATTGATGGCCAATACCTGATACTTGACCCCTAATGTCGCTGCTTGCTGTCCTGCTGCATCCAGACTTAATTGAGAAGTATATTCAAAGGGCATCATCACAGCCTGTACTCGCTCTTTGCCCAGAGCGTCGACAGCGACTGCCAAGGTCAGCGCAGAGTCGATACCACCGGAGAGGCCAAGCACGACACCAGCGAACCCGTTTTTGTTGACATAGTCGCGTACTCCCATGACCAGCGCCTGATAAATTTGCGCCTCGACTGACGGAGCAGAAGGAAGTTCCTGTTTGTCGATCTCGCAGCGCCCTTCCCCATCGATGTCGACTACGACAGGATAAAGTCCCTGGCTATAGCCAGGGGCGAGTACAGAACATTCCCCGCTACTGTCTACCGCCATGGATCCTCCGTCAAAAACCAGCTCATCCTGGCCACCGACCAGGTTCACGTAAATGATCGGACAAGCGCTTTCAGAGGCTCGCTTTTTAAGCAAAGCTTGGCGATCTTGCTGCTTGTTTAAATGATAGGGGGACGCATTGATATTAATGAGCAATTGCGCACCTGCAGCGCTGGCTTGCAAGGTCGGACCCGATTCCCACATATCCTCACACACCGTAAACGCCATCCGGCATCCAGCGATCTCTAACAGACAGGCCTCAGAGCCGGGTTCGAAATAACGATGCTCATCAAATACTTCGTAGCTGGGCAACAATTGCTTGTGGTACACCGCCAGTACTTCCGAGCCTTTGATGACAGCCAATGCGTTGTAGAGTTTTCCTGCTTGCTTTTGGGGATATCCCAGAACCACATAAGTCTGCAGATTCGCGGCAAGAATTTTTTCGAGGGATTTAGCAATTCGTCGCTCAAGACTCGGCCTTAGAAGCAAGTCTTCCGGAGGATAGGCGGTTAAGGTTAGCTCTGGAAACACAACCATGTGTGCCCCCAGTTTTTGTTCTGCTTCTTTGGCCTGAGCAATGACCTGCTCAGTATTGGCATCGATATCACCAACCGTGAGATTGCACTGTGCCATAACTACTGTGAAGTGCTGCGCCATGAAATCCTCTGCAGACTGGATAAAAATCGCAAATAGCGACCCTGAAGCTATATTAGGGGCGCTATTGTACGATAAATTCACACTAAGAGAGTCAATGCATTCGGCATTTGGTAATCAGCACCATGGCAGTCAGTTCAGACCACTATTCAGGCCAGATATCCAATGTAGCGGTGGTATACAACATATACCGCATCTTGCTACCGCTGGTGCTCCTGGTTACCTACATCAGCAGCGCCGAGACAACACAATTTGGCGACACTGACCCGACCTTGTTCGTGCAAGCCTGTACCGGATATGCGATTTTTGGTGTGGTCATCGCTTTTCTCTCGCCTGATGGCATGCGCTTTCTCGAAAATCAGCGCATTCTCACCAGCACTCTCATCGCTGACATCTTTGCGATCAGCCTCCTGGTGTACTCCAGCGGTGGAGTCGCCTCAGGGCTCGGCTTATTGATGATTGTTACGATTGCGTCCAGCAGCATTATGATACGTGGTCGCATCAGCACCTTTCTCGCTGCAGTTGCAGCACTCTCAACGATTTATTGCGAACTGTATCTGTCGCTGTCTCTGCAAAATCCACCTGATCAGTTCATCCAAACCGGATTCCTCGGCATTATTCTTTTTGCCACATCGCTGTATATTCAGAACATCACTGAAAAAATCTATCGTGCGGCTCAGCTTGCTGACAAGCAGGCAAGCGACATTGTCGATCTGGAAAAGCTCAATAATGAAATCATTGAGCGAATGCGCACAGGAGTCGCAGTAGTCAACAGTCATAATCGACTGGTGAGCATGAACAGCGCTGCACTTTCCACTCTCTCTCCGCTACTCGAAGCGGCAGACAAGCAGAGCGCGGAAAATCATGGGTTGAAAAGCAATTCTTCAGAGTCAGAGTTACCAGTGTTACCTGAATTGCTCGCCGAACAACTGAAACTCTGGAAATTCAACTCACGACGGCAACCACCGGCGCTACGTATTCCGCAATCCAACAAACAAGTACAGGTGAGTTTCGCTTTTCTGAAGCCAGAATCAGACTCCGATGTATTGATGTTTCTTGAGGACAACAGGCAACTGGTGCAGCGCATCAGGCAGATGAAGCTTGCTTCTCTGGGTAGACTAACTGCCAGCATTGCCCACGAAGTGCGCAACCCTTTAGGTGCAATAAGCCATGCCAGTCAACTCTTAAGCGAATCCGAGACAGCCTCTCCCGAAGATCAACGAATGCTTAAGATCATTCTTCATCATTGCAAACGCATCAACATGATCATCGAAGAAGTACTGGACGCATCGAAGCAGGATGATTCCACACCCACCCGCATCAACCTGAACTCCTGGTTAAGAAAATTCCTCAACAATTATGAGGCAACGCACGAGAATTGCGATGAGATCAGTATCGATATCAGCCCTGCGGATACAGAAATCAATATTATTACAGGTCAATTTGAGCAGGTGCTGAACAACCTTATTGACAATGGGCTCAGGTACAGCCATCGAGCGACTGGTCGTGGCACCTTGAAACTTATTGGCGGTAGCGAGTTGAAAGATGGATTGCTGCAACCTTTTTTGCACGTCATCGATAACGGACCAGGTGTACCCGAAGAAACAGAGTCCAGTTTATTTGAACCATTCCACACTACGGAGAGCGCAGGCACTGGTCTGGGCCTTTATATCTCCAAGGAACTGTGCGAAGCTAATCAGTCACAGCTTATCTATCATCGAATCAGTGAAGACAACAGTGATGGTAAAAGCTGCTTCAGTATTTACTTCAGCGATCCTGACCATACTATGGAGTAGGACTCCCAGTTCGAGATCATGAATATGCTGCCCAGGCTTCCCCAATGAACGACACAGTTTTAATCGTCGACGATGAGCCCGATATCCGCGAGCTATTGGAAATTACGCTGGGCCGAATGTCGCTCTCAACGTGTGCAGCAGCAGATGTAAACTCCGCTCGCCGACTGTTGACAGAACAATCATTCAATCTGTGCCTTACCGATATGCGCCTGCCCGACGGTGATGGCATTGAACTGGTCGAACATATTCAAGATCAATATAGTGAACTCCCTGTAGCAGTCATCACGGCCCACGGCAGCACGGAAACAGCAATCAAAGCACTGAAAGCAGGCGCGTTCGACTTTGTCTCCAAACCAGTAGACTTGCAGAAGCTTCGTGATCTGGTCAGTGCGGCACTGCGCTTGAGCAATCAAGCCCAAACCAATGATCGCCAGCAATCCAGCTCCGATGATTCGATTCGAGGCTCGATCACAGGCAACTCGCCTGTCATTCAACATTTGCGGGAGCAGATCGCAAAACTGGCACGAAGCCAGGCGCCTATCTATATCAGCGGCGAATCAGGTGCGGGCAAGGAATTGGCCGCGCGGGCGATTCACGAACAAAGCGCACGCAGGCACGGACCATTCATTGCCGTCAATTGCGGCGCCATTCCAGAGCATCTTGTCGAAAGCGAGCTTTTTGGTCATCTAAAAGGAAGCTTCACAGGCGCAGAAACAGACAAAGATGGATTATTTCAGGCGGCTCACGGCGGCACTCTTTTCCTGGATGAAATAGCTGATCTGCCTTTACAAACCCAGGTAAAACTTCTCAGAGTCATTCAAGAAAAATCGGTCCGCCCGATTGGCTCGCAAAGCGAAATATCCGTTGACGTCCGCCTGCTCAGCGCAACACACAAGAACCTGACTCGGGAAGTCGAATCCGGGAATTTGCGCCAGGACCTTTACTTTCGAATCAATGTCATCGAACTGCCAGTACCTGCACTCCGCCAGCGCAAGGAAGACATTCCTGATTTGGTAGACGCATTACTGAAAAAAATATCAGCTGAAAACAACTCAGCTCTTTGTTCCGCGTCGATTGAAGCGATACGCTCACTCCAGAACTACAATTTTCCTGGCAATGTCCGTGAACTCGAAAACATATTGCAACGTGCGGCTACGCTATGTGAAAACAGTCGGATCCAAGCAGAAAATCTGGAATTTATTTCGATGCCTGGCACGAGCAACGAAGAGCAGCCCGATACAAATCCTGAGCAAACAGCGCAATCGAATATCGACAGCCCCACCGACAAACAGCCGGTAGAGAATGGCACGCCCAATCTGGACGGCGACTACTCTTTGGTAAAACACCTGGAATCAGTAGAAATTAAAGCGATCGAAAAGGCTCTAAAGGAAACGCGCTGGAACAAGACCGCAGCAGCGAAGAAACTTGGGATGTCATTTCGCTCTCTGCGCTATCGCCTCAAAAAGCTTGGCCTGGATTGAGCAGGCCTCTAGCTACCAGTCCAGCATTGACTCGAATCTTTTAGCATATCAAGCACTGAAGCCCGAGGCCAAAACCGCAGAGTTTGGCCACAAGTCAATTCATGACCCGCGCCGGCGAATAGGGCTCTGGGTCTACGATTGCTGTTCGTTTAAGCAGCAGGTCCGCCATCAAACACGCTGACGCCGGTGCCAACACCAAACCATTGCGAAACTGCCCCGCATTCATAAAAAGGTTTTCAAACTCAGGTACAGCACCAATGTACGGAATGCCGTCGCCACTACCTGGTCTCAACCCCGCCCATTGCGCAACGGGCTCACAATGCGCCAGCTCCGGCAACAAGTTCACTGCAGACTCATGTAGACTAGCCCGCGCGTCGAGTGTCGCAGCCTTGTCGAACTGCTCATACTCCAGGGTACTTCCAGCGAGTACATATCCATCTTTTCTTGGTATTAGATAGCGACCCGCGGTCAGGACAATCGAATTGACAGGCGGCTGAGCAAATTTGTACAAAAGCATCTGTCCTTTTACTGGATGCACATCAATCTTCGGCTGTAGCCCCTGCAACAGTTCGGAGCTCCATGCACCTGCACAAATGACCAGCTGACCAACCTTCAGCTCATGTGATTCGCTACCTACTGCGCCTGATAGAATGAGTGAGCTGACCCGTTTTCCTGAACACTGCAAGGCATTTACTGTGGTATCACTCAATAGCTCCACACCAGAGTGAGCCTCCAGACTAGCCAGCAACGCTTGCAAGAGCCTGGGATTACGCACATTAGCCACTTCTGGCATCCACAGTGCATGACGATAAGATTCAGCTAAGCGACCTTCCTGCTGCAGAATCTCTTCAGCATCTAGCTCCTTCATCAGACGATTGTTCTCATTCGCCCAAGCAAGCGCTGAGGCTTTGTCATCAGCGTCAAGCATCATAAGGCCTGTACTGCATAACTCGGCGTCTATGCCGGTCTCAGACAGCAGTGAGTTGACCAGTTTCGGATAAAAGGATTGCGCCCAGCTGGCAAGTGCAGTGATCGCCTTGCCGTAGCGCCAGGGGTAGAGAGGAGACACGATTCCGCCACCCGCCCACGAGGATTCTTTGCCGAATCCTCCCTTCTCTACGAGCTGGACCTTTGCGCCAGCGTCCGCAAGCTCGCGCGCCAGCAACAAGCCATTAATGCCGCCGCCAATGATTTGAAAGTCACTAATTGATGCCATGAAACCACTTAATGTCGAGCCGATGAAACTTACTGCCGGCCAGGGGTTGCCCACTGCAAGTCACACTGAAACAAAGCGCGACAATGTAACTGGAAAGTCCCCCGGATAAAAGTCGTCAGTTCAGCTTGTCTGGAGTTTTTCTGTTAAGCTTGCCAGCCATCGCCTTCATGACCAGACTCAAGCAGAAAAATTGGATCTGGCAAGCTCAATCAGGATACTCCGTGGATATATCATTGCCTTTCATCGTACTGCTGGCCGGCACCGGATTTCTGGCCGGAGGCATCAATACTGTTGCTGGAGGTGGCTCAAATCTCACGCTGCCCGCACTGATGATGTTCGGCTTACCTGCAGACGTTGCAAACGGTACCAATCGCATCTCTGTACTCCTTCAGTGCGTGGTCGGTCTGCGCGGTTATGACAAGCACGAAACACTCGATCGCCCCGCAGTGATTCCTATACTCATCCCAACAATACTCGGCGGACTAATAGGCGCACTTGGCGCTGCGTTTATGCCCAACCTGTACCTGAAACCCGTATTGCTAATCACGATACTGTCCATGTCGATCATCATTCTTGTTCGACCACAGGTCATTGCACCCCCGCCTGGCACCGCAACACGCTCTCCAAGTGAGCATAGAGGTGCCTGGTGGAGTCTCTTCGGTGCGGGAGTTTACGGTGGTTTTGTACAAGCCGGTGTTGGGTTCATTTTGTTAGGCGCCCTGGCCGGGGGGCTACGTTACGATTTGCTCCGCGCAAATGCACTTAAAACAGCCTGTGCACTCGCATTTACATTGGTGGCATTTTTAATTTTTGCCCTGTTCGGACAGATTCAGTGGCTACCGGGCTTGATCGTTGCCAGTGGCTCAATGCTTGGCGCCCACCTCGCAGTGAAAATCGCAGTGCGCGCGTCTCAGAAAGCAATCAAATGGTTCCTCTTTGTAATGACTCTGTGCGCAGTAATTGGTGGCTTTATTCTGTAGAGAAGAGTCACCAAACTGCTGCATGCGCAGCGCACAATCCATACTATCCAACCTATCAAACTGCTGAATTCAGAGAGATTGCGAGCCTGGCCCCACCCAGTTCACTATGACCGAGTTCGATATCACCGCCGTAGCTGTTAACGATATCGGTTACCACCGCCAGCCCTATTCCTTGTCCCTGCACTAATGTATCAGCGCGGGCGCCACGCTGTAATACAAACTCCTGTTTCTCATCGGCAATTCCCTTGCCGTTGTCTTCCACGATAATGCTTACACCACGATGACCAGAGGTTGCTCTCTGCGTCGTGATGCGCACCTCGCCATCTCCATATTTGAACGCATTGTCCAATACATTACCCAACAGCTCTAACAAATCCCGCTCATCGCCATGAAATACCACTTGATCATCAAGCTCTCTCTGCACTTGAACCTTCTTGTCGGCGTAGACTTTTTGCAAGGCGTCCAACACTTTCTTGATTGTGGCCGTGATATTTACATGCCGAGCGAGAGTCCCCTTGTCATTGGATTGCACCGCACGCTGAAGCTGATAGGTAACAATCTGATTCATTCGATCCAACTGCTCACTCACACTGCCAACTTGCTTGCGCACCTGATCCGCGTTGCCTTTCTCAACTTCCTCGGTTAACTCAGGCAAGACCCCGGATACCACTGCCAAGGGTGTTTTGAGGCTGTGAGCGAGATCGCCAAGAGTGGTTCGATAACGACTCTGTTGCCGACGCTCTGTTTCGATGAGCAGGTTAAGATTGTCCGTCACGCCCTGGATTTCTTTTGGATAGACTCCTTCGAGCTTGTCTTCCTTACCCGACTCAATTTGCTTAAGATCATTGGCAATCAAGCGCAAGGGCAACAAGCCCCAACGGAGCAAAAGGAATTGCATGAATAGCAGAACAACCGCGACACCGCCGAGCCAGTACCAGAGACTGGTTCTAAAATTACTGATTTCCGAATAGTAAGGCGCCGTATTCTCGATCACACTGAAGTTATACTCATTGATGCCGTCCCAGAGAATTCCATAACTGAGAGCAAAGTAGTATTCGCCGTCGTCGCCTTGCAGGCTCTCGAATTCAGTCTGACCCACCGCTAGTCTGCGCTGCAGAACGGATTCATCTGGCAGAGAGAAAACACGAGCGGAGTCGCTACGCCATAAAATGCCGTAAGCCGTGCTGCTTATAAAACCATAGAGACCAGAGTTGAGTGTTCCGAATCGTGGTTCCTGCAAATCCTGTAGAAAATAAAATTCACCATTATCTTCTTCGGCATTGGCCAGCAATAGATAGATTTGGCCTTGCAGGCGCTCTTGTGCACCGCCCTCAATACTGGAACGAAAGGCACCATCCAGCACCAAACCTGTCAGCCCAAGAAAGCCAAACAGTAATACACTGAAAGCGATGAGCAGTCGTGACTGCAGCGAATACGTAGATCTTGTTCGGCTTTGCCCCATATCTGCTCAGCGCGGAGAAAGGAGGTCAGGCTTCGTCGAGGTTAAAGCGATAACCCTGACCGCGAATAGTTTCAATGGGCTTGAGAGTTTGCTCAGGGTCGAGCTTTTGTCGAAGACGTCGCACGAAGACTTCCAGAACGTTGCTGTCCCTATCGTAGTCCTGGGCATAGAGATGTTCAGTCAGTTCCGTTTTGGAGATCACCTGACCAGGGTGCAACATCAAATATTCGAGCATCTTGTACTCGTAGGCGGTGAGATCGACACCTTCGCCGCTGACCGTCAGGCGTTTTGCAGCAATATCCAGAACCAGTGGACCGAATTCCAGTGAGGGCTTGGAGAAGCCAGCCGCCCTGCGCAAAAGCGCATTCAGGCGTGCGACAATTTCTTCAAGCTGAAAGGGTTTAACAACATAGTCGTCAGCGCCCGCATCGAGACCGGCAACCTTATCTTGCCAATCACCCCGTGCGGTAAGAATAAGGATTGGAAATTCCTTACCCTCGTTGCGAATCTGCTGAATAAGAGAGATGCCGTCTATTTCAGGCAGGCCAAGGTCTATGATGGCAGCATCGTATTCATACTCGGTAGCGTAGTACAAACCTGATTTACCATCTTCTGCACCATCTACCACATAACCTTGCTTGGCCAATCCCTGTTCGAGTTGTTGCCGCAACAGGCTCTCATCTTCAACAACCAGCAATCGCATTTCAAATCTCCGACTTATGGGTCAGTGTCTTAATTACCGCCAGTCACTCGACCACTGGTCGCGTGCACGAATACAGTGAACACTCGGCCTTCATTTTCCATACGGATTTGATAGCGCCGATTGGCACCTTCACCAACCAGGCTAATGCGGAGAATATTGCCAGGAAATTGTTGGCGAGCCAGATTAATTGCCTGACGCTCGTTAATTCGAAGACCAGTGGAAGAAGGAGGCTGTACCCGTTGGGACTGGTTAGCCTGATCAAGCTGATTCTGCTCGACCTGGGGAGGCACTTGAGCCCGCACTGGCGCAATCAGCGTCGCCAGCAAAAGTGCTGCCACGGTGGTTACGCCTGCTAGTTTCAAATTTCACCTCATGTGCTTGGGGCGGCGTTCCGCCCCGAAAAGCAACGAGGCTCATTGCCTCGTTGAGTTGTATTCTTCCGTGGAAGAAAACGCATTCTCGAAGTTAGCCAAAGTGTAATAACTCAGGGCAATCCTCTGCCGCTCTTTAAAACGCACTTTGGCTGCGTCCTGCGCTAACAAGAGCTTTTACGAGCAGCTCCTACTTTTACGAGCAACCCCTATAAAACAGGCTGCACATCCACTCGCAATCTGATCTGATCACCCGGATCGGACTGAGTGCGAATTGATCGCTCTTCTCCATTATAGAGATAAGTCACCTGATAACCCATGAGCCGCTCTTCCTCATGTTGCTCGTAGACTGTCTCGCAGCGTTCGACAACTTCGTACTGGCGGTAGCTCGATTGGTTGCTGCCACGGACTATATCACGTCCGATGGAGTGGCCCAATACCGCACCAAGCACGGTACCAACACGCTTGTTCGACTTGTTGTGACCAACAGCATTACCGATTGCTCCTCCAAGAATTGTGCTGACAATCACTGGAGTGCTTGAGTCGTGATTTCGGTGGCGACGATCAACAGCTATCTCTTCCTCCCAGCATTGCTCCTGGGGAGTAGACACTTCTACAACCTGATAAATAGGGCGCGACTCGAGTACCTGTGCATACTCGTAGCTCGTTTCAGCCAAGATACTGCCGCTTCCCAAACTCAAAGCCAGTGCAAGCAGTGTAGTCCTGTTCATGATCTCTATCCTCTGCAAGTCGATAACAATCGAGTAAATCCAAATCGGGCAATCCGGTCTGCATAAATCGCGATAGACCTTAATTCATGCCTTCGGAGCATAAAGTAGCAAGCAGAAGCTGAATCCCAGCTGAAAGCGCAGTTTTTCCTACAAAGCAGTAAACACGGGCCTCACAGGGCCTTGGGAAGCAGTTTTAGTATTTGATTTGAGCGTTCAGTGGTGTATTTTAGGACGCTTGAACAAGCGCTCGGAATTCAGGCTTTTCACCTGCCGTCGAGTGACGGCTAGTAATAATAAAAACATTACGAATAACAATAGTAATAACAACAGCAAAAATAAGAGTAGTTTATGTTTTCTCGATTATTCGTGGTCGCATTTGCGACTACAGCCATCGCGGCCATTCCCCTTTATTTTGTTTCTGCCTCTGAGTACTCACTGAATCTGGATCGACTACCGCTGACCTTGCTCGCGATTTTCTGCGTCGCTGTCTTCGCCGCATTCGGTGCCGGCTTTGGCGCGACGTCGGCCGATCTGGAGAGAGAGTCAGGCGAAGTGAAATGGTTCAATGCCAGCAAGGGATTCGGGTTTATAACCAGAGAAAACGGCGAAGAAATTTTCGTACACTTTCGCGCCATCAGGGGCGAGGGGCGACGCGTACTACGTGACGGACAAAAAGTTGAATTCGCTGTTACCGAGAGCAAGAAGGGCTTGCAGGCTGAAGACGTCGCAGTAGCCAGCTAAGCGTTTGCAACTCAGTAGTGCGGAGGCTTTTCGTCGGCGGGATTGGTGACCTGCCCTTCGCTTCGTTGCGCGATCACGTCGGCTAGTTGCTCGCCAAGCTGAGCAAGCTTGCGAGTCAACTCATCGATCTGACGTTGTTGGCGGATGATTACTTCATTGAGCTCCTGAATCGTGTCCTCTTGAAAACTGAATTTGGACTCCAATTCGATAATCCTGTCTTGCATGATCACTCCGTTTCGCTAACACCAGGAAATCTTGATTTGCAAAATAGAGGAAGAAATCAGCCAGCTCTATCTTCAGATTCCCGCAAGGAACTCCAGGTTAAAGTTTACCGTTCTCTGCCCAAATTCAGTACTATTAATCCCTGACAAGCACAGTACAACGACCGAACACATCGGCGCGCAAGCCACTTGCCGTCAATCGCCCGGAATACAAACAAAGCAGGTTTCACTATGAGCAAAGCCCCCATCAACTGGACCAATATGCTGCTATTCAGCATTACTCCGGCCTGTGCCGTGACTCTGGTACCTCTTTATGGATACTTCTACGGCTATGACTGGTTTGAGTGGCTCGCTTTTATTGTGATGATGGGCTTCTGCGGCATGTCTATCACAGCAGGCTACCATCGTATGTGGTCACACAAGGCCTATAAGGCCCACCCTGCCATCCGCCTGGTGTTTGCACTGGGTGGTGCCTGTGCGCTTCAGAATGACATTTACCATTGGGCTTCAGACCACCGCCGCCATCACCAGCACGTTGACGACAATGACCACGACCCGTACTCCGCAAGCCGAGGCTTCTGGTTTTCGCACATTGGCTGGATTCTGCGCAATTATCCAAGCGCCAAAAAAGACTTCTCCAATATAAAAGATATTCAAAACGATCCTGTCGCGTCCTGGCAGCACCGACATTATCTTGTGCTGGTTTTGCTGATGAATATTGGCCTGCCCGCACTGATTGGCTGGATTCACGGCGACGTGATTGCCTCCCTGTTATTGTCCGGATTACTGCGCCTGGTCCTTAGCCAGCATGTCACTTATCTCATCAATTCCATTGCCCATATGTGGGGCTGGCAAACCTACAGTGACAAATCTTCTGCACGAGACAACCCGGTGCTCGCGTTCATCACCTATGGTGAGGGCTATCATAACTACCATCACACTTTTCAATGGGACTATCGTAACGGCATCAAGTGGTGGCACTACGACCCGACCAAGTGGATGATCAAGCTCATGTCCTGGTTTGGCCTTGCTAGAGACTTGAAGCGCTGCAACCCTCAACAAATCGAGCAGGCAAAACTGGAGATGCAATTCCAACATGCAACTGAAAAGTGCCAGCTTCTCGATCTACCGGAAATCTGGCGAGAACGCCTGGAAACTGAGTACGAGCAACTTTTGCACCTCATACAGCAATGGAGTGAGCACCGACAAGCCTGGTATGAAGCCAAGGGCAAGAAATTGCAAGAAACGCTGGCGCACTGGGATCAGCTACAGATTCGTGACTCCTATCGCGAACTGCACTTCAAGTTGAAGGTTCAAAAGCGCCGCTGGCAGGAGATGATTAGTCAACTTGGGCACACGGTAGCGACACCAGCTTGATCGGCGGCTGTGTCAACCTCGCATAGGGCTTACGCGTTTCTAGTCATGAACAAAGCCGGACTGAGAAGCATTTTTCAGCCAAGACCCTGAATATGCGGTCGAATACCCAATTGTTGCGACTGGGATAACAGATTGCGAAAGTAATGCATCATACTCTGGGTCTGATTTGCTACAGACGTTAGTCGATCAGTAAAATCAAACGATCCATAATCGATATAGTAATCAGAGAGGGCTCCATGAGCATTCCAGCACGCAAGACAGGCCAACTATTTGAATTCAACTACCCGAACCCGGCTAGAATCAGACAAGGCTTGCTGGCCCTCGGCCTCACTCTGTTCTGCCACAGTCTGCTGGCGGTTGAAGAAGGAGATGTCGCACCGGACTTCACGCTGCCTTCTATCCATGCTGGCCAACCAGACATCGCACTGGCAGATCTGAGTGGTAAAACGGTTTACGTCGACTTCTGGGCATCCTGGTGCGCACCCTGCCTAACGTCTTTGCCGCTATATAACGAGCTCTACCACAAGTACAAAGACCAGGGCTTGGAGATCGTTGCCATCAATGTGGATAACCCGATCGAAGATGGCCTTGATTTTCTTCTCGACAATCCCCTGGATTTTCTGATTCCTGCTGATCCAGAAGGCGACTCTGCTGAGCTTTTTGGTGTAATCGGCATGCCTTCTTCCTATCTGATTTCCCCGGCTGGAGAAGTGACACTGGTGCACATGGGTTTTCGCAGCGGTGACATCGAGATCATCGAAGAAGAAATTCAAAAAGTTCTCGCTGGAAACTGAAAAGATGAATACTCGTCATCGACTGTTACTAATACTGCTCGCACTTGGTTTGCTGACCAGCGCCTGTACTCAGGTTCGACCATGGGAGATGGGATATCTCGCCAAGAAAGAGATGGCCTGGGATACAGATCCTCTGGAAGCCGCATTGAACGACCATATCTTCTTTAGCAAAGAAGCATCCTCCGGAGGCAATAGCACTGCCGGGGGCGGTTGTGGCTGCAATTGACCGACCTGTAGATAAATGCATAGATCGACGAATAAACAGACAAATTAGATAGACGAATAAATAGAGAGCTTCAGTGAAAACCCCTTCAAAATCCCTTCTGGCGCTTTCCAGCACTGCACTTGCACTGCCAGGCATCGCCAGTGCCGATGCCCCACCTCAACAATCCACTGCATCCTACAAATTTTCCAACTATAACGAAGACGCACTAAGTCGGGAGCAGGTACCTTTCGGCAGCCTGGAGCGCTACGACATCGATGTACATCAGTTTCGCCTGCTCTCCCCACTGGGCAGGGACTTCTCAATTCAGATTGACGCCAATCATGAAAACATGAGCGGTGCATCTCCCTGGTTCACAACCGCGGGGGCAAATGGCGAGCCGGTCATTAACATGAGTGGTGCAAGTGGCATTACCGACGAACGCAGCGAGCTTGCTATTGGCGTTCGTTATTATCTCGCCGAAGGAAGCGTCGGGGGCAGCATCGGCTACTCTGAGGAGAATGACTATCGTGCCAGCTACATAAGCTTCTCGGGACAGCGCACAATCAACGAAGGCATGACCACTGTTTCTCTCGGCGTGAGTCACTCTGCAGATGATATTTTTCCAACAGACGCAGCGTTGTTTAACCGTGTCCGAAACGAAGACAAAAGCAGCACTTCTGCTGTGCTCTCGGTGAGCCAGATTATTAATCAGTTTTCTACTGTACAACTGTCGGCTAGCTTGACAGAGCAAGAAGGATTTCTGAGCGACCCTTACAAGTTTCGCGATGTCAGACCGGACAACAAGACTCAGTTCGCTCTTAGTAGTTCATACCGCCACTTCGTATCGAGCGCTGATGCAGCCTTCCATGCAGACTACCGCTTCTATCACGACGATTTCGGAATCAACTCACATACTCTTGGTCTGGCCTGGCATCAAAATCTGGGCAATGGCTGGCAAGTCATTCCCAATTTGCGCTATTACACACAGTCGGCTGCCGACTTCTACACTAATATTGACGACTTCGCTAAACCGTTGACTGAGTTTCAGTCCAGCGACTATCGCCTTTCTTCCTACGGTGCTTTCAGTGGCGGTCTGAGTGTCGTGACATCGCTTGATGGTATTCTTGAAAACTGGACCGCCACACTGACTGCCGAAAGATATGTTGCAGATCATAAACACTCTGCCTATGCTGTCACCCAGCCCGGGGCCGCTCTGGTGAGCTATACCCGACTCTCATTGGGATTCGACTTCACTTTTTAACACTTTTCCGCTCTATGACACCTACGATAAAACGCTATGGCTTTCAGGCCATGGGCGTGCCTTGTGAAATACAAATTTACGAGTCGTCACGCATAAACGCCAAACAATTGATTCAGGAACTGGCCCGCGAGGTTAGCCGCCTGGACAAGAAATACTCCAGCTATAAAAGAGAAAGCTTTATCACCGAAATCAATTTTGCTGCCGGCAGCAAAATGGGTGTGCGTATCGACAAGGAAACCAGGAACCTGTTCAACCACGCCCTGAAGTGTTTTGAGGAAAGCGAAGGCCTCTTTGATGTCACTGCAGGCGCCCTCTACAGGTTGTGGGATTTCAGAAATGCGCGCATTCCCGAGCAGAATGAGATCGACAAAGTGCTCAGCAGCGTCGGCTTTCACAAATTGCACTGGCAGGGACAGCGCTTGCATTTGCCAGCCGGTATGGAAATTGACCTCGGAGGCATCGTTAAAGAATACGCTGCAGATGCGACCGCCAAACTTGCTCGTCAACTAGGTATACGACACGGTCTGATCAATCTTGGCGGTGACTTTGCTGTGATTGGCCCGCAACCGGACAATGTGCCCTGGACAGTGGGCATTGCCAACCCCACGGAGCGCCGTTCCATGATGGCCAAGATCGAGCTGCGCGATGGCGGCCTTGCTTCCAGTGGAGACTATGAGCGCTATTTCGAGATTGATGGCAAACGGTTTAGCCACATCCTCAACCCCAAGACCGGATGGCCCTGCGATGGACTACGTGCTGTCAGTGTGGCTGGTAACCTGTGCATTGTAGCCGGCTCCTTCGCCACCATTGCCATGCTCAAGCCGGAAAAGGATGCGCTGCAATGGCTTGCTGACTCGTCACTTCCCTATGTCTATATGGATAGCAGCGAGCAGATTTCAGGTCCTGGACTCAAGGACTAAACAACATGGCGGTTAGCTGCCTAGATCAATTGCAGGGGCGGCTCATCCAGCGCACTAAGCTGTTCCCGTAATTCGAGGATATGCTCTGACCAATAACGCGCAGTATTAAACCAGGGAAAGCTTTGCGGGAACGCCGGGTCTTCCCAGCGCCGGGCCAACCATGCACTGTAGTGCATTAGTCGCAATGTTCTCAGTATCTCGATGAGAGCAAGCTCACTAGCCTTGAAGTCATAGAACTCGTTGTAGCCCTCCACGAGCTCAAGCAACTGGCCTTGTCGTTGGTCCCTGTCACCCGAAAGCATCATCCAGAGATCTTGAATCGCTGGTCCCATCATCGTGTCGTCAAAATCGACAAAATTCGGTGTATCGTCCTGCCAGAGAACATTGCCAGGATGACAGTCTCCATGAATTCTGAGCGTCGACATCGAGCCATTCTCCTTCAGTTGTCTCTGCATCTTGACGATCAAATCCTGGCTCAGGGAATCATAAGCCGGGCGCAAATCTTCCGGCAGAAAGCCATCGGACAAGAGAAATTCCCTGCTCTCAACGGCGAAAGAATCCAGACTCAGATGGCGCCGACATTTAAAATCCCGTGTTGCTCCCAAAGCGTGGATGCGGGCTACAAAGCGTCCCATGACCAGTAAATTATCAAGATTATCCAATTCCGGAGGACGACCTGGGCAACGTGGAAAAACCGCTACTTGAAAGCCATTGAAGTCAGTCAGGGTGCTGCCTCCGATTTCCAAAGGAGCGATGACGGGAATCTCTCTGGCCTGCAATTCTGCAGCAAAACCATGTTCTTCCAGAATCTGATCTGTCGACCAGCGGCCGGGGCGATAAAATTTGAGAATGATAGAATCGAGGCCACCCGCCTCGTCTTCAAGCCCCGATTGGTTAAGCCCCGAGTGTTCAAGCCCCAACTGATAGACTCGATTCTCGTAGCTGTTCAGAGCGAACACTCGCGCATCGGGAGTGAACCCCAGAGACTCAGCGGCCTCCAGTACTCGATCTGGACTCAATGCAGCGTAGGGGTGAGCGGAATCGGCTGGAGAAACCGGGTGAGAGTGATCTGTCACTGGTGAATTCGCACTGCTGATTAGCTGGCCTTACTGATCGTTATTGTCGTTTTTGTTGGCCACTAGCGAAACGGGAAAGGGCGCGATATTGTCACCTTTGCTGATCGTAGCCACACCGCCCTTGTCTACCTCATCGATACGTACAATTGCCTGAATCGGAATAAAGCTCCGTTTGACGTGCTGAAACTCGGTTTTGAGCTTCTCCTCACTGGGGTCGACGACCACCTGAGTACGCTCATTGAAGACATAATCTTCTACTTCGATAAAGCCATACAGCTCACTCTGATAAACCTGTTTTACAAAGACTTCATAGACCTCACCCTTGTTCAGGAAAGTGATCTTGTATATCTCTGACGTATTTGCCATTAAATTCAACACCTTACAAAATTTTCTAAAATCTGATCGAAAGCACCTGACGGGTTTTGCTCAGAGTACCGCTAATATCGGTTCACCGGAACGGAATTCAAGGGTTTCTCTCTCTTTGAGTAAGCGCCTATGATAATTCAGCATGCCAGGACTTTGCTGCTATAATGCCGCCCCTTTTGACTTCCGGACCCTTCAGGTTCAGAGAATGTCCGTGAAATTCGACTCCGGAGACTCGACTTTAGTCATCAAGTCAGACTTGTGATTCCGAGACGAGTGAGACCGAGAAAGAAACTGCTAAGAAACTGAGAAGAACCCCAAGAGAAGAGCTGAATAGTCCAGTGGCTACATTAAGCAAAGACAATCTTGCTCAACTTGTATCAGAGTCTGTCTCCGATGCAGAGCGTAGTCCTGCACGAAGGGTTTATATCAAGACCCACGGCTGCCAAATGAACGAATACGATTCGGCGCGTATGCTCGATCTGTTACGAGAATCTCATGGTGCAACACTGGTAGATTCTCCGGAGCAAGCCGATGTCTTGCTGCTCAATACCTGCTCTATTCGTGAGAAGGCCCAGGAGAAGGTCTTCCATCAATTAGGCCGTTGGCGCCCGTTAAAAGAGGCCAATCCCGACCTGAAAATTGCTGTCGGCGGCTGTGTAGCGAGTCAGGAAGGCGAAGCAATAGGCAAGCGCGCACCCTATGTGGATGTCGTCTTTGGCCCGCAAACTCTGCACAAGCTCCCGGATATGCTCGATGATGCAGCCAGCAAAGGCCCCCAGGTCGACATCAGCTTCCCTGAAATTGAGAAATTTGACCGATTGCCACAGCCCGATGCCTCATCCTGCCAGGCTTTTCTGACCATTATGGAAGGCTGCAGTAAATACTGTAGCTTCTGCGTGGTTCCCTATACCCGTGGCGAAGAAGTCAGCCGCCCGCTCGATGATGTGTTGGCAGAGGCAGTGCATTTGGCCGATCAGGGTGTACGTGAAATCAACCTGCTCGGACAAAACGTCAATGCTTACCGTGGCCTCAGCCACGAAGGCGAACTCGTCGATCTGGCCTTGCTGATTCAGTATATAGCCACTATCGATGGTATTGACCGAATTCGCTTCACCACCTCACACCCGGTGGAATTCAATGCCAATCTGGTGTCAGTGTATGGCACAGTGCCGGAATTGGTTTCCCACTTGCACCTGCCAGTGCAGAGTGGCTCTGATCGTATCCTGGCGGCCATGAAACGCGGCCACACAGCGTTGGAATACAAGAGCCTGATTCGCAAGATTCAGGCGCAGCGCCCGGGCATCAGCCTGTCGTCAGATTTCATCATCGGCTTTCCAGGTGAGACCAACGCCGATTTTGAGGACACCATGAAACTCATCATGGATATTGGTTTCGATACGTCGTTCAGCTTCATTTACAGCGCCCGCCCGGGGACTCCTGCCGCGGATCTCAAAGATGACACGCCTGAGCAGGAGAAAAAGCATCGACTCGCAACGCTACAGTCCCAAATCATCAAACAGGCAACAGCGATTAGTGAGGAGATGGTTGGCAATACAGAACGCGTTCTCGTTACCGGACAGTCCAAAAAGAGCCTCGAAGACCTGCAAGGGCGCACCGAAAACAACCGGGTGGTGAATTTTCGTTGTGACGATACCAGTCTTATCGGCAAATTCGTGGATGTCAGAATCTCTGAAGCACTGCCTAATTCCTTGTTGGGAATTCTGTAAATTCCCGCTTGCTGCCGCCACCAGCCAGCCTGTTATAATCCGCCTTCCCCCTAAGCAAGAGGTTTCTGCGTCTGCATGACAACCCACTCTCTAAGTCTCACACTTCTGCCGGATAACTCTCAACGGCTAGCCAATCTGTGTGGGCGGCTCAACGAGCACATTAAACAAATCGAATCACACCTTGCTGTCAAAATTCAGCAGCGAGGGAATGTGTTTCAGCTCTCTGGTAGCGAAACCGCAGTAAGCGGCGGCAGCCAGTTGCTGGAATCACTTTATCGAGCAACGGCGAAGGGAGACGCACTCAATCCCAAGCAGGTCCATCTTGCATTACAGGAAGTGACTGATTTAACTGCCTCTGTGGATGAGCACAGCGAAGCTGAAGCAGATCAAGCAATTCTTATCAAGACACCCAAGGGCTCGGTCAAACCAAGAAGCCGGCATCAGCGAGAATACGTTCGCAGCATTCGACGCCATGATATTAATTTTGGCGTTGGTCCTGCTGGCACAGGTAAGACCTATCTTGCGGTTGCCTGTGCGGTCGAAGCACTGGTCACTGAGCGAGTCAACAGAGTCTTGTTGGTGCGCCCCGCAGTCGAGGCAGGTGAAAAGTTGGGCTTTCTTCCGGGCGATCTGGCCCAGAAAATCGATCCCTATTTGCGCCCTCTGTACGACGCGCTCTATGAAATGCTTGGCTTCGAAAAAGTAGGCCGACTAATCGAGAAGAACGTCATTGAAGTCGCCCCCCTCGCCTACATGCGCGGACGTACCTTGAATAATTCCTTCATTATTCTCGATGAAAGCCAGAACACGACCAGTGCGCAAATGAAGATGTTTCTGACCCGGATTGGCTTCGGTTCAACAGCGGTTATCACCGGTGACGTCACGCAGATTGATTTGCCCAAAGGCACTCGCTCAGGCCTGGTCCATGTCGGCAAAGTTCTCGAAGGAATCGATGAGATCGGCTTTACCTATTTCAATGCCAAAGATGTAGTCAGACACCGACTGGTGCAGAGAATTGTCGAGGCATATGACGACTTTGACAGACAGTCAGTCCCCACACTAGGAAGTGACAGCGCTCACAGCCATGAACGTGACGGTTGATCTCAGTGACGGCAGCAGTACTGGCTGGACTCCCTCAAGCGACGCTATTCAGCAATGGAGCCGCATTGCGCTGGAATGCGCCGGACAGACAGAAGATGCAGAACTTAGCCTGCGCCTGGTCGACGAGAACGAAGGCAGACAGTTAAATCGCGAGTATCGCGGCAAAGATTATGCGACCAACGTGCTGTCATTTCCGATGCAGCTGCCGGATGAACTTGGTCTCGAATCGGGTGCTCCACTGTCATTTCTGGGAGATATCGTCATCTGCCCGCAGGTAGTCAATGATGAAGCTGAGCAGCAGGACAAGCCAGCAGTCAATCATTGGGCCCATTTGATCATACACGGAACCCTGCATCTGCTGGGCTACGAACATGAAAATGAAGCCGGAGCCGAGCAAATGGAAGGCCTGGAAATTAAGGCATTACAAATACTTGGAATACCCAACCCTTATTTGATAGGGTAAGAATTGGCGATTTACACGGAGATCCGCAAGAAGCCAGGTCATGTCAGACGACCAATCTAGCATCGATCCACGACCCAAGTCCTGGATCGATAAAATCACAAACGTCTTTTCCGACGAACCCACCGACACCCAGAGCCTGCTCGAGGTGCTTCGCAACGCAGAACAAGACCAGGTTCTGGACGCGGACGCACTCGGCATAATCGAAGGCGCGCTTCAGGTATCCAGCATGCAAGTGCGCGACATCATGATCCCGCGCTCGCAGGTAGTTACTGTGCCTGCAAAACTCTCGCTCAGCGAGATAGTCGATCAGGTTACCAAGGCGTCACATTCCCGCTTCCCGGTGGTTGGCGAAAACGTAGACAACGTGATGGGCATCTTGCTCGCCAAGGATCTTCTTCCGCTGATCCTTAACGGTAGCAATGAGAAGTTTGACATCAAGGATATTGTGCGACCTGCCACGTTTGTACCAGAGAGCAAACGCCTTAATGTGTTACTGCGCGAATTTCGTGAAACACGGCAGCACATGGCAATCGTAATCGATGAATACGGCAGCGTGTGCGGCGCAGTCACTATCGAAGATGTCCTGGAGCAGATTGTTGGTGAAATCGAAGACGAGTTTGATGTCGATGACGACAGCTTCATCAAGAAATTCGATGAAGAGAACTTTATCGTCAAGGCACTCACACCAGTCGACGAATTCAATGAGTACTTCAAGACCGATTTCAGTGACCAGGAATTTACTACCGTGGGCGGCCTGGTGTTGCAGCAGTTTGGTCACATTCCCGAGCGCGGTGAAACGATCAATATCGGGCCGTTCCTGGTTACCGTCCTCAATGCAGACAGTCGCCAAATAAAGTTGCTCAAAGTCACCTCTACGCTCATCGATACCCGCAAGAAGCACGTCTAGACCGGCGCCATCAGTCCGGCCAGCGAGGCATTCACCCTCTACAGAGACTACCTGTAACCCCCCGTCTGCGTTATGCTTGCGGGTTTTCAAAATTCACAAATTTCAGCCCATAGCAGTAAGCAGAATGACCAGCATAGATTCACAGTACAATCCTCAGGAAGTAGAAGCCTCAGCCCAGCAATACTGGGAGGCGAACGACAGTTTTCGCGTCACTGAAGACGCCAGTAAGGAGAAATTCTACTGCCTTTCGATGTTCCCCTATCCCAGTGGTCATCTGCACATGGGCCACGTACGCAACTATTCCATAGGCGACGCGATAAGCCGATATCAGCGCATGCTCGGCAAGAACGTCCTGCAACCTATGGGCTGGGATGCTTTTGGACTGCCTGCTGAAAATGCAGCGATGAAAAACGAAGTCGCTCCAGCCAAATGGACCTATGGCAATATCGATTATATGCGTGACCAGTTGCAGAAGCTGGGTTACGCCTATGACTGGTCACGTGAGATCGCAACTTGCCACCCTGAGTATTACCGCTGGGAACAATGGTTTTTTACCCGCCTGTTTGAGAAAGGCCTGGTTTACAAGAAAGAAGCCGAGGTCAATTGGGACCCGGTCGACCAGACTGTTCTGGCCAATGAACAAGTCGTGGACGGTCGAGGCTGGCGCTCGGGTGCTCTGGTGGAGAGACGTAGCATCCCTCAGTGGTTCCTGAAGATTACAGCTTACGCAGAAGAACTCCTCGGCGAGCTCGATCAGATGGAAGGCTGGCCAGAGAAAGTTCGCACCATGCAGAGCAACTGGATCGGCCGCTCAGAAGGCGTGGAGCTGGACTTTCAGGTTGCCGACGTCGCTGACGATGCACTGCGCACACTCACTGTCTACACTACCCGGCCCGACACACTGATGGGGGTTAGCTATGTTGCCGTAGCTGCCCAGCACCCGCTGGCACTAAGCGCTGCCGAGAACAATCCAGAACTCAAAGGATTCATTGAACAACTATCAACATCATCCGTTGCCGAAGCAGATCTTGCCACGATGGAGAAGCAGGGTATGGCAACGGGCTTGCAAGCCATACATCCACTCAGTGGTGAAGAGGTGCCAATATACGTCGCCAATTTCGTGCTGATGAATTATGGCTCAGGCGCTGTGATGGCTGTTCCAGGACACGATCAGCGTGACTGGGAATTCGCCCGCAAGTATGAGTTGCCAATCAAGCAAGTCATTACTCCAGCGAGCGCAGATCAAGATTGCGATTTGGAAGTCGCAGCATTCACCGAGCATGGCACACTCATCAATTCCGGTGAATTTGATGGCCTCGATTTCGATGCCGCATTTGCAGCAATCGCGGACAAACTCGCAAGTGAAAGCAAAGGTCAACGCACAGTCAATTATCGCTTACGCGACTGGGGTGTATCGCGCCAACGTTATTGGGGAGCTCCAATCCCAATTATCAATTGTGAGAGTTGCGGCGCCGTTCCAGTTCCTGAAACTGACTTGCCAGTGCTATTGCCAGAAGACATCGAAATTGATGCCAGTGGCTCACCGTTGCCCAAGCTAGCCTCTTTTTATGAAGTGGACTGCCCACAGTGCCAACAGCCTGCAAGACGTGAGACAGATACCTTCGATACCTTCATGGAGTCATCCTGGTACTTCGCACGCTTTGCTTGCCGGGATCAAAGTGAGGCGATGCTTGATGATCGGGCAAACTACTGGTTGCCTGTTGATCAGTACGTGGGCGGTATAGAACATGCCATTTTGCATCTGCTTTATTCTCGTTTTTACCATAAAGTCATGCGTGATGAAGGCCTGGTGAAATGCGACGAACCCATGACCAATCTACTCACCCAGGGGATGGTTCTGAAAGACGGTGCCAAAATGTCCAAATCCAAGGGCAATACGGTCGACCCGCTTTCTCTGATTGAGCAGTATGGGGCAGACACCGTGCGTATGTTTACGCTTTTCGCTTCTGCTCCCGATCAATCTCTGGATTGGTCCGACAGCGGTGTTGAGGGCATGTATCGATTCCTTAAACGACTCTGGAAAATGGTGGCTGAGCACACACCTGTCGCACAGACAGACCTGACCGAGCTGTCGCTGTCCGACGAGCAGAAAAAGCTACGCTTGAAGACGCATCAAACGCTGGAGAAAGTCAGCGATGATTATGGTCGCCGCCATGCATTCAACACTGCGATCGCAGCCACGATGGAGTTGGTCAACGCAATCAACGACTTTAAGCGTGGCGAGAGTGATGCCACTGATGACTTACTGGTACAGGAAGCTCTGGAAACAGTCACTCTCATGCTGGCTCCTGTTGTGCCCCACTTCAGTCATGTGGTTTGGAATTATCTTGGTCACGAAGAAGCGGTCATGGATGCCGCATGGCCAGACGTGGATAAAACCGCACTTGTGCAGGACTCAATTCTGATCGTGCTACAGGTCAATGGCAAACTGCGCGGAAAAATTGAAGTCGCCAAGGACATTGCCAAAGAGGCACTTGAAGAACTTGCACTGAGTAATGAATCCGTCCAGAAATTCACGAGCGAAGGTACTGTGCGCAAGGTAATTGTTGTGCCCGGCCGCCTCGTAAATATCGTGGTTAGCTAGCGCTTTGGGAATTTCGCCTAATTCGGACCCGCTATCAAGCGACTGACTCTATGAATACATCTCTTGGAACATTGCTCCTGCTGTGCTGCATAGCCCTCACGGCTTGCGGCTATTCACTGCGAGGAAACGACAGTTTGCCAGCTGCACTGGGCAATATTCAGCTGCATACACAAAACCCAAACAGCGAATTTTCGCGACTCATGGCTCGCAGTCTGGGTAACGCGGGATTCGTTAGTTCGGAAGCGCTAGCGACTGGCGAGAACCACGCTAACAACCCAGTACTCACGATTAGCGAGCCGCGCATTGAGAATCAGGCGGTGTCCGTAAATCCTGCCGCTCGGGCCGCTCAGTACCTGCTTCGTTTGTCAGTCGACATTATGCTATCTCAGGGACAAACTGAGCTCATAACCATTGAAACACTCAGCGTCGAGCGAAGCTATTTCGAAGACATAGAGAACATCGCGGGCAACCAGGAAGAAGTTACTATCATTAGCAACGAAATGCGTCGCGACCTTGTTAACCAGATCATCCGACGAGTAGAGGCTTCTTTTTAGCCAACATGAAAATCAAGCCTGAACAACTGGCTCGCAGTCTGGGCAAACAAACCCCCGCGCTGATCTGGTTGGCAGGTGATGAACCTCTCCTCATGCAGGAAGCCGCCGACCTGGTGCGCGAACATTGCCGCAAACAAGACTTCAGCGAACGGGAAGTTTTCGCGGTCGACCGCAGCTTTAATTGGGAATTGTTCCAGCAAGCCGGCGGCAATCTGTCTCTCTTTGGCGAGCGCAAGCTCATCGAGTTACGGCTAAGCTCTGTAAAGCTTGAAGACGTTGGCAAGAAGGCCTTACAAAGTTATCTCGATCAGGCTAGCCCTGACTCCGTAGTGCTACTCAGCAGTCCGCGTCTTGAAAAACAAACGCTCAATACCAAATGGTTCAAAGCTATCGAAGCGGAATCGCTATTGGTACAGATCTGGCCCGTCAACAGAGATGGCCTTGCAGAATGGCTACAACAAAGGCTGTTAAGAGAGCAGCTGAGCGCTGACAACGAGGCACTCCAGATTTTGATGGATCGTGTCGAAGGCAATCTTTTGGCTGCCGTACAGGAGATCGAGAAGCTCAAATTATTGTCTCACTCGGCGAGTGGTGAACAAGTACATCTGGACGGAAACACCGTCATGCAACTCGTCGCAGACAGTTCCCGCTACACCTCATTCTCAGCAATAGATGCCGCACTGCTGGGTGATACAGCAAGGGCGCAAAAAATTCTGTCCGGACTGAAAGCCGAAGGAGTTGCGCCGCAAGCGATTCTCGGCGCCCTGCTCAAGGAGTTGCGCCAGTTACAGGCGATGGTCAGAAAAAAAGAGCAGGGTCAGGGCATCAATGCGATCCTGCAAGCAGCTCGAGTATGGTTTAACCGCAAGCAAGCTATTAGTGCCTCCCTACGCAGATTGGACAGTCAGCAGATATGGGGACTACTCGAACAGGCACGGCGCGTAGATCTCGCTGGCAAGGGCATGAACGCCGCCAATGCCTGGGACGAACTGAGCCTGCTGTTCATTGGTCTAGCTGGCGTTCGAACCGCCATAATGAAACCATTGAACTGACCCAGCAACCTCCCCAAGCACGGTTAAGATCAGGCGCTAATTCAATCCTCGCCGCTCCAGCAATGGCGCAATCTCTGCATCCCTGCCCCGAAAGTTCCTGAACAGGGACATGGCATCTGCGCTGCCGCCCCGGGACAACAAAGTTCGCCGAAAGTGATCGCCATTCTCGCGCAGAAGGCCACCATTCTCCTTGAACCACTCAACCGTATCCGCATCGAGCACCTCGCTCCAGATGTAGGAGTAGTAGCCTGCGGAATAGCCGCCCATGATATGGGAGAAGTATGTGGAGCGGTAACGTGGAGGAATATCGTCATGACCGATGCCCGCGGATGCCAGAGCCTGCGCTTCAAAATCCATGATGGAGTCTGCAGCGGGAATTTCATCGGGGTTTAACTGATGCAGAGCCTGATCGAGAATCGATGCAGCAAGATACTCAGTGGTTTCAAAACCCTGATTGAATGTTTGCGTAGACAGCACTTTATCCAGCAAATCCGTCGGCATGGCCTCGCCGGTTTCATAGTGAACAGCATAGTTCGCCAATACTTCGGGCCAGGTTGCCCACATTTCGTTGACCTGGCTGGGATATTCAACAAAATCACGAGGCACACTGGTACCAGAGAAACGAGGATATTCAACATTAGAAAACAGCCCATGTAGCGCATGACCAAACTCATGGAACATGGTCGTCACCTCATCGAAGGTAAGCAGGGTTGCATCGCCGGCAGGCGGCTTGGTGATATTCAGATGATTGGCCACTACAGGTTGCGTATTGAGCAGATCCGATTGCGGGATATAGGCATTCATCCAGGCCCCGCCGCGCTTGCTCGGACGCGCATAGAAATCTGCAATAAACAGCCCAAGCGTTGTGCCTACCGAATCAAACACTTCGAAGACTCTGACATCTTCTTGATAAACAGGAAGATCAAAGCGCTCTGTGAAGCTCAATCCATAGAGTTGTTCAGCCGCAAAAAACACTCCTCGTAGCAAGACATTGTCCAATTCGAAATACGGGCGCAACTGACTGGCATCGAAATCGAATCGTGCCGAACGCAAGATTTCCGTGTACAAAGACCAATCCCAAGGCTCCAACTCAAAGTCTGCCTCGGTGTCATAAATCATCTGCTGCAAGTCTGCAGCTTCTCGATTTGCATTGGCCATCGCTGGCGCCGCCAGCTCTTCAAGACGCTGGTTGACAGCTGACACTGTTTGCGCGGTTTGATTCTCAAGTATGAATTCTGCGTGGTTTGCATAGCCTAACAATTGCGCGCGTTCAGCACGCAAGCGCAAGACATCAGAGAGAATTTGCCTGTTATCGAATTCACCTCCGCGATTACCGCGAGACAATGAAATCCTGTGAATACGCTCTCTTAGCTCTCTGTTCTGTAAGCTCGCGAGAGCCGGCTGACCGCTTGTGTTCAGCAAGGGCAATACATATTGGCCATCCAAACCCCTTGCGACACCCTCATCAGCCGCTGCTTGAATCAGCGCCGCATCGAGACCAGTGAGCTCTTCAGCGGATCCGACTACGACCGCCAGATCATTCACTTCATTGAGCACATTTTGGCTGAACTCAGTTTGTAGCACCGCCATTTCGGAGTTTATTTCTCGCATACGTTCTTGCTGCTCTTCGCTTAGCGCAGCACCAGCGCGAATAAAATCGATGCGGTAACGCTCCAGCAGTCGGTCTTGTTCAGCCGTCAAGTCCAGGTCTTCTCGCTGCTCGAACAGACTATCAATACGTGCAAACAACGCCCTGTTCAGCAGAATCGCATCCTGATGAGCCGACAATTGAGGGGCGAGCTGTTGTTGTAATGCGAGAATGTCATCGTTTGTGTGTGCGCTTGCCAGCGCGAAGAATACCCGGCTAACACGGTCGAGCAATTCACCAGACAATTCCAGTGCGACCACGGTATTCTCGAAACTGGGGGCTGCGGAGTTATTCGCAATCGCTTCGACTTCGAGCAGATGCTCTGCCATCCCGCGCTCAAATGCTGGTGCGTAGTGATCGTTCTCAATTTGGTCGAATTGAGGATAATTGAGATAAAGAGGACTCGGTCCCTCAAATGGGTTCGTCATCTGGGCGCTCTCCGTGGTCTGTGACGCGGAAGCCTCTGCACGATCAGTGCTATTAGCGGACATCGCAGAATCTGTTTGCGCCGTCGTTTCCGTAGTCGTTTCCACAGCGGACTCACCTGAGTCTGAACACCCGGCAAGCAGAGCAAGCATCAACAAGGTAAGGAGAACAGACTCTCGTCCTTTTACCTGAATCTGGAAATAATTTGAACTCACGACCAATCCCCCTGGTTTTCGAAATGACGTTCAATCTTAAACTGCTGGCAAATCCAGTCAATGTGGGCAATACGGGGAGAAACCACTGATTCCCCATGGTTAATTCAATTACGGACTGGCTGAACTGCGAGCATATCCAGCTTGAGAAGCACGTCTGCAGCGCTGAATGGCCGCATAAGGGCACTTTTTTCTCGAAAATGTCGTGATATTTGCCCGTCATTTACCGCCAACTAGCGCTCACTCGCAATGCATCCCTTATAATAGCCACAGATTACAGGACCCAATGACAAACGCAGGGAAACGCTCGGACATATGCGCCCTCAGGCAATCTTCAAAACCGCGTCAACACTACTCAGAATGCTGGGCCTGGCATTCATCTGGTATTGCGCCTCTGCTGCCCAGCTACACGCTGCTGAAGTTAATATAACCCGCAATCAATTGCCGGTAGTGCTCGGGCAATATTTCGACCTCTATGAAGATGTGAGCGCCGAACTCACCATTGAAGATATACGTTCTCAGGACATCCCCTGGGTGCGGTCCACGGAGTCAACCCCTACTCTGGGCCTGAGTACTTCGGCTTTCTGGGCCTATTTGGAAATCACGACCCGCGAGTCCATCAACGAGAGCCTGGTACTGAGCGTAGACAGCTCTATTCTGGATCGCCTGGATTTCTACTTTGTGCAGGGCGACACGCTCGTTGCCCATGAAACAGCGGGTGACATCATCCCTTTCAGGGAAATGGAACAACCCTATCGCATTCCCATAGTCCCGTTCAGTCTCGCGCCTGTTGGCGAGACCACCACAGTGTATATCCGCACCGTTTCAAGCTCCGGCATCGAACTACCAGTAAAACTGTCAACGATGGGAGCTGTAGCAATTCAACAACAGGGACAGCTGGCATTCTTCGGTGCCTTCTTTGCCATGTTCTTGATCAGTTTCCTAATTTGCACGGCCTATTACCTCACCATGAAGGATCGTGAGTTTCTGGGCTATATGTGGTTCTTCGCCGCCAGCATTCCTTTCTTTCTCACCCAGACTGGCATGGGCAGAGTATGGCTGTGGGGTAACTCCGAGACACTGAACAATCGCGTTGCATTTGTTGCCGGCGTAGGGTTGATCGTCAGTATGTCCTACCTCGGTCAGGCGATGAGCCAAAAAATCCCCTATCGAGACCAGGTCAACGTTGTACTGCGTTACGTCAGCTATCTGATGATCCCTGCTGGCCTCTATTTTGCCCTAGCCCCTCTCTACAGCATCACCGCTGAAACAGTTGCCATGGTGCTCATGCTGGGCTTTGCCATGACAGTCGCAGTATTTGTCATCTCAGGAATCACTGCCTCTCAAGGATCTCGCTCGGCACTGTATTTATTGTGCAGCTGGGGATTAATCATCATCGCCTTTGCTACCAATCTTGCTTATCGCCTGGAGTTCATGGAGCGGGTGGACACGGCGATGATGATTTCGGAAGGTTTGATGATTCTTGCCGCCTGCGCGCTACTGCTATCGATGTTTGAATACGTGCGCAACAAGAACGAAGAGCTCAATCAGTTCAAGGTTGAAACGCAGGCGAAAGGAGACTTCCTCCGTAATGTCTCCCGTGAGTTCCTCACTCCTGTCCATTTGATTCTAGCCAATTCAAAACGACTACTCGCTGCACAGTCTTCAAAACTGGACGATGCTACGAAGCAGCACATGAATACGGTCATCAAACAGAGCGACCACCTGCACAACCTGATCAATGATCTTTTGGAGATGGCCGAGATAGAAGCTCAGAGCTTCGAGCCCGAGCTGGAGCTGGTGGAGATGTCGCACTTCCTCAATGAGGTACACGACATGATGCTGCCTTCTGCAATGGAGAAGAATTTACAGTTCGAGACCGACTACGCGTCTTCTAATCTTTTGGTACAGACTGATGTCTCTCGATTGCAGCATGCTCTGATCAATATCATCACCAATGCCATCAAGTTTACCGACTATGGCATGATCAAAATGGGTTACAAGGCGATTTATTTCAAACGCCGTCTTGGCATTGAAATTTTCGTTAGTGATACTGGTCGGGGCATGAGTGAAGACTTCCAGAAACGGATGTTCCACGAGTTCGCCCGAGAAGATGAATCAACAGAGAAAGAACCTCAGGGCACAGGACTGGGTATGGTCATCGTTAAACGTATGATCGAAAAACTGGGCGGTGAAATAGCCTTTGAGTCCACCAAGGGTCAGGGCAGCAAATTTTTTATTCGCCTCCCCTTGCGCGATCAACCTGCCTGATTCCCTATCACTGAGCCGGGCTCTGTTCGAGTTCGTATACCAGATCCCCAACCTCTGCCATTTTCGCCTCAGCCGCGTGGAGTGCGTCAGCGAGCCCTTGATTGTAGTAATGGCAGGCTAGTCTGCGCTCCAAAAACTCCAGAAAAAATTGCGCATCGAAACCACCGATCTCAATATCCAACTCTTCCGCAAGATAAGTCTTTATTTCTCCAATGAGCTCTTCTTTCAGCTGCTCATCCAGCTTCATTTCTGCCATGCTCAAGCCCCCAATTGATCCGCTAAATCCAGGAAATCATTGGCGGTAAAATCGAATTCGCCATCCTCATTTCTATTGACCGGTCGGCCCGGACCACGCTCAAGCGGTCTGATCACGTAGGCCGTCTTCATCCCGGTACGCCCTGCTGCACGAAGATCGCCAGGATGAGCGGCAACCATAAGTATTTCATCAGAAGATAAACTCAACAATTCAGCGGCCTTCTCATAAGCCCTGGGATCTGGCTTGTAGTGGCCTGCCAATTCCGCTGAGAGAATCGCATCCCAGGGCAGCCCTGCGTTCTTCGCCATATTGGTCAATAGCGAAACATTACCGTTTGAAAGCGTTGTAATGACAAAACGACTCTTCAGCCGATACAAGCCAGCGATTGTATCTGGCCAGGGAGAGAGCCTGTGCCACGCCCTGTTGAATTCTGCTCGCTCTTCTTCACTAAGACACTGCAAGCCAAACTCTTCAATGAGTTCCTCGAGAATCATACGATGCAAATCATCAATCTTGGTCCAGGGCAGATCACCACTGCGAACCCGATTCATTGCGGGTGAATAGCCCCTGCGCCACCGGTCAGCGAACTCTCCCCAATCCACCTCAAAGCCTTTACTCGCACTCAGTAATTGGCCTTCCCGGATGATTGAACCCCGCCAATCGACCACTGTGCCGAAGACGTCAAAACAGAGAGCTTTAATTTCGCCAACTCTCGATTGCTGCCCGAACAAATGGCCCGATGGCAGATTCAACGCCACTATCGAGGCTAGAGAAAAGCGTAAGAAGCGCCTACGATCAGAATTAGTGACACACTTGTACCCGGTTTTCACTGGCTTTCTCATATCCACATCCTTCATGCCGTTTTCACCATCATTAAATCAAGAAACTGGCCGACTAATCTAATATCCTAAATTTTGTGGGCGACCTTCAGATTAACGAATCATGCTATACCCGCCATTTCGAAAAGCAATAGCACTTCTTCGATCATCACTGCGAGCTCTTCTCAGTTATATCCCGGTTCTCATTTGTTCCCTGGTGACTGCCACGGCCGTCGGCCAGAATAGTGATGAACCCTATGTACGCTTCTACGCCCCCAAAGCCTATATTTATGAGAAAGAACAATTCCCTCTTACCGCAGAACTGAGCAATCCGAGTAACAACACTTACACGATAGTTCGTATTGAATTGCAATTTTCTGAATTGGTGGAGCTGGGTGGACTGGATACACGCTGCGGAGTAAGTCGACCTGACAATCAAACAAAAATAATATGCACCTTAACCAACGTTGAGCCCGATGCATTCTACAAATTTGAATTCCCGGTTGTCGGAAACCTGGATAACCGACCTGACTTTTCCGTGGACATAAGTGCTGGAGAATTCAGCCCTCGAGGCGGAGATACGACGAACTTCACCGTGCTTTCTCAGGATACTAATACCACCACACTGGCTGACGGCGACCCTCAAATAGAAGGCGCAACTCTCAAAATCGACGTAGCCAGGCATATCTTGTTCGACAGTGATGGTGACGGTCTGGGAGATATCAGTGAGAATATCGCTGGAACCAGCCCTTTTGATCGCAGCTCGAGACCTACCGACAACGCAACAATCGATGTCACTTTTCTCTATTCCCAGGCAGCACAAGACTACTACCGTGGCAAATTGGGACCGCTAGCTGAGAGTTTGCTGACTGTAACCAACCAGCTGTATCTCGAGAACAATATTGCCATCAACCTGCGGCTCGCAGCAATTGGACTACTTGACTATGACGAGAACAATGTTTCTGTTGAAACCGTTCTCGATGACCTGCTTGCGACAGATAGTTCTACATTTTCAGAGCTTGAGAATATTCGCGTTGGCACCGGTGCCGATCTCATAGTCTATTTCCATTTGGTTGATAGCTCTCAAACTGGTTCGAACTGTGGTATTGGTAGTAATGTTGAATCCAGCCAAGGCGACTTTTACCGAGAGGCGCATGCAGGAAGACTGATCTCAGTTTTGAACTTAGGCGTTGGCTGCGCTGGCGTAGCTGACTTAGGGGTTTTGCTTGCTATCAATATGGGCATCGCACCCAACCGGATTGTCGAGCCGAATGGGGGTACCTTTCATTTTTCAGCTGGTTTCGTAACGTCCGACGGCATAGGTACCAGCGAAAACAGCATCAACAGCTCACTCCCCGCCGAAGCCCGTTTCGCACTTTCCGGCAGGTTTTCGGACCCATCTCGTTTATGCGAATTTTTACCTTGCGGCATTGACCATCGAGATTTAGCAAATGGCGCTGATACTGTTCTTTCTCTCAATACAACTCGATATGTAATCGCCAATCTTACGGACAGCGTCCTCGCAAATTCTCTATCGCCTAAACGACCTACCATCGGTAGACAAGAAAATCTCGATCTGGTTTTGCGCACTTCAACCGAAGAAGATTTTGGAATCAAGGGAACCTCTATTCCCATTCAGGCAGAGCTAATAAATTTTGGTTCAGAAACAGTACATGATGTGAGAGTTCGATTCGAACCAGGTTCTGAGTCCGTAGCACTTTCTTCTGACGACAATCAATGCCATGTTTTGGCGAGCGATTTAAGCACAACTGATGAAGAAAATTACAGCAATCCAATACCGGGAGATTTGATTTGCTTCATCCGACGCGTGGCTCCGGGAGAGCCGGCTGGAATTAACTTCGCTGCTCAAGTCATGGCAGATACAGCACCGGAACTGGCGAGCGAGCTTACTCTTTCGGCACAAGTGAATTTAGTCAGCTTATCCGATGTATTCTGTAGTCCATTCTACGATAACGCAGTACACGCATTGCTAGCGACCGATCCTTGCCCCTCCGCACCGCCACAGTCACGCTCCATAAGAAGCACGCCCACCATTGAATCCAGCGCTCAACTGGACCCAGATCAATTGCCTGAAGTCGATGGCGAGAATCTTTTTGTTCCTTATATCCGACTGGATAATGGCTCGTTGCTCAGCGCCTTGTTTGCAATCGATCTGAGCACAGATCCTCGTTTAGTTCTCTTAGACTACCAATTGTTGGATTCTGAGTTCGTCGCTAACGTAGAGAGCGAGTTCAAAGAAGACAGCCTTCTTATCTTGCGAGCTTTACCATACACAAGTGACAATACCGTACTGAGTGCATCACTCCTTGATAACGAAAATGAAATCGTATTTGGGAATATTCTGGTTTCTCCTTAAATTCGTCTCCAAGCGTGATATAAAATGTCCAGCTCAAATGTTTTCAAGCCCAATGGGCACTTTCTAAGTATTGCACAGCTGTTGAAAGCTTCTTACATTCAGATAGTAGGCACGTTTTAGTCATTCTATAAATACTAACGATCGACTGGTCCAATGGATATTGTAAAAATCCGCGACGAAACCCCTGCTTCTTTGAAGCTCGCTCATTTCAACAACGCAGGCAGCTCACTTAACCCGACCCCGGTCACTGATGCGGTGCTGCGCCACCTGCGCAGGGAACAAGAGATTGGTGGTTATGAAGCAGCTGCTGAAGCTGCCCCCCTGGTGAAGCAATTCTATCTGGCGATGGCTGAGCTACTGTCCTGTCAGCCCGGCGAGATCGCTTTCATCGAGAACGCTACCCGCGCGTGGGAATTGGCACTCTATTCCATTCCGCTGAACGCGGGTGATGAAATAATTACCTTCCCTTCAGAATATGCCAGTAATTATATGGGGCTTACCCATCTCGCCAGGCAAAAGCAGCTTAGCGTGAAGGTCGCACCTTTGGATCATCAAGGCCTGGTAGACCTGCAAGCGCTGACCTCCATGATAAGCGATCGCACCAGGCTCATTGCCTTGACTCATATTGCGAGCCAGCGGGGAGATATTCAGCCTGCTACTCAGATAGGAAAAATTGCGCGCGAATACGAATTATTCTATTTATTGGATGGCTGCCAGTCAGCCGGTCAGCTGCATCTCAATGTTTACGACATCGGCTGTGATTTTTTGGCAGGCACTGGAAGAAAGTATTTACGCGGACCTCGTGGCACAGGCTTTCTCTATGTAAACCAGGCGCGCTTCGCCGAACTGGACCCTGTCTTCGTCGACCTCCACTCTGCAAGCTGGGAGGCTCAGGAGCAATTTCAATGGCAGCCAGACGCGAGACGTTTCGAAAATTTCGAGCGACATCTAGCAGGCATGATCGGACTGGGAATTGCCGCTGACTATGCAAATCAATTAGGCACAAAGAATATTGAATCTCGCATTCTGGATCTGACCAACACCCTGCGAGAAAAACTCACCAACACATCCGGGATTACATTGCACGAACGTTCCGGTAATAATTCTGGCATTGTGACTTTTAGCAAGGAAGACGAAGAAGCCGCTGCATTGCACAAGCGCCTGCAACAGGCTGGAATTAATACTTCTGTCGCGAAACGAGAGAATGCACGCTTTGACCTTGATCGAGAAGACTTGAGTGCGGTGTTGCGTGCTTCAATTCACTACTACAACACAGAAGACGAAATAGCCCGCCTGCTCGAGTTACTGCAATAACACAGCCGACCCGGCAGCTTATTGAAAATAGACAACGAGAATTGCCAAGGGGCAGATAAACTTCACATAGAATGGCCAAATCCGAAAGAACCAGCCATTTTCAGCGTCGGGGTTACCTTGCTGAATCTCTTGCAAAATCCCATTCCTGTGCCAAATCCACGCTGCAAAAATGCAGAAGGCAAATCCGAGTAGTGGCTGACTCATTTCAGTTGTGTAAGTTACTACACGATCAAACCAGGGATTAAAGTTGAACACTATTGCCAGCGACACGATTGTGATGATTCCACCCAGAGCCACTGCTGCTTTTCGTCTACCGACTCCGGCGCTCTCCACGGCATAGGCTACGGGTACTTCAAGCATTGAAATCGAAGAGGTTAGCGAGGCAATCGTCATTAAGAGAAAGAAAGCCAGAGCAACCAAAATACCAATGGCTCCCATAGTATTGAACAGAGCGGGCAATACAGACACGATCAATCCTGGCCCTGCAATAAGCCCACCCTGTCCGTCGTAAATTTCAACTCCACTGGCCAGTGCCACATACATTGCTGGCAGGATCAACAGTCCAGCCAATACCGCGATACCAACATCCAGCAATGCGACCAGACTACCGATCACCGGCAAATTTTCTTTCTTGCTGATGTAGGAACCGTAAACCAGCATAGTTCCCACGCCCAATGAAAGCGAGAAGAAGGCTTGCCCCATCGCGCTAACCAACAAGCTTGGATCAGCCAGGCGAGTGAAATCTGGAATCAAATACGCGCGCAATCCATCCATGGCGCCCGGTAGGGTGAACACGTAAAGAATCAGCAACACCAGAATAAATACCAGAGATGGCATTAAACGCGATGCCCACTTTTCAATACCTTCTTTTACGCCCGCACTGATGATGTAAATCGTCAACAGCATAAAAACCACCACGAACAGGCTGTTGCGCAGCTCTGCATCTGTGGTGAGCCATTGGGCGAGGCTCTCCATACCCAGCAATCGAGCGATAGGATCAAAAAAGAAGGCTATCATCCAGCCACTCACGATGGCGTAGAAGCTGAGAATGAAACTGACTGTGATAATGCCAGTAAAACCGACGCCTAACGCCAGCCCACGCGTGGCCGGGCCGGTCGCAAGTGACTGCAATGCAGTGACAGCATTTGCGCGTGCGTGCCTGCCTATAATCAGTTCCGCCATCAAGGCCGGATAGGCTAATGCAAAAGCGAGAATCAGGTAGGCGAAGAGGAAAGCGGCACCGCCATTGGACGCGGTGTTAGTCGGAAAGCCCCAAATATTACCAAGCCCGACAGCGGAACCCGCTGCGGCCATGAGAAACCCAAATCGGGAGGTAAATTCCCCGCGCGGTGCTGACATGACGCCCCCTTGAATAGCTTATGTTTTTATTCTGCGGGGAGTACCACAACACCTCTCCCTTCGCTTTACCCAGCGCCCGTCTGATGTGTCCCTGGCCTTACTCGTCGTAAGACTCCAGGACGAATAACTCTTGATCACTGGAAGAGCGGGCAAAGACAACATTGCTGAAGGAGCTAACGGTGCCACCGTTGTTCACTTCGAGTGAGGGTATTCTCAGTTTTTCATCGCCAGTGGAGTATGTTGCGATCCCGGAGTAGCTAGCGCTCAAAGGGATAACACTCTCTGAATTGACTCGGAGCAACACATCCGTTGGATGAGCTTCCAGATTAAAATTCAGACTGATCAGCTCTTCACCGTTATTGACACTGACACTGGTAATCAGCAAACCGCTGGAAGCTTCGAATACGTGGGGTGCGGTGCTGAAACGATCGACTACTTCGACGTTCAAGTAGACAAAGTTTCCGGGGTCACTTTCAAATGTGTCGGTAAAAAAAGGTGCCGAGGGTGCTTTGACACCTAGCGAGATCAGTTGCAGATCGGCAATTGCGTCGACAACATCCATGCCCTGCCCGAGCACACTGCCGAAGACCGTGAAGCCTCCATTGTCGGTGTCCAATGACACGTTATCGACCAGATTTACGAACCATTGGTTGGTCGCACTGTCGGGGTCGTCGGGAATCTTGGCCATAGCCAGAGTTCCACGCACATTGGCCGTATTGAATTCGTTCACAACCGGTGGATCAGAGGGGACATCAACTGGACCGAAGAATGGTTGAAATCTGTACCCCCCACCTTGCATCACGAAGCCCTTGATCAATCGATGCACGTAGGTCCCATTGTAGTCGTTACGGTTTACATAATTCAGGAAATTGGCAACCGTCTGAGGCGCCGCTTCATCAAATAACTCAACCGAAAAATCACCCATTGTCGTGCTGACACGCACGATAGTGCCTGCGTACGCCGGATTCATGGCGAGCATGAAGATGACTAGTGAAGGTATTGCCAGGCGGGAGCAGCGGGCTCGAAAATTCTGATACATAGACTACGGATACTGAAACAGCGAATTTCTGTTGTCTGTTTAACCAGGCACGTCCTTGCAGGTCACAACACCCACCAGATACGCGCCAATTGAACAGCATTTGACCGATGGAGCATAGGTGAAGTTCCCTAAAACTTCAACTATCAGGACAGGAGCCGCCCGTCCGGAAATGCCGAAATATCGCAGCTTCAGAGCAATTACCCTGCGACTTTTCAGGCTCTTGATGTACACTATGCGCCCTCTCTTTCGGGCAACAATCGTGACCGAAAATGGAGTCAGTGCTAGCCCTTAAGAGAGCGTATCGAGTGGACCCATTTGAAACTGGCTCAAGCTTAATCCGACGCAATCACTATGAAGCTGCACAAAGATCATTAGGCAAAGCTTGCCGCTCAGCATCTATTGCAACAGATACTCAAAAGAACCAAAGTGACTAGCCCATCTCAACAAGTCCGAATCGGCATTGGTGTCGATTACGGCACCAGTAACAGCGCGGCAGCCGTATTCGATGGCGAAAATGTGCACCTTGTCCGACTGGAGCAACATGGCTGGGTCATGCCTTCAGCTACCTATGTAGATAAAGATTTCAAAATCACTACCGGACAAGACGCGATTATTGCGTATATCGAAAGCAATACCGGAAGAACGGTTGAGCTGAGTGCAGAAGTGCTGGGTGAAGGCCGGACGAGTACTGGGCAAATTGGGGACCATGGTTTACCGGAAGAAGCGAGCACTGAAAAAATCTATGGACAATCCTTCATAGACGGCGGCCAAAAAGGCCGGCTCTTCAGGGGCATCAAGCGCCTCTTGGGAAACTCTCAGGCCCCACGTCTGATGGTCTTTGACCGGCCTTTCAGACTCGTAGCACTCATTACCCCCCTACTCATTCGCATTCAGCACAGCGTGCAGAAGCTGCTGAACAGCCAGTTCACTTCACCGGAACATGCCAATCACGCTTGTATCGGCCACCCTGTAAATTTTGAGGGTAGCCAGGAAGGCCGAAACAGCAGCGCACTGGCATTGTTGTCTGAGAGCTACGGCTATGCCGAGTTCACTGGACAAACTTTCTATCCGGAACCAAACGCAGCCGCACTGAGTTATATCCATGCCAATCCCGATGCGCGGCAATCTACTCTCCTCGCCGTTGATTTCGGAGGGGGCACTCTGGACCTCTGTATTTTGCAGCGCATAGATGAGAAATATGAGGTCGTGAGCACCCACGGTATTGGCCTGGGAGGAGATCACATTGATCAGATTTTGTTTAGAGAACTTCTCTTCCCGTTGTTTGGCAAAGGCGAGCGCTGGCGTCGTGCTGGTGAAGACAGAGAAATAGAGACAATGTTTCCGTTTGAAGAATATGAGGATTTGCTACTGAATTGGGCGGTCAGCTATATGCTCAATCAGAATCGCTATACAACTCCCCTTATGCAACGAATCGAATATGGTGATGAAGCGGCCAGCAAGTTCCAGCGTCTGTATGACTTGATCAAGAGCAACTACAGTTATCTGGTGTTCCAAACCATCAAGGATCTCAAGGCGAGGCTGTCCGAGCAGGAGGAAGCGCTCCTGGATATCCCGGAATTAGACATCGAACTCAAGGTTAGCCGACAAGAGTTCGAATCCATGATTACTCCGCTGCTGCAAAAATTTCAGCAGGCTGTAACTGATGCACTGAACAGAGCAAATCTATCAGCGGAGGACATCCAGTTAGTAATACGAACAGGCGGGTCTTCTCTTATCCCTGCTGTTAAACATATTCTGGATGACATGTTCCCTGGGAAAGTCATCGAGCACGATCCATTCACCAGCGTCGCCGCAGGACTGGCAATAGCCGAATATCACGGCCTGGGCAGCAAACACACCTAGATCGCTCCAAGTACACCGAGAAGTCGACTCGGGATACACTAGGCTTGCCGGCGATGCTTGGCTACACTGGCAGTCTCGTTGAAGAGGGCAACATGGATCTCATCCTCTATGCAGTGCCGTTTTTCTTTCTGCTGATTTTTCTTGAGTTGGCATACGGTATTGCGCGCAAGAAAAACACCTACCGCCTAAACGACACTATCAACAGCCTGTCCCTGGGCAGTCTGAGCCGACTGCAAAGTCTGGTGATATTGGGTTTCAGTGGTGTGATCTACGAATTTATCGTGGCCAGGATGCAGTTAGCGCAGCTCCCTGATGATGCAAGCTGGGTCTGGATTAGTTGTTTTGTGCTCTACGATTTGGCCTACTATTGGAAGCATCGGCTCGGCCACGAAGTCGCTTTGTTCTGGGGCTCTCATGTTGCACACCACCAGAGCGAAGACTTCAATCTGGGCACTGCTCTTCGCCAGACCAGTATCGAGTTCCATGGCTTTTTATTTTATCTGCCTTTTTTCTTCATCGGCTATCCGGCTGAAGTTCTCTTTACCGTAGTCAGCCTGAATTTGATCTATCAATTCTGGGTGCACACCGAACACGTTCCCAAGATTGATTTATTGGAATGGTTGCTGGTAACTCCATCCAATCATCGAGTTCACCATGGACGTAACGACCAGTATGTGGACCGAAACTACGGCGGCGTGTTTATCATTTGGGACAGGGTGTTTGGTACGTATCAGGAAGAGATGAGCAATGACCCGGTGGTGTACGGCTTGCGTAAACCATTGAACAGCTGGAACCCGATTTGGGCCAATATTCATGTCTATTGGCGCTTGTTGCTGGATTTTATCCAAACAAGTGGTCTTACGAACAAATTCAAACTGCTATTCAAACCACCAGGCTGGAGACCAGTTGAACAGCAGACCCATTGCCAATTAAAGAGGCGTGAATTTGATCCTGGCAGCCGATTCGATCCAGCATTATCACGTTTCACCGCCTGCTACACGTTTACACAATTCGTCTTGACTGTCGCCGCCACACTCTACTTGTTAGTTAACAGTGGTGACTTCTCTTACGGTGTGACCACGATCGCAGTCGCGTTTCTGGCATTTTCGTTTTTTGTGCATGGCTACTGGTTAGAGAACAAAGCCTACGCGTCGACACTGGAAGCATTGCGACTGCTGCTGTTTTTTGCACTGCTCAGACTTGATGAGATATCGCGCGCGCTTGATTCCGCACAGCCCATTAGCCAATCGCTGATCGTATTCTCACTATCGGTCATCCTGTTGCACGCGCTTCTCGGCACACGCCAAACTAAGCACAGGAGACCTAAACGAGAGAAACCCACACATGAGGGGTTTAAGCAATAGTTAACAACGGAGGGAGCAAGTCCTTCTGTTTCCCTGTTCCTGGCCTCCGCTGAAATCCGGAATACTTTTCCTTATCGACGCGCTTCGTTCACCACGACTTCTACTTCAGCATTACCGCGATTGCTGATAGAGAAACTCGCTCCTTCTTCACGCCAGGTCCAGTCCGCCATCGCAGCGAGCTCTGCAGTGATGCCATCTTCACGGGTCACATGAACAGTTCCAGGAGTGACCTGAATAATCACACTGGGATTCTCGTGTGTTTGCAAAGCGGTAGACTCACCGGGAGCAAGTGTTATTCGATAGGAGCGAAACCAGTCATTTTCCAGCTGCGGCTCTGCGCTTAATCCACTGGGAGCATCATTACTCGACCCTGCCAGTCCGGTTCCATAGTTGGTTAGTGCGAGTATGCGGAACAGATTCGGGCCCGCGTTGGAAACCGCATGTGTGAAATTCTGCTCTACGTAGTCAGTATTGCCGGAAACGCGACCATAGAGCGGACCATCTCCATTGCTGATAAAGGTATAGAGAATGGCTGCATCGTGGGTGTGAGCCAAGGTTCGATCGCCTGGGTTTATCTGCACATCCAACAGATAGATATCACCGTCCTGATGCACAGTCCTGTGCCGGGGCTCTTGCAAAATCTGGACTATACGTTGACCACGAAAATCCTGCGCACTGACTGGTGAGGCACTGTACAGAGTGATGCTGAGTGCGAAAATCAACGAACAGACCATGGCTGATCCATTAACAAGGGAAGACGAACAGAGGGCTTTCTTTACCGTTGAATTGAATAGCATGTGGCGGACTTCCTGCTTCTGATTATTTGCCGGTCAATGTAGCCGAGGCCCACAGGCAAATCAATCGCCAGCAGGTGGACTGAATCATTGCCGGGAAGCACCGAAAGTGGCGATTCAGTCAAAAAGAGTAAGACGCGGTGCAAAACTCGGAGTTAGTCCCGAATAAGTGGAAGCTCATGATGTAGATCACCACTGGCAGGATCACGCAGCTCCAATTGAACGGAGCTGGCACTGCGCAGTGCATCGGTGAAGCTTGCTCCATCATCGGCATTGCTGATCACAAAGACTACCTTACCAACTACTTCACGCTGAGGAGGTAACACCAGGGGATTGAACAAATAGTCGGCATTCTCGCTTAACATGCCTGCAACGGTAGCCTCGACACTCAGATTCTCACCAGGCACATCTGCTCGTACTCCGCGAAAAAGTGCCTCCCCTCCTTCTTCATTACGCATGCGCAGAAAGACATTAACAGTACGTGTGAATAATTCCTGGTTGGTAAAACTCATTGTCGGCGTGAAAATGGGATAAGCGAATCCAATTTCGACGATGCCATTGCTGGAACTATCAGAGATTAGACCATGTTGAAGCTGCTCGATCAGAATTCCCTGTTCAGCACGAGCCGGGAGCAGCACGAGGTAATAGGCTAGCGCAGGGAGCATTGCTGGAATACACACCACTGCGAGAAAGGCGCCGAGCCGGAGTTGCAGAGTGGAGTAAAGAGGATAGAGCGCCACTAGCGCCCCAAGCACCGCCACGTTCGTAGCCAATGCCCGTAGCAGAAGCGGTAACTCGCCAAATGCTGCCTGATTCTGTCCAATCAGAATGATGTCGGCCAGAGCAATTGTAAGTGCTAGCAGACTCACAAAAATTTGTCTGAGAGAGACATTCACGCAATCAATTCCTGTTTAATCAGCTAGTTTTTCGAGCGAGGCTAAAGGAGATCGTAAATCTATAAAACCTTTCAGGCTCGTACTGCCTTCGGGCTTTAGCCACTAGCGCTCACTATTCTACGCAAGCCGAGGCAAGAACCGTTGTTCATTTGCCCCCGCTAACATCTCTCAGGAGATACTGTCGCCCTGCGCTTGTTTGTCCGCATGATAGGAAGAACGCACCAGAGGTCCGCTGGCAACCTGTCTGAAACCTAACTCTTCTCCGTACACACGCAGCGCATCAAATTCATCGGGATGAACAAATCGCTCGACCTTCAAGTGATCCTTGCTTGGCTGAAGATACTGACCCAGAGTCACCATGTCCACGTCATGGGCCTTGAGATCACGCAGCACTTCCTGAACCTCTTCATAAGTCTCACCGAGGCCTAACATGATGCCCGACTTGGTAATCACTTCAGGATTACGCGCCTTATAGCGTCGCAACAGTTCCAACGACCATTGATAATCTGCTCCGGGACGCGCTTGCTTATAGAGGCGCGGTACAGTTTCCAGATTGTGATTAAAAACATCCGGCGGCGTTGTCAGCAAAATATCGAGCGCTATATCCATACGACCGCGAAAATCGGGCACCAGCACTTCCACCTGAATCCCAGGATTGTGGGCTCTGGTCTCGCGAATGCAATTGGCGAAATGAGTCGCACCACTATCTTTGAGATCGTCGCGATCCACTGAAGTGATCACGACATAACGCAGCTCCATTTCGGCGATCGCGTTCGCCAACTCCGCAGGCTCATTCTGGTCCAGCGGTTTAGGTTTACCGTGCGCGACATCGCAAAACGGACAGCGGCGAGTACAGATCTCACCCATGATCATGAAAGTGGCCGTTCCGTTACTAAAACATTCTCCCAGATTCGGGCATGAGGCTTCCTCACAAACAGAAGCCAGTTTATGTTCGCGCAGCTTTTGTTTGATGTGATTGATTTTCGGAGAGGCGGGGATTTTGACCCTTATCCAGTCAGGTTTGCTGGGAAGTTCCGTCGTTGGAATTACCTTGACGGGAATCCTGCGCACTTTATCCGCGCCGCGCAGTTTTTCACCTTCGACCAGCACATTTCGGCGTTTCCGGTTACCTGCTGATGTGTCACTCATGGGCTCTTGAAATCTCTTTGATTCTCTTTGATATCTGCTTGATATCCAACAAACTAAAATTGAAATTGTTGGCGTTTGGTACGAACTGTTTACTCTTCAGACCTGCGGCTCAGTCGAGTAATACGCTTCATACCCTAGCTGTTGCAGCAGCTGGTTGCTTAACAGTTTGCTCACTCTCTGTAACAAGAGCTTTTCAGGCGCCACAAAATCAGCGATCTGGGTAACCGGCAAGGCCTCGAATCCACAAGGATTAATATTGCCAAATGGCCTCAAGTCCATATTCACATTAAGACTCAAGCCATGGTAGCTCCAGCCATTGCGAACCCTCAGGCCCAACGCAGCAATTTTAGCACCTTTTACGTACACCCCGGGAGCCTTGGGAATGGTCTCCCCTTCTATGCCCAGCTCCGCCAGTGTGCCAATTACAGCGTTTTCGATCAGGTCGACCAGAGCTCGCACACCCAGATGACGTCGTTTCACATTAATCAACAAGTAGGCAACCAGCTGTCCGGGACCGTGATAAGTCACTTGCCCGCCCCGATCGACCTGAACCACAGGAATGTCACCTGGTGCGAGAATATGCTCCGCCTTACCCGCCTGACCCTGGGTATACACCGGTTTGTGGCTGAGCAACCAAATTTCGTCGCTGCGATCTTCTCGAGGATGCTGAGCAAGATAGCGCATGGACTGCCAGATCGGTTCGTAATCTTGCAAGCCAAGACGACGCACAAGCAGCGCTGGCGCGCTTTTCTCTGATGATTTATCAGCGCTAGCTTTAGAAGTGTTTGCAGAACCGGGAGTCGCCTCAAACCACTTGTAGTCAGTCAACAACATGACCGGGTTAGAGCACCATCTTCACACTTTCAACAGCTTTCAGGTCATTGAACAGATTCTGCAATTGTTCTTCCCCAGTGGCTGTGATGGTCACAGTCACCGAAAGGTAATTGGCATTACGGCTGTTTTGAACCTTGATCAGACCGGCATCAATTTGTCCGGTGTGTTGCTGGACAACATCAATCACGATTTGCTGGAAGTCGGAGACTGCGTGACCGATGATTTTTACCGGATACAAACAGGGAAATTCAATGCGCGGAGCTTCCTGCTCTTCTCCGAGGTTTTCGTTACTGCTGCCGGACTCTTCATTCATTATTCTGAAAAAAGCCCTGAGAACATCAAAGTAATCCAATCCGAAAAACGTTTGAACATTCCACCTTCAGGCACAGCTTGCATAGCGATGACATCGCCGCTGTAAATAACATCGTCACCCAGAGTCACGTTCACCGCTCCCATCACCTGACCGCCATCCAGAGGTGCGTATATCACTTCATCGACGTCGACCGTTGCGCTCATGGCTTCAGATTGACCGCGAGGAATCGTCACATAGACTTCTTCTGTGATACCGAGCTCCACTTCACTCTGCTCACCAGACCACACCGGCACATTGGTCAGCACCTGATTCTGGTCATAGAGTTTATGGGTTTCATAATAACGAAACCCATAGGTCAACAGTTTCTGCGTTTCGATGGCGCGGGCTTCTTCGCTTTCAGTGCCCATCACCACCGAGACCAGGCGCATGCCGTCGCGAACAGCCGAGGCAACAAGGCAGTAACCTGCCGCATCCGTCCACCCTGTCTTCAGACCATCCACGTTGCGATCACGAAACAGCAGTGAGTTACGATTGGTTTGGCGAATGCCATTGTAAGTAAATTCCCGCTCGGCATTGATCGAATAAAACTGCGGGTGATTGATAATTGTGGCCTGGGCGAGTATCGCCAGATCCCGAGCTGACATCGTGTTGTAGTAAAGTTCAGTATCGAGACCACTCGCATTCATGAAATAGCTGTTTTGCAGCCCCAGCACCTCGGCATATTGATTCATTATGTCAGCAAAGGCTTCTTCGCTACCAGCGATATGTTCCGCAATCGCGACGCTGGCATCATTGCCTGACTGGATGATGATGCCGCGCAACAAGTCTTCAACGCGCACTTCCGAGCCAACCTCAACGAACATCTTGGAGCCTTCCATGCGCCAGGCTTTCTCGCTGATGTGCACCGTGTCATCCAGCGACAAATTGCCATTCACAATTTCTTCCTCAGCAATATAGGAAGTCATAATCTTGGTCAGACTGGCGGGCGGTAGCGCCTCATCAGCATTCTCTTCTACGATGACATAGCCTGTCGCTGCGTCGAGCAATATATAGCTGGTGGCATTGATTTCTGGTGGGCGCGGAATAATGGCTTGAGCGCTCGCGAGAGTTGAGAGCAGCAAACTTCCAAGCAAAACACCGCAGGCTAAAAGCCTGGAAACGAAAGTTGAAAACAGAGAGTTTACTGTCATCAGGGAGCGCATAGAGAGTTCCATCAAAAGGCCAGGTTGGTAATCGGTTAAACTGAGTGCTGATCTGACTGTTTCAGATCGAGCTGTGTTTCACTATATGGCGACTTGAAGAGCTGTCTTCAAGCCACTCTTAATCTTCTAATCCTCTAATCCTCAGATACTTTAACTGCGAGGTCTAATCTACTGGGTCTTAGCCTACAGGGTCTTAACCAGAGAATGAGAGCGCAACTCGCGTTACTTCAGCATTTCTCGCTGCTTGTGAACTAGCAAATTCTCTTCAAGCAAAGGTCGATGAAACGGATAAATACCAGAGGTTGGGATGCTGCGGTTACTCGGTCACAGTGTACGGACTTCCCAGGTTTGCGGCAACCACGCTGGCACTCAAGCGCTGTATCTCTGCGCTATCCCGGAGTGGCCCGATGCGCACACGATGCAATACCGCGCCGTCGCCATTCTCAACGGTTCGTATATGTACAGGTCTGTTAGTCATATTCTGCAAGCGACTGCTGAGACGCCTTGCCGATGCGAGCTCAGCAAATGCGCCGACTTGTAAGTAACGACTCTCTTGCGAGCTCACCCTGAGCACTTGAGGAGAAGAGCCGGTCGAATAGGCAGTACTTGAGGAGCGGTCCTGCCAGGAGTCTGCAACGATGGCTTCGACAGAAACCCTCGCTGTCCCTCTGTCTGCGTAACCCAACTTGACCGCGGCAGCATAGGACAAGTCAATGAGTCGATCGCCGTGAAACGGTCCGCGATCATTTACACGCACGATGATGCTGCGATTGTTATCCAGATTGGTTACCCGCGCAAAGCTTGGGATAGGCAGCGATTTGTGAGCGGCAGAAACTTGATACATGTCGAAGACTTCACCGTTGGACGTCTTGTGGCCGTGAAACTTCTCCCCATACCAGGAAGCAACACCTGCCTCTTTGTAACCAGCTTCCGTTGGGAGTACGTGGTAAGTATTGCCGAGCACTGTGTACGGGCTGCGGTTGCCTGCAAGAGTTCGTTGCACAGGGACCGGGGTGACATCCTCGATAGCTCGCTCATTGAGCGGGCGGGTCGGTGCCCTGTCCTGCTGAATCGCATAGCGACCAGCATTTGGATTGGTGGGCGTGGATGTGCTGCCACAAGCGACCAGAAACATTGCTGTAAGTACTACGCCAATTCTGCCTACGCTCAATGCCTGTCTCACTTCACAATTCCTCTACGATTCGACCAGAAATTTTAATTAAGTTAACTACTTAGCGTCCATTTCGAGAATATTTTTAATGTTGCCGATGAAGAAATGACCGTACGAGACCGTCAGGCGCTGTTGAACCGGCGCAAAAGTTTCAAGAAATCAGCTTTTCCATAGTTTTTTCAGAGAGTTAGGCGACACGACTGCGTGGATGGGTGTGAATAGACATCAACAGACCAAAACCAATAAACAAGGTGACGATAGCCGTCCCTCCTCGGCTAATCAGGGGCAAGGGCAAGCCAATCACAGGAAGCAGCCCAGAGACCATGGCCATATTGACGAAAACATAAAAGAAGAAAATCAGCGTGATACTGCCAGCGAGTAAACGGCTGTACATGTCACGCGCGGCCCAGGCGATAAAGAAGCCTCGCGCCAACACAAACAGATAGAGGCAAATCAGAAACAAGACACCCAACAAGCCAAACTCCTCTGCGAGTACGGCGAGGATGAAGTCGGTATTGCTCTCAGGGATGAAATCCAGGTGGGACTGGGCGCCATTGCCATAGCCTTTGCCGTATACACCTCCAGAACCGATGGCGATCTGCGATTGAATGATGTTGTAGCCGGCGCCCGTGGGGTCACGATACGGATCGAAGAAGGTCAGAATCCGGTTTTTTTGATGCTCCTGAGCAAGAAAGATGTACCAGGCAGGTGAGGCCAACAACAGGGCAATGAAACCTGAGATGACGATTCGCCAACGAATACCTGCGAGCAGGACCACGAAAATACCTGACATAGTCACCATAATCGCGGTGCCCGTGTCGTTCTGAATAACGATCATCCCTGCTGGTACGAGAATCATGACCGCCGACCAGAACAAGTGCTTGAACCTCGGCGGTAGCGGTCGGCTGGCCAGATACCAGGCCACCAGCATTGGCACGACGAATTTCATCAATTCAGACGGCTGAAAACTGGGCAGCCCAGGCAGATCCAGCCAGCTCTGTGCACCGTTTTCTTCAACGCCGATGAATAACACCAGTGCCAACAGCCCCAACCCACCGGCAAACAAAGTTGGCGACCAGCTGCGATAGAAATGCACGCTGAATTGCGCCACCGCAAACATCACCACCAGACCCACTGCCATGCCCGTAGCCTGACGCTGTAGCAAGGCCTCGTCGCCGTCGCTCGCACTATTGAGCACAAAGAGTCCAAAGCCGCACAGCAGCAAAATGCCGATCAGCAAAGGAAAATCAATGTGAAGAGCGTTGGAGGAATGCCCTACGCCCTGCGTGGCGTGCAAACCCGAAGACTGCCGAACAAAATCCTGATTAATCATTGGCCTGACTGATCAGAGTACGAGACTCATCCGGCTCATCATCACCATCCAGATCGAGCTGCAAGATATCGAGCAGGTACGCATCGGTGACTGCCTTGGCGATTGGACCTGCCACGCTGCCACCGGATTCACCATTCTCAACAAAGACAGCGACTGCAATTTGCGGTGGAATTTCTTCGTGAAGTGCGGGTGCGAAAGCGACGAATAATGCGTGGTCCTTATTGAGATCGGAGACTTCAATATCATCACTGGAAAGAATGTCCTGGGCAATACTCACCACCTGAGCAGAGCCAGATTTACCACCCAGTAGATAAGGCATATCAGGATCCAACTGGCCGATCGCCTCATAAGCCGTGCCATTATCTCGAAAAGTCGAAGAGAAAGGTCGGTGAACCACCATCGTCATCGACTCCTGAATATAGCGCCAATAGTCAGGGTCCTCGATAACCACATCGGGAATCGGGTTCTCGATCACTGGCTCATAAGGCTCACCGTTGATTGCCTTGAGCATGCGAGGCTCTACTACCTCGCCATTATTGGCCAGAATCGCTGTCGCGGTGGCAAGCTGCAATGGCGTTGCCCACATATAGCCTTGACCGATTGAAGAATTAACGGTGTCTCCGGGATACCAGGGTTCGCCGCGAGTGGCGCGCTTCCAGTCTCGGGAAGGCAATACCCCGGTACGCGCGAAGTCTATATCCAGTGCATAGTTGTCACCGAAACCGAACTGCGCCATAAAGCTATACATGGTATCGATACCCATGCGTACACCGAGGTCGTAGAAAAAAGTATCACAGGACTGAAAAATCGCCCGTTGCAAATCGGTGTGACCATGCCCGCCCCCTATCGCTGTACGGAGCGTCCAGTCTCCCCAGCGATAAGACACACCTGGCAATCGAAAATAGCCCGGGTCCTGAATCGCAAACTCATAATCCACAAACTCATGATGCAATCCGGCAAGGCCTATGAAGGGTTTGACTGTTGAGCCGGGCGGATAGGGATTGGTCGTGCGATCGAATAGCGGCGTGTTGATTGTATCGTTCACCAACTGGCCATAATCCCGGCTGCTGATTCCGGTAACGAAGAGATTGGGATTGAAGCCAGGCTTACTCACCATGGCGAGGATGCCGCCGGTGGCTGGCTCTATGGCGACGACCGCGCCACGAAAATCACCAAGCGCCTCATTAGCGGCAATTTGCAATTGACTATTCATGTGCAGAGTCAGGTTTGCTCCTGCCACCGGATCGCTGCGATCCAGCCGACGCATGACCTGCCCGCGATTATTTTTTTCTACCAGCTCATAGCCAACAGTACCGTGGAGCAAATCTTCATAGGTACGCTCAATGCCGGATTTACCAATGTGGTTGGTCCCGCCGTAGTTTTCTCGTTCAAGCTCATCGAGAGCGCTTAATTCATCGCGATTGATCTCAGACACATAGCCAACACTGTGTGCTGTGAGTGCCCCGAGTGGGTATTGGCGTACGAATTGGGGCTCAATAGCGATTCCGGGAAAGAGATGGCTACTCACAGCGATACGCGACTTTTCTTCGTCATCGAGAACGTATCGCAATGGAATGGAAGCAAAAGGAACTCGATTTCTTTGCAAGCGGCGTTCGAACTGTTCGATATCGTCTTCCGTCAGCCTGATCAACTCACCCAACTCTGCGAGCAAGGCGTCCATGTCCTCAACCTGCTCTCTGACAACCGTCAGGTTAAAAATTGGCTGATTGTCCGCCAGCAAATTGCCGGCACTATCGAAAATCAGACCTCTGGCTGGGGGAACATATTGTGAATGCAGACGATTGCCGTCGGAACGAGCTGAGAAATATTCGTACTGGTAGATTTGCAGATCGATGAGCTTCACGACCAGCGCTGAAAACAGCAGCACCACCAAAATGCCGGCAACAGCCAGGCGGCGCAGGAATAACCTACGCTCTGCTTCGTGATCTTTTAGCTGCCACTTGGCGCCCATTTTGGTCCAGACCTGATAGTAATCCAGGTAAAGTTTAGAGTATTTGAGACACTGAAAACACGCTCATCCGCACGCTGTCACTCACAAACTAAAATTGCCATTATTTGGCCACTTTTTAGATGCTCTTTAGACGCACTTCATCCATTCTTCATTCATTGTCTATCCACTCTTGAGTATGAGTCGGCCCACTTCCACGAGCCTTAACTGCTAAGTGAGATGAACAGCACCACCGAATCGACAATACTGTCCCCGTTTGTTATGCGGCTCGGCTTGGACTTTGCATGGTCGGTTGTCGCATGAGAAGCAGTGTAGCGCGAATCTGAACGCAATAAGAAGTAGGGGCACCACCTTTGGAAGAAACAACATCGAGCACTTTGCTCAGGATGCTATCCAGGATTGATTGGCAGTAGATTCTCGTTTTCACGATATCGACAGAATTCAGGCTTAAGCCAGACTCAGTACTGACTCAGTCTCTATGGTAAGGATGACCCTTATTGAGACTGTGGGCTCGATAGAGCTGCTCGGCGACAAGAATCCGCACCAGAGGGTGTGGCAACGTCAATGCAGACAGAGACCAACTTTCATCTGCTCGATCCAAACATCGCTGATCCAAACCATCTGGACCGCCAACGAGTAATGCGATATTTCTACCCTGCTCTTGAATCCAACTCAGTCGCTCTGCTAACGCAGGAGTATCAAGCGACTTGCCCAGCACATCGAGTGCGACCAGGTAATCACTCGCAGCAATTTTCGCAAGCATCCCATCACCCTCTTTCTTGATGCACTGGTCGATATTGCTACTCTTGCTTCGCTTGGCCATAGGAACTTCGACAAGCGTGAAACCAAGATCATGCTGAATTCGCTTTGCGTATTCCGCCGTTCCCTTTTCGACCCAGTCGGGCATGCGGGTTCCAACTGAGATCAAACTTAAATTCACTTAAAGCCGCCTTACTCTTCACTTTCAGTGTTTTCCAGAGCACTATCTCTTGATGCCGCCCCAGCCTGGAATGACCAAAGTTCTTCGAGATTGTAAAGTGCGCGAACTGGCGCCATCATTACGTGGATAACAACGTCACCTGCATCAACCAGCACCCACTCCGATTGCATCTTGCCTTCTACGCCAACGATTTCTCCACCGGCTTCTTCAATCTTCTCAACGACTTCGTTTGCCAACGCCTTCACGTGGGTGTTCGAGCGGCCAGTTGCGATCACCATGTAGTCGGTAATTTCAGTCAGCTTGCGCACATCGATTGTTTTAATCGACTGCCCTTTAAGATCATCCAGAGCCTGCTCTGCTATTTGTGCCAGTTTCTTACCATTCAAAATTCTTTCCTGCCTCTGCTTTTTTGCCTTAACTTTTTGTCTTAACTTTTTGTCTTAACTTTTCGCCTTAACTGATTACTCAGAGTATCCAGAGTTCTTGCAAGAGAGCCTGTAACGTGCTCAACGATAGAGGCGCTCGTCTTCGATAAACAAGTGGACCCGCTCGTTAATCATGGAATCAACTTCTTCATTGGCGCGCATGCGTTCTCGCAAACGCGACGATGAGAAATCGTTAGCGAATGCTTCCTCAAAGTAGACATTGCCGACACTTTGCTCGAATAAGGCTGACGACTTTGCTACCAAACGGCCGTAAGGTTTAAGCGCCTCACACACTTCCTCACTCAGCTCGCCCCCTTCTCGATTGAGCACCATCAGATGAGCTAGCTCAAACAAGCGAAGCCATTGATGCCACTGGGGCAGAGTGTTAAAAGAGTCGAGGCCCATTATGAATACCAGATGATGCTCGGGAAACTCGTCACGCAAGGACTGCAAGGTGTCTACGGCGTAGGAGACACCTTCCCGTTCAATCTCCCGCTGATCCACAGAGAGTTTCGGCCAGCCTGAAATAGCAAGCTCTAACATTCGCACACGTTGTTGTGCAGTTGCTCGAGCCGGGTCTCTGTGATTGGGAAGCGCACAAGGCACCAGCCTGAGCTGATCCAATTCGAGCGCCGAGACAGCAAGATTGGCCGCTTCAATATGCCCGTTGTGAACGGGGTCGAACATGCCACCAAAGACACCAATGCGAGATGTCATTGTCTGACGTGGCCATCTCCTAAAACGATATACTTCTGCGATGTCAAACCTTCCAGACCCACTGGACCGCGGGCGTGTAGCTTATCTGTTGAAATACCGATCTCTGCGCCTAAACCGTATTCAAATCCATCAGCGAAGCGGGTAGATGCATTGATCATCACTGAACTGGAATCAACCTCGCGTAAGAAGCGCTGAGCTTTGCTGTAGTTCTCGGTGATAATGGATTCAGTATGCTGTGAGCTATAGCGATTGATGTGCTCAATCGCCTCATCAATGCCCGATACAATCTTCACCGAAATAATGGGCGCGAGATACTCAGCCTCCCAATCCTCGTCAGTTGCTGCGACAACATCTGCATCCAACGCTCTGGTTTTCTCACAGCCACGCAGCTCTACTTTATGCTCTTTGTATTGCGCAAAAAGATCAGGCAACACCGCGCCAGCAACAGACTCGGCGACAAGTAGCGATTCCAAAGTACAACAAGTCCCGTAGCGTTGCGTCTTGGCATTAACCGCAACCTTTATTGCTTTCTCGAAATCCGCTTCATCATCAATATATAAATGACAGTTCCCATCGAGGTGTTTAATCACAGGTACCCGTGCGTCGCGACTGATACGCTCAATCAGTCCCTTACCACCACGAGGTACGATGACGTCGACGTACTCGGGCATGGTGATGAGATGTCCGACGGCATCCCGGTCTGTGCGATCGAGTACTTGCACAACATGCTTGCTCAGGCCCGCCGCTTCCAGACCTGTCGCGATGCATTTTGCAATCGCCTGATTCGAGTGCAACGCCTCCGAACCACCGCGCAAAATCGTTGCATTGCCACTCTTGAGGCAGAGGCTCGCCGCCTCACAAGTCACATTTGGACGAGACTCATAGATAATTCCGATCACACCCAGAGGAACGCGCATGCGCCCGACCTGAATGCCGCTGGGGCGGAACTTCAAATCACTGATAGCGCCAACTGGATCGTCAAGGGTTGCTACCTGGCGCAGCCCCTCGATCATGCCATCGATACGCGCCTCATTGAGCTCCAGTCGATCCAGCAATGCTGCCTCGAGATCTTTTTCTCGTCCGGCTCGCAGATCCAATTCATTCGCAGCCAGCAACTCAGCTCTGGATTCGTCGATAGCTGTCGCTATGGCGATTAATGCCTGATTTTTCTGACCGGTGCTGGCCCGCGCAATCTCCCTTGATGCCTCCCGAGCCTGGACTCCGAGATTCTGCATATAGGACGCGATGTCTGTGATTGATGATTCTGCCGTGTTCATAGTAACTCTTGATTTCGGGCTGCCGGTCTCAAGTTTCGAAAGAAGACCTGCATCTATTCATTGGGTCTCGTGAGCTGAAGATTCATGTTTAGACTCTCAACGGCATAACTGACCGGCAAGAAACACGCTCTCTTCGCTAATTGTTCGTTAATTGAAAGAAGGCGAATTATAGCGAAAATCATCCATTAACGCCTGCATAAATAGACAGTTAGCGCAAAATACCGATATTCTCTGAGCTCCCATTCGCCATAAAGCCGCAAGAGACATCCAGACATGAGCCAAGACAGCACTGATCTCCAACAGCAGACTTCAGAGCCAGTTCAACCCAGCGTCCCGCAAGCTCTGACGCCAGTCCTCGTGTTAGTCCTATTGCTCTCCTTTTCAGTCTATCTTTTCGGCGAAGATGCCAGCTATGGGCCAAACCAGATTGCACTTTGCATCGGTGCAGCGATGGCGGCGCTGATTGGCTGGCGGAACGGCCAAAAATGGGAGGAGATTGAGCAAAGCATCATCGCTGGAGTAACCGTCTCACTTAAACCCATTCTGATCCTGTTTTGTGTTGGCTTATTAATTGGCAGCTGGATTCTCTCGGGCACAGTCCCCACCATGATCTACTACAGCTTGTTGATTCTGGATCCCGCAATTTTCTACATGGCCAGCTGTACTATCTGCGCTCTCATCGCCTTGAGTATCGGCAGCTCCTGGACCGTGGCTGGTACCGTCGGCATTGCCTTGATTGGGGCTGCGGCTGGAATGGGGCTCTCAGTGGAGATCACAGCTGGTGCGATCATTTCCGGGGCCTACTTTGGTGACAAGATGTCCCCCCTGTCCGAAACCACCAACCTGGCACCGGCAGTAGCAGGCACCGACTTGTTCACCCATATCGGCCACATGGTATGGACTACCCTGCCCAGCATTACCATTGCTCTGGTGCTGTTCACGATTATTGGCTTCAATATTGAAGCGAGTGCCAGCGCGGATGACCTCGCCATCACAATGAACCTGTTGAATGAGAATTTCACGCTCAACGTTCTCATGCTGATCCCGGTGATTGTCTTACTGTTAATGGCCAACAAAAGGTTTCCCCCCATACCGACCATTATGACTGGTGCGCTGCTGGGAATTGTATTGGCACTAGTATTTCAGAGGCCGGCAATCGCTCAACTCAGCCTGGATGCCCCCAACGCAGCTCTTGGACTGCTCAAAGGCGTCTGGTACACCCTTTTCGATGGCTTCATATTGAATAGTGGCAACGAAACGCTCGATGACTTGATGACGCGTGGCGGCATGAGCAGCATGCTGAATACCGTATGGCTGGTTCTTTGCGCCATGGTTTTCGGGGCCGTTATGGATCACACAGGCCTGCTGCGCAGCCTGGTTAGCTACGCACTCTCCTTTGTACACAACACCGGCAGCCTGATAGCGACTACGGTTGCCACCTGCATCGGCGCCAACATCATCACTTCCGATCAATACATCGCTGTGGTTTTGCCCGGACGCATGTACAAGCTGGAATACGAGAAGCGCAATCTCGATATGAAAAATTTATCAAGAACGCTGGAGGATGCCGGGACCGTGACATCGCCGCTGATTCCATGGAACACCTGTGGTGCCTACATGGCAGGCACACTGGGTGTCGCTACATTCGCCTACCTGCCCTACTGCTTCTTCAATCTGATCAATCCAGTCGTGGCGATAATCTATGGTTTCCTGAATTTCAAGATCAGCCCTGCGGCAGAACAGCAGACGGCTTGACTTCAATTGCCAGACAGTTCGAATTTGAGCTCTACTACATTGCCTTCCGGGTCATTCACATAAATTGATCGACCATGCCCTTGCGCACCATATCGCTCTGCAAACCCGCTATGTGAAATATTGCGACTCTCCAGAGCCTGTAAAAGAATGTCCTCTTCCAGGTCGGCAATCTGCAAACAGAAGTGATCGATATTACGGCCATCCTGTCGGGGCGCACCGCCTCCCAGTTTGCCCAACTCACTGTCTAGTGGCACGAGGTCAATAAGCGCAGTTCCCGCACGAAGCTGTATCAAACCAACCGAATCCTCCAGCTTGCGCTCAATCGGGCAAGCCAGAAAATCGCTGTAAAACTCCAACATCTGCTCTAGCTTGCTGGTGCGAATGACAATATGGTCCAGACCGAGGACTTGAATCATAGAACGATTCCGCTTTAGATAAGACGATTAAATAGTGTTCTGCAAACAGAGCTCTTCAGGATACGGACTCATGTAATAGGAGTCAGTGATGTAGGCATCGGGATGGCGACGGAAGTGATGGTTTAGCAAAGTGATAGGCACCACAATCGGAACCAAACCAAGACGATACTTCTCAATAGACTGTGCAAGCTCCTGCTTGTCGTCAGAGTCGAGATTTTTCTTAAGATAACCCTGGATATGCTGCAGGACATTCACATGATGCTTGCGAGTGGCGCTAATTTTCAATAGTGCCATGAATTCCAACAAATACTCTGCGCTTTTAGCTTCAAGATTGTCCTGATTGATAGCCGCAACGAATTGCCCGAGCTTCCTATAGCGAGATTGATTCCGACTCATCAGAATCAATTTATGCCTGGCATGAAATTCGATTAAAGAACCCACAGTCAGCGATTCCATCAGATGATGCCAGCGACGCAGGGCGAATACGCGCTGGATGAAATTCTCCCTCAGCACAGCATCACCAAGCCGACCTTCTTCCTCGACAGGTAAAAAGGGGAAGTTCTGCAGCATGCGCTGTGTGTAGACACCGCTGCCCGAGCGCACCGGCATGGCATCTTGCCAAACTTTTACACGCTCCATGCCGCAACTCGGTGAGTCTTTTTTTACGATGTAGCCACAAAGCTTGCTCTGCCAAGTTCTTTGCTCATCCGCACAATCCCGCAGACTCTGAGTATGATCAATACTCGCATCATCAATCTGCACGCAGCGAATCAAGTCAGCATCCGCTCGCTGCAAACGAATTGGTTTTCGCGGCACCCCAAGACCAATGTTCAACTCAGGGCAAAATGGTTGATAGTCAAAGTACTCATGTAACGTGCCGGTAATATAGGAATGGCCCTTGTGGCCGCCGTCATAACGAACTCGCTCACCCAACAAGCAGCTGCTGACACCTACTGGAATCTTCTCGGGTTTGATTACTTCGTCTTGTTCAAGCATGGGCTGGAACTCAATGGATGGAAACTCGATAAAACAAAAGCTGGTGGACAGAAACTCAAGAGTTGCTCAACAAGCAAAACTCAGCTGTTGAGCAGAGAGCGCGGATCAAAATTTCCAGTAATCAGCGATTCCTTACGAATTCTGCTGAGCTGCTTGACTCTATACTCCAAACGCAGCGCTTCAGATCTGTCGGCCAGCATTATTTCATACACAAGAGTTAACGGGGCTTTGCCGCGCAGGGCTTTGGCTCCGCGTTTCATCCCAGATTCGCCACTGTGCTCCCGAATCCTCCTTTGCACGTCGGTACTGATACCCGTGTAATAACTTCCATCAGAGCAGCGCAGTATATAGAGGGTCCATTGTTGTTCAGAAGACCCGGATTGTTCAGTCATTCAGGTACGACCAGATATCGCCTTCTACGCGCACACGCCCATCCTGTTCGAGCTTGTAGAGGTGTGCGAGCAGTGTTCTTTTGGCCCAAGGAATAAGATGTTGTGCGATGTCATCGTAGACGGGAACGACTAACGCATCCAGGTCACACTCGCCGAGCCGTGCCAGACCTGCCAGCACTTTGGCTTCGCGCTGCAAACGATGCTCAATCAATGAGGCTATCTCCTGTTGAGGATTGTTCATGACATCGCCGTGGCCTGGCACCAACATCAACAGCTCCATTTCCTGTAATTTCCGCAAGGAATTGAGGTAGTCACTCATATTGCCATCTGGCGGCAGGATGACTGGCGTTGTCCCCTGTAACACATGATCACCGGTAAAAAGCAGCCGCTCCTCTGCGAGCAAATAGCAAAGATGGTTGGATACATGACCGGGAGTGTGAATGAGCTCGATGCTGTAATCCCCGCCATCAATGACATCACCATCCTCCCAGGAACTGCTCGGTTGAAATGTCTGGTCCTGACCAATCGCATCAGGCACGGGGAGACCGACCAACTGCGCTCCGGTTGCCTGCTGCAGTCGCAAAGCACCCGGGGAATGATCTCTATGAGTATGGGTCACCAGGATATAGTCCAGATTGTTATCGCCGACCGCATCCAGTATCGCATCCAGCTGCCGCTCATCAGCAGGCCCTGGATCCAGAACGCAATTTTTTTCCCCTGCAATCAAATAGCTATTTGTACCCGGCCCGGTCATCGGACCGGGATTGTGACCGAGTATCCGAAACACCTGAATTGACTGGGTGGGAATCGCTATCGCTTCTCCCGCTACGCCCTGCATATTACTCTCTCCCAAGCCTGCCGAACCTTGTTGGCAGCGCTCCTGACCCACCAAACATAGCACTCAAGCAGATCATAACCCGAGCCGCTGCACCACCAAAATCCGGCTGGAGTTTCCCTATGAATCACGACATAATTGCCCGCTTTGGAAAAGCGTCAAATTCTCAGATTGTGGGTCTCAAGCGGACTCACAAACCTCGAAAACATCGGCCAGATTAGCTAATTTCAGCCAGTTCCCGTTGTGTCTCGGCGTGACTCGCATGGCGTTGCCCGAATCCGCTGTCTTTCAGGACAGCTCGTTCGTGGCGACATGGTGTGCGCAGCGGACTCGATGCCGTTAGCGTTAAATTGAACCAGGTGAGCTAGATTGGCTGGAGAGAAGAACGAGGGCCCATAGATAGAGAAAATGGAGACGCCAGGTACGTCGCAATCATCAGGAATACAATAATATGCACAGGATCAAGACCTTCAACACTATCTCCCCTCTCGGACTCAATCGTTTTCCTGCGAATGATTTTGAAGTTGGCCCGGATGTCGAAAATGCAGACGCAATCCTGTTGCGCAGTCAGAAGCTGGACAGCTCCATACTAAGCGATCAATTACGCGCCATAGCCAGAGCGGGCGCTGGCACAAACAACGTTCCAGTTGCCGACTGCACTGAAAAAGGCGTTGTTGTTTTTAACACACCTGGCGCCAACGCCAATGCCGTAAAAGAACTGGTGCTGTGTGGCATGCTACTGGCATCGAGGGGCATCGTTCCCGGCATCGGATTCGCCAACGAGCAATCTCCAAATAGTAATTACGATGAGCTGTCCAAGCTGATGGAAGCCGAAAAGAAGCGCTTCAAAGGCTCTGAGATCGCCGGCAAGACACTGGGAGTAGTTGGCCTGGGAGCGATTGGTTCTCTGGTAGCAGAAATGGCCATCAGCCTGGGTATGAAAGTTCAGGGCTACGACCCTGCCCTCTCCGTTGCCGCCGCCTGGAGACTTCCGAGCCAGGTTAAGCGCATCGAAAACCTGACCTCTCTGGCGGCCTCATCAGATTTTATATCGCTGCATTTGCCAGTACTGGATTCGACTCGAGGATTGATCAATAGCGAATTCTTCGGTGCCATGGGAGAACAAACCAGCCTGCTCAATTTTGCCCGCGATGAGATCGTCGATACCGGCGCATTAATAGCGGCGCTCGATTCAGGCCAACTACACCGCTATGTGTGCGATTTCCCTCGACCTGAGTTCGCCGGCCGCGACAATGTCATTGCCATGCCGCATATTGGCGCCAGCACACGTGAAGCAGAAGAGAATTGCGCCGTGATGGCTGTTGATCAACTCACGGATTTCTTCCAGAACGGCAATATCAAGAATTCAGTCAATTTCCCTGCTCTGTTTCTCGATCGTGCCGCCGACGCAGCACCGGGCACCCGATTGGCGATCAGCAATAAAAATGTGCCCAAAATGCTTGGTCAAATTCTCTCTGTGCTCGCTGATCAAAATATCAATGTCATCGACATGCTCAACAAGTCTCGCGATGACATTGCTTACAACCTGATCGATCTGGAGAGCACTCCATCCGATTCCGCGATTCAGGCTATCAGCGATATCGATGATGTCATCAAGGTAACTGTCCTGTAACAGACAAGCTCACTGATAACAAAGCACGCAGCGACGCACAGATTCACACTCACTTACTTTAGGAAAAACGCAATGTCTCGAGTCTTCAATTTTGGCGCTGGGCCAGCAATGCTACCCCAGGAAGTCATGGAAAAAGCGCAAGCTGAATTTCTTGATTACAACAATATGGGCGCCTCCGTTATTGAGATTAGCCATCGCTCCAAGGAATTCGATGCCATTATTAATCGTGCCGATGAGTTGTTGATCGAGCTTGCGGACATCCCTGATAACTACAAAATTCTCTATGTGCACGGCGGCGCACAGATGCAGTTTTCAGCAATTCCGATGAACATCATTAATCGCTTGCCAGCTCGTAAAGCCTCTTATGTGCTGAGTGGCAATTTCGCCAGCAAAGCGAGCAAGGAAGCGGCACGATACGGCTCAGTGCTGGAAGTAGCCAGCAGCAAGGATCAAAACTTCAGCTACATCCCTGAGTTTGATATGTCAGCGGTCGATCCGGAAAGCTCCTATTTGCACATCACCAGCAATAACACGCTATTCGGTACACGCTGGCAGAGCTTCCCGGATACAGGAGATATCCCACTGGTTGCCGACATGACCTCTGAATTCCTGTCACGCAAACTGGACATCAGCCAGTTCGGTGTCATTTTTGCAGGCTTGCAAAAAAATCTGGGGCCAGCGGGACTGGCTCTGGTCATCATCCGTGAAGATTTACTCGAATACGCGCTGCCAGAAACTCCAGGTTTGCTGAACTACAAGACTTATGCAGAGCAGCATTCACTGGCAAATACCAATAATACTTTTGCTATCTACATGATGAAGCTTGTTCTGGAATGGCTCAAAGATCAGGGCGGCTTGGAGGCTATTGAACAGCGCAATGAAAGCAAAGCACAGTTGGTGTACGACTGCATCGATTCCAGTGATTTTTATTACGGAACAGCCCAGGCTGCTCATCGCTCAGTGATGAATGTTACCTTCAACCTGAGTAATGAAGACTTGCTGGCGAGCTTCCTAAGCGAAGCTGATGCCAAGGGCTTGTATGCGCTCAAGGGCCACCGCGATGTTGGAGGCGTTCGAGCTTCGATCTACAACGCCATGCCTGTCGCCGGTTGTCAGGCATTAGTCGACTTTATGAAAGACTTCGAACAACGTAACAGCTAAATCTGAGCTGCCTTTGTTATAGGCTCCTTTTTATAGGCTCATTAGCCTTGACTTAAACATCTCTCCGCTGAACTTGCGGAGAAATTTACACTCGAGAACACCTGGGATACTTTGACCCAGGTGTTTTTGTTTGGGCCTGTGAATCATGCGCAAAATAATTCATTGCGATTGCGACTGTTTTTATGCGTCGATTGAAATGCGCGATAATCCTGAACTCGTCGACAAGCCAATTGCAGTAGGTGGCACTCCAGGTCGACGCGGCGTTGTGGCAACTTGCAACTACGAAGCTCGACGATTCGGTGTTCGCTCGGCCATGGCAGCGGCCACGGCGCGCAAGCTCTGCCCGGATCTTATTATTGTCAGGCCGGATATGGAAAAATACCGGGAAGCCTCATCGAGAATTCACAAAATATTTCAACGCTACACTTCTCTGATCGAGCCTTTATCGCTGGATGAAGCCTATCTCGATGTCAGCGACTGCAAACAATGCGATGGCAGCGCCTCACAGATCGCAGACAAAATCAGGGAGGAAGTGAAAAATGAAGTCAATATCACCATATCAGCTGGCGTTGCACCCAATAAATTTTTGGCGAAGATAGCGAGCGACTGGCAGAAACCCGACGGACTCTTTGTCATCCGAACAGAGCAAGTAGAGGCATTTGTCAGGGACTTACCGGTAAACAAACTACACGGCGTCGGCAAAGTCACCGCCGAGAAAATGCGCAAGCGGGGAATCGAAACCTGCCTGGACCTGCAGGCTTTCGACCTTGAAGAGCTGAGAACACAATTCGGCAGCTTCGGAGATCGCCTCCATAAACTCTGTAGAGGCATAGATGATCGACCTGTACAGACTTCCAGAATCAGGAAATCAGTCAGTGTTGAGAACACTTTCTCCTCTGATTTACCCGACCTGAATGCTTGTTTGAAAGCACTACCTGATCTGGCAAAGCAACTTTCCCAGCGCCTTCATCGCCTTGAAAATCGCTATCGTATCCACAAGCAATTTGTGAAAATCAAGTTTTCAGATTTTAGTCAGACCACTGTAGAGATGCTCTCTGAATCTACGGATTCAGAAAATTATAGACAGCTCTGCATACAGGGGTATGAGCGCGGCAACAAACCTGTTCGCTTACTTGGACTGGGTGTGCGAGTTAACCCAGCAGAACAAAAACAATCCGAAGAAGAAACGACAGACCAATTAAGCTTCAGTCTTGATCAATAGCAGTTAGTCGCTGTCATCTTCTAACAAACGTTTTGAAAAGAAATCAGTTTAGACATTGTTATGAGCCGATATCGCCCACCACAAAAACCTGGCGCCAAATACATCACACTCGAAGGCGAGCGCACACTAAAGGCTGAGCTTCACCAACTCTGGAAAGTCGAACGCCCTCAAGTAACCGCATCCGTATCAGAGGCCGCGGCGATGGGTGACCGATCAGAAAATGCGGACTACATCTACGGCAAACGACGTCTACGGGAAATCGATCGCCGCGTTCGCTATCTTAGCAAGCGCCTCGACGAAGTGACCGTGGTAACTCAGGCCCCAGATGACCCCAGCCGGATTTTTTTCGGTGCGTACGTCACGCTGGAAAACGAGTCGGGCGAAAACAATCGCTACCGACTTGTTGGCCCAGACGAGATCGACCCGAAGAAAGGCTACATCAGCATCGACTCGCCTATGGCGAAAGCCCTGCTCGGCAAAAGCGCAGACAATGACATTGCCCTGCAAACACCTGAAGGTAGCAGAGAATTCTACATAGTCTCGGTTGAATATGAGCCATGAGCAAGCGCCACGTCACCGTTATCGCCGCCCCCAATGCGCTGGGTTCTACCCTGACCATTCCGTTGGAAATGCTCCAGGCAGCAAACGATATCGCCAAAGCCCAACGTCAGCCTGAGTTAACCTTGCAGATCGAGTTAGCAGGCACACAAAAAGGTAACATTCCTCTGAAAGGCGGCCTCAGCGTTGTCTGTGAAAAAATGCTGCAAGACATCAAGCACACTGATCTCGTTTTCGTTCCCGGCATGTGGGGCAATCCGAGAACCTGTCTCGCCAGACACAAAGAACTGGTTCACTGGCTAAAAGAGATGCATGCCGCAGAAGCAACACTTTGCGCAATTGCTACCGGGGTGTTTTTTGTCGCGGAAGCTGGGTTACTTGATGACGGCACAGCTACAACCCATTGGCGCTATTTCGACCTCTTCGAGCAACGCTATCCAAGCATCAAACTTCAACGCAAGCGCTTCATTACGAGAGATAAAAATATCTACTGCACTGGCAGCGTAAATGCCGCGCGGGACATCATGCTTCATTTTGTTGAGCACTTGTTTGGTGAGGCGATTTCCAGCCAGGTCTCTCGCCACTTCACTCATGAATTGAAACGCTCATATGAGTCCTTGTTGCTAAATCGTGAGCAATCCAATACCCATCATGATGAGACCATCATAAAAGTTCAGGAATGGCTGCAAAGCCACTATAGAGAAACAGTTTCAGTTGCAGACCTGGCGACCCGTTTCCAATTGAGTGCAAGATCATTGAATCGCCGATTCAAGCAGGCCACCAATACGACGCCGTTACAATATCTTCAAGACACTCGTATCAAGCAGGCCAAGGAGCTACTCAAACAAAGCAATCTGCTCATTTCCGAGATTTCTGATCGAGTGGGCTATCAGGATGCCAGTTACTTCACTGGTCTGTTCAAAAAAATCAATTCGGTAACACCGAATGAATATCGAAGCCTGGTAAGAAATAAACTCTTTGCTGCGGAAGGGAGCCATCAGCCAGAAGAAGACTGACTGATGACTACACTTAAGTATTGCTACTGTTGCTATTGCGACTACAGCGCTTAATCGGATTTTTGCTCAAACGCAGCCATCTGTTCTGCAGTCGCTTCCTTCTGATACTTGGCTTTCCATTCTGAATAGGGCATACCGTATACCACCTCTCTCGCGGCATCGTAATCGATATCGACGCCGCGCTCTGAGGCTTCTGCTGCGTACCACTTTGACAAACAATTACGACAGAAACTGGCCAGATTCATCAGGTCAATATTCTGCACATCCTTGTGATCATCCAGATGCTTGAGCAGCCGTTGAAAAGTCGCTGCCTCAATATCTGTTCTGGTCCTGTCATCCATAAGTTTGTTGTTTCCTCTTGTTACATCAGTGCGTCGCCAGAAGGGAGTTCTGCCTTGTGCGGCGGAACGCTGCGACGTTTCTTATCAATGGATTTGAGTTGTCGCTCGGCCGCATTAAATGCATCGCGAATCGCGACATAGAGATCTTCGTGCGCATGATTGTCATGTTGGTCTTGATTAACACGCACTTCTTTTGACGAAGTATGAATTTCCAAACCGACAGAATACACCCTTCCTTTATGGTGATTATTGTGCGGCGAATCCAAAACAACTCGACCAGAGATCAAATCGTCGCAGTAGCGCTCCAATTTGGAAATTCTTTTATTGACTGCATCGGCTATAGCGTCGGATTGGTCGATGTTGTGAAAAACAACTTGAAATTCATTAGTCATATATACCTGTCTCCTAAATTCTAGCGGATTGAAAAAAGTGTTGTTTGCCGATTTACCCTCCTCTTTTGAAAAGTGACTTTGAACATTGATGAACAGTGACTTGGATAATTCCCACGCAAGGCCGTGTGACGGACGAAGCCACAGACAGCGTGAGAAAAGTAAATGGGATTAGTGAACTGCAGACCCGATACCAGGTTCGGGATAATGGCCAACTCGACTGCCTCCGCAAATGGGTAGGCAAGGTATGGCACTTTGCGTTGCGCTCTCTGGAGTCAGAGGGCAGCTTGAAAGTGTGGGTTACCAGACTAACTGACGCTGGCATTGTCCCTCCTTATCAAATTCTGAATTCTAGATTACTCCTTTGTATCAGAATTGTCTAAGCCTCCTTGGGACGAGTGAAACACCAGTGCCAGGGCTCATAATCGATCCCTAGCCCGTTGTTTCTGGGGTAACTCAACTGAAAGCCGAAGCGCTCGGCATTGTCACTAAGCCACTGAAATGCCTCTGTATTCTCAAACTCTTCAACGAGTGCCGGGCAAGAATCCGTGCCGACATCCACGGCTCTGCCAGTATGATGCTCACTAAATCCGGGAGCTGCGTTGACCCGTAATATCTCTTCGATTGATTGACCCTGATCAAGCTTCCTGGCGATGAGATTGCTCTGATAGTCCAGATCCCGGTAGGCAGAGATGAGATGGATTACCACGCCTGCATCCTGCGCGGCCGCCTTCATGGCCGACCACGCAGACAAAGCATCTGCCACCAATCGCTGGGGGCGGCCATAGTAATCCAATTCGGTTGCTTCCAGATCATTGGGCTCGACACAAAGGGGGAGCCTGGTCTCCTGCAAATAATTTTCAGGAATCCCAAGCTCTCGATGGGCGAGCTGGACCCGCTGCTGGAATAGTTGTTCGTCGCTCACATTGACTCCGCCTGGCAACGTCTCTATCGCGGATAGCTAGTGTAGACCGTCTCGATCCAACGCTGTTCGTTGATGAAGCCCTGACCCCAGCTTTCGTATTCAGCACCAAGACCTGCGGCGACTATTTCCTCTAGACTCATGCGCTGTGACTTCTTGATACGAACAGCAACACTGGTCTCACGCACTACATTGTAGAACGCGAGCAAGTCTGCCTTGCTCGCCAGAGGACCGTGCCCAGGAATGACTTGTGTCTCATCATCGATCCAGGAAAGCACTTTCTCCAGATTATTAAGATAGCCTTGAACGGTGCCACCGCTGGCGAGATCTACAAATGGAAAGCCGCCATTGAAAAAATGATCTCCCATATGTATCACGCCAGAGCCTTCGAAGAACACCACGCTGTCTGTATCCGTATGCCCCGCTGGCATGTGGATGAGCGTGATGTCTTCACCATTAAAGTGCAGGGTGATGTCATCATCATAAGTAACCACAGGAAGAGCAGGAGCTGGCGCGTTTCCGGATGCGAGTCGAAGACGTACGTTTTCATGAGCAACAATGACACTCTCGGTACCGAACTCCGCATTACCGCCCGTATGATCCCCGTGAAAATGCGTATTCAGCAGAAATTTCGGTGACTCCGAGCCGAGTGACTCCAACGCAGCACGTATCCGATCGGCCAGAGGCGCGTATTGATCATCAACGATGAGAATGCCATCACTCCCGGACGAAACACCGATGTTGCCACCCCGCCCCACCAACATTGAGATATTGCCTGCAACAGGAACAGTCTCGATGCTCACGTCTGCAAATTGATCCTGGCTATGAAGACTCGAAGAAAACATCGCCGCGACAAGCGCCAGGGTGACGGAAATCGCTTTCTGAGCCAGTTTTGATTGAGCGAAAATTTTCTTATTCCGAGAATTGAACGTACTACTTAACAAATTAAACAACATAGCAACCACCCTTCCCCTTTTCGGGCCTGACGCCTGATCCACAATGATTAAAAGAGCTTCGATGCTATGTGGGGTGCAGCCACGATGCAAGGGGCAACGCGATCGCAAAACCCCGCCTTCAGCCAAATTTATGATTTCCCACCGGCTGGCCGATATGCCATATATTCTGTCCATTTTGGCCTATCCAGCTGCGCGCTCCCCTTTTATCATTCCTATTAGATTCGCGGGGGAACGACAAGCAGTATCTGGCGAAAGGATTCTGACCAGTGACTCTAGCCTTGGCTCGGCCATTTGCCGATCAGATGCTGGAAGAAAGGGACGATTCCGCAGGGGAAGTTTCAATGGCACGACTACCAATTATCACTGCCATGGGTGGCATCAATGCCGCCGGTCGCAGCTCATTCCATCATGCCTATCGGCGCATGGTCTATTCGGCACTTGGTGCAGATAGCCAGCAAAGAACCCTGCAGTCTCTCGCAGCGCTTACCGGTCGCCTGCATGAAACAGACGGACAGTGGTTCAATGTCAACGAGCAAGCTGTTGATAAGGCATCTTTCCTCAACTCTTTGAGTGAGGAACTGCAAGCCACATCTCTGATTCGCAAGTTGGAAGACACGCTCTTCGATCCGAGTAAGCTGAGTACCCTGCGTAAAACATCACTCACTGGCTCTGATCAGCAAGCCCTGGAGTTCGAGATACGCGAACGCAACTTGCCTTCACCTCTGCCTCAGGGTTGGGAAGTCTTATCAGGCGCCAGTGACGGTAATGATAGAGTGAAAGTTCGTTGCACGGGCGAGCTTGATCTGATTCTCGCAAGTGAACACCAAAGCAGCGTGAATAGCGCCGGGCAAATTCCGACTGGGTTCGACCCTTCCTTGCTCTATGCCTCACGAAGTCATCCGCGCGCTCTCCAGTTAATGGTCTATGCGGCGTCCGATGCGATCAATTCACTTGGCTTCGATTGGCAACAGATTCGAAGCAAAATTCCAGCTGATCAAATCTCTGTCTACGCGGGCAGCGGAATGGGTCAGATGGACAGCAATGGTTTCGGCGGCATGATGCAGGCCAGACTGCTCGGGAAAAAAGTGACCTCTAAACAGCTGCCATTGGGCTATGCCGAAATGCCAGCTGACTTCATCAATGCCTACCTGCTTGGCAACCTCGGTACCACCGGCACCAATGTCGCTGCGTGCGCGACCTTTCTCTATAACCTCAGGCAGGGAATCAGGGACATACAGAGTGGCAGCCACAGGATTGCCATAGTAGGCACAAGCGAAGCACCGCTCGTACCTGAAATATTCGAAGGCTTTACCAATATGGGCGCGCTAGCGGATGATGCTGGATTGGCCGCTCTTGATGGGCTGGCTGGCGATGCACCGCCCAACTATCGCCGTGCTTGCAGACCCTTCGGTCAGAACTGCGGATTCACACTCGCCGAATCAGCGCAATGCGCCATTCTCATGGATGACGAACTCGCACTCGAGCTCGGCTGCAATATCCTGGGTTCGGTAAACGATGTATTCATCAACGCCGATGGGCACAAGAAATCAATCGCCAGCCCCGGTCTGGGCAATTATCTATCCGTTGCCAAAGCGGCAGCGGCGACGCGTAAAGTGATTGGCGCCGAAGGGCTACAGCAACGCAGCTATGTGCAGGCACACGGCACTGGCACGCCACAGAACAGACTTACCGAATCCCATATCTTGAGTCAGGTAGCCGAAAGTTTTGGCATTAGCGACTGGCCAGTGGCTGCAGTGAAAACCTATCTCGGCCATTCACTCGCCACCTCAGCTGGCGATCAGTTGGCAGCTAGTCTTGGTGTTTGGTCTGAAGGATGGCTACCCGGCATAACTACCATTGACAGTATCGCGGACGACGTTAGCCAGGAGAATCTGGAGTTTCTGTTACAACACAAAGAAGTTGGCGCAGAAGGCATCGACGCAGTGATCATCAATTCCAAGGGCTTTGGCGGCAACAACGCCAGCGCATCAATCCTGGCACCACATATCACCCTCAAGATGCTGGAGAAACGGCATGGAAGTCAGGCAGTAAAAAGATACGCAGAGCGCAATGAATCAGTTTCAGATGGCGCTCGTCAGTATGATGAAGACGCATGTGCGGGTCGCAATCGCACCATTTACAAGTTTGATCATGACGTACTAGGCGCGGAAGATATCAGTATGACGGATACGGAAATCAGTATCCGGGAGTACGGGCAGAAAGTTTCACTCGATGTGGAGAACCATTACGCCGATATGTGTGAGTGACGTGTCACTCACACATAGCTGTTGTGCCAATTACCGGCGCGGCGCCTCAAGTGACTTCGATCGGATGAGACTCTGCGATCTTGTTTTTCCAGATCTCAGGCCCGGTACGGTGGACGGAAGTTCCATTCACATCGACCGCGACTGTTACCGGCATCTCATCCACTTCAAACTCATGAATGGCCTCCATACCCAAGTCTTCAAACGCTACCACCTTTGCCGCTCGAATTGCCTTTGATACCAAATAGGCTGCGCCGCCAACTGCCATCAAGTAAACAGCCTTGTGTTGCTTGATGGCATCAATCGCCACCTGACCACGTTCGGCTTTACCAATCATGCCCATCAAACCGGTCTGTTCAAGCAGAGGACCGGTGAATTTGTCCATGCGGGTTGCGGTTGTAGGGCCTGCAGGGCCGATAACCTCATCGCGAACTGGATCAACCGGTCCGACGTAGTAGATGAACCTGTTTTCAAAGTCGACACCTTCCGGAAGCGACTCACCGTTTTCCAGCATACCCAACAAACGCTTATGTGCTGCGTCACGACCAGTCAGCATCTTGCCGGAGAGCAGCAACGTATCGCCAGGCTGCCAGCTGGCTATCTCTTCACGTGTAACCGTGTCCAGATTCACTTTGCGCGCTCGAGGACCTACGTCCCAGGTAATCTCCGGCCAATCTGCAAGACTGGGCGGAGTGAGCTCGGCGGCACCACTCCCATCCAGTGTGAAGTGTGCATGCCGAGTAGCAGCACAATTGGGAATCATGGCCACTGGCAGTGAAGCAGCATGGGTCGGGTAGTCCTTGATCTTGATATCCAGTACGGTCGTCAGACCGCCAAGTCCCTGTGCGCCAATTCCAAGTGCATTTACCCTGTCCATGATTTCAAGTCGCAACTCCTCGACTCTGTTAGCCGGGCCACGTTTGCGCAACTCGTGAATATCAATTGGGTCCATCAATGATTCTTTGGCCAGGACAGCAGCCTTTTCTGCTGTGCCGCCGATTCCGATACCCAGCATGCCCGGAGGGCACCAGCCGGCACCCATGGTGGGAACAGTTTTCTCAACCCACTCAACGATGCTGTCGCTGGGATTCAGCATGACCATCTTGGCCTTGTTCTCAGAACCACCGCCTTTGGCTGCCAATTTGACGTCAACGGTATCCCCTTCAACCAGCTCCATATGAATAACAGCAGGCGTATTGTCGCGCGTGTTGATTCGTTTGCCTGCAGGGTCAGACAGAATCGAAGCCCGTAACACATTGTCAGGCAAGAGATAGGCTCTACGAACACCTTCGTTGACAAGGCCGGCCACCGACATGCCACCTTCCCATTGCACATTCATACCAACTTTCAAAAACACGGTGACAATCCCGGTGTCCTGACAGATCGGACGTTTGCCTTCGGCACACATTCGGGAATTGATGAGAATCTGCGCCATCGCATCCTTGGCAGCGGGAGACTCTTCTCGTTCGTAAGCGGCATGGACCGCCTTCACGAAATCCAGTGGGTGGTAGTAGGAAATATATTGCAGAGCATCAGCGACACTCTGAATAAAATCTTCGTTACGGATCAGGCTCATAATTCAATTGACTCAGATAGAAAACTCACGATGAGACGCGGCAATCCTTGCTCGCGAAACTACAGGATTCACACTGCTCGCTGCTATCAAGACTGGCAGGGGCAATGCAATTCAGAGTGGATATTTTAGCAAGATGTGAGCATCTTTGCTCGCGAGCGACCCAACTAGCGAAAAAGTACGTAGTGGTAAGCAGTGACACTCAGCGCATCTGAGCCAGCAAAAAATCTTTAGCGGCGTTAATTTTTTGTGCGAGGTAGCTGCTGCCTCCGCGATCGGGATGTAGCTTCTGCATCAAGGAACGGTGCGCCTTGATGACAGCTTCCTTATCTGGTTCTCCTTCGAGCCCGAGAATTTCGAGCGCCAACTCTCTGGACATAACGGACTCAGACTCCGCAGTAGATTGCTGCCCTGAGTCACCGACATGCTCTCGCCAGCTTGCCTGAGTACGGTCTAGATAGGCTTCCAAAACCTGAACAGAATCGGAGTCAGTGGCACACTCCCGGTAGAGTGCTATCAATTGTTCCAGATTCAGAGTTGATAAGCTCTGACTCGCAAACTGCCCTTCCAACACTTGTCCGTCAAGATCACCCGAATCATGATCCAGCTTCATGTCGAGAAAGCGCGTGCGAATAGTTGAGCTTTGATTGCTGTTGGCCTGTGCATTCACCACTCTGGATTTAAGCATGCCCCAGAACGGCATCAGGCGCAGAAGCGTCGGCAAAAACCGCAATATGAATGCTAGTGCGGCTCCAATCGGAGCAAAAATAAAATGAATCGGCAGTCGGCCTAACACCACGAGCACGCCGACGATCAAAAGCGCAGCGACGATAACAAATAAAATTTGAGATTGACGTGGCGTAAGAGTAAAGCGATTACGCAATGATCTGACCAGATAGTAGGCCAGTATGGGTAAGAGCAATAGACCGAGTAATCGAACGATCATAGTGAGCCTTGCTTGAGATAAATCCTTTTACTTTTTGAGTTGCTGCTGCAAGAGCTTGACCGAATTCCCTGAACGCTGGGAGAAGTCAGTCAGTGCCTTGAGGCCACCTGCGGCATAGACTGCCACCGCTCTCAATAAATCCCTAAGCTGATCAGCGCTGGCCGCATCAAACTGGGAATAGGCCCCTCCAGAGAGTCGACAGAGTTCCTTGTAAGCTTGGCGCACATGAGAATCTCCACCCTCTTGAAACATGAACAGGGGAACATTCAGAACGCCTAGCTTACCAGCAAGGTCAGCGAGCTCATCAATCCCCTCTTCCATGGCATCGCCGATAAATACAACACCGCGCACTTTACGACGAGCATTTTCATCGATGGCGTGGCGCAGAATTTTTTTGAGCTGTGTCGCCCCTGCCTGACAGGTAATTCCCGACATGACGCGGAGCAACTTGTTTGAATCGCCTTGCCAATCACTCCGATAGAATTCGCCGAATCCTCTGAAATAGCAAAGCTGAAGATTGAGCCCGCCCAAGGCCTGAGCACTGACGAACATATCTGCCTGAAGCTGGGAAGCCACGTCCCAAGTCGACTGACGACTGGCCGTTGCGTCCAGAGAGAAAATCAGCCGGGCATCTCCAGAGCTAGTAGTGGTTGCTGGCGGCATGCTCGCCACCTTTTGCAGAAAATTCTGCACATCCCCTTGCGGAGCAACATCCTTACGACCTTCACCGCCACTCACACTCTGTTGAGTAGCGCTGGATGTCTTGTTGCGCATCTTAAAAAGATCTTTCATAGGCCGAGCATAGCCCAGCAATGGAACGACGAGCAACCGAACCTTCGGTCAATGTGTCACAGCAAAACAATTGGAGGCAGGTGCTATTTCCTCAGGAAGGGAGCGTATAATAGGTGCGTGATCAATTGAGGATAAAAAGCAACGCAGTATATAGAGAAAAGGACAGCAACCAGCCTGCATCAGTTGAATGAAATTGGGCTGCTATCCGCCATCGACCCAAAGTAGGCAATTTGCTCTTGGTACTCAAATAATTAAAGTGGACAGTTTTCTCTGTATCGCGCTATATCGGGAGCTGTTACTATTTACAATCAAACGGAACATCAACATTTAAAAATCATTCATTCATGAATAGTGTCAAAATGAGATAAAATGTTAAGTGATCACTTAGGAAGCAGATTAGTAAAAAATACATTAAAGGTACTAATTGCATTCGTTGCTCTATGCATACTTTCCGTTGCCTCCATACTCACCTATCTCTTTTGGATGCCAAGCGCCTCCGTCTCTCACGAAAACGTTGTAAGCAGAATAGAAACTGATGACCTCTCGATAAGGTTGAGATCCCACGTAGACGTGCTGGCTACAGAAATCGGCGAGCGAAATGCGAGAACGGATATAGTTAAGTTGGATGAAGCCGCGAACTATATAAGTGACAACTTGGCTGCGAGCGGCTATTCCGTCATCGAAACTACATTCGGTGAACAGAGTTTTCGCAATGTAAGCGCCGAGATAAAGGGAGTTACGACGCCTGAAGAAATTATTGTGCTTTCCGCTCATTACGACACTGCGATTCGTACAGCGGGAGCTGATGATGATGCATCAGGAGTAGCCGCAGTTCTTGAAATCGCAAAATTGTTACATGGTCATGAATTCGATCGGACCATTCGATTTATTTTATTCCCCAATGAGGAGAAGCCCTTCGGGGTGGGGGAGCTAAAAGGGAGTTATGTTAGTGCCAGAAATTCTTTCGAACAGGGAGAGAACATTGTCGCAATGTACTCTCTTGAAATGCTCGGCTATTTTTCTGATGCCAAAGACAGTCAATCGTATCCTTACTACCTAAGAGGTTTGTTCCCAACGCAGGGGAACTTCATCATTTTCGGGTCCAACATACCTTCGAGATCACTGCTTCATGATTCGATTAAATTCTTCAGAAATCAGAAATTATTTCCATCAGAAGGTATGGCACTACCTGCAAGCCTGATAGGAAGAATCCAGGGGAACGATGCTGCTGCCTATTGGCAGTTCGGGTATCCAGCAGTTTTAATTACTGATGGTGGTGAGTATCGCAATCCAAATTATCATAGAGCTAGCGATTTGCCGGATTCTCTGGACTATCAGAGCATGGCCCAAATAACATTGGGTATCCACGGAATATTGACAAACTTAGCTCGCAAACATTGATTTACATAATAAGGATAAGCGCGCGCCTCGGCATAGTATTCAAATTTCGAGCTACACCTATCTCCCCAAAGCCACAGGAAGATAATGGGAATCTGAAAGGGAGCCTACAGACAGGTACGTGACAAATCGAGGATAAAAAGCAACGAAACATGAAAGAAAAAGAAAAGCCAGCCATTCTGCACAGTTTTTCGATTCTGACGCAGCAATTTTCCTTCCAGGCGAGGCGCTTTTTCCGCAGGGAGGGAGCGTACAGACGGTACGTAACCGACTGAGGACAAAAAGCAACAAAGCTTGGAAGAAAAAGGGAAGCCAACCAGTCTGCACAATTTTTCGATTCTGACGCCGCAATTTTTCTTCCAGGCGAGGCGCTTTTTCCGCAGGGAGGGAGCGTACAGACGGTACGTGACCGACTGAGGACAAAAAGCAACGAAGCTTGGGAGAAAAAGGGCAAGTCAGAATCGAAAAATGGTGCGGACGGAGAGACTTGAACTCTCACACCTTGCGGCACTAGAACCTAAATCTAGCGTGTCTACCAATTCCACCACGTCCGCACACCCAGCCGAATGGCTGATCTTCCCAACAGGCCTGCTGAGAAGGCCGCGTATTATACCCGAACCACCACGATTGCCAAATGCACAAGCGCCCTAGCCTCACTCTTGCCATAGCAGGCGCTGCCATGGGTATACTTGCTCAGCCCAAATCCAGCAGCAAAGCATTAAAGGAAGCAGACATGTCCCACCTCCTCGTTAGCAAACAAGACGGTATTGCCACACTTACCATGAATCGACCGGAGGCACGTAACGCCCTCAGCAATGAGATGCGTTCAGAGCTAGCCAGTGTGTTACATGATGTAGAACAAGATGACTCTGTACGCTGCGTCGTACTCACAGGTGCCGGTGATCACTTTATGGCAGGAGGTGATGTGAAAGGCATGGCTGAGTCTGTCAAAAAGTCTGCGGAGGAATTACGCAAGGAATTCATTTTGCGCATACATGATCTGCATCCAATCATGTTTGCATTAAGACGCATGCCGAAACCAGTCATCGCCAGCTGTCAGGGCGCAGCCGCTGGCGCGGGTGTCAGTATGGCCCTTGCCTGCGACATGATCATCGCTGCCGACGACGCATTCTTCACTCTCGCATACTGCAAGATAGGCACCAGTCCGGATGGTTCGGCCTCTTTTCACCTGCCCCGCGCGGTAGGGATCAAGAAGGCAATGGAAATTGCCTTACTGGGTGACCGCTTCGGTGCCCAGGAGGCTAAAGAGATGGGCATGATCAATTTCGTCGTTCCCAAGACTGACCTGGCTGACGAGACTGACAAACTAGCCAAACGTTTGGCCGCTGGCCCTACCCATGTCTATGGCAACACCAAGGCACTGCTCTATCGCTCGTTGGAAAGCGAATTCGAGAGTCAATTACAGGCCGAAGCCGAGTCATTCGCTGACTGTGCTTCGAGGGAAGATTTTCGCGAAGGGGTGATGGCCTTTGTCGAGAAGCGAGCCCCAGAATTTACAGGAAACTAACCACCAGGCGGGTTAAGCTGACGCTGCAACTCGCCCACAGTTTCCTGCAAGCGAAACAGGCTGTCATTGACTTGCAAGCGATGGGCATTCACCGACTCCATGGATTGCTCCATGTATTCGAGCCTACCGACCAAACCGAGCACGGTACTGTCACCACTATTGAGTGACTGCCTCAGCGAAGCAACCTCATTGCGCATGGCGGCAAGCTCATTCATGTCTGTATCCAAAGTACTCATGGCTCGCGTCAGAGTCTGAAGTTCGGTATTGAGTCCTGTCAGCCTTGCATTGGCAGCACCCACCGCTTCCTGGGTTTGCGCAATTTGCTGACTGTTGTTGGTAGTAATCTCATCCTGCCCTTCGTTGGTCAGTTTGAGCCGTGAGATTTCTGATTCAATATCAGTAAACTGGCGATTATTGGCGCGCCAGTTGGCCCACAGCAAATCGTACTGCTCAATAGTCCGATTAATATCTTCCATGAGATTGTTATCAGACTCTTCCGCCGACTCTCCCATCAATGCGAGACGGGTTTCCAGATCAGAGATGCGCAGATTGGCCTGACGGAGATCCGTTTGGTAAATCTCGTAGAAATACCACGCCCCGTAGCCACCGCCGCCGGCCGCAAGAGTGAGCAAAAGCAACATGATGCGCACCGGCCACGTACTCACGCGTACCGGCTTGGTGTGGTAGGCAGGTCGCACTATTTCCTGACTCTGGGACCGCCTGTTGCTGATGTGACTATCCACATCATCGCGATCCGGAACCATCGGCGGGATGTCGTGTAATTCATCTTGATCTTTCATGGCCGGATATTATCGGTTAAATCAACGGCATACGCCAACCCCGAGCCCGAAATTGCCACGATTGATCACACTTTCGCCCTTACCTCAAAGCCACAGACAATGTCTTACCGAAAAGCTAACTACCAGACCCGCTGCCATTCTATGTCCCGACAATTCTGCTAGAATAAGCACCGCATCCGGATTCTGTCGAACTACCCTGCTAAACATTCCGAGGCGTGAGGGCCAGCCATGCTGGCTGCTCTGGTGCCTGAAGATAACGCCGGCAGTATCCATACACACAACACGGAATTTGAGAGGAAACTATGAGCCTGGAATTACCCGAACTTCCATTTGGCAAAGACGCGCTGGAACCGCACATGTCTGCCGATACCCTGGACTTCCATCACGGCAAACACCACAACGCCTATGTCGTAAAAGGCAATGAGCTATTGGCAGACGCCGGCATCAGCGCGGGCAGTCTCGAAGAGCTGGTTATTGAAACCAAGAAAGTTGGTGGCCCGCTGTTTAACAATGTTGGTCAGTGCTACAACCATAGCTTTTTCTGGAACTGCCTTAGCCCTAATGGCGGCGGTGCTCCAACTGGCGATATCGCAGCCAAGATTGATGCGGCTTTTGGTAGCTATGAAGATTTCAAGAAAGAGTTCGTAGCCGGTGGCGTAGGCCAATTCGGCAGCGGCTGGGTCTGGTTGGTTGCCGATGGCGGTGATTTGAAGATCGTGAAAACGGCTAATGCCGAAACACCGCTCACGGATGGCCTGACACCTATTCTGGTCGCCGATGTCTGGGAACATGCCTACTATCTGGATTTCCAGAATCGCCGTCCAGACTTCCTGTCCAGCTATCTCGATAATCTGGTTAACTGGGACTTCGCCAACGAGAATTTGGCGAAAGCTTAGAGAGAGAGTGAAAGAAAGAGTTCAGCTATTAAAAAACCGGTCAATTGACCGGTTTTTTTTAGACGAAATTCTGGCAGGAGACCAGCATCATGCATGCTCAGCTACGAGCTCCTCGTACTCCGCCTTGAGACGATTGTAATTCTCCCAGAATGGTTCGGGCTGCATGCCTGAGAGGCGCGCGATCAGGTAATCCAGGTGAGCATGCCAACCGGTACTGACACCAATCACTGTGCTTTGATCTGGCAGCTTGTTATGAGTCAAGGTAAGCAGCACTTCATCGCCACGCGTTTCTAACTCAATTGTCACATCGCCAGAATTGCTCCATGTAAAAGCGAGCTTTGTGGGTGGCTCCCAACTCACAATATGACACGTCATGCTGTGCTCATCCGCGCTGCAGTCCGGATCTGCGGCGGCAGCGCCACGATCGGGATTGCCGTCCAGTTCATCGTTGCGCCAGGTGAATGTAAACTCGCTACCCTCTTCAGGCAGCATCGACCCGGATGCCAACCACTCGCTACGCAATTCACTATCGGTCAGGTACTCCCACACTCGCTCGATAGGACCGGGCAGAAATCGTTGAATCTGTAACGAATCACCGTCGATATGCTTACCCAAACTACTATTACAGATCTCGCCCATTTTATACCTCGCCGTAACTGTACATTTTCATTAATCAGAATCCGCGACATTCGCTTCATCACGAAGCAGTGCTTCCAGCTTGTCCAGACGATCAGTCCAGAATTGCTCATAGTATGAGAGCCAGGAATGGGCCTCGGCCATAGCGTCAGCGTTTAATCGACAGTGATGCTCACGCCACCTCACCTCGCGGGTGATCAGCCCGGCCGACTCCAAAGCCTTCACATGCTTTGAGACAGCAGCCAGAGAGATATCGAACGGCTCAGCGAGCTGAGACACCGTCAATTCCCCCACTGACAAAGCCCGCAACATCTCCCGCCGCGTTCTATCCCCAAGCGCATGAAAAAGCCGATCAAGCTGTTGTGATTCTGATTTAACCATATGGTTAAATGTACAGAGACTTTCCAATTCAATCAACCATTTTGTTAAATGAAGCCACAAAAAACTAGACTGACTAGTCGGTATTTCCGATTAACCCCAACAATTTCTGATAGTTAGCCATGCCTCCTGAGAGTTAGAAAAAGAGGTCGGAGAGATTCAAGACTAACCTCTCTGACCCCCTTTAACGCTTTAATCACTTGGTTGATTGAAAACCTGATCCAGCGAGCTGATACCACACTAGAAATCAGCCAATAAAAAAGCCCGATTTCAAAAGAAATCGGGCTTTTGATGCTTCGGTTTGGAACGAAGCCAATTCTGGTGCTCTGGCGGAGGATTGGTGCCTCCTGGCGAGGAAGCTGTCATTTTTCGAGCGCAGTGTAGTAGAACCTACATGAGCATCGAAAAATGACGGCTGACGAAGCCAGGAGGTGCCAAGACCCGCCAGAGTGCAAGAATTACATCATGCCGGGCATGCCGCCCATCCCACCCATATCAGGCATAGCCGGAGCACCCTTCTCTTCAGGGATCTCAGAAACCATAGCCTCAGTAGTAATCATAAGACCGGCAACTGAACCAGCTGCCTGCAGAGCAGTACGAGTTACCTTGGCAGGGTCGAGAATACCCATCTCGATCATGTCGCCATACTCGCCAGTAGCAGCATTGAAACCAAAATTGCCTTCGCCTGCTTTCACCTTGTCGAGAACAACAGAGGCTTCTTCACCGGCATTGGCTGTGATCTGACGCAGTGGCATAGTTACTGCGCGCAGCAGCAATGCGATACCAACATTCTGATCTTCGTTATCGCCACTCAGACCGTCAACGTTTTGCAACGCACGAACCAGAGCAACACCACCGCCAGGTACAACACCTTCTTCGACAGCAGCGCGAGTAGAATGCAGCGCATCTTCAACGCGAGCCTTCTTCTCTTTCATTTCCATTTCGGTGCCAGCACCAACCTTGATTACCGCAACACCGCCAGCCAGTTTAGCTACACGCTCTTGCAGTTTCTCACGGTCATAATCAGAAGAAGTTTCTTCGATCTGGGCACGAATCTGATTCACGCGACCTTCGATGTTCTTGGCATCGCCTGCACCATCGATAATAGTCGTGTTTTCTTTGCTGATCTGTACACGCTTGGCAGAACCCAGATCTTCAACAGTTGCGCCTTCCAGATTCAGGCCAACTTCTTCAGAGATCACTGTACCACCGGTAAGAATCGCGATGTCTTCCAGCATGGCCTTACGGCGATCACCGAAACCAGGCGCTTTAACGGCTGCAACTTTAACGATGCCGCGCATGTTGTTAACAACCAGAGTTGCCAGTGCTTCACCTTCAACATCTTCTGCAACAACAACCAGTGGGCGACCAGACTTGGCAACGCCTTCCAGCAGTGGCAGGAGATCACGGATATTAGAGATTTTCTTGTCTACCAGGAGAATGAACGGATCTTCGAGATCGGCCATCATATTGTCCTGGTTGTTGATGAAATAGGCTGACAGGTAACCACGATCAAACTGCATACCTTCGACAACGTCCAGCTCATTCTCGAGACCGGAACCGTCTTCTACTGTGATAACGCCTTCTTTGCCTACTTTTTCCATTGCCTCAGCAATGATTTGACCAACAGCCTCATCGGAGTTGGCAGAGATAGTACCTACCTGAGCAATCGCTTTCGAATCAGTACAAGGAGTAGACAGCTTGCCAACTTCTTCAACCAGTGCAGCAACGGCTTTATCAACGCCGCGCTTGAGGTCCATTGGGTTCATGCCAGCAGCAACTGACTTGAGACCTTCGTTCAAGATGGACTGGGCCAGAACGGTCGCAGTAGTAGTACCGTCACCCGCTACGTCAGAAGTCTGGGAAGCAACTTCCTTGACCATCTGCGCACCCATGTTTTCGAACTTGTCTTCCAGTTCGATTTCCTTGGCAACCGATACACCGTCTTTAGTGACAGTAGGCGCGCCAAATGATTTGTCCAATACAACATTGCGACCTTTTGGACCGAGGGTGACCTTAACTGCGTCAGCAAGCACGTTGACGCCTTGAAGCAGTTTTTGTCGGGCTGAATCGCCGAATTTTACGTCTTTAGCCATGTTCAATAATTCCTATTCTGTGTAAAGCCTTCGAATACTTGTAAGTGATGGATTGAGCCTGATCAGTCTCAGGACTCAATGACTCCAAAAATTTCGCTCTCAGCAAGAATCAGCAATTCCTCATCGCCGATCTTGACTGTATTGCTGGAGTATTTGCCAAACACCACGGTGTCGCCTACTTTCACATCGACGGGTTGAGTATCACCATTTTCCAGTCGCTTGCCGGGACCGACTGCCAGAACTTCACCCTGCGCTGGCTTCTCGGTGGCCGAACCGGGCAGTACGATACCTCCGGCGGAGGTCGTTTCTTCTTCCGTGCGTCGTACCACGACACGATCTTGTAATGGCCGGATATTCATTCTTTTTGCACTCCTGAATCAAATGCGTTGTTAATGGAACACTAGATAATCGCCGCCCAGAGGATTCCCCCCGAGTCAGTCGCTCTTAGTCAACACAGCTACGAGTCCCGAAATCTCTGTCTTAGCGGACAATTCGCAGAAAACGCAGCAAGTTCATTGATGGAAGGGTTTATTGGGGCGCAGCCTGAAAATTCAATGCTCACAGAGCAAATCCCGGCCGATTTTTTGAAATCGGCTGTTCTGATAAGCTATCTGATTGTTTTTATTGGTATTAATCTCTAGAGCGAGGCTCTTGATCTGGTGCTCGATCGGCCTCTGGATCGCCCAGGCGCTCAGCGTCATCGTTGCTGAATTCACCCTCGTACACATTCCCTCCGGATTGACCGGGGCGCGACCCTGACGTGTAGCTCCAATAGGAAAATCCACCGCTTTGGCCACCCTGGCCCGCTGATCCTCCATTACCCCCATTTGCCCCACCCATTGTGCGCACAATGCCGCTGCGAATCACCCGCCTGGCAATGGGTCTGCGTAAGGGACCTGTAAGAAAGATGAATCCGAGGGTATCGGTGATAAAGCCTGGTGTCAGCAATAAGGCACCAGCAGCTGCCAGCAGCATGCCCTCGACGATTTCCTGGGCTGGAATCTCACCTGTACGAAGCCGATTCTGGGCTCTGGTCAATGTGGACAGGCCTTGCCGCTTGAGAATTTGCACACCTATGACCGCCGTCAGTACGACCAAACCTACAGTCGAAAGCCCACCGATGACATCTGCAACCTCAAACAGCAGCAGCATTTCAATCAATGGTACTGCGATGAAAAACAAAAACGCGAATCGCACCAAAATCTCCCTGGCAATGGAATGGCTACTCTATCATGATGGGGCCATAAGCCATGCAATCAAGGCAAAGCAATTAATTTGACCGGCGATGATCCTGAGTCCTTATGGAAGACAATCGTAAAGAACGTATCTGGCAAGTTGTCAGTCAGATTCCTGAAGGCAAGGTAGCCAGCTATGGACAGATAGCCAAACTCGCCGAGTTACCTGGGTATGCTCGCTACGTAGGCTATGTGATGAAAAATCTCCCTGGGAGCAGCTCCCTACCCTGGCACAGGGTCGTCAACAGCAAGGGCAGCCTGTCATTTAAATCTGGTACGCCGCAGTACCAGCGTCAGAAATCTCTATTAGAAGAGGAAGGAATAGTTTTTATCAAAGGACGATTTTCTCTCGCCAAATATGGCTGGAAAATCTGAATCAATTCGCTGCAGAAGCAGACGATGCATCTTTACCTGAATAGCTCTTCATCAACTTGCCGACCCAGAGCAGCAAGCAAAGTCCTGGGATCACCATTAGAGTGGTCAGAATAAAAAACAGTGCCCAGTCACCATTCAGATAATCCACAACCGCACCACTACCTGATGACAAAGTAGTACGACCAAAATTGGAGATTGACGCCATTAAGGCATACTGAGTACCGGTATAAGTGCGACTGGTAAAGTAAGAGATAAAAGAGACAAAAGCGACTGTCGAAAAGGCCATGAAGAAGTTGTCAATTATCAGCGCAAACATCAGCAGGTTTGTATTCGGCCCCACTACAGCCAACAAAGCGTAAAGCAGGTTTGCACCTGCCATTGCAATGCCTGCGACGAATAGCCCTTTAATCACTCCGAATCGCGTGTTGACCATCGCACCCAGCACCGAGAATGCTGCGGTCATCAGCCCGCCAAAAAACTTCTGATAGAAGCTGATCTCATCGGTCGTGAAGCCCACTTCGACATAAAACACGAGAGACATACGCCCCAGCATGGCTTCGCCCAACCTGAACACCATCAGGAGCATCAACACTGACACTGCCAGTTGCAAACCACAGCGCTGGAAAAACTCTTTGAAAGGACCCAGGACAAATTTACCAAACCAGGACCTTAGAGAATGCACCTCACTTTGGCGATCGTCACTTGCACTCAGCTCATCTGAATCATCACCGGGTACCGGCGTCATCAATATCAATGCAATGAGTACAACGTAGATTAGTGCGAGGCACAGATAGACAGTGCCCCAATCAAAACCGATAGTCTCCCCTCCCAGAGCAAGTGCAAGCGCACCGCCAATAAAACCGTAGCCCGCCCACCATCCAGATGTCGACATCGCGGCAGCGTACGGCATTTTGGCATCCATCTCTTCTGCCTTGAAAATAGTAATGCGGTAGGCATCGATGGATATATCCAGGGTAGCGGAAGCAATAGCTACGCACAGTGCCAAGAGAGTAATTAGCAACAGGTTTTCGGATGGATGAAAGAAGCTGATTGATAAAATAAAGCACGCAATCAAGACCTGACAGAGAATAATCCAGGAACGTCTTTGGCCAAATCGCTCAAATAGGAAAGGGATGCGCAATCGATCTATGAAAGGTGCCCAGATCCAATTGATCGCATAGACTGTGCCGATGGCGCCGACAAAGCCTATTGCAGATCGAGAGAATCCGGATTCTTGCAACCAAAGGGTGAGCACAGATCCATGGAGCACATGGGGAAAGCCACTACAAAACCCGAACAACAAAATCGCCAGAAAACGCTTGTCTCTAAGCGCGGCGATTGACTGCCTGAAAGACTGGACCTGTTGCATTGAAGAGTCGCTGGTCTGGGTTATCTAGTCACGGAAATTATCAAACTGCAGGGGAATATCCAGCTTGGCTTCCTTGAGCATCGCAATGACTTCTTGCAAGTCGTCACGCTTCTTGCCATTCACTCTCAGTTTGTCGCCCTGAATCGCGGTTTGAACTTTGATCTTGGTCTCTTTCACCATTTTCACAATCTTGCGCGCGATATCTTGCTCAATGCCCTGCTGAACCGTCACGATCATCACTGCCTTTTGTCCGGTCATCTGCACATCGCCTTCGGACAGGGCCTTTGCGTCAATACCACGTTTGACCATCTTGCCTCTGAGAATATCCATCATTTGCTGTATCTGAAAATCCACTTCTGCGGTCACAGCAATATTCGATTGCTCATTAAGTGCGAAGGATGCATCGACTCCCTTGAAATCAAATCGGGTACCAATCTCTCGATTGGATTGATCAATCGCATTGTTGATCTCATGCATATCCACTTCTGAAACTATGTCGAACGAAGGCATTGAATCTTTCTCTCCCTGGACTTTATTTTGTTATCGCCACTCTCGTGCACTAACATTACCCCAGCACTGCCTTGAGTACCACAAATCGGGCGCGGTGATTACAAAAGAATATCCTTAGCTGACCGAAGGCGAGCAGCCCGTTTTGATACATCGACGCCACTACTTTCTGATCATTGGCTTGTTTTTCCTGGCCATTGTCAGTGTGATTTTTTCGCTCGCCATAGGCAGTGTTCCTGTTGGTTGGTCGGAGCTTCTGGCTGCGCTAACGGGTGAATCGAATTCTGTACAAGTTCAAGTCATTCGGGACATCCGTCTGCCACGCACCCTTGCTGCCTTCAGTACAGGAGCGCTCTTGGCGATGTCGGGTGTGATCATGCAGGTGCTGTTGCGCAATCCACTCGCGGACCCCTACATCCTGGGCATATCCGGTGGCGCGGCGGTTGGAGCACTGAGCGCGATTTTGGCAGGTGTCGGCGGGTTCTGGCTAACGAGTTCAGCCTTTGCCGGCGCACTGCTGTCCATACTCCTGGTGTTTGGTATCGCCAATCGCTTCGGGCAGTGGTCAGTTACGCGCCTGTTGCTTACCGGGGTTGTCATCTCTGCGGGTTGGGGAGCAGTTATCAACGTGCTGCTCACCACCAGTTCGACCAATACGGTGCAGTCTATGCTTTTCTGGCTTATGGGGGACTTGAGCCAGAGCCGCGTGGGATTCTTGCACGGTGCCTTACTCGTTTTGGGGCTCGCGGTCGCGCTCTTTAGCAGTCGATCACTCAATGTCATGGTCAGAGGTGACCAGATTGCTGCAAGCCTTGGCGTCAATTTGCAGCGCTTGCGAATCGTTCTCTATTTCTCTGCGAGTCTGCTCACCGCAGCCGCGGTAACTGTTGCCGGATCAGTGGGATTCGTTGGGCTGATCATCCCCCATATGCTGCGCTTGCTTGGTGCGAGGGATCATCGCATCCTGTTCCCTGCGGCGGTGCTACTGGGAGGGAGCTTTCTTGTTATTGCGGATGCCCTGGCACGAACACTAATAGCACCCCAACAACTCCCGGTTGGCGTTGTCACAGCGATCATCGGTGTGCCCAGTTTTCTCTTTATATTGCGGAGCACCATCAGCAAATGAATTCTGCCCTTCTCAACTGCTCTGACGTCACGCTCGAACTGGGCGGTAAGAAGCTTTGCAGTAATCTGAATCTGGCAATTAACGCTGGCGAGTGCTGGGCAATATTGGGACGCAATGGCGCCGGAAAAACCACGCTGTTGAAGAGCTTGATGGGCTTGCACCAGGTACAAGAGGGAAAGATCGCATTGCATGGGCAAGAGTTACGATCCATTCCCAAACGTGAGCTTGCGACCCGCATGGGCATGTTGTTTCAGAGTGGCGCAGAAACTCTCCCTGCCACTGTCATTGAGACCGTGCTACTGGGCCGTCATCCGCACAGCAGCTCCTGGTTCCTGGATTCAAGCGAAGACAGAGACATCGCCTGGGACGCATTGAAAGCCTTCCAACTCGACACCTTGGCTGAACGCCAGCTGGACAGTTTATCTGGCGGAGAACAACAACGGCTCGCCCTGGCCATGCTCTATACACAGAAACCGGAATTCTATCTGCTGGATGAACCCAGCAATCATCTGGATATAGCCTTTCAGCTACGTCTGCTGGAACAGTTTCTAAATTTGATTCGCACCGACAATGCCAGCTTCATGATGGCGACCCACGACATCAATCTTGCCGCTCGTTTTTGTGATCACGTGTTGTTATTACTCGGTGATGGCGAATATCTGACTGGAAAGACCGAGGAAGTCTTGACCGAAGAATATCTTGGAGGGGCGTTTCAGTGCGAAGTCCGCAGACTAAAAGAGGGTCATATGACCCTCTTTTATCCGGCTTGAGAGTCGGTCTGGAACAGACCAATCTGAATCACTCATTCTTGTTTGAAGCTGCTATTTGCTGCTTACTGCTCCTAACACTCGTATCTTTCTTATCTACGCAGTAACTACAGTGCTAGCCTGCGGATATCACCGAGAACTGTCACCAGATAGTCAGCAAACAGCCCGCCATCGACTCCATTGACGGCCTTGTGATCGTAGGACAGAGTTACTGGCAGCATCTTGCGTGGCTTGAACTCACCATTGATATAAACTGGCTTGATAGTCGTCTTGGCGACGCCAAGAATGGCGACTTCTGGCGCATTGACGATTGGAATAAATCCGGTGCCACCGATGGCTCCCAAACTGGATATAGTGAAGCAAGCTCCCTGCATTTCTTCTCTCGAGAGTTTTCGATTCTTGGCTTTTTCAGTCAACTCCAAAACTTCAGCCGCAAGCTCCCAGATGGATTTCTTGTCCACATCGCGTACTACCGGAACGACAAGACCGGCCGGCGTGGCGACGGCAACGCCTATATGGCAGTACTTCTTCTGAATCAGATATTCACCAGAGGAATGCAGCGAGACATTGAATTGGGGGTACTCCGCCAAAGCGCTGGCGCAGGCCTTTAACAAGAACGGCAAGAAAGTAAGACGCGTGCCTCGCTTCTCAGCTTCGCCTTTCAGTTCGGCGCGAAACTCTTCGAGGTCAGTGACATCCGCTTCGTTAAACTGCGCAACATGCGGAACCAATGACCAGTTTCGATGCATGTTCGTCGCAGTGAGCTTTTCAAGTTTGCTACGCTGTACCTGCTCGACTTCTCCGAATTGGCTGAAATCGATATCTTCGATAACTGGCATACCAGGTGCTGCCACCGCAGGTGCTTTATTGATTCGCACCTTCACGTATTCATGAATGTCTTCCTTCAAGATACGCGATTTCGCGCCAGAGCCAGGAACATTAACCAGATCGATACCCAACTCGCGAGCCAGTTTACGCACCGCAGGGCCCGCATAGACCTTGTCTGAGCTTGAGGCTGGCGCGGCTTGTGTTGCCGGGCTCGCAGCTGACTGTGCAGCACTCGATGGCGAAGAAGAAGCTGCCGGTGATGCAACAGACTCTGGCTTAGGCGATGCAGCCTGAGCTGTAACTGAGACAGACTGCCCAGTCACTTTCAATTTGAGAATACTGGCTCCGGTCTTTACCTTGTCTCCCAGATTGACCAGGAGCTCTTCGACCACCCCTGCTTCAGGGGCTGGGACTTCCATAGCTGCCTTGTCAGATTCCAGCGTGATCAAGGAATCATCTGCGGCAATTGAGTCACCCGCCTTGACATGCACCTCAATGATTTCTACTTCATCATCGGTTCCGAGATCAGGCACATCAACCACGATAGTAGAGTCTGAAGCCGCTGGTGCCACTGCAGGCTCATCAGCGGCTGGCTCTGCTTTTGCCGCATCTGATTTCTCAGTTACTTTTTCAGCTTCATTCTCAACTTCAGGCTCTTCAGCTGTTGCGGAAGATGCAGATGCACTTCCCTCAACTTCCAGAGTGAGTATTTCACTTCCGGTACCCACCTGATCACCAAGGTTTACTGAGATACTCTTGACGACTCCAGCCATGGGTGCCGGAATCTCCATCGCAGCCTTGTCACTTTCCAGCACGAGAAGTGAATCGTTCTCTGCAACCTGATCGCCTACCGCAACCAACAGTTCGATTACTTCTACTTCGCTAGCATCTCCCAGATCGGGAACTTTAATGTTTTCGATAGCCAAAACTTTAACTCCTGATATGTTCGTCTAGCGCTAAGAAATCACCGGATTAGCCTTGTCCTGGCTAATCCCGTTTTTCTTCATGTAGTCCACGATGTCTTTGGCCGTAACCAAATCTCTTTGCTTCAGCTCAGTAAGCGCTGCCAAGACGATGAATTTGGCATCGACCTCGAAGAAATGCCGGAGATTTTCGCGACTATCGCTGCGTCCGAATCCATCCGTGCCCAAAACGCGGAATGTGTCAGGGACGAACTCACGTATCTGATCGGAATACACCTTCATGTAGTCAGTGGTAGAAATAACAGGGCCACTACGCTTGCCCAATGCCTGGGTCACATAGGGCTGCTTCGCCTTCTTGCTTGGGTTCATCATGTTCTCACGAGAAACCGCAAGCGCGTCTCGACGCAATTCGTTATAACTGGTCACACTCCACACATCGACAGTAACTGAGAAGTCTTCACGGAGAATGCGAGCTGCTTCTCTCACTTCTCGCAAAATTGTGCCACTACCAAGAAGACGAATACGATCTTCATTGGCGACATTTTTTGAGACCTTGTACTCCTTGTTGTCGCCATCTTCCAGCAGATACATGCCCTTGATGATGCCTTCTTCCGAGCCTCTCGGCAGTGCCGGTTGCTGGTAGTTCTCATTCATCGTTGTGATGTAATAGAACACCGACTCCTTGTTTTCATACATGCGGCGCAAACCGTCCTGTACGATAACCGCCAGCTCATAAGAATAAGTTGGATCGTAAGTGACACAGTTAGGAATTGTGGATGCAAGAATATGGCTATGGCCGTCCTGGTGCTGCAAGCCTTCGCCGTTTAGCGTCGTACGACCAGCGGTGGCACCTATAAGAAATCCGCGTGCCTGACAATCGCCAGCAGCCCAACACAAGTCACCGACACGCTGAAAACCAAACATCGAGTAATAGATGTAGAATGGAATCAGCGGATAATTGTTGGTGCTGTACGAGGTCGCCGCTGCCAGCCAGGCAGAAAAAGAACCCGACTCAGTGATACCCTCTTCCAGCATTTGCCCTTTCTGATCTTCCCGGTAGAACATAACCTGATTCGAATCGGCGGGATCATAGAGCTGGCCAACAGACGAATAAATTCCAAGCTGCCGGAACATACCCTCCATACCAAAGGTGCGCGCTTCATCAGGGACGATGGGCACTACACGCTCGCCGATTTCCTTGTCTTTACACAAGGTGTTGAGCATGCGTACGAAAGCCATTGTTGTGGACTGCTCGCGCTCTCCACTGCTTTTAGTTTGCCCCTCAAACGCATCCAACTTCGGCACAGTTAGCGCTTGAGTATCGGTTCGACGCTGAGGCACTGACGCGCCGAGAGATTCGCGCATTTTGCGCATATAGCGAATCTCAAGACTGTCTTCATCCGGGCGGTAGTAAGGCACTTCATGCAACTTGTCATCATCAATCGGAATACCAAAACGATCACGGAATTTCTTCAGCGAATCGATATCGAGCTTCTTGACCGAGTGAGTTGCGTTTTGAGCCTCTGCTGCTCCACCGAAGGCATAACCTTTTACCGTCTTGGCCAGCACAACAGTTGGCTTGCCATTTGGAGTCACAGCCTGGGCATAGGCAGCGTACACCTTATAGGGGTCATGTCCCCCACGATTCAGCGCCATGATGTCTTCGTCGGACAAATGCTCAACCAGTTTCAGCAACTCCGGGCTCTTACCGAAGAAATGCTCGCGAGTATAGGCACCGCCTCGGCTGGCATAGTTCTGATACTCACCGTCAACCACCTCGTCCATTCTCGCTTCCAGCAAGCCGTCTTCGTCAGCGGCAAACAATGGATCCCAGTGCCGTCCCCAAATTACTTTAATGACGTTCCAACCTGCGCCGCGGAAGATGCCTTCCAGCTCCTGAATGATTTTGCCATTACCTCGCACTGGACCATCAAGGCGCTGCAAGTTGCAGTTGATGACAAAAATCAGGTTATCCAGACCTTCGCGGCCAGCCTTGGCAATCGCACCCAGGGATTCTGGTTCGTCCATCTCACCATCACCCAAGAAGGCCCAGACCTTGCGGTCCTTGTTGTTCACCAGCCCGCGATTATCAAGATACTTCATGATATGGGCTTGGTAGATCGCCTGAATCGGGCCCAGGCCCATGGACACGGTCGGAAACTGCCAATAGTCAGGCATCAACCAGGGATGGGGATAGGACGAGAGACCGTCACCGCCAACTTCCTGGCGGAAGTTATCCAGCTGTTCTTCGTTGAAGCGCCCCTCCAAAAAGGAACGAGAATAGATACCAGGAGCCGAATGTCCTTGATAGTAGATGAGGTCGCCTTCGTTATCTTCGCTTGGGCCACGGAAGAAGTAATTAAAGCCAACATCGTACAAGGTTGCTGAAGAAGCAAACGTTGAGATGTGCCCACCAATGCTTGAATCACGCATATTGGCACGCATCACCATCGCCATGGCATTCCAACGGATAATGCCTCGTATCTGGCGCTCCATGAACATGTCGCCAGGCATGCGTTCTTCACTCTGCGGAGAAATAGTGTTGCAGTACGGTGTCGTCACCGAGGTGATGGGAACGAACTTGCCCGTTCGAATAGCGCTGTTGTTAAGCTGCTCGATCAAATAATGGGCACGCTCTATGCCTTCCGCATCAATCACCGAGTTCAAGGCATCAAGCCATTCCTGGGTTTCCTGCGGATTGTTATCGTTCTGCTGATTCATAAAGGTTCCTGAATTACTCGTATAAGAAGCGTGTCGAAAGCTGCGTCCAAAACAAACTGCTCCGACTCCGCACCAGTGTCTCGATTCGACCGCGTCGCGACTGACCTTCTGGCTACTGACTCATTGTTTAGCGTCACGGTCTGTAATTAATTTACATGAAAGTCGAAATTACCCCGATTGATCTAGTTAGAATGCGAAATACCTAAAAATTATGTAGTTAAACTACAAGTATCTGGCGATGCATGTCTCGACGATTTCGAAATTTATCTTTTTATATTTCAAATAGTTAGTTTTAATTTTAGATTTTTGTTTGTCTTCAGAGCCCTATCGAGGTTCAGAAATTGAACAAAAACTACAATTCGGACCAATTAATAGCGCGCTATTCTCACTTTTTTGCCCTATGAGGACAAGCCCTTAGTAAAGTAATAACTTTACTATAAGCGATAAGCACGCACCGAATTAAGCAATTTAAGCTATAACTATCAAACACTTGGGGAAATATTCAGGAAATATGAAAAAGCGTCACGGACTGTTACAGAGCAAACCAAGATCGCGCCCAATCCGGGTTGGCGATGAGAAGGATTTGAGAATGAGTTGGAAATCGATGGAACAGTTAAAGGAAAGAGTTAGAGGAAAAAGTTAGAGAGAAGAGCTAGAAGAAAAAGCAAGAAACAGATGACGAGGTTCAGTGGAAACTCAAGTCATATAGCAAAGATGGTCATTACCGCAAGCAATACCAGCCAGATCGCCTGGCTGCGCTCCAGCAAGCTCACCAATGCAGAAATCTCCCGCGCCTTCTGTTCTCGGGACGGGTTGTACGAGACTGCCTGGCCGCTGGAGGACGCTCCCTCCGTATCTTCAGAAGCATTCTCCTCAGCCTTCTTCTCAGCCTTTTCCTTAGCTTCCTCCTCGGGCTCGACCAGACCGCTCAGTGCGCAACGCGCATAACCATAGAGCAATACAGGCGTATCTACAGAATGGTCAAAACTCCAGAAAGACTGACTGAGCGATTCAAAGCAGCGCACGAAATTGCCAGCCAGGGAAAAAGTGAGAGCGAGCAGCCGGACTGGCAGCCATTCCAGGACCAACAATAACAAAGAGACAAACTCTAGCTGTGCCCCGTTGTTGACTTCGCCACCGCAGAGTTTGTGACTATCCCGCAATTGATAGGTGATATAGGCAATCAGAATACCGAGAGGACCGGTCAGCATGTACCAGAAAAACATGACAAACATGCGTTCGAAAAAGAGATAAACGAATTGCTGACTGAAGAACTCACTGAGCGCCTCAGTGGTCTCCGGCATTTCACTCTCAGACAAATCCAATTCCTTTTGCAGGTAAAGAACACAGGCCTCTTCGTCCCCTTCTTTCCAGCGCCGCAAAAATTCTTTAGCCAAATGCCCGGGCTGAGTACGATCAAAGGCTACCAATAACACAAGCGTATGCAGTGCCATCGTGGCAAGCCCAAACAACGTTCCTTCCAGCCAGATAAGCAGGGTGAGCAATATCACAAGGGGTAAGCCGTAGATCAGTACCAGTGCAATAATCCAACGTAGCTGTTCTCCCTGCAATTGCGCGCTACGCTTCTCTACCTGACAGCGAAACTTGAAAAACCAACTGTCGTCAAAACGGTCGAAATCTTTCAACCACAAATAGTTGATGGTAAGACTGATCAGCAATACCAGAAAATTCATTTCAACTCCGTTCGTGTACAGCTTGCAAGTCCGGCCCGATAGGCAACCCAATCGAAACATGGACCAGGATCCGTTTTTCTGCCTGGTGCAATATCACTGTGCCCGACAATACGCTCCTCTGAAATGCCGGGATAGGCTTTCATCAGCAACAGAGTTATCTCAATCAGCTTCTCGTATTGCTGGTTTGTGAATTCTGTATCATCAGTACCTTCCAACTCAATCCCTATCGAGAATTCATTACATCGCTCGCGACCTTGAAATTCGGATACTCCGGCATGCCAAGCCTGCTGATCAAAGGGCACATACTGCCTCACGCTCCCCTGCCTATCAATCAGGAGATGAGCCGATACTTTCAGATTCTCGAGTTCTGCGAAGAAAGGATGTGAGCTTGTATCCAGAGAATTGCAAAACAATTGATCCACGCAAGCGGTTCCGAACTCCCCTGGGGGGAGGCTGATATTGTGAATTACCAGCAAGTCAATTGCACAGTCTTCAGGCCGCGTACTGCAGTTAGGCGATGGCACTGTGAGAGCTTCTTCAAGCCAATGATTTCGAAGGGACAAACCCGACTTGCTCATACGCACTTTATCTTCGCTCATGCACATTGGGGAGGACAGCACCAGGGAGACAATCAGCATGCACTCCGTTGTGTATGATCTTAGCACAGCAAAAATTCACTAGATATGACAGAGGGAGGGGTGGGCTAGCTCTCGGCTAAGAACACTTATCTGCGAATTGAGAGTGAGAAAGGAATGTTGTCAACGAGATGATGCAACATTTTTCGAGTAATCAGCATGTCTTGATCGCTCCGACATGAGTCTATGGGCAATCTAGTCAGATTCCCTGCTCCTCATCGCGGCGCCGTCTGACCGATTTGTGCCGTGCAAGAACACTGTGCGCTCATCCTCATCAACTTCGACGGTTTGCACCACCATTCTTAATTCCCCGGACTGAAGGGCAAGCGCGATGCCAAGCCTGCTTCTCGTAACAGAAATTTTTGCGCCATGACTATACACATGAAATTGATCATCACATTCTTGTTTTCGCGAGAGGATGCACCGTAAGTAATTTCCTGCCACCAGGAAGTCCACTGATAGCTGATCGGCGATCGCATCGACTTCCGCAAGAAATTCATTCAACTCCTTATCGCCCTGCTTTTTCCCATCACTCAACAGTCGCGCAATTTCATCAAGATCTTCGCGATCAAGAAACTCTGCACCGGATGCGCTTATCGTTGTTTCATTTTGAGAATCAGACTGTTTGGCGCTCTGCCCTCTCGTGCCGCGGCAAGCATCTGACTCGCCGAAGTATTCGCCAAATTGCACCAGAAATGCGTCCTGCTTACTCAATGGCAAATCAATTGCTATGAATAGTTGTTGTAAATATTTCCGGCAGCGCTGCAAATCGAAATCGTCGAGGGCCAATTCCTGAGCAGCGGCACTTGTGATCAAATGTATGCAGTGGCGATATTCTTGCCACTCGGAACTGTCGATTCCCCATTGCCGAGCAATGCGACACATGGCATGTTCCCATTCGTAGTCGATGAACTCACGAAAGAAGTCCGGAAGCTTGCTACACTCATTGATTTCTGAGTGCAGCGCATCTACTACCAGTGAGATCTTCTGTTCTACTTCACTGTTCTTGGTAGCTTCGCATTTAGTCGTCTGGAGTGAGAGCTCATTCTCAGCTTGAGGCTTTGCCGGGCTTACTTCCCTGCTTTCCTCTTCTCTTTCTTCTCCTCTTTCTCTCCGATCTCCTCTCCGATTTCCTCTCCGATCTCCTCTCCAATCTTCTCTCCGACCTCCTCTACCACTTTCTCTCTCACTTTCTCCCCCAAACCCCAATTTACTAACGACCCGATTCTCCCCTCCTTGATCTCCTTCTGCTCTAATCCCTTCTCCTCTAATCCCGCCTCCTCTACTCCCTTCTCCTTTTCCAATATGAAAAGCTGAGGAAGCCGCGTGGAATTTTTCAACAAAGGATTTGTTTTCCAGGTTTTTGAGAATGACCAACAAATCCTGGAATACTTGATCCAGGCGTAGCATGACGTGACGCTCGAAGAGCTTGATGAAGAGCAGCCGAAGCTCCAGCGGCAACACAACAAGTCTCTGTGCCGCCTCGAATCCAATGTCAACGGAGCGAAGAATTGAAGCAGGAACAATCAGCTCACAGGATTTGAGCTTCTGTTGAGCACTGATTCGATTCAAAACTTCGGCATAGTATTTCGAGGCACGTCGCTGAGCAGCGTGTAGAGCCAAATCAATCTCGACATCTGAGATTTGGCTCTGAGCATCTCCAATTGCATTCAAAGGAACTCCAGAGTCTAACTCAACAGAACCAGTTGCCATGCATTCTTCACCGGTCTTCAGCACGCCCTGAACAGAATCCAAAAATGTGCTCTCGAATTGTTTTTGCTTTCTCAATAGTTCTCGACGAGCATCCAGCGCCGCTTTTTCTCCACAAAGCTCTCCGCTTCGACAGTCAAGAAAAAAATAGTCATCTACTTCGTCGAAAAAATCTGACAGTAAAATTGCCAGCTGCTTGAGGAAACGACGCCGAAATGAAGAGCGTAGTTTTCTGATCTGTTTACTATTTTGCATCCACCCTGGACGTCCACGTAGCTCGCCGCCTGGTTCAGGAGCCTGACGCTCACTCGATACGCCCATGGGCTGAGCCTCTGATTCAAGAAGCTCAATAACACTCAAAATCTGAGTCATTGCTCGCTCCGGATTAGTCATTGGACCACTTAGACACATTATTAGCAGCTCTAGCTATCACAAGAATTGATTTTGTTCACAGCTCAGAACAATGCTGGTTCCTGGAGCACCGTTTAGGTCACTATTTGCTAAAACCATGAGCTGATTCACAACTTTCTTCTGCTCCTCGCATACGCCATAATTCATTGGATGTCTGAACATGAGAATCAGGAACCGGGGAAAAAGATCGGTCAGGGGATGTTGGTTGCCAGTTTTGCACTCGGCCTGGTAGCCCTGACCTTTGCCTTCGATGGCTGGTTGAGCAACGAAGCCAACCCTAATCGCAACCCTTCCAGCATGCAGCTGGAAAACGGCACTCGAGAAGTGCATCTTGAAAGGAATCGACAAGGACACTATGTTGCCAACGGCTCGATCAATGGCATTGCGGTGACTTTTTTGCTCGATACCGGCGCCACAGATGTAGCAATCTCGGCAGACGTTGCTCAGCGCGCAGGGTTGGAAGCAGGGTCGTCGCAACGGGCATTTACGGCTAATGGTCCAGTGCAGACCTTTTCAACAACTATCAACGAGCTTGTACTAGGCAATATCCTGCTTGAAGACATTCGAGCCAGCATCACACCAAGCATGAACGGCGACATCATTCTGCTCGGCATGAGCGCCCTGCAACATGTTGAGTTCAGTCAAAGCGGCAATGTCCTCACTTTGCGCCAGTACCCGGAATACTAAATGAAACTTTCTCCTCCCTCATCAATAATTATTGAACAACTGGTAAGGTTCGCTCTGGAAGAAGATATCGGAAGCGGAGACATTACGGCCCATTTGATTACTGCTGACACTGAGGTACAAGCAAAAATAATTGCGCGTGAAGCTGGCGTCTTGTGCGGCCGACCCTGGGCAGAAGAAGTCATCAGACAAATCGACGACACACTACAGCACGCATGGCAGTTAGAAGATGGCGATTCATTTTCAGCAGGCGACGTTCTGGTCACTCTCTCTGGCCTTGGTCGCTCTATCATGACCGCGGAACGCTGCATGCTTAACTTCCTCCAAACCCTGAGCGCCACAGCCACCCAGACTGCAGCCCTTGCTGCGCTGATTAGCCACACCAAAGCGTCACTGCTGGATACACGCAAGACAATTCCCGGTTTACGTCAGGCTCAGAAGTACGCAGTTCGTACCGGAGGTGGCAAAAATCACCGCATGGGTTTATACGATGCGTTTTTGATCAAAGAGAATCATATTGCTGCCTGTGGCGGTATCTCCGCCGCGATTACTACCGCGCGTGCGCAAGCAGCGGGCAAATCTGTTGAAATCGAAGTACAAAACCTCGATGAGCTAGACCAGGCGCTAGCCGCTCAGCCTGATACCATCATGTTAGATAATTTTTCCCTGGGAAATTTACGCAAAGCGGTTGAGATTAATGCTGGTCGCTGCGTACTCGAAGCTTCTGGCGGAGTCGATGAAGACTCGCTGGTCAGCATCGCCGAAACTGGCGTAGACTGTATATCAATAGGTGCACTTACCAAACACTGCCGAGCCATTGATCTTTCGCTGCTGATCCAGGAATGACCTATCGATCCTGAAGGCAGAGCAACAAAGAGAGTGACCTGAATGATGAGTATCAAATGGTGGGCTATAAATGCTGGGCTATGGAGGAAGCGCTGTGAAAGCTAGAAATACAAAGAAAGCTAAAAAAAAGAAAGCTGAAATGCAAAAGCCAAATTTCCGCTCTATCCCTGCCCTGGCTTTGTTTGCCATGCTGGCAGCTCCTGCTTCAATTGCCCCTGTCTCCGCCCACCCTGGTGGTCTCGATATCAATGGTGGTCACTACTATGGCAATTCCTACCATTGCCATATGCGCGGCTGCGAGATGCCGGATACTTTTGACATAGGTCGCCGTGCTGGAAGAGATGGGCTGCTTTCAAGCAATCGCGATCGCGAGAAATTTTTTAATGAAGAGGATTGGTCTTTCGAGCAGGACTACGATGGCGATTGCCAGTCCACTCGGCAGGAGCTACTAATTCTCACGAGCATTGGAGAAATCCGCTACACCAATCCACGCAACTGCGTTGTTCGCACAGGACGCTGGCTCGATGAATATACCGGCCAGGAATTCACTGTTGCGACACAGATGGATGTTGACCACATTATTCCAAGAATGTATGCCCATACCCACGAGGGCGATCGCTGGCCGGCAAACAAGAAGCTGCAATTTTCCAACGATCCAATGAATATGATGATGGTCGATCGAAGGGAGATTCGGCGGAAACGTGACCGTGGTCCAAATCGGTATCTACCCCGTGAGGAATTTCAGTGTGAGTATGTCCGGCTATGGAACGCAATTGCTGAGAAATACGATTTGCAGATCGCACTGACTGATCGCGGCGCTATAAACGAAGTCTTGGAAAATTGTCGGGATTGAATACGCTCACAGTAGACAGGTTGCAGACAAAAAAAATGCCGGCTTATGCCGGCATTTTTTGTTTTCTCTTTCGAGCTCGGATTAAGGAGCAAGGATATTGATTGCATCCATTCCATCATCTGGATTGAGAGGTGTCTCTCCAGTAGGAAAACCATTTTCATTGAGGATGTAGGCAATCACATCGGTATATTCATCCAGCATTAGTGAACCTGGGTTGTCAGCTGGCATCGTCCCGAGGATGTTTTCCCAGAGATAGAGCAATGGCTGATTACTCCAGGAACGCAGCGTGTCACGGTAAAAACGCATATTGTGGCAGGACTTGCACGATGCATCATAGACAAGCTTTCCGGCATCAACCTGGGCCTGTGTGAAAACACCGTCCTCAACTGTCTTGTCCTGTGCTGCGACGGGCAGAGCCCACGCAAAGCCAGCTGCGAACATTAGTGTGGCGGCAATTCTTACAGGTTGTTTCATTCCTTACTCCTTACCCAGTGCACATACACTGCGAATATTGATGCGGTACTTTGCATTGCAGTCTTCAGTCGCTTTCGAGTCAGTGAGATCAAATGCGACATCTCAACTGATCTTTTTGTTAAACGACCCTGACAAAAAGGGCCGTAAACATAAACTACCTACTGCGCTTAATCAAGTAGTCCGCATCTGGCGAATGCTCGTTAAGAGCGACAAAACCCAATAAAAATCAACAAGTTGATTTGGTGCTCACTTTAGTAAAAATTGGATGAACCAAAGCTGAACTCATCACAACCAAAGCCATCTTGCATCTGGCACGAGATGAAATGCTACATGCGTTTCAAAAGGCAAGTAGATTCACACTTTTACCCGGAGCCAGCAATAGCTCAATAAGCCAGAGTCCCACTATTGAAGCACAGTCATCCGCATCAATCAGGGTCACTAGGTGGCAATTTTTGTCAGTTTGACAGGAAAAGCAACAAGTTTTGTCACTCACGAGAATACCGGGAATGGATCTGATAATACCATTTTTAATATGTTTTTCAGCTACTTATGAAATTTACATAGAATTGGCATGATCCATGTATTGATCATGGGGCTATGACTTCCCAAAAAGCGGAAGGCAATCAGAAGGCAATTAAGAGCGGTCGTGAACCATGATGGGTTCTTCCTGATCGCGAAAGCATTCACACACTGAACATACGGCTTCTACGAAGAGGCTGAACTGGAGATTGACCCATGAAGAAAGTACAACAAGGTTTTACCCTGATTGAATTGATGATCGTTGTTGCGATCATCGGTATTCTGGCTGCGGTTGCACTGCCTGCATATCAGAATTACTCCAACCGTGCCGCGTTCTCAGAACTGGTTCTGGCAGTGACTCCTCGCAAGACTGCGGTTGAACTCGCCATCCAGACTCGTAATCCAGCAAACCCTGCAGCTCTTGAGCCGACTACTGCTGCTGGTGTACTGGGTATTCCAGCTGATGTGCCAGTTGGTCCCGCAGTTCATGGTGCCGCTGTCGATGCAGGCGTTATCACCATGACCTGGCAGACTGATGGCAGTGCGCTGGACGGCATTACTTATACTCTGACTCCAAACGGTGTTACGCCTCCTGTTCAGTGGACTGAAGGTGGTACTTGTCTGACTAACGGCCTCTGCTAAGCAATTGGCTGATTAGTCTGGTTGAATGCTGCCACGCCCCATCCCCGGGGCGTGGCCATTTAACCTCGCTCTTACCCGAGCACATCATTCCAGAACCGCCTGCACCATTTACTCTGCAATTAAATCTGCTAATCGACCTGTTCTCAGCAACGAGTTGTTATTCATAATTTTCGAGAACCAACTCACAGGACGAAAAAACTACTGCTTCTTTCCGTCCCGGCAAGCTGCGCTATCTGCCATAATCGTCTAAACTGTTTTAAGAGGTGAGCGGTCATGCCCAAGTATTCGCAACAAGGTTTTACTCTGATCGAGCTCATGATCGTAACCGCGATCATCGGCATACTCGTCTCTGTTGCCTTGCCTGCTTACGACCTCTACAGAAATCGTGCCCGATTCTCAGAGGCTGTTTTGGCGATTGGTTATCACCAGGCTGCGATTGAAACCCAGGCTTTCTCAAATCGATTTAACGCCATAACAGACGTTGATGCAGGAACGTTTGGAATCCCGGCGACTACCGCACCTACGCCTACTACGCACGGCATAGATGTGGTGGACGGGGAAATCACCATTACCTGGATGACCGATGGGACCGATATTGATGGCGTGACCTACACTCTCACCGCCGGCGGAATCGTTCCGCCAATTCAGTGGAGCCAGGGTGGTAGCTGCATCAATTTAGGGTACTGTTAAGTTTCTTTACCGCCCTGTACTCTTCCCAGAGTTTCTTATCCCAGAGTCTCCTAAAGCAATTCTTTACTACCCGTTCTCCACTATCTCAGCACGGGCTCAGCACGGGGCAGATCAGAAAAGTAATCCGTTATTTCTCTGCTATCAGAATCTACACAGATAAATCCTGCGTTCAGTGCAGAAGTAAACCGGGTCAGTAGACATCGTTCCGGTAATTGCCGGACAAAATCTTCGTCCAGACCTTCATGCAGCCGCTCTTCAAATCGAAAGTACTCCGCAATGCCAGTTTCTGGCATTGGACGGTAACGCTCAGTTTGCATGAACAGCGGGTTGCCAAATACCTGACTGCGCATCACTTCGATCTCGGCGCTCACGTAGTTCTCGGGAAGCTCGGTGTAGACAAACTTGGGATAGGAACCGGGAAACTGTTCCAACACAGCGGGATCGACATCGAAATCTCGAAATTCATCTGCGGCAAGGCTGTAGATGGTGTCATAGGCAAGAATCAAAGCCACAGGACGCTCTGAATAGACCACCGCCACGCCTGCGGCGAGGCAAAGTGTTTGCAGCGCAGCGATACAGGACAAATCGAATTTCAGGCTGGGTTTATCAGCCTTGAATACAATCAGAGTCAACAATGGCCCTAGCACCAAATCGACACCGATAACTATTTGCAGGCCTGTCCACCCGCCATCGATCTGAAAAAGAATGCCTGGAAACCAAAGCAAAAGAATAACAGCCAGCAGCGCGATAAAGATCACCACACTAATGGCGAAGTGAATACCGAACGCCTGCCACCTATTCAATTTTCTCTCCATGCTCAGAACAGCCTCTATCGTGTTCGCAAACTACGCGCAGCTCGATTAGTGCACAATTAAGTAAATTTCGATTGCTATTCTATATTGCGCTATACGAAGGGAAAACTTGAATCAATCACAGGGTGTGCCTTTGCATGAATGCACTCATCGAGCATCTGGAGCATACGGGCCTGATCAAGGCGCAGCAAGCGCTAGAGGCAAAAGCGTCAAGTCATGAAAAAGCACAATCTGTCTGCCAATGGCTTCTTGAAAACGCTGACTGCTGCCAAAAACAACTAGCTTCTGCTCTGGCACGCTATTTTCATCTCCCGTTGCTTGATCTGAATGCCATTGCCATTCAGCGCAGCCCTATCGAGCTAGTGGATGAGAAACTCATTCGCAGCAATCAGTGCTTGCCTCTCTGGCAACGCAGTAATATGTTGTTCGTCGCGATTTCGGATCCTGAACAGAAAGACTTGCTCGCCGACATCAAGTTCCACACTGGCAAGCAAGTTGAATTGGTAGTCGTCGAACACCAACTCTTGCTCACAAAAATCGATGAAGTTTTACGAGAGAGCGCTTCTTCTGACTACGTCGATCAGGCACTTCATGATGAGGCAAAGTCGAACACTCAGGTCCAGGCGACAAGTTCAAAGATTGATGACGAACTCGACGATAAACCACTGGTACGTTTCATCAATCGCTTGCTGGGCGATGCTGTTCGCATCAAAGTTTCTGACATCCACTTCGAACCCTATGAAAACTATTACCGGGTGCGCTTTCGTCGCGATGGGCAGCTCTTAGAAATTGCCCGACCACCACTGGCGATGGCTGGGCGAATAGCAACGCGCCTTAAAGTCATGGCGCAGCTGGATATTTCAGAGCGCAGACTACCCCAGGATGGTCGCATCCGCTGGCGGAGCGCGGCTGAGGACTGGCGAACTGGATCTGGAATACCTGTTAAAACTGCAGAGAACCGCAATGCCAGTGTGGATTTTCGAATCAGCGTCTTACCCACACTCTGGGGAGAAAAGCTTGTACTCAGAAATCTGGACAGCTCCCATCGCTTGCTTGAACCTGAAGGCCTGGGATTCGAACAGGAACAATTACTTCAATTCAGAAACGCACTGCATAAAAATCAGGGGTTGATACTCGTCACCGGTCCGACTGGCAGCGGTAAGACTCAGACGCTCTACACGGGAATACAGGAACTCAATCGTTCTGATCGGAACATAGCCACAGCTGAAGATCCCGTTGAGTTCAATATCGATGGCATCAACCAAGTGGCCGTTAATAACAAAAGTGGGCTGAGTTTCGCCCGCATTCTCAGAGCCTTCCTGCGTCAGGATCCAGACATATTGATGGTTGGTGAGGTTCGAGACTCCGAAACAGCGGAAATCGCAATCAAGGCCGCTCAGACAGGTCATTTGGTGCTGGCGACGCTGCATTGCAACAGCGCATTGGCAGCGTTGGATCGACTGAGTAGCATGGGCATACCAGCCTACAACCTGGCAGCAGCCAGTAGCTTGTTTATGGCGCAGCGTCTTGTTCGCAAGCTCTGTCGTTACTGCAAACAGGCGATAAAACTGCCGGATAAGATTCTTCTGGATCAGGGATTTACTCAACAAAGCATCGAGAAAATTCAGGCGAGTGAGTCCCTGTTTCAAGCCAATGGCTGTGCCCACTGCCATGGTGGTTATCGTGGCAGGGTTGGAATTTATGAAGTAGTTCCTGTCTCTGAACAACTTGCAGGACGTATCATGTCTGGAGCAAGCAGTCTTGAACTGAGCCAGGTGGCAAGGAACAGCGGCCATCTTGATATGAGGCAAGCCGCGTTGCTCAAAGTCGGTTCTGGCGTGACCTCCCTCGAAGAGGCTAACAGGCTGACTTAATTAAATATTTTGCCGAAGTCCGTGCCGAACGTGCTATAGTTACACAGGTTCGAAGCAAGGCCGATCAAGGTGGAGAACGCCATGGCAACAGAAGTCGCACAGAATATTTACATCTGGCAAGGGACCGACAAGAGCGGTAACAAGACCAAGGGCGAAATTCAAAGTGCCAGCCAGGCACTTGCCAAGGCTCAATTGCGCAAGCAGGGGATTAACCCTTCCAGAGTCAAGCGCAAGCCAAAAGAGCTGTTTGGGCCCAAGAAACAAAAGATCAGCCCGGGAGACATTGCCGTCTTCACTCGCCAGCTTGCAACCATGATGAAATCCGGTATTCCTCTGGTGCAGTCTTTCGAGATCGTCGGAGAGAGCCTGGAAAATCCCTCCATGCGCGACCTCGTCTCTTCTATTCGCAGCGACGTCGCAGCCGGTAATAATTTTGCAGATTGTATTCGCAAACACCCTCGTTATTTCGACGATCTGTTCTGTAATTTAATTGATGCTGGCGAACAATCTGGCGCACTGGAAACTATGCTTGACCGACTGGCGACTTACAAAGAGAAGTCAGAGGCCTTAAAGGCGAAGATCAAGAAGGCAATGAACTATCCCATCGCGGTAGTCGCCGTCGCCATCGTCGTCACCGGTATTCTCCTCATTAAAGTGGTTCCACAATTCGCCGAGACTTTCTCCAGCTTTGGTGCCGATCTGCCCGCCTTCACCTTGTTTGTACTTAATTTATCTGACCTCGCCATCGCGCATTGGTGGAAAGTGTTGATCGCTGGCGCGTTGTTTGCCGTCGGCTTTCGTGAAGCAAAGCTGCGCTCGCAAGGGGTTCGGGACGGAATTGACAAGTTAGCACTGCGCCTGCCAATCGTCGGGCCGATCCTCAATGCATCCTGCTACGCCAGGTTCACAAGAACTTTGGCGACTACTTTCTCGGCTGGTGTGCCACTGGTCGATGCTTTGGATTCTGTCGCTGGTGCGACCGGCAATATTGTTTACTCTTCCGCGACACGCAAAATCAAGGACGATGTGACGACAGGGCAGCAACTTGCCTTCGCCATCAAGAGCACCGCGCTGTTCCCGGTGATGATTACGCAGATGGTAGGTATCGGTGAAGAATCTGGCGCATTGGACTCCATGCTCGACAAATGTGCCATTTATTACGAAGCCGAAGTAGACAATGCCGTGGATGGTCTCACCGCCTTGATGGAACCAATGATCATGGCTGTACTGGGTATTCTGGTCGGTGGCTTGATGATCGCCATGTACCTGCCCATCTTCCAACTCGGGGCGGTCATGTAACACGCCTATTGCCGAAGTCTTTATGGAAATCATTACACTCTTGCAAAACAGTCTGCCGGTACTGACTGCGCTCAGCTTTGTGCTGGGCCTTCTGGTCGGTAGTTTTCTGAACGTCGTCGTTTATCGCCTGCCAATCATGCTCCAGCGTGAGTGGAAAGCGCAGTGCTGCGAATACCTCGAGATCGAGAATACAGAGCCTGACAGCAATGAAGGCTCGGCCAAATTCAGCAAATTCAATTTGCAGACACCCGATTCTCACTGCCCCAATTGCAATCGAAAAATTCGGCCCTGGGAGAACATCCCCGTTATCAGCTATCTGGTACTGGGTGGCAAATGTGCAGGCTGCAAGAGCAAGATTTCACTTCGCTACCCTGGCGTTGAATTTGTCACTGGACTCATGTCAGCGCTGGTAGCCTATACCTTTGGAGCCGAGTGGTTAACACTGGCATTGCTGGTGTTCACCTGGTGCCTCATTAGCATGACGCTGATCGACTTCGATCATCAACTCTTGCCAGATAACATCACCATCCCCCTGCTCTGGCTCGGACTTCTTGTCAATGCCCTGGACCTGGGTTTCGGCGTTTCGGCCGCTGATGCTCTGCTGGGTGCCGTGATTGGCTATTTGAGCCTCTGGTCATTCTATTGGCTGTTCAAACTGGCAACTGGCAAAGAAGGAATGGGATATGGAGATTTCAAGTTATTGGCTGCGCTTGGTGCCTGGATGGGCTGGCAGAGCCTATTGCCAATTATCATTCTCTCCTCCCTGGGTGGTGCAGTATTTGGCATCGCTATGATCATCCTCACAGCTAGAGATCGTTCCCAGCCGATGCCTTTTGGGCCTTTCCTTGCCGGAGCAGGATTCATCATGCTCGTGTGGGGTCAAAATATCACCTCGCTCTATCTTCGCGCGTTCACCTGACTCAAGATACCAGACTCATGTTTACAGTCGGACTTACTGGTGGAATCGGTAGCGGCAAGACAACAGTGGCCAATAAGTTCAACGAACTCGGCATAGAACTAGTGGATGCCGATGTGCTGGCACGCGTGGCGGTAGAGACTGGCAGCGAAGCGCTATCGGCAATCGAAAAGCATTTCGGCAGCTCTGTCATCAACGCTGACGGTTCACTTGACAGGTCAGCGCTTCGCGAAATTGTATTCCACGCCCCTGATGAGCGTCGATGGCTAGAACAACTCACGCATCCGATTATTGGCAATTTGATCAAGCAAGGCATTCAGAACTGCTCATCGCCCTATTGCCTGCTCGTCTCACCGTTGCTGCTGGAAACTGAACAGCACAAACTCACCCAGCGCATTCTGGTAGTCGATGTGAGCGAGGAGACTCAATTACAACGCGCCTCTTCTCGGGATGGTAGCGATCCAGCCACAATCAAAGCGATTATCGAGGCGCAGATGCGCCGGGAATCTCGACTGGAAGCAGCTGATGATGTCATAGAAAACGAGTTGCCAAAGGAGAGCCTGGAGCGCAGGGTGATGGAACTACATCAACACTATCTTGAATTGGCCAAACAACAATGAATGACAGCACAAATCGTCAAGTGAACTGCCCGACGTGCGACATCCCTGTGTCCTGGGATGACAAGCACCCACACCGACCCTTCTGCAGCGAACGCTGCAAACTAATTGATTTCGGTGAGTGGGCGACAGAGAAACACAGCATCGCCGGCGATCCTGTGTTCCTCGAAGAAGATGATCTTGAAAATCCGCTGCAATAGCGGATCAGTGAAGATCAGGGTAATGGCGTACCGCTGATGGCTGGGGTTTGCATCCAGTAGAACTTACTATTGTTCGAGTGGAAAGGATTGTCCACAAATACGTATATAAGCTGACCATCTCTGGAAAAGCGCACTTGCTTGACTGTCTCGCCTTCCAACAAACCCAGCTCAAAATCTTCAAGAATCAAGTGAGTCGCAACATCGAACAGATACAAGCGTTGGTTGTCAGCTCCAAGCAGCAAGGTTCCATCATTGCTAAACGTTGAGCTTATCGGCGAGCCCTGAAAGTACCACTCACCGTCGTTATTGAAATATTGGCGAGGGTCCATATCAACTACGCTAAATTCTTCCTGTACATAGTTTCCGTTCGGGCAGGTGAACGCTAACCTGCTTCCGTCTGGAGCGATATCAAAATCTGTGCAGCTCGCCCCCACTTGCGCATCTGTGCCTGGCACCAGGGTGTAGGTGTTGGTCAAAGGAAAGAAATCCAATGTAGCCAAATTTGACTCGGTAGCTACAAATAAATGATTTCTATTTGTATCGTACTCGATGCGTCTTGGCTCTAATGCGGTCAAAGGCGGGTCGAGAAAGTTTCCAGCTGTATCAAACAAGCCGATCCAGAGCCGCGTTGAAGTGTAAGGAATGCCCGCACCTGGCTCACCAATGGTCTGACCATCGTACATTATGGCGAACAAGTTTCCATCCTCTCCCAGAGCCAAATCTCTGAGAGTGAACGCATAGGTGTACGTAAAATCATCAATACCCGTGAAAGTATGACTAATGGGATCCCAATCAATTACGCCCGTATTCAGATTGAGGGTATAGATTCGCGCAGACTCTGGGTGCACTGTCATGTGCACTTGATTGCGCACATCATCGAGAACGAATTGCTCTGGAGAAGTATTAAATTGATAGGTTCTTCCTGTTTCACCTGACAACAGGTTTCTTTCGACTACTCTGTTGCGAATGAAATCACCGATCAACACCCAGCCGTGACATAAGGGCACGAAGTCCTGAGTGGGCTCAACCAGAATTCCTCCGCCTAAAGCCGACGTAGTTGCTCCTTGGGTACCTGTTTGAACTGCGGTGAGCGACAGCGTTTCGAAGCGCCAGGGGTTGCTGCCTTCGATATACTCAAGGCGAATAGCAACCTGATCCCCATACAGATCAACACTGGGCAAATCGAGAATCCCGGAAGCCTCTGAAAAGGTCGCAACCCCTTCTGCCACATCCGCGACCTGAGGCTGTGTGAATTCGCTGCAATTCAAAAGATCTGCACCAAAGCGTGGTGGTAGGTCAGTGCCGCCACTCAATACTTCTGCTGCGCTTAGCTGAAAAATCAAGTTATTGGGGTCGACCAGCTGCAGTGTCGCTCTGCCCTCGCCTATGGTGCCTGCATCAATGGTAGGCACCTGCAGGGTAAAGCCATCAAACTCAGATTCGGTCTGTGCGATGGTGGGAGCTGAGCCCGGTTGGAATTCCAGCGTCGGATTCAAGGTCAAGCGCACGCCCGTGTAGGGAGGAAACAAGTCGGCCTGGATGTTGGAAGGAGCGATGGCGCTGCCCACACGAAAGCCCACATAGCGACCCGATTGCAAGGCGGCGTTCACAGGACCTGTCACGTCGAGAACAAGCTCAGTGAGACCAACAGCATCGATTTGTGCCAATGGTTCTATAAAACCGATCGCGTAATCATCGAATTCAATGGCGCCGTCATCAGAGAAGAAAGAGATGACTACAGGAGCGGATCCGTTTTGTTCATAGATCTCTTCAATAGGTAAGCGCAGCGTTGCAGAAGAAACCGAGGTCGTATTCACGAAGTCGAAGGAGACTGTCGCCAGGTCGATAAACTTGCTACCGGACACCGCCCATCCGCCAACACCAACATAGGAGGCCGTTTCGAGTTGTTGAGTCGTCTCTGTAATCTCCACGTTTTCATTCGTGGTGGTATCAGGTGCGGTGGGATTGGTCTGCACCAGGGTGCCTTGATCAACCAGAATGGCGAAATCTGCCACGCTCAGGGATGGAACGGCAGCAAGAATCAGACAGGTTACACCCGTCAGCAGGGATCGCTTGAGCTGATTCGACTTCATGATAATTGTCCCGAGCACCTATAACTTTCGTATTTTCAACAAGTTACCAAAATTCTCAGTGATTTGCGTCACAAAAGCGAAAGCTACCAGCCGAGAACGTGGGATTTTCGGTATGCACTCTGCTGTATCTGCCTGCCGCCGGAATACTTTATCACATCAGGCTGGAATTTCGCGCTTTTCGAAAGGGAGGAAATCTATTGAATTCAGTAACTTGCTTGATTTTCTGAATCTTTTCAGCGAATTACCGGCGCTAGCAAGGTGCTGCGCTTGATAAAACACCGCTACATCGAGCCAGATTCAATCCCCTGACTCACTCAGGAATCCGCTAATCCCGGCTATCCCCTGAGCACCAGACACCCTGGCAATTTCCTGATCTGTGTAGGGATTGAGCCCACCAAGCGCGTAGACTGGCAGACTTACCTGCATTCGAAGCCTGGAAAACTCTGACCAACCGAGTAACTGTGCATCGTCATATTTTGCGGTGGACAGTACGGGTGAGAGGGTCGCGTAATCCGCACCCAGATTTTCTGCTCGTTTCAATTCATCAAGATCATGACAGGAGGCACCAAAGAGTTGACCGCTAGCGACAGGGCGTCGATCAAGCTTCTTCAAGTCCTGTGCAGAGCAATGTATGCCATCTGTATCTGTTAGATCCGTCCCCAAAGCTCTCTGCGCTAGTTGCGCCGAACTGAACAGGAGCTTGCAGCCCGACTGTCTGCAAATGTCTCGGGCTTTCCAGTACCACGCAGTATAGCGATGCTCATCTGCTGAATTCTGGCGTAAATAGATTATTTCAACACGCTGAGTGAGCAACGTATCAAGACAGACTTCAAGCTCAGTGAAGCTGAGTAGCTCCGGAGTAATGACCAATCTCCTCGGCAGCTTCAGTAAATCAACAATAGGTGCGTTCGCTGCAGGAAAATCGCTGGCGCTCAACTCTGCAAGCGGCAACCAATAAATCGGCTGACCTTCCAATCCTTGCGCAACACCAGAGTATTTTGTAATGGTCCAGACATCGAGCAATACCGATATTTCATCATAATGATGCACGATCTGCTTGAGAGGGAATGCCGACTCGACTGTGAGATCGAGCTCTTCCGCAAATTCTCGCTGTAATCCGCTGAATCGATCTTCGTTAGCTTCGAGCTTCCCGCCCGGGAACTCGAGCAAGCCACCCTGGTGCAGATGGTCTGGCCTGCGCGCAACCAACACTTCGTTGTCAGAGTTTATCAATACGCCAACAGCGACGTGCAATAAATGCGGATTGCTCAAGAGTATGGGCCTGAGTGGATGTTTGCTGGTTTTTTTTCTAGACTTGCTCGACTTTCTGGACTGTCAGGTACGATATTCTGCATTGATACGGATGTATTCGTTAGACAGATCGGAAGTCCAAAACGTCTCCTCTGCCTCTCCTCTATTGAGATCGATTAGAATCTCAATTTCTTCTTTGTCCATCTCGTCTTGACCCAGTGATTCCTTGTACGTCGGTGCTCGGCCTCCATCACAAACCAGCAATGTCGACCCAAGGTGTATGCGCACAAGATTCAGATCGAAATCAACAAGCCCGGCTCTTCCAACTGCCGCCAAAATTCTTCCCCAGTTAGGGTCAGATGCAAACAGCGCAGTTTTTACCAAGGGAGACTCGGCCACCGCATAGCCTACCGCCAGGCATTCTTCTGTTGTTCTGCCACCGGCAACGCGGATAGTAATGAACTTGCTTGCGCCTTCCGCATCACGAATAAGTTCTTGCGCCAGCTCCTGGGCAAGCTCGCGTACAGCAGATTGAAACTGTATCAATTCTTCTGCATCCAGCTGTTGAACATCAATCCCGGACTTTCCTGTTGCGACCAACATGCAGCAGTCATTGGTCGAGGTGTCTCCATCAACTGTGATTCGATTAAAAGACTTGTTAACTGCGGACTGCAATGATGATTGCAACAGCTCTTCACCGACCCTGGCATCGGTTGCGATGAAAGCCAGCATGGTCGCCATATTCGGTTTGATCATTCCGGCACCCTTGGCGATACCCGTTAGAGTGACTTCACCGGAGGAAAAACTCAGTTTTCTGGAGCAACCTTTAGGACGTGTATCTGTGGTCATTATTCCACGAGCGGCACCCTCCCAATTTCCTGGGGCAAGAGATTGCAGTGCAGCAGGAAGGCCTGCCTCGATCTTGTCGACTGGTAAAGGCTCTCCAATAACCCCGGTCGAAAACGGCAGGATCTGATCTACATCGGCACCAGCGAGTCTGGCTAACGCAGCGCAACAGGCCAGAGCGTCAGCATCTCCCTGTTTGCCAGTACCAGCATTCGCATTCCCGGTATTGATCAGGAAATAACGTGTTTTAGCCTTGGCCAAATGTTTTTTCGACAATGACACAGGTGCAGCACAAAACGCATTTTGAGTGAACACACCAGCTGTGCTGCTCCCATCTGCCAATTCAATCAAGACGAGATCAAGGCGATCCTGATACCGAATGCCCGACGCTATTGCCGACAGGCGAATTCCCTCTACGGGCAGGCACTCAAGCGGCTTATCTACGCCAACGCTCACGCTTTCATCCTTCTGCTGTTTTCCTTTTGTACGTTCTTTTGCTGTCTATCGCCGTTTTTGAATCCAGTAACCCTGGACCCTAACTAACCAAATTGGCCATGACAGACTTTATACTTCTTGCCTGATCCACAAGGGCAAGGATCATTGCGACCAACCTTGGGCACATCGCGAACGAACGGCGCTTGCTGTCCCTGCGGCGCAGCTTCGCCTCTCTCTTGTGGATTGCCAGCAGCGCCAGGTTCCTGGCCTTGAGCCGGTCCGGCCCCTGCTCCAGAAAGCGCTGACACATTCTGGTGTTGGAAATTCATGCGCGCGCGTGCAGATTCTTCTTCGCGTTTACGCTCAATAGCATCCGCCTCTTCATCCTGACGAATCTTGACGTGGCAAAGAATCTTGATCACTTCACGCTGCAGATTGGCAAGCAACTCTGTGAATAGTGCGAAAGCTTCTCGCTTGTATTCCTGGCGCGGATTCTTGCCGCCGTAACTACGCAGGAAAATTCCCTGGCGCAAATGGTCCATGATTGCCAGATGCTCTTTCCAGAGATTATCCAGAATCTGCAAGGTGATCTGTTTTTCGAATACACGCATCTTCTCACCGACGAGAGCACTCTTTTCGGAGTACTCTGTTGCAAGCGCAGTGGAGATACGCTCCTTTAACTCGTCTTCGTAAAGTTGATCGTCATCATCGAGCCACTGGCTAATCGGCTGCTTGCTATTAAACTCTGCTTCGATTGACGACTCCAAACCTTCAACATCCCACTGCTCTGGTACGCTCTGGGGAGGAATAAACTCATCAACCAGCTGATCAATCACATCAACACGCATATCCAATAACAAATCGGAAATATCATCAGTCGCCATCAGCTCGTTTCGCTGACGATAAATGATCGTTCGTTGGTCATTGGCAACGTTATCGTATTCAAGCAATTGCTTACGGATATCAAAGTTTCGGCCTTCGACCTTGCGTTGCGCTTTTTCAATGGAGCGAGTAACCATGCCATGCTCTATCGCTTCGCCGCGCTCCATACCGAGACGGCGCATAAAATTTTTCACGCCATCTGACGCGAAAATTCGCATCAGGTTGTCGTCCATCGATAAATAAAAGCGAGAATAACCAGGGTCTCCCTGTCGCCCGGCACGGCCACGTAACTGGTTATCGATACGACGTGACTCGTGTCGCTCAGTACCAATAATGTGTAAGCCACCCGCTGCCAACACTTGGTCATGGCGTTGTTGCCACTCTGCTTTCATCTTCTCAACAGTAGCCGAATCGGGATTATCCATTCCTGCCAGTTCAGCTTCCCAGTTTCCTCCGAGCACAATATCGGTACCACGACCTGCCATGTTGGTCGCAATGGTCACAGCTCCTGGACGACCAGCCTGAGCAATAATCTCAGCTTCTTTTTCGTGAAACTTTGCATTGAGCACTTCGTGCTTGATCTTGTTCTTGGTGAGAAACTGCGAGAGAAGCTCGGAGTTGTCTATCGACGCAGTACCTACCAGAACAGGCGCGCCAGCATTGCTGATTTCTGTAATATCAGCCACGATAGCCTCGAATTTCTCCTCCATCGTCAGATAGATCAGGTCGTTAGCGTCGTCGCGAACCATATCCTTGTTGGTTGGAATAACCACCACATCGAGACCATAGATCTGACTGAATTCGAAAGCCTCGGTATCGGCAGTACCGGTCATTCCAGCGAGCTTGTCGTACATCCGGAAATAGTTTTGGAACGTTGTCGAGGCCAAGGTCTGGCTTTCACTTTGAATCTGTAACCGTTCCTTGGCTTCCAATGCCTGATGCAAGCCTTCAGAGAGCCGTCTTCCTTCCATCGTTCGGCCTGTGTGCTCATCAATGAGTACGATGCGCTTGTCCTTGACGATATATTCAACATCCCGGTGAAACAGGTGATGTGCCTTGAGACCGGCATAGACATGATGCAGCAGGGAGAGATTGGTTGCTGCGTAAAGCGAATCCCCTTCCCCAAGAAGCTTGCGCTCAATAAGCAAACCTTCGACGAATTCATGGCCGGATTCGGTCAGCTCCACCTGTCGGCTTTTCTCGTCAACCGTGAAATGACCACTTTCTTCCGGGACAAAATTCTTGTCCATCATTTCCATCTTGGAGCGCTCTTGCTTAACCCCTTTTTCAAGCTTTGGAATCAGCTTGTTGATGGCCAGATAAAGCTCGGAACTATCTTCTGCTGCGCCAGAAATGATGAGCGGTGTACGCGCTTCATCGATGAGGATGGAGTCCACCTCGTCCACGACGGCAAAATTCAGCTCACGCTGCATCTTGTCATCAAGACGGAAAGCCATATTGTCGCGCAGGTAATCGAAGCCGAACTCATTGTTGGTGCCGTAGGTAATCGAAGACTCATAGGCGGCTTTCTTTTCCTCCGGACTCTGGCCAGACTTGATCGCACCTACTGTGAGACCAAGAAATTCATAGATCGGCCCCATCCACTCTGCGTCTCGGGTGGCGAGATATTCGTTGACCGTAACAACATGAACGCCTTTTCCAGACAGCGCATTCAGATAAACAGGCAAAGTGGATACCAGCGTCTTACCTTCACCCGTTCTCATCTCAGCGATATCGCCCTGGTGCAGAACCATGCCACCGATAAGCTGTACGTCGAAGTGCCTCAAGCCAAGGGTTCGCTTGCTTGCCTCTCTCACCGCAGCAAAAGCTTCAGGAAGCAATGAATCGAGGCTTGCGCCTTCTTCGAGTCGCTGCTGAAACTCTGTGGTTTTTGCTTTCAACTCATCATCACTGAGTGCCGCAAAGCTCTCTTCCAACTGGTTGATAGTAGTGACGGTGCGCTGCATGCGCTTCAGCTTTCGAGAATTACTGCTGCCGAATAACTTGCTAAGAATGTTCATAAATCACACTTTTATAAATAAATTGATACCTGCTGCGAAAACAGCAAGCGCGCTGACTGATTGAGCGTAATGAAAACTGGAGGAAGGTGTTATCTGGCGGTTCGGTGGATATAGGCAGCTGGATCAACTACCCGACCGTTCTTGTAGACTTCAAAGTGGACGTGTGGTCCAGTGGAACGCCCTGTAGAACCAACGAGAGCGATATTCTGTCCTTTGCTGACAATGTCGCCAACTTCAACAAAAAGCTTTTCCGCATGGGCGTAGCGTGTAGTGAAACCATTGCCGTGGTTGATCTCAACCATAAGACCATAACCAGAGCGAGGGCCTGACCAGGTGACTACGCCCGCCGCTACGGTATTGATATCGGCCCCTGATTTGCCGGTGGTGAAATCGATCCCGGCATGGAACGTGAGCCGACCAGTGAAAGGGTCGGGTCTCTGCCCGAAGCGAGAGGCAATCCAACCACGGTCAAGCGGACGACCGGCGATAAAGACATCGGACTGGATCTTGCGGTCAACCATCAAGCCTTCGAGAATCTCCAGCTGTTGCTGGCGATCTTCCAACTGCTCCTCCAATTGCTCGAGTGCGCTGGTAAATCCTGATGAAGTATAAGCCTGTGAAAAACCGGAATCTGGACCACCGATCGCAACTGGCTGACTGAAATCGAATTCACCAGTATCGAGGTTAGCGATGGAAGTAATCCGCTCACCGACGGCATCGAGCCGCACAAGCCTTGCTTGCAACATTGCCAATCTGAGGGTGAGAGCCTCCAGCTGTTGCTCTGAATCCTGTTTGACTTCCTCAAGTTGCTCAGCTTGCAACCTGATATCTCGCTCCCAATTCTGGGCTGTCTCCTCGGTGAAAATCTGAGCTTCCTGAGAGACGGCGAGTTGATAGCCAAAATAGCCCAGCGCTACAGGCGCACCCAGCAAGCAAACTGAGAGCAGCCCTTTTAACCAACCTTTGAGTACGATGGTTTTTGTGTGACCGTGGCGCTGGTCGACGAGAATGACCTTCATATTCCCTAACTTCTACCTACTTTCTTTTGAGCTTCTGATCTCACGACCCTATTGTTTCATGATCGTTTCATGACCGTTTCGTGCCTTCTGACATGAACTGAGTCCCATGACCCTCAGTCCTACGACTGCTCGGGTGAATTGGTACAGCACTATCCCTAAAATGCCTCGAAATTCTCTCCAGAGCAATAATTCTCTGCTCCTTATAATACCTATTATAGGGAGAGACAAACACCAAAAATATATGCGCAAGGTCGCATTACTGCGTACTCGCTCGCGCAGAGCGAGAGGAAAATGTCGAAATTGCATGCGAGCGAAAATAAGCCCTTGATTCTAAAGGACTTATGGCTCAAAGAAAAAACGGAAGTTTAAGCGGCGAGAACCGGCTTCATATAGGAAATCGGCACATTGGTTTCATTGTCAAAGCTGACAATTTCCCACGCGTCCTGATTGACCTCTAGCATGCGCAATAGCGCATTATTCAATGCATGCCCGGACTTATGGCCCTTGAATTCGCCAATCAGACTGTTGCCCAATAGATACAAATCACCAATTGAATCCAGAATCTTGTGCTTTACGAACTCATCTTCGTAGCGAAGACCGTCTTCGTTCAGTACCTTGTAGTCTCCGACAGCAATAGCATTGTCCATGCTTGCCCCGAGCGCCAGATTGCGATTACGCAACTCCTCGAATTCATGCATGAAGCCAAAAGTACGCGCCCTGCTCACCTCTTTCACGAATGAAGTGCTGGAGAAGTCGATAGTGGCGCTCTTGGTGTACTTCTTATATACCGGATGATCGTAAAGCAGAGTGTAGCTCACCTTAAAACCATCAAATGGCTCCAGGCTGACGGACTTGTCGCCCTGCTCAAGGCGAAGAGGCTTTTTGATCTTGATGAATTTTTTCAACTCAGACTGCTCTTCGATACCTGCAGACTGGATCAGGAATACAAAAGGTCCAGCGCTTCCGTCCATGATCGGGACTTCAGGCGCGCTAACATCCACATAGCAGTTATCGATGCCCAGGCCTGACATGGCAGACATGAGGTGCTCGATAGTGGAAATGCGGACATCGCCCTGCACAAGAGTTGTGGAGAGTGTTGTGTCGCCAACGTTTGCGGCGCGGGCTTCAATTTGTACAACAGGATCGAGGTCGACTCGAGTGAAGATGATCCCGGTATTTACGGGGGCAGGTCGAAGTGTGAGATAGACTTTCTCACCGGTATGTAAACCGACGCCTGTAGCACGAATGACGTTTTTTAATGTTCTTTGTTTAAGCATAGAGTCTTTTGGCCCTTTGTTGTACGACCGTCAGAAAACCCCTCAGTTCCCTGGACTGCAGAAAATTTGCAAATCAGCACTCTTACTCAACTGCCCCAGTGCAAAACGGGGGCATGGTAACAGAGTTCGGGGAAATACCCAATAAAGGTATTTCCCCGTTTCTTCAATGATATAGCCTTGGAATCAAACCCAAGCTAAGCGATTCGCTCAACCCGGCAATCCATTCCACAATAGCCTCGACAAAATGCCAATCGGGCACTGCGCCAATTTTAAAAACCCGCTCAGTCTGCCTGCTTGCGTAAAAACGCAGGGATATCCAGATAATCCATATCAGGCTCCGCACCCACAGCTTTCGCCATAGCAGCGCCGCGCGCACTCACTGGTCGATTGCGCATGACAGCCGGCTTGTCCAGTTGACGGTAGTCTGTTTCCGGGGCAGATCGAGTATTGTCCACAACTTTTGTGGGCACCTGCACCTGACCGCCCAAACCAGTAGCAACTACAGTGACATGCATCTGGTCATCAAGAGTCGGATCGATAACTGTACCCACAACAACAGTGGCATCGTCGGAAGCAAACTCTTCGATCGTGTCACCAACTTCCGAGAATTCACCCAGGGACAGATTTTCGCCCGCCGTAATATTCACCAGTATGCCTCTGGCACCCTGAAGATTTACATCCTCAAGCAGCGGACTGCGAATTGCTGATTCCGCTGCTTCACGAGCCCGGTCTTCACCGCTGGCGAAACCGGTACCCATCATGGCCATACCCATTTCAGACATAACAGTTTTAACATCAGCGAAATCGACGTTAATCATGCCTGGATTCATGATCAAATCCGCAATGCCTTTTACAGCACCGAGCAGAACATCGTTAGCAGACTTGAAAGCCTCCAACAGAGACGCTTCTTTACCTAAAACATCCAGAAGTTTTTCATTCGGAATCGTGATCAATGAATCGACATTCTCGGAAAGAGCCTGTATACCCTGCTCAGCAATAGATGAACGCTTCTTGCCTTCGAAGGGGAACGGGCGAGTCACAACAGCTACAGTCAGGATGCCCATTTCTCTCGCCACTTCAGCGACGATAGGTGCTGCACCGGTACCGGTACCACCACCCATTCCTGCAGTAATGAATACCATGTCAGCACCTGAAAGAACCTCCGCGATCTCATCGCGGTCTTCCAGAGCCGATTGCCGGCCGATTTCCGGATTCGCACCTGCACCGAGACCTTTGGTGATCGCACTACCCAACTGCAGAATAGTTTTGGCTTTGAGATTGTTCAGTGCCTGGGCATCAGTATTCGCACAAATGAACTCCACGCCATCAACCTGATTGGCGATCATATGGTGGACAGCATTTCCGCCGCCGCCACCTACGCCGATCACTTTAATCACGGCGCTCTGCGGTATATTGTCGACTAATTCAAACATATAGCCCCCTTGTTATGCATATTCTTCACTGTAGTTGGTATTTGAATGTTTGTTAAAAATGGCCCTGAAACCAGTTTTTGACCCTGTCCACAAGATGAATCTGTGGCTCTTTACCCGGGTCAACTCCTTCTCTCTCCTGATGTTGTTTCAGCCCATACAGCAATAACCCAACGCCAGTTGAATAAATCGGGTTTCTTACAATATCGGCTAAACCATTGACATTATGAGGTGCTCCGATTCTTACCGGAGCATGAAAAATTTCTTCTGCAAGCTCAACAACACCTTCCATTTTGCTGGTACCACCTGTCAGAACGACTCCCGCCGCCAACAGGTTTTCGAAACCGCTTCTTTGCAGTTCCGCTTGCACAAGAGTAAAGAGTTCGTCGTAACGCGGCTCGACAACTTCAGCAAGTGCCTGCCGTGACAATTCCCGAGGTGGTCGATCTCCAACGCTGGGAACTTTTATAGAGTCATCAGCATTCGCGAGCTGAGTAAGCGCACACGCATATTTAATTTTTATTTCATCCGCATTTTCGGTTGGTGTACGGAGTGCCATCGCGATGTCGTTGGTAACCTGATCACCGGCGATCGGAATAACACCGGTATGGCGAATCGCACCATCTGTAAAAATTGCAATATCCGTTGTGCCACCGCCGATATCGACAAGACAAACACCCAGTTCGCGCTCGTCCTCTGTCAATACCGCATAACTTGAAGCAAGCTGCTCAAGAATAATTTCATCAGTTTCCAGACCACAGCGCTTGATACACTTTTCGATATTCTGTACTGCATTAATTGCGCAAGTAACCAGATGCACCTTCGCTTCGAGCCGAACCCCCGACATGCCCAAGGGCTCTTTAACGCCTTCTTGAGAATCAATAATGTATTCCTGAGGCAGAATATGCAGGACCTTCTGATCCGCTGGAATCGCGACCGCCTGCGCAGCATCAATCACTCTCTCGATATCAGCACGCACAACCTCACCATCTCTGATAGCCACTATCCCGTGAGAATTCATGCTACGAATGTGACTGCCTGCAATGCCGGCATAGACAGAATGAATCTGACAACCCGCCATAAGCTCAGCTTCTTCAATGGCTCGCTGGATAGACTCAACTGTGGACTCGATGTTAACCACAGTTCCTTTTTTCAAACCGCGCGAACGATGCGAACCAATCCCGACGATATCAAGACTACCGTCATCATTGATCTCACCAACAATAGCAACAACCTTGGAAGTTCCAATATCCAGGCCCACTATCATTTTTTCATTCACTGCATCATTCATTGCTACAGTTCTCCGAAGATCCCCGCTGGTCTCGCTTGCCAGTATTAATGTGTGCACTCACCGGACTGCAACCCCTGACAATTCACTGCTATCTCGGGCCAAAGCCAGGCCATTGTCGTAGCGCAAATCGACAGCGCTAATTGATTCACGTTCGTAAGTAGGAAGCTTTTGATAAAACGCGATAAATCGATTCACGCGCTCAACTATCTTCTCTCTACCGGCGGCTATCGCGATTCGCTCATCGACTACCACCTCCCAACTTCCTCGCTCACTCAGAGTCAATTCACTCAGACGCAAATCAACTGGAGAAAAAAGTTCATTCAAAAACTGAAACTGCTGCATCACTTTAGCCTGACTATCCGCGGGCCCACGCAATAACGGCAAATTTACGGCATCTCCAAATTCAGGTGGGAAAAATTTCTCCCCGCTTTGGCTGAGCAATTGCGCATCTCCCCAGCGAGCGATAGCGACCTTTTCTCTAATCTCCAATGCGACGCTATCCGGCCAAACTCGTTTAACCGAAACTCGTTGTACCCAAGGATGGCTTTCCAGGTCTTTCTTTAAACCCTGCACATCAAAAGCGAAAAACCCCGCCCCCATATAAGGCAGAAGCAAGCGGTTGACTTCACTTTCAGCCAGCTTCGACCACTGACTTTCCAACTTCACCACGTTTACCGGACGATTTACGTAGTTATTAATTTCTTGCAGGTTAGCTGCTGCCAACAAAATAAATGAACAGCAGAAAACCCCTAGAAAAACAGGGCCAAAGCTTAGCCCGTTTCCACTCGAAGCGCGCACAGAATCGCTAGCGTTTCGCTTGCTTTTGGAAGCGCTTCCTGGCTTTGTAATTTTTACTGCCTGTGCTCGCATCGCTAATTCAGTTCGCAATCAAGAATTCTAAGAACCAGTTCATCAAAATCTATTCCGATAGTTTTGGCAGACATCGGCACAAAACTATGGGTTGTCATACCTGGAATGGTATTCAATTCGAGCAGGAAAAAATCCCCATTCTCATCTTGCAACACATCTACTCTGGCCAGGCCGGAACAACCAAGACTTTCGTAGGCACAACCAACCAGCATTTCAAGCTCTTGCAGTTCGCCTTCCTCAATTTCGGGCGGACAAATAACCTGCGTTCCAGTGTCGACATACTTCGCCTCAAAATCGAAGAACTCCCTAGAAGTCTCCATTTGAATGGTTGGTAAAATTTCTCCATCCAACACAGGCGTCGAAAACTCTTTGCCCGCTATATAACGCTCAGCCATAACCTGTTGGTCAATCTGTTGCGCATCTCTGAACTGCTGGCGAAGAGCTTTCGCGTCATCAACAATTGCAATACCCAGACTGGATCCACCATTGACGGGCTTAACAACAACTTTTCCCAGGTTGGCGATAATTGCCTGCCAATCACTGTCCTCACTCAGCAATTGGAAGTCAGCAGTACTTAATCCCAGCTCTGCCCAGATCTGCTTGGTTCTGGCTTTATCCATCGCCAAAGCAGATGCAAGTACGCCACTCCCCGTATAGGGAATCTCCATAATTTCCAGCAGTCCTTGCATTGCGCCATCTTCTCCACCCTTGCCATGCAACATGTTGACTACCAGATCCGGTTTTGCCTCCTGAAGCCTTTCCACCACATCATCGCCGACGTCGATTTCTGTCAAATTCACACCCAATCGACGCAAACTTTCGCTAACTGCCTGGCCACTAATCAGGGAAATCTCTCGCTCTGAAGACTTCCCTCCCTTGAGCACCACCACATGCCCAAGTTTTGCCAGCATTTCCTCTCTATTTATCGTTCTCATGTGCAATTTTCTTAATACTAAAAAGACAAAATCTTCTAATAATTTCAATAATTTAGTCTTGGATAAGACCACCATTGGCAAGCTCTCTGGCAAGCCCTCCAACGCTCCCGGCTCCCTGGGTAAGCACAATGTCTCCGGGGCGCAATAAATTGCTCAGAATTGATCTCACTTCCTTCTCGCTGGGCACGAATACCGGGTCTACTTTTCCACGCAATCGGATGGATCGGCAAAGACTTCTCGAGTCGGCACCGGCAATTCTTTTCTCCCCTGCGGAGTACACTTCCAGTAGTAACAACACATCTGACGCACTCAATACTTCAACAAAATCTTCGTACAAGTCCTTGGTGCGACTGTAGCGATGCGGTTGATAAATCATGACCAATCGACGATCCGGCCAACCGTCTCTCAGCGCTTTAATTGTGGCAGCCACTTCAGTTGGATGATGACCGTAATCATCAATCAACATGACACTGCCGTCCTGGCACGGAAACTCGCCCTGAACCTCGAATCGACGACCAACCCCAGAGAAATTTTTGATCCCCTCTCGAATTGCCCGATCAGCAATGCCTTCATCAGTAGCGATAGCAATTGCCGCAGTTGCATTAAGCGCATTATGTCTGCCCGGCATATTCAGACTTGCCTTAAATGGGCTTTTCTTTCCTGGTCGCTTGATCGAAAAACTTATTGCGCCTTGAACCTGCGAGTGCTCGACGATCCGATAGTCAGCATCCTTTGAAAAACCATAGGTGATTACCGGGCGCGATATCTTGGGCAATATTTCCCTGACGGCAGGATCATCTATGCAAAGCACTGCCAAGCCATAGAAAGGAAGATTATGAAGAAAATCGATGAAGTATTTTTTCAACTTCTCAAAGTCTCCCTCATAGGTTCCCATGTGATCTGCTTCAATATTGGTGACAACTGCCACCATTGGCTGAAGGTGCATAAACGACGCATCGCTCTCGTCAGCTTCTGCAACCAGATAGCGACTCTCGCCTAATCTGGCATTGGTGCCCGCGCTATTTAGCAGGCCACCAATCACAAAGGTGGGATCAAGGCCGCCCGCCGCCAATACCGACGCAACTATACTGGTCGTTGTCGTTTTGCCATGTGTTCCGGCAATCGCAATCGAATGCCGATAGCGCATCAATTCCGCCAGCATCTCCGCACGGGCGATTAAAGGTTTTGATGCCTTCTTGGCACTCTTGATTTCCGGATTCCGCCAGTCGATGGCGCTGGAATATACAACCACGTCTGCCTTGGCTACGTTTTTTGCATCGTGACCAATGAAAATCTTTGCCCCCATCGAGGACAACCTTTGTGTTGTTGCAGATTTATTCAAATCAGAACCGGTAATCTTGTAGCCCTGATTCAATAGAACCTCTGCAATACCACACATGCCAGCACCGCCGATTCCTACGAAATGAATGCACTTGATGCGCCGCATTTCGGGAACGCTGTGAATTGCTTGCTTACTGCTCATTGGCAATCTCCAGGCACCGATCCGCAACATGCTTGGCCGCATTTAATTTGCCCATTGCAAGAGACTTTCTTCGCATCTCCGTCAACTTGGAGCGATCAGCCGCCAAGTCCTCAAGAACCGAAAGTACATGAGAGGCGGTGAAATCATTCTGCTCCACCAACAGGGCAGCTTGTTCGTTGACCAACCAATTCGCGTTATGTAACTGCTGCTGATCCTTGTGATAAGGATAGGGAACAAGAATCGCAGGCAATCCAACAACAGCCAACTCGCTAACCGTACTCGCTCCGGATCGGCAGATCACGATATCTGCCCAACGATAGGCTTCACCCATATTCTCAATAAATGCAGAGACGCGATGACTCTCAGCATTTGCGACACTTTCAACGCTTTCATGCTCTTGTTCATACAATGCTTTAGTATCATCGAAATTTTTCGCGCCTGTCTGATGCCAAATTTCCAAATTGCTTCCTTTCCAATGAGCTGCGATTTTGGGCAGTTCCCTGTTAATCGCCGCCGCACCCTGGCTACCACCCAGTACCAGCACTCTTAGCGTGACTTCAACTGAATCATCTCTACGACTATCTTCGCGAAGCGCCTCTATTTCCTGGCGCACCGGATTACCGGTTACTTCAACTCGCGCATGCCCTGGAAAGGTTCCTGGAAACGCGGCAAAAGTTTTGTTGGCAAACTTGCTTAGAATTTTGTTCGTCAAACCGGCCACAGCATTTTGCTCATGTATCAATAGCGGTACACCAAAACATTTGGCTGCCAGTCCGGCGGGACCACATACAAAGCCACCCATACCCAAGACGCAATCCGGCTTGATTGACCTGATAATTTTGGCTGACTGAAAGAAGGCACGAATCAACATAATGGGCGCCAGGACCAGGCGACGAATACCAGATCCACGCAGTCCGCTCACCTGAATTTTGTGCAATGGATAGCTAACTCCACTCAAGAGCTTGTTCTCCATGCCTGAATGTGTGACAAGCCAGTGCACATCAGCACCCTTTTCTGTCAGATGTTTTGCAATCGAAAGCGCAGGAAATACATGCCCACCTGTTCCTGCTGCCATCACCAGTACTCTGCACTTCGCCGCCATGTATTTACTTAGGCCTTACGCTCACGATTACCGTGATTCTCAGTTTCGTACTGAATTCTTACTAACAACGCGACCATAAAGCAGCTAACCAGCAGGCTAGCGCGCCCATAGCTAAGAAATGGAAGTGTTAATCCTTTCGTTGGCAGGAGCCCGATGTTAACGCCGATATTGATCATCGCCTGTCCCGCAAAGAGCAAGGCCAAACCATAAGCAACGAATGCATTGAACAGCTCGCCTTTTAAGTGCGCCGCCTTGGCAATCAAGAGCGCCTTTCCAATGAAAAAACAGAACAGCGCAACAACGAGTAGCACACCCGCGAGCCCCAGCTCCTCACCAATTATTGCCAAAATGAAATCGTTATGGGCTTCTGGAAGGAAATAAAGTTTCTGGATGCTGTTGCCAAGCCCTACACCAAACCACTCGCCTCGACCGAAAGCGATCAGCGCCTGGGTTAACTGATAACCACCGCCATAAACATTTTCTGCCGCCCACGGATTCAAAAACGAGGTCAAGCGCACAATGACATAAGGCTTGGTCACAGCCAAAAACACGATTGCGCCAACGCACAAGACCAACATCAGAGCGAATCTATAAAGCTTCGCTCCAGCCAGAAACATCATGCAAAAAGCCGTGAGCAATAGAATCACCATGGTTCCATGATCTGGTTCGAGGTGTAGCAATACCACCGCTGCACCGATAACAAACAAGGGCTTGATGAAACCAGACCAGTCCTGCTGCACTTCTTCGAGATGACGCTCAAGATAGGCAGCCAAATAGATTACGATAAATACTTTGGCGAGCTCTGACGGCTGCAAACGAAAGAAGCCCAGGTCCAACCAACGCGCGCTGCCATTGACGACAGTTCCAACGCCTGGTACCAGCACCAGTAACAAAAGCGCAAACGAAACCATCAAAAGGAACCAGCTTAGTCTATGCCAGAGTGACATCGGTATCGCCAGTGTAAACAAGAATCCCAAACAACCGAGGACTGCGAATATAAATTGCCTTTTGAACAAGTAAAAAGGATCTCCGGCCATGCTGTTGGCTATTTCCACAGAAGCAGAAGCCATCATCAATAGCCCGGTTATCAACAGCAATGCCATCGCAAGGAGTAGAGAATTTAATTTTTTCTCCTGAGCCTGCACGGACAGAGGAAGTTTTGCAGTCAACGCTGTCATTGTAATGAACCTACTGTTTGCGCGAACACTTCACCACGCTGCTGAAAGCCAGAGAACATATCGAAGCTCGCACAGGCAGGAGACAAGAGCACCGCATCTCCTGGAACAGCGACAACTCTTGCCATACCTATGGCTCCCGGCATGTCTGCAGCAAAGGCAAACTCACACTGGTCACCGACTGCGTCGGCTATTACCGATCCATCGACACCGATAAGAATCATTTTCTTTACCCATTTGGCCAGAGCTGGAGATAAGGCAGAGAAATCTGCGCCTTTGCCTTCCCCTCCTGCAATCAATACGATCTGACCGGAAATCTTTTCCCCCAGCCCTTCAACCGCAGCAACGGTCGCACCAACATTGGTGCCTTTTGAATCATTGTAAAAATCCACACCGCCGAGACTCGCTACCCACTGGCAGCGATGTGGCAAGCCTGGAAATCTGCTTAGCCCTTGTTCGATTGCATCAGCTTCGATTCCTATCGCAAGACATAGCGCTGCTGCAGCCATCGCATTTGCAAGGTTATGCCGGCCGACAACATGAAGATCATTTACCTTGAATAGCTCTGTATCGCCTTTCACAATCCGGGCATCTGAATTTTGCTTCACCAAGCGCACATCATCGGGGCCCGATGCTGAAAAACCGAAGCCACTGGTCACACCCGAGAAATTCTCCAGACATGGCAGAGTTGGCATATCGCGATTCAGCACTGCATGTTTGCAGCCATGAAATATTCGCTGCTTGGCAATTTCGTACTGATCCATGTCTTCATACCGATCCATGTGATCTTCGCTAACATTGAGAATAGTCGCGACTTCCGCATCCAGACATTCTGTTGTCTCCAGTTGAAAACTGGATAACTCGAGAACATAAAATTCTTTCGGCTCACCCGACAGCAGGTCCAATGCTGGCTGGCCGAGCCCTGCCTCCAGATTCCCTCCTATCGCAAAACTCCGGCCCGACGCGTGTAGAATTTCTGCAACCATCGAGACAACCGTGCTTTTGCCGTTTGACCCGGTTACAGCAACAATCGGAGCTGTAACTTCTTTCGCGAAAATATCAATATCACCACTGACCTTTATTCCAGCCGCTATCGCCTTGGCTATCGCCTCTGTCTTCAAGCTCACTCCCGGGCTCACAATGAGTCTTTGCGCAGCCAGCAAAGTCGACTCCTGCAATGGTCCCAGCTCATACTCAACCTCGGGAAATTCCTCTCGCAACACATCCAAGCCGGGCGGATTATCACGCGTATCGACGACTTTGCAGTTCAGCTTGTTTCTCACCAGATAGCGTACGCAGGAAAGCCCGGTCACACCGAGCCCAACCACGAGATTTTGCGCCTCTGTACTCAACTGGCTCATTCAATCCTCAGCGCAACTTCAAGGTAGCCAAACCTATCAGCACTAACATCACAGTAATTATCCAAAAGCGAACTATCACTCTCGGTTCGGGCCATCCTTTTAATTCAAAATGGTGGTGAAGTGGTGCCATTCGAAAAATTCGTTTACCTGTGAGCTTGAAGGAAGCCACTTGTAGAATGACCGAGACTGTTTCCATCACAAACACACCGCCCATGATGAACAGCACTATCTCGTGTCGTGCCACAATGGCCATAACGCCCAGAGCTGCCCCAAGCGCCAGTGCACCCACATCACCCATAAAGATTTGCGCCGGATAGGTGTTAAACCAGAGAAAGCCGAGACCTGCGCCGCCAAGCGCGCCAGCGAAAATAACCACTTCACCGGATCCTGCGACATAAGGAATATTGAGGTAGCTTGAAAATTCAACGTGACCTGCCAGGTAGGTGATGAGGCCCATGGCACCACCGACCATCACCGTCGGCAGAATAGCCAGGCCATCTAGCCCGTCTGTCAGGTTCACTGCATTTGAAAAACCAACGATTACGAAATAACTGACTATGATGTACAGAATTCCAACGTCGATGGCGACGTCTTTGAAAAACGGAATTATGTATTGCGTTTCAACAGGAGACACAGCGGTGTAATACAACACCAGTGCCGCGATGAAACCAATGACAGACTGCCAGAAGTATTTCCATCTTGCTGGCAAACCTACCGGGTCCTGACGAAAAACTTTGCGATAATCGTCAACCCAACCGATTGCGCCATAAAGCAGGGTTACCAATAAAACTATCCACACATAGTGATTCTGCAAATCCGACCACAGCAAAGTACTGATCGCGATGCTCACGAGTATGAGGGCTCCGCCCATGGTCGGAGTTCCCGCCTTACTGAAATGGCTTTCAGGACCATCGTCGCGCACGACCTGACCAATCTGGTGATAATTCAATCTTCTGATCAACGCAGGACCAATCAAGAGCGAAACACCAAGCGCAGTCAGGACACTAAAAATGGTGCGTACAGTAATGTATTGCAGCACTGCAAAATTGCTGTCGAATTGCATCAGGAATTCTGAAAGCCAAACCAGCATTATTATTCTCCTTTGTTGCCCGGAGCTGCTTGCGCACTCTGAACATTTTCTTCGCTCAAGGCCGACACTACTTGATCCATGCGAGCGCCTCTGGAACCCTTAACAAGAAACGTCACATGCTCATTTGCCATACCATGACAGGCAGCAATCAACGCTTCCTGATTATTGAAGTGTCTACCTTCGGCACCGAATGCCTCTACCGTCCTCTTACTCAAGTCACCGACAGCCAATAGCTCATCCACTCCCGCTTCCCTTGCATAGCGCCCTACATCTGCATGTGCTGCCGATTCATCCGGACCTAACTCTTTCATATCCCCGGCAAGCAAAACCTTTTTCCCTTTGCAGCTCATCAACACGTCAATGGCTGCGCGAAACGAGCTGGGGCTGGCGTTATAACTGTCATCAATAAGCCTGCTATTGCAGGCTCCGGATAGAGGACTTAACCGACCTTTTACAGGCATCACAGATGACAGTCCTTGTTGCACTTGTTCCAGGGAGGCTCCAGCCTCTATTGCCGCGGCGGCAGCGGCGACAGCATTTACAATATTGTGTTTACCCAGCATCTGAAGTTTGATTTCCACAGAACCCAAGGGACTGTGCAAGGTAAACGCAACGCGCCCATTTTCAGCCTGCTGAATCTGCTTGCCGTAATAGCTCGCTCGTCCGTCCTCATTGTCAAAACCAAATAAAACGATGTGACTTGAGTCGGCCCTCGTGACCCACTCATTCACACTTGGGTCATCAGCATTAAGTATCGCCACTCCCTCGGAACCGAGAGCATCAAGAATTTCGCCCTTTGCCGACACTATTCCCGCCAAACTACCAAAGCCCTCTACATGTGCATCGCTGGCATTGGTTATGAGCGCAATATGTGGCAGAGCAGCTGCGACACTAAATGCGATCTCACCCGCTGCATTAGCTCCCATTTCCAACACTGCAAATCGGTGCGTGTTATCCAAACGGAGCAGAGTAAGTGGAACACCAATCGTGTTGTTCAGGTTTGCCTGGGTATACAAAGTTGGCGCCGCACAGCTCAAGATTGCCGCGAGCATTTCTTTCACTGTGGTCTTGCCCTGACTGCCAGTCAACGCAATGATTTTTGCTTCACTACGCAGACGGTTTTCACGAGCAATCTCTGCGAGCGCCTTATGAGTATCTGCAACCTTGAGCTGCGGGATTTCGCAATGAGTTTCTCGACTTACGATCGCGGCGGCAGCACCACTTTTCTGTGCTTGCTCGACGAAATCGTTGCCATCAAAGCGATCTCCAACCAGGGCGAGGTAAGCCTCTCCCGGGCCTAAACTGCGTGTATCTGTCGACAGCTTTGCGAAAGACGCATCCACACCAAGCAACTGACCATCCAGTTGTTTGGCAAGACTTGTAAGCGTCATCGTGCCGATCATCATTTAGCCTCGACTGTTCTCTTCGCGATTTTTCAGCGCCAGACGGACTTGCCTGGTGTCACTGAATAGCTGCTTATCGCCATCAATGTCCTGATAAGTTTCATGACCTTTGCCAGCAATCAGCACAACATCGCCCGGGCCTGCGTTGGCAATTGCATACTCAATCGCAGCAGCTCTGTCCCTGATCACCATTACAGCAGAAGGATTGCGAACCCCACTTAGAATATGTTGAACAATTGCATCACCCTTTTCACGACGCGGGTTGTCATCAGAAACTATTAGACGATCTGCATTGGCTTCTGCAATTTCACCCATCAATGGCCGCTTACCTTTGTCCCGGTTGCCTCCACAACCAAAGACGCACCAAATTCGACTATCGAAGTGTTCCCGCAGTGCAACGAGTGCGCTGCGTAGCCCATCGGGTGTGTGCGCATAATCAACCACGGCGGTGATATCGCAGGCTTCGCCAACAATTTCCATTCGCCCATTCACTGGACTCAATGAAGACAAAAGATCACACAGTGCTGCGATGGATAGATCCTGACGCGCAGGTAGATAACTCACTAACGCCGCAGCCACGGCGAGCAAATTACTGAAGTTGAATGAACCTATAAGCTTACCTCCAACCTTCCCATTACCAAGTGGAGTATGGATAGTCGCCTGATAACCTGACCGAGTAAGCCGAAGATCACTGGCATGAACGGTTGCTATAGAGTTGGTCAAGCTGTAGGTTGATATCTCAACCTCAGATGCAATTTCGTTGATAATGGACAGCGCAAACGGATCATCCAGATTAACGATGGCGTGGCGCAAACCCTCCATCGTGAACAGTTTCTTTTTGTTTCTCGCGTACTCTTCCATGCTCTCGTGATAGTCGAGATGATCACGGGTGATGTTGGTAAAGATCGCGGTGTCGAAACAAACCGCTGCCACACGCTTTTGATGCAAGCCGACCGAAGAAACTTCCATAACCACGGGGTCGACCTTGTCGGCAACCATTTCCGCCAGGGCCATTTGCGTGAAAACAGCATCCGGGGTCGTTAATTCCGTTTCTTTCAGCTCGCCTTGCACACCATAGCCCAGGGTCCCTATTACACCGCATCGGAATCCAGACTTAGTGAGCGCCTGAGCGATAAATTGACTGCAACTGGTTTTACCGTTCGTTCCTGTAATACCGAATACGCTTAGCTTGGTACTGGGCAGACCGTAAAAACGATTGGCGATGCTGCTGAGTTTTTTCGATAGATTATCCACGGCGATAACTGGCACCTTGCCAATTATGCGCACTCCACTCCAACCAGCCCCCGACTCTGCCAACACTGCCGCTGCACCCTGCGCGACTACGGCATCGATATAATTGCGCGCATCGTGATTTTGACCAAAACACGCAAGGAACAAATCACCCTCACCAACGAGGCGACTGTCCATTTTGACACCGGAGACGATTACGTCAGTTATCCCTTGCAAGTCTTCCGGCAAGCCAGACAATCCTTGCACGAGAGACAATAGAGAAGCGCTATGCTGTAGTTCTTCGGCCGTATCCATTAACGTGCACTCAACTCGTTTTGTGACTGTGGAAATTTATCGGGAGGAACATCAAGAATTCGCATTGCACCGGCAGCAATCCTCGAAAACACAGGAGCTGCCACCTGGCCGCCGTAGTGCTCATCACCTTTTGGCTCATTGACGACGACAATTATGACTAATCGCGGCGCGGTCGCAGGGACCAAGCCGGCGAAGAGTGAGTTGTGAAGATTTTCCTCGTAACCAAATTCACCAACGACGTGAGCAGTTCCAGTCTTACCAGCTACCTGATAGAAGGGCACGTTGGCATCGGTTGCCGCACCGCCCTGACTGGAATCCACAACAGTTTTGAGCATCGTTAAAACTTGTTCTGCTACATCCGGAGAGATGACCTGTTCACGAGGCAACGCCGCAATTTCATCCTCTTCCAACTTGAGTAGAGAAACCGGCTTGCGCTGACCTTCATCTGCAAGCACCGAATAGGCTTGCGCGAGATGCAATGCCGAGGTCGAGAGGCCATAACCATAGGAAAGCGTCGCTATTTCAATGCGACTCCAGCGCTGTGGATTTGGCAGCACACCGCCCCGCTCACCAGGAAAGCCAGTACCGAGTACCTGTCCGATACCGACTCGCTCAAGAACATTTCGAATAGGCTCTGGACCTATATCCAGCGCGACTTTGCTGGTACCAATATTGCTCGACTTCGTAATCAATCGAGCCAAATCGAGCGTGCCATAATTCAGAATATCTTTGACTTCCGCACCATTAATCATCATCCAGCCTGGAGATGTTTCGATAACCGTATCTGCTTCGTAAATTCCTGACTCAAGAGCCGCGGTAATCGTGAAGGGCTTGATCGTAGAACCCGGCTCGAATACGTCAGTGATTGCACGATTACGCAAGACACTGAAATCCGTGAGCCCGGTTCGGTTGTGCGGGTTGTATGAAGGCTGATTTACCATCGCCAGCACCTCACCGCTTTGTACGTCGAGTATTACCGCAGTCGCCGCCTTCGCTCGGCGAGTCACGAATTCTGCCTTCAGCTCTTTGTAAGCAAGGTTCTGCAGACGAAAATCGATACTCAGCTCCAGACTGTTTCCAGGCTGGGCCGGTTGAACCGTGTTCAATTCTTCCAGAATATGGCCACGTCGATCCTTCATAACCTGACGCCGACCGGGCACTCCTCTCAACCAGTCATCATAGGTAAGCTCAAGACCTTCCTGACCGATATCATCCACGTTGCTGAAACCTACCAGGTGGGCAGTCACTTCGCCTTGCGGGTAAAACCGTTGATATTCCTGCTGCGCATACACGCCAGGCAGATCCAGCGCCAAAATCGCGTCAGCTTCTGCCGGAGGCAGACGACGCTTTACGTAAAGAAATTCACGAGACGAGTTATTGCGAACCGTACTTAGGAAGGCGTCCTGATTCAGATCGAGCTCCAGTGCCAAAGTCGCTATCGCAGACTCCGACTCAATCAGTTCGCTCGGATCTATCCAGATTGATTTCACAGGAGTGGAAACGGCTAACGGCTCACCATTGCGATCCGTTATGAGCCCTCGATTAGCTACCAAAGGAACAGTGCGAATCGTACGAGCATCGCCTTGGCCCTGAAGAAAATCTCGCTCAGTAGTATGCAGCGTGCTGACCTTCCAAACTATCGCTCCCACGCAGAGCAACATTGCGAAGAACAGCAAATAAAGGCGCCATTTCTGTAAATTCTGATTGAATGCTTTCTCAGTCATGCCCCACCATCACGATATCGTTAGTTTCGGGCACACGCATTGTCAGCTGCTCGATAGCTTTCTGCTCAATCCTGCCTTCCACACCAAAGGTACTCTGCTCAATCAAAAGCTGACCCCAGGCAACATCAAGCGCCACCTCCGCATCTTTCAACTCCTGCAAGTCATTGAAAGTAAAACGATTCTGATGAGTTGTCTTAACCACCATCAACCCGGACAACAGCACAAAACCAAGCAGCACAAACAAGGCAAGCGAGGAACGTGAGGACAAGCCCGCCCAGGCGAACACCTCGAGCCAAGACTGTAGAAAAGAGTGCAGCACTCCATTGCTTTGCTTTTTACTCGTTGATTGCGAAGCTGTTGATCTCATTTCGATTCCAATGCCTAAACGGGCGGTTTTCTCATCAAGCAATTTTTTCAGCTACACGCATAACAGCACTACGCGCTCTGGGGTTATTGTTCACTTCTTTCGCGCTTGGCTTGACTGCTTTGCTGACCGCTTTCAGACGCGGATTCAACATATCCTGAGACACTGGCAAGCCACGTGGAAAATTATCTCCCTTCGCTTGTAGAGCAATAAACTTTTTGACTATTCGGTCTTCCAGGGAGTGAAAACTGATCACCACCAGCCGACCCCCAATAGCAAGCGCAGTCAGTGCATGCTCCAATGCCCTGGTGATCTCTTCAAATTCCGCATTGATAAAAATTCGGATGCCCTGAAATGCTCGCGTAGCAGGATGCTTGTCTTTTTCCCAGGATGGGTTTGCTTCTTTCACTATCTCAGCGAGCTGTGTCGTGCGGTCTATTCTGCTTTCTTTGCGCACTTCGACGATTCGTCGCGCCATGCGTCGAGAATGGCGCTCCTCACCAAATTGATACAGGACATCTGCAATTTCTTTCTCAGGAGCGGAGTTGATCCATTCTTCAGCACTTACCCCTCTGGTCGGGTCCATGCGCATGTCGAGCGGGCCATCTCTGAGAAAACTGAAACCACGCTCTGCACGATCGAGCTGCGGGGAGGAAACACCAAGATCAAAAAGTATGCCTTTGATTTGACCAGTTAAACCCGCACCTTCAACACTGGAGAGCAACTCGCTAAAGGCGCCGTGAGTCACATGAATGCGACTATCCGAAGCGCTTAATTGCCTGGCAACCGTAATTGCCTCCGGGTCTTTGTCGATGACGAACAGACGGCCTTCAGGACCCAACTGCTCGAGAATCTTGCTACTGTGACCGCCACGGCCAAACGTTGCATCCACATAGGCACCATCCGGCTGCACCATTAGTGCATCGACCGCTTCTTGCTTGAGAACGGTTTCATGGTTCGCGGCGAGATTCATGAATAACCTCTACAGTGCCAATGTTCTTAATTTTTCTGGTAACTCACCTTCTTCCGTGGACTCACCCAGCCATCGATCTCTCTGCTGATTCCAGCCATCCTGATCCCAAATCTCCAGCTTCTTGCCCTGACCTATCAGGCAAACGTGCTTTTCCAACTGCGCATAGTGGCGAAGCTCCTGGGGAAGGAGAATGCGGCCGTTGCCATCCATTTCCAGGTCATTGGCATGACCTATCAATAGATGCTTGACGCGCTGGGACATTGGGTCGAAGCTGGACAGGGATTCGATTTGACGTTCAATCTGCTCCCACTCTGCGAGGGGATACAGCAGGAGGCATCGGTGATTGGTATCGATAGTGACAACAAGGCGGCCGTCACAATGCGCGAGCAATTGTTCACGGTAGCGGGATGGCAAAGCCATACGGCCCTTCGCATCCAGATTGATAGTGTTTATGCCGCGAAACACTGTTTGTCCCCATCGATTGTGGCGCTTTTGCCTGGAGATGCTCCACTAATCTCCACATGACGACAAAATTAACCACTTTTCTCCACTGAGGGACACTATAGGCACAGGGACGGCCGAGTGCAAGCACTAATTTGTTAATTCTTTCAAGAAATTACGCGATCTTGCCGCTAAAAAACGGGAACATGGCGTGAAATTGCCAAAATAGATTTCTTAAAACCGCAGAAAATACAGCCCATTATCAGGCTTATTTAATGTATTACCTTAAGAAATGCCCGAATTGGACGGCCGCTGATGGGCGTTTTAGGGAAATTTCGCACAGGAAATTAGCCTGATGCGACACTGAAGAAGCGAGCCAGCCTGTAAGCCGGGTTCTGTCGAGGACAATTATTCATCTGCAGCCTGCGTCACCACAGACTTGTAGCGGCCTACCCGAATCCAATGCGAGCAACACTAGCGGATTCCTATTTGGCCTTGCTCCGGGTGGGGTTTACCTAGCCGCGATCTGTTGCCAGTCGCGCGGTGCGCTCTTACCGCACCTTTTCACCCTTACCTGTTCACACCAAGTGAACCGGCGGTTTGCTTTCTGTTGCACTAGCCGTGGGCTCACGCCCCCCAGGCGTTACCTGGCACCCTGCTCTCTGGAGCCCGGACTTTCCTCCATTCGACCACTCACCTTGGCAAGCCCAGAATTTATACTAAAAGCCAAAGCTAATCTTAAACTCAAGCTTGCCAAGGTGAGTGGTCGGACAGCAATTGCCCAGCTGACTCGCGCGCAGGATACTTTAAGGTTCCATCAATACTCAAGCGGAAATTAGGATGCTTTCGCTCCAGAGCTACTCGCCTTCGTTCTCAAGAACTGTTTGATACAAGGCATTTTTACGGACGCCCGTGATTTTGCTAGCTAGAGCCACAGCAGCTTTCATACTCATCTGCTGGCGCAGTTCGTCTACCAAAGGCAAAGCATTGCGCAATCGCTGCTCCTGAAGTTGCTCATCTGAACAACCATGAACAACAACGACAAATTCGCCCTTGCCATTATTGCTGTCGGCGTCATACCAGGTTAGTGACTCCTTCAAGCTGCCGTAGAAATGAGTTTCAAACTTCTTGGTCATTTCCCGCGCAATGAATATCCGTCGCTCACTGCCAAAAACACCGGCCATATCATCGAGTGTATCCCTGATCCTGTGCGGACTTTCGTAAAACACCAGAGTCCTTTGCTCATCGACGAGCATCTGCAGTGCATTGCACCTGGCTCCAGTTTTTGCAGGGAGAAATCCTTCAAAACAAAATCGATCAGTTGGCAGCCCTGCGACTGACAGCGCCGCTATCAATGCGCTCACGCCTGGAACAGGAATCACCTCGATTCCCGCCTCACGCACACAACGCACGAGACGAAAACCCGGGTCAGAAATCAGCGGAGTCCCCGCATCGGAAATCAGTGCTACAGACTTGCCTGATTGCAGATCACTAACGATGGATTCGGTCGCGGCATCACTACTGAAGTCGTGGTAGGAACGCAGCGGCGTGGAGATTGAAAACTTGTCCAATAGCGGCTTGCTGTGTCGAGTATCTTCAGCCGCAATCAAATCGACTGCTGACAGCAATGAGACCGCTCGTGGCGTAATGTCTTCAAGATTTCCTATAGGCGTCGCAACGACATAGAGACTTCCGCTCGTCATGGGCAAATCCTGTTATCTTTTCTTGCTCCAAACATCCCACCACCAATTGAAGATGACAAAATTCGCCGAAAAATTGCCCGCTCACAGGTCTTGTATTACTCTTTCTATTGAACTTGATCACTTCCGCCACGAAGCAAAACACAGCCTTCAATGGCAAGCGAGTCGATGGGTTCAACTTGGCACTCCAATGACATCCGAGCCGGAACAATAATGGCCTTTTCGCCTTCGCACCTGCAATTCAATCGCAGCAAGCAACCCCTCGCAGCAATGCTGTTGCTGTTACTCCTACTACTGTTAGCTGCGTGCGGATCAAGCGATCCAGTCATGCCCCAGGACGGAGAAGACGAGTCTACCTCACAGCCACTCGCTGAGCTAATTTCATCGGCTAACGATTCCAGAGGAAATACTCGCACGCAACTCACGCTTCGTGCTGCTAACCTGTTATTACGGCGAGAACCTTCAGACCTCGAAAGCAACAATCTTGAAGAGTTCCCCGTCGCCAGCATTCAGGATCCAGCGCTGCGTGCAGAAGTAACAGCAATAGTTGCACAGGCATTGAACGACAACGAGCAAGCAGACTCAGCGCTGGACTTTTTGGCGGCCGCGGATCAGACCAACTTCACGGCCCAGCAAGCTCAAACAATGGAAAGGCTTATTGGCGATGCCTATTACACACTGGGCGATGAACTGTCTGCACTCGATGCTTACTTCAACGCTTCAGAGCTAGCACCATTAAACCAGGAATTGAGCAATCGTATTTGGAGCTCGATTGACCGACTGGAAGACGGCGACATACAAGACCTTGCCGATAGCACAGCGAGCTATCAACTGCGCGGGTGGGTGGAGCTAGCTCGCATCTACCGAGGCAATCAGACGCGCCTGCAAAGCCAACTGGATGGCATCGAACAGTGGCAACGAATCTGGGCACAACACAGTGCTGTAAACTTACTACCTACAGCGCTGCTGGATTTGAATTCAGCCTGGGATCAAAGACCTCGCCAAATTACTTTGCTACTGCCAATTCAACAAGCTGCCGGACTCGCAATTCAGGAAGGGTTTTTAAGCGCCTACTATGAAGCACTCGACGAGTCAGGCGATGTCCCACAGGTCTCTGTCATCGACACGAGCAATGCTGTCGATATCAACCCCCTGTATAGCCGCGCAGTAGAATCAGGCGCGGAACTCATTATAGGACCACTCGACAAGGAATTCGTGAATCGATTGCATCGGGAACCAGAATTGGCTGTTCCTACGCTAGCATTAAATTACGCCGACGACGCGAGTCCCGGTCCGGCAAATCTGTTCCAGTTTGGTCTTGCGCCAGACGATGAAATCAATCAGGCCGCAAACATCGCTTGGCAACTTGGATACCGAAATGCAGCACTTCTCACTCCTGAATCTGCCGACTATGAGCGCTTACAGCAACTCTTTTCAGAAAGCTGGACTGAGCGCGGCGGGCAAATCGTGTCGCACACCAACTTCGTTGGAGATGGTGACTATGCGGACGTTGTTAAACGCCTACTTGCGATTGATTCCAGTGAATCTCGCGCCGAACGAGTACTGCAGCTGTTACCCAGAAACACCATGGAATTTACACCGCGACGGCGTTCTGATGTTGATTTCATCTTTCTGATGGCTAACCCCCGACAGGGACGCCAGATCAAACCAACTCTGGCATTCTATTTCGCACAAGATGTCCCCGTCTTCGCTTTGCCATCCATAAACGATGGCCTGCAAAACCAAAGTGCCAATCGCGACCTGGACGGTATCATTTTTACCGATGCACCGTGGCTACTGGATAGCGCTAACGCCAGCCGAAATCTTGTAGATGCGAACCTGCGCTCTGCACAAGGTCCTCTGCAGCGGCTGCGCGCTTTAGGCATTGATAGCTTCCGACTTCATGCGAGACTCACTCAATTCGCTGACGGCTCACTCGAACATATCGAAGGGGCAACGGGCGAACTCTCTGTCGATGAGACGCATCGCATCTATCGACAACTACAGCCGGCAGTCTTTGAAAATGGAACCGCCCAGCCACTCGCGCTCGACATCACTACTGCCGGCGGTGGCGCCCCTTAAGACTGACCATGGCAACGCTTCCCTATCCATGAAAACCAGGGGTGGAAGCCTTGCTGTTTAGCCGACTGAGAGTGCTTGGCAAAAGCAGAAATGCCAGCGAATTGGGCAAATCTGCTGAACAGGAAGCCGCACGCTTTCTGAAGAGCAAACAGCACAAACTACTGGCTCAGAACTTCCACTGCCGTTTTGGCGAAATCGACCTAATCACCAAAGACCGGAACGATTGCATCGTCTTCACTGAGGTGCGCTTCCGTTCTCAATCTGACTATGCCGGAGCACTGGAAAGCATCACAGCTCAGAAGCAAAACCGCCTTCGAAAATCAGCACAAATCTACCTGGCTAAAAACCCCAAGCTTCAAGAGTTCAGCTGCCGCTTTGACGTTTTGGCAATGCAGGCGACAAGACAGCAAGGCAGCCTGGACATTGAATGGTTACAGAATGCATTCTACTAGCCACAATTAACACTCAACCCTCCGATTCGCTTGCTTGTTGGCCATCCCTGCATTGAGGCTTTTCAATAGCGCGAACTCACGTAAAATTCGCACTCCTGCTGATCAAGGCAAATTTCGTCTCTGGCAGTAACACTCCCGGAAATAGTGCCGATATAGTCTTAGATATAACGAGGTTACCCAATGGAACTAATGGATAGAATTCAGGCGCACTTTTCTGACAGCATAGCTGCCAAGGAAATCTCTGCACAGGTATTGCCTGAAGTCATTCACGCGGCTGGCGCAGCCATGGTCAATTGCCTGCTCAATGAGGGCAAGATTCTGAGTTGCGGAAACGGTGGATCGGCAGGCGACGCGCAGCATTTCTCAGCAGAGCTGCTGAATCGCTTTGAGAAGGAACGTCCCGGACTACCAGCTATGGCCTTGACGACAGATTCATCAACGCTCACAGCGATCGCCAATGACTATGACTACAACGAAGTTTTCTCCAAACAGGTAAGTGCGTTAGGTCAAACCGGAGATGTACTACTCGCAATATCTACCAGTGGCAATTCCGCAAATGTAATGACGGCGATTCAGGTCGCTCAGGAACGAGAAATGATTACCGTAGCATTGACTGGTAAAGACGGCGGTAACATGGCCAAGCTGCTTGGGCCAAACGACATTGAAATTCGTGTCCCATCTGATCGAACCGCTCGCATCCAGGAGGTTCATCTGGTGGTTATCCATTGCCTGTGTGACTTTATCGATACCAAACTATTCGGAGGAGACTAGACATGCACAACACTCGATTTGTCCGAATCCTATTTTCCTTTTTTCTCTTAATGAGCTGTGTTTCCTGCACAGCATTTTTAGTTGAAGCAACTGGTGACGAGGGTATTCAAGAAGACCCTGCGGATAGAACCACAGGCCAGGTTATTGAAGACCGATCAATACAAACCAAGGTTGTGGTTAATATGAAATCCCAGGAACCTGCGTTTCGCAATGCGCACTTCGACGTAGTAAGTCACAACGGTGTTGTCTTATTAGTCGGTCAGGTTGAATCAGAGGAACTCAAAGCTAAAGCGACAGAGATCGCCAGCCAGGCAAGCAGTAAGATCCGCCGCATTCACAATGAACTTGAGGTGGCAGGCAAAACCGGCCTTCTCGCGCGCGGAAACGACACCTGGTTAACTACGAAAATACGAACACAAATGCTCGCCAATGCTGAGGTTCCTTCCGGGCAAGTGCGCATCGTAACCGAAAACGGTTCTGTCTTCTTGATGGGACTGATAAGTGAGGTTGATGGTGAACGCGCGGCCGATCTGGCAAGAAATGTTTCGGGTGTAACCCGAGTCGTAAAGGTCTTCGAGTACATTAATTGATACTGAAACTGAGACTTTCGGCTACAACGAGGCGGGAGCTCAATTCGGATACGACCAGGATAGGACCAAGACAGGACCAGGATTGAGAGACGACAGGAAAAGCCGGTCCCAAGACTAGTGTCCACTTAACTGCAGAGAGATTATTTGACGACTCGCAGCGAAGGCTTTTTGCCGCTACCCTTCTCGCTTCCCTTTCCTGCTCCAGCAGAACCCCCAGAGCCGCCAGGTTCTGGGGTATCCCCACTCCCGTCTGGGTCGGTAGGGTTAGGCTTCAACCCTTCAGGCTCAAAGATCATCCCTTGCCCGTTTTCCCTCGCGTAAATACCCATCACCGCAGCAGCGGGCACATAGACGGAACGCGAAATCCCAGAGAACCGGCCATCAAATTCGATTGCATCATTGCTGATCAACAGACTCTGCACTGCAGTAGGTGAAATATTCAGAACAATCTGACCATCTTTGATGTGCTCTTCCGGCACATCCACACCCACCCATCCCGCATTGACCAACACATAGGGCGTGCAATTATTGTCGAGTATCCACTCGTAAACCGCCCGTAACAGATACGGGCGATTGGAGGTCATGGTCATGGAGAGAATTAAGAGCGTGAGCCGAAGAATAAAATGGCGCCAGGACGAGAGCCTAGACCATTTCCTTCTCTTGCTCGGACAGGCTTGCCATTACCGAATCGCGCTCAAACAGCCGCTCTTTGTAATCCAGTAAAGGCTTGGTTGTCTTATTCTTGGGCAAATCGATACCCATGTGAGGCAAGCGCCAAAGAATCGGCGTGACAACACAGTCAACAATGGTGAACTCATCACTCATGAAGAAGGGTTTTTCGCCAAAGATCGGGGCAATGGAAATCAGGCTCTCACGAAGCTCTTTACGCTTCTTTTCGAGTTGCGCTGGAGTTCCGTCGCCCGCCATTAACGCGTCTACCAGAGTGCACCAGTCCTTCTTGATACGATATATCCACAATCTGGATTGCGCACGCGCTACCGGGTAAACCGGGAACAATGGTGGATGTGGAAAGCGCTCATCAAGATACTCCATCATGATATCCGCTTCGTACAATACGAGATCACGATCCACCAAAGTAGGAAGTGAATTGTAAGGATTGAGTGTAGCCAGATCTTCCGGCTTGCTCTCTGGATCCACATCGATAGTCTCGACCGTTACGCCCTTCTCAGCCAGTACAATGCGCACTCGGTGGCTGTAGTGACTCGTTCCATCGGAGTAAAACGTCATCGACGATCTTTTCGCGACCACACCCATATTGCTTCCTCAATATCTGTTTTTATAAATGTCGGCGTCGCCGAATCTTAGTGATAGTCCTTCGAAAATTCTCGCCCTAACCAAGCAGTCAGAACAAAAAGAATTCCCAAAAACAGGAGAACCCAGAAGCCTATTTCCTGGCGACGATCGCGCATAGGCTCACCGATGTAGTACAAAAAGTTCACCAGATCAGCTACTGTCTGATCGAATTCTTCAGGACTCAAAGATCCGCTTCCTTCGACATGGTGGAGCTCGCACTGGGTCGGATCGCCCGAGCCGTGATCATCACACTCTACATCACCCTGCAGTTCATAGAGAACGTTAGGCATACCCACATTTGGAAAAATCTTGTTGTTGGTTCCGAACGGCCTGGAACCATCGTTATAGAAAGACTTCATGTAGGTGTAGAGCCAGTCTGGGCTATGAACTCGACCAGCAAGCGTCAGATCTGGTGGTGAAGCGCTAAAAAAGCTTTGCGCATCTTCATCTGACATTGAATTCACCATCAGGTCACCTATCAACGAATCACCAACGACCAGATTGGCCAATACGATATCGTGATCCAGCTCCAGATCATCGGCAGTACGCTCATAACGCGCGTAGCCAAGATCGTGGCAACTGAAACAATAATTCATGTAGGTACCCCAGCCTCGCTGCAGAGACTCTTTGTCATCGAAATCGGTTTCTACATGCTCGAGATCGAGATTGCCTGCAGATGCCGCTTCGGCACTACCGGAAACCAGCATCAAGGGAACTACGACCAAGAAAGTCAGCAGCAGAATACTTCCGATCAGCTGCGGAATGCTGATAAAGCGGCCAGTCAATCGCTCAGGTGGAGTCGCTGTTTTCTCTTTCTTGGTATACCAGGGCATCAACAAGAAGTAGGCGAAGTACACAACAATCATGATCTGCGCCAACAGGATACGCCCAGGAGAAGTTGTCTGAGTACCAAGCACGCCGAGAATCAGGAATGACACCAGAAACATCAACAGTGCGATGCGGCTGTACCAACCTTTGTAGCGCATTGAGCGGACCGGGCTTCTATCCAGCCATGGCAATACGAAGAGAATTGCGATCGCCCCAAACATAACCAGCATGCCCCAGAACTTGCCATCAATACCAAACAGCGGAACGGTCACCGCACGCAACATGGAGTAAAAGGGCGTGAAATACCAGACAGGAGGCACGTGTTCCGGAGTCTTCAGCGGATTCGCTTCCTGGAAGTTCGCAATCTCAAGGAAATAACCACCCATTTCTGGCGAGAAGAATACAACTGCACAGAAGACGAACAAGAACAGCACCACACCTGCCAGATCATGGTACATGGTGTAGTAAGGGTGGAAAGGCACGCCATCAACTGGTTTGCCATCAGGACCTTTATTCTTCTTGATCTCAACACCGTCTGGATTGTTGGAACCTACTTCGTGCAGAGCAAGAATGTGCAACACGACCAGTGCGATCAACACGATTGGCAATGCGACAACATGCAGAGCGAAGAATCGATTGAGCGTCGCACCTGAGATCAGGTAGTCACCTCGGACCCACACCAGCAGGTCTTCACCGATAACAGGAATGGCTCCCGCCAACGATACGATTACGTTCGCACCCCAATAAGACATTTGCCCCCAAGGGAGCACGTAGCCCATAAAGCCTTCCATCATCAGCACGAAGTAAATTGCCATGCCGAACACCCAGATCAATTCTCTGGGTCGTTGATAGGAGCCATACATCAAACCGCGGAACATGTGGATGTAGACGACGACGAAGAAGGCGGAGGCGCCTGTCGAATGCAAGTAGCGCAAAATCCAACCATAGTCGACATCGCGCATGATGTATTCCACGGATGCAAATGCAGCTTCTGCACTTGGGGTGTAATTCATTGTCAGCCAAATACCAGTCAACAATTGCATGACCAGTACAACCATGGAGAGTACACCGAAGAAATACCAGAAATTGAAGTTCTTCGGTGCGTAGTACTCGCTCATGTGCTTGCGCCAGGCGGTCATAATAGGCAGACGCGCATCGACCCAATCACGCAGGCCGATCATTCCACCGATGAATGCACCGGGCTTATTGGATTCTGTAGTCGAGGAATTCACGTTGCTTTCCACATTGCTCATGTCGCTCATGCTGCATTCTCCTCGTCAATCCCGATCACCAGAACATTGTCACTCTCAAACGAGTGAGGTGGCACTTGCATGTTTCGAGAAGCAGGAGAGCCTGCGTAGACACGACCAGCCAGATCGAAGCGAGATCCGTGACAGGGGCAGAAAAAGCCGCCGCGCCAGTCAGTATCGAAGGGCTCGGGACGAACCTGGATATGGGGAGTCGGAGAACAGAAAAGGTGCGGACAAAGGCCAACCAGCACGAGAATCTCGGGATTACGCGAACGGTACTCGTTCTGCGCGTAACCGGGTTGTTCCGGGTCCTGTGAATCGGGATCTGCCAGACGGGCAGGATCTTCATTGAGAACACTCAGCGCTTCTTCAGTACGACGCAGCACGAAAATCGGACGACCACGCCAGGCGGGTATAGGACCAAGCATTTCGCCAGCCTGCAGACGACTGATATCAATGCGAACAGGGGCGCCAGCGGCACGAGCCTTGGCACTCGGGTTCCAGGAACCAATGAAAGGAACGGCGGCTCCCACCACCCCGGCTGCTCCCATCACGGAAGTCGAGCCCACTAAAAACCGTCTGCGGCCAGTATTGGTACTGTCGTCAGTCACCGTTAGTTCTCCTTGAGGACAAGCTAATAAGTCAAATGATGTCCGCTGAATGCGGAAGTTTGCGGTCTGAAATCGGGAATTTTGCGCTGACTCCTGATCCGGTTGGCAAACCGCGGCAATGTTAGACAATTTCGCCGTTTTTCGCAAGCCGGAAGCAGCGTAAATACTGAGCTATATCACTGATTACTAAAGAAAATAATAAATTTTTCGGCAATAAAAAAACGCCAATCTCCAAGCAGGAGACTGGCGTTTTTTTGAATAGCTTGCGAATTAACGCTTGGAGAATTGTGGCTTCTTGCGTGCTTTACGCAGACCCACTTTCTTACGCTCCACTTCGCGGGCATCACGAGTTACGAAACCGGCCTTGCGCAGCGCCGGGCGAAGCTCGTTGTCATACTCCATCAGTGCACGGGTAATGCCGTGGCGTATGGCGCCTGCCTGACCGAAGCTACCACCCCCTCGGACAGTTACCTTGATATCGAATTTCTCTGTCATTTCAACCAACTCAAGCGGTTGACGCACGATCATGCGCGCTACCTGGCGGCCGAAGTAAGTGTCCAGTGGTCGTTTATTAACGATGATTTCGCCGCTGCCGCTGCTCAGATACACCCGAGCTGTTGAAGTCTTGCGACGACCGGTACCGTAGTATTGTTCAGTTGCCATAGGAATTCGTCAGATCCTGATTAGAGTTGCAGCGCTTCTGGCTGTTGGGCGCTATGTGGGTGCTCAGCACCTGCATAGACTTTGAGTTTCTTGAACATCGCGCGGCCCAGAGGAGTACGAGGCAGCATACCTTTTACGGCCTGCTTGATGATCTTTTCTGGAGCGTGCTGCTGCAGTTTATCGAAAGAGATGGATTTCAGACCACCTGGAAAACCAGAGTGGGAGTGATACATCTTGTCAGTGGTCTTGTTACCAGTGACTTTGACTTTCTCTGCATTGATAACCACCACGTAATCGCCGGTGTCGACGTGTGGGGTGTATTCTGGCTTGTGCTTACCGCGCAATCGGGTAGCAATCTCAGTAGCCATGCGACCTAGAGTGAGGCCGTCAGCATCCACCAGTAACCAATTCTGGTCTACTTCATGAGGTTTGGCGCTGTATGTTTTCATTGCTCGTGTCTGGGCTTAAGTTCAGGGAGCGCGAATACTACCGGAGGGGTAGCCAATATTCAAGCGAAATTGAGGCAAAACTCTTGATATTTCGCGGGATTCGGACGCCCACAATTTTAGTGGTCATAACTGGCCAGATTGCTGGCGGTGGCTAGACGCAATCCATTCAGGTTTTGCTAAGCCCGGTGCTCTGCCTTCAGGTACTCTTCTGACTGCATTTCTATCAGCCGGGAGCGCGTTCTCTCAAACTCGAAACTGAATCCGGCCCCTTCATATAGCCGCTCGAGAGGCCTGTCCGCCGCGAGAATGAGCTTAACCTGACAATCGTAGAGCGCATCGATCAAGTTGATGAAGCGACGGACCGCATCGCGCATTTTATCATTCAGCGCCGGCACACTACTGATCAACACGGCGTGATAACAACGGGCGATCTCAACGAAATCATTGGCGCTGCGAGGCCCCTCACAGAGCGCTGAGAATTCAAACCAGGCAACGTCTCCAGCGTCGATTCGAACAGGGATTTCCCGCCCGAGGATTTCGACACTTCCACCTTCCTGCCAATTCAGCGTGTCCGTTGCCAAATCGCGGCAGGATTGACGGAGCAGTTCCCCTGTTTCTGAAGTAACCGGATGATGATAGAGCTCAGCCTGCTGCAGGCTACGCAGTCGAAAGTCTACGCCCGGCGCCATTTCGACTACCTGCGTATGTTGCTTGATCAACTCGATGGCCGGCAAAAAGCGATCCCGTTGCAGACCATTTTCATAGAGCCCGTCGGGATAGATATTCGATGTCGTAACGAGTACCAAACCGCGGTCGAAGAGGGCTTGGAGTAAGCCAGAGAGAATCATGGCATCGCCGATATCCAGCACGAAGAACTCGTCGAAACAGAGCACCAGTGCCTCGTCAGCTATATCATCGGCGACTGATTCCAATGGATTTTTGCTCCCTTGATGGGCAATTAAACCCTGGTGAATTCGTTGCATGAAACGGTGAAAATGCGTACGCAGTCGCGGCACTTCTCCCAGGGATTCGAAAAACAAATCCATCAGATAGGTCTTGCCGCGACCTACGCCTCCCCAAAGATAGAGCCCTCGCACCGGGCCAGGCTTGGCTTGCAAGCCGCTTAAGCTCTTCAAGCGATCAATCCAGCCCTCACTACCTTGCTGCGCTTCAAATATGGCGGATTGCAGACAGTCGAAAATGTCAGCTACACGTTGCTGTTCAGGATCGGCGACAATGCGCCCCGCCTGTACATCTGCCTGGTACCGTTGCGATGGAGTCAATAAGCTCATAGTTCAATCGTTGCTTCGAAATTCTGCGCCAGCGCATTCTAGGGCTGTTTGCGTGATTAGACTAGCCAGGATCCAAGCAAGTGTTCTTGCCGTACAGGTCACAAACACCTTCAGATCCCGTTTCAGCTTCCTTACGAACTCATGTTGCATAAATCGAAGCTAGTAACTGGGCGCTCCATTATTAAGTGCGCGCCTTCGATTTAGGGTATACTTTGCCCTGCACCGGAATCCCCCCTCTCATCAATGCAGCTAAGGAGCGGATGCAGCTATGATCTGGTTAGTCGCGATCGGATGTTTGGCCATAGGCGTAGTAGTCGGCGTAGTGATCGCAAGTCGCATCAGCAGCAGCCCTTCACGCGTCAATGAGCTGGAGAACCAAATTCGCAAACTGAAAGAAAACCACACAGAATACAGGGATAGTGTCAGCGATCACTTCAGCATGACTGCCGAGCTAGTTCAACACATGACTGAAAGCTATCGGGAGGTCTATCAACATCTCGCCTCTGGCGCTCAAGATTTGTGCTCGAACGAAGTTGCCAATAAACTTCTGCCCGCTGATTCTGACGCCGTGTTCGATTCTGGCGCAAATTCCGACGAGGGTATCAGCGAGCTAATTCCTCCTAGAGACTATGCCGCAAAGCAGAGCCCGGACCAAAAAGGCGCGTTGTCTGAAGATTTCGGTATTGAAAAGACAAAGGCCAACGAAGACGATTTACTGGAGTCAGACTCTCAATCAGCTTGATTGATTCGATAGCCAACGCTCCTATCCAAACACACCCAGCAACACAAGACTCAAAAACACCATGGCAGAATACAGCCTAACCCATCTCAAGCAGTTGGAAGCTGAGAGCATCCATATCATTCGCGAAGTCGCAGCAGAATTTGACAATCCTGTCATGCTGTACTCGATCGGAAAAGACTCAGCAGTAATGTTACACCTGGCGCTAAAGGCATTTTACCCAGGCAAACTCCCCTTCCCATTGATGCATGTCGACACCACCTGGAAATTTCGCGAGATGATTGAATTTCGTGATCGGCAGGTTGAGAAGCTCGGCCTGGATATGATTGTTCATATTAATGAGGAAGGCGTCGCAGCTGGCGTGGGACCGTTTACCCACGGCAGTGAGAAGCATACCGATATCATGAAGACCCAGGCCTTGAAGCAGGCATTGAATAAATACAAATTCGATGCTGCTTTCGGTGGAGCGCGCCGCGATGAAGAAAAATCCCGCGCAAAAGAGCGCGTGTTTTCCTTCCGGGACAAGAACCATGTCTGGGATCCCAAGAATCAGCGCCCCGAACTCTGGAACATCTATAACGGCAAGGTAAACAAGGGCGAGAGTATTCGAGTCTTTCCATTATCTAACTGGACCGAGCTGGATATCTGGCAGTATATCTATCTAAACAACATCGATATCGTGCCTCTGTATTTCGCCAAACCCAGACCAGTAGTGCACATGGATGGCGTTGACATCATGGTAGATGATGATCGCATGCCCATTGCCGACGATCAGAAAATCGAAACCAAGACTGTCCGCTTCAGAACGCTCGGATGCTATCCACTCACAGGTGCCGTGGAATCCAACGCCACCACCCTACCGGAAATTATCCAGGAAATGCTGCTCACTACGAGCTCAGAGCGCCAGGGTCGACTCATCGATTCCGACAAGGCTGGCTCCATGGAAGACAAGAAACGCAAGGGCTACTTTTAGCGATGTCCCACCAATCAGAACTTATCAGCACGGATATTCACGCTTACCTGGCACAACACGAGCGCAAGGAATTATTGCGCCTGCTGACTTGTGGCAGCGTTGACGACGGCAAGAGCACACTCATCGGTCGTTTATTACACGACTCAAAAATGATCTATGAAGATCAACTCGCTGCCATTGAGGCTGACAGCGTCAAGTCAGGCACAACCGGAGGCAAGCTCGATCTCGCATTATTGGTAGATGGCTTGCAGGCAGAACGCGAGCAGGGCATCACCATCGATGTAGCTTACCGTTACTTCTCCACAGCGAAACGTAAATTCATCATCGCCGACACCCCTGGCCATGAGCAGTACACGAGAAATATGGCAACCGGAGCATCGACCTGTGATCTGGCGGTCATTCTCATCGATGCCAGACACGGTGTGCAGACTCAGACCCGCCGACACAGTTTTATCGCTTCGCTGCTGGGCATCAAGCACATCATCGTGGCCATTAACAAAATGGATCTCGTTGATCATAGCGAAGAAGTTTTCAATCAGATCAAACAAGACTATCTCGATTTCAGTGCCAAGCTGGAAAAGGCAGACTTCCACTTTATTCCTATTTCTGCTCTGAACGGCGACAACGTTGTCAATCACAGCGAGAGCATGCCCTGGTATGACGGCGAAACCCTGATGTCGATTCTGGAGTCTGTTGAGATCGCCGGGGATCGCAACTTTGACGATTTCCGTCTTCCTGTTCAGTACGTTAATCGGCCCAATCTCAATTTCCGAGGTTACTGCGGAACGATTGCTTCCGGCGTGGTTCGCAAAGGCGACGAGATCGTCGTGCTGCCATCGGGCAAGAAGAGCCATGTGAAATCGATCGTCACTTATGACGAGGAGTTGGAACTGGCTCACGCAGATATGGCCATTACTCTGACGCTTGAAGATGAGATCGATGTCAGCCGTGGCGATATGATTGTGCACAGCGACAACCTTCCAGCCAGTGAAGAAGGCTTTGAAGCCACTGTTGTGTGGATGACAGAACAGGCGCTTTTGCCTGGCAAGGACTACGATTTCAAACTGGGCACCACAACTGTTACCGGTCAGGTGAAATCAATTCGCCATAAGATCGACGTAAATACCCTCGCCACCTCCCCTGCTCCAGGACTTGAGCTGAACGAGATCGGTTTGCTTGAGATAGGCCTGGACCAAAAAGTTTGTTTCGACGGCTATAAAAAGAATCGCGCCACTGGCGCCTTCATCGTGGTGGACCGATTAAGCAATGTCACCGTTGGTGCAGGCATGATCAGCCTGAACGCAAAGCCAACAGATACCCAGGTCGAGCGCCACAACTTGCACGTTACCAAGGATGAACGTGCGGCGAGATACGGTCAGAAACCGGCCACCATCATGTTTATCGGTGTATCCGGTTCCGGTAAGTCAACTCTGGCTCACGGTCTGGAGAGACGCCTGTTCGATCGCGGCCGTGTCGCGACCGTATTGGATGGTAAGACCATGCGTCTGGGTATCAGCAAAGATTTGCCTCACGACGCTGAAGGCCGCGCAGAAAACTTGCGACGCAGCGCGCACATCGCTCGCTTTATCAATGACTCAGGCCTGATCTGCTGTGCGTCATTCGTGGCACCAAATGCAGACTCTCGCGAACATGCCATCAGTGTTATCGGTAAAGACAACTGCTATATCGTTTATCTCAATCCACCGATGGATGTCTGTGTGCAGCGTGACCCAAGCGGCCTCTACACCTCTGCTGAAGCGTCTGACACAGACGATATTCCAGGCATCTCATTCGACTACAAGCCACCCGAGCAGGTTCATTTGGAATTGGATACGAATCAGTTGGATGTAGATAGTTGCCTGGACAAGGTTATTGCACTAATGCAGCAAGAGCAGATCATCTAATCTGCTCGATTGCACTTCCATTGTCAGACCGGGTTATCGATATCGATAAACTGGTGGCGTACACCGAAAGACTCCGCGATATGATTACCCACAGCCTGAACACCATATCGTTCAGTTGCATGATGTCCTGCTGAGAAGAAGTGCAAACCAGTCTCTTTGGCTATGTGGTAGGTTTGTTCAGAAACCTCACCGGTTATAAAAGCATCCACTTCGGCAGTAACAGCCAGGTCGAAATAATTTTGTGCAGCACCCGTGCACCAGGCAACTCGCTTGATCGAACGCGACTTGCCTTCTATTCCCATCGGATCACGTTGTAGACGTTCTCGTAGTAAAGCCAGGACTTCCTGGTGAGAGCAGGAATCAGCAAATGTGCCGACTGCTACTAGCGCTGTCTCACCGGGGTGACCAATAACAGACTCCTGCTGCAAGCCCAGAATCCGTCCCAGTTGGTGATTGTTGCCCAGATCCGGATGCGCATCCAATGGCAAGTGATAGGCAAAGAGATTCAGGTCATGCTCGAGCAATAATTTCAGTCGCTGCTTCTTCATGCCCGCCACTGCGGGTGCCTCACCTTTCCAAAAGTAACCGTGATGCACGAGTAACATGTCTGCTTTTTCAGTAATCGCCGCTTCAATAAGAGCGAGACTCGCGGTCACGCCAGTCACGATGGTATTGATTTCGGATTTGCCCTCTACTTGCAGCCCGTTTGGACAGTAATCGCGAAATCGATGGGGCTCGAGCAACTCACTGAGAGCTGATTGAATTTGATTCCTGTTCGCTGGCATTGGAAACGCTTCTCCGAGGCGGTATATTGGCAAACAGCAGAAATACTACCATAGTGAAGTGGCTGACTTTCAATAATCCAGACACTGACTCTACGACTTCTTCAGTATTCGGGAACCGCCATCGTGAATCGATTCAGACGCCTATTTCAGTTTGCAGGATGGCCGGTAATTTGTGGAATTCTCGCTGCGCTTGTTTACACCCAATACCAACAGCTCCAACAAATCTCTCAGCAACTCGCTAACGCACCGCAAACAGTTCCGAGCGAGAATCGAGAAGCCGTTTCTTATGCCAATGCCATCAGTGTCGCAGCCCCTTCAGTAGTGAGCATTAACGCCACCAGCGTTAATGTGGAATCGGTAGAGCGCGCTGCCGAGGATCGACTGAATCTGATTCTTGGCGAAAGCAATAGTCTTGGCTCGGGCGTTATAGTCGATGATCGCGGGTTCATTCTTACCAATCTCCATGTCGTTGATACCCTTTTCGATGCCTTCGATACGCAAGTAACCTTGAGCGATGGACGCCGAACTCCCGCTACTGTAATCGCCTGGGATGCCAGCAACGACCTGGCCGTTTTGCATATCAACATGGACGATCTCAAACCAATCAATATCGGTAACGATCATGACCTCAAAGTCGGTGATATCGTTTTCGCTATTGGGTACCCCCATAACATTGGCCAGGCGGTATCCCAGGGAATTGTGAGCGCCCTGTCACCTTCTGGCGACAGCGCCGTACCGGTTATTCAGACCGACGCGGCTATTAATCCCGGCAACTCTGGTGGCGCACTGATCGATACCGAAGGCAGGCTGATTGGTATCAATACATCCATCGTTTCCGAATCAGGAAATTTTGAAGGTATCGGATTTGCCACTCCTGCCAGCATAGCCGTCCAGGCTATGGAGGAAATGGTCGGCGAAGCCATCGAAGCCAACTCAGGCTATCTCGGCGTTCTAACAGGCGAGGCACTGAATCAACAATCCAGCCAATTGTTTTTCGGTGTTGACCACATCCGGGGCATGCTTGTTGAAAGCGTAGACGTGGGAGGCGCGGCTCAACGCGCAGGCATTCAGCCAGGCGATGTCATTACCGGCGTTGAAAACACACCGGTAATCGATGCCGAAAACATCATGATGGAAATACGCAACAAGAAACCCGGCGATACAATTTCAGTAGAAGTGTATCGCAATGGTCAGACTTATCTGTTACCGACCACACTCGGTTTCGGCCAGGCGATTATCATAGAGCCTTGAGACAGAGCCCTGAGATCCGGGTTCGCAAATCAGGCACAACCGCTGCGATTGAGTGCAGCCGATCAGCCCTCTTCCTTGCTTCGATATTCTGCTGACAGAGCATGAGCCTGAAGCCCTTCATTATAGGCAAGCTCTGCTGCCGTACCAGCCAAATTGGCCGCAGCAATTGGCGAACAATTAATAATCGAACTTCGCTTCTGAAAATCATAAACGCCAAGAGCTGAGAAAAATCTGGCGGTCCCTGAGGTTGGCAAAACATGGCTGGGGCCTGCGCAATAATCACCCAGCGCTTCCGCAGTATGTCTGCCAAGAAAAATGGCTCCAGCGTGGTCGATATAATTGAGCAATGCCTCTGGATCGGCAACGGATAATTCCAAATGTTCGGGCGCGATCAGATTACTCGCCACCGCCGCTTTCTCCATATCTTCGGCATAGATAAACAAGCCACGGCTGTTCAATGAAGTCGCGATAATTTCTCGCCTTTCCATCTCCGGTAGCAACCTGTCAATGCTGGACTGCACTTTGTCCAGAAATGTCTGGTCAGTGCTTATCAAAATCGACTGCGCTTGCTCATCATGTTCTGCCTGAGAGAACAGATCCATGGCTATCCAGTCTGGGTCCGTCGCACCATCACAAATGATGGTTAGCTCGGAAGGTCCGGCCAGCATGTCAATACCGACATCACCATAAACCTGTTTCTTGGCCATCGTGACATAGGCATTGCCTGGTCCTGTTATTTTGTCCACTGCCGGTACCGATTCAGTACCATAGGCCAGAGCCGCTACAGCCTGCGCTCCACCTATCGTAAACAGACGGCTAACCCCTGCCAGCGCTGCCGCCGCAAAAACCAGATAAGACTCTTCACAGTACGCGGTTGGGACTGTAGCGATGATTTCCTTCACACCGGCTACTTGTGCTGGAATCGCCAACATTAAAATAGAGGACGGGTAGTTCGCTTTACCTCCTGGAGCATAAACACCTACTCGCTCAAGGGGGCTAATTTTTTGCCCATACACGGAACCGTCGGCTTCCTCATAGTGCCATGAAGATTGCTTTTGTTTTTCGTGATAACGACGAATCCTTTCAGCGGCATGAGTTAACGCCTGGCGTTGGGAATCACTGATTCGATCCAGCGCCTTAACTAACTGATCCTGGCTTACCAGCAAATCGTCAATTGACCCTGCGTTGAATTTGTCAAATCGATTGGTGTAATCCAATACGGCCGCGTCGCCTCGATTACGCACGTCAGCAATGATCTCTGCGACGGATTTGCTCAATTCATCTGCCACCAACATTTCACGATGCAAATGCGTGCGCAAAGAATCCTCGAATTCAGAATTCGCCGTGGAAAGCCGCGTAATTGAAGTTGTTTGTGAACTCATAATCTATCCAAAGAGAATCAATCTGGATGCTATATTTAAGCAGCTAATCATACACTGGAAAATGGGTGTAGAGGTGGATTTTGCACAGGAGATGGGCGAACCAGCTGCGCGCCTTGCAGCAGATCTCTTATTGAGACTGCTCGACGGCCAGACGCAACTTGCCAAGAATGTCGCGAATAACGGCATTCTTGATTTTCATTGCTGCTTTATTGACGATCACGCGAGACGAGACTTCCGCGATGAGCTCTTTGGGCTCCAGTCCGTTAGCTTTTAAGGTCTTCCCGGTATCGACGATGTCGACAATCGCATCGGCCAGACCAAGCGAAGGTGCCAGCTCAAGTGCGCCATTGAGTTTGATTAGCTCAATCTGTTTGCCCTGCTCCGCAAAGAATTTCTTGGCAATATTCGTGAACTTGGTCGCGACTTTAATTCTGTCCTGGGTAAGATTTGCCCCAACTGGCTCAGCAGTCATTAATTGGCAGGTGGCGATTTTCAAATCGAGTGGTTCGTAAAAACCCTCATCACCGTACTCGAGAATCAGATCTTTGCCGGCCACTCCCATATCCGCACTACCGAACTCAACATAAGTAGGCACATCCGAACCACGGATAATCATCAATTTGACGTAATCCAAATTGGTGTCAAACAATAGTTTTCGACTTTTGAATACATCTTCCGCGGGTACGATTCCAGCTTGCTCAAATAGTGGCAATGTTTCTTCAAGAATTCGGCCCTTGGTCAGGGCAATGACGATATTGGCAGCGCTCATGTCGGATCGGTTATACAGTGTCAGTTTGAGCCAAAAAGGGTTGAATTAAGATGGCACACGGCGAATCTTTGCGCCAAGAAGTTGAAGTTTCTCTTCGATACATTCATAGCCACGGTCAATATGATAGATGCGATCAACGCTGGTCTCATTTTGGGAAACCAAACCGGCGATGATCAAGCTCGCTGATGCACGCAGATCAGTGGCCATTACTGGCGCTCCTTTGAGGCTCTCAACACCTTCGACAATCACAGTGTTCCCTTCCACTTGCATGGAAGCACCCATTCGGTTCATTTCATGTACGTGCATAAACCGGTTTTCAAAGACAGTCTCGGTAATCGAGCCTGTGCCTTGGGCAATTGAATTCAAGGCAGTGAACTGGGCTTGCATATCAGTCGGAAACGCAGGATAAGGCGCTGTCCGCAGAGAGACCGATTTGGGCCGATTGCCGTGCATATCCAACTCAATCCAGTCCTCTCCTACCTTGATTTCCGCACCCACCTGCTCAAGCTTGCTCAATACAGATTCGAGGATGTCAGGTCGGGTGTCCTTGACCTTGATGTGGCCACGAGTAGCAGCAGCAGCGATCAGATAGGTCCCGGTTTCAATTCGGTCCGGCATGACGGAGTAACTACAGCCGTGTAACTTGTCTACACCGTCAACAACAATCGTGTCAGTTCCCTGGCCACTAATCCTGGCACCCATCTTCACCAGGCAATTCGCCAGATCAACTACCTCAGGCTCGCGGGCCGCGTTCTCAATGATCGTCTGCCCCTCGGCAAGTGTCGCGGCCATCATGACATTCTCGGTTCCCGTAACAGTAACCAGATCCATGAAAATATGCGCACCCTTCAATTTGCCGTCTACTGAGGCTTTGATGTAACCATCCTCCACTACAATGTCAGCGCCCATGGCTTCAAGTGCAGTGATATGCAGGTTTACAGGACGGCTGCCGATGGCACAACCTCCCGGCAACGCAACTTCAGCCTGCCCGTAATGAGTCAACAACGGACCCAGTACCAGAATTGAAGCACGCATTGTTTTGACGAGCTCATAGGGCGCACTGAAGTGCTTGATTGTGCTGCTGTCGACTTCCACATTGAGCTTTTCGTCGACAATTGGTTGCACGCCCATACAGCCAAGCAGCTCGAGCATCGTAGTGATGTCATAGAGGTGGGGGAGATTGCACACTTGAACTGTTTCATCGGTTAACAAGGTTGCAGCGAGAATCGGCAGCGCAGAGTTCTTCGCTCCGGCAATCCGAATTTCGCCCTCGAGGCTTACACCCCCGTTTATGATTAATTTATCCATAATCCTGAGTTCGTCGCATTAATCGGAACTGCGTTCCGCGTCGGTCAGCAAGCGCATGGAAACTGCGTGAATCGCACCACTTGTGATATGCGGATTCAGGACTTTGTAGATCGCCTGTTGGCGCTTGACGGCGTTTAGACCTTCGAAAACTTCGCCAATGGCGGTAACGAGATACTTGCCATCTCCTCCTTCCACCTGAATTTCGCATTCAGGGTACTCAGCCAGGAGTAGCTGTCGAATTTCTTCCAACTGCAAAATGTTTAACCTGTGCTACTGCCAGTTATCTAGAACGGCATCAATGTCGTTGTTGTGCTCAGACATCAGGGCCGCAAATTGCGTGTAGTACTGACGTCCCAAATTTATCCCCGCCAGACTGATGTTCTTGAGCTTCCATTCATCATTCTCATTGATGAACATCTGATACTGCAGCCGCAGGGTCGTATCACCGCGCAGCTCCATTCCAACTATCTTGTCGGCACGAGGATCACTATCTGGATCACGGGGCGGCAAAAACACCAATTCCTCACCGTTATAGGAAACCAATGATGCGCCATAGAAGCGAGTTAATGTCGATTGCAGAATCCCGGCAAATCGTTGCTTCTGTTCATCGCTCGCTGAACTGGCGTAGCGAGACATGACGACTTCTGCCACCGCATTGAAATCAACAAAGGTATCGAGAACTTGTTCTATCTGCTGAAAATAGCGTTCGCGGTCTGAAAGAAAGTAGCCTTTTGCGGAGGCGACTGTCTCAAGCAGTGAATTAACTCCCCGCTCAGCCGTTTCAACGGCAGAGAGCTGCTGGGCATGGGCCGGCAGGAACGCGAGCAAGCCAAGCGCTAGCACGACTTTCTTCATTAATTTCATCGGTTTATCTCCCTATTTGATCTAATCATCCAAACAGACCCCGGAATCCTTCAGATCTTTCAAGACCTGATCAGTATCGACCGGAATGCTCCAGGCTATTGGAACTACATCTAGATCCGTCGCACGGGGTCGTAAGCACAGACAAAGTATGGATATTTTGAACTTAATGAGGACTGAACCCGAGCAGAACCCGCAGTTTACATGAATTGGAAAGCGCAATAAATTATTACTTGCAAAGCACCGCAAAGACCCTTCTAATTGGGCGCTTTATCGGAAGCGCAACACCATCTTTTCATGATTCTTGACACGATCATCATCGTCCTCGGATTTGTAGGTTTGATCTGGGGGGCGGACAAGTTTGTGTTCGGTGCATCGGCACTCGCACGCAATCTCGGGGTTTCTCCTTTGATGATCGGCCTGACTATCGTGGCCTTCGGCACGTCAGCCCCTGAAATCTTTTCCTCTGCCGTCTCTGCCTACGAGGGCAAACCCGAACTGGCTATCGGTAATGCACTCGGGTCTAACTTGTTTAATGTCGGCGTCGCGCTCGGCATCGCAGCGGTAATCAGCCCTCTCAAACCGCCAGAATCTTTGATTCGCAAAGAACTCCCTGCGCTACTGTTAGTGACTTTTGCCACTGGCGCACTATTGATGGATGCCCACGTAGGCATCTTCGATGCACTGGTCTTGATAACGATTACCGCCTACCTTGGCTACCGCCTGTTTCGCAAGCGTGTTAAAACCGGTGCCGTCGGAGACCTGGACGAGACCGAAATTTCGAACGTAAACAGTTTGCAAGCCGCCGCCTATTTAATCCTTGGACTCGCTCTCCTGGTCCTTAGCGCTGAAGCGTTGGTGCAAGCCGCTTCCGAAATTGCGGAAACTCTCGGAGTATCGACTGCAGTAATCGGACTCACAATTGTCGCCCTCGGGACGAGTCTTCCTGAGTTGGCAGCGTCGGTGACTTGTGTACTGCGCAATCATCACGACCTGGCAATCGGCAATATTGTTGGATCGAACATTCTAAATTTGCTTGTGGTACTTCCCTTCCCTGGACTCCTTGCTGCCGGCCCAATAGAGCCGGAGCTTTTCTACCGAGACTACACAACTGTATTGGGGTTAACCCTGCTGCTATCCTTGTTCTGCTATCTCGGCGTCAAGCACGGAAAAATGATCAGCCGCTTCAATGGCATTGTATTCCTGCTAATCTATGTAGCCTGGTTTGTGGTAATGTTCGTCCAGGTTCAACAAGTTGCGGCCTAACAAGCCTCGAGACTTATGTCTGCTGATATCTCCATAGTTGACAGTGCCAAGCGCACTATTGAAATCGAAAAAAACGCCGTCGCTACGCTTGCTGACCGAATTGGTCCCGAGTTTGAACAAGCCTGCGCAATGATACTTGCCTGTACAGGGCGTCTGGTTGTCACCGGCATGGGCAAGAGCGGACACATCGGCAATAAAATTGCAGCCACACTTTCCAGCACTGGCACACCAGCGCTCGCACTGCATCCAGCAGAGGCGAGCCACGGTGATCTTGGCATGATCACCAATGATGACGTCGTTTTGGCAATTTCAAATTCAGGCAGCACAGAGGAACTCACCTCTTTGCTCCCGGCTCTGAAGCGCAAAGCCACTCCCCTTATCTGCATGACAGGCGATCCGGATTCGGAATTGGCTGCCGCAGCGGACGTGGTTTTGGATATTAGCGTAGACGAGGAAGCTTGCCCTCTTGGCCTTGCACCGACCTCGAGTACGACTGTCACTCTGGTAATGGGTGATGCGTTGGCAATGGCACTCCTGGAAGCCCGAGGGTTTACCCATGATGATTTCGCGATGTCCCATCCTGGGGGCAAGCTGGGCAGACGCTTACTCGTAAAAGTTGAAGACCTGATGCACCGTGATGCAGACATTCCCTGTGTCGATCAAGATACTTCTCTTGCTGACGCCTTGATCGAAATGAGTCAAAAAGGGTTCGGCATGACGACCGTGACAGACTCAAGCGGGAGCATTGTTGGCGTTTTCACTGACGGTGATCTGCGCCGTGCTTTGGATAGCGGCACCGAGTTACAAAACACCCCGATTCAGCAGGTAATGTCGAAGACTTACAAGTCAATTGCGCCTGGAGCGCTCGCCGTTGAAGCAGCAAAAGCGATGCAGGATGCCAAGGTCTATGTGTTGATTGTAAAAGAGTCTGAGCAGACCGTTGCTGGCATCATCAAGATGCACGACTTGTTGCAGGCCAACGTTGTCTAACTGCATCGGCAGGTGAAGGGCAAAGGACGACTGAATGGAATTTCTTAAAAATCAGCAAACAGTTGAAGAGAGTGCGAAGCAGATTCGCTTACTGTTATTGGATGTCGATGGCGTACTCACCGATGGCCGCTTGTACTTCACCAATAGCGGCGAAGAAATAAAATCCTTCAGCACCCTTGATGGCCATGGCATCAAAATGCTGATGAGAAGCGATATTGAAGTTGGCATCATAACTGGCAGAACTTCCAACATCGTAAGCAAACGTGCGGCTGACTTAGGCATTGGTTTGCTCTATCAAGGCCGCGAAGACAAACGGGTAGTGCTGGATGAAATCTTGGCTTCACGAGATTTAAATCTGGAGGATATCGCTTATGCTGGCGATGACTTTCCGGATCTCGGCGTTATGAAGAGTATCGGTCTGCCGCTCACAGTTCCCGGCGCGCATCAAGAAGCACGCAAAATCGCACATGCGGTGAGCCATTCGGCGGCTGGCGCCGGCGCTGTTCGAGAAATGGCTGACTTTATTCTTCGCTGCCAAGGCAAATATTTGCAACATTTGGAGTGATTCCCCGTCTTCATCACTGAATAGCATTAGTCATGCTATGCTGCGCTCTCTTACAGGGATTGCAAATGCCTAAACTTTCACTCCTCGTCGTTCCTGCCGTCCTGGCAATTGCCATCTATTTGGCGATCAGCAGCTTTGGCACCACGCCGTCTGAAGAGACACCTTCGCAGAACATCTTTCCCAGCAATCTGGTTTCAATCGCTAGCGGCATCAATACTGTCGCCTATGATGAACAAGGTGCAATTGCCTACACCCTGCAAGCAGAACGCCAGATCCAAAGCGATGACGACACCAGCGAACTGGAGCGCCCGATGATCAGGTTGTATGAGGACCAGGTCGCGCAGTGGAACATAGTTGCCGATTCGGGCAATATTTCAGCTCGACAAGACGGGCAGACTGAGTCCTCAAGAAAACTGGATCTGGCAGGCGATGTCGAACTGATAAGCCTGGACGATTACGGAAACCGCATGACTCTCAACACAAACTTTCTCAGCATTTCGCCGGAGGATGAAATCGCAAACACGGAAAGCGAGGTCGTATTCACTTCGAGCAACCTGGTGCAAACCGCTCAAGGAATGATCGCTAATTTTGCAGGTGATGAAATCACCTTCCTCAGCAACAGCGAAGGTCGTTATGTCCCAGTTTCAGATTAGACCATTACTCCAGATACTCCAGTTACTCCAGTTACTCCGCATTGCTTCAGTCTGTGGTCTGTGTTTCTTGATACTTAATGCAGCATCTGCTCTTGAATCGGATTCTGAGCAAGCAATCGACTACAAGTCTGACGGCGGCTCAAACATGCGCCTGGAAGACGGAAAGCGAATCTGGGAATTACTGGAGAATGTGAGCGTGACTCAGGGCTCACTACAAATTACTGGTGACAGAGCAATCATTGAACTTGATGCCGAGAGCAATGAATTACTTCGAGTCACAGTGCATGGCACACCAGTGAATTACCAACAGCAACTCAACGAAACCGGTGATCTGGTAACAGGGTCGAGCACTTCGCTTGAATTCTATGAAGGAGAACTGGGCCAAGGCATGGTGCTTGAACTCATAGGCGAAGCCAGAATTGCCTCTCCCGATACTCGCATGAATTGCGCTGCCATCACTTATCTTGCCGATTCCGATTTGATCCGCGAGGCAGTCGGCCCCTGTCAGGGCTCACTGGCACCTGGCAACAATTAATCTAGCAACAATTAACCTAGCAACAATTAACTTAGCAACGACAAATCATGCTGCTCGCACAAAACCTCGCCAAACAGTTTAAATCCCGAGAAGTCGTTCGCGATGTTTCGCTGAGCGTAAATCAAGGAGAAATTGCCGGGCTACTCGGTCCAAATGGTGCGGGCAAGACCACCTGTTTTTACATGATCGTCGGCCTGATCAAACCCAATGCCGGCTCAATCAGCATCGACGGCAAGGTCCTTACTAACAAAGCGATTCATGACAGAGCGAGATACGGTCTTTCCTATCTACCGCAAGATTCATCCATCTTCAGAACGCTCACGGTAGAACAGAACATCATGGCCATTCTGGAGACACGCAAGGATCTTGATAAACCAGCCAGAACAGAGAAACTCGAATCACTGCTTGCCGAGTTCAATATTGGACATATCCGAAAGAACAAAGGCATGAGTTTGTCTGGTGGCGAACGCCGACGAACTGAAATCGCCAGGACACTTGCAACTGATCCGAAATTTGTACTACTCGATGAGCCTTTCGCTGGCGTTGATCCTATCTCCGTCAGTGACATCAAAGAGATCATCAAACACCTTCGTGACAGAAACATAGGCGTGCTACTCACCGATCACAATGTGCGCGAAACCCTCGACATTTGTGAGAAAGCCTACATTGTTAGCGAAGGACAGATCATTGCCGAAGGCGATACCGAAAGCATTCTCGCCAATGATCGAGTGCGCGAGGTTTATCTCGGCGAGCAATTCAAAATATGACTGTTTCATCGAACGATTTCTGGCTGGCGCACTAAGCCAGCAGTCACGAAATCCCTCCACTGCGACGTGACTCTGTCCGACGCGTCTTCCAAACACCTTCAAGCAGGCAGCGCGAGCAGCTTCCCGAGACTGTTTTTCAGGCATTTTGGGTACGATTTCACTATGCATCGTGGGCACGATATTTGCTATACTGGGCGCGAATTTAGAGGCATTTGCCAGGATAATTGTCGGTCACCATGAAACTGTCGCTACAGCTAAAACTCGGTCAGCAACTGACCATGACGCCTCAGCTTCAGCAGGCTATCCGGCTCCTGCAGTTGTCCACACTGGATCTGCAACAAGAAATTCATCAGGCATTGGAAACCAATCCAATGCTTGAACTCATCGAGAACAATGAAGAAGATGACGGCCCTTCTGGTTCCCAGCAAGATACCCAGAAAGACAGCGAATTCGAGAAGCTAAAATCAGAAATCAGCGAAGTTTCTGCTGAGAAGACTGAATCTGTAGCCGATGACAATTGGCAAAACGATATCCCGGACAATCTTTCTGTCGACAGCAACTGGGACGACATCTACACCAATGGTTCAGCACCAAGTAGCTCTTCCTACGATACTGACTCCATCGATTTCGAATCAAGAAACAGCGCTGAAGAAACACTGCAGGATCATTTGCTGTGGCAACTTAATCTCACTCCCATGTCCGAGCAGGATGAGGCGATTGCGCTAGCCATAATCGACGGGATCGATGCTAACGGCATGCTCACTACGGACATTGAATCCATTCACGCGTCATTCGATGAAGAACACGAGATTGAGCTCGACGAAGTGCTGGCTGTGCTGCACCGGATTCAACAATTTGACCCTGTAGGCGTCGGCTATCGCAATCTCAGTGAATGCTTGATGATTCAACTCAATCAGCTCGAGCTGCCAGAACAACAAGTTGAGATCGACAACGCCAAGAGAATTATTGAAGAGCATTTGGATTTGCTGGGTAATCGCGACTATGCGCAATTAATGCGCAAAGCCAAACTCAAAGAGCACGAGCTTCGCGACACCATTGCAATCATTGAAAGCCTTGACCCCAGACCGGGGTCAAACATCTCCCCTTCCGCCGCCAGTTACGTCATTCCTGACGTCATAGTTACCAAGCAGACCGACACCGGTAAATGGAAGGTTGAATTAAACCCTGAAACTGCGCCACGCATTCGCATTAACAACAGCTACGCTTCACTGGTAAAGCGCGCTGACAGTAGTGACGAGAATAATTATCTGCGTGACAACTTGCAGGAAGCTCGCTGGTTCATCAAGAGCTTGCAGAGCCGAAACGAAACTCTCATGAAAGTCGCAACCCGAATCGTAGAACACCAGAAAGGCTTTCTGGAATATGGCGAAGAGGCGATGAAGCCACTGGTTCTTCACGACATTGCTGAAGCAGTCAGCATGCATGAATCAACAATCTCTCGTGTGACTACACAGAAGTACATGCACACACCTCGTGGCATTTTCGAACTCAAGTATTTTTTCTCCAGTCACGTCTCTACCAAAGGTGGTGGCGAATGCTCATCCACCGCAATTCGCGCAATTATCAAAAAGTTGATTGCCTCTGAAAATGCACGCAAGCCCTTAAGCGATAGCAAGATCACGCAATTGCTGGAAGAAAAAGGCATTAATGTGGCACGGCGAACTATCGCCAAATATAGAGAATCTCTCTCTATCCCCCCTTCCAACGAGAGAAAAAGACTGGTCGACTAAATCTGGCCTGTTTGCCGGCAAACCGAACACACTGAATTAGCAGAGTAGCAAGTAGTAATGCAAGTTGAAGAAATCCTCACTCCGGAACGCTGTCATAGCAAAATCACAGGTGTAAGCAAGAAACGAGTCCTTACCATTATTAGCGAGTTGCTCGCTGAGAATAATTCTTCTCTGAATGCCACAACGGTTTTCAATGCATTGATGGCGAGAGAACAACTGGGTAGTACCGGGCTTGGCAATGGCATCGCGATTCCACACTGCCGAGCGCCCCGCTGTCCTGGCATTGTCGGCATGTTACTGACGCTTGATGAACCTATCGACTTCGATGCGATAGACGATAAGCCTGTCGATATTCTGTTTGTATTGATCGTACCTGAAGAAGAGACTGACGAACACGTGCGCACGCTTGCGAGCCTTGCAGAGCTGCTTAACGACCCTGATTTCTGCTATACACTGCGCCAAACCCAGGACAGCGAAGACCTCTTCAATATTGCAATAACTCACTAGTTAACTAATCGAGACTTTGGCTGAACCGCCATGAAACTGACCATCATCAGCGGCAGATCAGGATCAGGAAAGAGCACGGTCCTGCACATTCTCGAAGATCGCGGCTATTACTGCATTGATAACTTGCCTGCCGCCTTGCTCCCGGCACTCGCAGACCGTCTTCGCGCCGACGAATCAGGCAATCCGCAGATGGCAGTCAGTATTGATGCGAGAAATATCTCGGCAGACCTGGCGCAAGTTCCTGATATCGTACGCGATCTCCGCGACAAGGGCCTGCAAACTGAAATCATCTTTCTTGATGCCAATAGCCAGACGCTGCTCAAGCGATTCTCAGAAAGCCGGCGCAAACACCCACTCTCGGATGATCAGACAGGACTGAGAGAAGCCATAGATCGGGAGTCCGAGTTACTGGAGCCCATTTCGCTACTGGCGAGTTTAAGCGTAGATACCAGCAGCATGTCGCTGCATTCGCTCCGCGACACGATAAAGTCGCGCCTGGTAGAAGACACTACTCCCGCCATGGCCTTGCTGTTTCAGTCTTTTGGCTTCAAAAACGGCGTGCCCATGGATGCCGACATCGTATATGATGTGCGCTGCTTGCCTAATCCCTACTGGGATACAGCACTGCGCACACTGACCGGGCTTCATCCAGCGGTTCAGGAATATCTTGGCGCACAAGAAGAAGTGCAGGCCATGCTGAAAGATATTACTTCGTATCTGGAGAGCTGGCTGCCAAGGTTCGAACAGAACAACAGAAGTTATATGACTGTGGCGCTTGGGTGTACCGGCGGCCAACATCGTTCAGTTTATCTTTGCGAGCAATTGGGCAAACACTTTGCGAATCGAGAGGGGAATCTATTGGTTAGACACCGCGAATTGGGTCAATAACAGTTCCCGACATTGCGGTTAGAAACGCCTGCAGATTATTACCGAAATGCAATCAACGAAAGTGACCATCATTAACAAGGCTGGCCTGCATGCCAGAGCAGCGTCAAAGCTGGCCGAACTTACCAGCAAATATGGCTGCCAAGTGAGTATTGGCCACGACAAGATGGTCGATGGCAAGAGCATTCTTTCTCTCATGATGCTGGCCGCAGTTAAAGGAACCGAGCTGACGATAGAAGTTGATGGCGACGACGAAGAGCTAGCACTCAAGGCCATTGTCGCGCTCATAGAAGACAAATTCGGCGAAGCTTCCTGACCACATCCGTCACTCGAGTTGATCAGCCCAACTTGAGCAGCCTCCTCAATTCTAATCTCTCCCATTGCTACTACTCGCCCGCAAGCTTGGACACGGGCCAGCTTTAGACATCTGTAATTTTCTTAGCGCACAAATAGCGTTAGAATTGCGCCTGCTCTAATGAACGCAAGTACAAGCTGATCGAGCGCTTGAAGTGCACCAGGTTAGAACTTGAAACTATTTGGAAGTATTGCGTTTTACACTTTTCTCGTTTTCGCCAAGAGCTCTCGGCAGATCTGATGTCACAGAATCAAGATTCACAAATCAGCACTGATCCTGTTCTGGAATTAACCCAGGCCATTGACAGCGGCTCTCTCTACCAGGTCAGGCAGATGATCAAAACTCTGCCAACTGCTGGTATTGCGCACTTGCTCGAATCTTCTCCGCCGAGAACTCGCGGTGTCCTGTGGCAACTCATCGACAAAGACGCTGAAGGTGAGGTCATTCAATACCTGAACGAGGATTTACAGAACGATATCCTCAGTGAGCTGAACGCAGAGCAGGTGGTTGAGCTGACGGAAGGACTGGCAGACGATGATCTTGCAGATATCTTGCAACAACTGCCACAACAGGTAACCACAGAAGTACTTCAGGCAATGGACCTGCAGGATCGACACCGTGTGGAGTCGATCCTCTCCTATGCCGAAGATACTGCTGGCGGCCTGATGAACACGGACACAATCACCGTGCGTCGCAATCATACTGTTGAACTGGTACTGCGCTACCTGCGTCGCCACGAAACGATACCAGAGATGACGGACAATATTTTGGTGGTCAATCGCAAAGATGAACTGCAGGGTATTCTCCCTCTCAGATCCATTCTGGTTTCAGACCCCAACACTACTGTTTCGGAAATCATGCGCGAAGACATCCAGGCAATTCCTGTCGATATGGAAGCGACTCAGGTAGCACAGCTGTTTGAGCAACATGATTGGGTCTCAGCGCCAGTCGTGGATGAACAAAACAAGCTGGTTGGCCGAATCACAATTGATGACGTGGTTGACGTGATTCGCGACAGCACCGAACACTCATTAATGAGCATGGCCGGTCTCGACGAAGAAGACGATACCTTTGCCCCAGTTTTCAAAACCGCGCGCCGTCGTGCAGTCTGGCTGGGCGTGAATCTGATGACAGCCGTGTTCGCCTCTTTGGTGATTTACCTGTTTCAGGACACTCTCGATCAGGTCGTTTATCTTGCCGTGCTCATGCCAATAGTCGCCAATATGGGCGGTGTAGCTGGCACCCAAACCCTGACCCTGGTGATCAGATCGCTGGCTCTGGGGCACATTAGCCCTTCCAACAGCCGCTGGCTGCTAGCAAGGGAGCTGGGAGTAGCGAGCCTTAACGGCTTGCTCTGGGCCCTGGTGATATCCGTGTTTGCCTTCTTTTGGTATGGCGATGTTGCGCTGAGCTACATCATTGCTGCGGCCATGTTGATTAATTTGATTACTGCTGCTTTGGCAGGTACTTATTTGCCTCTATTCCTCAAAAAAATAAACATCGATCCTGCCCTGGCTGGATCGGTTGCGCTGACCACGGTCACCGACTCAATCGGGTTCTTTGCCTTTCTCGGCCTGGCGCAGGTCTTCTATCTTTAATTTTCACATTCGCAGTAATTGCCTATGACCGAAGATGCCTATCTGCCTGACGAAGATCACGATAATGATTTCATCAGCAAAACCCAGCGCAAGAAAGAAGCTCAAACTCAGCAGGAGCTGGGCGAGCGCCTGGCTCAATTATCTGAAGCCAGACTCGAGGAATTGCCGCTTTCAGACCGATTACTTGCCGCTATTGCAGAATACAAACGCTTGCCAAACAAGTACGGAGCTATAAAGCGCCAGTTACAATTCATTGGCAAATTGATGCGTGATCACGATATCGAAGAGATCAGCAGCCTCTTGGAACAAGCAGAGCAAGGTCTCAGCAGCAATCAAGACACAAACGAAGATGAACAACGCATCAATACCTGGTGTGAGCTCGTCCTGGAGCAAGGCGATCAAGGCATACAACGAGTGATTGAACAAGCGCCGATGCTGGAGCGACAACAACTCAGGCAACAGGCACGTAATTTTACGACCGCCAAGGACGACAAAGGCAGAACAACGGCCCAGCAAAAGCTTCGGGATTATCTTCGCGAGAATAGCTGAGCATGCACTGAACTACTCTCATTGCATGCTCTGAAACCATTTGTCCTCCCCTGCTAGCGACACCCTCCGAGCCATCCAAACCTCCCAAGTCGCTCATCATCGCGTACTCAGATAGCATTCCTATACGCTCTGCAAGCTAAGTGATAGTATCAGGTCCGATTCCGGTGCTGCTGACACTCTCTGAATGCTCCAAAGCTTCCACGAAGAAGCACATTCCTGCAAAAAGCGCCGCCAATCACGCACAAACAGTCATGCACAATGAAAACTATTCCCATAAGAGGAGAGCTATGTCTGATAACAGTGCCCGCGAATACTGGAAATCCAATATTCGGATCGTTCTTTCCTTACTCAGCGTCTGGTTCCTGATCTCATTCGGATTCGGCATTTTGTTTGTCGACGCGCTTGATTCAATTCGCTTCGGTGGCTTCAAGCTAGGCTTTTGGATCGCTCAACAAGGCTCGATTTTCGTCTTCGTCATTCTCATCTTCATCTACATCCACCTCATGGACAAACTGGATGATCGCTACAACATTGCCCACCAGCATGAAGAGAGCGAGTCAACGGAGGACAGCCAATGAGCGTGCAATTATGGACTTTCCTTTTTGTCGCCTTGAGTTTCGGGCTCTATATCGGCATTGCTATTTGGTCGCGAGCGGGTTCTACCAGTGATTTCTACGTAGCCGGAGGGGGCGTCCCGCCACTGGCCAACGGCATGGCAACCGCTGCCGACTGGATGTCGGCCGCGTCGTTCATTTCCATGGCCGGGCTCATTTCATTTATCGGACGCGACGGCACCTTTTATCTAATGGGTTGGACCGGGGGCTATGTTCTGTTGGCCTTATTACTCGCCCCCTATTTGCGTAAATTTGGCAAGTTTACCGTTCCTGATTTCATTGGCGATCGGTACTATTCCAAATCCGCCCGGTTAATTGCCGTCTTCTGTGCCATTGTCATCTCTTTCGTCTATGTCTGCGGGCAGATGCAAGGTGCCGGCATTGTCTTCTCGCGTTTTCTTGAAGTCGACATCACAACCGGTGTCATTATTGGCATGACTATCGTCTTTTTCTATGCCGTGCTGGGTGGAATGAAAGGCATTACCTACACGCAGGTAGCACAATACTGCGTGCTTATTTTTGCCTTTATGGTGCCAGCCATTTTCATCTCTATTCTGATGACAGGCCAGATTATTCCGCAGCTGGGCTTCGGCTCGGAACTCACGGAAGCCTATGGTGGCGGCTATCTTCTAGACCGTCTTGATGGCATGAGTGAAGCACTGGGATTCCCTGTATACACTGAGGGCCAACGTAGCACTCAGGATGTTTTCTTCATCACCGCCGCTCTGATGTTCGGTACTGCCGGCTTGCCTCACGTCATCATTCGGTTTTTCACCGTACCCAATGTTCGGGACGCTCGTCGCTCAGCAGGTTATGCGCTCATCTTCATCGCTATTCTTTACACCACTGCACCGGCGGTTGCTGCATTTGCAAGAACCAACCTGATCAACACCGTCGACAATCTCGAGTACAGTGCTGTTCCCGAGTGGTTTACCACCTGGGAAAATACCAATCTCATCAACTTTGAGGACAAGAACGGTGACGGGCGGATTCAGTATGTAGGCGACCCAGACACCAATGAGCTCCAGGTCAACAGAGACATCATGGTATTGGCCAATCCGGAAATCGCTGGCCTTCCTGGCTGGGTGGTGGCGCTAGTCGCAGCCGGTGGACTTGCCGCCGCGTTATCAACTGCCGCTGGCTTACTCCTGGTGATTTCTACTGCCGTTTCTCACGACCTCATGAAGCGCAGCTTCATGCCACAAATCAACGAGCGACAAGAGTTGCTCTACGCTCGCATAGCTATCTTTGTCGCAGTTCTTATTGCGGGATATTTTGGTATTAACCCGCCTGCTTATGTCGCACAGGTGGTGGCATTCGCATTTGGATTGGCGGCCGCGTCATTCTTCCCCGCGATTGTGCTAGGAATCTTTCAAAAGACGATGAACAAGGAAGGCGCGATCGCTGGAATGATTGCGGGCTTTGGCTTCACAGCCGCCTATATCATTTACTTTCGCTTCATCAATCCCGCCGCGGACAATGCCGAGAACTGGCTGCTTGGCATCTCACCGGAAGGAATCGGGACATTGGGCACAATAATCAATCTTGTGGTCGCTCTGCTTGTCGCTCGATTTGCTGCAGAGCCCCCGGCAGACGTACAGGCCATCGTGGAAGAGATTCGATTGCCGGGTGAAAGCATTCCGGGCAGAAGCTAGGAAGGCGAATTAAAAAGCAAAGCCAAGAAGAAGAGCCAAGAAAAAGAAGCTTGCAACAATCAGGTATTCGTTCGCAAATACGCAGAGAGCGTTTTTCACACGCTCTCTGCTTTTAACTGACAACAGCCTTGCTTCCAGCTACGGCACTTTTAACCTAACGCTCAACCTGACCTTCAACCAAACCTTCAGCCAAAACTTAAAAGCGGAATCGGCCAGCGTTTAAGTGCCGTGCTTTCCGTGATCTGTCTTCTCCCAATACTCATCTACTGTCTGCTTCATCTCCTTGTGCATGAAAAGAATGCCAAACAGATTGGGCACGGTCATCAACACGATAGTAATCAGCGAGACGTTCCACACAATCGTCGTGTCAGCCAACGCTGCGTAGAAGAATCCGAGTACATAGACGATGCGATACGGCAGTACGGACTTCGGTCCCGCGAGGTAAGTCATCGCTCGATCGCCGTAGTAAGACCAGGCTATTGCCGTTGAGAAGGCGAACAGCATCAGACCGATTGATACGATGTATTGCCCGTAATCTCCAAAAAAGCCTCGAGTAAAAGCCTGGGTTGTCAGCGGAACCGAGTGCAAGAGTGATCCTCCGTTGACCACTATGCTCGTATCCTCAAGCGCTCCGTCACTGACCTCTATGACCCCGCTAAGAGGTTCGCCATCACGGCTGTAAATGACATTCTCAGCGAATGATCGGGCATTAATCAGGGTGAATGCGGAACTGTTTTGCGCCACACCGGCACTTACCTGAATGGGCCCGGTATAGGATTGCGCAGAAGATTCATCACCATTGAGGTAGGCGAAAAGCTCAGCGATATCAGTCTCGTTCCCCTCCTCAAAGCTTCCGGCAATGAAATTCATATCAGCGCGCTGAAATTCGTTGTCGAATTTCTCCATCCATACGCCCGAAGAGAGAATAACCAGGCCAGTAATCGTACAGATAACGATTGTGTCGATGAATGGCTCCAGGATGGACACCATACCCTCATCCGCCGGCTCATTTGTCTTCGCAGCTGCATGGGCAATTGGCGCAGAGCCCTGCCCCGCCTCATTTGAGTACAAGCCCCGATTAACACCTCGATCGAATGCATAGGCGAAAGTCGCGCCGAGGAAGCCACCGGTTGCGGCAGAGCCCGTGAACGCATCAGCGAAGATCGCTACAAAGGACGGAGCTATGTTGGCGATATTGGGAATGATGACGGCGAAAGCGCCTATTAAATAAATAAACGCCATCGTGGGCACGATAGCAGCCGCAACATGAGCAATGCGTTTGATACCACCGATGATGACCAGCGCCAGCAAAATAGATAACACGCTGGCAGTAATCAGTGGGTCAAGAGAAAAGGTGCTCTCAAGACCTGAAGCGATACTGTTAATCTGTGGCAGATTGCCTGTGCCGAAGGAGCTGAGCACCGTCGCTATCGCAAAGATCACAGCCAACCATTTGGCATTCAGCCCTTTCTCCATGTAGTACATCGGACCACCCGCCATGGAACCATCTTCGGTCTGACTGCGGTACTTATGAGAAAGAGTTACCTCAACGAACTTGCTGGTCATTCCGAAGAAGGCTGTCATCCACATCCAGAACAAGGCTGCGGGCCCACCCAGATGCAGCGCTAGCGCCACACCGCCGATGTTTCCGGTGCCAACGGTTCCGGAGAGCGCCGTGGACAGCGCCTGAAAGTGGGTGGTATCTCCTGGGGCTCCGGCCTTATCAAACTTGCCAGTGGTTACACCAATGGCATGCTTGAAATACCGAATCTGTGGAAAACCGAGATAGAGCGTGAAAAAGATTCCCGTCGCGAGCAGGAGCATTGGAAACCAGATGGCACTGCCCAGATAACCATCGAGAAAAATCAAAAAATCATTGACTGCATCCACCGCAATTCCCCAAGCTTTGTATTGTTATTGAGTATTCTGGTTTTTGTGCTCTTCCAACAAGGCAAACCGCATTAGTCATCAGCGATATTAATGCTTGGCCCGTCGGTACGACTGCCTGCACTACTCTGCAGCCGAGACATCAGCTCAGCAGCAAGTGACATATAGTGTTGAGCTGCCATGCCTTCCGGATTTGATGCTACCACAGGATTCCCAGAATCTGTCTGTTCACGTATCTCCAATTGCAAAGGCAAGCGGGCTAATACGGCCACCCCATAATCTGCAGCCAGTCTGTCTCCACCTCCGGTACCGAAAACCGCTTCTTCATGCCCACATTGTGAGCATGTATGTGTGCTCATGTTCTCAACGACTCCGAGAATCGGAACCCCAACCTTATTGAACATTTCAATGCCTTTCCGGGCATCCAGGAGCGCGACATCCTGTGGCGTGGTCACGACAATCGCTCCCGTTACACGAGTAGACTGTGCGAGACTCAACTGAATGTCGCCTGTACCCGGAGGCATGTCTATTATCAAATAATCCAGATCGGACCATGCGCTATCGTTAAGAATCTGGTTAAACGCGGAAACAATCATAGGCGCGCGCCAGACCATCGCCGTCCTGGCGTCCACCAAAAAGCCCATTGAATTACACTCAATGCCATGGGCCTGTATTGGCACGATGAACTTCTGATCGCGAATCTCAGGGCGCACGCCTTCGGCAACCCCCATCATCAAAGGAATGCTAGGACCGTAAATATCTGCATCGAGCAGACCCACTTTTTGGCCGCTTCTGGCGAGTGCGAGGCTTAAATTGACAGCTGTTGTGGACTTGCCTACGCCGCCCTTTCCGGAGGAAACGCAGATGATATGTTTAATATGATCTAGGGTATTCAAAATAACTACTTGGAAGATTATCTGTAAGATTGATTGGAAGAATGACTATCCAGACTAACTGGACCAACTGGACCAACCAAAAGCATCGACGAATTAGCGCGACCGAATTTGCAAGTCCGTTGCTTTCTGCCACCTGTCGGAGATTCTTTGGCAGAACCAGCAAAGTCGCTCGATTATCTTTGATTGGCCTGCAAAAGAAAATAGGCTGGCGGCAAGCAATACCCCTCGCTAGAATGATGAGATGCGTGATTATTTTACTCAAGGCTTAACTCGATCGATTGTTCTGGGCAGTGCGCTCTCAGGGGGGCTGCTCATGAGTTTGCCAGGCTGGTCGATTGCTGCCGAGACAGAGCAAGAGTCTGAAATCAAGTTTGCGATCTACTCGCGCGCATGGGGCGAGAACACAGAAGATGGTCTGCGGATTGTAGCCAATAACCAGACTATGGAACCGATTCTGCTGCACAGCATCACTTTCCTCAAAGATGGCGATGATGCAAGCCAGAAAACATTGAGCCTGAGATTGGAAATCGCTCCTGGAGCCTATGCTGAGACTGATCTGCCGTATCAGGACTTATTGCAGTCAGACGAATGTGTCAGCAGAACCATGGAAGAGAATTGGAAACTTGCTGAAATATCCAATTACACTCTGAATCCGTCGGTGCGAGGGCTGATAATCGAGGACACGGATTCATTTCGCATTTATCAATGTGTAGAAACCGTTTTGACAGAATGGACTGTACAGGCAAACGAATCAGCTGGCTCGGCTATGAGTAAAGAAGAGTGGGTACTCTTTCATTTCGAATCGCGCCGAGAATAATTCGAGATCGCTCAAAAATGAAGCTCAAATGAGAAGCCCGGAAAACTAGTTCACAAAATAAGCTCCGAAAAACAGCCCAGAAAGAACCAGTGTCTGGAGCAAATCGCGGACAAAAAAATGGGGGTCAATTGACCCCCATTTTCATTTAACGCTTTGCTAATCTCCGAAGACTAGCCCAGGAGAATCCCACCGTACTGCACGAAGAAAGGTGCAAATACCAGGGAAAGAATCGCAGAAAGCTTGATCAGGATATTCAGGGAAGGGCCTGAAGTATCTTTCAAGGGGTCACCAACTGTATCGCCGACAACCGCCGCTTTGTGCTCCTCTGAGCCCTTGCCACCGAGATTACCAGCTTCTATGTACTTCTTGGCATTGTCCCAAGCGCCACCACTATTGGAAGAGGCAATGGCGAGAACGCCACCCGCTACCAATGAACCAGCGAGAACACCAGCAACCGCTTCGACGCCAAACAGGAAGCCAACTACCAGAGGAGTACCCATGATCAGTACGCCAGGTGCAATCATTTCACGCAGAGCAGCCTTGGTGGAAATTGCCACACACTCAGCGTAGTCAGGCTCGCCTGTGCCTTCCATGATGCCTGGAATGGTTTTGAACTGACGTCGCACTTCTTCGATCATATCGAAGGCCGCTTTGCCAACTGACTTCATGGTCATCGCAGTAAACAGGAACGGCAAAACTGCACCGATAAACAAGCTTGTGTAGACCACTGGATCCAACAGGCTCATGGCGATGGGCTCACCCATCAGTGTCTCTGCCGCAGTAATGAACGCAGCGAAAAGCGCCAGGGAAGTCAAAATGGCTGCGCCAATGGCAAAACCTTTACCGATAGCAGCGGTGGTATTACCGGCCGAATCGAGAATATCAGTTCGACGACGCACTTCACTTTCCAAGCCGACCATTTCAGCGATACCGCCAGCGTTGTCTGCCACTGGCCCGTAAGCGTCAATCGTCAGTGCAATCACCAGGGTGCCCAACATACCGAGAGAGGCAATTGCGACACCGTACATACCGGCCAGTTCCCAGGAAAGGAAGATGCTGACCGCGATGGCCAGGTAAGGCAGAACCGTACTCTTGTAGCCCAGTGCCAGACCATAAATGATGTTAGTAGCAACACCAGTCTCACAGGACTTGGCCACTTCCTTAACAGGGTCGTAATTTTCTGAGGTGTAGTAACCAGTCAGCAAGCCAACCGCCAGGCCAGCCACCAGACCACTCAGGAAACACCAGTAGACACCCATGTTGGTATAAGTCTCACCGTTCAGCTCAAAGCTCTCAGGAATCAGCGCCATGGTGAAGAAGTACATCACGATAGCCATCAACACGCTGGAAATAATCAGCAGCTTCATCAGAGCCGGAGCCACATCTTCTTCAGTCTTTACACCTACCACAAGCTTGGTAATCAAACTGATGGGAATTCCGACGGCACTGATCAGGATTGGAAAGAGCAATGCATTCGGGTCGTAAGCAAACGCGACAGCACTAATAACCATGGCCGCACAAGTAGACTCTGCACAGGAGCCAAACAAGTCTGCCCCCATACCGGCAACGTCTCCGACGTTGTCGCCTACGTTGTCAGCGATAACCGCTGGGTTGCGGGGGTCATCTTCAGGAATGCCCTGCTCTACTTTACCGACAAGGTCTGCGCCTACGTCAGCTGCCTTGGTGAAGATGCCTCCACCCACACGAGCGAAAAGAGCGATAGTTGAACCACCGAGGCCAAAACCGGCAATCACTTCCATAAGGATGTGGTTATTCTCAGGACCGAGATCCGCCAACAGGGCGCTCATCACAACATAAACGACAACCAGCCCCAAAGTCGCGAGGCCAACCAGGGCAAAGCCCATCACTGCACCAGAGTTAATGGCCACGTCGAATGCGTTAGAAATATCTTTCTTCGCAGAGACTGTGGTTCGAGCATTACCCTGGGTGGCTACGATCATGCCGATATAACCAGACGCGATTGAAATCGCACCGCCAAAGAGGAAGGCGATAGCTGTATAAAGACCTTCACGGGTATCGGGAGTATGAGAATCGTCAATCAGGATGGCGATGATTGCAGCAAAAGCGATCATGAAAATGGTCAGGAACTTGTATTCCTGTTTCAAGAATGCCATTGCTCCACGAGCGATTGCGCCGTGGATGAATTTCAGCCTTTCGCTGTCTTTCTCTTCCAGCCCCAAATCAAGCGGGATGCTGGTCACTTTCTTCATGTAGAAGAAGGCGATACCGAGGCCCAGCAGTGAAAGTACTGTGGTTACTGTAATTGTTATACCCGACATTTTAGCTTTTTCTCCCCCGTGGAAGGATGAATTTAAAGCCGCGCACTTTACCATAACAACTGGTACAAACAAAGCGCACCAAAGCCCCGGAACCTCGCAAATTCAGGTGTTAGAACCAGCTTGATAAACGCTATGCGCAGTACCTGGCTGGGCGGAATTGCGTGAAGAATTCTGCCGTGCTCGATGGCGGCACCAAGGCTGCAGAAATGCAGGCCAGCTGCTCGTTGTCATGCGCGAACTGGAGGGGGACTCAGGGGTCGCTGAGTTGGAGAAATCTAAGGTTGGAGGAATCTATTTTTTGGATGACTTGCGCCGTTTGCGGCGGCGCGCCGCCCGACTCTCGTCCTTGGCACTCTGTTCAGAACGAGCCGCACGGAACGCATCACGCAAGGCATCAACTTTTGCTTCCTTGCGCTTGTGCTGATGGGCTTCCCGGCCACGTTCAAAATCGAGAATATCTGCCATCTACCATGCCGTTTCTGCTATTTACTCAATTGTTTATCTGCTGAACCAGACTGTCCTTGCGTGCTTCAAGTTCCGCAATTAAATCCTTGGCAAGTGGTTCTACAGTGTTTCCTGATTCGTCAGTACTTTCGTATTTGACCTGTTCCGCGGCCAGTGCATCCAACAATTCCTCTGCTGCCAGAATCGCTTCCCTCAGCAACACCGTCCGGCGCTCGTCCTGGGCCGTTTCTTCCTGGATCCTGGCTATCTGCTGTTCAAGAGTTGCAATACGCTGCAATTTCTCACGTCGCTCAGCTTCAGCAGCCGCAATCGCGGCCAGACGCTCCTGCTCACGCTGTTCGGCGGCTTCTCGCTCCCTGCGCTCTTGCTCGGCGCGTGCTTGAGCCGCAGCGCGCTGACGGGCTTCTTCAGCCTCCCTTTGCGCGCGCACTTGAGCCTCTGCGGCAGCGCGTTCTTCACGGGCCCGCTCTTCGGCAATGGCACTCTCTCTTTCCTGCCTCGCCTGTTCTTGTTCAGCAGCGACTCGGGCCGCTTCTGCGGCGGCCATTTCGGCATCCCGCGCACCCTGCGAACTACAAGCCGCCAAGCCAAGCAGCGATACCAGCACCAAGGCTCGCAAGCTATCTACGCGCTGCAAACGACCGTGAAGTCGTGCGCCACTGTCGCCGTTCTGTAGGTAGAAACTCATAACCAGTTCCTCTTTGTCACGCTGTTTAGTCACGCCGTGTTAATCCAACACAAAATCGTTGTCAGTCATCGATCTACCGACAAAGCCTAAAATCCTGTGCTCAGTCACTATCTAGCGAGCAAAATCGCATGTACTATCGCACGTATAGTATTGGATACTAACGCCAAGCGATTGATTAATAAATTTTTTTCTATAGATATGCGCAAAAATGTCGACTTTGTCATACTTGCAGCCCGGGCTTGTGAATTGCTTCACTCTCAGCTGCCTTCGATAAGAAATCGGCTGCACAGCGCTTATCTCCACTCAGGCTCAGCAAGGTAGCACCCACAGGCTGATGCGCTCACGCACTATGAAATCCAGCAAAATCATTCGCCCAGTGCTTGGCACGCTGGCAGTGCTATTGCTAAGCCTTCCGGTCATTCTGCTCTTGCTGGCTCTACAGGGGCGCCCTGCAGTCAGTGAAGGGCCGGGGCTTACGAGTGAGGAACTGACAAGAATCGAACAACTCCTTGTCAACACCACTCCTCAAGCCCCCGGAAGCGTTGGAATTCATGAAGTCAGCTTTAGCGAGTCCGATATCAATCTACTGCTACGTTATGGTAGCCAGACATTGCGGCTTGAGCCCCATTGGTCTGCGCTGGTTGAGCTCGACAGCAATCAAGTCCATTCGCTGTTGAGCCTGCAATTGATCGCATCAGGACTACCACTTTTCCTGAATCTCGAAGCCGGCTTTGAAGTACGCGACAAGCAACTCCATTTCACACAGTTACGCGCAGGGCGCCTGCCGATTCCGAATTTCCTGCTGCAATATACGCTCAATAGAATGCGTGAGAATCTTGCAACCGCTCATGTCAGTTTTCGGGATATCAACGACATCGTCGCAACCGTTCAGAATGTCAGCGTAGACGAAAATCAGATTCAAATTGCTATGGAGTGGGACCCGCAACTCCTCAGTCAATTCAGCCAGCATGCACAACAGATGTTTGTCAGTGCCGAGGACCAGCAGCGCATTGCCAACTACTACAACGAGATTGGCTTGCTGGCTTCAGCAATGCCCGCTGATCTAGGCGCTGTCTCCCTTAACGCTTTTCTCGCGCCGCTGTTCCGATCAGCGCAAGAGAATTCCCGCAATGGCAGCGATCCAATCGGAGAAAATAGAACCCTGCTACAGGCTCTGGCCATCTATGTAAGTGACGAGAACATTTCACAGCTACTGCAAGCCGACTACAGTCCGATGCCGGAACAGGCGAAATTCATCGAAGTTCGTCTCCATCGCCGTCAGGACCTGGCGAGACATCTGGTCTCCATGGCCGCCATTACTGCGTCAGCAGGTGCAGGCATTGCCGAGATGTTGTCCACCACCAAAGAGGCCTACGACGCTCGTTATCGTAGCGGCTTCAGCTTTTCGGATCTGGCAGCAAACTCTGCCGGCACTCTCTTGGCCAGTTACGCGACTCGGGATATAAACTCGGCTTTGCTGATACAGGAGCGTCTGGCGACTATCACAGAGGAAATGGACTATATGCCTGAGATTGGCAACAATCGCGACGGTTTGTCTGAAGACGATTTCAACGCGCTCTATGCCGACAGAAGCAGCCCGGAATATCAGGCGCGACTGGCTGAAATCGAGCAGCTGATATTGGCCCGTCCCTTGTTTCAGGACTTACCCTGAAACGACTATTCCAGGTCCTCCACAAACGCGCTGCCATGGAACCACTTCTCGACTCTGAAACAAGCCTCCTTAAGCAACAACTTCTCGAGTTACGCACCATGTTGCTAAGCCAGCTGGAAGCAAACTCTGGCGCAGCTGACACAGTAACATTGGATCAGAGCAAAGTCGGAAGAGTTTCGCGCATGGATGCGATGCAGCAGCAACAAATGGCCCTGTCGACGCGAGCAAAAGCAAAGCTGCGTTTGCAGAAGGTCGTGGCTGCGCTCAACGCGATCGAGCAGGACGAATATGGCTATTGCCGCCGCTGTGACGAGGACATCGGCTTCCCTCGACTGCAGGCACAACCGGGAACAGCGCTTTGTTTTAATTGCCAAAATCACAGCGACATGCAACAGTGAGGCGGCTTTAAATCTCGTGCTGCCTGGTGTATAAACCGCCTTCACCCCCGCCAGAGTGACCCTTCATTCAATCGCCATGAGCAAAACGGAACAGCCATGAGCAAGAAAGGCTTTTTTACAACCAATCTCCATTCAGACCGCAAGAGTCAGCCCGAACACGGCGTATTGCACAAAGCTGTGCACCCTTCTGTTGCCTACGGCTACGAAGACGCGCGCGAGCTGGCTGAAGTTTTTCAAGGAAAACGCGCCGGTTACAACTATGGCAGACAGCTGAATCCAACGGTAACGGCTCTGCAAGACCGTATTACGAAGATGGAAGATGGGCATGCCACCGTGGCGTTTGCGACTGGCATGGCCGCTATTGCTGGTACGCTGCTGTCCTTACTGCGCGCAGGCGATCACATCGTCTCAAGTGCTTTCCTGTTTGGTAATACCAATAGCTTCTTTGGCACACTCCAGAATTTTGGCATCGATGTGAGTTTTGTTGATGCGACAGATGCCAACAATGTTGAACAAGCGATCACAGATAAGACTCGCCTGGTATTTGTCGAAACCATCGCCAACCCGGTTACACAAGTCGCTGATTTGAATGCGATCGGTGAACTTTGCGCGCGGGAAAAGCTGATCTACTGTGTCGACAATACAATGACTTCACCGCACTTGTTTTTACCCAAGAGCGTCGGCGCCAACCTTATCGTTAATTCACTGACCAAATACATTGGCGGACACGGCAACGCGCTCGGTGGAAGCATCACTGACACGGGCACTTATGATTGGTCGACCTTCGATAATATCTATGACACCTATAAAAAGGGAGACCCGGTGTCTTGGGGTATCACACAGATCAAGAAAAAAGGCTTACGTGACATGGGTGCGTCTCTGGCGCCAGAAGCTGCTCATCATTTAGCTGTGGGCTCGGAAACGCTGCCACTGAGGCTCGATAGAGCCTGTGCTAACGCGCAGCGACTGGCGGAATTCTGCTCTGCGAGTGACAAGGTCAACAATACCTTCTATCCGGGTCTTTCGAGCCACCCACAACACTCGCGCGCAAAGGACCTGTTCAAAGGTTTCGGTGCGATTTTCAGCATTGACCTGGCCGATGGGCTGGATTGCTTCGAGGTACTCAATCGTATGGATACGGTAGTCTCGTCCAGCAATCTCGGCGATACCCGAACTCTGGCCATTCCCGTCGCACACACCATCTATTTCGAAATGGGTCCAGAGCGACGCGCATCCATGGGAATAGCAGACAGCATGATTCGCTTCTCCGTCGGCATCGAAGACATCGAAGACTTGTTAGCGGATTTCGAGGCCGCACTGCAATCGTGATCAGCATCCTGAATATTTCGGAGCTGGAAGAAGGCACGTCACGCGGCATTGAGATCAATAATCGCTATCTGTTCGCTGTTAAAAAAGATGAGCAGATTTATGTCTATTGGAATCGCTGTCCACACCTGGGCACGCCTCTTGAGTGGGAAGAACATCGCTTCTTAAATCAGGACGGCGCGCTCATCCAGTGTTCAACTCACGGCGCGCTATTCAGGATTGATGATGGGGAGTGCCTCGTGGGTCCCTGCCAGGGAAAGTATTTACAGGCGGTACCATTCACTCTCGTCGAAGACATGATTCAGGTTGAAGACCAACTACTCCAACCTCCTACCATTACCTGAAGGGAGGACTGACCTTACGCTTACAATTCGACGTCCAGCCGACGCGTCAGGCTCAGGGTTGAATTCTCTAGGTCATATTCCACCCCCATAGCCAAGAGCTCCACTCCGCTCTTTGCAGCTTCTCGCAACAGGCGACCATATTCTGGATCAATCTCGTCCGCCGGGCTGACTCTGTCGATGCCCGTGTGTTGCACACAAAAGAAGAGAACTGCCCGCTCACCTTTGCGAGAAACCTCTATGAGTTCCTGCAGATGTTTTTGACCCCGTGTTGTGACTGCATCAGGAAACAGGCCCAAGGCATCACCCACTCCCAAACTGACGTTTTTAACTTCCACATAGCAGTCGGGCTGAGAATCACCTCGGTCGCATTCGTCGTCACATTCACCCTCGCCAGCATCTGACAAGAGCAAGTCGATGCGACTATTTTGCTCACCATAAGGCACTTCAGAACGAATGGTCCGGTAGTTGAGCAGCTCATCCACTTTGCCATGGGAAATCGCCTCATACACTAACTTGTTAGCCAGTGCGGTGTTGATACCCACCAGGTGCATACCATCAACCTCAATAATTTGCCAGGTACCCGGGTATTTTCGCTTGGGATTTGAGGAAAGGCTGTACCATAGTCGGCTGCCTGGAGCCTGACAGTTTTTCATTGAACCAGTATTGGGACAGTGCAGAGTCATCTCTGAACCGTCTTCCAGTTCAACATCCGCGAGAAAACGCTTGTACCGGCGGATTAGCATGGCACCCTGCAAGGGATCGGGAAAATCCATTTCTTAACTCCGACTTATCATTCCGCTGCCTTGTTCCCTCGCGCCAGCACTCGAAATTGCCTTCCTGATTCTCGCTACTCCCTCTCTTAAACTGTCCATATCGGTGGTAAACGCAAACCGAACAAAGCGCTCACTCTGATCAATTCCGAAATCAGTACCAGGTGTGATAGCCACTCCCTGCGTCTCCAGAAGATCTCTGCAGAATAGCTCTGCATTGTCACTGAATTTACTGATGTCAGCGTAAATATAGAATGCCCCATCGACGCTGCGCGGCAAGCCGAAGCCCATTTCCGCTAAGGCCGAAAAAAGAAAATCACGTCGCTCACGAAATGCTTCTCGCCGTGACTCGAAGATTTCCATGCTCTCGGCTTTGAAAGCAGCCAAGGCAGCATGCTGAGCCACTGAGGGCGCTGAGATATAAAGGTTTTGAGCGAGTATATTAGCCTTCGCAGTCAGTTCTTCAGGCACCACGATCCAACCCAGCCGCCAACCCGTCATACCGAAGTATTTGGAAAAACTGTTAACCACAATCGCATTGCCATCGATTTCCAGTACGCTGGGAAGATCGTCGACATAATGAAGGCCGTGATAGATTTCATCCACCAGAAGATGCAGCTTACTCTCTCTCGACCAGCTACTAATCTCCGCCAACTGGCTACGCGTCAATATCGTCCCTGTAGGGTTCGAAGGGGACGCCAGCCAGACTCCTTTGGTCTTGTCAGTTCGTGCAGCTTTAAGTCTGTTGAGCGAAGGCTGGTAGTGCTCTTCTGCATTCACTGGGAGCATACGAGGCACACCGTCCAGTAGCGTGATGAAATTGCGAACACAGGGATAGGCAGGATCAGGTAACAGAATTTCGTCACCTGGGGCAACGAGCAAATGGGCGAGCAAAGTCAGCCCCGCACTGGCGCCTGGAGTAATAAGTATTCTTTCAGCAGGGATGCTTACGCCATAGCGACTCTCGTAGTGATTCGCGATTTCCTTTCTCAGCCGTGGAATGCCCGGTGCTGGTGTGTAGCGTGTGTGCCCGGCATCGAGCGCCTGCTTGGCCGCGTCAATAATGGGTTGCGCGGTAACAAAGTCCGGCTCACCCACTTCCATGTGTATGACATGCCGCCCCTCTGCCTCCAGCTCTGCGGCGCGATGCATGACCGTCATGACACGAAACGGATTTACTCGATTCAGCTTTTCTGGAATTGAAGGCAGGTTTGAATCCATATCTGATAGCAAGGTCTGAGGAGATTCTGGAGGCATTACAAATTCCCGACTGATTTATAGTCCTTTTTATAGTCCTTCCATACGCCAGGGACGAGCAATATAGCAGACAAGCCCCTGAAAATGGGCCTCTTCAATTCACTCTTTTTTATGGCATCGGGATAAATAATCTGGTAGCTTACCCAGCTTTCTGAAAACTGAGGCCCGGAAATTCGGCTCAAAATAGCAAATTTTGGGGCTCAGCGGGACGGAGATCAGTCTCGGTCCACCTATGTAATCTATGCATTGCATGCAAAGTAACTGATAACTGCGGCCAGCGTGGCTTGCTTGTTTGCAAAGCCGGCACCGACAAGCGCCGGACGCAGGGCTTTAAGAGGCATTCACTATCATGTCCAACGCACAAAGCACCGCTTCTCAACCGGTTCTCAAGAATTTCGTTCCTTACAAACCCAAAAAGGGTGAAGAGTATATGAACGAGAAGCAGCGGGAGCACTTCAAGAAAATTTTGTTGAGCTGGCGAGAGCAACTCATGCAGGAGGTTGACCGTACGGTTCACCACATGCAGGACGACGCTGCGAACTACCCTGACCCCGCCGACCGTGCCACTCAAGAAGAAGAATTCAGTCTGGAACTTCGCACTCGCGACCGTGAGCGTAAATTGATCAAGAAGATCGATAGCACCATTGAGGCTATTGCTCAGGACGATTACGGTTTTTGCGAATCTTGTGGAATTGAGATCGGAATTCGCAGACTCGAAGCTCGACCCACCGCCAATAAGTGTATCGACTGCAAAACGCTTGATGAGATCAAAGAGAAACAGCTGGGTAGCTAAGTGTCGGCTTTCTGACCCCTGGCTATTTCCTCTTAACTCCTGACTCAGCGCTTCTTCGAATCACCGGATGTCGCGCTTTCAGTCAGGCTGCTGACAGAAGTGTGAACGATTGGTTTCTCAGACACACCCCCGACCTTCGCTCAATGCGCTGAACTCGCCAATGGGTCTGCATGACAGTATCCACCTCAGCATCCGGCAACTCCCTCGATAGCTATCGAGGTCGATTCGCACCCTCCCCCAGCGGACCACTGCACATGGGTTCGCTTCTCGCTGCAGTAGCAAGCTTTCTCGATGCTCGCGCCAACAAGGGGGTATGGTTGTTACGCATGGAAGACCTCGACCCACCTCGAGAACCTGAAGGCGCTGCTGACCAAATATTGCATCAACTTGAAAGCCTGCAGTTACTTTGGGATGAACGGGTTTTATACCAGAGCACGCGCCTGGATGCGTATCAGACTGCACTGGAAGAGCTGCGTGCCAAAGACTTGTGCTTTCAATGCACCTGTACTCGTCAACGACTGAAAACTCTCGCCGGTGTTTACGATGGGCATTGCAGACCATTCGGCGCAGATGCTCACTCTCAAAAATCCAGACCATCTGCCACCAGATTACGCGTAACTGATCAAACCTGTACTTTCACTGATCGCATACAAGGCGAATACTCTCAACATTTGTTATCTGAAGTCGGCGACTTTGTGATTAAACGCAAAGACGGTTTATTTGCCTATCAGTTGGCGGTGGTCGTAGATGACGAAGAGCAGGAAATTACTGACATAGTGCGCGGCTACGATTTGCTCGATTCAACACCTCGGCAACTCTATCTACAGGAATCACTCGGATACGGGCGTCAGCGCTATGCACACTTCCCAGTCATCATCAATAGCGAAGGACAAAAGCTAAGCAAGCAACATTTTGCACCTGCAATTGACCCAGTTAAAGGATGTGAACTGCTGCTTTCTGCCTTGCATTATCTGGGACAGAATCCTGACCCCACCCTTGCAGGCAGCGATTGTGAGACTGTACTTAACTGGGGAATTGAGAACTGGGATATACAGGCCGTACCCAAGTTGGCTAGTATTCCTGAGTCTGAGTTGTACAGCGGGAACTGACTAAACAACAAATCATTTCGCTGACGTTTCCGGTTCAACATGGTTCAGCTCACATGGTTCAGCAAAATAATACGCCAAACATTCACTTGATCTGCGGCTAGACAATCAGTATGTACATTCCTCGATACATATTAACGCTACTTATCATCATCTATCTTTTATTCCTGATGAGTGTTGACTGGATTAATCAACCAGACGGAGCCTGGTACAGACCATTTTTTGTAGGCTTTCTCGTCGTCTGCTTTGCAGCGTGGACGCACCGCCGAAACGACAGCGATGAATTTTGAAATAACAACTCTGCTGGCTCTCGGCTGTGGCTATTTGGCTTTGCTCTTCGCGCTTGCCTATGCAACAGATCGAGGATTGATCCCGGAACGTATCGTACGCCATCCGCTGGTGTATGTACTTTCTCTCGGAGTCTTTGCCAGCGTGTGGTCTTACTACACCTCTATTGGCAACGCATTGCGGGATGGCTATGGCTATCTGGCTCCGTCAATAGGAATTTCCCTGGCGTTTTTATTTTCGCCCATGCTATTAAAGCCTCTGTTGGAGCTAACCAAGACTTATCAGCTCAGTTCGCTCGCTGATCTGGTTGCCTTCAGATACCGTTCTCCCTGGGCCGGAACTGCGACTACACTGGTCACGCTGATCGGCGTCACTCCGCTTATCGCCCTCCAGATCAGAGCCGTGGCCGACAGCGCCAATCTTCTTTCAGTCCAGGTCAGTGAGAGCGCATTGGCCTTCTCTTTCTGTGTATTGATCACTGCATTCGCAATCCTGTTTGGAACTTCACAGCGGACAGGGCGTACCCGACATGACGGCCTGATAATGGCCATCGCCTTTGAATCGCTGGTTAAACTGCTCGCGTTTTTAATAGTTGGGCTATTTGCCGTTCTTGTTGGATTCGGAGGCTTTGACAACCTGGATATTTGGCTGCAAAGCCAACCTGAGCTATTAAACAGCCTGAAAGATACTGATTATTTCAGCTCCTTCCATGTGCTAGCCTTATTGTTCTTCGCCGCTGCTGTCGCCCTGCCACACATGTTCTATGTCACGTTCAATGAGAATAACGATCAGAGAGCGCTCTCGTTCGCCAGCTGGGGATTACCACTCTATTTTCTCTTGATCGGCTTGCCTGTGCTGCCAATTTTATGGGCCGGACTGCAAGCAGGTGCCAGCGCTCCGGTCGAATACTTTCCAGTGCTCGTTGGCGCAGCCTACGGTTCAGACGTGGTCACCATCATCGGCTATCTCGGCGGACTCTCGGCAGCGAGTGGCTTGATCATTGTGATCACGCTGGCGCTATCCAATATGTGCCTCAATCATTTGATACTACCCATTTCTCAACCGTCGGCAAATCAGGATATTTATCGCTGGCTGATCTGGCGTAGGCGAGCATTGATCACCGCATTGATTTGGGCAGGCTTTCTCTTTCACTTCATTCCAGATGAGCGGACTGGCATTCAGATCACTGGAACCATAGCTTTCACCGCGTGCCTGCAGTTTCTCCCTGGCATACTTGCTATCCTGTATTGGCCTCAAGCAAACAAGAATGGCTTTCTAACAGGTTTGGTAGCAGGTGTAGGGATCTGGTTTCTCTTTCTGTTTATCCCACTGTTTCTGGACAGCGACAGCAGATCACTGGTATCGCTAAATTGGCGTGAAATCGCTGCATTGTCTTTGATTGTTAATAGCCTGCTGTTTGTCTGCGTATCACTCTTCAGCAATACCTCAGACGAAGAGCGCAGTTCTGCAGACGTTTGCGCGCTGGACACAATCAAACGGCGCAAACGTAGTGGACTAGTGGCGAAATCGCCGAATGAGTTCATCAAGAGCCTGAGCAAGCCCTTAGGTGAGAGCACCGCCACCCGCGAAGTGAATCAGGCACTTCAGGATCTGGGATTAGATGCCGGAGACAGGAGGCCATTTTCCCTGCGCCTGTTGAGAGCGCGCATCGAAGCAAACTTGTCTGGCTTGCTGGGCCCTTCTATAGCAAGAGAGTTAATTGATGGCTACCTGCCTTATGCCATCGTTTCCCAACACGGCAGCTCCGACCTGACCGTTATTGAGCGACGCATCGAGTCTTATCGCAGCAATCTCTCGGGGATGGCGGCCGATCTGGACAACTTGCGACGCTATCACCGACAGATATTGTTAGACCTGCCCCTTGGAGTTTGCTCGCTCTCCTATGACAATGAGATCGTGATGTGGAATCGAGCTCTCGAAAAGATCACAGAGATCGATGCAGGAGAAGTTGTGGGGTCACAGGTTTCAGACTTGCAGGAGCCTTGGCTTTCTCTGCTGAATAACTTCCTCGATGAAGATTCTGATCATTCGTACAAACATTACTTCGAAATAAATGGCAATAAAAAAGCCGTCAATCTGCACAAGGCACAGATCGAACAAACAGATGCCCTGGATTCCAGTCACGAAGGCATCATTATTCTTATCGAAGATATTACTGAAACTGAAATCCTTGAAGCCGGACTTACCCATAGCGAACGGCTTGCCTCGATTGGTCGACTCGCTGCCGGTGTTGCACACGAGATTGGCAACCCAATCACAGGAATCGCCTGTCTCGCTCAGACTATTCGAGATGAATTCGATAACGATGAAATCAGTGGACTGGCCGAACAAATCGTCGAACAAACAGACCGCACCTCTCGAATTCTTCAATCATTGGTTAACTTCGCACACTCGGGAACCAGCAAAACAGAGCACGAAAATGAGGTAGTCTCTGTAGAAGAGTGCATGGACGAGGCAAAAACTCTGGTCTCTCTGGACAAGAAGGCCAAAGAGGTCAACATTGAACTGTATTGCGACCCCAGGGCGAAGATTCGTGGCGATGCGCAACGTCTACTACAGGTGTTAGTCAACTTGATAAACAACGCCCGTGACGCCAGCCAGGCCAATAGCACCATTGCAATGCGCGCGGTGGTTGAAGGAGAGTTTGTGCGCCTTTCTGTGAGCGATGAAGGAATTGGCATCCCTGCCGCCATCAAAGACAGAGTATTCGACCCCTTCTTTACTACCAAGGAAGCCGGCGAAGGCACAGGACTAGGTCTATCTCTGGTCTTCAGCATAGTAGAAGATTTGAAGGGAGAAATTGATATAATCAGTCCTGTAGACCAAAATCGAGGCTCTGGAACCGAGGTCATCCTCCGTTTTCCTGCACTCAGTGACTCAGAAGTAGACAATGCCAATGCTTTTGACGCGAACTGAGAGCCAGGTGTGAGTATTGCAGAAGACATCGTAGTCAGAGTAGCGCTAGAGAATTTTGAGTAACAAGTTGGAAGTATGAATCAGGTACTTGTAGTAGAAGATGAAGCGGTCATCCGCAGCGCTCTAAGGCGCTTGCTTGAGCGACACGACTATCAGGTTAGCGAAGCTGCTTCGGTCAAGGAATCGCTGGACAACTTTGACATGAATACCTTCGATGTCATTATCAGCGATTTGCGCCTCCCCGGTGCGCCTGGCACGGACCTGATCAAAGCCACCAAGACGCCTGTTCTGATCATGACCAGTTATTCCAGCATTCGCTCGGCTATCGATTCCATGAAGATGGGCGCGGTCGACTATATCGCCAAACCATTCGAACACAATGAGATTATTGAGACGGTCTCTCGCATCGTTCGAGAGAATAGCAAACAGGAAAGAACCGATAGCGCTGAAGACGATGCAGTAGAGCCACCTGTCCACGGCATGATTGGCAGCTGCCCACAAATGATGGAGCTGTTTCGTCGCATCCGCAAAGTTGCGCAAACCAATTCCACTGTGCTGATCAATGGTGAGTCTGGTACCGGCAAGGAGCTGGTCGCGAAAGCTATTCACAACCTGAGCGAACGGAAAAATCAGGACATGATCTCTGTGAACTGCGCCGCCATTCCTGAAAATCTTATTGAGTCGGAACTATTCGGTCATGAGAAAGGCGCATTCACCGGCGCAACAGCCACCCGGACTGGATTAGTCGAGGCGGCCAACGGCAGCACGCTTTTTCTCGATGAAATTGGCGAGCTCCCCCTCGAAGCACAGGCTCGATTACTGCGAGTATTGCAAGAAAACGAGATTCGAAAAGTGGGTTCAGTGCAGTCCAAGAAAGTCGATGTGCGTCTCGTCGCTGCCACCCATCGCGACCTTAAACAACTCGTCGAAGATCAGCAATTTCGTGAAGATCTCTACTACCGTATTAATGTGATGACACTACTCATTCCGCCCTTAAGAGATAGGGGCAATGACATTCTCGAACTTGCCGATGCGATATTGCAGCGCACCTGCAAACGATTAAAAACTCCCATGCTGCAATTTAGCAACAGCGCCAGCAAGGCCATCGCACGATACAGCTGGCCAGGGAATGTCAGAGAGCTTGAAAATGCCATTGAGCGAGCAGTTGTGCTTGCGGAATCAGACACAATCGGTGAAGAATTGCTCGCTATCGATACGGAAGCAAAAATTGTCGAGATCAGCAACGAATCTGGCGACGATAGTGCCCGGCCTGACGAGACCGTGGAGGAACTGTCACTCGAGGATTACTTTCAACGTTTCGTGCTAGAGCACCAAGACTCCATGAATGAGACGCAACTTGCCAAAAAACTCGGGATAAGCCGCAAGTGCTTATGGGAGCGTCGCCAACGCTTCGGAATTCCCCGCAAGAAAAAGCAAGAGCACTAGGCGGTACTAAAATTCTCTCGCACCCCGCTCGAGCTGGCTAATACGATCGTGTGCGGACCTCTCAGCGCTTAGCATCCGCATCGTCTGAACCCCATTATTTATGTGGAAATAGCCCTGTAACCGATAGCACGGTGCCTCTCTTATCCAGCCATCCCAGCCCATCAAGAGCTGCCGTGGGGGAATTTTTACAATTTGTAATATTTGTTACTGCTACCCATCTACACACTTTTCAGAGAAATTAAGTAACAGATATGTGAGCTTTCCGCCTTCGTAATCACCCTCAAAAATCATATCTTATTGTTTTTAAAGAACTTTAATTTGTTGGCACAGTTAATGCTCTAGTAGTTGAGAATAATAACAATAAATAACAATAATAATTTTAAATAAAAACAAAAATAGCATTACTGAGTTTTACGACTAAGGTTAGTGCAATAAATAATAAAAGGCTGGGTTTGACGCCTGTAGTGTGACCAGATTGGTTACCGGTTCAAATCACCGCCTGAGGCTTATGCGGCGCCGCGTTGGCACCCAATTAAGAAAAATAATAGATAGATAACCAATAGTAATAACAATAATAATTATATGACTTCCGGTAGGGGGGTGGTGAAAACCACCCCCCTATTTGTTTGTGTGGTTTGTGGTAATTGTTTATAGCATTCGTTTGTGCTTTCTATCTCTGAACTATCTGCGAAGATTATTCGCACTGTACATGCGGCTCCTTGAGCATACACAGCTCACTCTGCTACTGATCTAGTGCAGAAGACTCAACCTTAATCCGACCCACCCTTTTTCGCTCGCCCCTGGTGCTATCTGAGGTCAAGGCTTCTTATTCCAATTTGCCGAGCACCGTGTATCATGCCCTTGCTAATCATTCTTCAGCGCTGGCGTAGGCTTGCCCACGCTACACCTGTTCAACGTAGGACAATATCAGCACTCAATGACTGCGATCGACCAATTGAAGGGTATTGAAAAGGCTACCTTCATTTCCAGAGATGAGCACAACATCTCTCGCAAGCACATCTCCCCTAACGCACTAAAAGTCCTGTATCGATTGAGTGAAAACGGCTATGCCGCCTTAATCGTAGGTGGTGGCGTTCGCGATCTCCTGCTTGAGAAAAATCCCAAAGACTTCGACGTAGCAACCGATGCCACACCGGAAGAAGTTCGCGACCTGTTCAGAAATGCAAGAATCATCGGTCGACGTTTCAAGATCGTTCATATTCGCTTTGGCAGGGAGATCATAGAAGTCACGACGTTCCGTGCTCCACATTCAGCCAGCAAACAAGTGGACAAAACGGCCACGCGAAAACAAATTCAGGGCTTGGACTCTGCACATACAAGCGACGGCATGATACTTCGTGACAATGTCTACGGCGCCATTGATGAAGACGCAATGCGTAGAGACTTCACCGTCAATGCTCTCTACTACACGATAGATGGCTTCAGAGTTATCGACTTTTGCAATGGCAGTGAAGACCTCAACGCAAAACAGATTCGCATGATCGGTGACCCTGTGGAGAGATACAAAGAGGATCCGGTTCGCATGCTGAGAGCAATTCGCTTCTCAGCCAAGCTGAATTTCGAAATAGAACCCTCAACCGCAGCACCGATTCCGGAATTGGCCGAGCTACTTGAGTCCATCTCACCCGCTCGACTGTTTGATGAGACAATCAAACTACTGACCTGTGGCAACTCAGAAGATGCTTTCACCTTAGCCCGAACGACAGGACTGGGTGCGTTTCTGTTCACCCCGACATTCGATGCCCTCGACGTCTGCGCCGAGCACCATGCACATCTGGTTACCTTGGCACTTCGCAATACTGATGAAAGACTCTCCGTTGGCAAGTCGGTTACTCCCGCCTTTCTTTTCGCAGCACTGCTCTGGCCAGTACTCCAACTGCGAATGCAACAGGAAAATGCGAATGGACCGGGCAGTCACCTGACTTACCACCAAATAGCTAACGACGTGATTCTCGAACAACTCGACTTCACAGCAATTCCCAAGCGCTTTTCTATTGGTAGCAAAGAGATCTGGGACCTACAGCAGCGTCTGCAGCGTCGCAGCAAAAGAGCGGTTCTAAGCGTATACAATCATCCCAAATTTCGTGCTGCATACGACTTCCTTCTGCTTAGAGAAGACGCAGGAGAGGACCTCGGCGGAATTGGCAAATGGTGGACCGAGTTTCAAAACAGTGATAGAAACCAGCAAGACGAGTTGCTTGCAGCACTTTCAAATACTGACAAGCGCCGGCGTCGCCGCAGAAAACCCAGAAAAACAGGAAACAAGCCGTGACGGAATTATCGGCATCGAATCCGGGGCAACCCAGATACATCGCAGTTGAAGGGCCTATCGGTGTTGGCAAGACCAGCCTCAGTAAAAGATTGGCTGATACTTTCAATTACGATTTGTTATTGGAAAAAGCCGAGGAAAACCCTTTTCTTGAGCGCTTCTACCAAGATCCGGCGAGACACGCACTTTCAACTCAGCTGTTTTTCCTGTTCCAACGCACACAGCAAATTCAGGAATTGCGCCAGGATGATCTATTCAAACCGGTTCGTGTTGCAGATTTTCTGATTGAGAAAGACAGGCTGTTTGCCCAACAGAACCTGGATAGCGATGAATACGAACTCTATCTGAATGTTTACCGCCACCTCACCATTGACGCGCCGACACCAGATTTGGTGATCTACCTGCAGGCTCCCAGCAATGTGCTTTTAAACAGAATTCGCAAGCGTGGTATCGCTGCTGAACAGCACATAGAGCCGCAGTATCTAGAGAATCTCAATCAGGCTTACACTGACTTCTTTCATTTTTATAATCAATCTTCCCTCTTGATCGTGAACAGCGCAGAGATAGATTTGGTAAATAACGACAGCGACTATCAGCAGCTTGTGGAGCACATTGTTTCGGTGCCTGGTGGAACCCACTACTTCAATCCACGGCCTTCGCTGATCTAGGATCATAGTGTTTGCTTTACCCTTGCCCTCCTCGCTAATGGGCGTACACTGCACGATTCTTACGTTATGGCTTTGCCAACGATAGAGTTCGAATAGCAAGACACAGCAAAGCCACCAAACAGACAGAAAACAGGAAATACCCGACAGAGACGAGCAATGAGTGCGCAAAGCAGCAAAAAAAGCACAACCATCACTACCCTGCAGAAACTCAAGCAGGCAGGCGAAAAATTTACCTGCCTGACTGCTTACGATGCTTGTTTTGCCACGATTTTGGGCAATGCCGGCGTAGAAGTTATATTGGTGGGCGATTCACTTGGCATGGTATTGCAGGGCCACGACAGTACCTTGCCAGTCACCATGGATGACATGGTCTACCACATGAGCTGTGTCAAGCGCGGCAATGCCGGTGCGCTACTGATGGGAGACCTTCCCTTCATGAGCTATGCATCTGAAACCCAGACGCTGGAAAATGCAGCCAAGCTCATGCGTGCGGGCGCCCAAATAATAAAGCTTGAAGGAGGCGCCTGGATCGCCGATACCACCCGCTCCCTGGCCGAGCGTGGCATCCCAGTTTGCGCACACATGGGACTGACTCCGCAATCAATAAACCGCATCGGCGGCTTCCATGTTCAAGGTAGAGATCCAAACCAGGCTCAGTCGATTATTGAGGAAGCACTGATTCTCCAAAATGCCGGTGCCAGTATTCTGCTTCTGGAGTGTGTGCCCAGAGAGCTCGGAAAACGAGTGAGCGAGGAACTGGAGATTCCAGTAATTGGCATCGGCGCTGGTCCCGACACCGACGGCCAGATCATGGTACTTCATGACGTCTTGGGCGTATCCCCTATCACACCAAAATTCGTCAAAAATTTCTTGCTGGAATCACAAAATGGTATTCCTGGCGCTATTGAAGCCTATGTCGCTGCAGTTAAAGATCAATCTTTCCCAGCAGAAGAACACTGCTTCAACTAACTCAGTACCGACTCGCTATTCAATAACAGATTCATAGCACATGGAATTCTGCACCGATAAAGAGTCATTGCGCACATTGCTTGCCACGCAAAGACAAGAAGGCAAAACTATTGGGTTGGTACCCACCATGGGTAATCTTCATGCGGGCCATATGAGCCTTGTCAACGCAGCCAAAAGCCAATGTGATTTTGTGATCAGCACAATATTCGTTAATCCCTTGCAATTCGGAGCCAACGAGGATCTCGATACCTATCCACGAACACTCGATGCCGATTTAGAGCTATTGAAGCAACACGGGTGCAGCGCGGTTTTTGCTCCAGCCGTCGAAGAAATGTTCGGCAATGACACGACGCAACAAACGTCGATTCATGTTCCCGTGGTGTCCGAGAATTTTTGCGGATCTAGTCGTCCAGGGCATTTTGACGGGGTAGCGACTATCGTATGCAAACTGTTCAACCTTACTAGCCCTGACGCTGCATTCTTTGGTTTAAAGGACTATCAGCAATTCCTGGTGATAAGAAAGCTCGTCAAAGACCTGGCGATTCCGATTGAAATCCATGGCATCGAAACAGTGCGTGAAGCTTCCGGACTGGCGATGAGCTCCAGAAACAATTATCTCAACGAAGCAGAGAAAGACTCCGCTGCCTCGATATATGCCAGTCTCAGGCAAACGGCAGAAGCTATACGTTCAGGGGACAAAGATTTCGACAGGCTCGCAGACCAGGCCAAAGAACGCATGCGAAGCGCTGGCCTCAAGCCGGATTATTTTGCAATCTGCAGGGCTGATGACTTGCGACTCGCGACATCGGCGGACACCAATCTGGTTGTACTGGCTGCCGCCTATATAGGCTCGGGTCGTCTTATCGACAATCTGAGGGTAGTACTTTGAGTGTTGCTGCATTGCTGGACTCGTAGTCGCTCTACTATTCCTCGCTCGACTGCCTTCTCCCTGCTGGACCGCCCTCTCCTTGCTCGACTACCTGCAGCTGACCTCAGCGTAATTCCTGGCCAAGTTGAGTCAGCAACGAGCTTTAAGGCATACTGTGCGCGCACTTTGCCCGTATCCGTAATTTTCAGTAGCAGCCCAGATCTTGCCTGCAAGTCGCACCAGACACCAATCCCAGGCCACAGGAAGTACTAATGTCTGAGAACAAAACTTATCCAGTTAGTGAAGAGACTGCGCAGCGCAGCCATTTAAACCGGGATCAGTACGAGAAGCTCTATCGACAATCCATTGAAAGCCCCGACGAATTTTGGGCCGAACAGGCCGGAGAGTTTCTCTACTGGCACCAGCCCTGGCGCAAGGTACAGAGTGGCGATTTCGCCGCCGCCGACGTGCATTGGTTTGAAGGCGGAAAGCTCAACGTTTCCTACAATTGCATCGATCGCCACCTGGAGAAGCGTGCGCAACAAACCGCCATCATCTGGGAAGGCGACGAGCCCAGTGATGATGCAAAAATATCCTATCAGGAACTTCACGAACAAGTCTGCCGACTGGCCAATGCACTGAAATCGCGCGGCGTCAGCAAGGGAGATCGTATTTGCATCTACATGCCGATGGTTCCCCAGGCTGCCTATGCGATGCTCGCCTGCGCGAGAATCGGAGCAATACATTCTGTTGTATTTGGCGGTTTTTCTCCTGAATCTATCAAGGACAGAATTCTGGATTCAGACTGTCAGACTGTCATTACCGCTGATGAAGGTGTGCGCGGCGGGCGCATCATACCTTTGAAGGCAAATGTCGATCAGGCGTTAGAGCAGTGTCCTAACGTGCATTCTGTGTTCGTAGTCAAACGCACAAACGCGAAGATCGCCTGGAACGACGATCGCGATGTTTGTTATCACAAGGCAACCGAGGCTGCTGCAACAGAATGCGAGCCAGAATTAATGGATGCCGAGGATCCGCTTTTTATTTTGTACACCTCAGGCTCAACGGGTAAACCGAAGGGAGTAATGCATACCACTGCTGGATATTTGCTTGGAGCAGCCATTACTCACAAGTATGTCTTCGACTACCATGACGGTGATATCTATTGGTGCACAGCTGACGTTGGCTGGGTGACTGGTCACTCGTACATTGTCTACGGGCCTTTGGCGAACGGGGCTGTGACGCTGATGTTTGAAGGTGTTCCTACCTACCCGGACGCGTCTCGATTCTGGGAGGTCATCGATAAGCATCAGGTCAATATTTTTTACACGGCACCAACCGCAATTCGTGCATTGATGTCCGCGGGCAATGAACCGGTCACAAAGACATCACGCCAATCCTTGAGATTATTGGGTTCGGTCGGTGAGCCAATCAACCCAGAGGCTTGGGAATGGTATTACCAGGTTGTAGGTGAACAGCGATGCCCTATTGTTGATACCTGGTGGCAAACAGAGACTGGCGCCATCATGATCACCCCTATTCCTGGAGTCGCTCCCCTGAAACCTGGATCCGCAACGCTGCCTTTTTTTGGTGTTAGTCCCGCATTACTGGATGCCAACGGCAACGTTCTCGAAGGCGCCAATGAAGGGAATCTGGTCCTCACACAGAGTTGGCCGAGCCAGATTCGTACCGTGTATGGCGATCATCAACGCTGTATCAATACTTACTTCTCGACCTATCCTGGCTACTACCTAACCGGGGACAGTGCGCGACGGGATCATGACGGCTATTACTGGGTAACTGGCCGAGTCGACGATGTGATCAACGTCTCCGGACATCGACTGGGGACCGCAGAGATAGAAAGCGCTCTGGTTTTGCACGAAAAAGTGGCCGAAGCTGCAGTAGTTGGCTACCCGCATGACATTAAGGGCCAGGGAATCTATGCCTATGTCACGCTGATGAGTGGAGAGCCCGAATCAGAAGAACTGCGCAAGGAGCTCGCTCAATTCGTAGGCAAGGAGATTGGCGCATTTGCCAGGCCCGAGATCATTCAATTTGCCCCCGGCTTGCCAAAAACCCGGTCGGGAAAAATTATGCGCCGTATACTGCGCAAGATTGCTGCGGACGAGCTGGAGAATCTTGGGGATACCACGACTCTGGCTGACCCATCGGTGGTTGAGCAATTGATAGAAAACCGCGCGAACCGCGCGAGCTAACACTTCGAACAACCGCTTTGCGTAAGCAAAAGGGAGACTGACCGCAGGCCATGTCCAAGTATTTTGCTACTGTCGAATGGCAGCTTTCCGGGGAAAGTTTTCTGACTGGAAAATACTCCCGCCTGCATGAGTGGCGCTTCGACAATGGTACAAGAGTAGATGCTACTGCTTCACCACACATCGTGCCTACGCCTTGGACAGATGGCAGCTTTGTGGATCCGGAAGAGGCGTTTGTCGCCTCACTTTCTTCCTGCCATATGCTCTTTTTCTTATCGTTTGCAGCGAAGCAAGGTTTGCTCGTCAAGAAATACACAGATACAGCGAGCGGCGTTCTGGCTGATCGAGGTGACGGGAAGTTGGCTATGACAGAAGTTGAGCTTAATCCGGTCATAATCCCCGGCGAAGGGATTACGTTGGATAGAAAATTACTCGATTCCATTCATCACGCAGCACATGATCAGTGTTTCATTGCGAACTCGGTCAGCACCAAGTTGACTATAAACCTCGATGCCCAGAATTTACTCGAGAACCTCGAATAATAATCTTAAATGAGTCCCAAGATATTGTTGACTGCCAACCTGGAAAGCTCAATGCTTTTTCGCTTTCTACGCCATGCGTCAAGCATGTTCCCTCTCAGTCTTCAGGGCATATTGACTCTCGGACTCACTACTTACGCTCTTCGCCGCTACGCCTATGGATCCCAGGATTTAGTGGTATTTGCGATCGGCATCTGCGCATTGGCAATTCTGGTTTTTTCTCTGTTCTGCACCATCGTCAGTGGAGTGCTCGTTCAACGACGAATCCATCGTAAGATTGAACAGCACGCCGCTGAGTCCAGCCGCTTGCAACTGGAAGCTGGCTTTCCCAATGAATCCGGATTTCAGCTTTCGACACTTAACTACTTTCCGCTGATCAGACTCAGCTGGAAAGCCTCCTATCCTGATCTGATCGAAACACGAATCAGGGTCACGATGGACAACGAAGGCAATACGCTGTTGCGCGAAGAACTGCTTCCGCACCGACGATTTCTCAGTGACTCAATGCAAAGGCAGTTTACGGTTTCCGACGTCCTGGGTTTTGCTCGTTATACCTGGCGAGAAACTGAACGCTGTGAGTACTTGTGCTTGCCTCAGATGAATACTCTCAAACAGTTGCCTCTATTGCGCTCTATGACAGCAGAGGACGGCATGCCTGATCCAGGCGGTAGCCCCGAAGGAGACCGTATGGAAATTCGCCGCTATGCTCCTGGCGATTCTGTGCGCGACATCATGTGGAAGGCGTACGCCAGAAGTGGCCAACTCAATGTACGGCTAGCAGAGAAAAGTGTTTTCCACAGTCAACGCACCCTCGCCTATCTACTGAGTAGCAAGCATGACGAGGCTGCGGCAGCAACTGCACGCGTGGCCTTGCAACGAGGAGTCTTTGGCGAAGACTGGCTGTTTGGAGCGGATGGAAGCCGAGACGAAAGCTCAGACCTTACCGACGCCCTGCGCGTGGTTGCAGCATCACGAGCAGTGGATAGAGAACATCCCTATGGCCTTGATAACTTTCTTCAAGCGCAGTCTATGACCGGAGCGAGCCACTGCATCGTCTTCGCCGCTGCAGAGCGAGGAAGTAAGTTTCAGCGCCTGCTGAGCACTCTTCAGAACCACCCTGGGCGCATATCCCTGATTCTCGCGGTAGACGCCCTCAGCGAAAATATCAGCTCTTCTTTGTGGCGGCGAATACTGATGAAATCCCCTGGAAAAGATGCAAATTCGCTCGAATATGAGATAAAAAAGGCAGATTTGATTGGCATATTGACCGATTTGAGCCACTTTGTAGAATCTGTATTAGTTATCGAACGCCGGACTGGTTTGTGCTTTGATGAAAGACTGCGAAAGGTTTGAATTCCAGAAAATCAGTCTGTTGAGTAATAGACAAGAGTAGGAATCAAGAATGCGCTTTGCGTCAGCGACCGATACACAACAATCTGTCTCAGCAGTGTCTGCTCCTGGGCTGTTGCCGATCCTGTTGAAGGCAGTAATTCTAGGTCTCAGCTTTTGGCTGTTGAGCCTCCCTCTCACTGGCAATAGTGGCTCTAATGCGGCGCTTGCCGGGGTTTTGCTCGGCATCGCCGGCTATCATCGTTTTGCCTATCGCCCATTTATTACTGGAATGCGTAGCTCGGCACTACTCTCAGCTACCCTGCTGCTATTGTTCTTGGGTCTTACTGTCGCCAGCAGATTAAGCTATTCAACAGTCGCTGCGAATTTTCTCGGACCGATTAGTGCATACAGCAGCAGTGAGTTTGTCCGCTGGTTCAGCATCGCTTTCAGTTCAAGTTGGGCGTTGCGGATCCTGGCTGACAGGTTCAGCTTTGGTGGGATCATTGAAATTCTCTTCGTTGCTATCGCCATTGTTATAACCTTAGCCGCTCATCGCAATGGCATGATCAATCGACCATTCCTGTTAGGTGATTTCGCGATTACGCGCGGTATCGATCCTTCCACGATTTTGCTTGTGTTTGGTTGCACTGCTGTCCTGGCACTCTCAGCGTTGCTTATTGTGGAGCAAAACCTGCGTCGCTTGCCCTATCACTTTCTTGTGCTCGGTCTGCTTTGCTTGTCTCTGGTCGGCTATGTTCAGTTTTTTGGCCTGCCTACTCCGCAGCTAACGAATGACCTCGGATTAACCGGGCAGGCGAATAATGGCAGCGGAAATGCGAGTGAAAATCCATTTCGTGATGGCGAGAATAACACCGACGACAAGGAAGCCCCTGTCGCGGTTGTGGTATTTCGGGACGACTACGAACCCTTAAATGGTTCGTACTACTTCCGCGAATCTGCCTACTCCCAATTCAATGGCACTATGCTCGATTTCACATCAAGAACCGACATGGATCGCGACCTGATTGAGCACTTCACCAGTAGTAGAGCTGACGCAGAGTTATTACCAGGCGCTGAAGATCAACGACGCCAGGTTCGTACCAGTATCGGGATGCTGGTCGCGCATCGGTCGCCATTTGGCCTGGAGAGCCCAATCGCCTACGAGAACACGCCCAACCCCAATAATCTTCGCTTTAAACGAACCTATGACAGTATCTCGTTGGCTCCGGAATATGAGTTCGAATATCTACTCGGTAGAGAATTGGGTAGAGCCGACTGGTCAGAAGAAGTCTGGCAAGAGTATCTTGAATTACCAGATGATCCTCGCTATGCCGTTCTGGCCGAACAACTGATTGCCAACTTGCGTCCACAGTATGCCGATGATGCCTTCGCGAAAGCTTGGGCTATCAAGAGCTATCTGGATGAGAACGGCATCTACAGCCTGCGCAATGAACATGCCTACGAAACAGATCCAGCAGCCTCATTCTTGTTTGGTGATTTGACAGGCTATTGTATGCACTTTGCCTTCGCTGCGACTTATATGTATCGCGCCATCGGCATACCAGCTCGAGTAGGAATCGGCTATTCCGTCCCAGCCAGCAATCGTGCCGGTGGATCGTCCTTATTGGTACAAGCAATCCATGGACACGCATGGCCGGAAATCTACTTCCGCGATGTCGGCTGGGTCATTGTCGACCCGGCTCCGCAGCAGACTCTGGTAGATATGAGCACTGACCCACAAAACGAACTGCAACAGTTACTGGGAGACATGCTACGTGATGATGCTGCGTTTGAAGAATTTCTCAAGTCTCAACAAAGCAGCTTCATTGACTTTGAATTGCTAAAGCAGATTCTATTGAGCTGCTTACTTGCAGTAATCGTTACGGCTTATTGCATAAAACTTTACCGGCTCTGGATTCCCGGACACGGCGAGCGCAACAAACAGTACAGATTCAGTTATCGGGCAGCGCTTGATGCCTTGGCTGGTGTTGGTATTCGGCGAAGGCCGGGGGAGAGCAGAGAGTCATTCTCCAGACGTGTCGCTCAATTTAGCCCCAGTATTCAGCAACTCACACAGGCTCATCTTGCCACGGCGATGGATAGCCCCAGTTCGCCACAACTCAGCCACCAACAGTGGTCAGAGTTAAGCAATTCTGTGCGTAGAGATTTACGCAGCAGCATTCCACGCTGGCGAAGACTACTTGCATGGGTAAACCCGTTCGCGTGGCTGTGGTCTCGATAGCACACTAGAAGTTTCAGGAATTACAGGGAAAAATTATGACGCAGGAAAGCCTTGCCGCTACTGACACTACCGATGCCAGTGATATTGTCGAGCAGCAGCAGAACAGTTCATCGCTGGAAGCTGCAACGAGAACACTTCGCACACTCATGGATACAGTTAGCCAGCAAGTTCTGGGTCGAGATGATGTGATCGAATTGGCCATCATTGCTCTCATCGCTGACGGTCATGTGTTATTGGAAGATTATCCGGGCTCAGGAAAAACCACTCTGGCGAAAGCACTGGGCGAGGCGATAGTCAGCGACGCTTCAGAGAATGTAGATGAGCATATTGCGCCTTTCCGACGCATACAGTTCACTCCCGACCTGCTCCCCTCAGATGTCACTGGGGTGCCAGTATTCGATAGCAACAGCAATGCCTTTCATTTTCGTCATGGCCCGCTATTCGCCCACGTGGTACTCGCTGATGAGATAAACCGAACTTCGCCGAAAGTGCAGTCAGCCATGCTGGAAGCAATGGGAGAAAAACAAGTTACAGTAGACAATATCACCTATCCCTTGGATGAGTTGTTCTTTGTGATTGCCACACAGAACCCACTGGACCTTGTTGGCACCTATCCGCTGCCGACTCCTCAATTGGATCGATTTTTATTCAAGATAAGTATGGATCATATCGACAGGAACGCTGAACTCGAAGTATTGGAGAGCTACAAAGCGCGCCGCGATATAGCCAACAAGCTTGCCACAGTCACGCGTGATGCGGTGCTCGACGCCAGACACGCTATAGATGCTGGCGTGTCAATCAGCCCGGCTATTAAAACCGCCCTGGTCGATATATCTCGCGCATTGCGAGAAGATGATCGTGTATTGCAGGGAAACTCTACTCGCTCCATGGTGCTCATGTTACCTGCGCTGCAGGTTAGTGCTGCACTTCGTGGCCGCGACTTCGTCAGCGCAGACGACATCGAACTACTACTCCCGCGCGTACTTGGGCATCGCATAGAGCTCGCGCCAGGTGTCACTGATATTGAGAAAGTCCTGGGAGACAATATGCGCTCCCCCATGGACGCCCTCGCCCGGAGCACTCTCGGCTAATGTCCTGGCACCGTCTCACATGCTCCATTGCCTTGACTGGCCTTGCAACTCTGTTGAGTCCCGTACTCACCGTTGCGCAGTCTAGCGATGACAGCGATCAGGGCATCGAGAATATCCAACTCCCTGAAAGCCAGCTCCCACTCTGTTTCGGTTTTTCGGATATTCAAAACCCTCGTGCACTGGCTGTCTGTGATGCGCTTAACCTGGATGAAAATGTTCGCGCTCGAGAGCTCAGTGAACAATGGGTGAGAGAACAACCCGATAATCCGGCTGCACAATTTGCACTGGCGGAAGTACTATTTTCCATCGAAGGTAATATGGCTCGTGCCTTGTATCATCTCGATCGGGCAGAAATGTTAACTGGCTATGAAACCATCGAAGAAGCCCTGAGCTCGGGCAATGTGCAATGGCACTATCTTACCCTCAGCCAACTATCCTATGTGCATCAGTTGATGGGGGACCAACTTGCATCGCTCGAGTATCTGGAAAAGATCAGTGAAATCTATGGTCAAGACATTGAGTCTTTTCGCGGCTGGCCTTTAATCAAGCTAAAAGACTACGATACGGCGCGCGCGAGTGCGAACAAAGTTCTACAGAGCAACGCAGACAATGCAGCTCGGGCCCGGGCCTGGAATACACTCTGTGCAGTAGAGTTAGCCAGCCTCGCTCCGGTCGAATCGCTCAACGCCTGCGAACAAACTCTCAACGAAAATGGACAGATCGGCGATCTAAGCGACTCTGTTGATACTGTCTACCTCACCAATGCCTCCGAAGTATCTCTTAGCTTGCTGCAGATGGATCAAGCAGAAGACTATCTACACAGAGCCACACGATTTCTCAACCCCGACAGTGTTGCTGACCCCTGGGTCTATTTGCTCTACTTACTCATGAATCAAGGTAGGTTTGATGAAGCGCATCAAGCGCTCAACCGAATGCTGGTCTGGAGGGATCAGCAAGAGCCCATTGTTAGTGCCATGAATCGAGCCGAGCACTTCATGGTCAGTGCCGGATTCCTTTTGCTAGTCGGATACAACGAAGATGCAGTTAAATTAGCAACAACCGCGCTCAATCAGCCGGACAGGAATGGAAGCTACAGTGCAGACGATGCACAAAAAGATTCCTATGCTGCTCTGTTGAGCGCTGTAGCACTACAGGCTGCCTATCAATCCGCACTGGAAGATGCCGCCATACTATCCGCGCCCGAGCGCCAGCTTGCACAATTACGAGCCCAGTCGATGCGTCTCGATGCCTGGCGAACTGGCCGCCGGGCAGCCTCACTCTTCGCTGATTTTGATGTATTGCAAAGTCGTTTGCGCCCCTATGCGCCACTGGATGTGCATATTCCCGAATGGCTGGAACCGGAGATCATAAGCCTCATAGGCCCTGGAGTTATGCGCGAGATGCTGAATCAGGCACGGGAGAACGGTGCGTTTCAACTCAACGAGGGCTACTACTACGCCTACCTCACCGAGGTTTCAGCTCTCTCCTCCAATGACGAAGAGCTCGTACTGGTTGCGGAACAGGCCCTCAACTTACTTCCTGCAGCCGAAGAACTCTTGCGAGCCAGGGTCTCGATGCGCTTGGCAGACTCAGCCTGGCGATCTGGTCAGCTTGAATCGGCGCTTGAGCTCTATGCGCGGGCATGGCAAGTGGACCCAGGTCTCGTTCGTCGTTTAAGCACAAGTCTCCCCGTGAGTTTTGAAAGTGATGGCAGCCCGCTAAGTAGCGAAGTACAGCAAATTCTGCAACGCTCACCCCGATTTATTTCCCATGAGCAAGGTCTTCGGTTGGAGATCAGCTCCATCCCCCAGTTGCGAAGCTGTCTGAGAAACCTCTCCGGCGAAGTGCTTTCGTGCTACAATTTCGATTCCTCCGCCGCACTGGAAGCCGGCGAAGGAATTGCCCCCCAGACAAACGCGTCGGCTGCCGCTACCTTCAGCCAGCAATTTCATCGGCGGCTATTCGGACTTGACTTCGAAATTAGCAAAGCGCAGCGCTCTCGCTTATTGGGTTCGAGTGTTATTTTGAGTTCTCAAAGCAACGCGAATCTGCGCAATAGTCGCGACGCATTTCTGGGCCAATAAAAGTATTTCCATTGAAGCAATTCACGGAGCCAGGACAGCGATCCCTGCTGATTCGTGCGTGTGTATTGTGCAAGAGCAACGACTTTGACGACGATCTCAACTCTGTCCAAACGACTGATAGTGCTGCTGGCTGTGTGCTCCGCGATGGGGCCTATGGCAATGCAAATTCTCCTTCCTGCATTGCCCGTTATCAAAGACAGTTTTCAGGTCAGCACGGATGTGGCACAGCTGACTCTAAGCCTTTCCATGTTCGCCATCGCCATCGGCACGCTAACCTATGGCCCACTTTCTGATAAGTATGGCCGCAAACCCGTGATGTTGGTTGGCTTAACGATTACCTTATTGGGTTCGTTGTTCTGCCTGGTCGCGAATTCGATAACCGCGCTTATCGTTGGGCGCTTTATTCAGGCATTCGGGGGAGCTGTGGGTCTGGTATTGGCTAGAGCCATCGTTCGCGATGTCTATGGCCCGGAACAGGCAGCACGGGTAATTGCGACTCTGGTTATGGTCATGGTAGTCCTGCCAATGCTCTCCCCCGCGCTGGGAGGCGAGTTGATGGGTCGCTTTGGATGGCATTCCGTATTCGTCGTCATCGCAAGCTTGAGCCTGGTCATCATGTTGATGCTAGGAAGAAACCTCCCTGAGACACTACGAGAGCCAGTTCCCTTTGAAGGGGTCACGGCTATGCTTAATACTTTTATACATCTCCTCAAATCGAGAGTGTTCTCTGGATATGCATTTTGCGTAACCTTTGTTTCAGTTGTGTTCTTCAGCTTCATCTCAGCGGCCCCTGAGATTATGGTTTCAGTACTACACAGACCCCCCACTGAATACGGCTACTATTTCATATTAATACCAGCCGGTTTCATGATTGGGAATTATGTGGCACGTCACTTTGGCAGCAAGATGGGCATGGACCGAATGATTGGACTGGGAGCGAGTATCGCTCTGGCTGGCATCACCCTCGCTGTCGGATTACAGCTGGTCGGATTCCAGCAACCACTCGCTTTGTTTGCTCCAGTCTCGCTTGCAGTGTTCGGCAATGGCATCACTTTGCCGAATGCACAAGCAGCCGCGATCAATGAATTTCCCCAGTTTGCAGGCAGTGCGTCGGGGCTCACTGGCTTCTTGCAAATGGCGTTCTCGGCTGTTGCTGCACAGACTGTGGCAGTGATTTTTAATGGAACAATATATCCGTTGCTGGCACTGATGTTCACTGCATCACTTTTCTCTATGCTCTGCTTCCGCTTTGGTGTCAGCCGCTCACGGAGAGAAACCGGAACTCGATCCTGAGCGTAGTCTTCTTCGCTTTAATCTGAATCGGCTGACTCCTCTGCCTAGTGTGTTTTCAGCTCAAGCAAGAGTTCAATCAGAATATCCCGATCTTGCAGACAGCGTAAATCCAGCAGCAAGCTGCCATCGTGAATTCGACCGATCACCGGGATGGATAAACGTCGAAGTTTTGCTGCGAGCTTTTGCAGGGCCTCATCACGCAGCCCTTTTTCGGCCACAGGGGTTAAAGACAAGGCAAGGCTAGCCAGATTGCTCAAAGGAAGGGCTCCACTCCCAATTTGACTCTGTGTTGCAGTCACCTTAACAGTCGCTATATCGCTGAGGCTGTCACCTAATTGAGTGACAATAGACTGCGCTGTCGAGTTTAGCTCTTCCAGAGAGCGCGTCAGGTCCCTGAATAGCGGCAACCGATCGTAGAGCCGATCAGGATCTCGATAAATGGCAAGTACAGCAGCAAGCGCTGCTATCGTCATCTTGTCCACCCGCAGCGCCCTCTTGAGAGGGTTGCGCTTGATGCGCTCTATTAGCTCCTTTCTTCCCGCGATAATTCCAGCCTGCGGGCCTCCTAACAATTTGTCTCCGCTGAAAGTCACCAAATCCACACCGGAGGCCAACATAGACTGCACTGTCGGTTCGGCCGGCAAGCCAAGTTTTGTCAGCTCGATCAGAGTCCCGCTTCCCAGATCAGACATACTCGCAAGATTGTGTTCTCGTGCCAGCGCCGCCAGGTCCTCCTCAGCAACGCTGGCAGTAAAACCCTCTACTGAATAATTGCTGGTATGTACTTTTAGCAAGAGTCCTGTATTACTGTTGATCGCCCCAAGATAGTCCTGGAGATGGGTTCTATTGGTTGTACCAACCTCTCGAAGCCTGCATTGAGCTGAGCGCATAACATCCGGAATGCGGAAAGAGCCGCCAATCTCCACAAGCTCCCCTCGAGATATTAGCACCTCCTTGCCTGCTGCCAGTGTGTTTAGCGCGATAAGCACAGCTGCGGCGTTATTATTCACGACAGTAACCGCTTCTGCACCGGTGATCTCCCGAAGCAGAGATTCAAGATGGACATCGCGGTCACCACGCATTCCGGAACTCAGATCGAATTCAAGATTGCTCGCAGCTCGAGAAGTGTTACACACCGCTTCCAACGCCTCTTCAGGGAGTACCGCTCGCCCCAAATTGGTGTGATTTACAGTCCCGGTGAGATTCAGGACCGGAACGAAATTTGACTGGCACAGTATGCTGACCCGATCAATCAGCTCAGAGCAGAAGGAATCAAAAAAATCATCTCCTTGTACACGTGCTACTACCTCCTCTGATTGCTTGGCGAGCTCGCCGCGCATTTCCTCGAGCATTTGCCGAGAAACCTGTTTCAGCATCGCGATGCCAACCACCTTCGCCTGCTCAGAAAGCCTTGGACTCTGAAGAACTTTTTCCACAGAAGGAAGTCGTTGATAGAGATTGGATTGATTACTCATGACACTAGCCAGAGAATAGCCAATGTGCACTAAAGCCATCGGCAAATTTAGGAATACTTTGTATTATTGCACATTGAGCAGGATTCCGTTGAATAGGAAAGTCATCATAACAGGACGAGTGAGTAAGTGAATACGTGAGCAATCTAACAAGCATAATCGGCAAACCCGAGTTACTGGTCGTTAATGATTTCCACCCAGAGACAATTAAATTTCTGGACCGGCAGTACAGCACACATCATTTCTGGAAATCAGGAGCCGCCGAAAAGCAGCAGCTCATTAACGATCTGCAGGGCAAATGTACTGCCGTCGCGACCGCCTCGTGGGATTGCGACCCCCTCATTTATGAACTGGAATCTTTGCGATTAATTTCAGCTTTTGGCGTAGGTGTTGATGGAATCGATTTCGAGCGGACAGCCGCACAGGGGATTCAAGTGAGTAATACCCCTGATGTTCTTGATGATGCAGTCGCCGATCTTGCAGTCGCACTAATCCTGAACTGTACACGCAATCTGATCAATGCTGAATCGTTCGCTCGAACTGGTGAGTGGAACAAAGGGCCGTTTCAATTTGGTCATAGCCTGGCAGGAAAAACATTAGGAATCGCAGGCCTGGGGCGTATTGGCCAAGCTATAGCCGCGCGGGCGGCGCCTTTCAAGCTCAATATTGCCTACCACAACCGGAACAAAAAAGACGTGCCGTACACATTTTGTTCCAGTCTCACGGAATTGGCAGAGATCAGCGACATTTTACTCTGTATGCTGCCGGGTGGAGAAGAGACCAGAAACGTCATCAACGCTGAAGTGCTTGCGGCGCTCGGAAAGCAATCGTATTTTGTGAATGTCGGTCGGGGCAGCAGTGTCGATGAGGAAGCTCTTCTGCACGCGTTAAAGACTGGAGCCATCGCAGGCGCAGGTCTGGATGTCTACAAGAATGAACCTCACATTCCCGATGGCTACGCCGACCTTAAGAATGTGGTGCTATTGCCACATATCGGTAGCGCAACCGTAGAGACGCGCCGTGCAATGGGTCAGCTGGTGATAGATAATCTCGCCGCTCATTTTGCTGGCAATTCGCTCCTGACAGAAGTTCGCAGCTAACGATGCTGCTATTGGAGCCCGTGCGTTCTCTTTGCCCCTGCTGTGGAGAAGCAATCACTCTACTGGTGGATTGCTCGATTGCTAATCAAGAGTATGTTGAGGATTGTGAAGTGTGCTGCCGGCCACTAGTCGTAGCGGTTGCAGGCATGGATGGAGAAGTACCGATTGTCGAGGTGAGCCCAGAGAGCAGTTAAGGCCAACTAGGGTAAGAGATGAAAATAGATGTACTTGGCGTCATTGTCGTACATCATCTGAAAATCCTTATCGACGAGTTTGTGATCGGACAGGTCGATCTCTATGAATAGATCCCGATAGGCAGGACTCAAGGAGTTATACACGACCTCCTGCACGATCATGATATTGAACGCATTCATACCCTGATCTTCGGCATAGCTACAGAAAATGTCCCACAATGCGGGTTGCTTGCGCAGTTCCTCATATTTGGCAGCCTGAATCAGCGCTTCACCGAACAAGTCATAGGAACGGATACCACCACTCTGGAATGTGCCTTGTACCGAATTATAGGCAAGACCCATGGCGGCTTTGATAGGTCGCGAATAATTGAATCGGGCCACTTCCCTGTTAAACGCCTCAAACATACGCAATGCAGTCGCCACTGCACTATCCGCAAGCGAGCGTGAATCGACCGGCAAAAATGGGTATCCGACGGAGCTGATGAATCCATCGCCCGTCTCCTTTAGACGAAAAGCCTGTGACCGCAAGGGATTGTGCTCATATCCTTCCATACATATCTGGAGGAATGACTGGAAAAGACTCATGAAGAATTCGGCAGTTCGCTCATGACGAATTTCACTGGATTTCTGCACATCAAACACATTGATAATGGCTTTCCCTTCCTTGAGCGGCATCGTATTTTCGAGCTCGTCACCGAGTTTGATGCGCTCAAGTTGATGAGGATAGACCAGTTTAGATAACTGGTTATAGAGATGCTGCCTGGTGTCGGCATCAGTTGATTTTAGATAGAAGCGTGTGCGAATGGTCTCGTAAAAAATCCAACTTACCAAAGTTCCGGAAAGGAACCCTTGAATTATCTGCATCCGATTGAGCCAGCCAAAATCCGAATTTACATAGAATATTCCAAACACTGCAACAAGCGTAAAGCCAATGTTACGAATAAACGTTACCAAGTAATTCGGGTGAAAAGAGAATGCCAGGCTGAGGGTAAGAATGAAGTTTACTTGACCCGCGGGAAGAAAAAGTTCTCTCAGCTCTTCGGGAGTCGCCGCTCCTCTAAAGAGCAGTTCCAAAGATATGCAATACCCTAGTAAGCCTGTTACACAAATCGAATCAAGGACAATAGGACTGTATTTTTCGACAGATGTAACAGCCAGTGTGACGATCGGGTAGCAAACTACTATTAAAATCGGGACCACATATGCGATAAGTGTTAAGTTTGCGTAGGGAGCGTTTCTGCCAACTTGATCGAGAAATGTAAGCACAGAAGATGCAATCATTAGCATCGCAACTGTACGCCCTGGCCATCCAGACAATGCTTGGGACGCCTCATCCCGCAACTCATTGTAGAAATCTTCCGAGTGTTGCCTACAGTACTCAGAGTAATTTGTTCTGTCTTTATTGGAATTAGCCACAGCAACCAAACTATCAATAGGGGAATTTCTTTGCGAGTAAGCAACAATCAGAACATCGCCGTTACAACTAGCTAGATCAACGCAATACCGCTTTCTTGTAAGCGGCCCATCGCCCTTAAACTTTAATTGAACCCACCCAATATCAAGCGGCACAGCTATCAGCACCTAGATGCGCACCCTTGGAAGATACCGAATACTACAATCTACTCATCACTATCCGAATTTCGGCCAAAACATGCCGACTTTGTTTCTATATTCTTCATATTCCTTCGCTAAGATCCCACTCATTATTTGATCCTCTTCCTGCTTAGCTGAATACGCGTAAACTAATATCAGCACCACAGTAGCAATCCAGATAATAGGCATCTGGAAAAGTATCGAATTACCGATCCAAAAAAGCATGTAAGACGAGTAGCAAGGATGCCTTACATAAGCGAATGGTCCATTAGTCACCAATCCCCCGAATCTAGAGCTATTTGCAAAATCGAGCTGCTTGGCTGTACGCATTGCCCAAAAAAACATCACTATCCCAACCAAAAAAAGCAGCTCAGAAATTTTCCAATCAATCCAGTATGAATCAAGTGTGAATATACAGTAATAGAAACCACCCATCTGAATAGCTACTGCGGGATCATTAAAGTAACTCACAAATCGAGCACCTTCCGACTCAACCTTAAAAAAATAAATTCGCGCCCAAATCATAGAGGCTACGATTAGTGTAAACGTCGAAAAAATAATTACATTTGCCGCTTCCATAAAACTCACCAGCTCCAAATTCCAATCTCACAAACATTCAAACAGTATTACTTAATTTGAAAGGGTATCACCACAACTGAAAGCAAGAGCGCTTGCATCCCGTTCGCGACCATGATTCCCATTCCAATAGCGTTTCAGCAACTAATCCCAACCTAACGTTGGGGGCCATCAATAGAAATCGCTCATGAATCCGCAACATTATCCTACCCACACACAACATGTAGGAAAGATACCTACATATTGTATCAGTTGGCACCATCCCTCCACCACGACCCACTAGAACTGGCACACACTTCTAAGAAAATTAGTGATAAATGGCACCAATCATTACAACTTGTGCGTAGCCTAGATTAAACTCTAGGAGTTTCATCGAACTGCACCAAAACAAAATAAAAATGCAGGAGATGATCTTACAAGGACAGCTCGAGAGAGCACGGATTACTTTTTTGCCGTAGGCAATTTCTTACCGAGGATTTGAACAATGGATAACCTGAAAATCAAAACAATCACAGATGAAGCTGGTATCGAACTATTTATCGCTAGAGTAGAAACCCATACTGGCGTTCGGCTTCCCGAAACTTATGTTCGGAACAGCAAAGTTGTAGGTGTATTTGCAGACAACTCTATGGTAGGTGGTTACATGGTGGTAACTAAACCTGGTTTTAGAAGCTTACAATTCGTTCCAGATAGAATTAAAAATGAACACTCGTTCTTCCAGAATGAAGAATATGAGATGATGGAGGTGAACGGATTATGGGTAGGCCCGGGGATTAAGACACCGCGAGCACAATTCAAAGTATGGATGCATTTAGTAAAAGATATATTTTTTGCGAAGAAAAAATATTTGCTTCTCATGAGTGACAGCAACAATAAAACAATAAAGCGTTTGCACGCATTGGCAAATCCTACCCCTCTATTTGAAGGCGCTCCTCAAGTGATGGCAGGCGAGAGCACGCATGGAAATATTCGAGTAAGCTACACTACAAGATGGCAGGTTATGTCCAACCTACCTAGGTACATCTCTGAACTTCGAAGCCGAGAACGCAGAGTATCGCAAGGGCTTAGAAACAAGCTTTCCATGCAATCATAAAATTGCTCACTACTTGGATCCGAATCGGCCCAAGCTAGGAACTTGAGTTCATACCAGCATGGGCCTTGGATTCTCTGAATCACAAGGCGCCCCAGCGCTGGATTTTGACTTGCAGGTGCTTTATCCTCCTTTCCCCGCAGGGCAGGCTCATTTTGGGCCTGTCCTGCCCTTTGTGGTTCGCCTGATTTCAAGCCTTTTTGCCTTGATTTTCGGTGAATTTGCCCGCGTCAGTCTGATTTGCGGGCCAACGCGCAATTTTCAGCAAAGTCAGGGAATACTAAAGTAGGTATCAATGAGAAAATCTTCAACTCGCAGATCTTCCTCTTCTAAAAAATCCAGCTCGAAATCCAAAAAGTACGTTTATGCATTTGGCGCCAAAACTGACGGCAATGCCAAGATGCGTGACTTACTAGGTGGTAAAGGTGCCAATTTGGCCGAAATGGCCGCAATTGGCTTGCCAGTACCCCCTGGATTCACAATAAGCACCGATGTCTGTACCTACTTCTATGACCACGAGAAGCGCTATCCCTCTGTTCTAAAGAAGGATGTTGCGGCTGCGATCAAACAGATCGAAAAGCAGCTAGGCAAGAAATTTGGTAGCGGCAAGAACCCTCTGCTGGTTTCCGTACGTTCCGGGGCTCGCGAGTCAATGCCCGGCATGATGGACACCATCCTCAACCTTGGGCTGAATGATGAGACTGTTGAGGGCCTGGCAGAAGTCTCCAACAACCCCAGATTCGCCTGGGATTGCTACCGTCGCTTTATCCAAATGTATGGCGATGTGGTAATGGGCGTGCAGGCGCGTAGCGAAGAGGAAGAAGAGCCCTTCGATGCCATCCTCGAGAAACTCAAGCGCAAGCTCGGACTGCAATCAGATACCGATCTGACAACCGCCAATCTGCAAACCCTGGTCAAGCAATACAAAGCTCTGATCAAGAAACAAACCCGTAAAGAATTCCCCCAAGATGCGATGGAACAGCTCTGGGGAGCTGTTGGTGCGGTCTTTGGCTCCTGGAAGAACGAGCGCGCAATCCTCTATCGCCAACAATACGGTATTCCCGCCGAGTGGGGCACAGCAGTCAATATTCAGGCCATGGTTTTTGGTAACGCCGGTGAAACCAGCGCCACCGGGGTCGCATTTACTCGCGATCCAGCAAATGGTGAAAAAGTGTTTTATGGCGAATATTTGATCAATGCTCAGGGCGAAGATGTGGTTGCTGGCGTACGCACACCCCACGAAATTGATCATATGAAGACGTCCATGCCTGCCAGCTACAAGAACCTGGAGAAGGTACGAGCCAAGCTGGAAAGCCACTTCAAGGACATGCAGGATTTCGAGTTTACTATCGAAAATGGCCGTCTCTTTATTCTGCAAACCAGAAACGGCAAGCGCACTGGTCTCGCTGCGGTACGTATTGCAGTAGAAATGCAGAAAGAGCGTCTGATGAGCCAGCACACGGCTCTGTTGAAGATACCAGCAGAATCAATCGATTCCCTGCTCGTCCCGGTTTTCGACCCCAAAGCGCTTAAAGCAGCCAGCGTTATCGGACATGGCCTGCCGGCCGGTCCTGGCGCGGCAACTGGCCGGATCGCTTTCACAGCGGCCACAGCTGAAGCTGAGACTCGCAAAGGCAACAAGGTGGTGCTCTGCCGCACAGAGACTTCTCCTGATGACCTCAAGGGCATGCTGCACTCCCAGGGTATCCTGACTTCCCGCGGAGGTGTTTCCTCCCATGCTGCGCTTGTAGCTCGCCAGCTGGGCAAGGTTTGCGTCTGTGGCGCCGGCGATATCTACATCAACTATGAGAAGAAAACCCTGACCGCTGGCAAAGTAGTGCTCAAGGAAGGTGACTACATTTCCATCGATGGCAGCACTGGAGCCATTTACAAGGGCATGATCGAAAGCGCCGATTCCGAGGTGAAGCGTGTCCTGGACGGGAGCATGAAACCCGGCAACAGCTACACCTACGAGCTGTTCCAGACCGTAATGAAATGGGCCGACAAGCATCGCAAACTCAAAGTTCGCACTAATGCCGATACGCCATCAATGGCCAAACAGGCAGTCTCATTCGGCGCCGAAGGCATTGGCCTGTGCCGTACTGAGCATATGTTCTTCGATGGTGACCGCATCGACTATATGCGCCAAATGATTCTCGCTGTCGATGAAGTTCAGCGTCGCTCCGCCTTGAAGAAACTCCTGCCTTTCCAACGCAGAGATTTTGTCGGCCTGTTCAAAGCAATGAATGGTCGGCCGGTTACTATTCGCCTTCTGGATCCACCGCTGCACGAATTCCTGCCCCATGACGATGTGGTGCGACGTCAGTTAGCCGAAAAGCTCGACGTACCATTCGATTTTGTTATTGATCGCATCAAAGCCCTGCACGAAGAAAATCCGATGCTGGGTTGCCGTGGTTGCCGACTTGGTATTCTCTACCCTGAGATTACGGAGATGCAGACACGAGCCATTTTCGAAGCTGCCGCACAAGTCTTGAAGGGCAAGAAGAAAGTGAAAGTGAATCCTGAAATCATGATCCCCCTCGTTGGCTTCCAGGCAGAACTTGCTGACCAGCTACAAACAGTCCATCGCATTGCCAAAGAAGTGATGAGCAAGAAGAAAGTCAAGATCAACTACATCGTCGGTACCATGGTCGAAGTTCCTCGCGCTGCCATCACTGCTGATGAAATCGCCAACGAGGCCGATTTCTTCAGCTTCGGCACCAACGACCTCACCCAGACTACTCTGGGCCTCAGTAGAGACGACATGGGCTTGTTCTATGATGAGTACCAGCGCAAGGAGATTTATAGCAAGAATCCTTTCGCTAGCCTTGATCAAACCGGTGTTGGCCAGTTAATCGATCTTGCTGTCAGTAAAGGCAAGCAGACTCGACCTGATATCAAACTGGGAATTTGTGGCGAACATGCTGGTGATCCCGCCTCTATCGACTTCTGTCACCGGGCTGGATTGAACTATGTCAGTTGCTCTCCGCCACGTGTTCCCGTAGCAAGATTGGCAGCCGCCCAGGCTCAGCTTCGGAATAAATCCTGATCTGATCGCGGAGCGCTAGCTCTGCAGCGTCAGTGGCGGCATTGGACAATCCAACAATGCCGCTACTGTACGCAACAAATCGACCTCCTCAGGCGCAACTACTTCATCAGCCATGATGCAGCTTGAGCATGCCTTGAGCAGTGCCGGTTTCTGCAATGGTTTTAAATCAGAAAGCTCCAGCAGTGCCCGATTCAGCTCTTTGTAACTGAGCTCAGCCATTTCGGGAAATTCAACGCTCAAGTCGAGCTGACTTGCTCCCTCCGAAAAAGCAGCCAGTCTTTGCGCAGGCTCTGTACGTTGCGCAGTACACACTGCACCTAACAATGTCACTATCGCGCCTTCACATTGCCGGATGTCACGCTTGCCATAGGCTTTGCTCGCGAGACCGCTAAATACTTTGTCCAGATGGTGGAAAACGAATCTCTGCAAAGTCCATTCGGACAGAGTGATTTTCTCGTCCTGTGCAATGAGTGCAGCAAAATTCTTTTTGAACAGATCATACTGCTGTGGAGAAAGCTGTCTCAATGCGGGGAGCGTCAGTTCCGCGAGCGGAAGTCGCAGCTCGGGTGGAGCTTGCCAATTCAGTTTGAGCAATAGCGCCAGCTCATCGTAAACACCTGGATCGGCACTATCTGAGAGCTGCTGAAGCTGTGCATTTCTGTCTCGTTCATCATGGTCCAGCACAATCAAATAGATCAATGCCCGTGCGGAGCTTGGCTGTCTCGCAGCTTGCAACACCGATTCTGGCAGGTTTTCCAGCATCTCTCTCGCAATGCGTAAACCATCAGGACTGAGAGATCCTACCGAGCTGACGGCCTCAGAAGCCAGCAAGGCAGTACCACCAAGCAGCGCCTCCCGTTCAGCCCCTAATGGCTGATCAACACCTTTGGCCAGCTCTTGCTGCTCAACCTGCTCTTGAGCCCGAGGCTGCTCAAAGCTGCCATCCCAGCCGGGCAGAATGGCGAGTATGCGCTTCTCCAACGGTGGATGAGTCGCAGTGAGTCCGCGGAATCTGGATTTACGGGGCTCTTCAAACAGAGCATGACTGATCTCCTCACTTTGCGGATTTTCCATATAGGAGTGAGCAGTGTGCGCACCTATCTGCATGAGCGCACCACCAATGCCTTCCGGATTACGAGTAAACTGCACCGCCGAGGCATCCGCCAGAAACTCTCTCTGCCGGCTGACAGCCGCCTTGATGAGATTCCCGAAAAAAGTCCCCGCATAACCTATCACCATTAGCCCCAGGCCGAGAATGACAATACCGCCCCCCTCTTTTGAGCGCCGGGATCGGGAACCGCTACGTAAGAGATAGTAGCCAACGATTCCCAGAATGAGGATTCCATGGAGCACGCCGATCAGGCGAATGTTCAGCCGCATATCTCCATGCAGGATATGGCTGAATTCGTGGGCAATGACTCCCTGTAGCTCTTCCCTGCTTAATGCTTCCATCGATCCCCGGGTAATACCCACAACCGCGTCGCTAGGAGAATATCCGGCTGCAAAGGCATTGATACCACTCTCCTCAAGCACATAGACCGGTGGCACAGGCGTACCAGAAGCTAGCGCCATTTCTTCAACGATATTCAAGGTTCGCCGTTCGAGAAAGTCTGAGCTGTTCGCTTGCAGCAGTCGTCCATTCATCATCTCTGCCACCCTTGCACCCCCAGCGCGGAGGCTATTGAGCTTATAGAGACTGCCAAACAGCACTATCAATGTGACACCCAGTCCGATCGCTGCAAACACGCCCCAGTCGATAGACACAGATAACTCATCTGACTGCCCGGCCAGGAACCCGAAAGCAAACATGACCAACAAATTAGTTATGACAATCAGGGAAATGACAGCAAGCGCAAATAAGAAGACGAGTCTTCCAGAGCTACGTTTTGCAGCATCTTGTGATGCATAGAAATTCATCGATAAATGCTAACGCAACTAAAACGAGACTTTCGGTGCCTGCTGAATGTCAGCACTGTCTTCAAATTCCAACAGACTTGCATCGCTGCCATGGCCAAACAATCCTGCAAAGACTACCGGCGGAAAAGACTGTCGATAAGTGTTGTATTGCATGACCTGATCGTTGAAGGCCTGGCGCGCGAAGGCAACCTTATTCTCAGTTGCTGTGAGTTCTTCACTGAGTTGCATCATGTTCTGATTTGCCTTGAGATCGGGATAAGCCTCCATGACTACATTCAATCGTCCAAGAGCACCTGCGAGCGCTCCTTCCTGACCTGCAAGCTCTTTTAGCATAGCCGCATTAGCAGGATCTGATGCTGCCGCAGCGAGACCCGCCGCAGCAGAATTCCTTGCCGCTATCACCGCCTCCAGGGTTTCACGCTCATGCTCGATATAGCCTTTGGCAGTTTCGACCAGATTTGGAATCAAATCATAGCGCCGCTTCAGTTGTACTTCGATCTGCGCAAAGGCATTTTGGAACCGGTTCCTCAGAGCAACCAGTTGGTTATAAATTCCGACGCCATAGAAAAACAAAATGGCAATAATCACCAGAACAACTATCGTAGATACTTCCATCGCACAGCTCCTTGGGTTCACGCGCAGCTCAGTTTTTACTGCTCATTGCTTCTCGCAGTAAGTAGCTCAACTCAACAATTGGCCACTCTGCATGATTATTCCATTTGCAGCCCCTTTTGTCCCGTGCACGTCCCTTGCACGCTTGCTTCTCCTCATTCCCTTGTGCCCACGGCCCGTCCCGCGATCTCAACAGGAAATCATTTGCCAGATGCCAGAGCAGAAATACAGAGAAAGTGAAACACAGAGAATAGAGACAGTTCTATCAATCGGGTAAAGGTTTCTGCTAAGCTGCAATCAGTCTCTGTCGCCAATAGAACAATAACTATGAATTCTGGCACTCTGGCATTACTGGCTTTCTTGCCAATCATCTCTGTTGCCGTATTTCTGGTTGGACTGCGCTGGCCAGCAAGTCGGGCCATGCCAATTGCATATCTGGTCGTAGTGGCACTCGCGTTTTTCGTCTGGCAGATTACCGGCGCAAAAATTCTTGCAGCGACTGTAAACGGTCTTATCGTAGCCGGCACGCTGATTTACATCATCTTCGGAGCGATTCTGCTGCTCAACACATTGCAACAGAGCGGCGCCATTCTTCGGATTCGCCAGGGCTTCTCGGATATCACACCCGACCGACGCATTCAGGTCATAATCATCGCCTGGCTATTCGGCTCATTTATTGAAGGCTCAGCCGGTTTTGGCACGCCTGCCGCCGTCGCGGTCCCGCTCATGGTTGGATTGGGCTTTCCTGCCATGGCAGCTGTCGTTGCAGGCATGATCATCCAGAGTACTCCAGTCTCATTTGGAGCAATGGGTACGCCTATTCTGGTTGGTATCAATACAGGGCTCTCAGCAGATCCCGGCATGCTCGACTATGCCATCAGTCGAGGTTATCCCGAATGGGACCTGTTTCTGGAATATGTCGCGACCAAGGTTGCGATTCTGCATGCATTGGCCGGCACGTTTATCCCCTTGTTAGTGACTGCCACCATGACTCGCTTTTTTGGCGCCAATAAATCGTTTGCAGAAGGATTTCGAATCTGGAAGTTTGCGCTGTTTGCTGCATTCGCGATGACCATTCCGTACCTCTTGGTAGCAACATTTCTTGGCCCGGAATTTCCATCGATGTTTGGTGGCTTAATCGGTCTGGCAATTGTCATCTCAGCAGCACGCAGTGGATTTCTTATGCCAGCTGACAACTGGCAGTTTGCTGATCGATCAGAATGGGAGGCTGAGTGGAGCGGCGCAATACAATCAACGAACACTCCAGACGACCAGAGCACAGATATGAGCCTGTTGCGGGCCTGGTCTCCCTATCTCCTCGTTGCTGGACTATTGGTAATTACGAGGTTACCCAACTTCGACCTTGAATCGATCTTGAGGTCCGCACATCCCTTCATCACCTGGAGCTGGCCGGAGATCTTCGGCAGCGATATTTCAGCTTCATTTCAGCCACTCTGGTCACCAGGAACGATTTTTATACTTGTCTCACTAATAACCATTGGTATTCAGGGACTCTCGGTCAGTCAATACTCTCAGGCACTGAACAGCTCTCTGCGTACGCTCTTGCCTGCCTCTACTGCATTGGTTTTCACTGTGCCCATGGTGCAAGTGTTTATTAATTCGACTGGAGGCGCAGCTGGTTTTGAACAAATGCCTCTCGCACTGGCCGAAGGCGTCGCCGACCTCGCTGGCAATGCCTGGCCATTCTTCTCCACCTTCATTGGCGGACTTGGCGCATTTGTCGCCGGCAGCAATACAGTCTCTAACATGATGTTCTCCCTGTTCCAGTTTGGCGTAGGTGAGCGTATTGGAGCCGATCCCACCTGGATTGTCGCACTTCAGGCGGTCGGTGGAGCTTCCGGTAACATCATTTGCGTTCACAATGTTGTCGCCGCTTCGGCTGTGGCAGGTCTTGTGGGCAAGGAAGGCGCAGTCATTCGCAAGACGCTACTCCCATTTTGCTACTACGCCGCAATGACCGGGGCGCTCGGCTACGGTATCGTGAATCTAGGCTCCGGACCTTTCAACGTCGGCTTTCTTGTCGCTGCGTTCATTGCTGCAGCATTTGCTTTTCTCATCTTCAGAACTAATCGCCAGTCGGCTGTCTAGCTGAAAACAAAGTACCGGGGTACACTAGCTAACTGGTTTAAATTGCAACAACCGGTTTCACTATCTACACCCTCAAGCGTTACTGATGGCGATTATTGCGACAATTCTCACATGACCAGCATTGCAACAGCCGCTGACATCACTCCCGACACTCGTACTCTGATCTTCGCCACCGCGGGGCATGTTGATCATGGCAAGACTTCACTGGTACACCGTCTGACGGGCACTGATACTGATACGCTAAAAGAGGAAAAACAGCGAGGCCTGACTATCAACCTGGGCTTCGCCTATGCCCACTATCCGGACGAAAATCTCACTCTCGGCTTCGTCGACGTGCCAGGTCACAGCGACTTCATCAATAATATGTTGGCAGGGGTAAGTGCTATCGACGCAGCTTTGCTTATTGTTGCCGCCGACGATGGCATCATGCCGCAAACACGAGAACACCTGGCCATCCTGGGTCTGATGAATGTTGAGCAGCTTATAGTAGTCATCAGCAAATCAGATAGCGCGCCGCCTGAACGAATAGCTCGCCTGCAACGGGAAATAGCTGAGCTGCTTGAATCCAATCAATTGAGTGCATCTGCTACTGTCGCTACGTCTATCGTTGAAGGAACAGGGATTGACCAACTCACTCAGGAAGTGATTGCACTCGCTGCAAACCTGCCCCAACAGCGGTCTGACACAAGCCAACAATTTCGCTTCAAGGTTGATCGCAGTTTCTCCCTGAAAGGTATCGGCACAGTCGTTACCGGGACGTGCATTGCAGGTAGTTGCGACACGGAATCAGAAACAGTATTGAGCAGCGATGGTCGTCGCGTTCGCATGCGCTCTATTCGCCTGGATCAAAGAACGTTGCCGCGATTACACAGCGGACAGAGAGCAGCGATCAATATCGCTGGGCTCTCTGCTGATGAAATCCAGCGCGGTGACTTCCTTCTTGCTCCTGACTTATTGCACCCTGTTCACCGAATCGATGTATCACTGCAATGGCTGGACGGGTTTGCAGCCAAGAGCGGCATTCGTTATCACCTGCACATTGGTGCCGCTCACCATCTGGTCTCCGTACGGCGCTTAAGCGACAAATACGATTTTTATCAACTCGTATGCCAGGATGCCATGCACTGCAATCTTGGTGATCGATTTGTGCTACGCGACCCTTCCGGCCAATCAACACTGGGGGGTGGTGTTGTTCTGGACAGTTTTGTGCCGCGAAGGCAGCGTGGAAGTGAGGAGCGCTTATCACATCTGCAGGGACTTCATCGTTTCGATGGTACTAGTTTGGCAGAGTTATTGGAGAACGCGAACTTTGGCCTGCAGCTTGAACCGTTTCAGGTCAATGCCAATCTCAGCAACTCTACATTGGAGGAATTGTTGCACTCGACTCGCTCCTCAGGAACCGAGTTCTTTCGCATTACCAGTTCTGACGGTGATAAGTATGTGTTCGCCAGAAGTCATTTCGAGCGCCTGACGCGAACATTGATTGATACTCTCAATTACTATCATAGCGATCATCCTGAAAAGAATGGATTGGCAGAACCAGCACTTTGCCAGACAGTAAGCTTCCCTTCGCGCTATTCACTATTCCAGGGCATCACCAACAAGTTGGTAGAAGTTAATCTTTTAGCAAGAACAGCTTCGCTTCTCCACTTGCCGACACACTCTCCAAAACAAAGCCAGGAAGAAAAGAGTTTCTTCAGCCTCATCCGTCCTCAGCTGCTCAAAGCTGGCAAAGTGCCCCCACGCACTCGGGAATTGGCAGAGGCTACGGCAATACCGCTACAAAAATTGGAAAGCATTCTCAAACACTGCGTGCAGTCTGGTTTGATCATACGAGTAGCAAACAACCGCCACTATTTGCCCGAAACTATCGTGGAACTCGCGGCCTTGGCAGAGACTCTCGCCGACGCGAGCGACGTCGGCTTTACAGTCATCGAGTTTCGAGATCGTTCCCAGATAGGCAGAAATCTCTGCATCGAAGTACTGGAGTATTTTGATGCGCGAGGCTTTACCCTTCGTGACGAGAACACTCGAACCATCCGCACCCAAAAAGAGAATATCTTCTCCTGATTGACCTGCATCAACGATAGCAGCATTAGCCAATAGGAGTTCTTGAGCGGAGCTGAATTCGCCTCCAGACTAAAGTTTTCTCTATCTGGGAGAACTCAGATGATTCAGCGATTCACACACACGCCACTGCCATTCATATTTTTACTGTGTACAACTGCCAGCTTTGTGCAATCTTGCGCGCCTTCACCCTCCCAGGAAGCAGAAGAATTTCACCTGCCGGTTAGCATCAATGAGGTTATGGCCTCGCTCATCAACCACTCCGCTGACCCGATCTGGGTTGCGGCGTGGCGCAACCCTCAATCCGAACAAGACTGGCGCGAACTGGAACATCTGGCCAGACAGCTACAGCTCGGCGGCTCCCTGCTCACTATCCCTGGAACCGGGCCCGTTGATCTACAGTGGACTCAACGAAGCGGCTGGCAAGACTATGCGACAAAGCTTGCAGAGTCTGGCGCCAGAGCGGTTAACGCAGCGCGCTCACGAGATATCGAACTCATTGCCAGAGCAGGTGATGAGATCGTGGAAATCTGCGAAGGCTGTCATGTTGACTTCAAGCCTGATTTTCCAACCATGAATATCTACGGCGAGTTATCCCCGACGCGAGACAACTTTTAACCAATCCAGATAGAAGTTCGCACATCAGCGATGCTCTCCCAGTGCCATCTGCTTTACCTCAGGAATTCAAAGCTGCTAATCTAGAGGCATAGCAGGTTTTACAGGGTCAGAATTAAGCAATGGGACTTGAGATTGACCACACTGAATTCAGCGCGAATGATTTCACTGAATTCAGCACTCGATTGCGATCGAATCTGAAGGCGCTGGAATTAGTCCTTGCCCGACCTGGTTTTGGTGAAGGTGATTTATCTTTCGGCGCTGAACTCGAGCTTTACATTGTTGATGATGAAGGTCGTCCTCTACACCTCAATCAGGAAATTCGTAACGAGCTGAATGACCCACAACTCACTCTTGAACTCAATCGTTATAATCTCGAATATAATTTCAGTCCCTCACTCCTCAGAGATCATTGCTTCACTCGAACGCTGCAAGAAGCACAAGCTGCATTAGACAAGATCAACGGCTGCGCCGCACAATGGCAGGGCAAAGTCATTCCAATCGGAATTTTGCCCACGCTACAGCAGTCAGATACCGGCTATCATGCCATGACTCCGCTGGACAGATTCAAAGCCCTTACCAATGAATTGACTGAGATTCGCGGCGGCCCCTTCACCATTGCCATAGAAGGAGAAGAGACTCTTCAGCTTGCAATGGACGATGTCACCCTTGAAGGAGCAAATACATCGTTCCAAATCCATCTGCGTGTACCCCCTGCTGAGTTCTCGGACTTCTACAATGCGGTGCAATTGGTTACACCTCTCGTGGTCGCTCTGGCCGCCAACTCACCCACTCTGTTTGGACATCGACTCTGGCAAGAAACTCGTATCCCTTTGTTCAAGCAATCCATCGATAGCCGCCCAAAAGACACTCTACATCCCATCCCGGCACGCGTTAACTATGGCACTAACTGGATTCGAGATGGTGCGTTGGAGCTATTTGCTGAAGCGGCACTGCTCTATCGGCCGATTTTGCCCGACTGTTCAAGCGAAGACAGTGTTGCAGTTGCCAAGGCCGGTGGCACTCCAGCATTGCATGAGCTCAGACTTCACCAAGGATCAATATGGTGGTGGAACAGACCAGTCTATGACGCAAGCGGTGATGGCCACTTGAGAATTGAAATGCGCGCTCTGCCTGCCGGGCCAACCCTGATCGACATGTTGGCCAATGCCGCACTGGCTATCGGACTGGCGAAGACCATGCAGAGCACTATTCGAGAGCTCTTGCCTGCGATCCCCTTTGAATACTGCACCGCAAACTTTTACCGTGCTGCACAGAAAGGGCTTGATGCCGAACTGTTCTGGCCCTCATTGAAACAAAGCCAGCCTGAGTACTTCTCAGCACCAGAAATATTGGCTAGCCTGCTACCTGAGTTACCTGCCAGTCTGTCGAGCATGGGGTTCATCGAAGAAGACTTCGTTCCCTTACTAAAAATCATTGAGGAGCGACTGGCGCTTCGACAAACGGGAGCACAGTGGCAACTCAGGAAATTGGCCGAACTGCGCCAATCAATGCATAAGCGCGATGCATTAACAGAAATGATGAAACAGTACTGTCAGAACAGTGCCAGTAACATTCCAGTTGCGCAATGGAAGTAGCCATGAGCCAAGCGATCATGCACTACCCGCCATTCCATAAGCTGGACAATCCTTCAGAGTTCGAGCTGGGCGCAACTGTCATGGAGTTTTTACACAAACTCCCAGGCCCTACGCATATATTCGTTGCAGGCAAGGACCGTTCGAGATGCCGGGCTGTAACGACGCTTTTACACGGCAACGAGCCTTCGGGTTTTTTCGCGATATTTAACGTGTTGCGACAAAAGATTCGCCCACTAGTCGACATGCACTTCTTTGTCATGAATGTAGATGCTGCCAAGCAAGCGCCCGGTTTTATCTACCGAATGCTACCTCATCACAAAGATCTCAATCGTTGCTTCGGGAAAAACGCTGGTGACAGCGAGCCTGAGATTCTGGCAGAAGCGCTATTAAAAACTCTGCGCGAACTACAACCCGAGAGTCTGATCGATATTCACAATACCTCCGGCTCCAGCCCTTCGTTCGGCGTCACCACATTTATGGATGAACGTCATGATTCTCTGGTATCGCTATTTACACATCGGATGATCGTTTCAGATCTGAGACTCGGCGCGCTTATGGAGGTGAGTGATAGCGATATGCCAACAGTCACTATTGAGTGCGGTGGCGCTGAAGACAAGGAAGCCAACCTGTTGGCCACCCAAGGTTTAATACGTTATATGACTGTGGAGAACGTATTGGACCATGAGCACTCAGAAGTCAGTTTCGAATTTTTCCACAACCCTATACGCATGGAGCTCTCTGCTGATAGCGATATTGCCTATGGTGAACATGTGCTCATGGACGATGGTGTCACACTGTTGCCGAGCATAGAAAATTTCAATTTCGGCTTCGTAGACAAACACAATCTGCTTGGCTTTGTGTCAGGCGCACTTGACAAAAATCTTTCTGCGCATAGAACCGATGGATCGGAGTGCCTGGGAGATTATTTTGTTTTACGTGGAGAAGAACTTTACCCGACCAGAAAGCTAAAACTGTTCATGGTGACCACCAATCCCGAAATCGCACGAAAAGACTGCCTGTTCTATTTTGTGCCCGCCTAGTTTCAGTGCTTTATCTGCCTCTACCTGGCTCGATTAGTTCTTCTGCACCTGACAGACACGGACCATTTATTTATCTAACTCATCTAATACTGAGACTTCGGAGTCTTTAGTGTCAGCCCATCCATTTCTTCCGAAAGAACGATCTGACAGGAGAGTCGTGAGTTATCAGCCCGGTCTGCCGCAAGACTTAACATGGCGTCCTCTGTTGGGTTTGCCTTACCGACGACATCCTGCCAATCCGAATCAACAAAAACGTGGCAGGTAGCACAGGAACAGGCACCACCGCAATCAGCCTCAATCCCTGCGACACCATTGATAGCAGCAACCTGCATCGCCGTATTGCCAGCTCGTGCTTCGACTTCCTGAGTTACACCATCGTGACTTACAAACTTTATCTTGATCATCTTGAAACCTACAGACTCCAGGAGCGACAGAATTGAATCGAGCCGCATTCTACCTGAGATTCACCAGAGCATCAGCTCAGCCAGAGTCAGAATCGAAGGAGGCAGCAGGGCCGCTCCACGGACTCTACATCGAGATTAGCTGCATGCTTGTCAGAACACCGCTTATTGGCGATCATCTGATTCGTTCCAGCTAACCGGATTCGCAACATCAACAGCAGTGGTACTCCCTGTAACCATCCCTGGACAAACCTCATGCCCAATCCATCGCCTTCATCTCGCGACTATTTGCCAGTATTGGTCAGCGCCTGTTGCCTGCTGGTTCTGTCCTTTGGATTCCGCGCTGGATTTGGCCTATTCATGCAACCTATGACTGATGCGAGAGAATGGGGCAGAGATGTTTTGGCACTGGCTTTGGCCGTGCAGAATCTATCCTGGGGTATCTTTGCGATTATAGCTGGTGGCCTGTCCGACAAATACGGCAACCTGAAAGTTCTTCTTGGCGGCGTACTGCTCTATGCAGGCGGCATGTATCTTATGGCATTCTCTGCCAGCGAATGGCAGATAGTGTCCAGCGCCGGGCTCTTGGTGGGTGCAGGCGTCGCTGGAACGTCGTTTGGAATTGTCCTGCCATCGATAGCTCGGGCTGTTCCAGAGGAAAAGCGCGGCTGGGCTCTGGGCATCGGTACCGCTGCGGGAAGCTTCGGCCAATTTCTGATTGTGCCTCTGATTCAGTTCCTAGTGGATGCAACAGGTTGGCTTCTCGCCCTACAAATCATGGGCGTAGCTGGTTTATTGATGGCAATCTTTACGCTACCGCTTGCCGCCTACGGTGGCGCGACCAATGCTTCCGAACAAGCCCAAACCGAGGATGGACCAAGCCTGCTCACTATGACCAAAAACGCCTTTGGCGTCCGAGCCTATGTTTTGCTTGTGTCAGGTTTTTTCGTGTGTGGATTCCACGTCGCGTTCATTACCGTTCATATGCCTGGCTACGTAGTCGATTTGGGTTTCTCCGCAAGCATCGGCGCCTGGAGTATTAGTCTGATTGGCCTTTGCAATGTAATTGGGTCCTATTACTCCGGCACGCTCTGCGGAAAAATTGCGATGCGCAAAATTCTCGCCTGGATTTACTTTGGCAGAGCGATAGTGATTAGCCTGTTTCTGATTTTCCCAATTACTGTACCAAGCATCTTGCTATTTTCAGCTGCTATGGGATTTCTCTGGCTGGCAACGGTACCACCCACTTCAGGACTCGTAGCGCTGTTTTTTGGAACTCGCTACATGACCTATCTCTACGGGATCGTATTTTTCAGCCATCAGTTAGGAAGCTTCACTGGAGTTTGGCTGGGCGGATGGTTGTACGAGAATTATGGAAACTACGACGGCATCTGGTTGCTCGGAATCGCTTTGGGACTAATCGCCGCTGCACTGCACTGGCCGATCTCAGAGCAAGATCATCAGCGGCGATTGTATGATGGGGCAGCCCTTAAGGCACCATGAATACTTCTATATTGGAGAGCGTCAGCGAGCCAGTTTCACCATACGGTTCAATGGCAATATAAAACGCGCTACCCGAAGGCAGATCCCCCGATATCTCCAGCGCTGACGCCAAGTCAAGTGCCGCAATCGGGGATTGGTCCGGGTAAGGTGCGTAATACAACAGATAGCCAATAGCTCCCGTTGCCTCTGTCCAGCTAATCGTCACTGTGGTGCCATCGACAGACGCACTGAGAACAGAGGTTTGCTCTGTCGGCTCTGGCGTTGAAGTACTGTCACCAGCAAGCGTGACAAACGTTGCGTCCGAGACATGCTCGCCAATGAAGCTGGCCATCGCACTAACTTTTGCATACACACCAGGTGCATCAGGATCACCGCAGGCAGGGCCAGTCGCGGTGCCGCCAAAGCTGACAATACCCACTTGTACAAACGAGTCACCATTTGCCAACACCATGGGCCCGCCACTGTCCCCTTGGCAGGTATCTGCGGTACCACCGGCATCGACTGCTCCGGCGCAGATCATATTTTCAGTGATGCCGCCTTCATAGATAGTACTGCAATCAGACTCACTGACGATTTTTTGCCTTGCTTCCAGCAACTCGTCAGCTGGATTAATCGATTCATTCTCGGCTGTCACTTCAGTAGTTCCCCAGCCCATAATACGAACTTCAGTGCCCGCAGCCACTTCTGCAGAATCTGCGGCAGGCAGATGCACAGGTTGTAAGTTCACAGCCTCAGTCAGCTCGATTAAAGCAATGTCATAGTCATCCTTATTGGGACTGGTTTCTATATTGGGGTCATAACTCGGGTGCACGATAATTCGTGCAATGGCGGCATTGACTGCATCTTCTGCAAATGGGAAGGCCGTCAAGGAATTGAGCACCACAGTAGAATTTGCTCCAGTCTCGACATCGACAGCGTCGCCAGCTTCGTTCACAAAACAGTGTGCAGCAGACAAAGCCCAGGTTGGTGAAATAAGACTCGCACCGCAGTACTGTTGCTCATCTGCATCAGCCATGAAACCGATCCAGGGATAGTCAGTAATAGTGGCTAGCGTGCCGGCAATTATTTCTGCCTGATCAGTACTGGATTCCTCTGCTTCTCCACCTGTAACGGTTGCAAACGCGCCATTCAAAATAAAACAGTTGAAAACAAAGCCAATAAGAACCCTGATTTCGAGTTTGCGCGCATTTACGAATCTAATATTTTTCATTTCTGACACCTGGATTTGGACCCTGAACGGGATTCAGCATAAAAGCCCGACCCAAAGAAGTCTATTGGAATCGATGAGAATTTAAAGTTGCTGTCGAGGAATAGCGGGACAGACAGAAAGCAATCAGCAGAGGCAATAACAACGATTAGAAATGGCGGAAGAGGCAGGAGTCGAACCCACCAAGCCTGTTCTTAACAGACTTCACCGGGTTTGAAGTCCGGGCACCCCACCGGGGATGATTCTCTTCCACGGCGGAGTGTAGCACATGGGAACTCAATGCAGGTTTTCTCTATTCAGTTATAGTATCTATCAGAGATCATTCAAGCCCCAGTCATAACGCAAATAGCGAATCCTCAGATTGCCTATTGCAAGGGCTTGCTGCTGCTCTACACTGATTCCGAGTTCTGCAGCATGGGCAGCAAGAAACTCCGCTAGCGAATTCACCCCCTTCCACCCCGCTTCGAAATCTTCTCCATACCAATCGAAAATGCGCGATAGATACAAGGTATCTCCTTCGAGACGATTTCGATCTCTATCACTCAGGAAGCGTTTAGTACTCGACTCCAGCTGTTGATCCAGTCGCTCACCGGTATAGGCCTCAGGTTGTAATGCAGGACAGCTAAGCGCTGCGCAATTTACTGCAAAGTGAATTCGTGGCTCCTGGAATTGTGGCCACTTCCGAATCATTTCGTGCTCGAGCTCATCAAGTGAATACTTCTCTCCGAAGAGGCTGACTATCTTGCGGCGCCAGGCAGCCCCAGGAATAAACCCAATATCCCGAATCGAGTCCAGGCCAGGATATTCACTGAGAATCAATTCCACCGTCCAGGCGTTGTAGGCATTAATCAAGAACGCCAACTGATGAGCGTAACCCAACTGATCGAAATCCTGGCGGTTCAGAAGCGATAGATCAGCAAGATACTGCTGAAGGTCACGGCGCTCTTGAGCCAGGGCAGAATAGTCCACCGCGGTCTTGTATTGATCGATCAGGTGAACATGATCCCGCAGCAAACGGTTCCAAACAGAATGATCAAACTCAGCCTGCGCGACGGACGGTATGAGAGCGAGAATAAGAGTCATGAACAGCACTCTAAGCTGGCTACCATTCACTTGTGAACAACTGATGAGATTCATAGGTTCTTGAGACCCATTTGCGTGTAATTTCATTCCCCGGCAGCACAAAATCAAATCCAGGCTAATTGGCTCAGGGTATCTTGCGGCCTTAAAATACAGTATTCTTCAGCAACACGCCGGACGGCATTCCGGCACTCGCTGCCTCCCGCGCAGCGTATTTGACACTAAAGCACCAAAACAATAATAAGAAAGCAACATGACCCTTTGCCCATAGTCGTTTGACTGTGATGGTCATGTGAAGCGGAGAGTTTGCATGCATTACGCAGAAATTACAGGTTGGGGGAAATGCGTACCCCCTGCTGTCCTGAGCAACGAAGACCTCGCCACCTTCATGGACACCTCAGATGAGTGGATAACTAGCAGGACCGGCATTAAAGAGCGTCGAATCTGTCATTGTAATTTCTCAGACATGGCCATCGTAGCAGCACATCAGGCGCTGGCCGCTGCGGACATGAAAGCAGAAGAGCTCGACCTTATTTTGCTGGGCTCACTCACCAATGACAGCTTGTGCCCCAATACCGCTTCCATCGTCGCTGACGCACTGGGCGCGAAGAATGCCGCTGCTATCGATGTAAATTCTGCATGCACTGGTTTTCTGTACGGTCTCCATATAGGCAGCAATCTGATTCGCACAGGTGCACACAAGAAAGTCCTGGTTATCGGTGGAGAGTTTATCTCTCACTACATGAATTGGAGCAGGCGCGATGTGGCAGTTCTCTTCGGCGATGCTTGCGGTGCTGTCGTCATCGAGCAGTCCGACAAGGAAGTAGGCTTGCTATCGGCGCGTATTGGCTGCGAAGCGGACGCGAAATACGCCATACAGATCACCAATCTTGGCTCAGCTTATTCGAGACTCAGTGATGAATTTCTGTATATTGGCTGGAATTTTGAAGGCCAGGAAGTCTTCAAGCGAGCGGTAAAAGCCATGGCCCAAGGCTGTGAAGAGGTACTTTCAGAAACCGGGCTCACAGTCGATGACATCAGCCTCGTCGTGCCTCACCAGGCGAACAAACGTATTCTAGACGCTCTTGCCAAACGCGTCGGCATCCCGGAAGACAAAGTCTTCGTTAACGTACACAAGTACGGTAATACCTCAGCCGGCACCATCCCGGTCGCCCTGGCCGAAGCGATCGAGGAAGGGCGAGTGAAGGCAGGCGATTATTTACTTACAGCCTCCTTCGGCGCTGGCCTGACCTGGGGTGCAGGGGTGATCAAATGGGGAGAGCGCACCTCACCTCTGGCACTGAGCGACATCACATTACCCCCCTGTGAGCAGACCGCTCTGGAAATCCTCGCTCCTCATATCAAGCGCTACACCGAACACGAAGTCAAACAAGAAGCCTAGCGAGAAAACGCGGCCTGAATTCGAGCGACTGGTCGTCTGATTTCCGTTAATCTGCCCCTAATCCGGTGTAAACCGCAGCCTTCAACGCTGGACAAGTGCCACTACTGTGGCTACCTTTGGTAGGGCTAAAAAACTGGGATTCCCCCTTTCCTATAAGAACAAGTAGCAAGTCAGCGCTGATATGTGCTGACTAATATTTACAGTGCATTGAGCCGGCTGCTGCCGCGAGTTTTGTGCACGGGAGTGAAACAATGATAAGAAAATTTCGATATCCCCTGACGCTGATTGCGACTCTGACAAGCTTCATCTTGTCAGCGACTGTGTCCGCGCAGAGCAGTGACATTGAACCTGCCGAACCCTATAAAGTTGGCACATTTGCGGTTGACTATGATCAGTTTGTTGGCTTGGTCATGCGTGACGACAGCATGATCGTGGATCTCGCAGCCGCCAACAGAGCGATTGAGCTGCAGCCTCAATATGCGGCAGTAAATATGCCAAACGATATGATGGGCCTGATTGAGCAGTATGACTACGGTCTGAAATTTCGTGTCTACGAAATCGTCAATTGGCTGGTAGAAGAAGAGTTGCTCAGCGGCAATAGCCGACCAAACTATGTCCATGACGTTGAAGACGTGGATATTCGAGCGCCCATTCAGTATCCAAGCAAAATCATGAATGCCGCTGTCAATTTCTACACACACGCCTGTGAAGGCTGTAACGACGACGAGCTGGCACGCCGTACTCGTGAGCGCCAGGAAAATCGCGGTGTTCCTTACTTGTTCCTCAAGCCTACCCGTGGCGCAGTCATCGGTGACGGCGAAGACGTCATCATGCCTTATGGCCGTGACGAAATTGAATATGAAGTAGAGATGGCCATCGTCTTCGGTCGTTCTGGCAAATATATCTCTGCGAACCGCGCCTACGATCATGTCTTCGGCTATATGGTAGCCATGGATATTTCGGACCGCGGCGGTCGTCCACCTGGTGGTTATGGCGTACGTTCTGACTGGTTCGTGGGCAAAGGTCACGACACTTTCGCACCTCACGGCCCCTGGATCGTACCCAAAGAATTCTATGGCGATCCCATGGAGCGTCTGCATCAGATCACCGTTGTTGACGGCGTGACAGTGCAGGAAGCGCGCGCAGGAGACATGATTCACAACATCCCTGAGTTGATTGAATATGCGTCTTCGCTGATTACTCTGTTTCCAGGTGATGTCTTGCAAAGTGGAACGTCTGGAGGTACTGGAGCTGGCCGTGTTGAACGCGCCACTGGTTCAGGCTACCTGATTGATGGCGAGACCATTAGCGCACGCATCGAAGGTATCGGCACTCTGACCCACCGAGTTGTTCGCGAACAAAGTGTTCCTGCCGACCTGAGTGGCTCCCAGCTCACTCCTACTGCTGAGTATCGTAACCGCTAGGTCATTCAGAGATGCAGAACAGGAACGAGTGCTAAGCGTTCCTGAACAGAAATAAAAAAGCGCCGATCAGAGTTCTGATTGGCGCTTTTTGTTTCTGTGCACCCGGCAAGCCGCAATAGTGCTAAGCTTGAACTGAAGTCAGTCTACACTCGGCCTCAGGCCTCTTCAGGACTCTGAATTTGTCTCTCGATTTTCTATTTTGGGCTACACTCGCGGCCGCTTTGATCGCTTTCTGGTGGCATAGCGATCGCATCAAAGCCCTCGCTCTTGGTCAAATCAACACTGCCTGCCGTCAGCAGGGATTACAGCTACTCGACCAGACAATGGTTCTCAGCGGATTGTGGCTCGTGCGCGGCACTGAAGGCAGCCTGACGATTCGTCGCCGCTATCGCTTTGAGTTTTCATCGACTGGATCAGTCCGCTACGGCGGCCTGGTCGAGCTACAGGGAAGAAAAATTGTTCAGATCGAGTTGGAACCCCACATACTGCCCAATAAAGATCAGTCGCTCGATTAGCGCCTTTCATCATTTGACCTCTCCATCATTCGACCTCAATGCTCTGCCGCAAGCGAGAGAAATAGATCAAGAGCGCTCCAGCTCGAGCCACTACATATAAAATCATCGCCAACCACAAGCCTTGGATCGCCCACAGCGGAGTCAGAAACCAAACCATCAAGAGAAACACAGCAAGCGACAGTAATGCTGCATCTCGCATCGCTCTGGTCTGCGAAGCGCCAATAAAAATACCGTCGAGCTGAAATGCCGCAAAAGAACAGAGCACATACAGGGCTGCCAACCCACTGAGCTCCGTCGCAGCGACGCGTACCGCAGCGATATCCGTCAGGCTATAAATCGCAATGTCCCCGAACCAGAGAATCATCACAGCCAGCAGCACAGCAGAGACAAACGCCAACACTGTTGATTTGTGCACTGCGACATCAAAATAGTCGCGCCGCTTCGCACCCTTCGCCGCACCGACCAGCGATTCAGCAACGAAGGCATAACCATCCAGGAAGAAAGCGGAGAATGAAATCAGCTGCAGCAACAGATGGTTCGCAGCCAGCAACACATCTCCATAGCGCGCGCTCTGGTTGGTGAACACTGCGAATGAAAAGACCAGCATCAAAGTTCGCAGCATGATATTCGCGTTCGCAGTAAGCGTAGCCAGCAAGCCAGACCGCTCAAATATGGATTCCCATGGCCAAAATCGCTGCTCCGTGCCAACCCTCTTCTGCGCAGAATATTGCCTTAGAAGCTGTCCACTGATTAGCCAGGCTGCAAAGATCACAGTGGCGCACTCAGCAATCACGGTGCCAAGCGCAATACCTCGAGCTCCCATGGCAAGAAATCCAGCGAAGTAAATATCCAGGATGATATTCGAGCCGTTCAGAAACAATTGCATAAGCAAGAGCTGCCTACTCTTGCCCAGGCCGACCAACAAACCGACAAACACAAAAGTTGAGAGCGTTGCGGGCGCTCCCCAGATACGAATAGAGAAGTACTCTCTGGCGACGGATTCAACGTCGGCACTGCCGTCCAGGATGAAAAATGCAGACCAGGCAATCAGCCCCTGGCAAACAACGAGCAATAAGCCGAGAGAGACGGCCATCAGCAACGCACGACCCAACGCCGCTCTGACTTCAGTGTGATCGCCGGCACCTGTCGCTTGCGCAACAAAACCGGTCGTACCCATACGAAGAAATCCGAAGCTCCAGTAGACGAAGGAAAAGATGAGGCTACCGAATGCAATTGCCCCTAAATCAGACACGCTACCAAAGTTACCGATAACTGCGGTGTCGACCAATCCAAGTAGAGGAACTGCCGCATTGGCCAAAATTAACGGCCAGCTACGTCGTAAAAGAAAACGATATGTGATGGATTCGAGAACCATGGCGCAGGCATTCTAACCCGCATCCCGAGCCCCTGCTGAGGGATATCGACTTCTGCCCGTCAGCAGGGACACCGAGTTCACGAAAGCCTGATCATTACCTCGTGGTTCGCAGCGTAAAAAACATACCCACCCGATTCCGATAGTCTGCGTAGGTTTGACCAAACTGCTCAATCAGAGTTTTCTCTTCAATACGCACACCGACAAAAATATAAGCAGTTAACAATAGTGCAAGAGAAAACCGTGTTGCTGTCATATCCGGCGTGGACCAGAACAACACAAGCAGACCAGCCATGATCGGGTGACGACTGAATCGATAAAGCCAATGAGTCTGAAAATTCAGCTCTGTATAAGGCTTGTTGACTGCAAACAGCCACGCCTGCCTCAATCCGAATAACTCAAAGTGGTTGGTTAGAAATGAAGCGAAGAGCAGATAGGCAAAGCCCAGACAGGCAATGATAGTTAAGACCAGGGCTGCGCCTTCATGCTCAACCTGCCACACAATCCCTGGCATGACTTGCCAGAATACAATGATTGGCACCAGAAAAAGCCCCGAGAACAATACATACGTGGCTCGTTCGAGATGTACGGGCACAATACGCGTCCAACGCGCCTTGAAAGCTGGCCTGGCCATGACACTGTGCTGAAAACCAAACATCGCCACCAAGAGCAAGTTCACTAACAAGCCCAGAAAATACTGATCACCCGTCAAATCCACCGCGACTTGAGGTGCGACCCCGATCGCCACGAAAAAGAACCAGAATAGGGCTCCAGCGCCAATGCTGTAAGCGATCAGCGCGTAGCTCAACGAGAAAAAGCGGGCAAACAGGCCTACCCGCAGCGAAGCCCCAGGAACAGGGGTCATTTGAATATCAGTTGTCATATGCTCTCCTCATCAGGCAGTACAGGGCTTGCAGCGATTGTACTGACTAGTCGGTTTAGTTGTTATTTCAAAAAAATGGAGGATCAACCTCCATGCCCTTCATGACTGTTTTCCCTAACTCCGTCTTGCTAATCCCTTAGATAAATTCCTTATCTGTCTATCCAGGAAGACACTCAATCCAATTGAGCCATGGGACAGAATTACTTCCTCATTCGGTAGCTACAATAGCCATTTCTCTAACTGCAACCACTGCTATTTCCTTTCTCATTGCGCTCACAGCTGGCCAACCGCTGCCGATGCACGCCGCACAGGGCGCCCCAACAACAAGGCCAGGTAATTACGAAATTGCCGTAATCCATTCTGCAAGTGGCTCTGATCAAAGTGCGACCTGGCGGTAATAATCGAGCCCTCAATCACTGCCAGCAAGTGCACCGCCAGTTCCTGGGCGCTGACATTTGCAGCAGCATCGTTGGCACTGTTAATACCGAGTTCGGCCAATCTAGCCTTCAATGCTGGATCGAAGATCAGAATGAACTTTTCTTCGAAGCGCTGAAACAGCCCGCTCACCCGTTCGATTAAACCCGGATGGCTATCCGCGACTTCCACCGCAACGCTGCCAAGCAAACAACCGTGGGACCAAAGCGCTTCACTACTCTGTTCAAGAAAGTCGATAAACGCCAATGCCTTCTCAATTGGATCCTGCTCATCTCGATAAGGCCCTGATGCTACAGCTTGCCAACCCTTGATGGCATAGTCTTCCAGCGCTACCAGCGCCAACTCTTCCTTGGACTTGAAAGCATGGTAAAAACTGCCTTTCGCGACCCCGGCTGTCTGCACAATCGTATCGACAGAAGTTGCACTGTATCCACGACCAGTCATTAGCTCCTGGGCGGCGTTTATCACCTTCTCTTTTGCGGTTAATTTAGCCATTGGAAGCGAACTATAGACTGACCAGTCAGTCTAGTCAACTGATTTTATATCTCTTTGTATTTACACGGAATTTATCAGGACGCAGAAAGAAAATCGGCGGCTTCAGAAGCCGCCGACTGACCAGTCAGTACGAGAATTTGTCCCACCCAATCAGGGTTAGTCAGATTGCACGATATGGATATCGCTGTTCTCGGTTTCGATGTAAATACGATCCCCGCCGCCGTTGATATCTCCTCTGCCGAGAATATCACCGTCCTCATCTTCCTGTATGACGAGCGGAAAGTCGGTGTAGATGCGGTAATTGTTTCTGGCACGTCGAGAAACCTCGAGATCTGCCAAAATCGTTGCACCATGGTTACTGGGAATGCGCACTGTGACATCTCCACCAGAAGATTCGAGCTCAATATTAGCATTGCGGCTGCCACTGAACGCTGCCAATTCGGCATCGATGCGACCACCTGAGGTATCAGCGCGAATGGGGCCTCTGCTCTGGCGGATGGTGATACTGCCACCGGAAGTATCTGCGTAAACCGAGCCATCGCTACGCGAAATTTCGATATTACCACCTGATGTATCTGCCTCGACGCTCACTGCGCTGCCCGCGAGATAGATATTGCCACCTGATGTGTCGGCCACAACAGGGCCTTCGGCCCAGCCGGCGCGAATAGTGCCCCCTGAAGTATCCAGCTCTACGCTACCTCCGGCTTCACCAACTTCGATATCCCCACCTGAGGTGTCGGCATAGATATCTCCTGTCACGTCTCCGATATCGATATCCCCACCGGACGTATCGGCATAGACATCGCCATCAACATCGCCAATCAGAATCCTGCCACCCGAGGTATCGGCGCTGACATCACCAAGCACATCCGCAATGGTGATGCGCCCGCCGCTGGTATCCACTTCAACGTAACCAGTAATTCTGCCAATATCGATACTGCCACCACTGGTATCGGCTCTGACAAAACCTTCGAGATCGGGCACCGTGATTGATCCACCACCGGTGTCCAAATCAACGTTGTACTGCTCTGGGATCGTCACATCGAAGCGAATATTGGAGCCTCCGAAACGGAAGACCGACAGACTCCGTTCTCGGTCAGCAATCACTAGCACGTCGTTTCCCTGTTGGCTTACTTCCATGCGAAAACCATCAGTGTTTCGCACCCTGACCCGCACTTCATCACGATTCCAGGTGTCAACCGCGATAGGCCCTGCATCGCTGTTGATTATCAGCGTCCCACCCGAATCCACATCAAACACTTGATCAATATCGCTATTGTCTGCGGCCAGCACTGCCAGCGGCAGTAATACCAGCGCAATCAGCAATCCCACAGAACCCACTCTGCTTTTCGCGATTTGTACATCTTTCATATCAGCACCCTCATTAACTTCGCCCGTAGGGCGACGTCACTAAATTATGTTCTCTTCTCTTGAATCTCTTGCGTCTCTCAGCTCTGTGTTTTCTGTGTTCTGGTCGCCTTGCAATTGCTCGGCGTTCTCTACTCCGTCCACTGCCTCGATAATGAGCCGAGACTGGGCACGAATGTATTCGTTGCTGTCGTTTTCCATCTGCTGACGGAAAACCTGTAATGTTGCAGGGTCGCGATATTCAGCAAGTGCATTGAAGGCTTTCACGCGAACCCCTTCATTCACGTCCTCGCTCAATGCATAGCGCAGCGCATCCTGCACTGACTCTTCGTGACGAAGCGTGACCAGTGCCTGAACAGCCTGGAAGCGTACCCCTGGATTTTCATCATTGCGCAGCACATGGATCAGCGCCCGGTATACCTCATCACCTTGTGAAACCGGCTGTAATGCGTTGATCGTATCGAGCCGTGCCGCAGGATCTATGTCATCCTGTAAGGCAACAGCCATCAGGCGATTAATGGAACGATCCGCAACATTTCCTGTCACTCTCGCCTCAGAAGCCAATGCAAACGTAAGGTCGATATCGCCACTTGCAGTGTCGTAGTTATTCACCCGCAAGCTGTAGATCTCATAGTCATTCTCACTGATAAACTCAAAAGGTACGGCAACCTGCGTGGCTATTAACTCACTAGCTGGCCGCTCCGTTGTTGGTACTTGTGGCGCTGAAGCCACCATAACGCCAAGCGCAAAGGTCATGGCCATTGCGACTCCTTGAAAGGCCACTGTCAGTGGCCTGTTACGCAAGTCATTGAGTGCCGAGAACAATGAGAATCGCGGCCGCGATTCGCGCTGTAACTGCTGTTTAATGGCCCAGCGATTGCCTTGAAGGCGCTCATCATCAATCAGCGGTTGCAGACCTATGGGCAGAGCTGAATTCAATCGCTGTTCACGCTCGAAGAGTTCCTTCAGTGCTGGTGAACGTTCCAGCTCCTGTTCAAATTCGAGGCGCTCAGTCGCACTCAACTCGCCATAGAGATATTCGATAACGCGTAGTTCAAGCACTTCAGTGTCAGACATAACAGTACTCATCTCTTTCACGACAGCGGCTTTCTCAATGATAGTCCGCCAGATATTCCTTAAGTTTATTGCGCGCTCTAAAAAGCACGACTTTGATTGAGTTCTCTGAGCAGGACATGATTTCAGCGGCCTCTCTCAGCTTGAATCCCTGCTGGTTACACAGCACAAACGCCATACGCTCATTATCGCTGAGTCGCTTGAGGGCCCGATTGATCTGCGAGTTTAACTCTTCATCAATCATTGCCCGTTCCGGCGATTGGGTTTCGACATACTTCTCTTCCTGCTCATACTCGCTTTGCACCGCCGCCATTTTCTGCCAGGTTCTTTTCAGCTTGCGGCGATTTGATAACGCGGTATTCACCACGATTTTGTGCAGCCAGGTACTGAATTTGCTCTCCATTTTGAAGCGAGGTAGCGCCCGATAAGCTGCCAACACCGCATCCTGATAGATGTCATTGGCATCATCCGGTGTGTGGGCGAAACCAGCAGCAACCGCCAGCATCTGGCGCTCGCAGGCACGCACCAGGCGCTCGAAAGCCCCCACATTCCCTGTCATTGCTGACTGAATCAGCTCATCTTCAATTTCTTGCAACAAACCCGCCCGCTCCCGGCTTGATTGCCTTATTTACTCATTAGAGTCACTTATCGGCCAAAAGGTTAACAGTGGACAAGGTGAATTGGGCAGAACCCTGCCGTTTCAGGAGATCGCCCCCTGAACCTGAAAGAGGTCACGCTTGCGGCTAGAAGAAAACGTGCTGCTTGCAGTGCTCCAAGCTAGAGTGCCGTCTCTGCCTAGCGCAACACAGTGTGGAGATGGAAACTGCTTGCTGATTTCTGTGCAGCTTTGGCATTTACTGAGTATTGAGGTTGCGCAGAAGTGTGCGCTCGGTGATAACCGTCACATTCACATTCTGACGCTTGAGCAAGAGTGCCTTCTCAATTTTCCTTCCATGGGGGGTATAGAGCCAATCGCGGCTGGCGAGTGTACCGATCACGAGATAATTCACGGTCTTGTTCACATTGGGCGAAAGTTTGGCGCCTTTCAGCCTCAACATGGTCTCAACAGCACTTCTGTCTCCTGCCACAAACTCGCCAGTGAGACAGAACATCTGTCCGGCGATATCGATATGCTCCACATCATCTTCCCAGACTTCGGTGGAAGCTTCATAGCTGATGCCAGTCGGATTCACTTTCGATGACGTGACTCGTCGCATGGTTTCCAGCAAATCTTCGCGCTCTTCTTCCGTGATAACCCCATCGTCGAGAATCACCGCCAGGCGCTCAATGATGACGCTGGCCGGCCAGATCGAGCGCACACTGTTGTGCTTGTGCAGCCAATCATCCAGTGCCGTAATTTCGCTGTCGTTAAGTACTCCGTCAGAGGCTATACCAGTGAGGAACCCCATGAGTTCATTGATCTGGTCAACATCGGCCTGCTGCTGGTCTTCGCTGCGTACGATGAATTCTGTAACCACCTCACGCATCTGCTGCAATTCTTCAGGGCTTACTTGCCCGTCTTCGAGGATTTCTCCAACTTTTGCCAACAGCTTTTTGACATCACCATCGTCCGACAGGAATTGTTGCGACTGTAACCAGGCATCAAGAAACAGGATCTCTTTCTCATTGAGCTGTTGGTCAGCGACTATGCCCGCGAGAATGCCACGCAAGCCATTCAAGGCTCTCTGTTTCTCTTTGCTAAAGCTAAAAGCCTCGGTTAGCGGGGCTCCATCCAATTGCTTGTTAAGATCCATGAAGTCTGCAATTCCAGGTTAGCGATAAGGGCGTGCTACGCCAGATTGAGGCTCGTATAGAGCTCGACATGCGCAACCAAATCACATCAAGGTTTGAAGCGGCCATCATAAATCTTTCCTTGAGAGCTGTCGAAGATCATTAGCGCCAAGATAGTCAGGGTGAAAGGCTGTGAATCGCCGAGCTGAGCCCCTGACGCGGCATTACGCCTGCACCTGCCGCTTTGTCTGAGAACGCAGCTAGGGTACACTTTGCGCGCTTTTGAAACAGGGCATACACTCTTGCTTCTGCCCAAATCTGATCAACATCGATCAAACAATTCGATTTGAATCCTACAGGCCGTCACTATGAGCCAAACAAACGAAGAACATCTGGAACCGAACGCTCAGGGTGCAGGTACGATAGCGATGGAAGACCGCTCATTCATGGCAAAATTACTGGCTGGCGAGTATGGATTGGCCCTCACGTATTGGGCCCTTTATTTCGTGGGTGCTGGACTGTTTTTTGTATTCGGCAGCCAGGCGGTGGATGCTGAGAACTGGATTAATTATCTGATCATGGTTGCAGCGATGCTGGCCTATACCTTCGTTCTCATCGTGGGTATTCGTGCTGCGTACAAAGGTCCACAAATGTGGAAGGTGATGTCGCGAACGTCTTCTGTATTCATGATCATCAATATTCTCGTTGGCATCTGCACACTCGGATTTATTTACTAGCCTCCTCCGCGGCAATCCGCTTTTCACACGATCCTCTTACCACGCGACCTTCAGCGAGCTCAATCCTCACCAACCAACGCTGTTGCTGGTTAATAGCTGACAGCTTGTCGACTAACAATAGAAACTAAATCAGCTTGCCTCTTCGATCACCGGTCCGCTTGCGCTAAACTTGATCCCTTCGCGAAATCGGCTATGGGGAGAAGTCGTGAGCAGTGAGTCATCCAGCAGCTATGCTCTGGTCTTAAAAAAGTCCTGTCCTACCTGTGCTCTTATTACACCTGCAGTTGAGCAGCTGTCCCGAATCCTGGGAGAGTCACTGAGTATTTATATTCAGGATGATCCCTCCTATCTGGATAGCCTGCTTGAGACCGGTAGTCTCACTTCCAAAATTGTGGACGATCGCTCCCTGGAGTTTTCTTTTACTCGCAGCATTGAAGTAGTGCCAAGCCTGATTCGCAGCAATCAGGGTGCCGAAGTTGAACGGGTTATTGGTTGGGACCGAAAACAATGGCGCTCCATCACTCACTACGATGATCTTGGCGCAGAGTTGCCCGAGTTCAAGCCTGGCTGTGGATCCATGACACTGGATCCTGGAATGGAAGAGAAACTCATGGTGCGCTTCTCGGCCGATAAATTGACTGCTCGTAACGTCGAATTGGCAAGCGATGAAGATGAATTGGAAAGCTGCTTTGAGCGAGGCTGGAGCGATGGACTGCCGGTCATCCCCCCTACTCCTTTGCGCGTGATGCGCATGCTCAAAGACTGCGCACTGGATTTTCAAGAGATCGTTGGATTTATCCCTCCAGACAATGTTCCCTGCACAGTCGAGAAAGTTGCCATCAACGCGGTGCTGGCCGGCTGCAAGCCGGAGTATTTTCCCGCCGTCCTGGCCTCCGTGCGAGCTGCATTGCAGGATCAGTTTTGTATGCACGGTTTGTTGTGTACTACGTATTTCTCCTCACCGGTGATGATTGTCAACGGCCCGATCGTCAAGCACATCGGACTTAACAACGGCATCAACGCTCTGGGTCAGGGTAATCGCGCAAATGCGACCATTGGTCGCGCTCTACAGTTACTGATTCGTAACGTCGGAGGCGGCAAGCCAGGCGGCATCGATCGTGCAACGATGGGTAATCCCGGCAAGTACACCTACTGTTTTGCAGAAGACGAGTCCGACTCTGATTGGCCTTCGCTGGCCATGGACCGAGGCTTCGACCGCAAAGATTCAGTGATTAGCCTGTTCGCGGGGGAAGGCCTGCAGCCCATTCTTGACCAGTTATCCAGAACAGCTGAATCTCTTTCAAAGAGCATGGCAGCGAGCCTGCGCAGTGTCGCCCATGTGAAGCGCTTTGGCATGGCTGACGCGATACTGGTAGTCTGTCCCGAACACCGCCGCGTTCTTCGCGACGCTGGCTGGAGCAAAGAGGATTTACGCCAATCTCTTTACGATGAATTAATGACACCTGGCGCTCAGTTGTTACCAGGCGTTGATGGCATGGCAGAAGGAATGCCCGAGAAGCTTAAAGACAAGCTGCTCAACAAATTTCGTGACGATGGCTTGCACATCGTCTCAACCGGCGGCACCGCAGGCATGTTTTCAGCCATCATCAGTGGCTGGGTCGCCTCCGGTGAACGCGGCAGCCAAATGGTGTCGAAACTAATTGGCTGAACTGAAATAAAGAATTCACTTCACAGAATACAACTGGAACAGGAGAGCGAAATGACAAGCAACTCTATCTTGCTGGACCCAACCGCTGAGTTGGACCCTGTCGAGAAGCAGTTATTACCTCGACTTGAGACGCTCAAAGGGGCAACTATTGGCCTGCTCGATATTTCCAAGCCACGAGGCAAGGAGTTTCTCGACGCCGTGGCGACCATGCTGGAACAATCGGGTGCAAACATTAAGCGGTATGCGAAACCAACTTTCACCAGAATCGCCCCCAAAGAGCTTAATCAACGCATCAGCAGCGAATGTGATGCCGTTATAGAAGGGCTCGCTGACTGAGGCTCTTGTACGTCGTGCAGTTTGCATGACATTCTTGATCTTGAAAGCCGGGGCATACCGGCCGGATTCGTCGCATCCAGTGAATTTATTCAGGCGGCCGACGCGCAGGGTAATTCCCTGGGTATCCATCCTGCCAGCGTTTTCGTGGCACATCCCATACAGGATCGCAGCGATGAAGAAATGGTGGAGTTGGCCAGAGACGCATTTGATAAACTGTTAGAATTAATCGTAAGAAAGAAACAAGTCGAATGACTGAGAGTCAGGAGACTCAAGCAAATGACATGGAGTAATACATGAGCAAAGAAGCTGTAATCGTAGCCACCGCCCGCACCCCAATCGGCAGAGCCTATCGTGGCGCATTTAACGACACCGACGCGCCTACGCTAGGTGGTCATGCAATCGCCGCAGCCGTTGAGCGCGCCGGGATCGAAGCGGCTGAGGTGGATGATGTGGTCATGGGTTGCGCCATGCAACAAGGCAGCAGCGGCTACAATATTGGCCGTACAGCTGGCGTAGCGGCAGGCCTGCCAAGCACCGTCGCTGGCATGAGTATGGATCGTCAATGCGGCTCCGGTATGATGGCAATCGCGACTGCAGCAAAACAGATCCTGGTAGACAATATGCCGATCGTAATAGGCGGCGGTCTCGAATCAATCAGCCTGGTTCAGAATGAGCATCGCAACAGCTATCGTGCGCAAGACCCCAATGTCGTCGCCAAATCCCAACATGCTTATATTTCCATGCTGGAAACCGCTGAAGTCGTTGCCAAGCGCTACAATATCAGCCGCGATCAGCAAGACGAGTACGCATTGCAGAGCCAACAGCGCACTGCAGCGGCTCAGGAAGCAGGACACTTCAACGACGAGATCGTGCCACTTCCTTCGAAAATGCTGCACATCGACAAGGAAACCAAACAGCAAAGCGTTCACGATGTCACGCTGGAGAAGGATGAAGGCAACCGCCCCACTACCACTCTGGAAGGCTTGAATGGCCTGAAGCCTGTCTTTGAAGGCGGAGTAATCACTGCGGGAAATGCCAGCCAGCTCTCAGATGGCGCATCAGCCAGTGTCTTGATGGACAGCAAACTCGCAGAGCAGAAAGGACTTCAGCCACTCGGCGCTTATCGTGGTCTCGCCGTTGCCGGTGTAGACGCTGATGAAATGGGAATCGGCCCGATCGCAGCTGTACCGAAATTGCTCAAGCGCTTTGATTTGAGCATGGACGATATCGGCCTGTGGGAGCTCAACGAAGCTTTCGCTGTGCAAGTTATCTACTGCCGCGATCACCTGGGCATTCCCAATGATTTGCTGAACGTCAACGGCGGCGCGATTTCAATTGGCCACCCTTATGGCATGAGCGGTGCTCGCATGGTAGGTCATGCGCTAATCGAAGGTAAGCGTCGTGGCGCCAAGTACGTTGTCTGCACCATGTGTATCGGTGGCGGCATGGGAGCTGCAGGATTGTTCGAAGTTTACTAACACGCTCCAGTTGGGCTTTCATTGGAGGTCGGGATTCACCGGCCTCCGATTTGCCTTTTTCCCCCCGGCCTTCTTCTTGTCTTCCAATCGTTTCTGCTTCTGCGCTTTGCTAGGGCGTGTCGCAATTCGCTCCTTGTCAGTAACTGTGACTCTTGCGATGAGCGTATTCAGTCGAGCCAACGCGTCCTCCCGATTTCGCTCCTGACTCCTGAATCGCTGCGCCTTGATTACCACATGGCCCTCACTGCTAACTCTCCTGTCTTTGCATGCCAATAGCCTCTTTTGGACTTCTTCAGCTAATTCAGACCTGGCGATATCGAAACGTAGCTCGATGGCTGTGGCTACCTTGTTGACGTTTTGACCGCCTGGCCCGCTCGATCTGATTGCCGTGAAACTGAGGGCGGGGGATGATGGACTGATTTGACTCATTTCTCTCTCGTTACTCTCTCATTACTCTCATATTACTCACTCATTTCTCACTCGTTTCTGCCTCGCAACCAGATCCCACTCTGCCGCCCCTCCCGCTGTTCCCCAATTCTCAGAACACGCCAAATCAGAGCTAAGTAACTGCCCTGATTCGAGTTTCAGTACATTGTCCGGGAGCGAACCTGAAGCACTGAAAATACGGTACCAAAATGGTGCGATGGCACAAGCTGAAAACGCGCTGGATTTCTTGATCTACCCGGCTGACTACGTTAAGGTCAGCCTCAGCTTGATAAACCGTGATTGGCAACGGAATAAGCAATCTTTTTAATAACTTAGCTCCCAAGCGGCTACAACCAAAATAAAGAAATAGCCTATGAAATCTCTACTTCCTGCGCTTAAAACAGCGACTCTGTCATCCGCCCTGACACTCTCTCTCTCACTCTCACTCACTGTGGGAACTCCAGTCAGTGCGCAGGAACAGGAGCCAGTGCGAATCGCTTTTATTGATCCGCTCTCAGGAACCTTTGCTTCAATCGGCACCAGTGGGCTCACCCAATTGCAGTTTGCCGCCGATTATTTTTTCAACTCCAAAGGCGGCATCCTGGGCGGCCGCATGATCGAGATCGTTCCTTTCGACAACAAACAGAGCCCTACTGAGACCCAGATCCAGTTCCGCCGCGCAATCAGCGAAGAGATTCGTATTATTTTCCAGGGCAATAGTTCAGCGGTTGCCAACACCCTCAACGATGCGGTAAGTCGTCACAACCGCCGCAACCCAGGCGCAGAAATTCTGCACATGAACTATTCTGCGGTGGACCCCATTCTCACCAATGAAGAATGCAGCTTCTGGCACTTCCGCTTCGATTCCCACGCGATTATGAAGTTGGATGTGTTGACTGACTTCATCGCCGATCAGGAAGGCATCGACAACCTTTATATCATTGGCCAGGACTATTCCTTCGGTCATGTTGTCTCTGAGACAACTGAGGAGATGCTGGCGGAGAAGAAACCAGGCCTGAATATTGTCGGCAACGAATTTCATCCCATTGGTCAGGTGAAAGACTTCACTCCCTACGTCACCAAGATTGGCTCTTCCGGCGCTGATGCAGTGCTGACCGGAAACTTCGGTGCAGATATGGTGTCACTGGCTCGTTCGATTATCGATTCAGGTCTCGATATTCCGATTTACACTTTCTACGCTGCTTTCGATGGTATCACTGCGACGCTCGGCGAAGATGGCAAAGATTTGATTCACCTTGTGCACAATGAACACGCGAATCCTTACGACTCACAAGAGCGTATCGCGTTCAATCGAGCCTTTAAAGCGGCCCATCCCGATCGTGATGTGACACAACCACGGATCATCAATGGCCTGCATATGCTTGTAGAAGCGATGGAAGAAACCCAGAGCACAGACCCTTATGACCTTGCCCTTGCACTGGAAGACATGCGCTACACAACGCTAACCAATGACCCAGCCTGGATGCGCCCGGATGACCACCAGCTAATCCAGTCATTACACATTTCCGTACACACCGATGAAGACATTATGTTCGATGCCGACAATTCCGGTTTCGGTTTACGAACCATCCACACTGTCGCACCGGATGACACCATCATGGAACATAGCTGCCGCATGCGTCGCCCGCGTCGCTAATCCCAACGACGTGCAAGCAAGACAGGAAGTCAGCGAGACGACATGTTAGAAGTATTTGTATTTGCCACTCTCAACGGCCTGGTAACAGGCCTGTTGCTCTTCATGCTGGCCAGCGGATTGACGCTGATTTTCAGCATGATGGGTGTTCTCAATTTCGCCCATGCCAGTTTCTACATGCTGGGCGCGTATTTCGCCTATTCGATCAGTTTGCATCTGGGTTTCTGGGCTGGGCTTATTATTGCGCCCTTAGTTGTCGGCTTGCTCGGCGCCCTGGTTGAACGCTATGCCCTGCGCAAGGTTCATCAATCCGGTCACGTTGCGGAACTGGTTTTCACTTTTGGTCTGGCCTTCCTGATAGAAGAGTCCGTGCAGTTCTTCTGGGGCCCGGATACCAAAAACTATCAGTCTCCTGATCTCCTCGACTTCCCCTTGTTTGTTTTGTTCGGTCAGGAGTTTTCTGCCTATCGTGGATTCATGATCGCAATCTCTGTGGGTATCTTTATTGGTCTGTATTACGTCCTGACCCGCAGCCGAATAGGCATCATCATTCAAGCGGCGATTACTCACCCCAATACGGTGTCTAATCTTGGCCACAACGTGCCTTTGATCTTTATGGGCGTGTTTGGGGTTGGCACTGCGCTGGCTGCCGTTGCGGGCGTGATTGCAGGTCCGGTTCTGACTACTTTCCCAGGCATGGCAGTTGTGCTGGGCAGCATTGTGTTTGTGATCGTCGTGATTGGCGGTCTGGGCTCGCTGGGCGGTGCTTTTATCGCGTCACTCCTTATTGGCCTGTTGCAGTCCTATGCCATTGCGTCCGATGTCGGGATGCAGGATCTACTGAACCTGATAGGCGTCGAGTTTGCCCGCAACCATCCGCTCAACGATCTCTGGACTATTACACTGCCGCAGATAGCGCCGCTACTGCCGTTCCTGCTCCTCGTGTTGGTGCTGATATTCAGGCCTGCTGGACTAATGGGTAAGCGTGAAGAATGAATACTCTCATTAAAAAGTCCCCAGCCTGGATTGCCTATTTGGCAGCCCTGTTGATCCTGCCGCTGATTTTCGATTCCGTACTCGCCGTATCGATCTTCAACCAAATGGCCATTGCCATCGTTTTTGCCCTCTCGTACAACATGTTATTGGGCCAGGGAGGCATGCTCTCGTTCGGCCATGCCGTGTATTTCGGCCTCGGAGGATTTCTCGCTGTCCATGCCCTTATCCTGATTGAATTTGAGACCGTTTATTTTTCAATTATTTATATTCCTCTGGTTGGCGGATTCTTCGGTTTGCTGGCGGCACTGTTCATCGGCAGTTTCTCAACACGCAAAGCCGGCACAGTATTCGCAATGATTTCGCTGGGTGTAGGAGAGCTCATTGCAGCATCTTCTTTGATTTTCGTTAGCTTTTTCGGCGGCGAAGCTGGCGTGAGCGGTGATCGTACATTTGGCCCACCCTTCTTTGGCATCGAGTTTTTTCAGAACATCGAGATTTACTATCTCGCTGCGGCCTGGGTATTCATTGCAACACTATTCATGTACTTGTTCACGCAAACTCCCGCGGGCCGAATGGCCAATGCGGTCCGCGACAATCCTGAACGCGCAGAATTTATCGGTTACAGCGCACGCTGGGTAAGATTCATTTCCTTTGCAGCTTCGGGATTTTTCGCCGGGGTAGCTGGCGGTTTGTTCGCGCTGAATTATGAATTCATCACGGAAGAGAATCTCAACGCCATCACCTCAGGGCGAGTATTACTGATGGCTTACATCGGTGGTCTTGGTTATTTCATTGGCCCGATAGTTGGAGCAGTGATTCTCACGCTGATGAATTCATTGCTAAGCAACTACACTGAACTGTGGATGCTCTATCTCGGCATCCTGTTCGTACTCACCGTGATGTTTCTGCCACGAGGCTTTGCAGGATTCATCATGATGCATCAACTCGCATGGAACCAGGGAAAGCTCAAGAATTTGGCTCTCCCCTATCTCATTACCGGCATCCCAGCAGCGATATTCGTGTTTTTCTCCGTAACCATGATTGAGCTAAGCCACCATGAAGGGGGAGCGATGCACTTACCGGGCATCACCCTCGCTCAGGACTCAATTGTCACATGGGTCATCCTTATCCTGGCTACAGCCGCTGCTTTCTACGCTACTCGCCGCACCTTGCCACAGTTACATGCTGCCTGGGACGAAGCAAACCAGATTGAAGACACAGTTGAAGTAAAGTCTGAAGTATCATCAAGCGATACCGACGGCGCTGTTGATACCAAAGAGGCTGAGCAGTCATGAGCATCCTGAGCCTGAAAGGTGTCTGCAAGAATTTCGGTGAGACCAAAATTATTCGTGATGTTGACCTCGATATTGTCGAAGGTGAGAAGCACGCAATCATCGGGCCGAATGGCGCAGGGAAATCTACCCTCTTCCATTTGATCAGCGGTCGTTACCAGCTTTCAGCTGGTTCAATCCAGTTCAAGAATCAGGACATTCATAACCGCCCTCCTTATGAAATCAATCGACTGGGGCTCGCCAGAAGCTTTCAAGTTACGAATATTTTTCCAAGACTGAATGTGTTTGAGAACATGCGCTGTGCTTTGCTGTGGAGCAAAGGCTACAGTTATTCGTTCTGGCACTTGCTTGGCAAGCAGACGGCATTGAATGATGAAGCTATGCACATGCTTGAACAGATTGGACTGAGTGAGCGCGCACTGGTTCCTGCGGGCGAGCTGGCTTATGCGCAACAGCGTGCACTTGAACTCGGTATCGCCGTGGCTGGTGGCGCGGATTTAATCATGCTGGATGAGCCAGTCGCTGGCATGAGTCACAGTGAGGCTGAGAATGCCGTCGAACTGATTCGCCGAATTACTGAAGGCAAAACGCTGGTAATGGTAGAGCATGACATGAACATCGTTTTTGATGTCGCGGATCGAATTTCGGTTCTGGTTTATGGCGAGATCATCGCCACAGACTCACCTGAGAACATACGCGGTAACCCGAAAGTTCAGGAAGCCTATCTTGGGGAGGTAGCCGACATTGCTTAAAGTCACTGACCTCCACGCCTATTATGGCAAGAGTCATATTCTTCAGGGTGTGAATTTCCAGGTAGCCGAAGGCGAGATCGTCAGCCTGCTCGGACGTAATGGCGTGGGTCGATCCACGACCGTGAAAACCATTATGGGTGAAGTTGCCCCTATCGGATCAATCGAGTTCAAAGGCGAGCAGATAGCGGGCAAAAAGAGTTTTGAGATTGCCCACAGAGGGCTGGGTTATGTTCCGGAGAACAGGGACATCTTTCCTACTCTGACCGTTCGACAAAATCTCTTACTGGGTATGAAATCAGCACACAAAGAAGGCCGCTGGAAGATGGACGAGATGTTTGACATGTTTCCAAATCTCGCCGAACGTGCCGATGTTCATGGCGGTGTGTTGAGTGGTGGTGAACAGCAGATGCTGTGCATGTGCCGCACGCTGATGGGCGATCCGGATATGATAATGATCGACGAACCCACCGAAGGGCTCGCGCCAAAAGTTGTCGAGCAGGTTGGCGAACTGCTAAAAGAAATTGCCAGTCGAGGCGTCGCGATTCTTCTAGTCGAACAAAAACTGGCTATCGCTCTGGAAATTTCTCACCGTGCCTACATCATGGGTCATGGACAGGTTGTTTGGGAAGGCACACCCAAGGAACTTATGCAGGCAGATGCTGTTCGAGCAGAGTGGCTGGAAGTCTGATCTGTTCAGAGCTCAGCCAATCTATTCTCCGCAATAAAATTTAAATAATTCTGTCCTATACTTTTCTTGATACACAGTCGATTCTCAGTCGAACTGAATCCCCAAGCGACTCGAAAATTGATTCCGTTCTTCTGACTGTCTCGGAAACCGCGCTGCGCAATAAGCGAGCTGCTCTTCGATGCGAACACACAGACAATGACCAGAAAATCCTGCATACCTGACAAATCCCCCTATTTCGTCTCACTCCTGTTTTTTATTTTCTTCAGTCTTAGCGCTTCATCAGCGCTGGCATGGGATAGCGTCGGTCACCGTATTTCAGCCGCAATAGCACTTGAATTCCTTTCAACAGAAACCAGAGACGACTTACTGGCACTGCTTGCCTTCCACCCTCGCTATAATGAAGATTTCCTGGAACAAATCCCGAATTTTGTTGATCACGAAGATAAATCTGAGCTTGGCCGATGGCTTCTGGGGCAGGCAGCTTATTGGCCTGACATCGCACGAGGCCTGCCTGAGCCGGAGCGAGCCAAGTACAATCGACCTAACTGGCATTACACCGATGGTGCCTGGATTCGCGGATCTGCATTACTGCAAGGAAATTTGTATCTGAACATCACCCCCTTTCCTGATCGGCAGGGAGAAGGTCATAACAACATTGAAAGTGAGCACGATGTACACAATGTTGTTACTGCAATCGACTATAGCACTCAGGTCCTGAAAGATACTTCTCGCTCCGCTGCCGAACGCGCAGTAGCTCTGTGCTGGGTATTGCACCTCATCGGTGATATTCATCAACCCATGCATACAGGGTCTCTGTATTCTGCCAATACCTTCGAGGACGGAGATTTAGGTGGCAACCGGATTCCCGTAACTATAGAGTCGAGTTTAATGCCTGACTCCAGCCAGAGTATTCGCACTCTTAATTTACATGCCGCCTGGGACGGAGCATTACGTGATATAGGTATTGCCGAAAGTGTGCCAGCAATAGTTCAGCAGATTACCGGGTTCACTCAACCCTCTATTGCCAATGTTGAGTCTGACTGGACGGCCTGGATGAACGAAAGCAGGCAACTTCTCCAGAACCAGGTGTACAGTCAACAGATATTGAATGCCGCACTCGCTGCGGACTCCAGGCGGTCAGGTGAAATCACGACACCAGTGCATCTCGACAGCGACTATGTTCAACGCATGCAAGCAATAGCTCGCCAGCGTCTTGGACTCGCAGGGCTCCGCTTGGCAATCTGGTTTGAGAACGAATTGCCCTGATTATATGGACCCAGTTCCATCAAGAGATACCCTACGCAAACAAGATCGCAACACATTGCATACCAGTCGATAGCCATTGTCCCCTTCGAGACTCATGATTGATTCAGGATGAAACTGCACTGCGCTGATTGCCAACGTCTTGTGCTCGATAGCCATGACCTTTGCATCTTCAGTCCGGGCACTCACTTGCAGACAATCAGGCACAGAATCTGCCACCAGGGAGTGATAACGACCGGCCGTGAACGGCGACGGCAGCCCCACAAACAATCCACTTTCCTTGTGCGTCACCAGAGAGGGTTTGCCATGCATCGGATAGTCCAGTGTCGTGAGCGTACCGCCAAAGTATTCGACGATGCCTTGCAGGCCAAGGCAAACACCAAAGATCGGAATCCTCTGTTGCACAGCGAGATCAATAGTCTGATGCATCGCAAAATCCGCTGGCCGCGATGGTCCAGGTGAAAGAATCACCAAATCGACTTGATGGTTTAACAGATGTTTGCGAGCAGCTTCCGGGCGTAGTGTCACCAACTGTACACCACAGCGTCTGAAATAAGCGGCCAGGTTATGCACGAAGGAATCCTGATGATCCACCATCAGTACTTTCATTTCTGTCAATTGAGCCAGCTCTCGCTCACAGCCTTCCACCGCTGTGTCTGCTCGTTTTGCTGAACGGTAATCCGAATTCACAGCATCCGGGGCGCGTACTGCTTGCAGCAGAGCAGACGCCTTGAGGCGAGTCTCTGCTTCCTCTTCCATTGGATCTGAGTCTACCAGCAGAGTTGCTCCGGCTCGTATTTCTGCGACGCCGTCTTTGATGCGCATGGTACGCAGCGTCAGGCCGGTATTGAGATTACCATTGAAGCCGATATGACCCATGGCGCCGCCATACCACAGCCGGGGCGACTTTTCGAAGCGTTCGATGTATTGCATTGCCGCAAGTTTGGGTGCGCCGGTGACAGTGACAGCCCAGGTGTGGGCAAGAAGACCATCCAGCGCGTCCAGATCATCTCGCAGAACTCCTTTTACATGATCCACAGTGTGAATCAATCGTGAGTACATCTCGATCTGTCGGCGCCCAATGACTTCTACGCTACCCGGCTTGCAAACTCGCGCTTTGTCGTTGCGATCAACATCCGTGCACATGGACAGTTCAGACTCGTCTTTGCTGGAATTTAACAAGGCAAGTATCTGTCTTGCATCGGCGATAGCATCCTCACCACGCTTTATGGTTCCCGAAATCGGGCAAGTTTCAATCTCGCGTCCATCAACACGAACGAACATCTCCGGTGATGCTGCAACCAGATACTCCTGCTCGCCGAGATTCATCAGCGCACCGTAAGGTGCTGGATTAGCTTTTTGCAATCTTTTGAACACAGCTGCCGGACTATCTTTACAGGGCTCGAAAAAAGTTTGGCCTGGCACTACTTCAAACAAGTCTCCTCTGTGAAAATACTCCAGTGCCCGCTTCACCTGTTGCGCAAACTCACCCGGCTCATGGTCACACTGCTTGCTTGCCTGAATGGCAGGCGCGAATGCTGTCTTCAGCCCGCTGCGTCGAAACCCTCCTGTTGTTTCCCTACGCACGTCGCTAGCCCAATCAGCACACGTGAACTCATAGCTATAACAAAGACTGGTTTCACTTCGATGGTCGGTGATGGTGATCTGATCCGGCAGATAGAGAACCAGATCTCGCTGTTCAGGCGAACGATTCTGAAAACGCACCACATCTTCAAACTGGAACGTGAGATCGTAGCCAAAGGCACCGTAAAGCCCCAGGTAAGAATCCTCTTCACAATAGAAATGGCGGACCAATGCGCGCAGTACCGAAAACACGCTGGCACGTCGACTGCGAAACTCTTCACTACGCTCATCTTCGGGTGAGAGTACGCTTAGCTCTATTGATGTCGGAGTCTTGCTAGCAATCTCGATGCAGTCTACATCCGCAAGCGCAGCAAAAATTTCAGGTAGAAGAATCTCACCTCGCTTGTTCAATGCAGAAATGGCAACCGCGCGATCACGCGCCACAATTTCCAGTGGCGGATTGACGAACCCGATATCCCAGCGCGTGTATCTTCCAGGATATTCGAAACCGGAAGCCAACAAGACTCCACGCTGAGTATCCAGAGCCTTCGCAATGTCGTCACTTGCTGATTCATAGTCAACAGCCACAACACTACGCCGGACACCGATACCACTTGCGGTTTTGAATTGCAGTTGCGTCAGATTTTCTTTCACCATTTTCAAACTCCTTGCAGGTTGCTGCGGAGTTAATGGCGATCTGGGAGTGTTTCGAGAAGTGCTTTTGCTAAAGCATAGGCCGCCGTAACCCGCAGGCAGCCAGAGGTGAGAACTAGATTTGTGTCTCCTGGCGGCCTTCAGAATTGGTCCACCAGAAAAAATATTGAGTATTCATAGGGCCGCGATGATGAGCCAGCATTGAGCACAAGTCAACCTGGCTTTTTCACCCACCAGCACATTTCACCTAAATAATTGATTTTAATAAAATTATATTGTCAGCTTAGAGTGCGAGTTGCACCTGGCAATCCCTGTTCTGCGCAGATTAGCCACCCATCAGTGGCTGGAGCTATACTCCTATGCTCCAACACAACAAGCACAAAAACTGGAACTCAGCATAGGGAATATCTATGTCTACTCAACGCTCTGCACTGATCAACGCCGTCGCCCTTCTCCTCGTTTTCTCGCTCAGCAGTAGCAGCCTCCTTGCTGCCGAGTTCTCGCGCATTCGAGCAGAACGTGCAGGCATGTCCAGTGAACGCCTTGAACGGCTCGACCGGGTGATGAAGGCCTATGTGGAAGACGAGTACCTGGCAGGTCAGGTCATTCTCGTCCTGCGCAATGGACGCATTGTCCATTCAAGCGCAAACGGCATGCGCGATGTCGATGCCGGCTTGCCTATGACCAACGACACTATTTTTCGCATCGCTTCACAGACCAAGGCGATTGTCAGTACAGGCATAATGATTTTGCATGAGCGAGGCCTGCTCGATATCAATCACCCACTTAGCCGATACATTCCCGAATGGGAGAATGTACAAGTGGCGATTGCCGATGAGCAAGGCGGCTACACACTCGAAGCACCACGACGTCCTATTACTCTACGCCACCTGCTAACCCACATGGGTGGCATGAGTTACGGTAGCGGTCCCGCCAGACAGGCCTGGGCCGATGCTGGCTTCCAGGGTTGGTACTTTGCGAACAAACGCGAGCCCATACTCACCTCAATCAAACGCATGGCTTCGCTCCCCCTCGATGGACATCCTGGAGAGGCATGGATCTATGGCTACAACACAGACATTCTCGGGGCAGTTATCGAGGTTGCCAGCGGCTTGGACCTGGCCACATTTCTGAACCAGGAAATTTTTCGCCCTCTTCAGATGCGCGATACACATTTCTTCCTTCCAGAGGAGAAAGCTGATCGTTTGGCAGTCGTGTACAGACCTCAGCGTGGTGGCGGTATCGAAGCGATTCCAGCCATCGATGGCATGCAAAGCCAGGGCCTTTATGTGCAGGGTCAGGGCCCGAATGTGAGCTACTCGGGAGGAGCTGGCTTGTTAAGCACTGCCCGAGATTATGCACGATTTCTGCAAATGACTTTGAATGGCGGCGAGTTGGATGGGGTACGCATCCTGTCACCAAAAACCATTGAATTGATGACCGTGAATCACCTCGGCGATGTGCCCTTCCGCAACGGAACGGGGTTTGGCCTGGGGTATTCGGTAGTCACGGATCTGGGTACCCGTGGCACGCTAGGCTCTGAGGGAGAATACGGCTGGGGAGGAGCCTATCATTCAACCTATTGGGTCGACCCCAATGAAGAGCTCGTTGTTGTGTATCTGACCCAGCTCATTCCAAGCAATGGCCTGGATGACTACAGCAAGCTACGCAACGGAATTTATCAGGCAATCATCGAATAGGACATGCAGGACAACGGAGTAGTCACATGAAAATTTCCTCAACAATTCACGCAGCAGTGCTAACTGTCACCCTGTGCTTCAGCTCTGCCCTGTTCGCGCAACTTGCATCACCAAACAGCATAGGCCTCAGCTACGGTCATGTTCATCTCAATGTCAGCAATATTGATGAGCACACTGCGATCTGGCAGGAATACTTCAATGGTGAGCTAGTACAGAAAGGCCCACTCACGGCGATTAAATTGCCCAACATGGTCATAATCTTCACCGAACGCGCACCCACCATGGGTTCCAGAGACACATTGATGGATCACTTCGGCGTCAAGGTCAGGGACATCGAGGGCTTTCTCGCGCGCTGGCAAGCGGCAGGTCTTGAAACTGGCCGGGTGTTCACGGGCGCTGAAGGTCAGACCAACGCCTATGTAATGCTACCTGATGGAGTCTACGTTGAGCTGCAGGAAGATCAGGCACTCCATGAAGAAATTACCGGCTATCATATCCACTTCTACTCACAGGAATCCGAAGCACTCCTGCAATGGTATTCCGAACTGTTAGACAGCGAGATCAAACCCCGGGGCAGTATTGGCACGACCACCAATGTTCCCGGCATGAATCTGAGTTTCAGCAATTCAAGAGACCCGAGACAAGCAACGCAAGGTGCCGCGATAGACCACATTGGTTTTGAAATTGAAAATCTGGAGACTTTTTGTGAGCAGTTAGAGGCTCGAGGTATTGTGTTCGATGTACCCTACCGGGAAGTGGAGTCGATCGGGCTTGCAATAGCGTTTATCACCGACCCCCAGGGCGTACGCATTGAGTTCACAGAGGGCTTGGTCGACTACTGAGTAGTGGCTTATGACAGTTAAGGCTAATGACAGCTAAGAGAGTGCGGCTCGTGGTTGCTTTGAAGTATATGACTTTGCTTTAACTTTTCTCACCTTGCTCAGCTCTCTGATCTTTGTCTGTGCGAAGCAGATTACTCGATTCATCTGCCAAAGAGACTCCCAACATGCGCGCCAGAAGCTTTTGTCCCCACAGAGGGAGTTTAAGCGCATGCCGTTCCTGCCAATCCTTGAATGCGCTTAGTTCCAGCCCTTGCCGAGCCCAATGCATACCGAGGCGATAGCCCAGAAACGCGACCAGCACCCAGAGCAACATGGAGTCAGATGGCCAGTAGGTGAACCAGATTAGCGCCTGCAAAATATTCTCAAGCTGATTAAAGGCGAATCTGATCAGGAAAGCGATAGGCCCATCATTCATGAATGTGGCCCAGGCCCCAGGATTAAGCACAAAGCTCAAAAATTGCAGGGTTTCGATCACGGCGAAAGTCCACAGGCCCGCCAGGCCGTAGAATCCACTACCAAACCACATCCATTTGTCATAAACAAAACGGGTTTTACTCCTCCCTTCCTCATCGTTAAGCGCGGATTTCTTCAGTTTTTTGATGCGGGCTTTGAGCTCTTCTGCAGACAACTCCCTGTCCAGATCACCGTTATTGAACAACCAGCTAAACAGGAACCAGCTAATGCCTGCCAATGGCAGGCCCAGCAACAAACTGGCCAGTATCAAGTCAGCAAGAAGAGAGAGCATGATGGTCGTAGCAAGAAAATGGAGAGAATGACAACAGAGGCTTCGCTTAGGCGTAAAACGCTACAGCAAAGCCTCAGTGCCTTTAGTCATCACCTGGGCTGTCGAGTGCAGATTCGTGCCGAGCTTCCAAAGGCATCAGCGCAGCTCGAATCGCCGCACCCCAAATCAGATTGCCCATGTCATTCAGATGCAGGTTATCGTCAACGAAGATGTCTTCCATGACCGTGCCATCAGCCCAAAGAAATGGAGTCGCAACATCAACGTAATGCACCAGAGGATCTGCTTCTGCTATGACCTTATAGCCTGCACTTACACGCTGAGCAGCGTCCCAGACATCCACTCGCGAAACACTGGGTTTGACAGAAAGAACATAAATTCTGGTTTCAGGAAGCGCAGCGTGAATCTTGTCCACGACTTCCTGAAATTGGGCGAGGATGGTTTGCTCGGGAATGCGAAACGCGGTGTCGTTATCACCCTCGTAAATCAAAATCGCTCTTGGCTGATAGCGTAGAGCAACACGATCCAGGTGATAGAGAACATCTTCCATGACACTGCCTCCGAATCCGCGGGGGATCACTGTGAGCGGTGCCAGGGCGGAGACTGACTGGTCGTTCCAACGAGCGATACTCGAACTTCCTGTGAGCACGATTGCGCCTTCTGGCGGCGGGGAGAGCCTGTCTTGTTCATCAAAACGCTGCATCGCCTCTTCCCACCGAGTCGGATCGATTTCCCGCTGCGCAAAAGTCAGCGTCGATGAGCTGAGCGCAAGAAAAGCGAGAAGCACGCAGGAGATTGAGTGTCGAGGAGTGCGGCGTAGAAAGAAAGAGATGTTGTTATTCATAATTGCCTCGTTCTAACAGAAGGTTCTAATTATTGTGTACCAGTATAGCGCAAAACAGCCAGTAAGGTTCAGCGATTAATCCTTCAAAAACTGGTTCATGTATTTCAGGGCATCGCCAATACTGCCTCCCCAGGCCGCGAAGTCGTGATCACCATCGAAAATGCGCAACTCAGTGAACTCGGGCTGATGCTCTCTCAATGCCTGGTAGAAGACTGCTGCATGATAGGCTATATCGAAGCGATCATGGTCGCCGGTATTGATGTAAAACGGCACGATAATTCCACTGGCCTTGTAGCCTTCGATAAAGCTTACCCAGTTGTTTCTTTCCCATAGCCCTGCATCGAACTCACCGCTACTGACAAAAGTATCCTGCGAAGTCGCAGATGAATCCGCAGGAGGCACAGGCACATAGACAGCCGGGCTTAGTGGGGCGGCAGCGGCAAACAATTCTGGATACTGCAGGACAATATTGGCGGTGCCGAAACCACCAGCGGAATATCCTCCGATGGCACGTCCAGTTCGATCTGCCTCCGTCCTGTATTGTGTGTCAATATGCGGAATCAATTCCTCTACAAATGACGTGAGTACAGGCTCGTAACCATCAGCCCACCAATATCTCGGATCTGCTGGGGTAACCACCAGCATTGGTTGAATCTCATCGGCTGCAATCAAGCCATCAAGCTGAACTTGTAAGTCTGCTCCTCGAAACCAGCTGTTTTCTGTGCCACGATTACCGTGTAATAAATAAACCACTGGATATGTGGCATCATCGGACTCGTACCCATCAGGCAGATAGATAGTGTATTTGAATTCGCGGCCCAATAACTCAGACTCCAGGCTCGCTGACTTTAGCTCGGAAGCCAGGGAGCTAGCGGATAGCAGGAAGCCAAATATGATCAGGTAGCCCCTTAAGGCTGAAAGCGATAACAAGCTTTTAACAGAAGTCGGTGACGATAGCAGACTTTGTGAAACATTGGTTTTCATAGTAAATCTCTTACAAGATAGTGTTAGTCAGCAAGGAATCTCGCATCCTGCCTCGGCGTACTATCCGAATATGCCCTTTCTTTCTGAGCTCTTCCAGCTCATATCAGGGCCACGGAATAAAAAGCAGGATTTTGCGATAGAACGATCAATAGTCCAAATCTGAAGCAGGAGACCACTTTATGGAGCTCAGTCGATTCGATGCATTTATGCCTCACGGTATGTGTTATATGTGGCGTTGGGACATGCTGCTCTTGCAAGTTGGATCCGATCTGCTGATCGCTGCGGCTTATTTTTCAATACCAGCGGCTCTTTTCGTATTACTGCGCAATCGACCGGATATTCCGAGAGGAATTATCAGACTCTTTGTCGCCTTTATCCTGCTTTGTGGTATCACCCATCTTCTCAGCGTCATTGTCGTCTGGGAGCCGATTTATCTCATTCAGGGACTCGCCAAGCTAGCTACGGCCACGGTCTCAGTCATCACCGCCATCGTGCTATGGCCACTCATCCCGAAGATTATAGCCATGCCCAGCGTGAAAGACCTGGAAACCCGAAATCAGGAAATCGCTGCCCTGAATATGCAACTCGAATCCAGATTGGATAGCCTCTCTACACTTGCAGGCGGCGTCTCCCATGAATTCAACAACTTGTTAACTATCATTACCGGTAACGCGGAACTGCTGGAACTTCACGTTTCATCCGCTGCGGACCAGAAGAAACTCACTGCAATCAAGAATGCAGCTACGCGAAGTGCGGACATTTGCTCCAAGATGCTTGCCTATTCCGGCAGTGGCCACTTCGTCCTGGAAGAGCTGGATCTCATCAAGATAGCGAATGAAAAACAGGCTCTCGAACTAAGCAATTGCCAGCTCTCGGTGAATGCGCCTGATGTATTGCCTCAGATTCAAGGATCAGGCACTCAAATTCATCAGCTATTGGATTCCTTGATTGCGAATTCCCATGAGGCGATTCAGGAGGCCGGCCAGACAGAGGGTTCTATTTCCGTTTCGATTAATCAACAAAGTCTGAGTGAAGATGACCTGGTTAAAGCCGAATTCGAACATCATTGCGACGCAGGAGAGTATGTCGTTCTCTCTGTCGCAGACAATGGTCCTGGACTTACAGCCGACATCAGGGAACACATGTTTGACCCTTACTACAGCACAAAATTTATTGGCCGCGGGCTAGGGCTGGCAGCAGTTCAGGGCATCGTTCGAGGGCACAATGCCTGCTTGTTTGTCAGCAATAGCGAAAGCAGTGGTTGCACCATCAGCATTGCCTTTCCTTTGAGGAGTACCAACAAAACTGCCTATAACGAAAGTCTGTGCAAGCGCCCTGAAGTAATTCTTGTGGTAGACGACGAACAATCTGTTCTCGAAGTCGCGCGCTACTATCTTGAAGAGCTGGGAATCAAGGCACTCACAGCCGACAATCCCAGAGACGCACTTAAGCTGGCTGAAAAACATGGCGAAAAAATTGACGCACTTATTCTCGACTATCTTATGCCTGAGGAAACGGGACTCCAACTACTGGATAAAATCTCCAAAGTCATCAAGGTAGATACCTATCTGACCAGCGGCTTCACCCGTGGTGAAATCAGCGATCCGGATATTCATGCATTATTAACCGGCTTTATTGCAAAGCCGTTCAGTCGAGAAGATTTTAAGCTGCTATTTGTTGAAGAAGGCTAGCTGAATAACACCGTTAAGCGCTGTCGTTAATCACGCGCTCCACGATCTGCTCCAGGTCTTTAAAGCTGTAAGGCTTGTGCAGAATGGAAAGCACCCGTCCATTCGCCAATTGCAACTCTCTCGGCAATGCATCGCCATAACCGGTACTGAGGATCACTTTAAGATCGGGAAATTCTCTGGCGCAGGCAGTCGCTAGTTCCAGACCATTCATGTTAGGCATGGAATAGTCAGTAATTACCAGATCAAGATGCTCGTAGTTCGTAGCGATGCGTTCCATCGCCAACAGAGGATCAGAGGCCAGCAGACATTCATGACCCAAGCGCTCCAACATCAAGGAAGCTGTTTCCAGTACTTCTTTCTGATCGTCGACAATCAGAATCTGTAGGCTGCGATTCAGTTCGCCTCCTGATTCTTCCTGTTGCTCAGCCAAAAGTTCACCAGATGAAATTGGCAACAGAATCTCGAAGCGAGAACCTTCGCCCAACCTCGATTGCAGATTGATCGCTCCCCGATGCTGAATAACGATATTGCGCACGATGGCCAAACCCATACCACTTCCGAGTTCCTTGCTGGTATAGAAAGGGTCGAAGATGCGTTCGATCATTTCTGCGCTGATACCAACACCATCATCTTCCACCAACAAGTGAGCATAATCTCCGGCTTCGATTGAGCCGTGAGGCAGCTCCATCATCTCTGGAAAACTTTGCTTTCTCAGTGTAAAGGTCAGAGTCCCCGGAGTCTCACCCAATGCCTCGATAGCATTAGTGGCGACGTTCATGATGATCTGCTCGATCTGAGTTCGATCACCATCGACCTTGATAAGCTCTGCAGGTATATCTGAATCAAGCGTGACATTCGGAGGGATACCCGATCTAAGTAACTCGATACTATCGGTGACTAACTCGGTGAAATTCAGTGTTCTATCTTCGCCCTCTTTCTGTCGGGCAAATGTGAGAATTCGTTGCACCAGACGCTTCGCCTTCTGAGCCGAATTGTCCAGCTTGTCGATCAACGCGCTTGATGAGTCGCTCTTCACTTCATCAGCCAGCAGATCGATCAAACCCATCATCACCCCTAGCACATTGTTGAAATCGTGCGCGATGCCGCCGGCCAGAGTTCCCAGCGATTCGAATTTTTGATTCTGCCGCACCGACGCTTCGAGTTTGTTTCGATGTTTTTCTTCCAGTTTTCGCTGAGTGATGTCGCGAGTAACTCCGACCCAAGTGTCATCTTCTTCGGCCTGATAGACAGGATGTACGGACATCTCGCACCACACAGAACCACCGGCTTTGGTGTAGTGCTCTATCTCGATCAGTTGCTCGCTGGACATCGGGCCTTTGTTATAGAGCTCAACACAGCGCTGAAAAGACTCTGGCGTGATCCACTTGTGCAAGGGTTTAGCAAGAAACTCTTCTACGGTGTAACCAGTTAATTTTTCAATAGATGGGCTGATGTACATGACTTCTTCAGTTCGCCCGTTCCATTTCCAAATTACATCAACTGTATTGGTTGCCAGTAGTCGGTATCGCTCTTCATTTTCTCTGGCTAGTTTCTCACTACTGGCGATTGCGAGCTGTGCAGCTCTGGAGCGCCTTAGTTGAACCCACATAAAAATCAGAACCAATAGGAGAATCAACAGCACATTGGCAAAAACGATTACCAAGATTGGATTGCTCTGCCAGAGATTTTCAGGACGATTTATCAATTCATAGGGCTCGGTGAGCCTGTTCAGGTCCAAGTCAAAACGCTGCACTTCCTGCCAATCGTAGAAGGTTGTGGCCTGGCCTGCGGTCACGAAACGATCCCACTCGCCATTGTCGATCCTGTTACGCACTAACTCGCCAAGGGTTCGGGCATAACCCTCAGTACTCGACAGTACCCCTCCTGTGAGCCCTTCTCCGATTAGTCGATCGTAGATTCCAAACAATGGGGCAGGAACTGAATCAATCATCAAGTCGAGATAGACCGAACCAACGACTTCAAGCTCACCGCTGCGACTGGTATAGGCACTGAAAGGGAGAGATAAAACAGTATCAGCAGAATTCAGCTGGCTGAGCTGCCTCTCAAGCTCAACAGGTTCCACTCCAGTGAGGTATTCGAAATTGAATCTCTCTTGATATTCCTCGGCCAGTTCCGCAACCTGATTGACATAGATGATGTCATCCCCGTTGCTGCCGCCTACCACGTACACAGTTTCAGACTGAGGTCTGAGTTGATCAATCTGCCTCAGCGTGGCAGCTATGGCAGACCGTGATGCCGATTCTACAACAGCGACATCATCAGCCTCGCGAGCAAGCTCCAGGGCCGCTTGGCTCGGTACCAGTAGCAGGGCGGAGATCGAGTCCGGCAGATCGAGAGTGAAGAAGAATTCGCTGGCCAAAGGCTGAATGGCAACAATAATGGACACATTCTGCTGCACCACCATTGATTCGATGTTCGCTTTGATCTCTTCGAGTCGATCTGCATCGGGTAGCGCGTCGATACCAAGATATTCAAACGAGACTTGTACAGAGCTATCCTCACTCAGCTGCAAAACATCGACAATCCCCCGGTCGATACTCAGGTCCCAGGGACCAGCTTCCCAGACACCATGCATTACAAGAATGCGAGTAATACCGTCACTCGACTGCGCAATACTCGTTGCACTGGCGAACAGCAGCACAAGAGTGATAAAGGGAAGAACGAAAGCAATTGAGATTACCCTAGCAATCATCATAGGGTAGCCGCCGCGCTGCTGTTGCGAATAACTGAGAGGCATAAGCTAAAGACTTGCTCTCTAATTCCAGAGCTGATTCCTGGCAATTCGATGCTTGCCGATGAAATTTACTCGAAAGTCGGGTGTGAACTGAGCCAGACACCGCTTCCGAACTATCGAGACCTACAGTGTACCCCAATTACTATAAGAAAAGTCCTACAAACTTCAATCTCGGCGTGCAAATTGCCAGAGACTCAAGGCTTTCAGCAAGAAGTGGGATAACCACATCGACCGCCTGAGTCAGGCAGTGTCAGAATAATACGGCCGCAGCGAAGGAAATTTTTACCCCTTTTGAGGAATTACCGGCAGCGGAGGTAGTAAATGAATCGAGAGCTCGCTCGAATCAGAAATAGCTCAGCGCACCTGTCGAGACAGTTGCCCCTAAGAAAGCTTCACTCAAGCTGGGTCGTCAGAGGGTGAGAAAAAGAGATAGTAAAACGTACAGTGGGAGAAGTATGGTGAGAAGAGGAATAGTAAGCAAAACAAGAGAGCAAAGCGCTGAACTACTACTGTCTAACTACACTCGCAAGAGACGCCTGACCCACTCAACTAAGATCAACTGCAAATTCTTTTAGAGTGGCGAGGGGAACAATTTCGAGTGCGCGCATGTGAGTGCGCATAAGAAACACTTTCGGCGCCATCCCTGCTTCGAAGGCTTCCAGCCAACGGGCTGCACACAGACACCACCTATCCCCTTCTTTTAAACCAGGGAAGCCAAACTCCGGAACGGGTGTCATTAAATCATTGCCGCGAAATCGGGAGTATTCGAGAAACGCAGTATTTACTTGCACGCAAACCGTATGTGAACCGATATCGTCGTCACTGGTATTGCAACAGTTGTCACGGAAAAAACCGGTTACCGGCTCAGCTCCGCAAGTCTGCAATGGCTCATTGAAGACATTGACAGACTCATCCATTTCTTCTCGCATGATGTTTTCGGTCCGATGTTTGGCTCAGACAACTCGATTGAATTTTGGCTTTGGGCTGACCGTTGCTTGTAACTTGGTCGGTGCATTCTGATAGGGTTTTTCTCTGAACCAAAAATTACAGGCCCATTTCTCACCAGCAAGCACCGGCATACCACCATGCAGGCTGTCAGGATGACGAATATTGCTGCCTTCATGACAATTATGAAATATCAACATTCGCCCTTTCCTTGCTCGTACTTCCAAGTCGAGGTTAGGAAATGAGGTCCCGCCGCCATCCTCCGGCTCGTTGAGATAGAGCAGACAGGTGAGCAAGCGCTGTCCTCCCCGAGCCATGCATCGCTGCCCGCGCTCGGTACTCGCATCCCAGGCATCAAAATGTGGCGCATACTGCTGAGTTTGCTGGTAGTGAACAACCTGCAAAGATTCGGCATATTCCAATGGAATACCGACGATATCAGATACCCGAATCGAAAGATCTTCGATCACTGCATTGTAGCCGTGAGGAATCCAGCAATTACGTCCTGTGCGCCCTGGGCTCTCTACACCAGAGGCAGCGGAACTAACCAGCGCCTGTTTGAGTTTGGATTCGGCAGCTGCAAGCAATTGCTCTACTTCCAGGGGCTGAAGAAAATCTTCGAAGACGACCAGCTTCGGGTCATCGTTGACCTGATTTCCAGTTTCGTAAAATTCTCGCAGTTTGATATCCATGAATTCCCTCTGCGATCAGTCTACTCAATATCAATCGGATTAGAAATCGCTCAACGCTGCATATCGTGTGCGGTGATAAGATGCATCACCGAGGAACTGTTGCGCGACACGTGCTCGCTTGAGGAAAAAACCAATATCAAACTCGTCGGTCATGCCAATACCACCATGCATTTGTACGCCTTCGTTACTGACCAATTCACTGACTTCGCTCAGTTTCGCTTTCGCAGCGCTAGCCAGGCGCGCGATATCGTCATCGCTCTTCTCTGCATCATCCAATGCATTCAGCGCCGCCAGGACAATCGACTTGCACAGCTCGATTTCGCTATACATGATCGCCGCTCTATGCTGAAGCCCTTGGAAAGATCCGATTAATACACCGAACTGCTGGCGCTGGTTCAGATATTCAACGATTTTTGAAAATGTTTCCTCGATGCTGCCGAGCATTTCAGCCGCCAGCCCAATCCGGGCTATATCAAGCACTCGCTCCAGCCCTTGATACGCTTCGCCCAGCTCTCCGAGCAGCCGATCTGCTGGAACCTCTACATTACTCAAAGTCAGATTTGAACTATTGCGGCTATCAACCATCCAGGTTCGGCAAATCTCCAACCCTGAGGAGTCAGCATCTACTAAAAACACACTCAGCCCGCTTTGATCTCCTTTCTGCCCTGATGTTCTTGCAACGACGAGCAATTGATCTGCGACATGCCCATCAAGAACAAAAGTCTTACTTCCATTAAGCAAATAGTTGCCGCCTTCCAATTGCGCGGTAGTTTCAGTACTCAAAGGATCGTGGACGGGCTTTTCATCCAGCGCCAGAGCGAGAGTCAATTCACCGGCGATAATTTTTGCCAGCAATGCACTCTTCTGCTCCTCACTACCTAACTCATTGATCAAGTTTGCAGACAATAAAACGGTACTGATGAGCGGTGAACACGTCAGGGTTCGACCCGTTTCCTGAAGCACCAAACCGAGACCAGCGTGCCCGAACTCGAAGCCCCCATAAGCTTCTGGTAGTGACATGCCGGTCCAACCTAGCTCGATCATTTGCTGCCACGTATCCGCATCAAATCCTTTTGGGTCTTTCTCGTCTCGTAAGCGACGCAGTTGCGTCAACGGCGTGTTGTCTTGGCAAAAACTGCGGGCTGCTTCTTGCAGCATTTGTTGATCTTCGTTCAATACCAACGCCATCGTTCTATCCTTCTCTTCAACCATTCCGGGTATCCCGGAATTTTGCTATTCGATTAATACTCTACTTTTTGCTCAGGCTCAGCAGGTCCGGCAATCCCAATACGCGCTTGGCGATAATATTGAGCTGCACTTCGAGTGTGCCGCCTTCGATGGAATTCGCCTTGGAGCGCAGCCATTCTCTGGTGACCTGCAATTCTTTCTCATCGAATTCATCACCTTCCCAGCCAAGACTTTGACTGCCGAAACTGCGCAATAGCAGCTCGTAGCGACGCTTGTTCAATTCACACCCGTAATATTTGAGCATGGACGAAGTGGCATTTGGCCCACCTTTTTTGGTCTCTTCAACCGAACGTTGAGACGTATAGGCAAAGGCTTCGCTGTCGATTTTGAAACGCGCAATATCATCGCGCAGGATCGGATCTGACAACTCATTTTCGTCTCCACGATAGTGCTTCGCTGCGCCTTCCAGGCTATCGAGTATGGAAGTCACGCCACCGCGATCGGCTTGACCCGAGGACAAGCCGAAACCGGAAATCATGGTTCTTTCGTGTTGCAGCAGACGCTTGGCGATCGTCCAGCCATCATTGAGCTGACCTACCAGATTACTCGCAGGGACGCGCACGTCGTCAAAAAAGGTTTCGCAAAACGGAGACGCGCCACTTATCAATTGAATTGGTTTGGTTGATACGCCTTCGCTCGCCATATCAAACAAGATGAAGCTAATCCCCGAATGTTTGGGAACTTCGAAATCTGTCCTGACGAGACAAAAAATCCAATCAGCCTTGTCCGCATAGGAAGTCCACACCTTCGAACCATTGATGAGATATTCATCGCCCTGTAATTCTGCCTTGGTATTCAGACTGGCCAGGTCACTACCCGCACCAGGCTCGGAGTAACCCTGACACCAGCGAATCTCTCCGCGAATAATCTTCGGGATATGTTCCAGCTTCTGCTCATGTGTACCATACTCAAGTAACACCGGACCAAGCATGCTGATGCCAAAACTGGTTAGCGCGGGACGGGCATTAATTCTTTGCATTTCCTGTTGCAACACAATGGCTTCGTCTTTGCTAAGTCCACCGCCACCGTATTCGGCCGGCCAGGTAGGGCAGGTCCAGCCCTTCTCCGCCATGCGTTCAAGCCAGATCTTGCTTTCCGGATTGACGAACTCCGCATTGCGACCACCCCAGACGATTTCCTCCGCGACCATTGTAGAGCGCATGGAGGCTGGACAATTTTCTTCCAGCCAGGCCCGAGTGGATTCGCGAAATTCTTGTAGATTACTCACTGTTTTCTCCTGGTGATCCTGGATAGCACTTAATGATTATGCGCGTAATACCTGACGTCCTCGAACCTTGCCAGCTTTCAGATCAGCAAGGGCATCACTGGCCTCTGCCAGTGGACGCTCTATGATTTCAATTGGAGCGATCTTGCCTGCTCGAACCAGTTCCATGAGCTCCGCCATATCCTGCAGCGTCCCGACATAACTACCCTGAATAATACGAGCGTTCATTGGCAGAAAAGGTAGAGGGAGCGTAAGCGAACCGCCGTAGAGGCCGACGATGATCAACATGCCGCCTTTACGCAAACAGCCCAGGCCGTAGTTCACCGTAGCTTCTGCGCCGACAAAATCGATTGCTGCGTAGGCACCGCCGGTTGCCTTGCGAATGGCCTTGGCAGAAGCTGGATCTGAAGAATCGAAAGTTCGAGTGACACCCAATTCCCGCGCCGCCGCGAGCTTCTCTTCTGCAATGTCCACAACGATCGGGTCCAGCCCCTGGGCTCTGGCGACCTGAATCGCCATCATGCCAACCCCACCGGCTCCGATAATGACTAATTCATCGCCTGCTTGGAGATCACCGACTTTTTTCAGGGCACTGTATGCGGTTAGGCCGGAGCAAGCGTAGGTCGCCGCGAGGCTGTCATCAACATCACCCTTGTCGAACAGATAACGACTATGAGGGACCAGAACATGATCTGCAAAGCCGCCATTGACGACAATACCCAGCGCTCTGCCAGGCGTACAGAGATGCTCATCCCCTCGTTTACAGGAAGCGCATTCGCCACACCCGATCCACGGATAGATGACTCGGCGATCTCCCACCTGAACACCTTCGGCTTCTGGCCCCACCGCGACAACCTCGGCAAAGATTTCATGCCCCAGGACCAAACCTGGGCGCCCTACCTCCAGCTGTTTGCCTCCACCCAGTTCGAAGACACCATCATGCAGATGGATATCGGAATGACAGACTCCGCAGGCTACTGTCTTTAGCAGTACTTCTGTTCCACTTGGGGAAGGCGTGTCTCCGGAGACTTCTTCAAGAGGTGCTCCGGGTGCTGCTGTTTGGTAGGAAATCATAATTGGTCCTTGGCGCAGGAACTGCACGGATTGGGTATGAGAATTCACGTGTGTGCCGCGCGATGGCTATCCCGCCATCGCGTAGCACAACGCTTGAAGATCAGGCTTGCTCAGCAGCCCACTCGGCGAAACTGCTGCCTTTCTCGGCCAGCTCTTTAAGCAGTGGCGCGGGCTTCCAGTAATCTTCTCCATAACGATCACGGAACTCACAGATCTTGTCGTAGACGTTTTTCAAACCAACCTGATCGGCGTAAAACATAGGGCCGCCTTTCGCTACCGGAAAAGCGTAGCCATAGACATACACCACATCGATGTCACTTGGTCGTTGGGCAATACCCTCTTCGAGAATCAGAGCGCCTTCATTAATGAGTGGATAGAAACAACGTTGCAGGATTTCTTCTTCGGAAATTTCTCGCTGCTCGATATCGAGCTTGGCTGCTTCTTCCTTAATGAGCGCTTCGACTTCAGGATCAGCGAGGCGTGCGCGGGTTTCGGGATCGTATTTATAGTAGCCAGCTCCGGTTTTCTGACCCAATCGGTCCATTTCCACGAGCACAGTACCCATGCGGAATAGTTTTGGATCATCGGGGAGATCGGTACGTGACTGACGGGCTTTATAGCCTACGTCCAGACCAGCCAGGTCGCCCATGGCGAGCGGCCCCATGGCCATGCCAAATTTTTCCAGTGTTGAGTCAACCTGGGTAGGCGTACAACCATCGAGCAGTAACATCTGTGCCTCTCGGCCGTAACCGCTGAGCATGCGATTGCCGATGAATCCATAGCAGACTCGTGACAGCGCACATATTTTGCCAATCTTCTTGCCGATTGCCATTGATGTAGCCAAGACATCGTCGGCAGTCTTCTCGCCGCGAACAACTTCCAACAGCTTCATGACATTGGCTGGTGAGAAGAAGTGCAAGCCGAGTACATCTTCTGGTCGCTGCGTCGCATTGGCGATAGCATCAACATCCTGATAGGACGTGTTGGTTGCCAGGATAGCGCCCTGCTTACAAGTTGCATCCAGTTTCGCGAAAATCTCTTTCTTGAGATCAAGATTTTCAAATACGGCTTCGATCACGAGATCGACATCGCTTATGTCAGCGTAGTCGGTCGTACCGGAAATGAGCTCGAGGCGCGAGTTCATATGCTCCTCACTCATCTTGCCTTTCTTGACCGTAATACTGTAATTCTTGCGGATAATTCCAAGACCACGCTCAAGCGCATCGTCATTGATCTCAACCATGACGACAGGAATATCGACATTCGCAAAACACATCGCGATACCGCCGCCCATTGTGCCGCCACCGATAATGGCAACTTTGTTGATTGGGCGTTGAGCTGTGTCTTTGGGCAGATCTTTGATTTTTGCCGCCTGACGCTCCGCGAAGAAGATATGACGCATCGCTGCAGATTCTGGAGAGGTAACCAGTTCAGAGAACAGTTCACGCTCACGCTGTAAGCCTTCATCCATCGGCAAGTTCACCGCGGCTTCGATACAGGACACAATGCGATCCTGTGCAATCTGTCCTCGCGCTCGTTTGGCGAGATTCTTGCGCGCACTCTCGAAAAAGCCAGGCTCAATGCTTTCTGGGTCAATCGTAATATCGCGGACGCGCTTCAGTGGAGCGCCAGCATTCAGCAATTCACCAGCATAGGAGATAGCTGCAGCTTGAAGGTCGTCGCCTTCGACAATCTCATCGATTAGTCCCATCTCTTTGGCTTTGGGTGCAGGCACCGGCTTGCCACTGGTAATCATATCCAGGGCCGCTTTCACTCCCGCAATGCGTGGAACTCGCTGGGTGCCACCGGCCCCTGGCAACAAACCCAGATTAACTTCAGGCAGACCCACCCTGGCGCTGGCAATCGCACAACGGTAATGACAGGCCAGAGTTACTTCGAAGCCCCCGCCCAGTGCGGTGCCATGAATTGCGGCAATCACCGGCTTGCTGGAATTTTCGATCTCACTAAGTACCTCAGGAAGACCAGGAGATTTTGGCGGCTTGCCAAATTCCGTAATGTCAGCTCCGGCAATAAAGGTTCGCCCTTCACAGCGCAGCACGATAGCTTCGCTCGCATCGCCCTGTGCTTGTTGCACGGCATTGAGAATTCCTTCACGCACAACTTGAGCGAGAGCATTTACGGGTGGGTTGTTGACGCTGATGACACCAATATTGCCATGCAACTCATAACTGACGACCTGAGACATAATGTTTCCTTCTTCCTTCTACTTATCTATTTCTATCGAGCATTCTTGTTTCGCGTTTGATGCGTGCCGGATTCAATCAACTCGTTCGATGATTGCTGCCAGACCTTGACCGATTCCGATACACAAACTCACCGCCGCGTAACGAGCACCGGTACGCTCCAGCTGACGAACGGTGGACAATGCGATGCGAGCACCAGATGCACCAAGAGGGTGCCCTACTGCAATAGCCCCGCCATTGGGATTTACTCGAGGGTCAAGGAAATCGACTTCCAGCATTTTCAGACAACCCAGAACCTGAGTTGCGAACGCTTCATTGATTTCTATGATATCCATATCCTGGAGGGTCAGTCCGGCTCTGGCCAAGGCTTTGCGAATCGCAAAAACCGGGCCTAGCCCCATCACCCGCGGTTCAACACCCGCTGCGGCGCCAGCAATAATGCGAGCCCGTGGTTTGATGCCGTATTTCTCACCAATTTCCCGGTTGCCGATCACCAGAGCGGCAGCACCATCATTAATGCCTGAGGCGTTGCCAGCCGTTACGACCCCACCTTCGAAAAGATTGCGCAGCCCGGACAAAGTCTCAAGATCGGAACTGGGTCGCGGATGCTCATCTGCATCAACAACAAGCGGGGGCTTTTTACGCCCTTGCGGGGCTTCAACAGGAATGATCTCGTCTTTGAAGAACCCATCAGCGCGAGCCGCCTCGTACTTGGCTTGGGAACCCGCAGCAAATACATCGGAGTCCTCACGGGAAATACCCAGATCGGCTGCAATATTGTCGGCCGTCTGAGGCATGCTGTCATTGCCATAGACTTTGGCAAACTCTGGGTTGGTGAAGCGGGCACCAAGTGTGCTATCTGCAAGCGATTGTCCGCGGTCAAATGGACTCTGTGCCTTGGATAAAACCAGAGGCGCACGACTCATGGACTCGACACCACCTGCCAGAAACAGATCACCTTCTCCAACTTTGACGCCATTGGCGGCAGCCAGTGTTGCCGCCAGACCCGAAGCACACAGTCTGTTAACTGTCAGACCCGCTACTTCCACAGGCATCCCGGCACGCAGGGCGGCAAATCGAGCCACGTTGCGGCAGTCTTCACCTGCCTGGTTGGTATTACCCATAATGACATCTTCATAGGCTTCAGCCGGGAAAGCATTACGAGCAACTACGGATTTAATAATATCTGCCAGAAGGTCATCGGGCCTGATGGTGGCCAATGAGCCACCGTGGCGACCAAAGGCAGAGCGTCCGCCGTCATAAATGAAGGCTTCAGTGAGTTCTTGACTTGCCATGCATTAATCTCTGTTCAACTGTGATTGCGTGTGGCTTCGTTGCCGCTGGCCGTTCCTTGCCGTGCAGGTTTCAACCACTTGATATCCGTGCCGAGGACGGATGGGGCGGCCATAATAGCATAGCGATTTGACTCAGGCACAGCCCACCTGAAGCCGAGTTTTCAGGCAGTTTTCAAGCTCTGTGGGAGAATTTTTCCGGTAGCAGCCAAGTCGCATCTGGCGGGGTGTTGTGGTAGTTTAGCGGCTCGATTTTTTAGCCCCAAAGATAGAGTTTTTAAATGATACGCGACCAGGAAACCATAAATCAGCTCGTAGATATGATCGAGCGATTCGTCCGTGAACGCCTGATTCCGGCAGAACAGCAACTCGCCGAGGAAGGCAAACTGCCAGATGACATTCTGCGGGAAATGAAAGAGTTAGGGCTATTTGGCCTCACTATTCCAGAAGAATATGGTGGTCTTGGCTTGACCATGGAAGAGGAAATCCTGGTTGCATTCGCTCTGGGTCGCACCTCGCCTGCCTTCCGCTCAATTATGGGTACCAACAACGGTATCGGTTCGGCTGCGGTCGTTTTCAACGGCACCGAAGAACAGAAACAAAAATTTCTGCCCAAGTATGCTAGCGGCGAATGGATCAGCTGCTTTTGTCTGACTGAACCAGATGCTGGCTCTGATGCTGCTGCACTAAAATCCACCGCGGTACGCGATGGAGACCACTACGTTCTTAATGGAACCAAGCGATTCATTACTAACGCCTATGTCGCCGACACTTTCAACGTCATGGCCAGGACCAACCCTGACATCAAGGGCGCCCGAGGTATTTCTTCCTTCATCGTTGAGAAAGGTACGCCAGGAATCACACTCGGTCCCATCGACAAGAAGATGGGCCAATCAGGATCAATGACCTGCGACGTGATTTTTGAAGACGTTCGCGTCCCGGCAGAGAACCTGATCGGCGAAGAAGGTGAGGGCTTCATCACCGCGATGAAAGTTCTTGATCGGGGACGACTGCATATTGCCGGATTCAGCGTCGGCGTTGCCGATCGTCTGATTGATGATGCAGTGGAATATGCCATTCAGCGCAAGCAGTTCGGCAAGCCCATTGCAGAACAACAATTGATACAGGGCATGTTGGCGGATTCCCGCACCGAGTCCTATGCTGCTCGATGCATGGTTCTCGAAACTGCTCGCAAACGCGATGCCGGCGAAAACGTAAGCACCGAATCTTCTGCGAGTAAATTGTTCGCCACTGAAATGGTTGGCCGTGTTGCGGACCGTGCCGTACAGATTCATGGCGGCGCCGGCTATATGTCTGAATATGCAGTAGAACGCTTTTATCGCGATGTGCGTTTGTTCCGCCTCTATGAAGGGACCAGCCAGATTCAACAAGTGATTATTGCCCGCAACATGATCAAGGACGCCCACTAGGCGCCCTTGATCATCGCGCTCTTCCCGCGCGATATTGACCTGAATCAACAAGCGGCGCAATGCCGCTTGAATTCCCTCCGCCAATCTCCACTTAATAGCTAACTCGTTCAGTTCGAGCGCCAGCCAGCAGCTGATATCTTCTCGTAGAGAAAAGACGAATAACCCAGGTAGGGGTTAATTGGACTCCTATCCCTCAGTCCCGCTAAGATGAAGCACAGGCTCAAGGAGGAATGTAGCAATGAATCCCATATCGTCTATTTTGCTGGTCATTGATCCGACAGTAGAACACGACCCAGCCACTGATCGCGCGCTGTATATTGCAAGCAAGACTGGGGCTCGAGTGAGGTTGTTCATCAATAATGAGAACACGCTCACTTCGCATTCCTATGTCTACGAAGGCGTAGACGGTGCTTTCTTCGAAAATCAAAGAAAGCTGTTCGAAGAGCACTATCGCAAAATCCTGAGCAATAATGAGAAGCGGTTTCAGGCAGCTGGCATCGATGTGAGCTGCCATTTTGCAGAGTTACACCATCTTGCCGAGGCGATAATTGCCGAGGCCGGTCAATGCGACCCTGACCTGGTAATCAAGTCCACTCATCACCACAATGCTCTCGAACGCTCATTGATCAGTAACACTGACTGGCGGCTGATTCGCAAATGCCCTGCGCCACTGTTGCTGGTGAAACCTGGAGAGTGGCAGGAGAACGGCCTGGCGATCACTGCTGTTGATCCTCTGCACAGCAAAGCCGAACAGTCCCGATTGGATCGCGTACTGCTGGACGCCACCACACAGCTTGCCAATCAGCTCACTCTCAAGCCAGCCGTGTTTCATTCCTATTTCCCATTCACCAGCACCTTGTTTCCCCTGGAAAGTGAATCTGCTGAACACCTGGAGCGCGTCAAGGACCATCATAGACAGGCCCTGGAATCTCTTCTCGGCGACTACAATATAGATCCTGACAATATCGAACTCAGTGCAGGAGATCTTGCTCCCAGTCTTGTGCAATTCCTTGAATCCAGGAAGGCCAACCTGCTAGTGATAGGCGCCTTGTCTCGAAACGTATTGGAACGTGCCATTGTTGGAAATACTGCGGAACGGATTCTCGAGGGCAGCCCATGTGATGTCCTTGTTCTGAAATCCTGACTAATGAAATAAAACCACCACCCACCTGCTGTGTGGTCGGTGGCATCAAGCATGAATTGCGGGGAAACATCGGCTTGGAGAAGCAAGCTTCGGACTTGAATAAATCGCCCACCACGCGCGAATTAATCTACGAGATAATTTTCGGCTACGAGTCAGCTGCCGGGAAATGGTTTGATCTTGCCCTGATCCTGTTGATTATCTCTTCGGTCACTGCCGTGCTGCTCGACTCGATAGCAGACATTCATGTGCAGTATGGCGAGCTCTTGCTGCGACTCGAATGGTTCTTCACCATCCTCTTTACCATTGAATATGCACTACGTATCTACAGTGCCAGGAAACGCCTTGCTTATGTCACTTCGTTCTATGGCATCGTGGATCTTTGCTCCATCCTACCCACTTACATCGCTTATTTATTCCCATCCGTCCAATACTTGATCGTCATTCGGATCATGCGCGTTTTGCGCATTTTTCGCGTACTCAAACTGTTTCGCTACATGGGTGAAGCGAATCTGCTATACACCGCACTACTGCAAGCGCGCAGAAAAATCTTCGTCTTTCTCTTTTCTGTACTCACGCTGATCGTGATCTTTGGCGCCCTGATGTTCATTATCGAAGGCCCGGAGCACGGCTTTCACAGCATCCCCGAGTCAATCTATTGGGCAATTGTAACTATAACCACCGTAGGCTATGGCGACATCTCACCACAGACCCCGCTGGGCCAGCTGGTTGCTGCGGTAGCCATGATATGTGGCTATGCCATCATCGCTGTGCCGACTGGCATCATCGGTGCAGAACTCATCAATGAATATCAGCATCGACAAAGCGACACCAACAACAACGATGGCAGAGTCTGTGTGAGCTGCAAATCTCACGGTCACGATGCGGATGCGCGCTTTTGCAAGTTTTGTGGCAACAGAATCAAAACCAGCTAAGATAACTTAACGATTCCATGACACTATTCCGCGCATGCAATACAACGATCTGTGTAAGGAATGGCCTTCAGTCGATCGCTGCCTATTTCCATGCCGCAAACAATGCAGCTCAGATAATCCCCTGCTTCAATTCGCTGCAACGCTCGAGCGATTTGCGCCAACTCTTCAATCCCATCGGCCTCCAATGCCATAACGAGCTGATCGTTTTCAGTCTCCTTAAGCTGCTCATTGAAATTTGCGCTGACAGGCTCATCCTTTTGGTAGATATGTTTGTGGGTACGCTCCTGGCGATCCAGCAATTCTGCCTGTCGCTCAAGCAATTCTCTTTCAATACCCTTGAATTCAAGCTCGTCCACAGTTTTCACCTCCCGCACCATCAAGTTCACTGGCATTTATTCAAGGATTCCAATCCTGAATATTCAATTTACCCATTACTCAATGCTACGAGTATGAACAACCCAGGTATTGATAAGCATCAAGTGTGGATAGAGTGCTAGATCATGCAGAATTTCAAAATTCTAACTCTCAACATCCACAAGGGGTTTTCTTCCGGAAATCGTCGCTTCAATCTCGAGAAAATTCGGGACAATCTCCATGCCAGCGGTAGCAATCTGGTATTTCTGCAGGAAGTCATCGGCGAAAATGAACGGCATCGAGAAAAAATAGACGGCTGGCCTGAAACGAATCAGTTTGAATATCTAGCCGATACGGTCTGGGACCATTATGCCTACGGCAAGAATGCGATCTATCAACACGGACATCATGGCAACGCGATTCTCAGTGAGCTTCCGATCGCGAGCCAAGAGAATATCGACATCTCCACTCTCAGTTTTTCACAGCGTGGGTTACTGCACGGCAAGCTCGAAATCGGCGTGCATCTGCTTTGTGTTCATCTGGGCCTGTTTGAAAAAGAGCGACGAGCGCAACTGGATTCACTTACCGACTATATTCAGGATGTGATTCCAAATTCCGAACCATTGATCCTGGCTGGTGATTTCAATGACTGGCGTCGCACTGGGCATCGTATTCTTGGCAGTCGATGTCATCTGCAAGAAGCGGGTGAATCAGTACACAGCAAACTGCAGGCAAGCTATCCTGCATTCTTTCCCCTGCTGCCAATGGACAGAATTTACGTGCGCGGATTTACGGTACACAACCATACCGTCTTGAATAACTCTCCCTGGCGGAAACTGTCTGATCACTGTGCAATTGTCAGCGAGATCAGCCTGCTATGAGTGCAAATTCCTATTATCTCATTGGCGTCGCCATCTCTCTGATAGCCGTGATGATGGCAGCCTCAGCGGCACTCCATGCCCTCATGAGCAAACGAGATTCCAAATCCGCGCTTGCCTGGATCGCGGTCAGCATCGTGATGCCCATTGCCGGGCCAATTATTTACCTGGTATTTGGCATCAATCGTGTGGGCTCACTGGCTAAGGAGAGCTATCAAACCAATACCCCCCTCGATGCTTCCAGGCAATCAGAAAACCCAAATCTGGAAGCGGAGCAACCCCGCGCTCTGGTCGGAAAATCCGTGACCGGTATCGGATTGCGCTCATGTGATTCCATCGAGATCCTGGAGAATGGAGAAGCGTCTTATCCAGCCATGCTAGGCGATATCGAACTGGCTACCAAAAAGATTTATTGCTCCAGTTATATCTTCCAGAACGATGAAACCGGACAGCGTTTTATCGAAGCCTTCTGTGCCGCGAGAGACAGAGGAGTTGATGTTCGAATTTTATTGGATGGTCTGGGCAGCATTGCTTATCCTCCTTCAATATTGCGCACTTTACGTAAGCGCAAGCTGAACTACCTGACATTCAATCCAATTTCCTTGCTGCCGCCTTCACTACACATCAATTTGCGCAATCACCGCAAAATGCTGATTGTTGATGGCAAGTCCGCATTTACGGGTGGGCAAAATATCAGCACCCGGCACCTCATTACCAAAGCAGGCAATCCAAAATGCGCGAGGGATTTGCATTTCAGACTCACAGGCAAGATTGTGGATGAATTAGAGAGAGCGTTTCTCAAGGACTGGAACCATGCGGCGGGGATTGTTGAGCCCGAACCATTTGTGGCGAGCAACCAGAATGACAGCTCGTCGCAAATCTGGACGAGGGTTATTCCTGATGGACCGAATGACGACCTCGACAAACTCACCAAGCTCTTGGTCGGGGTCATGTCTACCGCAAACGAGCGCATCTGGATAATGACCCCTTACTTTCTTCCAAGTCTCGATCTCGTCGGCGCGCTTGTTGCCGCGGAGTTGCGCGGTGTCGATGTGAAAATCTTGCTGCCGGAAAAGACGAATATCCATATGGCGCATTGGGCGGCGCTGCACAATCTACGCTACATTCTGGATCGAAATCTTCAGGTCTATCTACAGCCCGCACCTTTTGTGCATACCAAGGCTATTCTTATAGATGACAATTATGGACTGGTAGGTTCAGCTAACCTGGACCCTCGCAGCCTCCGCTTAAATTTTGAGCTGGTAGTCGAAGTATTCAACAAGCCGTTTGCGACACAGATCGCCCGCTATTTCGAAGCTCGCCTCAGCGAATCCGCGAGACTGAACGAAGGGCACCTTGACTCACTACCGCGCTGGATGAAAGTCCGCAATGCACTCGCCTGGCTCTTTTCTCCTTATCTCTGAATACGAATTGCACCCTCCTCCATCCTGCTTGATGCAGCCACCAGAACAAGCCAAGTCAACTTGACATAGGTCAAGTGGCGGGAGCAGGATTGAGTTTAAATACTCTGTAAAGGCTGGTTTTCAATACCGATATTCAGCCGAGGAGGAGCTCCATGTACAAGAAAATTCTGGTAGCGGTTGATCTGTCCAATGATTCTCAAAAGGTAATAGATACCGCGCTTGAACTATCGGAAGATGTGGCGAAATTACATTTCGTTCATGTGGTCGAGCCCGTTGCAGCAGCTTACAGCATGGACATCTACGCAGTTAACATTAGCGAATTGCAACAGGAAGCCATTAATTTTGCCGAGCAGCGCTTAAGTAAGCTGGGTAGCGATTCGGGCCTACGAGAGGATCAGGTTCACACGCTCCTTGGATCTCCGGCACCGGAAGTGAGAAATCTGGCTACAGAAATTGGAGCGGACGCTATTGTTATCGGTAGCCACGGTCATTCCGGCTGGAAGATCTTACTCGGCTCCACGGCGAATAAAGTTCTCCACGGCGCGACCTGTGACGTTCTCACTGTCCACGTCGGCGAGGATGCATGAGAAGTCGCACTAGTGCAGCTTGAGCACCAATACGTCGCTGTTTAATTCATCCAACAACTTCTCCGCCGTGTTGCCAATGAGCGCCTCTTCGAGGCGTGACCTGGACACCGCACCCATTGCCACAATATCGATGTGTGCGTCAGAAATGAGCTTGGGAAGCACATCTACGATCCTGTCTTGAGACCAGATACACTGCTCAGGACTTATACCGTGTTTCTTGCCCAGTTCAATTAGCTGCTCTTCCTCATGCTGAATATCAGCCTGCAATGGATACAAGCCCGACAGCGGCGGAATCCAGGCTGAGTGGAAGAGCTGTACTGCGTTTACTGACTCAGCTCGTTCGCCATTTCCTCCCTCGAACGCTGCAACAAGCTGCTGTGCAGATCGTATAATCAAATCGTCCAATTCTGCGGGCTTGTCATTGATATGATTGGGATCGACCGCCGCTAGAACAGTCGGGCTTTCACCCTGCTCTTTATCCCACTCCTCTCCCTTGACCAAAAGCAAGGGAATCGGACAATGCCGAACCAGCTCCCAATCTGTATGCCCCAGCAATCTCGACGCTTTGCCGTGATGGTGCGCGGCCTTGACCATTAGGTCCGGGGATGTTTCTCGAATACGGCGGAGCACTTCACCATGAACTGGTTTCCCCCAGGCAGCGACGACGCTCACCGCTATATTGTTCTCCCTTAAGGGCTCTGCAAGTGCGTTCAGATCCAGCAGACGCTGTTCCCCGTATTCATAGCGCAGCTTTTTCGCCTGCACAGGATCGAAATAGAAACCATCTTCCAGATAGCTGTTGTACTCAGCCAACAGCAATTCCAACTCGGCTCCCGAGGCGGCTGCCAACTGTGCTGCCTTGTTGACCGCTGGCTGGACTTCGGTGTCTGGCTCAACCAACACCAGTATCTTGCGTATCTGCATAAGCCCTCCTCGTTCAAGCTTTAGTTTATGTGCCTCTCACAAGAGTCATGCTATAGCAGTGTTGCTTTTCCCACCTTAATCCAGGTCAAAAGCCGCTCGTTCTGGCTCTGCGGGAAGTCTGGAGATACTGGGGTTTCCCTTGAGCACAGTGCTTGGCGGCAATCTTGAATTTCCACAGAAATTGTAAGGACGTCAGATACATGGCAGAATCAGCCCCATTGCTTGGAGGGCAAACGAATGAGTGCTACTGAATTACCAGACAATCTTGCTGCACTAGATCTGACGGGATTGCAGCCTGCCAGCGCAAACCAGAAAGTCTGTCCGCACAATACCAATATTTCCTGCGCCAGCTGCCGGCTCAACGAGCTTTGCCTGCCAATTGCACTCAATAAGACTGAAATCCACCAGTTGGACGAGATTGTCGAACGCAATCGACCCTACAAGAAGAACGATCATCTCTATCGCCAGGGTGACGAATTCAAATCGGTTTATGCCGTACGTTCTGGAAGTTTCAAATCCTATGTCTTGAGTGATTCTGGTCAGGGTCGTGTCACTGGCTTCTTTCTGCCAGGTGAGATTATCGGGATGGACGGTATCGCGAGCCATCAATACGCGAATTCGATTCAGGCTATGGAACATTCATCAATCTGTGAAATTCCCTTCTCACAGCTGGAAAAATTGAGTCATCAGCTGCCCAATCTTCAGCACCATTTCTTCGCGATTATGGGCAATGAAATTGCCAAAGATCAGCAAATCCACACCTTGCTTTGCAGCTATACTGCCGAGGAAAGAACGGCGTCCTTCCTGCTCGGCTTATCAAGCAGATTTGCCCGTGTAGCGCTCTCTCCCGTTCGTTTTCTGTTACCCATGACGCGAGGTGACATAGGTGAATATCTGGGCCTTACCGTGGAAACGGTAAGCCGTATCTTCACAGCACTTCAGAAGAAAGGCCTCATTGCGGTAAATAATCGAGAAATCGAGATTAGTGATATCGAAGGACTTCGATCACTGGTCGGTGCCCACTAGCAGGCAAACACTCAGCTCACTATGGCACCGTCGAATCTGCACAGCAGATTCGACGATCGCCAAGGCTTTCTTAACGAAGATGCTCCTCAAACCAGGCCAGTCGTGCTGCCGCTGCCTGTGTCGCATGCTCACCTCGAAAACCATGCGCGCCACCTTCTATAGTTATGAACTCAGAAACAACGCCTTGCTTCTGAAACTCGGCATACATAATTTCAGAATTACGAATATTCACCAGCTCATCCGCGTCGCCATGAATTAACAAGGTCGGTGGATCTTCTGGGTCAGCGTGCAGAATCGGAGAGATTGATGCGGCTTTTTCTGCGTCGAAGTTCAGCGCAGGAAAACGCTCACTCGGCCCAACCATGCGGCGCAAATCAACAGGCGGAAAGTAAGCTACTACCGCCGCCACTTCATTACCCTGCTTTGCCAATGCGGATTCTGCGGCCTGATCGCCAGCATCTGAAGATAAGCCCAACATCAATGACAGATGGCCTCCCGCGCTCCCGCCAGTCACACCGATGCGGTCTGGATCAATCCCATGCTGCTCTGCATGCAACTTGATATGGCGAACCGCGAGGCTAACGTCGGCATAGGCATCCGGCACGTGATAACGAGGTGCACTGCCGTGATGCACTGGAATGACAGTGAATCCCGCATCCAGCAAATCCTGAAATCTGGCTATGCGAGATTCAGCTGGTGCCCAGCGCGAGAACCATCCTCCACTCACCATATAGACTATCGCTGCACCATCGGCATTTTCAGGGCTGAGTACATCGTAGACCAAAGCCATGCCATCCTTGTGCCCGTAGACCACATCAGATTTGATACTGACGTCTGCAAGCAAGTTTGATGAGAAGCTGGCAAGCAGTAAGGCGAGCAAAATTCTTGTTCTGGTTTTCATAGACATCTCCAAACAGGTATCTCTCTAAAAGGAAGCAATCTGCGCTGTTTGTTCTTTTAATTACGCCTAAGCAGATTTGCAGGGGAGTATTGATCGGTAAGTTCGCGACGACTCATATCCCAATCGACTCGGGTAGATAGTCGTCTCGGGTAATCCATCAATGGCACGCCATATTTGCCAACACTGTCTGCCAAATTCCTGGCCTCTGCAACCAGCTCCCCTCGGGGTGGAAGCGGACCTAGCTGGGTAATGATGATGCGATTACCAGAAGTTGGCAGCTTGAAGTTAAAAAATTCATTGAAAACACGCTGGTAGGTGACCGACTCGTGGTCGTACAAACGGCTGGTGGAAAAAGTATTGGCCACCAGAACAGAATCGTCTGTCATGATACTTCTGACTTCCTGGAGAAACTCCCGGGTGAGCATGTGCTCCGGAATATAATCGCCACTGAATGCATCTAGCACAATAAAGTCGTAGGTACTACCACGCAGACCCGCTCGCTTGATAAAGGGTCTTCCGTCATCCACAAACACCTGCATCTTATCGGTATCTGCATAGCCGAAGTACTCTTCCGCAACTCGAACGACCGCTTCATCAACTTCCACAACATCGATCTGCGCATCGGGGTAGAGATCAGAAAAAGTCATGGGAATAGATCCACCACCAAGACCAATCACCAAAATTTTCTCGGGGTTGGCATTGAGCAGCAATCCAGCAAAACTCATCTTCGTGTAGTCAAACACCAGTTGATCTGGCTGACTCACCAACATGCAGGTCTGATTTCTGTCGCCACGATGAACATTGAACAGCAGGCAGCGACGATCGCCATCCTGGGTCACTGTAATATCGCGGTATTTGGACTTTTCTTCATGGATCACTTCAGCAGCACCAAGCTGAATACCCAGTAGCAATGCCGAAAGGGAAACCAGCAGTGTCACGAAAGTCCGAAAAGTCGCGCGCTTATTGAGCATAATTTTTAGTGGCTTTTTGCTTGTTGGTCTTGGCTGATTTTCTGGAACTCGATTTGGGCTCTTTTGAGACATCGACTCCCGCCAGCTTGTTGCTCAGCAGAATGACAGCGCCGGCTAGCGCCAGAGCGAATACCGCACCCCAAAGTATTTGATTCACTTCGAACCACAACACGAAATAAAAACTCGTGCCGAGCGTACCGATAGCACTGCCTACGGTAGAGACGAAAAACAGCACACCCGCCATGTGACCACTGTGTTCATGGCTCTCAACCATGAGGCGTACCGAGTACGGGGAAATCATGCCGAGGATGGCCGTCGGAATAAAGAACAGCAACACAGAAGCCAATAGCGAGCCATACCGTGGATCAAGAACAGTGAGAAAGATCGGCTCCATAATAGCGTCAGCGAGAAGAATTACGGGCAGGCAAGTGATCGCGGCTGCAATAAAAAAACCAGCATAGGTCACGGGGCTGGGCTGGCGTGTCGAGAGTCTGCCGCCGATCAAATAGCCCACTGAGAGCGCGAGCATGAAGATGGTAATGATGCTGCCCCAAACCGAGAGGCTACCCCCAAAGTAAGGTGACAATATGCGCGCGCCAAGCATCTCAACGGTCATGATGCTGAACCCGCTGACGAATGCCATCGTGGCGATTACTGCTTTGGGAAGGCCGTGGGCCCTGCTTGCACTCACGTTGTTAGTCCTGATCGTAGCGCTCTTATGGCGTATGCCAGTCAGTCTCTGACCGGGAAGGCTAAATTAACACCGCACCGACGAATTTGCATGCCGATTAGCGTTGAGCTGCGTCAATCAGTCGCCACGTGCGCCGAGATGACGACCACCATCGAGGGCGATCACTTGACCATTTACGTAACTCGCCGCATCAGAGGCCAGGTACAGTGCCAGGGCCGCCATGTCCTTGGGGGAACCGATTCTCCCCAGAGGGTTTTCAGCGGCAATCTTGTCACCAAAATTGGTGAGCATGTAGTCCATCATCTGCGACTCGAAAGGGCCCGGGGCGATAGCATTGACTGTCAGACCCTTGGGCCCCAGACGCAGCGCGAGATTTTTGGTGAGAAAATGGACTGCCGCCTTACTGGCACCATAGGCAAAGTTATCTGTACTGGAAACGCGCAAGCCATCGATCGAGCCAATATTGATGACCCGGTTTGGTTTTTCCTGACTTGATTCAGCTGTGAGCAACGGCAGCAAATCCCGGGTAAGCATGAATACGGCACGCACATTGATATCCATGACTTTGTCATAGCCTGACTCTGGATACTCTTCAAAGGGAGCACCCCATGCGGCACCGGCATTGTTCACCAGGATATCGAGTTTGTTTTCGCGTGATTTGATATCTTCTACAAACGCTGCGCGCCCTTCGCTGCTGGACAAGTCTGCGGGCAAGGCTATGCATTCACCCAACGCAGCCATCTCTTCCGCTGCTTTTACACAGGCTTCAGCCTTGCGCGCGGTGATGTAAGTCTTCACGCCGTTACTAACAAAGGCTTCTGCAATCATGCGACCGATTCCGCGTGAGCCTCCGGTCACAACAGCAGTCTTGCCAGCAATATTGAACAAATCAGAAATTTTTACAGACATGGTATTCCCCAGTATTGCTCAGGTGGTGATCTCACCTTTTATTATCAAGTCACACATTTTTTGTAGCGCCACGGACTTCTTGAGAAATCCACGAAAACGCTCATCCTTGGTCATGCCGTGGTAATAGCGGTAATAAATTTGTTGCCCGATTACCGTAAGACGAAACAAGCCAAAGCAGAAATAGAATGGGAAATCAGCCACCGATAAGCCGGTTTGCTCCTGAAAGCGAGCAACGATCTCGGCTCTTGTGGGTGCGCCTTCAACATCAGACGGCATGGTGCGTGATTCACGGAAGAAATCAGGATCATCGGTCTGCGTCCAGTATCCCAGAGTACAACCCAGATCCATCAATGGATCACCGACGGTAGACATTTCCCAATCCAGTACACCAACAACGTTTAACGGGTTGTTGATATCGAAAATCACATTATCCAGCTTGTAGTCATTGTGAATTACACTGGCCTTGCCGCTCTCGGCAGGCATCTTGTCCTGTAACCACTGCATGATGTGATCACAATTGACGGCGTCAGGGGTGACCGAGTTTGCCCAACGCTTGCACCAGCCATCTACTTGACGCTGAACATAGCCCTGGGGTTTTCCGAAAGTATCGAGCCCGGCAGCCGCCAGATCGACCGAATGAAGCTCACCAAGTACGTCGAAAAAATTGAGCAACTGCTGACGAATCTGATCAGGAGAAAAACCGATCTCCTGAGGGTAATCGCGACGAATCACCAGACCTTGAATATAGTTCATCAGGTAAAAATCACAGCCAATAACGCTGTGGTCTTCACAGAAGTGAACGGGCACCGGCCCATAGGGAAAGACTGATTTGAGCGCTGAAAGAATCCGATATTCACGCGACATATCGTGCGCTGATTTTACTTTGCTACCGAAGGGCGGTCGACGCAGAACCCACTGCTCATCTTCACTGCTAAGCAAATAAGTGAGATTGGAATGTCCGCCTGGAAATTGCTTTACGCTGAGGTTTGCGGCTTTTGCACCCAGGACAGGTTCAAGGTGTTGTCTGAGTGCGTCGAGATCCAGTTCCTCGCCCTCTCTTATATCTCCGGGGCGATCTATGAGATCAGTTGTGGTCACGCTTAGTTTCCTTCATCGATAAGTAATAAAGTGCTGCAAGTCTACCTGTTCCAGGTGCGGCAGGGAATTAAACTGGGTGAGCGACACCTTCCCTCTACCGTATTTGATCCGAGTAACTGAACTGTTGTGCACCATCCAGTTGGTAGCAATAACTTGTGCATCAGGAAATCCCAGGACCCGCTGCAAGGACATCGCGATCACACCACCTGAGGTCGAGATCAGTACCCTGCTACCACTGCTGTGTCTTGCCATTATGGTATCGAGTGCCTGATAAACCCGATTGCGAAAGTCACCGAAAGCTTCGAACTCTGCATCTTCAGCATCTGGTTCAAGAGCGTCGCGAATCCATCTGGCCGTGGCGGCCTCGAAGAGTTTTTGGAACAGGGCCGGATCACGCACCGGCCACGCTGGCAAAGGGTCGAAGCCCTCTTCCTGAGCGTATTTGCGCAAATAGATTTGAATCAGTGGGTCGCCGTTGTACTCGTTCAATCCGTCGAGTACTTGCAGCTTGGAATCAGCGTCACGCAGTAGTGGAGCAAGTTCGTCGGCAGTCTCTTGTTGTCTGAGCAACAAACCACTGTACAGGTGATCAAATTCTTCACCGAGTGACTGCCAGTGGCGACAGAGCAGCTTCACCTGCTCCACGCCACGTTCACTTAGTTTGTCATAGGACTCGGCGCCAAAAGACGCCTGCCCATGTCTGACCAGGATCAGTTCACTCATGACAGATCGAGAATATTAGAGCGCAGCGAAGCGTTCGCTGTGATAATCCGTGTCGCCGAAGAGCACAGCGATCGCTGTTACTCGCTTGAACAAATGGCCAACATCCAGTTCCTCGGTGGTACCGATACCGCCATGAATCTGAATAGCTTCCTGACCTACCAGGCGAATCGCGTTACCAACTTTGCTCTTGGCCGCAGATACTGCTTTGCGCTTATCGACATCACTCGCGCTGCTATCGAGTTTCATAGCTGCCATGATGACAATAGAACGCGCCAGTTGGCACTCGATGAACATATCAGCCATGCGATGCTGCAAAGCTTGAAAGGTACCAATTGGCACACCAAATTGTTTACGAGTTTTGCTGTATTCCACAGTTTTCTGTAGCAGCATTTCCATCGCGCCAACCGCCTCGGCACACACACCTACGGTGGCTACATCGATCACTTCTTCCAGCGCAGCTAATGCCTGGCCTGCAGTCCCAAGTCGCTGATCGGCAGTCGCCTGCACCGACTGCAAACGGACAATGCCCGCACTCTTGCCATCGATGGTTGAGAATCGTTGTACACTTAAACCTTCTGCATTGGCATCCAACAGGAATGCTGAGACACCATCGCGATCAGTCTCAGCACCGCTTTCACGGGCAATCACCAAAATTTTATCGGCATTGGCCGCATTGAAAACCGCAACTTTTTCACCATCAATCGTGATGGTATCGCCGTCAGTTTTGGCTGTTGTGCTGACTCGAGCCAGATTGAAGCGGCTTCCGGTTTCAGCATAGGCACAGGCAAACTGCTGACCACCGGTCATCAATGCTTCGAGTAGTTCTGCTTTTTGTGACTCGTCGGCCAGACGAGCAATTAACCCGCCTGCAAGCACAGAGTTAGGAAGATATGGCTCTACCACATTGGCCTTGCCAAATTCTTCCATCATAACCATCAGATCAACGGCCGAGCCACCCAGGCCACCGTCATCTTCACTGAACGGCACGGTAAGCCAACCCAGTTCGGCGAACAACGCCCAGTTCTCTTCACTGTATCCTTTTTCAGACGCGATAATTTGATTGCGCGTCTCGAAGTCATAACTTTTTTGTACAAACTTCTGCACCTGATCCTGCAGCATTTGTTGTACTTCGGTATAAGAAAAATCCACGGTACATCCTCTCCCTGTTGCGGCTCTGTTTAAAGCCCCAACACGGCTTTACTAATAATATTTCGCTGAATCTCATTGGAACCGCCGAAGATCGACAGTTTGCGCATGTTGAAATAATTCAATGCAGTTGCGGCCGTCGTACCTGGTCCAATCGCCTCACCCTGAAAACCATCTTCAAACTGATCGGGAACAAAAGGCAGACAGTGATATCCGGCAAGCTCAACGAACATCTCATCCATCCGCTGCGCGAGTTCAGTACCGACAATCTTGAGAATCGATGATTCCGGACCAGGAGCCTTGCCAACACTTAGTGCAGCGAGGGTACGCAATTCTGCATACTCCAGTGCCTGTAACTGGATTTCCACATCAGCGAGTTTTCTGCTGAAGGCTGCGTTATCGATCATCTTGCCGCCGAAGCCGTCATCGGTGGCCGCAGCGGTTCGCTTCAGTGCCTGCAAGCGTCGCTTGCTGCGCGGTACTCCCGCGATATTGGTACGCTCGTGAGTGAGTAAGAGCTTGGCATAGGTCCAGCCCTTGTTTTCTTCACCGATGAGGTTCTCAGCCGGTACACGCACGTCATCGAAGAACACTTCATTCACTTCTGGATGACCATCGAGCAATACGATAGGCTTGAGCGTGATGCCCGGTGTCTTCATGTCTATCAGGAGAAAGCTGATTCCTTCCTGTTTCTTGACAGTGCTGTCAGTTCGAACCAGGCAGAAAATCCAGTCAGCATACTGACCATAGGTATTCCAGGTTTTGCTGCCATTGACAACAAACTCATCCCCTTCACGAACAGCAGTGGTTTTCAATGAGGCCAGGTCAGAACCTGAATTCGGCTCCGAATAACCCTGACACCACCAGACGTTACTGGCGAGGATATCCGGCAGGAAGCGTTGTTTCTGCTCTTCTGTGCCGTAGGTCATGATCACGGGCGCAACCATCTTCATGCCGAATGCGACGGGTTCTGGAGCGCCAATGAGCCCCATCTCTGTAGCGAAGATGTATTTTTGGGTAGCTGTCCAGCCGGTACCGCCATATTCGGCTGGCCAGTTCGGTGCCGCCCAGCCCTTCTCATGCAGAATCTTCTGCCAACGGACCGTTTCGTCTTTGCTCAAGCGGATGTTGGCATCCACTTTCGCCTTAAATTCTTTGGGAAATTCCTGCTGCAGGAACTCGCGCACTTCTTCCTGAAATGCCAGCTCCTCTGCGGTGAAATCTGCGTTCAAGAGACCACTCCTCGCCAATCAAATATCAATATTGCATAACCCATCCGCCGGCACAGGGTCTGGGTAGGCCCAGCCCCGCCAGAGCATGCATCAATGCACAGACGGAATGAGAAACGACGCGAAGGGTATCATTAAAACCCTATGGAAAGTAAGTGACTTAGAGCGTTTGCTCGATAAACCGCTACCCCATTGCCACGGCTGAGCGCGATAGCACTGTTTACGGGCATTTCCACGGGAAAAAGCTATTGTAAAATTGCGCCAGCCCAATAGATTTGCCGAAAATTATGGGTTATGCTTCGCACTCAATTTAAGGTGCTGTATTACAAACAAATTCTTTACCAGATTGCATTCAGACATAGCAGGAGCTGCCATGAAAATAACGCAACTAACAAAATTGGCTTTGGTCATTCTGGCCCTGAGCGGTTTGGCCGCCTGTAGCTCGTCCAGTGAGGAAATGGCCGACACAGGAATGGAAACCTCTCAAGGAGAGACTGATGCTGAGCGCACTGCCCGCCTGGCACGTGAACAGCAGGAAGAAGCTGCGCGCCGAGCTGCAGAAGCAGAAGAGCGTATTCGCAGCGCTGCGCTGGCGACCCGCATTTTCTACTTCGATTTTGACGTTGCCGAATTCCGTGGTGCTGACCGTGAAGTCCTGACTCACCATGCGCGTGATCTGGCCGCCAATCCAAGCAAGCGAGTTCGTCTGGAAGGCCACGCCGATGAGCGCGGCACTCGCGAATACAACCTTGCACTGGGCGAACGTCGTGCTAATGGCATCCTCAATTTCCTGATCGTTAACGGCGCAGCCCGTTCACAAATCGAAACTGTGAGCTACGGTGAAGAGCGCCCTGCAGACCGAGGCACCAACGATCAAGCGTATCAACGCAATCGTCGAGTTGAGATCGTCGATCTGTAAGCGACAAGTTTACTGGAAGATTAAGCCGGGCCCAGTGCCCGGCTTTTTTTCGCCTGCGAAATCTCTGAGCATGATCTGACGGTGGGCTCCCTCCTCCTTCTGCACACCGATGCGCGAGACAGGGGCACAAACAATCGCGAAGAAAACCCAATGAAGCAAAGAATAGCCGCTGCAACTACCAGCAAGGGATAGACTGTGCGAGCGTGGCTCACATTAGAAGAACATGTTTTTCGGCTTGGCTGGTTCGAATCCTACGATCCACATCAACACCGTGTAAAGGAAAAACCCTGGCAACACGTAGCGGACCAGATTCTCTATTTCCTGCCCCGACCAACCCATGAACCAGATCAGCAAGTAGGCCAGCATCGCAACAACATGAGCGAGGATATAATAATTAATAAAAGGTGAACTATTGTGGGTCATCGGCCAGGGCTTACAGAACAACAGCCAGCGCAGCGCGACAAGCACGCCGAGCAAATCGGTCGGCCAGAACAACAACAGATTCAGATTGTGGTGCAGATCGAGATGGTCCGAGATGAACCAGCTACCCAACATCAAGATTCCATAGATGCCACTGAACAGCGCTGTCAGCAGGCCCAGCAAACCAAGCAAGCGGAAGCTCACTGGTGCCAACTTCAGTCCGATCCGCGAATGGGTCGCGAAATAAGACATTGGAATACGCTTTAACATCAGTAGTAGAAACAGCGCAGGAGACAGCAGTACCAGTGAAGCGAGCTGGTAAGCATCGCCCTGCTTCTGCGGCGCTGGAAACGAAATGACCTCCTGATGATCGGAGAGCAACATTAATCGCTCACCATCAACCGCCACATCGGATTGCACAGCGGCGAGCGATTCCCGCAATTGCAAAGGTAGATACATCGCTTCCCATTCTGTGATCGGGCGATCGATATTGCCATTCATGAGCACATCCAGTGAAAAGGCTATCAATGCCTGGGATTTATAATGCTCCTGCACCTGCTCACGAAAAGTCTCCCCGGTCACTCCAGAAAATTGCGCCAAGAGGCGTCCATCAAGCGCTTCATCGAGATAGTCACGCAACCTGGTTGTGCAGTTATTGAAGAAATACAGATAATCGTAGGTGGTATTCTCCGGCTCCATATTCCACTGCAGTCGGCGCAACAGAATCGCTTTCTCTGGATTGGTCAGATTGATCTTGTCCTGCCACACGCTGCGCTGCTGTGCTCGATACAGGGCGAATTCATCGGCAGGTAAATGAGCTTCGAGGTCGTATCGCATAATGCCTTGAAAGAAATTGAATGCGAATGTGACAGGGCCTCCGTTCAAATCGAATACACCCCAATTAAACACCAGGTCGGTATTGCTGTTTTGATCGTACAGTCGCAATGCCGTGTGGCCGAAGTTGTCCCAGATACTATCCCCCACATCAACCGTAATGAGATAGAAGCTCACTGCGCTCAAATCTTCCGGTACTGCATAGTCCTGAGCATTCAACTCGGGGTATTGAGGAGTGAATCCGGTTTGCCCATGAACTGAATTCAATAGAGCCAGCTGTGACAGCAACAGCACCAGAATGACTCTGCAAGACAGTGAGAGAAAAGTCCTGGAGCTTCTGCTCGACCGAAATATTGCTCGACGCGCAGGAAGTGGAGTAGTTAGAAAGCGTTGAGACGATAGCGAGAGTGATAGAGAGAAACAATCCATGCAGCCAACACTAGCTGACTGACAATTTGCAGAATAAAACCTGGAGCGGAATAAACTCATTGGACCCGATGACTCGCCAGCATCTGAGCTGCGATAAAAACCGAATACTAACAAAGAATTACTTTAGATCAAGGCAGGATTCTCAGCACTGAACACCCTCGGCCAGCGAGCAGTTATCTGCGCCTCTCCGATTTGGTTGTCAGGCATTCAAAAAGAAGAGCGCACTGCAATGAATTAATAGTGAGAAGCTGGGAAAAGAAAAACCTGAGGAAAGAAAGCGAATATAGAGAGAAGTGATGGATCGGAAAAACCCGCATGGCCATCCGCCATACGACCATGCGGGCATATCGATCTCGACACCAATGGCTACAGGGTGTGTGGGTTCTGCGGGATATGACCACCGGGCGAAATCGATACCCACACCTTAGCGACCACATGCTGAATCGAATCTGAACGCTTCAGCCGGAAGTTCCAAGCTATCAATTCCTGAAGCACAATCCTGACTATTTCGCCCAAAAAGCAGACGGGGCTCATGGAGCCCCGTCTTCATAATGAGTTTAGCGATAATCCGAAATCACTGGCCCTCAGTTGTTCTGGCCTCCTCCATACGCTCACCGCGCAAGATATTGGTCATGCCATAGTTACCTTCGTGGCAGGCATATTCATACATGAGTCCATCGACCTTGGACATGGGAATCATGGCCACCAAACGATCTTTGAAAGTCGCCGGGTCATTGAGCTCAAACTCGTATTCCACGGTGTACTCGTCAGTGCGGGTAAATCGTTCGATTAGTGTTTTCTCAGCACCAGTACCAAACGGCGAGAAGCTCTGCGTGTAGGGACTGAAATTCCGCGTTTCAACGACCAAAGTGTCGTCCTCCCAGTACCCCCTCGAATCTCCCGACCACAACTCGATTGCCTCATCGACATGGGGTTGGCCCGTAAGAGGGACTATTCGTGCGTCGTGAACCATCTCAGTGATGATGACAGCGTGGTCACGATTCTGAATGATTTGCACATTGTTGTTATACAAATTTGGTGTGAACGGTGGGCCTGCGTTGAAGCCTACAAGGCAGCGCTCAGACAAACCACGGTCTTCCGGACCATCTTTGGCTATGCCTCCGACAATCATGCGTACAGGACGATCTCCCGGCTCGTCGGGGCCAAGCCCACCACGTTGAACAGGCACGCCTTCCTGAACTTCTGGCAATCGGCCATTCTCTGGATATTCGATCAGGGCGGTACGGTTATCGTTACCATGGCCCATTTCGGTCCAGAAGGTATTGTAGCCGCCGGTGCCAGCATTATTGATCGCTTGCAAGCCTGATTCGGTTTGCGCGGTTAACGCAGCGATGTCTTCTTCGGTGAGGTATTGCTTGTCGCCGAAAAAAGCGGGTCGCTGTAGCGGAATAACGGAGCTGAAATTCCACACTCCCTGGAGGTCTGGATGACCCCATTGGGTTCTGGGCACTTCAAAATCCGCGTCCTGACCCTGGACGGAGCCGGACAGCAGTAGCAGTGCAGCACAAGTGCTGGCGGTGTGTACAATCGATCTGGCCTTCATAATCTCCCCCTGATTGAGACTCTGCGATTAATTGATTCTCAGTGTACCGTAAACTGTCGCTGGAAACAGTCCCGTAATGCCTGGCTCCTTTTCATCAGGGTCACCACGCGAGGCCAGTATCTAGCGCGATTCTCGGCGTTTGGGTTTCTTCGCTGCAGCTCGCAAAGCGCAAGCAAAACCCAGATTGCCCCACTTACGCATTTCCTCGCTATGCTCAAGAGCTTCCTCTGGCGCCTGGTAGTAAGACAGCGACGCTTCCTTGCCCTGCTTCTGATAAGTAAAGGCTTGCAGGCCGAGGGCGAGAATTTCTTGCTGGCTCTGTTCATCAGCCTTGAAATACAACTCGTTATTGTCAATCAGGCCGAACATCAATCCATCCAGAAAGACACCATGGCCACCGAACATTCGCCTGGAAGTCACCGGCCCCACGGTTTGCAGCAAATCCACAACATGGCGAACGAAGTCCTCTTTATCCTGTTTTGTGCTCACTGCTTATCTCTCTCTTCTATCGTTCTTTTACCGCTCTTCTACCGCTCTTCGAGAAACGTTCAATTAGTCTTTGGCTGAACAGATGCTATGATAGCCACCCTTCGCAGACGCACTTCGAGTGAATCCTTACTGCGCAAGTTCACCTTAAATTGAAGTCCGAGACAAGCCAGAGCCCCAATGCTCAACGGATGCCAAACGAAAGCCCAAGGAATGTGGACCTGATATGAGCCAAGAACAAAATCCAATGAACGGCGCGACTGCCATGATCGAGACGCTGGCAGATTGCGGCGTTGAATACTGCATAGCCAATCCCGGCACATCAGAAATGCACCTGGTTCAGGCATTGGATGCCGTACCCAAAATCAAGTCGGTGCTGGCTTTGTTTGAGGGAGTCTGCACAGGAGCCGCCGATGGTATCGGACGTATGACCGGCAAGCCCGCGGCAACCTTGTTACATCTGGGCCCTGGCATGGCCAATGGCATTGCGAATTTACATAACGCTCGCCGCGCCAATTCACCCATCATCAATGTAGTCGGTAATCACCCTAATTATCACGTCGGCTACGACGCGCCACTGACTTCCGACATAGACACACTGGCGGAGAATTTCTCCTGTTGGAGTAAGTCCTGCTCGACCTCTGCAACGCTCGCGCAGGACGGAGCAGATGCCTACACCGCCACTCTTAGGCAGAGCACTGGATCGGCTGGCCAGATTGCTACCTTGATCATGGGGGCAGATGCCGCATGGGGCCCCAGTGCCGGACCCGTGACCCCGAATCCTGTGCCGCAACGCTCTAAAGCCGATGAGGCCACTATCGAAGCGGCCGCCAAGATCTTTGCCAGCGGCGGCAAGGTAGCCATGCTATTGGAGCATCACGCGACCGAACAAGCGGCAATGGAACATGCCAGCCGAATCGCCAGCAAGACCGAATGCAAGCTGTTTAACGGCACTTTTCCTGGCCGAGTGGACGGAGGCCCTGGTCGAGTCGCGATTCAACGACTACCCTATTTCCCGGAACAAATTTTGGCAACTCTTGATGGCATTGATCACCTGATTCTCGTGAATGGGGAGATTCCTGCGAGCTTCTTTGCCTATCAAGGTGTCCCCAGCCAACTGATTCCAGAAGGCTGTCAGGTACATCGTTTTACCTTCAAGGAAGACGATGCCATAGACGCACTGGCCAGACTCGCTGAACGGCTCAGCGCAGAGAAAGAACAAGTTTCTCGATTCGAACAACAAGAGATCGCCTTACCCACAGGGGAGCTGAATAACAAGAGCATTATCCAGTCCATAGCTGCCACCTTGCCCGAGGAAGTTATTGTTTGCACTGACTCTGGTGGCGGCAACGCAGCCTATGCCTATTGCCAGAATGGCAACACCAATAGCTGGTTAAGCCTGACTGGCGGCGCTATCGGTCAGGGTGGACCTTGCGCAACAGGCGCCGCCATTGCCTGCCCAGATCGCCCAGTACTCGCCTTGCTTGGCGACGGCGGAGCAGCCTACACCAATCAAAGCTTCTGGACTCAGGCACGCGAGGGGCTAAACGTGACTACCGTGATCTTCGCCAACAACACCTACAATATTCTCAATGTTGAATACGCGAAGATTGGAGTCGAGAATCCAGGCGACATCGCGAAGAGCCTGTTTGACATCAGTAACCCCACAATGGACTGGGTTGCAATGGCGGGCAGTTTCGGCGTACCAGGAGCACGGGCCGATACAGCAGAGGAGCTGTGCAGACTGTTGCAACAAAGTTTCACAACACCTGGACCATTCCTTATTCAGGCGAGCGGGCAGTTACAACGCTGAGTTGAATCCGTTCTGACTGACAAGTCGATACTAAAAAGGGGCATATGGCCCCTTTTTTCACATTTAAATTTCGCTTTCTAATTTCGCCAAACCTATGCCCAGTCAAAATTCTTCTTGATGCGGCCAAGACGCTTATAGAACGCTGCTGACTGTTCAGTATCTTCACTCTTGTTCGGAAACATCAGAGAAATCACAGGAATGATGATGAGCGGCAGGAACAGGGTCAGAAAAGAAGGATCACGCCACTCACCCAGCTCATTGATTAACTCATACCAGAATTGCGCAAATCCGCCTGCAGTGGCGTTCTCTGCGCCATCAAAGAGGGTGTTGAACAGCCACATTACCAGACCGCCGACAAACCCGGTGGCCATTCCCCAGAACACGGCCGCCTCTGTGGTTTTTCGCCAGTAGAATACATAGCCAACGGCGATTGCTGGCGGCACTACCATGGCAAAACCGAGCAACAGCAATTGCAGCACTGAACTGATATTACCTAACCAGGCAATAACCGCGGCGACAGTACCGTACAAGACAGTAACAATCTTGTAAGCACGCAGTTTGGTATCGCTATCAAAATTCTTTGCACCCGGAACCCAGTCATTCACAAACATTGTGGAGCTGGCAAGCAGAATAGGCGCGCCCGATGAGATTACGGCAGCCAACACTGCCGCCAGAGCGATACCACCAAGAATAGGTCCGGTATCCATCGCCAGCTGGGCGATATTGAGATAACTGCTCAATCCGCTTTCAGCACCGTAGCTGGCGAGTGTCAGGATGCCGATAAAACCGGCAACTACCGGCATCAGCGCCGCAACGATACCCGCCAGGAAAAAGCCCGGAATAAGGTAGTTCTGTTTCGCGGCAGAACTCGCATAGTTGGCATAGACCGAAGCCGCTGGCGTATGAATAGTCGCCGAAATAAACAAGGCAATAATGGTAGCCCAGCCTATTCCGGTGAAACTCCACCAGCGCACTTCATCACGATTCACTTCAGCAAGCTTCTCACTGGTAATCGTAGCAACCGCATCCCAGCCACCGAGATTGTTCATGGCCACCAGTCCAACCAACAACAGACCGAAGATGATTACCGTACAGTGCACTACGTTGGCTACCGCTGTTCCCTTCAGACCGCCTGTAACGGTAAATACGATGATCAGAAAACCACCCAGAGCGACACCGACAACGAAAGGCAAACCGGTAATACCGCTCACAATCGCACCAATGACATAGGGCTCGATAATATTGATGACCAGATATTCGGCCTGAACGCAGAGACTGGTCAGCCACTGACAACGCTTGGAACCGAAACGGTGATCGAAGACTTGACCGACACTGACGACCTGTAGGCGTCGGTAGGGAATTGCGAAGAACAGGCCAACCAGAAACAAGGCAGCGAAGGAATTCACGCCATACCAGAGATGCCCCAGACCCTCGGCCATCACATCACCGGCTACGCCGTAAGTACCTGCCCCACCGATGCGGGTACCAGCAACGCCCGCCGCCAGCATAAACACACCTAGTGTGCCGCCTCCGATGGCCCAATCAGAGGCATTGCCTTTGGACCGATTCAGGTACATGCCAAAGGCCACAAAAAAGCCGAGGTAAAGAAAAATAATGACTGAGGTGATACTCATGCCTGACTCCTGTCTCTCATCCCTGTTCTTAAACTGTTCTTGTTGTTTTGAATACGCTTGGGGCTTACGCCGCATTCACGCAAACCGCTTGTTCTCAACTGACCAGGTGCCAGGCAGCCCGTCAGACGCTGATGCGGAGTATTTGGTCACTCTTCCTTGTGAGATATATCAAAACCCCAGGCAGCGAACTCGGCATACTACACTATCGCTATTGCCGCTATCCACAGCTTTCAGTCAGCTCGCGGCACGCAGCATTACACACATCGAATCTGCGGGACATGCTATCCTGCGGCAGCAAAACAAACAGTCTGGAATGAAATTATGAACAAACCCGCTCCGGGAAGTAACGAATGGCTGGCTCAGGTCAAGGAAGACATCATCGACCCGGAGCGCCCCATCATTGACCCTCATCACCACCTTTGGAAAAAGCGCTTTAATCGGGACTATTTGTTGGAAGAGCTATGGTCGGATACCGGCAGCGGCCACAACATTGTTAAAACCATGTTCATGGAATGTCGGGCTTTTTATCTGCGCGAAGGACCGGAGTATCTGCGACCGCTAGGCGAAACCACCTATATCTCCGAACTGGCCAGACAGAGCGCGGAAGCTGCTGACAAACCCGAGGTTGCCGGCATCATCGCCCATGCCGATTTGACGCTGGCGGCTGAACACGAAAACGAGCTCAGGGAACTGCTCGCCAAGCACACCGAGGTTTGCGCCGGGCGATTTCGAGGCATTCGTCACGCCGGCGCTTTTGACAAACACCCGGAAGACCTGGCCATTGTGCTTTCGACACCTTCCTATCTCTACGGCAAAGAATCGTTTCGCAGGGGACTACGCATTCTGCACGAGCTGGGCCTCACCTATGATACCTGGCACTACCATCATCAGAATCTCGATTTCATCGATCTTGCGCGGGACCTGCCCGAGTGCACCCTGGTACTGGATCACTTCGGGACGCCGCTGGGCGTGGGTCGCTATCGCGGATTTCGAGATGAAATTTTCATCGAGTGGAAAGATGAAATGCGCGAGCTCGCAAAGTGTGAAAATGTTTACGCCAAACTGGGCGGTCTGGCGATGCCCGATAATGGCTTCGGCTGGGATAAAGCGGAGCGACCTCCCACTTCTGATGAGTTCATCGCTGTGCAGGAAAAATACTATCTGCACATGATCGATTGCTTTGGACCCGAGCGATGCATGTTCGAGAGCAACTTTCCCGTAGACAGGCTCTCGATCAATTACCACACACTCTACAATGCCTACAAGAAAATGGCCGCGCGATATTCGGAGAGTGAACAACAGGCCATGTTCTACGGAACCGCGGAGCGTGTATACTCCTTGCACGATTGATTCTCACTGCGTTCGATCCCGGATAATCAAGCTTGTCATTCCAGACACTAATCTTCGACCTTGACGGCACACTGAGTGACCCTGCACTCGGTGTATTTCGTTGCATGAACTTTGCACTCGCGAGCTTTGGTTACCATCCGCGCACCGAACAGGAGATCAAGACTCGCATCGGACCACCACTGGAAGACACCATCGCACAATTTATCGAGTGTGATGATGAAAGCCAGATTCGAGCGATGGTCAAAAAATACAGAGAACGCTACGGAGAATTTGGCTACAAGGAGAACACTCTCTATCCGGGAATCAAGGAAATGTTGACAGCATTGCGCAGCAGCAATATCGCCATGGGAGTCTGCACCTCAAAATTCAGACCTTACGCTATCAAAGTGCTCGATCATTTCGAGCTGAGCGAATATTTTGATTTTGTGAGTGGACCAGAGTTTGGCATGAACAAGGCTCAGCAGCTGGACCTGTTATTAGAGGCAGGAACAATCAATGAAAACTCACTCATGATTGGTGATCGCGCTATTGACCTTAGCTCAGCCCACCAGAATGGCCTCTCGAGCGCTGGAGTCTTGTGGGGCTTTGGGAGTGAAGAAGAACTACTGAGTGAGAGTCCACGATTTATATTTGAGGCGCCAGACCAGCTGGCAAAGACCTTTGCGAACATCAGCCCAAAATAGCAACATCACTTCTGCTGCAAGAGTTTCACTACTGCACTAGCACTGAGAATCACTTTTTCCTCCACGCGCAACACACAACGCACGAAGACCAAAGAGCGACCACGTCTGAGCACGTCGACTTCGCCCAAAATCAAATTCCCTTTTACTGCTGGCGCGATAAATTCGTTATTACAAGACACCGTGGCAACATACTGTTGCGAGCCTTCATTGGCTCCCAGACATAGCGTGTAATCAGCAAGCGTCATCAGCACTCCGCCGTGCACTGATTCATGCGCGTTGCAATGCCTGGCTTCAGCGCGAAAGGCCGTCTTGATCCTGCCGTCTGCCCGGGTAAAGAAAAACGGACCGATAGCATCTTCTGCCTCGTCCCCTTCCCAATGCTGATACCCGTCTGGAATATCGTAGTCTGCCGATTTCAAAGTCATCTTCTCTGCTTCTGCTTGAATTCGTCCATCATGATTCTAGTCGTCATCATCCGGAATGATCACATCCACTGCAGCGCCTGCCACCTTGAACGGAACTTTGACAACCTCGACTGTTGTATTAACCGCCGCTCCGACTACTGAGGCCACGCAGCCACTTAACAGAGGCATAGCGAGTAGCAGTATCAATGTAACTAACGCGCGATGATTACTCTTCTTCATGTTGAATCCCCTGTCCAAACCCTACAAGGCCAATTGCCAATAGCCAACATCAACCCACTGACCGAATTTCCGGCCCACTTCGTTAAACTGGCCAACCGGTTTAAAGCCGAGTGACTCATGCAAGGCAACACTGGCGGAGTTAGGTAATGCAATTCCAGCGATTAATAAATGCACTGTCGTCTTGCGCATTTCATTAAGCAAATGCCGATACAACAAACTCCCATAGCCTTTGCCTGCGGCATCGCGGTGCAGGTAAATACTGGTTTCCCTTGAACTGCGATAGGCCGCCCTGGACTTCCACATTCCGGCGTAGGCGTAGCCAAGCAGCACACCCTCTATTTCGAGTACAAACCATGGACAGCTGGCATCACCATTAAACATCCGCTCCGCCATAGCGTCAGCATCCAATGGCTGCTCTTCGAAGGTGATCACCGTATTGGCTATATACCAGTTGTAAAGTTCAACCACGGCATGCTCATCGCCGCGATTCGCAGCACGGATTGTGGGCTCTACATCTGTTGAATTATCAGTGGTATCAGTTTGCTCCACAGCTGTCACACGATTGGCCTGATTTGAGCTGGCTCAATTCCCTTTTCCACAAGTTCTCGTAGTTCATCGGCCAGTTGCTTGCTGCGCTCCAGCACCTCTCGAAACACTGTTACTCTCTCGGCGTATTTCAGACGAGCGAAATCACTGCGATCAGACAGCTTCCCACCCGGCAAAGTGGAGACGAATTCCGCACTGGGTCGCAACAACACCACATTGTTGAAGTTGGGCATAGCTGCCCTACGCCATGGAAGACGTTTGTCAAACCAGCCAGGTTTCACTGTCGCTTGAAAATGCGGATAGAGGACCAATCCATCAAGCTGGTCGAAGGGCAGATCAAAATGGTAATCAGTGATTCCTCCGTCCCAGTACAAACCCTCTTTTGAACCCGGAATATTCGCCACTCCTTCAAGGACAAAGGGAATCGAGCCACTGGCCAAAAGTGACTGCTGTAGATTATCAGGAGTGAGCGCTATGGAGACAGATCTCAGATCATCCAGTTCACGCCAGGGGCTCTGTTGTGGATCAGGACAGAATATAGTTCTCTCAAAAAAACAGGAGAGAGCTTTGCGGCTAATGGCATTGAGTGTAGCGGCGCTCGCCAACACCAGACCTTGAACAAGCCTGGAACTGTTCGGACCAAGCTGTCTGCCCCGATTTGCAATAATGTGTGTTTTGAATACCGGGTTCGAGCTAACAGCCTGAACGCCATCTTCACCTAGCACATTGGCGAGCATCACGCTGGCTTGCGCTGAAACCTCACCAGGTGTCGGACGTTCGGAATAACGTTCATGGCTGTAGAGATCAGCGAGACGTTCGATTGCTGCTGCCGGGTCCGGGCAGGCCAGACACGACATACGCCACGCGCCCGCTGACGATCCCAGTGTATTGAGAACGCGCTGTCGTCCGACGAAAAATTCACCGAACAGATAGCGGTCCAGTCCATAGAGAACAAACCATTTGGGACCACCGGAAGCGCCGACCAGCGCGTCGAACATGTCTTCATGGATGCCCTCGTCCAGCAAGCGGGCTTTCGCCCGCTCACCAGCATGAATTACCAGAGCCGCCATGAACTGACAGGAAAAAAATTAACGTCTGAACGCAAGGGTAAAACTCACTGGCACTGCTTGAGAAATACTGGGCAAGCCAGCGACTTCGCGGAGTGCCTCCACTCCAGTGATCAAATTATGATCACCTGCCTGTACCAGAATTGGTTTCAGAGTACTCACCTGGATTCCTGGCTCCAAGCGAGTGATCTGCACGTCTGCGGTGTAGGTCTTCTGCTCACCGTGAAGAGTGAGGGTGAATTCGATGCTCGCATTCTGGATAGCACCCACCTGAAGAGAAGACAGCATTGCTGCATCAACATTTGCGGAGATCCCCGCACGAGGAAACATGCCTGTTTCAAACAGCATCTGCTGCATGCGCTCATCCCGGATTGAAATCAAGGTATTCACACTGGCCAACTCAATGGTGATTTGTACCAGCCCGGCGTCGCTCACTGAGCCAGACAAAGTATCAAAGGTGTGCACTTCAGCTACGTGGTCTGCCTTGATGGTGACAAAGCTCAAGGTCGAAGCGTCGTTGTCCAGCGTCCATTGCGCCAGCGCCGAATTGGCAAAGACCGACAGACTCAGGGCTGCAAAGACCAGTGCTTGTATCAGGGTGCGCTGGCTTGATCGAGAAACAGTCATTATTAACTCCTATTATTAACTGCAAGAGGTGCAAGCAGGGTTGGGGCGAGACCGGAAAGGCCTGACCGATAAAACCAGCCTAGCTTAACTGAAACCGGCATGACTCGCCTAGCATCTCCTCTAGTGCTCAACAGCTGCAAGACTCCACCTGGCGCTTGCCTGTTACTCCGACCCCGGTAGAATGACCCCGGTATAAGAACTCAACCCTAACCACCTAAAACCCTGCACCACATTGTGTCCCAAAGGACGATTGATCAACGTGCCTATGAATGCCAGTGCTCCCGTTGTGAAAAATCTGCTACTAGTCGGTGGCGGACACAGTCACCTGTTTGTACTCAAGCACCTGGGCATGAGGCCTGTGCCCGGCCTGGCCGTGACCCTTGTGAGCAAGGACATTCTTACACCTTATTCGGGCAGTCTGCCGGCTTTCCTTTCAGGCAGCTATACATTCGATCAAATGCACATTGACCTGGCGCCTCTGGCGCAGTTTGCCGGCGCCAGGCTTATTCAGGAAGAAGTTACTGCGATCGATCTTGAAGCAAAAACCATTGCTCTGGATTCCCGCCCTGACCTGCATTTCGATCTGCTCTCACTCAATGTCGGTTCAGTACCCGATAGCAGGCTCATCCCTGGCGCGCTGCAATATGCCATTGGCATCAAGCCCATCGACCAGTTCATCCGACACTGGCAAGACATCAAGTCTCGCGCACTTGTGGCAGTGCAACAGGATCTACGATTTCACCTTGCAGTTATCGGTGGCGGACCTGCCAGCGTAGAATTTTGCCTGGCAGCACAAGCAAGCATTCACCGAGAGCTGGGAATCAGCGTCGATTCGCCATCGCGCATCGCAATCACTCTGATCACTGCAAACAAAACCTTGCTCACTGGACACAACAGCAAAGTTCAGCACTATGCTCAGGACGAACTGACTCGCCGTGGCATCGATGTTCTACTCAATCATGAAGTCACCGAAATCGGAGCAGGAAAAATTCACGTCAGCACGTCTGATGAGCTGACTGCCGATGCCATCGTGTATGCAACGGGAGCCAGCCTGCCAGCCTGGGTGCAATCGACAGGCTTGAATCTTGGCAACGATGGATTCATAGAAGTCCACAATACCTTGCAATCGAGCAGTCATCCTTTTGTCTTTGCCGCAGGAGATGCGGCCACTATCGCTGCTGCACCGCGACCGAAATCTGGCGTCTACGCTGTACGCCACGGCAAAATACTGGCCAATAATCTGCTCGCCTTCGCTCATGGCAAGAGACTGCGTCGTTATCACCCACAGCGCGAAGCACTCGCGCTGATGAGTTTAAGCAATAACAGTGCAATCGCTTCCCGCGGTAACTTCTCCTACCGAGGAAAGCTCGCCTGGAAGTTCAAGCATCGAATCGACAATGCCTTTCTCAAGAAATTTTCCGAGCTGCCAGAGATGGCGCCAGATTTCGCTTTAAGCAGTGGGTTGGTAGACAAGGCAACCGAGCAGGAACTCAAGGCACACGCAATCCGTTGTGCGGGCTGCGGCGCCAAAGTGGCAGGCGATGTGTTGCAGGAAGTGCTCTCCGAACTCGCTATTGACCAGTCCACAAACTCAACCAGAATTTCAACCGCCGAAGACGCAGCCATCATTGAACTCGACAACGGTTCCCGATTGCTGCAAAGCGTCGATCTTATCAAGGCGTTTACCAATGACCCCTGGCTCTTTGCGCGCATTGCTACCAATCATTGCCTCAGCGACTTGCATGCAATGGGAGTGCAAGCCGATTCCGCACAGGCACTGGTTGGCCTCCCGCCAGCAATAGCCAGGATTACCAGACACCAACTCAATGAGTTGATGCAGGCCTGCAAGGAAGAGCTGAACGCTGAGGACTGCAAACTGATTGGTGGGCACAGCGCAGAATCAGAAACACTGCAATTCGGCCTTTGTGTCAACGCGCTCATATTTCCAGAACAAAAATTACTTTTAAAGACTGGTATGCGTCAGGGTGACGTACTGATTCTGGGCAAGGCCTTGGGCACGGGAACACTACTCGCCGCCCATATGCGCCTCCGGGCTTCTTATAAAAATTTGCAGGCATGCTACGCGAGCATGCTGCAGTCTAACCGGGAGGCCGCGCGAATATTTGTGGATCATCAGGCGTCAGCCTGTACCGATATTACGGGCTTTGGCCTGGCGGGCCATTTGCTTGAGATGCTTGGCAAGCACTGCCAGGTCACATTGGAACTCAGCTCTGTAAACGCGATTGATGGCGCGCTTTACTCGCTTGAAAAAGGAATAAGCAGCTCGCTGCACAAGGACAACAGCCTCGCCCTGGAGAAAATGGATATCGGCTCTCGTTCACCAAAAGAGTCAAAGCTCGAGCTACTCTTCGATCCACAGACTGCAGGCGGCTTACTGGCCAGCGTACCGGGCGACAATGCCGAAGCTTGCCTTGTAGCGCTACGCGCTGCCGGCTACGAAGCTGCCGCCATCATCGGCACAGTCGATGCGCAAGATGCAGAAACCCCTCTCATTCGTGTGGTTTGAGACTCATCCAGAAACTCAGGCCATTGCTGTACAGTCATGACACACTCTCACGGCCTGGGGTATAGTGGCGCAACGAACCCTTAAAGCATTGCGAGCTTAGAGAGCCGTTACAGCAAGAAAGCAGAAAACGAAGACCTAGCGAGGAAAAAGTGAAGAGTCACAATTCAACAAGAAAAGCAGTGGGTAAAATTACATCGACAAGCCTGTCAGGCCTGATTGGTTTGCTGTTTAGCTTTGGACTTAGCCTTACCCTCAACGCCCAGGACAGCGCCACCAGCACAGTACTGGACCGCTATGGCAATCTCGATGTAGAGCGTACTGGTCCGACGATCGATGCCGAACTGGGTCGCAAGATGCTGCGTCGCGGCAACACCTATCTGAACCTCGAACGCTACGATGAAGCAATTGAAGAATACCGCAAGGCAATCAGTGCCGATCCCAATCTTGCTGAAGCCTTTCGCAATCTCGCCAACATCCACCTCTCCCGTGAAGACTTTGCTTCCGCAAAGCCCATGCTCGCGCGATTCATCGCGCTGCAAACAGACGTAAGCGCAGCACTTATCGCTGCAGTGCAGACTCTCGGCCAGCTTGAGCGCAACGATCGCAATTATTCAGCAGCGATCGAATACGATCTGCGCGCTATCGCCCTGCTGCCCAATGATGATTCGCAGGTGCACATCATGGCCAATACCTATAACAACGCCGGTGATCAGGAAAAAGCCATTGCAATCTATGAAGCCGCGGCAGACGTCCAGCCAAACAATGCATTTTTTCACCGCAGCCTGGGACGCATTTTGGAAAATCAGGGTGAATTACAGCGAGCTTTGGATGCCTACCGGCGCGCGGCAGAGACTGATCCAGACTCAAGCTTCTATGCAGATCTTGTCGCGGGATTGGAACAGCGTCTGAGCAGAATTTGAAAGTAGATTTCGGACGAGAGATTTAACGAGAAATTTTGCGAGAAACCCGACCCACCCAGTACCAGTGTCAATTCGATTCGTTGAGCAAGGCCTCCCTCTCCTCATCAGAGAGTTCTGCAATGTCAGCAACGCGCTGATAGAAAATTTCGATGTTGTTTCCTGATTCCGACAACAAGTCCTGAAAGAAAGGGACATAGTCATTGTAGGCACTCACGGTTGAAAGTTGTGCGTTATTCAATGAGCGCGCAAACCAGGCATCATACCCGGCATATCCTTGCCAAGTTGCTTTCAGTTCCTGATAGTCATTGCGCAGTGCAGCCTGCAACTCGGTTTTTCTATCCCGCATTTGCTGCTCTGGAATGTCTTCATCATACAGTGCCGAGAAGCGATCCTGATATCGACTCACCAGCTCAACAAACTCCTGTTGACGACCTGAGTTCTCTCCCAGCATTGCTATCACCTCTGCTGCACCGGAGGCCTGCAGCCAACGGCGTATGCCTTCTCTTTCCACCGCGGTCGCGAAGCTCTCATTGAATGCCGTCTCTCCTGGCACGTAGACCACCTGATGTGCCAGCTCATGAAAGATGAGCCCAGCTAACTGATAAGACTGCCGCTCAATAACCGTGCTAAGCAAGGAATCTTCGAACCATCCCAGGGTCGAATAGGCATCGACTCCACCGGTATAGACATCATAGCCATCATCGGCAAGAGACTGCGCGTAGCGCTCCGCCTTGCTCTCGTTGAAATACCCGCGATAGGTGACGCAGCCAGCAATGGGGTAACACCAGGACACAGGATCGATGGAAAATTCCGGAGCAGCGAAAACATTCCATACAACGTGTTCTCGCTCCACATCGACAAAAGTGGAAAAGTGTTCACCCACAGGTAACTTCAGCTGCTGCTCTGCAAATTCTCTAATTGCCAATACTTCGAGCAACTTGGTCCGCAGTTCTGAGTCAATCTCATCTGCTTCAAGCAAGCCCTGAATATCCTGACGGGAAAAGATAATTGCAAGCTGACCACGAGCTGCCTGACCGTAATAGCCTACGGTCTCACAAGACAGCAGTAAGACTGATAAGAGAATCAGGCTCAAAAACTGCAAGACTTGTCGACGATTATTCACGAGGCTGACCGTGCAGAGTAATCAGCAAGGAACGGGAAGCAGCACGCTCCCGATGTTCGCCCAGATAAATGCCCTGCCAGGTTCCCAGGCAAAGTTGACCATCGCTAATCGGCAAGGAGAGCTCGACTCCAAGGAGAGAAGACTTGATGTGAGCCGTTATGTCGTCCGGCCCTTCGTACGTGTGTTCGAAATACTCTGCTTCATCACTTACCGCCAACTTGAAATAGCGTTCCATATCGCGACGCACTGAGCTGTCAGCGTTTTCGTTAAGACTGAGAGACGCAGAGGTATGCTGCAGAAAGAAATGTGCTAATCCGATTTCTAGCCTGCCGATTTCAGGAAGCTGGGCAATAACTTCTTCGGTGACCAGATGAAATCCTCGGGACTTTGGCCTTAGACTGATCTGCTTTTGTAGCCACACAGTTCTTCACCGTATCCTTTACTCAGCGCGGCCCAGTTAGCTCAATCTCAAACAGGTTTCCCCAATGCTTACCTGTCACGAACAACCGTTCATGCTCAGCATCCCAGGCGATACCATTGAGAACCGCTTCGCTACTACCCAAACGGGTTTCTGCTGACAAACCCGTCAGGTCAATGCTGGAGTTGACGACACCAGTTGCAGGATCGATTCGCACGATAAAGTCCGTCTGCCATACGTTTGCCCACACCTCGCCATCAATAAATTCCAGCTCATTCAGCAAGCTGATGGGATTGCCTTCGAGGGTCACTTCGACACTGCGTTGCGGCACGAAAGTTTCTGGGTCCAGAAAGCTCAGCACGTTGCTTCCATTTGACAAGATTAGCTGCTCACCATCATAGGCTAATCCCCAGCCTTCGGTGGCGTTATAGTGCGAATCTATTAGTTCAAATGATTCCTTGTCGTGAACGAAGACAATATTGGAGCGCCAGGTTAGCTGATAAATCTTGTCGCCAACCACTTCAATGCCTTCGCCGAAGTATCGGCGACTGAGACGCTTACTCTGCAATACCTCACCTGTAACAAGGTTGATTTTGCTGAGCGAAGACAATCCATTCTTGCCAGTACCTTCATAGAGATAGCCTTCGTGATAAAACAAACCCTGAGTGAAAGCATTAATATCGTGAGGAAATCGATTAACAATGTCGTAGCCATATTGCGGCGTCAGATCCTGAGCCTGGGCAACTGACGTGACCAAAGTGGATAGAGAAGCAAAGGCCAACAAAAACGCGACGGTTAATGCCGGCTTCGACGCGAGTCGCAGAGAAGCTAGAGAAGTGAGAGTAGTGAGAGAAGCAAAAGTCCAGCTAGGTTGCATCAGGAATCCGGATTTCATTGTGTTCTGCCAAAACCTCTGGCGGCTGTTATAGAATGTGTAGCTCGTATCGCATTAATATTGTCTGAACAGGGCTGCCTGAGCCAAGTGCTCACGACTATGCTGCAGCCCGTCAGCTTACTACAAGCCGGGAGCAAATGATGGCCGAAGATTGCCTGTTCTGCAAAATAATTGCGGGAGAAGTCCCTTCCAATAAGGTGTATGAAGACGACGCTGTGTATGCCTTTCACGACATCGCTCCGGCTGCACCGACGCACATCCTGGTGATCCCGAAAAAGCACCTTGCGGCAGTCAATGCAGCTGGGGAAGAAGATCAGGCGCTATTGGGCGGCCTGTTGCTAGCTGCCAACTCGATTGCCGAGCAACAAGGATTGGCCGAAGAAGGGTTTCGCTATGTCATCAACACAGGTGACAAAGGTGGCCAGACCGTTTTCCATCTGCACCTGCATATAATTGGCGGCAGGCAGTGCACCTGGCCACCAGGCTAGTCTTAGCTCTAGCTGAATTTCGTCAAATTCATCAAGACAAGCTTGATCTTAGTTCATGCAAGGATTCTTCGTTTGCCTCGAAGACGCCATGCTCAGTAATGAGAGCGCTAACCAATCTTGCTGGCGTCACATCGAATCCCGGATTACCCGCACGCACAGTCTTTGGCGCAATGCGGACTTGCTGCTCCAGCCCCTCATCATCTACGCCACACAGTTGTGTGACCTCGTCAGCAGCGCGTTCTTCGATAGGTATCTCAGCACCACTGGCGAGATCGAAGTCGATAGTGGAAACAGGCAAGGCCACGTAGAAAGGAATGTCATTGTCATTCGCTGACAGAGCTTTCAAATAAGTTCCTATTTTATTGCAGACGTCACCATTGCTGGTGGTGCGATCACTCCCAACCACGCAGACATCCACCTGTCCCTGCTGCATCAGATGCCCGCCGGCATTATCGACGATAAGAGTGTGTTCAATCTCTTGTTGACCCAACTCCCAACAAGTTAAGGCCGCACCCTGATTCCGCGGCCTGGTCTCGTCGACCCAGACGTGGAGAGGAATTCCTCGCTCAGAGGCCTTATAGATACAGGCCAACGCGGTCCCCCAATCTACTGTAGCTAACGCGCCAGCGTTGCAATGCGTCAAAACATTCAGTGCCCGATTACTGGCCTTACATTCCTTGTCCCAAATTGCCTGTAAAAGATCCGCACCATGCTCTCCTATGCGAGCACAGATGGCGATATCCTCTTTCTCCATATCACGCGCCAGCAGGAGTGCCACCACTTCCCTTTTCTCTTGCGCCGTATGTTGGAGAATCTGTTCGCAGGATCTCAGCGCCCACTGTAAATTCACTGCAGTCGGTCTGGTAGCCAGTAATCGCTCGATTGCCACATCCAGGGCTGCGGGATCTTCTTTCATGGCAAGATAGATTCCGTATGCCGCCGTTACACCGATAAGTGGCGCCCCTCTTACTTGCATACAGCGAATCGCATGCTCTGCATCTGACAGAGACGAGAGCGTCACAATATCCAGCACGTGGGGAAGCCTGGTCTGATCGATGATCTTGACCTCCTTCCTTTCCTCATCGAAGCTGATTGTTTGCAGTTGCTGACCGGCGATTCGCACTGTTAGGCACTCTGTTTTGGGTACTCTGAAATTGACACTCTGAAATTGACACTCTGAAATTGGTACTCAGGCTCTCAGAACAGGATTATTAATTACATAACAAGCATTTAAATAATACGCTCATTTCCACCGTCAACAGGCACTTGAGCTCCGGTCGTACAGGAAAACTCATTACTGCTCAGATGCAGGACAGCACGAGCAACATCCTGCGACCTGACCTCAGTTTTGAGCACATTATTGGCTTTGTATTCAGCTACAGTCTGCCCGTAGTGTGCCGCACGCTCTGCCAATAACTCTTCGCTCCATAATCCAGTGTCATAGACCGCATTGGGATGCACCGCATTAACACGCACACCATTTTCTCCCAACTCCAGTGCGGTAACGCGCATCAACTGAGTCATGCCAGCCTTGGCGGCTGAGTAAGCGACAGCACCGGGCCCCGGCGCTGGAACATTTTTCGAGGCAACAAAAACGACGGCGGGATCGAAGCCAAGCTTCAAAAAAGGAATACACGCTCGGGTTAAGCGCATCACTGCAGTCAGATTGACATCCAGGGATCGTTGCCAGTGCTCATCGCTGAGTTCTTCCAGTCGCTCCGGGGTCGGAAACAGACCTGCATTGTTGACGAGCACATCGATCCCACCGAACTGCAGTACGGCCTTCTGTACAGCAGATGCAAGATCAGCCTGATCGGTGACATCACAACGCAGACATAATAAAGAGGAAGAATCTGAGCTTTGCTCAAAGCCAGCGGCGATATCCAGACCGACAACGCAGGCTCCCTGGGCCAGATACTCCTCAACACAGGCCATGCCGATACCACTAGCCGCCCCGCTCACCAGAACCACCTTACCCTCAAATGGTGGGCGGCTCGCGGTGGATTTGAGTTTCGCCTGTTCCAGCTCCCAATACTCAACAGCAAACAAATCTGCCTTGGGCAAAGCTTGCCAGGATGAGATTGCCTCAGCATTTTGGATCGCTGTAACAGTATGCTCGGTGATATCAGAGACTATACCGAGTCGCTTGGCGTTGGCTCCAAAATAGATCATGCCCTTGTTACGCCAAACAGCATAACGAGGCACGGTGTCGAGACAGGTGTGCTCATCACTGGCATGGGTCTGAAAATAATCCAGGTATTTGCCGCTGAAGTCTTCGAGACCCGTCAGCAAGTCCTCGTCAAACACTGCCGCAAAAGCTTTCGCGTGGATACTGTGATCCGGTGTGAGAGGACCGCGGGTGGCAAGATCAGACACATTGGCCAGGGAGGCAAACCCCGTCGCTGAAGGCGAACAGTCCAAACGTAAGAGCAGTGGACCGTTAAAATCTTCACCTGCCGCTTTGCGCGCTGCAGCCAGCTGCAGGCAGTCATCGATACTAGCCGAGTATTGCGCAGTCGCTTGACACTCACCAGCGTGAGCTTGCAGATAGTCTTCAGCCTTGCTCACCAGCTCGATCATGGTGTCGTAGCTTGTTCTCGCATCGTCGTCAAAAGTGAAGATGCCGTGATGCATTAGTACGACGCCCCTGATCGAAGACCAATCCACTCCACGTGTCGCCTCAGCCACCTGCTTTGCAAGAATAAATCCAGGCATGATGTACGGGAGAATAAGCAGCTCATCACCATACAATTCACGCAGACGCTGTTCCCCGTCTGGCGTATTGCTGATGGTTACCACGGCATCGGCGTGGCTATGATCTACAAAGCGGTGCGGAATTAAGGCATGCAGGATCGCTTCCACTGAAGGGGTAGGCGCACCGGGCTCCAAAAGCGCGAGCCGGAGTTGACGCATCATATCGCTGTCACTGAGCGACTCTAGCTCACCCAGAGCGAGTAAATGTTGCAGTCGTACAGGAGGAAACCCCGCAGCCTGAATTGAACTCAAATCCCAGCCCGAACCTTTGACATACAGCACATCGACTTCGTTCGCAAAAATGTCCCTGCTTACGCCCTTCACGGAGGTATTGCCGCCACCATGGAGAACCAGATCTGCCTCCTGACCTAGCAGATTCGAGGTATAGACACGCAGGCTTAACTCATCGCCTATTGGCAGGCTCGCAGCTTTTGCGTCATCCCAGCGGTTTTTCATGTCTCTGTTTTCCTGAAGATTGAGCTCTGCCCAATAAAGCTCTAGTTGAAAATCATGATAAACGACAGGCAAATAAAAAACGCATCACCTTGCGATGATGCGTTCTCGATTCTTACATTGAGTGGCTCGTCAGTTCGAACCGTCTGAGCGCTTAACGAGGCTCGACGATTGAGATGTTTACCATTCCAGCCTGACGGGCAGCATCCATAATCGTCACCATGGTATTCACATTGGAATCCGGGTGCGGTTGGATGATTACTGAAGCCTGTGGGTTCTCAGCCTTCAACTGGTCGATATTTGATCGCACCTGAGTCTGAATGATCGGGCGTGGATTACCGTTGAGGATAATTTCGTTATTTGGACCAATTTCGAACAGGATGTTACGGGACTCTTCCTGTTCTGGAGGTGGATCGTTCTCGTTGTTCTCACTACTGGCCGCGCTGATTGCTGTTTCAGACAGGAATGTGGCAGTGACTACGAAAAAGATGAGCAGGATAAAAACCACGTCCAACATGGGCGTGAGGTCAATTTTGGCATCATCTTCTGACTTCTTGCCGGAGATCTTCTTCATGTTATGTTCCTGAATTTACTGTGTCTCGCAGACGCCTGAGTATAGCAGTGAGCCTGACAGAAGCAATACTTTGCGAGCCCATGGGCGCTTAGAGCACTGATATTCCTTGGATTCCGGGCCTGAGGGGCAGAATCTTACGGGGTCTAAAGGAGGGGGAAAGTCCGGCACCAGGTACCGGACGCATCCTGAGCTTGACGGCTTACTTCTTGAGCGAGTTGACCGCAAATTTGGTCATTTCCAGAAGCTGCTTGGCGTTCTTGCCATCTCTGGCGTTGACGCGGGCGCCGTGCAGAGTATTCATCAGAAAATCGGCAGCAAACTCTACCGTAACACCTTTCTTCAGCTTGCCTTTCTTCTGAGCTTCGCGGAGACGTACAACCAGAGGCTTGCGCACTGCTGCCAAAGACGCACGAACCACACGCTTCATGTCTTTATCAAAATTGATGCTCTCACAGAGAGAATTAACCAACAGACATCCCATCGCGCGGTGCTTGTTGCTTACCTTGGCAATGGTTTCGTCGAACAGAGCAGAAATCGCTTCCCATGGACCGAGCGAATCGTTCTTCAGAGAGTCATTAACTTGTTGTTGCAGGATATTGTTGTAGGTATCAACACAGGATTTGAAAAACGTATCCTTGTCACCAAAAGAATTATAAAGAGTGCCGCGATTGATGCCTGTGCAGTCTAATAATTTTTGGACCGAACTCGCTTCGTAGCCTTCCTTCCAAAACTGCTCCATTGCATTGTTTAATACTTTTGCTTCATCGAATTCGACTGGTCTAGCCATAATGTCTCTGTCCGTTCTAATACTAGGTGATATTGGGAGCTCACAAATTTTGTGAACTCAATTAAGTGTAGTTCGAGGTTTTGCTCAAATTACAAAGGGCTCTAAAAGAATCACTGTTAGCCGTGATTTCTTCTGTGTTTTTGGCCCTGTTCGGAAAGCGCGCTATTGTATTACAGGCCTTTTTCTTTTACATCCAAACAACGCAACAAATTGTAAGCGATAAGCAAATCACGCCGAAGCTGAGCGCTTGAAGCTTTTAGTATCTATAAATACTAGTACAGATTATTCATTTTGCACGGCGAAAGTGCATAACCCACTTGGAGAGCGGGTGTATCTAACGGTTCGATTTAAAATCTCCCGCAAATACTTTGAACTGCAAAATGTAGAATGAGAATTCAATTAAGAGCAGAGAGAAAATACTAGGGGTTAACCACAGTACCACTGCATCGACACAGCTGGGAAAAGAATCAGGATTGCAAAAAGAGAGACGCGCACTAAAGAGTGGAGCAGTGACTGCTCAAATAATCACCAGTTCGACCTCTGCTTATTGCGAATTCAGCTTACAGACTGCGAGCCAACGTGACGAGCAAACCGATTGTGCCACCGAAGACGGCGCCCCACACCACTAACCAACCCAGGTGTTCCCGGATCATGCGCTGCACGATTTCCTTCACCAATTGAGGGGTCATTTCATCCAGACGATCATCAATGAGCGCCGTTAGCCGAGCTTTAATTGATTCATCATCCAGCGCATCAAGCAGAAGCTCTCTGATTCGCTGCTCCAGATCCCCTTCCGCCAGCTGATCCTTGAAGAACTGCCGCATCTTTTCCACAAAAGGATTTTGTAGATTCGACAACGCATCCCGCCCTCCGATCATGCCTAGCATTCCGGCAAATGAGGAACTCATGATGACATCCAACAACTTCTCAAAGGCTGCTTCGAGATCAATCTCATCAATGGTCTTACGGAGACCTTCACGTAAGCCGTCGGAATCCTCCACAACTTTGTGGAAATGCACCTGCAAATCCGCATGGTGGAAAAATTGATCCATGATGAGGTTGCGGATGGCCAGTTTGAAGTCATTGAAACGAAGCTGGATCACCCCAGAGCCATAGAGACCCGGAACCCGCTCAAACAGCATGTGCACGGCCAACCAATTGGTCACTCCACCGGAAAGAGCAAAGAGCCCGGTATTGAGCACATAGGCACGCAGCTCACCGTCCAGTTGCGAACCGATCAAAACGAGCGCAGCGGCAAGTAGATTACTGATTAGACTTTTATTGATGGGAACATCCTTGTAACGGGCCTACCTGCTTCATAGCGAGATCTGACCGGGAGAAGCTTCCCGACCACCGAGCAGTCCGGATTATGAAGGATTGATGCCTTGTCGATCAATCGAGCAGGCGAATCTGCTGCCTGATTGGCATCCGGGTACGGACTGACTTGAGAGTGTCCAGATCGATTTCGGCGATGGCAATCCCCTCGCCAGTTTCAACCTGATCCAGAATGCTTCCCCAGGGATCGATGATCATGGAATGCCCCCAGGTCTCGCGCTTCTCATTGTGTCGACCACCCTGCCCCGCTGCAATGACATAGCATTGATTTTCAATGGCTCTGGCTCTCAGCAGACTCTCCCAGTGAGCCTCGCCGGTGATCCGGGTAAAGGCTGCCGGGACTGTGACTATTTCTGCTCCTTGCAGAAACAGGGACCGATACAGTTCCGGAAAGCGCAAATCGTAGCAAACCGAGAGACCCAGCTGCCCAACTTCGGTCGAAACTGTCTTCAGCTCTTCACCGGGTTCATAACTCTTTGACTCAGAGTAATCTGCCTGTTGGTCAGCCACTTTTACGTCAAACAAGTGAATCTTGTCATAACGGGCGAGCAATTCTCCTTTCGGGCCGTACACCAGGCTCGAAGGGCGAACTCGGCCATCCGTCAATAGATAGTCTGTGTCGCCAGGATTTCGACCAGGCCTGGAGACAAGTGGAATGGTTCCTCCAACGAGGGTGATCTGATGATGCTTCGCCTGTTGCGACAGAAATTCCTGAATTGGCCCTGCCCCCTGCTCTTCGCCAAAGGGCGCCATGGGGCCCCCTTCGAGCACCGCAAATACTTCGGGCAACAATACAAGTTTTGCTCCTTGCTTGGCGGCCTCTGCCAACAACCGCTCCGCAGCTGCGAGGTTCTCATCAAGCGAGGCGGTACTGACCATCTGTATTGCTGCTATTTTGTTTTTCATACTCGACTCACTATTGCAATTCTCCCCTGAAACTCTCTCCTGGAAACCCCTCTTCCAGGCTCCATTTTGACGCTCGCGCGACGCAATGCGTGGCTTCACCGCCAGGATAAATTATGCCACAGACCAGAATGGCAACAGGCCTTTCCGAGCCCCAAACCAACAGATGCATTCACTAGTACCACTCAGCGCGCTATGATCTGGCCTGTTTCGCGAAGAATTGCTGCAGCCAAAGAAAATCAATAATAGAAGGAATCAGCCATGGCTTTCTCTCTTTTCCAAAACATTTCAACGAGTTACACGAGTCGAGCTGTGCCGAAGATTGCAGCGCTTCTGGCGTTCTGGCTCAGCATTTCGACGCTGGCTTACGGGCAGGATGAACAAGAACAAGTTCCCGAGAATCGCCAGGAAGTCATGGTCGCCATGCGCGATGGTGTGCGTCTAGCTACCAATCTCTACCTGCCCGAGGGAGAAGGACCGTGGCCAGTCGTGCTGACTCGCACCCCCTACAATAAAAACGGTGCTGACAATTCAGCGGCTACCTACAACGAGCGAGGCTATGCGCTGGTCGCTCAGGACACACGTGGACGATATGCCTCCGAAGGCATGGACCGTCCTTTTGAAGTCGACATGCCAGATGGCTATGACACCGTGGAATGGATCGCTGCTCAGGACTGGAGCAACGGCAAGGTGGGCATATTTGGAACTTCGGCTCCCGGAATCACTTCAAATCTCGCCGCTGCTGCCGCGCCCCCACACCTGACCGCTGCCTATGTCACAGTCGCCCCGGACAGCCTGTTCTATCGCTCACGATTTGTCGGTGGCGTGTTTAAAGAAAGCCACTCTGGAGGCTGGTTACGAGGACAGGGTATTAGCGAAGAGCGCATCGCTGCGTATAAGGCACGGGCTGTTCTGGATCAAGGCTGGATAGACACTGACTTCCTCTTCCATAGAGAGAATGTTGAGATTCCGGTCTACAATGTGGGCGGTTGGCACGACATTTATGCCGAAGGTTCTCTCTACAACTATCTTTATCTGCAAAACGAAGGCAACGAAGCAGCACGTGGCAAACAGAAACTGTTTATGGGCGCTTTCGGTCATGGTGCCTTGCAGGGTGACCTGGCCTATCCCGACGGCGGCATGATTCGTGGCAATATCGAACAGCAACTGCGCTGGTGGGATTACTGGCTCAAAGACATTGATAACGGCATCATGGACGAACCGCCTATCAGTTATTACATGATGGCTTCAGCCAGAACCGACAATGCCTCTCCGTTAAATCGAGTGATCAACACTGATCAATGGCCACCAGCCCACGAAAAGACCCGGTTCTTCTTGCAGGCTGGCGGCAGCATCAGCACCAACTCACCCACTGCCGATGCCGCGTCTTACAGCTACCAGTTCGATCCCGACAATCCTGTACCCACAGTAGGCGGTCAGAACCTGGGCCGGGATGTCGGACCAAGAGATCAACGCGAGATTGGTCAGAGGCAAGATTACCTGCGCTTTGAAACACCGGTTCTGGAAGAAGATGTTGTCGTTGCTGGACACATCGATATGGAGCTTTATGCCTCAACCGACATGCTGGACACGGATTTTGTTGTAAAACTGGTCGACATCTATCCCGACGGTTACGAAGCGCTGATTCTGGACTATCCGATCCGGATGCGCTTTCGCGATGGTCAGGAAGCAGATCAGGTCAAACTGGCTGAACCAGGCGAAGTAGAAAAACTACTGATCAATATGTGGAGCACCGCGCAGACCTTTGAGAAGGGTCATCGGATCGGCGTACATATCAGCTCAAGCAACTACCCGCGCTTTGCCGTCAACCCGAATAACGGGGCGGCACTTGATGACACGACAACGCCTGGCAAGATTGCGACTAACACAATCTACTTTGATGCCCAGCGCCCTTCGGCAATCATACTTCCGGTGGTGACTGAAGATTTGCCGAACTGATCAGTTACGATCAGCATAACGAAGGTTTTGGTTTCTACAGAAATCTATTGAGGTGCAGGTACGCTGGCTGCAGCGCCAGCTTCCTGCGCCGCTTCGTTAGCTGACTCAGGAGATCCAAACGCCTGTTTGAATTCTGGCTGCAATCCTTCCCAAGGCCCTTCCAGGGTATAAACCGCGCTCGTGAGGCTATCTACCTGATCACCGAAAATCTGATCAAAGAGATAGGCGCCAACAGCAAGTGGAATATTCGCCGTAAGCAGGCCGAGCCAGGGGATATTGTCACTAACTGGCAAGGTAACGAACATCTCACCCGAGATAGTTTCCTGTTCAAGATCAATTCCGCCAGTCACCTGATACACACTACTCGGGCCTGAGATAACCAGCCTTTCCTGAATTTCAACTTCGCCGTCATCGAGCAGCATGCGCCCCGTGATCTCATCAAAGGCCAGACCACGGCGCAACAAGTCATCGCTGAAACGCAGTCGACGCATGATTGCCGAGAAATTGATGATGCTCACCAACTTCAATGCGCCGCCGGCATTGGAGTCTTGAAGAAAGCGACCGTCCTCCACCAGCATATCGAGTCGACCACTCAAATGATCGCCCGAAAAGAAAGCCGGAGATCCAGGCCAGGAAACTTCACTAACAAAGACTGCTCGATCACTGACCAGGCTAGCTGCAAAACCGTTTGCCAGAAGCACCTCACCAATATCGGCCGCAATCAATACGCCGCTCAGGTCACTTCGATGCTGCTCTCCGTCGTAGTACCAGGTGAAATGGGCCGGCAGTTCCTCAATGCTGTCATCCACTTCATCCATGCCCAATCTCAGTCCCCGAAAATCAAAGACCAGATCGTTAAACTCCGCTCCACTCTCATTGGGGTTCAGCGTAAAACGCCAGCTGCCATATTGGCGCGAGCCAATTGCAAACTCATCTGTCGAAAATCGCATCCGCGGCAGTTCTCGAGGATCAATATCGAGGAGCGGATCAATTGCCTCTTCTTCTACCGCTTCTTCCGTCTCTTCTGCAAGTTCTTCCTCTGTGATCGCACCTTGTGCAAGGAGTGCTAATCGCGCCTCCTCCTCAGGGTCACCAGGCAAGCGCAGATAGTCGAGATCTATTAGCAGATGATCTTCAAGACGAAATGGGATGACCACTTCACCTCGCAGTGATTCACTCTCCAGACGGCTCCACCATCCTTGCAATTCTTCATTAGGCTCAACACGAAACGCAACGTCTGGAATCGATTGACCGTAGAGATTGAAATTGTCGCTTAACAGATCGACAAAGGCGATATTGCTGTTAATTGAAGAATCCGACCCATCTGTGGCACCCATCTCAGCGAGAAAGGCAGTCCACTGCTCCAACTCAAACACTTCCATACCGCCAATGATCGCCAGGCCTTCGGTCTCATTCTCCACCAGAGAATCGAACTGACCGGTACTCTCACCGATGACGACCAGACCGTCCTGCAGCTCATCGGCAACGAGATCCAATTGAAAGACCATCTGCTCAGCCAGAGAGCCATTGATGCGTTGTCGCTCATCATTAAAAGCTATTTCCAGTTCGAAGGGTCTTGCGACCTCAGCAGGCTTTGCAAACGGGATTGGTAGCGCGAGCTCTGTGCCGACAAAGTCTGTTCGCACCGTTAGCTGCGTCGGCGCCTCCTGCTGACCAATCTGGTCAACCGCCAATCTCGCCTGGTAGCTGAACTCACCCTCAGCCTGCCTGAGCAGATCCCGCGCGAATTCACTTTGTCTTGGCCATTGGATTAGCTGCTCTGGTGTGGTGTTACCGCTAACATCAACAAACAAGGTCGCCAATTCATCTTCGAGAAACTCAGAGGACAAATCCACCAATACTTCATCACCGAAAAAGTGCGCACTGAGCTGCGTGGGCTCGAGACCGGTACGAGTATCGAAAACGATCGGCCCTGTTAACTCTGCCATTTCCAATTGCAAATTCTCGATAGTGATTTCATTGTTCACCACCTCCATTGCAAGGCGAATATCGGGCTGCTCTCCGGGCAAGCTGAGAGGAATCAATACTTCGATGTCTGCATCGAAATCACCCCCAGCACGCCAATCGACAAAGGCAGCTTGCAGATTGTCATTTAACGGAGCGGCTTGCACATAATCGAGTCCGGCCGCTGTTTCGCCAGAGGCATTGCCTCTTACCGTCAACCAGTTCTCATTTGCCTCATTGCGGCGAATCTGGCCGCTCGCTCCCTGCAAAGAAAGCCCCAGGCTGGTTCCTGCTGTCGCATCAATATCAGTGTCGTTGTCACTGGTCAGGACTGTCGCCGCCAGGCCCTCGATCGGCGGCCATTGTTCATTGAATTCGAAAATTCCATTCTCCACCTGAAAGAATCCCTGAAAGGTTTTCGTTTCGGGGCCAGTACCTGGCAAGGTGTTACCTCGAAATACTACCGAGCTGTCAAAAAGATCGCCGTCCACGATTGCCCGATTCAAATAGTCCATGCTATTGCGTACATTGGCTGCGACTCCCGGGCCATTGGGCAAGTACAAGGCTCTGGCATCAGCATCAATGCGACTGGCACCTATCAAGAGATCCAATTGCGCACTTCGCTCGCCTTGTGCCGGTTGGTCAGTCACCGAACGAAATTGCACATGACCATCTACGGCATCAGACTCGGCCACAATCATTCCACTAGTGAGGGAAACGCGCTGACCGCCACGCAAGTCGACTTCGAAGTCCAGCGCTCCATTTACGTAGTCATAGTCCCAAACCTGCGTGAAGACATTAGGAATGTTGATGGAGAAGTTGTCTGATTCAACCGCTGCGTTACCGGATACAAGATTCGCGTTGCGATCGAATCGCACTTCGAAATAGCCATCCAGTCCCCACATATTTGGCGACCCACGAACCGATCCAAGCTCAACATTGTCCAGATTACCTCGTACTGTCAGATTAGGATTTCCTGACTCTGGAAAAGGAATGCTGACCGCCAGATTGGCGAGAGTTCCCGCGGGCGAATAGCCCAGCAGTTGACTGCGAGCCGCATCATCGAGCACAGCCGATTGCAGCGCCGCTTCCGCCAGCAGGGCAAGATTAATATTGTCAGCACGGACATCCACACTGCGCTCTGGCACATAGTTGACATGCATGCTGAACGGTCGCCAATAGTGATCCTCCAGCGTCATAGTCATCTGACTCAAAGAGAGCGACCAGGCGCTTTGAGAAATCAGTTGCGTTGTGGAGTTTGCATCAGAAACTAAAGACTGACGCCGGAGCCTGGCATTACCGCGGATAGCCTCAAGACCAAGGCGCCCCCCTTCCTGGGTAGACAGGGTCAAAGCGTCTACATCCAGGCTGGCAACAGATTGCAGCAAACTTCCTTCCCGCCACTGCAACCAGAAATCCCCACCGCCGATGAATTCCTCAATACCTGTTTGGGGAAAGTCGATGCTGCGCATCAGGCCGGAATAATCAGCTCGCGGCACGGACACATGAAATTCACCAGTAACCGCCTCCAGTTCATCTCCGGTGGCTTCAAAGGAGAGCAGCAGCTGTTGGCCACTATCCTCATGGGTCATATCCACATGAAGAAAATGCTCGGTTCCGCGATTCTGAATCGCCGCCACACCTTGGCTAAAACGATAATTCTCACCGAAGCGATTCTCGACATCGATGATCACCTCGCGGAAATCCAGGCGATTGACTCGTAGCAAGGATTGATACAAGTCTGCTGGGTCGGCAGTACCGCCGCCACTGGCAGACATACTGCCTAATGACCAGGCACCAGAGTCGTCTTGCACTACGGATAGCGCCAATCGCTCAACCAGAAATTCTTCTAGAACAAGTCGGCGCTGCCAAATACTTCGCGGCACGTCGATAATAATCATGGCCCGATCAAAATTGAGAGGAGCTGAATTTTCGACCCCGTCTCCCACCAGCAGACTCAAACCAGAAATATTGATAACCGGATTGAAGCCTTGAAACTCCCCGCTCAGGGAATCGATACTCACTGCCAGCCCCGTGTTGGCAAAAATCTGTTCTTCAAAAAAGCTGTTATAGCCGGCTATTTGCGGCATGAATTGCCGACCGAGACTTACGTAGGCGGCAACCAACACAAGAGCAACCACCACCAGCAAAACGAGCTGTTGGTAGATTTTCTTGAGCAGCTTAATAAACATAGGAATTTGACTATAGAGCGATTAGAGAATGGCTTGGGATTGCGTTACTGGAATCGATAGCGATCCATCGTCAGTTGAACAAAGCGTCGAATCCAAACTACTCAAGGTACCGGTTAGTGTAAGGCCAATGGCTTAACGATCGCTGAAGGCACTGTTGCCCGTGTTCATTGGTAAAGCCAGCCAAGCCATTGAGTCAGAATTTTTTAATACAGTACTACGTCAAACTGTTCCTGAGTATACATAGGTTCAACCTCGAATTTGATGGTCTTGCCGATCAATTCCTCGAGATTAGCGAGGGTATCTGACTCCTCATCCAATAGCCTGTCGACCACTACCTGGGCCGCCATGACCAGCAACACGTCATTTTCATAGCTCCGTGCGACATTCAGAATCTCCCGGAAGATTTCGTAGCATACTGTCTCGGGTGATTTCAGCGTGCCACGGCCTTCACAAATCGGACAATGACTATTCAGAGCCTGCCCCAATGACTCCCGCGTGCGTTTCCGGGTCATTTCTATCAAACCCAGTTGGGAGATGCCGGTAATGCTGGTACGGGCGTGATCTTTTTCCAGCGCCTTGGCGAAGGTACGTTGCACCTGGCGCTGATGCTCTGTATCGATCATGTCGATGAAATCGATGATTATGATGCCGCCAAGATTTCGCACCCGTAACTGACGCGCGATTGCTGTTGCTGCTTCGAGGTTGGTTTTGAGAATGGTTTCGGCGTGATTGCGGCTACCGAGGTAGGCGCCTGTATTCACATCTATGGTAGTCATTGCTTCGGTCTGATCGATAACCAGGTCACCGCCTGACTTGAGCTTCACCTGGCGTCCAAGCGCCTTGTTGATATCGTCCTCAATGCCATAGAGATCAAAAAGTGGGCGGTCACCTCGATAGTACTCAACACTTGTTTCAAGTTCTGGAACGAAATCTTCGAGGAACTGCCCTATTGCCATGAACGTATCATGATTGTCGATACGTATCTTTTCGACTTCCGGCTTGATCAGGTCGCGCACCGTGCGCATATAAAGTGGCACCTCGGTATAGACGGCTCGAATGCCATCATTGCGATTGATGCGTTCATCAACCTTGGACCAGAGTCGGCGTAGAAAACGCACATCTTCGGCAAGCTCATCAGCCGTCGCGCCTTCCGCTGCGGTGCGAATGATAAATCCGCCACGCTCATCCCAGGCTTCGGCTTCCAGAGCCGCGCCCAACTCTGCCAACAGGCGCTCGCGCTCTTCTTCTCCCTCCAGTCGCTGGGAGATACCGATGTGCTTACTGCGCGGCATGTAAACGAGATTTCGCGAAGGCAGAGTGATATGTGTCGTGAGTCTTGCGCCCTTGGTGCTGATAGCGTCTTTGGCTACCTGCACTACAATCGATTGACCCTCGCGCAACAATTCCTGAATGGGCCTTGTTTCCGCGTCGCGGACTTCATAGCCCTCGGCATCAACCGCGGCGATATCAGAAGAATGAATAAAAGCCGCACGATCCAGACCGATGTCCACGAATGCCGCTTCCATGCCGGGCATGACGCGCACTACCTTGCCTCTGAACACATCACCCACGTGGCCGCGACTATTGTGACGCTCGATGAAAATCTCCTGAAGCAGGCCATTTTCAATGAGCGCTACCCGCGTCTCCATCAGGGTCACATTGATCAGGATTTCTTCGCTCAAGACTGGGCTCCTGCGCGAGAGTAAACCTCAGGCCAGATCGATACACCGAACTCAGCCAATAGACTCGCGGTTTCAAATAAAGGCAATCCCATCACGCCGCTATAACTACCACTGATATCGGCGACAAACACCGCACCCAAACCCTGGATGGCATAAGCACCTGCCTTGTCACAAGGCTCACCAGTGTGCCAATAGGCGTGAGCTTCATCTTCAGTGATAGCTCGAAAGCGTACTCGAGTAGTCGAGAGTGATTGTCTTCTCCTGGTGCTATCGGCAACTGTCACTGCAGTCAGTACTTCATGCTCACGACTTGATAGCTTGAGCAGCATGCGCACAGCATCGTCTTCATCCATTGGTTTCCCCAGCACAAGATTATCAACAACTACCGAAGTATCAGAAGCGATGACGATCGCCTCATCATTACTCAGCGCCGCATTCGCCTTCTCGTCAGCCATTCGACAAACATACTGTTGTGGCGACTCGTCACTGTGCAGCGATTCATCAATATCCTGAGCACAGATACTGAAATCAACCGCAATCTGCCGTAGCAGTTGTGCCCGTCGCGGAGAGGCGGATGCCAGGATCAGGTTTGTCGCTACCATAACCGAACGTGAATTTCTCAGTGCACGTCGAAGCTGCGCCGAATGTGACGCAATAGCTGGAACAATGAAGGCCACAGAATCGCACTGGTCAGTGCACCCATGAGGAAAAACAGTGACGAGGTCACCGTTTGTCCCGTGACAATTTGCAGCCAGTGAGTCAACAGAAGGTTTAGGCCCATCAGCGTGAAGACCAACCCGGACTGTTGAAGAAGTGAAAACATGCGCAGGCGCTGATGCAAACTTAGCGTGACATAGGCAATGATCACCATGCCCATAGCATTGAGCCCTAGCGCCGAGCCTTCGAGAATATCCAGAAGCAGGCCTGCCACCCAGGCGCTGCCAATCCCGACTCGATAAGGTAGAGCCATCACCCAATACATCAAAACCAGAGGCACCCATTCGGGACGGAAATTCATCGCCCACTCCGGAAAGGGCACAATGGCCAGAAGATAGGCTATGAAAAAAGTAAGCAGGATTACCCAGATAGCATGGGCGCGTTGTTGAATCGCAGTACTCATGGGTTACTCGCGTCAGTTCCGTTGTCGCTTGTTTCTGCAGCTGGAGCACGATCTATCTCACTACTCTGAACAGTCTCAGCACTCACGTCGGGAGAAAGCTCTGCTACACCATCCGCTGCTTCTGGCTGGCTAATGGTTTCGGCGTCAGACCGCTCAATAGTTCCGCTGTGCCCAGGCACACCCAGCGCGGTGTCTTCCAGATCCGGAATCAGAGTCTGCTCGCTGGCAAACACCAACATCACATGTCGCGTGCTGGCCATCTCTGCCAGCGGTCGGGCACGCACAGTAGCGAAATCCTGACCAGGGTCTGAAAACACACTGATGACTTCGGCAACGGGGTAATTTTTCGGATAGACCTGGCCCATGCCAGAACTCACGAGTAGATCACCTGCTTTCATGTCCTGAGTCTGAGTGACAAATTCCAGATCAAGCTCCACGCTGGAGGTCCGGCTACCTCTGGCCAGCGCTCTTTCGCCATTGCGGTTCACCTCAACTGGCGTGACGTGCTGCGCATCAGTAATCAACAGCACCCAGCTGGTAAAGGGCAGCACCTCATCAACCTGACCCATCAAACCATTGGCATCCAGCAATGCCTGACCGATAAATACGCCATCTTCGGCACCACGATTGATCAGCACTCGCCGGGAAAAAGGATCTGGCGAAACATTGATAATCTCTGCAGGCATCACCTCCCCTTCGATGACTTCCGTGGCTTCGCGCAACTGCAGCAGACGGCTATTCTCACTGGCCAGGGATTCCAACAATTGCAGTTCGCGCTGGGCAACGAGCAGCTGCTCACGGAGAGTTTCGTTCTCTTCAAGCAGGTCTGTTCTCGAGACAAAGACGTCGTCAAACCAGAAAGAGAGCCTGGTTGGGATATCGGCTACCCAATACACCGGAGTGGTCACATAGCCGAGCCCATAACGCACCCGTTCCAGATATCCGAAACGGTGATCGGCAAACATGATGCACACGGAAAGCAGCAGAAAAGCCAGTGCCCGATACTCCAGGGCGACTCCTTTTATAAACAGGGTCTTGTCGATGGCTGGCTACCTCAGGGAAGCAGGCTGGAAAGCCCTAACTTTAACGCAAATGCCCCCTGAAAGCAGTCCAATCGGCGCTAAATTTGGTTGTACAAGGCCTTATTGGTCTCACGATCACTGCGGGATTCCTCAGTACCTGCTGATGAATTGTGTAATATTCCTGTCAGTGGATCGTTTATCTAACAGGCAGACTGATGAACAGGAATCATCGTGACTACTGATGGGACACAAATAACGCAGGGAGCGCTGCATTTGGCCATGCAAATCACTGGATCGAAGGATCAGGCGCTGGATGTATTGCAAGCTGCGCGGATCAAGTCCCTGGAGCATCGCAACGCTCCCGCGCCCGAGGACAAGAGCTATCGAGCATGGTTTTTTCGCGTCGTCCACAATCAGGCCATCGATTGGCTACGCAGCCAAAAGAAGTTCGATCACGACGCTGACCCCGAGCTCTATGTAGAAAGTGAGGAAAATCCTGAAGAGAGCTTATCGAGTGAACAGCGTAAACTTTTTCTGCACAAGGCACTCAACTCACTCAGTGCGGATCAAAGAGAAATCATCTGCCTCAAGGACTTTCATGATTTCAGTTATAAGGAGATCGCCGAGATCATGAATCTGGAACGAGCCGCAGTGGCTACCCGCCTGCATAGAGCACGGCTTGCGCTGCGCGACAAACTCATAGACTTCGACTTTTTTAAGGGAGATAACGATGAAGTGTAGCGACGCATCGACGCTGATATCTGCTTATCTCGATAATGAGCTGACCCAAGCGGATGCCCAACGAATCAGACTTCACATAGAAGATTGTTCCGAGTGTGGCAAGACTTATCAGGAACTCAAGACACTGAAACAGAAGATGGGACAACTTTCCTTTCCTGCACCGGATGAGGAAGTACTCAAATTTCTTGAAGAGGATCCGGTATCACTCGCAGGGCAATGGAGTGGTTGGCTACTGATTCTGATACCGGTGATCATTCTTGGTTCCTACGGCTTTTATTTATTCGTCACGGAGCCAGACACGCCAATTTTGATACGGCTATTATTCGCGGCATTCGAATTGGGCATGCTCATCCTGTTCGTCACTGTCGCTCGTCAACGATACTTCAGTTATAAAACTGACAAATACAGGAACGTAAAATTATGATTATCGTGACAGCAGATGCCATTGAAGGCAGAGCCGTGCGCAGGACGCTAGGTCTGGTGCGCGGCAACACGATCCGCGCCCGTCATGTCGGACGAGATATCATGGCGGGCTTTCGCACAATTGTCGGAGGCGAGATTCACGAGTACACCAAGCTCATGGCGGAGAGCCGTGAACAGGCTCTCGATCGCATGATTACTGAAGCAGAATCTCTCGGTGCAGATGCAATTATTAGCGTGCGCTTCACTACCTCTATGCTGTCCAGAGGCGCTGCAGAATTGCTCGCCTACGGCACAGCGGTAGTGCTCGAACCAGAATCTGGCGATTAGCCCCCTTTCTTCTGTATAAAAAAACGGAGCCTAGGCTCCGCTTCTTCGTTCGTGTTGGGAATACTGCTTTCGGGATTATTCGAGACTCAACAAATCGATATCGTGTGAGTCCATCAACTCCATCGCCTTACCGCCGCCTCTTGCTACACAGGACAGTGGGTCTTCTGCCACGATGACAGGCAAGCCAGTTTCTTCAGACAACAATTTATCCAGATCTTTCAGCAACGCACCGCCGCCAGTAAGAACCAGGCCACTTTCGGCAATATCCGATGCCAGTTCTGGAGGCGACTGTTCCAGCGCACTCTTCACCGCTTGCACGATTGCCGTTAACGGCTCCTGAAGCGCTTCGAGAATCTCGTCGCTGTTTAGCGTGAAGCTACGTGGCACACCCTCGGCAAGATTGCGCCCGCGCACATCGATCTCGCGAATTTCACTGGACGAGCCAACATAGGCGCAGCCAATTTCCTTCTTGATGCGTTCCGCTGTCGCGTCACCGATAAGACTGCCATAGTTGCGACGCACATGAGTCGTAATCGCTTCATCAAAACGGTCACCGCCAACTCGGACAGACTCGGAATACACCACACCATTGAGTGAAATGATGGCGATCTCAGTGGTGCCACCACCGATATCCACCACCATCGATCCGCTGGCTTGCTCAACTGGCAGGCCAGCGCCGATTGCCGCCGCCATGGGTTCTTCAATCAGACGCACGTCACGTGCACCCGCACTGGCTACCGATTCACGAATGGCGCGACGTTCGACCTGGGTCGATTTACAGGGCACACAGACGAGAACTCTGGGGCTGGGAGGGAAAAAGCTGTTCTCATGCACCTTATTGATAAAGTGCTGGAGCATTTTTTCGGTGACCTGAAAGTCGGCAATGACGCCGTCTTTTAATGGCCTGATAGCGGTAATGTTCCCGGGTGTTCTGCCAAGCATACGCTTGGCATCCGCGCCAACAGCAGTTACTGTTTTCTGTCCATTGTGGGTACGAATAGCGACCACAGAGGGCTCATTTAGAACAATACCCTCATCACGCACATAGATCAGTGTGTTGGCTGTGCCCAGATCGATGGACAGATCGTTGGAGAACATTCCCCGAATTTTCTTAAACATGGATTCGTGTATACCTCAATTAAAGATTCCATTCCCGATTAGCCTTTTTATTAAGACGGCACGATTGCGCGCTTGTTTAGCTCGCATCGCCCGACTTAAGCGCAAATACACAAAAATAATGCTCATTCCTGTGAATCGCCTGGCTCGGAAACTGAATAGGCCTATGGAATCTCCTGGAGCTTGCCCCGCTGCCGTAATTGGCCAGCCTTCCCCGGTGGTTTTTCTCAGTACTATTGCAGCACCACTTTTTCGTACAGGTTCGATTAAATTCTTGTTGTTTGCCTGACAGCCCGGTTTCGATCCTGACCGCTGCAAACCGAACAAAAAGGCTCTCGGAACAAATTCAAGTCGCCTAAATACGCCCCAATTAAATTCGAATGACATCCTGAGAACAGATCAGGAACATCCTGGATTGACGTAAGTAGGCAATTTTCAAGTATAATTCGGCCTTCTTGCGATAGGACGCACTCTAGCAATGGCCGGGGTTTTGAGCAAGTGGCAGCCTTCAAATAGTTGTTCGTGCAGGTAGTTGTTCCTACGGGGCTTTTTCATTGTTCGCACACGGTTGTTCCCGCCAGTCCCACTCGCCGCTGAGCCGAGCCGCTAAGCCAAACCCGCTAGCCGGTCATGAACATAGGGACTCAGCTGATCAGTTAGTCAAACCCGGAGTAAAACCATGGCTTTGGACAAGTCTGAAGTAGAAAAGATTGCCCATCTCGCACGTCTGCATATTTCCGAGCAGGACGTCGATGAAGTGACCAAGCGAATCACGGACATCCTCGGGCTGATCGATCAGATGCAGTCAGTCGATACTGATGACGTCGAACCTCTTGCCCATCCCCTGGATGTGGTACAGCGATTGCGTGCCGACGAAGTGACAGAACAGGATCGACGCGACGAGCTACAAAAGCTCGCCCCGCAGAGCGAAGAAGGTCTGTTCCTGGTTCCCAAAGTCATCGAGTGATTGCGCGTAGCCACGTAGCTGATCGTCCTAAACAGAATTCAAAATGGATAAACAATGATTGAAAAAACGGTCGCAGAACTTTCCGCCGCTCTGTCAGCGGGAGAGGTTTCCAGCGTAGAACTCACCCAGGCCTATCTGGATCGTATCGCGCAATACAATGACACATTGAATGCCTACATCACGGTTTGCGATGAAAGCGCACTTGCTCAGGCGAAAGCCGCTGATGAAGCTCGCGCAAAAGGCGATAGCTCAACGCTGCTTGGCATTCCTCTCGCACACAAGGACATTTTCTGCACAACAGGCGTAACAACCACTTGTGGCTCGCGCATGCTCGAGAATTTTGTGGCGCCCTATGACGCGACCGTAGTCGAGCGCTTCAACGCCGCGGGCACTGTCATGCTGGGCAAAACCAATATGGATGAATTCGCCATGGGCTCATCCAATGAAACCAGCTACTTTGGTTCTGTTCGCAATCCCTGGGATACTGACAAGGTGCCAGGTGGCTCATCAGGAGGCTCAGCCGCCGCGGTCGCTGCCGACCTTTGCGCGATGGCAACGGGAACAGACACAGGTGGATCGATTCGTCAGCCTGCTTCTTTTTGCGGCATCACCGGATTCAAACCAAGTTACGGTCGTGTATCTCGCTGGGGCATGATTGCCTTCGCCTCCAGCCTTGATCAGGCAGGCCCTATCTGCAAGAGCGCCGAAGATGCCGCCCTGATGATGAATGTGATGGCCGGGCTGGATGAGAAAGACTCCACCAGCATCGACAAGGCAAGCGAAGATTATACGGCTACCCTCAATGACTCTCTCGAAGGATTGCGCATTGGGATACCACGCCAGCATTTTGCCGAAGGTCTATCGAAAGAAGTCGAAGAAGCGATCCGCGAAGGCCTGCGCGTCTACGAACAACTGGGCGCGACCATCAAGGAAATCGATCTACCTAATAATCATCTCTCTGTTTCTGCCTACTATGTTGTCGCACCGGCGGAAGCCTCGGCTAATCTCTCGCGCTATGACGGGGTTCGCTACGGCTATCGCTGTGAAGATCCGATTGACCTGGAAGACATGTACAAACGGACGCGAAGCGAAGGCTTCGGCGCCGAAGTCAAAAGACGCATCATGGTTGGTACCTATGCCCTGTCAGCCGGTTTCTATGACGCCTATTATCGTAAGGCGCAGAAGATTCGCCGCCTGATCAAGAATGACTTTAACGAGGCATTCAAGGAAGTCGACGTTATTATCGGACCAACTTCTCCGCACACTGCATTCGGTATCGGCGCCAAATCTGACCCGGTAGCGATGTATCTGGAAGATATTTATACCATCGCTGTAAACCTTGCGGGCCTGCCTGGCATGTCTATCCCCGTTGGCTTGCCTGGTGGAATGCCGGCTGGCATGCATATCGTCGGCAATGACTTTGCCGAAGCGAAACTGCTCAATGTCGCCCATCAATTCCAGCGCAATACCGACTGGCATACGCGCAAACCTGCAGCACTGGGTAAGGAGGCATAATCATGGAATGGGAAACGGTTATCGGCCTCGAAGTCCACGTACAGCTGTCGACACAGTCCAAACTCTTTTCTGGCAGCGCCACCAAATTCGGCGCGGCGCCCAACACTCAAGCCAACATCTATGACCTGGCTCTGCCAGGTACGCTGCCGGTACTGAACAAGGAAGCGCTGAAAAAAGCAGTCCTTTTTGGTCTCGCCATCGATGCAGAGATCGGCAAGCGCTCGATCTTCGACCGCAAGAATTATTTCTATCCTGATCTACCCAAGGGTTACCAAACCAGTCAACTGGATTTTCCAACGGTCGGTAAAGGCACGCTCACTATCACCATGGATGATGGCAGTGAAAAAGTCATCGGTGTGACTCGCGCACATATGGAAGAAGATGCAGGCAAGTCACTGCATGAAGACTTCCACGGCATGAGCGGCATCGACCTGAATCGCGCTGGCACGCCCCTGTTAGAGATTGTCTCTGAACCCGATCTGCGTAGCGCCAAGGAAGCGGTTGCCTACCTCAAGAAACTGCATTCCATTATTCGTTATCTGGACATTTCTGATGCCATCATGGCACAGGGCTCCATGCGCTGTGATGCCAATGTCTCAATCAGACCCAAAGGCGAAACCGAGTTTGGCACCCGTACCGAAATCAAGAATATCAACTCCTTCCGCTTCGTTGAGAAAGCCATTAACTACGAAGTGCAGCGTCAACAGGATGTTATCGAGGACGGCGGTCGCGTAGTCCAGGAGACCCGACTCTACGATGCCGATCGCGATGAAACACGCTCGATGCGCAGCAAGGAAGTCGCCAATGATTACCGCTACTTCCCAGAGCCGGATCTATTGCCGGTGGAGATCGATGACGACTATATCGCTGCGTTACGCACACAACTGCCAGAGTTGCCCGACGCGAAGAAAGATCGCTTCATGCAGGAATTCGGCCTCAGCGAATATGATGCCGGCGTTCTGGTAGCTGAGCGCGAAGTCGCAGAATACTTCGAGAAAGTCTCGGAGATAGGTGGAGATGCCAAGCTGGCTGCAAACTGGGTAAGTGTTGAATTGCAGGGACTACTCAACAAGGAAGGCTGGGAAATCGGCGAATCACCGATACAGGCGGACCGATTGGGCACCCTGATCGCCCGAATCAAGGACAATACCATCTCCGGAAAAATCGCCAAGACCGTGTTCGAGGCTATGATCGAAGATCAAGCCGGCGTCGATGAAATCATCGAAAGCAAAGGCTTGAAACAGGTAACGGACAGCGGTGCAATCGAAGCGCTGGTGGATGAGGTTATTGCCAACAACCCGGATCAGGTTCAGCAGTATCAGGAAGGCAAGGAGCAGGTCATAGGCTTCCTCGTCGGCCAGGCAATGAAGCTGTCTCAGGGCAAAGCCAATCCAGGGCAGGTGAATCAGTTGCTCAGGGACAAGATGAAAAAGGATCAAGCATGAAGGAAGGAAAGAAACGCGGTGCCGAACGCACTCAAATAGCAACGCGCAACGAAGAGTGGTCGGACGAGAGACTCAAGACCTTCCTGACTCTGGAACCACCTGCCGGCATGCCCGCCGACTACAATATCTTGCTAAAAGCCTATCGCGGAATGACGGAGGAGTTATTCGAACGCTTCCTGCCATTATTCCTCGATGGCGGCCATGATCTGAACAGCACCCTTGAAGATGGCAGCACATTCCTCGATCAGGTAAATCGCCACAGCAAGTCTGGCGCATATGCCGCAGCGTTGAAGGAAGCTGGCGCAACCGCCAACAAGAGTTGAAGCTGACGGGTATCAGCGGTTTCCGCGACCCCTGCCACGGCCGCCACCAGGGCGGCCACCACGACCGTCCCTGCCACGTTGACCGTCTTTCGCCTTGAACCGGGATGGGCGGGAGAAAGGTGGCGCTGTTTCCAGCAATCTTTCTTCTGGATGAGTGCAATCCAGCTTGCTACCCAGTTTATCTTCGATATCCGGCAACAAAAAAGAATCTTCTTCGCAGGCGAAGCTGATTGATGTGCCTACCGCACCCGCACGGCCGGTTCGGCCAATTCGGTGCACGTAGTCTTCGGCCTCTTCGGGCAAGGTGTAGTTCACCACATGGGTGACATCATCGATATGCAATCCACGACCAGCCACGTCGGTTGCAACCAACACGCGGGTTTTTCCGGTTTTAAAATCATCGAGAGTGCGGATGCGCTTGTTCTGGGCAATTTCCCCGGAGAGCATGCCGCAGTCGATGCCATTGCGATGCAGGCTGTCGGCAAGTTTACGCACCTGATCACGGCGATTACTGAACACCATCACTTTGTCGGTTCCGGGTTCTGAGATTACGTTGTAGAGCAGATTGTATTTATCCGCAGTGGTTACCAGATAGACAATTTGATTCACCGCGTCCGCTGCCACTTTCTCGGGTTCGATCTCCACCATGATGGGATCCATTGCCCATCGCTCGCCTAACTCCATTATCTCGGGAGTGAATGTCGCACTGAACAAAAGGGTCTGACGACACTCTTTTCTGGGTGTGCGAGAAACAACCTGACGAACCTGAGGAATGAAACCCATATCGAGCATGCGATCCGCTTCATCAAGCACAAGATGCTCAACAAGCCCCAGATAGAGATTGTCATTGGAAACGAAATCCAGCAATCGGCCTGGTGTCGCTACTAAAATATCGACTGGTTTTGCATCAAGCGCTTTATTCTGTTTTGCGTAGTCTTCGCCACCTACCAGTGTCACCGTGTGCAGATCAGAAAAGCGTGTCAATCCTGCAGCATCATTGGCAATCTGAATAGCGAGCTCTCGCGTCGGTGCCACAATAAGCGCCCGGGGTTCCGCAAGAAAGCGTTCCTCTTCGGAGGGGTTGTTCAATAAGTCATTGATGATAGAAATCAGAAAAGCAGCCGTCTTGCCCGTTCCAGTTTGCGCGCGACCAGTTACATCGTGTCCTTTTAAGGTGTGCACCAGGCTCTGCGCCTGAATCGGCGTACAGTACTTGAAGCCCAACTCCCTGATTGCATCACGCAGGGGCGCTTGCAGATCAAGGCTATCGAAAGATAGCGCCTCCTGATTTACTTCTGTATTCATGAGATTCGTTTACTACTACTTCTTATCGAATGACTTCTGGAGTGGGCAGCCTTTTGATCCAATCCTCAGCCCGCCCTCGTGATTGCTTTGGACGGTCCTGGACTGCGACGACTAAAGCTAAAGCGCAGGCATAATAGCGGGATGGCAGGGGCACTGCAATGAAACTCCTGCTTATGTGACGGGATAAAGGCTCACTGACCAACAAAATGGAGCTCAGAATGCGCAGCTGCTTGACGATAAGGTCAGCTGCAGACAGGACAATTCGGGTCTTTCGGCAGGCGCATCTCTCTCCATTGCATAGTCGCTGCATCCAACAGCAGTAGACGTCCTGTCAGTGCTCGCCCAACTTGAGCCAGCAATTTGATCGCCTCCATGGCCTGAATGCAGCCAATAATCCCTACTACCGGGGCCATTACGCCATTGGTTGAACAGGTCGCATCTTCATCATCACCTGCACCATAGAGACACTGATAACAAGGACCGTCGTCGACCCGCGAATCAAAAACAGCGACCTGACCCTCCATGCGGATAGCTGCACCAGAAACCAATGGCTTACTTTGCGCTACACAGACTCTGTTAATCGCAAATCGCGTCGTGAAATTGTCTGTACAGTCCAAAACCACATCGACCTGTTGCAGCAAATCACCGAAACGCTTTTCGTCCAGTCGCTCAGCCAACGCAGTGATGCGCACATCCGGGTTCAGCTGACGTAGTTTTTCCTGAGCAGAGTCCACCTTCAGCTCGCCGATGGAGTCTTGCCCGTGGGCTATCTGGCGCTGCAAGTTCGTCACTTCCACGCGATCATCATCTGCGATAATCAAATGACCAACTCCCGCTGCCGCGAGATACATGGCTGCCGGGCAACCAAGGCCACCCATCCCTACGATCAGCACGGTAGACTCTATCAGAGACTGCTGCCCTGCCACGTCCATCTCAGGCAACATGATCTGCCTTGAGTACCGCAGTAATTCTTCGTCGTTCAAAATTAAGCCCGGTGTATTTTGTTAGAGACAGTAACTACCAAAGTAATAGAATCAAATTAGGCGACATCGCCAGGCCATCGTGCCCGACTCATACGATCATTTCCAGCATAGTCCTGCTGACAATGAATTTCCACGTAACCATTCTCATTAAGCAAGGCATGCACTGCTTGCGCCTGTTCATAGCCATGCTCGATTAACAGCCACGCATCTTGCTTGAGACAGCGTTTCGCCTCGCTCACGATTTGCCGTATATCGGCTAGACCTTGCTCTGCCGCAACCAATGCTCCTTGTGGCTCAAAGGGCAGTCCCTCGCTCTGCAAATGCTCGTCATCTTCTTCAATATACGGCGGATTTGAAACTATCAGGTCGCAGCTCGCGTTTGTGATCTCAGCACACCAGCTACTGCAGCTAAATCGAATATTCGACACTTGCAATCGCTGCGCGTTTTCCTGCGCAAGCTGCAAGGCTTCCGCACTGGTATCCACCGCAGTCAACTGCCAGGCCGGATTGAGACGCGCCAATGCAATTGCCAGCGCACCGCTGCCTGTCCCTAAATCAACAGCGTGCAGTGCTTCCTGCTCTCGACCGGCATAGAGTGCCAAGGCCTGCTCGACGATCAGTTCAGTTTCAGGGCGGGGAATCAAAACTGCTGGCGTCACTGCCAGCTCGAAATCCCAGAATCCTTTACTACCCAACAAATAAGCGACTGGCTCGCCAGCCTTGCGCCGCTCGAGCAGTGCGCGGTAATCCTGCAATTCAGACTGAGCAAGAAGCTGCTCAGGATGGCTGAGCAAATACTCGCGCCTTCGCTGCAGCGCTTTGGCCAACAAGAGTTCAGCATCCAATCTGGGCGAATCAGAGGGTAGGTCGGCACCTTCCCGAATTGCGTCAGCCACGCTGACTGTCACGGATCTAAGCCTCTCCAGCGAGACCCGCTAGCTGGTCCGCCTGATATTCGTTAATCAATGGCTGAATAACATCACCCAGATCACCGGCCATGATTTCGTTGAGGTTGTACAAGGTGAGTTTGATGCGGTGATCCGTCACGCGACCCTGAGGATAATTATAAGTACGGATTTTCTCGGAACGATCACCACTGCCCACCAGCTTGCGCCTGGTATCAGACTCTTCCTGCTGTTGTTCCTGTTGCGCCTGGTCTAACAGTTTGGCCTGCAGCAGAGACATGGCTCGCGCTCGATTCTTGTGCTGGGAGCGCTCGTCCTGACACTCGACAACGAGACCGCTCGGCAAGTGGGTAATGCGAATGGCAGAATCAGTTTTATTTACGTGCTGACCCCCTGCCCCGCTGGCACGAAAAGTGTCGACGCGCAGATCAGCCTTGTTGATATCAATCTCATCGACCTCTTCCAACTCCGGCATGATGGCCACTGTACAGGCTGAGGTATGGATGCGTCCCTGGGTTTCGGTTTCTGGGACACGTTGCACACGATGAGCACCAGATTCAAACTTCAGTTTCTCAAATACGTTTGTTCCTTCGAGTCTAGCGACGATTTCCTTATAGCCACCATGCTCACCGGGACGTTCGGTAATCACCTCGACTTTCCAGCCCTGCAATTCACCATAGCGTGAATACATGCGAAACAAATCACCTGAAAAGATCGCTGCCTCATCACCACCTGTCCCTGCCCTGATTTCAAGAAAGACGTTGCACTTGTCTTTCTCGTCCTTGGGCAATAACAACATCTGCAGATCTTTCTCCAGACCCTCCAGTTCTTCTGAAGCAGACGCGATTTCATCCTCGGCCATGGCGCGCATGTCAGGGTCATCGTCTTTCTGCATTTCCCGCGCCTGCTCGAGGTCGGCGGTGACCTGTACAAAGCGGTCGAAGGGCTTTACCACTGATTCCAGTTCCGCGTATTCCTTGGACAAATCACGGAACTTGTCCTGATCGCCGATAATGTCCGGATCACTCAACAGCGCTTCGACTTCGCCGAAACGGTCTTTGAGGTTTTCCAGTTTGCCTAAAATCGATTCTTTCATCTTTGACTGCGCTTAACTTGTGGCGATGCTGATCAGTATCTGCCAGTGATTATTCGGTTAATCCTCATCGCCCAATTCAAAAAGTCGACGCGTCAGAGCAACCAATTCGTCCTTGCCTTCTGCACTGGCTTTTTTCATTTGCACACTGGGTGAGTGAATCAATTTGTTGGTGATGGCTCGAGCCAGACTTTGCAAAATCTCCTCCGGCGCATCACCTTTCTCGAGCGCCTTCAATGCTCGCTCTACTTCGCCTTCGCGAATCTCATCAGCTTTACTGCGAAAGGCCTTCAAGGTTGCCACTGCATTGAGTGAGCGCACATGGGCGCGATACTCTTCGATGCCGCGCTCGATAATCGAACTGGCTTCTTCTGCTGCCTGCTCACGACTCTTCTGACCGTCTTCGATGACTTCGCTGATATCGTCGACTGTATAGAGATAAGCATCACCTATCTGCCCAACCTCAGGCTCGATATCTCGTGGCACCGCCAGATCTACCAGCAACATGGGTCGATGCTTGCGCGCCTTCAACGCGCGCTCAACCATTCCCTTGCCTATCAAAGGCAACTGGCTGTTCGTCGAAGAGACCACGATATCCGCTTCGACCAGTTGCTCTGGAATATCTGACAGCAACACGCCATGACCCTTGATGCGATTAGCTAACTCAATCGCGTTGTCCAGAGTGCGGTTCGCAACTGCGATTTCCTGCACGCCTTTTTCCAACAAATGCTGAGCAACCAATTCTACAGTGCGGCCGGCACCGACCAGCAAAACATTCAAGCTATCCAGGCGAGAGAAAATTCGCTCGGCCAAGGTCACGGCGGCGAAGGCAACTGATACCGGATTCTCACCAATCGCTGTGTCGGTGCGAACTTCCTTGGCTATCGAGAAAGCATCCTGGAAGGCACGCCCGAGTGACGAACTGACCACATCAAGATCTTTGGAAACCGCGAAAGCGGATTTGATCTGACCGAGTATTTGCGGCTCACCCAACACCATTGAATCCAGCCCGCAGGAAACTCGCATTAAATGACGTACAACATCGTCGTTGGCATAGAAGTAACTGCAACTATCCAACTCATCGATATCCAGCTTGTGATAAGCCGCCAGCCAGTTAATCACCAATTGACGGAAACTAATTATCTGTCGATTTTCTGCCTGTGCTGATTCATCGCCCGCACTGAGATTCTGAGGGGGTAATTCTTGCTGGGTTGCATCTATTGCCTCTAATGCTGCATCGCTACCTGCAACCCCGCGCTCTGCAACCTCATCGGAAGGCTGGAGATCCAGATACAATTCAGTGCGATTGCAGGTCGAGACAATCACTGCCTCATTCACTTCTGCCAGGCCGAACATATCCCGTAAGGCACCACCAACGATCTCTGGCGGGAAGGCGACCTTCTCGCGCAAATCGATCGATGCTGTCGTGTGGTTTATCCCCACCAGGAAAAGTGCCATGGTTAGCCTGTCTATCGCCCGGGAACGCCCTAAAAAAGCCCGTTATGGTACGACAAATCAGGCATGGACCCCAGTTTCATTTTGCTACAGTGTGCGGTGATCCGCCTGCCACGAAGACTACGAATACAGCTATAACAGTGCCAGACGGTGCTCGGAACCCCAAACAGGACGAGATTGGGCGACAAGCTCCCAAATCCCCCTGTGCCGCAACATGCGGCGGGTAGAGCGCAGGTTTCGCGATTGTAGTCCAAGTAGCTGCTACAATGGCGCCCATTGAATCTACTGACTTGGACAGCATGTACCTCAATACCATGACAAAGAGCCTTTGGATAACACTCTGTGCCCTGCTGCTCGGCGCTTGCACCAGCACCGGCCTGGAACAGAACGCTGAGTCCTCTGTGGCCGCATCTCCTGACAGCAGCACCGAGCAGCCAGTTGATATAGCCAATGCTGACGCTAACCCCGGCGCAGAAGAGCCTATTGAGTACGGCAATTTCACCGAAGAGCAGCTCTTCCAGGCCATCATCTCGGAAATTGGTGCCCAGCGCGGCCACATGCAGGCATCCGGCGAGAATTACTTTGATCTCGCTTTTGAAACCCGCGACCTCGATATTGTCCGTCGGGCAGTACAGTTCGCCTCAGTCAATGGCGACACCAATGCCCTCCTGCAGCTTGGCCTTCTCTGGACCGAGATCGCTCCTGATTCGCCGCAGCCCCATCTCATGCTCGCCTATGAGTTTCTTGAGGGTGGCAATTTTTCACAGGCGATCTCGCACATGGCGCGCGTCATTGATCTTGGCGGCGATTTTGATTTCACTGCTCTGGCATCGCGCACCGGCCAACTCGATCAAAGAATGCGCGGCCAATTGATCGAGAGTATTCGCCAGTTGAGCAGAGAGTTTGCTGGACAACGGTCTGTGCAACTCACGCTGGTGCAATTGCTAGCCCAGAATCAACAATATCAGGAGTCACTCACCGAACTGACCACGCTGGTCGATCAACACGGCGATGCTCCCTTGCTGGTTCGTCTGCGCGCGCAAATCTTGCAGAGCGAAGGCCAGTCGGAACAGGCACTGCGAGCATTACGCGCCGGTGTACGTGAATTTCCCGAAGATCAGGCGCTGCGGTTTGCTCTTGCACGGCAATATGTGCAGATGGAGGATTTTGGCAATGCGCGCGACCAGTTCCAGATTCTGGTAGAGCTGGACCCCACTGACTGGGAGACCTGGTACTCCATGGGTCTTCTCGATTTGGAGATGGAAAACTTTGAACGCGCCATCGAGGTCTTCCAACAATTGGTGCGGGTCGATGAGCGTGCTGATGAGAGCCAGTATTATCTGGGCTTTGCCTACGAAGAGCTCGATGACCTCCCAAAAGCCATCGAAAATTATCGCCTGGTGCGCATTGGTACCAACAACTACCTCAATGCACAGCAGCAAGCGACTCGCTTGTCCATCGAACTGGGTGAGTTCGAAGACGCACACGCCTGGTTGCGCGAACAGTCCCGAGGCCAACCACGGCTGGAAACCCTGTTCACAACCATGGAGTCTTCCCTGCTGATTCAGGCAGGACACACCGATGCCGCCAGTGACTTGTTGGACCGAGCGTTAAACCGCTACCCTAACGAAACCGATCTGTTGTTTGCCAGGGTGCTGCTCAATGATTCTCGCGATGACAGAGCGGCTTCAGAGCGAGATCTTCGTCAGATCATCACTATGCTTCCGGAAGATTCCCGCGCCCTGAATCATCTCGGCTATATGCTTGCCGACCAGACTGACCGCTATGAAGAAGCGCTGGAACTGATCGAAAGAGCCATCGCCGTTTCGCCGGACGACCCGGCTATCATCGACAGCCTGGGCTGGGCGCAATACAAGCTGGGTATGCTGGATGATGCTCTGTTGAATCTACGCCGGGCGTTCGCCCTGTTTCCCGATCCCGAAGTCGCATCCCACCTGGGCGAAGTCCTGTGGCAGATGGGCGAAGAACAAGAAGCGAGACAGATTTGGCAGCGAGCTCTGGAGCAGGATCCCGAGAGTGAACACATTCTGGATGTGCTGCAGCGATTCCTGCCTGAATGATGCGCGTCTTGCTTCTTTATATACACAAAATCAAATCGAGCGTTCAGCAGCAAATGAATCGAGCCAAGTCATTCTGGCGAGAAGCACACAAGCTCTCTGGCTTATTAACACTTGGTATTTTGATGAGCGCTTGTCAGAGTAGCGCGCCACCAGCTCTGGAGAACCCGGACTGGGTTCAACTGCGCACACAACTTCAATCACTCGATGACTGGGCTCTGCGCGGTCGCGTCAATGTACGCTACTACGATGAATCCCACACACCGCGCATTCAATGGCAGCAATCCGGTGAGCAGTACCATATTCGTCTCTGGGGAACCTTCAATGCCGGTAACACAGAGATTGATGGCGGTCCCGGTCTGGTCACTCTTGAGCAAGATGGCGAAGTGCTGACCGCCAGCAGCCCGGAGGATCTTATTCTGCAGCAACTCGGCTATGAACTGCCGGTCTCCCATCTTGAGCACTGGATAAAGGGTGTTCCTTCTCCCGTCAGCGACGCACAACTGAATTTTAATGAACTCAATCAGCTCTCCTCACTGAATCAGGACGGCTGGTCAGTGATTTACACCGACATGCGCCAGTATCAGCAACTTGCCCTACCTAGGCGGGTAGATGTCTCCCGACAGGAAGGGGATGTGCGCCTGCGCTTTATCGGCCTGGACTGGACGCTGAAAAGCGACCTGGAAGGCGGAGCAGAAGACAATAACTGATGAGTACGCTCGCCCCAGCTACAATCCGCTGGCTTGCTCCAGCCAAACTGAATCTCTTCCTGCATATTACCGGCCGTCGTGCCGATGGCTATCACGAGCTGCAGACTCTGTTTCAATTGCTGAATTTCGGCGATCAACTGAGCTTTCAACTCACTGACGACCCAGGCCTGTCTTTACATCTGCGCCCCGATTCAACAATCCGCAATTTGCCGCTGGACCACAATCTGATCATTCAGGCAGCAAAGCTTCTGCAAAAGCAGTCGGGACGCAGATTAAGTGCGCGCATCGAAGTGAGCAAGCATATCCCCCTGGGTGCGGGATTGGGCGGAGGGAGCAGCGATGCGGCGACCACCCTGATGGCGCTAAACCGACTCTGGGAACTTAATCTGTGCCAGACTCAGCTTGCCGAACTCGGCCTGCAACTGGGTGCAGATGTGCCCGTCTTCCTGTTGGGCAAATCCGCCTGGGCCGAAGGCGTGGGAGAACGGCTGGAACCGGTTTCTCTGCCTGACGCCTGGTATGTTGTCATCATGCCTACCTGCCAGGTCTCCACAGCTGAAATTTTTGCTCAGGAACATTTGACACGGAACACAACTGCCATCAAAATGGCCGACTTTCTGGCCGGAGGGTCCCGAAATGACTGCGAATCAGTCACTTGTGGGCTTTATCCTAAGGTAGAAAAGGCACTGAACTGGCTAGGCCAGTACGCTCCGGCAAGAATGACCGGAACAGGAGCTGCCGTTTTCGCCCGATTCGAGAATGAATCAGAAGCCAGAGCCGTGTTGGCCGCACTCCCTGCCGCCGAACACGGTTTCATCGCCCAGGGCATCAATTCTTCGCTGGAACCTGAACTCCACGACGATTAAAATGGGCACGCTGAGAAAGCAATTACTGGGGTGTCGCCAAGTGGTAAGGCACAAGGTTTTGATCCTTGCATGCGTTGGTTCGAATCCAGCCACCCCAGCCAATTTCCCGACCAGTGGTACAGCCAAGAGCTCGTACGACTGTGCATAAAAGAAGTGGCTCAATCAAAAAGAAGCCACCGGCAACACCCGCCAATCAGGATGGAAACGTGGCAAATAATTTAATGGTGTTTAGTGGCAATGCTAATCCGGCCTTAGCGGATGCCATTGCCAAACATATTGGCGTCCCTCTGGGATATGCCAGTATCAGTAAGTTCAGCGATGGTGAAGTGTCCGTCGAGTTGAATGAAAACGTCCGCGGCAAGGACGTTTTCGTGATTCAACCGACCTGCGCACCGACCAATGACAGCCTGATGGAATTGCTGCTCATGGCCGATGCCCTGCACCGCGCTTCGGCAAACCGGATTACTGCCGTAATACCCTACTTCGGGTATGCCCGCCAGGATCGCCGCGTGCGCTCTGCCCGGGTGGCGATCAGCGCCAAAGTGGTTGCTGACATGATCGGTGCAGTAGGCGTTAACCGCGTACTGACCGTTGATCTGCATGCTGAGCAGATCCAGGGATTTTTCAGCATCCCGGTGGATAATGTCTACGGATCACCGGTGCTGACTGACGATATTGAACGACAGCACTACGAGAAACTGATTGTAGTATCGCCAGACATCGGCGGTGTGGTACGGGCAAGAGCCGTGGCCAAACAGCTGAATGTTGATCTGGCCATCATCGACAAGCGCCGCCCTACGGCGAACGTTGCCCAGGTGATGCATATCATCGGTGATGTAGAAGATCGCACCTGTCTCATCGTCGACGACATGGTGGATACCGCTGGCACTCTGTGCAAAGCGGCAGACGCTCTCAAGGAACATGGCGCCAACAAGGTTGTCGCCTACTGTACACACCCGGTGCTGTCTGGCCCAGCCATCGACAACATCAACAGCTCCAATCTCGATGAGCTGGTAGTTACAGACACCATACCGCTCAGTGAAGGCGGTAAGCAGTGCAAGCGTATTCGTCAGTTATCCATGGCGAAGCTGCTAGCCGAATCGATTCGCCGCGTAAGCAACGAAGAATCGATTAGCGCGATGTTTGATAACACGTAACAGATCAAAGGGGTCAGAGTAATTTGATCCCAAAAACCGAAGATCGAAGGTATCAGAGTTAGATCAAATTACTCTGACCCCTTTGATCTTTTTTTAACCCTCGCGGTAACTGGTCGCAAGTTGCTACGAGTTTTTTTCTGAAAGCCAAGGAGACAATCATGTCTGCAAGTGACTTTGAACTGAACTGTACAGTTCGGACGGATCTGGGGAAAGGTGCGAGCCGCCGCCTGCGTCGTCTGAACAATGAAATCCCGGCCGTACTTTATGGTGGTGGCGAAGACCCTGTGTCTCTCACGATCCCCCATGATGACATTTTCCATGCCACAGAAAATGAAGCGTTCTTCTCGCACATCATTACGCTGAACATTGGCAAGGACAAGCAGCAAGCTGTAATAAAAGCGCTGCAACGCCATCCGGCCAAGCCTTTCATCATGCACGCCGATTTCCAGCGCGTACGCTCTGATGTTGAAATCACCGTAAACGTACCACTGCACTTTATCAATGATGAAAAGTGTAAGGGCGTCAAAGTCGGTGGCGGTAATCTGCTCCGTGCGCTAAACGAGATTGAAGTTTCCTGTCTACCGAAGGATCTGCCTGAATACATCGAAGTCGACGTTATCGACCTCGACTTGGGCGAATCTCTGCACATATCGGACATCACCTTGCCAGAAGGCGTCACCAGCGTCGAATTGAGCCACGGCGAAGACCACGACCTTTCAGTTGTCGCTGTTCAGGCTCCACGCGGCGGCGGTGATGAAGAAGAAGCTGCAGATGAAGCACCAGCAGCAGATGCAGCGGCCGATGCCGACGCAGATGCTGACAAGGGCGACGAGTCCTGATCATCTGATTGGAGCTCGCCATGAGCGATCATCCTGTCGAGTTGATTGTGGGCCTGGGAAATCCAGGCCCACAACACGATTCCAACCGCCACAATGCTGGCGTCATTTTCCTCCACCACCTGTGCAAAGCCTACGGCGGCACGCTGCGTGGTGAGAGCAAATTCTTCGGCGAATTCGGTACCATCACTATTGATGGTCGCTCTGTTCGCCTGTTATTCCCCACCACCTTCATGAACAGAAGCGGCAAGTCTGTCGCGGCTGTGTGCAACTTCTACAAGATCGACCCAGCCAATGTGTTAGTGGCCTATGACGAGATCGACTTCGATGTGGGTGTCACTCGCTTCAAGCAAGGCGGTGGTCACGGCGGGCACAATGGTATTCGGGACATCATCTCTGCCCTCGGCGGCAACAAGGATTTCTATCGTCTGCGCATCGGCGTCGGCCATCCCGGGCACAAGTCCATGGTGGCGAACTATGTGCTCAACGATCCGTCCCGTGCTGAAGCAGATGAGATCATGAACAACATTCACGACGCGATCGCGCTCATGCCGCGCGCCGTCAACGGCGAATGGGAAGCAGCCATGCGCCTGCTCCATACCTAATCAGGAACAAGAATCATGTCAGTTAAATGCGGAATCGTCGGCCTGCCCAATGTAGGCAAGTCCACCCTGTTTAATGCACTCACCAAGGCCGGGATCGCCGCCGAGAACTTTCCGTTCTGTACGATCGAGCCCAACTCAGGCATCGTCTCCATACCCGACGCTCGCCTGGACAAGCTCACCGAAATCGTCAGCCCACAGAAGACAATTCCAACCACGGTAGAGTTCACCGATATCGCTGGCCTGGTTGCAGGTGCGTCCAAAGGTGAAGGTCTCGGCAATCAGTTCCTTGCCAATATCCGTGAGACCGATGCCATCGCCCATGTGGTGCGCTGCTTCGAAGACAGCAACGTAACTCACGTAGCCGACACCATCGACCCAGCCGCTGATATCGAAACCATCAACACCGAACTGGCGTTAGCCGATCTGGAAACAGTCGAAAAGACCATCGACCGCGTCGGCCGCGTTGCCAAGAGCGGCGACAAGGATGCCCAGAAGCAAGTCACCCTATTAGAGAAAGTCAAAGCCCATCTGGACGAAGCGAAGCCAGTCAGAACACTGGAGCTATACAAGGAAGACATCGGTAATCTGAAGAACCTGCACCTGCTGACCCTCAAGCCAGTAATGTACATCGCCAACGTCTCCGAAGACGGCTTCGAGAACAATCCCCATCTGGACACGGTCAAAGCCATTGCTGAAGGCGAAGGCTCGCAGGTAGTTAGCATCTGCAACAAGCTGGAAGCCGAGATCGCAGAGCTGGAAGACGACGAGAAGCAGGAATTCCTGGAAGACCTGGGCATGGAAGAACCAGGCCTGGACCGCGTAATCCGCGCCGGCTACGACCTGCTGGGTCTGCAGACCTATTTCACCGCAGGTGAGAAAGAAGTCCGCGCCTGGACCGTCAAACAGGGCGCGACCGCCCCTGAGGCTGCGGGTGTGATTCACACAGATTTCGAGAAAGGCTTCATCCGCGCCGAAATCGTGGGCTACGATGATTTCGTGGCAGGCAATGGTGAAGCAGGCGCCAAAGAGGCCGGAAAATGGCGTCTTGAGGGCAAAGACTACATCGTCCAGGACGGCGATGTGATTCATTTCCGCTTCAACGTCTAGGATTCAGCAACACACTGAATTCTTGACAAAAACCCGGAAAATCGCCAAAATTCGCGGCCTTTCAGCGGTTCGAGCCTCTAGCAAGGACAAGCTATGAAAACCGCTGATTCGAAAGATTTCCATATATCTTAGACCCGGTTTTAAAAGAATCTGGCAGGATATGAAGGGTTTCGAGGGTAGGTGAGATGTGAATTTTCTCAGACATTTTATGCGCAGGCGTACTCTAGTACGTCGAGCATAAAATGGCTGATAAAATTTGCAGATCGCGTGCCATCGGAAGCCGCAACAGGAATTTTGGCTATGTAGCTCAGCTGGTTAGAGCACAGCATTCATAATGCTGGGGTCGGTGGTTCAAGTCCACCCATAGCTACCATCTCAAAAGGGCAGTCAGTTTTGACTGCCCTTTTTTATTTCCCACGATTGTAATCTGGTTCGCACGAGTTCAACTAGATTGATCGACATTAACTTTGTAGTCAGCATTCCATTAAATGATCAGGTAGTTGTGTTCAAGCTTTACGAATTTGACAAAAACTCCACAACCAACTTCCAAAACGTTACTAAATTTTCAGCGGTACCTAGCCTGACTGAAATTCTCACTCAAGTGCAGTGCGAACCATGCCCTTTTAGATTTCCGACGCCACGCAATTAGTTTAAAACGGAATCTACACCGCCCTAGCCTAAGGCCGCATCCACAAGGGCAGCGCATTTTGTTGGCAATTCGTTTTCGCTTTGCTAACACCTTAAGAAGTTGCACTACATTGTCTTTTCCTGAGATGCCAAAGATCGCCTCATAGTCTTGTATGAGACCTTCCTCACCGTGCTTTAACTCGTCTCCTGGAATAAGGTCGTACTTCTTTTTATAGAGTATCCGGTATAGATAATTGTTTACGCAGCTCTTCAGAAAGCCTTCTATGCTGGGGTCTTTTCCGATTTCATGGAGCACTCTAATGCCTGATCCAAGGCAAAGGCTATTATCACTGCTGTTAACATGATGATCTGGATTTTTAGGTATTGAGCTGCCTAAATCGAAGACCTTAGGCACATCGCGCGGGTAGCTCTCTGGGAATACTATGCGTATATGCACCATCTCATCGATAGGCAGATAGCCCGGCATTTCAACGAAGACACGGTGTTCGCCTTCTATGACCAGTTCCTTCGAGCTACCGTCCTTTAGCTGAAGCCTTGGATAGGCTGCGAGGAACTCATCTAGACCGTATGATTCCCACAATGCCATTTATTTTTTGAGTTTTGACCATGGTTTTGGACCTGACGCAAGTGCTATCTGTGGAGATTGTGTCGCTATCGTCCCTACCCCAAGCATCATCGCGATATCCCGCTCATTAAATCGGATATCTAAACCGCTATCAGCGACGTCAATGATGCGCTTAGGATTATCTGCCTCAAGAAACGTCTTGAAATGTGCCCTTGCCTGCCGTAACCACAAATCGAAATTTTGAGGCAGTCTATGGTGAGCATGATCTACGGAGAACCATTTGTCTGCAAAATCTTCCTTAGGGTTTACAGGGTTCGGCACATAAGGCGCAGCTTGATTGATATATTTATCCATGTCATCTAGCAGCCGCTGTAGGGCCGATGCAAGGTCCCCCTCCCCTTGATATGCACGCGCTGATAAAGTAGTGATGATTATGGAGATCGGTTTGCTATCAGGATTATCTTCAAACATCACATCGCGGTGCTGCTTTAGGATTTGGATAGCTTGCTGAAGCGGCGTTTTCCAACGGTAGTATGGAACTGTATCTATACTAGCGTCTAAGAACCGCTGACGATTTTCCAAAAAGGCTGTTGCTGTCCTCATTCTGCTTTCAAACCATTTTGCATATCCTTCGGGGTTACTTGAAGGCCAGTGATCTACAATTGCGTCATAGTAATTCTCTTTGTTATCGGTAATAGAAATTGCCAAAGCGGCGATCTCTGATGCCAGAAATCCCTCCAGGCGGGAATTAAAACGCATTGAATCTTGAAGTGATTGAATTCGTAATTGGCTTTCTGGAATTGCGGGCACGATATCCATGTGAAAGCTCATTTGATCAGAATACTCCATGGTCCAGCAACGTCGTTTTTCTGCTAGTGGCTTGGCAATTCCATTCATTGCGCGATAGCTTTCGAGCTCTATTTCAAGAAGAGATTTAAGCTGTTTTTGGGTGTGAGTATCGCATGATATGCCCTCAGTCAATTTACACACCATATCCAAATCATAGGCATCTTTTCCACTGACCGGTTTATTCGCCAAACCCAACCTGAACGAACCGCTTGAGGAGACTTGCGGAACGAAAGTGGCGATTCCCGATTCCGGTCGGTGGAGCCATTCGCCAATATTTTCATAACGGACTTTTGCGCGTTCATATGCAGAATCTGGAAGATCAATTTCGTTCAAAATTTTCTGTAGTAACTCGTTTGCTTTGTCAAACCGCATGTTCATTTCCTTCGAGAGTAATCGTTTCAAAAAAGCAGTTTTCAACGTTGCTTTGATTGTAAAGAATCCAGGGCATATCGCCTTGTGGCATTCGTGACCTGCCGAGCTCAATGCAGCAAGATACAGGCATCACGGAAAAAACACGTAAGGGGGTCGTTCTTCCATGTTGTTTTTGTATCTCAACCATCAATTTCCTTATAGTTTCTCTGAAAGCCGAAAGTTGAAGCTTCGACTTAAGAAAATCGTTATGCGGAGAAGGGATTGTAATCTCCCAGATGCTGACGTCTCCATTCACAACGGACGTAATACGCTCTTTCGCTATGTGCGCACTTAACGCCAGCACCAACACTGGTGCTCCTTCAAAAGAATCTGGAGCAGTAACTATAAATTCTGTGTCTGCAGCTGAAGGATCTTGCCATTGCCAGCTCGGCTCTGGCTCTCGTTTAAGCTGGTACACATCCACTTGAACTTTGTCAGTGAAAAGCGCACCCAGAAGAACAAGGAGTGGTTGCGGGGCTAAGGCGAAAATAGAAAAATGCTTGCAGTCATCTTTTTGAATTCGCGTTAAGACTAGCCTGTCGAAGTACTGTCTTAGATTTTCTTCTTCCGCTTGCCAATATGCTGGTGAATGATCTCTGAGCGCAGAGGACATTGAGAGTTCGATTGGCCTATGCTCAGCTGGATACCGACAAGGGAACATAGCCCAAGCACACTGATTGAACTCAAGCGGTGAACTCTCGGCGCCGATACTCGCGCTATAGAGCACAATATGAGATTTATTATGTGGGTTAATTCCAGTTACAAGTTCGATGCGATTTTCATGCTCCATCTTCCAAGACTGCAGCAGATCTGCTGAGTACTTCTCACCCAATTTGTCTCGATCAATCACCGTGTGACAACCATGACAGATAAGCATGAGGTTACTGATGTCGTTAAGAGCCTCTGGACTCTCCGCAAAGGGTCCTCTTCCACGAGGTCCCTTCTCTGAGAATGAGTAAATATGTGCTTTCTCAGCTTGATTAGATGCTTCCTGCGTAACTGGGGATTTATAAAGCAGTTCGTTGTGTCCGCGAAATTGGCAACGAGCACCAGCCTTTATCCATAAATCTCGGACAGTTTCTTTGGGTATATGACGGGTAACTTCTTTCATCTAGAGTGAGGACGATCCTCAAAATGTGCCAATTATAGGCAGCGAACGCGGTGTAGTTGCGTCTAAGAGTAGGTGACTAGCATAGCCTCCTGCCGCCGCCAGCAATGCACTCCGGATCAATTTCTCTATGGGGTCCGCGGGCTTCCATTTAAAGGCCTTATTGAATCCCACACAGACTACGGCGAACATTAGCCCGCTATGAAAAAATTGACGATGATGGGGATTACTCGCGGGCTCTAACCAGTCAGGTAGCTTGCCAAATACGGCGCCGATTGCACTTGAAGCAATTGGATCGAGTCCAGATTCAAATTTCTCACGTTGATCGATGAGGCCGGCAGCGAAACCCGCTACACATCCAGCCCAGATGTGGGTTGCTCCATTAGCCATCTTATTTCTCCTTGCGAACGCCCTTGAAAGGCGATTTGTCGGTTGTTTTAACGTCCATAAACCGTCCAGTGGTTGTGTTTCGCTTCACATAGTGTCCTGAAGGCATGCGCGTTTGGGATCTCTGACGAACCGCGCCTTTTCTGTGGTTATCACCACTCGGTGGATTTGTAGCCATCACTATCTCCTTAATTGAAACAGATTTAACAGAGGGCTTAAAAAAAATGGGAACCCCCATCTCAACGCAGAGCTTACCAGAATATTCTGATAAAGCAAAACAGATTTAACAGATTATTGAATTGCGCAATAAACGAATTCTAGACCACCGGAATTGGCGACTTCTTTCTTGCCCATAATTAGTCCCAAATCATGCAGCTTTTTCAGGCGACCGCTGGCGTTTTGGGGCGTTACATCAAATTCATCAGCGATCAGTGAGGTTGTGACCGTTCCTTGCTGGATAACGTAGTCGAGCAACTCGCTTGCAGTTTCAGGAAGTGGAGGGCCAAGCACGCGGTGGCAGTTATCTTGATAGACGATAAGAGGTTGTTCTTTGGCTATGCAGCCATAATTCCAGTTATCGATCAGATCTTGCGAACGGAAGTCTACAAGGAAGAAGCCTACCTCTCCCTTCTTCATTTTTGCGGCTGAAATTACACTTTCTCGGGGAAACGAAGCATCAGTAGCTTTAATGCCTTTTAGAGAGATACAAAAAATCGAATTTCCATTCAGAGAATCGATTTCGTCGAGGAGCCTATTATAAATCTTGCGCCCGTCCTCATTACCAAAAAGAGTATCTTCTCCGGCTAGTTCGCGGAGATAAATTATTGGGGCGCTCTCTTTCATCTGATAAAGTTAAGCAGATACATACAGGTTAGTCAATATAAAAATCAAAACAAATGCTTGTCCCTTTTATTCTAACTAAATCTGTTGTTTTATTGATGCACGCTATTTTGCCGCCCTCGTATTCAAACTCTATGCAAAATGTTTCCTGCCTAGCTGTAAGCTTTGCTTCGAATTTCATGGCGTTTTCACGACTACTTTTAAAACCTAACCCACGCCCAGAACCTAAACGACTAATTCCCCCGTATAAGAGAGCTTCGGTTACCAGCTCAATATCGTTTTCAATAGTAGGAGCATGATACTTCTGATGGAGATCGGGATGGTGCTCTTCAAGAGTTGACCGCAGCGTTTGAGCGATTCCGAGCCCCCCATCGGATACTACTGTTTGAATGTGCGCTCTATGCCCCCTGTACTTTTGAAGAGCTGCAAACCCTGCGATAGGTGACTGACTATGTTCCTTAACATTTACCGTTAACTCGGAAAAAATTGTAAAAGCAGCAACCTCGTAGTTTTCGTGGGCAAGATCAACGAACCTCTCAGTTAGCTGATTGACTAGGTGCTTGTTCTCAACACCGGGATTTATGGTACCGAATTCAACTGTAGTCTTGCTTTGGCCTTTAAAAACTTCAGACGCATGAAATACTGGCCATTCTGGAAGGATTATCGTTTTCCGATGCAATTGATCAAAAAATCCTATTCTATTGAGAAATCCAAGAGTATTCCTGCACTCAGTTAAGTCAATCGCTACGTTTTTTCCTTCATAGATTTGTTGATTTATAAACATCAATAGCCTTGCCGCAACGATTAATAGGATGTTGCATCCCTTGGGAATTATTACACGTATATTTTTATAGTCAGACCGCAGTCGTGAACTCGCTTTTTTAAGGCTTTTCTCGAACGATTTATCGTCGACCCAAGCATTTTCTAGCTCAATGACAATCTCTGAGTTATTCACTAGCGACCACCGATAGCCACTGTCCTGATTGAACAAATCAATATTATCGTGCAGAAAGGAACTCACTAGCTTGCGCTCTTCTCCAATATGCTTCGCTATCTGGCGAGCTTTTAATCGACCTGTTCGTTGCAATAATTCTACAATGGCGTGTTTCATAATAACTCAGCTTGTGCCGACCCTCTCAGAGTGATGTTGATTCAGCTTATTGCTGAACATCAGGAGCACTAGTGACTCAATATTGTAAGAATAACCCACTCATTGCCTTTCGACGAAAAACTATCCCTACCCAGACTCCCCCAACACCTTCCCAATACACTCCTGAATCTCCGCATTCAACTCAGGCAACCCCAACTTCTCAGGGTAAGCATCCACGTGCTGCTTTAATGCCTGAGCCCCAAACCTTTCCACCTGCATCTTCGGCAGCGGCGAAATGTCATACAGACTCCCTTCAATCGGCTGCACCTGATCCCCTTCTCCAACAAACTGATAATCAATCGACTCAAGTTTGCTGGCAATATGCTCCAGAAGCTTATCCAGAATCTTTGGAAAGGTGTAAGGCGCAGGATATAGGTCCCGGATTGCCATCATCGTGTCATAGCGCCAACCATGGGGAACAACGTCTAGTGTATTGCTAACACGAACCAGGCGGTCTCCCTGAAACCGGGAATTCATCCAGGTCGCAAAATCCTGATTGCCCGGTGTCGCACCGGCAAAGGCATAGGCAGAGATGGTCGTCTGATCTTTCTCATCCCACTGCGCTTTCGTGTCGTTAAGCCAGCACGCGACCGTCGGCGCAAGAGCGCCACCCAGACTATGACCTGTGACGTAGATGGTAATCTCATCAGAAGTGTCAGCGACGACTGAATGCAGATAGTCACGCAGACCAACACCAGCCTGAGGCGTGCCTTTTACCGGAGCAATTTGCTGCAAGGTAAACAAGCCAATGGCCGTTGCTTGTGAAATTTTGGGCTTCAGCTCACCAGGAACATCACCGTAGAGCCAAGGCAAGGTTGACCACACAAAGAAATCTTCGAACAACCAATCGGACCAGGACTTGGGATCGGTGCCGGCTATCGCCACCACATAGGTGTTGGGATCAGAGACACTCTGCACTACCAGCATCGTGTTGTTGCTGTGGCCGTGGGATATATAGGGGAAGTCGTAGACGCGAGGGCCCCACACTGTCTGCCACTGACCATTCAAGGGCGTCGCGTTCTTCAGGACACAGTCCGCAATCTGACCTGCTTGTCGATTGGCGGCGATATCATCACCAATGACCACATCGGCCGCATCAGCGGTATAAGCAAGTGCCAACATGGTTTGTTTTAGAGCAGCCGCGTCAGTCATTTTATTTTCCTTTTTTTGACCTTAAGGTAGTGAACAGCAGGAAAATATAACAACATCACTGCGCGATGGACAGCACAAACTATGACAGAAAAATTCCGGCAAGGAATTAGCCGAGGAAGGACAGGATTCAGTGTTAAGCCTTGAGTTTCTGATCCAGCTCCCGAATCTCTGCAATAATCCCAATCACCTTCCCCCCAGCATCCGTCAACTTGTACTCAGTCCGGGGTGGCACCTCGGGATAAGAAGTCTTGTTCAACAGACCGTAGTCAGTGAGCTTTCTAAGCCGCTCGGACAACACCTTGGTTGATATTCCTTCAATATGTCTCTCCAGCGCCCCGGGGCGACTAACCCCCTCTCCTACCGCCATCAAGACTGACACCGACCACTTGCAGCCGATAACCTCTTCCAATTGTCGGTAACGTGAGCGTGGCTTTTTCAATTCTTGTTTCCTTTTTTTATTCCTTTAGTTTTCACCGATTTACACCAAAAAGTAAGTAGGGCACCGATAAGTGCCTGCTGTTGCTGCATTCCTGTACTGCCTATAGTAGCCGCCGCAGCAAGAGGCTGCATGGTTAATTTTCAATGATAGCGAGGTATCAGCATGAACTCTTCACGACTATTCCAACCAGCTTTACTCCTCTTTCTGGTCACCAGTCCTCTGGCGCTGGGAGACGAGCTGAAAGCAACAAGTGGCAACGCTGAGCTGGCGACTTTCGATATCGTCTCTGCAGAAGTGAGCACAAAAGGACGCGCGCTGATCTTCGATATGGAGGTCTCGGCTTCCGCCGGAAGCAGCAAGCCAGCACTGTCTGGCAAGCTGGCAGGCAGCGAGGTTTTCTCCTATGTGTGGCCAACCACGCTGAATAGCTACTCGGTAGGCTTTGAATCTGATGCGGGAATTCTTGCGCTTGCAGTCACTGCTCATCAGGACTTCGATGACACTCCACTCTATGATGAGAATGGTGACAATGATCCAAATAATGACGGAGATGTCTGGCATAGCCACTGGGTCGTACTCGCACCCAATGATGCCTGCGGCGAAGGCGCGCTTGGCGTAGTGGACATCCCGGCGGGCAGCAATCTCCGCTTGCCGAAGACCTGGCCCGGTCTACCTATATTGATCGATAGCCCGGGATGGGACCCGATCATGCAGGGCAATCGCGTTCAGGTAAAAGTAGCTTTCGATGACATCGGCGCAGCATCGACACTAAACTATGATGGCGTCACTGCCGGACTGCGAGTGAATCAGAGCGTGCATGCACCTCTGCTCTGTGTTGTCGATGTGTTTGATGTCGCATCCGGAGACCTTAGCCTACCTGGAACATTGACCCACTAAGCAGAACGCCTCGGCAGGATTGTTCTCCTGCCCATACCTGTTGTGCAAAGGGCGGCCTTAATCAGGTTGTTATTTTAATTTGAGAGAAGCGAGCCACGAACCGCGTCCACATCCAGAGGCTCATCGAGATTTCTGGCCACTACAACATCACTCTCGAGCAATGGAATCAGATTGTAACTATTGGCACCGGTGCGCTGGTACTGTACAAAATTTCGAAGTGCGTAGTCGGGCAATTCAATCGGCAGCTCGCCAAATAAACTGTGATACGTAAGCACTTCAGCGTCAGCTTCCATCAGGAAATCAAGCTCAGTGCTAATGATGTCGTCGCGCAATTGAGCACTGGCTGTATAGAAACCATTAATACTGGTTAGCGAAAGTAGGGCTGCCACTATTAGCAAGCCTACTGCCCTCGCAGTGAACACTCTATTCTTTTTTCGAACATGTTTATGAGTTTCTTGTTGCAGCTTCTGGATGTGTCGCTCTGCGGCTGCAATGGAGTCTCTTAGCTGGTCATCGTCAGACATACATCAATCTCATAATTACTTTAAATGATTTGCTGAATTCATCGAGCAAATCTTTGTTAATCAAGCTACGAACAGCGACCGAATCCGTGGCCATTGCCTGGATGAGAACAGCCTTGATGGTGACTGTGGCCCGGCGCGTTGCCGCTGTTTCCTGGAGAAGTTCCAGCATGTCCCGGTGCATTGCCGCTGTTACCTGGTGAAGTTTGAGTGCCCGAACTGCCCGAACCTGACCCAGCACCAGAACCGGAAGCTGTGCCAGTTCCACCAGAAGATGAGGAAGAGGACTGCCCCCCGGAGCTGCTCCCTCCTCCTGCGGGCGTTTGTGAACCTGGACTACCAGGCCCAGGGTTTGAGGAACCTGGGTTTGACGATCCTGGATTTGACGTCCCGGGATTAGCACCACCAGAACCGGGCACAGGAGGTGTCTGCAGAAAACGATCTTCAATTAGGGGAATAACCATAGCTGCAGAAGGCGTCCACCATGCCCATATTGATTCAGGGAGAATCTCGCTCAAGTGCCGCAACCGCTCCATTGAATCCACAGCTGTTGCCGAAATCATAAGATAAGGTCTATCGATACCGCCCTGAAACTGATGGAAGGTTTTCGGGCTTCGTATCAGCATCATCTCCAGCCCCTGGTATTGCAACGAATCTGTAACGATACCTGTCAGTTCAGACGGCAGCTGGCCTGCAGGGGCCGGTGAGAAAACGGTGAATGCCGGATTGCCTTCTTCAATAGAAGTTGTGGCCGCGGTCCGCATTGCATCGATGCGGAGAACCAACTCCGCCAATCGACTCTTGTCGAGTTGTTCATCGAAGAGCGGATAGGAAATGGTGGCTAGTGCGCTCAAGATGATAAGAGTCATCATAAGCTCCACCAGCGTAAAACCTCGTTGCTGTTTCAGACTACCAGAATATCTTTCCATCTCCGCTACTCATTCAGATTGTGCCCGTCCATACTACCTAATATCGAGCAGGCACAGAAGCCTGTAAATATTCTCCCTCTGCGGTGACCCTTCGGAGGTTTCTTAGTACACTCACTGAACGTGGTCAGTCCCAATTCTAACTGCCTTATTGAGTACGCTCGGTTTAAGTTCAATGCCTAATAACCCTACACACCTTGTTGATTTATTCGATGCCATCCGTGGTCGGCATTCTGACGCCTTACACAATATTAACTTGCCGGGTGAAAGTAGCTGCTTCGGCGTCTGGCAAATTCTGAAAACCAAGTTACGCAGAGATCAATGGCAGTTAGCAGAGATTGTCGCAGAAATTAGCGGCTTACCTGTCTGCCACGATCTCAACAATATCGATGAATCGATTCTTTCAAAATTTCCCCAAAGACTGGCTGTAAAGCTTGTCGCCATCCCTGTCAGAAAGGAAGGGCAAGTCATTGTTTTCGCAATCGCCAACCCTTATGACAGAAGCTTGGCCGAACACGCCAGATTCAGTTTCGGTGATTCCTTTCGTTTTGAGATTGCACCACCCGGTGAAATTGAAGTCGCCATCGCTCAAGGATACGCCGAGGGAAAGACCAACAAAGACAAAGTCCTGAATCTCGACGATGGCACAACTGGAAAAGTCGATGAAAAAGAAATTCCCAGACTAGCAAGAAAAATTTTGATTCGGGCACTGAAGAACAACGCGTCAGATATACACCTGCAACCCTTCGTTGGGGGGTTCGCGGTTCGCTTGCGTGTCGATGGATTGCTACAACGACTGGTGATCCTGCCCGATGCGGTGGGCGAAGCATTGATTCGATATTTTAAAGCCAGTGGCGCAATGGACCCTACAAATGATCGAATTCCTCAAGACGGTCGCATGAGCCTGGAATGGGAACACCAGGAAATTGATCTACGTATTTCGGCTCTTCCCGTTCATGGAGGAGAAGAAAAGCTTGTCATACGCCTATTGAACAAAGCTGCAGTGTATGACCTGCACAATACAGGCATGTCTCTTCGTGAAATACAGACATTACGCCGCATGGCCAATAATCCGTCTGGTGTCGTCCTCATCTGTGGCCCTACGGGTTCAGGCAAAACAACAACCTTATACTCCATTCTGTCTGAAAAGAATGACGAATCGGTTAGTATTGCCACTATCGAAAACCCGGTTGAATATAATTTCCCAGGGCTGTCTCAAACAGAAGTCAATGAGAAGTCTGGATTGAGCTTCGCATCATCCCTTAGAGCATTGTTACGCCAAGACCCGGACATATTGCTGATCGGTGAGATTCGCGATGCAGAGACTGCTCAAATCGCCATGCAGTCCGCGCTTACCGGACATTTGGTTTTCTCCACACTGCATACGAACGACTCTCTTGCTGCTATTCCACGTTTGCTCGACCTTGGAGTTCCGGGACAAATACTGGCGCAAGCTCTGACAGGCATCGTCTCACAGCGCCTCTTTCGGAAGCTTTGTGAACATTGCCGGGAGAAAGTCGACGATGATTTACTCCCGGAAGAAAGCGCATTCAAGGAAATCACTCAAGTGAAGCCCCCGTTTCGTTCAACCGGATGCAGCCATTGCAGTTTTTCTGGTTACAGTGGCAGACTGGTTGTTACCGAAATGGTGGAAATGACAACAGCATTAGTACAACTAATCGAACGTGGCAATATGTCCAGAGACGAACTCAAGGCCGCCACTCACAAGAACATGCGCTCACTCGCGGGCGCAGCAGCCAGACGAATAATCTCTGGAGATACTAGCTGCGCAGAAGCCGCGCGGGTCATCGGCCGGCAATTTTGGCTGGAAATCGCCAAGGAGTACGACGGTGAAATACCTGATCTGGGCGCACTGGAATCGGATACGTCTACAAACGCAAGCAATCAAACCGCAATTCTGCTTGCAGGCCCTGATGCTACATTTTCTCAACAACTCAGCAAGCAACTGGACTCTGCCTGGTACAGCATATTCAATGCCAGCGACCCCAACGAAGCCAAAAAGCAACTTCAAGATCACGATCACATACGTTTTGTCATCCTTGATTTGCCAGATGAATTCAGTGATGAAGAGTTAGTCAAATATGTTGCCGACTACCGTACTGCGATGGCCTGGTCCCGACTTCCTGCGGCCTTGCTCTACTCTGAGAGTCGCACTGAGTTGGAAGCAAAACTTCGTGCAGACGGCGCTACATCCAGATTCATAAGCAAGCCCATTGATTCTGCTGGGCTAATTGAAACCATTAACTCGGCCTTAGCTCGACAAGTGGATTTCCGATGGGCTGGCTTTGCAGAAGAGAATGATCAATCTTCAAGCTAAACGAGACGCCTGCATTTTAGTTCTATGTTGCTCGTTCTATTCCAACGCTTCTCAATTGGCTTCAACACCCAATACCAACGCCCCAGGCCGGCGCGGGTCAGCAGAACCGTGCAACACATCATCCACTAACATAATCGATTGCGTGCTACCCATAGTCTGCTGCACCTCGATCTCATGACCCATGCTACTCAGAAACTCCAAAGTATCTGCGTTGACGCTCTGCTCTACACCTAACTCAGGCTGACGCCAGGCTTGGTAGATTCGTGGAGCATGGGTCGCCTCAGCGACATTCATGCCGTAGTCCACAGTGTTTATAACCAGTTGAAGAATGATATTGTGAATGCGGCTGCCACCCGGCGTACCCGTAACCAGAAAAAGCTCGTCCTGCTCATCGAACACCAGGGTCGGCGTCATGGTGGAAACGACTTTCTTTCCTGGCTCCAGACTATTGGCGTGCCCGGGCTGGCGAAAGGAGAAATTACGCATTTGGTTATCTAACAAGATACCGGTGCCAGGTACGACCAGGGCCGAACCAAAAGAATAGCCAAGCGTATAAGTCGTTGAGACTGCGTTGCCCTCTTTGTCGACTATTGAGAAATGGGTAGTTTCGCGACTCGGATAAGGATTGGCATCAATAGGAGTAATCTGGCTGACGGGCCGGGCGATAGCGGGATCAATTTCCGCCGCAATCTCTCTGGCGAGCTGATCGCTCAAGTAGCCCTCGATCGGCACCTCGAAGAAATCACTATCGCCGATACTGCCCTGACGACGATTCGCATTACCCCGCTTCATGGCCTCGGCAATCAAATGGAGACTGGCCGCTGATCCTTGTGGATGGCTGGCCAGGTCGAATTCGTCCAGTACATTCAACATCTGCAAAAGTGCCAGGCCTCCCACACTGCTGGGTGGCATGGTGACGACGCGATGATCTCGATAGTCGATTGCTATTGCTTCGCGCTCTCTGACTCTATAGTCAGCCAGATCCTGTTTGCTGATATCACCGCCAGCACTGGCCATGTAATCAGCAATACGATCCGCGATAGCTCCCCGATAAAACGCATCAGCACCATGATCGCTTATCTGTTGCAGGGACCAGGCGAGATCAGGCTGACGTAATGTTTCACCAGCCTCGTAGGCTGAGCCATCGGCCTTGGCATAGACTTCCAGACTGCTGGGATAGTCCGCCATGTTCTTGAGCGCCTCACTCAGAGCGAATGCCAGGTCATCAGACACTCTGATTCCGTCCGCGGCCAAGGCAATGGCAGGCGCCAATAAAGCCTCCCAGGGAAGTGAGCCATGTTCGCGCCAGGCATGCTCAAGGCCAGCGACTGTACCTGGCACGGCAGCAGCGCGTGGCCCAAAGGTAAGATCGTCCCAAAGCATATTGCCGTTACTATCTTGGTATTCAGCCTCCGTCGCAGTTGCCGGTGCTGCAGAGCGAAAGTCGAGAGCGACTGTTGCGTCGCTACCAGCACCAGCTGGTTGAATCAGCATGAAGCCGCTGCCGCCGATATTGCCGGCGCGAGGCAGGGTAACCGCGAGAGCGAACCCAACAGCAACTGCCGCATCCACGGCATTCCCGCCAGCCAGCAATATGTCTCGCCCCACTTCACTGGCAATGTCATTTTGCGTGACCACCATTCCGTCACGCGCGATCACGGGATGATGGATGCTGTCGTAGCGAATGATGGCCTGACTGGACTGCGCCAGTGACAGCGTTGGCAAGGTGAGAAGCAGTGCCAGCAGGCAATGCAGCCACTTGAAGATAAAAACTTTTCGCATCTGTGGATGCCTCCCCGAATAAAGCAGTAAGAGCAGGAAAACATATTCTAGTGTGCCAAAAAAGGAGCCCTAAGGCTCCTTTTCCGGTCTAGCTTGTTATCGAGACTTTACAACTATTGGAAATCGAAACGCAGATCCAGGTAGTAGTAACGACCGAGGTCACGGTGCTGGTCAGCAAAATAACCGAAGGAGTCATCCGCCAGTGGCGCACGCTCGTCTTCAAGATTATTGATTCCCAGACGGACACGACTGCCCACACCGAACGCTTCAAACGAATAGTCTACGTTCAGATTGAAGGTCTGCATGGACTCGATCGGGTAGTTCGTGCCATTGCTCAGGACCTGGATGAAATCGCCGTAGCGCAGTCCAGTCAGAGCGGCACCCCAATCGTTGTAGTCCCAACGCAGGCGAACTGTGTCCTTACGCTCTGGGTTGCCATCGATGCCAATCAGGCTGGAGAAACCAGAAACAGGCACGAAGTCTGGAAGCGCACCGCTCGCCTTGGCGTTAACCAATTGAGCTGCGTTACCGCCCGCTTCCTGAGTGTAGTCATCCAACCAGGTGCCGACATAGCGCAAATCAAGATTACCGAAGTTGGTTTCGAAGTCGTAGTAAACCGCAACGTCGTGACCTTCAACGGTTCGCTTGTCCAGGTTCGCATAGGCATCATCAACACGCTCTACTTCACCGAACGGACACAGTCCGGAACCAGTGAATAATGGCGCCCAGTCATCTTCGATGGTGCTGGAACGAACCACCGCGGGGTTACCCGTGACAGCTGAACAGTTGCCATCACCTGCTTGCAGACGCAGCAACAGATCCAAAGCAATCTGATTCTCTTCGCCAAACAGGCCGATGGTGTTTTCCTTCTCGATCTTCCACTTGTCAAAAGTGATAGTCAGGCCATCTACTGGCTCGAAGACCACACCAAAAGACCAGTTATCTGAAGTCTCAGGCTTGAGCAGACGACTGCCCTGTGCTGTACGCTGGATACCATAGGAACAATCCAACACATCTTCATTCGGATCAAGCTGCAAACAGCCGTAGTCGTCGCGAGTGTTGGAACGTGCCACGCTGGCTTCGTTGATCGTCACCAGGTTCGGCGCACGGAAAGCCTCCGACCATGAACCACGAATCAATAATGGTTCGATCACTCGATAACCGAATGCGACTTTACCCACAGTGGTATTACCCACATCCGAGAAGTCTTCATAGCGCAGTGCCGCCTGCACATCGAGATTGTCCAGCACAGGAATCTGCAACTCAGCAAACAGCGAAGTTACCTGTCGGTCACCAGAGCTGTCAGCAGTTGGACTGGAGTTCACTACGTCTGAGATAAATGGATAGGAATTACCGGATACGTCAGTAAAAACGATCTGGCCATCCAGACGCGGATCGCGATCATCGCTAAATGACTCGTCGCGATATTCCACACCAGCTACGAAACCAACGGCACCAGCAGGAAGCTCGAAGATATCGTTATTGGAGACTTTGAAGTCCACCATCGAGAATTCCTGCTCGTTGACACGAGTCACATCGATAAGTGTACGCTCGATGTTGCTGCCACCCATCGGTGCAAAAGGATTAAACCCTGCCGCAGTGGTGTCATTCAGCGCTTCCGTCAACAGCGTGTTAGACAGACGGTTATGTGTCACGTCGGTTCGATCTGCTCGCGACCAGGTGAAGGCACCTTCCCAGTCCCAGGCATCTACGCTGCCGCGCAGTCCGCCGACAAAGCGATAGGTGTCACCATCTACGTCAACGATGCGTGGAACCTGCGCGAATCGGTAGTTATCCAGTTCAAGCTGCAGGCCTGTGCACGGTACACCGGTGCCAATAACGCTATCTGGCAGACGGTTAGGTGAAGTACAGGGTCCAAGTGGATTGTAGTAGGCATCTGCTGCTATGCGATGCTTGGCAACGGCAGAGAGGCGCGTAGACGGATGACGAATCGTATTGGTATCTGAGTAGTACCAGGTCAATTCACTGAATGCCTGCAGACCCGAATCGAAATCATGCTCTGCGTAAGCATACATGTTGAGACGCTCAAGCTCTGAGTAGAGATCGCGATTCTCGTTCAGATTGTAGCGGTAGGTACCCTGTCCATCCGGTGCACCACAAACCTGGCTATTGATCGTGAAGGAACAGCGGCTGTCGCCAGCAGGGTAAGTTTCGAACTCACCACTGCCATCAGTGATAACACCACTCAGGCCCGTTCCTGAAACGCTGGAACGTACGTCATACTGACCGTACTGCGAGTTGACGCTGTTGTTACGAAAAACCGTAGTAGCGAAAGCAGGATCAGGAACCAGGCTGCGGAAATCACTGTCCGCCCACTTTGGATCGTCCTGAGAGCTGACGCGATCGCGCTGCAAGTAGTTGGCAAAAGCACCCACTCGGGTTCTGCCTTCGTTGAAGCTTGTTCCCCATTCCAGGGTCAAACGCTCATCGTTACGGGGAATGCTTTCGTAGTCGTCAAAACGAACAGTGGCACGAAAACCTTCAAAGTCATTCTTCAGGACATAGTTAACAACACCGGCAACAGCATCGGCGCCATAGATCGCTGATGCACCGTCTTTCAACACCTCAGCACGGCGCAGACCGGTAACAGGCAGCGACTGCACATTAACCGTGTTCACTGGCACGAAACTTCCGCCGACCTCTTCAGTCTGATACGCGGCAGAATTCACCATGCGGCGGCCGTTCAGCAATACGAGTGTGTTACCCGTACCGAGGTTGCGCAGGTTGAAGGCACCGATATCACCACGGGCGGAGTTAACACCACCGGAGATGTTTTCCGATTCACTGAAGTAGTTCTGGCCCTGCTCGGCCATATACTCCAGCAGCTCGTCGCCTGAGTTAACACCCAGTGCTTCGATGTCTACCTCATTGATAACCGAAACGGGCAGAGCATCACTAATATTGGCTCCGCGAATCTGCGAACCAACGATAACAATTTCTTCAATGCCAGCTTCCTGTGCCAGGCCAGCACTCACTTGTGCAGCAATGGCAACCGCCAGCGATTTCTTGACAAAATTTCTGAGCATAATTCCCCCTTGAAGGATATCTAACAGGCAAATGTGGGCACCTGCCATCGAACTCATAACGGATTGTTCTGTGGGATTTGCGTGATTTGTCGATCAGCTCTCAGATCGAAAAATTCTGGCGAGCATAGTAGCTGATAAGTAAGACAAATTCCCGCATTTTTGGGGGCTTTGTCGCGGTATTTCCATGCTTCACAGCATTCCTTGATTCACGCCCAATTGCGGCGATCAGAGCCGCCCGAGACCAAAAGGAGCTGGCCTGGGCTCGAACTCCAGAATCGCCCCGTCAGCCATGGTAGCCAGATAGAGCCGATCGTCTTGAAGCACAAAAGATCGGACGTAATTCAGGTCTGACAAGAAGCGTTGATCAATGGATTCTGGACGGCACATGGCTCGGGTCATAGAGACTTCACCTATCTCCAAGCGGTTACCCTGCTGCACCCAGACTCCTTCGCCTCTATTACAATCTGCCCGGATCAGCAATTGACCACTGGAGAGAAAATCCAGGGTATAGCGCTCAACCGTCAGCGGCGTGTACACGTAGTCGTTCATGGAGCGGATCTCGATTAATTGCCAATAGCTGCCGCGCAGATCTACTGCCGAGGATTGCCCGGGCATCACGGTCCGGGCATTCGGCCCAGCGCCTGATTGGCAAGCGGCTAGCAATAACAACAGAGTGAGGAAAAAAGATGCTCGCATCCTAACAGGAGAAATCATATGTGTTGGTCCGCGCCTACGGCATGCCTGCTTGTGAGATTGAGCAAGTGAGTATAGCAGCAGGGCCTCCGTCAGGTGGTGGATTTCTGCTCGCACCTGTGCCTCCGCTGATCGCGCCAAACTGGATTTTGCTGGGCAAGTAGCTATGCTGGGCGCACTACAAAAACCAGTGTTCATGGACGATTGACCAAAGGAGAGCAAAATGACCAAACTGGGATCAATAATTTTAGGGGGAGCCTCACTTATCCTGACCACAGCAGCAACGCTGGTCAGTGCACAGGAAACCGATTACAGCCAGGCCAGCAACTGGCTCTGTCGTGCCGACATGGACGATCTCGGTGCCTGCGATGTCGATCTGACGACTACAATAGTCAATGCCGATGGCCGACTGGCCATCGAGGAATTCCGCAAGGCTGAAGACCCGGCAATTGACTGTTTCTATGTCTATCCAACGGTGTCCCTGGACGCGACTGCCAACAGCGATCTGGAAGCAGGCCCGGAAGAGTACGGTGTCATCACCAGCCAGTTCGCTCGCTTCGCCTCTCGCTGCCGAACCTATGCTCCGATGTATCGCCAATTCACCCTCACTGCATTGCGTGGTGGCGGCACTGGAACCGCGGACCGTCAGATGGGCTATCGCGATGTGCTCAGCGCCTGGAATCACTATCTTGAAAATTACAACGATGGGCGCGGCGTAGTACTGGTCGGACACTCACAAGGCTCCGGAGTACTAACCCGTCTTATTGCTGCCGAGATAGATGGCAAAGACATTCAGGAACAGATCATTTCTGCCATGTTGCTGGGCACTACAGTACAGGTACCAGAAGGCAAGACTGTAGGTGGTAGCTTTCAACACATGCCTATCTGTACCTCAGCTTATGAGAATGCCTGCATCGTGGTCTACGCCACCTTTCGAGACAGCGTGCCACCAGCAGCCAATGGCATGTTCGGACGCAACGGTCGTGAAACCGTTTCCGCCTGTGTCAATCCGGCGGCCTTGGCAAAGGGCAGTAACGAGGCCCATGCCTACCTCAGCACCGGTGGACGTACAGGTCTGGATAACTGGACGACAGCCAAGGGCACGCTCGAGACACCCTTTGCAATGGTGCCAGGTCTGATTACAACAGAATGTGCCAGCACAGATACTCATCGCTATCTGCAGCTGACAGTACATGGTGACAGCAACGATCCGCGCACTGACAATATCGGCGGCGACATCATGACTGCTGAAGGAACTGCCGATGCTGGTTGGGGTCTGCACCTGATTGATGCCAATGTTGGCATGGGTGATTTGTTGACCCTGGTGGATAAACAAGCTGTCCACTACCTGGGCAAATAGTCTTTACTGCAAAATTCGTGCTTTCCGGGCGATCCAGATACGCCCGGGAAGCACTCCTCCACTCGCAGCTTTATTCTTTCTTATCAATAAGATAGCACTCAGGACCAGGCGTTAACTTACTGTTTTAAACGCGAAACTCCTCCACATCTTCTGCCCTGCCAGCTAGTATTGCCGCCGTTTCGACTAGCGACTCAAACTCTCAAGCAGCAAGCACTCAGGTGCGAAAAACTGAGAAATCCTTGTAAACGATTTCGCTCTGCGCAGCGTCTCATATTGAAACAGGGGATAAACTGCAGCCTGATCCAGATCAGCCGCCTTATTCGATTGTAACTTTCTGCTGCTCGACTCGGTCTTAACAGGAACAGGCTCGCTGAATTGGCTTTGGTGCCGATAGCAGTACACTGCGCACAAACACTAAAGGGCAGATGCCCAGGTCCTGTTCAAGGAAACTCATTAACCGCATCGCCCAAACAAGCGTCAGCGGCTGAGTAAACGTATAAGACAGGATCTAGAGAGTACTTCGGAATTGAACCGCACTGTTTACAAGTGAGCAGTGTGGTTCAGTCTTGCAGACACGGGAACTATTGCCCCCTTGTGGAATGCAAGACACCTTGAGAGAGTCGACGGTTTCGTCGACTCTCTTTTTTTTTGCAAGACTTTTACTCATTCGAGATTAACAGTATGCACCGCATCAGATCGCGACAATTTCACCGACTCACAGGAATCATTCTCCTGCTGCCATTTCTAGTCTGGTCATTAAGCGGCATCTTTTTCCTTGTTCGGCCAGGTTATAACGAGGCCTATGAACAAATTCCGGTTCGGCGCTATGACATAGACAGGTCAGTTTCAACTTTGCCTTTCAGTGCCAATACAAACTGGCAGGAAGTCAGGTATTTTCGTTCCTTGCTCGGCGAGCATCTTTTGGTCAATGAGAACGACAGCTGGCGCCATCTCAATGTGCAAACCGGTGAAGACTGGTTATTGCCGGAAGAAACTGAGTTGCAAAGATTTCTGGAAGACGCAATAAGCTTCAATGCACCCCGTTATGGCAGAATCATTCGTATCGAGGACGCAACGGCCTGGACCGACACGGGCGTGGAGATCAGCGTCGATTGGACTACCGCTTCAATTCGCCAACAGGGCCGGGACACACGCTGGATAGATCGCATTTATTCGCTGCACTATTTGCAATGGACCGGGTATTGGTTGAGCGACCGCATCTTGGGTGTTCTCGGACTGCTGCTATTGCTGTACATGACATACAGCGGCGCAAGAATGGCTTTCACCAAAGCAGAGCCTCTTTCCCGAAAGGCAAGCTGACCAGCTACCCCTCAGTGCGAGAAGATTGACCGGCTTCAACTCGACCATTAACATTAGCACTCCTGATTCAGGTGCTGATGGAAGTTCCAGGCACGATAAACGCGTGCGAGAACTTTACGACAACAGAGTCTTTTCTCTGCTTGTTCCAATCAGTTAAACGGGAAGTCCGGTGCGACCCCGCCAGTGCTCTTTGTTGAGGACCAGCGGAATCTATTCCGGCGCTGCCCCCGCAACGGTGAACGCGAAAGACAATCTCGCGCAAGCCCGATACCGGCCTGTTCCAGACAACCCGAATTGAATTTCGTATCAACGAGATCAGCTCGGCCACGATGCAGCGGAGGGCTCATCGGTAGTTGATACTCCTGCCAGTCACGCGTATCTCACTACTCTCGCCTCTCCCTCATTGGATTATTTCATTGAGGACAGGATCATGTTTCAACACTCGCTGTGGCTTCGGCTACAACAACTCCTGGCAGCAAATCAGGCTCTGCTTTTTCTTATCGCGCTTGCGATATTGGGTCGCTTGCTTCCGCACCCGGACAACATCACGCCACTGACGGCGATCGGATTATTCGCCGGCGCCTATCTCGACAAACGGCTGTTTCTTATTGTTCCTATTACAGCAGCGTTAATCAGCGATTTGCTCGGCCCTGGTTTCTACAATCTAACGATAATGCTGTTCGTCTACATCGGCTTTGGACTGTCTGCACTTCTCAGCAGGGCCCTGCTGTTCGGTAACGGCAAGTTATCCAGACTTCCTGCAACCGTGCTGCTTTCTGCCCTGTGTTTTTACCTCGTTTCGAACCTGGGTGCCTGGTGGGTGTATTACGAGCACAGCCTGAGCGGATTGATAAGCTGCTATGTCAACGGCCTGCCCTATCTTGGCCGTTCCCTCGCCGGCGATTTGAGCTATGCACTGGCGTTTTTCGGCATGTACGAATGTGTATTGCTGAGCCAATACCGGCGTAGTCTGCGTGCCTGAACGCAAGCGAGTCATTCTCTCCTGGAGTAGTGGCAAAGACTCGGCATGGACTCTCTACCAACTGCGACTGCAGGGCATCGAAGTTGTTGCCTTGTTGACGACGTTTAATGAGGCATTCGATCGTGTCGCCATGCATGGCACCAGGCGAACTTTGGTAGAAGCTCAGGCCAAGGCAGCTCATGTGCCACTTATCGCTGTGCAACTACCCTGGCCCTGTAGCAACGAGGCCTATGAAGAGATCATTGGCAAAGCCATCGAGGACATGAAACTCCACTATGAGCCCACCCATATTGCATTTGGCGATTTGTTTTTACAGGATGTGCGCGACTACCGAATCCGACAGATGGCTGACACCGGAATCGAGTTATTGTTTCCGCTATGGGGACAACAAACGAGCGACCTGGCACGTTCGATGATTGAGAGTGGCCTCGGAGCGACGCTCACCTGCGTCAATCCAAAGCAAATACCAAAGCATTTCGCAGGTCAGGAATTCAGTCACTCCATGCTGGACATGCTCCCGAAAACTGTTGATCACTGTGGTGAAAATGGTGAGTTTCACAGCTTTGCACATAGCGGCCCCATGTTCCGGGAGAATCTCTCTGTCGAAACCGGAGAAATAGTCGAGCGCGATGGTTTCTGTTTTGCCGATGTGGACTTCAAGCAATGAGTGATCGAATCGGGTACTTTTTGTGCGCATAGTTTCATTACTTCCAAGTGCGACTGAAATACTCGCACTCGTTGGCCTGGAGAAATACCTGGTTGGTGTCAGCCACGAGTGTGACTTTCCTCCCTCAGTGCGCAAGCTACCAGCGGTCACTCGCTCAAAAATTCATGGCGGCTTGCCCAGCGCAGAAATAGACAGTCTGGTTCGGGAGCAACTCCAAACAGAACAAGCTCTCTATCATCTGGACATGGACTTGATGGAGCAGCTGCGCCCTGATCTCATCGTCACGCAGGCTCTCTGTGATGTTTGTGCTGTCGCGGCCAGTGAGGTGGATGCCGCAGCGTGTCATCTACCGAACAATCCTCAAGTCATCAATCTCGAACCGATGTGCCTGCAGGAAGTGTTCGATACTATTCTCGAGGTAGGAAGAGTCACCGGTCATCAGCAGCAGGCAACGACGGCGCTGGCGTATCTTGAAGGTCGAGTCGCAGGTATTCGTGAGCTCAGCGCGAGCATTGCATTAGATGACCGGCCCCGCGTCGCCTTTCTGGAATGGATCGACCCCCTCTTCAATGCCGGGCACTGGACTCCCGAACTCATCGAATACGCCGGCGGGATAGATTGCCTGGGTAGCAAGCACCAACCTTCCTATAGCGTGAACGATGATGACTTGCTCGCGGCAAATCCCGATGTGTTGTTTGTCGCGCTCTGCGGTTTTAATCTGCAACGCACGGAACAGGACCTGACTCTGTTGAATCGAATAGCAGGACTGGCCGAGTCACCTTGTGCGAGCAATCGGCAGCTCTATTACTGCGACGGTAATGCCTACTTTTCAAGACCCGGTCCGAGACTGGTCGACAGCCTTGAGATAATGGCCAGCACCTTACACCCGGAACTCTTCAACGCATTCACCAGAGAAAAACGGGCCCGACCCTTTACGCTACGAACCCCCTCGTAGTTATCTCAGAACGCCGCTGATATTCACGCCCCAGCAAGCCTGCCAAGTGTTTGCAGATGCGCCGCTCTAGGTTACTCTAGCGGCTCGCTCACTTTATCGACTCAGGCACTCGACTCAATGACTTATTGGAAGTCAGTGCCGCCAAAAAGGATTGACCATGCAGAAATTTGGCGTCGGACAGCCAGCCACTCGCGTAGAAGACAATCGCTTCACAGCCGGCAGGGGAAATTATATTGAAGATCTGAATTTCGCAGATCAGAGCTGGGCTGTGTTCGTCCGTTCTCCACACGCACACGCGACTATTGTCGAGATAGACAAGGATAGCGTCAGCGATCTGCCCGGCGTGCTCTCCGTCTACACCTTCGCCGATCTTGCTGCTGAAGACATTGGCCATGTGCCCTGCAATGCAGGCGTGACCAATATCGATGGGTCTCCTTGCTACAAGCCACCGCGTCCAGCACTGGCAGACGGCAAGACAAGATTCGTTGGCGACCCTGTGGCCATCGTGGTTGCGCAGACTCGACAGCAGGCAATAGATGCTGCAGAAGCGCTTTGGGTTGATTATGAGATGCTCGATGCGGTTGTGGATACTGATCAGGCCATGACCGAAGGCAAGCCACAAATCTGGAACGAGACTCCAGCAAATCGCGCCTTCCATTGGCACGACGGCGACAAGGAAAAAACCGATGAGGCATTCGCGGCCGCACATCAGGTCGTTGAACTGGAGCTTGTTAACAATCGCGTCATTCCCACCTCGATGGAAACCAGAGGCGCAATCGCTCGCTATGAAAACGGTCGTCTGGTGTTACACGTCTCCTGCCAGGGTGTGCACATAATCCGACGCATGTTAGCGGGGCAGATCTTCAATGTGCCTGAGGAAGACGTGCATGTGCTTTGTCACGACGTCGGCGGCGGCTTCGGCATGAAGATATTTATGTATCCAGAGTATGTCGCCTCACTGTTTGCGGCACGCAAACTCGGACGCACTGTGAAGTGGATTTCCGATCGCAGCGAAGCCTTTCTTACTGACACCCATGGCCGGGATCACCTTACCCGGATGCAGGCAGCACTGGATCAGAATGGCAAAATCACGGGTTTGAGGGTCAACACCATCGCCAACATGGGCGCCTATCTTTCCCAGGCAGCACCCTTTGTTGCTACCGATGCTGGCGTGGCCATGCTGGTTGGCTGCTATTCGATTCCGACCGCCTATGTGCAGGTAGAAGGCGTGTATACCAATACGTCGCCAGTCGATGCCTATCGTGGCGCTGGTCGCCCCGAAGCGATCTATGCTATCGAGAGGCTCATGGATGTCGCTGCGCTTGAAAGCGGGCTAACTCCCCATGAGATTCGTCGGCGTAACTTTATTACCCCTGAAGTCATGCCCTTTGAGACAGCTCTCGGTGCTACCTATGACTCCGGCGAGTTCTGTCGCAACATGGATGACGCACTGGAGATGGCTAACTGGTCCAAATTCGAAGAGCGAAAGGCCGTAAGCCTCGCCAATGGCAAGCTGCGCGGCATTGGTCTTGCCAGTTATATTGAGCGCTGCGCCGGTGGCGCACCGGAACAAGCAAGACTCCAGGTAGACGAACAGGGTCAAGTCACTCTTTATATTGGCACACAATCCAACGGCCAGGGTCACGAGACTGCGTTTCGACAAATAGTCTGCGATCGTCTGGGCATTCCCTTCGAGGACATTAATATCGTTCAGGGTGACTCAGACGCAATCGCATCTGGTGGCGGCACCATGGGTTCACGCTCGGTTCCGGTTGGCGGCTCTGCGATTGGCATGGCAGCCGAGAAAGTCATCGAGAGAGCCCGTGCCCAGGCAGCCGAGATGATGGAATGTGCGGTGGAAGACGTGGAATACGCCAGTGGCGAGTTACGCATTGTCGGCACTGACCGCATCAAGACGTTCAAGGAGGTGGCCGCCGCCGCACACGAAGGCAGTGCACAAGGTATAGACGAAGCCGATACTTTCGCACCCGAGGTTGCGACCTTCCCTAACGGAACTCATGTGTGCGAACTGGAGATTGATAGAGCCACGGGCGAGGTGGAAATCGTGGATTATTGCGTAGTTGATGATTTCGGCTACGTCATCAATCCCCTGTTGTTGGAAGGACAGGTTCATGGCGGCATTGCCCAGGGGCTCGGCCAGGCGCTCTTGGAAAACTGCACCTACGAAAGCGACAGCGGGCAATTACTGTCAGCGAGCTTTATGGACTACACCATGCCCAGAGCAGACAACCTCCCTTTGATCCGCTTCAAACGCAATGAAGTGCCTTGTAAGACCAACCCCCTCGGCATCAAAGGCGCAGGAGAAGCTGGTGCCATTGGCGCTCCACCAGCGATCATCAACGCGCTGGTCAATGCACTTGCCGACCAGGGAATCGCTCATCTCGATATGCCGGTGACACCAAACAAACTGTGGCAACTGATGCAGGCCCGCCCAGGGCTCTAACTAGAGAACCGAAGCAAGCTTAAGGAGAGCACTAAACTCTCAGTGGTCATTAGAAGTGAGTATTACTGAGAAGCGGCTGCGAACTTTTGAAGCAGCTACAATTTCTATGCTAGTGAGAACAGATTTCTAAGTTAATCGCTCGATGTGACATCAATGCGCAAGCTTTCACTTGTAGCCACAACTCAAAGATTGCCGAATTATTTCAATATCAAGTTGTAACTCTAGCTAGTTCAATGCCTTCCAGCTGGTACGCATTGCCTGATCTTCACAGCCGATGCTTTCGGCTATGTGGTAACCCCCACCAGATCTCTTTGCGACCAACATGGCCATCTCTGCCAGGTCGATGAGATGTTCCCGATTACTGCTGTTTTGTGGAAACAGGCTGATGCCGATGCTCGTGCTAATGGAAAAGCGCAGCGATGCGATATCGACAACCGTGGAACCCATACGCTCCAGAATTCGCTTGGCAATCCTGATCGCTGACAAGAGTCCATCTCCTTCCAACTCTTCCAACAGCAATGCAAATTCATCGCCTCCGAGTCGGGCAACCGTATCATAACTACGAGCACAGAGACCTAGCTGAGCCGCAAAGACTTGCAGAGCCTTGTCGCCGCCAGTATGCCCATAGCGCTCGTTTATTTCCTGCAGGTTGTTGATGTCGAGATAGAGTAGTGCGAAGTGGCGATTGAAACGTTCCGCCTTGGAGCAGGCGTTGTCCAGTGCATCGATAAAATGCTCGCGCTTCTTCACGCCGGTTAGTGGATCGAAGTTGGCACGCTGGATAATATCCATTTGCTGCGATTTGCTGGACAAGGAATCAACGATACTCCGCTCGAGAATTTTTGACGATATCTCAGATTTACACAGATAGTCCTGAGTCCCACATTTGAGTGTTTCAACCGCAGTGCGCGCGTTGCCATCTCTTGCCAGAACAATCGAGGCGGCGCGGATGCCACGACGAGCGATCTCCTGAACTAACCACTTGCCGCTATAGCCGGGCATGTTGTAGTCCACGATCGCACAATCGTAATTACCAAGGATCAGTTTTTCGAGAGCATCGAGTGTATTGTCAGACTCGTGCACATCCAGCTCGACAGACTCGACACCGGACATTAGCCGATGAACGTGTTCCCGATCGGTGGGACAGCCATCTACCAGTAAAACCTGTATGCGAGAGTCTTCAGACTTCATGATGCTCTTCTCGTAATGAAGATTGCTCCGAGCGCAGGAGTGACCGCCGAGCTAGCTCAACAGCTCACTTGCTTGCGAGATAAATACGACGGAATGGGCGAATGGCTTGAGGGAAAAAATCGACTAATTTCCACAAATATCGAGGGTTCGAGCACCCTGAAACGTGATACTCGTGGAATCACGCGACGACCTGAATAAGAGCGAACAGGACCTCGACGAAAGCCAATCAACCGAATTGGAACTTATTCCAGACTAAAGGCCACATAGCTGGAACCTGAGTCAGCACCCAGCTTGCCTCCACCTGCCGCGATGACGACATATTGCTTGCCATCAACGCTGTACACGGCTGGCGTGGCATAGCCTGCTGCAGGCAAATCGGCTTGCCAAAGCAGACTGCCATCTGTAGCGGAAAAAGCCCGAAATTTTTCGTCGGGTGTTGCTGCAATAAAAATCAATCCGGTCGCGGTGACTACTGGCCCTCCATAGTTCTCAGCGCCATAACCAAGCCCTTCGAAGCCAGGGTAGTCACCCAGCGGAATTTGCCAATCGATCGACCCATTGGCGAGATCTATGGAAGATAAAGTGCCCCAAGGAGGCGTATTGCCGGGTAGGCCTTCGTGATCCAGCACTCGCTTGTAACCACCGAAGGCGATATTGAAGTCCTCCGCTGTCACCGTTTCAGCAACATCGGGTTCCAGAAGAAACTGACGGATGCCTTCTCTCTCGACTTCGCTGAGAGTTGAAAACGAGGGCATGCGACCGCGGCCATTTACTAATAGCTCAGTTATTTCCGCGCCGGCATCACTGTTCGCAAAACGAGTCAGTGAAGGACCCACGGCCGTTCCTTCTCGATGTGCTCCATGACACGAAGCACATTGAGCCATATACAGACCTTGCCGGATCGAGGAACCGGAAATCGGTATCAATTGCAGAATGCCCCCTAGCTCCTGTGCATTCACTATCAGTTTGTTCCCATCCGGATTGAACGCAGCACCTCCCCAATTGGCGCCGCCGTCAAAAGCAGGATAGATAAGCGCACCACTCAAACTGGGAGGCGCCCATCGCCGCTGGTCGAGATTGGCGATTTGCTCGGCAACAAATTCACTCGCCTCGCTTGTACGATCAGTCAGTTCGAATTCCTGTCGCGTGAATGACACCGTGGAGCGAGGCTGGAAATCTGCAGGCCGTTCATCTGGAAACACACTGGGCAGGCCTTCTTCTTCCGTGATGTTGTACAGCGGCTCACCGTTATCTCGGGAAAAAAGAAACAATTGCCCTGATTTGCTCGTTTGGGCGATAGCATCAATAGTGCGACCACCGCGGTTCACTTGCACCAGGGTTGGCGGCGCAGGAAGGTCTCTATCCCAGAGATCGTGACGAACAATCTGAAAGTGCCAGCGGTATTCTCCACTGCCCGCATCGAGAGCGACCAAACTGTTAGCAAACAGATTATCGCCAGGTCTGGCGGCGCCATAGAAATCAGGCGTCGCAGATCCGGTAGGAACAAACACCAGGCCCCGCTCGCTGTCCAGAGTCAGACCCGCCCAATTGTTTGCGCCTCCGGTAATGGCGAGAGATTGCTCCAACCACCCGGCTGCGGCAGCTTCGCCAGGCAAGGGCAGCGTATTGAATCGCCAGCGTTCAACTCCGCTTAGGATATCAAATGCCCGGATCATACCCGGCAGAGCATTAGCGCTTTCGCTGGTCGAAAATCCCAATATCAGCAAATTGTGATAAATGGCACCTGGCGCTGTGACGGTTAGCGGACCTGCTCGCTCAGAAAGTGAAAGATTTAATCTGCCACCTACTGCAAATTGCTCGACGAGTAATCCAGACTCGGCATGAAGTGCAATGAGAGTCCCGTCTGCAACATAGAGGATTCGCCTGTCGCTGCCCTGCTGCCACCACATCAGGCCCCGTTGCTCAGCAGCTGTTGGACCTGGATCGTATCGCCAGAGTTCTTCCCCTGTAGCAGCATTCAATGCGAACGCGTGAAGCTGAGGAGATAGCCCGTACAGTATGCCATCGACTATCAACGGGCTTGTGTGCAGAGTTGACTCACCGGCGCGCTGAGCACCGGAATCATACTCCCAGGCAACACGAAGTTGGGCAACGTTATCTGGCGTAATCTGCTCAAGTGGTGAGTAGTGACGACGCCCTGAATCTCCTAGATAGACCGACCAGTTCTCATCGACGGCCGGAGAACAGCTCATCAACAGCAACAGCAACAGCAACAGCACACTGATTAGCGCTATCTGTCGCACGATGCTGCGACTTCCTTGCCTCACCTTCCCGTAATGGCTCTCTGTGGAAGGACTTCTGACAGCACTGTCACATGGCGGCATTCAGGTAATCCACTGCCAGCGTACTCATGGCACGAACGGCGGGCAGCAAGGCCTCTTCGTCTATATAGAAGCGCGGCGAGTGATTGGGAATAGCTTCTGATACAGGAACATCAACCGGACGGCCACCGATGAAGAAAAAGAATCCTGGAATCTCCTCCTGATAAAAGGAAAAGTCTTCGGCGCCAGTGATGCGAGGTGATTCAAAGACATTGTCGCCTCCATAAAGACGCTCCAGGGTCGGCGCCATCTGCCGGGTCAACTCGGCATCATTAAAGGTAACCGGCACACCGGGATAAATAATCAACTCGGCTCCGGCACCAGCACTCTCGGCAATATTGGTGACGGTTCTACGCATCCGCTCATGAATCGTGTCACGCATGTCTGGATCGAAGGTTCGAATTGTACCGGTCATGGTTGCCGAGTCGGGAATAATATTGTTTCTCACACCGCTGTCGAAGGTTCCCACCGTGACTACTGCCGGTGCACGGGTAATATCAGTTTGCCGACTGATCACTGTCTGCAGACCCATGATAATTTGTGAACCAACGACGATCGGATCGACACCGGCCCAGGGCCTTGCCGCGTGGGTCTGACTGCCCGTGACGGTGACATCAAATCGTTCTGCACTGGCCATCATGCCGAGAGAACGAAAGCCCACCTCACCTACTGCGTAGCTTTGACTGATATGCAGGCCGAAAATAGCATCGACATCAGGAGTCGCTAATACCCCCTGGTCAACCATCATTCTAGCTCCTCCACCCTCTTCCGGTGGCGCGCCTTCTTCCGCTGGTTGGAAAATGAATTTGATAGTGCCCGGTATCTGCTCTCGCATCGAAGTCAGCACTTCGGCGGCTCCCATTAGAATCGCCACGTGAGTATCATGTCCACAGGCATGCATCACACCCACATCCTGACCGTTGTACGTACTACGCACAGTCGACCGAAAAGGCAGATCCACTTCTTCAGTCACTGGCAGAGCATCCATATCAGCACGCAGCGCAACGACCGGGCCCGGCCTGCCGCCTTCGAGGGTGGCGACCACTCCTGTGTAGGCCATTCCGGTCTCCACTTGCAGACCCAATCCACGCAGGTGCTCCGCCACCAACTTTGCGGTACGGAATTCCCGATTGCTCAACTCGGGGTGCTCGTGAATATCACGCCGCCAGGCGATGACCTTGCTCTCAATGGCCTCCGCTTGATTCGATATCAAATCGTCTAGCTGCTGTGCTTGTGCGTTACAGACCAACAACAAAAAGCCGATGACGGACCAACAAACCGAACAGATGTTCCATTTGATTGTTCCAGTGATGTAATTCTTTAACATGGAATCCCCCTCCTGTTTCTGCCATAACGAGATTGAAAATACCCACAAGTATATTCAGTGACTCTCCTCTACTAGTTTAGAAGTTGTACGGCGCCAAGGATACACAATCAAAACACCTTCTCTTGAAACTCAGAGTGATTCAGATTTGCGCACAATAGATTCAGATAACACGTCATTCCAAGTGGCTCTATAATTCTTTGCCCTAGCCGGGATAAACAAGATTCGTAGTGCTACGAATATTAAGGCGGCAAATAGAGATATTAGAATTAAAGTATGCCCCAACTCATAGAACATCCCTAAGAATGCTAGTGAAAAAACAAAATAAACGACCGCTATAGATCTAGTCTCATATCCAATAATTATCGGTGTTGACTGTTTCTCCCAAAAAGCTGTCAATAGTCTTTCCCAATCAGTAACCTTACCGCTGCCTAAAATTCGATTATATTCCTCTAGGAAACTTGCATTCCTAAATATCTTAAAACTAAGACTAGCTACATATAAACTTGAACCAAATAAGACGGCGAAGCTAGAAATGATAGTTACCAATGCAAAATTTTCTCTATCCGAAATTGAAATCAATCCAACAGCAATAATTGTAGGCACAAACGTCTGTACGATCCTACCTTGACAGTCGCTGATCTCACCAACGATCTTATCCTTATCCTTTTCAGACAATTCCATCTCACGCCTCCTTCAGAAAAACTGCAATATTCGACCACTACACCTTGGACAACCAAAAGCCAAATCAAACTTAATTTCGACTCTGGACCAAGTTAAAACCACATTGAAAACCTGATTTTATAGCACATATCCCATAGCCATAAAATCCGCGCAGATACCATAACTCTCAACCCACTGAACACACACCTACAACGTTCAAGGGCCTCTTGTCACCAAATCAGAAAATGGGCCGCGAAATCTACAACTCAATGTTCAAGTTCCACCTATCCAACACTGCCAAATAAATATCAATTCTTGCGTGAAGTTACTCCCTGATGGCAAACCCTATCAAAACGATCTATCAATTTTTGTCCTGAAGTAGTCGCTTGATTGAGACAAATCCTCTAGGAACATACTCCGTTTGGAGAAGATACTTGAACAAACGCCAGCACTTATTTAAAAAATGGAGGAATCGACCATTCAAAGGAGAATATTCAGAACCATCTTTATTGCCCTAGTGAGCAAGCTGATGAATTGCTCTAAATTTTTTAGCCTCCCTCTGCAGAATTATTACCTAACATGATGAATCAGTTTGCTGCGACTTAGGACGGCTGACAATTTAAACACATTGATGATATGCACCCAAACGGCAACTCTAACATTTAGGAAAATAAAAAAGGCAGCTCTATTAAGAACTGCCTTTTAAAGGTATTCAAATTGGTATACTGAATTGGGCCTAGAAAGTGCCGCTCATGCGCAAAGTGTACACCTGACCAGAGCCAGTGCAGCGCTTTTCAAACTCTTCCAGGATCTGATCTCTGATGTGTCCGTCATAACGCAGTCGTTCCCGGCAATTTACACCGTCGACGAGATTGCGCACATCGAAACGAAAAGTTGTGTTGTTCAACGCGATGATCTCGACAAACGCGGTGGCGAATGGGTCGTCGACATCAGACTCCAGATCCTCAATATCGTGGCGCGTAAAGTTACCATCGAAACGGTTATTCCAGTTAAAACCATAATTCATGCGCCAGCGAGGAATGTCGTGGCGAAACCCAATTTCGAAACGGCCGCGCTCGTAATTATCGAAATAACGATCTATGCCAAGAAAGGGGTCCGTAACTTCGGAAGTACGAAAGCTGGTTCGGGTAGTCACGAGCAGGTTCGGCATATTGATCCATTTCATGCGCGTGCTGCTGCGCAGGTCCAGAACCCACATGTCACCAGTGCCAATATTACCCACTGCTGATGCCAGGTCAGTGCCATTGGACACGTCGATGCGCTGACGAAAATCCTTGTGGTGATGCTTGAAGAGATTGGCACTCACGACACCGATATCATCGGGCAAACGGTATTCCGCGAGAAAATTATAATTCCACCAGTAATCAGGGCGCAGGTTGCGGTTACCGGCCAGCGTGTTGGAATCATCATCATCGGAATCCGTCACGGCAACAAAATCGACAAAGTTTATTTGACGCACGACCTTTTCGACAAGGAAGCGCAGCTGAATCTGTGGCGTGACATCGAAACGGTAATCGAACTTGGGTTTAAAGAAATTGAAATCTCGCTTCTGATTGAAATCACCGCTCTGCTCAATTTCGGAATACTCATAAACTAGCGAAGTCTCCAGAGACATACGGGGATTGATACGCCAGTTATGAATAGCGAATGGTTCGTAGCGCAGCTCTTCAACGATTGTATCTGCGTTGGCGACGTCGACCGGTACCAGACCACCATGGGCAGCAGAAGGAGTGCCGGTGGTGGAAGCGATACCCAACAACAGATTCGAATCCAGGGCTGTTTCTGCCGCTTCGACGCCGAATTCCAGATCCTGTCCTTCGAACAGGTCCATGGTATAAGACGCTCGCGCAATTCGTTCGGTAATCACATTACCGGAATCAAGGAACAGTGTTTTCTGCTCGGTCGCGTCAGGCAATACATTGAAGCGCTCACGCGTGGTGGCGGAATCATTTTCGTTGGCAATGGCCAGGAACTTCAATCTGTCACCGCTGGCAAATCGGTGTTCGATATCAGCGCCGATTTCCCAGTTGCTACGCTCTCCCGGAATCCATTCTCGCTCCTGAGAAACTGGATTGCCGAAAGTGGTCAGGTCGGTAGTGAAGCGCTGAACGGTCGTAGGGTTGTCATTCTCTGAATACAACGCATTGAATCTCGCGCTGGTATTCTCGCTGAACTGATAGTCGAGATTAGTCGAGAATTCGTAAGAGGTCTGATCGCGAATTCGATCTTCGTTGATGATGTCATTGGGGGAGAAATCGCCAAGAACACTTTCTTCATAGGCAACGCTGTGTTCATAGCGTGGCTCAGCAGACGCGTTGATGATGTAGTTCAGCTGTCCGGATTGCCCGCTGTAGCTAAATGAGCCACCGGGCTGATATTCGCTGTCGTGGTAGTAGTCTGCATTGAGCTCATAAGAGACTGTGCTGTTGGACTGCTCTTCGAACAGAACAATGTTGGCAACTTGTGTGCTGCCACGTACGTCCAGATCACCACCTGTGCCGCGAATGATCTCAATATACTCAACCTGATCCGCAGTGATGCGGTCCAATTGCGCCTGAGTATTATTGTTCTTACCCGCAGTACGCTTGCCATTGATCATGATCTGCGTACCGCCACCACCACTACCGAGGCCACGGCCACCGCGACTGGCATTACCGGGCCCACGGTTACCGCCGGACACATTCATGCCCGGAATGCGATTAATCATATCCAGGGCAGTGACTGGCGCGTACTCAGTAAAATAAGTGGCAGGATAGACAACGGTGGAGTCATCGCCCACATTGTCCTGGGCTTGCGCAGCGTGAGCCAAGGCAATCGCTGAGCAAAGAGCCAGACTCCGAAATACCTGCGGTACAGACTTCTTCCAGTTATTCGACTCGCGACCCACGGGCATACTCCTGATCAAACTGAAGACATGGCCTCAGCCGCCATGACTGAGGGTGAACTGTGACAATATCGGCGAATTATAGAGGAGGCTGATTGTTACAGATGTGACAAATTGCAAGCTTAGAGGCCTAAGCATTCAATTTAATCCAGCAATTTCAGGATGTTAGCGGAGAAGCGAAGATCAGGAGGCGGCTTCCTGCTGCTCATTGCGCATATTGCAGGCACTTACCCGAGGCATGTAGGCGATGTATTTGATCATCATTGAACCACGGATATCCTGCTTTTCCAGATAGGACGTCTCATCATCAATGTAGAACAAGCGGCTAGTGGTTGCGACCAAATCCTCGTCCATCATTTGCGCACATTCATGGACCTCCAGACTGCGTGGGAAGCGCCCTTCCATGCCTTCGCGATACATGAACACTTCGTCTGTGTCCGTGAAATAGACAACGTCGACGATGCCGTCCCGGTTGGTGTCGCGCGCGCACATATCGTATACAAGGAAATTATCGCAATACTCAGCCGTTACCGGCCTCTGACCCGCAATATCCGTGCTGCTGCAAGCAGCAAGCAGCAACAGAAGCAAAGCGGCTGAGGAAAATAGTCGCGTGGAGGTGAAAGACTTCATTGGCTAAAACACTAATCTACTGATGAATTGTTGAACGGATCAGGCATTACTACGACCAGTATCCAGAAAAGTTACAGGTCCAATTTCCTGATCTTCTATCCTATTGCCTGCCTGTTTCCCGCCTGATCTTACTACTGATCTCAGAAAATCATGACGCTTCTGTTCAGTTGTCGAGGCGCTGCGCATGGTAGCGCATTCGGTACGGTGGGCCCAGTGCATTACTCAGAAAATGCGATAAAAGGCGGGTACGACGCATATCAGAACGATACGAGCAGGATAGAAGAGAAGCAGCGAGCCAGAGAATTAGCTCGTGACAATGTATGCGGGGCTTGGCGCTTCAGCACTGAGCAGCGACTTTGTAGCCCGCCAAGGCATTGGATATCAGTTCTTGAAGCTGGATCTCACGGTCTTCCAAGATTTCCAGAAAATAACAGCGCAAGTATGAAACGTCTCTCTGTTTGTCGTAGACAAAACCCAGGATCTTCACGCGCGCTTCGATAATCGAAGCGTCGGGCAAGCGCATGCGACAGTCGGTCACTATCTTTGAATCTTTGAACTGGTAAGAAAGATTGCCTTCGAAGCGAATCTTCACTCCAGTTTCCGAGATATCAGCGACCTGACCTTTTACATGCTTCTGGTCAACGAACAGCGTCACCAGAATATCATCGAGATCGTTACAATCTACTCGAATAGCCTTGCGCATTTGCGCAAACTTAATTGACTTGGGATAGCGAACGCGGCATTCAGTAAACAAACGATTCGCCAGCGCGTTGCCTTCAGTACCAATAAGCTGGGTTTCGAATTGCAATCTGATACCACCGCTCTGGGCACGAAAGATAACTGTCGTGTCCGCTGGAAGACCAGAATACTTCACCTCACTGCCGACAACGATGTAGTCACCATTGGCTACCACATCGACTATTTCTGTTGTATGGGAGGTCTGTCGCCTTTTTGATGAAACCAAATAGGAAAAGCTCCAGCGCTGGGATTGCGCCAGTTTTAGAATATCCTTGATTTCATGCGCGTTGTTAATTTCGCGCGTGCTGTTGTTCGACTCCATGTCCCCTTACATCTCCGCAGTCCCGATACCCAAAAAACCTTTCGGGTAAAATATTTAGGGTGCGCAGAATCCCCTTGATTAGTCGAGACGGTATTAAACTGATGACTAAAAATCAAAACAGTGATGGAGTTCACAAAAACACAAGCTTAGTTTCGCTTGTTCGCTTGCTCCAGAACATCGCACATGGCAAGAGAGAGTGCGTTCAAGCTATAAGGCTTGTGCAATAGCGGTGCGTCGAGAATGACTTTCGAGTTTTCCTCGATAACACCTGTTGGGAAACCGGATGCATAGAGCACTGCGATTGATGGGTCTCTGCTGGTGACTTCACGGGCCAGCGCAACACCGTTCATGCCGCCTGGCATCACTACATCTGTTAACAATAGATCGACTCTATCGAGCGATTCCATCGCCTCTAGCGCCTCTTTGCCACTGGTTGCAGAAATAACTTTAAAACCGAGATCCTGCAAATACGCCTCTGCAATTCTCAGCAGCTCGGTCTCGTCATCGACCAGTAATACCACTCGGCCTTCACCACGAATGCCAGACTCTTCACCAGCCTGCTTGGCATCTGCCGCTGAGTGTTCGCTGTCATCCATGACCGGCAAGTAAATGTGAACAGAAGTTCCAATGCCTAGCACACTGCGCAGCACGATAAATCCCCGCGACTGCTTCACGAATCCGTAAATCATCGCCAGCCCCAGACCCGTCCCCTTATCCTTGGCCTTGGTTGTAAAGAAAGGCTCGAAGGCTTTGCTCAAGGCATCATCACTCATTCCTTCGCCGCTATCAGACACCATGATTTCCACGTAGTCCCCTTTCTCTACACGGGTTTTCGGTAGCACTTTCTCCACAGCGGTGTGATCGACAGAGCCGGTGCGTATAGTGAAGGTGCCGCCCTCCGGCATTGCGTCTCGGGAATTGATGGCAAGATTCAGCAGCATCGCCTCAAATCCGGACTCATCAACCAGGATCGAAGGCAGATCAGGGGTCAGATCTAACTTCATTTCAATATCAGTGCCCAAAGTCTGAGGCAGCATCAGAGAAAGTTCTTCTACAGTGCTATTGATAACAACAGGCTTCGGCTGCAACGGTTGACGCCTGGCAATAGCGAGCATTCTCTTCGTTAGCTCTGCACCGCGATCAGCGGCCTTCATCACGGTTTCTAATCGCTTGATCAGATTCTTGTCATCTTCGGGCAGTTGCTTGAGGGCCAAAGTAATGTTGCCAATAATAATGCCCAGGAGGTTGTTGAAATCGTGAGCCATGCCTCCGGTAAGCTTGCCCACTGCCTCCATCTTCTGACTCTGACGAAGCTGAGTCTCCATCAACGCCTTTTCACTGGTATCCCGCAGCAGACAAATAATCAGCGCTCCTTCATCGGTCGTCACAGGCGCCAAAGAAAACTCAACAGGAAATGTGCGATCCGCGTTACCACAACCTGTGGACTGCATGGTGTCGCGAAACATATCGCTCTTCGGCTCGTTCGCCGAACGGAGAGCCTCATTGATGCGCTCAGAGGTGAGCCCGGAGACGAGTTCGAAGAGCGACTTGCTCATCATTTCTTCTCTGCCAAAACCAAATATTAACTCGGCCTGTCGGTTCACCAGAGTGACACTGCCATGAATATCACTGATTAATACTGCATCAGGTGCCGACTCGATAAAGGTTCGTAACAGTTTTTCATTTTCGAGCAAGGCATGACGGGAGTGAACCTGTTCTGTGACATCGTTGGCTATACCGCCGACTGCGATCAGTTTTCGATCTTGGTCATAGATAGGAAAGCGCAGAGTCTTGAAATAGGCCAGATCACCGTCGCGCTCCCACTGACTGTGAAACTCCATTGCCTCTTCACTCTCAATGATTTGCATGTCCTGCTGAGCCATCGATGAGGAGGCATCCTCAGGATACAAATCAACACCTGAGCGTCCGGAAAAATCTGCCTCGGGCCGACCAGCCAGACGCCTGCACATTTCATTGGCGAGGTAATAGGTTCCATCGAGATTCTTAACAAACATGATCTCTGGATTTTTCTCAAAAAAAGCGTGCTGTAACAGAGTCGCTTGTTGCAGGCGGCCTTCATCCCGCCGCTGCCTTACTATAAGCGCACCTATATACCAGGCACCGATAGCAGAAATCAGTGCTACCAAACCAAGCAGACTTACCATTGGCAACCAGCGATCCGGTTGCGCTGCCAACAAGCTCCAGGAAGAGAGACTCGCAGCGGGTACATAAGAAACTACTTTCCAACCATTAATGAGTTCTGCCAGGCGACTCCCAGGGCGAGGCTCGCAATTAAGTCTCGCGCACACATTACTGAAGGCGATCTGACCATCGGATACCATTGCGGTTCCAGAAACTTCACTACGAACGATTGCCCACAGATCGGGATAGTCCTTTCTCGCCGTCTCCAACAAAGTCCCATCGAGCCAGAAATTAAACTGATCGAGGTCCGAATCATTTTCATTCTCGGCACGATCAATGTCTTCACTTCTCCTGACCCCAGTCCCGGCAACCCAGTCGCCGAGAGGATTAAGAAGCCAGAGTTCACCCATAGCATTCGCGGGCTCATTATTAATCGCTTCCAGCAACGAATCGACACGCTTTGCTGTCGCTAAAATTGCACCTGACCCCTGCCGCGTAACGGTAGTCAATACTGGCGTGTACGGCGTCACAACACCCTGCTCTGTTCGCAGCAACATGAAGACGCTCGCCAGCGGTTGATCTCTGAGTACTAGCCCAATCTTGGAAACCATCGGTATAGCATCACTAATGAGTCGCTCATCAGATGCCTTCTGCACAGTTCCGCCTCTATTGATTACCCGAACAATTTCCCCTTCTTCCTTGGTTACAAATGTTGCAAATATGTACTCATCGTCCTGCTCGAACAAATCAATCAAACTTGACGCCACAGATTCTCGCCATTGAGTTTCGCCTGGAGAAACGTCCAGAGCAGCGATATCAGTTGTGAGAGTGACTGCATCGCGCTGCGAACGTGAAAGCTGCTGACTGATAACTTGAGCTACCCGTGTAACCTGATGAACCTCTTCGCTTATCAAGGAAGCTCGAATCTGCTGTTGGGTAAAGTAGAGATAGCCGATGATTGTCAGCATCATTAGAACGAGGACGGGGATCAATAACAAAGCAGGAACAGCTGCTTTGTTGCTCGAAACACGAGGCAAAGACAATGATGAAAAGGTTTGCAAGCTCATACCCGGCACTCTCTCGCCGAATAGGGCTCGATCAAACTACTGCGTGCGCGTTCTGTGAAGACCCTATTCGTGACCTCTTTCCAGAGAGTGACAGAACCGAATCGCTCGTATGAACAGAATGAGCGGGCACCAGCATAGACGGGCATGCACCTGAATGAGTGCATGCCAATTAGCGAGATAGCACGTGTAAGCATATTCCTACATCCATGTGTACCAACTTAACCGCTCAAGCGGTTCGCCAGTTTTATTATTATTATGGATTGATATGTAATTATTATTGCTCCGTCATTGCCTGGAGCTTTTGTATATTGTTCTTATTTTTCCTGCCTGTGATTTTATTTCTGACTACTCTAGAAACTGTTTGGTTTGCACTCTATCACTGAATTTCCAAGAAAAGCGTCTTGACCCCTAAAATAGTAAAGCACCAAAACCTTTATATCGGACAATCCGAATTTTATAACAGACCCAAAGTAGAAAAATCCAACAAGCGCTTGCAAGCTAAATTGCGGTAAACGGACAGTAATCTACTGACCACCCGACTACTTTAGCTAATTTAGTCAGGTTGTTATGCCTCAACCTTGAACAATTTTCCGGCATCTTCTTCGAGCCACAAGCGACCCGCTGAGACTGATTCTGGTAACTTTGTACGGCCAAGAAGGTCAAACACGTCGCCATTTTTCCCCACAATCTGAGTGGGTACACCTGACTCCTTGGCAATCCTGGCATTACATTCCATATGCCGCTGCTCTCCATGCACAGGTATTGCGAGCCCAGGGCGCAGCCAGGCATACATATCAGCCAATTCATCTGCATGGGGATGCCCCGAAGCATGGAGCAATCGTTCGCTTTCATCGGCGTGTGTCACCTTGATCTGTCTCTCTCTGAAGGCATGGACAAGGGCCTGCACTTCTATTTCATTGCCGGGAATTGTCTTCGCGCTGAAAATGACATGATCACCCGCTGCTAGATTTAGATCGGGATGATCGTCGCGAGCTAATCTGTGCAATGCGGCACCTGACTCGCCTTGTGAACCGGTCGCAATCAAGAGCGTTTCTTCGGGCGGCAAATACCCCAATTCAAAATTATCCAGTAAGGCAAAGTTGGATTGCAGATAACCAGCGCCTCGTGCACTACTTACCATTCGTTGCAGAGAACGACCCAATAAACCCAGATAACGGCCAGAGACATGAGCGACATTGCCAAGCGTCTGCAGTCGCGCAATATTGCTGGCGAAACAAGTCACAACAACTCGCCCTTGAGACGCACTAACCTCGGCCATCAGTCCCTGGAAGAGCTCTGACTCAGAGACAGATCTTCCATTCTTGTTGGCATTTGTTGAATCACAAATAACGGCATCTACTCCCCCGCTACCGATTGCCTGAAAGAGTTGTGGAGAAATGGCATCGCCCACAATAGGTGCAGAATCCAGCTTCCAGTCTGCAGTGTGTAGCACTCTACCCACTGGGGTCTCTAGTAGAATCGCATTCGTCTCGGGAGTCGAATGAGTGATGGGTACCCATTGCAATCGAAACGGTCCTAGTTCGAGAGACTCTCCGGGGTGGACGGTTACGACTGGAGCATTAACGCCCGCTCGCCTGAATTTGCCAAGCAAGACATTTCGTGTGAAAGGTGTGGTGTATATTGGACAGCGAAACTGATCCCAGAGATGCACCAAGGCACCGATGTGATCTTCGTGCGCATGGGTTGCGATAATCCCGGCCAAGCTCTCATGTCGATTGGCGATAAACACCGGGTCAGCCATTTCAACGCGATTGCGGCCGGATCCCTTATTGGACTTCTCGAAAGTAACTCCACAATCGATCATCAACCACTGACCAGCATGCCCGTAGAGATTAAGATTCATCCCAATCTCTCCGCACCCTCCAAGCGGTAGAAAGTAAAAATCCTGCTGTCCTGGTATCAAATTCCTGGTCCGTCCTTATTGAGTTAGCAGAAAGTGCGAGCCGCAATTTCTATCCAGGCTGGCAATGTGAATACTACAAGCAGGGATTGAACAGAAATGATGTTGGCCATTAGTGCAGCGTCACCACCCAGTTGCCGTGCGAGGATAAATGCGGAGGGAGGTGCCGGCAGCGCACTCAACAGGAGTAGCACCCGGGCAAGCTGCCCATCCAATCCCAGCATCAGCGAGACGAACAGCACAAGCAGAGGAAATAGCAACAGCTTTGCTGTGATCGCGGCCAGCATCTGCTTGCTTTGCAGACTCAGAGAGGTAAAACGGATACCAGCGCCAACTGCTAGAAGCCCGAGTGGCAATGCTGGCTGACTGAGAATCAACAACAAAGATTCTGCGAAGTCTGGCAAGGTAAAACTTGCCTCACTCAACAACAGCCCGGCTGCACAGGCAAGTACCAATGGATTGGTAAACACAGACGCCAACATTTGCCGAACGCGCCCTGTGTCCGAAGCACTGTGCAGGGATAGGGCGATAACACTCAGGATATTGACCGCCGGAATGTAGACCAGCAAACAGAGCGCAGCCTGTCGCAATCCCGACTCTCCAAACAAGGCTTCGATAACTGCCAAACCGATATAAGTATTGAAGCGAATACTGCCCTGGTACACCGAACTGCTGGCAGCACCATAAGGAGAAACAACACGGTGTACAACAGAAAACAGCGCACTCAGGATCGCCAACGCCAGGCCAAGCACCAGCGCTATGCGACCAAACTCTCCTGCAGAAACCTCCGCACTGGCAAGCCGCTCAATCAACAAGGCAGGAAAAAACAAGTAGTAGGTCAGGCGCTCCAGTGTGTGCCAACCGGATTCCTGGGTAAACGAGGATCTCGCCAATACAAATCCCAGGCCGGTAATGAGCACAATAGGCAGCAAGGCTTCCAGCAGCATTGGTATCGATCATCCACTAAGTCGACAATTGAGAAGCTGCCAATCATACAAGGCAAAACTTGACGAATAAATGTGCAATCGTGATACTTGCACCTTTCGCGCTTCATGTCGTGCTTCACGCCAGTAAGCATTACCGATGCAACGACCTCTCTGGCAAACCTGCCAAATCGTTAATTATCGGCCTTCTTGGAATCCTTACACTTAATCACAGGTCAGCAGAGATGGAATACGCTGCCATTATCACTTTTGCCATGGTTTCATGTGTGACACCTGGCCCGAATAACACCATGATCATGACTTCCGGGCTCAACTACGGCATCAGGCGTAGTCTGCCCCATTTCTTTGGCATCTGCCTTGGGTTCCCGGTCATGGTTGTGGCTGTCGGTCTCGGCCTGGCGAGCGTGTTTGAGCTCTATCCTGCGCTACATACCTTATTGAAAATAGCCGGTGCAGCCTATCTGAGTTTCCTGGCCTGGAAAATTGCCACTGCACCAGTCTCAGACTTGAATCTGACTGAGGGCAAGCCCTTCAGCTTCTTGCAAGCAGCCGGATTTCAGTGGGTCAACCCGAAAGCCTGGGCATTGGCGGTAGGAGCAACGGTTGCTTATACGGTGGCGGGCTCGTCTTACACAACTCAAGTCATCGTCATCGCCGCGATATTTTGTCTGTTCGGCGCGCCGTGCATCATGCTCTGGCTCTGGTTTGGTTCGGCACTTAAATCTGTGCTGCAACAGCCTCGCAGCGTACGTATTTTCAATATCTCGATGGCCATATTGCTGATAGCATCATTGCTGCCGGTATTTAACGAGCTCTTTGTTCAGTTCACGACCTAGGGCCCGAACGAACACCCACACACTATGCACTGAACCGTACTGACAGGGAGTAGACAACATGCAATTTCTGGTTTTGGCCTATGATGGCACCGACGCTGAAGCACCTGCACGTAGAGCCGAAGCACGACCTGCTCATCTCGAGCGCGCTTCCGTGTCGGAGAGCAATGGAGAAATCATTGCAGGCGGCGCTATTCTCAACGACGCCGGCGAAATGATTGGCTCAACACTCTATATGAATTTTGAGAGTCGTCAGGATCTTGATGACTGGATTGCCGAGGACCCTTATGTCCTCGGCAAAGTCTGGCAAGAGATTACGATCCAGCCCATTCGGCTCGCAATCAGCCCGTAAGACTCGAGGTCTCGCTGCGGGTGTGGCGGTAAGCCGCAGCTCGTTCTTCTGAACTCTCTGTGTGACCGATGAAGTCGTGCAGAATCAGATACAGGCTCGGCACCAGAAAGAGCGTGATGACAGTTGCAAAGAGCACGCCGAAGGCTAATGAAATCGCCATAGGAATAATGAAAAATGTCGCCGGGTTGGCATTGGCCATCAGCGGTACCAGACCAATAAATGTCGTCACCGAGGTGAGGAAGATTGGCCGGAAACGCATCATGCCTGCACGGGATACCGCATTGACCATGTCCAGCCCATCTGCCCTCAGCCGGTTAATGGTCACCACCAGTACCAGACTGGCGTTCACCACCACTCCACTCAAGGCGATAATTCCGAGCAGGGAGAAAAAGACCAGATCAGTGCCCATGATGAAGTGACCACAGATGGCACCGATGGCTCCGAATGGAATCACACTCATAATGATGAGCGGCTGCAAATAGGATTTCAAAGGAATAGCCAACAGAGCAAAGATGACCATCATGGCAATTGGAAAAGTGCTGAACAGGTCAGCCAATGATTGCATTTGCTGCTCGCCCTCACCCCCCACAACCATCTCGACGTTGAGTTCGCGCATCCACGCAGAGCGGTATTTCGCAATCACATCACGACGTATTTCTTCCGGCTTAACAACCGTGCGATCTATGTCGCCGCGCACGGTAATAATTCGCCGTCCGTCACGCCGGTTGATGCTGGAATAGCTATTACCCAGGGTGTATGTCGCCACACTCAGAAATGGAACTTCGGCTCCCGAGGGCGTGCGAATCAGCAGGTCTTCGAGATTACCAAGTGATTGCCGCTCTGCCAGCGGATATCGGACCATCACCCGGATGTCATCAGAGCCGCGCTGTATGCGCTGGGACTCAGCGCCATAGAAAGCCTGCCTCACCTGGGTGGCAATATCGTTCAGTGACAAGCCCAGGAGCTTGCCCTCTTCCAAAATCTGAATCTGTACTTCCTGTTTACCTGCCCGGAAAGAATCTGAGATATCGAACACTCCAGGATAACGAGCGAGTTCTTCGCGCAGCTGGGTAGCGGCAAATTTAAGATTCTCCTCGTTGCGACCTGCAAGGCGGAAATTGATTGCATCGCCAGAAGTAAACGAGTCAGACACGAATGTAAGCTCCAGAGCATCTGGAATGCTACCTACCTTCTCGCGCCAACGATCCCTGATCTCAGCAGAGCTAAGCTGTCCTCTGGCATCAAATGGGGTCAGGTACATCACAACCTCGGCAACCTCACTACTACCGGTGCCACCACCGCCGCCACCGCCGCCTGGACCGCCACGAGGCGCCCTGCCGCCGACGATTGTAAGAATGCTCTGCACCACACTCTCGGTCGCAGCGGGAGCCTGACCAGTCGACTTCAAGTCAACCAGTTGCAACTCTAACTCGGCAGCAAGCTCTTCTGCTTTCTCTTCGATGACATTAACCGTTCTCTCGGTGATGTGGGCAGGGCTTCCGACAGGCATTTGCAGGGATGCCCAGATCACATCACCCTCCACTGCAGGCATGAACTGGAAGATCACTCGACCAGAAAATAGCAAGGCAAAGGTAATAATGATCACGCCCGTTGCAGCTGACCATGCAGCGTAACGATATTTGAGTACTTTTTTCAGCGCAGCCTGATAGTAGTGCTCCGCGAAGTTCTCCATGGCGTGAGCAATGCGCCCCTGAAATGCCTGCCAACGATTTACTATCCAGCTATTCTCACCGAGATAGCCTTCAGTCTTACGGTGGGCGATATGACCGGGAAGAATGAGCTGGGATTCAATAAGGCTGGCGAGCAGACATAGAACCACTACCGCACCGATGGCATTGAAGAAAGCACCCATCTGCCCATCAAGCAGGAGGATCGGGAGGAAAGCAGCGATCGTTGTGAATACACCAAAGATGACCGGCACCGACACTTCCATGGTGCCTTCGATAGCCGCGTCTTCTTTGCTATAGCCCTTGCGCTCAAAGAAGTGAATGCGTTCCCCGACCACAATGGCATCGTCAACGATGATCCCGAGCACCAGAATAAAGCCCATGACAGTCAGTGAACTGATTGTCAGCCCCACCGGTGCAAAGGCACTGAGGGCTCCAGCAATGGCGATCGGTATGCCTGCCGCGACCCAGATAGCCAGTTTGAAGCGCAGGAAGAGTGCCAACACGATCAGCACCAGAACCAATCCGGTATAGGCATTGCGAGCGACGGTTCCGATTCGCTCTTGAGTCGCCACAGCAGCATCGGTTACCACTTTCAACTGCATGCCCTGAGGCAAATTCAGATCCGAAGACGCCATCCATCCGCGCACTGCTTCAGCCGAGCGCACGATATCTTCGTCACCAACTCGCATGACATCAATGATCGCTGCATTCTGCCCATCCAGCCTGGCGTCAAGATAGCCTTCGGAGAATCCGTCGTGCACAGTGGCAAGCTCACCCAGTGTTAGCTGTGTACCATCTTCATAAGTCTGAATGACGATATCCTGATACTCAGAACCACTGTAAACCTGCCCCTTGGTGCGCAGCAGAATCTCGCCTGACTCGGTACGCAGGGTACCGCCGGGCAGATCCAGTGACGCACTATCAATAGCTCTGGAAATTTGATCCAGGGTCAGGCCGTACTGGCGCAAAGTGAATTCAGAAACTTCTATGGAGATTTCGAGAGGGCGCAGGTACTCCACATTCACCGTCGAGATGCCACTCAGGTCGAGGATGTCCTCGCGAATTTCTTCTGCCATGCTCTTCAGGCTTCGATCGTCGGTATTACCGTACAAAGCCAGAGTCATGACGTTACCGGTCGCACTGAACGCGCGAACAATCGGCCGTTCCGTCTCAGTTGGAAAAGTCGTAATCGCATCGACCTTGCCTTTCACGTCATTGAGAACGCGATTCAGATCTGCGCCACTGGTGAGTTCCACGCTGGCATCACAACCCCCTTCTCGGGCCGTGCTGGTCAATCGTTCGATGTTCTCTTGCCCTTCCAGCGCTTCTTCGAGGCGTAGGCAGATGGCAGATTCTGCTTCGTCTGGCGTCGCGCCGAGATAGGCGACACTTACCTGAATCATGCCGAATTCAATGTCGGGAAATTCCTCCTGATTAAGACTCAGATAGGAAATAACACCACTAACCAGAAACAGCCACATCATCAGATTCGTAGCGACCGGGTTTTTTACAAACCATGTAATAGGAGTTCTCAAGACTTACCTCAATCTACAGCGCAAATGTGCAAAGCAAAGCGATCAATCACGATCAAAGCGATGCTTGACTACTTGACCCAAGGGTCTCGATGACTGGTTGTACCGACATGCCATCAACCACAGCCTGAATCGGGGAGGTACAAATGTATTCACCCGGCAACAAGCCTCCGCTGATAAGCACACGATTCTCTTCCAGGCGATAGATCTCAACTTCCCGGAAGTACATTTTGTTTTCCGCATCGACAACCAGAACCTGGTTGTTGTTGCGAATGACCGAACGAGGCAAGGCAACTACCTCATCAACAATCTTGCCTGTGATCGACGCCTGGACATACAGACCAATAGGCAGAGGTACGGCATGGCTGCCCTGGGGCTGCGGTACGCGAATAATGGTTTGTACCGTATTACTATTGGCATCGATTGCCGCTTCAGTGCGCACCAGTCTGCCCTGCCAATGCTGTTCTTCGCCGCCATAGATGCCGGTTAGAGTCACTTCTGGCGCAGACGACGCTGCAATTTCTCCACGACTGCCAAGTGGCAAATCGAGAAAGCCCAGCTGGCGATTTGCAAGAGGCACGCGCACCTCGGCAACATCAGCGCCATACAACACAGCAACACTCTGTGCGCGATTAACATACTGGCCGACTTCTACCTCGCGAGTTTGTACTACTGCATTGAAGGGAGCCTTCAACTCAGTGCGCTGCAAGTCCAGTTCGGCCTGACGGAGGTTGGCTTCGGAATCGGCCAGGCGTGCTCGGTTGACTTCCGCCAAGCGTTCGCTGTCTTGTAACTGAGAATCACTGGCCAGCCGACGCTCTGCCAGCTCACGTATGCGAGCCAGTTCTTGCTCTGCATGTTGAGCTTCTGCCTGTGCCTGTTGCAGGCTGGCCTGACTGCGAGCCAATGCGGTTTGAAAATCCGACGCTTCAAGACGAAGCAGGCTCTCACCTTGATCCACGTAGCCACCAGCCTCAAGTGCGGGTGATATCCATTCGATCGGACCTGCCAAAGGTGCTGACAAACTTACCTGCTGAGCTGCCTGGACCTTGCCCTGCGATTCCACAAACAATTGCACAGATTCAAACTGCACTTCAGCCACACGCACACTCACCGGAATAATCTCGGGCGCAGACTCACTCACCTCGGTTGGTGTACGAATCAAGTAGAAAGCGAACAACAAACATCCCACCAAGATGGCTACCGGGACAACAACACGCTTCATCAAATTACTCCTGCTGCAAAAGCTTGCATGGCATTAATGACGGATGACGGGCTTAAATGGCCATCCGTTGATTCAAAGATTCAATGACTGCCTGGCGTATTTCATCGAAATAACGCAGCACAGCCGTACTAAACAGATCACGATCTCGGCGCTCAATACTCTCACTGAGGCAGCGCACTACGTCAGCTATCGCCTTTTTCTTCAGCGTCGGCTGCACACCCTCTTTCACCATTCGATTAACAAACTGTGACTTCAGGTCATTACCAATTAGTCGAACCACGAGGTTGTCGGCGACTTCAGCGAGATATTCCATGAACTCAACCCACTCTTTACGCACCGTATCTACATCAGTCCCACTGGCCTCGACTGCTGCAACCATCACCCGCATCTGCTTAACTTGCTCATCAGTGGCTATAGTCAGGGCCTCTCTGGCGTTCAATGCTGACAGCGCCGCAAAGGTCTGCAAAAACTGATCGACGAGCAAGATGTTGGGCTCTTCTGACAGGGTCAGCATGGGTCCGAGCACTGCAATACTGGCTTCTTCAACCGGTTTGACTCGTACGCCTCCTGGCTGAATCGAGATCAATCCAAGCTGCTCAAGCTGAGACAGGGCTTCACGAACTGCTCCCCTGCTCGCGGTAAAGCGTGCGGCCAGATCCCGCTCTGAGGGCAATCGATCGCCATCGCGATACCTCTGGCTCAGAATCTCTGTGCGCAGGGCATCCGCAATCTCATGACTGAGTGTCGTCGTGCTCATTAGCGTCTCAATGAATAGGAAAAAGGCAGGCTAAATTGGTCAGACCAAATTGGTCGGACCAAATATAGTGTCGAAAATCCTTATTGCAAGGTCTTGGCGCCGAATTGAAAGAATTGCTGGATGAGATGCGCGGGATTTATCTCACGTATTTCGTGAGCCACGACTAGTAGAGTATTAGCGCTGTCGAAGCGAATTTCAGCCTGCAACACCCGAAATCCGTGGGCTCAAGCAGAAAACAGGAAGGTAATGCGAAGCTAACTGGAAGAAAACAGATAGGAAATGAGGGCAATCAAGTCGCGCGGTAACGCTTGTCACCGCGCGAGCGTGACCTATTAAACAGCTCAGAGTCTCGCGAAGAACTCACGTAGCCGGGATGCATTCTTGCCGACATCGCTACGACCGACGCGAGACAGAGAGCGCGCATTGAGCATTGAGCCCCCATTGTTGTCTGCGCTCACTTCCACTACCACGTCATCTTTGAAGCGAAACCAAAACGTTGTATCGGTCGCTTCGATTCTTCCGCTTTCCGCATCCGCCGCCACAATTTCCCAGCCCATGGACTCGGCAGCAGACAATGCTCGATTGAAAACAGCACCAGAATCTTCGGCGAAAACCTGGGGAACAATATCGGGATAGGCATTTAGCTGCATATCGATATGTTGCTGCACTGACTCAATGCCTGGCATCACCCCATAGTCCATATTGTTTGCGGCATCTGCACGCAGGGGCGCGATAGCAACATACTCCAGCGGATTGTAAGGGTCAGTGGCTATATCATGAATCGCAGGCGTGCCTTCTGGCGGACGAAACGTTTCTGGAACATACCAGGAAAGAAATGCGGCGAGCGATCCAATCAAGCCAAGTACGGCCAATTTTGGCGCGCCGCTATGCCCTTGTTTCCTGGCCAAAACGAAGATCGCCACGGTAAGCAGAAAGCTGCCTCCGGCAATCCAGTCGGCCCAGGCATTGACGGTTCGCAAATAATCAAAGCCTACACGAAAATCCGCCATACCAAGCCAAACAGCGATAGGTCCGGCTAGCGCAAACAGGCCAATACCGACACCTGCCAGCAGGCAGAGCGCGACCAGAGCCTTTAAATAGAATGGAATTTTTGTTGCGGAAGATACTACTTCAGAATTCATGGCCTGCTCCCTATAGGCTTTGCTTGCATGATGTTGTCAGCTTTATTGCGCGTCACTCAGCCGTTGGCGAACCGCTTCTTGTAATCGCTCGGAAGTCATTCCCCAGCGCTCGCCTTCCGCCATTGCTGCATCCACGTTGGCACTGTTTGCAAAATGACTGACGGCCATCAGACCTCCAACCCGATTGCCAGTTGCGCAATGGATTAAAACGGGCTCCCCTGCAGTCCGTGCAAGAGTGGACAAGAGACTCCCGGCATTACTGCCGTTGATGCCTGCTGCACCAGCAACGGGTATGGAATAGTAAGTCATGCCCAGAGCCTCGACTGCCTGCTGCTCATCGAAATCGACTTCTTCTCCTTCCGTGCGCAGATTAACTACATGGCGTACACCAGCTGCCGCCATTACTTCCAGTTGGCCCTGGGTAGGCTGACCACTGGCGAGGATATTTGACTCTGGCGCACGAAGATTGAGTATTTCCGCGTCTTGCAATGCCTGCATGTCGACAGGACTGCTCGCGCAGGCGATCAACATCTGCGCTGCGATGAAGAGAAAACCAGGACGAAGCGCTTGCGTTATTCGAATGTTCATAACAAACCTCATACGAAATATTCGTGTGTTCGGCTATTCAGGAGTTTTCGGTGTGGGCCCACGAAAGCGACGCTAGCCCTCTCTATCGATGTGTGTTTTTCTGGATATTTTGAATTCTTTATTATCAATCTTTCTTATTTTTTTACTTATTTTTTTTCTTACTTATTGTTTTTCTTACTTGCTCTTGGTTCTTGTCAAACCTCAACTCGCCAATGTATTGGACCTACCAGCACGGCAGCAGTCACTCATTCTCCACGACTGTGGAATTCGTAGCGTATCCTCGCGTCACGAACAGTGCGAGTTCGGTTATCCACAAAAGGCGGACGGAACGAAATTTCTCGCAACGCGCGCCAAGCCACTCGCTTCACCCGGTTTTCATCTGGCTCCGCGTGAAGCACATCTACGGAAGACACTTCACCGCGACTGGATATCCTGAATTCCAGATCGACAAAATGCTTGTCAATTTGTAACTCAGCCAAACCTTCTGCTGCCAATGGCATGCTGATCGAACGGAGATCCTTATCCCAAACCAGTAGAGTCCCTAGGTGCGGCCCCATATCTGCAGAATCTGGCTCCGCATTGACCAGCAGGTTCTGCTGGTACCTCTCTAGACCGTCGAAGTCACTAAAAAATTCAGGAATAGGTAACAGCATGGGGCGAGAGAACAAATTGTCGACCCGCTCAGCGGCTAGCCCGGCTTCCAGCAACTTCTCTCTCGCCTTACGGAAGTTTCCGCGGCCGGAATTGCGAAGTCCGTAGACTCGCCCCATCAAGATGTTGAAATCACCCTCATAAATCTCGGCAAGCCCTTCCAATTCGAGATTCCCGGAAAGCTCAGCGATCTCACGTATGTCGGCGATGAAGCCTTTGGCCTCCCTTAGATAGGCCACGCCGACCAGTTCATCTTCGTTCACAACCGGAATCTGACTACCCCTGCCACCCACGGAAGAGACTTCGAGCACCGGGTCGCCACGAAAGGTATTCAGCTTTACGATGCCATCGCGAAGGGAAACTTCATCGATGGTACTGCCAGCCAGTCCATTATCGGTATTCATCATTGCCACGATGTAATAAAGACTCATTGCCCTGCGGTACAGCCAGGGCACCAATTCGGGACTGTCTTCACCAAATCGCTCTTTGACGATATCGAGAGTCTCGTCGTAGATTTCGCGGCTGTCGAGAACCAGACTGGGACGGTCTGTCTCGGGATCGAGATAAACTCGTGAGAGGTTCCACTGAGCCTGACGCGCCATTGTCGCCAGAACAGCATCGGAATCGGGCCCTGAATTCAAGGCATGCAGGTGACGGATGTGCTCCAGAGTATCGGTCACTTCCTGCCACTCGCCAAGCTGTAGCATGGTAGTCATCATGCCTTCGAGCAAAGGCAATAGGTCGGTGCTTTCAAAACCGAACTCAGTACGCTGAATTTGCAGTCGTCTACGCTGCAGATTTGCAACCCGGTCGAAGCTACCGGTGGCGGCCAACAATTCTTCCATGCTTTCGAGGGGCTCAAGGAGGCCACTATGGAAGGGACCAAATTCACTCTCGAGCTCTCTCACTTGCTCTTCATAGGCCCGTAGCGCAGCAAGCGCGTCATTGCTCATGTCCAGCGCACCTCGCTGGCTCTCTTCCTCGTTCAGATCGCTCTGTGCCTGCACAAATGCTCCAGGCATTGACAAGGTCAAAAGGGAAGCAAGACAAACGACGTGACGAAAACTCGATCTTGAATCGATCAAGCTATGCGCTGACAACGGACATACTGACCAGCCGCGCTTAAAGGTAAGTCGGGAAATCATGAGACTGAATGGGTGAATCATAGCCTATGACCTTTGTGAGACTGATCTGCTCGTGAACAGAGCCGCTGTTACTTTTCTTACTTTTCTTACTTTTCTTACTTTTCTTACTTTTCTTACTTTTCTTATTGTTCTTTTTGCACTGGCTGGGATCCGGTCTGACCTCCAGCGGACCTCGTGAAGTGGAAATCCCTGATCAACACCGCAAGCAAGGAAGAGACCTGAATTTACCGTATTTTTTTGCGTACTTTTTACCGGACTTTTTACCGGACTTTCTACCGTACTCTCACCGGACTCTCACCGGACTCTCACCGCGCTCTCGCCTTACTTTAACTCGCTTCAACGCAGCAAAACCCACAATAGCTTGATCTCAGTATCTTGTCGATACACACTAATATCAGCCCAACTCAACAAACAGTGATTAGGCCCGATTTTAGCTATGCTCAGGAATAAGCCAATACAGCTACCCTACTGGCTCAAGTGCGTCAGCAACGCGCTGCTGCTGAGCACTTTGCTGTCTGCCCTTCCGGCCAATGCTCAAAGAGCCCTCTCCGAACCCGATGCGGCATTGGATGATATTGCCGGTGAATTTGCCTTCGTACGCATTCAATACGATAGCTACTACAGCAACGGCTACTATGGCGGACCCTGGCTCACTGATTTCCCCGCCTCAGATGAAAATTTCCTACGCGGCGTCGCTCGCCTGACCAATGTTCGAGTAATGCCGGAGCCCATCGTTTTGCGTTTCGACGATGAAGAGATATTTGACTACCCTTTCCTGTATGCACTGGAAATGGGGCGCAATGGAGGATTGTCGCTTTCCGCCGCCGAAGTGGAAAACCTGCGGGAATATCTGTTGCGCGGCGGCTTCTTGCTGATTGACGATTTCTGGGGTGAGCAGCAGTGGGACGCCTTTTATCGCGACTTCTCCAGGCTGTTTCCCGATAGAGAGCTGATTGAATTGCAAGCCGACCACGAGATCTATCACACCTTTTACGATATCGACGGTCCGCAGATGATTCCAGGTCGGGGTGGTCGTCAGGGCTTCGGCCAGGCCGGAATCGATATAGCCAGCAATCATGCCATCCTGGATGATGATGGTCGTGTCATGGTATTGGTAAACTGGAATTCTGATATGGGCGACGGCTGGGAGCACACTTATGACCAGTGGTATCCAACTCAGTACGCCAATTCTGCCTATCAGCTGGGTATCAACTATTTGATCTACTCTCTCACGCATTAGGAAAAGCGCCAGGAATGAAAGGAAGAAACGTAATTGATATGAGTAGGGATATTGTTGGGAACTCAACCAGACAGTTGAAAAGAGATAAGGACTCGACCACAGTCACACCATGTTAGTCGCCTCTCTGCTCATCAATACGTTTCTCGTTGCGATTACGGTAATCATTCATTACGAGATTCTGAGACTGCTCTCCAATGTCATTCCAAAAATGCAAATCAAGCTGCGCCTGAGGGTGGTGTTCGGCGTATTCGGCACGATATGCGCGCACATCGTCGAGGTCTGTTTATTCGGCGTGGCCTTCTATCTGATGTATCGGCATGGCGGATTCGGCGATCTCACCGGGCAATACGATGGCAGCCTGGTTGATTCGATTTACTTCTCATTCGTGAATTACACCACCGTTGGCTACGGTGATATCGAGCCCACTGGCAGTCTCCGCTTCTTATCCGGACTGGAAGCTATCACCGGCCTGTCACTCATTACCTGGTCAGCGTCATTCATGTTTATGGAGATGACCATGTTCTGGGACAAAGAGAATGAAGAAAGCCCCTGAATTTACCGCTCGAAAAAAACAAAGACGAAAATACGGAATAAAACAAACAAATAACAAAAAAGGGCCATAGGCCCTTTTTTTGTTGAACTTGTCTGTTCAGTCTCTTAACTGTACGGCAAGCACGCCTCAGTCTTCACTGACCGGATCCACATCGCCTCTACGCGCCCCAGCGAGAATACCAATCAGACCGTAGTTGCCCTCGTGGCAGGCGTATTCATAGGGCATAGTATCGGTGCTGTTGAAGCTCATCTCACCACGCCAGGTCTCGGTGTAATAAACCGGGTCGGTGACTTCAAACTCGTAAAGAATCTGATCATCAGAATAACGCGAGAAACGTTCAATAATCTTTCCCTCGGCAGAAAGCGGCGCAGAGTTTCGTGGCGACTGTTGCGGATGCATATTGACCGTTTCAACAATCAAGGTATCACCTTCCCAGTAAGCTACCGAGTCACCTAACCACGGCTCATGTGCTTCGGGCCGATGATTGCCGTTAATTGGAATAATGCGAGCGTCGTGCACCATCTCCACCATGATCATGACATAGTCTTCAGTCTGCACAATTTGGTAGAGATTGTTGTACAGCACATTGTTCATCGGTGGACCACCAGTGCTGCCAAATCCAATAAGACAGCGCTCACCCAGCGAGCGTCCTTCCGGGCCATCGTTACCAGAGAAGCGCATTCTCGCCTCGCGGCGCAGTTGCGTGCCTTCTTCAGAAAACGGAATGCGACCATTTTCAGGGTGTGTAATCCAGGAAGTGCGATGTTCTCCTCTCACCACGCCGAACCGGGTTCCTGGATCAACCCAGAACGCGTTATAGCCGCGCCCCTGACCAAGATCAGAACCATCAAGCAACTCACCCTGCACGAGGCCATCATCTGTCGCCTGACGCACATTCTGATGGTGCCCGCTAGTCAGTTCCTGAACGCGGTCTTCGGGTATGACCAGGCCTACCTCGGCGTAGGCTGAGGAACGTTGCATCCCGGTGAGTGAGGCATTGGTCCAGTAGCCCTGCAAATCTGGCTTGCCAGAAGCTGTCCGTGGCGGCTCATAATCTTGAGCGATGCTGTTCCCGGCCAGAAGCAAAAGCGAGCAAGCCAGCAATGAACCCGGGCGCACTATCGATGTGATTAGTGCTAAGGGATGTGAATTGGAAAGGAAGCGTGTTGTTTTCATTAGGGCTCTCTGTCCTGGAATAAGGGGTGTTTTGGCTAAATATAGCGCTGCAGGCCGTATCAACAGCCCGGCTTAACAGCTCGACTCAAGAGCCAGATCAAGATCGCTGCAAGTCGATCCGCTACACTCAACGTGTTGGTAATCAGGCTGAAAGTAAACCAGCGGGTGTCGATTATCAAGTGAGACCGAATACCCGACAGAATCCAGTGAACCGGGTGGTCGCATCAGGCGACCTGTACAGTAAGAGCCAACCATGAATGCTAAGCAGAAAGCCTATAGCGAGTGGCTGATACTTCGCTGTCAGCAAGGTGACGAGCCGGCATTGAGCGAGTTGCTGAAGATATGGCACGGACGCTTCTTCGCCTATGCACGCAATCGCCTAGGCGACTCTCAGGCGGCTCAAGATGCCTGTCAGGAGGCCTTGCTTTCGATCTGTCGCAACCTGCACAAGCTCGGCGACCCGGCGAGCTTTCCGCGCTGGAGCTACACGATTGTGGAAAGGCGGTGTGTCGACTGGCAGAGGAAAAGAATCAGAGATCGAGAGATTCTTCGCAGTGAAAATGAGGCAACGGAGCAAGCGGTTGCGAGTGACAGTCGCTCGTCAACGGACGCGAGCCTGGACACGGAACGATTACTGGCAATTCTGGAACCGGAATTACGTGCTCTGCTCAGATTGTTCTACCTCGAAGAGCTGAGCGTCGAAGAGTTGGCCGCCGTTTATGAACTACCGCGAGGAACGATCAAATCGAGACTGTTCTACGCACGCAAGAAATTGCAGGAACAACTGAGAACATGAAGAAACGGAAAGAGGAGAACAACGATGAGCGAACTTGATGATCAAATTCGACAGGCATTGAGTGACGATGAACAACGACAGATTGCCGAGCTGGAAGAGGAAGTTGGCTTGTTCGGCATGCTCGCCATGGCACTGAAAGGCAAGCAGGCGTGGATTACCTGGTATATGTGGATATTGGGCTTTGTGGTATTTTTTCTGGGTCTGTATTGCTTCTCGCAATTCCTCAACAGCGACGAGATACAGACAAGCCTGGCCTGGTTATTGGGAATTCACGTCTGCTTGAGCATTACTATGATAATCAAAGTCATTGGCTTCACCCAGATGCAAAAACTGGAATTGATGCGCGAAATCAAGCGCCTGGAATTGCGCCTGATTTCGAGCATCGACAAGGCCGGCTAGAGCAATCTAGTTCGGCCGGATAATGCCAACATTGCCGCGGATGCGGATATCTGTACCCAATGGCTCGGACAATTCCTGCAGTCGAGTCAGGATACGCTGGGCGATTTCCGGTGGCGCGATTCGTGGAATGCCACGAAGCGCCAGCTTCTCTTCATCGTAACGTGTCTCAATCGGATGGATACGCACTTCTTGCAGTTCGCCCTCTGAGTATTCTGCGATAGCGATAATACTTTCGAACTTCGCCGGAAATTCGTAACCCTCAGGACCGATGCTGCGTTGTGGATCTCCACGACCGGCCAGGCCGATGACATCCATCTGCCTTATAAACTCACCCAGGCCATAGAAAATAGGACGGTTATTGTAGATTTCGATGCCGCGCAAGGCATGAACTCCAGTGCCTTGAAAAAGATCCGCGCCATTGTCGATAACGGCGTGGGCGAACTCAGGCAGGTAATCGGCAATTGAAGGATTGGTATCCAGATGCTCTCCCTCCGGAATCCCCTCACCGCGATAGCCACCGGTGGCATCAAGAAAATGGTGAGCATGAATTGCCACCGTGATGAAGTCTGATTTGATCTTGCCCTCACGCACTGCAGCCAGCGTGTCGGTCAGGTCACGCTGATTCATTTCGTAATGGTAATACGCTTCAGTCACACCTGCTGGAGCCTTGCGAAAATTGTTGCCCGCGAATGCGATATCTGACGCTGTGTTGGCGCCACGCGCATAGAAGCCTGTGCCATTGGGAAAATGGTCACGTAAGGCTTGCAGGCCATCCCAGGATTGCTCAGGTACCATAAAGTATCGTGTCACACGCAGTGGACTCAGACCGCCAACTCCAGGCCACTCGCCTCGCGCCGGCTGTGCCCGCGGGTTGTGATCAGACACCGCCACCATACCTACTCGGCCACGTGGGCTGCTGTAGAATCGAGCTGATTTCGCCGCCCAGTAAGTGTCGCCGTAACCCGCGTATTGAATACCAGCACGTTCAAGGTGTGCACTGGTTTCTTCCAGCCCTTCGGGACCGAAATCATCGGCGTGATTGTTCGGGCGGGAGACAATATCGAAGCCCATATCCCGAATCCATTCTGCGGCTTCCGGTTCAGCTCCGAAGCCACCACCGGCCGAGCCAGTGAAAGTACGCCCGTCGATGATATTGCCTTCCAGATTACCCGTGGTGACATCCGCACCTTGAGTGAGCTCTACGACCTCGCGGAAACCCGGGTCGGTCAACATGTGATCCAATGGATAGGAGATAATAATGTCACCGACAACAGCGATGGTGAATCCATCACTCACTGAAGTGGCAAGCACTTCCTCATCCTGCGCTGATGCACAGGCTGCAATAGCGAAACCACAGATCACCGTGGCAAATTTCGATACAAAGGGTACGACTGATTTTCTTGGACTGGCTGTATTGGCTGCATGGGGTAAAAGGAGCCGCATAAAGAAATCCTCTTGCTGGAATTTTCTACTAACTTGATTCGCGAACGCACGACGTGAGTTGTACGTGCCTTGCTACTTTGGTTTTAATTCTGCTTTGGTTTTAATTCTGATTCGGTTTTTATCTTTGTCAGAGCGCTGATTCCTTCGGATGCCTCTGAGCACATCCGAAATCCGGCAATTTCACTTACTCTCAATACAATCTATTCACGGGCGACGGACCGAACGAGGCCCACACACCTTGATGTTGCGCGCCACTCACATCACCGCTCGACCAATCACAGACACCCTGCGGGAAGATGCTCAGCAACTCTTGCCACTGCTCGTCGCTGAAACTGACCGCGTAATCCACAACATTCAACGGGCGCAGGGCGCAACTTACTATATTGTTCGCCAGAGGTGCTCCGGCAACGTGTCGAGGTGTTGGATACGCTGGATAGAGTGAGTTGCAAGTACTATTGCCAATAAAAGTTTGCTCCTCTTCGACACGCCGGGGCTCGTCGCCGGTTTGATCCCAGCACACATCCACCAAGGTCGGCGGCTTGTTACGCACAACCTTCTCAGCCTGACTCAGCGGTGCTGTATCGGCAGCAATTGCGCTTAGCCAACTGTCCATTTCTGCAAAGAGCACACCGAGGTCGGGGTTTTCTTCGTCAAAACCCCAGCGACCTCCGATATTCATGACGTGATTCTCAGCATGACCGTTGGCCTGGACCAAGCGTTGGCGCGTTGAGAACTGATGCAGCAGCATGTGAATATCACCTGCCTCGACATGGTCGGTATAGCGACGGTAATCAATGATCGGCGTGTCTGCCAGACCAGCGCCTCCGAACAAAATACGACCGGACTCAATCGCCTTCTTACTTGCCAGACTATCTCCACGGTGACGCTCTGGAACATGATTCATATCGTAGTCGAATCCACCGATGTCACGATTGAGCGCGATGAATTGATCGGCGCTTATGAGGCCATTGTTCAGCGCACCCAGACCATATTGCACTCCCCGGTTATCCAACGGGCGGCGCGCGATGTCGGTACCATCCAATCTGCCATAGACATTCACTGTATGATCGTAGACTGTGGCGCGCACTCCGGAATTGCTTGCCGGGTCGTAGCGCGCTTCCTCAAGTGCCGCGACACTCACTTCACCACCCTGCTCTTCTGGCGCCAAACCTTCCTCAAAAACCGGATCAAGTCGGGCAGCACCTCTGGACAGGTTCGCGATAGACCCCCAGGAGCCAAAACCCGAAACAGCGCGCTGCTGCTCTTCGGAAAATCCTTCCGGATCAACAGCGGTGAAATAGTTGTTCAGTAGACGTGCATCGGCGAGCGTAAAAATAGTGGCCGATGTCACATCGGGAAAACTGGCACCAACGATGATTCCGTCAAATACACCAGGATAATTGTCCGCGGTTTGTTGTGATTGATAGGAGCCACCCGATGTCCCTGTGGCAACCGTATAAACCGGCACACCGTAGTGCTCGATGAAGCGCTCCTTGACCATGATGTGGGTCTCGGAAGCGAGCAAATCATTGCAGTTCTGACCGAATACATTCAGCGAAGACGAGACCAGCGCGTATCCTTGCTTTAGCAGGCCATCACGCATAACACCGCCGGTGCGGTTGCCTTGTTGATACCAGCCGGATCGACAGCCACCGCCATGTGTGTAGATGAGCTTGCCGTTCCACGAATCGCTACGCGTAAATGCGCTAGGTGCCGCGGCATCGGGATGATGCAACATGGCGATCTCGTAAATCGCCCGGTTCACCACTCCGGTCTCGACTCGAACCACATAGGGAATCTGCGAACCATCTTCCTGAGGCAATTGCGCAATATCTTCATCGCCCAGCTCTGGCGTCGGGGGGAAGGCTTTAAAATCGCCCTCACTCAGTGACTGATAGACGTAATCCACTCTCGAATCGATGTTGCAGTTGCTATCCGCTGCTAGCCCCAGGACCCCACCGGCAACCAGCTGAAACTCTGCGGTCTGACAATGAAACGGTGATTCATGCTCACCGGATATTATTGGCCCACTGACCGGATAGTTGCTGAGCGCAAGCCTCACAGTGCGACTGCCGTCCAGGCTCGCCTCTAACTCACTATCGCCAAGTGGTAAATCGCGTATCAATGCTTGCCAGGAGCGGGAGCCTGTCTGCTGAATCTGTGCATTGGCTTGCTCACCATCCACAGTCAGGGAGGGAATGATTCCAGTACTGTCAGAGTCACTATTGATTTGCACGAGAACATCACCGCCGCTGACCAACCATGCCCGCGTGGACAAAGTTTTCAATTCGAGTGCGGGTAATTCTTCCTGTGCAAGATTCTGCCCTGCGGTGCTCACGGTCTCTTCGCCGCTGCAGCCGACCAGCAACAGAGTACAAAGCGCACTCAGTTTCAGAGCACAAGACATAAGCAGAGGCTTATAAAATTCTACGGGTTTGTGTACAGCTATTGATTTTATTTTCACTGGCAAACCTCAACTCTCAAAAACAGTCAAAGACTCTCAAACAAGATGATCAATACCAGGAATAGACGACGGCTATCAATGCAGAGCGATGTTTGCCGATAGCTTCAGCATTCCTAGCAGCGCATTGTGGATAGGCTTCCCGGTATTGTAAAGGCTTGGACGCAGAGCAAGCTGGCAGCGAGCGAGAATTACCGCGCCCGAGCACCACTGGACTTGCCAAGCGAGGGGCAATGGCCCATGCTAGGCTGAATTTTGATTGGCTTTCACTCTACCGTTTCCTGGCTGGCAACAAGCACTGAGTGACAGCTTGGCTTCAAGCGATTTTCAAGATCGCAAGAGATGAAAACACCTCAACGGGAAGTAGTGATCAGGGTATGAACGCAAAAAACTCCATCAAAATGGTCGAAGTCGATGCCGAGTCAGCAAAGATTGACGTAAGCAAAGTTAAAATCGACAAGAAATGCTCCAAGTGTAAAAAATCAATCTGCTGTAATTCGATTAACCAGAAAATACCCACGCCAAAAACCAAAGAAGATTTCGATCATTTGCTTTGGCAAATTTCCCACGAGAACATCAACGTCTTCAAAGACGCAGATGGTTGGTTCCTGCACATCGCTGCGAACTGCAAGCATCTACTCCCTGGCGGAGTGTGCGGCATCTATGAAACCCGGCCATGGGTTTGCCGCGAATACACCAATGACTTCTGTGAATTCGATGAATCTATCCCTGAGGCTAGTGAAGTCTTCTTCTCTTCTTACAAGCAATTGCTGAAATACTGTCGTAAGCGCTTCAAGAAATGGGACAAACGATTTGAGATTTACGAGTGAGAGTTTAACCACGCGAGCAAGTGAGCGATCCTGGCAATGGCATCGAACGGGTATTGCCACGCTGATCGCCATTTGCTCCGCTTATTCCTCACTTAATCCTGCAACTAACACCGCCTTTGCAGCAGCAGAGCCGGAACTCGACACATATATCCCCCTCGTACAGCAATACTTTCTCACCCTCGACCATCAGGCAGATCTCTGTCTTGAGAACAATCAGCCCGAACGGACAGAAAGCGATGCCTGCCAGACATTCCTGGCAATGATCGACGGGCAGGAAACCGCCAGTTATCTCGACATGTGCCGGGCACTGCGAAACTGGCGCACGAGCTTTATCGAAGAGTTGGCGAATTCCGATTTCAGCATCGACTCAAATCCAGCAAACCTTGATCAGTCGCTCAGTCTCAATCGCCTGGCCCAGACAGAGTACTACTGCGGTGAAGATGCACTGCGCAGCCGAACCAACCATGTACATAGTGCATTCAATCTGCTCAGACAGAACGAAGTGAGAATTTCAACGGGAAGCACAACTGCTATCCACGGGCTGCCAGCGAACGGTGGCTTGCGCGCCATTCACGATCGCTTGCAACGTGAGATCGATCAACAGTGGCAGAACCTGCAAATGGAGAATTTGCGCCAGCAAAGCCGCCAGCCAATGGAGTTCTGATTTATCAGACTTTCACCGCAAGTAAGAACTGTTCCCCGAATTCAAGGCTGACTCGAAGGCTTAATAGAGCACCAGGAACTGACCAGCCCCAATCGCTGCCGCAGCGGGAAAGCTGAAGTCACCGATCGCGATCTCTTCGCTAAAGCTGAAATCATCGACTCGACCGGCAGCATCATACAGCTGCATATTCAAGCGACCACCACGAGTGTGGCTGATCGCTTCTCCCCAAACGATAAGTCTCAGGCCTTGCTCATCAATAGCCACTGCCGGGTTCTTTTGTCTTGTTTCGATAAACGGATCGGCAACTGACATGGCTTCGCCGTCGGGTAAGGCCATCTGCACAATCCGTGATTCTGTCTCAAACACCAACCAGTTCTGCCCACTCTTGTCACTGGCAATATCGTTGGTGCTCAATGGGCAAAACGACGCCTCCCATTCCTGCAACGCTTGCGTCTGGGCATAGCGAGACCCGGTAGGTGCATTATTCACCCCCTCAACAGTGAGCAACTGCATATGCCGGCCGATGCCATCAATGGCAGAGCGATAAGCAACCAGCAATTCCTGATTATTGAGATAGTCGGCGGCCATGGCACAACAAGCGCAGGCACCGAAATCGGGATTGCTTATCATGGTCTCAGCGCCGAAGCTCGCTCCACCATCATGTGAGAAACGTGCAAACATCGTGCGCTCATCTTCGCGACTCAAATCGCCAGCGCCCCAAACGATGGCGACCTGATCACCGAACGCGGCAATGTCACCGCCGGCGTCATGCCCTTGAATGAAGTCTTGTACCATCGAACGTTGTGTCTCAAATTGAGTCCGCTCAGGATTCGATCGTGTATAGAAGTAGTGATCAGAACGCGGTAAATACCACATCACATGGGCACGGCCTGCCCCATCAATCGCCAAAGCAGCCCTGGCTATAGCATAGCTCTGCAAGTTGAATGCGGTGCTTGAAACTTTGACTGGCTGCGAAAATCGACCCTGCTCCGGGAGATACTGACGGTAAAACAGATTTCCTTCCCGGGCTGCCGGTGTGCGCAGGCGCTTCTTGAAATAGAGCAGATGGACACCCCCGTCACTGTCAGTGACAAGACGTGGCTGCACCCCCTCATCTGGCGTCGCCATGATACTGATTTCGGGGAGTGACTCGCTGGCTTGGCTGCCGTTGGTGAACGCCAAACCACACAGCGATGCCAAGCATATACAGCATCGCAAGAAGGCTCCTGAAATTCGCAATATCATATTGATTCCCGTTAAATTTTTCCTGTAATCGCGTCATCTGTAGTGGCCGTCGCAGGCGAGCCTGCGAGGGCTTCTGCCAGCTAGAATAAGCTGGCGAATTCAGGCAGACTTGCCTCTGCTGGACGAGCCGCGATGGGCGAACGACCCATGCAGATTGATCGTCCCTCAATTCGATTGAACAGGATTTTACATGAATAATAATTACACGTTCCTGGGCAGCATTGCCAAACGTAATAAGCACCTCGCCTTGTCACTGACTCTGGCTGCCGCGCTGGCGTCCTGTTCAGGTGATCAGCAAGATGAGGGCGAAGAAGTCGAATCCGCCTTTAATACCAGTTTGAGCATGGCCGATGTCATGGCTCTGGTGCTGGAGCCTGCGTCAGATGTGCTCTGGGATTCTGGTGGCTGGGTGCTTGATTCAGCGGGTTACGAAGAACTCTATCCGACGACTGATGATGGCTGGGCCTATGTGCGCGCTCAAGCCGCCATCATTGTCGAAACCGGCAATATTCTTGCGCTACCAGAACGTCGTGAAGACAACGACGCCTGGGTCATTTATTCCCAGGGGCTGAGTGAAGCAGGCTTGCGCGCCATGAACGCCGCCGCGACTCAGGACAAGGACGAGTTCTTTCAGGCAGGCGCTCAGCTTTACAGTGTTTGTACTGCCTGTCACCAGGCTTACAATCCTGACATCGTAAATCGCTTCGACGACAACGCCGACTAGATGAAACATTTCCGAATTTCACAGGCCTCGCTGCTGCGTTATCTGATCGCCGCGTGCAGTTTATTGCTGTGCAGTGTGGCACTCGGACACACCATTGAAGGATCTGACGCTAACTTCGTGCAGGCCATAGACGGCCCAGCGGTCTTCCCGTTTATGTATCTCGGCGCCAAGCACATGGTCACTGGATACGACCATCTGCTATTCCTGGTTGGGGTTATCTTTTTCCTCTATCGCCCCAAGCACGTCGTGCAATACGTCACGTTATTTGCGATAGGCCACAGCATCACACTGTTAATCGGTGTGTTGGCGAATCTTCAGGTTAATGCCTATCTGATTGATGCCATCATCGGGCTCTCAATCGTTTACAAAGCCTTCGAGAACATGGACGGCTTCAAACGACTCGTGGGCTTTGAGCTCAATACCCGTGTAGCAGTATTCGTCTTTGGCCTGTTCCACGGTCTGGGTCTTGCCACCAAGCTGCAGGAATTCGAGTTATCGAGTAACGGACTGGTTACCAACATCATCAGCTTCAATATTGGCGTGGAGATAGGCCAGGTACTGGCCCTGTCGGCCGTATTCATCGCCCTGAGTGTATGGCGAACCAGCAGCAGTTACCTGCGCCATGCATTCGTGACCAACACGGTGCTCATGTGTGGCGGTTTTCTGCTTGCCGGATTTCAACTGAGTGCTTTTCTGTTCCAACCCCCATATTGATTGGCGATTACTACTTTTATCCATTTTCATTCACTTCCATATTCACTCTCTCTACCCCTGCTAGCAGCCTATGAACGCACCAAAAGATTCCAAGTCACCTCCTTCATCGAAGAATATTTTGATCGCCAGTGCCGTGGCATTCGCGGTCGCCGTCGTCGTCTTGCTGATCGCCATTCTGCCTGCCGAGTTCGGCGTGGACCCTCTCGGAGCAGGCGAAGCATTAGGCTTAACTGCTCTGTCCCGGGATGAAATGCCGCTGGAGGAACAGGTCGAGGCGCACCGAGAAGATTACGCCGAATTCGAACTAGGTCCTTTCCAGTCGGTCGAATACAAGTACTTGATGGATTTCGATGCGCCGATGGTATTCAGCTGGAGCGCGGATGGAGAGCTTTACTACGATATGCATGCCGAACCGGCAGGTCTCGGTGAAGAGTATGCTGAGAGTTACGAACAAGGTAATGCAGCGGCGAAATCCGGTTCCTACCACGCGCCTTTTGCCGGCATCCATGGTTGGTTCTGGGAGAACCGGGGATCGCGCACACTCTTATTACGCATCAATGCCGCTGGGTTTCTGCAAACCTCCACCGTCTTTCGGGATGGCGGTGCCTACGAACGTGTTATTGAGCCTGTCGTCGAATCGAATTAGTAGAATTTAGACGAAGCAACCAACAAGCAGACATAAAAAAGCCCGGCTATTGCCGGGCTTTTTATCTCATGACTTATTTCATGACTGAAAATTAATTATTCTCAGTTGGATCCGATCCGTCGCGAGGTGCGCCAGTACCGGAAGAACCCATGAAGAGTTTACGTCCGTCCGGGAAGGTAATGTCTCGGCCGTTTGCGCGACAGGTAGGCTCGCACAGGCGGTCTTTGGATTGGTAGCCAGTTACAACGATGTCAGTACCCAGCACCAGAGAGTTACGGTTGATTCCGCGACGCAGCAAGGTGTTTGGCGTACCGCCTTCTACCATCCATGGACCCGGATCACGAGTAGACTCGGGGTCATTATTATCCAGATGGATCCAGGTGTGTGGGTTGATCCACTCAACACGAGTGATCGGCCCACCCAGACGTACTGGAAGATTGGCATCAAATTCTGCAGAGAACGCGTGATGCGCAGTTGCTGGCTGCTTGATGGCAACCACGCCTACTGCTGTCACTGCGGCCAGAGCCAGAAGCTTAATTTTCATAAATTCACCCCTAAGTGAGTATCTTTGCCTTACTAGTGTTCAGGTAAGTGTACCTGGCTATATCGGCAGACTTCCGTAATGAGTAATGGACATCATTATACGTCGTTGTACAAAAGTTCCAACGGTGCTGGAAGCGCTTTGCGACAAACCACGCTATTTTAGCGAAAGCCCGGTGGAATACCAACAGTGGCCATTCCACCCGGACTCGCCGTAAATCAAACTAACTTATTGATCCTGCTGCATTTCTTCGCGAAGGCGCTGCTCAAACTCACCGCCTTTACGATATTGGCCATACATCAGCTCTTCGACGAACTCGACGCACTTGAACTGAGGCAGTTCGAAGCCTGCTTCCAGGCGGCGATACAGCGGCATTTCGATGGTCCAGGGACGCTCGAATACCTGAGGATCTTCCATAGTCGCTGAATACATGATGACGTTGTCATCAATCATTTCGTAGCGCTCTGTAACTTTCAGCTCCCAGGAGTGATAGTTGCCAGCACGGTCGAACCAGGTGCGATCATCAAGACCAGTCACTTCGACTACCCAAACGTCACCGTCCCAGTAACCCCAGGACTGGCCCATCCAGGAATCAAGTGGTGCTGGGCCTGGATCTTCAAGGAATACGTTGCGCACAGCGCCTGCAAATGAATAGGCGATAAAGAACGCACTCTCACTCTGGAAAATCTGGAAGGGATGGGGGATGTACGTCGCACGAGGCACACCCGGCATATAGCACTTCACTTCCGGATCGTTTTCCAGCCAGTTGGCGCGATTCTCATCTCGACGCGCGAGCGCCTCAGGCTTGTAAGGAATCGTGCCACCCTCGACCACGCCAAAGCTCGCTGGGACAGAGCCTACCGCGCCCATTGCAACCACATCAGGATGGGGCACAGGCACGAAATCACCCGGAACCAGCTGATACGCCGCTTGTGGTGGCGCTGGCTCGAGATTGTCGTTGGCATTCATCAGCACTTGCCAGATGCCATTCAGGTCCGGCTTACCGTTCGGTCCACGTGGAATATCATTGCTTGCTGATTCAGCAGCAGAAACCACTTGGGTAGATTGGGATTCGGTGTTGGAATCGCTCGGTGAACAAGCGGCTAAAAGCAGTGAAACAGACAGCAACAGCCATTGAGTCTTCATAGTCCTACCTTTCTTGCTTTAATTAGAATTTCTCCCTCAGAGCCTCATGCAGACCCATAATTGAGCGACACGATATAATCACTTGGCTTACGGAGTGTCAAGGCGGATACCCCGTCCGCTCTGGGCTGTGAGTCGAAACGCCCGAGCAAATCAGACATGCCTCTGCTAGCCAGCAATGGACTGCCAATTGGCAATCAAATGCTCTGCAGTCCGCCAGGACAGCGCCTGTACCGTGAGCGTCGGATTGCGTGCGCCGCTAGTACCCATCACTGACGCACCAAGCACACCCAGGTTAGGCGCCTCGTGTGCAAACCCCCACTGGTCGACAACATTGGTCTGACTGTTGTTGCCCATACGGGTTCCGCCGTAGGCATGAGTCGAGGCACCCATGGTATTACCGAGACCGGACTTGACCACCTTGATCGCCCCTGCCTCCAGATACCATTGCTCCATTTTATCTTGCGCGAACGCAGCGATCCGTTTTTCGTTGTCCCGATAACGCGCGGTGATTCGAGTAACAGGCAAGCCAAGGGGATCCTTCACTTCCGGATCCAGATCAAGGTAGTTGCCAACGTAGGGCAATGTCGTTTTCTGTATATAAGAAGAGTTATAGCGATCCGCATTCTTCATCACGAAGGCTTTCCAGTCCGAACCCCAATTACGTACCTCACCGAAAGTATTCATCTTGGCCGCAGAAATAGGCTTGCGATCTGTGTGTGACCAGAGATTGGCGCCGCCAATGAAGTCCAGATTGCTGTGATCAAAATTGTCATCGGCCCATTCATCGATGGCCACCCCCTGGGCTGGCAGCCCGTACCAATTGTGCAGATCACGATCGAACAGTGCGGTGACCGGCGCCCCCTGGTGATGGGTCATATAGTGTTGACCGACCTGCCCGGCATTGTTCGCCAGACCATTGGGGAATGCCCTTGATTTGGAGAGCAATAACAGGCGAACGTTTTCGTAGGCGTAGCTGGCGAGAAGCACGACAGACGCTGGCTGAAAATAAGTTTCGTTGCCGCGTACATAATCGACTCCCTTAACCTTGCCATTGTTGTCAGTGACGATATTGGTGACCCGGGCAAAGGTTACTACATCCAGATTACCGGTAGCCTGAGCCTTGGGAATCGTCGTAAATGCAGTGCTGCTTTTTGCCTGCACATGACAACCGCCCTTGTTGCAAAAGCCATGATACTGACAGGGAGCCCTGCCATCGTAGACCTCAGTAGTGATCGCTGCAGGCCCCTGGAAAGGATTCCATTGCAGGTTTCGCGCCGCCGAACTCATCATTTCGGTGAACGGAGAAGAACGCAGCGGCCCCATGGGATAGTCACGTTGGCGGACGCCTTCAAAGATGTTGCCAGCAGGATTGATTCGACCCTGAACATTACCAGCCTGACCAGAAATCCCTACCGTGTATTCCACTTTGTCGTAGTAAGGCTCCAGCTCCTCATACCCAAAAGGCCAATCTTCGACGGTGCAATCCTCAGGCAAGCGATCTGCTCCGTATCGCTCACGGGTTGCACTCACTACCTTGAAATCCCAGGGATTGAGGCGCCAACTCTGTGCCCAGTAATGCATGGTGGTTCCGCCAACTGCATTCATCATGGGATGGCCACCCTGTGTCGCTTTCAGGTCATCGCTGGCACGCACTGTGGGCGCTTCCGTCGCGCATTTCTGAATGGCTTGCGGCCAATTGCGCGAGCCGTTGCGAAGTTCATCCGGCGCAAAATCCCGATTGCTCAGCCATCCACCTGCTTCCAGACCGATGACATTCAGACCGGCTTCGGTCAAAGGCAATGCTGCAACACCCCCCGCTGCTCCCATACCCACAATGACTACATCCGTTTTCGGCAACGTCCTAGACATTACTCTGCCCTCCGCCGTTGTCACTGTTGCCAGGATCTGGTCGCCCGGAACGAAGACTGGCCATCTTGGTATAGGTGGCATGATCATAAGCCGACTGGTGGTTGGGCTCCAAAGCCGCACCCTCAGCCACATCGGTTTCGGAGGCGCTCAAGCGAATCCCGGGATAACGCAACATGTCCCAACCAATGAATCCTTGATTGCCACCGTAATACGGATCGCAGAACGTGCCATCGATGGTATGACTACGCACCATATTGAAGAATCCAGAACTGCTCGGTGAACAGCCCGGGATTTTGTTTTGTTGGAGTGCAAGCAGGATGGAGTTCTGCAAATCCCAGATCAGCTCGTAGTAAGCACTGCCTCTTGTTTGTTTCGCATAGTCATTAATGGCAGAAAGGCTGATCATATAATGTTGACGATCCTCACTGTTGTGACTCGCCAGAGAACGATCGATATAGTGCACAGCTCTGGCCTGTCTGGCGCCTGGGCCGTTTTCATCTTCGGGAATCAGGCAGTCGCAAATGACTTCAAGTGTTTGTGCTTCATCTGCCGTAAGCACTTCCAGTGCTTCCAGCAATTGCGGTTCAGATTTCTGCACCGATGAATCGGGAGCGGCGTCAGCAGCAATAAGAGAAGCCGGTGCCGTCGAACTGACCGCAGCGACACTGGCGAGTCCGGCGCCTTTCAGTAGATTACGGCGAGATAATTTCTCGGAGTTATGAGGTACTGTAGAAGGAGAAGAGTCTGAAGAAGCGTTGAAAATCCGCTCCGGATTATTTTTATTGTTGTCAGTCTTGTCGCTCATAACCGCCTCCTGCTGAGAGAGGCTTTGAGCTTAGCAGATATTCCAGTTTAATTCGTCTACGCACCCTCTCCTGCATCCCCCTGCATCAAGAGAGTGTGCGCGACAAGCATTCAAAACGGTTTATTTACAAAGACTCGAGCCAGGCATCGTCGGAATCTTCACTGATATTGGCGAACAGTGGTGACGAAAGATAACGCTCGCCAGTGTCAGGCAACATCACCAGAAAAGTGCTGTCAGCCGGCGCCTGTTCTGCAACCTTGAACGCCGCGGCCATGGTGCCGCCCGCTGAAATACCGCAGAAAATCCCTTCCTCGCAAGCCAGCTTCTGGGCTGTCGCAATGGCTTCTTCATCACTCACTTGCACAATCTGATCGGGGACCGACTTATCCAAAACGGCAGGCACGAAGTCAGGCGTCCAGCCTTGAATCTTGTGTGGCTGCCAGTCATTGCCAGAGAGCAATGCTGCATTCTCAGGTTCAACGGCGACTATATTGATATCTGGACGGGCAAGCTTCAGCACTTGACCAGCGCCAGTCATGGTCCCGCCTGTCCCCCAACCACTGACAAAATAGTCCAGAGACCGGCCCGCAAAATCGCGCAGGATTTCAGGCCCTGTGGTGTTGCGGTGATACGCCGGATTGGCCGGGTTTTCAAACTGACTGGCAAGAAACCAACCGTGCTCCTTGGCGAGCTGTTCCGCACGCTTCACCATACCCGAGCCTTTCTCCGCAGCTGGTGTCAGAATCACACGCGCACCGAGCGCCTTCATGATCTTGCGCCGCTCAATAGAGAAAGTTTCCACCATGGTGGCGACAAAGGGATAGCCCTTTGCGGCACACACCATAGCCAGGGCGATACCGGTATTACCAGAGGTAGCTTCGATGACGGTCTGGCCTGGCTTCAGTGCACCACTGCGCTCGGCATCTTCGATGATTGCGATTGCCAGCCTGTCTTTTACCGATGAGAGCGGATTGAAGGCTTCCAGTTTTGCATAAATAGTCTGCGAGGCTGGCGCACAGCGGTTGAGCTTAACGACAGGGGTGTTGCCGATAGTATCGAGGATATTGTTATAAATCATGGTTCAACCTTGTCTTGTTTTGTCTTGAATTGGACCGATACGCTCACGCCGATTATAGCGAGCGATGTGATAGCCGCATCATAGACAAAGCCCGAGAAAATCGAAACCGGGAATTACGAATCTACTTACTATCCTCTGAACATACGGGAGAGTTTACGAGCAAGTGCACCAGGAAAGGTAATGATCAACACTGCTAGCGTGCAGAGATCTCGTAGGTAATGCCATCCTCGCCCCGGCCAGTCTTGCCGTTTTGCGAGCTGAAATACATTCTTTGAAAAGAAGGGTCGAATGCTGGGCCGCAAATTTCAGAGCGATCCTGATCAACTATCTGCAACAGAGGTAACAAACGCCGATCAGGTGTGAGTGCAACAATTTGCATATCACCGCCATCTTCTGCGACCAACACGTCGCCACGGGGAGTAATAAGCATGTTGTCAACGCCGGTGAGAATAGGATCCGGGTGATTCTCTGCATCGTAGAGAATATCTATACGCTGAGTCGCCGTGTCGTAGCACCAGATTCGGTTATCGCCTTTGGTAACGAAATACACTTTACCATCGTAGACAGCTATACCTTCGCCACCATCAAACTCCGCACTGTCCGCAACCTGATAGCGAGTCGGAACCAATTCTGCTGATGGATCTTCGACCCGATGCCAATGCAAAAATTCACCATCCTCTGAGTCGGTTTTCACCGCGACTTCAAGAATTCCATTTTCCAGATCAGGAAGGCCGCCCTCTGAAACGTAGCGATAGAGACCACCGTCGGGCACATCTTCGGTCAGATAAATGCAATCATTGTGCAAGTCCACCGCTGCTGCTTCATGAGAAAATGCCCCCAACATCTTGCGCAGCCTTGGCGCCTGCTCGCCTGTTGGGTCACACTCCCAAACCTGCCCTTGATCGAATTCTTCACAAGACAACCATGTTCCCCAGGGGGTTGCACCACCAGCACAGTTGCGACTGGTCTCAGCAAGAATTGAATAAGCGTCGATCACACGGCCATTGGCGTTGAAGCGCAGTGCGCCGACACCCCCTTTACCATTGGACTCTTCACTGTTGGATACATAAATCCAACCCCCGTCTTCTGCAGCAAAGCAAGCACCTCCATCTGGAGAGGCATGCCAAACATAGTCAGAATTGGCGACGACTCGGTCACTGGAGCGCGCAACAATTCGTGAGCGAAATCCAGGCGGTAGCATGATGCCATTTTCATCCGGTGCTTGCAGAGGTCCGAAACTGGAGACAGTACGAAAAGCTCCTGCACCTTCGTGCCTACTGGCAGCAATTCCTGCTGGAGAGAACAAACCGGTAGCGAAAAGCCCAATACCAGTGATACCCATTTGCAGAAACTGGCGACGCTTCTGCAGCCGTTCTTCAATAAGTTTACTCATGGAGCCAGATTGTACTGGCGGCGCATTGCATTTTTTTGACAAGGAACACTACCTCCAGTGGAGGCAGTTTAGGGCTGACAAAAAAAGGCCAGACAAAGTCTGGCCTTTTTTTGCTGAATAGCTGAGTCGAAATCAGATGCTACTTTACAGACCAGGTATGGCCGCTATTTAGCAATTCATCCAGCGAGCCCGCGGTATGACGAACCTTGCTTAATTGCTGATGAGTATCGTCAACGTAGGACGCCTTCTCTTCGCGGTACAACACACCCACTGCAACTGGAAATTCTGGCCCCTGCATCGCTGCCAGCAGCTGCGCCTGAATCTTATTGGTTTCGTCATGGATGAGAATCTGGTCTTCATTGCCTGCAGCTTCGATAACTTCCAACTGCAGAGATTCACGATTCAGACTGATCGCTTTCTCCTTGCCTTTACCGAACAGAAGCGGCTGACGATGTTCAACTTCGACACGAAAATCCGGAGCAATCTTCTTGTCTTTGACTTCTTCGAAAACACCATCGTTATAGATAGGACAGTTCTGCAATATCTCCACAAACCCGGCGCCATTGTGATCGTGAGCGCGCTTGACCACTGCAGTCAGATGCTTGGCTTCAGTATCGATAGATCGCGCAATAAAGGTAGCACCAGAACCCAGCGCAACCAGACACGGGCTGAGTGGTGCATCGACCGAACCTTCTGGTGACGAAGGTGAGCGCGTTCCGGTTTTTGAAGTGGGGGAATACTGCCCTTTGGTAAGACCATAAATCTCATTATTGAAAAGCAGTATTTGTAAATCCACATTGCGGCGTAACACATGCAACATGTGATTACCGCCGATGCTGAAACCGTCGCCATCGCCAGTGATGATCCACACATCCAGTTCCGGGTTGGCCAGCTTGGCACCAGTCGCAATAGCAGGAGCACGTCCGTGGATAGTGTGAAAGCCGAAAGTATTCATGTAGTAAGGGAATCGAGACGAACAGCCAATACCCGAAATAAACACCTGATTCTCGCGTGGCTGATCCAGTTCCGGCATCAGCTTCTGGATAGTCTTGAGAATCGCGTAGTCTCCACAACCCGGACACCAGCGTACTTCCTGGTCGGAGGTATAGTCCTTGAGCGTCAATTTAGTGAGTGGCTTGTTCATGAGCTCGCCTCCTGGCCATTAAGCTTGTCCAGTGTCTGGTGAATCGCAGCGAGAATTTCACCGATTTTGAAAGGTTGTCCTGCAACCTTGTTCAACGGCTCCGCGTCGATCAAATATTCTGCACGCAAGTGGCGAACGAATTGACCAGTATTCATTTCAGGCACCAGCACGTGATCGAATCCTGCCAATAACTCACCAAGGTTGGCAGGCATGGGTGACAGATAGCGTACGTGAATATGTGAGACCGCATGCCCTTCTGCCTGCGCTCGCTTCACAGCCTGGTGGATCGCGCCGAATGTCGAACCCCAGCCGACGACAGCGAGCTTGCCGCTAGTTTCACCCAAACAAACCTCCTGATCAGGAATGTCTTTGGCTATGCCCTGCACCTTGTCGCGACGCAGATCAGTCATCTGCTGGTGATTGGCAGGGTCATAGGATATGTCGCCCGTTTCAAAGCTGCGTTCGATACCGCCAATGCGGTGCTCTAATCCCGGAGTACCCGGCTTGGGCCAAACTCTCGCTAATGTGTCTGCGTTACGCAGAGAAGGTTTAAACCCTTCTGCCTCGGTATGAAATTGCACAGGAAAGCTGGGCAAGCTGGCTACATCGGGAATTTGCCAGGGCTCTGCAGCATTCGCGAGATAGCCATCGGAGAGCAGCATTACTGGTGTCATGTATTTGGTCGCCAAGCGTACGGCTTCAATAGCCACATCGAAACAATCGCTGGGCGTTGAAGACGCGATGACAGGCATCGGCGTATCACCGTGACGTCCGAACATAGCCATATTGAAATCAGACTGTTCCGTCTTGGTCGGCAAGCCTGTAGACGGACCGCCTCTTTGAGTATTCACAATCACAAGGGGCAGCTCTGCGGCCGCCGCCAGGGCAATGCCTTCGGCTTTGAGCGCAATGCCTGGGCCTGCACTGGAGGTTATACCGAGTGAACCTGCAAATGAGGCACCCATGGCAGCACACACTGCAGCAATCTCGTCTTCAGCCTGGAATGTATTGATACGAAATTGCTTACGCTTTGCCAGCTCGTGCAGGAGATTGGAAGCAGGAGTAATAGGATAGGAGGCAAAGGTCAGATCGATTTCTGCCAGCTCGCTCGCCGCAATCAATCCCCAGGCTAGTGCAGTAGTACCCGTAATATTGCGATAGGTGCCAGGAGCAACTTTTGCTTTTGGAATTTTGTAAACATGCACACCGGTAGGCAACTCTGCCGTTTCACCATAGGCATGCCCGGCGTTCAACGCAGCAATATTGGCTTCGGCAATATCGGGCTTGTTGGCGAACTTTGCACCGAGACTTGCAATCGTGGGATTGCGATCACGATCGAACAGCCACATGACGAGACCGAGGGTCCACATGTTTTTGCAGCGCAGTGCCGCTTTGTGGCCGAGATCATAAGGCTCAACGGCAGCAAGCACCTGTGCTGAAATATCAATATCCAACAAGCGGTAATCAGAGAGTGAACCATCGTCGAGAGGATTATTCTCATACTTGGCCTTGGCGAGGTTTTTGGCTGTGAATGCACCTCGATCAACAATCAGCAATCCACCTGAGACGAGATTCTTGATATTCGTCGTCAGCGCGGCTGGATTCATAGCCACCAACACATCGAGGGCATCACCGGCAGTGGTTACGTCGTTTGCGCCAAAATATATCTGAAACGCCGAGACGCCAAAGGTCGCGCCGATTGGCGCGCGAATTTCGGCCGGGAAATCCGGGAATGTCGAGAGGTCATTACCGTATAGAGCAGTTGCCTCGGTGAAATTACTACCCGTCAGCTGCATGCCATCACCGGAATCTCCGGCGAAACGTACTACTACATCGAGCACACTGCTTTCATCCAGATGGTGCTCATCCAAATTTTCTTCTGCAAGTTCCATGGGCTTTACTTCTTGTGCCGCCAGACAGACAGCTGGCTAAATTCCGTGAGTTCTCTAAATCTATTCTGTTTTCTTTTGCTGCGTTTTGCTGTTTTCTATTTGCTACTTACTCAAGAATCAACGCTGCGCGTCATGACCGGGCAGAGTATGCGTCGGTGCACACAGAATGCACTTCAAGGCTGATTCAGGGAGGCGGAGTGTAACAGATTCCGGGGTACCTTGCCTGAGTTCCCCTTGAGTGCGGGTTTGCCTGCGACAGGCAGCGCATCGCCTTTGCCTGGCTACTGTTTGATGAACTTGCGGATAATTCGACCTTCGCTGTCTTCTCCACCCGTCACTTCACCGACATAGACATTGCCATCAGCATCCACCACTACGCCTTCAGGGGCCGTTCCGCCGATAAATCCCAGCACGGTGCCGTCTTCGGCACTGCCATAGGTCACGCCGAGTTTGCTCTGATAGTCGGCCACATAGAGGATATCGTTGTCGTCTATAAAGAGACCGCTTGGCCAGCCGAACTGTTCCCACTGGTCAAGATACTCGCCATCCTGTGTGAATATCTGAATTCTGTGATTGCTGCGGTCGCCAACGAGTACTCGTCCACGGCGATCGATGACAATACTATGGGGCACATCCAGCTGACCTTCACCGGCGCCCAGACCACCCCACTCCATCAGATAGCGCCCGCTTTTGTCGAATTTCACGATGCGGTTATTCCAGTGACCATCGGCGACAAAGAAATCGCCATTTTCTGCTTGCGCAACGTCAGCTGGGCCATTGAACGTATTCGGTCCGCTGCCAGGAAACCCTCGCGCACCAAGGCGTAAACGCACTCTGCCATCAGTGTCGATCTTGACGATGCTATGCCCTCGTTGACGATCATAGTCAGTCGCCCAGATAGTCCCTTCAGGCGTCACGCGAAACCCATGGGGGCGCGCGACAAGTTCACTGCCATAGGAGTCCACCAGATTTCCTGCACTGTCGAACTTGAGAACTGGAGGTTCAGAGCGATGAAAGGCATAAATATAGCCTTCCTGATCGATAGTGACATTGGGCACCTGTCCCCACTCGATGCCTTCCGGCAAGGCTTTCGGCCAATCAGGATCCAACACATAGTCCTGTGTCAACGCAGAGCCAGAGATCAACGTTAATAACAGTACTGCGATGCAATGGCTAAGCAGTGAAGTGTGATTTTCAACGCGCTGGAAAGTCGGATTCATATCGGCCTCTTTTTATTCTTGCTTTGCATGCCTTTTTATTGAATGGGGTTTGCCGCTCTTTAAAAGGCTCTCTCGGGCCTGAGGGGCTAATGCAAATAGGGATTAAGTACCCAATGAGCACAGAACACAAGACTACACCCGGCAATTGGCCGAGAAAAGCAGACAGTTTTCACTGGTCAGACAATTCTCCGCCGAAGGATTCATTCCTGCCGCGCGTACAAACAAGTAACTAACGAACAGAATGAAGGAAAGATGAGGAGACAATTATGCGTAAACTGACCCTTGGCATGGCGCTTGGTGTTAACTTTGGGCTGGCACTTCTGGCTAGCTCGGCAATGGCCCAGGATCACTCTGGTGACCGCGGCCCCCTCGGCATGCTCGACAGCGATGGTGATGGCAGCATCAGTTTTGAAGAGTTCAAAGCCTCAGACGGCGAACACTTCGATAACGCGGACACGGACGGTGATGGCGTGCTGAGTCTGGAAGAATTCATGGCATCTGGCCCGCGACGGGGTGAGCGACCCGCGGGAAGAGACATCAGTGATGAGCGTGCCGCCGAAATTGAAGCTCGCATGGCCGAACGCGCTGCCGAACAATTCGCGCAAATTGACGCCAACGGCGACAACTTGCTCTCACAACTGGAAATGCAAGAGGCAAATTTTCTTCGCCTCGACAGTGACAATGATGGCATGCTCACAGGCCGGGAAATCCGTCGCATGGCACGCGGTCCTCAGGGCGGACCACGACAAGATGGCGAACGTCGGCCAATGCAACAACGATGGACGCGCGGAGTCTAAGGCGAGAGAACTCGATCCAGGTCATCATTAACTTGCAGTCAGAAGTTACGATAGGAAGTAATGACATGACGAGGAAACTCAATCAGCGAGTGAGCTAAGCAAACGCATAATGAGTGAAGGACCAAGCGATGAGCAGCTGGAAGCCGAATGGATGGAGGCTATCTGCGAGGGCGACCGCCGTGCCTACCAGGCGGTCGTTGATCGCCACTGCCAGGCGATAAGCCATTATACGTTTCGAATGCTCGGCAATCAGAGTGATGCTGAAGATATCACGCAGGAGACGTTTCTCCGCTTGTGGCTTAAAGCAGACAAATGGCAGGCCAGCAAGGCCAAACTGACAACCTGGTTACATCGCATAGCACACAATCTTTGTATCGATTTTATGCGTAAACATTCCCGCATGCAGCAGCTCGATGAACACGAAGATCCTGACACCGAGACCCAGATCGCCTGGCAAGGTGTCGAACAGGCATCCAATGCAATCGATGCCAATGAAGATGAGAGACTGGCATTGCTGAATGCGGCCGTGGCAGAACTGCCTGAAGCACAGCGTAGCGCCTTGATGCTCTGTACGTTTTCCGGATTCTCCAACCAGGAAGCCGCTGATATTATGTCAATATCTGTAAAAGCCCTGGAGTCAGCGTTGGCCAGAGCGAGAAGAAACCTGCGCAGTGCCTTGTTTACAGAGAATGACACTGCCCTCGATTCAGGCTAGCGACAATTGAATTTGCTTTCGGAACTTGATTTCAAAACTTATTTTCAAATTTTACAGTAGACGCACCCAGAAATGACTACACAGAAAATGGACAGGCAAGCATTCATAGACCTACTTGAAGCCAAAGGCTGTGCCCGAGAAGACTGGCCCGAACAAGAGTTGGTTCAGATCGAAAACTTGCTCGGCAGTGATCCGCTTGCCTGCGAAGCGCTACGCCAGCATGAAGAGTTGGAACAGTTGCTACAGGACTTGCCCTGTCCCGACATGAGCCACTTACGCTTGAAAGTCGCTCAGCAATCATTACCCGAGCGAGAGGTGAGTCTTATTGAGGCAGCTTTGAACTGGCTGTTTCCGAACAGCGGCAGCAGCCTTGTTTGGCGACCTGCTCTGCTGGCTTGCCTGCCACTGGTCTTTGGTATGGCGATGGGCAACTACTTTAATTTCGGAATCAGCAGCGATAGCCTGCTTGAAGACTGGGACGACGAACTGGCCATGATTTCACTGGCCGACTATTCACAGAACCAGATTGAAATATGACACGTCGAAAATTATTACTAGCCTTTCTGTTATTGTCACTCGGAGCAAACCTGTTTCTGATCGGCGGCATCAGCTATCGCACACTGAGCATGCAACAAGGGCGCGATGGTCGACCCTTGCCACCCAATCTGGGCTGGCTGGTCCGGGACTTGAGTGAGGAGCGGCGTGCCGAACTCGACACTATTTTGCGCACAGGCTCCGAACAGATCGAACCGCTACGCCAGGAAATCTACAGGGCACAGGTGCTAGTCAATGAACTCATGTCTGCCGAGCCATTCGATGCCGAAGCGCTGGAAGAGGCTTTTGCCGAATTACGAGCTGTCTCTAACCGCTATCAGGAAATCACACAGACGCAGACAGTCAGCATTCTGGAACAGATGACAGTAGAAGAAAGGGAAACGGCACGTGACTATGTTAGTGAACGAGGTCGTCGTGACGGACGCCCAGGACCCGGTGCAGGCCCCGGTGGACGCCCGCCACCTCCCCCTGGCATGCCACCACCACCGCGACCGCCCAGGCCCAATTAGACTTTTCAATCAGCAAGGATTGCATCATGAGTGAAATCGATACCGACAGCATTCCGCTGGGCATCTATTGCCACTACAAAGGTCCGGAATACAAGCTTTTACATTTGGCACAACATTCCGAGACCGAAGAGTGGTTAGCCGTCTACCAGGCGCTCTACGGAGACTTTGGCTACTGGGTTCGCCCCCTCGCCATGTTTTTGGAACAAGTGGACTATGAAGGCGAAAGCATGCCCCGCTTTCGCTATATCAGACCTGCCTGATTGCGAACCAGAACACTGCCTCCCGGCAACGAGTCCTATTCATCACTTCTCCATTCCGATTCACACCTGTTCTGCTGTGTGATCCCCCTCACAATTTGCACCAGTTACCGCTAACAAGGTAAACCTTTAGGGTCGAGCCGCGTTTCTCCCTACATAGGCCGCACTCAGGCCCGGACAGACAACGCGTCAGCACTGCAATCGAGCCACATGATCAGGCCGCAGTGCATCTCACTGAGGAATGCGATATGCAAACTGTTACACACGAATCGAGCATCAGATCCGCCATGTTGGGGCGCATTGTGCTCACTTGCCTGCTCATGGTGCTGCCACTGTGTCTGCTCGCGCAGTCCTCCGGCAATATCCCTTCCTATAACAGTGAGAGTCAGACACTCACCATTCCTCGCATTGACGTAGAGAACTATGGGTCATTGCAGGTCACCTTGCAGCTGCAGGATGCAGATGCGATGACTTTCTCCATTTTAGAGGCGGTAACAGCGGCCGGTGGACTAAATCCAAGTGCGACTTTTGATCTCAGTAGCGAACAGCTGGCTGTACCTCTGGCCAATGTCAGCTTTGAATTTTATGAACTCCAGTTTCAACTCGTCGGAGAGAACCTCTTTCAATTGACCAACGCCAGCACGGTTTCAATCACAGGTCAGGATGACTACAACAATCAGTGCGCCTCCTGTCACGGCGTGGATGGCCAGGGCGGTTTAGTGGCGGTCTCTATGGTCAACTGTGCGAACTGCGGAAGTCTGGAGACACTATCCACCTATATTGCCAACGTTATGCCGCTGGGCGGAACCCAGAACTGTGTCGATAGTTGCGCAGATCAAGTTGCTGACTACATATTCAATATTTTTCAGGTGGACGACAGCCCCATGGTGGCGCAAACAGTGGCTGCTTTACAGACAGTGCCGCTGGATGAGGCTTTACGCAAAGCCAGTTTACAACTGGTATCGCGCTTGCCTACTGACGCCGAAATTGCACTGGTCAATGACTCTGGCGAGACAGGCTTACGCGCCGTGCTCGATGACATGATGAAGGAGCCTGCTTTCTACGAGCGGCTGTCAGAAATCTTCAACGATATGTTGCTCACTGATCGCTATCTGCTGGCGAACAGTCAGGGGCCAGAAGCATTGAATCTGATGCGGCCCTTTCCTGATGCCTTCTGGTTTGATCCAGGCATGGAAAACAGGGACGCCGAATTCCTCACAAACTTGCAGCTAAGTAATGACAGCGTGGCACGAGAACCTCTCGAACTGATCAACTTCGTCGTCAAAAACGACTTGCCAATGACTGAGATTCTCACCGCGGACTACTTCATGGTGAACCCCTACTCAGCCAAGAGCTATAGCGTTTTCGATGACCTCAGTTTTAACGATGAATGGGATGCCGATGAATGGCTGCCGGCTCAGCTCGATGTATTCACGGTGCCACATTCAGGGCTTTTGACATCGCTGATGTTCCTCAATCGTTATCCTACCAGTGACACCAATCGCAATCGTGCACGCTCAAGAGTCGTGTACGACCTGTTTCTCGATGTGGACATTCTGGCGTTGGAAGGTAACCGCCCCGATGGCGAGGCAGTCGACATCAGCAGCCCTGCACCGACCATGGACAATGACGACTGCGTAATTTGTCACGGTCTGCTCGACCCAGTGGCTTCGTCTTTTGAGAATTGGAATGAGCGCGGTTTTTACCGCCCTTTTCAGCCCTGGTATGACGACATGTTTCAGGCTGGCTTTGCAGGAGTAGACCGCCCCGACAGCGAAGAACCCACTTCACTGCAATGGCTGACTACGCAAATGCAAGTTGACCCACGATTCAACGACGCAATGGTACGCATCGCCTACAACGGCCTGGTGGGCCGCGACCCTCTCGACCCACCAGGAGAGAACGGCACGGCAGCGGAATGGGACGCCTACGAAGCCGAATCGGTTCATCTTGATGAGGTCAAGGCCGCCTTCGCTGCGGATAACCAGAATCTGAAAACCCTGATCAAGGAAATCATCTTGAGCCCCTACTGGCAGGCCGAGGGACTTGAGGACGAGGGCTTCGCCCTGGTGCACGAAGAGACCGGCGCGGCTCGATTACTACCCCCGGAGCAACTGCATCGCCGCATCGAAGCTCTGCTGGGATTTCAATGGCGCAGCGCGCTGGACTTCTACTACATCTCGAAAAATCTCGACGGCCAGGCCCGGTTGCTGGATGACAACAGTTTCTATCAACAAATCTATGGTGGCATCGACTCGTTCGTCATTACCGAACGGCTGACCGAACCCAACGGACTCATGGTTGCAGTACAGGAACGTATGGCTAATGAGCTCGCTTGTTATGCCACGCCCAATGATTTCCTGGCACCTGCAGAACAACGCCTGCTCTTCCCCCATGTCGAACTGACAACACTACCTGACAACAGCGCTGGTGAGGCAGCGATTCGCAGCAATCTCCAGTACCTGCATGAACACCTGCTGGGCGAAAAGCTCAGCAGCAACGATGCCGAGATCGACATCAGCTACGCACTCTTTACCAACGCCCTGAGTACCGGACAGGCAGCGCTGGGTAGTACAGAAAGCGATCAATTGCCGACTCTCTGCCGCCGTACCCGAGATCTTGAAAGCGGTGCCAATCTGGAGAATCCAATTACTACCGACCCCAATTACAGCGTGCGGGCATGGATGGCAGTTCTTGCCTATCTCATGTCTGATTACCGCTTCGTCTACGAATAAGGATACCGAGGAAACCATCATGCAACGACGCGACTTCCTGAGAAAATCCCTGGCCCTCGGTATAGCAGGAGCCATACCGGCGGCACTTATTCAACCTGCCTACGGTGCAACACCCGATCGCTTCCTGATCACCGTGAACGCGACCGGTGGTTGGGACCCAACCAGCCTCATGGACCCCAAAGGCGATGCACCGCGCAGCGACGGTCTTGGTCCTGTGAACAATTTCTCTGCCAGCGCAATCAAATCAGCAGGCAATCTGATCTATGCCCCCTACTCCGAGATAGTCGAAGAGCCTGCCACAGATTCAAACGGTCATTTTGACAACTTCTTCGCCAAGCATCATGAGCGCCTGTTAGTGATTAATGGGATTGATACGCAGACCAACGGTCACGACAGTGGTCGCCGTTTCGTCTGGAGCGGTCAGCTGCAGGAAGGCTATCCAACTGTAGCTGCGCTAGCGGCCGCTCCATTTGCCGAACAGCCTATGGCGTTTATTTCCAATGGGGGCTACGACTTCACTGCCTCGCTGGTCGCACCGGTGCGTACGGCAAGTGCCAGCACCTTCAGTCTGCTTGCCTATCCAAACAGCATGTTTCCCACCGATGAGCAACTACAGTCGCTCAGCTTCATCGACAGCAGCTATGATCTGGTGCAGCAAGCCAGATCAGAGCGCCTGACACGCCTGCGCATGGCCGAGACCCTACCGAAACGCCAGCTGCAAATGGATCAGCTCAATACTGCACGCAGTTCTGATGCCGGTCTGGAAACGCTACTCAGCTATCTACCCGAAAGCGTTTCTACAGGACTTAAGGGGCAGGCAGAAGTCGCGCTTGCCGCCTTTGCCAGCGGCCTCGCTGTTAGTGCGACCTTGAGCCTGGGCGGATTCGACACTCACGGGGATCACGATCAAGCTCATACCGACAGCCTGACAGAGCTACTCGACGGCATTGATCATCTTTGGGAACAGATAGAACTGAGAGGACTGCAAGACAAAGTGACTGTGATCGTCGGCTCAGACTTTGGTCGCACTCCGTTTTACAACTCAGGCGACGGCAAAGATCACTGGAATATCACTTCGGTAATGGCCATGGGGGCAGGTATCACAGGTAACCGAGTCATCGGCGGAACAAACGAAAACTTCGAGGCCTTGGCTGTGAATCCCGACACCCTCGAAACGGATTCAAACGGCATCATCATGACACCACAGCATGTGCACAGGGCGTTGCGCGACTTCATCGGCGTTCAGGCAGATTTGGATGGCATGTTCCCGATCACAGCAGAGTCATTGCAACTGTTTGCCTGACAAGTGCTCAGGACAGGTATAAAAAAGGGGTGCCCTTGAGCACCCCTGGTCCTGATCTCGCGACAGGATGGCTAAACTTCAATCTGATCTTTACCTCAACTATCGCGTGTAATCGTAGCGCAGGTTATAAGTCACATTGCCAATTCCTGGAAGCGTTGCTGTAAAGCTCACATCGAACGCCCGTCGACTCGCCGAATTTTCTACAATCTGCATCGTAATTGCACCGAACCCGGAAGCCACTCCTGCCAGCGTGTTGCTGATCTCCTGATTGATAGCCTCGCTATCGCCTAGATCAGGAGCAGGCACATTGGCGATATTGATTCCTCCGAAGGTCAGGTTCTGGACGAAGGCGGTATTAAATGTACCTGAAATATTCAGATTCCAAAGATCACCGCTATCGACACTTGGCAGTTTTTCCAATTCGCTGGTGACATAACTGATTGTACCCACGGTCACGATCGCTTCACCAAATTCTCCGCCCAACAAGTGCACATTGCCGTCAGCAAAGGCAAGATAGATTCCTGTGGACTCATAGAAGCGGTATACATACTGATCCAGTGTCTGGGTGGTTGCACCACTTGGAAACAGATAGCTCAGGCGGGATTCGGCCAGCGAAAAGATGTTTGTCATTTCCGCTGTGATCTCCGGAGTACTACCTGAAGTATCTGTCGATGAACCGCCACTACAGTCGGTACTGTCACTGGTTTTGCTGCCTCCCAACTGTCCATAGAAAGGCGAAAAGTTTGGACCAGAGACATTCATTTCATTGAAGCTCGTGGTCAGATTGGAGAAGGCATAACTCACATTGTTGCTGGAGTCAGTCCACACGGCTTCTGCCGGATTGCCAGCAGGATGAACCGGGTCGGTCAGGACCAGTCCATTAATACAGAGCGTGTTGTTGGCACCAAGCACGAAGACGACTTGCTCATTCGCGGAAAAAGGTCCACCCCCGTTAATGAGATCAAAGCTTGTCGTGTAAGTACCCTGAAAAGAGGCTGGCACAGTAGCTGCAGTATTGGTTTGTGCAGCAGCACCCACAGTGACGAGTGTACAGAGAAATCCGAAGAGAAGCTGAGTTCGGTGAGCCATTCTATTACTCCAAATGATTAGCGATACGATCACGGGCAGCGAGTGCTGCCAGAGACGGCCCTATGGTATGCATCAGGCCCGCAACTCACCATCCCCCAAACGGGGTGTTATCTCGCGAGCCTGAGCCATCGAGATTCAGGACTCTATTAATCCCAAATTAACGGCAGACAGGGTCAGCTCTGAACGATTGCTGACGCCCAGCTTGCTGTAAATGCTTTTTACATAGCCCTTAACTGTATCGGGTGCGAGTTCCAGCATAGTCGCTGCCTCTTCAACGCTATAGCCCTTGGCAACCAGACAGGTGACATCCAACTCGCGCGGTGTGAGCTGATGCTCTTCCAGCGATGAACCCTTGCTATTGAAATGTTCAATCAGTCTTTGTGAAGAAGCTGCCGAAAGTGCGGGCTGCTTTGCCTTGATCCCCTGCAGGTAGCCTACAATCTTGTCCAGATCCTGATCTTTTAGGATATACCCACGTGCACCCGAACGCAGAGCCGTGAGCAGGTTGGCATCGTCATCGTAGATAGTGGCAACAATGACGTGACAGTCAGGATTGCTCTTACAGAGCAATTTGATGAGATCAAGGCCACTGCCATCGGGCAAGCCAAGGTCGAGTAATGCCAGGTCTATTGTGCTTTTGGCTATCGCTTTCTTGGCGTCAGCCAGATTAGCCGCTGTGATGCATGTCAAAGCGGGAAATGCATTGACAACACAGCTCTCCAACCAGAGGCAGGTCTCCGGGTTATCTTCGACGATGAGGGCATTTCCAGAATCAAACATGGTGCTGATGCTATTATTGAGCTCTGTCTGGATTCAACATAAAGTGAATGGAACAAGAGAAGCGATAACGACTTTCATCTCGGAATTTCCTGAGTAACTTCTCTAGGTATGCGATGAGGGTATGCGACGGGGCTCTTCATAAAGCCTCCAATAAGGCTCCCCGTGACGCCCCCGACAAATCGCCAGACCAAGGATGAATTATGATTGATCAGCAACTGCTCAATGTACACCCCCTTTACGGGGGATTGGTTTGTTAGCCAGGTCCCGCACACTGTCATCATGATATCCCAGAGTAAAAACAAGCCTGAAAACACAGAAATCCTGAAGTGTTTTGCTCAGTTTGCTGCGCTCCCTCGCGCCTGGCATAGGCTAACTCAGCACTCGCGCGTATTCAGACTTCGTAGTCGAATATTACTCTCACTGGTAGCCATGCTCAGCGCCCTGTTTACACCCGCACTAGCGGCGCAGGATACATTTTCTCTAAATAGCACCGGCACTCTGCTTATCACTGAGACCAGCGCCCTGCAGAACGACAGCCTGTTTCCCCCGGAAGACGATCTTGATTGGCAAGCCGAGACACTACCTATTGCAGACCGCCTCGGCAATGAAGAGCACGTCAATCGAATCCTGTGGCTGCGCTTCGAGCTCGACGAGCCAGACCAGACCGAAACATACAGCCTCTACTTTTATCGCTACAACCTTGCGATAGACGTGTTTTTCAATGGCGTCAGGATCGGGGGCGACACCTATCGACCCAATCGACAAACAGTCTCCTGGAATCATCCGCGCATCGTCGATATTCAGAGCGCCAACTGGCTGGAGTACAACAATGTTGTTCACGTACGCCTGACTGGTAGCTATTTTGGAGGGACATTTGGCCCCATCCTGTTTGGCCCCCATGATGTCCTTCAGCCGCTCTACGAAGAACGGCTTTTTCGCCAGATCAAAGTCAATGAATGGCTGCAAGCATCGGGCATCCTGGTCGTCATCTTGTCGCTGTCGCTCTGGGTTATGCGCCGTCACGATCCGATTTATTTGCTTTTCGCTGCACTCACTGCGTCGTGGCTGGTGTTGCAGACCCATATGGTTATTTATTACAACCTGATCGAATACCGCTACTGGTTACCTCTGGTACACATTTCGGTCGACTTGTTTATCTTGTTCATGTTTCTTTTTCTCACCCGCTTTGTACGCTTGCCCAGCCCGCGCGCAGAGAAAATCCTCTATGCATGGACTGCCGTCGCAATTTGTTGGCACGTCCTTGCGCCAATCACTCTCTGGTGGGTGGGTGCCTATGTCGTGCATATGATTGGCAATCTGTTCATGTTCTTCGTTCTGGTCAGGCTTGGGATAAACGCCGTAAGAATGCGTGACAGACTGAGCATCATCATTGCTGTCACGGTACTGGTTCAGATCGCACTGGCCTTCCACGACTGGATGATGATCATGACTGGCGACATGGAAGACTGGGAATCCGCGATGTATCTCAGCCAATTTGCCTTCCCTCTTTTGCTGCTGGTTTTCACCATTGGTTTGCTCAACCGGTTTGTCTCCGCTCTCAACTCGGTTGAAGAGCTCAATCGCGACCTGGAAGCCAAAGTCGAGGCAAGCAGATTGACCATAGAAGCCTCTTATCAGAAACGACGAGAGCTTGAGCTGAGCAAAGCCGCGGAAGAGGAACGCGTAAAAATCTACCGTGACTTGCATGACGATGTCGGCTCCAAACTTCTGTCCATCGCCCACGCGGGGAGAGATCACAAACTGGGAGAACTGGCGCGCAATGCACTCAGCAGTCTCCGTGAAGCCGTGTCTCGCGCCAATAGCCCACAACAAAAACTCAGTGATTTTCTCGAAGCTCTACACGAGGAATGCACACTGCGCCTGGAAGGCACAGGGCACGTTGTAGAGTGGGCGCAAGAATGGAAAAGTGAGAGTGAGAGAGAAAACAGCGAAGTTAGCAAATACCGTGATCAAATACTCGCACCAGAGCAAGTGTATAACCTCAACCAGATTTGCCGGGAAATCACCAGCAACATCATTCGCCATGCCAAAGCGGATCATGTGCTGATTGAGACAAGCATCCAGGAAAGAAGCTGGAGCCTTGCTTTTACTGATAGTGGCACCGGCATCGAGGAAGATGCAGCCAAAGGCAATGGACTTGGCAATATCCGTCAGCGGGCAGCTGATATCGATTGCCAGGTCAGCTGGTTGAATCTGGACTCTGGAGGCCTGCGCGTGACACTTGTTATTCCTCTGCAATCCGAATCAGAGACTGAGGGGTCACCCAGTTCAGCCGGGCATCCAGAGAGCATGAGCAGCTGATGCGACTCCTCTCCGCTGGCCTTCCTGAATATTTGCCTGAAAAAGAGCAAACCACTGTTGCCCGGCTGGGTCTGCATTCCTTGGCAGCCAGGGAGTGGATGAAGCCGGACGGAGATTTCGCTCTGTTCCAGCAACACAAGCTTGAACAGGCTGAACTCCGACCCGACTCAGTATTCGGCCAACTACCCGGCTCCGAATCTGCAGTCGCTGAATTCATTGATTCCTTACGCACCCATTTACTCGATGATCACAGCGATCAATATGAGCAACGATCCGATCGTCTACACCATCTTCCCAGCAACCTCACCTGGCCACTCTATACAGACAGCCTTTGGGATGCGTCGCTCTGGATTCAGGAAGATATCTGCGTGCTGCAAGAAATAGATAACGAATATCAACTGACCGCCGCCAGTGTTTGCTCGCCCTCGAACTGGCATCCGGCAGAGAAACTCGGCAAAAACCTCTCCACGATACACAAGCCAGTGCCCGACTATGCAGACAAGCTTGAAGGCCGGGTGGATAGTCTCTTTGCTTCGATGAGCCCCAGGAAGCCACTGTTACGCTATAACTGGTCGCTACAGTACGGCAATGAATTGTACTGGCGAGACAAGCTCGCCCCGAGAGACCCTACAGCGAAGCAATACTGGAGACTGGAGCGACAAACTTTACGCCGCCTGCCGATTACAAATGCCATCGTGTTCTCTATCAAGATATCGCTGCATGAACGCGGAGTAATTGAGCAGGATCTTCTTGTGAAAGAGAATCTTCAACAACTATTACGCACGCTGCCTGAGCAAGAGAAACTCTACAAAGGGCTGGACTGAAGATTGTATTGAATGATTTATTGAGGGATATATTGAAAGAATCCACTCACAATCCAGTAGAAGTGGAAACAGGCGCATCAGACTGCACTCTCGTAGTCAGTCAGGAACCTAGCAAGCGCATGGGTCCGTTCTTCTCCATTGCGAGCTGATAGGCCGGCCTGGCCTCCATCTGTTCAAGCCAGCACTGACACGCAGCATACTTGTCTGTCATGCCTCCTCGACCCGCCAGCGCAAACATGACAAATCCCATCTGAATGTCCGCTGCCGAGAAATCTTCTCCAGCAAACCATTTGTGCTCAGCTAGATGCGCCTCGATACTCGCCAGCATCTTACCCAGATTGGGATTGAGATAGGCCTGCCTGACGCTGCCGGTGACAGGTTTGATAAAAGGCTTGATGAAGAACGGGGATTGACTGTCCATGCGATTAAGAAACAGCGCCAGGGTCAGCAGATTCATGATGCTGCCTTCGGCAGCATGGAGCCAGATATTGTAGTCGATACGTTCTCTGCTTCCTTGTGGAGGCCGCAGCTTTCTTTCTCCTGGCTCTCCTTCGCCATACTTGTCCAACAGATACTCAATTATCGCTCCGGACTCGAAAATTTCCAGATCATCATCGACCAATAAAGGAGCCTTTCCCAGTGCATGCTTTGACTTGAGATCGGCCATTGCCAGGCCGGTGCCCGGATCACGGCGATACTTGATTAGCTCGTAGTCTAGCTCCAACTCCTCGAGCAACCAGAGAATGCGAAAGGAACGGGAGTTTTCGAGATGGTGTAACTGAATCATAAAAGGCTCGCTATTGGCATCTACCGAAATTCCATGCGAATTCCGAAGAGGCGCGTACTTACTCTACTGATACCAGGGTGAATTGCAGCTGTTCAGCATTACTGAGATTGAACAACAGATTTTTGTAGGTGATCGATCCGTTGACCGACAATTCCGGAATAAGCAATTGACCTGTCTCGCTGTTAAACACAGAGAAGCCCGTTTCCACTTCAGCCAAAGCAACGATTGTTTCCGGCTTCACTTGCACTACGACTTCGGGAGCAGTGCTGAGAATATCCAGTGTCAGCTGCGCAATTCCGGCGCTACCGCCATTGACCTTGATAGACACATCGGCGTTCACTGCATCCAGAACATTGGGTGGCGTGAAGTCGCCGCTCACTATGTTCATATCGAAGATGATCAGATTGTCTCTGACCAACGTGCCCGTGAAGCCAGTGATAGGAAATTCAGGCAAGGCGATTCCAAGCCCGTCGAGATTGACAACTTGAGACGCTGCAATGGCGTCGACGACATCCATGCCGCTTCCGAGTACCTGTCCAAACACGGTAAAGCCCTCATCCACTGAGTCCAGAAAGGTGTTATCTACCAGATTGATAAACCACTGGCTGGTTGCACTATTCACCTGACCACCAACACGCGCCATCGCTATCGTGCCACGTGTATTGGAAACCCCAGGCTCATTTTGAATCGTTGGCCCGACAGGCACGAACTCAAAAGACAGCCCCTCGGGCACCTTCAATTGTCCTCCCTGCAATACAAAACCGGGGACTAATCGATGAGGAATACTGTTGTCATAGCGATCGGTGATGACGTAGTTGATGAAGTTGCTAACCGTTTTCGGAGCAACATCATCAAACAGCTGAAGATAGAATTCTCCAAGATTGCTCTGTACCTGAACCACGGTCTGGGCAGCGCTGGTCGCTGCGATTGAAAGCAGCACTCCCAGTACACAGGAGCGGAGAACGAATTTTTTAAATACAACTACCATGGGGCTAAAACCAAACCTCTATTCATAGCTTGAGAGCGTCAATTCAAAAGCACTCTGCTCTATACGCAAAAACGGCGCAGACAGATGCCGCGCCGTTTTCAGTCTTACGATTAAAATCAGGGAATCAGTCTGGGCACAAACTTTGTCATCCCCTGGATAGGACCAACCTCACCAGCATAGACATTGCCATCCCTGTCGACGGTCACGCCTTCACCCATGGAGCCAACTCCCCCCATGCCAGACGCACGTTCCGCTGACACATGCTCAGGCACGAAATAATACACCTCTCCAGTGCGCGCACTGCCAACCCGAAGGCCTTTACGCCAGCCACCAGGGTTGTAGTTGGTATCTGATTCTGAGTCGATGGCATAGAGCATGTCATTGCTGCGGTCGATGAACAATCCGCTGATGCGACTGAACTGATACCAGGTATCGATATGCTCGCCATCTTGAGTGAATATCTGGATGCGGTTGTTGCCGCGGTCCGCAACGAATAAACGACCCTGCGAATCCATGGCCAGTGAGTGTGGCGAACGGAACTGCCCATCCTCAAAGCCCCACTCACCAAAAGTACCGATATAACTGCCATCTGGCTCCCACATGGTAATGCGGCTCTTGGAATTCGGCCCGGCCTCATCCTGGAACTGTGCGCTATGGGTTTCAGCGATAAAGATGCGGCCGTTAGGCGCCACCAGGACATCATTGGGTTCTGTGAGATGGGTCGGTGGGTCGCCCATTTCTCCCGGTGTGCCAATCGTCAGCAGCAGCTCTCCGTCGGGGCTGAATTTCAGCACTGAAGAACCGTGATTACTGGCAGCTGGGTTCGCTTCCAGTTCACGCTGGTTGGCGAGACGAGCATCGGCAACCCAGATGTTGCCATCAGCGTCGATATCCATGCCGTGTGGCCAGATGATCTGACCTGCTCCGAGAGAATCAACCACTCGACCAGTGGGGTCGAGCTTCACCATTGGGTCTACATCAGATGTCGCGCAGGAATTGGTACCGCAGCGGTCGCCGGCCCAGACATGGACACCGTCGATGTCGATATTGACGGCGCTGACCGAGCCCCAATTACGACCGTCGGGCAGTGTGCCAAAATTGCGCTGAGTTTCGTAAGGATTGGGCAAGTGATTTACCGGCTCCTGACCAGCATGGGCCGCGGGCTGAACTGCGCCGCGTTGCGCCATTGCTGATGCTGAAACCAGAGAAAATAACACCCCCGCGAGTCCCGCGCTCAATGCCAGCCTGGCTGTATATCCTGCAGTATTTTTCATTGCAGTCTTTTTCATTATCCACCTCTTTGTTTGCACCACTTCTTCTGCAAATTCGAGCGCTTGCTTCTCAAAAGCAGTACTCAATGTACGCATTTGCAGCTGTGCTTAATGACCGACTCCTGCTCGACCCTGAATCTTCTCAAACAACTCAAAAAAAGCAGGCAGTCTCTCCCCTTTAATCGCCGCTGAAGACTGGCTCCACGACGCCCAAATTGAGCCAGAAAAATGGACTCTGCCCGGTGGCTTGTCAAGCGAATCCGACCATTGTGCGCGTCCGTGTCCATGTCTTGAGGGCGCTGCGTTTCAGCTTGCATGGCTTGCGTCATCACCTGTGCACCGCAGCACAGCGGCTTAACCGAAGAATTTGACGGGTTTTGATGTCGAAATAGTTGGGAACGAACTAATTTGAAGCGAAAATACTTTGTTTACAGACCAAATTATTTAGGCGGTTTCGGCGCAGAAAATAGAGCGCCTGTTCTAATTTCAGCCTGTTTTTAACCTGTCTTGTGGGTTTTCAGCGTGATTTGCACATATTTTGAGCACAAATCATTTTCCCTTTGAAAAAGAACGATTTTTTCTTGTGTGACATCTTGTAACAGACTATGCTCCCGAGACGGATTTCCCCGTATCCCACACGTTGTGACGGGGTTTGTCCGGATAAAAAGAAGCTTCTTATATAAAACCAAAATTTGGAGAGAACATATGCAGTTCAGTATTCCCCATAAACGAAGTCTGCTATGCACGGCAATCTCTATGTCGTTGCTGCCGCTCTCAGGCATCTCTGTAGCCCAGGATGACCTCGAGATCGAAGAACTCGTTGTCACGGGTTCTTTTATTCGCCGCAGTGAAGGCTTTACCCAGGCTTCCCAGACTACTCAGCTCACCGCTGAAGACCTGGAAGCGGAAGGTACCCTGAACCTCGGTGAGGTTGTTCAACAACTCTCATTCGTTAACGGTTCTGCCTCGGCGATTACCAACACAATTCAAGGCCAGGATTCCCGCTCCACCAACATCGACCTGCGTGGTCTTGGTGCACGTTCTACCCTGACGCTGCTCGACGGCAAGCGTCTGGTGAACGAAAACGTAAACGGCTTGATCCCCACTATCGCTATCCAGCGTCTGGATATCGTTGCTGATGGTGCTGCAGCACTCTACGGTAACGAGGCGGTGGCCGGTGTGGTCAACTTCGTACCTTACAAGTCTTATGACGGTCTGAAGGTCGAGACCTTCGCTGAAGGCGACAGCCGCGGCGATTGGGATCACCACTCTGCGCAGGTTATGTGGGGCGGTGAGATCGGCGATCTGGACGTAGTCGTTGCTGGTCAATTCCGTCAGCAGTCTCGTCTGGGTTGGGATGAGCGTAATGTCCTGGCCAACTCTGGTCTGGTCTTCTCATCCAACGCACCAGGTAACTGGTTCGTACCAAACCGTGACGCCAACGGCGCCTACACTGGCTCAAGCAGCCGTCGCCCAGATCCAAACTGTGCGCCAGCTTCTGCCCGTACTGACTACACGCCAAACGTTGCAGCCAACCCATACGGCATGCTGCTCGGCACCAGCTGTTACTTTGACTTCGGTGACAACCGCTCTTACTTCGAGCCGGAAGAAGACACCAAGTTCTTCGTCAATGCGACTTGGGATTACAGCGACGATCTGACGCTGAGCTTCCAGGGTCTGCGTACCAAGCTGACTGAGCTGACTTATACCTCTACCTCTAACCCAGGTAACTCACGTATTGGTGAGCTGCCAGCGGTTCGTGGTGAGATTCCAGGTAACCCCTTCATGGCGGTTGATGCTAATGGCAACCAGCTTTACGGTGTAGATGCCAACGGTGACGGCGTACCAGATCGTCAAGCGGGTGTTGACCTTAACAACGACGGCTGGGACGACTACATCGTTGCAGGTATTGTTGATAACGGCATCCCTCTGCACGAAGACGTGACTGCACGTACTCTGCGTCCTATCAACAAGACTCACACAGCATCTGCCGGTCACTCTGTAGACCGCGACAACCTGTCTGAGAACATCGACCACATCTCCCGTTACACTTTCCAGGCGGACTTCACTGTTCCTTTCCTGGATGGCTGGGAAGGTATGGCCGCTTACACCTACAACGAGCGCAACCAGCGTTTCGTCTCCAACCAGAACTACGATATCCAGGCGATGATCCAGGGTGTTAACTGTGACGTGGTTAATGACCGCGACGCTTGTTACAACCCATTCTTCGTCACCAACCCAGCAGACAACAACTCTATCCACGTGATGAACGCGATTGCTGCACGGGATAATGAGTATATCGATGATACTCTGGGCACAATCGACATCGTTCTGAACGGTGAGCTGCCACTAGGTGGTTTCGAACTGCCAGGCGGCCCAATCGGAGCAGCTGTTGGTTACCAGTGGCGTGATGATTCCTACACCAATACGCCTTCACACGCGGAATTGGCTGGTGACACCTGGATTGGTGGTACCGAGCAGGAAACTATCACTACCGGTAATCGTGAAGTAGACGCCTACTTCCTCGAGCTGGCAGCGCCAATCCTGTCTAACCTGGAAGCGACTATCGCAGTTCGCCGTGAAGAGTTCTCCACTGGCCAGGAGTCTACCGATCCCAAGTTCGGTCTGACTTACGCGCCAACTGACTGGCTGACTCTGCGTGCAACTACTGGTGATGCGTTCATTGCGCCTACTCTGGAGCAACTGCTGAACCCAGTAACTTGTGGCCTGTCTACAGTAACTGACCGCTTCGGTCCATTCTCTGCCTTCACCACAGCTTGTGGCGGTGGTAATCCAAACCTGACCAACGAGCAGTCTGAATCCAAGCAGTTTGGTTTCGACCTCGCGTTTGATGACTTCGATCTGTCTGTTACCTGGAACGAAACAGACTTCCAGAATCGAATCATCAGCATCAACGGTCAGGACCTGATGGAACTGGACTTCACAGCGTTTAAAGCAGCTACAGGTTTCACTGGCTCCGGTCTGACCGGCGACCAGCCAACCGAGCAGCAGCTGCGTGATTGGGTTGCTAACCCTGCATCGAACAAAGACATCATTCGTGACCCGAATGACATCTACACGATTCTGCAGGTTAACAACACCAGTACAACTAACGCAGAGACTGTGAAAGTTACTGCCTATGACGTACAGGCTAACTACTCACTGAGCCTCGGCGACTTGGGTGATCTGCGCTTCGGCCTGCAAGGTACTTACATTGATGAGTTCCTGTATCAGGGCGATCCAACTCAGCCAATCGTAGATGGCGCTGGCAAGTACAACGATAGCAGCAGTGCGGCACCTGAGCTTCCTCAGATCAAAGCCAACCTGCGTATCGGCTGGAGCCTGGGCAACCACAACATCAGTTCTGCCGTTCACTATGTGGACGCCATTAATGATTATGACGGCCCACTCTACACCCACATGGATTTCTTCGGCGGCACTTACCGTCCAGGTGGAATCCGCGACACCGGTGTTAAAGCATGGACCGATATGGACCTTGCCTATACTTACCGTGGTCTGAACGTGTGGGATGGCGAGATGTCCTTCACTCTGGGTTCTCGTAACATCTTCGATCGTGAAGCACAGCGTTCTCCGGAATTTGCTGGCGTGATCGGTGGCCTGCAAGACCCACGTGGTCGTATCGTTTATGGCCGACTGGTTTACGACTTCTAAGACTTAGTACTTAGTAAGTTATAACCAAAACAAAGGCCCGTTCTCTGCAAAGAGAACGGGCCTTTTTTATGAATGCACCTGTTTTCGCCCCACGCTACACCTTCAATCGGTAGCCAGCATAGACACTTCGAGATGCGACCTCTTTAGCCGTCAACAAATTCCCCGACAAGACTTTCGCGGGCTTCCAGGATTTGCTTTAGCATAGAATCTATAGCAAGGTGTTCACAGTCAGCGCCTGAGCAAGAAAGACCAATTCCCTAGACCATGAACAACACCGAACAAGCACTCTCCCAGGCAGTCCAGTTCCTCAATGCCGGTCAACCCGGCAACGCTGAACGCTTGCTGCGACAGGTCCTGCAAGTTGCTCCCGGCCATCCAGTTGCTTTACATCTACTCGGCATTATTGCCCATCGCGCAGGGCACAGCGAAGAAGGCATCAAACTCATCAAAACCGCCCTGGACCAACAGGCCGATTACCTAGCCGCCCGCAATAATCTCGGCAATATTTATCGTGATCTGGGCAGACTGGATGAAGCAGAAGAGAGCTATCGCCAGGCGCTGGAAAACAATCCAGACTATGCCGAAGCCCATGCCAATCTTGGCTTGATTTTACAGAGCAGAGGAATGCCGAATGACGCCATTGCATCATTTCGCAAGGCCCTTGCCATCAAACCCGGGATGGCGGATGCCCTGAACAATCTCGCCAGCGCATACAGCGAAACAGATCAAGTTGATGCAGCCATTGACTGCTATCACAAGGCAATAGAACTCCACCCTAGCAACGCGCATACGCACTGTAACTTGGGCACTCTACTACGCAAACAAGGTCAACTGGATGAGGCCATCGAATCCTTCAGGAAAGCAGTTCAACTGCTACCGGACTTTGCGGAAGCCAATAACAAGCTTGGCACTGCCTTACAGCGTCGAGGCGATGTTAATGAAGCTATTCACTGCTACCGCGCGGCCATAGCCAGCCAGGAACAAAATGTGGAAGCACACAGCAATCTGGGCAATGCCCTGGAACTATTGGGCCAGCAGGACGAAGCCGAATCTTGCTACAGAAGAGCGCTAGAGTTACAACCGGATTCTGGAACTGCCAGTTCAGCATTGGGTGCAATTCTCATGGCCCAGGGAAAGCTCGATCAAGGCCTGCAGCGACAGAACAAGTCTGACGGCGTCATTCGCTTCGATCTCGATGAGGGAGTGAGCCTTGATTTACCGATAAGCTCTCAGACCAGGAAAGCAGAAAGCGGAAGCCTTTAAACAGGAGACAGGAAGTCGCACCATGAAGCGAATCGAATTGCCCGAGACGGAAACAGAATTAGAAACACGAAGCGCACCACATTTTATCGGTAGCTGGATGCTGGAAGAGCCCACCCTGTGTGATGAACTCATTGATTTTTTCGAGAGCCAGCAAGGCAGGCAAACTCAGGGTAAGACGGCTGGAGGCTTGAACCTGGAGGCAAAAAATTCAGTCGACCTGTCGATCAGACCAAGAGATCTTGAAAATGAAGAGTTTGCTCCAGTAAAGAAATACCTGGAATCACTCTTTGCTTGCCACAGAGACTATGTCGAGCAGTGGCCTTTCCTGAAATCCATGCTACAGCAAGTCGAACTCGGCTCATTCAATCTACAGCGCTATGAATCGGGTGGACACTTCCTCAAACCACATTCCGAACGCACGACGCTGGGCACCTCTCACCGCGTATTAGCCTGGATGACTTATCTGAATGACGTCAGCGACGGAGGGTCCACTCAATTCATACATCAGAATCTTTCTGTCCAACCGGAAAAAGGCAAGACTCTCATCTGGCCAGCAGAGTGGACCCATGCCCATGTCGGTAACGTGGTGAATAGTGGCCGCAAATACATCATTACCGGATGGCTGCACTTTCCCGCCAGCAAGCCTGACTAAGCCGTCAATAAAGCCATCTTCGGCTCAGCTGTCCGCAGCCTCACGTTACGCCAGATATCCTCATAGGCCAAAGAATTCCATTGAACTGCAATAATTAGCACCTAAAGTGAATTTACCCTCTCTTCTCCTCGCATTTATTTAGCACCGGAAATATTAATCAGCTTCTCATAAGTCCAGCCGGGCATCGCAGCGAGCTAAATATCCATTTCTATTGGGTTTTCTGTGGCTCGGCAAAAATATGGGTCAGGTCTAATATTTATATTGCTAAACAGTTGCATGTGGCGCCCTGCTTAGCACTTAAAATATATAATTATTTCAATAAGTTACGAAAACATTTCCCTTTACACAAGACAGAAAATCCTTACTATCGGATGCTGGCTCGGTATATGCCCTGCTGATTTGGGTCGTTTTGTCCCGAAAACTCAGCTCGATTTATACCTTGCCCAGGCTATTGCCTGGCTTACTTTGAATACTGAATGGTTGAAAAATTTGGTAAGCAAAATTATGTACTGCGAAGTAATGCATAAATACCTTGTAGTACGTAAATATGTAAGTAAGAAAGAAGCTTCTTAAAAAAACAAAACTGGAGAGATATATGCAGTTTAAAATTCCACACAAGCGAAGTTTGCTATGCACGGCAATCTCTATGTCGTTGCTGCCGCTCTCAGGCATCTCTGTAGCCCAGGATGACCTCGAGATCGAAGAACTCGTTGTCACGGGTTCTTTTATTCGCCGCAGTGAAGGCTTTACCCAGGCTTCCCAGACTACTCAGCTCACCGCTGAAGATCTGGAAGCGGAAGGTACCCTGAACCTCGGTGAGGTTGTTCAACAACTCTCATTCGTTAACGGTTCTGCCTCGGCGATTACCAACACAATTCAAGGCCAGGATTCCCGCTCCACCAGCATCGACCTTCGTGGTCTGGGCGCCAGCTCCACGCTGACCCTGTTGGACGGCAAGCGTCTGGTGAACGAAAACGTAAACGGCTTGATCCCCACTATCGCTATCCAGCGTCTGGATATCGTTGCTGACGGTGCTGCAGCACTCTACGGTAACGAGGCGGTGGCCGGTGTGGTCAACTTCGTTCCTTACAAGTCTTATGACGGTCTGAAAGTCGAGACTTTCGCTGAAGGCGACAGCCGCGGCGATTGGGATCACCACTCTGCGCAGGTTATGTGGGGCGGTGAGATCGGCGATCTGGACGTAGTGGTTGCTGGTCAATTCCGTCAGCAGTCTCGTCTGGGTTGGGATGAGCGTAATGTCCTGGCCAACTCTGGTCTGGTCTTCTCGTCCAACGCACCGGGTAACTACTTCGTACCAAACCGCGACGCCAATGGCGCCTACACTGGTACCAATAGCCGTGCACCAGATCCAAACTGTGCGCCAGCTTCTGCTCGTACTGACTACACACCGAATGTTGCTAACAACCCCTTCGGTAACCGTCTGGGCACCAGCTGCTACTTTGACTTCGGTGACAACCGCTCTTACTTCGAGCCGGAAGAAGACACCAAGTTCTTCGTCAACGCGACTTGGGATTACAGCGACGATCTGACGCTGAGCTTCCAGGGTCTGCGTACCAAGCTGACCGAGCTGACTTACACCTCTACCTCTAACCCAGGTAACTCCCGTATTGGTGAGCTGCCAGCTATCCGTGGTGAGATTCCAGGTAACCCTTTCATGGCGGTTGATGCCAATGGCAACCAGCTCTACGGTGTAGATGCTGACGGCAACGGTATCCCTGATCGTCAGGCGGGTGTTGACCTGAACAACGACGGCTGGGACGACTACGTTGTTGCAGGCATTGTTGATAACGGCATTCCTCTGCACGAAGACGTGACTGCACGTACTCTGCGTCCTATCAATAAGACGCATACACGTTCAGCTGGTCACTCACCTGATGCAGATAACCTGGCTGAAAACATCGACCACATCTCCCGTTACACTTTCCAGGCGGACTTCACTGTTCCATTCCTGGACGGCTGGGAAGGTATGGCCGCTTACACCTACAACGAGCGCAACCAGCGTTTCGTCTCCAACCAGAACTACGATATCCAGGCGATGATCCAGGGTGTTAACTGTGACGTGGCTAATGACCGCGACGCTTGTTACAACCCATTCTTCGTGACTGATGAAGCGAACAACAACAGCATTCACGTAATGAATGCAATTGCTGCACGCGACAATGAGTACGTAGACGATACACTGGGCACGATCGACATCGTTCTGAACGGTGAGCTGCCACTGGGTGGTTTCGAACTGCCAGGCGGTCCAATCGGAGCAGCTGTTGGTTACCAGTGGCGTGATGATTCCTACACCAATACGCCTTCACACGCGGAATTGGCAGGTGACACCTGGATTGGTGGTACTGAGCAGGAAACTATCACTACCGGTAATCGCGAGATCGACGCTTACTTCCTCGAGCTGGCAGCGCCAATCCTGTCTAACCTGGAAGCGACTATCGCGGTTCGCCGTGAAGAGTTCTCCACTGGCCAGGAGTCTACCGATCCCAAGTTCGGTCTGACTTACGCGCCTACTGACTGGTTGACTCTGCGTGCAACTACTGGTGATGCATTCATCGCACCAAGCCTGGAAGACCTTCTCGACCCAGTGACTTGTGGCCTGTCCACAGTAACTGACCGCTTCGGTCCGTTCTCTGCCTTCACCACAGCTTGTGGCGGTGGTAATCCTAACCTGACTAACGAGACTTCCGAGTCTACTCAGTTCGGTTTTGACCTGGCATTCAATGATTTCGATCTGTCTGTAACGTGGAACGAAACAGACTTCTCGAACCGAATCATTGACATCAACGGTCAGGACATCATGGAACTGGATTTCCAGAACTTCAGAGATGTTACTGGCTTCGCAGGAACCGGTCTGACTGGCAGCCAGCCAACAGAACAGCAACTGCGTGATTGGGTTGCCAATCCAGCGTCTAACAAAGACATCATTCGTGACCCGAATGACATCTACACCATCTTGCAAGTTAACAACACCAGCACCATCAATGCTGAGTCTGTGAAAGTTACTGCCTATGACATACAGGCTAACTACTCACTGAGCCTCGGTGACATGGGTGATCTGCGTTTTGGTCTGCAAGGTACTTACGTAGATGAGTTCCTGTATCAGTCTGATCCAACTCAGCCTGTTCAGGACGGCGCCGGCAAATACAACGATAGCACCAGTGCGGCACCTGAGCTTCCTCAGATCAAAGCCAACCTGCGCATCGGCTGGAGCCTGGGCAACCACAACATCAGTTCTGCCATCCACTACGTGGATGCCATTCCTGAGTATGATGGCCCACTCTACACCCACATGGATTTCTTCGGCGGCACTTACCGTCCAGGAAACATCACTGAGACTGGCGTACTGGCCTGGACCGACATGGACCTTGCCTACACATACCGTGGTCTGAACGTGTGGGATGGTGAAATGTCCTTCACCCTGGGTTCACGCAACATCTTCGACCGTGAAGCACAGCGTTCTCCGGAATTTGCTGGCGTGGTCGGCGGTCTGCAAGACCCACGTGGTCGTATCGTTTACGGTCGACTGGTTTACGACTTCTAAGACAGCGTCTTAGTTAGTAATAAACTAAAAAAGCCCGGTCTTCTAACGAAGATCGGGCTTTTTCTTTATAGGCTCTCGACTGTTTGCTATAGCCTTCTCAGTTTCTAGAAGCCCCCTGGCTATTCAACTGGATCAGGGCTGACTAAAACTCTGTAAAGTGAACTGTAACTGTTCGACACTGCTTAAAGAGAACACCATATTGGTATAGGTCACCGTACCGTCGATGGACAACTCAGGAAGAGTCAACAATCCAGTTCCACCATCAAAGCTCGAAATCCCCGTTACAGTCTCACTAAGCGCGGCAACCGTACCGGGCACAACCTGGATGATCACCTGCGGTTCTGTCTGTACAATCTCGAATTGCAATGAGAGCAAACCTTCACTTCCGGCATCCACCTTCACATTTACCCTGCCGCTTGTGGGCTCATAAAAATTCGCAGGATCATCAGCATTGCCAGTGTCGACAGAATCGATAACAAACACAGTCTGGATCAAGTTGTCGCGATTGAACAAACCACATTGCACCGCAAAAATACCGTCGTAGCCCACCGTTGGAACATCAAGACTGATATTCATCGGCACTCGCCAGGCAACCCCAATAGTGTTAGCGACGTCCATACCGTCAATCACCCTGCCAATCACAATCGGTGAGACACTCGCAGGCGCTGATGTGTTATCGCCAAGATTGATGAGATATTCACCTGTTAATTCGGATGGATTGTCCTGATTGCGCACCAGAGCAAAGGCTCCTGTAGTGTTCAACAAGCCTGTTTCTTCCGCAGGGATCGGCGCCCCAAAATTGATCTCCTCGGGTCCGACCGAACAAGTATTGAAAACATAACGGCCGCCCACGTAGAAAGTATTGGACACAAAGTGTACGAAGCTGAAGTGGTAGGTACCTTTCTCTACTTCACTGAGAAATCTGGCAACCAGATTAGGGGCAAGATCTTCATATAGCTCGACTTTGTAGTTGCCGAGAGCAGTCTGCAAACTCACCACAGTCGCCGCGTGAGCGCTGCTAAATGCACTCAGACACAGAACCGCAACACAGGCTTGCTGGAGGCGCTTGAATACTGAATTTCTAATCAATCGAACTGACAACGTGATTCTCCCTTTCATGCTTCCCAATCATCATTTTGGCACAGCAAATTTCACCAAACTGTGGCCCGCGGCGGCATTCTGGCTCATTCCAGGCCGCTTTGAAAGACAAGAACGGTGCACCAGATCGAATCTTTCACGATCATACGTCCTGTCAAAGGGATTCTGTCGGGTACGCTGCGCAGAGAATGGGCGAGTACAGCTCATCGAAGCTGCATCTGCCGCTTCTAAAGGCTGTCACGGGGAAGATCTGTAGAGCGGCCACCGGGACCGCTCTCGAGTGGGGAAAATTCTGAGTCAGTCGATCCTGACAATACCTACCTGATTACTGCTACTCTGGTGAATGAGTAAATCACCGGACTCAGTCACCCAAGTATGACGGATTATCCCTACTCCAGAAGGAATGGCCCAGCTTTGAAATGACTCATCCTCAGGATCGAAACGAACCAGTGCATCTGGGCGCATACCCGACTCGTTATACCAGATCACATCATCGATAACGGCCATGGAATACGGATGAGAACGGGGACCGCTCGGTGAATCCCACTGTCTGATCGCGCCACTCGCCGGATCGAGTCGACCAATCTTGCCCATGGTGGAATTCACGAACCAGATAGTTCCTGAGCTATCGATGTCCAGACGGCGAATGCGCGTGCGTTCATCGGGCACCTCGTAATAGCGAATCGCCATGGTATCGGGATGCAGAGCGCCAATTTTGTTAGTGCCATTGAACGCCACCCAAACGGTTCCCTGTTGATCCACCTTGATACCATAAGGCCGGGGTTCGACATCGATCTCTGCCAACTCACCAGTCAATGGATCCAATCGGCCTAACACCGCCGCTCTCTGCGCAGTGAAATACAGCTTGCCATTTGGGTGGAAAGCCGCCGTATGGGGATCAGCAGCTTCTGTCTTGAATTCTTCAATCAATCCGGTCTCTGGATCGAGCTTACCGATCGTTGCATTACTGTTTCCGGTATACCAGATATTGCCCTCATCATCGGGAACAATAGAATGCGGTCGCGCGCTCGGCGGCAAACGAAATTCTTCCATATAACCAGTGTTTGGATCGAGCCTTCCTGCAAGTGACGCCCACATTCCAGTCCACCAAATGGATCCGTCAGGAGATTCAATTGGATCACGTGATCGTTGCCCCAGGGTCGGTACTGTCCATTCAATGATCTCGATGGACGTGTCGCCGTCAACGAGAGTGGGCTGACGAGAGCTGTCGTAGGGAAAATGTTCGGCGAGGTAATTGGCAACGGTATCCGCCTGGGCATCCGGCAAGGTGATCATGGTCGAGAATACCCGGCGCCATTCGGCTGCTGAATCAAAGCCAGCAGAGCGACTGATAGTTGCCGTACTGTGACAGCTCGAACAGGCTGACATCACCAACTCTTTGCCAACGCCGTCAGGCAGCTGCATGGAGCCCCCTTGAGCAAGGGTCGACGCCGGCATCACTGCGAAAGCTGCACCAGCGAGAGAGTATGTAAACCAAGAGAATTTTTTGAGTGCTGCTGTCTTATTCATTTAATTACACTCCAGACATTATGGGAGGACCTGTTGGCACTGTAGCCATTGCCTTGCTGATCAGCAAGCATTCTGAAACGGCTTATCTTCTATCCACTACAACTGAGCAAATTGCATGAAGAATTGTTCTTCGGTTTTCGTCATGAAAACGAAACGTAGACTCGCGCTGTTTATTAATGACAGCCTGATAAAAGTCCCGCCAAACTCAGGAAAAATGGAAAATTTTTACCCTGAAACTATTTTCCATTTCGCAACGTAATAATTCACATGAGACTAGATTTAAAATTTTGATCACGAACTTGAAGAGAAAAAATCAGTGCGGTGCTTTTCAACTACGAAAACACTGTGGTTAACCACCAGTACCGCAAAAATAATTTTCAATAGATGAAAGAAAAATGAGACAAAGTCTGGTCTCACAGCAGTCAATCTCTGGTCTCCTGCGTTCCGTGCTATCTAAAATTATAATTCCATAACGCAGCTGTTCGACTGAAGCAGACAACGAATAAAAATGGGCAACAATAACAAGAACTCGGCTGCTGGCATTTGCTTTCCTGTGATCATCAACAGGTTATTGCGTCTGCTCATCTTGATTTCCTTCTCGATTTTCTCCTTTATCTCCTCCTCTACAGCATCAGCGCAGAATGATTCCAGCCTGGAAGGTGAACGTATTCTGGTTCTCCACGGCGTGTGGGCCTCTCAATTCTGGGAATGGGAGTTTGATACTCGCTTCCATGAATTATTGGAACTCTATGAAGAGAGTGAGGTTCACTTAAGTTCTACCTATCTCGGAGTAGCTAACAACCTTTCTCGGGAATCTACCGCCCGCTTGGCAGCCAATGTCGAAGCGACAATTGCAGAGCAAGGGGTCGATCTGGTGGTGGCCGTATTGCCGCCTGCCATCCAGTTTCTTGAGCAGCTGAATCTGTCCCCTGAGTTGCCCGTAGTACTCGTGGTTCCAGACGAGAGCAATATGCCCCAGCTCAACTCTCGCTCTCTCGCTATCGTGCCCTCAGCTGGCAATCTGGCCATGGAACGCACTCTCGAACAGATACTGGTTCTCCTGCCGGAGATTGCGACTCTCGAAGTCATGGTGGGCAATGGACCTGGAGACCTCAGCTATCTCGAACGTTTCCAGACCATAGCCGGCAATTTCGAGACGCAACTGGATTTTAATTACTCGGTCGGCATTCCCAGAGGTGTTCTCATTGATCAGGTAGGCTCACTGCCTCAATCCAGCGCCATCCTCTTATTGCCTGCTGAGAGCTCAGGAGAAGACTTCGCTCCAGAAATCTCTGAATCGATGCAAGACCTTACCGATGCCTCCAGCGTGCCTGTGTTTGGCATCTATGACTCACCATTGCGCTACGGAATTGCAGGTGGTCACCTGACTTCTGTACGTGACTATGCAGCGCAAGCTGTGGAACACAGCCTGGGGCTACTACGAGGTGAGAGCGTCGACAGTGGCCAAGGCCGAGCCTCCACCATCTACAACTGGGACCGTGTGCAGCACTGGAATCTGCCGATCGAACGACTAGGGGCGGACGTTGAATTGGTGGGACAGCCTTCAAACCTCTTCGAGGACTACCCGTTTCTCAGCACGCTCACGTTAAACATCATTGCCGCCCTCACCGTTGGTCTGGGCCTCATGGCCTACATGTACCGCCGCTCGCAACAAGCAAGGGCACTGATTGCCGCCAGCGGCCAAAAGATACGAGAGAGCGAAGAGCGCTATCGCCTTGTCACCGACAATGTTGCCGACATCATCTGGGTCTGGGAAGAAGAGTCTACGTCACTAAAATTCTGCAACTCAGCAATAGAGCGAGTGACTGGCTTCACAGTCGCCGAGTTCCTCGAAATGACTATTGAAGAGATGATGACGGAAGAAGACTTCAAAGCAATCGCTCGCGCATTTTCCGAACCTGTCGTGCCCATGATCACCAGGCAGATTCAGCTCAGGCATAAGAATGGCGGTTTTGTATGGGCAGAGATGGCAGTACAGGTTGCCAGAACTCTGGAAAATGGCAAACGGGAATGGGTCGGTGTGTCCCGCGACATCACTCAACGCAAGCAGAACGAGATTGAGAGAAACCACCTGGAAGAGCAGATCAAACAGGCGCAGAAAATTGAGTCGCTGGGTACGCTGGCAGGCGGCATTGCGCACGATTTTAACAATATCCTGACAGTCATTATTGGCATCACCGAGATGCTGAAGCTGGAGTCTGATGACAGGCCATCTTCTCAGAAATTGCTTAACAGACTGCACAAGGCCGCCGACAAGGCACGCTTGCTCGTACAGCAGATTCTCACGTTCAGCCGCCAATCCAAAGGCGAAAAATCAGTATTCAAACTCAACGATCTTGTTGCCAAGAATCTGGAACTACTCACCGCTGGCAAGCCCGACGCGGTCCAACTACGAATTGATGTAGCGGATGATCTTCTGCTCAATGCCAAGAGCGGTCAGATAGAACAACTCATCGTCAACCTGGTAAGCAATGCCATCGAAGCCGTTCCTGGCAAGAGCGGTGTTATCGAACTCACTGCGCAGGCACGGGCTGTTGCGTCAGACGCGACTCTCACTCACGGACAGCTATCGCCCGGTGACTATATCAGTCTACGTGTCGAAGACAATGGCGCCGGTATGGACGCTGAGGCACTGAGCAAAGCCTTCGATCCGTTTTATACCAGCAAGGAACTGGGTAGTGGGATGGGGCTGGCAATCGTACACGGCATCGTTCTCGATCATGGTGGTGCGATAGACGTTCAATCCGAACCAAATCGCGGCACCAGTATTGAAGTTCTGTTACCCGCCTCTGAAGAGCGAAATTCGACAAGCCCGGCCGCCATCAAAGACTCTCAGAATACCGGAGCGAAACGAATTATTGTTGTGGATGATCAGGAAGAATTACTGCTTGTTGTCGCGGAAATGCTCGAACAACTCGGGCATCACTGCATTACCTGCGCTGACCCAAAAGAAGCGTTGCAAGTGATTCGCGAACAATCCAAGGAGCTGGATTTGATTATCACCGACTATTCCATGCCAGATATGAACGGGATAGAACTGATGGAGCAATGTCAGGCACACTGCCCCGACATCCCGGTCATTATCAGCACAGGTTATGGGGATCACGAGACAAGTCTCTCTGCGCAAATGCCGGGCCTGTTCGCACTGCTCAATAAGCCCTACGACCTCGCCAAATTGCGCGAAGTGGTCGATGGCGCGGCATAAATCAAGACTGGATTGATGCTGCTGTCGACGACTGACTTGCCGAGGACAACACAGTCGCGAGTTCTTCCAAACTGCGGATACTGTGCGCCGATCTGAATTGATCAACATAAGGCAGCATCGCCTTGATCCCGGTTGCTCTCGGCTCAAAGCCCTCATAGCGCAGCAGCGGATTTAACCAGATGAGGTGGCGGCAGGATTTCGCCAGCCTCTCCATTTCCCTCTCCAGGCCAAGCCCTGAACTCCCTCCCTCGCTATCACTGCGACCCCGATCCAATCCATCGCTGATCAACAACACAGTCGCCCCCTGGGCCAACACTCTTCGCGACCAAAGCTGATTAAATCGGCGCAGACATTCTTCGATGCGGGTCCCTCCCGACCAGTCGACTACTGATTTCGCAGTCGCTGCCAGCGCACGATCCACGTCTCGAGCGCGTAGATGCCTGGAGATATTACTCAGCCTGGTACCAAAGACGAAGCTGTGTACACGATAGCGGTCATTGCTCAGCGCATGCATAAAATGCAGAAACATGCGCGAGTACAGACTCATCGAGCCGGAAATATCGCATAAGACAACAAGCGTCGCTGGTCGTGTTCTGCGTTTCCTGAAACGCAGTGGCATCAAATCGCCTCCGCGCAGAGATGACTTCAGGCTGGCTCTCATATCAACAGAGCTGCCCAGAGCCGTCGGTCTGAATCGCCTACTCGGGAGATCAGCCACCGGGAGCTGCAATTTCTTCAGCATCCGTTGTGCTTCTCTCAATTCTGCCGCCGACATGGACTCGAAATCCTTGTCCAGCAAATTTTCAGAACGCGAAGCGCTTTGAGTACGATCGAGCTCGAATTGCTGCTCCAGTTCTAACTGAGCACCCTGCTCTGTTGAGAACTGCTCCGCCAAACGTCTCGCCAGCTCTTCCTCATCACCCCGTGTATCCACATTATGAGCAGATTGATCCAGGACCTTTCCAGCACCAGCACCAGCATCAGCATCAGCAAGCTGTGACCAGTGATGATGTTTGAGCCAATAAAAGGAATAGGCCTGATGAAAGAGCTCTCGGTGTTCCTGGCGCCGGACAAAGCAAGCGAAGAGTCCAGACTCAAAATCATCTGGTCGATGCAAGCCTATGCGGTTTGCTGCTTCAGTGGCTGCCAGGACTGAACCCGTGCCAATAGTCATACCTGCATTGCGCAGCAGGCGAGCGAAGACCAGGATATGCCAAGCGAGACCCCGCTCCGCAGTTGTCGATTCCAGGGATGACATGACTATTAGACTCTAGCAGACGATCATTCTTTGCCGACTCTCTTTACAAGACAACCATAAGACGACCGGAACGCTATGCACGAAGTGAATGCCCCGCTCAGGATCTCACATTTCGCGCGTTGCTCTCAGAGCTGAGCAAGATCTTGCTCAACTTGCCTGAGTAACTCCTCGCTCCGGTTCCCCCGAATCGCTACGAGGTCATCCTGATACTTAAGCAAGGTGCCGAGTGTTGCGTCGGTTAATTCGGGCCGCAGCGCCGTCGCTTGAAGGCTTTGTAAAGCCTCTGCCCAGTCGAGTGTCTCGGCAATGCCTGGTGGCTTGAACAGATTTTCTTTACGCAGGTGTTGCACATAGGCGACTAGCTGCTCAGCAAGGTTCTCTGCAATATCAGCCTGGGTCGTTTTGACAATTGCCAGCTCTCGTTCTGTGTCCGGGTAATCCAGCCAATGGTAGAGACAGCGACGCTTGAGCGCGTCGTGGACTTCCCGGGTTCTATTGGAGGTAATAATCACCATCGGTGCGTGCGCGGCACGGATCGTCCCCAACTCAGGAATGGTAATCTGGAATTCAGCCAACAACTCAAGCAAATAGGCCTCAAAGGGTTCATCAGCACGATCCAGCTCGTCGATTAACAACACGGGAGCCGCATCAGAATCACCTCGGAGTGCCTGCAGAAGAGGTCGTTCGATCAGGAATTTTTCGGAAAAAATATCACCAGCCAGAGCTTCTCTATCGACATTGTCGCCGCCAGTTTCAGCAAGACGAATTTCCATCATCTGCCTGCTGTAATTCCATTCGTAGACGGCGGAGGCGACATCCAGCCCTTCATAGCACTGGAGACGGATCAGTTTTCGTCCCAAGCCAGCGGCAAGCACCTTCGCGAGCTGCGTCTTGCCCACACCTGGCTCACCTTCCAGAAACAGAGGTCGCCCCATTTGCAGCGCAAGAAACAGAGTCGTGGAAAGAGATCGCTCTGCAAGATAATTCTGTGCAAGCAGAACCTGTTCAACCGCTTCGATGCTGTCAGGCATTTGCTGTGAAGTAGTCACCGGGCTGCTTACTCTTGCTTACAGACAGATAGCGAGAGCACGCTGAGCAGCAACCTTTACCAGTTGCGCACGATACTCCGCTGAAGCATGGATATCAGAGTTCATTTTCTCTACCGGAATCTCGACGGTATCAATACTCTCTACCGACAAGGACTCAGCAAGTGCAGCTTCGATGCGCGTTGCTCGATGGGCACAGGGAGTCGCACCGGTGACAGCGACTTGCGCCTTGCCGGCAAACATTGCGACGAACACACCGACCACTGCATAACGCGAAGCAGGATTTGCCACTTTGTAATAGGAGGCTCTGTCGGGTCTTGGGAAAGTGACACTGACTACCAACTCCTCTTCATCCAGGGCTGTTTCAAACAGACCGGTGAAGAAGTCTTCAGCAGCGAGTTCCCGCTTGCTGGTGAGTACGGTTGCTCCCAAGGCCAGCAAGGCAGCGGGATAATCAGCTGCCGGGTCATTGTTGGCGATAGATCCTCCCAGGGTGCCACGATTGCGCACTGCCGGATCGCCTATCTCTGCAGCCAATGCTGCAAGCGCCGGGATAGCTTCCTTGATTGCTTGTGAAGCAGCGACTTCTGCGTGTGTAGTCATCGCACCAACTGTCACAGAGTCAGCCGTGACGGTGACCCCCTGCAACTCGGCAATAGCTGCAAGATCAATGATCTGTTCTGGACTGGCCAGACGATGCTTCATCGTTGGTAGCAGGGTTTGTCCGCCGGCAATAAATTTACTTTCGTCGGACTCTTGCGCCTGCTGCACTGCATCATCAATGCTCGATGGCCTGGAGTAGTTGAATTCGTACATGGTTCTGCTATTCCCCGCTCAGGACTCACTCATGTTTTGCGCGCCAGCCTGAATCGCCTTGACGATGTTTTGATATCCCGTACAGCGACAGATATTACCTTCAAGTTCCGCACGAATAGTTTGTGCGTCAATGGTATTGCCGTGGCGATTCACCATATCCAATCCTGACATGATCATGCCGGGAGTACAGAAGCCACACTGTAAACCGTGACTGTCTTTAAATGCCTGTTGCATAGGGTGCAGTGTATCGCCTGATGCAAGCCCTTCTATTGTAGTGACATCTCCACCGTCAGCTTGCACCGCGAGCATGCTGCAGGATTTCACAGACCGACCATCCAGTAGCACTACGCAGGCACCACACTGACTAGTGTCACAGGCGACATGGGTGCCAGTGAGCTCGAGCTGCTCGCGCAGCAAATGTACCAGTAAGGTTCGCCCTTCTACCTCGGCAGAAACAGGCGAACCGTTTACGGTTAATGATATTTTGGGCATTAAAGGGATCCTCCCGGTCTAATTCGCTGCATCATGCACAGACCCTACTGAGTGTTAAAGATTGCAGGGTAATGGTCAAGCGAAGCTGGTCCTCTCAAAAAACTACTGCACTACTGTGTTTTCGCTTGATTGAAATTCCAGCTCACTAATTTTCAGCATCACTGACAAGAGCAACAAAATTTTCGAAGAAGGCATCGGCCATTTTCTTTGCTGCTCCATCGATGAGACGTGCACCGAGCTGGGCGAGTTTGCCACCAACTTTAGCCGTCACCTGATAGCTCAGAATTGTGCCCTCTTCCACTTCCTGCAAATCAACCGTAGCCGAGCCTTTAGAGAATCCTGCCGCACCGCCTCGGCCCTCACCGTTGAGTGTGTAGCCCTGCGGCGGGTTAACATCCTGCAGAGATATTTTGAACTTGAACCTGGCCTTTACTGGACCAACCTTGGCAGTGATCTGGGCAAGATATTGATCATCACCGATCGCTTCAAAACTATCACAGCCCGGCATAGCCTCTTTCAACATATCAGGCTCATTCAATGCCTGCCAAACCTGTCCTCGCGGAGCGGGAATAGTCCGTTGTTCGCTCATTTCCATATCAAGCTTCCTGTGCTTTGTACTTCTTCGCTGTAGGGCTTAAAAAATCTGGGGAGCTGGACTGGCGAATCCTGATAACAACAGGCTACTTATCCAAATCCAGCTTTTTGGAGATGAGCCCATGATAGCGTATTCTTGGCTCAATCAATAACGATGCCCAGACAATCCAGGTATTGGCAAGGGCAGACCGGCACAGTCATCAACAGGAAAAGAAAAGAGGATCACTCTTTTGGAAATCAAAACCCAGTCTCTCTTCCCCAGCTATGTGTGGACCAGCCTGTTCACAGACCGCGACCAGTTCAATCCGCCCTTATTAAAAGCGGCCTATGAAATGCGCGAGAAAGACCCCAAGGGCGTCTCGAAATCAAACAACAATGGTTGGCAGAGTGACAACATCGTCCAACAGATCGACGCCTTTCAGGATATCAATCTGCGCATCATTCAGATCTGCCAACGTATCGGTGAATCGCAACGATTCAAACCCAATCTTGTCTATCGGCACCAGGCCTGGGTGAATATCAGCCCACCTGGCGCCTCCAACAAAGTGCATCACCATGCCAATTGCCACTTCAGCGGTGTTTACTACATCAGCCTGAAGGCTCCCGAATGCGGCAGCATCTTTTTCCGCGACCCGCGTATAGCCAATCGCATGTTGACCTATCCATGGGAGCAACCAACAGAATTCACCATGGAGGAGAGACGCATGGCACCGGAAGAAGGCCGCATTTATGTCTTCCCGGGATGGCTCGAGCACGGCGTGGAAGTCAATGAGAGTGACCAGGACCGAATCAGCATCAGCTTTAATGTCTTTGCCGCAGCGCCCTCAGCCGAATTTGGCTAAGTCTATATAAGACTGGATAAGGCAATAGAGGTCTCGTGAGTTCACCCTATTCCATCATGACCGAGCGCAGTCTCTCCGGATCACGCCAAACGCCACTTTTCAGACGTGCACCGAAAACCACTGCGATAGCCAGAATCATGACGACAAAGACAAGCCAGGAGAGACGGGGCCCATAGTCAAAGACCAGGATAATAAAGTACTGCACAACCAGCATGATCCAGTGCAGAGTCACTGACGCCCACATAACCCAACGAGTATCGCCCGCGCCGCGCAGCGTCCCGCCACAGACCTGGATGATCGCATCTGCAATAGCGTAGCTTGCCAGGCCCACCATCATAAAGGCTGCCAATTCCCTGATCTCACTGAAATCCCCTGCAGGTGGCGCGAACAACTCAACCAGCGGGAAGCGAAACAAAATATAAATAAGCGCGAGAACACCCGAATAGCAGATGCCAATCACGAATCCCGCACTGATCACTTCGCTCGCTCTGGCCAGATCACCGGCGCCTACGAATCGTCCAATCATGCTCAGCACTGCGATATTCAATCCGACCATCGGGACATAGGAAAGAATATCCCAGTTGAATACGATAGCCGCGGCGGCACCCTGAGCGACACCGTAGGACTGAAACATCAGCAGAAAAAGATTGAAAGCAGCCACATTCAGAAACATCTCAACCCCAGACGGCAATCCCAGGCGGACAAAGCGGCGCATGATGCCGGCATCAAACTTGAATGATTCCGCGATGCAGAATTGCCTGCGGTGTTGCGGTGCAAAGTAGAAAACGAGGAAAAACAAGAACCCCGCCAATGTGGCCACGATGGTGCTGATTCCCGCGCCGATTATGCCCAGGGCCGGCAAGCCAAATTCCCCGAACACCATGGCGTAGCAAAGCGGAATATTGACAACTAACGCAAACAGGTCACAGATCATCACCACCCGTGAGCGACCTATACCGGCAAAGTAAGAAGAGATACAGACTTTAGCCAGAGTGAGCACCGACCCCATCATCAACAACACATAGTAGCTGCGCTCTAGCTCGACCTGGACCGGATCATGATCCATCGCCTCGAATATGCCAGATACGAGAAGCGTAATTATTCCGAGCAGCGGCAGGCAACAAAGCGTCATCAGCCAACCCTGCGTCACTACGCGGGAACACTTCGCCCTGTCACCGGCACCGAGATATTGCGCTGAGAGCGCATTGGCGTAAGAAAACAAACCAGAGAAAAAGCAGAAGGAGAAGAACGCCGCAACTCCACCACCCAGAGAGGCAGCGATATGGGTTGGGTCGATTTGCGACATGAAATACCGGTCGGTAAAAATCATCACCGCGAAGGTACCCTGGGAGACCACCATGGGAATCGCGATAGTGATCAAATCACTCATCGTACGCCGATTGAGATGTAGACGGCTTAGCAACATGGGCTTGTTTTGCCTGGCTTGATGCAAGGCATTTCCACACTGGAAGATGCTTAGGACAGAAAACTTGACCGGCCGAACAGGCCGGTCAGCATGGTACGTTATCGACTACAGCGGAACAAGCTTTCAGTCGAGACGGAGGGATTGCGCCTTGCGATAAGTCAGGCTCCGCCATAACCACTCAGCGGGACCAAAACGGTAGCGTTTCAGCCACCAGATACTGAAGAAGAACTGGAACACCCAGATCGCAAAGACTACATAGTAAATTTGATGACGTGCCAACTCACCCACCAGACCAAAACCAAAGCCCAGGAACAGGATCGCGCAGATTATCGATTGCGACAGATAATTGGTCAGCGCCATTTGACCGACGCGTGCCAAGCCTGTTCGCAGCCAGGCCAAGACTCCGCTCTTGCAGATAATCATAATCAAACCAATATAGCCCAGCGCCAGGCTTAGTCTGCCGATGTCATAAGTAGGTCGGTTGAAGGAACCCCAGTGTAACTCAAAGCCGCCGTTGACATAGGTAATGGTTTCCCAGGCATTCAGTGGAATACCTATGCCGAAACCAACTAGGCAAAAGAGCCCGTAGGTTTTGTAGCTCCGCGATGCATCAAATATCTTCCACTTGAGGAAAGCCATGCCCAGCAACATCATGGCCAGCGCATCCCAAAACATGTTCATGACAAAGCCTAGCGTTTGGATAAAGAAATTGGTCGGAGCTGCATGGACCACGTTCGTGACATAACTACCACGTTTCGCCTCGAGCTCCGTGGCAATCAGTTCAGGCGTCATGAATTGCTGCTCAAGAAAAGACTGCCAGGTCTCCAGTATCTCTTCCTGTTCAGCGTTTAACTCGGTACCCGCCGGCAAGGCATTGACTGCATCCACTTGCTCTTTGAGCATTCTGCCTTGCATGTGCATTCCGCCATGCAGTAGCGCAAGCAAAAAGAGTACACCGGCGCTAAATTGAGCAAGTCGCTTGGCTGGCATGTCACGGAAAAAGTAAAGCACCAGACCTGTCATGCCATAGGTGTAAAGAATGTCACCCGGCCAAACGAGCACATACGCATTGAACAGACCAAATAGCACAAGAAACAACGCACGCCGGTAGTACAGGCTTTTGACAATGGCAGGATCGGTATTGGGCTTGGAGAGAAAGATCAGCATCCCGGCGCCAAACAACATCGAGAAAATGGTGCGCATGGAGCCTTCGGCAAGAATGTCCATTGCCATAAAGGCGAAGAGGTCGATGCCCTGATCGGCGCCATCAATTCTGGGATCGAGATAAGCTGCGAAAGGATTGGCGAAGGCAATGATGTTCATGATCAATATGCCGAACAAGGCTAATCCGCGCAGAGTATCGATCGATTCGATTCGTGCCTTGCCGGTGACCGGCGCCGTCTGAGTGAGTTCCATGAATTGCCCCCCTTTTCTTTTGCTGTTCAACTTTCTGTCGTTTTTATTCTTGAGACTTCTGGTCTTGCCTACTTGTCTCGCCTACTTGTCTCGCCTTCTTGTTTTGCCTTCTTGTTTCGCCTCTTTGTCCTGCCTGTTCGTCTTGCTGTTTTGTCTCACTTAGCCGTGGGATCTCAACGCTTTTTCGCTGCTATCACCGGTTCCTCTATTAACGCAATAACACGCTGTCGTGTTACAGCTCTTGGTTGCTAACACCTCTCAACGTCGGGGCTTCAGCACGAGAACGGATCGTGCTCCACGACTTGCCGAGACGGAGCAAGCTTCGACCGCCTTCAAGGTGCAGCGTCAGCCTGGAACCGCTATAGTAGGAATTGGTCGCTTCCTGCTTGAATTTTGGCCATGCAGACTCCATGTTCCCAATAACCCGGGAGAAAGACTATGACACGCGATATTTTTACTACCCGACTTGGTTTTCGTCGGCGCTTTTTTACTTCACTGCTCGGCTTACTGGCGTGGGCATTCACGCCACTCAGTGGCGCCCAGTCGATTGATGATGTCACTCTGAACGTCTACAAGAGTGAAACCTGTGGCTGCTGTCAGGGCTGGATAGACCATATGACAGCCAATGGCTACGAGTCCACCATTTTCCATCCCAGCGACCTGAATGCCGTGAAGGCAGACTTGGGCCTCAAACCAGAGTGGCAGTCCTGCCATACAGCAGTGACTGAGGCTGGTTATTTATTTGAGGGACACATCCCGGAAAAGTTCATCGCACAGTTTCTCGCCGCGCCACCTGCTGATGCGCTGGGACTCGCGGTACCAGGCATGCCCATTGGCGGACCAGGCATGGAGATGGGAGATCGATTTACTCCCTACGACATCCTGCTCATCTATAAAGACGGCCGCAGCGAAGTCTATGCTAGTATCGAATCGGCTGACGAGCAGCATTGAGTTTGCTCAAACTCAATTCGACAGCCGTCAGAAAACGGTCGAGCCCTGCTCTTAAATCCTACGCCTGAATCTGACGCCTATATTTCCCCTCTCTGTGCCGCTTGATTGATCAGATCAGCGGCGCGGAAGGCCAGTGCCATAATTGTCATCGTCGGCTGACCTCTACCCGAAGTCACCAATGAGCTACCGTCACACAAAAACAAGTTAGGAATATCATGACTACGATGACTGGCGTTGATCACTGACGAGTTCGCATCGTTGCCCATACGGCAAGTGCCCAGCAAGTGCACGTTTCCTTCCTGCCCTTCCTCCGGATAGAAGCCATTGATATTGCTAGCCCCCGCGGCTTCCATTAGTTCAATGCTGCGCTCATAGAAGAAACGCATCGTGGCAATATCATCCGCGTGATCAGAATAAGTACAGCGAACAGCGGGCCTTCCCCATCGATCGGTGACGTTGGGATCAAGGGTAATATTATTGCTGTCCAACGGTAGTGAGGTGGTGTGGCCATCGAAAGCGGCTGCATGAGAGAACTGATAGCGAAGCTCATTCTTGAAATCGCTACCCCAACTCGCACCACCAAACAGGAATGAGCTGAATCCGGCAAAGCCACCGGGTAGACCTCGCGCCGGATGGCGAGAATCTATCCCTCCACCACCATAGAAACCCAGTGAGGGATCGAGCGAGTAATAATCGTGAATCACTCGGGTAGCCGGTATCGATTTCCAGTCATTGACAGGTTCATCAAATAGACCCGCCACGGTGGTGTAGCCGTTAAACATCAAATTCTTACCGACCATCCCACTGGAGTTCGCCAAGCCATCAGGAAACTGACTGTTCTCTGAAAGCAAAAGCAATCGGGGCGTCTCGGCCCCATTCGCACACAGGATCACTGCCCGAGCTCGCTGCGCCTGTTCGGTGCCATCCTCTTCCCAATAGCTCACCTCAGTGACGCGCCCTTCAGCATTGGTGACCACCTGATTGACCGTGCAGCCAGTACGCAACTCGCAATTGCCCGAGGCGAGTGCCTGGGGAATCATTGCCGCCATTGAAGAAGACTTGGCATCAACTTCACAACCGTAGCCATTACAGAAACCGCAATGGATACATCCAGGCCGACCATTATGGGGCTGAGATAGAATTGCGACAGGTGCTGGATAGGCGGTTAAGCCAAGCTGCTGTGCCGCTCGCTCCATCAAGACACCGGAGGATTTAACCGGCATCGGTGGGCAGGGATAATCGCGCGAACGTGGCGGATCCCAGGGTCCCTGCAATCCGGAAACGCCTATCTCCCAGTCTACCCGACTGTAATAGGGTTCGAGATCCTCATAACTGATCGGCCAGTCGGCGAAATTGGTTCCCGGTACAGTGCCACGCACACTGGCTTCCATAAAATCGATTGGTCGAAAGCGCCAGAAATTACCCGAGAAATGCACACTGCTGCCACCGACATTGTGCGCATAGCCACAGACATAGTCCCTGATCTCTGCGGTGTCATTCTCGGTCTTGCGGAACGTTTGTGGATGCCCCTTGCGGTGATTCCACATTAAGTCCAGATTGTTTTCATAACCCCATTCATCGTGCTTGAAGTCAGCCCCGCGCAGATGAGGCCCTTGCTCCAATACCACGACCGAGTGACCAGCACTCGCCAACTCTCGCGCCATAATGCCACCAGCCGCGCCCGAACCAACGATGACGAAATCAACCGCTTCCCGGGTCGGGAATGCTGGCTGTGTGTTTTCTGCAGCTTCAGCCATTATTGTTGCCCTCCGCCGCCGTTCTCGCTTGCGTCGTAAGCACCAAATGGCGGTAACCAGGCATGACGATTGTCGAAGCCAATCATCTCGTATCCAGCCTCTGGTCCAGTACCCCCGTATTCGGGCAGGGCGAACATGCCCGCTATGGTGAGATAGCGCAGCAAGCCGAAAAGTTGATCGTTCTCGATACTGCGCAGAACCACATCCTGATCGGATTCTGAGAGCGCGTAAAACTCAGCCACGCCATAGTCGCTCAGCAATCGAGTTTGCAAGCCAGCCAGGCCCGTGCGCACGCCATTTAACTCGCTCTCACGATTATCAGACAGCACGGTATCCATGAAATAGACGACGCCGGCTTCTCGTGCACCGGGAGTCTCATCCGTTGGAATGATGCGCGCAGTAATGGCATCAAGCACACGCACTTCTTCATCAGTTAAGACCCGAAGATTCGCATTTCCCGAACGGACCTCTTCCGCCTGATCGCAGGCAGCGAGAATCGCAGGAAGTGACAAGACCAGACAGGACTTACTCGCAGCCTGGGCACTGAGCGCGAAAAATTGTCGACGTGAAATTGATGATGGCTTGGATAGCGATGATTCAGACAACGGTAGCTTGGACAAATCGAGTTCCCCCCAAATGAACTGTGTGATGCCAGCACGCGTTGAGCAACCCGGACACTTGTCATGAACAATGCAGTGCTGCTCTTCTCGCCCGAGTCTAGCATGCTCTCTCGCTGACAGGTGAAGTCTGTTGCGGTATCAGTTTCCGCGTCTGAGCGTCATTGATATCAGGCATCGTAGATTTCGCCACTATCTTGGTTTTACCACCACCTGCAAGGCTTTTTTCTTTTCTTATTTCTATTATTTTCATGATTAATCAATGGGTTAAATATTGGCACGGCAAATGCAATTCTCAACTATCAGGCTAACTCAACGCCGCCCTGCTTCGCGCACATACAGAGCCGGCAGGAAGTAGAAAGAGAAAGAGGAGAGCAATCATGGGGCGCAGAAAACACTCGCACAGTGGAGGACACTGGTTCAGCAAAACTCTCATCGCGATAGGCGCAGGAATTTGCCTGATTCTGGGCATCGTCGGCATCGTTCTGCCCATTATTCCTGGCGTGCTGTTCCTGGTATTCGCCGCAATTCTCCTGTCCCGGGTTTCACGTCGGGCGCGTAATTATCTGGACCAACATGACGGCTGGCAGCGTCAGCGACGGTTTTGGGACCGAACGCGCTTTCTCGCCTTCCATGAGCGAGTTCAGCTCGCGTGCTTGATAGCAGGCCGCACAGCAATAAACGGGATTCAGCAACTCAGCGAAAAACTCTTCACAAAGAAGTCCTGATCTGATCAAGTGAGAACAATTCGCCGTCGCTGTGTCGTGCGCCAGGCAGGCGCGCTGCGCCCTGGGACACCCGCAGCGAATAGACCGCAGGCCAGCCTTTCATATCGCAAGCCGCTGACAATATCGGCTGTTTGAGCGTTCTCACGCTGCAAGAATCCTACACAATTCCCACCTCACCCGGCAGGGCCTGAAGAATGCGATCAGAATCAGTGCAGAATGCCCATTTTTCGTGCCCCGCAGCTGGACATTTGCAGAGGCGCTACTTATTCTCTATCCACGAACACATGCTCGATAAAGGGGATCGTCCTGTGTTGACCCGGACCGTTCATTGGTCTGTCTCAGCCTTCTCGGCTCTCTGCTCAATCGAGTGTTGTACTCGTGTCAGACGGAAGTTCTGTGCTTACAGAACTACAATCAAAATTACTGAAAGGGGAAGTTAATGAAGCAACGACCAAATCTGGCAAGAAGGGTCCTCCCGACGGCCATTGCGCTTGGCTTGCTTGCACCGGCGGCTTATACGCCTATGGTGTTTGCCCAAAGCGCGAATGATCGTGTTGAGGAGATTGTGACCCTGGGCTCACGACGCCCACAACGAAGTGAGGCCGATTCATCGGTTCCAGTGGACGTAATCAGCGGCGAAGAATTTAACAACATGGGCTTTGCCGACCTCGATGAAATGTTGCGTACCTCGGTACCCTCCTACAACGTCGACCGACATGCTATTTCTGACGCTGCGACACTCGTTCGTCCAGCAAACCTGCGCGGCCTGCCACCAGATAATATTCTGGTCATGGTGAACGGTAAGCGCCGCCATCGTTCTGGTGTTATCGCAGAACTGGGCGGCTCACTCGCAGCCGGTTCTCAAGGGGCTGATATCTCAGCCATCCCACCTCTGGCCTTCCGCCAGACTGAAATCCTTCGCGACGGTGCTGCCGCTCAGTACGGTTCAGACGCCATTGCCGGGGTACTTAACTTCGTACTCAAAGACGATGCAGAAGGCTTCACCATGGAAGCCCGTACCGGTGAGTATGCCGAAGGCGATGGCGCATTGACTCAGTTCGCCACCAACTTCGGCCTGCCTTTGGGTGACGATGGCTTCGCCAACATCACCGCGCAGTGGATGGAGCAGGATCCAACATCCCGATCTACTCAACGTACCGATGCGGCAACGCTGATCGCCAGTGGTAATGCTGCCCAGCGCGCAAGCGTGCGACAGCCCTACGCCCAGGTTTGGGGTGGTCCTGAGTATCGCGACAACTGGAATATCTTTATCAACTCAGGTATTCGCTTGTCTGATAGCCAGGAAGTCTATGCATTCGGTAACGTCGGTAATCGAGAAACAGAAGGTGGTTTCTTCTTCCGTAATCCGAACAGCCGCAGCGGCGTCTACACTGGCGACGGCGGTGTTCGCGCCATTGTTGACACCAATATCGCTCCGGGTCAGACAGGCGTAACCTCCAACTGTCCTGCGCTGATCAGCCCAGGATCTGGTGGCAGCGGTGTCTTGCTTGATGCAGGTGCGGTGGCAGCCGATGAAACAGCTTTGAACAACCTGCCAGCGAACTGCTGGGTTCTCAATCAGGTTCTACCTGGTGGTTACACACCAGCTTTTGGTGGTCGCGTTAAAGACTCCAGCATCGTGATGGGTGTACGTGGCGACTTGAGCCCAGAGTTCAGCTATGACCTTTCTGGTAGCTTTGGCCGCAACAAAGTGTCTTTTTTCCTCGACAATACCTGGAATCCATCGAATGGTCCGAACGGTATTGTTAACGGCGCTCTGCAACAGTACTTCGACCTCGGATCCTATATCCAGTCAGAAGTCAGCCTGAATGCAGACTTCGTCTATCTGGTTCCGGTTGATGGTTTTGCCTCTGACCTGAGCATCGCATTCGGTGCCGAATGGCGTGACGAGATCTTCGAAACGCTGATCGGTGAAGAAGCAGCCTGGGCGGCAGGTGACTATGCCTTCCAGAACGTAAACGGCAGCAACACCTACTCTGACGGTGTGACACCACTACCAAACCTGAGCATCGGTGCTCACGGTTTCGCAGGCTTCAGTCCTTCCCAGGCTGGTCTGTGGGGTCGTAACAACTATGCGCTGTACACTGAACTGGAAGCAGATATTACAGATCAGTTCGTTGGTGGCTTCGCACTGCGTTTCGAAGACTTCGAAACTTTCGGTACGACGACTAACTACAAGCTGGCCGGTCGCTATCGTTTGACTGACAACCTGTCGCTGCGTGCTTCCTATAACACGGGATTCCGCGCTCCTACTCCTGGTCAGGAAAACGTCACCAAGGTTTCAACCACCACCATCGATGGTGAGTTGCAGCAGCGTGGCCAGATTCCACCCACCAACCCGATTGCTGTCTTCCTCGGCGGTCAGACTTTGCAGCCTGAAGAGTCCAACAACTTCTCAGCTGGCCTGGTCTGGGATATCACTCCCGATATCAACGTCACCGTGGACTACTTCAATATCGAGCTGGAAAATCGTATCGCCCAGACAGGCACAATCACCATCGGCGGCGAGCCCGTTCCTGCTGGTGTGAACTGCCCGAATGCGCGTGCCAATCCAGCGGGTAACCTGGCCCTGTGTCTGCAGGAACTGGGTGTACCGGGTGCTGCTGACCTGAATTCTGTGTCCTTCTACACCAACGACTTCGAAACCACGACAACTGGTATCGACGTGGTTGCAACCTGGGACCTGGATTTCGGCGATGCGGGTAACGGCAGCTTCGTAGCCGCCTGGAACCACACCGAAACCGATGTAGACAATGCCGGCTCAGAAGTAAGCCGTAACCGCGTAGTGGATCTGGAGAATTACAATCCTGAAGACCGGGGCGTATTCACCTACAACCACTTTATCGGTAACTGGCGCTTCCTGGCTCGTGCCAGCATCTACGGTGATTGGGTAAGCGGCGACTGGAGTGGTGATCCTACTGCTCGTGGCGCCAATGGTACTGGCTACAGCATCGACTGTACCTTCGGCCTGTACCGTGACAACTGCTACGATGGCGAAACAATTTTCGACCTTGAAGCAGCTTACACATTCTCCGATAACTACACGCTGGTTGTAGGCGCGAACAACGTCTTCGATCAGGATGCACCGCTGGATATCGACAACCTTGATGGCACAATCGGCTCAGGTAATACCTTTGACGGTTCATCACCATGGGGTATCGAAGGTGCGTTCTACTATGCACGTTTCCGCGTCGACTTCTAAGCCGGTGCGCAAACTGCCGTCATAAATATTTGACGGAAAAATCTGAAGGGGCACCATGGTGCCCCTTCTTTTTTTCTCATTATTAGTATTTATCCAACTCTACTGACACTTTCCGGCTGTACTCTGAGCACGCCTCCATACCTGGCAATTCTGTTAGAATCAGCCCATAGTAATTTCGAGCAAACCTGCCATCCGCTGCTGCCGCTTCTCCAATGTCGCTATCCTTACTGAGCCTTTTTGTCTCTGCGTTTCTGGCAGCGACCTTCCTGCCATTGTCATCCGAGGTCTTGCTCCTCGCCTTGTTACAGGCCGGCGGTGAGCCAATCTTACTGGTTGCCGTTGCGAGCGTCGGCAACACGCTCGGTTCGGTGGTGAACTGGTTGCTCGGGCATTTTCTGTTGCGCTTTCAAGACCGCCGTTGGTTTTATTTTACACCTGCGCAGATAGAGCGGGCTCAACATTGGTTTCAACGCTACGGGCTGTGGAGTCTGCTCTTTACCTGGGTGCCATTACTGGGTGACGGGCTCACCCTGATCGGCGGCGTCATGCGTGTCCGCCTGTGGCTGTTTGTCCTCCTGGTAGGCACAGGCAAGACCGTCCGCTATATCATGATAGCGAGTCTCGGCGGTTGGCTCCTGGGAGGTTAGGAACTGACGAGAGGGCCGCTGCGATGCTCTTCCTGACCACGCACCAGCCAGCGATTGGCCTCAATCACATTGGCAAATACGTCCAGCTTCGAGCCTGTTTCGGCGACCTGACAGTAGTCGGTCAAAAATGATTTCAGGCGCTCGCCTATCGACTGGGGAAAAACAAACGCCTTGCGATCACCCTTGCGGGAAATGCGTTTCTTGGGAGGAAGGGCTCTGCGTGCAATACTGGGTTCAGAGTCAGCGAGATAGGCGTTGGTAAAATCGAACAAGGCCATATTGTTGCGATTGCCCTTGTAATAATGATCGATACAACGGGAGATTTCTGGCGCACGAATCTCACCACAGACCGTGATGACAGTCAGCCCCAATTCTCGGTCAAGAAATGATTCGATACTCGCCATTACATCAAACCACTGTGCACAACAAAGCCAGCAGTGTATAGCGAGAGGAGAGTTCGCGGAACTCGGAAAAACCCTAGGACTTATTCGAGCCCCAGGGTTGAATTACATTTCCGGTCAGGGATTTTCCTGCAGAACCTGATCGATAAAATTCGACCAGTTGGTGAAATTGTTGCCGCCTTGGGGCAACAAGTTTCCACCCACGTGAGAAGTGCCACCAGAAGGTTTGGCCAGCAGCACAGAACCACCACCTGCCAATATAAAACTACGCAAGGTATTGTAATTATTGAGAATACCCTGAGTAGTCGCCGGCTCGTAAAGGAGATCCGTGAAGAACGCTGCCTGACCACCCTGCTGATGACAGACACGACACAAATTTTGAATGATTGGGCCAGATATCGACTGCTGGTAGAGAGTCAGGCTTTGAGCTTGTGTTTGTGTTTGCTCAGCTTCAATACTAAAACTGAGTGGCGTAGGACTGTAATACAATTCCCCCGCCGCTGCCGTGGTGTCGTAGGCGATAAAGATTTGCAGGGATGTATCAGACACTCCAGCTGGGCCGAAGGCGATGTTTTCTACAATAGGTAAATCGACTGTACTGCCCAGCGTCGTGGCAGAACGTTTGGGTTGCAAAGTCGCTGGATTCTGATCCCACACCTCAAACGCCCCACTCTCCAATCCCATGAAGAAGGTCTGGCCGCTCACTACCACGACATAGAGATTTCCAGTCGTGTTAACGTGACCCGATTCAACCTGCACCTCGGCTACCACATCTACCACTTCGTCGAAGCCAATCACACTCTTGTGGCTGACGCCATTATCAGCGGTGACCCCAGCCCTGAATTGAGCGCTGGTACTCGCACCCGAGCCGGTGGTTCCACCCAACTCACTCAACTGAGCCAGTGCCGACCCAAAAGGCAAAAATGTAGCAAACAATACCGATCCCAAATAGCTAGCGAGCTTCGCAGGCGTCACTGGTAGCTTCCAGTTGCTGCGGCGTTCCCTGCTCAAGTCCGTTCCAATCTTCATTACCCTGCTCCAAATACCCGATTGAGTGATTAGCGTGTCTGTTTTACTCGCTTGTGATTTTAGTACGCGCGAGCGCGAATTTCGTTTACAGAAGCGAATTAAATACTGAGGGACCCTGGGAATATGCGATCTATTTCACGATCTGTGCACCTGGAGCGCCAATTTGCGAGGAAATTTTGGAACAAACCGGCTTTACTCAGGTGTCCGAGGCTCAAGCTCAGCCAATGATCATAAACGTTGCAGTGGTTCTTGCTACCAGCTTTTCATCGCTAAAAACGCTGATTTCGGCGCGAAACAGCCGCCTGCCTGCGTGAATGACTTCAGCATGGGCATCGAGACTGCTGCCAGTAGGTGGGCGGATGAAAGCGATGCTCAGATCAGTGGTGGCCGCCTGTGAGTCTTCGGGACGCACCGTTCGGACCGCTACGCCCGCCGCGGTATCAGCCAGTGAAGTCAGCACCCCGCCGTGGACGCGGCCACCCTTGTTCATATGATGCTCTCGTAATGCGATTCGACAATGGGCCTTCCCGTCGGCAGCAGCAAGCGTTTCAATGCCGATAAACTCTCCAAAAGGACTGCCAGGCAGATTACTCATTCCATATCTCCTGAGCGTTGTAAGGACCACCCTCAACTTCAAAAAATTCTGCAGTCACGTAGCGATAGTGGCGGTCCAGCGCATCCAGCCGCTGCATGTCTGCCTGTGATAACTCGATATCTGCACAGGCGAGGTTCTCTGCCATACGTGCTTCATTTACTGATTTGGGAATCACCGCTGTGCCCCGGTTGATTGCCCAGGCGAGCAAGACCTGAGCAGGACTGTGGCCAGCACACTGGGCAATATCGTGCACTGCATCCAATACCATCAGATTCGGTTCGTCCTGCGCTTTCATCGCTGCAGGCCGATCGCTGGACCCCAGCGGAGAATACGCAGTAATCGCAATGGCATTGGCATCGCAAAAATCTTTCAATGCCTGCTGACGCAGAAGCGGATGTGCTTCTATTTGATTCACAGCGGGCAACAAGCGCCCTTGGTCGAGAATCTGGCAGAGCTTGGCTGCGCTGAAGTTAGATACACCAATATTTCTCAATATGCCCTTGTCGACACAGGACTCCATGGCGCGCCAGGTTGCAATCAATGGCGCCTGCATCTCACTGAGAAACTCATCAGCTCTGGTAGCAATACCAACTCCTGGCTTCACAGCAACGGGCCAATGAATCAGGTACAAGTCCAGATAGTCGAGTTGCAAATCAGTCAGACTGTTGTTGAGTGCCTGCTCGACGTCCTGTTCAAGATGGGCATCATTCCATAGCTTGGAAGTGATGAACAACTCACTGCGCTGAACCAGGCCTTCGGCAATCGCAGTAGCGAGCGCCTCGCCGATTTCGGCCTCATTGCCGTAGATCGAGGCGCAGTCGAAATGTCGATAACCCAATTTGATCGCAGTCAGAATCGCTTCATACACGATCCCTGGTTCAGCTTTCCAGGTGCCAAGCCCAAGCATGGGCATGCTGTCGCCGCTACCGAGTGTGAGATATTTCAGGATGCCTCTCCTTGTGTGTGCTGGATGTGTCGCAAAGCCTAAGCCTTACTACGCTCTCGCTGCTCTTCCTTGTACTGCAATTTGCTGCGCCGCCGCTGATTGATCGTCTCCTGAACTGGCTGACCAATATGACTCTCACCACGTTCTCGCGCTAACTGCATTTGCCTCTCTCGCTCAGCAAATCGTTTTACCTGTTCCCTGCTACTTTTGTCATAACAATGCGGACAACTCACACCCTGCTCATAGTGCTCGCTCTGCTTGTCTCCTACTGAGATCGGCATACGACAGGCATGGCATTGATCATATTGGCCTGGCTCCAGTTGGTGATTCACCGTGACCCGGTTGTCGAACACGAAACACTCGCCCTGCCAGCGAGTCTCCTCTACGGGAACATCTTCCAGGTATTTCAAAATGCCACCCTTGAGATGGTAAACCTCTTCGAATCCCTGCTGCTTCAGATAGGCGGTCGATTTTTCGCAACGAATGCCACCGGTGCAAAACATGGCGACTTTCTTGTGCTTGCCAGGATCGAGGTTCTCTCTCACGTAGTCGGGAAACTCACGAAAGGAATCCGTTTCCGGATTGATAGCATTCTCAAAGGTACCAATCTCCACTTCGTATTTGTTGCGCGTATCAAGCAATACAACATCGGGGGAGGAAATCAGTTCGTTCCACTCGCTGGGCTCAACGTAAGTACCAACGATGTGATTGGGGTCGATATCCTCGACGCCCATAGTGACGATCTCTTTCTTGAGCTTCACTTTAGTGCGATAAAAAGGATTCTCATCGCTGAGTGACTCCTTCACATCAATAGCAGCAAAACGCGCATCCTGTCGGATGAACGCCAGCACCGCATCGATACCACGACGAGGCCCGGCAATAGTGCCATTGATACCTTCAGCTGCAAGAAGCAAGGTGCCGCGCACCTCTTCCGCGAGCATCAGATTCAGCAAAGGCTGACGAAAAGATTCAAATTCGGGAAATTTGGCGAAACGATACATCGCCGCGACGACAATGCCGCTGTCGGGATGGGTCATATGTAGTCCTCTTTGCTCACCGGAACGTAAAACCGGCGCAAGTTTGATCGTCGGGAATTGTAATTCACGACGGTAAAATTTCAAGGCTGACGATTTGCCGGGGGTATTTACTGGGGGTATTGGCTGAAGGTATTTAACTAGTCTGTAACGACAGGCAACTTCGACGGCTGTCCCCACTCTGCCCAGGAACCGTCGTAGACAGCGAGCTTTTGGTAACCAGCCTCGGCCGCCGCCAGAGTGAGAATACAGGCTGTGATACCGGACCCGCAGCTTGTGATCAGAGTCTTATCAGCATCGAGTTGCCGGTCAAGCATCTCACGCAGTTCCGCCGCTGGCTTGAGGAAATGCTCATTGAGCACCTCGCGACAAGGCAGGTTTTTGGCGCCTGGCATGTGACCACCGCGGTTGCCCGGGCGAGGCTCTGGATCTCGCCCGTAGAAGCGCCCTGCTGACCGGGCATCGAGGATATCAGTATCCGGGTCATCCAGTGCCGCAAGAACGACCTCGAAGTCACAGAAATAGTCGGCTCGCTCCGCTGCTGTGAAATTTCCCTGCTGCGGCGCAGACTCCCACTCCTGCGCGCAGGGATGACCTGCTGATAGCCATGCGGGCAGGCCGCCATCCAGCACAAAGACACGGTCATGGCCAATCGCCTTGAGCATCCACCAGGCGCGCGGGCTGGCATAAAGTCCCACATCGTCATAGACGACCAATACGCTGTCTTGATTGACACCCAGCTTGCGCAGCTCCGCCTGGAACAACGCGGCATCGGGCATCATGTGCGGCAGTGCGCTGTTGGGTTTACAGATTTGCTGGTCATAATCGAAGCGACGCGCTCCGGGAATCGCACGCAGTGGGCCGTCAGCATTTGCGGAAACAAAACCTGGCACCACCGGTGGAACACTGGCATCAAAAATGACTAACTCGTCATCGTCGAGGTGTTCGGCTAGCCAATCGACGCTAACCAGATTTGAGCTTGGTGCACTGGACATGGAAGATATCCGGAATTAATAGAATGCTTATAGCGCAGCCAGGAAGGCACGTAGCTTCTGTTGCAGCTTTTGTGTGTTATCTGGCCCCAGTCGAACCAGCTGTTTCTCAACTGTTGACAGGTTTTCAATGGCAGCGTCAGCATAGAGATACATTACCGACGGTTTCACTAACTGGTAAGGCCCTTCTGGAGGATTCATATCCAGCACATTGCGAATGGCTCTGCGCAATACTGTATCAAAGTCATTACTGCCGTAGCCTAACTCACCATAGGCCTGTTGCAGCAGTGGCGTGAGCAAGCGATAAATCGCCAGAGCGGCAGAAGTATCAACTGCGACAAAAGTATCGACGATGGCATCAAAACGGCCATGGGCAGCTTGCTCCATGACAAACAAATTATCGTCGAGGCTGCGCACCGGCATCTCGTTATTCAGGGCATTGTAGGGCAGCCCTGTCTGGGGAAAATTGTCGCGACTGACATTGTCGACCAGCACCACGAAGCTGCGAATGAGCTGGTCGCTGCTGAGTAGAGCGACGAGTTGCACACCGTTTTGCAATCCACGCAGACTATCGAGTACAAAATTATCGCTATTGCTGAGACTGGGTAACTGAACGACAGACTCTTCTGTCTCACTCACCGGCTGGTCTTCAACAGTTGCGACCTCAACGGGTGCTTCGACAATTTCTACGTCGGTCGATGCTGCTGCAGGTTCGGGCTGCTGAGGCTGAATACGGATACGAGGTAATGCGCTGTTTGCGGCGTTGTTCGAGGTACTGCTGGAAGCACCGGAAGAAGTCGGCGACGCCACCTCAGCCTCCTGTTCGACCGGTGTAGGCAAAACTACTGTGGTGGTGCCCGCAGGCTGCTCCCAGGTCGCCGCAAGAAAGACCAATCCCAAGAGTGTGAACACAGCAATCGCTGCGATTGCCGAAAGACCTGACTTCGCCATAGTAAATCCCCAAAACCGCTGCGGGCTATTCTGGCACAGCCCCAAAGCCGTCTCAATACGGCCAGAGAAGAGATCATTTTACCGCCGCGAATGATCAGGATTTAGCCACAATCTCAGTCGGCCTCTGCGATTTCTGAAGGAAACTCGGGGACATAAGGAAGACAAGAAAGCAAAAGAGGCATGGACGCGTCGGCCGGGCCGCGACATTCACATGCCTCTTCAGCTTACCGTTCTGCAAAGACTGCAGTCTGGATTACCTTTCAAACAAACCGTCAAGGAACGCGGGGAAAACCGAGCTCCTCCATGGTTCGTGTCAGATCTCTGCCAGCAGTGGCAGGATTGGTCTCCTTATCGATTTTGAGGATTGTGCCGTCTGCATCGATATAGAAAGTCCAGCGGCTGGCGAAGCCTCGGGAACCCAACACCCCATAAGATTCGACCATGCCCTTTTCAGGGTCGGCGAGAATCGGGAAATTGGCTTCGTGCTCATTAGCGAACGCCGTATTATCTGCCAGTGTGTCGACACTGGCCATGAAATACGCAACGTCGAAACTCTGAATTTCTCTGGCACTGTCACGCAGCGCCTTACATTGCATAGTTCAGCCACCGGTAAAGGCTTTCGGAAAGAAAGCGATTACCACCGGTTTGTCACCGGCAAACTGGGACAAAGAGTAAGTCTGACCATCGGAAGCAGGCAGCGAAAAATCCGGTGCCTTGTCCCCTACTTCCAGAGCCAGTGCAAGCTGACTGCCAAGCATCAAAACTGCAAGCAAAATTGCAGTTACGCTTCGCAAGCTCACTTTCATCAACGTGAACATCTGTCACTCCAGATTTATGAATTGACGGAGCAGTTGTACACCCTCGCCGAATGAATTACCAGCTTTGTTAAATTTGCTGGAATCTCTTTACTCCATAATTTAGCGGGCTTTTGGAGCCGTACTATAAGAGAGCGCAAGATGGATTCCAGTCTTCAGAAATTGAGCAAGGAACGGTTGGCACTGCGAGCAACTTCTCGATTGGCTGCTCTGAGTTCATCAATATTGTTCTGCAGCGCCTGCAATTCCGCCGCCGATAAGTCGTCGCCCGCCTGATGCAGTGCTTGCATGCGATCAAGATTGCGCTCCACCTCTCGGGTATGCCTGCTCAGCTCGAGCCGTTTCGCATCGTGTTGCGCCCGATAAAAGCGGGGATTTTCTACGCGGACCTCATAACACTGGCGCACAGTTTGACCCTGCGCTGTCACTACGTTGCGGCAGCGGGTTTGATAGATGTACCGAGGTTCCGGTGGCTCGAAATAGGAAGCTGGTGCGTTTGCGAGTGCACGGGCAACAGTGAGATCAGCATGAGTTTTTGTCTCCAGAAGACTGAGCTGCCAAGACTCACTGAATTGCGGCTGCTCGGAAACAAGCCCCACATTAGGTGGAATCTGTTGCCCCTCGAGTAAGCGGCCGTAATAGTCACTCAGATCTCGTGCCGCTTCGAGCCTGCCGTTGGTGCGAAGGCCAATCAGGTTTTCGTTGATCGCCCGGAGCCTCCAACTACCAAAATCTTCCAGTGCAGTCAGGAAACGCTCATCGTGGGAGTCGTAGAGACGTTCATGCAAATGCAGATGCAAATGTGCCAGGTCATCCGCTTTTTGCCAGTCTTCACGGCGCAGCTGTGTATCGATCAAAGATTCGAGAATAGTTAACTGTCCCTCGCTGTACAGTCCGGTATTGATGCGGGCAATCTGCAAAGCCTGATTGTATTGCTCTGCAGCTGCATCAAGGTCTTCCAGCTCTGTCTGCAAGGCGCCCAGGTCTGAATAGAGTTCGGTCAATGCCGGGGAATAAATACCATCCTGTGATTGCAGCTCAAGCATGCGCTGCTGCAGCGCGTCTCTTTGCGCGACCAACCCGGCGATACGAGCTGCTTCTTCAGCAGCGCGGCGGGCTTGTTCTTCCGCCTCAGCGGGTGAGAGCACCACTTCTTCAGGCGACTCGGCATTTAATTCAGATGAAGCATCTTGCGCGTGGGTAGTGGCCGCGAGCAACAAGAATGTGCAGAGACTGAAAATCTTCAGCAAATCCCGAGTTTCGAAGTCGAACTTACACATCACCCAGTTTCATTCCTATCTGTTTCATTCTTTTCAGATTCATCAAATTCGTACGCAATCGCCACTCAGATTGATCATGACATTTTGACATGAATCAACACTGAATGGATTAGCGCTAGTTCGAAGTAGAGAAACACGTCTTTGCCTACTCTTCGCAAAGCGACCTAACCTTCTGTATTTATAGGGTTTTTCCCATTCCATGATCTTTGTCGCTGCCACGGGTGCGACAATTTGCCACCTACTCTCCCTGTTGACCCAGCCCCTATAATGCGCCGCATATCACCCAGCAGGCGAATCTTTGATCGCTTGCCAGGCAAGAATTCATTGAAGGGAGAAATCCGTGAAGTTACCCCGTTCGAGCAAGTTAAGCGCTTTGTCACTACCTCTCACCATTTCTTTGCTGGCTAGCACTACAGTGTTAGCCCAGGAAAGTTCAGACCGCGTTGAAGAAGTCATGGTGATCGGCCGCGCCGAATTCATTGAAAAAGAATTTACCGCACGACGCGTCGGCTCTACTGTCGACACAGCCAAACTGATGAATCAGGTGCCCGGTGGTGCAGCAAACAACAACGGCCCACTCACTGGTCAAATTCAATACCGTGGCATGTTCGGTCCGCGCATCAATGTCCGCGTCGATGGCATGCTCATTCACGGCGGCGGCCCAAACTGGATGGCGCCACCTCTCCACCACATTCCTGCTGGCCTGATGGAAGAATTGGTTGTAGAACAAGGCATCCCATCAATCTCTACTGGTGGCGGCATTGGCGGTGCAGCTACCGCTCTATGGAAGCGCCCGGACTATAGCCTGGACAATGATTGGGAATTCGGCGGCGATATGGAATACGCCCTTGGCAGCGCCGATGGCAGCACCAGTGCATCCGGTGTGTTTGGTGTGAGTAATGCCAACCATCGCCTTTACCTGGTCGGCTCACAGGATGAGGGCGACGACTACGAAACCCCTGCCGGCACCGTGACTGCGACACAATATGAGCGCTCCGTATACGGATTTGGCTACGGCTTTCAGAACGATGTGCATGAACTGGATATCAATATTCATAAGATCGCCACAGAGGACACCGGCACTCCAAGCCTGCCCATGGACATCGATTGGTTCGAGACTGAAACCTGGAACATCAGCTACCGCACCGAAATCTCGGGTTTCGGTATCGAAGCGCGACTGTATGGTTCTGAAATCGATCACGGCATGAGCAATTCTCTACTGCGCCAGACTCCCGATTTCTCCAGTCTGCCTCTGCCGCCATTTGTCGGCGACGATCAACGCAATGTGTTAACTGACAGTGACGAGAATGGCTTCAAACTGACCCTGGACTGGGAGTTGGGCGGCGGCACAGCGATCGTCGGCATTGAAGGTAAAGATGCCACCCATAACGCCACAGTGTATGACGCTGATTTCGCACCCTTCTTCGTCAACAACTTCAATAACACAGACGTTGAGAGCCTCTCCTATTTCGCTGAGTGGTCCGCCAATGTCTCGGATCGTCTCTACCTGGAAGCTGGTATTCGTGGCGAACAGGTAGATATGAACACTGGCGCCGTGGATGCATTCCCGGCTCGCCTGGTCGACATGAATCCTGCAATGTGGGGTATGGGCACACCACCCCGTGCGGTTTGGATGCTGCGTGAAGCATTCAATGCAGCCAATCGCGCCACCGATGACAACAACCTGGATTGGTTGCTGAAGACGCGCTATCAGGCTACCGAGACACTGGTCGTCGAGTTGGGTTTCGCACAGAAGACTCGTTCACCGCTGTACCAGGAACGTTACCTCTGGATTCCTCTGGAAGCGAATGCTGGCATTGGTGACGGCAACAACTACGTTGGCAACATCAATCTGCAACCTGAAGAAGCGCAGCAGGTCGAGATTGGCTTCGACTGGGATCTCGGTGACTTTTACTTCTCACCACGATTCTATCGCCGTGATGTAGATGACTATATCCAGGGTGTGCCAGCAACACACATGGCCGTAATCGGTGTTAGTGCCAACGCTAATGGCGATCCAACACCACTGATGTTCGCTAATACAGATGCCGAGTTTAACGGCTTCGACATGACTGCCGGGTTCAGAATTAATGACAACTGGCGCTTCGAAGCCATTGCGTCACGCGTTGAAGGTGAGCGCGAAGACATTGTCGATAACATCTACCGTGTCGCACCCGACTCAGCACGCCTGGCGCTTTACTACGAAACCAACGATCTGTCTTTGAAACTGGAGCAAGTTCGCGTTTCCAGCCAGGACCGTTTGTCGGCCACCAATACCAGCGACCCGGCGAATCCGAACAATTCGTTTACAGCCACTCCTGGCTACAACCTGAGCAATGTGTATCTGAACTGGTTGGTCAACAGCAGCCTCACCGCTTCCTTCGGTGCCGAGAATCTGTTCGACAAGCAGTATGTCGATCACCTGACCGGTTTCAATCGCGTGATCAATAGCGTGGTGCCACAGGGCAGCCGTCTGTACGGACAGGGCCGTAACTTCTTCGGCCGCTTGCAGTTCGAGTGGTAGGCCAGGAAACAGAGATAAAAAAACCGCGGTTGCCAACTGGCAGCCGCGGTTCAAGTATCCGACGTAAGCAGGTTAGTGCAGGATCAGTAAATCAATCATCCTAATTGTCGGATTGGAGAGTAAATTCAGTCTCTACGCCATTCACTGTCACCCCATAGGTGCCAGCTTTTAATCCAATTACATCCAACGCCACAGCGGTCTCAAAGGGATCGATTACGGCAATACATGATTCTGCCGGACCCAATTGACTCTCGGCCAGGGTCACCAAAAAACGATTGTCCTTGAAGGACACAGCCGGTGTGAGTAACTGCACACAAGGCACTGACTTGTGCCCGGATACCGCCACGCTGATTTGCAGTGGAAAAGACTCCATCACCAGAATATCCAGCGAGTCCACACTCACCAAGCTGCGCTCTTCAGCAGCCACGAGAACAAAGCCCCCACCATCAACAGCCTGCAATTGAATGGATTCGAAATAGGCGACTTCACCATCATCAATGACCGCCCCCTGAGGAATGGTCAAAACCATGTCTTCATACAACGCTGGTTGAGCCAGTACTGTATGGCTGGCAAGAAGCACTATCATCGCAACCAACAAACGCATATCGCAGCCCCCCACATTGAACAGTCCTGTTCGGCGAATTCCTTGCACCATTCCAAGCATCGGATTCAATTAGTTACAAACTTGTCTGGATGCACCTTGATTGTGCAATTCTAGGCAAAGCCACCCGGGAAATAAGTGATCCCCATCACCTGCTCCGACGATCCTGAGATAATTCGAATTCAAATTACCCGCCAAACACGGGGAGATTCTTACGCCAAAAGAAAGAATTTCTCACAGAGAAGGTCTCAAATGAAAAATTCAAAAAAAATTCACATTTGCCTGAGACAATTTAAGCGATTGGGACAGTAGGTTGAGAGCGGGAATTCCGTAGAAGCAGTGTCAGAGGCGCAATCATTCCCAAAATGACGGGATAGGGCCAACTCAGAATGGTCTGACTAAGTGTTTAGAGACAGAGAAAGAAAAAGAGCGAGACAAGAAATACAGATCAATCGGAATACCGCCAGGCACCGTCCACCCCGGTACTGGCGGATTCCAAACAGAACGCCATAGCACGTGGCTACTACTGGCTAGACTGTTCCCGCAGTTGTCAGTAGGTAGGGAGGGGTCTAGGTGCCATCCGCATCAGCGACTCTCTTTCTTTCAAACGGAGACAGCAAGTCTGTCTCCGTTTTTTTATGCCCGGATTTTTTACTTCTTTCCTATGCTGCTTTCTTGTTCTTCTTTCTTTTGCTTCCTGCTTTAGCCCTGGCTCATTTTTCTCATTCTCACGCTCTCACTCTCTTACTTTCAGGCTCGAGGGATCCCGCACCTCTTCCCCTGCGCTGCACAGTTTGATTAACTTGCAGCTCATCTGGAGGCCCGCCATGACCCTGAGTAACCCCCAACTGCATTCTCTGAGAATCAATCCACAAGGCAGAAGCGCTGCTTTCCGTTGCCAATTCAAAGTGTTTTTCTGCGCTAGCGCGCTCGCCATGTCTGCACTAAGCACTGCAGACGCAGCGGAGTCCGACCTGCATGCGATAGTCAGTGCTGTTTCAGCCGAGAGGATTCGCAGTGACGTAGAAACCCTGGTCAGTTTTGGCACCCGTCATACCCTGTCTGAAACACAGTCGTCGACTCGTGGCATCGGTGCCGCGCGACGCTGGATTGAGGATGAATTCAATCGTATCTCTGCCGCTTGTGGAGACTGCCTGGAAGTATTTACCGTGAGTGACACGGTGACTGGCAATCGTATACCTGATCCGGTCGAAGTCGTAGATGTCGTTGCGATTCTACGCGGCACCGAAGATCCCAACCGCATCACACTGATGAGTGGCGATATCGACTCACGCGTCAGTGACGCCATGAATTTCGAATCAGAGTCACCTGGCGCCAATGACAATGCCTCGGGCATGGCAGGCGTATTGGAGGCTGCCAGGGTATTGAGTCAATACCGATTTCCGGGCTCGATCGCCTTTGTCGGTTTGTCCGGTGAGGAACAGGGCCTCTATGGCGGTGCCATCCTGTCCCAATTCGCCATCGACAATGGCTGGAATCTCGACGCCGTGCTGAACAATGACATGATCGGCAACATAACAGGCGTTAACGGGGTCACCAACAACACCACCGCCCGCGTGTTCTCTGAGGGAACGCGCTATGTGGAAACCGAAGAGGAAGCTCGGCAGCGTCGCTTTCAGGGTGGCGAAGTCGATTCAGCTTCGCGCAATATCGCGCGCTACGTGGATCGCATGGCCGATCTGTATATTCCCAATCTTGATGTCATGATGATCTATCGACTGGATCGTTTCGGTCGTGGCGGTCATCACCGCCCGTTCAACGAAGCTGGATTTCCTGCTGTCCGCATCATGGAAACCAATGAGAACTATACTCAGCAGCATCAGGACATTCGCTTCGAAAACGGTATTCAATATGGAGACACAATTGAGCACGTCGACTTCGACTACGCCGCCAAGCTCACCGCCTTGAATGCCGTCACATTGGCATCGATGGCTTTAGCGCCTGCGCCACCTGCTAACGTTGAAATCGCCGGAGCCGTTCGACCGAGTACCACCCTGAACTGGACAAAAGTCGAAGGGGCAAGCGCCTATCGAGTACATTGGCGCCTGACCACCTCCCCCGTGTGGGAATGGTCACGCGATGTCGGTGATGTTGAGTCATTTACGCTTGAGAATGTAGTCATCGACAATTACTTCTTCGGCGTCTCCAGCATCGCTGCCGATGGCAGCCAAAGCCCGGTGGTGTTTCCCGGCCCTGCGGGATCCTTCGATTAGTCGATTTTTACTCACTTTTGCTGCTATTAGCTGCGCTTGCGGTGGCACAAATTGGATGAATCGACACCCTGAATAGCAGCGGCTAGCACTGTGACGTGGCGAACGATTGCTCCATCGTGATGGCATGACAAAGGCGGGCGGCTGGGGTACTCTCAGCCCCTAGTTTGCAGAGTATAAGACCGGGACAGCCGGCTGTTGTCTGCCCAAGCCTGTCGCTGCCCTCATTCTCCTTGCCTGACTCTCTGTGAAGTTTCGAAAGTAATTCTGACTTTGATGATTGTGAAAATATGCAAAGTCATTTTGTCATTCAAGAGGTGCATGATAATGATAAGAAAAATCACACTGCTCGGTGCCTGCCTGTCCCTCCTCGGCGTGCTGCCTGCTTCGGTCAGCGCACAGGATTCGGTGGAATGGGTCACGCTGGGCAACGATTTTGCTCACACCCGTTCAACCCCCGCTGAACAGATCACACCTGAAAACTTCGGTGATCTCGAAGTCGCCTGGACCTGGGACGGTGCCAGCTTTGAAGCCCAGAGCGGTCGTTCCACTCCCAGCTATATTAACGGTCGTCTATACACGGTCGCCGGCCCACGCCGTCATGTGGTTGCAATTGACCCAGCTACTGGCACCACGATCTGGTCCTATCGCGAACCCGACACGGGCCGCTGGGAATACTCCATGCGTGCCGACTACGGCAAGGGTGTCGGCTATGCCAATCTCGACGGGCGTGATGTCATCTACACCATCTCTCCTGCCTTCTTCCTGACTGCTCTGGATGCCGAAACCGGCAAGCCTCTCGAAGGATTTGGAGAGCCAGTTCCTGTTGAAGGATTCCCGGAGACTGGCGTGGTTGATCTATTGAAAGATCTCGGCCACCCCTACGACCCCTATGAAGGCCTGCCTATCGAGCGCGGCTATATCACTTCCTCGTCTCCACCGATCGTCGTCAACGATACTATTATTGTTGGTAACTCGGCCGAACAGGGTTACCACCAGTCACGTATCGAGAACGTGCCCGGAGACATTCTTGCCTATGATGCACGCACCGGTGCATTCAAGTGGAAGTTCAATGTGATCCCCCAGCCCGGTGAGTACGGTCATGAGACCTGGGAAAACGATTCCTGGCAGTATACAGGCGACATCTCTTCATGGGCGCCTATCTCTGCCGACCCCGAACTGGATCTGGTCTACATTCCCACCAATGGTGTCACCATTGACTATTACGGTGGACATCATCCCGGAGACAATCTGTACGGGACCAGCCTGATTGCCCTCAACGCCAGCACTGGCGAGCGAGCGTGGCATTTCCAGATGGTGCATCACGACATCTGGAACTACGACACGCCGACTGCGCCAATCTTGCTGGACGTCGAGACTGCGCAGGGCACGACACCCATCGTTGCCCAGGCTACCAAGCAGGGCTACACCTATGTGTTCAATCGCGAAACTGGCGAGCCTGTGTGGCCAATTGAGGAAGTGGCCATGCCCGCCTCCACCGTGCCTGGCGAGCAATTGTCACCAACACAACCCATTCCAACCAAGCCTGCACCTTTTGAGTACGTTGGTTCCAATCTGGATCTGCTTGCGGATTTCACGCCAGAGATTCGCCAACAAGCGGTCGCTGCGGTAGCCGACTACATCATGGGCCCGGTATTTAACCCGCCGATCCAGCGTGGCCATGAGTCCGGCAAGGCGGCTGCCTTGATGTGCCCATCGGGCGCCGTCAATATCACCCATCCTCCAGTTGCCGATCCCGACAGTGGCGTTATGTACATCATGTCTCGCTATGCCTGTGGATCGCGCACTCTGGTAACCGGTGAGGAAGCAGACACCTATTACGACGCACCCACCGGGGTAACCCTGTCCCGCTACGCGGCAGCGAGTGGCGGCCCACGTCCGCGCCACCCGGCCGGCATTCCTCTATGGAAGCCGCCCTATAGCCGCATCACGGCCATCGATCTGAACTCTGGCGAGCATCTCTGGATGCTACCTGCTGGTGAGACTCCAGACCGAATTGCTGATCTGCCTGCACTGGCTGGCGTAGACATTGGCAATACCGGTTCCGGAGCTGTCGGGCAGATGCTGGTCACGGGCAATATGCTGGTTTACACCAATGTCACCGGTGATGGCACACCACATCTGTTTGCCGTCGACAAGCAAACAGGCGAAGAGCTGGCCCGCGTTGAAGCACCTGCCGCCACTCGCTACGGCATGAGCTCGTGGGTTCATGACGGCAAGCAGTATTTGATCCTGCAGACTGGTAGCGCGCTAACGGCTATGGCCCTGGCGGACTAATCCTGTTGGCAGCATAGAACGAATTGGAGAGTAACGGCTCGATATATCCGAGCTTTTGTTAAAAGAACAAAACAAGAGGAAAACACTAATGAAAAAAGCAGTACTGTTCGCTTCAGCAGCACTAATTGGTGCGGCTGCGACCATCTCAACTGTTAGTTCGCAAGAGAACGAGATGAGCTTCTTTATTACCAGCGTTGGCTCCGGCGACGGTGCCAACCTCGGCGGCCTTGCGGGTGCAGATGCGCACTGCGCGGCGCTGGCATCAGCCGCAGGATCCAACGGCAAGACCTGGCGTGCTTACCTGAGTGCGCACGCCACTGCAAATTCACCGGCAGTAGACGCACGCAAACGCATCGGCTTCGGCCCCTGGTACAACGTTAATGGCGTTGAAGTTGCTTCCAATATCAACAATCTGCACGGCCCCAGTAACAATCTCAACAAGCAAACAGCGCTGACTGAGAATGGTGATGTAGTAAATGGCCGTGGCGATTCCCCGAACCAGCATGACATCCTCACGGGATCAACGCTAGACGGTCGCGAAGTGGAAGACGGCAGTGATCACACGTGCAACAACTGGACCTCGAATGGCACCGGTACTGCACATGTGGGTCACTTCGATCGTACCGGTGGTGGTCAAAACCCCACTTCCTGGAATAGCGCGCACGGATCTCGTGGCTGCAGCCAGGAAAATCTCGTTGCTACCGGCGGTAATGGTTATTTTTACTGCTTTGCTATCGACTAGATTCAGATGTAGTTGATGAAGTCAGATTGACTCATGCTGAGTCAGTGACTAAAAATACAATGGTGTGATCGTTAAACGGTCACACCATTTTTTTTAATACAGCATAAACACCATTCGATTGAGACAAAGATAATGAAACTCTACGGTATGGGCCAGTCCCGATCTTTCCGCTGCTTATGGGCGCTCGAAGAAGCCGGGCTGCAATACGAGTACGTTCCGGTGTCAATGCAAGCCGACGCAAGCGAAACCGATAGTGCAAAACACCCTGACTATCTCAGGCTCAATACCCAAGGCAAAGTGCCCACGCTCGTCAATGGCGATCTTGTATTGACAGAGAGCGTCGCGATTCTGTACTACCTGGCACGCTGTGCACCTGAGTCCGGTCTACTCCCCAACGCCAGCATGGATGTCTACGCGCGGCTCGATGAATTGGCAGTTTTTGTCCTGGCAGAATTGGAACAACCCCTGTGGAGCAAGGGCAAACATCGCTTCGCCTTGCCTGAGGACCAGCGCATTCCACAGATGTTTGAGACGGCCAAGTTTGAGTTTGCAAAGGCAGTAAAGACCTTGCATCACTTGCTCCCCGAGAGCGAATTTGCCGTCGGCGACCATTTCACTTTGGTTGATATCTTGCTGGCCCATACTTTCAATTGGGCAATTCGTTTTGAATTCGAAGTGCCGGAACGTTTCCAGGAACTGCGTGACCGACACTATCAACGTCCCGCGGCCATTCGGGCCATGAGAGTTGTTGAGCCCCCTGCATGAATAAACTGATTTTTTGCGCCCTGCTGATGGGCAGTCAGTTTGTGCTGGCACAGGACTCAAGCTTGCAAAATAGCGATCTTGATTACTATTTACACCAGGCTCTCAACGCAGGCACTGCACAACAGCGCCTGGCACTCAATCACATTGGCATTCAGGGCAGAGTGGAAGCCGAGGGCTACCGGATCACTGCCGTTCTCGAAAACTATCCAGCACAGCACGCTGGCATATTCAGGGGGGATATTATTCTCGATGCCAACGGTGATTCTTTCCATCCTGTGTTTTCCTTCAATGATGCCAATGCCGCACCGGATCGTTTCGCTGCACAACCCGATCCAGTCCTGCTTACTATCCGCAGGGACACCGCTGAACTGGAAATTTCTGTAAGTCCGGTTTTTGAGAATCTGTTCGACAGTTACCGGAGCGCGTCACTGAGCAGCGTGCAACAGTTCTCAGCAGGCAATAAGACTGTAGGCTATGTGCGCCTTTGGGTATTGTCGAGCAGCAGCAATGATCTGATCAGCTATCAACGCTTGTTCGAGGAGCTAAGAGGAACCAACGGCCTGATCCTCGATGTTCGCGATGCAGTCGGTTTTTTGGATGTAGAACATTTACATCTGATCTATCGCGGCGCCTCCGCTGTCGAAGCCTCCTCAGAGCGGACTGATCTCAACGAACAATCCCTGCAAGAAAACGCCAGTCGCTATCCCTACCGCAATCCGGTGGCGTTACTTGTGAATAGCAGAACCAGAGGCGGAGCCGAACAACTCGCCCGGCAGTTGGATCAATTGTCTGCGGTCATCACCCTGGGTGAGGCAACTGCCGGGGAAACAGACCAGGGCCATCAACCCGAGCAGTACCAGGCCTACCCCTTTGAACAGGCTGGCAGAGTAGATCCGCAATTTCAGGCGGCAATGGATATGCTGATGGGGATCATCTAGAGACTAAGCAGGGAGAGAGCACGATCTACGTGCTTGAGCCAGACGCTCAACTTCGAGGTTGGCTGTCTGCGCGGGCCGAAGCAGTGGCTTCGCCCTCTTCGCTCAACCAACGCATCTCATGAAAATCGAAACCAGCCTCGATGGTTGGCTTGATTATCCGAAAATAGGGTGAGAGATCAAAGTCTCTCGGCGTAAAGTGGGTGAAGTGGCGCCTGTAGTACTGAGGAACTTCACCTTGACTGCCCACGTTACTATTAGCTGATTCGTCCTCCGAATCCACTGCCTCGCTACGCACCTCTTGAACCGGCAGTATGGGATAGCCGATTGACTGGAACGCTTCAGCGATCAACGTTGAACAAATTGCCCGAGTTGGTTCGCCACTACCGAAACCAATCATCGCCCGACGATATCGGTTAGGTACGGCAGGGCGCTGAATCAAATAGCGCACCAGATCGAAGACATTCTTCAGATCATACTGATGCCCGAGTTTCTGCCGCGCGAATTCGATCACTGCCGTTCGCTCTTCGTCATTAAGATCGACCGCACGGCAGATGCGCAGATTATAATTGCGATAGTAGTCCAAACTGACCAGACGCACGCCGTCTTCGAGATCGGCTTCCAACAACACCGGATCTGTCACGCTGTCCCCGGAGGCCCCTACGTAAATTGCCGCATGGGACCAGGAAGACTGACTCAAATACTTGATGGCGACGCTGATGCGGCTGTTTCCCTCGACCAGGATAATATCGCCTGTTTGCAGCACGGGAAGTATCTTTTCCACCGGTACCGAGTCCAGGCGTCGATAACCAGGCAGGTTCTTACTGAGAAAGGCCGCCAAACGCTTACCTATCGGGCGACTTATCACTGAAAACATATACCTGAAAACCTCTGCTATACTCACCGCCAACACGGAAAATGCCCGACTATCGGCCAGACCGCCTGGAAACCCGTTCCGAGTGTAGAGCAATTCAGTTTTGAACTGTAGTTTTGAACCGTAGCTCTGCCAGCGGTATTCAGGAGCGGCAACTCGACCAAGATCGAGCGACAAGGCCAGGGTCATGCGCCCACGGCGTACGAGCATTCAGAGAAGAACTAGAGAAAAATTCGTAGTTAGAATCACAGAAAGAACCAGAGCAACAGGAGTAATCAATGTCAGCTGCCCATACCCAATTTTACATCAACGGTGAGTGGATCGATCCCGCAGGCCGTCAGACCCTCGACGTCATCAATCCCGCCACCGAAGAGGCGTTCACCACGATCAGCATGGGCACAGCCGAAGATGTCGACAGCGCCGTCAAGGCCGCACGAGCTGCATTTCCTGCCTGGTCGCAGTCTACAGTTGAGGAACGTAAATCGGTCATTAGCAATATCATCGCCGGACTCAAAGCACGGGGCGACGAGATGGCGCAAGCCATCTCCAATGAGATGGGTGCACCGCTGGGTTTTGCCAAAGCTGCGCAGGTCGGCGCCGGCATGGCGCATTTCATGACAGCGCTGCAGATTCTCGACAATTTCGAATTTGAAGAAGTGCGCGGCAGCACCAGGATAGTCAAGGAACCCGCAGGCGTCTGCGGCTTCATCACTCCCTGGAACTGGCCTTTGAACCAGGTTGCCTGCAAGGTCGCCCCTGCAATTGCTGCTGGCTGCACCATGGTACTGAAACCCAGCGAAATGGCGCCCGTGAGTTCCTACATTCTCGCTGAGATCATTGCTGACTCAGGTTTGCCGGCCGGAGCGTTCAATATGGTCAATGGCGACGGCCCAACGGTTGGCGCCGCCATCTCAGCCCATCCTGAAGTTGATCTCGTTTCCTTCACCGGCTCTACCCGCGCAGGCCGCGAAGTTGCCAAGGCTGCGGCAGACACCATCAAGCGTGTGACTCAGGAGCTAGGCGGCAAATCGGCAAACATTATTCTCGACGATGCGGCAGACTTCGCCAAAGCCGTGGCTGGTGGCGTCGCCTCCTGCTTCGGTAACAGCGGACAGTCCTGTAATGCCCCAACCAGAATGCTGGTACCAAAGGCACGCATGGAAGAGGCCATCGAAGTTGCCAAAGCCGCTGCAGCAAAAGCTAGTGTCGGTGACCCGCTGGCCGAAACTACGCGACTCGGTCCCGTGGTCAGCAAACTGCAATTCGACAAGATTCAGGACCTGATTCAAAAGGGTATCGATGAAGGTGCCGAATTGATCGCGGGTGGCACCGGCCTGCCAGAAGGCCTGGACAAGGGTTACTTTGTAAAGCCCACCGTATTTGCCAACGTGAACAACGACATGACTATTGCCAGAGAAGAAATATTCGGGCCAGTACTCACAATTCTTGCCTATGAGGATGACGCCGATGCAGTCAGCATCGCCAATGACACCGACTACGGCTTGTCCGGGTATGTCTCCGGCGAAGCCGAACATGCCCAGCAAATAGCCAAGCAGATTCGCACCGGGATGGTCCATATCAACGGTGCCGGCCCTGATTTCGGCGCGCCCTTTGGAGGCTACAAGCAATCCGGTAACGGCCGCGAATGGGGACTCGAAGGTTTCGAGGAATTTCTGGAAACCAAATCACTGATGGGCGGTGCCTGAGCACAGGCCAACAGAGGGAAATTGCCATGAGTAATGGAATACAAAAGCCGGCTATCGACATCGGCATTATTACCAACAATCTCGATGCCATGCTCGCCTTCTATAGCGATACCTTGGGACTGGAGCTGGAACAGGTGATCGATATGCCAGGCGGTGGCGTGATGAATCGCTTCAAGGTTGGTGACAGCATAGTCAAGATTATTGAAACTGATCCGAAACCAGAAGTTGAAGCACCTCCAGGAGGGATTCGCGGAGCGACCGGTTATCGTTACTGGACTCTGCATATCAACGACTTGCCGGCTACAGTCGCCGCCGTGAATGAAGCAGGTTATAAGGTGGTTGTTCCTGAAAAGACGATCCGCCCTGGCGTCACCATTGCGATAGTGGCCGATCCGGACGGTAACTGGGTAGAGCTGCTTAACAACAGCTAGTCTTTGTGGGGCAAGCAGAGCTTATCCCTCTTGCTTGCCCTTCTGCCTACCGTGTTTCCCGACTCCTTCGTCCCCAATTGTTTAACCTGACCTCTCTGTTATTCGTCATACGGTTGTAATCTCAATGACATATCCTGACGGCAATTGAAGAGGCCACATGTTCGCTGCATTTCTTTACTCCGCCCGTCTCTATCTAAGCCTCTGCGCGCAATCTTTTAGCCGCAAGAGTGACATCGGCAGCTTGAGCTGGCGCGGCCGACTGCTTCGATTTTTTCTCTACCTATTGTTCCTGCCGGTCTGGCTGATTCACTGGCTTTGCCTGTTTCTCGACGAGATATTTTTCTTCTCTTACCATTTGCAGGAACTCAAACGCCCGCTGTTCATTCTTGGCGTACCGCGCAGTGGTACAACTTTCCTGCATCGCAGCATCGCCGAAGACGAAGCAAGATTCACCAGCGTGTCCACTTGGGAAGTCTTTCTCGCACCGTCGATTCTGCAGAAAAAATTCATTCTGATGCTAGGCTGGATAGATCGGCGCATTGGCCATCCTGGGGCTCGCCTTATCAAGTGGCTGGAGAAGAAACTGTTTGCCGCACTCGAAGGCGTACACGACATGGAGTTGGAGGCAGCAGAAGAAGACTACCTACTCCTGCTGCCGATGCTGTCCTGTTTTATTTTGTTTCTGCCATTTACAGAATCGAAACATATCTGGTCGCTCGCGAGATTCGATTGGGAAGCTTCGGAGCAGGACAAACAACGCATCATGCAGTTTTACAGGGCCTGCCTGCAGAAACATATGTTCGTCTTCGCCCGTGGTGCGAATGCCCACAAGCGTTATCTCTCGAAGAATGCCGCGTTTGCTTCCTGGCCTGTGACGCTTCAGGAATATTTTCCGGATGCAGATTTCGTCATTTGTATGCGCCAACCCGAAAAAGCAGTGCCTTCCTTGCTTGGCTCACTGGAATCCGGCATCGGACTCTTCGATCTTCAGCTGGAGCGAGGCGAACTGCCGGAGATGTTAAGCAGCATGATGGCAGACTATTACGAGCACCTGCTTTGCAGATTCCCTAAACCAGCACCCATTGCTCACATGGAGTCACTGAAGAACAACATCAGTGCCAGCGTCGCGGCTATCTATGGGTTTCATGGCGACACCGTCTCCGCAGAATTCAGCGAGCGGCTAAACGAACTTGAAGCAGAATCCCGGCAATACAAGACTCGAACCAACGCACTGCAGCCAAAGAGTGAGGCAGTTGGCGAATTTTATGCTGGTCGTTTTTCCCATTATTATGCGCGCGAAGACGAAATAAGATCAGCGCTGCTCTCCACCGAGCTTTCCAGCGCCCTCCCCGCAACCAGTACAACAGAGGATGCCTCCCGCAAGCCAGGCAATGACTGAGCATTCACACTCCAATGACTTGAAAGCGACACGAGCTGGCGATCTGAAAATCGCCGTGGTTTCAGATGCGCTCAAAGATCGCAACGGAGTCGATGCGTATTACCGTGACCTGGTCAGTCATCTGCAGAATCACGTCGCTGATATTCGCTACTACACACCCAACCCTGAAGATGGCGATCATTACTCACGCTTCGCTGTTCCTCTACCTGGCGATGCGACACAGAAGATAATTTTTCCCGATGCTACGGGCTTGTATGCAGAGCTCAAACAGCAAGCCCCCCACATCATCATTGCCGCCACCAACGGACCATTTGGCTTGTTTGCGCTCTATGCAGCGAAACGACTCCATACTCCGCTCGTCTCCGGATTTCATACACTAATCGAAGACCTGTGCAAGATGTACTGGGGTCGAGTGCTGGGCACGGTGACCCGTAGCTTCATGGAGTTCCAGAACAAACTGCTGTTCAAGTATTCGGCGCATGTCGTGGTCAACAGCAAGAGCATGATCGAATCTGCCAACAAGCTTTCCAATACTGACGTATTGCTCATGGGCACTCCACTGGACACGCTTTTTCTCAAACAACCAGTGCCGGATGCTCCAGCGCAACTAAAGTCTGTGCTCTATGCGGGACGCCTGGCCCCTGAGAAAAATGTGGAAGGATTTCTCGCTTGCGCGAGACGCTTCCCGGAGCTTCGTTTCTCAATTGCCGGTGATGGGCCCTTGCGAGGCGAACTCGAGAGCCAGAGAGGTGATCTCGACAACGTCACCTTCCTGGGTCATCTGCCGCGTGAGGAGATCGTGTCCGTAATTGACGCCCACGACATGTTGATGCTGCCTTCTCACCTCGAAGCATTTGGCACCATCGCGCTGGAAGCCATGTCCAGGCGCCGCTTGGTATTGGTGTCGAACCACTGTGGGATCTTGAGTTGGCCGGAATTGGCCAAAGGCCTCTTCCAGTTTCAGGAAGAGGAATCTCCAGCCGACGCGCTCGAGCGCATTCTCGATCTGGATAATCGTTTACACATGAAGAAAGCCGAATCTGCTATGAACGCTGCTCTTGTTGCTCACAACACTGCACTTGGCGGTTGGCTCGATCTGTTCGCAGAGCTTCATACTACTCGCACACCGGAACAAGAGCGCGATGTCAGCTAAGCAGAAGCAATCACTCATCGGACTGGTATCGATTCACGACGTCATGCCCGAGACACTGCCTCAGATTCGTCTGCTGGTTGCACAGCTGAGCAGTTACGGAGTCGACAAGATCACACTGCTCGTCGTCCCTGGCAAGAATTGGTCGGACATGGATATTCTGCAATTACAGGACTGGCAGGCAAACGGTTACACCCTCGCTGGGCACGGCTGGAATCATGAGGCAGAAAAGCCACGGGGCGTCTATCATCGAATCCATAGCCTGCTGCTTTCCCGACTCGCTGCTGAACACCTGAGTCTGAACCGCGATCAGATCTTTGAGCTGATTAATCGATGCTATGCCTGGTTTATTGAAAAAGACCTGACCCCTCCAACTCTATACGTGCCTCCAGCCTGGGCTTTGGGCAAATTGCCGAGATCAGAGTTGGGCGCTCTTCCGTTCAAATTGATGGAGATACTTCGGGGTGTGCTTGCTTGCCAGAACAATGCCTTACAAACTCTGCCTCTCACAGGCTACGAAGCCGACACAGCCTGGCGCGCAATGAGTCTGCGCTTGTGGAACAACTTCAATGCCTGGCGAGCAAGAATGAGTGGAAAGGCACTGCGCATCGGGATTCATCCCTTCGATGACAGTCTGCGCTTGAGCGCGCAGATGCATGAGCAAGTCAGGAGCTGCGAACAATTCATCGACTACGATGAGTTGCTCGCAGACTCAGACTGAATTCAACCGGCTTAATCGATTACCAGATGCTGCGCTTGCTGAGCGGCAAATCGAGAACGCTACCGTCTGGACGGCCGACGTGAATAATGAAGGTCTCAGGGTCGGGATTGCTGTACCCTAGCGAGGCCATGCCACCTTCGGTGACAGCCCGGAACTTCACAGAGTTTTCGCCAATCTCTTCGAGAATCATCTCTTGAGCTGATTCAGTGCGTGGCTCAAAGCCCGGATCCCACTGTTGAATGTGCAGTACCAGAGTGCCATCAACTTCTTCGATGGTAATCATTTCAAACATGCTGGTACCGCCGCCGCCAGTCATGCGCACCATTGCCGCAATTGAGCCACCTTCGGTTGCAATCCAGTTTTCTTCCAGCTGATTGGGACCCAATTGACCGGCCCAATTCCCTGTCATCCAGTCAAGTTGATCGATAGATGCTTCAGGCTGCCCTTGCGCGCCTGCCGACAGCAACACAGTCAACATAACAAATATTGATACAAACGATTTCTTCATGATTCCCCCATCATTCAATGAAACAAAAATAGCTATTAATGTGTGACTCTTTCCTACTGTGTAAAACGTTCCTATTGTGTCACTCGCTCCAGCCAGGGGTCGAGCGTATCCCAATCCATGCGAAACATATGCGGCGCACCGTCGAGAAGTTCCGCATCGAGATCGACACCTGCCTCGGTGAATATTGAGACAGTCTCTTCATAGCGATCCGCCCACCCTAATTCGTCGGCCCCGCCGATCCGCAAGTAAACCGGGAAGCCTGCGAGTACACGATTTTCGAATGCCGAGCCGCTTAGCGCCGGTACCGCCACGACACCAAAAAAGTTTTCGGGATTGCGGCGGGCTATTTCCAATGCCGACAAACCGCCATTGGATATTCCCGCTAACAGAGTCTTGCCTTCCTGAACATCCGAGCGCTGCTGTAACACGTCGATGAGCTGAGCGATGCGCCCATTATTCTCCGCCCCACGAAAGGCTCGATTATTGGGCGAAACAGGAACGGCGACCATCCAACCTCTGCTGGCAAAACCGCTCCCCAACCATCTGGAAGTGTCACGCGAGATGGAAATATTCCCGGGGCCTCCGCCCATGAGAATCAACAAGGGGCTGGGTTCATCCGCGTTTGCATTATCTGGTCGCACCATGAACACCACCAGAGAGCTGCCATCGGCGAGCTGAATCTCTTCCTGGGCCGCTACGAAATCAGACATCGCCAATAAACCGAGCAGCAGGCACACTGCAGTCAAAGTTCCCGGCAAGCGATTCGATTTCCTCATTTTCGGTCAACCTGATTGTCTGCGTGAGTTTTTTAAAACTACTCTTCCGATTGCTCTCGCTTGCGATAGTTTTCAGCAAAGCGATCATTCAGCCGACGCATACCGCCAAGCCAACGATCGTAGTCGTCTGTCTTGCGTCGCATATACGTTAGCACTTCAGGATGAGGCAGCACCAGAAAACGCTCTTCTTCCAGGGTTTCCACTACAGTATCAGCAAGTTGCGCAGGTTCGAGCATGCCATCCAGCGCGGCCACTCCCCCGCCCTCAGCTGTCATCGCTGTACGCACAGCTTGTGGGCATAGCACCGACACTTTGATACCACTGTGGCCATAGGTGATTGACAGCCATTCAGCGAATCCGACCGCCGCATGCTTGGTCACCGCATAGGGAGCCGACCCAACCTGATTGAGCAGGCCCGCCGCCGATGCCGTATTGAGCAAATAGCCTTCACCGCGCTCCAGCATTGCCGGCAAGACGGCACGGGAGGCATAGATGTGTGACATCACATTGATGTCCCAGATGCGATCCCAGTCTTCGTTGCTGACGTTTTCGCTACCGGGCGTGAATATTCCGGCATTGGAACAGAACAAATCGATTTGCCCAAACGCAGCGATACTGGCATCAACCAGGTCTTTAACTTGTGCTTCTTCTGCCACATTACAGACCTTGACCAGCACCTCAGTCGACACCCCTTCCAGAGCTGCAATTTCGTCTGCAGTAGCCTGCGTGCCCTGTTCATTGATATCTGAGCACACCACGGCTTTCGCTCCCTCTTTGGCAAATCGAATACATAGCTCCTTGCCAATGCCACTTGCTGCGCCTGTTACTACTACAATCTTGTTTGCAATCTTCATTGTTTCAACAACACCCCTTTTCTATTCAAAGTTGCCCAGTCCATTCGGGCTTCTTATTCGTCTTCTTATTCGTCTTCAGCAACCAGGGCCGCCAATCGCTCATTAATGATCTGTTCTGCTTCCTCTACCATGCGCGCAATCAATTCGGCGCAGCTGGGAATATCATCGATCAGTCCCACAACCATTCCCGCAGACCAGATACCAGTCTCCAACTCGCCAGATTCAAAAAGCGCTTTGCCTTTTACACCTGCTACAAGCGGTTGAATGTCGGCGAAATCAGTATCTCCCTCACGGCTCTCGATTTCCAACACCTGATCGGCGATGCCATTTTTGAAAACACGGGCAGTATTGCGCAGCGTTCGATAGATCAGAGCAGTATCCAATTCACTGGCATCGACCATCGCCTGTTTCACTGCTTCGTGGATAGGTGCTTCTTTGGTGACCATGAAGCGTGTACCCATATTAATGCCATCTGCCCCCATTGCCAGAGCGGCAGCCATGCCACGCCCATCACCAAGACCACCGGATGCCAGAAATGGCACACTCAGTCGCTTTGCAGCGAGGGGAAGCAGAATTAAATTCGTGACGTCATCTTCACCGGGATGACCCGCACATTCAAAACCGTCGACACTTACCATGTCGCAGCCAATACGCTCCGCTTTCAAGGCATGACGAATCGATGTGCATTTATGAATGACTGTGATGCCAGCTTCTTTGAACAGGGGCAGAAATGGTTCGGGGTTTCGTCCGGCGGTTTCGACTATCTTGATGCCGCCATCAACAATGGCCTGAGCATACTCTTCGTAGGGCACAGGCTTGATGGTAGGCAGGATAGTCAGATTGACTCCGAAGGGCTTGTCGGTCATTTCCCGGCAGCGAGCGATTTCTTTGCCCAGGTCCTCGGGAGTTGGCTGCGTCAGAGCCGTGAGAATTCCCAATCCGCCGCCATTGGATACTGCTGATGCCAATTCGGCCCGTCCGACCCACTGCATGCCGCCCTGCACAATCGGATGCTCAATTCCGAGCCGTTCGGTCACTCTGGTTTTCATACTGCCCCCTGAAGAGTCTTTCCGTGGATACTTTCTTTAGATACCTTCCAAAGAATTTCCTGTAAATTTTTCGACTACTGCCCACGGTACGCTGCCGCAAGCAGCGGCTAGTGTACGTGAGCACCCGCGCTGCTGCAAAAGCGCAGACTTCCCGCCAAATCACCGAATTTCAGGGGATTTTTCGCTCATTCAAGGCTTGCAGTTTCGTGCATTTTAGCGACAATATCGCGCCTTTAAGCTGATAAATGTGACGTGAACGCGACATTCAGGAAGCGTTCAGCTTCAGTTAATGCGCCATGGCTTATAAGCCTGCAACGCATTTGGATGCGTAATCACAGAAAATTGGTCCCCACAGACCACAAGGGAGAGTTACATGAGAAGTAAGTTGCTAGTGTCTGCAATTGCTGTTGCCACCGCCACAGTGGCAATGCCAGCCATGGCCCAACTTGGAAGCGGCACCGAAGCCGTCGAAGAAATTCAAGTGATATCGAACAGCCGCCGCTCAGAAGGACTGACTGATATCAATGCCGCAGTCTCCGTACTCGGCGAACAGGAACTGGAACTGGTTTCCCACGCCCACTATCAGGAAGCCCTCAACCGCTTGCCTGGCGTGAATATCAACCGCAATAACGGCCAGGAAAGCCTGGCGTCCATTCGCTCGCCGGTTCTGACAGGCGCTGGCGCTTGTGGCGCATTCCTGGTTGCCGAGAATGGCATTCCGCTGCGCTCCTCTGGCTTCTGCAACGTCAATGAGATGTTCGATGCCCACAGTGAGAACGCCGCGCGCATCGAAGTCGTCCGCGGCCCTGGCTCCGCGTTCTGGGGCTCCAATGCCGTGCATGGTCTGATCAATGTCGTCTTGCCAGAGCCTGGTGAAGCCGCTGAGCTCACCCTCGAAGCTGGCCCCCGCGGCTCCTATCGTGCTTCCGGTCAGTTCGGCACCGAGAACGGTAATCTGAAACAGCTACTCCTGATTAACGGTGTCAGCGAAGACGGCTGGAAAGACGAGAGCGGCGTGGATCAGCAAAAACTGTCCTGGCTCTATAACTACACCACTGGCTCCGGCATTGAGCTGGACGGTGGTTTCACCACGATCAACCTGAATCAGGAAACTGCGGGTTACGTCTCAGGCTTCAAGGCCTATGAGGATCCAGCCGTTCGTACCAGCAATCCAAACCCGGAAGCCTACCGTGACAGCAAGAATACACGGGTGTGGACTTCCATTTCCGGCAAGCTGGGCGAGTGGGATGCAGTCCTGACGCCTTATTGGCGCGAAGTGAACATGAACTTCGTTCAGCACTTCCTGCCTGGCCAACCTACAGAAGACTTCGAACACCGCAGTCTTGGCGCTCAGTTTGCTGCCTATCGCACCCTGGATAACGGCGCCAGCCTGGCCATCGGTGTTGACGCAGAAGATACCGACGGCAAGTTGCTACAGTTCCAAACCCAGACTCTGGGAGGTTTTCTTGGCCGTATCCTGCCTGTAGGTCGTCACTATGACTTCGAAGTAGATGCCCAGCAATTCGGCGCCTTCGTCGCTTACGAGCAGGACCTGAACGAAGACTGGAGCCTGTCTCTGGGTCTACGCGTTGACAACATCGACTATGACTACGACAACAAGATGGTGGACGGTCGTACCGATGAATTTGGCAACCCATGCCCAAGCAACTGTCGTTATACCCGTCCTGCAGATCGCAGCGATGATTTTAGCGACATCTCTCCGAAGCTCGGCCTGGCCTACGCCATCAACGAAAACCACAGCCTGCAATTCCGGGTGCAGCGAGGTTTCCGTGCGCCTCAGGCGACTGAGTTATACCGCCTGCAGAACGGTCAGAACATCGCCGACCTGGACTCCGTAGAGCTGGACAGTTATGAAGTCGCTCTCAACGGCTCTGGCGCTGGCTGGGACTACTCTGCAAGCCTGTACTACATGGACAAGGAGAACGAGATCATCAACGACAGTTCTCGCGCCAACCTCAATGGCAGCCATACTCGCCATCAAGGTTTCGAGTTCATGCTGGGTTATGACCTCACCGACACACTGTCCATGCGCGGCGTTCTGAATATTGCTGATCACACCTATGAGAGCGCACTGATCTCTGGTGGCGTGAGCATTCAGGGCAAAGATATTGATACCGCCCCGAATAGCTTTGGTAACTTGCGTTTGGCCTGGCGCCCGACTGAGAAGCTACTCACTGAGCTTGAGTGGGTGAATATGGGTGACTACTACACCAACCCTGAAAACACCGCGAGCTACGATGGGCACAATCTGTTCAACCTGCGCACGCAGTATCAACTCAATGAAGACATCCGTCTGTCATTGAACCTGAAGAACATCACCGATGTGGAATACGCCGAGCGTGCCGACTGGACGACCTTCGTTTCAGACCGTTACTTCATTGGCGAACCGGCTCGTGCCTTCTTCGCGGTTACCTGGGATTTCCGCTAATCGGAAACTCTCAACAGCTGACAAGCTGCTCGTTCTCGACTAGAGTAGTCACTCTGGTCTGATAAACGAGAAACAACAAAAATGCCGGCACCTGCCGGCATTTTTGTTTCCGACGCAAGCACTACAACACAATGAGCACCAACAACTCACAATCGCGCTTTCATCGCCTGCTGGATTTTTTCACAGCCGAGTCGGCGCGTACGCCTGAACCGATACTGCATCCGGATCAATCCGTTAATGCAATGATGAATAGCGGCGAACACAGTCTGCGCAGAGCCTCAGTGCTTATTCCTGTCACTCGCCAGACTGAAGACCACGAAAGTGAACTGGTGTTGACGGTACGCTCTGAGAACCTGAAGAGCCACGCGGGTCAAATCTCTCTGCCCGGGGGTTCATGGGAAGAGCAGGATACCGATTCTGTGGCGACCGCCTTGCGAGAGAGTGAGGAAGAGATTGGATTACACGCACATCGTGTCGAGGTGCTAGGCGAGCTTGGCAAGATGGCGCTGCCTTCGGGCTTTCATATCACACCGGTAGTCGGCGTCATAGAAAGCGGCATCGAATTCTCACCCTGCCCTATCGAGGTTGCGGATATTTTCACCGTACCTCTGGATCTGGTACTGGACAGCAGCGCCTACCGCAGCACCACGCTGCACTACAAACAAGCACCGATTAAGACACTCGAATTGTTCTATGAAGATTATCGTATCTGGGGAGCGACTGCGGCGATCCTCTACCATTTGGCGCGCAAGATTGAATCAGGAAACTAGCAGCCAGGCGTTGTGAGCCGTGCCTAACTCTCGGCTTCTTCAGGAATAGTGGCGTGGCAGACTCGGTTACGGCCGCTCTGCTTAGCCGCATAGAGATACCCGTCTACGCGCTCGACAAACTCTTTCTCACTGACGGTCTCACCGTTGACATAGACATCCACCCCAAAACTCGCCTCACTGCTTAACAAGGTATCGGCTACTTTCATGGGTGAATTCTGAATAATTTGCCGCAGTCGTTCAGCAAAGCGTGCGCCTTGCTGAAGTGTCGTGTCGGGAAGAATGAGTGCAAATTCTTCGCCTCCGTAGCGACAGGGAATATCGAGACGGCGAATAGTTTTGCGAATGAGACTGGCGATATGAGCGAGCACCATGTTGCCGACTTCATGGCCGTGGAGATCATTGATGTCTTTAAAATGATCCAGGTCGCACATTATTAAACAAGTGGGCTGACCAGAACGACGGGTACGCTCCATCTCCAGACTCAGCGCCTGGGAAAAATAGCGAAAATTGAATAGACCAGTCAGCTCATCTGTGCGCACCAGCGCAGCCAACTGCTTGACCTCATCACGAAGCTTGCGCACCTCGTTAAGGTTAGGACAGTTGTCATCACCGGCCGGGCAGGTGACTGCCGACGAGTCTGAGACTAGATGATCTTCATCCATGTGCTTGTGCTTTCACCCGTATTACACCCTGTGCCAACATTAGCACAAAGCTTCCTGCGCAGAATACCCGGAATCTCCATTGTGTGAACTGAGCAGGCATGACAACTATCAGGGCATGGCCCACACAGGCATCTCGCCAAGCACCCCGAAAACCAGATGCCCCAGGGTATAGACAAAGCCTGTGAGCAGCACCACAGAGAGCACATCGAGCCAGACCCCAGCAACCACCATCTTCATAATCGGTACCCGGCCAGAGCCATAAACGATGGCATTGGGCGGTGTCGAGACCGGCAACATAAACGCACAAGACGCGGCCAGTGCAGTGGGAATCAATAACAGCAATGGATGGGCGCCGATTGCCTGAGACAGACTCGCCATGATGGGCAGGGACAGGGAGATAGTCGCCGTATTGGAAGCGACCTCGGTCAATCCGGTAATGAACGCGACCGTGCTCATCACAATCACCAGAGGATTGGCATCGCCCATGAGAACCTGTAATTGCGCTGCAATATAGTCAGACAATCCGGAAGTGCTGAAGCCCTTGGCAATCGCCAGTCCGCCCCCGAACAACAACAGAATTCCCCAGGGAATATTCTTGGCATCGTCCCAGTCGAGCAGACGACCACCATTGGCCTTGCTCGCCGGAATCATGAAGAGTAGCAGTGCCATCCCGATTGACACCGTACCATCATCAATCATATAGCCAACCGGAGACGAACCTAAACTCAACAGAAACTGATCGAGAAAATGACTCCACCCGAAGATATCAACATCCGGCCCAAACAAACGATCCTTCCGTGTCATCCACAGTATTGCCACCGTTACGAAGACACCGGCGACGCGCTTTTCTTCAGGACTCATTGGCCCAAGCTTGCCAATCTCACTGCGAATGAATTCCTTGCCGCTGAACGGAGTATCACCAGGCAAAGGAAACACGAAGCGTGTCAACAAGAACCAGGCGATCAACATGTAGCAGGCACTCATAGGAAGCGCAAAAATCATCCAGCTTGAAAAAGTGATACCTGGCGCATCCGGGAAGAGCTGAGAGAGTTGCGTAACGAGAATGCCATTAGGCGGAGTACCAATCAGCGTGGCGAAGCCACCGATGGAAGCGGAGTAGGCAATCCCCAACAACAGGGTCAGTGAAAAATTCCCTGAGCGCGCATCGATCACTTCACCGCGGGCTGCACCTTCTCTGTTCAATTCCTCATAGAGCAGGATCAGAGACATCCCCATAGGCATCATCATCATGGCCGTCGCAGTATTCGATAACCACATGGATAGAAACCCGGTGGCTACCATAAACCCCAACACAAGGCGATGAGGCTGGCCGCCAATAACACGAAGAATATGCAGGGCGATACGCTTATGCAGATTCCATTTTTCAACCGCGGTGGCGATGATAAAGCCACCCATGAACAGAAGAATGATCCAGTCCATGTATTGGTTGGCGACGTTGGCAAAAACGATATCGATCTCAGACCGATTAACACCCTCAGCGAACTGCAGTGACGCAGCATCGATACTGCCTGTAGCCGGCAGCTCCCGACCGCGCATGATACCCATGACCGGGAACAGCACAATCGGCAACAAAGCTGTCGCAGCCAACGGGATGGCCTCGGTGATCCACCAGATCGCCATCAACAAGATAATCGCCGCCATCCGCGTCACCGCCGGATTGGCTGGATCGAGATCGACGAACAATAACATGGACAGGAAAACGGCTGGACCAAGCCACAGGCCGATCTTGCTGTAGAGAGGAACAGATTGGGGAACAGATTTGGGCGAGCCGTCGGATGCGGCGTTGGATTCACTCATAATTTACGCTTCTTATTCTTATTTTTTCATTCAACGGATTAGCTTAAGGAGTGGCTTACACAAATCGCACTACTTCATGAGCGCCAAGTCGACTCTAGAACAGCTCTTCGAGAAAATTATAGAGTGATTGATAGGCACGTTTAGCGCTGGACTCTTTGTAGACAGCGCCAAAGTTCGCGTCATTTGCCTTGGGGTTGGTAAACGCATGCACGGTGCCGCCGTAGGTATGGATTTGCCAATCCGCCTCAGCTGCACTCATTTCCTTCTCGAAATCCAGTACCTGCTCAGGCGGCACCAATGGATCATCATGACCGTGCAAGCAGAGTACTTTGGCCACTATTTCCCCGTTAGCTACTTCACCGGGGAATAACAAACCATGGATACTTACCACCCCCAACACATCAGCTCCGGAGCGTGCCAGCTCCAACACGCACATACCACCAAAACAGAACCCCATTGCGGCCACTCGAGAGGCATCAGCCTGCGGCACATTACGTGCCGCCACCAAAGCCGCCTTCATACGCTTGCGCAATAGCGCCCGGTCGGCGGCATAGGGCCCCATCAATGCAGAGTTACCTTCCGCATCCCCATCCTTGCCAAACACGCCTTTTCCGTAAACATCGAGAGCAAAGCCAATATAGCCACGCCGCGCAATTTCTTCCGCCGCCTGACAAGCCAGCTCTCGACGTCCTGTCCAGTCATGAGCAATCAGCACCAAAGGCTTTTGCTGATCAGTTTCCTCGAAAGCCACATAGGCTTCCAACTGCGTATCGCCGTCCTGATACTCCAGGTATTGTGTCTGCATTTTTCTTGTCCCGGCTTTGCCTTGCTAGATACTTGTTGCTCGTTGCTCTCTCAAGAGCTTCTATATACAGGTTTCTGTATACAGTTTTATTGAAACCGCTGCTTACAATCTACTCAAAGCGCGGCGAGGATAGACTCTGCAGAGCTAACATCGATGCCACCAGCCTCTTCCACCGCAAGATGAGTGACGGTGCTATCTTCCACAATCATGGCGTAACGTCGGGAACGCTTGCCCATACCAAATCCGGTTGCATCGAGCACCAGATCTACAGCGTCGGTAAACTCCGCATTGCCATCTGCCAGCATCAGAATTTCTTCGGCGTTTTGTGCCTGGCCCCAAGCGCCCATGACAAACGCATCATTCACTGACAAACAGGCAATGGTATCGACACCCTTGGCCTTGATCTCATCAGCTTTGACAACAAAGCCAGGCAAGTGAGTCACCGAGCAACCTGGAGTGAACGCTCCGGGAACGGCAAACAGCACGACCTTCTTGCCAGCAAAAATTTCTTCGGTGCTGATCTCCGCTGGGCCTTCACCGCCCATCACTTTTAATTTGGCTGCTGGGATCTTGTCCCCGACTTGAATACTCATGCTGTTTTCCTCTCACAGGTTAATGGCGTGGTCACTGGGACCCGATGAATCTGTCTCGATTCAGACTTTCTTTTTGTGTCTAATCATCCGCCGACAGGCAAATGTCACCGGATGTTAGCAAATTCAATGCACTGGTGGGGACTCAAATCAGCTACCGCTAACTGTATTGGCCGATATCACAACCAATCTTCATTGCAGTAAATCCCGAAGCTGGCCGAAAACAAAATCAGGAGTGTTTTCAAACCCTTATGTCCTCGACAAAGGCTGCCAGATGATGTCTGACGGAGTATTTTTCACAGTTTCCAAAGTCCTCTGGGCACTTCTGACCCCAAGCACCGTGCTTGTTCTGTTGGTCCTGATTGGCTGGATTGCTCTGGCCCTGAGCTGGCAAAAGCTCGCCCGCAAGCTACTGGCGATCGCCAGCCTGATTCTCATTCTGGTGTCGGCGCTACCTCTCGGCGAATGGCTACTCCTGCCACTGGAACGCCGCTTCCCTGCCAATAGCGCCCTGCCGGCCAATGCCGATGGCATCATCGTCCTGGGCGGCGCCATCGCTGCGAATTCATCAGCCAGTTGGCAACAAAGCGAACTCACGGAAGCTGCAGATCGAATCACGGCATTCAGCTATCTCGCCAAACTGTACCCTGCCGCGCAACTGGTCTACAGCGGCGGAAATGCCAGTTTGGGTGGCAGTACAAACAAAGAAACCGATCACGCTCCATTTCTGCTGGAACAGCTCGGAATTGGCCCGGAGCGCGCACTCTTGTTCGAGAGCGAGTCGCGTAACACCTGGGAGAATGTCGTCAATACTCAGTCACTGCTCGCCAGTACTGGTTTGCAGACAGGCAGTGGACTGGGCGACTGGATCGTAGTGACTTCGGCCTTTCACATGCCCCGTGCAGTGGGCACTTTTTGTCGCCAGAACTGGCCCGTCTACGCCTATGCAGTTGACCACCGCACTGACCCGGACCGACTCTGGCGGCTGCAATTTACACCCCTTCGTAATCTGCAACAGCTGGATCTCGCCGTGCACGAATGGCTCGGACTGTTTGCCTATCGTGTATCACGCCGCAGCGACCGCTTCTTCGCCGGAATCAACAATCACTGCGGCATAGACTGATTCAGTCGCCGATAGCGGCTGCCGCAGCCAATGAGACTTGTTCGTCCTCGCTGCCCCTGGCACCACTGGAAGTAATGGCACCAATACGCTCACCATTAAGCATTACAGGAACACCACCGGCGAAGGTAACTCCACCTTCAACTTCCTCGATTTCACCTTCCCGTAGAAGTCGCCCGTACTCGCCAGTCAACAGGCCTGTTTCCGTTACCACCTTGGCTTTGGCCAGTGCAATGGTATAAGACCGGGGCGAAGCTCCATCCATGCGGTGAATCATTACCGGCAGCCCTTCTGCATCAGCAATAACGATAGTGAGATTCCAGTCATTGGCACGTGCCTCTGCAAGCGCTGCAGCCATGGCCTGTTCAGCCATTTCGTAGGTAATGGTGGATTGAGCACTGGCCAATCCAGAAAAAGTGATCGCTGCCAACACAACTAGGCTGGACAGAAAACGCCGGCTAAAAAACTGCTGAATGACTTCGCGCATAAGAGAACTCCATTATTGTGATTGTAGTGATTTGCGGCCGCCTGCCAGCCGCTGATTAAAATAGCAAAAAATCGGCCGCTTCAATTGGCCTGAATCGAGGAATTCCATCCACTGGTCTCATGCCCAGCATCAACATGCCTCGGCGGTTCAGGGAAATTTTAAGGCGTGGCGCAAACCGTAAACTGATAGAGAGAAAGAGAGAGAGAACAAGAGAGGAAAAGAGAGACTTGAAGGATTAAGCGAGAACTGAGTGTAGCCGATATCCGCTAGTATTGAGTGGCGCTGAACTGACCCTGCAAAAAGAGAACTCACCGATGGCCCTTTCGATTGCCCTTTCAATCGCCCTTTCGATTGCCCTTTCAATCGCCCTTTCCATTCCCACAACTCGCTCGGCTCAACTGCACAGCGCTGAGCATCCATCCCGTGCAGTGCTACGCGCTTGCGTGTTGCTACTGGCGTTTTTTTGCTCGCCTTTGTTGGCACAAACGCCAGTTGATCGCACTGTGCCAGAGTCAGTCGAAGTGCTGCCGGGCCTGGCTTTCGCCACCCATGATGAATTGACTCTGGAGTTGAATCTCTATCGCCCACAGGCTGCCACTGAAGCACTGCCTGTCATAATTCTTGTACATGGCGGCGGGCCGGCTGACGGCAGCAAGGAAACTTTCGGCTTTCTTGCCACGAATCTCGCAGAACGGGGTTTCGCGGCAATAAGCATCGATTATCGCGGTTATTTGCGCACTCCCTTTCCCGCCACTGCAGACGATGTAGCGAGCACAGTTAACTGGGTCGCCGAATATCATGACGACTATCAGCTAGACGCGGACAAGATTGGTGTGCTGGGCGGCTCTTATGGAGGCCTGGTTGCGCTCTATGCCGCAACGACCTCTCACGACAGTCAAAGGTGGAACGGAACGAAGGCTATCGATGTAGTCGTCGGCTTCTCAGCACTGACTGATATTGAGGACTTCGCTCACGTCGAAGGATTCGGTGAACGTTTGCTGGGGGTAACACAGGAAGCAGAACCAGGCCGCTGGCGAGACGCTTCACCGATCAATCACGTCGGCCAACAGTCTCCTCCACTACTGCTGATCGCGAGCGACTCCGATACTACGGTACCAGCGGAACAATCGGAAAAGATGGCCAGCGCCTATCGCGAACTAGAACTCACAGTCAGCTACCATCTTCTGCAAAATGCCCATCATGCATTCTGGAACTATACAGAATGGTCCGATGAAACCCTCGCCATTGCGGCTGACTTTTTCTGGCAACACTTCGCCGCAGACCAAGAGTCAGGCCGGTGAGAATGAAGCGAGCTGATTCTAGTTGAGGATACTGCGCAAGCGGTTACCCAGGTCTTCCACTGCATCGTCTACTGCATCTCTGGCCTCGGACTCGATATTCTGCAGGCTATTGCGCAACTCCTGCACCGCAGGAATATTCCCTTCCAGTACGGCACGGTTGATTCGCCCGAGGATCAGCTGAAGTACTTCCTGAGCGGATGCACCGTTATCTCCAGTGCCAATATCGTTTATCACGATTTCCGGCAAGGGAACTGGCGCTGAAGCGATTGGCGTGATGACATCCAGCTGTGGGTCAAGCATGCGAAATTCGCGAATCAGGAGATCTTTGCCTGCGCTGCTACCGGATGCGGTGGTTTGCTCCTCACCGCCCTCCCCGCCAACGCGAGCAAGCAGAGTACGGATATTGTCGGTGCGGATATCGGTTTCGTAGGTAATGCGCGGCGTATCGATCGCTACCGAAGTAATTTCGATCACGTCACTGCGTAATGAACCTATATCCAGTTGCAGAGCCACTTCCCCCAACTCGAAGGCATAGGGGCTATCAAAGCCTTCTGGATTAGCGATGGTCAGACCGCTGATTGAACCCTGACCTGATAGTGGCGACAGCGAAACGCCACCGACTCTGACCTCAACGCCGAGCACTTCGCTGCCAACAACCTCGATTCCACCTTTCACCAGACTATCGAGATAGAAAATCACACCGCCTACCGCGACGACCAACAACACTACAACGCCAATCAATAATTTTTTGATCATGCTTCAGGCCCTCTCAAGCAGTCGTGAATTTCCAAGTGTGTTCGGATAAAAATAGTACTCAGAGCTGCGCGTCTATCTGTTTCGCACTTAGCTCTCAATTAACTCTGATTTAACTCTCAATTAGCTCTCAAATGGCAGCGACTCGCCGACAACGGCTTCTATCCAATCTATGTGGCGGCTAACGCGCTCGTAGATGGCGATGGCACCGTATTGCCCCTGCCGCTCCTCAGAATAATTTTCTGACTGAACCTCACCAATAGCAACACCTGCGAGAAGATAACTTCCTCCGTCTGCGATCAAAGCCGGACCACCGCTGTCGCCAAGGCCCAGAGTACCCTCCAGACTCAATGCATCCTCTGCAGGCTCGCGTGGATCATCGAAGCGCAAACGAAGTCGCGCATCAGATTGTTCAATGCGATTCAGAGCGCGGCGCAAACGACCATCGTCGTATTGGCGACCGGTTGTTCCCAGCCCAGTAAACCCCCAACCCAGTAACTCTGCCACTCGCCCGACTTCGTCATTGCGGGTATAGAGATTCATGGGGCGTGGCATGGCACTCTCCTCACGAAAACGTAGCAGGGCGAGATCAACATCAGATGCCGCACTCTGATCGTAGTCGGGATGGACTATCGCCAGATCTATCTCGCGCGTTCCGGTCACCAGCTGCACACCAAAACGGCGCTGCTGTGCCAGTGTCGCGCCAAGCAATGTTTCTTCCAGACAGTGCGCGGCGGTAATCGCCCATTGGCGATGGATAACCGTCGCGGCACACACTCGGCGCGCACCTTGTCGCTCCAGATAAAACAGAGAGGGGTAATCAACAGATTCCACGACGTAAGCATCAGCGCCCACATCATGGCGCACAATAATGGCCTCACTCACAGTCAGTGTACTGAACAGCAACAGGAGAGCAGAAATAGCAGTGAGCTTGGCAGGCTGTAACCAGGAGAGCGACAGGCAAGAAGAGATAATCCGAAATGGCTTCATCGACGACCTCGGCGCAGTGGCCTGAGATTGGGCTGATACTTTTTTCGCCGGGTCAGTTTAAACAAGGTAACGAGACGGTAAATCACGACGATAATGGTGACGATGATAAAGGCGAGAATGCTGGCAGCGAGCCATTCCTCGTGGCCCCAAGCAGAAACGTCGATGAACCTGGCCAGCATAATCAGGCCCGCTTGGCGTTACAGATGAACTGAATACATGCATTCATATTCAGGTCTCGTTGGCCAGTTGCGCAACCATTTCCTCGATGCGCTGGATACGCTGCGAGGGATCTTCCAATTCCAGCAACTTCTGTTTGTCTTCCACCTCGATTGGCAATAATTCGCCGAGTCGCCAGCCCAGGTCACGCAGGTTTCCGTAATCGATGGTCTGGCCGCGCTGTTGAACCATGGGATGGCTGGCCAGATTCTCCAGCAGTTCCGCCAGCACTTCGTAGTCAGGATCCACCGGGATCGGATCAAGGTCCACGTCATCAACATCACTGAAAGTCACTTTCGCTTCCAGCACGCCGGATTCTCCCTGCCAACAATCTTCGACCTTGAACTTGGATTTACCTTCGACGGTGATGCCGAGTAGACCGTTATCGAGCTGGTCCCAATCGACGATATGCACAGTGGTGCCGATGCGATGAATCGTCTGCTTGCCTGCTTCGCGGATGACTTCTTCCCCGGAGCGCAGCAAACAAATGCCGAAACCAGAATCCGTTTTTAAACAATGACTTATCAAATCGATATAGCGACGCTCGAAGATCTGCAGATCCAGGCGCGTGCCGGGAAACACCACAACCTTAAGCGGGAACAGGGGAATTTCTTGAACATCTCCAGCTTGCATAGCTGCTATGGTAACTCGGATTGCAGGGAATTGCTGGACTAAGCCGAAATCAGGCTTGCTGATACGCTGACCGAGATTTCAGACAGCCAATCTGGCCAACAGCTTTTGATGGATACCCCCGAAGCCACCATTACTCATGATGACGACACGATCACCTGGGCTGCAAGTCTGTTCCAGATAGCTGATGATGTCATCAACCTCTGCAAAGCCGTAACTGGGAATGTCGCCTGCTGATAGTAGCGCCTGGAAGTCGATGCCCGCACCCTCAGGCTGGAACCAGACGACCTGATCTGCCTGCTGGCAGGAGGCACTCAGTTCATCCTGATGCACACCCAATTTCATGGTGTTCGAGCGCGGCTCGATGACTGCGATGAGTTGACCCTGTTGCTCCGCTTCAGAGTCCATGCGCGCGCGCATTCCCGCCAGGGTTGTCGCAATAGCCGTCGGGTGATGGGCAAAGTCATCAAACACTTGAATGCCGCGCACTGTACCCAAGTATTCCAGCCGCCTCTTCACTCCTTTGAATTCGCTGAGTGCTGCACAAGCGGTAGCGACTTCGACGCCGACGTGATGCGCCGCAGCCACAGCTGCCAGGCCATTGCTAACATTGTGTAACCCGGTCATCTGCCAGTCGACACTGGCTTCACTCACCGGCCCACTCCCATTCTGTGGCCCAAATTTTTGTAGAACAAAACTCTGCCCGGAATCATCCTGTGGGACTGCATTCCAAAAGCTCTCCCCATTTGCTGCCAACTCCAGACAGGCCGCCTCAGGTGAATTGACACCAAAGCGTTGTCTCGGCGACCAGCAGCCACGACTCAACATTGATTCGATGTTGGCATCCTGCCAGGGTGAAATTATCAAGCCATTTCCTGGAACTGTGCGCACCATGTGATGAAACTGGGTTTCGATCGCCCGAAGATCGTCAAAGATATCAGCATGATCAAATTCCAGGTTATTGACGATTGCAGTTCTGGGAGCGTAGTGGATAAATTTGGAACGCTTGTCAAAGAAAGCGCTGTCATACTCATCAGCTTCGACAACAAAAAATGGTGTGCTGCCGAGATTGGCAGACTGGGGGAAATTCTGTGTCACACCACCGATAAGATAGCCTGGATCCATCTTCGCATAATGGAGTATCCAGGCCAGCATGGCACTTGTGGTGGTCTTGCCGTGAGTTCCCGCGACACCGAGCACCCATTTGTCCTGTAACACACTTTGCGCAAGCCACTGCGGACCGGATACATAAGGCATCCCCTTATTGAGGACATGCTCGACCGCTGCATTCCCTCGTGACATTGCATTACCAATGATGACCAGATCGGGCGGCGGCTCCAGATGTTCTGGCAGATAGCCTTCGCAGAGCTCGATTCCCAGCGCTTCAAGTTGAGTGCTCATGGGAGGATACACGTTGGCATCGCTGCCACTTACCTGATGACCCAACTGCTTGGCCAAGACCGCGAGCGACCCCATGAAGGTGCCGCAGATTCCTAGTATGTGAATATGCATCCCGATTGCCCGTATTTCTTGCTACTGTTTTATATCATAAAAAGTGGGTTAGCATGTCGGCAAACGAGAAAGAGTCTGTAGTATGCCAATCAGCCCTCCGCGACTTTGGGACTATGCGTCTGCCCTGTACGCACAGGACGATATCGCTGCGCGATGTCTCTCACTTCAGGACGAGTATGACTTCGATGTCAATCTACTCCTGTTCTGCTGTTGGTACGGCGAACACCTTGGCGAAATTCCAGTGCCACTCATGCAATCGCTCTTTGAATATTCTCTTGTCTGGCAAGACAAGGTCGTGCGACCGACACGTTCCACACGGCGCTGGCTGAAAACTCAAATGGAAGATTCACCCGGTGAGCAGAATGAACTCAACGCATTGCGAGAGAAAGTCAAGGAACTGGAATTGCACTGTGAAAGACAACAATTGCAAATGCTCGAAAGCATGGCCGCAGCCATTGAACTGGAACATCCGGCTGCTTCAGCGAGAATCGCGATCCGGCGAAATTTTATGGTGCTAAGAAATCAGATGGGCAATGAAGACATCATCGCCATAGATCAGCTGCTAGAAGGGCTTCTTGACGGTTTGCCTGACTTGTCCTCTTAACCCCTAAGCTAACCCTTAAGTAGTTCGAGGGCGGATTGACAGTCAGCCTTCCGATTCCGCTTGTTCAGCTGCCTGGGTATCGGTGGAGGCGGCTGGAGGTGTGACAGTGTCGCCGAAATCTTGTTGGGTACCAACGAACCATGCACAGAGACAGAATACCCCGGCGAGCGCCAGCCACAGAAAGCCTAACAGCACGGCATTATCGACGCCGCTGGTGAATGTGAGAATGGAGACACCCAGGGAAAGCGTAGCAATGATTGTGCACAGTATTTGGGAATAGTGCGCGAAATTAATATCTTTATTGAGCATGTCTTCCCCCACGATTGGCAGGATCGAGTCCCGCCTTATTTAATACACTACGTGCTGCTGATTTGATCTGGATTGCCAGTCCGTCGTCTTTATATCGTTCCAATGAACAGTATTCTGTATTGCTCATTTCACTATTGTTAGAGTTTGTTCGATTTCATTCAAGTTATTTCGGAATCTTTCAATCCTGAAAGCACTCAATAACTCCCAAACAACACCTAACAATTCTCACCAGCTTTTTCTCTTTACACCTACACTCCATACTTACTCTTCACATCTGTGGCGAAGATGGCTACGTGCAAATCTCTGCTGATTACATCGTAAGCAGTTAGGTTTAATTTAACCCAGAACAGAAATAATTTCAGAAATATCGACCCGAATCCTGGCTGGCACATGCTGAGCCAGCGCTCAGCAAACTCACTAATCCGGGTTTTTCAAGCCCCGCCAACGCTGCACAAGGCCCGACTCGAGATCAAACAGATCGAGCAAGCGCCCGACGTGATGATCGACGAGATCATCAATGGAGGCAGGCTTGATGTAATGGGCCGGCATCGGCGGAGCGATAACAGCACCTATTTTGCTCGCTTTGTACAACAGCTCACAATGCCCAGTATGCAGAGGCGTCTCTCTGGGAACCAGCACCAGGCGGCGCTGTTCTTTGAGCACTACGTCGGCAGCACGCACCAGTAGAGAATCGGCGTAGCTATTGGCAACTGCGGAAAGTGTTTTGATCGAGCAAGGCGCAATAATCATGCCTTCACTCTTGAACGATCCGCTGGCGACACTCGCTGCCACATCCTTGTTGCTATGGACATGATCTGCCAGCGCCTTGGCATCTGACACCGACCACTCAGTTTCCACCGCAATATTGATCTGCGCCGAATCTGTCATGATCAGATGACTCTCAACGGAATCGATACTGCGCAGTGCTTCCAGCAGACGAATGCCGTAAATGACACCGCTGGCGCCAGAGATACCTACAATCAGCTGCTTCATTTTAGTGCTTCCAGTCCAGGGACCGGGAATCTTGCCCGATTGTGCGCGACCGGGCAAGTCAGGCACTGGTATGGTGTGGCAGCAATTAGTACCATTCGCCTCCCATACCGGGCTTATTTGCAAGCAACACAAGCAACGAATCTCTTAAAGACATCCTGACAACCTGGAATCCAAGCATGAGCAAGGCCAATCTGTTTTACGCCCAATCGGGCGGAGTCACCTCAGTCATCAATGCAAGCGCCTGTGGCGTAATTGAAACAGCACGCAAGCACAAAGACAGAATTGGCAAAGTGTATGCAGGTCGTAACGGCATCGTCGGCGCACTGAAAGAAGAGCTGATCGACACCAATAAAGAGTCGGCAAAAGCGATCGCCGCATTGCGCTCAACACCGGCGGGTGCGTTTGGCTCCTGCCGCTACAAGCTAAAATCCTTCGCCGAGAACAAACGCGAATACGAGCGCCTGATGGAAGTTTTTCAGGCTCATAATATCCGCTACTTTCTCTACAATGGCGGCGGCGATTCGCAAGACACTGCCAACAAGATCGCCCAGCTCAGCCTCGAGGTTGGCTTCCCAATCACTTGCATCGGTGTACCAAAAACGGTCGACAATGACCTGCCCATTACTGACAACTGCCCAGGCTTCGGTTCGGTGGCCAAATACGTTGGCGTATCGATTCGCGAAGCCGGTCTTGATGTTGCATCCATGTGTGAAAGCTCCACCAAGATTTTCGTCATGGAAGTCATGGGCCGACATGCTGGCTGGATCGCCGGCGCTGCGGGCTTGGCATCGGAACAGGAAGGTGACGCACCTCATATCATTTTATTCCCGGAGATCGCTTTCAATCAGGAAAAATTTATTCGCAAGGTCAAAAGCTGTGTTAAAAAATTTGGCTACTGCGCCATCGTGGTATCCGAGGGCGCACAAAGAGCCGACGGCAGCTTTTTAGCAGATGCCGGCGGCAAGGATGCGTTCGGGCACGTGCAACTGGGCGGCGTGGCTCCTTATGTCGCCGAGATGATCAAGAAGGAAACCGGCTACAAGTATCACTGGGCAGTCGCAGACTACTTGCAGCGCGCAGCTCGCCATATTGCGTCGGCAACAGATGTTGAACAGGCCTATGCTGTTGGCAAAGCTGCTGTGGAATTTGCACTCGCAGGCAAGAATGCTGTCATGCCAACCATCGTGCGGGGCAAGGGCAAGAAGTATTCCTGGCGTATCGGACAAGCAAAACTCTCTGATGTCGCCAATGTGGAAAAGATGATGCCCCGTGACTTTATCAGCCGCGATGGCTTCCACATCACTGATAAAGCCAAAGAGTATTTCGCACCACTCATTGCTGGCGAAGACTATCCGGATTTTCGTAGCGGGCTGCCGCAGTACGCGCGACTGAAGCGAGTGATGGTGGCGAAGAAACTAAAGAGATGGCGAGCCGTCTGATTCGACGCTGATTCGCTAAGGCGCTAGCCGGTCGATCTGCCAGCCCTCTCCTTCGCGCTCATTCCGAGAATAGCGAAAACGATCATGGAGACGGCTGGCACCTCCTTGCCAGAACTCAATCTCCTGAGCGGTGACTCGATAACCGCCCCAAAAATCCGGCAGTGGAACCTCGCCTGACTGAAATTTTTGCTTCATCGCTTCGAACTGACCCAGCAACAAGCTCCGTGAAGAAATCACCGCACTCTGCTTCGATGCATAGGCAGCGAGCTGGCTGTCTCTTGGTCGAGTCAGAAAATACTTGATTGATTCCGCTGTCGGCACTCGTTCAGCAACTCCGCAGACTTTCACCTGCCGCTCTATCTCATGCCAGGGAAAGTGCAGGCTGATGCGTGGATTATTATCCAGATCCTGGGCCTTACGGCTGCCATAATTTGTGTAAAACACAAAGCCCTTCGCATCGACGTGCTTCAACAGAACAATGCGCTGTGATGGCTGGCCACTGGCATCCACTGTGGCGACAGTCATTGCAGTAGGATCAGTAAACTCGAGATCGATCGCCTGCTGCATCCATTTTTCAAACTGGAGATAGGGATCGTCTTTAAGATCCTCACGATTGAGACCGCCGCGCAGATACTCACGACGCAATGATTCCAGATCCACTACTTCCTGCTCTCCGATTGCCTACTGATTCGATTGGTCGCTAGATCGATTGCTTGCTTAGCCGATGAAGAATTAACGCAGCAGCTCGCCATACTCCCAGTACTGCTCCCTGCGCGTCCCGGTCGTGTAGTAAAACGTGCCAGGTCCATGCTTGTCACTGGCAAAGAACTGCCCTTCATAACGCTGACCATCTGGCCAACGATACACGCCCTGGCCCTGATAGTGGTCGTTGACGAACTGCCCGGTGTAATTTTCGGTGTTGTCCTTCAACCAGAATTCTGAATGACGATTTTCCTCCCAGCGAGGCAGATTGAAGAAATAGGAACCCTGCCCGTTGCGCTTGTCATCAGCCCACTGACCGATATAGAGATTACCCTTCCCATTCCAGTGTGTCCCGCGCCCGCTGCGGTCACCCTCGCGCCAGTTGCCTACATAGATTTCTCGATCAAGAAAGGAGATTGGCAATTCCAGACGCCCATAGCCATGGAACTCGCCGTCCTTGAATTCCCCAACATAACGCCCCTTTCCCCATGGATTGGCTAACTCAAGCGTACCGTCGCCATTCTGGCAATCTCCGCGCAGGCACTGCTGTGCAGTGACTTCGTCCATGGCGAAGGCCAGCGCCTGGGTAGACGAGAGACACATGCCCACTGCCAATAAGTAGCTGACTCTCCCAAGCACGCGGGAAATTCTGAATGGTCTGATGTGCATTGCAAACATGGTACGGCTCCTTAAAACGCTCGCTATCCGGAAATTTCGCAAGGTGACTCAGAGCGACGCGACACAGCATCAAAGGCGCTTCGCGAGTGCTACCCGCAAAAAAAATCCCCGGATCGCAGGATTATAGCGATTTTTTGTCCTAGACTAGAGTTATGTTCCCTGAAATCTACCAATTCCTCGATCAACACGACTACGGCAGCTACGTCACCACTACCGGAGTCCTGGATTCCAGAGGCTTCACCTCCGGAAAAGTCATATTGTCCACCGGCAAAAAGCTCTACATGAAACGCAACAACAAAGTCGCTGATGACAGATTTCTGGCAGAAGCAGACGGTTTGCGAGCCCTTGCTGCTATTGATGACGTAAACGTCGTACAAGTGTTACACGCCTCCGACAGAATGATTCTGCTGGATTACATCAAACATGGCATTGCCAAAGCGAAGAAATTCGATCCCCGAGCGGGGCGCATGGTCGCGTTGATACACGGTCAGGAACAAGCGCGCTTTGGATGGCACCGGGACAGCTTCTGTGGGCCAACACGCCAAATCAACACACAAACCAGCAATGGCCATGAATTCTTTGCTGAACACCGCCTCATAGGAATCGCAGCAACTGCCTACGACCAAGGCCTTCTCAACCGCAAACTTGTTCGGCAAATCGAATATATCGCCAAAAAACTGCCAGAATGGATACCGCATCAACCACCTGTCCTGCTACACGGCGACTTGTGGTCAGGCAATATCTACTGCGGAAAGAAGAACACCCCGTTCATAATCGATCCCGCCTGCTACTGGGGCTGGGCTGAAACCGATCTCGCCATGGCATCCTTGTTTGGAGGGTTCTCAAGCTATTTCTTTGACAGCTATGCCGAGCACAGAGAGTTGGACAAAGACTGGAGAGAGCGGGCACCAATCTACAACATCTACCACCTGATCAATCACGTCCTGATCCATGGTGATTGCTACCTGAGGCTACTCCAGGAAACTTGCAATCAGTTTGCCAGCGACGAACTCGCGATCTATAGACTAGCCAAAAGTGTCGCTTGAGCCAGATCTGTACGTCAGGTCATGTGTCGCAATACATTGAGGGGACTGATGCTGACGACTTTCTTGGTTGCCATGATTCCGAGCACCGCGATGAGCAATAGGCCACCCACAGGGCCAACCAACCAGACCCAGGTGTGAATCGAGAAGTCTTGTTCGAACACCTGCTCCTGAAGATACAACAGGCTCAATTCGGCACCAACGGTCGCGATTATCCCGGCAATAATTCCGATGGTGGCGAACTCGAGCAGCAAGCTGGTGAGAATGAGTTTCCGCCCTGCTCCCAGAGTACGCAGAATGGCATTCTCGTGAAAACGCTCATCGAGTGAGGCATTAACACAGGCCAACAATACTAATGCTCCGCAGACCAGCACCAGCAGTGAAATCAGCTCAATCGCTGAAGTGACTTGAGCAATAATCGTTTGAATCTGCTCGATCAGTGCATCGATTTCGATAACAACGATAGTTGGAAACATGCGAATCAAATCATTGAGCAAGACCTTCTGCTCAGATTCCATCAGCGCAGTAGAGAGGTAAGTGCCGCCAAGCGAATCGATGGTCCCCGGCGAGAAAATAATAAAGAAATTGGGCTGCATATTGTCCCAGCGCACCGAGCGAAAACTACTGACTTCCGCGCTGACCAACTGATCGTTGATCTCGAATTCGAGCACATCACCCAATTGCAGATTTAACCAATCGGCGTAGTCATCCTCGATTGACACATAACCAGGCTGTGATTCGGTACCCCACCAGCTACCATCCGTAATCTCATTGTCATTGGGTAGCACTTCTGACCAGGTCACCTGTCTGCGGCCGAGGCGTCTTGGCGCGGCTTGTGTTTCGCCATTCGCCTGCGCTGACTCAGCTCCGCTTGCACTCCCCTCTTCGCCTTCATTGCCTGCATTGCCTGCCATTGCAGCACCATACTGTGTGCCGGCCTGCTCAGTGCTTGTAACTTCCACCTCTTCGTCATCCATCGTCGCACTCTCAGTGAGATTCGAGCCTTCATCCTGCTCTTCGTCTTCCTGAGGGTCGGGCACGGCGCCATTGATACCGACGACTCGCGCCGAAACCAGGGGATAGAATGCATTGGCTTGCACGCCATTGTCATCGAAGAAGGTTTCAATACCCTCGATCTGATCTCGGGTGATGTTCATCATGAAATGGTTTGGCGTGTTTTCAGGAAGCTGTGCCTGCCATTCATCGATCAGATCGGTACGCAATAGCGTTAGCACCAACAAGGACATAATCGTGGTTGCGAACACCATGACTTGCAGAACATTTTGCCTACGGCGACGACGCGTGGCCGTCATGGCCAGCTTCCAGGCACTACCAGCCTGCATGCCCGCCGCTGACCCGGATTTGAGCAGCAGCAGCGACAGAATAGAAAGCACGACAGCGATTCCAGCAACAGACAAGACCAGCACTGAGGTCAGAATCAGATCTTCGCTGTACCACAGCACCAGAAACACGGCGCCAAGAATTCCAAACCCATAAGGCACATTGGCGCTGACTTTCTCCTGCTCCAGATCTTTGCGCAGAACGCGCAATGGAGGTGTCTCCCGCAGCGCAAGCAGCGGAGGCAAAGCGAAGGAAAGCAGACAGACAAAGGCGGTTAGCGCACCCACCACATAGGGTTGATAGCCCGCAGCAGGAAGATCGACGGTCAACATCGATTGCAACAAGGTCAAGATGCCCTGATGCACCAACCAACCGAGTAGACAGCCAATGACAACCGCGACAGCGCCGAGGATCAGTTGAATGGTCAGGTAGATCACGCCGATCTGGGAGGAAGTACAACCCAGGGTCTTCAGTATCGCTACATAGTCATAGTGACGCTCACTGTACCGTTTGGCAGTCAGTGCAATAGCGACACCGGCGAGGAGTACTGCAAACAGAGAGCCCAGCATGAGAAATGACTCGGCGCGATCCAGTGCCTCGGCAATCTCTTCACTCTCTTCCCGAACATCACGGAGACGATATTCTCCCGCATACTCTTCTCTGAGCCAGGCTTCAAAATCATCCAGCGTATCGAGATCGTCATCGGCAAACAAAAAGCGATAACTGACCCGGCTGCCGACTTGCACCACATTGGTCGCAGGCACGTCATCCATGTGCAACATCAAGCGTGGGCCGGCGTTGTCGATCATGCCGCCACCGGACCGATCCGGTTCGGTAATGATGATGCGACCCACGGTAAGCTCCGCCTCTCCCACATAGACCGAATCACCAACTACGATATCCAGCGCCGGCAATGCTCTGGACTCCAGCCAGACTTCACCGGGAGCCGGTCCACGCTGCACCGACTCACCGCGCGTGAAGGGTGCATCGGTAATAATGACATCGCCCCGCAGAGGATAGCTGTCGCTAACCGCTTTGGCCGCGACCAACAGGTTGCCGGAATCCGAAAATGCCATGGAAGTGAATGATAAGGTCCGCGCCGTGCGCATACCCCGCCCTTCTGCTTCTTGCAGGATTTCCTCCGGTGGGGGTTGACGACTGCCCATCACACGATCGGCCGCCAGCATGTTCGCCGACTCCAATAACAGCGCTCTTTCCAGACGATCTGTAAACAAGGCGATGCCAGATACCGACGTCACTGCCATCACCAGCGCGAAAAACAGGAGTTTCAACTCCCCGCCCTGCCAATCGCGCCACAATAGACGAAGCGCCAGGCGTAACAGATTGGGTCGACCAGTCTGCTCAGACATCCGCCGTCGCCTCAAAATGGGTATCACTCACAATCTCACCGGCCACCAAGCGTACTGCTCTGCCGCATTTTTCAGCAAGCTTTTCATCATGGGTCACTAACACAAGCGTTGTGGAAAATTCTTTGTTCAACTCGAACAGTAACTCAACGATATGTGCACCGGTTGCTGTGTCGAGATTACCGGTTGGTTCATCCGCAAACAGAATGGGCGCTTCGCTGGCGAAAGCACGGGCTATGGCAACACGCTGTTGCTCACCACCGGAAAGCTGATTGGGATAGTGATGACCGCGCTCACTGAGTCCTACTCGATCAAGCAATTGACTCGCTTTTTGTCGCGCCTGCTCGTCGCCTTTCAATTCGATTGGCAACATGACGTTTTCCAGAGCGGTGAGACTGGGCAGAAGCTGAAAAGACTGGAAGACAAAGCCAACCAGCTGTCCGCGCAGCAAGGCGCGCTGTTCTTCATCGAGTGCGGCGAGGCTGGTCTGATTGAGCAGCACATCGCCCGACGTGGCAGCATCAAGCCCCGCCATCAAGCCAAGCAGAGTGGACTTGCCGGATCCGGAAGCGCCAACTATCGCCACTGCCTCGCCATCGGCGATCTTCAGGTCTATCCCCTTGAGAATAGTGAGAACACCCTCGCTGGTGTCCACCTTCTTTACGAGCTGCTTAACTTCAATCATCGACTACTCACTTCCCCTCTCTTCTTGCGCTATTTTCATTCCCAGCCTTCATTCCCTGCCTTCATTCCCGGCATGCCTTCTGGCCTGATCCCAACGCCGTCTCTAGAATGAGACCAGCCCGCATTATAGACAATCGGCTTCAATCTGTCGGAAATACCCGCCACCAGCTTGCACCGGCAATCGCAGATACACTACGCTTGGGCGTTCCTGCGTGGATTACAAGCGGAGATTTTGTAACTCGAACGCGAGACTGACGTTAGAAGACATGATGACTTCCTCTGACAAGACACAATTACTGCAGTTCAGGAATTTCGCTGTGACCCGCAAACTGTGCGTATTCCTGTTGGCCGCGCTCCTTTTGGCTGCACCACTGCTCAGCGCAGAATCCGCTGCCAATGAATCGCCTGTGATCATGGTATTCGGAGACAGCCTGAGTGCCGCGTATGGCATACGTGATGAACAGGGTTGGGTCACACTCTTACAGACTCGCCTTGAGCAGGAGGGCTATCCCCACCGCGTTGTTAATGCGAGCGTCAGTGGTGAAACCAGCAATGGCGGCCTGGCTCGATTGCCAGCAGCGCTGCAGAACAATACTCCTGACCTGGTGGTCCTGGAACTGGGCGGAAACGATGGCCTGCGCGGCTTGCCGCTACAGAATCTCGAAGACAATCTGCAAACCATGATCACAATGATCAAGGCCAGTGGCGCCGAGGTGTTACTCGCCGGCATCCAGATTCCACCCAACTATGGGCCACGCTACACTGAACCTTTCACCGCTATTTTCCCAACCCTGGCGGAACGCGAGTCTGTCGCTCTCTTGCCATTCCTCATTGACGGTATCGCACAACATCCCGAGCTAATGCAGAACGATGGCATTCATCCCAAAGCCGAAGCACAGCCCATGATTGTCGACAATGTGTGGCCAGTACTCCAACCCCTGCTCACGCCTTGATTGAACAAAGCCAGCTACCGATTAATCAGTAGCTCGCCGCCACTCTCTCAGCAGTACATATCCGCCCCAGGCCAATGCCAGCAGCATCACACCCGTACCAACGGTATCTGCAACTGACGCGATCTGTTGATCGTATTCAAGCCAGCCACGGGGTCGGAGTAGATTGGCCCAGTCATGCCTGCCCGGCGTATCGGCGCCAGTACCCCCACCTAACAAGGGCAGACGCAAAGCACGGGCATCGGCGATATAGGGAGCAACATCCAGAAGACTCTGCCCACTCCACCACAGACACACTGCACCGGCAAAAGCATCGCGATTAACAATGAGAAATGCCCCCATCAACAACAGCGGCAACATGACTTGAAACAAGCTGCCACCCAGGATGGCCATGGTGCGCCCAAAGGGCATAAAGAGAATATGGCCAGCCTCGTGAAAGATGAGGTTAACGCTGTGCATGAAACTGGCCCCGATCTCATTGCTGCGAAAATCCATGGCAATGAAATCCAGCCCCCAGATGAGCAGACCGACCCAGATGCAGGCATAGACCAACAATTCTGATTTAGGGCGTGGGTCCCGCTCTAGCAGCAAGAACCTGCGTAGCAAACCAGTTGAGTGATGTTGCTTACCCCCCGATTTGTGAGCGGGCACGAGCTCTTCCATCACCAATTGTTGTAACCACTTTTCAAAGATCAGGCCACAGGCCGGACAAGCCTTCAGCGCGTTGACCTGCTCAGGATCATCGGCGGAATTACCAACCAAAATTTGATGCTTGCACTTGGGACAGCTGGAATACATGGTGGCGAAGAGAGTCCCTTCTAAAGGAAGTGGAATGAGAGGAAAGCGAAAAGTGAGGGAAGAAAAGAGTGGGTGTTATTGCGAGTCTTGCAACATTTCCTGTTGTAGTTGTCGCGCCTGACGATCCAGAACCGAACTGCGATGGTCGTAGTCTTGCTGAATTCCAGTCACCTCACCAAAAGCCCGCTCTTGCTGGCGAATTTCTGCGGGCGTTCGTGGTGACAAGGCCCGCCCGGTTTCAATCCAGCGCCTCACTTCGTCGCGCAGATACGCTTCCCCTGCGGCACTGACAGCACCTCCTGCCTCGTCACGAGGCACAACGATCACCGGCGAACCCTGGCCGGGATAGAAGAAGGCGTTCTCTGCTGGATCCTGAATATTGTAATAAGGTGAAGGATTGAGTGAATCATAGAGAGTGGAGATGGTCTCCATGTGTCGGCTGACGATTTGTCTGGCCGTCTCATCGGCATCGTCTATCGCCGATCCTGATGTCGCCTTGGCTGCCGCTACTTGCAAGTCTTGATAACGCCGACGCAGATCATCGATCTGCAAACGAATATAGACATGACTGCGCCCTTGAGTAATCGACTCCTGAAGCTCCTCGGCATCAGCACTGAGTCGTTCTGCTGACGCACGAAGCGTTCCATAACCCAGACTACTGCGCAGCTCACGCGCCATCCGCTCGCTGGCAAAATTCAGCTCGGCAATGTCTCTGGAAAATTCATAAGGTGTCGCTGCGCTCAGCAGGGTACTGAATAGCAACAGGCAAGCACCTGCAATGATGCAACGCAAGCAGGATGAGAGCGAGGAAGAAAGTGAGGAAGAGATTGTGAGTCGAGTCATAAGCGCCTCCAGACAGCCAGTGTAGCAGCTTGGCGCTTAAGGGGTGAGACAAGTGGAACGATTAGTGTGAATTTTCCTGAATTTTGCAGATCGGACCCAGAAATCAGGCAGGCTATCCCTTTGTTATTTCTAGGTATTTTCCAATTACAACATCAACACCCTGATAGAGGCACTCCACTACCAGCGCATGCCCAATCGAGACCTCCTGAATACCCGGAATTTGCAGGAAGCGGGGCAGATTATTCAAATCCAGATCGTGGCCAGCATTAACGCCAATGCCCTGCTGGGCGGCGGCTGCAGCCGTCTCAGCGTAACGCTGCCAGACTTCATCTTCAGTCTCCAATCCATAATTACTGGCATATTCCTCAGTATAGAGTTCGATGCGGTCCGCCCCTACCGCTTTTACCTCGCCAATGCGCTCCGGTTCAGGATCGAGAAACAGACTGCTGCGAATGCCAGCCTCACGCAACTGTGAGAGTACAGACTTCAACATATCCTCATTGGCAACGACGTCCCAGCCATGATCGGATGTCAGTTGGGCAGGGTCATCGGGCACCAGGGTGCATTGCGTCGGCTGGATCTCCAGCACCAGATCCATAAACGCCTGGGATGGATAGCCTTCTATATTGAACTCAATATCAGGGTGCAGTCGAAGAAAATCACGCAGAGAATAGACATCTTTGCGGGTGACATGGCGCTCATCAGGACGCGGATGCACCGTGATTCCCTTAACACCGAGGCGCAACACCGTTGCAGCGAAATCGATCACGCCGGGATAGTCTCTGCCACGTGAGTTTCGCAGCAGAGCGATCTTGTTAACATTTACACTTAAAAGAGTCATGTGCTTCGCCATGTCCTGGAGCGCACTCCGTTCCTAAGCTACTCGCTGAGCAGAAAATCCTTGGCGATTTTCTGGAACACCTTGGGCTTGTCAGCGTGCAGCCAATGGCCACACTCCATGATGGATTTCACGCTGGCATTGGGAAATTGCTCGAGAATTTCAGCCTCGTGCTTCTTCTGAATATAGTTAGAAAAATCGCCACGCACAAACAGGGTAGGACCAGTGAATGGCGAGCCTCCCTCCGGCTTCTTGCGCAGCTCATTATAGTGCAGTTCGATCGCCGCAAGATTAAGTCGCCATTTGTAGCCACCGGCATCGTCACGCACGATATTGGTCAGCACGAATTTTCGCGTCGCTTCATCCTCTATGAAGTCCCGCAGAAACTCCTCCGCTGCCGCTCTCGATTTCAGCGCATCAAGATCCAGCGCGTGCATGCCTTCCAGCACTTTCAAATGGCCGTCCGCCTTGCTCTTGTAAGTGACCGGAGCAATATCGACAACCACCAGTTTGTTAATCAACTGCGGCTCCAACAGAGCCAACTGCATCGCCACTTTGCCACCCATGGAATGACCAATGATGGAGCAGCGTTCGAGTTTGAGCTTCTCCAACAGTGCTTTCACATCCGCGGCCATGACCGGGTAGTTCAATTCATCAGCATGGGGCGACTCACCGTGATTGCGCATGTCCACGCCAATCACTGCAAAATCCTCCGCAAGTTGTTTGCTGTGCCAACCCCAGTTAGCCAGACTGCCAAACAATCCGTGCAGAATAAGCAAGGGCTCACCCTGATCGGAGTATTGCCGGTAATTCAATAACATGGTTTTTCCTTCAGAGTGCAAGCCTGATTGGCTTACAGCTCCGCCAACAATTCCAACACATCATCGTGATGTGACTTGGTCTTCACCTTGTCCATCACATGCTGCACACGCCCTTCCTTGTCGATCACAAACGTCGTACGCAGAATACCCATGAACTCGCGGCCCATGAATTTCTTCAATCCCCATACGCCGTATTTTTCTGCGATGGCGTGATCTTCATCGGAGAGCAGGACAAAATTAAGATCCTGCTTGTCTTCGAACTTCTTCAGTCTGGCCACCGGGTCCGGGCTCACTCCCAGTGCTACCGCATCCAACTTGGCCAGTTGCTTTTTAGTGTCGCGAAGACCACAAGCCTGAACCGTGCAGCCGGGTGTCATTGCTTTGGGGTAGAAATAGAGCACGACATTCTTCTTGCCCTTAAAGTCCTTTAGGCTGACCTTGTTGCCATCCTGATCCTGCAGTGTGAACGCAGGCGCCTTGTTTCCTACTTTTGCAACCATAGTGGTTCCTGTCCTGAATTATGCCGTGTGAGTGATCGAGGGCGGCATTATACCGGAGAAACATAAAAAAACTGCCTGCTTAGCGCAGGTTTGCCGATAAGATTTGTGAGAGTCCACTAGCGAGCCCGGAACGACAGAACAGAACAAAAAATGAATCAACATAGTGCACAACCAATCCGCTCGGTCGTTGTACTCACTGGCGCAGGCGTGTCTGCCGAGTCTGGAATCAAGACCTTCCGTGCCTCCGATGGCCTGTGGGAGAACCATCCGATCGAGGAGGTCGCCACACCAGAGGGTTTCGCGCGCAATCCCTCCCTTGTCTATCAGTTCTACAACGCACGTCGCGCGCAGTTACTCTCCGATGCCATCACGCCAAATGCGGCGCATACAGCTTTGGCAAAGTTTGAATACGATTTCATTGAACAGACTGGCGGTGAGTTTCTGCTGGTGACTCAGAATGTTGACAACCTCCACGAGCGCGCCGGCAGTCGCAATGTCTTGCACATGCATGGCGAGCTGCTCAAGATGCGCTGCTCCAATACCGAGATGGTCTATGACTGCCGCACCGCCATCGGCTTCGATGATGAATGCCGCTGCTGCCAGCAACCTGGCAATCTGCGCCCCCACATCGTCTGGTTTGGCGAGATGCCTTTTTATATGCAGCAAATCACCGAGGCATTGTTGAACTGCGACTTGTTTATATCCATTGGTACCTCCGGCAATGTCTATCCTGCAGCCGGTTTTTATCAAACCGCGAAACAGCATGACGCCCTGACTGTCGAGCTGAATCTCGAGCCCACTGGCTCGCAATTCGACGAGCATCACTATGGCCCAGCCTCAGAGTTGGTACCGCAATTTCTGACCGAGATTCTGGCGGCCAACGCCACTGCGTAGTTCGTTTTCAGATACCAGCTCGTTCGATAAGCCCGCAATAAAACGGCTCTTCACTGAGAGGTGTTACTGAGAGATGTTACTGAGAGGTGTTTTCGCCTTTCACCGATTTCTCTCTGCTATACTGCTGGCGGCATCAACACATGTTCTGGGGGGAGCATATGCTAAAGAAAATCGTGAAAATTCTGGGCGGCTTCATAGTGCTAGTCCTGTTGGTTCTCGCCGCAGGCTATGTCGTCACAGGACCAGACCGGCCAAGCCGTGATTCTGCATCAGCACGCTGGCTGGATGCAGGACCCTATACCGTAGGACAGCGTGATTACAGCTTCGTTGATGGCAGCCGCCCGACCAATGAGAATCGGGGCGTGCCAGGAAAGCCGGATCGCACTCTGCTCACAACAGTCTGGTATCCCGAGAGCTATCAAGGCTCGTCTCCGCTCATCATCCATAGCCACGGCATACTGTCGTCGCGCTCAGAAATGCCTTACCTGATGGAGTTGCTGGCCAGTCATGGCTATGTCATTGCAGCGGCAGACTATCCCTTAACATCGGGCAGCACCGAAGGCGGCGCCAATGCCGAGGACGTAGTTAACCAGCCAGCGGATGTCAGCTTTCTCATCGACTCTGTGCTTGCACTCTCGGGCGAAGACAAACCCTTTGCAGCCTCCATCGATACTACTCGCATTGGCGTCAGTGGATATTCACTTGGCGGACTGACGACTTATCTGACCACCTTTCATCCCCGCTTGCGCGATCCTCGTATTGCCGCGGCGGTTTCGATTGCTGGACCGTCAGCGCCCTTCTCGCCAAGCTACTTTGAAAATTCTGACGCACCCACCCTCGCCATCGCTGGTAGTGCCGATGCGTTAATCGAACTGCAAAGAAATGCAGAAGATCTGCCTGAACGTAAACCGGGATTAGGCGTTGTTGCGATTGCAGGAGGATCCCACCTGGGATTTGTTGGCGCTGCCGAGCCCATGTTTCGCTTCATGCACAATCCGGACACGCTGGGCTGCCAGGCGGTTCTCGCTGCACTCGGTGAGAATCCCAATGAAATATTCAGAGGCCTGGGAACACTGCCAGAAGGCGTCGACATGAATCGGGATTTACCGGATATCTGCGGCAACGATGAATTCGAAGAAGCCACCCATCCCGCCGAGCAGCACTTTATTACGCAAGTCGCCGCACTGACGTTTTTTGAATCGGTGTTTGCCGACGAAGCTGCGCGAAGAATGGACGCCGCAGAGACTCTGCGAATGCATTTGTCGGTGGACTTTGAGCAGGCCAGCTTTGATGAGTAGGCGAGCTCTAAGAGTGAAGAGGTGCAATGAGTTCGAGAGTCTCAGGAAGCAAACAACGCCCCTCTGTACAAAGCTGCACCGCTAGTCTCAGATGCACAACTCCACAGAAAAGTTGGTGCTGAGATCGCGCTTGCAGCCTCACTCGGCACTCGAATTCTCCTGAGTACACATCGATTTGCTCAGACGCAGATAATTGCACTCGCTCGTAGGCGCTGGGCAGCGTCAGCGTATCTATCATCCAATCGGAGTCCTCGATTGCGACTTCTACTCGCGGGAATGCCGGCTTGGTATTCGCACGCTCTGATTCCTCATTCCCTGCCGTCTGCATTGCAATATGCCAATGCTCTTGCAAGCTGAATCGAAGCAGGACTGACTCTGCATCAAGTGAATCGGCCGCTACTCTTAACAGGCCATTTCCGGCATAGGCGATGCCATAGTTGAGCGCCTGACGAGATTCCTGCGCCGTGCGCAAGAGACTGCTATGGCTGATTGCCTGCTCCTGTACTGCGCCTGATTGAGTGTTGAGTACTGCCGTTATCAGCTGTGTATAGTCTTCATTCTCACACTCATCCAATCGCGCACAGCGCTGCGCAAGTTTCTGCCAGCAATCCAGCATCGAGCCTATCGGCGAGAGAGTCGCTCCGTCGCCTGCATTTGCCGAACGTACGAGTTGCGGCCCTTCTTGTTCAGTTGGACTGAGGAAAAGTGCGGATTGATCCGAATCGTAAAAGCGCACTCGCACTTGATCTGCCAGGTCGACTGCTTGCTGCAGGTAGGATGACTTCTCTGTGACATCAAACAGAGTGATCAGACATTGGACCAGATTGGCATAGTCTTCCAGTTGACCGGCAATTGAACAGGTGCCGTTGAGTGCGATGCGATAAAGAGCCCCATCGTCCCGCAGGTTGTTCTGCAATATAAACGCCGCTGCTTTTTCTGCCGCCTGGAGCCAGGTGTCTTCTTTACAGTGCCATGCCGCCTTCGCCAGTGCATTGATCATGGCTCCATTCCAGCCGACGATGAGCTTATCGTCTCGAATTGGTGGTTCTCGCTGCTCTCGTAATTCATAGAGCTTGACTAGCAAGGCATCCAGGCGACTTAAAAATTCCGCATCGGATTGCGCTGACTCTCTGGCCAGATAATCAAGACTATGTTGCAGCTTAAGGATATTCGCACCCTCAAAATTGCCTTGCTCAGTGATATCGAAGACTTTGTTCGCCAGTGCAAATTCATCCTCGCTTAAGCCATCCACAAGCTCCTGACGCTGCCAGACAAAGAAAGTCCCTTCGACGCCTTCGCTGTCGGCATCAGTTGCCGAATAAAATCCACCTCCTGGGATCTGCATTTCACGCAGCACATAGTTCAGGGTTTGCGTGAGCACGCGCTTGAAGAATTCATCGCCCGTTAACAGCCAAGCTTCGAGATAGAGCTGACTCAGTTGTGACTGGTTGTAGAGCATTTTCTCGAAATGGGGCACCAGCCATAACTCATCCACGCTGTAACGGTGAAAGCCACCGCCAACCTGATCATAAATACCGCCCATCGCCATCGCTCGCAACGCATTGACGACCATAGCCATACAGCGGGTATCGCGCTCGCGGAGCGCATAGTCCAACAAGAACATCAGCAGAGGTTCCTGAGGGAACTTGGGTGCACCTGCAATGCCTCCGAAGGAGAGGTCTTGTCTGTCCAGCAATTCCTGCGCGGCGCGGGCGATCAGTTCATCCGATAGCTCTACTGCCGGCGAGCGATTGACCAGGAGCTTGCCGATAGCCGAATCGATACTGGCGGCGCTGTTCTCCAACTCACCACGCTGGGTCTGCCAGGCAGCCTGTACCTTGTGCAACAAATCGAGAAAGCTGGGTGGGGGAAAATAGGTTGCGCCAAAGAATGGGCGACCATCTGGCAAAAGGAAATTGGACATCGGCCAACCACCCTGCCCGGTCATCAGTTGTACACCGGTCATGTAGATCTCATCGAGATCCGGGTATTGCTCCCGGTCCATCTTCACGCTGATGAAATGTTCGTTGAGAACTTTCGCCACTTCCACATTGTCGAAGCTCTCCACTTCCATCACATGGCACCAATGGCAGGTTGAGTAGCCGATCGATAGAAACACCGGCTTGTCTTCGGCCTCAGCTGCTTCGAAAGCTTCCGATCCCCAGGGATACCAGTTCACCGGGTTATGGGCGTGTTGTAACAGATAGGGAGAGTCTTCCAGCACCAGGCGATTGATAAAGATGGCATTACCCTGAGCATCCAGATGCTCGGTGCGCTTGTCGTACTCGCCTTCTTTGGCTGCTTCCGCAGTTCGGAGCTGCTGCTCCAGGGCATCACCCGCCATCGTGTTGATTTTCCTGACTTTTATTAGATGCTCCAAGGTGAAAGAATTTTCCCCAGAGCCCGTTCTTATTAATTAGCGCTCGCGAAAGCGGGCGCCCCTCAAATGCCCTTAAAGCCCCTGTTCCCCGCAGGGGCTCTTTTTATGCGCTGCACAATTTTTAATCTCTCCGACCCCGCTCCGACCCCGCTCCGACCCCGCTGCGACCCCGCTGCGACCCCGCTGCGACCCTAAATGAGAGCATTCAGTTCCTCAGGGAAATAGGGCCTGCCTCGTTCATTGACTGCTGTGGCTGTGATCTTCGCGCGGATCGCAACGGCTGCATCAGAGCTGCGGATGATTTCCTGCTCGAAAACCAGACGCACTTTTGAGGGCCTGGATGCGGTGACGCTCACGGTGAAATCGTCACCGGCCCGCAGCGATTTCAGATAGTCCAGCTCTGCCCGGGCGACGACAATAATGACCCCCGCCTTGGTCAGTTCGGCAAAACTGAGGCCGCGCTCTTCCAGAAACTTGTGCCGTGCGTGTTCGAGGTAGTGTTGGTAGATGGCATTATTAACAATGCCTTGCATGTCACATTCATAATCACGGACTTGCATGGCGAGGGAGAATTCATTCATTGCGTGTTTCGGCTCTGAGCTTCTTTATTCCTGGATGCAGAGACTAGCCTATCTGGGAAGCAGCCGATAGTGCACGGCTACCGCGGGATAACATGCATAAAAAAGCCCCGGGCAGAATCCGCGCCCAGGGCTTCTGTTAGTCACCAGCACGGAGCCTGATCCCACGCTGATAACTTAACAGCCTGTAACGGCTGCGAATGTGCTCGTTAGCAACTACTGCATCGCAGCGATCAATTCGACATGATGTTCTTGCGCGATCTGACCAAGCTCTCTGGCCTGATTGAGCATCCAAAGATCGACGTTCTCATGGGGCAGCAGACCCGTTTCATCCGCACGGTAGTTCAAGCCTTCCAGGACCTCGTGATACGGTCCGAAACCCATCACTCGATAAGGAATAACGAGTACCTGCTTGCCTGTCTCCTGCGCGGCGCGCATGTAAGCACGTATCTCCGTTTCTGCTTCTTCCCGCTTTGCTTGCCAGTCTTCGCGTAATGTAAATACGCGCACATCAGCGACCCCGATTGAATTCCTGGCCGAATCTGTGCGCGCGCTAATTTTCTCGATCCAGCGCGTATTCTCAGCGTCATCACCCGGTCCATGAGCAAGCACAACCACAACTTCATTGCGCGGATCGCGGCTCAGCGCACTAATGCGACTCGTTAGCACCGCATCCATTTCCTGCGCATCAGCCAGTCCTTCTTCGCTAAGATGAAACTGAATGTCAGTGTCGATTTGCCAAAAGCCCATGCGCATGCCGCCCATGTGACCATCACCTTCATTGGCCATCGCGACCTGCTTATCCGGCGCTCCGGCAGTCATGCCGAGAATTTGTTCAGTCCGTTCGTACCAGCTCTCACCAGAGACAAACAGGCGCACTACACCAACATGCTCTACACCCTGCTGCTCCAGCTTGCGTACTGCCTCTTCCATGCTGTGCGCATCCGCCATTCCGAACGCGATCTCAGTGGGGTAGCGGGATTCAAGCTCTTGTACGGCTGCAATCACCGCAGCATTCCATTTTTCTCCACCTCCGTGCGCCATCACCAGGACACCGTAGTTAACCAGTTCTCCGGCAGCGCCGGCTGTGACCTCTGTCTCACTCGTCGTCGAGCACGCTGCGAGCACACAGAAAGTTGCAGTCCACAGTGCTATAAGCTTCTTCTTCAAAACAGTCATTGCGACTTTACTCCAATGCAAATTCAACACTAAAACTTCAGATTGAAACCGAGGCGAAAATTCGTGCCCGGTTGCATCGCATTGGCGATGGTGTCGAGTGAGGTAGCGGAAACACCCTGGATATTGGCCCAGCGCGCATAGGTCTCATCAAACAAGTTGAAGACGCCAAGACGTAGAGTCGCCTGCTCAGAGAAGCGGTAATAGCCCACTGCGTCTGTGACGGTATAGCTATCCGCCGTGACCACAGTCGCCGAGGAGACTCGATCTTTCTCCTCGACAGCGGTGAGCAGTAACTCCCCTCCCCACTTACCCGCACTATCGTCATAGCTCAAGCCGAACACGGCCGTTAGCGGGTCAATGGAATCCAGCGGCGTTCCGTCGACTTCATTGTCTCCACGGGAATAGGCAAGAGAGCTGCGTAATTGCCATTGATCGGTCAGATAAAACTGACCCGTTGCCTCTACACCACGAATCTCTACTTCACCCAGGTTTTGATCCTGATAAAGATTGATGCCGTTGTGCATGCCGACATAATTGCTCTCAATGAAATCGTCATAACGGTTGTGATACGCCGCGAAACTCAGAAAGGCATTGTCCAGATTGGCGCGCAGACCCACTTCGAATCCCTGGCTGGACTCGGCTCTCAATTCAGGATTGGGAACCGTGGCATAACGGTGACCGAGATTCACAAAAGCCTGATTACTCTCATCGAAATTCGGTGGTCGGTAGCCTTCGGCATACTGCACAAACAGCGAGTAGTCGTCATTGAAGTCATAGATCGCGCCGAGACTCAGTGAGACTTCACTCTCTTCAACAGCACTCACTGGATAGCCACCGTACTGCTCGATATCACCAGCACCACCAGTCAGTGTGGCCAGGTCGGGATCAAGACGATAGCGGTCATAGCGCACACCCGGTATCAATGAAAACGCGCCGTCTGCGAATGCGATCTCATCCTGGAAATACACGCCGAACCTTTCAGTCGATGAATCAGGAAAAGTCTTATTGGGGAACACTTCGGGCTGGGCAAAGGGATAGCTGGCAATACTGCAAGTGACAGCACCGGTGGCTACCGCCTGATCGCAGCGATTACGCGGGCGCTCAGTATCGGTGTCATCCCAGTTCAGGCCATAGGCCAGGGAATGACTCATTGCGTCGCCAGTTAATGACTTGCGCAGATTGATATTGAGCGCTGTCGTGTTTTGATTAAATTCAAAGTCGGTATCACGAACCGCCAGCGTGCCACCAAAACTGCTTGGGTCCATGGGGCTCACAAAGGAGTAACTCGTGCGCTCCTGGATCGTGTTCTGAATCGCATCCGTTGCCTGATAGTTGACGACGAGTTGCAAGTCGTCAAAGAGCGCCACACCAGCCTGCCAGTTGAATTCCAGGCCAATGCGCTGTCTCTCGGTTTCGTCCCTGCCAATAGAGCTGGCTACCGAAGCACTCAAATCAGACTCAACCGTAATCAGATTCTCTTCCTGAAAGTCTTCGAGACTGAGCATCAACTCCGCCTGGTCAGACAGGGTAAAAAATCCCTTGAGTAACAGGCTGTCTGACTCGCCATCCTGAGGATTGAGTCGACCCGTACCCGCGATTTCCTGCTCTTCAAACTCTCGATGGGTCAGCTGGGCGAGCACACCAACAGCTTCACCCTGCCAGGCTGCGGTGAAGCCTGCCTTGTATTGTGAGTCTGCATCTGCGGCAGAGCTTCTGAAGTCGAAGTAATTCCCCTCCTCACTTCCCACATAGTCTCTGGCCGACTTGCTATTCAGAATCACCGCACCGCCCATGGCGTCAGCCCCATAGAGAACAGACGCAGGCCCGCGGATAATTTCCACCGATTTCAGCGTATCCAGCTCAAAGCTGTCTTTGCCATAGGAAGAAGGGCCAGCGGCGTAGATATCACTACCGCGAACACCATCGACAACTGTCAACACGCGGTTGCCACCAATACCGCGAATGCTGAAGCCCTGATTACCGCCTCGCGCAGCAGTATTAAGTGTGACACCTGGCTGAAAGCGCACGAGATCATCGAGATCGTCTGCCAGCTCCTTTTCGATTGTCGCCGCAGTCAACACGGACACCGTGCCAGCAATGTTTTCAATGGTTCGTGGCAGGCGCGTTGCTGTGATTGTCATCTCTTCGAGGCGCTGGCTATCTGCTTCCGATTGCGCCAATACCGGAGTTGCTGCAGAAGCAAAACCAAGCAAAGACAATGTCGAGACTGTCAGCTGAAGAGATTTAATTGAGTGATGGATGGCACAGCGCAAGTGCGCGGCGCCCGATAGAACGGGTTTCATGATCGGCTCTCCTGAGTACCTGATTAAAGTACGAAGCCCCTACCCCTGATTAAGCTAGGGCTTGGCTTCGGAGAGTCTGGCTCGCTGCCTCAGATCATGGTGGCTGGCTGGACTCTGGTATGCACCACGGACTCATCCGTAGGCACACGTTTTTTAGTCAATTGCTGTTTATAAAAATCACTTGGTCAAAATGAGTTTGTTGTTCGAGGTGATTCGCAAAGTGTAAAGCTCACCGTTGTGCTCAATACCGAGACGACGTTTGCCGCCAAGCAGTTCGCGACTGCTGACGCTGCCTTTACCAGCCTCAGCATGTCCGCCGCTAGCACTGTGACCAGTAGAAGTATTCGCCGTACTGGTTTTGTCGCTGGGTAGTTCTGAGGAACTGTTCATACCTGATACTTAACTATTGAGCGTCTCTTAACTTTGGAAAACCTGGCTCACACTGAGAAGGTCGACCTTAGAAAAGACATTTGTCAAAAAGGCCGGGCCTAAGCGGAGCAATCGCGGATCGGCTTTTTAAAACGACTTTGCGAATCGATGGCATAGCTCTTTGAGAGCCAACACCAGACTGCGACATCTTGCCGCAGCGTGTGAGTATCATAGGCAAGCCAATTCTTTTTTGCAAATGATAATTATTCTTATTTGCATTCTCAGAAAGAAAACTATGCCCACAGACACGCCATGCTGACCATTTCCAATTAATTAAGCAGATAAAGAGTTAGTTAAATCAATAGCTTAGAGATTGGGAGAAGCGAGCTGGTGAGTGTGGTGACAGTGGTGAGAGTGGTTACAGTGGTGAGAACAGCGGCTGGCGATCGAAAATCGACCAGATAAAAGACGACAGAGTTTAGGAGAACTAGTTTGCGTCCGACTATTTTGAGCCCGACTAGGCCCCCGCCCTGTCAAACACCCGCACGAGATTGATCGGCACAGCAAAGGAATCAGGCTGAATAATCATCTCGATGCGTAGCCTGTTACCGTCCGCGCTCAGGGTGTAAGTCTCCACCGTAAACCCGCCATCCCGTGGCTGACCTTCAACGATTAGAGAGTCTTCTTCGAAATAGCCGAACGACCAATCTGCCGCTGCGCCACTATAGAAATCGGCGGCGGTCGTTCTGCGACGTCGTCCATCAGTGTGAAAGATGCGCTCGAAGTTCTCTTCATAGGTAAAACGAAATTCGGGCGCGTCATACTGGATACTCAGCACATCATCATAAGACGCGCGATCATATAACTCGTGTTCCGGTGGACCACCGCGGTAGAAATCTTCGCGATTATTGAATAGCCCGCGGCTGCCTCGGCCGCCACCTTCTTCAATCGCTTCTTCTACCTGATCATCGGTGTCATCACTGAGCTCATCATTGATTACCCAATTGCCAATGAGCCGCGTGAAGAAAGCATCAGCGTCGAAATCCTGAGCCTGGGCTTGCACTGACACAGGCACAGACAACACACCCAGAACGAACACCAATGATCGGAGAGTTTTCAAATACATCATGACTACAGTTATTTTCCTGTTCGCTCGATGCCTCAGGCAAGGATTCCCTTGCGCCAGTTTGCGATAGCCTCACCTATCTCATGTGGCGAGTCTTCCTGAATAAAGTGTGTGCCCGCAACCGTCACTTCCTGTTGATTGGGCCAGCTGCGACAGAACTCTCGCTGCTTGCCTATCAAGATCGCGCCGGGTTCGGCATTGATGAACAGCTTCGGCACAGGCGACTCAGACAGCCACTTGGCATAGGCTTCTACGATCCGAACCGATTCTTCCGGCTCACCGCCGATAGGTATCTGGCGCGGCCAGGTCAGTGTGGGGCGGCGATCTTCACCAGGCTCGGCAAAAGGTCGCCGATAAACGCTCATCTCTTCTTCCGTTAGCCCGCGAATCACCGAGCCAGGTAACACTCTTTCAACGAAAACATTCTTCTCCAGAATCATTTCTTCACCAGCAGGCGACCGAAAGCCCTGAAACACACCTCGCGCCGCCTCGGGCCAGTCATCCCAACTCACCGGCTGGACAATGCCCTCCATGTGGGCGATGCCCATCACTGCGTCGGCATGGCGTCGCGCCCAATCGAAACCGAGTGCTGTACCCCAGTCATGCAAAACCAGGGTGACATTCTGAGTAATACCCAGCGCCTCCAAGGCTGCATCGAAGTAAGTCTGATGCTCCGGGAGGGTATAACGATCCGGACCCGGATCGTCCAGCTTGTCCGAGTCGCCCATGCCGATCAAGTCGATGGCGATACAGCGCCCCTGATCCTGCAAGTGTGGCATCACGTTGCGCCATAGATAAGAAGAAGTTGGATTGCCGTGTTGAAAGACAATGGGATCGCGCTCTCCACCTTCTCCCATCTCGACATAGGCCATGGTCTTGCCCATCACCTCAATCGTCTTCTTTGGCAGCTCTCTAGTACTGATTTCTGCTGTTGTCATCGACGAGTTTCCCCCGATTCGTCTGAGTATTCGTGCTCTGAGCATACCCAGCGGCTTACGCCTTTTCAATGTCAGTAAAACCTTACCCGCTTGCCAAGAATTTCAGTGCGTTTGAGCGGATTGCCCGCCGCGACCAAGCACGTTGAACTGGCTTGCAGATATCAGCTATGCTCGGCGTTCACGTTGAATCCAGCACAATCATTAGCACTAAAAGAATTACCAATAGGGGGAACACTGGAATGACGATGCAAAACACACCACTGCTGATGTCACGCATTCTTGGCAGGGGCGCAATTCTCGACCCGGATGTCGAAGTTGTTACCATGCAGGCCAATGGCACGCACCGGCAGACACTGGAACAAACCTGGGAACGAGCCAGCCAACTGGCCCACGCGCTCGACAAGCACGGCATCAAGGTCGGTGATCGCATCGCCAGCTTCATGTGGAATAACTATCGCCACCTGGAGCTCTACCAGGGTGTGCCTTCAATGGGTGCAGTGTTACACACACTGAATATTCGCCTCTCACCTACCGATCTCGAATACATCATCAATCACGCCGGGGATCGCGTAATCTTCATCGACGAAGACCTGCTGCCCCTGCTCGAGCCCCTCAAAGGCAAGATTGATTGCGTGGAGCTGATCGTCATCTGCCGACACGGCGAAGGCGGCGAATCCACTTTTGAGAACACGATCGATTACGAGGATTTCATCAAGGATCAGCCCACCAGCTTCGACTGGCCTGAAATCGACGAAACCTCACCCATGGGCCTTTGCTATACCTCAGGCACCACGGGCAAACCCAAGGGCGTGATGTACACCAACCGCTCTACCTATCTGCATACACTGACCGAATCACTGACCGACTCCATCGGCCTGTCGGCACTGGACTCGCTACTCGGTATCGTACCGATGTTCCACGCCATGGGCTGGGGCCTGCCCTTCGCAGCATCCATGCTGGGCACCAAGCAAGTCATGCCACACCGCTTCATGATTCCCGATGCCTTCCTGAAACTGATCGAGGAAGAAGAAGTCACTATCTCCGCCGGTGTACCCACCATCTGGCAAGGCGTGCGTGCCGCACTCACCGCCGATCCAGACAAATACGACATCAGCACTCTCAAGAGAATGACCTGCGGCGGCTCCGCGCCACCTGTGGAAATGATGCGCTGGTACTGGGATACCTACAATATCGAGATGATTCAGGGCTGGGGCATGACCGAGACCAACCCGCTGGGTACGCTGTCGAGAAAGATCAACAAGCGCTCCCAGATCAACATCAGCGAAGACGAACAATTCAAGAACATCGCCAAAGCCGGCCTCGCCATGCCCGGCCTGGAAATCGAGATCTTCGACGAAGAGTGGAACCCACTCCCCCACGACGGTAAAGCCGTGGGCGAACTCTGCATCCGCGGCCCCTGGATCGCGAGCGAGTACTACAACGATCCGCAACCAGACAAGTTCCACAACGGCTGGCTGGTAACAGGCGACGTCGCCATGATCGACTCCGAGCAATACATCATGATCTCGGACCGCTCCAAAGACCTGATCAAGTCAGGTGGTGAGTGGATCAGCTCAGTTGATCTGGAGAACCACATTGTTGGCTTGCCTGATATTGCAATGGCAGCGGTGGTTGCTCAACCCCACCCGAAATGGGATGAGCGCCCCCTGGCAATGGTTGTTATGGCTGAGGGCAAGACGCTGGATGCTGATGCTGTGATTGAGCATTGCACTTCGAAGTTTGCCAAGTGGCAGTTGCCGGATGAGGTGGTTGCCGTGGACGCCCTACCCTTGGGCCCGACCGGGAAGATTGATAAGAAGACGATTCGGGCGAATTTGGAGAGGGATGGGTATAAGTTGCCGGATTTGCGGTGAATTGAACTAGCTGAAAGCATTTACCGAAAAGGGCCTCATTGAGGCCCTTTTTTTGTACCCTTCCTTTTGCAGGGATTGCGGTATAGACTCAAATCCCACGAACACGAAGGGTGGACTTTGATTTGATTCACCAACTTGCATACTCGGGTCAAAATACTCTATCCCCTTAGAATTTTATAAATCACTGTCATTTTGTTGACCCGTTGGTGTTTCGCACACTGTTCGTTAATTTGTACTCTTTATTTAGGGAAATGAGGTAGGAAGACATGCCGATCGAAATACCAGCAACAGCCATTCCGTTGCAAAAAATCCTAACCAAGATTTCAACATCGGCTGAAGGGCCCATAAAGAAGAGATTCAATATTTTTCTGGCAAAGAGAAACCTTAAACATATTTACGACCATCTTCGTTCTCTCGGAAAAGTAAGGACTATCTGGCAAACTGACAAACCCGCCGCAATAAGAAACTTCTATTACCCGCAGAAGCTCAGCGTCAATGATAAAAGCTATCAAATAAAAAGCATTAGTGATTTAGCCCAAATCTCAAGCCATACCGTAGTTCAAGGAATAGTTGGACAAGGTAAATCGATATTCATGCGCTATCTCTGCATGGAAGAGCTGAAGAAGCCCGAGTCAATACCAGTGTTTCTGGAATTGAGAAAATTTACAAAAGAACACACGCTTATTGATGAAATCAGAGCGTATCTATCAGATATAGGATTGGATGACTCGACCCACACATTTGAGCATTTAGCAAATAACGGGAATCTATCGTTATTACTCGATGCCTATGACGAGCTAGAAGAGGAAATTGAGAAGAAGGTCTATAAAGAAATAGAAAAGTTTTGCAAGAAATTTCCAAATATTACAATGATTGTTACGTCTAGACCGAATTATTCTATTCAGAATAGTGAGCACTTCTCAATCGCAAATATTACACCTCTGGAAAAATCCGATCTAGAACCATTGTTGCGAAAGCTGTGTGACGACCGAGCATCGGCAGATGAACTACGAAAAGGCATCACGGGAAGTGCCAGCTCTGTTGTGGAGCTATTAACAACACCCTTAATGGTGACCTTATTGGTTTTTGTATACAAATCAGACAGAAAAATACCTACAAAACCGATCGAATTTTACGAGTCACTTTTCATTACAGTAATGAGCCGGCATGACAAACTGAAGCCAGGAGGAGTAAATAGAAACAGGAAAACGAAGCTATCGGATAGTAATTTTAAAAAAATATTCAATTGCATCTCATTCCTCTCAAGCCAAGATTCAAAAACTTCATTCAAGGAAAGCGAGATAATCGACTACATCGAAAAAGCCAAGAACTATTATGAGGAATATTTTGAGTCAGACGCGCTTCTAGAAGAAGTTTGCAGAATAACGTGCCTAATATTAAAAGATGGCTTTGATTATAACTATTTGCATAAAAGCATCCAAGAGTACCATGCAGCTGTTTTTATATCAGGGCTCCCTGAAAACAAGGCTATTGAGTTTTATTCTAGCTTGGTTGGTGAAGGCAAATGGCACAAATGGAGGGAGCAAATCCAGTTTTTAATTGAACTCGACAAATACAGGTGCTGTAAGTACTTTATTCTTCCATCGTGTGATATGGCAGAGAAAGAGCTCCTGACTAAAGCGCGAAATTTAAAGCCTAAGGTGTTCGAAAAGTTTATCAGAGGGCAACGCATAGAGTATATTGATGATACTGAATGTCCGGGTTCTCTCGAGTTGATCTCTATTCATTCTGGGGTGGATAAAGACTTTCGAAATCTATATCCATTCTCTCCCTATCAGTTTATGCCATTTATTTTTCGCGAATTAGAAATACGACGCTTGGATCTAGAAACGGCCAAGGCCATGGTCAAAGCTAAGCAGGCTAGAAAGCCGAGAAAGAGGAATGAGTTAGCTGGCGCGAGTCTTACGACGACTTTAGGTGAGCTTATTGCCTTTTTAAATCTAAACCAAAAATTAAAGAAAGGAATGTCGAAGATTATCTTGAGGGTTATTGATGAGAATTATGAGATGGCCAATGCCACTATTCAACAGCTGGAAAGCACTGAAGATATATTCAAACTATAGCTAGTAATGCTTCAAATAAATGGGGTCAGAGTAAAAATACAGTAGTTTACTGCGTTGGCTTTCCCCTCTTTAGCGGTCTCACTCGCCTACCCGTCAACTCTTCTACTTCTGACTTAAATTTCTCAGTTCCCAGTACGAGCCCTTTGTTCAATGGGAACCAAAGGGGACACTAATAAAATAACAAAATAACTATTCGAGAATATGCGAATTAGTTTGCGCCTCCACCCCCTAATCTAGCAAGGTTCTTACCGGCAATCGAATTTCCATTTGCTGCGCCTCAGAGTTGACCACACTATCGACTTGCATCCGTTCAATACCCAAGACTATTGGAACATTATCCCTTTCCATCGCACAGAAGTTCTTGATATCGAAGGCCCCTCCATTGAGAGAGCTCACTTTATCCCCAAGTGATATAGGCGTTTGTTGAACCAGAGTGCCCGGAACAAAATCTCTGACAAACCACTCATCATCTAGTCACTCAAAACCTATACCGATGGTATTCCAGGATTCCTGCTGAAAACTGGTGGCTCCTGTTTGCGGCACCAGCTTCACACGCTTATTCACCAGGATCAAAGGGGTCGGAGTACTTTGATCTAATACAGACCAAAGAGATCAGCGGGGGACACTGGTAACTCAGTTGGCTTTCTACTATATCAACGCCCCTGCTTTCCGTACCTTTCTAATACCCATTCTCGCAAAGCAAGAACCTCCTCATCTCCACTATTGTACTGAATTTTCGGGAAACCGAACTCATTGCCTAGCAATTTAGTTAATTCCATACCTGCCAACCAACCAATGAGCTTCAAATCACCTTCATAATCTATCCCACTTGGCACCCTTACGTCTGAGAAAATATATTTAATCAAATATCTTCTGACCTCAGGAGAGTCCAACCCTCGAAGAGCACTAAACTTTCTTGGCTCCCCATTGGGCATCCGATCTAGAAATGACAGATAGTACTGCATTGATGCTCCTCCTTTTAGAATTGCATCAAACTCAATTGCTTTCATTACAGAAAAAGGGACACTGAAATAGTCTCCTTCATAGATTTCTGCACTGGGTGAATCCGTACCGAAAAAATCGAATAGAATTCGCTCGACGAGCTCAGGACAAGAATCTAGCCTGAATAAGCAAACAAGGCTGATTATGTTTCCTGGTTGCATTTCTCTCAAAGGAAGAGATGCCAAATCATTCAAATAGTTTGCAGCATTTATATTAATCTGCGCTCCCAAAAACCCTCCTTGGCCGGAGTTATAATCATGCGGAAGCAAGAATAAGTGAACTTGAGTGGCTGTGAGGCTTCCCTCCATGAATTGCTCAAAGACGATATCCAGTATTTCTTCTTTTCGAGGATCATCCGCATCGAGCGGGTGTACAGCCCCCACAGGCGCGAAGAGTTCTTCAAATACATTAAGCTGATTGTCGCTACTCCTGGACGACGCTAACCCCTCTCTAAGCTGTACAAATTCAGAACTGTAACGAGAGGGTCGAGGCAATACCTCGGAACCATCATAGTTGCTAGGCGTTGGGCCTGAGATTTCTAGACTATTCATCACATCATCAGAAACACTCAGCTTCGCATTCCGCTCACTACTTATACCCGAGCATCCCGTTGCCACAAGGAGCAATAGAAGTAGCGCGCCTGATTTGAGGGCCCATATGTCCAGAAAACAACCCCTTCCAGCGCTTTTCCTCATACAGATTCCTCAGAAGCCGAAACGTAAATAAAAAAAGACAGCCCAGAACAAAATAAGGAAGTTAACTTGTAGCCTAACAACTGTTCCGCGCACACTAATTAATTAGGATCGTTACCGGCAACTGTATATCCATCTGTTGCGATCTGGAGCCGGCCTCATCACCGCCCTCCCTTCTTTCGATTCCCAATACTATCGGAGCATTTTTCCTTTCCATTTCACAGAAGCTTTTGATATCGAATGGCTCTCCATTGAGCGAGTGCACTTTATCGCCAAGGGATATAGGCGTTTGTTGAACCAGCGTGCCAGGAACAAAATCTCTGACAAACCACTCACCATCCAGCCATTCAAAACCTATACCGATGGTATGCCAGGATTCTGGCTGAAAGCTTGAAGCCCCTGTTTGGGATTCCAATTTCACACGCTTATTCACCATATCAAATTCGCTGACGAAGTTACGAAGGACAGATTCGCCATAGATAATAAATTCTTCCGGGCGATCGTTTGAAGACTCGAGATCAACACTCACCAAGGGCTGCTTGAAGACATACTGTCCAAAGCTTATATCGGCATCGAGCTTCGCCATGCCCTGTCGATAAGATCCATTCGGGGTTACGACAAGATCACCAGGGACAATGCTGGGCGTTATGCGGCGAAGCAAACTGCCAGTGTGCGGGCGCCCGGTTACACCCGTATCCAATAGCACAGAATATCTTCTGTTATTGATTCGACTGTTGATATGAGGGCGATGTTGAACACTTCTAAAACGCAATATATCGCTTCCATTTTCAGACCCGACAGGATCATGTGAGAGCGCGACAACTTCTTGTTCGTAATCGACCTTGATGGTGAAGTCGGTAAACGCGTTTATTCCTATTATGCCCGCAACTTCTTCTCCTAATACGTCATCAATTGCTGACATGCCAGAATCTGACACGACGACGGCACTCACATGATCGAGAGAGGCATCACCAATGGAGATATCATTTAACAGCACCACTGGCCTACTCTCTGACTCACCGGTCACATCAACAAGCTGCATAGTGAATGCAGCTTCATTCATTGCTGATGCGGGATAGAATTTCTCGCTCAAAGCGATCACTGCTGAGCCTGTATCGAAAAAGAACCAGCGAGGAATATCGTCTCCTATGGCGGCTTTCACAAAGATCGCGCCACAACTGAAACGACTAGGCAGAACTACCGTCTCGGTCTTGAGTAGCGCTTGCGAGGGAGTTTGAAAATAGCGATAGGACTGGCAACCACAGAGAATGAGTAGCAAAACGATGCTTATGCTGAACTTTACCGAGCTGGCTGGCATAGCACTATTCTAATCGGAATTCATTTCGACGCGAAAGGCTCATTCCAGGTAAGTCGATCAGAGGCATAAATAGCCTGGCACCTGCATTATAGTAACTCAGCGGTCAAAATGGCTTTATTCCACAGCAATAGTTACACTGAAATCTGAGGATTCTGCCAAATTAGCGTAGACACAAGGTAACCATTCCCTGCCCTCATCAAACACAATAACAACAATAACGTGGAGATTTCCCATGAAATCGAACCTACTGTGTATCAAATCTCTTATCCTGGCCCTAATCTCTTTTCTGGCCTTGCCCACAACGGCTCAAGACAGAGATTTTGACGCGGAGATAGAAGCAGCTATTCGCTCTGCTAAAACCGCTGCTGGCACTGACTGGCTTGGACTACTGAACACAACCTGCTTGCTTCCAGCGAGTCGCAGCCTGAATACCAGCAACAATCTTCCGCGCTATGTGGCCGACCCAAGCCTCATTCCACCTAGAGAGCAATGGCATTCCGAGCCCGCCAAGGTGTTCGATAATTTGTATTTCGTCGGCGGCAAGGTGCATTCCTCGTGGGCGCTGACCACCAGCGAAGGCATTATCATCATCGACACGATCTATCCTTATAACTCCAGAGAGCTTATTATTGGCGGCTTGGAGAAACTGGGGCTCGACCCAGAAGACATTCGTTATGTCATCATCTCCCACGCGCACGGCGATCACATTGGCGGCGCCCAGATATTACAGGAGCGTTTCAATGCCCAGGTTGTAATGGGGGCGAAAGACTGGGAGCTGGTGGAGACCTACCCCAATCGCTATGCCACCATGGAGCCTACGCGTCAGGGCGGGCGAGGCATTGCTGTCGACGGGGGCATGCAACTTACTCTTGGTGATACGACGGTCAACATCCACAACACACCTGGCCATACCGAAGGAACTCTGTCCTACGTATTTACCGTGTTTGACAATGGCACCCCGCTAAACGTCGCCTACTCCGGAGGCACTGCATTTAATTTCGTGAACAGCACGCCGGACCCAGGTATTCAAAACTTCCAAATCTATATTGATTCACAACGACACATAGCCGAGGCTGCCGCTGCTGCAAATGCCAGCGTATTACTCTCCAATCATTCAGCATTTGATTCAGCCACCATTCGCAACCAGATGATGGCGGGACGCGGAGATGGGCCACATCCCTATGACGTGGGAGCAGATGCTGTGCAGCGTTATTTTCAGGTGATGCAAGGCTGTGCTCGGGCAGCGCAATTGAAACTGGAAGAGCAGGTTGAGCATTGAAACGCATGCCGAAATAGCACACCAACATGCCAATTGAGTCAATTGGCAAGCGACTTCAATTAAGTAATAACAAATTAGAATAGTTTAGATCAGATAGGACAATCGAATATGCTCAACTTGGTAATTCAAGTAGCTTCCGCTTCTGGTGAGATTATTGCTGTGGCAGTAACCGGATTCAGCGCATGGGTTGGGTACAAACAATTGCAAAAAAAGCCAGAGCAAGTCGACATGTCTACTACCTCACCTTCAGCGCAAAACGAGCCGGAGATGGATCCGGGAGTTGTATTTGACTCGCTGGTAGTTTTCGAAAGCGATACCCAACGGACTACCCTGCGCGTAACCAGCGACTCCCTTGAATGCTATTTGTTTGACTCTAGACCCGAGAAAAATAGCTCAGTTCAATGGAGGTTATCAGCGGAAAAGGCTAAAGAAATATTAAATTCAAATGATTTTGGTGTATCGTCTGGATATAAGATAAAAACAGGAACATTCCGAATAGGAGAGCGCCGCAAATGGCTATATTCGAAAATGTTATTTCCTGAACCTAAAATGCTTGAAAAAAGAATTCGCGTACTTCTGAGCAGATTTCACGATGCTTAGGATGCTTAGAAAGTACAACCATTACTGTTGAGGTAAATGATGAAACTTTGTATTGATGCAGGAGGCACCAGTATACGACTGGCTCTTGTGGATGAGAATCACCATATAATCGTGAAGCAAAAGTATAGCGTGGATTCTTTTGAAGGCGGGGACATTGGATTTCTGGCCGCAATTAGCACTTTTGTACACGATGTGAAAGATGTTGCAAACGCAAAAAATATCGAAGAGTTAATAGCTAGCGTATCTGGTCCGGTCAGAAATGGACGAGTTCAGTTTACCAACATTGATTGGCAAGTATCAGAGTCGCAAATATTTGAAAATTTTAAGACTGAATTTGCCCCCGATTTCAAAGCAACATTGATCAACGACTTTGAAGCATTGGCTTATGGACTGGCATCATTGGAGTCCGATAGCCTTGTTACCGTTTATCCTCGTGAAGGATACGGTGACACAAGAATTGTTTGCGGGCCTGGCACAGGGCTTGGATTGGCTGCACTAAAAGTCACTAATGGTGAGTTAGTGGTTATCCCATCTGAGGGAGGACATCAGTGCTTTCCCGTGGAAACGTCGACCGAGCGAGAAATTCGCGAATACATTATGGAAGATTGGGTGAGTTATGAACACATCATTTCTGGGCAAGGCCTTCAACTTTTATTCAGTTTTTTCTGCCAGAAAACTAACGTTCAGTATGTGACCGAGCAAAGTCCTGAAGAAATAATCGGCCTTTATAAGTCTGGAAATGTTGCAGCCAAAAAAGCACTTGAATCATTTGCATACGCTCTCGGAGGATTCTGCGGAAACATGGTGCTAGCTCTGGGGGCCACAAAAGGCGTGTATCTCTGGGGCGGCATTCTTAAATCCTTCCCAATTGATATGTTGAGAAGCAATATGGTGCGCAGATTTCAACAGCGTGGCCGCGCTGCTGGTTATCTTGCTGACGTTCCGATATTCAAGATTGTGAGCAGCGAAGTCGCCATTAGGGGATGCTCAATTTATTCCGTTGAAAATTCCCAAAAATAGAATTAGACGTACTCAGCTAATGTTAATTTGAGAACTCAGGGGCAGCAATTTTCACTCCACTAGGGGACACTAACACTCCACTAGGGGACACTAATAACTTAGTAACTTTGCTAGAGTATTTGCCATTTAGTGGCGATACCAGATCAGTCCACGCATTCCTCACTGCGTCAGTTGTTGTTGAACTTTTGCTCGCCAAAGTGCTCAAAGAACACTCAGCAAGGAAGATTTGATTGAACACAGCAAAACAATGCTACCTACTATACCTCCACCATTTGAACCAGCTATCACGCTGCCAGCTCTGATTGATGCAATCGGAGCGGCGCTGTCTCTCTTATTGGGTTTCGCTCTGTGGTTTAAACGAAGCGCTCAGACCACGCGACGAGATCGGCTTGCACGCAATCCAGACAAAATCTTCTCGCTCATCATGCTTGTGATAGGGATCTTGCTCGTTGAGAGCTTCCTCGAAACTACAGGCTATCTTTTCTTCGTGTCACAACTGATGACTCTGCAGTTTGTGCTCGCGTTTGTCCTTGGGCCGCTGTTTTTTATTTACATCAAAACCATCACGAGCACTGGCACTGGCGCTAGCTTGTCAATGCAGAGAGTCCTTGTTCACATGCTGCCAGCGGTGTTGGTGCTGTTAGTGCTGAGCCCATCCATATTCAATCCCGACATCAACTCGAAGGTGCTGGCATATTTTGCGCAAGCATACTCCGCCAACATTGGTCTCAATGTAAGCAGTGGAGGTCTCGTAGGGTTCGATGCCAACATTCTGCTAAGGACAGACGAACTACGAGGCCGGATTCCGCTCCATGGAATATTGGGTAGAGCATTCCTACTTGATATGCAAACAGGATTCACGGGTGTGCTGTTACTCTTGTCTTTGTTGACGTATCTCGGGCTCGGGTTTCTTGCATTACGCCGGCACAAAAAAACAATCCGGCAGCTTTCTTCGTATTCCCAAGGCATAGACCTGAAGTGGGTCTTTCGATTCCTGCTGTTATTGCTCGTTGTCGCCCTGGTGTTCCTGGTGCGCTTGCTTGTGACGGATTGGCTTGGCTACCCAGAGTGGTATGTCCTCGCGGATGGCATCGTGCACGGCTGTCTCAGTATTGCCGTCGTATATCTTGGTTATCAGGCATTTGCGCAAACGACTATTTTTCCTGCGGTGCTGGCTTCAGATTCACAAAATGAGGAAAAATTCGCTGCTGAGATGACCAGTGCTGTAGTTGCAGAGGAGGCTATTGATAGGGCCAAGTATGGTAATTCTGCCCTGCCCGAGAGCGCCTCCGAACAAGTCGCGAGCGAGCTGCATAGGCGATTCGAGTCCGATAAGTACTTCCTGGATCCAGTTCTCACGCTACCCGATCTTGCGTCCCGCCTGGGCTTGAGTACTCACGTACTCTCGCAGGTGCTGAATCAGACGATAGGAATGAATTTCTTTGACTTCGTAAACCAATATCGAATTGAGGAAGCGAAGCTCTGCCTGCAGGCACAAGACAAACGGCACCTGCCAATATCAACAATCGCATTAAATTCTGGCTTCAACTCGAACTCTACGTTCTATACCGCTTTCAAGAAGCACGTAGGATTGACTCCCACACAATGGCGCAAAGCGAATCTCGCTGATTAGCGAGCTAGCACCTTTGTAGAATTCTTTATCCTGATCTATCGGTTCGGACGATTGCTGGCAGTAAATAGCTAGCATCGGGATGTCGTCGGTGACATTCCGTATCCGACAAGGAGAAATTGGAGTCGTAGTCAATGATTGGAAGAGTCGGTCCGAATATTCTAGCTGCAGCAGGAATGCTGCTCATGGGTGGTGGCGTATTTGCACAAGATACGACTACGGACACCGGTTGGTATCTGGGATATGGCACAGGGCAGTTCACAGCAAAGAATTCATTCTCTCAGCCCTCTATAAGTACAAGTTTCGATACAAGCAGCGAGGGGTTCATCGCGGGCTACAGATTCAGCCCGAATTTTGCCGTCGAGTCTCAGTATTTCTCGTTTGATGACGAGAGCCTCAGATTCTCCAGCCCGAGTGATTCTGGCGTGGCTGTGCTTTCCTCGGCTAGCGGTTTCGGGATTTACGCAAAACCGAAATGGCCTATATCAGAGAGATTCGGTCTCTACGCCAAACTCGGATGGGCCCGCTTTGAATCCGATGTGACGATCACATTTGACGCACAGAACTCTAGTATAGTCGGCAAGTTTCGAACCAAAGATTACAGCTTCGGTGCCGGAGCGGAGTATCAGCTCACAGATCGACTAAAACTCGATTTTGGCTACACCGAACGCAAGTCTGATGTCTTCGACATAAGAGGATGGGGGCTGAGCTTGCTCTTTGAGTTTTGATCTGGATTCAAAAGGGGACACTAATTAAATAGCAAAATAACCAATCGCGAGGAACTGAGTTAATTTGTTATTTTATTAGTGTCCCCTAGTCCTGGGCAGTTTGGAGGGACTGATAACATAGCGTTATCAGGATGTACGTCTAGACTGCCTGATCCACCACTCCACAACAAACCAGTGCAGAAAGTACGCAGCAGTAAATGAAACAATCGACCAGAATTGGGCATCCTCGGTTGTTGGCCTGCCTATGACGATCAAAATCGGCACGAAGATCAGGCGCATGGTGACGATCGCGAGACCAATACTGAACGAGCGTAGCATCCATTCGCGGTGTGCCTTGAAGTCTTTCTGTCGTGCACGAATAAATCCGATGCTGGCGGACATCACGAAAAAGATACCGAAGAACGCGATTACAATTTGTTCTGGCAAACCCGAATAGGGAAAGAAGAGTCCAATCAACATTGCCGCTATGCCAAGCGTTAGACTGAACACCACCAGAAAGCGTCCGCTCCATCGGTGAAAAGTGGGAAACTTCCTGCGAATCGAACTGAGGAATTGCAGTGGTGCCAGGATCAGATACAACAGGCCCGGCACAACATGGGCTTGAGTGATAGCGGGATATTCTTCAAACCCCTCATTGGCTCCGCCTTCAATCATGAAGCGGATTGTCGCCCCGATACCCACTACCACTAGGAATCCAACCAGAAAACCAAGCACTCGCTCTTGCTTCGACATGAGTTGATCACCCTGAGAATGTTATTTGTAGTTGGACTACTCGCAGAGAGACATGGTTACACCCCAAACTCGCTCAGTAACCAAGGCGATACGTTCCCTGACTCTTTCAGGCAGTGCTAGCTGGGTCATTCAATCTACTCTGGAAAGCTTCAAGCCCTAGCCGAAATCCCAAGCTAATCACTAATGCGAGCCGGAACCCAAGCCCCAACCTAGGCCTCAAATCAAGCCCCAAGATAGTGCAGCACACTGGCAATGCTGGCTAGACCTATCTATCCCCTCCTCGCCCATACTCACTACGCAACTGGACTAAAACAAAGATAAAAGCCGGAAAATCAGCAACATACCAGTGAACTCAAGCGCCCCATACCGGTATTCCAAACCAGTAAACCTGATTCGGCCGCCCGAATCTGCTATAATCCGCCCGCTTTTTTCCAGTGAACCGACACAAGCATGCAATGTGCTTGGCAACGTGTGTGAGAGTTGAATGAATTTGTACGCTGACTATTTAAAAGAAATCGAAACCCGAAAAAATGAGCTCGGGTTGCACCCCAAACCTATTGATGGCGCTGAATTGCTGGCCGAGATCATCGAACAGATCAAGGACACTAGCAACGAGCACCGCGAAGACTCTCTGAAGTTTTTCATCTACAACACGCTGCCAGGCACCACTAGTGCTGCCGGTGTGAAAGCCAAATTCCTCAAGCAGATTATCCTCGGCGAGGAGTCGGTTGCGGAAATCGCGCCCGAGTTCGCCTTCGAACTGCTCTCCCATATGAAGGGTGGACCATCAGTAGAAGTGCTGCTCGATCTTGCCCTTGGCGATGACGCCTCTGTTGCTGAGCCTGCCGCAGACGTGCTCAAGACACAGGTCTTCCTCTACGAGGCCGACACTGACCGCCTCGAGACTGCTTACCAGGCTGGTAATCAGCTTGCCAAGGGCATTCTGGAAAGCTACGCCAAGGCAGAATTTTTTACCCAGCTTCCTGAGATCGACGAAGAAGTCCAGGTCGTTACCTATGTTGCTGGTATCGGTGATATCTCTACTGACCTGCTCTCTCCTGGCAACCAGGCGCACTCTCGTTCTGACCGTGAGCTGCACGGCCAGTGCATGATCTCCCCAGAAGCTCAGCAGGAAATTCTTGCGCTCAAAGAACAACACCCTGACAAGAAGGTCATGCTCATCGCCGAGAAAGGCACCATGGGCGTAGGTTCTTCACGCATGTCCGGAGTGAACAATGTTGCTCTGTGGGCCGGTAAACCCGCCAGCCCCTATGTGCCTTTCGTAAATATCGCACCAGTTGTTGCGGGCACCAATGGTATTTCTCCAATCTTCCTGACTACTGTCGGTGTAACCGGCGGCATCGGGCTCGATCTGAAAAACTGGGTCAAGAAAGTCGATGCCGACGGCAACACAGTGCTCGATGAAAACGGCGACCCGGAACTCGAGCAAACTTACTCTGTTGATACAGGCACCGTGTTAACCATCAACACCAAAGAGAAGAAGCTCTACAACGGCGACGAAGAGCTGGCCGATGTTTCAGCCGCTTTTACTCCGCAAAAAGTTGAGTTCATGCGCGCCGGTGGTTCTTACGCCATCGTGTTTGGCAAGAAGCTGCAAAACTTCGCCGCGCAAACACTGGGTATCGAAGCGCCTCAAGTTTTTGCGGCCTCGAAAGAAATCTCCAACGAAGGCCAGGGCCTGACAGCTGTTGAGAAGATCTTCAACCGCAATGCCGTTGGCGTTAGCTCAGCAAACAACCTGCACGCGGGTTCCGACGTGCGCGTCAAAGTGAATATCGTTGGCTCACAGGACACTACCGGCCTCATGACCTCGCAAGAGCTCGAGGCGATGGCCGCGACAGTTATCTCGCCAAGTGTCGATGGCGCTTACCAGTCTGGCTGTCACACCGCATCGGTATGGGACACAAAAGCCCAGGCAAACATTCCACGCCTGATGAAGTTCATGAATGATTTTGGCTTGATCACTGCGCGCGATCCCAAAGGCGAATATCCGGCAATGACCGACGTGATTCACAAAGTCCTCAACGATCTGACCGTTGACGACCGCGCGATCATCATCGGCGGTGACTCCCATACTCGTATGTCCAAAGGCGTTGCCTTTGGTGCCGACTCAGGCACCGTGGCGCTGGCACTGGCAACCGGTGAGGCAACCATGCCGATTCCCGAGTCAGTCAAGGTGACTTTCAAGGGTGAAATGAAGAGCTACATGGATTTCCGCGACATCGTGCATGCGACACAAATGCAGATGCTGGATCACTTCGGTGGCGACAATGTCTTTCAGGGCCGCGTGATTGAAGTACATATCGGTACCCTGCTTGCTGACCAGGCATTTACATTTACTGACTGGACAGCAGAGATGAAGGCCAAGGCCTCTATTTGTATTTCCGAGAACGAGACCTTGATCGGATCTTTGGAACTCGCGAAGAGCCGCATCCAGATCATGATCGACAAGGGCATGGATAACGCAGCGCAAACACTCGCTGGTCTTATCAAGCTGGCAGACAAGCGTATCGAAGAAATCAATTCTGGCGAGGTGCCTGCATTGGTGCCTGATAACAACGCCAAGTACTTCGCAGAAGTCGTTGTTGATCTGGATGAAATCGACGAGCCAATGATCGCCGACCCTGATGTGAACAACGACGACGTTTCCAAGCGCTATACCCACGACGTGATTCGTCCGGTGTCGTTTTACAAAGACAAGCCAGTGGATCTGGGCTTTGTTGGCTCATGCATGATCCACAAGGGTGATATGCAAATCATTGCGCAGATGCTGCGCAATATTGAGAAGCAACAGGGCAAGGTAGAGTTCAAGGCACCTCTCGTGGTTGCCCCACCTACTTACAATATTGTTGATGAGTTAAAGGCCGAAGGCGATTGGGATATTCTTCAGAAGTATTCCGGCTTTGTATTCGATGATGCCAATCCGAAGAGTGTTGCGCGTACCAAGTACGACAATATTCTGTATCTGGAACGCCCTGGTTGTAACCTGTGCATGGGTAACCAGGAAAAAGCGGAGCCAGGCGATACCGTCATTGCCACCTCTACACGCCTGTTTCAGGGCCGCGTAGTTGGCGATTCGGAAGACAAGAAAGGTGAGTCACTTCTCGGCTCAACGCCTTTGGTGGTGCTTTCTTCAGTATTGGGACGCTTCCCGACACTGGAGGAATACAAAGCGGCAGTCGAAGGGATCAACCTGACTGACTTCGAGCCTCCCTCAGCAGAGATGAGCACCGAACCTACGGTTCGACCTCTGCGGATCGTTGGGGCTTGATGGCTTAAACCTGTCTCCAAGAAGATGAATAAAGGGGTCGGAGAGATTAATTTTTAATCTCTCCGACCCCTTTTTGGTTCTAGCGCCGATAGTTATCCCGGGTCTCGCGGATCCATCCGGAAAAACCACACATCGTTCGGCGGCTCGACAGGTGCGGGCCCGAGAGCACCGGGTGCGAAGTATGAGCTTGCCAACTCTTCCATCTCCATACGCAGTATCGCATTGAGGCCCGGGTCTTCTACTTTGACGAAATTAACTGGATAGATACTGTCACCATCGCGTATCAGCGCCCGACCATCTTCGACCGCATCCAGATGCCAGCGCTTGAACCTGTATATGAGACTCAGGATGGACTTGGTTGCCCCTGGCTCCAGACGACTCCAGATAAACCCGAGATCGCAGGTCATATAGGCTATTCCATCATGCACAATATAGCCGGCGGTACGCGACGTTCCAAAACCAACTAACTCAAACTGAACTGGCCTCTCCAGCGCAAAGGACCAGTCCGTGACAGGTTCCGTAATCAATTCACCTGTTCTGAAAGGCCCACCCTGCAACATCTCCATCGGACCATCCGACACACGCTGCATGATGAGCACAGCAATCACTGCCACTGAGACCGCTCCCAGAAACAGCAAGCTGGTGTATTTCAGCCATTTCCTGGCCATCTCCTTTTCTCCCTATTGCGAGGCACAGTTAACTAACGATGCAGGAGTAATAAAATTACAACGCTCTGCTCCAGCAGTCGATTAATCTCGCTCACGCGTTATTCCGTAATGTCTTGAGGAAAAGGGGGCGGAGAGATTAATTTTTAATCTCTCCGACCCCTTTAACAGCATTGTATTAAACCCGGCCTTCCGGAAATCGGGCACCCGCCGCATTCGTGCGTCGAGCCGTTTCCGGGACTGTGTCTCCCTGGATTGTCAGGAGATACACTGGCCACTTCCTGCTCGATTAACCGGAGAATCAAAAAATGAAATCCCTCGCTTCCCTTTTGGGACTCGCCTTTGTCCTCAGTATGCTAAGCACTGGTGCTGCTGCCCAAGACGCAAGCTGTGCCGACTGGCTCGATGCCGACGTAAAGAAACTCAACAGTGCTGACATCATCGATCTGTGTGCCGAAACCGCAGGCAAGCCAGTGCTGCTGGTGAACACTGCCAGCTACTGCGGTTTTACCTATCAATTCGAAGCGCTTGAATCACTTTATCAGCGTTACAAGGACCAGGGCCTCGTTGTAGTAGGCTTCCCTTCTGACAATTTCAATCAGGAGGACGACGATGCAGCGAAGACCGCTGAGATTTGTTACATCAATTATGGCGTGTCCTTCCTGATGACCGATGTGGTCAACGTACGAGGCGACGATGCGCATCCAATTTTTGCTCACGTCGGTGCAGCAACACAGGCACCAAACTGGAATTTCAACAAGTACCTGATCAGCAAAGACGGTGAGGTCATGCAGCACTTTGGTTCACGAGTTGAACCTGATGCTGAGGAGCTTGTTGCTGCAATCGAAGGGGTGCTGTAGACCATTCGAGATAATTGCCTGGCAAACAGGCAGAGCTAGCAATTTCATGTGCCAAAGGGGATGGTAGATTTCCTGAATCTACCATCCCCTTTTTAATGCCAAGCATCCTATGAGGCCGGATTACGTTTTGCTACGACATCAGCAAAAGAGATCAGAATGACAAATCAATCAAGTTATCGATCTACTTAGTTTTCTCGCCAAAAACCAGTTAGCGACTTCTAAATTCGCCTTCTGGAAATAGCTTTCCAATCCAATTTCGATCCACCAAAACTTACGCACTCCCCTCTGCAAGTTCCAGCTTACCCTACCCAATCGATTCAGTTATGATGCAGCTTTGCGCAACCCATTTGAGGATTCGAGACGATGCCTGATATTACTGGCAATAACCAAATAGACAGCCTGCTGGCTGGTGATGAATACCGTTGGAACGCAGGACAGCCCTTCGGCACCGCCGCTACTGTCACTTACAGCTTTGCTGAAGTATTACCAACCTACGCCGATCCAGATGATCCAGAAAATCAGGGCTTTTCTGCATTCAACGATGCACAAAAAGAAGCCACCCGAACCATCCTCAATAGAATAGCCAGCGAATACAACATCACTTTTACCGAAGTTTCTGACAGTGCAGATTCTTATGGGGAGATGCGTTTCTATAACACCAACCAAGGCGAAGTTTCGTCAGGCGCGGCCAACTATCCCTATAGTACCGGTGATGACAATGGCGGCGACCTGTATATGAATAACGCCGACGAGACCAATCTGAGCAACCTGGTACCTGGAACCTTTGCCTGGTCAACCATGGTTCACGAAGTCGGTCACGCAATCGGGCTCAAACACCCCGGCAACTACAATGCCGGAGACAGCTCTCCGTCTGCAGGCGAAACACCTTTCTTGCCGAGTAGTGAGGACAGCGTCTGGTATACGGTAATGTCTTATACCGCCGCGCCTCAGGAACAAGAGCGTGACTGGTTCGGCATCCTCGATCTCCAAGCACTCGCCTATCTGTATGGCAAGAAGGATATCAACACCGGCGACAACACTTACACTTACACCGATGCCGCCGGCCAGATTCTGACGATGATCGACGACGCAGGCGGAACCGACACGATCGATCTGTCTCAGCTCACGCTTGGCGCTACATTGGATTTGCGACCCGGATCGCTTAGCTCCATCGGCAGCGCATTCGATGATTCCCTTGGCACCAATACCTTGTCACTGGGACTTACCGTAATGATTGAGAATGCCATAGGCTCCGGCAGCAACGATACGATTACCGGCAATGATGCCAGTAATCAACTGCGCGGTGGTGCAGGCGATGACAGTCTGACTGGGGGTGACGGAATTGATTTCGCGCTCTTCAGTGGCACCAACGATGCGTACAGCATCAGCGGAAATATTGCTTCCCTGTCTGTTCAGGGTACAGACGGCAACGACACACTCAGCGGCATCGAGCGCCTCTTGTTCGACAACACCGCACTCGCCTTCGATCTGGATGGCAATGCCGGATTCACCGCCAAACTGTTAGGCGCCGTTGCCGGCCAAGCCGCTGTGAGCAACACACAGTATGTTGGCATCGGATTGAATGCACTCGACGGCGGCATGAGCAATGAGGCATTGATGCAAATGGCGCTGGACACGGTACTGGGCAGCAATTTCAGCAACGCCGATCTGGTCAACCTTCTGTTCTCCAATCTGGCAGGAGTATCGCCTTCAGAAACTGAGCTCGCGACCTTCACAGGATTAATTGATAACGGAACTTATACTCCGGTGAGTCTCGCGATCACGGCTGCGGATCATGAACTCAACACCAATAATATCGGGCTGGTTGGCCTGGCCGATTCAGGACTCCAATACACACTGGTCTAGTTCAAACACAGCGTGTTGTCAGCTTGCAGCACGGGAGGGATTGGTATGAACTCTTTGCGTAAACTTCATGTTACTACCGCTCTCCTGGTGCTGCTCGCAGCAACGAACGTCGTTCAGGCGCAGGGCAATTTCGCCGGTGTCGAGTTGTCCATCGAGCACGTTTCGGGACAGGTCTATATGATCCAGCGCCCCGGTGGCGGCGGAAACATCGGCGCGTTTGTGGGCCCAGAGGGTGTATTGCTCGTCGACTCGCTCTTTGCGCCGCTGGCTGACAGAGTGGTCGCTGCCGTTGCCGACGTAAGCGACCAGCCTATTCGCTTTTTGATCAATACTCATATTCATATCGATCATGTTGGCGGTAACGAAAATCTCGCCAATCAGGGTGTGTTGATCTTTGCGCACGAGAACACGCGCACCCGATTCTTCGAGGAACGCAGCCGCTTCCCAAGAGCTGGCGGCAGCTGGGCACCACAACAGCCTACCGCAGCACGCCCGGTGATCAGCTTCAATGACACAATGAATTTCCACCTCAACGGGGAAGATGTGCAGGCCTTTCTGGTACCGCCGGCCCATACAGACGGTGATGTGTTTATCTATTTCCCCGAATCAGATGTGCTCCATCTGGGTGATGTCTATCGCACCACCAGCTACCCAATCATCGATATTTATAACGGTGGCAGTTTGCGAGGCACAATTGCAGCTCTGGATAAAGCCATCGACATCGCCGGTCCAGAAACCAAGGTCATTCCGGGTCACGGCCTGGACATTATGGACCGAGAAGGACTTATTGAATTTCGGGATATGATTCTCGACATCCAACACCAAGTGCTGACCTTGATTCGGGAAGGCAAAAAGCTCGAAGAAGTGATCGCCGCAAACCCGACTGCTGCCTACGACAACGAGTGGACCAACGATCCCGGCTGGGGCCCAGAGGACTTCATCCCGATCGTCTATTATGAACTGGGCGGTTCAGGAAGGCTCTCTGATCGCTAGTCGGCATTAAATCCCGCTAAAACCCAGAACCAAAAACGCACCCACCACTCTCAAGGCACGGGTTCTCCACAGCTATTATCAGCAAGTATCCTTGTGATATTTTTCCGCCGTGATTAAGCGCTCCGCCAATTTGACACTTTGCTCACCGCCTATTCTTATGGGCATCTTGCTATCGCTTCTGCTTTTCCTGCTCAGCCCCCTATATGCAAATGAGCCCTCGCTTGTCGTCTATGCGGAATTAAACGAGGTAGATAGCCGTCTTGTGCAAACCCCTGACGGGAATCGCGTAGAAGGTGTCGCGAGCGAGCTCGTCAGGCAGTTGCTGGCCAGTCGTGGCTACCGTGCAGATATTCGTGTCGTGCCCTGGGCCAGGCTAATGCAGAATCTCGAATCCGAACCCAATGTGCTGGGCATGAACATGACGCGCACACCCGAGCGTGAACAGCGCTTCCATTGGCTTGGCGAAATCAGACCGGTGACTTTCAAGCTGTGGGGCCTGCGTGACAGGCTGCATGAACTACCACGCACCCTCGATGATGCCAGCAGCTTCAGGATCAGCTCCTACCGAAACGACGTGGTTGAGCAACATCTCTTGAGCAAAGGATTCTCCAATCTGGTTTATATCAGCGATAACTTCAATAGCTTCGCCATGCTGCAGCGTGGAAGAATCGATCTGGCATCGTTCAGCGACCTGGAAATGCAAGGGTACATAGCCCAAGCCAGCGAGCTTGGCGGGTTAATCGCACCGGTTGTCGATCTCGAAGAAATTTCAACAGCGCAATTTCTTGTCATGAGCAAAAACTCAGATACCGATCTTGTTCATACACTTGATAGCGCGTTCAAGGACCTTATTCGATCAGGCGAGCATCAGCGCATTCTCAATGGATCAGGTTCAAGCGGAGCGGAGTAGTTTGACCGAGTAGTTCGCTAGTTCAGTAGTATACCTACCCAAGCAAACCACCCGGCTCATTCAACTACCCACCGACCAAGCCATTGATCTAGAGCAGCTCTTCAATCGCAGCTGGAGTGGCAAATTCCTCTGGCCGAGCATTGTCGAAGGTCACAGTTTCAAACTGGAGCTGGAACTCCTGTCCAGCCTGATTGAGATTCAGGTGCATTGGCACACGCACCCCATCAAACTCTCGATACTCGAGGAAATCGGTGATTGATCTGGCTGGACCGGCCACACCATTGAACAAGGTATCAATACGCGCCAGCAGGCCAGTTTCCACCGAGAAATAGGCCTGAGCCTCTTTCCCCAGCCTGTCGATCAATGTCATCTGATACATTACTTGCCCATTCACTTCGGCAGTTCCTACTGTCTCTTGCTGGGGATATATGGATGCATAGGTAAGAGGGAGATAGAACTCAGCCTGACTCAAAAGATCATTGAGCATGGCATCTTGCAACACAACGTTTCCAGACGTGGGGTCCATCGTCCACCCCACTTGCCCGTTGTAACCAGTATTGAAGGTGCCAAATCCAGACAGATCAATAACCTGTAACATCAAGTTTGGCTCTGCTTGAAGCACTTCGGCCTGACCAGAGATTCCAAAATCTGCAAAGAAGAAAGTACCAACCTGACGCCTGGAAGTGTGTGAACGAAGCGCCGTCTCACCGCCCAGAGCGTTAACATAGCGCGCAAACAGGGCGCGTGGTGTTGGAAAACCGTTGGCACCTATCTCATCGCTATAGTCCACACTGCTACCGGTACCACCTGCGCTACCGGCACAATGGCTGAGAAAAATCACGAGGGAGAACAGAAAGGCAGTTCTAAGATAAAGTTTCATCGCATCAACTCCATGTGTTGTGAAGTGAAATCCGTTTCGTTATTTCAGATAGAATAGCTCAGTGCAAGAGCTCCAGATTGGGCACCCAATTCACAATCTGGAACGGAATAATGACACAGTCCGACATGATGTCTATATCATATTCCGGTTTTCTACTGATATTTTTACAGGCGTTTCAATATGGGACACCTGGCTTCTTGGAAATGATTCAAAGTGAAACAAGGCCGTAAGGCTGCTTTATCGACGGTATGCCTTACTCTGAAAAATGCAGAAAATTCTCGGGCAATCGGGCCCCAAACCTAAGCTCCCCATCAGCAGAAAGATGATCTCCGTCGCTCCAGTACACAACGTCGCAGCTCATCAAATCTCGCGGGAAGACAAAGCCCATCACCTCACTCTGCGATTGAAATCGTAGGTTGGGAGTAGCAGCCACTGAATCCTCAAGATAGGCATCCAGCCCCGCCATGAGTTCCACCTGCCCTTCCCGCAGTGAATAGGGGTAGTCGCAGCCATGTTCAAAGAGCATTGCGAGAGTGATGTGCGGCTCGACACGGGGACCAAACCAAGTGACGGGCACAACTTCCGCCAAGCTCGACAAGTACTCGACAGTTCTACTCACCCGATAAGCATCGACTCTGAATCCAGTCATGGGCTCAAAGAGCCCCAGATCGGTAAACATGTCACGACGACCGCGCCTACCCAGGCTATTCTGCAACAAATAGAATCCGGCTTGTTCGTAGATGACATGACTGAATATCCCCCGGTGCTCAGCAGCAAAATCCAAAAAGCGCTCGTGGTCGCATTGTGGAGAGGACGTATGAGGACGACAACCGCCCTGCGTCAGTCCTATCAAGAACTCAGTCGGAAAGCGGGATGCCACCACACCATATAAGTCCCTGGCATGACTGTCTCCAAGAATTGCCACCCCGGGGCCAAATCTGTCGTGACAATCTCTCAGCCTCTGCTCAAGCTCGGCACTTAGCCTGTCTGCATTGAATCTGCACGCTGAGAAATCCTGCTGACCTTGCTCGTCGACTTGCCAATCTACTGGACTCTGTTGCAGCAATGCGAGCAACTCACTTTGTCCCTTTCTTGAGAGCCAGCGTTCTTCGATTGAGTCTGCATAGGTCGTAGCCAACAGTGCACAGAAAACCAACAGCATCCAAGCTGGCATTAACGCCTGTACAACAAAAGGCGACTTAACACGCGACCGATTGCGCATGGGAAGCTCAACAAATTTCCAGGTGAGAAAGGCAAGTCCAAGCGAAGCGAAAATCGCCAGAACAAACTTGAGATCATTCGGTGTGCCCGCCAGTGGCTGCCTGAGAAAAGCAAACAGCACTTGATGCCAGAGATAGGCGCTGTATGAAATCAAGCCAACGCCAACGAGTGGCTGCAGTGAGAGCAAGGTGTTTATCAGAGTCGCTTTCGTTGCGAAGACAATAATCAAGAATGTGCCGACGGTCGGCAACAGTGCAGCAAAGCCAGGAAACCGAGTTTCCTCATCAAATGTCAGCACTGCATAGACAATCAACAGCACTCCAGCAATCGAAAATCCGTTGCTCATTGGTAGTGATGGCTGACCTGCCTTGCCGCGCAAATAGAAAGCTGCAAAGGATCCGAGTAACAATTCCCATACGCGCGTAGGCAAGAGATAGAATGCTGCTGCCGGCGCGTAAGCTGCACTCTGTTGAGACAAGATGAGGCTCAGCACGAATACCGCAGCCAGGACCCAAACAGCAATACCAGCCCTGGTTCGCCAAAGCGCCATGAGCAGCAAAGGAAACAGAATATAAAACTGCTCTTCAACGGCGAGGCTCCAAGTGTGAATAAGCGGCAGGGAATCGGTGGCAGGGGAAAAATAACCGTCTCCCAACCAGAAATAGAAATTGGAAGTGAAAGTCGCTACCGCGAGCAGGCTTTTTGCGAATGAATTTAAATCTGCAGGAAGCAGGAGAAACCAGGCAAAGGGCATGCAGAGCAGACACACAACAAAGAGCGCCGGCAAGATTCTCCGCGCCCGTCTTTCGTAAAATTCTCGGAGGCTGAAAGACTCATTCTCCAGATCCGCAAGAATGATGGACGTGATGAGATAGCCACTGATAACGAAAAATACGTCGACGCCAACATATCCTCCGGCGAAGCCATCAAATCCGGCGTGAAAGAGAATGACCGGTACAACAGCAAGGGCACGTAAGCCGTCTATTTCAGCTCTGTACTGCATGGGGTGAAGGAGCAATCCTGGCTCATTGAATAGCGCAGCATAAATCAATGAGGCCGTGGTGCCAACGCAGCGTCAATGAATTGCCAACCAAAGAAAACGACCTATTTTGGTGCGATCATTCACCTGGAAAATTTGACTGGAACGGCACATCAGAAAAAGAGAAGGCAGATTCACTTTCACCCAGTAAATGAATCCGCCTCCAAACCAATCTATTCTGCTTTTCCCGCCTCGCCACTGTTATGTCGAAGCTTGTCCGCGTTCACATACTGACGCTTGCTAGCCCACACGAGTAACCAGCCTGCCCCACCCAAAGAGATAATGCAGAGAATCGCTTGTCTGATCAGACGCTCCCAAGGCAGGCCTATATTCAGAAGATATGTGAATAGCAAAGCACACAGCACAAGTCCCAAAATATATAGTTTGGCAACAAACTGGAGGAATTTTGCGTTGTTTTCGGTTGACGTAATTTTATCCAGCGCAGTTGCAGACGAGCTTTTGGACTTGAAGTAATGCCAGCCTACCCAACTTGAAACATGCTCCCAACCTGCATCCGAATAAAGCTGGAAAAATTCCTCTCTGTCTTTTCTTCTCACTTCTCTGAAATCGTGACAGTAGCGCACAGATTCGGGCTCCGCTTTTTCAAAAAAATAGAAAGGATTAAACGAATGCTTTAGACGAAAGCCCTTGCTAGCCAAGTCTTCCAACCACCTCAGTTCTTGCTCTGACTTCCAGACTGGGTAGGGCTTGAATTTGAAGACTGTTTTAGTCATTTAATCTGCTCCCTTGCCAAGAGTTTCACTGTTTTTTCTGCCGCAGACTGCAGCAACTGAATTCGCTCGAGTTCTTCGCAGACTTTTGCCCTACCGGCGGCGGTTAGTCGATAATTCTTTCGTCGCCCGGACTCATCGCCACAGGGTTCAATCCATTTTCGTTTTTGCATATTGGTTAGCGCCGCATACAGCGTTCCTGGCCCAATTGAAAATGTGCCGTCACTCATTTCCTCGACCTTCTGCATGATGCCGTAGCCATGCATCGGCTCAACCAGAGCAAACAGGATGTAGCAGTAGGCTTCCGTGAGCCCTGCATTTGCAGCCATTACTCATCTCACCTTTGTGTAACAAATACCGAATTCATGGGCGTCGAGCAGCCTCATTTGGGTTCAAATATTCAATATAACGTTATGCGTTATATCGACTTACGATATAACGTAGTTCATCCAAACCGGGCCGTCAAGCGATATAGAAGGATATTTAGCCGATGAGGCGACGATTTGGCTCTGTAACTTTCCCGCCGAATTGGCGTTAATTCTTCAGCGTGCGTTAATGCAGCCGAGCAATACTGAGCAATAGTAAAAGTGCAAACCGGAATTTGACCGAATCTTCGGTTAGAAATAACAACAGGGATAAAGTCAGACCACTCCATCCATCATGATTTACCGATTTCATATGACAATCCTGAAATCTCTCCGGCCTCTCACCATGAGTCTGATGTGCCTGCTTTATCTTTCTCTGGCCGGCTGCGTCACCCTGCCCTCCGCAAGCGACTACAACGAACTCCAGTTACCGGAGTCTTCTCTATCTGAAGAGCTACTGCTGGATGTGGGGGTCGTATTATTCGATCCAGCAATTGAACGCCTGTCAGCCGACGAGCTAGAAAACGGCTATCAACAAATTCGCCTCGCTGAGGCGCGCTATATGCCCGTGGTATTGGCCCAGACTCTGAGTCATACCGAACAATGGGGCTATGTTCATCTGCTCAGCGAAGCGAGCATGAACATTGATGTGCTAGTGCAAGCAAGAATCCTCGAGTCTACCAGCCACACACTCAGACTGGCCGTGACAGTGGCTGATGCTTCTGGGCGTATCTGGTTTGAGACCACCTATACGGAAAACGTCGGTGAGCAGATTTACAGCCCTGATGCACTGGGAGTCAACGACCCCTTTCAGGGACTCTACAATCGTATCGCCAACGACATGCTGAACTTTGCTCGAACTGAGCTGGACTCAACGAGCATCACAAATCTTCGCCATCTCGCGTCGCTGGACTTTGCCGCAGAGTTCGCCGGTGATGCGTTTGCTCATCACTCCAGTATTGATGAGGATGGAATCAGACGATTAAGCAGTTTACCCGCCGAAGACGATCCTCTGTATCAGCACACGCTGGATATACGAGAACGAGACGGCCTGTTTCACGACACCATGGGCCGCTACTACACCGGCTTCGCACGTCAAATCGCCGAGCCTTACTATTATTGGCGGCGTGATCATTACCGGGAAATGCGCAGCCTTCAGGAGTCGCAGGCTTCCGGGCTGCGTCAGGTTGCCGGCGGCGTCCTGCTGATTGGACTGGCAACCGCGACTGGAGATACCAGCGACTTACTCAGCAGCACCGCCTCGGCAATCAGTGCCGTTTCCGGTTCGCGTATGATGAGTCGAGGCCTGACACAGCTGGAGAGCACTAGTTATAACTTTCTGGATGAACTTTCAGAGAGTTTCGCAGGGGATGTCTCTACCCAAGTGATCGAACTCGACGAACGTACTGTTGTCCTGTCGGGTTCAGTAAATGAGATCTACGGAGAGTGGCAAAAAATTCTCGAAGACATGTATCAACGGGAAATGAACGAGCGTCAGTAATGCCTGAAAGATCAGTCAACTCCACAATCCCAGCATGGGCACAACGATCCGGCAGGTCGGTGAACGCACTGCTGCACATCGTGCTCAGCGCATCTCTTTGTTATGTCTTACCGACCGCGGCTGCCGAGCCAGACGAAATCGACTCTGCAAGTACAGAATCGCTTCCACCCTCCCCTCCACCCTCCCTGCCACCAATGGAAGGACGATGGGAAGGCATACTTCGCGGCCCCCTCCGGGACCAGGCAGTAAGCTGGCACTTTGAAGTCGATGATGATGGCTGGGTAAAGGGCTTGATGGGACCGACTGACGAAGGCTTTCCCAGCGTAGTACTCAACGCGCTCACTGTGAGTGAAGACTCTGTCAGCTTCACCATTCCCGAGCAGAACATCAGTTTTGAGGGAGAACTCAGGAACGGGCAAGTCAGTGGACGATGGACACAGAGCACCACCGTGCCGCTCATCATGACGCGCAAGGTTTTCAGTTTCGAGCTGACCGAACCCGCGCAGGAGAATCTCGAAGGTCGATGGCAGACTCGTGTTGCGGGAACAAGCGTTGAAGTCGAATTCCGCCGCCTGCCCAATAACACTATCGAAGGCTACCTGGCTATCGACAGTCTGAATCTGCGCGACATTCCAATCGTCGACATCCAGATGTTCGACCGCGACCACATTAGCTTCGCAACCGACAATGGCAGACAATTCAACGGGCGATTGATTAACGGCATTTTGATTGGCAACTATGTCGTCAATAGCAGAAGCTATCAGACTATCTTCGAAGACCCGGAAGACTTGGTGGAAGAACGAAGCTTTGCATTGGATGCGTCGCAAGAGGCGCGAGACTTCCTTCCCGGTACCTGGAGAGGACGAGTAGGCGGCACTCCCGTGCGCTTTCAGTTCGAACTCCTGGAAGACGATCAATTAAAAGGCGATATCTTTATTAACAGCACCCGTCGAAGCACACCGATCATCGAAGCCCAGTTTCAGAACGGGAGTTTTGCCTTCAGCACATTAAATCATCGCTATTTCGCAGGACAAGTCGAGGATGGTGAACTCATGGGTGCTTATTCGGCCAATGGCTCGACTTATGATGCGAGCTTTTCTCGAGAAGACTAAAACTCACCACAATTCTTGAGCGCAAAAAAAGCGGGAGAAGTTACCTTCTCCCGCTTTTTTATTTTCAGTCCACACCTCGATCCAGAGGTGTATTGTCTGACTTAGACAACTGTGAGGTTGTCGACAAACAACTGCGGCCACAGAACCGTGTCAATGGCATTCATACTCGCAAAACCGATGTCGTACACACCAGTTACTGTAATTGGTACAGTCACAGTCTGCCATCCGCTGTTGCCGTAGTTGCCTACTGCCGCAACGTTTGAGAGCAACTCCATGTCTCCGTCTGTACCCATGTACACAGCAAAGTCGTTGTAAGGTAGATAGTCGTTAGCCTGAAAGAAATAATCGAAGCTCAACACATCACCGGCTTCCAATGCCAGGGTGGTCATAATTGCCGAGCCAGTCTGACCCTGATAGCCATCAGGAATCTCTGCACCCAGGAATTCTTCGATCTGCTCTTCTGACGCACCTGTACCATTCAGGCGTGCCATGTTGCCCACACCTGTATTACTGGGCACAACAGACGTTGAACCAATGATCTGCCAGCCTTCGAAGCCATTCTCGAAGTCTGTAGACACGTCATCGATGTCAACTGGAGGATTACCATCGTTGGCACCATTCACGGTGACGCTTACTGTCGCCGTATCAGATCCACCATTGCCGTCAGAAACGGTATAGGTGAAGGTGTCCACAATGGATTCACCATCGTTGAGCGCTTGCAGATTGGCTGCCGCACTTGGGTCATAACTGATTGTGCCATCACCGTTAACGATCAATGCCGCACCCTGATCACTCAGAGTTCCAGCAGTTACAGTCAAAACGTCACCAACATCGATGTCGCTGTCGTTAACCAGAACAGGTATAACAATAGCGGCATCTTCCCCGGTTGACGCTGCATCATCGTTAGCGACTGGCAGATCGTTGCCACCAGTGATAGTGATATCGACTTGTTGCTGAGCAACTCCGCCTTTGCCGTCATTTACCTCCACGATGAATGACTCAACTACCGTCGCACCTGCAGCTAGAGACTGGTACGCATTGTTGCTGATTTGGTAATCCCAGTTCACCAGGCCACCAGTGCCACTACCAGTTGTGTCATTGGCTAGAACGGCTGTGAGCGTGCCCTGAGCCGCACCAAGTGCTGAAGCAGTTACGGTATGGCTGTCAGTCAGATCTACGTCAGAAAATTGCAGCGTGCCACTATCGACTGGCTCAGTTGCAACATGCTGATACGCGCCTCCGGTGTTCTTGAAGGTCAATTCAAGAGACGCTTCCCCGCCATTCTCAAAGAAGAATAACTCCAGTGGATACACACCTGGCGCCAGCGTGATATCGCCTTCGAACGCCGCTTCTGGATGCTGATTCGGATCATTGATGATGAGCTGCCCATCTACAAACAAGTAGACGCCGTCGTCGTTAAACGTGCGGAAGGTGTAATTATCCTGCTCAGTAATCACGATGTTGGCAGTGATACGAGCAAAGAAACTGTTGTTAATACCGCCCGTACCGGAAGCACCAGTTGCAATGGCTGCTGGCCAGGGCGAGCTGCCTGGAATCTCACCTGAGAAACCACCTGGATCATCGGTGAAATCGATAATATTGGTAGTCGTGGAGTAGTCTGGAGCGCTAGCAGCTGCAGCGGATTGCAAGCTCGCCAGGCTGAATGAACCGCTATAACCAGTCCACTGTTCCACCAGAAAAGGAGTTTGACCAGGAACAAGAGAGACCGCACCCGTAGAGTCTCCACCTGCGATGACTGGCGCGTCATTTACACCGGTTACTGTCACCGCGACAGTGTTGGTCGCCGTCGCGTCGTGGGCATCTTCGGCCTGAATTTCAAGATCAAAACTTTGTGTCTGCCCTGCAGCCAGTGATTGAAAATCACTGCCTGGATTAAAAGTCAGCTCAGAACCAGTAATAGATGCAGTACCGCCTGCCGCTGAGTTGAGTAGGCTGTAATCCAGGTTGCCACCATCGTTGTCACTATCTATGTCATCACCAAGTACCGACAAATCCACAACAACTGAGGCACCATCTTCCTGAGCTGCGATCGAGCTTCCCGCCAGAGTTGGTGCATCGTTTACACCAGATACAGTAACAGCCACCGTATTGTCAGCAGTCGCGCCGTGTGCATCAGTAGCACGAACATTCAGGTCAAAGCTGGTGGTTTCCCCTTTCGCCAAATTTTGGAAAGCACTGCCAGGGTCGAAACTCAAGTTGGTGCCTGACACTGACGCCGAACCAGCAGGCGCGGAATTCAGCAGAGAGTAGTCCAGATTTCCACCATCGTTGTCGCTATCAACGTCATCACCTAGAACAGAGAGGTCGACATTGACAGCAGCACCGTCTTCGCTAGCTGCGGCCGAGCCGTCTTCCAGTGTAGGTGCATCATTGACACCCGTAACAGTGATAGTGACAGACTGAGTGCGCGAACCGCCTTCGCTATCGGTTACTGTGTAATCGAAGCTATCACTCGCAGTTTGACCAACGGCCAGACTCTCGAATGAATCATTAGGATCGTAAGCAACAGAACCAGCTGGGTCTGTCAAAGTAACAATTGCTCCAGAGGCACTGGCCGTTACAGATGTGATTGAAAACTCATCGCCGTCGATATCCATGTCGTTAGCAAGCAAATCTTCGACAACGACGGCAGTGTCTTCATCCGTCTCGCCCGAATCAGCACGAGTGAATGGCGCATTGTTTGTGCCGTCGATGTAGTAGGAGTAGTCGTCGAACTTGAGAAGCTCGAAATGCTTGAGTGTATCGATACCATCAGCGCCGGTAACAATCGTGGCATTACCTTTACCATCAGCAAATGTGTAATCAAACACTGACCCGGAGAATACCGCAGTATCGAAGCCATCATTTCCGTGCATGAGATCGTCACCGGCTCCACCGGTTACGACATCGTCGCCATCACCTGCATTGATGAAGTCATAGCCTTCACCACCAAGGATGATGTCATCACCGTCGCCGCCATTGATCTTGTTACTGCCCTCCTGGGCTTCGAGTTCATCGTTTTGATCAGATCCCGTCACTGGCGTGTTATCGACGTTACCTTTTCCGTTACCGTTACCTTTATTTGAGCTAGGCATGAGCACCTCATTAAATTATTTATATGATTTTCAGGCGAGCGAGACCGAGCCCGAGAGTTGAGCTAATCCCGCTAAATTAAAAATAATTAGTTGGGTTGCTGGCTATTGGTGACTGATAATTATTTTTTCACCACCAGCAGTGTCGTTCTTTTAATAGGGCAAGCACTTGATACCACAAGCTTCCTCAGATGAGTCTATACCTATTGAAAGAACCAGGGTGATACTACAGCCGATACATGGGTGTTGAAAGGAAAATCAACGTCATCGAACGATATTTTCCCAAGGTTTATTCCAGATCAGTGAATGGAATTTCCATATCACGAATGTTGGGAGTGTTCGTTGGGCGGCTACTGACTAAAATTTACACAATCAATTGATGCTTCGAGATTCAAACGCACCCGCTAATGTTGTGAAGAAGAATTGGACGCACTAATTCAGTGCTTCTTCCAAACCACCCAACTGCAACATCTGCACGGAGTCAACAATTGGAGCTAGCCCCTCCCAACCATCGGGACTGATGCCCTGCACACTGTACTTCATGGAAATTTCCGTACCCTGATCATTAGGGGTGAAGGTCCAGTCCAATGCTCCATACATGCCAAATCCCTGCAGAGGCCCCAGGCCTCCAGTCATTCTAAGCAAGCGACCGGGATCCACAAAAACCACACGCATGTGCTCTGCCGAACGCCCACCATTGTTCTCACAGAAACAACCGCCAGCTTGAGCCGAGATACTGAGAGTACTGGATTCGCCCCACCAGGTATGGTCCGAAGGCCACCACTGATCCACTTCTGTCACGAACACATCCCACGCCTCTTCGGCACTCTGACTGACCTGAATTTTGTTCTCCAGAATAAAGCCGTTCTCGCTGACATACTGAACTTCGGCGATTGCTGTTGCCGAAAGCAAACACGACAGGGCTAAACCGAAGAGCTTATTCATCAATAATTCTCCTGCACATCAATGGCCTGGAAAGGCATTCGCCTTAATGGATAGATTCTAAGACCTGGAGGATTTTAAATTTTCCAGGAACGGCGACCGGAATCGCCGACTCAAGCGCAACTCCCGATCATTACTCATCCTAAACTAGTAGTCACCAAATATTAATCCGACTACTTCTTGTACATTCAATGCATTCACGCCTAAGGAACGATAAATCTACAGATACCACTATCGAATGGCGTTATTGTCAGGCACTTTAGCGGAGAGCGAATCCTGCTGAAGCTCCTGCACTAAATCGCGGCATCAGATTCATCTACGCCGATGAATAGGTAGCACCCATACCCCCTGAACGGGGCATTCGCACAGTGCGAATACCTCCTAGAATGGGCTGGTTTTTAATCGAATATTCCGATTCGGGGCCAGCCTATGAACAAGCATCTCCATGCACGCCTACTCACCATTGTTGTTGCCTTGCTTTTTAGCAACCTTAGCTATGCGCAATTCAATGCGCGCTACTATCCTGAGTGCTACGCACCTCTCGAGACCGCTCGTGAAGACGTTCCCAAACCGCCAGCAGACGTAGGCGGCGCTTTACAAACCGCCAGTGCTGTTGCCAATGTCGCCAGTCGATTTGGCGGACTGGCCGGATTTGGCGGCCTTGGTGGCGGTGCCGCTCAAGCGGTCCAGACCGTTCAAACTGTCAACCAGTATTCCGGGTTAATCGCGGACGTAGCGGCTTTCACCAGCGCTATGCAGGAAGAATTTCCGGAACTTGGCCTGCGTTTTGGGGCCTATGGCACACGACTGGGAGAGGACGCTGACTTACTGGTAGGCGCGGGTGAAAACATCGCTGCAGCGCAAGATTGCTATGGCCAAGCCTACACTAATCTGAGTGCGCAATGGGAAAGCGAAGATATGCGTCGACGTGACGTTAATCGTCATCATCGTGAGATTGAACGTGGATTGGAATTTGCTGATGAGATTCTTGCCGATGCAAAAGTCCGTATCAACAAGAACATTGAGTCCTATAACGATGCCTTGCAACAAGAGACTAGCGGAGCAGGAATCAGTCTTTCCAGCCTTGCGAACATCGCCACCTCTTCCGGGGTAATGAATCAACTGAGCACTTCAATCAGTGCTGACGTACTTGCTGCCTGCCGTAACACCAGCCCTTTCAGTGCAGCACGAAGTGGCTGCGCACAACTCACCAGCGCTGCGGGTTCGGCGGACCTGTGTCCCTCCGGAAATTGTTCTCTTAGTGAAATGCGCGCCCGCGCATCACAACAACAACTGGCTGCTCTCGCTAACGGCGATCAATCAGGCAACGTGCAATATGGCGTAATGGAGGAGCTGTCAGCCATCGGTCTTATGGGTGCAGGACCAGCGGGTGCAGCTGGTGCGGCCGCCCTTCTCAGCAGCGCGCTGGCTGCTGGCGCAACTGAAGGCAATAGCAGTGAGGCAGAAGCCATCGTTATCGAAGAAGATGTTCTTCAAGGCCTCGTGGAGGCTGGCGCAATGAGTTCTCGCTATCTCGTAGTAAAGACCGGACTGGATGCTGCGACTGAGAGACAGATTGAACTCATCGAGAGCACGAAGAATTCTCCTGCTGCTCGCTAGGACCGCGAAATAACGGGTAGTGAGCTCGAAGAGTGAGAATCGGGGGTGGAACCAAAGGGAGCGAAAGCTGGGTGTTGATTCAGGGACTCTCGTCCAGAATCAACACTCAGCTCTCATCACTGGAGTGATTTAGCTCACTGCCTCGAAGCCTAGTTGTTCGAAGCAAGCGCATCCGCGCCGTAGCGACGGACAAACCGATCCAAAGGCATACCGTTGCAGGTAACTTGAGACAGATCGTGATCTGCCTTGCTGCTATAAGTCGACTTCAATTCATCCAGGTTTTCCGCGCCAGTGACCGCAGCGAAGCAAAGCTCCGTAGTCGGGCTTAGATCGCCTTTGCTGAACGACATTACCGTAGCTACTTCATCAGTAGAATCAGCGTAGCGCGCCTTGAAACGGTTCAGTGACAAGCCGTTGCAAACCAGGTCAGATTCATTCAGATGTTCGAAGCCATAGAATCGCGCAAGCTTTTTGAATGAAGAATCCGATTCAACTGCATCGATACACAGGTTTGTCAGAGCAGAACCATCACCATTCACAAAGCGAGGACCACCAGCATAAACCTGAGTCATTCCAAGTGCTGCAATGAGTAAGATTAGTAGTTGTTTCATAATAATTATCCGCAAGAGTTTTGAGTTAACTTTGAGCCGTTGCGCCCCACTACCACACAAGCGGGCCGCTCTCGATGCCAGGCCAGCAGGAAACCAACACACCTCGGGTATACCGCAGGACGAGCGTTCGAATGACAGCGAGGTTAATACTTACGACACTAAGCGAATAATTCTTAAGCAGAGAATGTGAAAAATGCTGATGAGGACATTTTGGCTACGAAATCTGTGGTGCGGGAAATTTGGGGGTTTCACTGCGGCTTGAAACACAACAAGAAGACAGCAGAATCACCCTCGGCCAAGCAGACTCGGGAGATTGAGTCATCCAGTCAAAAACGAGTCCAGCATGAATTCCACGAGTGCGGCACCGACCCAAGCCAATGGGGGGATAAACACATAGAGCAGCAGACGAGAAAATGTGGACAGATCCATGGGCCAGTTACGCAGCCCCCTGATAAATTCACGCCTTGTAAGCAGAGCATTCAACCGATTGAGAGACTCTGAAGTCAGATCACTACTCGCCTGCTCTATTGCTTGATCGAGCTCTGCGATCGAGTCTGCTTTGGCATGTTTCAACCGACGGTGCAGAGACCAGATAGGCAGAGTAACCAGCAAGAGCGCCGCAGGTATACCCACTAACAATCCGTTGATGTAATTAACTGCTCTGAATTCCTGGTCAATCGATTGCACTGTAGTAATAGCGAGCGCACCCACTACCATCAAAAAATTATTCAGCCCCGCCTGCCCAAAACCATTAAGTTCATCAAGCCGATACAAATCAATCGGTACAAGTTTGCCAAGCCGACCAAGAATCCAACACTCATGGGCACTGATAAAGAGCACAAGAAAAACCACAAGCCAGAGCAGCATCTGACCGAAAACCAGCATGACACTGGTTAGGAAATCAGGTGATGCCGGATCAAAAGACATACTCCACCAATTAATATTCTCGAAGAGCGCAAACGCTATTCCGATCACTATGGCCAATGGCCACCAGGAAATGTACTGATAGCGATCAGTCTTGAACTGGCCGGCAAGCTGCTCTGTAAACTGAGCATGCGTTGAATTGGCCGAGCGCAATCCCGCCAACACACACATCAGCAAATATGGTGTCAGCAAACAGAACAGGAGAAAGCTTCCCAATATCTCGATTGGGTCTTCGAAACGAGTTGTCTCAGCATTGGGGAACCCCGCTCCCGAGCCCAGAAAGAGCAGAAACAAAGCAGCAGACACAATTAATCCCACCAGCAGAACTGGTTTTGGCAATGTGGCCAGCAGATACTGTGCGAAATTAATCGGAAATGGTGCTCGCATATTTACACTCGTCAATCTCGAGAACTCACTCTTTCGTCATCCCGCGCAAATCATAGTAAATTTGAAACAGCTAGCCAAATCTCAGTAGTTCTACGCAAGTCTACAGCGGCCAGACATCCACCTCTTGAATGAAATGTTAGCGTTATAAGCCGACGGCACTCTGCCCATTGGAAGCAACTCGATTCATTATGGAATTACTGACCAATATTTAAACAAATAGCTAAATCCAGCTCCCAATTGATCACCCGAATAACGGGACTCCCCGCCAATTTCCAGACATAGCCGTCCATATGACGAGGTCAAGTCTCCCCCAGAACAAAAATCAGTTTCCTAGAACCATTTTGTGCATTCAATCCTTCTATAGGGTGCTATAATTTTTCCAACTCGTGCCTGTTGTGAATCTAACAAATACGCCTCGCATCGAACTACTCTCAGTGCTAGTTCACGGCGTACTAGAATCCGGCATTGAATCAACCTCTCAAAATAGCAATCGCAAGGGGCGACCATGAAAAAAAGACTATTTCTTCTACTCACAGGATTCGTTTTTGCAGGTGCGGCGAGCACTTTGCAAGCGGATACTGTTGTTTACACGAGCGGCAATCATGTAAACACCTGGGATCCGATCTACCCAGATACTGTCGATGGCAATTGGCCGTCTACAGTTTGTACAGCAACGCCTGCCATCGGGCCTGATTCCGATTGGCAAAATCCACACAGCGCATTCCAGTTCGGCACATCAGCGCACCCCTGGCAGAATCAGTTTACCGGGATGTGGTCTGCAGAATGGATTAATGCCTGGAGCCACATAGGCTCAATCGGCCCAGGTGGTCACACCTGGACTCGTTATGCCACGCAGGTTGAAGGTGAAGGAGACTTCATACTCGACTTGTTGGCAGACAACTGTTCCTGGATTTATCTCGACGGCACCCTGGTCGGTTTTCAGGGTACTGCAAACACCCACCCTCCGCTCACTTTCCCGGTAGCATTAAATGGTGAACACACTCTTGAGTTCATCATATTCGATGGTGGTGGCTTGGCAGGCGGCATGTATCGACTGGAAACAAACACCGGCACCGTTTTTGAAGACTCGGATGACGACGGTCTCACCAATCCCGAAGAAGTATTGTATGGAACAGATCCTTTTAATCCTGACTCCGATGGTGATGGCGTCAATGATGGAGACGAAGTCGCTGCGGGAACTAATCCTGCTATACCCGACGTATTCGACGCTGATGACGATGGTCTGAACGATGACGAAGACGCTTGCGTAAACTCCGTCCTCACTACCACAGTCGTTATTAATGGTGTCGATTCGGGTGTTGCGAACTCTTTCGATGCAGTGGGTTGTAACGTAGCCGACAATCTTGCTCTCGCCTGCTCCGGCGAATTCAAGAATCACGGACAGTTCGTAAGCTGTGTCGCACACGCGTCAACAGAGCTGCGCAAATCTGGCCTGATTAACAACAAGGAACGATCTGCACTGGTTAAAGCTGCAGCTCAGAGCAAGTAAGCAGTACTCGCCTAAAACAGAAAAGGCCGAGCTCGTTTTTACAGGCTCGGCCTTTTTCTTTTCTGCATTGAAAATGCTTTGCGGTTTTCAGCAGCTTCCTTCGATGTTATTCACCTGAAGACTTAATCAGATGCACATACCGCTGAGGAAAAGGAATCTCGATCTTATTCTCTTCCAACGCCTTGAACACTGCCTGATTTACCCGAAACTTCACATCGAAAAACTGATCAGTGGGAACCCAGTAGCGCATGCCGATATCGATACTGCTGTCACCGAAATTCTCGATGCCTATTTGCGGCTCTTTCTCCGAACTGACCCCTTCGCTGCCTTGCACCGCTCGGGAAATTACCGAAAGAGCCAGGTTAGTATCTGAGTCATAGGCAATCCCGATGGAGGACTCGATGATACTCAGCGCTTTCGAGTTGTGAATGATCTCACCGACGATGTGCTTGTTGGGAATCGTAACGTCTACGCCATCTTCATTGACCAGCTGGGTGTAAGCCAGTTTCACTTCCTTCACTATACCTGTAACGCCTTGAACAGTGATTGTGTCGCCAACAACGAAGGGTCGCGAGACGATGATGCTGACACCAGCCCCGTAATTGGAAAGCAGACCCTGTAGCGCAAAGCCAGCACCGAGAGAAACCGCACCGATGGCAGCGACAAAGGGTGTAACGTCTATCTCCAATTGCTCGAGAGCGATAATCGCGCTAAAGGTGAGAATCAGAACCTTCAGGAAGCTGCCGACGAAATGACTCAGCGTGACATCCAGACTCTTGTTCACCAGAAAGTTTTCGATGAACGCAGAGGTCTTTCTGGCAGCAAAGACACCGATAAGCATGATGATGATCGCCGCCAGAATCTGGAAGCTGTAGGCCACCAAATACCCTACAACCTGATCATAAATTTGTTGCGCCTGTGCCAGTTCGTCTTCCATATTGCAGTCTCGTTATTTATCCCGAATGTCAGTAGAGAATAATTGGGGTCAGTGTAAAAATACAGTCTCAGCGAGTCCAATTTCTGACACGAACCTCACCCGCTTGGCAACTTGTAGCCACAAAGTCACGAACAGGATTCGGAATGAGCAATATCAGGACATTTACCCATGAGCGATCAGCTTGAGAAGACGCGACATTTCCGCCTACTCCATGAGCGCAATGCTTGCTTTGTGATGCCCAATGCCTGGGATGCAGGCACAGCCAGGATTTTGACTGCACTCGGCTTTGAAGCAATAGCCACAACCAGCTTGGGTCTGGTGAACTCACTGGGCAGGGCCGACCACATAGTCACATTGGAAGAAACTCTGGAAAACTGCCGCCAGATCGCCAGCGCTACTCATCTGCCAGTGAACGCAGATCTGGAGAATTGCTTCGCGGATGATCCGAAGGAGGCGGCCGAGACCATCAGGCTGGCAGCAGAAACCGGCATCGCCGGTGGCTCTATCGAGGACTATACTGGAGACTCTTCTCAGCCCATTTATGATTTCAACCTTGCGGTTGAGCGAGTCCAGGCGGCTGTGGAAATGGCGCAATCACTCCCGATACCCTTCGTGCTCACCGCTCGCGCAGAGAACCTGCTGCACGGCGTCAATGATCTCGACGATACCATTAAGCGCTTACAGTCCTTTGAAGCGGCTGGCGCAGACGTGCTATTTGCTCCAGGACTCAAGACGCTCGACGAAATTCGCACAGTCCTGAGCGCCATTGAAAAACCGTTTAATGTGGTCACTGGATGGCTCGACAGAGACATCACCATCTCCCAACTTGCCGCAACAGGAGCAACGCGCATCAGCGTTGGTGGCGCCCTCTCCCGTTTGGCATTGGCGAATTTCATTCAAGGTGCGCGTAGCTTGAAAGAAGAAGGATCCATCGCGTGGATGAACGAGATGGCAGATATTTCTGATCTACAGAATTTATTTTCTGTTGATTCCGACAGTTGAACACAAACGACATAGCTCACCCGTGATTTCTGGAGAACAACCGTGCACATCGGACTCATCGGCGGCATTGGCCCCGCCGCGACGGACTACTACTATCGCAGCCTGATTGAATCGTTTGCGCTGCGTGGACAACAACTCGAGCTAAGCATTGCTCACGCCGATGCACCGACTCTGCTCCGGCATCTGGCCGACAATAAAGTTGATGAGCAAGTCGCAATCTATCTTGAATTGAGCTCACGGTTGAAGGCAGCGGGTGCTGATTGCGTAGTGGTTACTTCTATCGCAGGTCATTTCTGCATTGAACCATTCAAGCAACAGTCTCCACTCGAAGTCATCGACATGCTCGGAGAAGTAGACAGGGAGATTTCGAGTCGTCAGTTACAGCGCGTCGGCATTCTGGGAACTCGCACAGTAATGGCTTCACGATTTTACGGCGGAATCAATACGGCGGAAGTGATCCCACCTGAAGGCGAACTGCTCGATGCGGTGCACGAAGCTTATGCAGCAATGGCGATGAAAGGTCAGGCAAATGATGAGCAACGCGCTGTATTCAACACAGCCTGTGCTTTTTTGTTGAATAAATCAGGCGCCGATTCAATCATGTTGGGTGGTACTGATCTGGCCTTGGTCTATTCAGAGAAGAACACAGATTTTCCATTAGTCGACTGCGCCGCCATCCATGTTAATGCTATCGTGCGCCGAGCGACCAGCTAATCGAGACGATCAATTTGAGGTCGACACCAGAAATGCAGTAGTGTGCTTTTACAATGGCATGCTGAAACGCGATGCCAGCTACTACTCGCACAAGAACAACAAGCAGAAGAGACAAAAGAGAAGACAATGCAATACCAAAAAACTCTAAGAATTATCCTGTCAGTCGCACTTGGCAGTTCCTCCCTGATCCTTCCCTCACTGGCGAGTGCCCAGGACTGGGTGCCCTCCCGCTTCGGTGCCGACGACCGAATCGGCGCTGCGAACTATCTCGGTCCGGAGCTGGTTTTACAGGCGGCCGAGTTGATCGAAACAGGCAAGGTCTATTCGCTGGGCATTGAGACCGCCGAGGACTCACCCGCCTACGGAACACGCACCTATGACATCAACATCGTTTCCTCAGGTGACGGTGTAGAAGTCGGCGCACAAGTCACTACTTCCCATGATGAGCGTGTCAGCACGAGCTTTGGCATAGGCTCGCAAATCGATGGATTAGGCCATCTGGGAATCGGTAATCAATACTACAACGGCCTGACCACGCATCAGTTGCGCAGGGACGACGGACTGGCCGAACTGGGCACCCACACCATTCCCCCGATTGTCACTCGCGGCGTATTACTTAATATGGCGGATCATTTCAATGTCGATATGGTCCAGGAAGGTACAGCGTTCAATCGTGCTGAAATCGACGCGGCTGCCGCTGCCCAGGGTATCGAGATTCGCCAGGGTGACGTGGTGATATTCCACACCGGCTGGATGCAATTACTGGGCGAAGACAACCAGCGCTTCATCTCAGTACAACCCGGTCCCGGTGTCGAAGGCGCGCAGTATCTGGCGGACCTTGGCGTGATAGCCATAGGCGCCGACACCCCTGCCCTGGAAGTCATTCCCTTTGAAGTCGAAGGCCGGTCCTTTGCAGTACACCAGACCTTGTTAGCCAAGAATGGTGTGTACATTCTTGAAAGCATGAACACTGCCGAGCTCGCTGCAGATGGAGTGAGTGAATTCCTGTTTGTACTCGGCCAGCCCAAGTTCAAAGGCGCGGTGCAAACGGTCATCAATCCGATTGCGATTCGCTGAACCTGCCACACCCACTGTATTAAATCGGAACAGAAACTTGTTCCGATTTAATACATTACACCAAAAAAACATCCATCAGTTTTTCGCTATCCTTCTGAAATTCCAACGAATATTCCGGGGCACAAAACTTGCTACGACCCCACTAAAACCTCAGAACCCAATCGAAAAACCGGAGAGTTTTAATGGGCAGTCATTACGTTAAAAGCGCAATTAGAAACCTGGCATGTCACAAACTGAACGCCATGATCAGCATCCTGGGATTGGCCGTGGGTATGGCAGTGTGTCTACTGGTCGCTTCGTTTGTTAATTATGAACGAGGTTTCGATAAATCGTTTCCAGACAGAGAACAAACTTACCGATTGATTCGGGAGAACTCTGACACTGGCGCCAGACTGGCGACCTTCTTTCAAGCAATCACTCCAGCGCTCGCCAACAATTTTCCTGAAGTTGATTCTTTCACACGATTTCTTCACCGCGACGCACTGATCCATGATTTCGGTGACAGTTTCTATCAACCCATCACCCTGGTGGACAGTAACTTCTTTGACTTCTTTCCCTCAGAGGTTCTAGCAGGAGACCCGCTAACGGCGCTCGCAGATCCAAGTAGTGCAGTGCTCACAGAAGGTGGAGCTGTTCTTCTGTTTGGTACAGCTGATGTTATAGGCAGAACTTTCGTCGTCGACAACGACTTCGACTTTCAGGTAGGCGCGGTGATTGCCAGCAATCCTGAAGACTCTCACTTTGTACATAATTTTCTAATCAACATAGAGAATGCACCGAGGATCACCGGATCCGCTCAGATTCTGGAGCACCCACGCATCGCCAATACTTACAACTACCTGAAATTAGTACCAGGCTCGAATATTCAAGAGCTCGAGTCCAAGACAATGGAGTTCATTCGAGACTCGATAGAGCCTCAATTCAATTACCGCACTCTCTACCAGCCTCTCGCCGACATCCATTTCACGAGCACTCTTGAAAGCGAAGAGCCAACCCTGGATTCGGTGCTCGGCATCTACAAACCTTTTCGGGATCGATCTGATCTCACTATTTTTTCTGCTGTAGCACTGCTGACCTTGATCGTGACCGCATTCAATTTTGTCAATTTGCAAATCGTACAGGCCACACAGCAATCACAAAATGTTGGCGTGCGCAGAACTCTCGGTGCCACAAGGGGAGACATTGCTGGTCAGTACCTCACTGAATCCGTCTTGATGTCACTCGCTGCGCTCTTTCTGGGCAGTACTCTGAGCCAGCTACTCACTCCCTTGTTTTGCAATCTGGTCGGCATTCCCACAGACGCGTTTTCTACACCTGATCTGCTATTGAGTGGCTCTGCCGTACTCGCTGCGATATGTGTAGGGTTGCTCGCAGGCCTGTATCCAGCAGCATTGATAGCAGGGCAGGCGCCGACAGCAGCATTGAGAGGCGAAGTGCCCGGCTCACCGCGCCAATTCAAAATTCGTTCATTCCTCGTCATTCTGCAGTTCAGCATATGCACCGGGCTGATTATCTCTTCCGGCATCATTAACCAACAGATCGGGTTTGCGCTTTCGAAACCACTCGGTTACGAGCCAGATAATGTGGTTGTGATCGAAGGCTTGCGTAGCACAGGCGCAAGCCAACAGTTTCAAGTCATGCAAGACCAGCTACTGGCGGAGAACAGCATCAGCGAGGCGGCCTCGTCCACGGCGATTCCGACTGGACCACTGGGCGGCGTACTCGGCTATGCCAAGGCAGGCGAGCCAAGCGATCAAACGTATTCGATACGTGGCTTACAGATGAGTGAGAGCTTCGTCGATGCCATGGGCATGGAACTTATCGCAGGGCGTTTGCTGGCTGAGTCATATTCTGGAGATCGGTCACAACGAGAGACTGTAGAAGGAGAAGCAAGAATTCTCTCCAATGTGTTGATTAATCGTGCAGCTGTACAAGCATTTGGCTGGAGTGATCCCGACGAAGCTTTAGGCAAGCAGATTTATCGAGGAGCGCAATATTTTACTGTGGTAGGCATCTTGGAAGACGCCCACTTCAGCTCACTTCGTTCTGCGATAGAGCCCATGTTTTTTCGCCTGGACAACACCAGGAACTACATGCTCATCAAAATACGCGAAGGCAGTACTGAATCGGCATTGCAGCTCATTGACGAAGTTTGGAATCAGCATGTACCGGACTATCCCATTCAACGAAGTTTTCTCGCCGAACACTATGCTGCTGCGTATGACAGAGAGTCTCGAACATTGCGCTTGTTCACCAGCCTGTCTCTGATAGCAATAGCGATTGCCTGTCTCGGATTACATGCCCTTGCTGCGTATATGGCGGAGCTGAGAACTAAAGAGATTGGGATTCGTAAGATTGTTGGCGCTTCAGTTAGCCGCATAACAGGGCTATTGTCCTGGGACTTTTCGAAGATGGTTTTGGTGGCTAATGTGATCGCGTGGCCAACGGTCTGGTGGCTAATGCAGCAATGGCTAGCCAATTTTGCCTACCAGGCAGATATCAGCCTGTTTGTGTTTTTGGCTGCGGGTATAAGCACCTTTTCATTGGCGTTAGCGACAACACTACAGAGATCATACAAGGCGGCGATCGCCAATCCTGTTGAAGCGCTTCGATTCGAGTAGCTGCAAAGACTTGCGAAACGCTTACAAAAGCTCATAAAAGAAAGGGCCTCATTGAGGCCCTTTCCATTTCTTTCTTTTGTTTTGACGTTGGACTAGTCGTCACCGCTACCGGCAACTGCACGATTATCGCGCTCTTTGCGATCAGCCAGCATTTGCTCGTAACCTTCGTCATCCAAATGGGTCACGGCGATCCAGGCATGGGACATTTCGTCCGTGGTGCGCTGTCCTGCACCTACCCACTGATCAGGGTCAGGGTTGTGAGGATTCGCGGCGGTATTGTCGTACCACGCAGTGAGGATGATTGTCGCTCCGGCCGGGATCAGCGGTTGGAAACCATCTTCATAAGTGTGGCTGTGGTTCCAGCCTGCATTCCAGCTGGATGCCTGGCTCAGCGTAGTCTTGCGACCGGTGTTAGGGTCGAAGACTTCCATTGACATCGCGACACCACGCAAATGCAAGTGTGGCTGCCAGCTATCCAGACGTACTGGGTGATCAAAGGAGTGGAAGCCTTGAGTCATCAGCTTGCCATGAGGTGGAATCAGGAAGTCACCACCGCCACTTAGACCGTACGAACGCAGGTCCTGACGATAGGTTTCGTCTTCGTCGAAATTATCTTCTTCATCGAAGTACCAGATACCGACTGACACTTGGTCGTTCGGCACGGCAGTGCCATCGGGGTAGTAGTGAATACTCCAGCCTACTTTGGAGTTGGCAGGAACGCGTCGGCAAGCACCATCTGGCACCATCTCACCCAGTTTACCGAAAGCAAATTCGGACAGACGATCACCTCTCACCCATTCTCCCTCGTCATTTTGAACAACGAAGTGTGAGTTGGCGTGGTGAGTCGAACCATGAGCGTTTTTGGATGGCAGAGTTTCGACTGCCTTGATGCAACGGCTCTCAGTCAGACCTGCATCGACTTCAGGCTCCCACCACAGGTCCTGGCCATTGGCAGGTACGTCCCAAGGCGAGGATTGAATGATGTGATCGGGCTGACCGAGCTGAGACGCAAGACGCCATTCGCCAATTTCTGGAAAGTCTTTTGCCGGTGGCAATTCTTCCGGGTTACCTAACGGTGCTCCAGCTTCAACCCAGGCGACGATCGTGTCGATGTCAGCCTGCTCCATTCGCCAGTCGTCTTTCAGTTCTTGCACGCCGACATGGCCATCGTACTGATACGGAGGCATTTCACGATTGGCGACCTTCATACTGATAAGTGGGGCCCAGGGGCGCACTTCTTCATAGCTGGTGAATGACATGGGGCCAATCTGACCAGGCTGGTGACAAATCTGACAGTTCTCCTGAATGATTCTCGAAACCTCGCCCGCGTAGGTTGGATGATCCGCTGAATCTGTCGCATTGGCCAGCGCAGGGGCAAGGGCCATTGCTGAAAACAGCCCAATTACTCGAGTTCTTATCATGATCTTCTCCACTCTTTTATTTTGATGACAACGGTTCGAAAACAAGGCGCATTGAGAATGCCTGAGATGCCATTTTTAAGAGTTGGGCGCAAAATTTACTGATCTAGGTCAATTTTCCACTTGCTAGTTTGTTACAAATTGCAAGCAAACCCCCGCAAAGCCCCATCCCACGCGGGGTCGGAGCAGGGTCGAAGCAGGGTCGGAGAGTACAAAAATTGATCAATTTTCCGGGAATAAAAAGGGGTCGGAGAGATTAATTTTTAATCTCTCCGACCCCTTTATGGTCACTGGATAGCGCCTATTTTTGGTACTGGAAGACTTCTTCCAGGGGTTTCTCGAATACCGCAGCGATGCGAAAAGCCACTTCCAACGAGGGCGAGTACTTGCCAAGTTCGATGGCGTTCACGGTCTGACGCGTAACGCCGATTCGTCGGGCCAGCTCCAATTGACTCATCTCATCACTCGCCGCGCGGAGTTCGCGAATGCAGTTATTGATTGGTAACTCCGGCATTACCAACCCCTCCTGTACTGGACGATCAGGGCAATCGCTCTGACCATTTCAGCGAGAATAATTGCTCCCAATACCGACATGCCCCATCCCCAATTGCCGCCGATGACATGAATCATTGGAAAGACAACCGCAATCGAAGCAATGATGAGAGTGACATAGGCGATCTTGGTGGCCCGTGCTGCAAACAGTTGTTCACGCTCATCCAGGGGAATGCCTTTGTCTTCCGGAGATAACCAGCGCGCAAGAAGTAGTAGTACCACTTCGAGAACGATGAAGGCGTGCAAGGCAACAGTGGCAAGATGTGCCAACTCATGGAAGTCGGGCTCAGGCTGGTGATACAGGTCGACCATAAAATAATAGTAAGGAACAAACACTATCAGTAAAGTGAACAGTGTGGCCCAGGCTTTCTTTTCTCGAAACGGCATCAGTTTCGGCTCCTATTTTTTATTCTCTTCTTTATTCTCTATTGACCGCTGTATGCGCTTTGCTCGCTTTTCCAACTCAGTCAAAATCCATTGGTGCGCCCTGGGGCGGCCCGACTCCCGCAACCTGAAAGTTATAGCAACTATCCAGAACCGTGGAATCTTCCAGATAGATATCGACTAACTGAGCAGGAATATCCTTGATATGCGCTATCCAACCTTCCGCTTCTTCAGCAGTAAAGTGTCCTGAGGTTCGTGCGTGCTCAAACAACAATTCCGCATTCCCCTCTGCCGTAATTTCGCTGGCATCTCTTGAGAAGTATTCAACTTCAAGCTCGTACACTTCTCTGAAATAAGGCTGATCACATAATGCTGTTTCAGTCTGCATTAATTGCATCGCCGCTGACATCTCCGACTGCGAGTCGGCTTGCGTAACGTTCCCGTGCAATGCAGCCAAACTATGACCGCTTTCCCCATCTCCAAATACCGAGCTATCCAAATGCAATAAAACCAGGGTTAGCCCAACGCCCGCGAAGAGCGAGATCAGTATCTTCATAGCTTATCTCCTAATACCTGTCTCCTAATTCCTGAACCAAATCACCCGAGCATATCGCGGGTGTCCAATATCTTTGACATCGTCACAATAGTAAAAGATTTTTTACATGTCAAATATTTTTAACACCCCCTGAATGCCAGGCCTCGGTTCCACTCAAGCTTTAGTTACTACTTCTTCAGCATGATTCGGCAAATCACGATGTCACAAGTTGTTGCCATCTTGTGCGCTGACTCACTGGTAATTCGCAAGCCAGCCATCTACTCTCAGTGAACAGTGTTCTGATAAAGACAACCGTCAATATCCAGAAAAGGAGAATGCTAGTGAGCCTTATCAAACCCGTGATCATCCTGGTCGCATCATTCGCTGTAAGCAGCACTCTGCTTGCGCAAAACTCAGGGACAGTGGGTCCTACTCCCTACGATTTCACTTCCGAATCCTGGCTCCCGCCCTTTGCCGAACAGGGCTTCACCTGGGGAGGTAACTCTGGCGTTTTCGTGCAGAATCAGGACCGCATCTTTTTCTTGCAACGGGGCGAGACTGAGCTGCCCTCCCCGATTCCTGATGACTACACGCGCTTTCCCGGGTCCATGGGCTGGAACGTGCTCCGTGGTCAGGGGCGGGTATGGAATAACTGCATCTACATCGTCAATGCCGCGGGTGAAGTTGTGGAGGTATGGGACCAGTGGGATTATCTGTTTACAGGCACCGATGGACCCGGCCCCCACCGCATCAAAATCAGCCCCTATGATCCTGAGAATCGAGTCTGGGTGATCGACGAGACCGGGCACATTATTTATGTCTTTTCCAATGACGGCGAAAGACTGCTAATGACCCTGGGCGAGAAGAATGTGCCGGGTGATGACGAGACACACTATAACCTGCCCCAGGACATAGTCTTTCTTCCTGATGGCAAGTTCCTGATCGCGGATGGCCTGGGTAACAAACGCATCGTAGTGCGCAATGCCGATGGTTCCTATCATTCGCAATTCGGCGAGGCTGGCGAGGCAGAAGACCAGTTTGCCAGTGTTCACATCATGGCCGTCGGCCCTGATGAGAAGCTCTATGTTGTCGACCGGGATGCAGCTAACGTCAAAGTCTTCCAGCAGGTGGAAAGCCGCTCCTCATCGCGCTATCCTCGTTTTGAGCATGTCGATACCTGGGGTGGCTTGGACATTCCTCTCTCGATCATCGTTGGCGAAGACAGCGCCTGGGTTACTGACCTGCGCCCGCCCAAGTTGATCAAGTACGATTTTGAGGGCAATAGACAATACACCTGGCACCTTCCAGAAGAAGGGCCACACATGTGGATAGAGATGCATTCGCTCTCCGTAGACAGCGAAGGCAATCTCTACGCAACCGACAATCAGGCAGGGAGACCGCAAAAACTCGTACCTAAAGCAGATGCCGATCCGGCCTTGCTGGTACAGCCACAGTATATTCCAAGATAAGTCCACTTTGTTGAGCTGCAGTGCCGGCGCTTGCTCGCCTACTGCATCTCCACACAAGGAGAATAAAAATGTCGAAGGGCAAACTTGCAGGAATGATCACGGCGGGAGTTGTAGTAATCGCCATTCTGGGTTGGGCATTCACCGCACCCTATCTAAGCAATCAGGGGTTGGGCCGACTGCCGGGCATCTATCTCGGCGGCACCATGAGCGAGCCACTGGAAGACTTTTCAGTATTGAATGGTCAAATTCAGGGTCCGCTATTGATGAAGCAGGCTGGATTTCCTCCGTTCGTTAACTACCTGTCCTGGGTTGGTGCGCAAGGTGGGGTTATCACCGCAACCCGACCGGATGGTGGCCTATGGGCGCAGCGCGTGCGCGATGATGGAGGCGATGGTTGGCTGCGTATCGGTGACAATACCTACCCACTCCGTGCTATAGAGATTCTCGATGAGCGTCGTCTGCCGATGATGGCGCAATGGGCAGAGAAAGCGGGCCGCACGCTGGATGAGCCTCTTTATGAAGGCTCAGAGATTATGCGCGAATGGGAAGTGTTTTTCTGGGTTCCGAGATAATCTGCATCATAAGCAGAAAAGATCCCTCAGTGAAACGGGACGGATTTATTTTTGTGTAGAATAAATCCATCCCCTTTTCTACATCTCGATTTTCAAGGAATAATGCTTTCTTCCTACAAACTCTGAAATTCAAACAGTGCGCTGAGTACACTCATCTTCGGCCAATCGCTTCAAGGTAGCAAAGCTGTCCTCAGCTTGCTTGTCCTGTGATTTCTTCATAGACGAGCCCATGAAAAAACTCAACAGTTTGAAAATGCCTTTCATCTTGATCACAGAGTTTTGCGTCAATCGCGTGCGACCGCCGAGATCCTCAAGAAAGTAGTCAATATTCAGATCGAAGAGCTTTCCAGTAATTTCGCATGAATTACGCTTGTTTGGCTCATAAGCGGTGGTTGTGCCAAACATCTCCATCCGACGACCATTCTCCACATAGACTTGTCGCCAGGTTGAGCCTACTCGCTCTGGAGTTTCCTCCAGAATTTCATTCTCCTGAATATTTGGCAGCCATTGAGAAAGCTTTTCGGGAACTTCTAACCAGGAGAAGACAATTTCCGGGGCGGCATCAATTTCAATAATCACCGTATTCATAATCCTGGTCCCTATCCTGCTGTGCTGAGACGTTGTGCTTTGGCTGCGAAGTACGCACCAGAAAGCGCACCCAACAGCTTGGTGAGATAAACAAGGAAAAGTGAAAGCTGAAAGAACTCCAGGATATTGCCAGTGAATGCAACCAGAAGCAGATCAAACGCTTCCTGAGTAATAAAGTACAAGACAGCATAGAGATAGAACTTTTCTCCGACACGTTCGCACAACCAGCGACTTATGATGTACATGACAAAAGGAGCCAGGCAGAAAATGAGTGCTGGAATCATCTGGTTGGCGCGTGAGCTGTAATAAGGCATTTCATATCCAGGTTCGCCAAACTGACCATAGAACCACATATACGGGATAGTGATCGCTATCATCAGCACATAGGTGCCTAAACCAGCCATGATGAGTAATTGCCATTTGATGGATTTGTTTGATGTCATTGCTCCCTCCTAGATCAACAGGATACGAATTTCCCGAAACTTTACAGCGAGGTGATCAATCCTGGCGTCTCATCTTCTAAGATTTGACGCTTAAACTGGTTTTTTTTCTGATTTTGATTGGCTTGCGAGGAATTCTGTGGGTGTGGTGCCTGCTTCTCGCTTAAAGACGCGGTTGAAAGACGCTTTGCTATTGAAACCAGATTGCAAAGCGATATCGAGAATATTGCCTGATTCAGAGCCTGCAGACATGAGCGATTTCGCATAGCTGACTCGGTACTGATTAATAAAATCAAAAAATGAGACTTCGAAGGCGACATTGATTACCTGGGAAAGTTGGTGCCCTGGAATGTCCATCGAAGCCGCCAAATTGCCGATCCGAAGTTCGCCATCAAGATACGGCTTGTCCTCTTCCATTTTCACAAGCAACAAATCTTTGTACTCCTTCAACAGCTCTGGCGGAAGCATGGTATTTTGATACTTGGGCCTCTCCTCGAGCTCTTCTACGCTGGGGAGCTTGCCCGGCTGATACTCTGCAAACAGATCGGGTTGGCGATAGCTCAGCAGCGTCATGAAAAATATGAATCCCGCTATGCCATAAACAAATAATTCCGGAAGCACGCGACTTGAAGACGTCATGATGAGAAAGCCAAGGGCGGTCAGGTAAAACAATACAGCAAAAAGGCAGAACCCGAAGGAAAGCTGAGTAAGCCAATGAATGCTGAGTACAGCAGGATCAGATGAACCCTCTTTGACTTGCGACTCGTACTTCTCTACCAACAAATAAGTGGCATAGAAATAGGCCAGCATATGGGAACTGATCGCGGTTACGACGAGTGTGGCATGGGTTGAAAAGAAAGGCAGGCCAGAAGTAATTGATATTTCCAACCACTCGACTTTAGCGTCACCCTCTACCAGGCTCCAAGGCAGGACTGTAAGAAGAATGCACAATGACGGAAGAAAATGAAGAGCAACGCGTCGACCCAGAGTTTCTTGCAACAATGCTAGTGCATAGCAATAAAAGAGAGGACTCAACAGGATGAGACCAGGAAGACTAAATCCGGACAGAAACGGAAAATCACGAAACGCCCCGGAATAAACCCAGACGTGCTCGGCCAGAACCAAGGCCAGGCACATCAGCACTCCAGCAAGAAACGTGTTCGGCTTTCTATTTTTATTCGGCATTCGTACTAGCACGAACGCCAGAAAGGTGGCCTGAAAAATCGCCAACAACAGGACGACTTCCCTAAGGCTATAGCCGTAGTTCAATGATTCCAATGATTTTCAGCCGAGAACAAATCGAATTCAGGGGACACCGACATCCTATCAGCGTCCCCTGATTGCGAAAAGGGCTTGCGGTCCAGCGCTTAAAGAAAGTGCAGTGAACTATTCGTCATTAATTTTTATAAAATCGACGAGCCCCATCAAGTAGGCATCAGATATATAACCGGGATAGTAGGAAGTCAGATGCCCGGTCATGGGCAGCTTGATCGCCTGGAAGTTTTTCAATTCCCTCCACATGCGATGGGTTCGCTCATAGAAGCCATCCAGCTCGCCGACGATCGCCAAAACCGGAAACTCGATCGTAGTCAGATCGAGGACTTTGGCAGGCGGTCCGCCACGTTCTGGTATGCCGTGTTGTTCATAGTAAGCAGCACGCTCTGCCTCCTGCTCAGCGAACGGCGCACGTGCATCGCCACGTCGTGAACGGTAGAACTCCATGACACTCTCGTATTGGGGATCTTCGCCTTCTGCTTCTGGTGGGACTAACGCCAACGCCCAGTCCTCAGACTCTCTTATGCCAGACCCTCCAAAAGCAGCCGTGATGATTCGCTCTGGCACGCGCGCCATGAGTCGACCAGTGATACCCCCACCCATGGAGAAACCGTGGATATGAGCACGCTCAATGCCAAGGTGGTCCATCAACTCGATGACATCCAGCGCCATGTCACCGTCGCGAGGGCCTTCACTCATGCCATGACCACGCATGTCGGCAGCAATGACTACGTGATCATCCGCCAGAGTCTGCGCGATACCATTTTCCAGCCAGGTCTTGGCCATTCCGCCTGAACCATGAATAAGGATCACGGTTGAGCCAGAGCTACCCAGTTTGGCGTAGTGAAGCTTTAAGCCGTCACTGGTATCAAAGTAGAGATGTTCGACGTCGTGCTGCGCCAACACATTAAACGATAGTAGCGAGACTGCCAGCAGCACACAGGTCTTACTGAAGAGAGAATTAATTGTTTTCATTGTTGAATCCTCTTTATCGTTCTGAAATTCTGGATTAAGGATTGTTCGCGCGGATAAATTCCACCATTACATCGATGTAACGCTGCGGCATGGAACCGGCCATGACTGAACCCAGATGATCCTTGCCAGGCAGGATAACGCGACGATAGTCCTTGGCTTCGCGGTAGAAACGATGGGAGCGACCAAAGGGTCGGTCATATTCGCCAATGATATTGAGTATAGGGAAATCCACTGCCCACAAATCCAGTTCACTCTCGCCAGGCAATACTTCGGCTGCCTGCTTGGCGGCAGCGCGCATGGGATCGAAGAGTTTGTTCATCTCGGCCATGGTCTCGGCCCGGTTAGCCTGGGCAGCCTGATAGTCTGCACGTGCCTGGGCGCTAAGCACATCCTCACCTTCTGGCTCAGATGGAAGGTTTTCGCTCCACTCTTCAGTTTCACGCAGCCCAGAACCACCAAAGTGCGCGGTGATGAATTTCTCCGGGTTACTCGCCAACAAGGCACCAGTGACAGCACCGCCCATGGAAAATCCGCCTATGTGCGCCTTCTCGATGCCCAGATGATTCATCAGTTCGAGAACATCCTGTGTCATCTTGCCGCGGCCACCTTCATCGGTATAGGCATGACCGCGCTGATCCAGCGCTATCACCCAGTTGGACTGAGCAAGCGCAGGACCAATGCCATTACGCATCCAATTGCCCTCGCCGCTACCGCCAGCGCCATGCAAGAGAATGACTGGAGTGCCCTGACCCATAGTGACGTAGTGCAGGTTGGCACCGTCTGACATCTTCAGGAAATGATGCTGCCAGGGGTCATTCTGGGCTATCGAGGCAAGCGAAGTTAGAGCAAGCAATACAGCGCAACATAGCTGAATTGAACTTTTTATAGTTATTTTCTTGATTGTTTTCATTATTAGATCCTTCAACGGGGGAAGAGTGATTAATCCATAGCATCAATGACCGTTCAAGCCTGTCGGCAAGTCATTCATCGCACAAAAACTGACCTCCACGGCTTACGGAGGCAAACAGCCAAAGCCTTGCCATAGGGTAGTACTGGATGACATGCTAGTCCCGCACTCAAGTTCAGCAATCCCATTCCAATCACCCACCGAGGCAATTTTTGAACGATGTCCTACTTTACGCCCCAGCCTTTTGAAAAGATTAAAGGCAGGAGCATCTATCACTATCTGGGTGTGCGCTTCTTCGAGCGCTACCTGTTGGTGACCGACCTGGTGATGTTTCGATTTCACAGGCGCAAGCAATTTGGAAGAAAAAAGGCAGAGCTGCGCAATGAGCTACTCAGACTTGAGTGGCAAACGAAGCGAGATGAAACAATCCACTGGAGTTTGATGCTGATTCTGTTTCTTGGGGCGGGGTTACAGGCGGAGCACTTGAGCTCGACGCAGTGGTGGCTGGTGATCTTTCTGAATATTTATGTGAATGTGTATCCGATTTTCGTGCAGCGCCACAATCGGATGCGCATAGTCCGACTACTGAACAAGCTCTGAATAGCAATTACCAATAACCCAGGCCGGATTTATTCTCTTGTTATTTTCTTGAATAGCATCTTGAAAATAAATCCGGCCCGGGTTTTTTGGTTCATCGCTAGAGTTGATTCTCGATCCAGCGCTCTATTTTTGATTCGAGCACTGCGAGCGGTAGCGGTCCGCTACCGATCACCTGATCATGAAAGGTTCGATAATCGAATCGATCACCGAGCGCATCTTGCGCCTGCTCACGCAGCTGAATGATCTTGTTCATGCCGATCTTGTAACTGGTGGCCTGCGCTGGATTATTAAAATAACGATGCACTTCCGAGCGCACCGATGCAGCTGGCCGGGGAGAATTTTGCAGGGCATAGTCTATTGCTTGCTGTTCTGTCCAAGCCATCGCATGAATGCCAGTATCAACAACCAGCCTGATGGCGCGCCACAACTCTCCTGTGAGTCGGCCAAAATCGTTGTAGGGGTCTGTGTACAGCCCCATGTCTTTGGCCAGAAATTCCGCATAAAGGCCCCAACCTTCGCTGAACGCGGTGTAGCCGTGATAGGTGCGGAATCGTGGAATCTCGGTCAGTTCCTGCTGGATTGCAATTTGCATATGGTGACCAGGCACACCCTCATGGTAGGCGAGGCTCTCAAGCAGATACCCGGCTACGGCGCGCATATCGGACAAGTGAGCGTAGAAGGTACCCGGCCTCGATCCATCGGGCGGACCCCGTCTATAGTGGGCGGCGCCACCGGCTTGCTCCCGATAGGCTTCAACTCGACTCACTTGCAGGTCTGCACGCGGTAAAAGTCCAAAGTACTCAGGCAAGCGAGCTTCCATCGCCGTCAAGATGTCTCTGGCATTCTGAAGATAGGCTTCCCGGCCTTCGTCGGTGTTAGGAAAGAAGAACTGATCGTCTTCGCGCATGTGAACGAAGAACTCACCGAGGCTGCCCTCGAATCCAACCTGTTCTTTTATCGCTTCCATCTCAGAGTGGATGCGGGCCACTTCAGATAAGCCGGTTTGATGAATTTCGTCTGCTGTAAGCTCAAGGGTCGTCATCTGATACAGCGCCTGATTGTAAAAAGCTGCGCCATTGGGAAGACTCCACACTCCCTTTGCGACATCACTCACGTTGGCTTCATAATCCTCGCTTAGCCAGGTAACCACCTCTGCATAGGCCGGTTGCAGCGCATCAATGAGAGCCGCACTAAATTCAGATTCCCTGGCTTGCAATTCACGACCGCTTATGAGCTCTTGCTCAACCAATGCCGATCCTTTGCTCTGGAAATCGGCCAATAAGGGTGAAGGCTCGCCACTGTCAAACGGTGCGCCACTGATAATATTCCCTGCCTCTCGAATAGCTCGCTCGTAGTCGAACCACGGCGCACGAATGCCGTCGGCAGCCGCCAGTCTGCTCCTCTCCAGATAATCACGAATCAATTGCGCTGAACCGATGATCCGCGCCGTATAGGCATCCAGGTCTCCAGGCTCAGAGACAGTGTGATTACTGATGAGTTGGCTGGGCACACCAGACTGAGGGCCGTTGCGTCCGAACAAGTATCCATGGCGGCGAAACTCTGCACCACGTTCTGCTCGCTCCAGCATAAACTCCCAGAGCTCGTAGGATATCTTGCCTTCTTCGGTGAGCTGATCAGGGTCGAAACGCTCGCGCATCTCCGTCACACTTTGGCGACGCCACTCGAGGCGAGCTTGCATCGCCTCTTCACTCACGTCCTGCACTTGATCGTGCTGACTCTTGTCGCCCAGGCGAGAGCGGGAGATTGGATAGAAGTCTAAGTACTCTTCGAATTCAGCATCGAGCCAGGTGTTGAGACGATCTGTTTCAGTAACTTCTAAAGACTGCGCGGCACTGGCACTCGCAATCAAGCTGAACACGATTGTGCAAGCAGCTTTTCTGCACATGAGCGGCATGAGATTTTTGGGATACATGGGGCGATCCTGGGAATTCCGTTTCCCAGCATTTTACAGACTGCACCGATTTCCACCAAATACGACTAAGAGTTGGGCAGCACGATTTCTACATTCTGCATCATTCCCTGATCCTCATGATCCAGGATGTGACAGTGCAAAACGAACTCGCCAATATATCGCTGATAACGAGTTCGCACTCGAATCGTGTAGTACCCATCCTGTTGTGAGGGTGCCAGGCTTTTGATCCAAAGCGTGTCCTTCCAAACGCCTTTTAAGCCCGCGTATTGCGGATCAACACTTCCCCCGGCATCGTCCACGGACCCCGCGGCGCTGACATCCCTACCATTCGGATCGAGTATTTCTACCACCTGAAAAGGATTCACATGAATATGAAAAGGATGACTGACAAAATGTGACTGCATGACCCATTCCTCAACCGACCCAACGGGCAACTTTCGGTCGATGCGATCAGGATCATATGGCCTGACATCCGCAGTTTGCAGTGTATTGCCCACTTCAAACTGGACATCGCTGCTGCTTGTATCGATATAGAAAGTTAGCTCCTGAGTTCCAGTGACCTCAGATTCAGCAACACTTGGATGCGGAATGAACCTGGAAAACTTCAGATCGTCATTTAAGTCATTAATCACCGATGCACGGACTGTCGGCGGCATTTCAGATTGCGCATTCGCAATCAATCGCTGAGTCAGATAGGCCTGAATATCGCTGCCAATATCATCACCTGCAGCGACATTGACATAGCCCAGCATTCTCGTGCCCACTTCCTCATTATTGACATTGCCAGCAGCGGGCGCCGACGCGTCAATCACACAGTATTCACCTGCCTCCGGGAAGACCAACAAGGCATCGTAGCGATATCCAGGTTGAAACGTTGCTATGTCAGTTTGCGCACCGGCGGCAAGTGTCAGACCATCAGCCGCGATCAAGGTATAAGGTAGTGGTTCGGTTCCGCAATTGGCACTGATCGCGCTCTGCTCGTCTTCGATGGAACCAAGTAGTCCAGCGTCGCGAACACTACGGGAAGGCAACGCCTTATAAAACTGCAGGCTGATCGTATCTCGCACACCAGCATGAATCATTCTCCAACGTTGTACTTCGCCCTGGGTGGCAGTAAACGTTGGCAATACGTGCCCATTGATAGAAGTGTACCTGCCCGAGGCGGGCCAGGTTCCTGGACCAAACTGATCGTAGTCCTCAATCACACCGACATCGCCCGGATCACAGTAGTAGCGACCCTGGGCTGTTTGCTTGAGAGTACCGTTTGGGTTTTGTGGAGTCGGAGCAGTTCGGCAGGCATACTGAATCTGCTGCATAACCAATGTCAGATCAGCGAACCCTCCCAGCAAGGTATCAATATCACCATTTTGAGTCGGCGTAGGCAGTCGGTCACCTTCAATAATGAGTGCACCGGCCATACCACTGGACACCTGTAGAGCCGTCGAACCATGACGGTGGGTGTGATACCAGAATGTGCCCGAAGGATGATCAGCAGGAACATTGTATTCGTACTCAAACTGCACACCCGGATTGATGGAGAGCAGCACGTTATCTCCATTGCCGGCTGGATTAATCCAGAGGCCGTGCGTATGTAAGTTGGTACCGTTAAAACAGTGTGGAATATTCACATCGGAAGGATGATTGATACAGCTGGAATCCGCCGGCAATTGATTATCCAGATTGACCCTTATGGTTTCGCCAGGATTGATTTTGATAGTTGGAGCGACGAATGGTGAAGTCGGATCCACATCGGTGCCGTTGTAACTCCTCAATCGAACGCGGTCGTACTGTCCTGTAGCTGGGTTCCAGAGCTGCGACTCAGCATACTCCACTGCGAGATTGAGGACTCTTTCGTTCGAACTACCCGAACTCATCGCTGAAGTTGCCAATGACAAGACACCTTGCTGGTAGTCGGTACTGTCTGAATCTTGCAATAGTTCAGGAGGATTGCTCAATACTCTCTCTTGAGTGAACGCTTTAACAGGAACCAGCATCAATACAAGCAGTGCACTTCCAAAAGAAAGGCGAGAAAGATGAGAAAGACGAGAAAGATAAGAAAAATGAGCAATACCAGAACAGCAGTTTGTTTTTGTTTTCATTATTAGACCTTGCAACGATAGATTCAAAAAATGTACGAGCTCGACCTGATTATTCAGTGCTCAAATTAAGCCGCACATCCACAGTTGGATTGCCCATCATCTTGTGCGGGAAATGATCTCCCAACACTTCCTTGTTCAAAGGTTCCACCCACACGCCCAGCTCTCCTTTTGCAATCTTCTGCAATGGCAATTCGAAATCGAAATGCACTATGGCGTTCTTCGAGCAGTTTTCGCATTTCTCAGCTTCGTTTGGCTGAAAGAAACAAGTTGACTCCAGTACTTTTCCGTCCTGGGTAAGATGAACAAAAAAGCTGCCTGGAATTTTTAGTCGATTGATGCCATTAACTCTGATACTGGCAGTCTTGGTGTCTACGGCAAACGCTTCTGCCGCAGACGATTCCCGCTTAAGCTTGCGCACCATTCTCGGGGCCGCCAGAGGTGCAGCTTCCTTGTACTCTATATCCAGGCTATTTACGGAATCGATAATCTTCAGTGTTGTCAGGTACGGCGTGTTCTCTGTGAATGGCACCAGCACTTCCAGTGCGGGCTCAGTAAAGATCTGGTAGCTAACCGGATCGTTGTCTTTATCAATGGTGCTTAGCAGGCCATTCAGGTCTGTAGCCTGCATTTGTTTCTGCCATACCCAAAACAACCGATCCCAGTTGCAATGGAAGAACCAGAACACCGGATCAAAAGCGGCTACATCCTGATCCGACATTGTCGGCCCGATGGAAACGTGACCACTGTCGTGGGCATTAATGATGGTATTGTTGGTAGCGCCTGCGAACATGCCATGGAAGTCTTCCCAGTCTGTTTTGGTCAACGCTCGCTGGACTTTTTCCGTGACCTTGTACGTCGAAAGATTGGTCTTGATTGTCTTGTAGTCAAACCTTGAAGTCTTGTCGCCTTTCTTGTGACCATGGCCAATGTCTTCCGGGTAAGTATAGGAATCGAATGGGGCTTTTTTGAGCACATCGGGGAAGGGCTTGGTGATATCCCAATAAGGTAGCGTAACCTGCTCACAGCCCGGGATAGATCGCAGGGCATTCTCAAAGCTCACCAGATAGGCACGATGCCAAGGGTTATATCCGGGCGCATGATGTACACACCAGGTTGAGGGCTCGGGCAACCAATGATATCCAGCTTGTACGAAATAACTGTTGGGATCATCGGACGGTAAATCCATAATGCCTTTGAATGCCTTCTTGAGCAGATTCAGTTCACTGCTTGAAAGCGCTGTGATGTCCTTTCGCACTCGACCAACTTGCTTGGCACTCACTGCTCTCAACAGGCCTTTGGGTGTCGTTGGAATACCCTTGGGATAGCCTGCTTGCATCCATTTCAGGAAAGTATTCTGCTGCTTGGTATTCCAGGGCTTACCCGGTGGCATTCTGCCAGTGGCGGTCTGTTGATAAATATCGCTGGCATGGGATTTGACACCCGCATAACTACTCAGATCAATGCCGACACCGCGCATGTGATCGATGTCTGTTTTGGTGAACATGCCGCGTATATCAGCGTACCAAGTCGGTTCTGCGCTCGCTTTGCTGGCTTTCGAAGTAGCAGCTTTTTTATTTTTCATTTGCTTGTCCTGGTAGAGATTTGAGATGGATGAATAGAAGACTTTCTGCGCGCACGAAATCGAACTCATCAATCAAATGAGGAACAACTGAGGGTGTAAGCTCGCTCATTAAATCATTAGTTCATTTACGCTATTGCGTAGCCGGGCGCGACAGGTGAAAAATACAGAAAGGGAAAAGCCTATCCGACACGCACAGATGCTGTGTCAGCGCATCCACACCTCAATCTAACGCCCTATTGTAACGACTGACTAATAGACTATTATTTTTGCGACCCGATCGAATCACTCGATCAGTACGCTATAAAAGCAGGAACACAAAAGCCCGCGCATTCTGTATCGAAGATACAAGATCGCTATTTGAACTAACAGTTATTTATTGAATTAAAAGAATTCGAGCGAAGAAAAGCCAGAAATCATCGATGCGCGCTTCTCGCAGAACTACAAGCAGACAGAAACTCGATGCTATCTCACAAATTCCTACAAAATGCGAAAAGGTTTCCTACGCCAGCAAGCAACCCGCTAGTTGGGATCGATAGACTCACTGCTTGCGGCAGCAACGCGATCAACAAAATAGGCAAAGAAACGCGCTGCTCTCTCCAGGCCAGGCTCCGAGATAGTTCCGAAGACATCTCCACTGGCGTGATACATCGGGCCAGAATGGATCGCCTGGATCATTGGCAGGCCCAGGGAACGGTAGCCACCCAAATCACCAGGGGCGTTGGTGCGAAATTCGGCATTGATATTGAAGCCGTATCTGACCATGCCTTCTCGGGTTAACTCGGTCAGAAAAGGCGCTGCATTAGTAATACTGAAATTCATCGGCTGTTCTTCAGGGCCAACAGACCAGTCACGGGAATCGATTTCAAACTGCGCGATGTGCTCAAGATTGAGCACCAATACTGTGTTCGCGGTCAGCTCCGGATTCATCCTCACGAAATTGCGCGGCCCATTCAGTCCGCTGCTATGGTGACCACCACTGGCAACGAAGATGATAGTTCGATCCGCCGGGTTCGCTGCGAAGTGACGCGCCATGCCGATCAGCACAGCCATGCCATCCGCATTATCTCCCGCGCCGTCGAACCAGCCATCAGCATGAGCGTTGACGATGATATTCTCGCCGCCCAGACCGTTCGCGCCGGGAACGATACCAACCGCGTTATGGCCGGTCAGGCCGGTGAGATTCTCGGCATCCAGGGTCAGCTCCATTGCCAGGCTATCGCCATGGCCAGCTTCATTGGCTTCACTGAGCACTTGTTGCAGAAACTGGCCGTCAGAAGTCCCGATGTTGAAGCAGGGGCCATTGCAGCGACTGAAATCACGGGTATGCATATTGCCAAGTTGTTCGACGATATTGATAACGGCGATAGCCCCTGCCGCCATGAGCTGCTGAGCGCGCTCACGAGTTGGTGTACGTTCAGAATAGGCGCCAGTGCGCGGCGTTAATTGTTGGAGTGCGATGCGCCCGCTCACTAGTGAGGAAGCCGGAACAGGGTCAGAGATATGGCCGGTATCAACCAGACTTCCCGTTAGCGTGCCCTCAATGAATGAATCACCAGTTGGCATTGAAGTTTCGAGAACAATGTCCCTACTCCCTTCGCCAAACTCGGCCCTGGCCTTCAAGCGCACTTCCCAATCGTGAGGCCACCAAAACTCACCCTCCCCTGGATACGCTTGCACACTGACATTCATAAGGCCTGCTGCTGTAAACTGATCAGCTGTCCATTGCACTGTGCGCTCAAGAGAAGGAAAACCGTTGATTCGCCCCCACATGCGATTGCCTTCGGCTCGAGACTGCCGAGAAAATTCGATTACCTCATCAACAAGAGGCAGCAATCTCTCCCCTTGCAACTCTACGAACGACTCCTCCCCACGGGGGACAGCCGCGGCTACAGGAGAGACACCAGCAACACTCACTGTTGGCGCATGGGGATCTCCGATTCCAGCGGGCAGCTCAAGACCAAACCAGGCGGTGGCCTGCGCCATCGACAAGGCAGGGAGCATAGCAATAAAAAGAATGAGCGTTCGAAAAACCCGCTGAGCAGCGCGAGCACTGGCAATTGTTTTTGTCATTTTAAGCCCTCTGTTTCCCCGGAAGTCGCGGGGCTACAGAATGGCACTGGCAGTCTGGATAGGCAAGCGCAAGATTACTTCGCTAACTCGTAGTCCCTGATAAGAGGACCCGCCGGAAGATTCCATTGTGTGCACAGTTTTCTTACCTGGTCGAGTGTGAGCGGCCTCTGCTTCCGAAGGAGTTCTGATGCTCGAGGACGTGAGTTGAGCAATAGTGCTAAATCTTTCTGAGTAAAACCTTTAAACTCCATAGCGCTTTTTACAAACTCAATCGGATCCGGATCGTCAATGGGAAAATGTTCGCTCTCAAACTGAGCAACTAGTGAACTCAGAACGTCAAGCTCATCTCCATCATCAGAATTGAGCTCAGCATCCATCAGCATCTCAATCCTGCTTAGAGCCTGATAATAGTCTTTCTCACTGCGAATCACTTTTATGCTCATCAGACAGTCTCCGCGTCAATACTGTCATCGGAATAACGGTGACGGATACAATAAATAAATCCGCCCCCGTTATTGAGTGTTTTTTGAGAGCGTGACTAGTCCTGAAAGCGTGACTGATCCACGTATTTCCAGTCCACGGCACCAAAAAACATTTCATCCCAGCTTTGCAATCCCCAAGGCACCGAGCGGGCTGGATCGGGGTTCATGGGATTTTGTTCTGAGTTGTCGAACGCGCCGTCAGCCGTGATTTTGGTACCTGCCGGAACGAAGCGCGGTTCTTCCAACGTATAGGCCAACTGCCAGTTGTAATCATAGTTGGCAATATTGAGCATTTCTTCAGTCGTGCCATCGGGAAACGTCGCGGTAAAACGCATGCGCTTGCCGCGGAAATGCATGTGTGGAGTGAAGCTATAAATATAGGCATCCTCTTCGATCGTGATGGTCTGCGACATCTCATAATCAGGATCGTAGGGCGGGATGTTTTCCCAGGTTGGCGTGAAGTGGCAGGCACACTCACCACTCATGCGCTCTTGCGGCACAAAATCTTTGGGATAGAACCAGACACCAATGCGACTGGCATCCACCGACTCTCGCCCATTGGTGGTGTAGTGCATCTGCATCGCGATTCTTGAGCCGGCTTTTAATAAACCACCGGTGTTGGGTAGTTCTTCTCTGGGTGCCTGTCCCGGTATATAAGGTGCAATTCCAGGACGGTCAGGATCACCGCCAAGAAGTGCTCCTCCACGAGATTCGCCCGGCTGAATAATACTGTGCAGGGTATGGTGCAGCACACTCCGATCGCCTGGAATGTATTGGCTCGCTCTCACCCATCGATCTTCATCAAGATCGACATCCACCAGAACATTGTAGTAATCGAGCACACCTGTGGCGGGCACTTCCTGCGGGGGTACCTCGATAAGTAGATCGGGCTCGCCGAAAGCCCACTCAGATTCTGGCCAGGTGAGCTCTGCCAATGGATCACTCTCACCATCTTGAGGTGACCCCGCATTGATCCAGTGAACTAGCGCTTGCGCCTCGCTGTCTTCCAGCACCATGTCATTCTCAAAATTGCCGATGTGCGGATCGATCTGGCCCGGTGGCATACGCTTGGTGAGCAATACTTCGCGAATCATTGGCGACCAGCCTTTGATCATGGTGTAGCTGTCCATGGCAAAAGGAGCAACCCCACCTTCACGGTGACAGCTCGCACAATTCTCGGCAATGATCGGCGCTATATCTTCGGCGTAGGATGGGACTGAACCCGAATGCGCGTCGCGAGCAGGATACACAATGGCAGAGCCAGAAGCGGCTACGCCTTCTCTCTCAACTGAGCTGCCTGCAAGCGTGGCTGCCAATGCGGCTTCGAGTTCAGATCCAACCGAACCGCGATAGGAAATCGAGAAACTCGCCGGGTCGTAAATCAGAACTTCTGCTGTGCGCTGCACACCCAGGCTTTCTGCAACGAGCTGCGAGTCATCCATCAGCACAGGTAGCTCAACACCCAGCGACTGCATCTCCGCATGTACTTCGCTGCGGTTGTAGTTGGCCATGGGATTGAGAAGAAAGAACTCCGCCCCCTTCTCACTATAGCTCTCGGCAAGCTGCGTGAACTGCGGTAAAGCAGCGTGGACTTCAGCATCACCATTCGCCTGAATCAGAAATACGATGGCTTCGTTGTTGTCGTACCAACTCATGTGATGGAAGTAGCCTTGCGCATCCAACAGCGCGAAATCCCCAACTCTCTCCTGGGCAATACCCGCAATAGTGGCAGGACTGAGTGTTGCAACCAACAGGGCTTGTGCAATTCTGTGTCGCATTCCTGATCCCTCTCTCAATGGATTCTGGCAGTTCTTTTTTATCTGTTGCTTTATTCAATTTGTCGGTGCGTATTCCTGCCCTTCTATCTCGGCACGTCGCGCCCCGGCAAGAATGCCCGGCAGTGCGTAGTTGCCTTCATGGCAGGCGTATTCGTAAACATGATCAGTAGTTGCATTCATGGGCAACTCACCACTCCAGGCCTGGCTATAGTTTTCCGGGTCTTCGACAGTAAACTGATAGAGAATCACGTCTTCGGCTACGCGGGTGAATCTCTCGGTGGTTTTCATCTGTTGTGAGCCATAGAAACGATGCTCAAGCGAAGACCTGAGACTCTGTTGCGGATGAAAATTGGTCGTCTCCACGACCAAAGTATCGCCTTCGTAGTAGCCGATAGAGTCACCCATCCAGGGATATTGTGGTGGGTTAATAAACTCACTGTCGATGCGAATGACACGTGCATCGTGATTCATCTCGGCAAGCAAGACGACATAGTCTTCAGTCTGAACAATCTCGGTGAGGTTGTTGTAGAGCACTGGCAATTTGGGCGGCCCGCCGGTAGATCCGAAACCTACCGTACAGCGCTCTCCCAAAGGGCGTACTTCCGGGCCGTCGTAAGAATTGCGGCGGCGCATTGCCTCGGCGAAGTTGGCCTCACCCTGTTGCGTATAAGGCAGTCGGCCATTGGCAGGCTCTACCAGAATAGATGTGCGGATTTCACCGTTCACTGTTGCCAGTCGCTCACCCGGATCCATCCAGAAGGTGTTGTAGCCACCCACACCTCTACCGGCCGTTGGTGCTTCGCGGTTCGGATCGCTGGGTTGATCAGCCGCTTCGTTGCGCGCACGCACTCTGGCCTCAATTTGCAAGGCCTCTTCTTCGGTAATCACTAACTGACCGGCGAAGCGATCAGCGCGTTCAAGATTGGTCTGCGTCGCTATCGACCATGTACCTTGCAGATCAGGCGCACCGAATTCTGTGCGGGGAGGAAGATAGCCGGAGTCAGCTTGAGAAAATAAAGCCTGGGGCAAGATTAACGCCGTCAGCGCAGGCAGTAGCAGCAAGGCTTTTCTGTTGGTCATAGACATGGTCCCGCCTCGTTCTTCTATAAATGTCAGATATTGCGTGCGATCAATAGCTTCATAATTTCGTTAGTGCCCCCATAGATAGGCTGCACACGACTATCGATGAACATTTTGGCAATAGGATACTCCATCATGTAGCCATAACCGCCGAAGAATTGCAGGCATTCATCGATTATTTCGCACTGTTTCTCGGTTACCCAGTATTTGGCCATCGCGGCTGAAGCATCGTCCAGCGTTCCAGCGTCCAGGCGCATGGCACAATCGTCCACGAACACCCGGGCAAGACGCGCCTCTGTGAAACACTCTGCCAGTTTGAACTGGGTGTTCTGAAAATCCAGAATACGCTTGCCAAAGGCCTTACGCTCTTTGACGTACTCGCTGGTGACTTTCAACGCTGCTTCGATTGCTGCACAGGCGCCAACCGCGATGATGATGCGCTCCTGGGGAAGCTGTTCCATGAGCTGATAAAAGCCCTTGCCTTCGACACCGCCGAGGAGGTTTTCTTTAGGCACAACCACGTTGTCGAAAAATAGCTCAGACGTGTCCTGCGCCTTCAGACCGATCTTGTCCAGATTACGGCCGCGAGTGAAGCCCCCTTCACCAAGACAGTGTTCGGCTTCGACCATCAACAAAGAAATGCCCTTGGCGCCTTCACCTGGATCAGTTTTGGTGACAACGCATATCAAGTCGGCTGACTGGCCGTTGGTTATGAAGGTCTTCTGACCATTGAGCACATAATTATCGCCATCGGCAATTGCGGTTGTGGCTACTGACTGAAGATCAGAACCTGTTCCCGGCTCCGACATGGCGATGGCAGAAACCAGCTTGCCTGACGCCATGTCGGGCAACCAACGCTGCTTCTGCTCTTCGGTTCCATAACGGTGTATGTAGTGCGCAACGATTCCAGAATGGACGCCGTTTCCAAAACCGGTGATGTGTGCGTAGGCAAGTTCCTCAACCAGAACCATCTCATGCTTGAAGTTTCCACCGCCGCCGCCGTATTCCTCCGGAATCGAAGCGCACAACAGTCCAGCATCTCCTGCCTTTTTCCAGGCTTCTTTGTCGATGACCCCCTGCTTGTCCCACTTCTCCGCATGTGGAGTGAACTCCGTAGCGATGAACTTGCGCACAGCCGAGCGCATGATGGAGAGCTCTTCATCCATCCAGGGTGATTCGTGTTGTTCCAGCATCGTCACGTGTTACCCCTCAGGAAGAAACTTCGTTCATGCGTTCGATAATCATGGCGTTGGCAGTGCCACCGCCTTCACAAATCGCAATCAGGCCGTAGCGCTTGTTGCGCCTTTCCAACTCATGAACCAGTGTGGTCATCAGTTTGGCGCCGGTTCCGCCGAGAGGATGGCCAAGTGCCTGTGCACCGCCATTCACATTGAGCTTTTCCGGATCTGCGCCCACAGCCTTTGCCCAGGCCAGTGGCACCGAGCCGAACGCCTCGTTGACTTCGTACAAGTCGATATCATCAATAGTAAGCCCGGCCTTCTCCAGTACTTTCTTTGTAGCTGGGATCGGTCCTTCCAGCATGATGACCGGATCGGAACCAACCACAGCGAGCGAATGAATTTTTGCCCGTACAGGGAGATTGAATTGCTTCACCGCATTTTCATTGGCCACCATGATTGCCGCAGCGCCGTCACTGATCTGGCTGGCGGTACCGGCGGTGATAACGCCCTCTTCTCTGAGCGGATTAAGTCCCTGCAAACCTTCCAAAGTCGCATCGAAGCGAATACCTTCATCAATGGTGTGCATCTCAGCACTACCGTCTTCCAACGTGATGGGAACGGGTACAACTTCGTCTTCAAAGAATCCGGACTCCGTAGCATGCTTCGCGCGCTGATGGCTCAACAAACCAAAAGCATCCAACTCTTCCCGACTGATCTCGTATTTTTCAGCCAACAACTCCGCACCATCAAACTGGCTAAACTGTATGCCCGGGTATTGCGCTTCCAGCCGTTCACCTTTTGGCACGCCCCGCCCATTGGCCAGGCCATCCCGGATATTGGAACCAATCTCTACGGTACTCATGGCTTCCACACCGCCACTGATCACCACATCCTGTGTACCAGACATCACCGCCTGGGCACCGAACTGAATGGCTTGTAAAGAGGAGCCGCACTGACGATCAACCGCGGTCCCAGGAACCTCGAGAGCGAGCTTGGAAGAGAGCGAGACATTGCGGCCGAGATTGCTGGCCTGCGCCCCAATCTGCATTACCACACCGAAGATGACATCATCGACTTTGTCGACAGGTATACCGGTGCGATCGACGAGCTCGTCGACAACCATTGCGCCCAGATCTACCGGATGAATTTGACTGAGACGCCCTTTCTTGCGCCCTGTTGCGGTACGGACCGCGCCTACGATGTATGCATCAGCCATCTGGCTCCCCCTGTATTAGCGTTACTTCATATTCTCTTGTCTGATTTCTAGATAGCCGGCATGCGCACTCCGGCATCCAGCCGGATCACTTCGCCGTTCAAGTAGCCACAATTCACAATGTGTGCGACCTGGCTCGCAAACTCCACCGGATCGCCGAGCCGTTTCGGAAACTGGGTAATATCGATGAGCGGCTCACGCACTTCTGCTGGCGCCGCCGACATCAGCGGTGTCTCAAAGATGCCTGGCGCCACACACATCACGCGAATACCGCGCTTGCCGAGGTCTCGGGCAATGGGTAGCGTCATGGAAACAATCCCACCCTTGCTGGCAGCGTATCCCGCTTGCCCAGTCTGACCATCGAACGCCGCGATAGAAGCAACATTGATGATCACGCCACGTTCACCATCTTCGGTCTGCGCTTCATTGCTCTGCATGACTTCAGCACACAGACGCAGCACATTGAACGTGCCGATTAAATTTACGTTTACGATGTGCTGAAACTTCGCCAGGGGCATGGCGCCATCGCGGCCAACCGTGCGCGCTGCACCGCCTATACCCGCCGAGTTCACATTGATGTGGATAGTGCCAAACTGTTCGATAGCTGCCTGGATTGCAGCCTTAACCGCTGCTTCATCGGTGACGTCACCGGCATAGATCGCAGCAGCATCACCCAGTTCTGCTTGAGCTGCCTGTAGCGTCTGCTCATTCATGTCGAAGAGCATGACCTTGCAGCCACTCTGAACAAAATTTCGTGCGGTGGCCAGCCCAAGGCCGGATGCGCCGCCCGTAATAAAGGCGGTCTTGTTTTGCAATTCCATGATTCGAAGTTAGCCCCTTTTCTAACCTGCCAATTTACCAATGAACTGTCTGGAATCAACAATCCTCGATTCAGCGAGCCAGCATAATTCATCGGCTCTAAAAAGGGAAACCAGCCCAATAGTCTTGATTTCGCCACAAATACAAACGCGATTATCGCCACCTGTATTTTCAACGGGCAATCTCCTATTATGCCGATGCACTTTCAGCCTCGCCTTTGCAGCGGGACGCTAATCCTGACAACAGAGAGATTACAATGGGCGCTTTATCAGGAATTCGGGTTATAGAAATGGCGGGAATTGGCCCCGGGCCATTTTGCGCAATGATGTTGGCCGACATGGGAGCCGAAGTCATTCGTATCGATCGGCTTGCGCACAAAGGCCAGGGGCATCGCGCACACGTACTCAATCGTGGCCGCAAGTCTTTGGCGATGGATCTGAAAAATCCCCGCGCCTTGAATGCTGTCCTCACATTAGTTGAGAAAGCCGATGTATTGCTCGAAGGATTTCGACCGGGAGTGATGGAGCGACTGGGTCTTGGGCCCGACGCCTGCCTGGAGAAAAATCCGAAACTCGTTTTTGGACGCATGACTGGATGGGGTCAGGAAGGCCCTCTCGCACAAGTAGCAGGCCATGACATTAACTACATATCCATCGCAGGCGCACTCGGCGCGATGGGTTATGACGACAGACCTCCAGCGCCGCCCTTGAATCTGGTTGGTGATTTCGGCGGTGGGGCGATGTACTTGCTCACTGGCATTCTTGCCGCATTGGTGGAGCGCGGCACATCAGGCAAGGGGCAAGTGATTGATGCCGCGATGACCGATGGTACCGCTAGCCTGCTCACTCCTTTTTACGGCTTGATGGCGATGCAACAGTGGACCAGTGAGCGCTTCAGCAATCGACTGGACGGCGGCGCCTATTACTACGGCAGCTATGAATGCAATGATGGCAAGTACATCAGCATCGGCTCATTGGAACCTCAGTTTTACGCGTTGCTCCTGGAGAAGTGCGGCATTGAAGACGAGTCCTTCAAAGATCAACTGGACGCGGAAGCATGGCCTGAGAAACGCGAGAAACTCATCGCCCTGTTTAAAACCAGGTCTCGTGAAGAGTGGTGCGAAATTATGGAAGGCACCGACGTCTGTTTCGCCCCGGTACTCGATCTCGCCGAGGCGCCACAGCATCCTCACAATCAGGCACGAGAAACATTTGTCGAATTCGAAGGCGTCACCCAACCAGCTCCAGCGCCGCGCTTTAGCCGCACACCAAGCGCCATTCAATCCAGCGCGGCAATGGCCGGTGAGCACAGCGAAGAAATATTGTCGAGCTGGGGATTCGCCGCTGAAGAAATCGCCGAGTTAAAAGACGCGGCTGCTATTTGATTCGCTGCACTCACACTCAATAGGAAAACACATGACTTTCTCTACTCTTCGCTATGAAGTGAATGCCGGCATTCTCACACTTACGCTGAACCGCCCCGAGCAACTCAACGCCTTTAACCTGACCATGGCCGATGATTTGGTCAAGGCTTTCGAGCAAGCCGATGCCGATGCCGATGTGCGCGTTGTAGTAGTAACCGGTGAAGGCAAAGCGTTCTGTGCGGGGATGGATCTCAGCCATGAAGGCAATGTGTTTGGTTTGAATGAAGAACTCGAACCGACCTTGCAAGACATGCGTGAACGACTTGATGACCCGGACATCGAAGCGGGCGTACGCGACACTGGCGGTCAACTCACCCTTGCTATCTTCAATTGCAGAAAGCCCGTGATAGCAGCGATTAATGGCGCAGCGGTTGGTATTGGCGCCACCATGACTTGTGCCATGGACATACGCCTGGCCACAGAGAAAACCCGCGTCGGTTTTGTGTTTAACAAAATTGGTATTACACCGGAAGCCTGTTCCAGCTGGTTCCTGCCACGCATCGTCAACATGGGCACAGCACTCGAATGGATTTACAGCGGAGATATTATCGGTGCTGATGAATTGCTAGCCCGCGGTTTTGTTAACTACGTGGTAGACAAGGAGCAGTTACTGCCCAAAGCCTATGAGATCGCAGAGCGCATTGCCTCCCACAGCCCGGTCGCTGTGGCTCTCACCCGGCAGATGATGTATCGCAATGCCGCGCAATCACACCCTCAGGCAGCCCACGAAGTGGACTCGCTGGCCATCTTTTACACTTCACAAACCAGTGGCAAGGAAGGGGTTCAGGCCTTTCTGGAGAAGCGAGCAGCCCAGTTCACGGACACTCTGGAAGACGATACACCGCCATTCTATCCCTGGTGGTAGGCTTGCAACCTGAAAATTCACCAATAATTTCAATAGCTTAATAAGCAGGCCGCGACAGACTGTGACAAAACATGCCTGCTAGCTGAAATTCGCGGGCGAGCGGGTATAATGAAATGGAATCACCGAGGACCCTGCCCGCTATGATCATGGTACAAAGCACCTTCCAATTGCTGCCCGAAACCAAGGACACCGCTCTCCGTCTTATGGAGAACATGGTGCACTTGAGCCGGCAGGAAGAAGGCTGTCTGCAGTATGAATACTTTCAGGGAATCACCGATCCCAATCAGGTTGTCCTGCTTCAGGAGTGGGAAAATGCTGATTGCCTGGAAGATCATTACCAGACTGATCACATGGAAGAGTTTCTCGGTAGTCTGGGTCAGTATCTGGAAAGCCCGGTCAGCACCCGTAGCTACGTGGCGCCAGAGTCCAGCGCCGTGAAGCCCGCTCTAAGTGACGAACCACCCAAGCCCGAACAGACTATTCACTAGTCAGTCGTTTCGACAATCAGTCTTGTTGTAACCGATCCAAGCTATCACCCACTCGCTTGTCTCTATCAATCTCGCCTGCATCCAGCCGTCGATAGTAGTCACGTGCCACGTCGCGCACTTTAGGTGCCAGCAGGAAGGTTGAAATCATGGTGGGTATGGCCATCGCGGCATAAGCACCATCGAACAGACTGATCACAGCATCCAGTGACGCCACCGCGCCCGCGACGATCAGACCCATATAGATAGTGAAATAATAATTTTCCGCTTTGGTGCCAAACAAAAATGCCATGCACTTGCTGCCATAATAGGAGTAAGTCAGCACTGTCGTGCTACTGAGTATTAACACCATAATCACCAACAGATAGGCGCCAAAACCAGGAAAAGCTTGTTCATAGGCCATGGAAGTCATAGTCACACCCACGGCGTCACCCTGCCAGGCACCGGTAATGAGAATCGCCAGCGCCGTACAGGTACAGACAATCAGGGTGTCGATGACTGGCCCCAACATGGCAACCAGACCTTCGCGAGTGGGCTCGTTGGTTTTGGCCGCACCGTGGGCCAGCGACTCCGTGCCCAGACCAGCCTCGTTAGAGAAGACTCCACGCTGCACACCAATGAGAATCACCGCACCAAGAGAACCGCCGGCAGCGGCTTGTCCGGTGAAGGCATCAGTAAAAATCAGCGCGAACATGGCGGGGATTTCACTAACATTGCCCAGCAACAACACAAGCGTCATCAGGAAATAACAAATCACCATCGTGGGCACGAGACGCGCGGCGAAAGCCGAGACACGTTTGACCTTACCAACCGCCACGCTGAATAATCCCAGCATCAGCACAATGCCCATAATCAAATCGAAGGCAAAATGATTCTCGGCATCGACTACACCCGCAGGCACTGCGATAACATCGCGCACGATCTGTACAAGCTGATTAATCTGGAATACAGGCAGCACGCCAAACATGCCTGCCACTGCGAACAGCCAAGCTAGCGGCATCCACTTTTTACCCAAGCCTTCGCGAATGACGTACATGGGCCCGCCCTGCAACTTGCCCGAGTCATCGTAGCCACGGTACATGATTGCCAATGAGGCGGTATAGAACTTGGTCGATGTGCCAACTATCGCAGTGACCCACATCCAGAACACCGCACCGGGCCCGCCGACGGTGATGGCCACCGCCACGCCAGTGATATTGCCCAAACCAATGGTGCCAGCTAGCGCCGTAGCCAGTGCGCGAAAATGGCTGATATCGCCCGCAACTTCACTGCCCGCATCATACTTGCCCAATAATAGATTGATGCTGTGCCTGAAGTAGCGGAACTGCTGGAGGCGGGAATGAAACATGAAGAACAGACCACCACCCACCAGGAGAACGACAAGATGGGGACCCCACATGAAATTGGCGAAAGCTGCCAATGCCTGCTCTATTTCTGCCATGTATATTCTGCTTTTATCATTATTGTTATCGCATCATCTAATTTGTGACACCTGATGCTTTGCAAATGCTTGGCTAGCGAATATTCTCAGCAAATCGAAAATCCGCTGGCGGCTCGATGCCGTGCAGATGACGCACGAAGTAATCCCAGCGGCGCTTCATAAAGTAGCGACGATTGCCGAAACCATGACGCGCCTCAGGCAAGACCAGAAGATCGAAGTCTTTCTCAGCTTCGATCAGGGCCTGTACGACCAGCATGGTATTGCTGGGATGCACGTTATCATCAAGCATACCGTGGGCCAGCAGTAGCTTGCCTTCGAGATTTTCCGCGAGTAATTGATTGGCCTGATTATCGTAGTTGGTGATGGGTACACCGTCGGCACCGGTCTCATCGTAGATTTCCAACAGGCCCTGCCACTTCTCTGCCCAATCATCTTCATAGTTGCGATTGTCGTGATTACCGGCACCAGAGACGGCGACCTTGTAAAAATCAGGGTAGCGCAGAATGCCTGCTGTTGAGGCGAATCCGCCACCAGAGTGTCCCCAGATTCCAACCCTTTCCAGATCCATGTAAGGATGTCGTTCGGCAAGCTGGCGAATGGCGATGATTTGATCCGGCAGTCCGTTGTCACCCATATTGCCGTAATAAGCATCATGAAAAGACTTGGAACGACCGGGCGTACCCATGGCATCGACTTCCACGACGATGAAACCAAGCTCAGCCAATGCCTGCTTGTCTCCTCGTGATGCACGAAAAGAACGCGTGCCGACACTGCCAGTCTGCGGCCCTGGGTAGAGGTAGTTCAGCACAGGATAAGAGCGTGACTCATCCAGATTGCTGGGCTGGTACATGAGACCATAGAGATCGGTGACGTTGTCACGCGCCTTAACCGTAAACGGTATCGGCGCGACCCATCCGGTTTCCTGCAACTGACTTATATCCGCCTGCTCCAGCTCGGCAACCTGCTCGCCATCGCTGTTTCGAATCACAAAGCTGGCCGGCGTCGTCGGCGTAGAAACGGTATCGGCAAAATACGCGCGCGACTCTGACCAGCGAATCTCATGATGACCGGTCTCGGGTGTGAGATTTACCAGTCCAGTGCCGTCAAGATTGACGCGATACAGGTAGCGATAATAGGGATCGCCCGGCTCGCGATTGGAGCCAGTGAAATAAATCTGTCCTGCTTCGGAATCGACGTGCTGCACAGTGAGTACTGACCAATCACCACTGGTGATCTGCTGCTTCAGTTCTCCGCTATTGAGATCATGGACATAGAGATGCCCCCAGTTGTCGCGCTCGGAAAACCAGAGGAATTCATCGCGATCGGCCAGCAGCCGCCAGTTGGCATCACCTACTCCACCTTCGTAATAGGTCTCCACTGTTTCATTGAATATCTCGCGCACGGCGCCGGTTTCAGGATCGGCCAGTTTGAATGTGGCCGACTTGTGATCCCGCGTGGATGAGACAAAGGCCAGCTGCTCACTGTCGGCACTCCACTGCACATCGAGGAATGTGCCATCGAAGCCGGCGATATGATCGGCTGTCGTGGAACGGTGAGCATCCTGCTCCATATCCAGCCACACCAGACGTGGCTCTGGCTCAAGATGAATCACCAGTCGCTCAATCATGAAAATGTGATCATCGCCGGGCAGCGGATACTTCCAGGCATCGAGTTCAGGATGGCCAACCTGTGTTGTGGTGAGATACATCTCACCGACCTCGCGGCCGTCATGACGAAAACTGGCAATCTTGCTGGAGTCTGGTGACCAAAGTAACACTGGCCGATCATCACGAATCCAGCCGGCATTATTGGTGCCGTAGCCGTAATCTGCTTCACCGTCGAAAGTCAGCTGAGTGCGCTCGTCAGTTTGTAAGTTCCTGAGCCAAAGATTGTGCTCTTCGATGTAAATTGATTTTCGACCATCGGGCGAGACATGTTCCTCGTCTCCCGGTTCCTGAATCTGCTCGATGGAGAAGTCATCCAGAGCAAGTCGATAACGATTGCCACTGAAGTTAAATTCCAGTGCTGACATCTCGCTGTGCATCTTGATAGCGGAGAGAGAAAGGTCTTCGGCATCAACCTCATCATCTGTTGCTCCGGCCAGCACTTCTGCCAGCCGTTCAGCATCGATGAGATCTGACTTTTGACCACTAGCTGGATCAGCAACTAGCAGAGCTGATCCGTCAGCGGTGGATTTACGATAGACCAGACGGTCATCATCCTGCCAGTAGTAAGCGAGAATATTGTCGACGACTTTCTCACCAGTATTGGCAGCGAGGAATTGTTCGGCTCTTTGATAATCTTGCAGAGAAACAGCCGGGAGCTCGGCAGGAGTAGCGGCCTGTTCGACTTCAATAACTGGTTCACTGCAGGCAGACAAAACCAGCAGCAGGCTGGCCGCTGTGCAACGAATGGAACGCGAATAGTTACCACAATAGTGAGTCATGCTGCGTCTTCCTCTTCAGATTCAGCCTCAGCCAGGCGAACACGCGCTGCCAGCGAGCAGATCGCGGCAGGATTCAGCGACTCAGTATTGTGTCTCTACTTGTTCTTTTCCTAGAGTAAAGAGTTAGAGTAAAGAGTCGAGAATCAGATTAGTCGATTCAATGATGCGCTGATCTCTCGGGCGCAGATCCGGATCGAAAGCCACACCGGTCAGGTGTTGCAGACCCTGGATATAACGCACCGCAATCTCGGCCGCTTGTTCATCGGTGAATTGTTGATTCTTTTCTTTGACCATACCACGGGCGAATTCTTTGGAGAACGAGACTGGCTTGCCATCGCGGGTGAGCAACTCACCGTTATCGTCCAGGCGCCAGAAGCGAGAGGAGTCCATGGTGTAGAGTTCGTCGGCGGCAACAATAGCGCCGGAGGTATTGATGCCATGCTCGGTCTTGGTATCCACCAGCACCATGCCCTTCTCGGACAGATACTGTGACACCATGCCGAAGGCCATCATGGAAGAATTGCGAATTTGCGCGTATTGCGCACGGGAACAGATGTTGTTGGCGAACAGATAGTCCGTATCGATAGTTTCATCGACTTCGTCTTTGGTACTGGGCGTGTCCATCAGATAAGGCAACACACCGTTAGGCTCCAGGTCGCCAACGACGACGTGATGACCCGCATAATCTAGAGTAGACTCACCAGCCTCTTTGGCCTTGAGCCAGTGCTGATAAAGAGAAGTGGAAGTCGAGCTCTCCGCCATATAAAGGCGCAGCACATTTTCCAACATGATCAGCTTGAGATTCTCAGCAGGAATGACAGTCGAGCTAGGCAGCAGCCCCTCGACAGCAAATTGCGAAGTACCCAGCACATCCTTGACCAGATTCAACATGTGGTCGTGATTAAAGGCGAGTACCTGGTCCTTGAACGGAATCGCACCGCGGTTCACATCGTGAGTAGAGATACGGTTGTTGCGAAACATCAGACGAACAGGCGCACCGTCCTTGCTCACCAGTGCATCACCAAACACCGAATCCGACACCTTGCCTTCCAACACAGTACAACCCTGCAAACGAGGAATCTCCCCATCGGCAATCAGTTGTTTAATCGGTCGACCTTCATTAACCACGGCGCCATGACCAAGCACCAATTCACGAATCTCGTTCTCGTTAAGCATGGGTTCTCTTCAAATACTCAAAAAACAGGGATTATTGCGGAAAAGAGACGAAGAATAGTGGAATCAGCATGGGACTACAAGACACACAAAAAGGGGTCGGAGAGATTAATTTTTAATCTCTCCGACCCCTTTATTGCAGACCCCTTTATTGCAGACCCCTTTATTGCAAGAAAGTACGGACCGAACGAGGACAGCGGGCAACGCAGCGTAGGGGAAAAAGGGCAAGCGAGAAGCACTCACTGCCAGCGCGGATTTTTCACTCCTCGCGCAGCCATTTTTTTCTCAGACAAGGCGCTTTTTCCGCAGGGAGGGAGCGTACATACAGGTACGTGACCGACTGAGGACAAAAAGCAACGCGGTATGAGGAAAAAAGGGCATGCGAAATGCACTAACCAGCAGCACGGATTTTTCACTCCTCGCGCAGCAATTTTCGCTTCAGACAAGGCGTCCGGACCCGCAGGGAGGGAGCGTACACGAAAGTACGTGACCGACTGAGGACGACGGGCAACGCAGTATGAGGTGAAAAGGGCAAGCGAGGTGGGAAAAATTGGTGCCGCCACCAAGAGTCGAACTCGGGACCTGCTGATTACAAGTCAGCTGCTCTACCACGGCTGAGCTATAGCGGCACGGTACAGGGTTTTTAACTAGCTCCGAGACACCTGTATTCTCGAATCCTGCCCAAAGCCACAACCCCAGACAGGCGGGGCATAGTACACAAAATGAATTTCCTGATCAATAGCCAAACCTCCTCACAATGCACCCTTTTTGCGCAACTCTCAGGCAGCCCTACACAGCTGCCAATCCCCGCAAATCCGCCACAGGCCCTACCAACTCGGGGTGGACTAATACATAATCGAGCGCAAGACATTGTAAGTATTCGAGCTCGCTGCAGGAGGCAGTCCACTTAGCGTGGCGCTATGACCAGTCTTACCGATTCACCCGCCTGGCAAGCCCTTGCCAAACACGCCGACTCTTTCCGTCAGGACGATTTTCATCTCGCCAAATTGATGGCGAGCGATCCTGATCGCTTTACGCTGATGTCTGCCCGTCAGGGTGACTTGCTACTGGATTTCTCGAAGAATTACCTCACTGCCGAGACTCTGCATCTGCTCCTGAATCTTGCAGAAGAACGAAACCTTCCCGAAGCGATTGCAGCTATGTTTCGCGGCGAGCAAATCAACAACACCGAAGGCCGCGCGGCCTTGCATGTCGCCCTGCGTCAACCTGCCGATCACAACGAGCATCCTGAAATCGAAGACACGCTCAAACGCATCGCAGCGTTTGTGACTGCCATCCACAGCGGAGAGTGGACGGGAGCGACCGGCAAACCGATTAAAACTGTCATCAATATTGGTATCGGCGGCTCCGACCTCGGCCCGGTCATGGTGAGCGATGCCCTGACGGAATACGCGGAGAGCAAGCTGGATGTGCGCTTTGTCTCCAATGTCGATCCGGTGCACTTCACGCGAACAGTCGAAGGCCTGGATCCGGAATCCACCCTATTCATCGTCGCTTCAAAATCATTCACGACTCTGGAGACCCATCAGAACGCTGCCGCTGCCCGACGCTGGTTTCTCGCGCACAGCAGTGATGAAGAGGCCATCGCCCAACATTTCATCGCCATCACCACAAACCTTGTTGCAGCTGCCGAGTTCGGTATTCCCGAGGAGAATCTTTTCCCCATGTGGGTCTGGGTGGGGGGTCGTTACTCGCTGTGGTCGGCGATAGGACTACCCATCGCCCTCGGTCTGGGCATGGATAATTTTCGCCTACTTTTGTCAGGCGCACACACCATGGACGAGCATTTTCGGAGCAGCGATCTCGATCAGAATCTGCCCGTGTTAATGGCACTGCTTACTGTCTGGTATACCGGGTTTTTCGAAGCCCACAGCACCGCTGTGGTTCCTTACTCCCAGCCGCTGAATTTGTTTCCTGTGTATTTGCAGCAGCTCTATATGGAGAGTCTCGGCAAACGCGTCGACAGAGATGGCGATGCTCTAGACTACAATACTGGCGAAGCAGTCTGGGGCACCGCTGGCACCAATGGTCAGCATTCCTACTTCCAGCTCTTTCACCAGGGCACAGAATTTATTCCTGTAGATTTCATTGCCGTAGCTCAAGCTACTGCTGGTGACGACAATGAAGCCCATCAGCATCTGCTTGCCAACTGTTTGAGTCAGAGTCTTGCCCTGATGACGGGCACGCCGGATGAAACCGACCCCCACAAACAAATACCGGGCAACAGGGTGAGTAACACACTGGTGTTGCCCAGGCTCGACCCTTTTCATCTCGGCAGCCTGATCGCACTCTACGAACATAAAGTCTATGCGCAGAGCGTAATCTGGGGTATTAATGCCTTCGACCAATGGGGCGTCGAACTCGGCAAGAAATTGTCGCAAGAAGTTTTCGGCGCACTCAACGATGAGCGCTTGGCCAGTGAATTGGATTCTTCTACCCGCGGACTCATCAAGACGCTTAAAACCTGACGCAAAGGCCCAGCCCAACCAGCAGACACAACAACAAGAATCACCAGCATGACCCAATCCCAAAGCAACAAGATCATCGTCGGCAGCGAAGAATGGTGCAGCCTTCCGGAGCACGGCATACCTGCTATCAAGGCACGTGTGGATTCCGGCGCAAAAACATCTTCACTTCACGCTTTCAATATTCGGGCCTTCAAACGCAACGGCGTTTCCTGGGTGAGCTATGAATTGCATCCAATCCAACATAATCGCACGGTCATTGTTCGCTGCGAATCGGAAGTGGTTGACCGACGCCTGGTGAAAAGCTCGAGTGGCGTGGCGGAGAAGCGCTTTGTGATCAAGACCCGCCTCGAACTTTCTGGACAGGCCTGGGAGACTGAAGTCACTCTGGCCAACCGCGACTCAATGGGCTATCGCATGCTCTTGGGCAGAGCGGCAATGGTCGATCGCATTCTGGTCGACCCCTCTGCCAAACAACTCTGCGGCACCATGACTCGCAAACAAAGCGAACAACTTTACGGACAAGCGGCCCACGGCGTACAAGGTCTCAAGATCGGCTTGCTCGCTAGCAATCCGCGACTGTACAGCAATCGCCGCATCATCGAAGCCGCCGAAGAACGTGGTCACGAGATTCAATTCATCGACATCAAACAATGCTATATGAAACTCGATGCCGAGAATCCGGAAATACATTTTGGTCGAGGTCAAACACTGAACGATCTCGATGCGGTCATTCCCAGAATCAAATCAGAAATTGGCAGGTTTGGCTGCGCCCTACTCAGACAGTTCGAGAACATCGGCATTTATACCCTGAACACCTCTGAGTCCATTGTGCATACGCGAGATAAACTGCAATGCATACAGGAGCTGCTTCAGCACGGCGTGGACATTCCCGCGAGCGCTGCTGCCAATTCGCCAATGGACATTGCCGATCTCACCGATATGGTCGATGGCTTCCCACTCACCATCAAGGTTGCCCAGGGCTACAAGGGTGACGGCGTCGTATTGGCCGAGACCGAGAGTGACGCCGAGTCCATCATCGAAGCCTTCAAGGAAGTAAATGCCAATCTATTGATACAGCGCTTCGTCAAGGAAGCCGGCGGCAGAGACGTGCGGGTCCTGGTGGTTGATGGCAAGGCAGTTGCAGCAGTAGAAAGCAATTCATTGAAAGACGAATCCGGCGCCAATTTGCTGCGTGGTAATGCTACGAGACAGACCAAACTCACAGCCCAGGAACGCAAACTTGCGGTAAAGGCTGCCAAGGCCTTGGGTTTGAAAGTTGCAGGCATCGATATGATTCGCGCAAACGAGGGGCCGCTACTGCTCGATATCCACGCCTCACCCAATCTGCGCCATGTGGAGAGCGCCAGCGGTAAAGACCTCGCGGGCCTGTTAATTCATGCCGTTGAGAAGAAACTGAAATGGAAGCGTCCGCTTCACAGTTGTAGTGATTAGCTTTCCTTGACTGGCTCTTTCACAAAGAAAGCAGTTGATAGTGCTCCACCACGGGAAAAGGATCATAGAAATGGTGCAGCAACTGGCGCCAGGTCTCATACTCTGCTGATTTGCGAAAGCCTTCGGTATGGTCTTCCAGGGTTTCCCACTTCACCAACAAAATATAACGACTGTCTGCCTCGAGACATTTCTGCAGCTCATGAGAGAGATAACCTTTCTGCACGGCGATAATAGACTGCGCCTCAGCAAAGGCCATCTCAAATTTTTCATTTTGTCCGGGCTTGACGTCCAGGATGGCCACTTCAAGAATCATTGTTGGTACTCCATTAAAATCGCGTTGACTATCCCATTTACTGATAAAGACTTACAGCAAGCGCGCGCCATTGGGCACAGCACGCTCGGGCATGGCAAGCACCACGGCGTTGTCTTCATTGTGAAATCCCGTGACCAGACACTGGGACATGAACGGACCAATCTGTTTCTCCGGAAAATTCACCACGGCTACTACTTGCCGACCCAGTAAGTCTTCCTTGCTATATAAATCGGTAATCTGCGCGCTGGATTTACGTTGACCAATTTCTTCACCAAAATCCACGCGCAACTTCCAGGCTGGATTTCTGGCTTCAGGAAACTCGTCCACCTGAATGATGGTTCCTACTCGGATTTCGACCTTCTGGAAGTCGTCCCAGCTAATCTCGTTCATTTCTCTTCCTGCTCTCTTCCTGTTCTCTTCTTGTTCTACTCTAATAGTGAGAGCCAGTAGCGCTCATTGAGCTCATAAGTGTAGGCCGACACTACCTCACCCGAGGAGGTCACAATAGCCGCTTTCGAACGTTGGTACGCTTCGCCTTCGAATTCATCCAGCTCACACCAGAATTCCAGAAGCTCAACAGAGGTGAAAAGATACCCCGACACAGAGCAGGCCTCAGGCAAGTCTGCGCCAAGAATAATAGCAGGGTAAACGTAGGCAGCGCCCCAACCCTGTTCGCACAGCCTGCCCATGGTACTCGCTTCTTCCCAGCTTCCTCGCAAACCGGCAAGAACGTGCTCGTTGCTCCGGCCCGGCGCCAGAGTGCCATAAACGAAGAGCCGGGACTCGGTCAAATCACTCATGGTAAACCTGTCAGCGAATAATAGTAGACTGAGTGAGCTACAGCCGCCTTACATGTGAGCCAACAGCTCACCCGTCTTGCGCCGCATCAAACCATCATCACCGCGCGATTCAACATTCAATCGCACGACTGGCTCGGTATTCGACATGCGCAGATTGAAACGCCAGTCACCGAAGGCCATGGACAATCCATCAGTGTGATCAATGCTATTGGCATCGGTTGCATAGAGCTGTTCGATCTTCTTCAGCAGGGCGCCAGGATCTTCTATCTTGCAGTTGATCTCGCCACTGGCGGGAAATGCTTTCATGCGCTCATCCACCAGCTCGGCTAATGTTTTGTTCTGGCGGGCCATTAACTCGACCACCAACAACCAGGGCACCATGCCACTGTCGCAGTAAAAGAAGTCGCGAAAATAATGGTGGGCACTCATCTCGCCACCGTAGATCGCATCCTCCTCACGCATGCGCTCCTTGATGAAGGCATGCCCTGTCTTGCATTGGATAGCTGTGCCGTGAAATGCCTTCGCAATCTCGATGGTGTTCCAGGTCAGCCGCGGATCGTGAACCACTTTCGATCCTGGTGCTTTTTCGAGAAAGGCCTGGGACAACAAGCCGACGATGTAATAGCCCTCGATGAATCGCCCTTGAGCATCAAAGAAGAAACATCGGTCGAAGTCTCCGTCCCAGGCGATACCAAGATCTGCCCCATGCGCCTTGATGGCCTCGATAGTGGGCGCGCGATTTTCTTCCAGCAAGGGATTAGGCACGCCATTGGGGAAGTTGCCATCAGCCTCATGATGTACTTTGATGAATTCAAAAGGCAGATGCTCTTCCAACAAATCGATGATCGGTCCTGCGCCGCCATTGCCCGCATTGCAGACTATCTTCAGCGGCTTAAGTGCACTCCGGTCAAGATAGGTCAGCAAGTGCTCAACATAGGCCTGCTTGGTATCCACTGCCGACACGCTGCCCTTGCTCCCTACGGCGGCAAAGGCATTCGCTTCGGCCAGTGCCTTGATATCAGAAAGACCCGTATCACCACTGATGGGTTTGGAATTGTCACGCACCAGCTTCATGCCATTGTAGTCTTTGGGGTTGTGGCTGGCTGTTACGACGATGCCTCCATCTACGCCCAGGTGCGAAGTCGCGAAATACACTTCTTCCGTTCCACACTGACCGATATTGATCACATCGGCACCACCATCGGTAAGCCCCTCGGTCAGCGCGTCGCAAAGGCTTTTGCTGGTCAAGCGAATGTCGTAGCCCACTACTACCTTTTCAGGTGCCAGGTATTCCACATAGGCGCGGCCGACACGATAGGCAATATCTTCATTGAGCTGATCGGGAATCCTGCCGCGAATATCATACGCTTTAAAACAGCTAACCTCAGAACTCATCGGCTACTCCCTTAGACCTTGTTCTGTTGATAAGTAAAATTCGTCGCTTCAATGAAGCCATCCACGCTGCCGCAGTCGAACCGCCGACCCTTGAATTTGTAGCCGAGTACATTACCTTGTTTGGCCTGAGTTAATAGCGCATCGGTAATTTGCATCTCACCGTTTTTACCCGGTGGAGTATCGCGGATGATCTGATGAATATCCGGCGTCAGGATATAGCGCCCGATGATGGCAAGATTACTCGGCGCCTCATCGACAGGGGGCTTTTCCACCATATTGCTGATCTTATAAAGGCCGTCATCGATTTCTTCGCCTTCAATAACGCCATAACGAAACACTTCGTCCTGTGGCACTTCTTCGATAGCGACGATGCTGCACTGATGCTGCTCATAGAGTTTGACCATCTGCGCAAGCACCGAATCACCCCCTTCATTCACGCAATAATCATCGGCCAGTATTACGGCGAATGGCTCATTGCCGATTAATTCACCGCCAACCAGGATGGCATGCCCCAGTCCTTTCATTTCTACTTGCCGGGTGTAAGCAAACGAACAGCGATCAATGATGTGACGAGTGTCATCCAGCAGCGCTTCTTTGTCCGAGCCCGCAATCTGATGCTCCAGCTCATAGCTGATATCGAAATGATCTTCAATTGCGCGCTTGCCACGCCCCGTGACAATGGCAATGCCAGTGATGCCGGCACTCATGGCCTCTTCCACCCCATACTGAATGAGGGGCTTGGTTACGATGGGCAACATCTCCTTGGGCATGGCCTTGGTGGCAGGGAGAAAACGGGTGCCGTAGCCAGCGGCAGGGAAAAGGCATTTCTTGATAGCGCTCATGTTTCAATCCAATAGCAATGAATTCATGGCTCGAATCGCTCGCTCAGGACACTCGAAACGCAGATGGATGCGCTAGGTGGTCCTACCATAGCGGTCTTCAAACCTCACGATGTCATCCTCGCCCAGGTATTCACCAACCTGTACCTCAATCACTTCCAGCATCTCAGACTGTTCGTTGACCAGGCGGTGCTTGGCACCCAGCGGAATAAACACTGATTCGTTGACTTGCAATTCCTGTTCCTGCTCACCGCAGGTCACAATGGCCTTGCCCTTGATGACCGTCCAGTGTTCCGCACGCTTATGGTGCATTTGCAATGATAGCGCCGCACCAGGTTTGACCACGATGTGTTTGACCTGATATCCCGACCCGCTGGCCAGAGATTGGAACGAGCCCCATGGTCGATGCACAAGCGTGTGGGTATCGGCTTCCTGCCGCTTCATGGTCTGCAGTTGCTCGACAATACGCTTTACATCCTGACTATGGGCCATGTCGGTCACCAGCACGGCATCTGGTGATTCCACGATGACAGCATTCTCAAGTCCCACGGCTGCGATGAGACGGGAGCTGGACTGCACATAGCTATTGCGCACATCATGGGTCACCACATCGCCACTGACCACGTTGCCGTCTTTATCCTGCTCTTCGCTCATCCACATCGAGTCCCAGGCGCCGAGATCACTCCATCCCGCATCCAGGGGAATAACCGCAGCGGCGTCGGTTTTCTCCATCACTGCATAGTCGATGGAATCACTGCGACAAAGCGAGAAGACATCTTCTGGAATAAATTGAAAATCCGGACCTGTTTGCAGTGCTTCATAGGCCGCCTTGCAATGGTCACTGATATCTTTGGCAAGACTGTCGAGCTGATCGAGATAAGCATCTGCTCGAAACAGGAACATGCCGCTGTTCCAGAGATAGCTGCCCTCTGCCAGGTACTGTTTGGCTGTATCCAAATCAGGCTTCTCAACAAACTGATCCACTTCGAGCGCTGATGACTCTAGCCCTGCGCCTGTTTTGATATAGCCATAAGCTGTTTCTGGGCTACCTGGCACTATTCCGAATGTCACCAGGCGAGCTTGTCGACTCTGCTTGAGCCCGGCAAGAATTGCCGACTGGAAAGCATCGACGTCGTGGATGGAATGATCCGAAGAAAGCACCAGTAGTTCGCCCTCTGGATCTCGATGTTGAATCCACTGCGCGGCAAGCGCGACAGCAGGCGCCGTACTCCTGCCGACGGGCTCCAATAGAATTACAGCATCGTCATAGCCCAGAGTGCGCAATTGCTCGGCAACAAGAAACCGCTGCTCGGTGTTACACAACACGATTGGCGATGCCAACTCTGGCAATCCTTCCAGTCGTTTCAATGTGTTTTGAAAAAGCGAAGCGTGCAGTTCAGGAAAATGAATGAACTGCTTGGGAAGCGAGGCCCTGGACAGCGGCCACAATCGTGTTCCGATGCCGCCAGCCAGGATGACAGGGTATAACATAGTTCTCACCGCGATTTACGTGGCGGCTATGGTAGCAAATAGCCTGCCGGGATTCCCACCGATGAATGAACTAATCCGGCCCCCGTTCCCAATGACGAAGAAACCTGAAAAAAGCAGAGATATCAACGCCTGCGGCCAGATCAACACAGCCGAGAAGGCGCGGATTTTGCCATTTTCAGGTCGATTATTTGGCCCTGTCACGATACACTCGCAGCCCTTGTTCTTAGGCCCTGTGGGCAATTAGTAGACTATGACTGAAAGCAATACACACTTCGTTCCCCAAAGCTCCTATGAGTTGGAACAGCTCGTGGAATGTGGCTATGGCAAACTCTTTGGCCCAGGCAACGCCAAACTCCCTGTCAATGAAATGCTGATGCTCGATCGCATCACTCATATCAGCGCCGACGGCGGCGAGTATGGCCGTGGCCAGATTATCGCTGAACTCGATATCAATCCGGATCTGTGGTTTTTCAAATGCCACTTTCCGGGTGATCCTGTAATGCCGGGCTGTCTTGGCCTCGACGCACTATGGCAATTGGTGGGCTTCTTTCTTGGCTGGAGCGGACACCCAGGCAAGGGGCGCGCGCTGGGTGCGGGTGAAGTAAAGTTCACCGGCGAAATTCTGCCGACCGCTAAAAAAGTAGTCTATGATCTATCCATCAGCCGTACCATTAACCGAAAGTTGGTTATGGGCATAGCCGATGGTACTGTTGCAGTAGATGGTGACGTAATCTATACCACGAAGGCCCTGAAAGTAGGGCTTTTCACACCTGAAAACGCATTTGCACCTGCCAAGGATTGAGGACACTATGCGACGTGTTGTAGTTACCGGAATCGGTATTGTTTCCTGTCTGGGTAATAACAAGGAAGCAGTACTGAGTTCGTTGCGAGAGGGGCGCAGCGGCATCAGTCATAACCAGTCCTATGTGGACATTGGTATGCGCAGTCATGTCAGTGGTACGGTAAATATCGATACCGCTGAACTGATCGACAGAAAGATTTTGCGCTTTATGGGTGATGCTTCGGCCTACAGTTATCTGGCCATGCAAGAGGCCATTGCCGATGCCGGCCTTAACGACGATGAGGTCTCTAATGAGATGACCGGCATTGTCGCAGGCTCTGGCGGCGGTTCACCTGAAGACCAGCTAGAGTCTACCGACATTCTGCGTGAGAAAGGTTTGCGCCGGGTTGGTCCGTATCGAATCCCACGCACCATGAGCAGTTCGGTCTCTGCCTGCTTGGCGACACCGTTCAAGATCAAGGGCGTGAACTATTCCATTTCATCTGCCTGTGCCACCAGCGCGCACTGTGTCGGCAATGCTGCCGAGTTGATTCAGATGGGCAAACAGGATCGCGTCTTCGCTGGCGGTGGTGAGTCCGAACACTGGACCATGTCCCACATGTTCGATGCCATGGGTGCGCTGTCGACCAAATACAATGAAACACCAGACAAGGCCTCCCGCGCATTCGATGCTGATCGTGACGGCTTTGTGATCGCTGGTGGCGGCGGCATGCTGGTAATCGAAGCATTGGAAGTCGCCCAGGCTCGCGGCGCCAAAATCTATGCCGAACTGACTGGCTATTCAGCCACCTCTGATGGGTATGACATGGTGGCTCCATCCGGTGAGGGTGGTGCCCGCGCCATGCGCATGGCAACCAGAGGACTGGAAGGCGCAGTGGACTACATCAACACCCACGGCACCAGCACGCCCGCGGGCGATGTCTCTGAGCTTAATGCGATTCGTTCAGTCTTCGGTGATGAAGTGCCGCGCATCAATTCAACCAAATCGCTGAGCGGTCACTCTTTGGGCGCCGCCGGGGTACAAGAAGCGATTTACGCACTGTTGATGCTGGAGAATGATTTCATTGCCGCGTCGGCCAATATCGAAAACCTCGATGAAGCCGCCGAAGGGCTGCCTATTGTGCGTGAGCGCATCGATAACGCCGGCCTGAACCGCATCATGTCCAATAGCTTCGGCTTCGGTGGCACCAATGCCTGCCTCGTTATGGACAAATTCGCTGGCTAGCAACGCAATAGCAGGGAAACAAATCAGAAGGCGAGTCGGTCCGGTATTTATGCGCACAAAAAGCAGAACACGGTATCGGCTCCAACTCGCTTCTCTGGCAGCACTGTTATTGAGCATCAGCAGCGCCTGTTTTGCCCAACTGGGAGGCAGCAGTCTGGAGCGACTTGCAGGCAACACCCGCCCTACACCGCTTAGTCTCGAAGAAGCCTTTCCCTACTATGTCAGTCAGACCGACGACGGTGGTTTGCAAATCACCTGGACACCCGCACGCGGACATTATCTCTATCGCCATGCTTTTGCCTTTTCCGTGCTAGCCGAAGCCGATAGCGGGATTGGTAGTGAAGCTGCCGTACTGGCCTCAGATCTGGAATTTACCATTCCTCCGGGCCTGCCACGCAGCGATCAATTCTTCGGCGATATCGAAGCCTACTACGACGACATTACAGCCATCGTTAGCCTGCCAACGCCACTCGCGAGCTCTCTACCCGATGCGGCTGTGCTGCTAATCGAGTTTCAGGGCTGCGCCGACTGGGGTTTTTGTTATCCTCCCCAGCGCGCATCGTATTCCCTGGTAAGTGCGGATCAGGAGAGTTCAAACACAAACTCCCAGCCCTAAGTCTTCTCTCCACTTTCCTGTCCCCTTCCTCCTCATTCCCGCCCATTCCTCCCCATTTCTCACCCAAACAGCACTGAAGCGCTGAAGCGCCTCGAAAATCGATAAAAATGGGGTGTAATACCCGCGAAATTCTGAGAAAATGCTGCGAAAATTGGCTATCAAGTGAGAACGTCACTGGCCGCTAGAATCTGCATCAAGCAGAGATAACCCTCAATCAAGCGCGAAAGAGCATCATGGCAAGCATTCTGGCCCTGCACGGCCCCAATCTGAATCTTCTCGGTCATCGTGAGCCCCATATCTATGGCTCTGACACTCTGGATGACATCAATGGTCGACTTGCCGCTCAGTGCGAGTCCGCTGGTCACCAGTTCAATCACCTACAGAGCAACAGTGAAGCGGAGCTGATTGACCGCCTGCACGCCGCTCGCACCGATGGCACTGCGTTCATTCTGGTGAATTTCGGTGGTTTTACCCACACCAGCGTCGCACTACGCGATGCGATGCTCGCTACTGAACTGCCCTTTATTGAAGTGCACTTATCCAATCTTCACGCCCGCGAAGCATTTCGACACAAGTCCTATTTCGCAGACATTGCGATTGGCAGCGTTGTTGGCCTGGGTGCACAGGGTTATGAATTGGCCTTGCAAGCGGCGATCAGTCGCATCGACACCTGACAGCAGATACACAAGGGCACACAGTTTTCCCGATACATCTTTTTACCGAATACATCGAACTCCAGGAAGTAGTTATGGACATCAGAAAAGTTAAAAAATTAATTGAGTTGCTCGAGGCCTCGGACGTTGCCGAAATCGAGATCAAGGAAGGTGAAGAAGCGGTACGCATCTCTCGCGCCTCAACCATTGCCGCACCTGCTGTCGCCACTCCTGTTGCAGTCGCCGCTCCGGCACCAGCCGCAGCGCCTGCTGCAGCCGCACCAGCTGCAGAAGAAAAAGTCAGTGCCGGCACTCCTGCAGTAAAAGGCAAGCCGATCAATTCGCCAATGGTAGGCACTTTCTATCGCGCCCCTTCTCCCTCTTCACCACCCTTTGTTGAGGTTGGCACGCATGTGAAGGCTGGCGATGTCGTGTGTATTGTTGAAGCGATGAAGATGATGAATCAGATTGAAGCCGATCACGCCGGTGTGGTGGAAGCCATCCTGGTGGAAGACGGCGAGCCGGTTGAATTTGATCAACCCCTCATTTCTATCGTCTGATTTAACTGGATTCCGAGTCACACACAATGCTTGAAAAAATTCTGATTGCCAACCGTGGCGAGATCGCTCTTCGAGTTCTGCGCGCCTGCAAGGAACTCGGCATCAAGACCGTTGCAGTTCATTCCACTGCCGACAAGGACCTGATGCATGTGCGCCTGTCTGATGAGTCTGTTTGCATCGGGCCGCCCAGTCCCAGCGAAAGCTACCTGAACATCCCTGCCATTATCAGTGCGATGGAAGTCACTGATGCCGATGCCGTACACCCCGGTTATGGTTTTCTTTCCGAGAATGCCGACTTCGCCGAACAGGTCGAAAACAGCGGCTTCGTGTTCATTGGCCCGCAGGCCGAAACCATCCGCAAGATGGGCGACAAGGTTTCTGCTATCGAGATCATGCGCGAGGCAGGTGTGCCCACCGTACCTGGCTCCAATGGCCCGCTCAACGATGACAATGATCGGACGCTGCGCCTGGCACGAGAAATCGGTTATCCAGTCATCATCAAGGCTGCCGCCGGCGGTGGCGGTCGCGGCATGCGCGTTGTCCATAACGAAGCCGCACTGTTAAAAGCCATCTATGTAACCCAGACCGAAGCCAAGTCTTTCTTCGGCGATGGCACGGTCTATCTCGAGAAGTTCCTGGAAAACCCACGCCACGTAGAGATACAGGTAATCGGTGATGGCCAGGGTAACGCCATCCATCTGGGTGATCGTGATTGCTCTTTGCAGCGCCGCCACCAGAAAGTCCTGGAAGAAGCACCAGCTCCCGGCATCCCCGATGACATCCGTAATCGCGTCGCCGAGACCTGTATTCAGGCTTGCAAAAACATGAAGTATCGTGGCGCAGGAACGCTCGAATTCCTGTATCAGGATGAGAATTTCTATTTCATCGAGATGAATACCCGAGTTCAGGTAGAGCATCCAGTGACAGAAATGGTCACCGGCGTGGACATCGTCAAAGAGCAGCTGCTCATCGCAGGCGGCGAGCCCCTCTCCTTTACGCAGGATGACATCTCAATCAATGGCCATGCCTTTGAGTGCCGCATCAACGCCGAAGACCCTGTCAGCTTTATTCCCAGCCCTGGGCTGGTTAATCGCTTTCACGCACCTGGCGGTCCTGGCATCCGAGTGGATTCCCATCTGTACAGCGGCTACAAGGTCCCGCCCTACTACGATTCATTGATCGCCAAGCTGATCAGTCACGGTAGCAATCGCGAACAGGCTTTGATCCGCATGCAAACAGCGTTGGACGAAATGCTGATTGACGGCATCAAATCCAATACCGACCTGCAGAAAGATTTGGTGCGCGACGCCGAATTCCAGAAAGGGGGTGTCAACATCCACTATCTGGAAAGCAAACTGAATTCCTGATTGCCGTGTGGCAGCAACTCACAATCCAGATTCGCTCGGCGGATGCCGAGCTTCTGGAGAACGAGCTTCTCGCTGCCGGTGCGGTTTCTATCAGTTATCTGGACGCCGAAGACCAACCGGTTTTCCAAGAAGAGCCAGGTAGCACACCTTTATGGGATAACAGCGTCCTTCTTGCGCTGTTCGAGCAAGACCATGACCTCTCTGAATTACTGACGGTCCTGCGAGCCAATACCTCGATCGCCAACGCCGCACAACTGGAAATCGAAAGAATCGAAGACCAGGCCTGGGAGAGAGCCTGGATGGATGACTTCAAACCCATTCAGTTCGGCAACAAGCTTTGGGTCTGTCCAAGCTGGCAATCAGCACCAGATCCAGATGCAGTCAACATCCTCATGGATCCCGGTCTGGCATTCGGTAGCGGCAGCCACAACACCACTTCACTCTGCCTGCAGTGGCTTGAACAAGCCGAATTGAACGACAAGACTCTCATTGATTTCGGAAGCGGATCCGGCATTCTCGCCATCGCCGCGGCCCTGCTTGGCGCCAAAGAAGTTATTGCGGTCGACAATGACCCGCAGGCTGTCCTGGCCACGCTGGACAACAGCCAGCGTAATGGCCTCGATCTCGACTCTTTTCATACTTATCTTCCTGACGCCTTTGCCGGTGCATTCGCTGGTCGTCACGCCGATATCGTCATCGCCAATATCCTGGCTGCCCCACTCATTGACCTGGCCGAACAACTCGCTGGCCTCCTGCACACAGGCGGCGCATTGGTATTGTCCGGCTTACTCCACGATCAGGTTGACGCGGTAAGTGTTGCCTATAGCGAATGGATCGATTTTGAGCCAGCAGTGCAAGATGAAGACTGGGTGCGGCTGGTAGGCACGCGCAAGGGATGAACTGACCGGCCCATTGCCCTACAATCCGATCAATCAACAGCAAGTTCGTGCCAGGGCCTTCAGCCAAACATGTCGTTTCATATCACCCAGTGCCCTTCCTGTGAGTCCACTTTTAATGTCACCGCACGCATCCTCGAAACTGCGCAGGGACGGGTTCGTTGCGGCGCCTGCCTGACAATCTTCGAAGCCCCTGAGAATCTGATCGAACGGGATGAAGCACTGGCCGAAGAAGAATCAGTATTCGTCGGCAGCCATCCAGACAATTATTTCGACCCTTCTACCTTCCTCACCAGACAGTCCCTACAGGAAGCTGTTGCCGACGCCGCATCCTCAACAGAGTATCTCGAAGATAGCGACGCGGACAATCAACTGGTGGATATTGGCGAGGCCACTGCAGAATACCCGGATGAGCCAGTTACAGAACCAGTAGAAAAGAGTGTTGAAAAAGACTGGGAGCAGAGTGTCGAGGGACACGAAGAAGAGAGCATTGAAGAAGAAAGTACAGAAGAAGAAAGCACAGAAGAACCAGCGCATGACTTCGAATCACAAGCCAGCTCAGCTGACTTAGAGGGAGAGGAAAAGGAGCAGCAAGAGGAGAAAAAGGAGAAAGAAGAGGAGAAAGCGGAGGAGGAAACAAAGCAAACAGCCCAGGCGAAAACCAGCTTCTCACATCATTCACCCAATGCACCACGCGCCCCCTATTCCCCTTTCGGCGCGAGAGAAAATGGACACAACTCCCCAGAGTCATTCCGAATGCACGCCAGCTTTTCGGTGGGCGGCTCAGAGAGCACATCTAACCGAGTCAACTCAGAAGCGGCAACCAGTAACGAAGCCGACGCGAAACCTCCAGAGACGATCGAACATGAAGACGTTGTGGCTGAGCAGCCTTTTACGCTAATTGATATCGGCGAGGAGATTGAGGAGGAAGTAGAAGAAGAGACCGGCGAGGCAACCACCGAAGAATTCGAAGAGGCAGTCGAACAAAGCATTTCAGTTGAAACAGAGAATGAAGAGTTTCTGATCGACTGGACCGAAGTCATTGGTGAAGATTTCGTTGCCGAGAAGATCGAGAGTGAAACGGACAAGCAACTAGCGTCAGAGCATACCAATTCAGAGGAACCTCACCAAAGCGAGGCTGCAAACCAGGGAATTGATGGATCTTCCGTTACAGTCGTTGAAGACTCTTTTGACGAATCCGTTGAGGACTCTTTTGGCACCCCCGCAGAGGGCTCTTTTGGCACTTCCGCTGAAGGCTCTTTTGGCACTTCCGCTGAAGGCTCTTTTGGCACCTCCGCTGAGGGCTCACTCGAGGACACAACCGAAGAGCCTGCTGAAGATGCCGTCGATCATAGCGTCGAAGCCATTCGCGCCAGGGCCCTGAAAGCCGATTTGCAGGACGACGAGGCTCTCGAAGCCATACCCGATGAGAATCTGCAGGCATTGGGCAAGGTATCTACCCCTGTTGAAATAGTGGCGGCCAGGCAACGTTCACTGGGTAAGCAAATCGCCTGGACTTCCGCGGCTCTGCTGTCTGGCCTGGTTCTGGGGCTACAGTATCTGTGGCAGGAAATGGAGCGCTTCAGTCAGAACACCTTATTGCGCCCACTGTATGCTAATGCCTGCCAACTACTCGAGTGTGATCTGCCAGAGTACGCCGACATTGAGGCAATCCGCGCTAGCAACCTGGCGGTTCGCAGTCACCCCGACATGGATAATGCACTCGCTGTAAACATTGAGTTCCAAAACTTCGCGCCATTCGAACAAAGTTTCCCGATATTGATTTTGAGTTTTAACTCCGCCAATAACTCGGTGATTGCACTGCGAGAGTTTGCCGCGAGCGAATACTTACCTGAGCAACTGCAAAATCGTCGCTACTTGCCACCACGTACTCCCGTACAAGTTGATTTGAACATCATCGACCCGGGAGATGATGCCGTGAATTACACTCTGGCATTTCGCCGTCCGTGACACCGTAGTTTCACGGATAACAAACTCGCGGGCTGATTTTCTGAGCACAATTTCCTCTGACATTTTGTGCTGGCGCAACTGTTCGTCGCAAATCCTGAGTTAATGTTCAATTATTGCCAATAAGCGTGGAAAAGAACTTTAACTGCAAAGTTGACCCGGCTATTATTTACGGCCGGTTCGAACCCAGCCATTCACTAATAATGAAAACCATCGGTCCCTACCAACTGCGCAACAATTTATTCCTCGCTCCAATGGTCGGTGTCAGTGACACTCCTTTCCGCGAGATATGCAGTCAACAGGGTGCGGGGTTGACGATTGGCGAGATGCTCACTTGCAACAGCGAGCTCTGGCACAACAAGCGCAATCAGCGCAAACAAATCCGACCCGATATCGAAGGACCCATAGTGGTGCAAATCGCTGGCTCTGACCCGGCGATGATGGCGGAAGCTGCGCAGCTGAACGCCGAGCAAGGCGCAGACGCCATCGACATCAACATGGGCTGTCCAGCGAAGAAGGTTTTGAAAAAAGCGGCTGGCTCCGCCCTGTTAAAAGACGCAGAGCTGGTCGAGAAGATACTGACCACTGTTGTTGCAGCAGTAAACATTCCTGTCACTCTGAAAATTCGTACCGGTTGGTGCCCCAAAACCCGCAATGGCGTTGATATCGCCAGATTGGCGGAAGACTGCGGCGTGCAACTCCTGTCGGTACACGGCCGCACCCGTGCGGATCGATTCATGGGTGACGCTGAGTACGACACTATCGCCGCGATCAAGCAAGCCATCTCCATTCCCGTTATCGCCAACGGCGACATTGATAGCGTCGACAAAGCGGCCCGTGTACTCAAGCACACAGGGGCCGATGGACTGATGATCGGTCGTGCCGCGCAAGGCCGGCCATGGATCTTCCGTGAAATCGAACACTACCTGGAGACCGGTGAGCGTAGTTTCTCACTTCCTCTGGATAGCAAACACCAGGTCATTAGTGAGCATCTGCGTAAATTGCACAGTTTTTACGGCGATCTCACTGGAGTCCGCAATGCGCGCAAACATGTGATCGGCTATACCAAAGCGTTGCCGGGGTCACAGCAATTTCTCGCGCAATTCAACACAATCGAATCACCAGCCAGGCAACTGGAGGCGATTCAGCATTATTTTCACCAACTGAGCAATGATGAGGGAGCCATCGCCGCATGAACAAACTGGAAGAAAGCGCCGCCACTAGCAGCTACGAAACACCACAGGCTACAGAGGTCGTCGCCACCCAATCCAGATCGCTCAGATCAGAAGTCGAGAAGGCACTGGATCGCTATTTCGATCAAATAGACAATGAACCTGTCACCAATCTGCATCAGATGGTGATGTCAGAAGTGGAAGAACCCTTGTTACAGGCGGTGATGCGTTTCACCGGCAATAATCAAAGCAAGGCTTCTATCATGCTCGGTTTGAACCGTGGTACGCTTCGCACCAAATTAAAGAACTACGGCATGCTCTGAGCCTTGCTCGCCAGTGCCCGCCGTAGGGCATTACTTCTGCAACTCCAAACTCGAACTGTAACCCATGACGACAGATAATCTGACCGCCGTGCGTCGGGCATTGATCAGTGTTTCCGACAAGACCGGCATCGTGCCCTTCGCACGTGAACTCCATGATCTAGGCATCGAAATTCTCTCTACCGGCGGCACCTTCAAGCTACTTAGCTCCGAAGGCATTCCAGCCATCGAAATCGCAGACTACACCGGCTTCCCCGAAATGATGGATGGCCGCGTGAAAACCCTGCACCCGAAAGTTCATGGGGGCATTCTGGCCCGTCGCGATATCGACGCTGAAGTAATGGCGGAACACGATATCCCACCCATCGACATGGTGGTGGTAAACCTCTATCCGTTCGAAGCGACTGTCGCTAATCCTGACTGTGATCTGCCCACTGCGATCGAAAACATCGACATCGGCGGGCCGACCATGTTGCGCGCAGCCGCCAAGAACAATCGCTTTGTGGCGGTCGTGGTGAATCCAGATGATTACGATCCCATCGTCACTCAGCTCAAGAACAACAACAGCAGCCTTGATAAAGCTACTCGCTTCGACCTCGCGGTGAAGACTTACGAGCACACGGCCGCTTATGACGGCGCGATTGCCAACTACCTCGGTGCACGAGTAGCAGGCGAAGAAGTTGCTGAGTTCGCCCGCACCTTCAATACGCAATTCATCAAGAAGCAGGACATGCGCTACGGTGAGAATCCTCACCAGCAGGCTGCCTTCTATGTTGAGAAGAATCCCGCTGAAGCCAGCATCTCGACGGCGACTCAGCATCAAGGCAAGGAACTGTCTTTCAACAACATAGCCGACACCGATGCCGCGCTGGAATGCGTGAAGTCATTCGACGCCCCGGGCTGTGTCATCGTCAAGCATGCCAATCCTTGTGGCGTAGCCGTGGCCGAGACGCCACTGGCTGCCTATGAACTGGCTTTTCAGACCGATCCGACTTCGGCGTTCGGAGGCATTATTGCCTTCAACCGTGAGTTGGACGAGGCGACGGCCAAGCGTATCGTAGAGCAACAATTTACCGAGGTGATCATCGCCCCTTCTGTTTCCGGCGCAGCGCTGGCTGTCACCGCCGAGAAGAAGAATGTGCGCGTACTCAGCTGCGGGCAATGGCCGCAGCAGCGCGGCAGCGGCCTCGATTACAAGCGCGTTAACGGTGGACTGCTGGTGCAGGATCGCGATATCCATCAGCTCAGCCAGGACGAGATCAAGATCGTCAGCAAACGCGAGCCCAGTGCTGATGAGCTGCGCGACCTAATGTTCACCTGGTCTGTTGCCCAGTACGTGAAATCCAACGCCATCGTCTACGGCAAGAACAATCAGACCATCGGTATCGGCGCGGGCCAGATGTCGCGAGTCTATAGTGCGAAGATCGCTGGAATAAAAGCCGCCGATGAAGGACTGCAGGTTGCAGGATCGGTGATGGCATCGGATGCCTTCTTCCCTTTCCGTGATGGCATCGACGCCGCCGCAGAAGCCGGCATCACCGCCGTGATTCAACCGGGAGGTTCCATGCGCGACGACGAAGTTATTGCGGCAGCCGATGAACATGGCATGGCCATGGTATTCACTTCCGTGCGTCACTTCCGACACTGATCACTGACTAACGCGAACTGACAGATTATGAAGATACTGGTTATAGGCTCTGGCGGCCGCGAACACTCACTGGCCTGGCGCTGTGCGCAGTCATCTAATGTAGAGAAAGTCTTTGTTGCACCTGGCAATGCTGGCACAGCAAACGAAGACAAGCTGGAAAACGTCGCCATCGATGTCATGGACTTCGAAGCGCTGGCGAATTTCGCCGAAGAAAAGACCATTGTGCTCACTATTGTGGGACCTGAGGCACCTCTTGTAGATGGCATCGTCGATTATTTCAGCGAGCGACAAATCGTTTGTTTCGGGCCAAGCAAGGCTGCAGCGCAGCTCGAGGGCTCCAAGGCTTTCACCAAGGACTTCCTCAAACGCCACAACATCCCCACTGCCGCTTATCAGACATTCACCGATGCAGATGCCGCAGTAGCCTATGTGCGTCAGCAAGGTGCACCTATCGTGGTCAAGGCAGACGGATTGGCTGCTGGCAAGGGCGTCGTGGTTGCACAGACCGAAGACGAAGCCATCGCCGCAGTAACCGACATGCTTTCTGGTAACGCCTTCGGCGATGCCGGGCATCGTGTCGTGATCGAACAATTTCTGGTGGGCGAAGAAGCCAGCTTTATTGCGCTGGTGGATGGCCGCAATGTGTTGCCCATGGCCACCAGCCAGGACCACAAGGCAAGAGACAATGGCGATACCGGCCCCAATACCGGCGGTATGGGCGCCTACTCCCCGGCTCCTGTGGTCACTGACGAGATTTACCAGCGCATCATGGATCGGGTTATCAATCCAACCGTCGAAGGCATGGCGGCTGACGGTAACGAGTATCTCGGCTTCCTCTATGCCGGGCTGATGATCTCCCCCGACGGCGACGTCAACGTGGTGGAATTCAACTGTCGATTCGGAGACCCGGAAGCACAACCGGTTATGATGCGACTGCAATCAGATCTGCCCCAGCTTTGTCTGGCGGCGATGGAGCGTAAGCTGGACTCGTGCACCGCCGAATGGGATTCCCGCTGCGCAGTCGGTGTGGTCCTGGCGGCTGGCGGATACCCGCTCAGTTATAACAAAGGTGACGCTATCTCAGGCCTGGATTCAGCTGACGGAGACGATCAGAAGATTTTTCACGCAGGCACCAAGCTGGCGGATGGTCAGGTCGTTACTAACGGCGGCCGTGTACTCTGTGCCACAGCCTTGGGTGATTCGGTCTCTGCCGCCCAGGCATCGGCCTATGAACTGGTCAATAAGATCGACTGGGACAAGGTTTACTACCGAACCGACATTGCACACCGGGCCATTGAGCGCGAAAATAGCTGAATGAATCCACGTAATCCCCTCACTCTCATCGATCGCTGCCTGTTACAGGTGGATCAAGCCCTGCGCACCTGCGTGCCCGGTTCATCCCAGGCACAGCGTCAGTCTCCGGCTGAACCGCTGGATGAGGTAGAGATGAGCGACGCAGAGCGCAAGCACGCTGCTGGTTTGATGCGCATTAACCACACAGGCGAGGTTTGTGCACAGGCCCTGTACGCGGGTCAGGCGGCCACCGCCAAGCTGGGCGAAACGAGGGAAGCGATGGAGCACGCCGCGCAGGAAGAAGTCGATCACCTGGCCTGGTGTGAACAGCGTCTGCAGCAACTGGACAGCAAGCCCAGCGCATTGAACCCACTCTGGTACGGGCTGTCATTTGGCATGGGTGCCCTCGCTGGCATAGCAGGCGACAAGTGGAGCCTGGGCTTTGTAGCTGAAACCGAGAGGCAGGTTTGCGATCATCTGGAAGACCATCTCGGCAAGCTGCCTGAGGACGATCAGCGCAGCAAAGCCATTCTCGAACAGATGATCACCGATGAGCGCCAGCACGGTGAGACTGCCAAGCAGGCAGGGGGCGCAGATCTACCACCACCTGTGCAAAAAGCCATGGCCGGACTTTCTCAGGTCATGAAGAAGTCGACCTACCACATCTAGCTATGTAGCTTGACCAGTTGCCAGCCTGCTTCGTGAGCTGTCACCTCAGGCCGTCCTGCACCAATCCAACTGCAATTCTGGCAAAGAGCATTCACTCTTCTGTGATGATCTCGTAGTCGTGGCTGATTTTTACACCCGCCTCACTGAGCATAATCGACGCTGAGCAATATTTGTCCGCTGACAATTCGACTGCGCGCGCCACCTGTTTTTCGTTCAGGTCTTTGCCCGTTACCTTGAAGTGCAGATGTATGGATTCAAAGACTGCAGGAGTGGTATCGACGCGCTCGGCATTCACTTCCGCGACACAGCTAGTGATTTGCTGTCGGGATTTTTTGAGGATAGTGACCACATCGAAAGATGAGCAGCTGCCAACACCTAGCGCCATGAGCTCCATGGGACGCATACCCATATTGCGACCACCGGCCTCAGGAGCACCATCCAGTACAATCGCGTGGCCCGACCCTGACTCGCCGATAAACATCACATCATCAACCCATTTCACCGTTGCCTTCATTCTTCTGCCTTCCTGCCGTCCGGGCTTGTGTAGCCTGCTTGAATCAATTGTTGAACGCTCTGTGCAGATCAGCGCTAGCTGATCAAGATTTGTGATGAAAGTACCGATAAAGGTACTGACGATACAGGTACTTAAAAACCGCCCTGTGCACAGGCTGCGCAAGCCTAACACAGATCACGATCTCTCACCTATTGGCAACATCGATAGCAAGGAGACGGTGATCAGCTTCTCAGCTAGTGGAGAATCACATGGGGCTTGAGAACGGGGTTCACATTAATCATGTGACTGCCATCTCATAAATACGGTATAAATGTGCTATATAAAGCACATCTCAACAGGAGAGTGAGGAAATTCACACATGGCGCTTATGGCCATCACCCCACATATAGAGGACCTGGATAACTTCCTGTCCCATTGTCATCGCAAACGCTACCCTAATCGCTCCACCATCATCTACGAAGGTGATCAGTGCGATACGCTGTACTACATCATTAAAGGATCTGTCTCAGTAATCCTGGAAGATGATGACGGTAAAGAGGTGGTAATTGCCTACCTGAACCCCGGAGACTTCTTCGGCGAGATGGGCCTGTTTGAGAAAGCTGAAGAGCGCAGCGCCTGGTGTCGAGCACGGACGGCCTGCGAGATCGCTGAAATCAGCTACGCCAGCTTCAATACCTACATCCGCTCTCATCCAGAGATCGTGTTCACCATCGGTCAGCAAATGGCTCATCGCCTGCGCAATACGACGCGCAAGGTGGGCGACCTGGCGTTCTACGACGTCACCGGTCGAATTGCTCGCACGCTAATCGAGCTGAGCAAGGAACCGGATGCCATGACCCACCCGGATGGCATGCAGATCAAGATCACCCGTCAGGAGATCGGCCGCATTGTGAACTGTTCACGGGAAATGGCTGGTCGCGTCCTGAAGACGCTTGAAGAGCAGGATCTGATCAGTGTGTCGGGCAAGACCATTGTCGTACATGGCACCCGATAACTGAGCCGGAATCGCTTAGCCTGGAATCAACAGCACCGACCAGGTAAATAACACCAATAACATGGCTATCATGACTGCTGCCGAGCCAATATCCTTGGCCACTCGCGACAGCTCATGATAGTCACTGCCCACCCGATCAACTGCATTCTCTATTGCAGTATTTAACAGCTCCACCAGGATAACGAGTACCAGGGAGCCAATCAGCAGGACTTTTTCCACATCGGTCTGGCCCAACCATAAGGCCAACGGCGCCATGACCACGAATGCTGCTACTTCCATGCGAATGGCTTCTTCCTGCTCAAAAGCGGCGCGCAAGCCTGCTATGGAATATCCTGCGGCAGCGATAAGTCTGGGAATGCCTTTCTTCGTGGCTGGTGGTTGCAGAGCGGATTGCTTATTGTCAGTGGAATCTGCGTCGTCCTGATACTTTTCTTTTGACGCTTCTGACACTTCTGAGTCTTCTGCCTTGTAGCTAGTCATTACGGCTCCAGACTGATGCTGATTCAGAGCCGCCTCACGGCGTCGCTACAAAAAATCAGCAAACAATTCCTGTAATTTTGCACCCGGCTCGTCGGCACGCATAAATGACTCGCCGACGAGAAACCCATAGACACCATGGTCAATCATGGTCTGCACATCGGCGACAGTATGTATGCCGCTCTCGGTAATGAGCAACTTGTCTTCGGGAATTCGCGTTGCCAGATCGAGAGTAGTTTGCAGACTGGTTTCAAATGTATGCAGATTGCGATTGTTCACCCCAATCAAGTCTGCCTCAACTTCAAGCGCGCGTTCCAGCTCCTCGCCGTTGTGCACTTCAACCAGTATATCGATGTCTATCTCGTTTGCATAAGCGGCAAGTTCAACAAATTGTGATTGTTGCAAGGCTGCAACAATTAGCAGAACGCAATCTGCACCGAGAGCTTTTGACTGGGCGATCTGGTACGGATCAACCATAAAGTCCTTGCGTATGACAGGAATATTACAAGCCGCACGACCTGCCAAAAGAAACTCATCCGCGCCCTGAAAATAGTTGCGATCGGTAAGTATTGAAAGACAAGTGGCACCATGCTCCGCATAGTCTTGTGCATGGGCCGCAGGATCGAAGTCTTCACGAATCAATCCTTTCGACGGTGAGGCGCGCTTGATCTCAGCAATCACCGCCGCCTTGCCTTCCGCGACAGTTTCGGTCATCGCTGCGGCGAAGCCGCGCTGACAGGCCGGGTCCGGGAATCGCGATTCCAACTCCGCCAAGGAAATCTCTGCCTTGGCAGCTGCAACCTCGTCGTGCTTGTGCGCGACGATCTGCTCGAGAATAGTAGCCGTCACGTTAAGCTCTCCTGCTGTTTGCCAAAAGCAGCCAGCGCTTCCAGTTTCTGCAAGGCAGCACCACTGGCGAGAATCTCTTTCGCTCGCTCAACGCCAGCCTGCAATGAATCAGTCAGATCAGCCGCATAGATGGCAGCGCCCGCGTTGAGCGCGACAATATCGCCGGCAGCCTGATGCTCATAGCTCAGGGCCTGTTTCAAGAGCGCCAGACTCTGTTGTGCATCTTCCACTTGCAACATGCTGAAATCATCGTACTGAGCAATGCCGAAGTCTTCAGGCTGCACCGTATATTCGGTGATTTCTCCGTTCTTTAGCTCACCCACATGGGTTGTTGCAGCAAGACTAATCTCATCCAGCCCATCTTCTGCAGCAACGATGATGACATGATTGCTGCCCAGGCTTCGCAACACCTCAAGCAAGATGGGTATCCAGGCCCGATCATAGACACCCATGATCTGATTGGGCGCTCCAGCAGGATTGGTGAGTGGACCGAGAATATTAAAGACGGTGCGCACACCGATTTCCTTGCGTGGCCCAATAACGTGTTTGACCGCGCTGTGATGGGCAGGAGCGAACATGAAGCCGACACCAATCTCATCAATAGCCTGACCTACCTGCTCGGCACTCAGGGCAAGATTGACACCAGCAGCCTCCAGCACATCGGCGCTACCACTCTTGGAGGTGGCACCGCGATTACCATGCTTGGCCACTTTTGCACCCGCCGCCGCAGCCACAAATGCGGAAGCGGTGGACACATTAAATTTGTTGGAACCGCTGCCACCGGTGCCGCAGGTATCGACCAAATGCCCGTTATCACTCACCTGTACCTTGGTGGACAGCTCGCGCATCACCGTAGCTCCGCCCAAGACTTCGGCCGCCTTGATACCTTTCATCTGCAAGCCAACGAGAAAGGCGGCGATCTGCGCATCGGTAGTTTGTCCGGACATGACATCGCGCATCACAGCGATCATTTCTTCGCTGCTCAGATCATTACCAGCAGTCACGCGCTGGATGGCTGTTTTAATATCCATGAGTCATCTCCGATTGTTCGAGTACTGTAGCTATCGCTCCTGACGAATACCCGTCAGGGTGCGTAGGCGTCTTCGAGAAAATTCTTGAGTAGCAGATGTCCATGTTCACTGAGGATGGACTCTGGATGGAACTGCACGCCTTCGATGGCATAGTCGCGATGACGCACTGCCATGATTTCTTCCTTCTCGCCGTTCGCGTCAACAGTCCAGGCTGTCTCCTGCAAACACTCCGGCATGGTCGCCCGGTCAATCACCAAAGAATGATAGCGCGTGGCTGTGAAAGGTTGCGCAAGCGAGCTGAAGACGCCTTCTCCCGCATGGTGGATGTCAGAAAGCTTGCCATGCATCACCTTACCCGCCCGGACGATATCGCCGCCGAAAACCTGACCAATACTCTGATGACCTAGGCAGATCCCGAGGATGGGCAGCTTGCCTGCGAAGTGCTTCACCGCCGCCATGGACACACCCGCCTCGTTGGGCGTACAGGGACCGGGCGAGACCACGAGTCGTTCTGGCTTCAGCGCCTCGATCTCTTCAACAGTAATGGCGTCATTGCGGAACACGCGCACGTCAGCACCCAATTCACCCAGATACTGGACGACGTTGTAGGTGAATGAGTCATAATTGTCGATCATTAACAGCACGACTGTTTTCCTTCTCTTTCTAACTCTTACTTTCTTTTACTGTCTCTCGCAGTCTCACTTGCCACATCCACAAATCTTGCCGAGCTTGCGATCGCAATTCGGCTGCTGGAGCAGAGAAACGAAAACAGGACGGCGAAATCCGGGCAGCGCCAATCATAGCAAGGCTGCTGGGGCCTGTCTTGAGTCCTGAATCCCTGCCAGCAGGAGAATCGCTGACGGCGCCTGGACTGCGACTGGACTGCGGTTGAGAGCACGAGGAAATCCCCGTCGCGCTGATCGGATATTTTGCGACTGGCGTAGACACAGATTATGAGCACTGCAAGCCCTAACAATCCTCCAGCCGTAGTCTGGTTCCGCAATGACCTGCGCCTGCATGACAATCCGGCACTTCAGGAAGCCTGTGCCCGAGGCGAGATATTGCCCGTCTTCATCCTCGATGACATCAACGCTGGTCCTTGGGCATTGGGGGGAGCCAGCCGCTGGTGGTTACATCAATCCCTCGCGAAATTGCGAGAAAGCCTGCAAGGCAGGCTCTGGCTCTTTGCTGGCGACCCACTCGAAATTCTGCCTCGCTTTATGGCTGAGCACCATGCCAATGCCATTTACTGGAATCGCAGTTACGAGCCTTGGCAGGTCAAGCGTGATCGTGAGCTGAAATTGCATCTCGAAATCGAGGGAATCGAAGTACACAGCTATAAGGCGAACTTGCTCTTTGAGCCCTGGGAAAATCTCAAAGGCGATGGCAGTTGTTATAAGGTGTTCACGCCTTTCTACCGCAACGCTATTCAGAACTTGCCAGTAGCAACATCACCCAAAGCAGCTCCCCAACAGATGCAAATTGCGCCTTGTGCGCAGGCAGATGATAGTCTGACACAACTTGTGCTGCTCTCGAGTACGGGCTGGCACAGGAAGCTGGAAGCACACTGGTCTCCCGGTGAAGCAGGCGCTCTGAATACCTTGGAGCACTTTCTTGAGAGTGGCTTGTGGAATTACCCAGAGGGAAGAGACTTCCCGGCGCAACAATCGGTCTCCCGGCTCTCTCCCCATCTGCGCTTTGGCGAAGTTTCGCCTGGACAGCTCTGGCATGCAGTGACGCGACAAGGGCTCGAAAACGGCAGTGAAGAGCAAGCCGAACAATTCAAGCGCCAGCTCATCTGGCGAGAATTCTCGGCTGCACTGCTCTATCATTTTCCGACCATCAGCCACGAGAACATGAATGCCCGCTTCGACCGCTTCCCCTGGCAAGACAATGATGAGCTATTACAGCGTTGGCAAAGAGGTGAAACGGGTTACCCGCTCATTGATGCTGGCATGCGCGAACTGTGGCAAACAGGTTACATGCATAACCGGGTGCGCATGATTGTTGGCTCGTTCCTGGTCAAGAATCTGCGTCTGCACTGGCATCATGGAGCGCGCTGGTTCTGGGATTGCCTGCTCGATGCGGATCTGGCGAACAACAGTTGCAGCTGGCAGTGGGTGGCTGGTTGCGGCACCGATGCCGCACCCTACTTCCGAATCTTCAACCCGCTTACACAGTCACAAAAATTTGATCCAAAGGGCGAGTATATTCGCAGCTACGTGCCGGAACTCTCCAGGCTCTCCGACAGAGAAATTCACGAACCATCGGCGCTTTCTCAACAGACACTGACTGCTGCTGGCATCGAACTGGGCAATAATTATCCTGAACCTGTTGTCGATTTGAAGGCCTCTCGGGAAAACGCCCTGGAGGCCTATCAGCAAACCAAATAGCGAGCTTCATTGACGGCATCACTCGTCACGGCCCATCGCATTCGTAATCTGGTCCGACGTCCTGCTGATTGTGATCGGATTGCTCCGGCTATTTGTCCTGACTTCTTATTCTGACTACTTGTTCTGATTGAGTCGATTCAAATACTTCTGAAACTGCTTCTGTTCCCAGGCTCCACCGAAGAGCGAGAACATGCCGAAGAGCACTACGGCATGAAGAATAAGCGCGGCTCCCCAGATGAGACCCAGCGTGATAACCCACAGATTATCTGGACTGGTGTTGATATTGAGTACATAGAACCCCGCCATCACCACAATGAACGTAATCCAGTGAATATGGAATCCTTTGAGATTCTGCACGTAGGCAATCGCCTCTTTTTCGGCGTGCTCAAGATAGTGCTGCTCTGAACTGTTTGCGTCTGTCATGGCTTCCTCCTGGACGAGCTTGCTGACATTGGTTTCGAAGACAGCAGCGAGACATTTGAGGGATTCCAGACTGGCGCGGTGCCCATTTTCGATGCGCTGAATGGTGCGCACACTCAAGCCCGAATGCATTGCCAGCTCTTCCTGCGACCACGCTTTGGCAACGCGCATTTCCTGAATACTCATCTGCATGTCCTCCTGTTTGAGTCGACTCGATTCTAGGTTTTTTCGCAGCAAGCGCCATGACACGGACCCGTCACTGACCAGACAAGCCTGTCGCAAGAGCCGATTTTCGCTAGATCGATTGCCCAGTATTTCACTGAATCAATTAATTACTGCGTTCAATAATGATGGAAATATAGGCACTTTTCGCTCTAAGGACAAAACGACTGAATTCCAAGTTGAGCGTAGTTAATGCCATCTTGCACCTGTTGACATCCCGGCGATTCGGCGAGTAGTTTGAACAATCAACAAGTCAATATAGAAGGAGGAAGTATGCCAGACAGAAAACCTCCCAATTTGATCTCTATCGTTACCGGCTCAGCGTTGGTGATGCTGACTATCGGCATTGTTTCCGATAGCGCTAGCTCCTGGATCGCCAATCAGTTGCCCAATGTGGGGGATTTACTCCAATTCTTAAGAATTCACATCCGGGATATTCTGCTAGTCGTAGCGACAGTAGTTGCAATCGTACTTTGGTATGAGAACTACACATTAAAAGACAAATACAATCGGGAAACCAAAGTCCGCCAGAGAATACATGGCGAAGTCGAAGGTTCACTGGGCGTGTCCGGTCAGTTGCTCCTGGATGGGCTGACTCATAGATTGGCGGGCCAGCAAATCGTCATCGGCAGCAGAGATCTATACAACACCTTGCATCTATTATGTCTTGCTGTAAGAGAGCTGCTTCCGGAGGATTTTTCCGGCGATATTACTGCGTATCTCAAAATCTGGGATCGCAAGAACAATGTATTGGAAATTGTTCGCGTTGCAACATCATCAAACCAGTTACCCAAATTCAAGATGGAGCCACATAGACCTAATGCCAGTCCTACACTTCCAAAGATGATGGAAAGCGGGAGCATGTACAATTTATGGTCTAGAGCCAGAGACGGTCGACCAAGTAGCGTTCAACCATCAGCGGTCTGTGGAATCGCCGGACTGGCGGTTGATAGAGAAGGTGAGATACCAGAGGATATTGCCGGCCTCCTATGCATCAATTTCACAGAAGAAGTTGAATCCAGACTTGATATCCACGAAGAATTTCTCTCACTCTGGCTGCCCGCCTTTAGTCGCCGAGTGCTGAATTCCTATCTGCTCTGGGAACAAATGAAAACGGTAGCAAATGTCGCCGATTCGGAGGATTTCCGTAGCAAGTATCAATGGAGCGAAGAAGATCCGTTTCCGGATTGATTCCAGCGATACGCTCAGCAAGAAAACCGGTGCTCACTAGTCGATAGCGAGATTGGCCTCAGCCATTTGCACAGCGCGGACGATGGCACGAGCCTTGTTCTGGGTTTCTTCCCATTCCAACTCGGGCTTGGAGTCGGCGACGATTCCAGCACCGGCTTGAACGAAGAGTGTCTCGTCCTTGATCACCGCAGTGCGGATGGCGATGGCCATGTCCATATTGTCATTCCAGCCGAGATAACCCATGGCACCACCGTAGATGCCGCGCTTGTCAGGCTCCAACTCGTCGATGATTTCCATGGCGCGCACCTTAGGTGCACCACTGAGTGTCCCGACCGGCAAGGTCGACTTGAGCACATCCAGAGCAGTCTTGTCGTCATTCATCTCGCTCTCGACGATAGAGGCGATATGCATAACATGGGAATAGCGCTCCACGAACATCTTGCGTGGCACGGTGACCGAACCGGTTTTGGATACTCGACCTGAGTCATTGCGACTGAGATCGATCAGCATCAAATGTTCGGCGATCTCTTTGGCATCGGCCAACAAATCTTCTTCCAGTGCCAGGTCTTCCGCTTCTGTTTCGCCCCGTTTACGCGTGCCTGCTAATGGCCGTACAGTGATCTTGCCGTTTTCTACTCGCGCCAGGATTTCCGGTGAGGCAGAAACCACATGATGATCACCCATATTGAAGAACACCATATAGGGCGAAGGATTCAGGTAGCGGAGCGCGCGATAAATATTCATGGGGTCACCGGCGAACGGCACCGACATGCGCTGCGCCAACACCACTTGCATCACATCACCGGCAACGATGTAGTCCTTGATGCGCTCCACCGCACTCTCGAACTCGGCACGTGGAAAATGGTTCTGGAATTGTTCGATACCAATCTCTTTATCCGTTACCGTCTCGGGCATCGGGGTTGGTTGCAGCAGACTGGCTTGCAACTCATCCAATCGCTTCTGTGCCTGCTGCCAAGCATCAGCTTCACTTGGATCGGCGTTGAGAATAAATGAGATCGTGCCGCGCAGATTATCGAAGACCACAACTTCTTCCGAGACCATTAACAGAATCTCTGGGGTATCGATTTCATCGCGACCCTTGGCAGGGCCGATACTGGTTTCCACGTAGCGCACCGTGTCATAGGCAAAATAGCCTACGAGACCACCCGCGAATCGCTGTCGATCCTGAACTGGCGCCACATTGAAACGCTGTTTGAATTCAGTGACGAAATCGAAAGGATCTTCACTCTCTACCGACTCCACCACCTCACCATCGGTTTCCACGGTGACAGTGGAACCTTTGACCCGCAGCACGGTGCGACAAGGTAGACCGATAATGGAATAGCGACCCCATTTCTCACCACCCTGTACGGATTCGAAGAAATAACTGAACTGCCCTTTGGCCAGCTTCAAATAAGTACTCAGAGGAGTCTCAGCGTCGGCGAGGATTTCCCGGTCGACTGGAATGCGGTTGTAGCCTTGTTCGGCCAGGGCCTGAAATTGTTCGGCGTTCATGACGGGTCTACTTCAAATCAGTGATGCTTCTTGCTGTCCTGGCCCAGCTCGGCGCGCATGGCCGAGATCGTCTCGGCATAGTCCTCGCTGTTAAAAATAGCGGAACCGGCAACAAACATGTCCGCTCCGGCATCGGCGATTTCGCGGATATTATTCACGCCTACTCCACCGTCGACTTCCAGGCGAATAGGATGGCCACTGTCGTCGATTAGCTTACGTACTTTCTTCAGCTTCTTCAGAGTCGACGGAATGAACTTCTGACCACCGAAGCCGGGATTCACCGACATCAACAGAATCACATCGAGCTTGTCCAGCACATACTCCAGATGATGAATCGGCGTCGCGGGATTGAGCACCAGTCCGGATTTACAGCCCTGATCGCGAATCAATTGCAGTGAGCGGTCGACATGTTCGGTCGCTTCCGGATGGAAGCTGATGTAGCTGGCGCCTGCCTTGGCAAAATCCAGAATCAGTTGATCGACAGGCGATACCATCAAATGCACATCAATGGGTGCGGTGATGTCGTGCTTGCGTAATGCCTCACAAACCATAGGCCCGATTGTGAGGTTGGGCACGTAGTGATTGTCCATCACATCAAAATGAATCACGTCTGCACCGGCGGCGAGTACCGCGTTGACTTCGTCGCCCAGGCGAGCGAAATCGGCAGAGAGAATTGAGGGCGCAATCAGATAATCTTTCATAGGGTTTAACAGGCTCGATTTGGTCGTGGCGCTATTCTAACGTTTATTGCAAGCGCTGTCCCGGCGGCCAAGGCCTATTGCGAGAGAACCGGAATCGACTCAAGGATTAACCATCTTGCGAAAACCGCAGATGGTTTCATAGGCTTGCCGAACGGCGTGGAACTGCTCCTGGGCCTGATGCAGGGCCGCACTGGAATGAGTTCTCGCAGCCAGCTTGTCAGGATGGTAACGATTGAGCATGCGGCGATAGGCCTGACGTATTTCGCCGTCATCGGCATCGGGACTCAGCTCCAGAATGCCGTAGGCCTGACCGAGTTTCCCTGGGCGTTGCAGCCCTGTCATCGAGCCCTCTCTCGGCGCTGAATAAGTACTTGATGCCCTGCTGCGCCCCTGCTCGTTGACCTGAATCTCGGTGCACACAGTGAGCAGCAATGCTTTATCGAAGCCCAATTCTTCGGCGATCTCACGCAGCATCAGTTTTTCTTTCAGGCGAATGGAGCCTTTGCAATACACCAGTCGGCAGAGGTTGGTGAGAAATACTCGCGCTAGCTGACTGCCGCGCCCAATTGCAGGCAGTAACTCGCGCACCAAAGAACCGACATCCGTGCGATCCAGCTTGCCATGATAAAAACAATCGATAGCCTGCTGCCGCGCCTTGCCGTTCAGCCCGAGCTGTTGCATCAGCGCGGTGCTAAACGCAATTTCCTGCTCTGTGACACGGCCATCTAATTTGGCGAGTTTGCCCATGCTGGCAAACAGGGCTCGAATGAACAACGTCTCTGTAGCACCACCTGGAGGCAGAGGCGCAGACGCAACGCCTGCTTCTGTCAGGCGTGACAGAACAGCGCGCTTGAACTCGAGATGTTTGAACCGGGCGAGCATAAACTACTGCGCTACCTCGACAGTGTTTCCTGAGAGCTTATTAGTAACATCGGCAAGCCGCTCGGGTGTTCCAACATCGATCCACTCACCCTGATAGTGCTCTCCGCTCACCAGGTCCTTCTTCATCGCTTCCTGTAACAGCGGTACGACCGAGCGCGGTTGAATGGGAAATCCGGCAAAGAGGTTTCTGTGCAAGACGCTGATACCGCTGAACGTGAGGCTACTACCGTCCGAGCCTTCGCCATTGCGCACCAAACCGGTTTCATTGAGATGGAAATCTCCACCGGGATTGTGCTCGGCGTTATCTACTAACACCAAATGGGCGAGACGGCTTTCTCCGTCTACAGGTTTGAGCGTAGAAAAATCGAAGTCCGTCCAGACGTCAGAATTGACCACGATAAATGAATCGTCTTTGAGTTTGGGCAGGGCTTTGATGATGCCGCCTGCGGTATCAAGCAAGATTGCCTCGCGCGAATAGGCGAGATCCAATCCGTATCGTGAGCCATCCCCCAAGGCCTGTTCGATCATGCCACCCAGATAAAAATGGTTGATCACCGCAGCACTGACCCCTCCTTTCACGAGCCTGTCGATTTGATGCTCGATCAAGGATTTGTCGCCCGCCTTGAGCAGGGGTTTGGGTGTGTTGTCGGTCAGCGGGCGCATTCGTTTGCCCAGGCCGGCCGCGAGAATCATGGCGCGCATGTAACGTTAATCCTTATTAAGCACTCAATGGGTCAGTCAATCGGCTAGTCAACTAATAGCCAACTTCATCAATGCCGCCGGGAGTACTTTACGATGAAACCAGGCCAGAAATTCTTCCAGCTCCGGATACTGAGCCGCGACATCAAGAAAGTAATTCATGACCAGTGGGATATCGGCCAAATAGCGTGATTTCTTATCGCGGATGAAGAGTCTTGAGAACACTCCTAACACCTTTAAATGCCGCTGCAGACCCATTAAATCGAAGTCTCTGCGCAGCTGCTCTTTGGAGATATCGCTGATCACTCCCCGACTCGTCGCTTGCTGATGATAATAGCCGAGCCATAAATCCAGCTGCGGCTCATCCCAGCGGATGTAACAGTCCCGCAACAGCGAGACCAGATCATAACTGTAGGCCCCGCGCACAGCGTCCTGAAAATCTATGATTCCTGGATTGGCATCGGTGATGAGCAGATTGCGGGAGTGGTAATCTCTATGCACGGCGACTTCCGTTTGTGCCAATGCTGCCTGTTCGAGAAAGTCATAACAGCCTTGAACCAGACAACGCTCAGCCTCATCCAACTCGAGTTCGAGATAGGCAGCACAGAACCACTCATCGAAGACACCCATCTCTCTTTGTAACTCAGCGCTATCATAGGGGTCAAGTCGCCCTTTATCGATATTTAACTGGAACTGAACCAGTGCGTCGATCGCATCGCGATAAAGCTGATCGGCTCGGGGGAAATCTTCTTTTTGCTGCGCGAGCAACAGGGCATCGAGGTACAGACCATCACCGAGGTCTTCAAGGAGCATGAAGCCTTGCTCGAAATCCTTGGCCAATACCTGGGGTGCATGCACGCCTGCTCCGCTGAACATCTCTGCGATTGCGACGAAACGCGGATTGTCTTCGTGCTCAGGAGGAGCATCTACGGCGATCAACGACTGCTCTGCAAAACTCAATCGGAAATAGCGGCGGAAGCTGGCATCGCCGCTAACGATTTCCAGTTCCGCTGAAGCTGCCTCGGGCGTCTGCAAGAGCTCAACGGCTCGTTGCCGGGACCATTGCTCAAGCTGAATTCGTCTATGATCTTCTGATTGCTCTTTCATATTTCTAAATTTGGTCTGCGTCTACCTGAATCCAGGCCCTCCAGGGCCTTCATCTGCTTTGCATTCGCACCCCAATCCATTATGATTCCTGACTAATTGGAGGCCCGGTATTTTGCTGGTTTCAGCACCAGGCTCATCTTACTAAGTCGGTTTCAGCCAGCAATTATTTATCGACTCATATCCCGATTCTTGCAGCTTCTGGCCTAGCCCTGGGAGTATTCAGGCGGATGTGGGCACGCAAGCCAAGCCAGCAGCAAAAAGTTTAGCCCAAGTGAATCTCAATCCCCTGACAAGCCTGCCACACCAAGCCTCTGAAACTAGCCAATCTGATCGAATGCCATTTGGCACAGTAACGGTTCTGTCCAAGGCCCTAATCAGCGCTGCTCGTGCGGTTCTCGGATCATCGGCTCTGATCGTCCTGCTGGCTTCCGGGCTCAGTTCACCCTTACAGGCGCAAGCGACTCAGTACAGTTGTCAGCCCGATTCCGCAGGCACAGGATGGGTTTGTGAGCAGACTGGCCCTGGCCAAACCAATTCCACTATTCTGAGACCGCGCACTCCGACTCCCGTGACTCCAAATCCTGAGAGCCCTGATATTGAGAGCCCTTATATTGAGAACCCTGATATTGAAAGCCGTGATCCTGAAACTACAGATCCCGTTGAAGCTGATGACGATGCTGCCAGCGTAGACAGGTCTACCGCAACGGCTCAGCAAGTCTCGACAACAACTACAGACTCTGCCAACACCGCTGAATCCCAAGGCAGCACTGTCGCCCCTGTCAGAGAAATCAGCAGCGAGTTTCCCCTGGATTGGATACCCAGAGAGTCCATGTCCAGCGAAGACCTCGACGTACTGCCAAATTATTGCTGTGGCGGCTTCGTCGATCCTCTTGAGGGCCAGGTCGATCTGACTGAAGATCCAGCAAGTGCGGAAACCATCCTCAGTTTCGATGCCGACAGTGGCCTGTCCCAAATTAATCAGAGCCTCGTGGAGGTCGATGGCGACGTTGTCGTCTCCCAAGGCTATCGACGCATCACCAACACGCAGTCCACCAGCATTAATCGCGATGCCAATACCGTACTGATGGAAGGTGATGTCGAGTTTCGCGAGCCGGGGCTGTTATTGACAGGAGACTCGGCATTTATCGACAGTGACACCCAATCCAACCGGATTGAATCTGCCCAGTACGTGCTCCACGACTACGGGGCTCATGGTAACGCCAACAGCATCATCTATAACGGCGATACAGGTCTGGTCACCATCGACAACGGTGAATTCAGCCGCTGTGAGCCCGGCAACGAGCTGTGGAAACTTCGCGCCGAGAGCATCGTCCTGGACCAGGAAGCCAATCGCGGTTACGCACGCAAGGTAAGCTTGCGACTCGGTGATGTACCGATATTCTATTACCCGTTCACCATGCCCTTCCCGTTGGGTGATGCTCGCTCCAGTGGTTTCCTGCCACCCTCTTTTGGTAGCACCCGCACCGGTGGCTTCGATCTTGAGGTGCCTTACTACTTCAATCTGGCTCCCCACTACGACGCCACGGTCGCACCCCGCTTGCTCTCAGACCGAGGCGTGATGGCCACTGCCGAGTTTCGTTATCTCGCCGACTGGTCTATGAACACAGTGAATATGTCGCACTTGGCCAGCGATGACCTGTTTGACCCAGCCACCAAAGACATTCTGGGTTCCGATTCACCTCCAGTTGAGGATCGCTGGTTTGTCGGCTTTGAGCATCAAGGCAGAATCGGCAACCGCTGGACGACTTTTGTTGACTACAATGCCGTCAGCGACACCGACTACTTCTATGATCTTGGCAGTAGCGGCCTTAATGTCATCAGTCAAACTCACCTGAATCGTCAGGGTCGCATCGATTATCACGGGGACTGGCTGCGAGCAGGCGTGAATGTCCAGCGCATCCAGGTTATTGATCCGTTCGTTACGGCGACCGATATCAACCGACCATTCGATCGGCTGCCGCAATTCTATGTGGATACCGGCTATGATCTTCCCGCGGGCTTCCGTATTGGCTTAAAGGGTCAGGTCACTTCTTTTGATCGCGAGATCGATCCGCTGCTGCTGCCGCAAACACTGGTATACAACGGCGCCAACGTGACAGGAGACAGACTCAATCTCGAGCCTGAGCTCGGCTGGTCACTGGAGACTCCTGGATGGTTTGTACGCAGCACCGCCAAATACAAGTACATGGAGTACGACCTGCAGGATCAAGCCGCCTTTACACCTCAGGCTCCTGATATTGGCGTTCCCGTATACAGCTTGGATGCCGGCCTGATTTTTGAACGCGATCGCGGCCGTGGTGGCAGCCAGACACTGGAACCACGACTTTATTACCTCTACAGCGAATTCCAGGATCAGAGCTTCCTGCCACTGTTCGACACCTCGGAACTGAATTTCAGCTTCAGTCAGCTGTTTCGTGATGATCGCTTCACCGGCGGTGACCGCATTGGAGATGCCGATCAACTCGCCATCGCGCTAACCAGTAAAATCTATGACGAACGCGGACAGGAGCGGGCCCGCTTTAGCCTCGGGCAGATTCAGTATTTCCAGGACAGGCAGGTCAGCCTCAACAATCCGCTGCAAGCCTTCCAACCCCGCTACTCTCTCCTGGCTGACCAGTCTTCCTTGCTGGGCGAGGCAGCCATCAAACTGGGCTCACGCTGGCAGCTGAGCAGCCATGTGCAGTGGCATGAAGAGCGCGAGGAAGTCGATGAAGGCAGTTTCCAGCTCCGCTATCAGCAGGATTCAGACCGACTCTTCAACGTAGCCTATCGCTACCGCCAGCTGGTCAATTCGCCCTATTTTCAACTGCCGCCAACAGTTGATCCCAGCATCAAGCAGACTGACCTGTCCGCTATCTGGCCCCTGAACGACAAATGGACTGTGCTCGGTCGATGGAATTATGACCACAGCAACGAGCGCAATCTGGAGAGCTTTTTCGGCCTGCAGTGGCGAGATTGTTGCGCCACGATCCGCGTGGTGGCCCGGGAGTGGGTTGACGAACACGAATTGTTTGTCCCTAATAGTGAACCGAATCAGGGAATTTTTGTCCAATTCACACTTAATGGATTTGGAGATCTGGGCGGAGGCGGCATTAGCAACCTTCTGCAAGCCGGCATTAGAGGCTTCCGGGAACAGGAATTCAGCCGACCGTCGCCTTGATATCCGATCGCGTGTGAGAAGCAATTGAGAGGCAATTGAGAGGCGGCAAACAAGAGTCGGGCTCAAATTCCCGAACCCAAATCAATGCCATGTGTCTGGTGACACGTAAGCAAAAGCAAACAAGCAGTGAACGAAACGATGATCAACAAAGACAACTCAATGAAAAAGCGACTTACCTGCAGTGCACTCTTTGCATTGACGCTATGCCTGGGCCTGAACGCCACAGCACAGCAGCGCCAACTCCTGGACAAGATAGTCGCGCTGGTCGATGAAGACGTCGTGCTGATGAGCGAGCTGAATACGCGCATGACCGAGATTCGCGCCAATGCCGCTGCCAGCAACCAGCAACTGCCGCCAGCGGCTCAGTTCGAACAAGAAGTGCTGGACACTCTCATCCTGGAGAACCTGCAATTACAAATGGCCGAGCGTGTCAGCATTCGTTATGACGATGACACCATCAACCAGGTGCTGGGCAATATGGCTGCCGGCAACAACATGAGCTTCGATGATTATGTACGTAATCTCGAAGAACAAGGCGTCTATCTACTGACTCGCGAACAAGTAAGACAGCAGCTCACCATTCAGGAGTTGCAGCGCGGCATGGTCAATTCCCGCATCAGTGTGACTGAACAGGAGATCGACAACTTCCTGAATTCCGAAATGGGCCGCGAAGTGATGGCGGCAGATTATCTGGTGGATCATCTGGTGGTCTTGCTCGACGGCAGTGAACCCGCCGAAGTTCGCGAAGAGAAATTGCGCTATGCAGCTGACCTCGTTGCTCGCATGCGCGATGGCACGGCATTGCCGATCGTCGGCAGACAGGCACAGACCGAAGGACTGCATGCCGTTAACGGCAGTGATTTCGGCTGGCGCAAGGCGAATCAGTTGCCAGGCATCTTTACCGACGTTGTCGCGGGCATGGCGGTAGACGATGTAGAAGGCCCTATCGAAGCGGGCAATGGCTATCACGTCATTCAACTGGTGGACAAACGGGGCGGTACTGAGCAAATCGTCAGTCAGACCAATATCCGTCACATCATGTTGACGCCCAATGAGATTCGTACCGAGGCGCAAACCCTCGCCGAGATCACCGAACTCCGGCAGCGCATTCTGGACGGCGAAGAATTCGCACCACTCGCGCGCCAAAACTCCGACGACGCGACTTCAGTTGTGGCTGGCGGCGATCTGGACTGGATCAACAAGGGTGGCATGCCTCCCGAGATGGAAGAAGTCATCGATGCACTTCCTGAGAATCAGTTGAGCGAGCCCTTTCGCACCCAGACTGGTTGGCATATCGCTGAAGTCCTGGGGCGCAGGGAGTCCGATGTGAGCCAGCAATACACACGCTCACAAGCTGCCAACGCGCTGCGCAATCGCAAATTCGATCTCGAGTTGCAGAACTGGCTCATTGAAATTCGCGAAGAAGCCTTCGTCGAACTCGTTGAGTAGTCGCCCGACTGGCCTATGGTGATCCCTCGCCTCGCCATCACTCCAGGCGAACCTGCTGGCATTGGGCCAGATCTGTGTGTACAACTCGCCCAGAATCCTCCTGCTCAGCTCGAGCTGGTGCTTGTCGCTGATCCTGAATTACTGAAGCAGCGAGCCGAGTTACTCGGCCTGCCCTTGCGGCTAAAACCATTCACTACAGGCACAACTGCTCAAGCCAGTGAGCCCGGCGAACTGAGTATTATTCCGATCGCTCTACAAAACCCCGTGCTAGCCGGACAGCTGGATCAGCGCAACGCCGACTATGTGCTACACACTCTGCGCGCAGCCTGTGATCACATTCTTGAAGGTGAGCTCGACGCCCTGGTAACAGGCCCCGTGCATAAGGGCATCATTAATGAGGCTGGCATTCCGTTCAGTGGCCATACCGAATTTCTTGCCGCTCATTGTCAGCAGCCACTGACAGTGATGATGCTGGCAACCGAAGGATTACGAGTCGCACTGGCAACCACACACTTGCCACTCACCGAAGTACCTGGCGCCATCACCAGAGAGCTGGTACTCGACATCATTACGATCCTCAATACTGATCTGCAGAACAAATTTGGAATTGCGACACCTCGCATTCTGGTGTGTGGGCTCAATCCACATGCTGGCGAGGGCGGTCATCTTGGCCGTGAAGAGATCGAAATCATCGGGCCAGCTTTGGAGACCTTGCGCGCACAAGACATCCAGCTTACAGGCCCGCTGCCGGCTGATACCTTGTTTACCGACAAGTATCTGCAGGAGCATGATGCCGTGTTGGCCATGTATCACGATCAGGGCCTGCCGGTACTGAAGTTCAAAGGCTTTGGGCAAGCAAGCAACATCACTCTCGGTCTACCGATTGTGCGCACATCAGTGGATCACGGCACGGCACTCGATCTGGCTGGCACTGGCAAGATCAATACTGGCAGCCTCTACAATGCTATCGATACCGCCGCTATGATGAGCAGCAACTGGAAGCAGCATCCCCATGACTGAGCCTCTAACACCAAGTCTCCCAGGGCATCAGGCACGTAAACGCTTCGGCCAGAATTTTCTGCGCGACAGTAATATCATTGATCGCATTCTCAAGAGTGTCGCCCCTACCGAAAACGATCGCCTGCTGGAGATCGGCCCAGGCCAGGCGGCGCTAACCGATTTGCTTGCCGCCAGCGGTGCGCAGCTCGATTGTGTAGAGCTGGATCGCGACCTTGCGGAGTTTTTGCGCGGGCGCTTCGCCGACAAGAACAAGGTCACTATTCACCAGCAGGACATTCTTAAATTTGATCTCAATGAGCTGAGTCCACCTGTCGAAGATGCCAGTCTGCGCGTCATCGGCAATCTGCCCTACAACATTTCAACGCCGGTGCTGTTTCATTTGCTCAGATCTCATCGACTGATCAGAGACATGGTCTTCATGTTGCAACTGGAAGTTGTCGAGCGCATGGCAGCCCAGGCCGGAGACAAGAATTATGGCCGCCTGGGTGTGATGCTGCAGTACTATTGCACGGTAGAGCATCTGTTTAACGTGCCTCCCGAGGCTTTCTCTCCACGGCCCAAAGTCAGCTCGGCAATTGTTCGTCTCAGGCCCCACCAGAGCTTGCCCTATCAAGCAAAAGATTCGGAAATTCTGGAATTGGTCGTACGCACAGCGTTCAATCAACGGCGCAAGACCTTGAAAAACAGCATGAAGAACATCATGTCTCTGGAAGCGATGGAGCAGACTGGTATCGATTTCTCTCTGCGCCCGGAAAAGTTAACCTTGGCGGAGTATGTACGCCTGAGTGATGCAGTCGCTGAGGATGTGCAAAAGAAAGAGCAAAGTAAAGAACAATGAGAAGATCAATCTGATTCTGAATAACTCGCCAGAGAGCGAATTCAAGAGGCCAAGCAATGACAGAGAATACGACGAACGATAAGGAAAAATCCCAGTCGACTCACAGCATCGATATTCAGGCGAAGTCCACCTACGCTGAAGATTTCTCAACGCCTGAAGAAGGCCGCTTCATGTTCTCCTACAGGGTCTCAATCACCAATTGCGGTTCGGAATCAGTCAAGCTACTACGTCGCCACTGGCAGATCGTCGATGAGAATAATCACATCGAAGAAGTGAAAGGCAAGGGAGTGGTCGGCATGCAACCGGAAATCCTTCCTGGAGAATCTTTTGAGTATTCCAGCAGTGCGGTCCTCGCCACTGAAATCGGCACCATGCAGGGCAGCTATCAGATGGAGGACTCCAAAGGACAGCTATTTGACGCTCCTATTCCTGCGTTTCTGCTGGCCATGCCGAATCTGATCCACTGATCGCGCCCCATTGACTCTTTCGCTCTCTCTTCACCCTCTTTTCACCCCCGCTTCTTTCACTTTCGCGATCAGGGCTGAGAATTAGTGAAGCCCATGAGCCGATCGGTCGATAGACTTAACACAGCACAGCAAAAATCCACCAGCTAACAGCACGCGCCTGACGCGCTCGGCACTCACCATGAGCACCTATGTAGTTGGAGACATCCAGGGTTGCTACAAGGCCCTGCGCAGACTCCTGAAAAAAATCGATTTCACGCCCAGCAGAGACAAACTCTGGATAGCTGGCGATCTGGTGAATCGCGGTCCGCGCTCGCTGGAAACTCTCCGCTATCTCGCGGATATCGACGCCAAGACTCGAATCGTACTTGGCAATCATGATCTGCACTTCATCGCCATTTACGAGGGCTGCGCGCCAGCGCGAGGTAAAGACAGCCTGGACAAATTATTGGCCGCATCCGACTGTGGCGAGCTTTGTAACTGGCTGCGCAGCAAGCCGCTCGCCTATTTCGATGCTGTTGATACTGAGCAAGGCATCGAGAGATTCCTCATGGTGCACGCGGGAATAGCTCCTCACTGGAGCATCGAGAAGACACTACAGCTAGCCGCCGAAGTAGAACTCGCACTACAGGGCAAGGATTACAAAAAATTTCTGAAAGGCATGTATGGCAACGAGCCCATCCGCTGGAATGATCGCCTCACTGGGCAAGAACGTCTGCGCACTATCACCAATTACCTGACCCGGGTCCGCTTCTGCGATGACATCGGCAGCCTCCGCCTCGACATCAAGGAAGGGCTTTGCTCGGCTCCAGAAGGATTCAAGCCCTGGTACGAATATCAGAACATCACCCCCAAGGCCTCGATCCTGTTTGGTCATTGGGCGGCACTGGAAGGCAAGACCAGTCACGAGCGAGTGTACGCCCTGGATACGGGCTATGTATGGGGACGTGAACTCACCGCCATGCGCCTGGAAGACAAGAAGCGCTATTCGGTATCCAACCCACAATCCGACGATGCGTCAGGCACAAAGGCCGTTAGCGAAAAGGCAGCGAGTAAAAAAGCTGCCAGCAAGAAGTCAGTCGCCAAAAAGACCACCTCGAGAAAAACTGCCAGCAAGAAATCCGGCAAGAAAACAGGTGCCAAATAATCCCGCACAACATCTGCTATAGTCAGGCTTTCTGACACTTCGAGAGCCATACAGGCTCGTCACGACAATGGACATATTTCTGGTAGGCGGCGCGGTGCGCGACAAGCGACTCGATCTTAACACAAAAGACCGGGACTGGGTCGTCGTGGGCGCGACTCCCCAAGCAATGCTCGATGCTGGCTATCGACAAGTCGGCAAAGGCTTCCCCGTATTCCTGCATCCCGAGACCGGTGAAGAGTACGCGCTCGCCCGCACCGAACGCAAAGTGGCGCCAGGTCACACAGGTTTTGAAATCCATGCCTCCGAAGATGTCACGCTGGAAGAAGATTTGCTGCGCCGCGATCTCACGATCAATGCCATGGCTGAAGACAGCGATGGCACACTCTTCGACCCCCACAACGGTGCACGGGATTGCGAGCTAAAAATCCTCAGGCATGTCTCCGATGCCTTTCGTGAAGACCCATTGCGAGTCTTGCGCGTAGCACGTTTCGCAGCGCGCTTTGCCCATCTGGGCTTTACTGTTGCCGATGAAACCCTGGCATTGATGAAAGAAATAGTCGCCGCCGGAGAGCTGGATACCCTGGTTAGTGAAAGAATATGGAGTGAGCTGCAACGCGCGTTGTCAGAGCCAGCACCCGAAGCGTTTTTGCAAACGCTACGCGCATGCGCTGCACTTGAAGTGATTCTGCCCGAGGTGGATGCGCTCTACGGCGTGCCACAACCCAGCAAGTATCATCCCGAAATAGATACTGGCCTACACATTGAGCTATGTCTGCAGCAAGCGCACAAACTTTGCGCTCGATACGCGCTCGAGGACAACAATGCCGTGCTCTACGCCACCCTGGTGCACGACGTCGGCAAGGCGCTCACAGATCCCGAGAAGTGGCCAAGTCACTACGGTCATGAGTCACTCGGTCTGGATGCGCTGTGCACCCTCCACACCCGGCTGCCCGTACCTAATGAACATGCTGCACTGGCAAAGCTGGTTAGCGAGCACCACACCAAGCTGCATCGTGTGCAGGAACTCAAGGCGAGCACTTTGCTGAAACTACTGGAATCGCTGGATGCCATTCGCCGCCCGGAACGCTTGCAGAAATTTCTGATCGCCTGCGAAGCGGATGCGCGTGGGCGAACCGGCCTGGAAGAGCGGGACTATCCGCAGAGAGACTATTTGCTCGCTGTTCTTGAGGCTGCCAATAGCATCGACATTGCTCAGCTTCTCAAAGACGCCGATGGAAAGAATCCAGGCGAGATCATCGCGAAGGCGCGGCAAGAGGCGATTAGTGAGCGACTCAAGACATTGCGAGCCGCGTCGTGAGTGCCGATGACGAACAACCCGTTGCACTGATAACTGGCGCGGCTAAACGCATCGGGGCTTGTATCACACAACTCTTTCACGCTCGCGGCTACCGAGTCATCGTCCACTGCAACAACTCCATCGTAGATGCAGAAGCGCTTGCCACCGGGTTAGATGAGATTCGGCGCGACTCAGCGAGAGTGTTGCAAGCAGACCTGACCAATCCAGAAGCAGTCGCCAAGCTCTCCACGCAGGCGCTGGATTGTTTCAATCGGCTTGATGTTTTGATCAACAATGCTTCGTCGTTCTACGCGACAGAGTTTGGCGAATGCAACAACGAGCAATGGGACGACCTCATCGACAGCAATCTGCGCGCAGCGTTTTTCCTGTCCCAGGGTCTTGGCAATGAACTGCGCCAGCGAAGAGGCAGCATCGTCAATATCGTTGACTCCTATGCCGACTCACCCCTGCCCCACTACCCGATATACAGCATCGCCAAATCTGGACTGAAAGCCATGACTCGCTCACTGGCGAAGGAACTGGCTCCTGAAGTGCGTGTTAACGGCGTGGCACCGGGCGCCATTCTTTGGCCCGAAAATCTGGCAAATGACAATGATCCTGTCGTGCTTGAAAAGCGGGCCGCTGTGCTAGCTTCGATTCCACTGGGCAAGACCGGCTCGCCGCAACACATTGCCGAGCTGAGTTATTTCCTGGCTGCCGGAGCGGCTTATGTGACGGGCCAGGTCATCAAAGTCGATGGCGGTCGCCATCTGAATCTTTGAGTGTGCTTGCCTGGGCAGACAATTCACTGCCTAACACAAGGGCAAGAGCAGGCAGAGAAGCTTTTAATTTAACTTTTTGTTTCGCTTTAACTTCGACTTGCTATTTTGTGAATTCGAAGTCACGACACCAGAGTGACTGTGCCGACTTGTCATACTCCTGCCACAGCTGGGCATAGGACTTACCGCTTGGGGGATGCAACTCTTCAGGCAACAGTTCCGACAGCGGGCAAAGCACATACGCATTACGCGTGATCTCTTCACGGGGCAATGCCATATTTGCCTCGCTGCCATCGCTATCGCCGAAGGTAAGAATATCGATATCAATAACCCGCTCAGAAAATCTAGGCTTGGATCGATCTCTGCCCATGCTGTCTTCGAGCTCTTTGAGAAAGTCCTTGATGTCAGCCAGAGGCAGATCTGACTCCAACAGCACAGCAAGATTGAGAAAATTCTCACCGCTAAAACCCACCGCCTCAGACTCATACACTGCCGAATAGCGGAGCTTGCCGAAACGCTCACACAATAATTCACAGGCACGACGAATATTCGCTTCTGGATTTACGTTACTTCCTATACTGAGTGAGAGAACTGGCACTTCTTGTTCCTGATTCCAATTGACTTAGGTGGCTGCAGCCTTGAATCAGCCGCTAGCCTGATGTCTTTTTCAGCCTATGCCACACGAGTGATTTACTGACCACTCCAGATAAATTCAATGCGCAGACCGCCGGGTTCTGCACACATCATGTGTTTGCGTGGCCCAGCACCTACCAACTCCGGTGCAAACTCAATGACCACACTCGGTGACTCGACCAGCTTTTGATGCAGGGCATCTAGCTCGGCTTCGCTCGCCACAGTAAGCGCCAAATGGTGCAGCCCCAGATTCAGCTTGCGATCAAAGCCAACATAATCCTCTGTATCTTGAACCTGCCACAGCGTGAGTCGGGTAACACCATCAGAGACCGCGGTGCGCGGATAGGACGCATCAAAACCAGACTCTTCCCAGCCGAGAAGTTCGGTGAAAAAGTCTCGCGTGTCTTTCAGGTTTTTCACGGTGAGACCGAGATGGTTAATGCCCTGTGTGATTGCCATTGACTACTTGTCCTTTACAGAAGCCACTCGTTTATGCGGATTTTCTGACTCTGAGTTGATCTTTAGTTTATCTGGGGTTGATTTGAAGTTGACGCTTGGTTGACTTCTGGTTGACCCAAGTTAACGATCGGCCCTTTCTGCTTGACATTGTGTTGACCCTGCCCGATATCAGCGCGTCTAAATCCATCGCGATTTTCTTGATGAATCTACCGCCAAGTTGACTGCTTGTTGACTCTTGGTTGACCCAAGTTGACGATCGCCCTTATCTGGTTGACCGTAGGTTGACACTTGGTTGACCCATTATGACCGTTGGTTGACTTTTGCTTGATTCACCGATGACGCTGCCAGACTCCTGTCGGCCTGATTCCACGACCTCATTTTGATATAGCCCCTGGCGAAAGAACTCCCTAGTCATGAATTAGCAGAGTCGCCCCGCTCAATCACCACACCAACATCGCGCGCCCCTGTAACCGCACCGGGCTTGCCGAGTCTGAGTCTTAACCAGGGCACGCCGAATTCTGAGCGCACTATCTCGGCGATTCTTTCTGCGAGCGTCTCAACGAGAAAGAATTCCGAGTGTTCAACATAGTCAATCAAACGCTTGGAGACCGCCTTGTAGTCCAATGCATCTTCGATTGAATCACTCTCTGCGGCCTTGCGGTTATCGAAGCCCATCTCGAGATTGATACTCACTACCTGCCGTTGTTCGCGCTCCCAATCATAGATTCCAATGATGGTGCGCACTTCAAGGTCGCGAATATAAACAATGTCCATAGATCAGCTCTCAAGTGCAGGTAAGGATTCCAGAGACCAGCGTGGTCGCGCATCGATAGCCAGCTCATTTTGCTGACCGGCCAGCAGGCGCTGACATCCCGCATAGGCGATCATGGCACCGTTGTCGGTGCAGTATTTCGGCTGCGCATAAAACAGACGGCCATTGACCTTGGCCACCGATGCTTCAAGCACTTCCCTAAGACGAGTGTTAGCACTTACTCCGCCTGCAATGATGAGTCTCTGCAGTCCGGTATGCTCAAGCGCACGACTACACTTGATGGACAGAGTTGACACTACCGACTCCTGAAAAGCACAGGCGATATCCGCGCGAGTCTGGGGATCGATGTTGCCCTGTTCGTCAGTATGCTCTGCGATGGTGTTGCGCACAAAAGTCTTCAGACCACTGAAACTGAATTCCAGGCCAGGACGATTGATCATGGGACGCGGAAAATCGAAGCGTTTGGGATCACCTTCTGTGGCCAGCTTGGCCACATGGGGGCCACCCGGATAGGGTAAACCCAGCATCTTGCCCACTTTGTCGAAGGCTTCGCCGGCGGCATCGTCCAATGACTCTCCCAACACCTCGTATTTGCCGATGGCATCGACGCGCACCAGTTGCGTGTGGCCTCCGGATACCAGCAGGGCGACAAAGGGAAATTCAGGGGGATCAGATTCCAGCATTGGTGCCAGCAAATGCCCTTCCATGTGATGCACACCGATTGCGGGCACGCCCCAACCCATGGCAAGCGCACGACCAATGGACGCACCCACTAACAGTGCACCCACCAGGCCAGGCCCTTTGGTATAGGCGACGCCACCAATCTCGCTGACATCTAGCCCGGCTTCAGCCATGACCTGAGAAACCAGCGGCAGAGTTTTACGAATATGGTCTCGGGAGGCCAGCTCGGGAATCACCCCGCCGTATTCGGCATGAATTTCCACCTGCGAATAGAGTGCATCCGCCAGCAGGCCGCGCTCACTGTCATACAGCGCGATACCTGTCTCATCACAGGATGTTTCGATGCCAAGTACAATCACGGCTAGCTCGCTCCGGGGTGCTTCGAAGTGGGGATCGGAAAAGGTCGCTATCATGCCAAAGAAGCGCGCGATTCCCAAGTGAATCAGGAACGACGATGCATTTCTGCTGCCGCATCCTGAAGCTTTAAGTGCTCAACGAAGGGCCGGAAATCCCGGTCCAGAAAGAGCAAAGGAATACGCTTCTCTAGACAGAAGCTGGCGATGATGACATCCACTGATTTGCGAACTGTCGAGCCCAACTTACGCAGCTGCCGATAGTTCTCAGCACATTGCTGTGCGGCATCAACGCCGAGTAATTCGAAAATAGTGAGTTTAGCTAAACGGGATTTGGCCAAAGCGTAGTCGCGGTCATTTCGAAAACCCTGAAGGATCTCCATAAGAATCAGATCTCCGAGTACGACTTCGTCGTTGTATAGCAGAGTATCTAACAAGTCTGTGTGTGTGTTTCGCCTCCCGTTGAAGTACTCCACCCACACACTGGTGTCTACCATGATCATTGACCGGTACTCCCGCAATCGCTATCTACGCCAAACTTCATGAGCCTAATCCTGGCGCATCCCATCCAGATCGCCCTGCCAGTCCAGCTGACCGCGCAGCTCGCGCAGGCGGCGTTGATCCGCTTGCCGAACCAACAGGCGCAGCCCCTGTTCAACTGCTTCTTTCTTGGTCCGGCAACCGCTGGCCTGGAGCGCCTCTTTCATTAATTCATCGTCGATCACAATATTGGTACGCATGGCTTCGCCCTGAATGTGTATATTTTTAACGATTATACACATATTGGGTGAATTACCGTCGAATTCAGACTCATCCTCTGACCTATGCTCAGACCTATAGACAGGGGCTTATAGTCAAAATAGGCGAGAAATTGCCTGATCACCAAAAATCCGGCCAAAACCGTGCTGAAACGCTGGAATTCTTTGCATTTAGAGAGCCAGACATTTAAGATACGCACCCTCTTGGCTCCGGGTCCCACCGACATCACTGTCATGCGACAGGGTGAAGTACGGGAAACGAGCTGAACAAATAACTGATTAGCACAAACAGGTAGGTGTTTTTACAACATGCCCCAGGTCAAACTTAAGGAAAACGAGCCTTTCGACGTCGCTCTGCGCCGCTTCAAGCGCTCTTGCGAGAAAGCCGGTATTCTGGCCGAAGTTCGTCGCCGTGAGTTCTATGAGAAGCCCACTTCAGTACGCAAGCGTAAAGCTGCAGCTGCTGTGAAGCGTCATCTCAAGAAAGTTTCACGCGAGACTCGTCGTAGCCAGCGCTTGTATTGATCGGGTTGGTGATCGACTCACGGTCACCAAATCTCCCGAACCAATCTTTCCCCGCGTCATTCTTTCCCCCGTGTCATTCTGATGGCAACCCAAGATGTCAGAGAGTCCACTCAAACAGCAAATCACTGAGGCGATGAAAACCGCCATGCGCGCCAAGGACAAAGAGCGCCTGGGTACGGTTCGTCTGGTATTGGCTGAAATCAAGCGAGTGGAAGTGGACGAGCGCATCGATCCCGATGATGCCCGCATCACCTCAATCCTCGACAAGATGGTGAAGCAGCGTCGCGACTCCATCAAACAATTCCAGGATGCAGATCGACCCGAGCTTGCTGAAAAAGAGCAAGCCGAGATAGACGTCATCCAGGAATTCCTTCCGTCACAGCTCAGCGAAGATGAAGTCGCCGCCATTGTCAGCAAAGCCGTCGCCGATTCCGGCGCAGCGTCTATGCAGGACATGGGCAAGGTGATGGGTCTGGTCAAACCCCAGGTCGTCGGCCGAGCCGATATGGGCGTTGTCAGCCAAAAGGTCAAAGCTGCACTCAGCTAGCTCGCCCTCTTACATGGGGTCGCAGCGGGGTCGGAGAGATTGTTTTTTGATCAATCCTTACCCTCAGAACAACCGAGCCCTGCTCTCCAGCCCAATCTTCAATCCAATCTCGTCTAGAACCGGAACAGATTTATTTGTCGCTCCCGCCCCGCAGACAAATCAACTTCTCAAAAACTCGCCTGTCCCCAAATCGGACTGACTCCAGCAGCTCTGCAATTACAGCGCACATGATAACCAGCTGTATTTTTCCCTGACCCTCACTTATGATCGAGTGCAAACCAACTATAAGCCTGAGCAACACAGGCAAAGGAGGAGAGTATGCGCTCCCGTCATTGGCTTGCCCTGAGCGCAGCCGCATTACTGACCACCCTCACCTGGCTTGTCTTGCCAGCCGCCGCCCACCACGCCAGCGCTCCTTTTTATGATCCGGAAACCCGGGTTTCATTCGAAGGCACGGTGACCCGGTGGGTATTTCGCAATCCACATGCTTTCCTCTTTCTCGATGTAGAGAATGACGACGGTTCAGTCACCGAGTGGCAAGTTGAGCTCGGCGCACCCGTGAGTATTCGCCGCGCTGGATGGACGCCTGACACCCTGACCATTGGTCAACGTGTGCTGGTCACCGGAAATCGCTCACGCGCAGAAGGCTCGAACGGCGTGTGCTGTGTACGCATGACTAGACCCGATGGCACCCCTGTTACTGAAGGCGGCGCTGTTGAAGAAGCCAGTGTCGATTAATCAGGAGGCAGCATGAAAAGAATCACAATGAAGAAGCCCCTATTGGCGATTGCCCTGCTGGTCGCACCCGCCCTGACAATGACTAGTGCAAGCGCGCAAAGCGATGCAGAGATTCCCGACCTGTCCGGCATCTGGAACGGTGGCTTCGCCGCCCGACCGGTAAATGGTGTAGACGTGCCCTGGGGTGAAGATAATTTCCCTGAGCTGAATGCACGCGCCCTGGCCTACCAGGAAACCTGGGAAGAGATCATGGCACCGAAGTACGACTGCCAACCGGCATCGTCTCCTGCCATTCAATACGATCCCTACTACATGCAGGTCACCCAGTGGCCAGACCGGGTGTTGTTTCGTTATGAAAAAGACGATCAACTCCGAACCGTGTGGCTGGATGGCCGCGAACCCAAGGCGACCGACTACAGCATTCAGGGATTTTCAGTCGGACACTACGAAGACGGTGCCTTGGTAGTGCGCACAACGCACTTCGTGTTCGATATTGCCGGTTTCGATGATTACAACGGCATTCCTTCCTCAGCACAGAAAGTGGTGACCGAGCGCTACTGGAAAGACGGTGACGACTTGCGTCTGACACTGACAGTGGAAGACCCAATGTTCCTGGAAGCGCCAGCGTCCTACACCACACGTTGGGTAGCCGCCGCACCTCAATACCGCTTGCAGCCTTACGACTGCGACCCGGAAGCAGCTCGCGCATCTGTGCGCTTTTTCCCTTCCAAGTACGAGTAAGACTCCACCTACGCAGACCAGAAACGGGGACGGATTTATTTTCCGAGTTTAGGAAAAATAAATCCGTCCCCATTTCCTTGTCGCTTGTTATTTCGTCTCCGATCTTCGCCCAAGAGAGACTGATCAAAAATTAATCTCTCCGACCCCGCTACGACCCCGCTACGACCCCGCTACGACCCCATTAGCCAGTTCCGATATAGGGAATCAGCCGACCGAACAGCAACGCGCCTGTCCAGGCAGAGAGCGAGACCAGTGCCGAGAGCTTTTGCCATTGTGCAGAGCTACCGGTCGAGGGTTGGATGACGTAGTGGTAGACCAGCGCATTAATCCCAGCCAGCAGCACGAGCGTCATTTTGATCTTGAAGGCGATATTGATCGAGTAGCGGCCCGGATCGCCGAAGAAGAACAGCACGCCTGTAATCAGATTCAAGACAAAACCAAATATCACCAGAGGCAATAACTGATAGACCTTCTCCTGGGCCATGTTGACGAAGAAACCCAGCATACGCAGGTCCACCATCAGCAAGCCACCGAATAACAGCGATAAACCAATGAAGTGCAGGATCTCGAGTATCGGCCACAGCCAATAGGTCTCGGCGATCCAAAGATTGAGACTACTGTCAGATGCGATCTGGGCGATGAAATTCCACATAGTCCTAACCCAGATACGCGATCAGTCGGCCGGCAATGATTGCGGCCACCCAACAGAGAATCGATACAGCCGCCAGCAATCGGGTGTTAGGTGGTATTTGTTCATGATCTTTTGCCAGCAATAGCGCCAGTCGCTTCTGAATCTGCCAGGCGAGAATCATCCCCAGTGCGATAAAGGCAATCTTGAATCGAAATGACGTGCTGGCGGCAAAGATGCTTGCCTGGGAGGTGAATAACATGAATCCGGAAACGGCATTCAACAGAAAACCGGCATAAGCCAGTCGTACGGGTTTCAGAAAATCTGCTGGAGACGGCTGCTTGATCAGCCCTAGCAAGCGCAGGTCGCGCATGAAGAAGATGCCCACCACCACTGCAAGACCAGTGATGTGCAAGGCGAGCAATGCCGGATAGGCATAGAACGACAAGCCCACCCACTGCGCCAACGCTGTGCCTTCAAGCCAGATGAGCAAAGGCTCTCCCCCGATTGTTGTTATTTTTATCGATGCACTGCTCTTGAACTCGCCATTAGCTGAACACAGTGCAGGCGAAACCAGCGAGCAGCTTAATTCACTTGCCCGGCAATTGCACCCGTGCACGCAAGCTCGGGTAAATCGGCTACAATAAATCCTCTAATAGGCAGGACTCTCAAACTTACCAACGCATAGACTGACAACTCGCAGTTTTTCATTGCACCGCTCCCGGAAACCCATGGCTGGCCTCATACCACAATCTTTCATCGACGATTTGCTCCATCGAGTCGACATCATCGAAGTCGTGGACAAGCGCGTGAGCCTGAAAAAAGCCGGCAAGAATTACTCAGCCTGCTGCCCTTTCCACAATGAGAAAACTCCTTCGTTCAGCGTGCAACCGGAGAAACAGTTCTTCTATTGCTTCGGCTGCGGTGCCGGTGGCAACGCCATCGGATTCGTTATGCAATACGACGGCGTCGACTTTCCCCAGGCCGTAGAAACCCTCGCCCGCGATGCTGGGTTAGAAGTCCCTAGGGAAGAATCCAAGGCCGACGCGAGGCGTCATTCGGAGAATGGCAAGCTGCTGGACATGCTGGACGAAGCAAGCCGCTTTTACCAACAGCAACTCAGACAACACCAACAAAAAGACGAAGCGGTGAACTACCTGAAAAAGCGTGGACTCAGTGGTGAGATCGCCCGTGACTTCGGCATAGGCTTCGCTCCGCCGGGCTGGGACAACCTGCTCACTGCCATCGGCGGCAACACAGAAGCTGACAAATCACTGCTCAAGGCCGGCCTAATCATCCAGAAAGAAAACCCGAAGGAAGATGACGACCGCAAATACTACGACCGCTTCCGCCACCGCATCATGTTTCCCATCCGCGACACCCGCGGTCGGACTGTCGCCTTCGGTGGGCGAGTTCTCGGCGATGACAAACCCAAGTATCTGAATTCACCCGAGACGCCCGTCTTCCACAAAGGCTCGGAGCTTTACGGCCTCTATGAGGCGAAGAAAGCCAACAACAAATTCACCCGCATCCTGATGGTGGAAGGCTATATGGATGTGATTGCTCTGGCCCAGAATGGCATTCGCAATGCGGTTGCTACGCTAGGCACGGCCACCAGCGACCGACACATGCTGCGCCTGTTTCGTCAGACGCCCGAAGTGGTGTTCTGTTTTGATGGCGACGAAGCCGGTCGCACCGCCGCCTGGCGCGCATTGGAAACCACCCTGCCGCTGATGGAAGATGGCAGACAAGTGCGCTTCCTGTTCCTGCCCGAAGGTGCCGACCCCGATGATTATGTGCGTCAGCATGGCAAAGACGCATTCGAGCAAGCCGTCGCGAAGGCCTCGCCGCTGGAAGATTTCTTCTTCGACAAACTCTCGACCGATATCGATCTGCAAACCATCGAGGGACGGGCACGACTGAGCAATCTGGCCAAGCCTCTGATTCGTCGTCTACCGCGGGGCATTTATAGCCAGCTCATGCTGGATCGTCTGTCGGACACGCTGGGCATGAACAAGGAATCCCTTGACGAGTTACTCAAGGAAGAACCACCCGAGCCGCCGCCCGCAGCAGACTATCCCAACACGCCGGACTCGACAGACTATCCCGAGCCATACGCTGACGAGAGCTATGGGCCATACGACAACCCTCCCCCAGGCATGGAACAGTCACAGCAACCAGCCCGAGCAGCATCAAGATCCGGCGGCCCTGGTCAGGTTTTCGCCCGGACACGACAGTCTCGCCTGCTAAGAAAGCCAAATAGCCTCAAGGCCATCGAGCTGCTGTTGCGTAATCCCGAATTGGCGCTAGGTCTGGAACAGGACCTCGAACCCCTGCAGCAGGCCGGTGATGAAATCCGCAAAATCCTCCTCCAGCTCATTGAAATGGTGCGCCGCGACCCCCATACAGAGACCCATACACTATTGGGTTATTGTTACGGCACCAGCCTCGATGGGCACCTGACTCAGCTTCTCAAAGACGAGAAGATCACGCCCGTAGAAGGCATGGAACGGGAATTCAATCAGATCATTGACAATATCTTGTCGGATATCCGTAAAAATCTGGACTATCTGCGCTTGAAAGATGAGCTGAATTCACGCTTCCGGGCTCCAGCAGCAATAGAAAGTACCGCAGACAACAGTGCGGCAAATGGCCTGGAAAGTTCAGCCAAAGATCAGAACTAAACCGCCGTTATTACAGTCTAATTCCCTAGATTAAGCGTATACAGGGCAGAAAGTCGCCGCTATAATGCCCGGCTGGCTTTTACTAGGGCATCTGGAAGGTCAAACGGAAGACCTCAAAAACGATATCAGCCCATAGCCCCAAATACTCGAATCACATATACAAACCCTGGTGCGCCCCAGGAAGTTGAGAGTTCATGGCCCAAACTATTGCCCCACAATCCAGTTTGAAAGCACTGATCGCCAAAGGTAAGGAACAAAACTACCTGACCTATGCCGAGGTGAACGACCATCTGCCGGAATCCATTTCCGATCCAGATCAGGTCGAAGACATTATTCAGATGATCAACGACATGGGTATCAAGGTGTTCGAAGCAGCACCCGATGCTGATGCCCTGTTGCTCAACGATGACGAAAGCGACGACGCCAGTGATGATGAAGTAGCCGCAGCTGAAGCTGCCGCCGCCCTGGCCGCAGTAGAAAACGAAGCCGGTCGCACTACCGATCCAGTGCGCATGTACATGCGCGAGATGGGCACCGTCGAGCTGCTCACCCGTGAAGGCGAGATTGTCATCGCCAAGCGTATTGAAGAAGGCCTGCGTGAATTGATGAAGGCCATGGCCCTGTTCCCCGGCACTGTCGAGCATGTTCTCAATGAGTACGCGCTGATCGATAGCGAAGAACGCCGCCTCAACGAACTCATTACCGGCTATCTCGACACCAACGACGACGATTTCCCTCCACCTGCTGCCCAGCAAGCTGAAGAGGCCCAGGACAATTCATCCGATGACAGCGATTCCGACGTCGATGACGATGATGACGAAGAAGAAGGCAACGTCGGCCCAGATCCGGAAGAAGCGCGCATCCGCTTCACCGAGCTGAAAGACCAATACGAAGTCGCTGCTGCTGCCATCAGCAAGCGCGGCGGCCGCGACACCAAGAAAGCCCGTGAAGAGCTGGAAAAACTGGGCGAGCTGTTCAAGAGCTTCAAGCTCACACCTCGTCAATTCGACCCCCTACTCGCACACATCCGTGCGGTACTGACACGCGTGCGTCGCCACGAAAAGTCGATCATGAGCCTGTGCGTGCGTAGCGCCAATATGCCGAGAAAAGACTTTATTGAGTCTTTCCCCGGTAACGAGATCAATGAGAAGTGGATCGACAAGCATATCAAGGCCAAGAAGTCCTATTCCGAACTCCTGGTTAACGTGAAGACTGAAGTTCTGCGAGCTCAGAAGAAACTGAAGCTGCTCGAAGAAGAAACCGGCCTCACCATCGCCGAGATCAAGGACATCAACCGCCAGATGAGCATCGGCGAAGCCAAGAGCCGCCGCGCCAAGAAAGAAATGGTGGAAGCCAACCTCCGTCTGGTTATCTCCATCGCCAAGAAATACACCAACCGCGGCTTGCAGTTCCTCGACCTGATCCAGGAAGGCAACATCGGTCTGATGAAAGCGGTGGACAAGTTCGAATATCGCAGAGGCTACAAGTTCTCCACATACGCTACATGGTGGATTCGCCAGGCGATCACAAGATCCATCGCCGACCAGGCCAGAACCATCCGTATTCCGGTACACATGATCGAGACCATCAACAAGCTGAATCGTATCAGCCGTCAGATGGTCCACGAGAAAGGCCGAGAGCCAACACCGGAAGAGCTGGGCGAGCGCATGGACATGTCCGAGGACAAAGTACGCCGCGTCCTCAAGATCGCCAAAGAGCCAATCTCCATGGAGACGCCAATCGGTGATGATGAAGATTCACATCTGGGCGATTTCATCGAGGACTCCACTGTGGACTCCCCGGTAGACAGCTCCATCGACGAAGGTCTGAGAGAAGCCACCAAGGAAGTCCTCGGCTCACTCACAGCCAGAGAAGCCAAGGTACTCCGCATGCGTTTCGGTATTGATATGAATACTGACCACACGCTGGAAGAGGTTGGTAAGCAGTTCGATGTAACCCGTGAGCGTATTCGTCAGATTGAAGCGAAGGCGCTGAGGAAGCTGCGTCATCCGACCCGTTCGGATCACCTGCGATCTTTCCTGGATGAGTAATCCGATCGAATAGAAAGTAGTATTTGGAATAAGACAGAGGGGCGCTATAATGCGCCCCTCTGTTGTTTTGGGGATTTAGATCGTCTAATTCTCAAAAACTGCCGAAGCTCATTCGAATGTTACCGAAGGGCTTTGGCACAGCCTGGAGTTTGTAATCGAGGCGTGAGACTTTCTGAGTGAAGGAGCGTACGAACAGTACGTGACTGAATGAAGATAAGTTTCACAACGAAGAGTACAGGCTACAGGCGAAGTCCAAAGTTTTTGACATTGTCAGGGTTTCGTAATCGAGGCGCAGCAATTTCTGAGCGAGGGAGCGTACATCAGGTACGTGACCGAACGAAGATAATTGCTGCAACGAAGAGTACGGAGTTCTGGCGAAGATCAAAAGGGCCTATAGCTCAGTTGGTTAGAGCGCCGGACTCATAATCCGTCGGTCGAAGGTTCGAGTCCTTCTGGGCCCACCATTAATCAAGCGCTTACAACCAACCCGGAGAAATTTCGTCCGGAATTGGCGCTCATGTAGGACAGGAGTAGGAGACAAAATGCCATAGGAAACGCATCTCTTAAACTATTTTCCGTAGTTGCACTAGAGATGCCCCGAGATTTAGCTCCCGGGGCAAATTACCTCATTATCCTCTCGGTGGAAACCTGTCATTACCGTGGCTGTCTTTTCTTTGAATAGTTCCATTTTGCCGATGGATTACGAACTCAGAACGACGCGTCTGGCTAAGCTTCCTCCCCCAGTCAACAGCCTCACGCTTCGTCTCGAAATGCTTAGAAGCGCGATCCGCACCACCTTGCTTTACATCCCATCCACCGGAGTTTTTGGGTACGACATGTGTTGTCTTAGCTACCATTTTGATTACCTCGTTAAGTTTGGTGCTCTAATTGACGTAAGACAAAACGAAGGGGAGGAATACCTCCCCCTCGTCGCCGCTTACGCTCTTACAAGGAACGCCCAGCATTCGTAGCCGTAATCGCGCGCATCAAGGTACTTGGTCTTAGACCCCTTAACACGACGATACCGCGTGAATACCCAGCGATACCCCGGAGGCGCAGGCTTACGCCGCCCAGACATGGGCAACACCTCCTTCCTGAGAGGAGATTTGTACTAGGAAATCAATGAGGTAGGGGGTACAATGAAATTGCAACACGATATCGGACCCCGTAGTTCTGTTTGATATCCTAGTGTGCGGTGCCTCTCAGGCATCACCACACTATAAAAAGCGACTCTGCGCCAACAGTGTCGCTTTTTTATTACTTGATAATTCCTTCTGTCTGATAAATTCTCCATTGATATTTGGCGGCTTGAAGCGATACCCCGAAATGATTCGCGGCAGCCTCCGGTGAATTAACTTCACCAATACGACTCGCCGGGATCAACAACTCTCCGCCAAAACAGTTGGCCTGCCACTCGCTACTGGAATGTGGTGGAACTGTTTCAGCTCTAACCACATGAGTCCTAGCCAGACCAAGGTTTCGGTGCATTAGCAAGTGTCCGAATTCGTGGGCGATTGTCAGCCTATCTCGTCCGCATCCATCTCTCGCTCTTTCATACACATCTTCTCTTATAAACATTAGCTTTTGATCGGGAAACGTCAGACCGTGTTCAGACATCTCGCTAGTATCGACGATGTCATAGACAAAATCCTTCTCGATTAGCTGGTAAATCTCCATGTAATCCACAATGGGAAACCAGCCAGTTTGTAGATGAAGGCTTGAGCGGACTTTCTCAGCTAGCAGTCTGATGTCGCGTCTCGACGTTGGTGGTACTGGTGTGCAGTGTCCGCTCAATTGAATTGCCCTCTACATCATGTTTGCTTGTTCAGTAGCTTGGAAAGTTGATTCATTTCGTCCTGAGACAGAGAATCGAAGTTCCTAGCAAATGAGGAAGCAATTTGCCGTTTCTGCAAGCAAAAATCTTCCATATTTATTTTCACACTGTCTCGCGACAGTTGCGCTGCTTCTTCCAGTTCTGCTTTATCTTCATGGGTTAGACAAAAGCGTGCTACAACTGACTCAACTAAACGGGTTGATGGGTTTTTGCGTCCGGTCTCAACTGCGGACAAGTACGCTGGTTTAAGGTCCAGATCAGCCGCCATATCTTTTAGTGATTCACCTTTATCTATGCGCAACTTCCGAACTAATTTTCCGAAAGGAGTGAGCATGGTTTGCACCTCTGCGGTTTGGGTTACGGTAGTAAGTTCCTGATTTATTGATATTTTTGATTTTCTAAAAAAGTTAATTAAATTAATGCATTTCAGCACACACTTTATACATCATTTTGACCAGCAAATGCAACCTTTTTTTGGTTAATTTCTTTTCCAAAAGATAAGAAGTTGTCGACAAGCATAGAGAAAGCATATTTTCCCTAGCATATTCAATAGGTTATGTAGACCCTTGTAAACGCACTGTAAGATGGGACTCCGGTTCCTGAGGACCCAATGCAAACTGGGACAAGGGGGGCGCTGATTCCTAGGCGTGATTTTCCGTAGGGTGGGAATTGGACTGAGAGTCTGATGTTTTTCAACCAGACACCAAGGAACAAGAAGTTAACGTAGCTCATGGCTTCTCTGGAGCCTATTGCAACTATCGTTTCACAACCCGGATTCACTTACCTGCATAACGTTAGGCAGACTCAGTTAATCGATCCTTTTCTGAAATCCTTCGTAACGCTAAATTCAGACAGGTACCAACAATCTCAAAGTACGTCGGGTTCTCATTTTCTTTGTTTTTATCTGTTCTCTCTTCTCTCTTCTCTCTTATATCAATAGGCTATGCAGTGCCTATGTGTAATCTTGCACATTACCGTTCTCTAAATGATCGCCACCTAAAAGCTCTTCAAGAGACTCAGGCAAGAAGCTGTATCTTGCCCGGTATTTGTCCATAAATTCTTGAACGAATGGGTATTCATGATCGAAATGTAATCGAGCAAGCTCATTCAGAACACCCACTTGCTGTTTGGCGTTGGGTCGCTCTGACACTTGGCTAAGAGCCATATCCTCAACCCACACTACCTCCGTGACATCGTCGTATCGGCAAAAACCCAATTCTATGAGTTCTTGTAAAGCTGACTGAACCATTTCATCGCTCAGCCCGGTATCCTTCATTACGAAGTATAGTGGCAATCGATAAATCCCAACCATTAGGTAGTGGGGATTGCTCATTAGGTAAATTGCAACTAACTTCGCATGCACTGAACCATCACGAAATTTTCTACTCTCCCAGATTCCGGGCTTGATAGCAGCAAATTTCCTAGCTCTCCGTCCCCTCATGTCTCAACTTCCAGCTCAAGAAGGGACAATACTCTAGAGAGCCCGAACTCCCCATCATCCCACAGAAAATCGTTAAAGCCTGCGGAAGTTATTTCTTCCCCATGATGAGTAGTTCTCGCTAATACTAGAATTTGACCCAGCGATGCGTTTCTTACCGTTACACCTAGCCTTTCAAATTTTTTAGCGTCATGTATAACACTTAATCCCACAGTCAGTCTTCGCATATTCTCCAATGAGGCCACGTTGGCAGCGACGATATTTCTACCCTCACATCTACTCACTGTAAAACCCTGTATCTGTAATGCTTACCAATTCTTTGGCAGATATGCACGGATCGCCCCAAGAGATCGAATCAGAATTTTTTTCAATCTGACAAATAGCTTCACTCTGCGAAGCTGCAACTATCGTGCAGCCATAGTCCGTTGTAACTCGAATCGTTGCGGTGTACTGCCTCAGCCTTGGTGCTCTAATCGATGTTACCCTCCCACCCCTTGTACGTTTACTCATCAATAGCACCCTCAGTGACATCCTGCGACAACAATCCGCCAGAAGTCCGTTCTTCAACTAGTAATTGGTAACTATTGCTCGGCCAGATCAGCCTGTTGTTTGGAAGCTTTTTAGGTACGACGCCAAAATAACTGCCAGTGTTGCAAAGTCGAACCCTAATAGACTCGGGCTTCAAACTCAGCTGTTCAGCTAGCGCGTTAGTTGAAATACCGCCATTTGGCGAGAAGGGATATGAACTCATAATCGGAAACCTCTGGTTGGTTTCCGGCCGACGTTCCAAGTTGCAAACACGAGACGGCCGGAAGAATTGATTTTTCTTCTCGGTAGCACCGCCTCTTGCGGAGAGTCATGCGCATCATTAATCTAAGTTCCATGCGTTAGCGTCCTGATGAATTGATGCGCACCAGCTATCGCCAAAAAGACTATAGAATTCTACACATCTGTTCAACAGATTTCTTTCCGATTGTTTGCTTTATACGCTGTCAGGTACTTGCAAAGTTATAGTCTTTGCAGTCAAGAACACCTTCGTGTGCTTGCAAAACTACAACCTTAGAATCTTGACCTAACACCGGCTGCTTAGCTTGTCCTAATATGAAGTTTTCTATACGAATGTGCCATAGCCGCAATAAGTCTAACGGTCGCTTTTTGTAGTGCTTCTCTGCAATCGCAGATGGTTTGTGGCCTTGAATTTGAGCGGTCACTCCAACCGGACACTCAACCCATTCAGATAATGTTGAAAAGCTGCGCCTAAGACCGTGTGGCGTTATCCGAGGAAGTTCACTTTTCTCAATACATTTATTGTAGGCTTTGTAGACGTTAACCAACCTTCCAGTCCTTGAATCTGCACTAGAGAAAACGTATTTATTTCGTGCAGGTAGGGAGCGCAAGAGCTGTTCAACGTGAGGTGTCAGAGGTATACGGCGCTCACCTTCAACCTTGTCACGCAGCACGATATGCTTCCAAGTGAAGTCAACATCCTCCCAAGTCAAGCCAAGTAGCTCCCCTTTTCTGGCACCAGTGAGCAGCAATGCTTGCATAAAGCTCGCAAGTGTCGAATTTTCGAGGCTCTCAACAGCCTGAAACCAACGTTGAAGCATTTCAATTTCTAAGCAGTCGTCTTTTGGTTTTACAGCTGGTACGAGTCGCTTGACCTCTCTGGTGAGTAATAAGTCGAATCGTAGCAAATGGGAATACTCAGAGTGGGAAGACATCCAATTCAAAAATGCACGAAACAGCCTGTATGCCTTGGCCGTGCTAGTCGGCCGGGACGAAGACTCGATACGTAGCCAGCGCACTATCTTTCCTGCGTCCAAATCATACAGCTTCATGCTCAGGAGCGTCCTCAACGGTCCGTCTTTTGCTGATTTTCTACACTTATCAGTCGAACTTGATCCCACCTTGGCCATCTCACGGTGATCTGCTAAATGCCTTTCACCCCAGTGAAGATAGTTTGATTCGACATACTCATCCCAAAACTCACGGACTATCGAGTTTTTTACCTTCTCGATCAAAAGTCTAGCTTTGGCAGCCTCAGCAGCTCGTTTAGCTTGCTCGCGAGGATCAACTCCTGAATCAACGGCAACCTGTAACTGTGAAGCTCTTGTCCGCGCTTGCTTGATCGACCATGCATTGACGCTACCGAGGGTTAGCCTCCCATTACGGCCATTCAGATGAAATTCGAAGATAAATGATTTGGAACCGTTGCGCGTAACTCGAACACCTAAACACTTTGGATTATCGTCCCAGTATAGCTGTTGGGATTTACCTTTCGGACAAGACAAGCGCGCGAGTCGCTCGTTAGTAAAATGCAGCCTATTCTCACTCATAACCATGTCTCCCCACTGAAAACCAATTTGGCATGTAGTGGCCTTGTAGAAGTTTTAGGTTACTGAGAATAGATCAAGATAAATGAGCAATGAAAGTATTTTTTTAATATATTTCAGTGTGTTATAATCGAATCAATTACAATTAATCATGTGTAATTTGTTTCTGACGCGGACTCATAATCCGTCGGTCCCAGGTTCGAGTCCTGGTGGGCCCACCAACTCCTCACTCAAAGTGGTGTTCGACAATGTTCCTGCTAAGAGTCTGCCAAGCACTCAACGAACACAAAGTCCCGTTCGCCATCGTCGGCGGCCATGCCGTCGCACTCCACGGAGCAGTCCGCGGTACCATCGACATAGACTTTGTTATCCAATGGAACAAGACCAATCTTCTAAACGCCGAACAAGCAATAAACGATATCGGGCTGGTATCGAGACTTCCTATCACAGCATCTGATGTTTTTGAAAACAGAGACCAATACATCAAAGAGCGAAATCTTATCGCCTGGAATTTCTACAATCCCGAGAGGCAGGATGAGCAACTGGATTTGATTATCAGCTATGACTTAGGGCCCAACCAGTCCAAAACGCTGTCTGTTGAATCAACTCACGTTCCAATACTCGATATCAATAGCTTAATCGATATGAAGACAGAAAGCGGCCGCCCCCAAGACCTTGCTGATGTGGAAGCTTTGAAGGAGCTCTCATCATGAAGGCGCTGCAACTTTTCTCAGAAGAATCGCTGAAACGTGGACGAGCCATGAGCTCCGAGGAAATCGTCAGGTTTCTTGATGAGTTCCGAGTACGGGTGTCGAACTCTAAAGCTCAATCAAATGAGCAGCAGAATAAAGTGGTATTTACAGATCATCGAGAAACATCCGACGGTCTAAGCTACTAAGTTTTCTGGACCCCTTGCTTTTTTCACGGCCAGCTCAATCCATTGGTCGCATTTCACAAGAAATTGCCCCCACTGTTCTGATAGGATGCAATAACTATAAGAACAATATATTGGGAGCTAGCAATGTCCAGTACTGCTCAGACTTATTACAAAGCTGCCCGTGACGAAATCATCGTCAGAATTCGGATGCGTGACACAATTCTTCTTGCCTACAACGTATCGGCCGCCTCAATCATCGGTCTGTCCATAACAGACATCAGCGGTCTGGGCTCAACCGTCGCACTGATCGTTCCCTTTCTCGCGATTGGTTGTTCGATTCTCGTTTCCTCTCACAGCATTGCCATTACTGCGCTTGGGAACTATACGAACCAGCTCAAGCTCGCGATTGATGCTTGTCGCAATCACAAGGATGTAAAAATCGAACCCTGGGATTACTCCGCCACATTCATGCGATACGCGAGCAAACACGCACTCTCGAGGCTGAAGTCACATATCTGGATTATCCGCATCCCTGCATTAACTGCGCTTTATGTCGCATCAGAAAATTTCGTCTATCCGCTGGATGTGTATTCTATTATTTTTTCATTGGGCGTACTAATGACCATCTTTAGCATGTATGAATTAATAAGAGCGCATTGGTCAAGAATGAAGGCTATCGAGAAGCGAAGCAGTGAGTATTTTGATGAGAATCCACCGGGTGGGGATCCGACTTGAATAGGCTAGCCAAACTGTGGATCAAAAGGGTCGGAGTACTTTGATTCCGAAAGATTGGTAATTGCTTCACTCGCAGCCTACGCAGTGTGAGATATGTGCCTAGATTTCGAAACAGCCAGTAGTAGACTAGTAGACACTAATAGTTTAGTTACTCAGCCCTCATCAAGCTCTCAGATTCCCCAGCCAGCACACTCTAAACAAACACCTACAAGACTTCCCGCAAAGCCTCCAACTTCCCTGCAAACCTTGCTTTATCCTCACCACGCGCAAAACGCCTCGCTCGATCCAGATATTCCAACACAGCGTCATAGTCATGCTGTTGCTGAGCAATAACAGCTAGCCGATGATAGAAATTGTGCTCATTGTGCTTGCGCTCGAGCGCATTCAGCAAATGCTCGCGAGCTGCTTCCAGGTCGCCGCTATCGAAGTCTTGTTCTGCCAATGCTGCATGGTAGTAAGGATTGCGAAAACGAAACTCTTCTATTTGCTGCTCAAGTGTGAGCGCAGACGCGAGATCGCCCTGGTCACGATGGGCGCGCGCGAGATTGCTCATCGCGCTGTAAGCGCGCTCGTCATTGGCGATGGCAAGCTCAAAGGCTTGCTGTGCCTTGTCGGACTCTCCTACCCGGTTATACAGAACACCCAGATTATTCCAGGCCACCGCTGAACCTGCGTCTGCCTCAAGCGCTGCCCGCGTGTAGGCATAGGCCGCAGCGAGGTCGTCGCCCAACAATTTCTCGACGCTGCGATTACTGTAGAACAGTGAGAGCACTTGCTCTTCGTTGAGAATCTGCCGCCTTGAACTCATGCTCACCACGGCGGGATTGATGTCAGCCGTGTAGTTCAAGTGACGTCGCACGGTGGTCTTGGTGAAATACTCGAGCGAAAAGTCCGAAGGAATATCGACTTCGACATATTGGGGTAGTCGTATCGAACCAGAGACATTGATGTGCTGATTGTTGATCCAGCTGTTATTGGCTCTGTCCCAGTAGGGTGGCGCGAACACCAACTGGAATTCAGCATGAACATCAACATATCGTGCCGCCGCAACGAACAATGAGGCGAAAGTCAGACAATTGTATTTACGGTTGGTATTGAGATCGCTCAGCGACAATGTCTGGGTAGTGACATATTCAAAATCTTTGAAAGTGTCGAATGCCCAGCGCCGCACTGCCTTGTAGCGATCGTATTCAGACTCGAGCGGTACGACACGATCGTCGAGCTCTCGTTTGTATCGCGCAGGCAGACTCAGGAAATCAGGCGCCGACTCGACAGCAAAATCGGCTGCGGTAGCAGGGAAGACATTGTCGTCAAAATAGCTGGACAGAGGATCAAAGAGAACTGGCTCATCTTTTGCGACACTCACACAGCCATTGAGCAGAATGAATCCAGAAATCAGAAAGACCTTGCACAGAGAGTTTAACTTCATAAGCGAAATCCCATGGCCTGTAGCGCTGAATCAGGCTTTCTCAGTTTCAGTGATGAGACAATCTTAACCATTAACACCCAACGAGAACAATCCAATGCCAGCGGAAAGCACTATAAAATTGGGCATTTGGTAAGGCGCTAGATACAGGCATTTCACACAATGATCCTTCTTCGCTACATTCTCTGTGCTGACAGCTCTTCGCTTTGAGTCCGTATTATTTTGTGGAAAAATAAATGCCAAGCGTTCAATATCCTTGATACCACGCATTTCAATTAACAAGACTAAAAACTCAGGAGAATTGCATGGAATACGTAGACGGCTATCTACTGGCAGTGCCAACATCCAGAAAAGACGAATACATAGAATTCGCCAGCAAGGCAGCGGAGATATTCAAAGAGTACGGTGCGATCAGGGTTGCTGAATGCTGGGGAGATGACGTTCCTCTGGGCGAACTCACTTCCTTTCCCAAGGCTGTGCAATGCGCTGAAGACGAAACCGTGGTCTTCTCATGGATCACCTGGCCATCTCGGGAAGCAAGAGATGATGGCAATGCCAAAGTAATGGCTGACCCACGACTAAAAGATTTCGAAGGCAAGGAACCCTACGACGGCAAACGCATGATTTACGGCGGCTTCATGATGGTGGTGGACGTTTAATCCCACCTGACAGTTAGCTCAGTCCAAAGTTTCCAAAAACTCGAGAATCGCTGCATTGGTTTCTTCAGGCGCTTCTTGCTGGACCCAGTGACCGATTTCTGGAAACAGAGTAACGCCGCGCAGATCATCCACCACTCGATTCAACCGCTCAGTTAATTGCTGCGCATCCTGACCACCAATCACCACATCCTCTTCCCCGGCAATAAAGGTGACTGGTTGCGTCACTTTCATTCCAGTTAGCTGTGGCGTGATCTCCCAGTTACGATGGAAGTTACGGTAGTAATTTATCCCACCGCGAAAGCCTGCTTCGCTGAATTCACTGACGAAGTAGTCCAAATCTTCTTGCGTCAACCAATCCGGTAATCCGACAGCTGCTCCACGACGGGGAATCCAGCCCACTCCACCACGCGCTGGATCGGTATGTTCAGGTTCTTCACGCGGCGAATCCGGTGACAAATACAAGCTGCTCAATATGCCACGAGGGTCAGCGTCGAATTCCCGCTCCGCCATATTCCATTCCTGGAAATAGAGGATGTAGTAGAAGTTATCCCGGAATGCCCGGCGCATGCCATCAATCGGTGATGCGGCACCTCGGCCGTTGTAGGGCACACTCATCGCGGCGAGCGCGGTGAACTTTTCTGGATGCAGAAGCATCGCATTCCAGCTGACGATCGCACCCCAATCATGCCCTACCAGAATGGCATCCTCTTCACCCAGAGCATCGACGATACCAGCTAAGTCTCCAGTTAAGTGAACAATATCGTAGGCTTCTACATCAGCGGGCTTATCGGTCTTGCCGTAGCCGCGCATATCCGGCGCAACTGCGTGATAGCCAGCCTCGGCAAGCGCCTTTAATTGATGCCGCCAGGAATACCAGGACTCGGGCCAACCGTGAACCAGGATCACCAATGGCCCCTCGCCCATTTCGGCAATGCGCATATTGATGCCATTGGTTTCGATAATTCTAAGTGTTGGCTCTTGCGCCTCGGCAGTTGAGATCACACCTGACAAACATAGCCACAGAAAAAGAGCCTTGAGTTGAATTGAATTTCTGGTGTGTGTACGCATGATGCTTCCCTGCTTGGTAGCCTGAGTGATATCCGTAGATTCTCGCACATTTTAATCTATTGAACTCGAAAGGATTCAATCTGATTGGCTATGATGGATCAAGGTTCAAACCACCTTACTTAACTAATCTCCACTCTCTGTAGCTTTCTCCTGTTTCTTTCTGCTATTTCTTTCCTCTGTAACTATCCTGTTGTCATTGCGTCTAAACCTGAACATTCATTCCCAGGGACGCATCGACATGAAACGCTGGATAAAACGAATCCTGATCGGACTGACCATTATCCTGCTTTTCACTGTAGTCACTCCCTTAATCAGCTACTACTTCTGGTATCGCAGCACTGTCCAAAGCCTGGAAGCCAATAGCCAGATCGCAACCACGGCGCTGGGAACAATCGAGTATGCGAGCGTCGGCAACGGCATTCCTTTTCTCTACTTACATGGCACTCCCGGTGGCTACGATCAAACTCTGCTTGGCTACTCTATTTTTCCCGAGCAATATGCCAATCAGCAACTCATAGCAGTCTCTCGTCCTGGTTATTTGCGCACTCCTGTCGAATCTGGTGTTACTTTCGAGCAGCAAGCTGACCTTTACGCAGCCTTGCTTGATGAGTTGAATATCGACAAGGCTGTTCTCTATGCCGCTTCCGGCGGCGGATACTCGGGTGTGCAATTCGCTTTGAGACATCCTGACCGCCTTCACGCAGCAGTCTTCTATGCGCCTGCATTGGGTTATGAACCGCTACAAGCCGATTCGGGTGAAGATTCTGCTTTCTCTCGCTTCATGATCGACTTTCTCAACTGGTCTGTAGGCGGGATATTCATGAACGCCCTGGCACCTTCCTTCATCCCCAACTTCGATCCGAACGACCCCGAGGAAGTGGAGTTTACGCGCGGGCTTACACGTGGTGCGATTCCTATCAAAGCCAGACAGCCTGGTATCGACAACGACCTTCTGCAGCGCTCGTTTCCAGAAGTTGATGACTGGCCGTTCGAAGAGATTGAAGTGCCGACACTCATCATGCATGGCGATGCCGATGAAAATTCCGACTATTCGAAATCTGTGGACATGGCCAATCGAATGCCAAACGCCACACTAGTCACCTATGAAGGCGCGGATCATTTCATTCTGATTACAGAGCCAGCATTAATTCGCTCGGAAACCAGACGCTTCGTCGAAGAGATCATGGCCAGGGAAACCGAATAATGCTGAGGCGCTACGTTTCACGACTTAATAGCAACGAACTCAGTTTCCAGAGCCTCTTCCGTCTAATGCTGCTAGCGCTTGGCTCCCTCGCCGAGTAGCAGCTCTCCGACACTTCCTTCTCCTGCCCATTTCTCCTGCCCAGACAGTACATTCCTAAAAAACCTTGACATCGGCTACAAATGTAACCATTCTTGGCTACGTTTGTAGCCATAACTGGATGGTCACTTTCTTGAGAGTCACTGTGTGGATGGACTAAATAGTCAGGCTGCGTGAACAGGTTCTGTGGAGAAACTTTATGGATAGGTTTATCACGAACATCGGCAGCGCGATTGCTTCATTGGATGGCAATACGCTGCTTATCAATCTCGTCTTGCAAATCTCCGTGCTTGCATTTTTAGCGCTGCTCGCAAATTACGCCGCTAGAAAACACGCAAGTGCGCGTTACAACATCTTGTTTCCCGCTATGCTCGGCCTCGTTTTTACAACCGTGGTTTCCATCTGGATGCAGGGCAGTGGCAGTACATTTTTTCACATCAATCTACCTGACAGAGCCAATACACTAGCGGGATCACCAGTTCTGGAACTGGAATTGCCCGCGCTGGATTTGTCGGAAGCTAGTACAGATACGGTAGCAACTCGCTCTCAGGAAACTGCTGAACCTGGTATTGTTTCCAGAGTACTAACTTATTCACCGAGCGTGCCTGTCATTCTGACAAGCCTCTGGATAGCCGGCTTTCTACTCACATTTCTGGGGCTACTCAGAAGTCTGCATCAGGTCGAGAAGATTGCTGGATTCTCCCGGACACCGACTCCGGAAGAACACAATTCGATCAAGCTGTCGCTCAACTCTTCGGATTCCAACGCACGCATTCGTATCCGAATATCAAACAGCGTCCCAAGCCCGGTTCTCGCTGGCTTGTGGAATCCGGTGTTACTGATCCCAAGCAGCTACCTGATAAAGCTAAGCACAGCTCAGCTGCGGGAAATTCTGATTCACGAGTTGGCCCATATTCAGCGCAGAGACTGTCTGGCTAACTTCGTACAAAAACTCATCCTGTGCCTTTTCTGGTTTCATCCTCTGGTTCACCTGATGGACCGGCAAGTCAGCAAAGCGCGGGAAGAAATCTGCGACAACTACGTCCTGCAGCAGGATTCCGCGCTCGACTACGGAGAGACGCTCTTGGCTGTCACTTCCTTGAGTCGTGATTCTCTCGCCAAAATAAACGCCAAATTCAACGCCAGAGGCGTGAATGTCGGAATAATCTCACCGCAGTGGAAACTGGAAGACCGCATTCGTGAACTCTTGGACACTTCAAGGAGTCAAACCGTGAAGCTATCAACTCAATCCCAATCTTTATTACTCCTGTCTCTCATTACACTCTCGGTATTCATTTCCGGTTGTCAGCTGCAGGCTGCTGAGCAGCGCACGCCGAGCAATCGCAGTGTCGAACTACAATCCCAGAACCGCACGGAGAGCCAGACTTTAGCAGAGGAGCTCGCACGGCGTCAGGCTGCCGAGCTGGAACAACGAAACGCCAACCTTGAATCAGCGTTGGTGCGAGAGCAACTGGCGCGCAGCCTGAGCGAGATGCAATCACTATTGGAAGATGCACAGACTGAGACTCAGCAACGCGATCTGACTGAACTGATGCAAAGAATCTTCACCGAACTGGAGAATCGCCTGGGAGAGAATTCAGCAGCAATACTCGGCGAGGTAGCTTTCGAGCGTTTTGCCGGGCTTGCACAGCAAATAGACAGCATACAGAACGATCGCGAAGAATTAATGCGCAGCTTGATCAGACTTCAGAGTGCGCTGGATCTAGGCACTCCTGATCCACAACCGGTCGCTCGCAATCAGCGAGAAGCTCCCGCCCCTGACAATACTCGCGATCGGCGACAAGCTCCTACCCCCGATAACGACACGGGTATCTTAAGTGAGAGGACTATGCGAGTAGCCAGTGAAGTCCAGGAACTTATGAGCCCAAGCGAAGATGGAGTGGAACCCGATCTTTCCGGGGCGAAGCAGATGCTAGATTCCTATCGCGAACGTTACTGGGAAAGACTCAATGACTTCGAGAAGAGCACGCTGCTGAACTTCTACACCAATTACTGGCTCACGCTTGAAGACTACCCCGAGGCCCTCAATACCTTCGAAGAATTATTGACCATTGAAAACCTGAGAGACGATACGCGACTGCGCACGCTGCGCTCTTTGGGTCAACTCTATATGGCAGAGGAACGATGGGAGCAAGCTATCACCCGCTATCAAGACTGGCGTGAACAGTCGCCAGAAGAAGACGTCATTATATTCAGAGGACTGTCTTACTCCAATTACCAGCTCGAGCGATACGCCGATGCGCTGCCCTACTGGCAACAGTATATGAGCTTCTCAACTGAAATTGGCGATGAACTGGAGCGCGACGACTACGCTTATTTGAATGGCCTGTATTTCAACCTGGAGATGTTTGAAGAAGCTCTGGAGAACACTAAAGAAATGATCGTGCTGTTCAACGACCCGACGGATTGGCGCAATCTCAGAGCAGTACAAAGCAGACTGGGCATCACCGATCCTCAAGCTCAAATTGAATCTGTTCCAGGTCCTGAAGACAGTCCGGCAGACATAGCGACTCCAGCGGAACAGGTAGCAGAGTCCATCACCTCAAGAGCTTCATTCGACTCTTCCTATCTACCACTGGTTTCAATACGGCCCCGCTACCCCGAGCCAGCTGCAAGAGACGGCATCGAAGGCTGGGCGTTGGTATCATTTACCGTGAACGAGGAAGGCCGAGTTATTGCAGACACAATTACTGTTCAAGACGCAGAACCCGCCAACATATTTGATCAGGCTGCGATACAGGCTGCCCAAAGATTTCTCTACAATCCAAGAGAGCAAAATGGAGTACCAGTGTCCGTCGACGATGTGCAGTATCTATTCCGATGGAGCTTGAATAACGATGCCTAAACAAAAAGCAACAGATCTCCCTCCTCTCTCCCGTGCCCAGCGTGAACTCATGGAGCTGATCTGGGATCATGGCGAACTCGGTGTTCAGGATGCAACAGCGATGCTCAACAAGCAGCGCCCGGTAGCCCGCAACACGGTACGAACACTGTTGGAACGCATGCGTGAAAAAGGTTGGCTCAGTCATCGCGTCGACGGACGAAGCTACTTCTATTCGGCGACTGTGCCAAGAGAAGAAAGCCTCGGTCAGCGCGTGATGGATATGGTCGACAAGGCCTGCGGGGGTAATCCCGAGCGCCTGATGATGGCGTTGATGCAGTACAGGGGCTTGAGTGATGATGAAGCGCTACGCATCCGGGAGATGCTGGATGAGGCGAAAAAAGACTCAGAGAGCTAGAGCGAACAACGTGAAAAGCACTGCTTCCTAAATCAGATCAATCGACAACAATGAAGGCATAAGAAGATACCCCACGGCGATTACGAACACATGTAAGGCGACGATCAGCTTTACGATCTTCTTGTAGTAGCTTTGCGAAACCGTATGGTAATACTGATAAAAGCAGAGCCCATACACGAAAAGAAAAGCAGCGATCAAACCTTGGCTGATTCCAGGCGGATAGACAACTGACAGAAGATAGAGAGCAACGAAATTGCTCAACGCCAAAGACAAGAGCAATAAGAACATGAAGATATATTGAACAATCCTGGTTTTAGCGCTGCTGGTATAGGCACTCTGATCTTTCCGCTCAGGATTGGTCACAAAAAACATCGTAAACGCCGAGGTTGGAATGAACATAAATGTGAAGTCTTGCTGACTGATCGAAGTGTCTTTTGATGCCTTGTAAAACTTCGCGAGACAATCTTCGAGGTTTTCTCTGACCAACAGGTAGTGAAAAGAGCGATAGCCCCAATCGAAGTGGAGCTTCAGCAAGATAAACGGAATGACATAGTTCGCCACCGAAATCGGCAATATTCCGAGCACTTCCGCCTCAGGAAGCAGGTCCGGCTCGAGAAGCACAAGCACGCCGATAGAGAGAAACAGCAACTGCGAAATCACAGTCCTGCCAAGTTGCTTGGCCAGGGTCTCGATAACCGGAATCATCCGGTCAATCGAAGATTCCAAAAATTCCAGATTTACTGGCTCGGGGCTCTCGCCCCCTTCTGGTTTTGTGCCACTCTCAGCCATTTATCCGACGCCTTTCCTCTCTCTATGCAATCACACGCCTAACAATCGATAGTCAGTGAAGAATCATACCAATACTGGAGAGGAAAAATTAACTCCCAAGTCGAAATCTGGAATATAACGCTGGAAAAAATGGCCTGGTTCGCCAGGTAGTGGGAGTCAGAGCTAGCGCCGATTGATGCCCTGGAGCTTGTTATTACTGTCAATTACAATCTCAAACTCCCCATGCACACCATCTGGCGTCAAGAACTCGCGAATGGCGCTGGCCGGAAATCTCACACTCCTGCCATCAATACTGCGCGTCTGCACATACTGAACCTGCCCCTGATAATAGGCCTTGTATTTTTCCGCAGACAGATTCAATCGAACAATGATCGTTTGTCGAGAGCCCGCGTTGTTTTGTTGAGCATTCATAGGGATTCAGAGAATTGTTGGAAATTACTCAGCTGCAATTGCACAACCGCACAACTGAAAGATCCGCACAGCAGTGAAAGAGGCGAACAAGACGAAATCGATTTTACTCGCAGTCAGACAATGACGCGAACAATAAACCCTGCACCAAGCAGCAACAGAATCAGTCCGGTTACCCGGCGTACCCAGCGCACGTGCTCATCGTTCAACCAGTTGCGCAGGCCTTTGGCGAGTAGCACTTTTATGCAGTCGGTCACAACAATAGTGCCCAATATGCCGACGAAAAACCAGATTGCCTCATTGCTGCCTGCATAGCTGTCGGTGACGATGGTCGTGGTGATCGTTATCCAGAAGATGATGGTGAAGGGATTGAGGCTATTGATCATGAATCCTTTCAACCACAAGCCAATCCCCTTGCCTGATGCAACGATGCCACCACCGTTGGCTTGAGAATTGTCAAACAAGGTGCTGAAGCCAATGACGAGCAATACTGCTCCACCAATGATGCCAAGCGCCAAATCGAAGCCTGGCCATTCAGTCGCCTGGACCAAATAGGAAAGCCCAAAGAATGCGGCTAATACGAATAACAGATCACTGACCCACATACCACCAGCGATGGTGACCCCCGCCTTGACTCCGCGTTCGAAGCCAGTCTGGATGAGAATAAAAAGCACAGGTCCCACCAAAACCGCCAGAAGTAGCCCCCAATAGATGCCGTTAGCTAGCGGATGCATCTACCCATACCTGTCTTGGCGCTCTTGCCTGTCGGTTTTACCAATTTCATAACAGGCGCTTACGGCACTTTTCGCTGCAAGATTGAGCATTCTTCTGAACAATTTAGCGACAGATCATGTCAGATAGCTGAACGTTAGGGTCTTAACTTGTTAATTTCCAATAAGTTCTCAAGGAATATCCCGGATATGTCGTCTATCACTACCTATGATATCCCTAGGACTTCAACAACCCTATGAACGGAGTGATGCCCAGGCACCTCTCCGACCTGACCCCTCATCCACAGCGACTATTCACTCGCTGGCGATGGGGCGGGCTGCTTGTATTGTCGCGAAACAGCCAAGAGCCCGAGCCACGCTCGCTCTCCTGGGCGACAAGCAATTCCTGTTCAGCACCTCCGGCGAATCGTTCCTGATGTACCGACGAACCGGTCGCTTCTTTGTCGCAATGGGAGACCCCATCGGGGTCGAATCTGAGTGGCCCGAACTCATCAACCGACTCTGCAACATGGCCAACGAGGTAAAGGGCTGCCCGGTTTTCTATCAGGCAGAACCTGAAGCCCTGTCCGTGTACGAATCCATGGGCTTGTCCTGCATGAAGGTCGGAGAAGAAGCACGGGTGACGCTCTCCGATTTCACTCTTCAAGGCAGCAAGAAGAGTCGCCTGCGACAGACGTTGAGAAGAGCAGAACGCGCAGGCGGAACGTTTGAGATCTATCCAGCTCGATCAGCCTGGTCACTTCTGGAAGAGTTGCGTTCAGTGTCCGATTGTTGGCTGGAAAACAAGCACACTCGTGAGAAGGGTTTTTCGCTCGGCTCATTTGATCCTACCTATCTCATGCGCTGCCCTATAGCAGTTGTGAGACAGGAAGGAAAAATTGTTGCTTTCGCCAATGTCTGGCAAGGCAACGAAGGTGGCGAATTGGGTGTGGACTTGATGCGCTATTCATCCGAGGCATCAGAGAGCGTGATGGAGTACTTGTTCATCAAGTTACTCTTGTGGGGCCAGGAACAAGGCTACTCACAATTCTCACTCGGCATGGCTCCACTTGCTGGTCTGGATAGTCTGGAATCAAAATCATTCTGGAATCGCGCTGGCGCTACGCTCTATAAACACGGTGAACGCTTTTACAACTTCCGCGGCGTGCATGCCTACAAGTCGAAATTCAAACCGGAATGGGAGTCACGCTATCTGGTTTCGCCGGGCGGACTGGGTGTGCCAATGGCCATCGCTGCAGTCGGCTCACTGGTTGCTGGTGGAGCGCGCGGATTGATCGCGCGATAGTTACTGTCCTACTTCAGCTACTTCCGACTGTTCCGATTCTTCCCCTAGTGCCCCTATTCTGAACTTTCCAGCATTGCCAGAAATGGCTCTACGTAAGACAAATTTGCCAACGCTTCCAGAGTAATACCTTCTTTCTTTATCGCCTGTTCCAACTCTTCGATGCTTTGATATTTCGGCAGGTGCTTGTGCACTTCCTGCACAGTGCCAAGACTCAAGCTCTTTTCAACTGCCTGGCCTCTTCTCATATCGAGCTCATCTCGAGTCAGACTGGTAGTACCAAGAAAGAATATCTGTGGCTTGCCACCTCTCAAGTATTCGCGGCACAACGCAACTGGAGTGAGAACGTCTACGTCAGCTCGCCCTAAACCGACTTCACTTTCCAAAGTCTGATACATGGAATCAGTGACACCGTCAGCGAAAGAGCTGAATTCCTGCCAGGGCAAGACGGACGAAGCGGTGGTACTGAACCCCCCTTCGGAAACCGCTACGTTCTTGCCAACCCTTCCTTCCTCTGAGAACAGTCTCTTGAATCCACCACCCACTCTACGCACCAGATAAGGAATGTACTCTTCATCCTGCTGGTAGAGGATGACGGTGGAAATGCCGATCGTATTAGCGAGCCGCTGGTCATGAAGCGGAGGAAGAGCACGCCCAAACTCTCGTTGCAAATAGCTTCGCAAGGATCGGAACGGTCCGATCGGTGGTCCGGCCTCCCAATCGAGAACCAGATTGGATTGGACCTGATCGTGGTACTCAGCACGTTCAACATGGAGAATCAGTGAACCGGAGTCGATCTCAATTTCTCTCAGCCGCACAATCTCTTTGTTCTCAGAAGCCTTTTGATACTTGTTAAACTCCTCGAGTGCTTCGCTCTGGAATATCTTCAGATGATTGTTTTTTGCGAATGACAGTGAGAAAGGCGCCTCAGAATCCATACGCACCCTGCTTGCAGATAGCGCAGCTCTCGATTCGTCCAGTGACTCCCGAAGCCATGAATAACACTCACTGTAAGCGATACCTTCGGCAATGGATTCTTCTGCAGAATACGAAGAACACAGAAATGCCTGGTCATAGTTGAGGTATTTACTGCTAGCCAGGTACGGCTTTACTTTCTGCAAATTCGCGGCGAATCGAAGCACCCGATAGATCACTGATACTTCAGAGCTCATGATTGTTCTTCCTCGTTTTCTGGATTCTTACTGTTGCCCAGCTTCTTTCCCCGATTCTGGATTCAATACCAAATTGCATTGTGATTCTTGATTTGATCTTCAATCCATCACTGGCTTGCTGCTGCAAATTCGAATCTGGACTATCATGACCATCTAAACAAAAAACAGTGAGACTGAGCAATGTCTATCTTCAACAAGTGTCTCTTGAGTATTCTTTGTCTGATGCCGCTTAGCTTGATGCTGAATACCTCAGGTCATGCACAAACAAGCGCAGACACCCAGGCCCTCGCCATCAACCTCTCTGAACTGGACTGGGGAGAACCCGGTGGTGGTAACGGCGTGCCTCTCGGCACACGCACAGCAAGACAGGGAGTCGACCCAGTCACTGGTGGCATCACCTACTTTGCGCTGTTCCCAGCGGGCACACGCTTCGATCGACACTGGCATACCCATGACGAATTTGTCTCGGTTCAGCAGGGATCAGTGACCCTGTTCCTCGGTGATGAAGAGCATCACTTACAAGCGGGTGCCTATGTCGTCATCCCCGGAGGCATGGAGCATGTGTGGGAGATTCCAGACGACGGTGATGTGATCATCCTCGTGCGCAGAGCAGGTCTTGCCGATTTTCATTTTGTGGAATAGTGTCGCATCAGCGCTAAACGTACCTCGCAAGGAAGGAAACGGATGTCTACTGTCATTCATCAATGGATAGAAGCCTGCCACGAGGATGAAAATCCGAGAGTTGTGGCGAAACTTGAAGGCGCCTGGGTGCTTATGGGTGAGTCGCAATTTCTGCCCGGCTATATGCTCGTTGTGCCAGACCCGGTTGTACCCGATCTCAATGCCATGTCGCACCCGGCGCGTGAACTACTCATGAAGCAGGTTGGCGTTGTTGGTGATGCATTGTTGGCGCATACCGATGCGCTGCGAATTAATTATGAGATTCTCGGCAATCTGCAACCGGCGCTGCATGTCCATGTCTTTCCACGCTATGCCAACGAAGACGAAGCGCTGCGAACCAAGCCGGTGTGGTTTTACGACTGGGAAGCTGCGCCACAGTTTGATGTGAAAAGGGACAGAGCGCTGATGGACAATGTTGCGAAATTCTTGCGAGGCGCCAATCTGTAGTTGTGCGAAAGGCGCGAAAGGAAAGTGCCTGTTCCCCCCTCCTCTATTCAGAGGACAAGAAAGAGCCTGAGCTGTAAATTTTTCTCAGTTGCAAAGGTGTTTCGATCTACTGTTGAGTAAATGCTTAGTAGCTTTATAGAAAACGCTTTCGTACGACTTGAATGCTAATCGGCCTTTCAAGTCCTTGCGTATTAACTTAAAGGCTCAGAATTCACGTGGAAACAAACGGAATCGCTGGCGAATTTCGTATACTTGCCTGACGGAGAATTACCCTCAGGACGGGAGACTGACAATGACGATTCGACTGCTCTCACGCCAGTGCTTGCTGGCACTAGCGATACTGGTGCAGAGCATTCCTTTACCCGCCAATGCAGCCACTATCGCTCTTATTGGCACCGAGGAACTTATCCTGCAATCTGAGCTGGTCTTTGAAGGCACTGTGATCTCCTCCCGCACGGAGCTAAATCAGTTCGGGCGCATCTACACATTTCTCGAGTTTCAGGTTCACGATGTATTGATTGGAGAGTTCGACCCCTCCAACACTTTGGAGCTACGCTTCACCGGGGGTAACGCGCTGGGGTCGCAGCTTGATTTGGGTGTGAGATTTCCGGAAATCGATGAGCACGGCATTTACTTCGTGGAGAAAATAGCGCCTGGTCTTATCAATCCTCTACTCGGTTGGGAGCAAGGCCACTTCGTTGTCAATGCATCGGAAAACGTAGTCGCTGCTAACGCTCGCGAAGTCAGGGCAGTCGAGTGGACTTCACAACGCGGCATTGCACAGATCAGCGCAGGCGTGGCAAATGGCATAGAGACCGCGCCAAACTACGACGAGTCTTTCGCCTTCTCAATCGGCGATCCAACACCGTCGATGCACATCGATGAGTTCAAAGCTCGTATCAGAGAGCTTGCCAATTGAACAAAATCACCGCCAATTCTGATCTACACTTACAGAGATTGCTCACTGGATGGGCAAGCCGTGTTTGTCTGGTCTGTCTTTTGTTCCTGCTTATTCCCCAAAGCCATGCATCCAATCTACGTTGGCTCATCTCCAATGCGACGTTTCATATCGGCGATCTGATAGACAATAACGTCAATGCCAAAGAAGAATTTCAGGAGGCGGCCAGTCGATTAAATGATACTGCGTCATCATTCTGGATCGAGGTCAATCAGGATGCGGGCAGTGGATTTTGCACATCGAGTGGTGACAACTCCGCTCAATGGAGCACGACCATCTGCGGCGACGAATGGGGAACGAACACACTCGCCGTCGCACAGCTTTATACCTCTGGCAGTTTTCTCGGAAAGACAGACATCATCTTTAATGACAACCTGACCTGGTCTGCCTACGACGGCAACTATCAGTCACCCACTCATGATTTTCGCCGCGTCGCTGTGCATGAACTCGGTCATACCATTGGCCTGGGTCACAGCTCGGATCTCAGCGCTATCATGGCACCCTTCGTCAGCAATACGTTCTTGCCACAACTGGATGATGTCTCAGAAATACAATCTCGATACGGTGTCACCTATAACACACTTACTCTGAACGTAAACGGCAATGGTTATATTCAGGTGGAACCGCTGATCGACGGCACCGGAGTACTCAACTCCACTACCGATGTGCTGACGAACAATAGCTACGAGTTTCTCGACTGCCATCAGGACAGTTGCGAGCTGTCTATACAGGACGGCCTCCGCCTGGTGATCCGCGCTATAGCCGACGATGAGTTTGTCAGCTGGACGGAAACTACTATCACCTCTAGCGCTCTTGAACTATCACCGCTGGTTAGTGACCGCACCTACACAGCCAATTTCACTTCCGACCCGGAACCCTTAACCCCAACTGGCGTGAAATCCCTTGCATCTACCAGTCTCGCATCAATTCAGTGGAACGCGGCCACTTTCGCCACCTCTTATCAGGTCTACCGTTGCGAGAAGGCAGAAGACACCGAATGTGGCGATGCAATAGCCACCGTTAGTACCACAATTTTTTCTGATACCTCTGGTGTTTACGGCAAGACTTATTACTATCGCATTCAGGCGTGCAACACGACCGGTTGTAGTCCTGTTAGTGATGCGGTGGCTGGCACACGCCCATTCACGACACCGCCAACGCCGGCAGTCTCCCCCTCTGCCGCATATGTCGTTGTCGCCTGGGTGGATTACGCCACTGTGGAATCAGTCGAGGTCTATCGTTGCAAGACTGCGGATACCACGAGTTGCGGAGAGGCCATTACACAAACCACTTCCGGATTCATTATCGATCGCGACGGGTCTCCGGGTGTCGAGTATTTCTATCGAATCAAGGATTGTTTTGAGAGCAGTTGCGGAGGCTTCAGTAATTCTGCGGCCGGTGCGCGCACAGCCTCGGTGAAGGCTCCCCTGTCTCCTGCCGCTCCCGAAGTCTCCAGCACGGAAGGTGGCGTGTCTCTGCAATGGCAGAGCGTTGAGACCGCTGAAGCTTATGAGGTTTATCGATGCACAGACAACTCCGAAGCAAGCTGTTCCGATTTGCTTGCCACTGTCACTGAGACTGAGTACACCGATTCCGCAGGCACACCTGGCACCGAGTATCATTATCGCATCAAGGCTTGTCTGGCAGAGGTGTGCAGCGACTTCAGCGAATCAGTCACAGGCATCGCGGACTTGGTCCCTATTCCTTCGACTCCGGTACTCAGTCCTGCAGAAGCCGATGCGGAAAGCATTACCATCACTTGGCTCGCTGTTGATGGGGCCGATGAATATTCGGTGTATGTATGTAGTGATGACAGCACACTCAGCTGCGGCGATGCGTTCATTAGCAGTGCGGAAATAACCTTCAGCTTCACCGGAGGAGAATCAGGCATCGACTATTACTTTCGGGTGCAAGCCTGTAACAGCGGCGGGTGCAGCGATTTCAGTGACTTTGAATTGGGAACGCTGCAGCCGCCAGCGTTTGCTACCTACTCCAATGGCCTGCTCACCATCCCGGCGGTAGCCGTGCAGACCACATCCGGGACTGACTACTATTTTCTGGCGTTGGAGCTTGCCAGCTCAACTCCCTCGTTCGAGTTCACCATCAACTCATTCGCTCCTTTGGTTGGATTCGAACACGAAGAATTCTCCTCCTTCTCCCCGGCTGAGAACCAGCTCAGCGTGCCCAAGGCAGAAGTGGAGGATGTGTTCTACAGCCTGGTCTTCGATTTGAATATCCTCGATGGGGTTGAGCGCTTCCGACTCATTGGCGCTGAAGAGACTCAGTGATTCCCTGCGCGGTGGGGGAACTTCGCTCTTGATCAGAGTACGCTCAATCCCCTGCTCCATCGCTATCCTTTCACCTCACTATTGCTGTGAGCTCATTTCTCGCAAAATCCCAAATTCCTACTATGCTAGTAGATGGATCAATGCAAAATTCACGGCTTAGGTAGCGTGGAACTGCGTATTGAGCCATAGCCAATTGAACTCTTTGAAAAAAGGAATTTTTCGATGACACAGCTAAGTTATTGCATGAACGAAACACCCTTCCCTCCTACGATGCGCGAATTGAGCATGGAAGAGACCGAGATGGTCTCCGGCGGGAATCCGGTTGGCGCTGCAGTCGGTGCAGCCACTGGTGCTGCTACCTATCTAGGTAACGCTTCTACGACCGGGGAATTTAGTTGGGGCGGGCTCGCTTACAACACAGGCGCAGGTGCACTCGCTGGTTCGCTGGGCGGTGCCAGCATCGTTGTGAGAGCAGTTGCTCCCAAACTCGGCTTCTATTCAGGAGCAGGTGCCGGATTGGTAGAACGATCCTGATAGCACGGTAAGCATTGTCAGGAGTGACGATCTGAAACCAGATCAGAATCTCCTGACAATTTGGACACATTAGAGGATACAAGGTTATGAAATTGAGTTTCAGAGCATCGGTCGGAAGAGTCTTGATCTATGATGCACTTTTGGTCGCACTAGCCTTTAGCATTGCCATACTCTTTCCAGCCACGAGAGACGAGATTTTTATTCCCGCTGGAGTCTTCCTTTCCCATCTCATGCTCTATGCGCCCGTCGGCTTTTTCAAAGGCTTTGGTTTCGTGTTGCATGACGAGCCCGAAGACTCGCCGGTCAATTACTATCACTACTTTATATTGGTTTTCTCTTTAACCATAAGCCTGTTCCTCGACAGCCGTATCGGTCAGATTCTGGATTCTGTTATCGCCACTTAGCTCAGCGCGGTGCCTGAATACTCTTATGCGCTCTAGCGTAGATACTGACGCGGGTGCTGCTTAAGCCCAGCATGCCCCCTCCTTTGTTCTCTTGCTCGCTTGTTCTCTCGCTCTCTCCCTCGCTTTCAACTTCGCGATCGCCTTCACCCGCACGAGTCGGCTTTTTGGGCGATTCGCTTCTGCTGCCATTAGACCGACAACAATCACGGCAATAGACAAGCCCGGTTGAACTGCTAGAATTTCTCCGCGTGTCTCTGGCGTCAGCTCAACCAACATCGATATGCTGCTGGCTGCGAGAACATTCGCGACGTCTACTTCAGTTTCCCAACACTAAAGGCTTTGATATGCAGGGTAGTCACAGTTTGTTCGATTTAAGCAAGAAAGTTGCGCTCGTCACCGGTGGCAATGGTGGCATCGGCCTAGGCTTCGCCAAGGGGGTTGCGAAACAAGGCGGTAGTGTCTGTATATGGGGACGAAATGAACAGAAGAATCAAGAAGCGCTTGAGCAACTGCAGCAGTTTGGTAGCAAAGTTCACTTGATTGCTTGCGATGTGGCGGACGAGAGTGCGGTGGAAAGTGCCTTCGCCGAGACTCTTGAGGTGTTTGGACGCGTTGATGGCTGTTTCGCAAACGCCGGTGTTGGCGGCGCGAGTCGTTTCGAGGAAACCTCAGCCGTCGAGTGGCAAAATGTCCTCAAAGTGAATATGGATGGATTGTTCTACACCCTGCGAGCAGCTGCGAAACACATGAAAGCACGCGCCGAGCAAGGCGATGCTGGTGGCCGCCTTATCGGCACTTCATCAATTTCAGCCAAGGTAGGATTTGCCAAGCACGAGGCCTACGCAGGGAGCAAAGGCGCGGTGATTTCCATCATGCAGGGTCTTGCGGTCGAGTACGCTCGCTACGGAATAACAGCGAACTCAATTTTGCCCGGGCACATCGAAACCGCCATGACGGAAAAGAGTTATGCCAATGAAAAATTCTTTAACGCCATCATGCCACGCATCCCCGCCCGCCGCTGGGGTAGCCCCGCTGACTTTGAAGGAATTGCTGCGTATTTGATGAGCGATGCCAGCCAGTATCACACGGGCGACAATATCGTGATTGATGGTGGCTTTTTGATGTTTTAGAAATAATGTTTTTGAGACGGTATTTCTAATAATAATCGGCCTCAAAAAAATGAAGCGGCGCCTTCAACGATGACACCGCTTCATATGCTGTTATAAATGAATGACCGTACTAAGCTGACAGGCGAGCTTTCATTTTCCGTCGGTACTCATACAACAACGGCTCGGTATAGCCACTGGGTTGATCCAGGTTCGCAAAGATCAACGCCCGCGCTGCCTGGAATCCCAGACTGTTGTCGAAGTCGGCACTCATCGGCACATAGCCCGGCGAATTCGCATTCTGCTCATCGACAACAATCGCCATGCGTCGGAGCGTCATCTCTATCTGATCACGATTCACCAAACCATGCAGCAACCAGTTGGCGATGTGAGTGCTGGAGATCCGCAAGGTCGCTCGGTCCTCCATCAACGGGACATCATTGATGTCATTGACCTTGGAACAACCGATACCATGTTCAACCCACCTGACCACATAGCCCAGAATCCCCTGGATATTGTTTTCCAGCTCTCTGGTGATAGCCTCTTGGCCAGGTTGAGTGCTGGCATCGAGCAGTGGAATGGTCAGAATATCTCTGAGCATTTCGCCTGTGGAATCGCTGCTCTGTGTCAACTTCTGTTGCTGAATCTCGTGTACATCTACCTTGTGATAATGAAGCGCATGCAAGGTAGCCGCGGTAGGTGATGGCACCCAGGCGGTGCTCGCACCCGCGCGAGGATGGGCAATCTTCTCTTCCAGCATTTGCTTCAGATGATCGGGCATGGCCCACATGCCTTTGCCAATCTGCGCGCGACCCTGAAAACCGGTCTGCAGCCCCAAGGCAACATTGCGTGCTTCATAAGCACCGAGCCAGGGCTGATTGCGCAATTCTGCTTTCTCACAGAATGCACCTGCGCTCATGCTGGTGGAGATCTCGTCGCCAGTGCGATCGAGAAAGCCCGTGTTAATGAACACGATCCGATCTCTGGCAACGCGTATGCATTCTTTCAGATTCACAGTCGTTCGCCGCTCTTCATCCATGATTCCAAGCTTGATGGTATTGACAGGCATTCCGAGCAGAGACTCGACTGCAGCCATCAGGTCACAGGTGAATTGCACCTCATCAGGACCATGCAATTTCGGTTTTACAATATAGATACTGCCGGTGCGGCTGTTCCGTTGCCGCCTCGCTTCTACGTGCTGATCGAGATCGATGCTGCCTATCAACGCGGTGACGACCGTATCGATGATACCTTCAGGCACACCCGCCCCTTCCGCATCTTTGATCAGATCGATATCCATTAACAAACCGACGTTACGATTGAACAACAGGCTGCGGCCGGGAACGCGATAAACCTCATCATTGGGCGAGATATATTCGCGATCTTCGCCCAGGGAGCGATTAACCAGCTTGCCGTCTTTCTCGAACTGATCATGCAATGTTCCGCGCATCAGGCCGAGCCAGTTGCGGTACACCACCAGTTTGTCTTCGGCATCGACTGCTGCAACGGAATCTTCGCAATCCACGATAGTGGTAACCGCCGACTCCAGCTGAATATCGTCAATGCCTGCCTTGTCGCGACTACCTATGGTTCCCGCACGATCTATTTGAATCTCGATATGCAGACCATTGTGCTTTAGCAAGACCGCATCCGGGTCTTCCCGTTCGCCCTCGAAGCCCACAAAGCAAGAAGGATTAGCAAGCCCGGCGCAACTGCCGTCTTCCAGCATCACCAATAGTTGACGGAAGAAGATGCGATAGCCGAGCACATCGTGATGCGAACCCTTGGAGAGCGGCGCTATCTCGTCGAGCATGCCTCGCGCGATGTCGATAACCGCCTCGCCACGCACAGGGTTATAGCCAGTGCCAGGTGAGAGATCGCCGTCCTGCGGAATCACATCGGAGCCATAAAGCGCATCGTAGAGACTACCCCAACGGGCATTCGCCGCATTCAAGGCAAAGCGTGCGTTGTCCAGCGGCACGACCAGCTGCGGGCCGGCAATCTCGGTGATTTCCTTATCCACATTCGCAGTGCGAATCTCGAAGTCTTCTCCTTCGTCAAGTAAGTAGCCAATTTCTTTCAGGAATTCAGCGTAGACATCGGGGTCGACCGCTTCGCCAACATGCGCGTCGTGCCAGAGATCGATCTGGTTCTGCAATTGCTGGCGAACTTCAAGCAGCTCCCGATTTCGGGGCGTGAACTCCTCGAGTAATGCACCCAGGCCGTTCCAAAAGTTTTCTGCTTCCACATCGACGTGAGGCAAGACCTCCCGTTCGATGAAGTCGTGAAAATCTTTGTCGATTATTTGTAGTGATTTGGGCATGAATGAGTTCATCGTTGTATTCCGGTTGTCAGTATATGCCTGCGCGGGAATTGCCACACTCTCTTCTCCTCTTGCTGTTTCTGGTGCTCACACCTATGCAGCGAATTGATCTTCTTCCGTACTGCCGGTCAGCGCCTTGGTTGATGTGCGCCCTGCAGTGATTGTGTTTTGTAGCGCATCGAAGTAACCCGCGCCGACGAATGACTGGTGCTTGGCTGCGCGGAATCCATTGGCTTCCTGAGCGAACTCTCTTTCCTGAAGCTGAGAGTATGCTGCCATGCCGCGATCACGGTAGGCCTGGGCCAGTTCAAACATCCCAAGATTCAGCGCATGCCAACCGGCCAGCGTGATGAACTGGAACTTGTAGCCCATGGCATTCAACTCCTCGCGAAAAGTCTCCATGGTCGCCTCGTCAAGATTGGCCTTCCAGTTGAATGAAGGTGAGCAGTTGTAGGCCAGCAGCTGATCCGGATATTCTGCTTTGATCGCTTCGGCGAAGCGTCTGGCCTGCTCCAGATCAGGGGTGGAAGTCTCACACCACAACAGATCAGCATAGGGGGCATAGGACAGTCCGCGATCGATGGCCTGCTCGATACCGCTCTGCACATAGAAAAAGCCTTCTGCAGAACGCTCGCCGGTGATGAACTTCTGATCACGTTCGTCACAGTCCGTGGTTAGCAGCTTGGCCGCATCGGCGTCGGTCCGCGCAATGAGCACTGTCGGCACGCCCATGACATCAGCGGCCAAGCGCGCGGATTTCAGCTTGTCCACAGCATCCTGAGTGGGCACCAATACCTTGCCTCCCATGTGGCCGCACTTCTTGGCTGAAGAGAGCTGATCTTCAAAGTGAACCCCGGCGGCACCGGCGCGAATCATGTTTTTCATGAGTTCATAAGCATTGAGATTGCCGCCAAAGCCAGCCTCTGCATCCGCAATGATCGGCGCGAACCAGTCAGTGCTGTCATCGCCATTCAGATGATGAATCTGATCGGTACGGATAAACGCATTGTTAATGCGCTCGACCATCTTCGGCACCGAGTCCACAGCGTAGAGACTCTGATCCGGGTACATCTCACCGCCGCTGTTGCCGTCTCCGGCTACCTGCCAACCCGAGCAGTAGATGGCCCGCAGACCCGCCTGGATTTCCTGAATCGCCTGATTTCCTGTCAGCGCGCCCAGCCCGCAACAGCCCTGCTCTTCATTCACATAGCGCCAAAACTTCTCGGCCCCCATGCTCGCCAGGGTATAGTCCAGCTGCACCGAACCCATGAGATCGACTACCTTGTCCGCGCCGTAGTCTCGCTGCACTCCTTGCCAGCGGGGATTGTTCTGCCAGTCCTCGTTGAGTTCCTTGATCTTGCGCTGTCGGTCGATTCTCATGCTTGTGTCCTGTTGGTAGTGGTGGTGTTAAACATCGTGTTCTGCGCCCGGTACGGGTCATCTAACTGGCAAGAATTGTAGTGAAAATATCTATGAAATTTCACAAAGAATATTTCACAGTGTAAATTTCACAATTCTTTCACTACAATCGGTCTCGTTCACGTAGCAATCACCAAGTCCAAAACGACCAGAATCAAGCGCAACCCCACCATGAGCAAGAACACCTCACTCCTTCGTAACGCCCACTTTCTTGGCACAAAGATCAGGAATCTGCGCAAGCGCAATCACCTCACCATGGAAGACCTGTCCTCCCGTTGTATCCAGATTGACGCCGAGCACGCGCCATCAGTGTCTTACCTGTCCATGATGGAAACGGGCAAGCGCGTTCCCTCCCAGGCGACCTTGGAAGTTATCGCGGAAGTGTTCCAGAAGAAGATCAATTGGTTTCTGGATGAGATTCCTGAAGAAGACGCCATCGCGCCGGTGAAGAAGAAGCCCGGTGGTATGGGTGGCATGACTCTGGAGCCCGGCTTTCTGTTCTCCAAAGACCATTTGCAGATCGCGATCCCGGAGATGCTGTCGCAAACAGGTGTGAGCGGCAGGCAGTTCGCCCATCTGCTGATTCGCGCTCACCAGGAGCACCATCAGAATCATTTTCCGGATCTGGAGCGGGCGGCTGAAGAGATCGGTCAGAAGCGCATGCCGCTGAGCCTGGATGACGTGCTCGATCTGTGTAAGCAGGTCGGCCTGAAAATCAAATGGTTTGACCGCCAGCCAGATAGGCTCTCGAAGGACAGCGGGCTAAAGAGAGAGACCTTGGTGCGCTCTTTTTTCGAGCCACCCGGTGTTGTCTACGTCAACGAGGTATTGAAGACTCAGCCGGCAAGGCTCAAGTACGATCTGGCCACGCACATCGCCCACTGTGTTCTGCACAACAAAGACGGCATGCGCAGCATCAGTTCGGCTGGAGACAGTCTGCGCGACGGCTATCGTGAGAGCCTATCCATGATTGAAGGCAGCCAATCAGTCGATACCAAAGATATCCTGCACGCCTGGCGGGATTTCGAATGCAGCTTCTTCGCTGGCGCGCTGCTTTGCCCGAAGGGGCCGTTTCGACAATTCCTCACCAAACACGCTTACGCGGTCGAACCAGCTCAGCTGTTGGATGTTTCCGTCTCCCTGTTGCTGCGGCGCATGACTGCAGTCTCACCCTACCCTCACTGGCACTATTTCGACGCCTATCCACCAGGCAGACTGCGAGCGGTTTATCGCGGTAACGGCATTCCATTGCCCTGGGGCAATATGACCGAAGCACCTGATCCTTGTCAGCACTGGGCGGTATTTCGCATGTTGAATACCAAGTCCAGCAAACCGACCGCACAGATTTCAGTGATCCGGGACGGCGACAAATCCAGCCTCTATTCCTGCGTCTCCAAGAAAATCGGCGATGCAGCCGGCAATCCTCACGTACTCTGTGCCGGCATCGACCTGGGCCCGGCGCTGCAGGCGCAAGGCGTGGACGCAGCATCGATGGCTGATCGAATCTACGAACAATGCCTTAAGAACAAAGGCACAGCCGAGCTCTCGCGCATTGCCAGAAAGGAATTGCGCACAGTGAGCAAGATTCTCAACATCGGCTGGGTGGAACAAGGAATAGAAAGCCCGGTCATCCTTATTTGTCCGCGGGCTTCAGCCTGCCCACGTAAACCTCACTGCTCTGGCAAACCGAACACGGCAAAGGCAGGACCAAGAATCGAGGAAATCAGAAGAGAGATAATTCGCTCAACGAGATAGCCCGTAAGCAAGCTCAAACACGTACTGAGGCTTTTGACTCTTGCAGAAGTTTTGCGAAGGATTTTTCAACGGCTTCGATTGCTGTCAGCCCTTCGCTACCAAAGCGTGATTCTCGATAGGCAATCAAGAATTCACTCACTTTGGCCCGGTAATTCTCGGACCAACCCTCTGGCAAGTTCTCAACGTACCTACCTGTCGTCCAACTCTGTTGATCAGGCAATTGCGTAGCCTTGATAAAGCGTTGCCAGAGCTTCTCCCAGCGCAGGCTGAGGTCGCCCATTTCTTCGCGCCGTTTGCGGATGCGCAAATATTCCCTGGCAAACAGAAACACCAGAATAGCCAGCCCACTCCAGGTAATCAGATTGGCTGCCGCCTGATTCTCCAACAGGCGATCAATAAACATCTGCCATTGACCAGCCAGACGATGATAGAGCTGGCTGCTACTCGACGATTGATAGCCACCAAAAAACAGATCCATGCTGGCCGGTGTTGGATCGATAGTATGCCAATAGCCATTCTCGTCCTGCCACTCAACCCAACTATGGGCGTCACGTTCTCGCACCAGCCAGAGGTTTTCGCTCAACTGCTCGTGGATGAGATAGCCGCCCACCAGGCGGCTTGGTATGCCGTTGGCTCGAAGCGCCAGCGTACTGGCCGAGGCAAACCAGAAACAATAGGCGGCTTTGTCATTCAGATAGAAATCGTGAAAGGGTTGCTCCGGATCGAAATCGGTGTTGAGTGCATAGTCTCTGGCCAGAAAATAGCTGACGATATTGTCGGCAGTCATCTGTCTCGACGAACCCGCCATGGTTTCACTATGGGATTGCAACTCATCATCCCAAAACTCAGGCATGAACAGGTATTCGGCATTCTCCGGTTCAGGCCCTGAGGCTGGTCCGCTTTGCAGCTCCCAGCGAGCATCGACGCCTCGGTCGAAGTTCGGCGCCAGCACATCGGCTGCATTGCGGCTGATGCCATTGAACCGGCCCGAGACATGGGTGGTGTTGGGCGTGGTAAACAAATAGTCGTTTCCACTCAAGCTATGCACAATCATTGTGGAGGCGACACCATTGCCAGTGAAATGATGATTTCCCAACTCATAGCGCCATTGATTATCGGGCAGTAGTTCGGCATCGAGCGTGCCATAGGACTGCACCGGACGCAGAGAGGGTAGCCACACCAGGTCTTCACTCAAACCAACAAGACGATTCCCGGCGAGGTAGCGACTGGGTAGTGCATCAGTCTGAATACGCATCACCGGCTCGTTGGAGGGTTGCAGAAAGACCGACGCACGAAGAGTTTGATAAGGCGAGAAACCAGTCTGCGTGTAGTCTCCGCCCCGCGGCATCATGCTGCCCAGAGCATAGACAAGCGGCCGCTGGCTATAGTTGAGCGCCAACATCATCAAAGGCATGACTACCAACAGTGGCAGCATTAGAGAAAGACGACGAAGCAAAGCAGGCCCACATCGATCAGCCAGCAGGATCACAGTAGCCAACAAGATTCCCAGCATGGCCGGAATTGGCATCAAGAGATCGGCGCCGGGATTTAGCGCATAGCCCCACTTCTCGGCAAACTCCGCAATTGAAAAGAGTAAAGACTCCGAAGTGCGCACCAGGAGCAACGACATCAAGCCCCATACCAGCACCGACTGGCTGCTGCGATTGATTACGTATTGCGGCGCTCGCTCGCGATCCGCCGCATAAAGCCAAATGAGATAGAGTAAAAGGCTTATCGCAATGCCCGCTCCAAAACCATTCTCCTGGGGCCAGGTGTCATCCAAAGCCCAATCTTCCAGAACCTGATTACCAGTCAATGCGCCGGTAGCAAACAATACGAACAGAAGCCCTGCAGTCGGGTGCTCAACATTGACCACACGAAAGGCTGCCAATACTGTCAAAGCTGTACCGACCCATGCCACCTCCGGCAACTCCATCGACAGACCGAAGTGCCAGGACAACAGAATCAGAAACAACGCGAGGCAGAGTCGACCGGCGTTCACTGCACACCTCCTTGCGCACTATTAGCCAGACTCTTTCTTTTCCGAAGACTTGCAAGCCCGGTTTTCGGAGCATGAAGAGCCGGAGACTGAATCTCGATAAACTGGGAGCCAACTGGCAACGTGCCGCGATCAGCTTCAGACTCGGGCAACATGAAAACCAGAACCAACACACCCAGCTTCTGCCAGCGATCCACGAGCGATCTCGCCTCTTCGCTCCAGCGGCCGAGCACCAGTATGTGCAAGCCGTCTTCGTTCAGGATTTGGTCGGGAAGGTTGCAGGATAGATTACTGGATAGATTACCAGAGAGGTTTTTGGCATCCTGTTCAACCGCTTGCTCTGGCGTCTTCTCTGGCGAACAAGTCGCGATGTGCTGATCAAATTCTGTTGGCTCACGTAATTCATGCCACTGATTCCCGGTTGCCAGCGCCGTCAGCGTGAAGCCCTCATTCTGGGCAGACAGGCCCACCTCTACTGCCAAAGCCAATCGTTTATCAAGCGGCGATGCATCGACTGGTCTGCGCTGCCAACGAAGAAACGGCTGTAGACTCAGATCGATCATCAAATAAACTTTGTCTCGGCGAATCTCATCTGCCCCTTCGAAAATCTTGCTCATCGGCTTACCCAGACGGCTGCCTGCACGGTGATCGAGACGACGCAGGGAATCGCCGATTTCATACTGCCTGGAATGGGAATATTCCAGCGAGGGGCCTTTCTTGCTGTTGTCCGTTCCGAGCTTCATGCGCTTGCTGGCTTGTTCCGCCACCTGGCGCAGCGATGGCACAGTGAGCTGCAAAGCAGGAGGCAGAATAAAGATTTCAGACGAAGCAAGTTGCCGCTGGGTAAAGCGCGTCAGAAAAAACGGGAAATAGGATTGTACGGCAATGCCACATAGCTCATAGCGACCGCGTTTTTTCGGCACAAAACTCACCGGAATGGTCACACTCTGCTGGCTTTCCAAAATGGGGTGATGCCTTCTGGCCCATTCGCTGGGCCAATGCCCATCTGGAATTACCAGCTCCCTCACTATGAAGTTATTCAGCGACCGCAAAGATTCGTTGCGCACGTTGACGCGGGATTCAAAGACTTGTCCGGCGACCCCTGACACGGGCGCCATACGCTGGATTACCACTCGTGGACGATAAACGAATCCGAGCACTACACTCCAGGCCAACAGAGACATGCCCAGTGCAGCGGTAATAAGAAACAGATTGCTATTGATCCGGTAGCTGAACAGAAAAGTCAGCAAGGAACAGATAAAAACGATTTTGCCCGTCCTGGTCAGCCCGTCGTAATAGAACCGGCGAAGCGCACGGCGCAGCAGTCGTGCATCAATTTCGCGCCAGCGGGGCACCAGGCGCAGATTGCCGAACCAGCGCAGCAATCTCCAGCAATGGAGCAAGTAGGACTCGTCTTTGAGGCGCAGGGGCTTGTCGGCCAATTCGCTCATATTGCAATAGCACCGAAGCTAGCGTGGAACGGGAACCTTTTCGATGATGGCCTGTAGTAGATCATGGGCATGAGTGCTGTCACTGTCGCGTCCATGTCGTGGCAGAATACGATGGTCCCAAACCGGCGGAATAAGACGCTGCACATCGTCGGGAGAGACCTGGCGCCTCCCATTTACCAGAGCGAAGGCTTTGCAGGCATTTGCGAGGTGCATCGCTCCACGTGGAGATATACCCAACTTGATACCGGCGTCTTCGCGCGTCGCTCTCGCCAGATCGATAATGTAGCGCGCGAGATCGGCATGCAGGAAGACAGCTTCACAGGCCTCGCGCAGTGAACGCAGAGACTCTTTGTTGAGAACAGCAGTCGCCTCCTCTTCGCTGACTGCACCGTAGTCGCCCAACAGATGTAACTCGGACTCGAGGGTTGGATAACCAAGGCTGAGACAAGTCAGAAACCGATCGAGCTGGGCCTCGGGCAAGGGATTGGTGCTATCGAAGTCAATCGGATTCTGCGTGGCGATTACAGTGAACAAATCAGAGAGCGGATGATTCGCGCCATCGGCAGCAACAAAGCCTTCTTCCATAGCCTGCAGAAAAGCAGACTGGCTTCTTGTGGGCGCACGATTAATCTCATCGGCGAGTAAAAAGTCGGTGAATATCGGCCCGGGCGAGAACTCGAATCGACCTTCGTTCTGTTTGTAGACAGCACCACCGAGAATGTCGGCGGGCAGGATATCGTTGGTAAACTGAACGCGATTGAAATCCAGACCCAGGACTCTGGCCATACTCTTGGCAAGAGTAGTTTTGCCAACTCCCGGCACATCCACCACCAACACATGCCCCTTGGCAATGATGCTGGCCAATAACAGCTGAATAACGAAATCATCTCCCAGCCAATGCCGGGCCAACGACTGATGAGCCTGTTCCAACAGACTCAGCAAATGGTCAATGTTCTCTTGTTCGCTTTGCTTATTGTTCTCGTTATTCGGGTCAGCTTTGGTATCCATGATATCGACTGCAAAGTTCTACAACGGGCCCCTATGAAACCAGAAGCCCGGCGAAATGCAAAGCGCTTTGGTGACGGCTGCTGAGGAGAGGTGAGAAGAGGTGAGGAAAAGTAAAGAGAGGAGAGAAGAGGAGAGGAGAGAAGCGACGAATACTGGCGAGAGCCCCGAACAGAGCTCCCGCTACACGATTATCGAGACTTGATGCTAAGGCTGGACAGTAAGCGGAAAATCACCACTCACAGAAAAAGGAATCTCGATGCTGGGCATTTGCGCGATTCCAGTCGCCACCGGAATCACACCACTCACCGCGAAGGGAAACGATGAGGTGTCAGCGAATTCGATATCGATATTGATATCACCACCAAAAGTCTTGTCCGCACCACTGCCAACCCAGGATCCCTGAAACGAAACGGTGTCGGCATCGATCATAAACAATGAACCGCCGAAACTGCCACTCACCTGCACCGGCACGCTAATAGCGCCAAATCCCGGAACATTACCCATGACTGTGAGTGTTTCAGTCGATGCGAAGCTACCGCTTGCCTCACCTGTGAAAGTGACTGACTCATCTTCCAGAGGAACCGCTACGGCACTCCACGAACCATCAAAAACAATGCTGTATTCCAGAGTCTGGTTGATGCCAGCCTGGGGAATGCTCAAGGGCACTGAAACCGGACGCGTCGCACTGAGCGAGCCGCCATAGGTTCTTTCAGCGGGCAAGGCATTGCCGGAGAACACCGCAGTCTCGGGGATATCAAACTCAAAACTGAGATCGTAAGCTCTGGGGCCAGTGTTGGAGGGTGCTTGCCCGCTCAGCTGGGCTGTCCAGCTATAGCCGCCATTGTTGGTAAAGGAGAGCGCTTGATCTGGAGCACCACCGGGCGTATGGGAGTACATGCCCGAGAAGCTGTTACTGGTGGAGTCGTACTGCGCCTCGAAAGTGAAGTGTAGACCCAGGCCACCGGTACAAGAAGCAGTCCCTGACACATTGGCAGTTATTACTCCATTGTTATCTGTCGCAACCACCGTTGCAGAAACTGCAGATTGCGGCGCGACCATCTCCCCGTTTTCATTTTCGACCGTGCCACTTACTGTTCCGGTGACGGCTGCAACCAGGTCTGCCTGAGCCATAGCTGTTGCGGCAAAAAGGAAAAGGGCGAAAAACGAACTCACGGATAGCAAACTCTTCATGTCACAACTCCTGCGATCTTCGACTGAATTCCACGTGACCTTTGCCTGGTCACTGCAAATTTTGACTCTCTGATTCCAGCTTAGACGTTCTTTGATTACAGGCACTAATCTAGATCAAGAAGACTCATGTTCGTTGCCCTCCCAACAATCAATCACAGCAGGCTTGACACACTACTACAATTGTAGATATTGTATTCTACAACTGTAGTTTTAACCAAGGAGCTAACAATGAATCTCTCAACCAGGACCGCTGCAAAAATTGGCGGCTACACGCTACTGGCTTACGTCGTAGTGGTCATCGGATTCGAGATCTTCGTGGTGATGATGGGCAATGCCCATGCTGAACGTGGTGTGAGTGAAGACGAAAACTGGGTCACGCTCACCACGTTCAACGCTCAAGGTGAAGCGATCGATACCATCATGGGAGGGGTGCGAGTGAATGAACAGCTGTATGTTGCCGCCAACCACTGGCCTCGCGCCTGGATCAATCGAGCCATCGCCAGGCCCGATGTACTGGTGACGCTAAGAGGGCAACAGGAGAATTATCGCGCCTTCACACTGGATGCAGCCGAACGCGCAGAAGTGGTCGAAGTCTACCGGTTTCCGTTTTTATTCAGAATGCTCACGGGATTCCCTCCCCGGGTTTTTCTGCGTCTCGAACCGTCAACGACGTGAAGCACAAGAGCAATCATTCATCTTTTATTCATTTAAAGACTTCTACACTGCGACACTCTTCCCATTGCTGCTGGAGCAAATCATGAAGCTCTCTTTACCTTCCTTTTATTCAAGCTCTTTACTAATCGCGATCAATTCGCACACGACGAAGCGTCTTGCCTATACAGCACTTGTTCTGGGCCTGCTGGTGGTGACTTCCTGCACTACCGCATACAAACCAAAAACCGATTCGGTATTCAGCTCAACGGGCTACTCCCATACCCAACTTAGCCGCGACACCTTCGATGTCTATTTTGTTGCGCGTGACCGAGAGGAAGAGCGCGCAAGGGATTTCGTGTTATTGCGAACTGCCGAGCTATGCTTGTCTCATCAGTTCAGCCACTTCACGATACTGGAACAAAGCAGAAGTCACCAAGGCCATGGCGGCGGAGTTGCACCCATCATCAGCGTTGGTGGTCGGCATGGTGGTGTGGGATCGGTAATCAGCACCAGCGGCGGCTCTGACCGAAATAATGTTCGCAATCGTATTCGTTGTTACAACGGCTCACAATCAGTTTCGGGAACAGAATACGAAGCTTCCTATGTCAGGTCTTCAGTGTCTGAGAAGTACAATATCTCCTAAAGTGAGGCCTCTCAGACAACAGTCAGCTCTGGCAGTTGGCAACATAGCAGTTGGCAACATGGCAGTTGGCAGAATGACCGATTAACAATGACCCTCTTGCGACTGGCACACGTCACAAGAGGGTCTTTGCCTTGTTAGCCCTCTACCCTGCTAAATTCTACCCTGCTAACCGTCAATCACAGTCTCTACAAATAACTAGCAAAAACGATGAGAATCAAAGAATTCTTTGTATGCTGCATCGATTTGTTCTGCGTGGGTGTAGCCCATGAAGTGATCTCCTTCCGGGATGCTGATCAGTCGGGAATCAGCAAGTTGTTGGTGTAGCTGTTCGCTCTGTTCGTACGCCACATGCTCATCCTTCTCTCCATGCACGATCAAGGTCGGTGCAGTAATCCGCGCTTTCGGGATATCGAGCGATCTCAACATCAGCTCGTCATTGTCCATTCCAGTCTTCCGCAACGAAGGCGGCATCGCGACTGAAATAGCATTGGCGAACTGCTCTGCCTTGCCACTCTCGATGATCAGATCGCTGTTGATTGGATTCTTCACCAACAGACGCACCGTCTGTTCAGGTTTGCGCATGAGGCGCGTCAACAGCAACCAGCTCAGAAAGTCCGAGCGCGTTATCGCTTTCAGCGCCTTGACACCGGGCCGATCGTCGCTCAACTCCATCGCCTGACTCGCCGTCGCATAGAGAAGCATAAGCCTGACGCGCTCAGGATGATAAGCAGCCAGGGCCAATGCCAGTGGACCTCCACCTGAGCCAGCTGAAACGATCACCTTGTCTACCCCCAACGCATCGAGGAACATCGCCATAGCATTGGCCTGATCCTCCATCGATTCGACATCGCCAAGAGGCGTACGCAAATAACCGAATCTGGACGGCGCAATTACCCGGTAGTCCTTGAAGAATTCACTACGGTGTATACCGTATTGATCAAAGCCTCCTGGCGACCCATGTAGAAACAAAACATCCTCACCGTGTTCTCCATAAATTTTGTATTCAATATCCCCTCCCGCTGTTGTGATTACCTTACTTTCGCTCGCCAGGCTGGAAACAAGTTTTCGTCTCCAGGCCATAAAGCGCGTTGTATCGAAACCAAGCAATAGTGCCGCTACAATCGAAGCAATAGTCACAGTCATTCGCTATCCTCATGAATAAATAGGTAAGTTATTGAGCAAGAAGTCGATTCTCAGTAAATCTAAAAAATCTCTGAAAAAATGCTTGCAATTAAAATCTAACTGGCTAATATACAAATACGGCCTCACGAAAAGAGGCCTTTTTTATGCCCTCCGCACACACAAAAACTCCGCATTTAAACACAGTCTCTCGCTGCCACACAAGCAGTTTTTAGCTAAACATTCCCGAATTTTTTCCTTCAGCGACAAACGGTCTCTTATTCGGAAATCACTCAAACTTGCCTATCCATTTACAGCGCTCTAGCACCTGGTTTTGATTGCAAGACTGTAAGAACTCCCGGCGCAATCCCCGGCTATCTCAAATACTGCCAAGAGCCTGTACATCTCTGGTGGAGATGAGTAGGCTCAATATTCAGCACTGCAAATTCAGAGAATCTCGATGTTGAAAATAGTGATCCAGCTTTTAGGTGTACTGTGTCTGATCCCGGCGGTAGCGCTTGGGACATTGCGCATTCAACACAGCGATGAGGACGGAGCGTCTGTCGTGTTTCCAGGTGGTGAACTGGTGAGTGGTGATCTCTACACGGGTCCGGAGCCAGACTGGTCGTTTACCGATCAGGTCGGCACGATCGAACTACAATTGTTCGATCCCGTCAGTTCACGCCGCATATGGGTTGTTGAAAGCGAAGGCAAAGTCTATGTCGTGTCCGGCTACATGAATTCATTCCTGGGCAGACTGTGGAAAGACTGGGCAGTGCAGGCCGATGCCGGAGACGGGCGCGCCGTCGTTCGCATCAATGGAATCCGATACGAGCGCACGCTGATCCGAATACACGAAGGGCCAGCGTTGGACGGGGTGGCAGCCAAGCTAGCCGCCAAGTACAACTCCCCAACAAGCCGCGCGGCGATAGAAGCCGGCGATACCTGGGCATTTGAACTCGCCCCGGGAGCGTAACGATGAAATGGAAAAACTATTTGATTCTATGCGTGGTGTTAAGCTTGGCAGTGGTGGGCGCAATTGAGTTTGTGCCAGGGCTGTCCGGCACCATCGAAGCCAGGTTGATTGCCTTTCTATCCAGCAACGCGCGCTAACCAGCTTCTCACTCGTTGAATCAATCCCCTACCAGTTCTTGGGCAGATCTGGATGCTTGCGATGACCGCCGCGGTATTTCTTATCCCGCAATTCCCGATCAATCTTCTCTCGCTGTTCTTCCTCAAAACGCGCATGGGTCTTGTCGTCGACCTCCACTAAAAGATGCGAAAACAGGCGATAGAGTCCTGTTAGCTCCAACAGCGGGCGCAACAGAAACGCCATGAAGAAGATCATGGCAATCCAGTACAGAAATATCTGGAAGTCCAGGATCAGCATCACCAAAGAGAGCGGAATGGTCGCTCGGAAGATACCAGTTGCTATGGGACCGTATTCGAATTGCTTCTCTCGCATTCCCGATTCTTCCTCAGCGGGGCCAACAAGTCAGGGCAAGATGTCTGGATGGGGAACGCCCATCACCTCTTCATAGTCGCCACGCAAAACCATCGCGCGATAGGCATCTCGCAATTGAGCGATCAATTCCGGATCGGTCTGCTTACTGGCAGCGAAGTACAAACCTGTGGAGAGCGCTTCCAGCCTCACCAAAGGAACCAGGCGTTCCTCATGAATCTGCTGTTGCTCGAGATATTCGCTCAATGCCTGCTCACCGAAAGGGACCAAATCCAAACGCCCTCTTTCCAAAAGCGTTAGCCATGGAGCGCCATTATTAATATGCACGATATTTGAAAATTCGAGCGAGGTGAGTAGATTGTCATAGGCATCGCCGCGAATACTACCAACCTGATAGGCTCTGGCCGCCTCGATTGTTCTCGGTAATTCAGCTGCTCTTTCGCTTAGCCCATAGAGATAGGACTCGATGTTATTGACCAGGCCGATCCAGTGGAACTGCTCCTCTCGTTCTTCGGTGCGCACGAGCGTGTAAGCGAGAATATTCGGGCGACTGTCAAGGTACTGAATAATGCGCGCCCAGGGAGCGATCTCTATGCTGTACTCCAGCTCGGTCTCAGCTAGCATGGCATGGAGTAGTTGCGAGCCAATGTCTACCGGTACCGGATCGCCATTCTCGTCGTAATCAATATTGGCGGCATTGCGCACTTGCGTATAGACGCGAAGCACATTCTCCTGGGCAAGGAGAGGCTCGCCAATCATTACGATCAATAACGGCAATAAAAAGAGAATTTTCTGTTTCACGAGTATTTTCAGCAACAACCCACACCCATAGCCATGCGACTAATACTACAGGTCATTCTAATACAGGAATATGAAAGGGGTAGATGAAAAAGGAAGCCGTCAGAGAATTGCTACAAAAAATCACTCATATTTGAGCTTTTCCACGGGGTTACAATGGGCTACTCGCCAGGTTTGCACCAATAAGACGCAAGTAGAACACACTCCGACGATCAACAATGCAGTAATGAGCGAAAAGGCATTCGGTTCGACGCGGTAGGCAAATCGCTGCAACCAAATCAAAGTCAGATACCAGGCGGCTGCGAATGCCGGTAGCGAGGCCAACAACAGAATCTTGACCAGGCTCAGACTCAGTAGCGCCTGAATATCGACTACCGACGCACCCAAAACCTTGCGAATCGCAACTTCCTTGGCGCGTTTTTCGTTGTTGTAGGCCGCCATACCGCCGAGACCCAACAGCGAGATAAAGATACTGAGACCAGCAAAGAGTGTTACCAGACCTATAGTTTTGGACTCATCGTCATAGAGTTCATTCCAGCGATCTTCCAAAGAATTGACTTCGATGATTGGCTGATTCGAAAATCGGCGAATCACCTCGCGGACAGCGTCACGAATTTCAGTTGAGCCGGCATCGCTGACATGAACCAACAGATCGATACTGACCTCATCGAGCTGGTTTTCAGGCACACGCTCCAGAAAATTGTCGCTGAAGGCAGACAAATAAAGCGGACTAATCGGTTGCTGCATAGGAAGATAGTGAAAATCACGAACCACGCCGACAACCTCGGCCCGAGTCCCGATCTTCTTGCCAATGGGTTGATCCCACTCACGGACATTGACCAATGTCTCATTGACCAACAGAGGTGCCATCGCATCCTCTGCCAGATCAGGACGGTAAAAGCGATTGATATCCCCCTCAATCAGCTCCATACCCAGTGTTTCCAGATACTCCGGCCCTCCCGAATAGGAGTGCATCGTCAGGTTCTCCATATCACCAGTGTTGGTTTCAACATCTGTGATATTGATATTCATAGTCCGTCCGATACTGGCGCGCGTCTCGGCCGCGTTTATCACTCCTGACAGTGATCGCAGCTCACGAAGAATCGCAGCTCGATTGCGTATCTCATCGACTCCTTGCAGACTCACCACAAGGCGGTTACTGCGCTCGAATCCCAGCGGCGCATTAAGCAGAAAATCGGATTGCCGCAACATCATCAGTACCCAGGCGACAATGACAATTGCCACCGTCGTCTGTAACCAGACCAATAACTGCCGAAGCGGAACAACTTGCCTTGTCGATTGTTGTTGAGAACCCACAACACTGAGCAAGGAAGGCTGGGCAAGTTTGATAGCTGGATAGATGCCCGACAACACACCGATCACGATCCAGGCCGCAATACTCAGCATTAGAGCCATTGGTGACAGCAATAAACTGCCCAACTCGCTCTTGCCCGTGAATTCTTCAACGATGCCCAGCTGATCGACCCCAACCGCAAGCGCAATACCCAGCACGAATGCGATACCGACAAAGAACAGGGACTCCAGCAAGAACTGTTTGATGAGATCCGCACTCTCTGCGCCAAGCAATTTTTTGATCGCCACCTCACGAGAACGAATCGCTGCCCTGGCCGTTGCGAGATTCACATAGTTGATGCAGCTACTCAGCAGCAGTGCAACCATTACAGCGGCGAAGATAATCACATTCACGAAATTACCCACTGCACTATCCGCAACCAGTTGCCGACCAAAGCGGATGTCACTCAACTTCTGTAGGTGATGGGTAAGCAGCAGATCGCTATTCCCACCCGTCGCCTGACCGAAGCCAGCAGAGATATGGGCAGTAAACAGAGCGCGAGAGATTTCTTCGATGGATTCGGGCTCGAATCCATTCGCGACGTAGAAGTAGGTCGAGTAATTGGAAACAAAACGGTCACCCCAACTGGACTGATCTTCGCTATCGAAAAGATGGGGGCGATAGACGCCTACCAGATCAAAAGGCAACAATGCATCGAAGGGCTGACTGACGTTCTCCGGCAAGTCTTCAAATACCAGAGTGACGCGGAAGTCGTATTGTTCAGTGCTGAGAGTCTCACCAATTGGGTCCCGATCAGCGAAATAGTACTCTGCCATGGACTCGCTGAGCGCAATGGAAAACGGTTCGAGCAATGCGCTGTTGCTGTCCCCCAGCACAGGATTGATCGTAAAAATATCGAAGATCGAAGGATCAGCGTAGAAAACCTCCTCCCAGCTATTGCTGACATCGCCCAGAGTGAACTCAGCTTCATAGGCATCTCGCAGGCGAACAGTGTCGAGATACTGTGGGTAATCTGACACCACGAGAGGACCAATCTCGTAACCGGATTGGGCCAGCTCGGTGCCGCTAAGCTCGGTCGACAGCCGATAAATGCGCTCATGATTGAGATGGTGATGATCAAAGCTCAGCTCACTCAGCAGATAGAGCGAAATCAGAATCGAGCCCGCGATTCCAATGGCCAGACTGAGCACGCAAACCAGCGCATAAAATTTCTCTCGCAGGAGCCTGCGCCAACTGATAAGGAAGAATTGCATTCGATCCTTGAGCTAATGTGAGTGCCATTCAGCAACAGAATTATGGAACGTTGCTGACTTAGTCTACAAAAACCGTAGAATAGTTCCCATCAATTTTCGGAGAACAAGGCCGATCTAATAGAGCACTACAGCTACGTTAGCTCAGCGAGGAAACAGGCCATGCCCTATGTGAACATCAAGATTACCCGCGAAGGGACAGAAGAGAACGGCGGCCGCATCTCAAAGGAGCAAAAAGAGGCCTTGATCAAGGGGACAACGCAGCTATTGGTGGATGTCCTGGACAAGAATCCCGCGACTACAATCGTGATAATCGATGAGGTGGAGACAGATAACTGGGGCATTGGCTTTGACTCGGTGACAAACTTGCGAAGAGAAAGTCAGGACTAATGCTGACTCGTGATGGAACACGTTTCCGCCTGGGTACAGCCAGATAATTCATCACTCCACAGAATTGACGGATACACGGTTTTTGTTCAAGTCTACTTGCCCCGCTTCAAAGCGAGTTCTAGAATGATTTTTATCCGTGCATCACGTTTAATAAAGCGAGAGCCAATGACGTGAACGATGCCACTCAACTATTGCCAGGCCTAGCAAGCGAAGAGGAAGCAACTTCCAGATTTGAGGAAGCGATCAATCAGGCTCAGCTCAAGAGTCTCAGGCTGGTCAGCATCTCCATCCTGGTTATGTTGCTGCTCTATTATGGCCGCAATATCGTGCGCTTCGGATTCGAGTATCCCACCTGGCATCTGATGAGCAGTTTCGTGCTTGTCTCCATCGCGCTGGTTCTGACTTTCGCCATCTCACTAAAACTCATCACTGCCTGTTATTGCCAGGAAGCTGGTGCAGCTCTCTGCCTCACTTATGGTTTTGCTATTCTGACCAGTATTGTCGCCGGTCTGACTATGGGCGTATATTCCTCAACGCTGACTATTCTCGCCGCGAGTCTCTGTGTACTTAACCTTCGGCATTTCACCTTCGTGTGCAGCGTGTTCTTGCTAGCCTGGGCAACGGCGGCGAGCAACGCACAGGAAACCACCCAGTGGTTTCCGACATTAATACTCCTCCTGATTGCAGCAGTCATTGCCTATAACATCCTCAAGTATCGCCGGGATGTCGTCGCTGAACATCTGAAGCTGAATGACAAGATCGACGAGTTGGAGTCCTTTATTTCACTTTGCGCCAATTGCAAGAAAGCGAAAGGCTCGGACGGCAACTGGCTAGCTCTGGAAGAACTACTGATGAAGGAAGATCACAAGCAGTTCTCCCATGGAATCTGTCGTGAGTGCCAGGAACTGCTCTATGCTGACTATGTGCACAGAAGCTCAGACGGAATAACAGAATAAGGGACTAAGGGAATAAGTCCGAGCTATTCTCACTCCCGTTTATCCTGTAGCATCACGAAATCGACGGAAATCCAGAGAATTCGGAGATGCACATGAAACAGCTCTTCAAAGAACCTCTAAGCCTGTTCGCCCTGTTGCTCTCGATTTGTAGCAGTTCGGCGCTGAGCCAGACTGCATATTTCCCTCCCGCTGGTGATTGGCAGCGCCGTGCTCCTGAAGAGGTCGGCATGGACCCTTTGAGACTCCAAGCTGCTATCGAATTAGCTCAACAAAACACTATCGTCGAACCTAAAGACCTCTCACTGTTCATCGAAAATTCGTTTGGCAGTGAACCTCACTTCAGCATTATCGGACCGGTCACGCCGCGTAAAGAAGGGTCTGGTCTGATCATCAAGAACGGCTTTATCGTGGCCGAATGGGGAGACACCGATCGAGTCGATATGACGTTCAGCGTCACCAAGAGCTACCTCAGCATCGTGGCCGGGCTTGCTGAAGACTCCGGACTCATCGACGACGATGGTGATAGAGTGAAGGACTATTTCCCGCACGAAAGTTTTAACGACCCTCACAATAGCGCAATCACCTGGCGACACTTCCTCACACAATCCTCGGAATGGCAGGGAACACTCTGGGGCAAGCCCGACTGGGCAGACAGACCAATAAGTCGCGACCCGGAAATCGCGAAGACTCGAGAACTGCGCACACCGGGCACTTACTACAAATACAACGATGTGCGCGTCAACATGCTCGCCTATGCACTGACCCATGTCTGGCAACAGTCTCTCGAGGCGGTGTTACGCGAGAAAATCATGAATCCAATCAATGCCAGTGACAACTGGAGCTGGAACGGCTATGACAATTCCTGGATCGAGATTAATGGCGAGCAAGTCAATTCAGTCTCCGGAGGCGGACACTGGGGCGGCGGCCTCTTTATCAGCACCATGGATCACGCACGCTTCGGCTATCTCATGTTGCGCAACGGAAATTGGGCCGGCGAGCAGCTGATCTCAGAAAACTGGATTCGCAAACTGCGCAGGCCGTCGCAGTCCTCTGGCTACTATGGCTATCTCTGGCGGCGCAACTTCAACAACACTGTCGTGCCCAATGCGCCCACAAATATTTTCTATGCTACCGGTGCGGGCGGGAATTATATCTGGGTAGACCAGCATAACGACCTGCTCATCGTCTTGCGCTGGGTTGGGCGTAATATGCCTGAAGTCGTTGGGGCCATTACCGACGCGGTGCTGTGACAATAAGGAGGGACAGTTTGTTATTCTCAAGCTGCTTGCCATCCTTTATCATCCGCACAAAAACCAATAAGCGAGATTTTCATGCAGCGCTCATCCCTCAATTCGATCTTCCCCACCCTCCTGGCATGCAAAAAATATGGAGCAATCGCTCTATCATTTAGCCTGATTTCACCGGCTGTCCTGGCTCAAGATGCGGAGCAATATACGACTCAGTGGGGCCATCCTGACTTGCAAGGGGTCTGGAACTTTTCCAGTGAGATTCCATTCGAGCGACCCGAGCGATTCGGCAACAGAGAGTTTCTGACAGACGAAGAAATCGCGGAGATTCAGGCGCGGATTGCAGAAGAGGCAGAAGAAGGCGCTGAACTGGTAGCTGATGCCGATGCTGCCAATCGAGGTGCACCCACTAACGACGAACGTTTCGTCTACGGCTACGATCATTTCTGGTATGAGATGGCTGCTATTGGCGACACCTTGCGCACCTCGCAAATCATCTATCCGGAAGATGGTCGCCTGCCTGCTATACTCGAAGGCGTAGTTCGAGGCCAGAGCGGATTTCTTGAAGATGCAGAGGGTGAACGGCCTGTGCGTACAGGCAGCGGCGGTATCGGCAAGGACGGCCCGGAAGACCGTGGCCTGCCCGAGCGCTGCATCATGGGCATGAATGGCTTACCGCCCTACCGTCCCAGTCGCTACAATAACAATCTCATGATCGTGCAGAACCGTGACCACGTCGTGATCATGTCCGAAATGCTGCATAACGCGCGCATGATTCCATTGACAGAACTACCGCCTTTGCCAGAAGACATTCAACTCTGGACCGGTGACTCAAGAGGCTATTGGGATGGCGACACACTGGTCGTGGAAACTCGCAATTTCAGTTTTTACACGTCGAGCCTGCGTAGCATTGGCACTGGTACCGAGAAGTTTCTGACCGAGCGTTTCACTCGGACTAATTACAATTCACTGGACTACCAATGGACTTTGGAAGATCCAGCAACTTTTGCTGACAAGATCACAGCGATCTTGCCAATGGCAAAAGTGGATGGACAACTCTATGAGTATGCTTGCCAGGAAGGTAACTACGGTCTGCTCAATATTCTCCGCGGCGCCCGAGCGGAAGAAGCCCGCTCAGGCGAATAAGAACATTGCTTGATGCGGCTCCGCTACTGAACAAACTCAAAACGTGAAAGACGCGCCCGCTGCTCAGCGGGCAGCTCACCATAGATCAGATCGCGATAGTCTTCATCGCCATCGACGAAATACTTCAGCCAGGCAACACCCAGGGCGCCGACTAGGTCATGCACATCGATATTGGGATTCAAGCGTTCCTGATCTGTGGTGGAATTGGCGATGAAATGATTGCCGCCCGCGATCTCCACATACATGCGTGGAATACCTTCCGGTAGTGTCTGGAAGTGCGGCCAGGCATGCTCGGCTACTGAGGCAATGCGATCCACTTCGCCAGCCAGCACAAGCGTTGGTACAGCAACGGAACTGAAATCCGCATTGGGCAACCAGGGCGTAAAGGGAATAATCGCTTTCAGCTGATCGCTGGCACGATTTGCCGCGAGCAAGGTGCCACCTCCCCCCATGGAATGCCCCATCACCGCCATGCGATCGTTGAGTATCTTGCCGCGGATAGGGCTACCGCTGCGAGCGCCTTCACCTCGAATCACGTCCAATGCAGCTAATAGCGCTTCCGAACGGACCTGGGGATCGTCTCGTGGGTTATTGGTGTCGAGTACCAACACTGCAAAACCGTAGGACGCCAGATGCCTGCCCCACCATTCAATATTTTCCTGCTGCTCGATAAATCCCGGCGCAATAGCAACGCCACCGAAGTCAGTTCCACGATTGGCGGGAAAATACAGCGTCGCAGCGCCATACTCATCAACCTCGGGCAACTGATCATAGTAGGCAACCTGATAAGGACCAGGATTTCCCAAAGATTCCAACGTGGGCTGCGCGCTCAGGCTTAACGACAATAGCGAAGCAGAGAACGATAAGGAGAACAATAACAAGAAACGGGCAAACGACTTCATTAATAATCCTTTTAACAAGAGAGTACTTTTGAATGCAGCATGTGAACCTGATCTTCCAGATAATCCTGTAGTAGAGATTTCACATCGCAAGACTACACAAGGAAGTCACCCATTGCAGTAGATTCATCCGATGAAACGAAGATTCCATCTTGCTGAACCGTGAAGTTATAGGCTATTAGAGCCTGGCTGAAGTATATTTACAGCATAGCGGAGAGACTTGTCTGCTACTGATTAAGCAATCCGAACTGATTCAAACCTCAACCATAAGAGGTCGTCATGGCATCAAAACTCAATACTTCAGCTTCTCAGATACTTGCAATCCTCATGGTGTCTCTTTTTCCAGCTGTACAAATTCTTGCAGCAGAAAACACGATGAGTGATGCGGCCAGCGAATTAATCGCCAGCCTGAACTCCGAACAAACTTCCGCCGCCACGTTCTCACTCAATACCGACGAACACTTGCGCTGGCATTTTGTGCCCGATGAAATCTTTGCACGCAATGGTCTGCCGCTTGGTGCGATGACAGACGATCAGCAACAGTTGGCACGCCAGCTCCTGCAGACCGGTCTTAGTCAACGTGGCTATCTCACTGCGTCTGCGATCATTGAGTTGGAACGCGTCCTGGCTGTTCTGGAACCCAATGGCCGATTTCGTCGTGACAATGAAAACTATCGTGTGTCCATTTTTGGTGAACCCAGTGCGAGCGGCACCTGGGCCTGGCGCTTCGAGGGTCATCACCTCTCACTACACTTTCAAATCGTAGCCGGCGATCTCACCGTCAGCACGCCCAGTTTCTTCGGCTCGAATCCTGCCCATGTCACCGAGGCTGCACAAACTCCAGAACAAGAGAATCAGCGCGTACTCGGCGCGCGCGAAGATGCTGGCCGCGCATTGGTCAGCTCAATGAGCGAAGCGCAAAAAGCCCAGGCAGTCTTGCCTGGAGCTGCACCACGAGACATTGCCACGGGAGCGAGCTTCCCTATTGATCCATTAACACCTGCCGGCATTCAAGCCAGCGAGCTGACAAGTGCACAACTGCAGGCGCTACGAGACTTGATCTCGGTGTATAGCTCGGCGATGACGGAAGAAATTGCGCGCAAGCGCTGGGCCCGCATCGAAGCAGATGGAATCGAAGCAGTCAGTTTCGCCTGGGCCGGACCTCTGGAAGTTGGCGAGCCTCACTACTATAGAGTGCAGGGACCTTCTTTCCTGATTGAATACGACAATGTTCAGAACGGCGCCAATCACGTGCATTCTGTATGGCGAGACTTCGACGGAGACTTCGGTGAAGACTTACTACGCCAACATCACGGCGAATTTACACATTAATGCCGGCGCGCTCTGACTTTTTAGATCCCGCGTCTTGCATACCCTGATCGGCACAACGGTTCAGCCCGCCCTTTCATGAATGGACCGGCTTTTTCCTGAAGAGAAAAAGCGGTCGGGAATGATTACATCTACCGAGGAACCAATGACTCCATTCCCGACCGCGTAAGTGAAAACAACAAGGAGATTCACTTCTCGTTGCACGCCATTTAAATTCCACGACCAACGCTATCTATAGCTCTCGATAGCGCTCAATAGCTCTGCAACAAGAAATCTGCGAAATCAGATTCGCGATTTATTACTACGGATCATGCACAGATTTAGTTAACCCGGAAAGGTGACAGTTGGTTGACGTTGTGTTGACGCTGACCGTAATTGGATCAGCTCGAGACCCCAGTTGTGAGCGGATTTGGGACGCAATTCCCACGAAACTAATAGTTTATGGTGCAGTTCATTCTTTAGCCCGTCAATTTCGATGCATAAAATCGGAATCTTTCGTCAGGAGGGCTGGCCCACAATTGTCGTGGAGAAACAAGGCTTTAAAACAATTAGTTTAGAACTCTGGGGAAATGTCGTAGTTAAGGAATAACAACAAGCATATGGCATACCGCACCGGAAGTGCACAGTGAAACAAGCATTCAACAGACAGCAGCTACTCCCCGAGACTGCTGCTCTGAGGCCTTGTATTGAACAACCGTTCGATAGTTTTCTTGCTGACCTCGGCGATTTGCAGCTCAACCCTGCCAAGGCCGCCTATTGCCTGGACTGGGTAGAACAATCCAACGGAAACAGCGACAATACGCCGTCTGCTGATGCGCCTCAATCCGGTACCGCTTTGCTGTCAGATCCATACTCCCTACATTTCGTCATCACATTGAGTCAGGCGCAGGAGCCTGAAAACCTGCTGGAAACACTTCTCGCCGGGTTGACCAATGTGTATTCCCTCAACGAAATTCGCAAGATCGATATTGAGGAAGAGGTTGGCATCAAGCACGGTGAACAGGTGCTTGCCCATACCTGTACTGAAATCGGACCAGGTGATTTCGAGCTCAATTGGGAGCGCACCCCAGAGCTGGTCGAGCTAAGTTCTGAGCTGCTGAAAAAAGCCCGCGCAGGTCATATTCACCGCAAGACCAATGAAGACAATGTCACGACATTCTGGTTTCCGATCATGCACAAGGGTCGCTGCCAGAGCGTACTTAGCGTAAAAACCTCCGAGGCACTGGAGCCACACCTTGCCAAGATTCGGGCACTGTTGGAAATCTACGCCAATCTGAATCACATCCTTTGCCAGGCACAGAAAGACAAACTGACTGGTTTGCTGAATCGCCAGACATTTGATTCAAAAATTTCGCGCATGCTTGAGCAGCAACGGTCGAAGAAAGACGAGTATCCTGAGCTGCACCAGGAGCGGCGAGCAGAAGAATTACAGAGTCATCCATGGCTCGCCATCATCGATATCGACCTGTTCAAACAGGTCAACGACAAATATGGCCACCTCTATGGTGATGAAGTGATTCTGACCATTGCACAGATCATGAAGGAAAGCTTCCGCCGAGCGGATTTGCTGTTCAGATTTGGCGGGGAAGAATTTGTTGTGCTTCTCGAGCCAATTCCTGCGGGTAACGTCGAGGTCGCACTCGAGCGATTTCGCCGGACCGTTGAGAATCAGTATTTCCAGCAAATCGGCCGCGTCAGTGTCAGTATTGGCTATGCCAAGTTTATGGACGATTCCTACCCACCTATGATTATTGACCGAGCTGATCAGGCGTTGTATTTCGCAAAGAACAACGGTCGCAATCAGGTCGCGAACTACGAGGCTCTCGTCGATCAAGGCAAGCTCGAGGCACTCGATCACGAAGAAGGCAGTATCGATCTGTTCTGATCAGCAGCCTGCCAAGCTAACAAGCTTCCTACGGTAACAAAATTACCCGAGCCGAGACGTTAAAACTGACTGTGGTCAAACCGGGATCAGCAACCGGTACTGCAACGTCACGCGCCGCTTCGAGTGACATCGCTGTAGATCGATAGAATCCACCTCCACCGCCGCTATTCATCGTCAGCTCAATAATTTCTACTCCTGACTTGCCCAGCTCGGCAGCAGCTGCTTCCGCTCTGGTTTTCACTTCGGCAAGTGCAGCTGCCATCAGGGAGTCGGCTACCTCTTCTCTTCTCGCATTGGACAGGGAATAGTTCAAACCATTCATGGTCAATCCGATGCCCTGCAATTCTGCAACCGCTTCTAAAACTGCTGCACTGTCCTGACTCGTAATCTGCAGACTCTGTTGTGCCCGCCAGATCAGATTGTCATTGCCTCGAGTAGAACGATCGGCGGGTACCTGATACACGCGATATTGATGAATTGAGAACTCCAGGTCAGTTTCTTCCAACAGTTCTTGCGCTTCTGCCATCAGGCTGTTGACTTCATCCTGAATGCCGATGCGATCTCGCCCTTGAGCCGTATAGGAGAGCCCGGCGTGAAGCGTATCCTGCTCGACCTGAGCCTGCTCATCCGCGCTAAGATTGACCAGAATTTCGCCGGAATTGAGTCGATCCAGATCGAAGTTGTTTTGCCCATAGAGAGGCGAAGCAGCGATGAACATGAGGCTCAATGCAATACCGCTTAATCCAAACATGCCCGGTGATTTTTTCATGGACTTACTCCTCGATTCAGACTTCAACTCAGAAAACCAATAGCAGCACGATGCAGTATCCCTGATTCTACCTGAATGTGATCTGAAGCGTTGCTGGATGACTGGCAGTTTCCCTTTGAGTGGATCTCACTCTCAGGCCCCTAATTTGGACGATTTTCCTACTTAATCGGGCACTTTTCCGGCTTGAATAATCCCCCCTGCAAAGTACCCTGCTTCACTTGTTTTCGACAGTGATTCATCGACCAGCCAACGAGCTGAACAGGAACGCATGAATGAACACCCTTGCTAAACTGCTCGGCTCACTTTGTATTCTGGGTGGACTGATTGTTCTCTTTTGGCAACCAGGCGCAGAGACAGCTAACACGCCTCTCGCCAGCCAAGTTGGCGGCATCTTTACAGGATTGGGCATTATCCTGATTGGGGTGTTGGCCATCGGCCTGTCCTATCACCCTCAGCTTACGGTAAGTGTTGATGAACAAGACCGGGAAGCCGGTACTTCTACACCGAATCAAGGCGACCGAACGGCCATTAGCAAAGCGGAACGAGAGGCATGGCAGGCAATATGGTCTGACCAACAATTCATTGGCGCCTTGCTCGCCGAAGGCGTTACGCGAGATCAAATAGCTCAAGTCTCTGAAGAAGATCTCGCCAATCCCGGGCCAGATTTTGTTGTGTCACCTGGCGCGTTATTCGTTGCTGATACGGCACTGTTTGATCGCATGGAGGAACTCAGCTCAGATGAGTTGCAAGAGCTGGGCTACTACGATGAGCGACCGCCACATGGCCCGGCAGTTGTCGACCTGAACTTACCCGTTGAACCAGATTCTGCAGAGTCTGACTCCGAGCCCGATCCCAGCAAGCAAAAAACATGCTCCTGTCGCTGGGTGTGGACTATTGCCGACAATCCCAGTCCCGCGGCACACGACAGCTGGCACCAGCATGGTTCGGCGAGTGGCGAAGGTCACTGGTTCAACTACGGACCAGCGCACGGCATGGTCGACGCCTGGTCAAACAATTGCCAGGGTGCGGAAGGGAGCATGACCGACAAGGCAGGCTGGATGGTCATCACTTCAAAAATTGTTTGCGATCCAAATGGTTGCTGCGCCCCCAAAGGAAGAGCACTCGCTGTTTCCGACTACCGATCCAAGATAGCTGCCAATTCCGAGAGTGGTTTCTGCTTCTACCTGAGCACCTTTGCCAATGCGGTAGCAGCCGATGCAGTCCAGCTCTATGTGGATGGCAAGCTCATTCCCGGAGGTTCGGGTGCCGTGATGACCACATCAGGTGCCAATGTGATCGCCTCGCTAAGTGCCGAGGTAGGTGCCGGAGGAGGAGCAGGTCCCGATGGCACTCAATTCAGCGGTAATGGAAAAGTTGGCATCTCAGTGACGAGAAGCAAAGCCGATGGCATGGTCGCTGATGTTCTCAACCGCTTTGGTGCTGCGACAGTTAACAATCCTGGCATCGTGTCGGAATTACAAACAGGCGCCAAGACCCTCGCCAACGTCCATCGCAAGGCGGCTGCGCTAGCCGAGCAATTGACCAATATTGCTGGTATGGGGCAAGTAGGCGTGGAAACCGAATGCGGTGCTGGCAGTTTTTGGGCTTACAAGGTTATTAATACCAGAGGCCCGATTGGTCGGGCCGGGAAAGCCGCATTCGTCAAACGGTTTCGCCTGCTGCGCGATCAATTCCTTCCTTCATAAAAAAACCGCAGATTGAATACAATCTGCGGTTTCGGATTTTCTCTACTAGCAAGAAACTCTCTTGAGTATTACTTGAGTATTACTTGAGTATTACTGGCGAGAAGCGCTCCAGCTAACTGGTCCGCCTGCATCCATGCCACCCAGATCCAGCTCAAAGGTTCCTTGAAGTTCGCCGTCTACGAGACTGGCTTTGTACTTCACAGGAATTGACTGGCCCTGAGCACTGATAGTACGCGTGAAGGAAATTTCTTCCCCTTCAATGCTGATATCAGAAGCGTTGCTGGTGCCACCACCCTGGGTATTCAGTGTGATCGCAGCACTGCCATCGTCATTCTTGGCGACAGTGATGGTACCGGTTTGATTGCCCTGGCCCATGTTGTAGTTCATTGCCCAACTGCCTACCAACTCATCCACGCTGAGTGCCATTGCGGCAGGCGTAGTCAGAAGCAAAGTCAGAAATGAAAAAAGTGTTACAAGTGATTTTTTGGATTTTAGCATTGTGTCCCTCCTTTTCCTTAGACTAAGGACGGACAGGAATTTAACAGATTGATCAGGTCTACAAAACCAGCAAGAGACGAAAACTGGGCTAGAGCAGACGAATACTTTCGCACCCACCCTGCTCCCGGCTGGCCAATCGTTCAATTATCTTTCCTGCCGCCAACTTAGCCAGCGCTCGGTACACAGATTCTCTGGTGAGGCCAATCTGCTCAGCAATCTGTGTCCACGACTCATCGAGATGAATCAGGCCTTCAATATCACTCCGCAATTGCAGCCAGGCCAGTACGCGCTCATCGGCGCTACGAATATCACGCAGACTAAGCTGGGTTCGCGACTCCCTCACTTGTTGCGCGAGAATGGAATTCAATGCCTGCAGTAATGCCTTCGGTGGATTCCGTGAATTCAACACACGGCTATCCAGAACTTCCACGACGCTCGCCTGATCCGCGATAGCGTGACAGTGATAATGAGTTGCCCCCACAGAGGCTTCGGCAAAGGTCTCGCCTTTGCGGGCAGTGTGCAGACTAACCCTCGACCCATCCTGCAGATCGCGCACCAGGCGCAGGCGCCCGTCCAGCAACCCATAGATCGAGCTTGCTTGCTGACCCTGCCTGAACAGAAACTGCCCAGGCTCAAGGCGACGCTGCTTGCGAGCATTCTCAGGCCAGAGCTGAATCAATTTATCGAGCTCTTCATTCATATGATTTGAATCATATACGAGACTCACGCGAGGGAATACACTGCATGTAACTTCGCAATCACAGCAAATACCAACGCTGAGGGGGAGAAATCCGATGAGTAACAGAGTAACGAGCAATTGCAGGCTGCAATCGCTATTGCTATTTCTATTAACCCGGAGCATTCGGAGCTTGAGCCAGATACTGGCGCTGACACTATTGATAGCAGGCAGCAACGCATTAGCCCAACATGGGGATCACGCTCAATCTGCGAACCATGGCCAACACGGCGAACAACACAATCATGGTGAGCACCACGCACAGCACATGATGCATTCCATGGATGGCGCTTACGGGGCAGGCTCCGCGCCCCAATCAGTTGGGCAGTCTGGATTTTCCGCTATTCAGGAAATAGTCGCTCAACTTCAGGCTGATCCCAGTACCGACTGGAGCGAAGCTGACATCGATGCACTTCGGGAACACCTCATCGACATGGACAGAATCATGATGAATGCTACCGTTGGCAAAACAGAACTGGACCAGGGCATGCGTTACGAACTAACTGGCGATGACCTGGTGTCGGCATCGATAAAGCGCATGGTGCCGGCTCATGCGCAACAAATGCGTAGTGAGCTAGGTTGGGATATTGAAGTGCGACAACAGAACAACGGCGTGGTATTGGAAATTACTTCGCCTTCTGACGAAGACGTACTTCAAATCAAAGGACTGGGATTTGCAGGCTTCATGGTGTTGGGCGACCACCATCAGAATCATCACCTGCACATGGCCAAGGGTGGGCAACACGCGCATTGAGGCTTTAAGGGAGAGGGAGAGTTTCAGTTCATCTCGCAAGTGTTGTGCGAAACCGCCAAGGTTTCTGGCGCGCAAGAATCCTGAATGCGGTCATCGACTACCATAGCTGCCAGCAAGACGACGAACAGCATCAGACTGGAGAAAAAATTATTGGCTTTGCTCTTCATTGCTATCACTGCATTACACATTATTTGATGGTTGATCGACCTGCTCATTCCGTCCTCTGCTAATTCATCCCTGGCGCCCGGGCTACAACAACGCCATAGCAAGGTGCCGACGATTGAGTACAGGTATAGTGTCGCAGCTCGGGTAATTGTCTCAGCCAAAGATGTCAATTTTATTTCCTTGCAGACATTAGTTGCTTTTTGACAGTTCGGGCTGGCGGCTGCCACGCTCAATCGCACGCCGCTCGAGAATAAGCTGATAGAGCTTGTCCATTTCCTTCGTCAGCCGTTCACGTAACAACTCATCGCTCATTTGCCGCGCTTCCATGTCGAACTTCTGAGCGAAAGTCGGCACCGAGATTCCTGCCACCACTTCAGCACCATAGTACTCAGCGGATTCCAACGCTTGCCGCAGCACACTGGATGCCCCGCCGGGACCAGGCGACGCTGAGAGAAACAGCGATGGCTTATACTGAAAGACCTTCGCATCCATGCGTGAGGCCCAGTCAAAGATATTCTTGAAACTCGCTGTGTAGGTTCCGTTGTACTCGGCGAATGACAGCACCAGCGCATCGGCTTCAGCTATCTTGTCCATGAACTGTCTGGCAAGGGCCGGCTGTCCCAGCTGCACCTCCCGCTCATCGCTGAACAAGGGCAACTCATAGTCCGCGACAGACAAGGATTCGACTTCCACGTTCTCCAGTAGGCCGGCCACATATTCCGCCAATGCCAGGTTGATCGACTTGCGACTACTGCTGGTTCCTATAGCGAGAATCTTGATGGTTTTCATACATTACTCCTGTTTAATTCATTCCAATTTTTTGTGCGCCGTCATTAGCTAGAAAGATTTCGCTCATCAGGCAAGTCGCTCAGATACTCTACGAACTCTATTTCATAGCCATTCGGATCGATGAAGTAGATATTCTTGCGAAAAGTCTCAACATTAAGTGCGATGGCAACCTCATAGCCCGCTTCAGTGAGCCTGTTAGTGACTGCATCGATGTCTTCCACCACATAGGCGAAATGCGCGAGCCCAACATTCATCGATTTCAGATCGCGATTCTCGCCCTCGCCGTTGTCACTGAAGGCCAGATATTGATAGTCATCCCCGAAGTGCAACCAGTTACGCGGTGCGCCAAACCACTCGCCACTGCCCGACGTGCGTACACGCCAGTGTGGAAACGCGGCGCGGTAGAATGCGAGGGTGTCTTCCATGTCGTAGACGACGAGATTCAGATGTTCCAGATGTAGCATGGTCCTTCTCCTTTTTCCTTTTCCTGTGTTTAGCGGTTCGGTGAGTTGCCAAACCGATTTCTAAAATGCTTTTCCAAAAGACGATGCCATCCTAATACCTCAACTTAACTTGAGGTAAAGCATTTTTTTCACTACACTCGAAAAAAAGTTGCAAAGCGGGAGGAACAGAAATGTCAGAAGGAAATTGGACGGTTGGAAGAGTCGCACAGCGCTGCGGCATCAAAGTCAGCACACTGCATTTCTACGAACAGAAAGGCCTGATTCGCAGCTCGAGAAACGCCGGCAATCAACGTCGTTACAAGGCTGATGTAATTCGCCGGGTATCGGTGATCAAAGCAGCTCAAAAGATGGGCATCAGCCTGGCAGCGATCAAGAAAGCCTTCGCCACTCTGCCTGAGGAACGCACGCCCACCCAACGGGACTGGCAAAAACTGTCATCGCAATGGCGTAGCGAGCTGAACGAGCGCATCGCCTATCTTGAGCGACTGCGAGATTCACTCACCGCCTGCATCGGTTGTGGCTGCCTGTCCATGAAGAACTGTCCAATCTATAACGACCAGGACAAACTCGCCGTAGAAGGCCCGGGCGCAGTATTGTTGGAGCATCCTCGCAAGAGCACAGCCTGAACCTTCAACCCCGTCCAGCAGTAACTATCTCCTTCGCCATCCGTCTAATTTCTGGTGCAAAGCAGGAAAATCTGCATTTCCGATAAATTCGTTCAAAAAAGGGCTTGACATTTTCTACTACATTTGTAGATACTCTATTCTACAGTTGTAGAACACCGACACAGGACAGAATCATGAGCAAAGCCCTGAAACTCAGTAATCAGCAGTTGCAGATGGTGCAGACCCTCACCCGATTGGGCGAAGGCGGTGCCAAGGACGTACAGCGCGAACTCGCTCATCTCGATCTCGCTTACACGACGATCGCCACGGTCTTGTCCCGACTGGAAAAGAAAGGCGTTCTCACTTCTGAGGTACGCGGCCGCGAACGTATTTATCGCTGCGCCGTAGAAGAACACACCTTACAGCGATCCATGGTCTCATCGCTGGTTTCATCCCTGTTCGATGGGGATTCCAAAGCCCTGATGGCGCACCTCGTTGAGGAAAACGAATTTGCGCCAGAGGAACTGGACGAGCTCCGCCAGCTCATCAAGCGAAAATCCGCCCAAGGAAAATCCTGAGCACTGATCTCAGGAAAGGACTCGATTATGACCACATTCATCAACTATCTACTTGCCGATACCTTTTGGCTGCAAGTACTGCGTTTCCTGCTTGGTTCGACTCTGATACTCGGTTCTGTGAAATTAGTGAACACACTCGGCTTGGTCCGCCAATTGCGCTTGCAATCTCTGCTCTGGAAATGCGCTGTTGTTGCCTCTCTTCTCTTACTACTGCCAATGCCAAGGTCGGTCGTACCGACTTTTGCAGTGCCAGACATGGCTGGCGCATCAACACTGGCTCTCGAAGCAATGCCCAGGCAAAACCAGGCGATGCCTGGTGCTCCCCAATCCAGCACTGCATTTGCAGTAGAGTCCAGCGAAGCACCACTTAGCCCTGACCTGATACTACTTCTACTTTGGGCTAGCGTATCTTGCATGTTGATAGCCAGACAAAATCAGGCACGCAAGCGTGGTATGGAGACTTTGGCCGATCGCAAGGCAGTCGATGCCTTCTCGCCTCTGCGTCGAGACTTTGTGCAGCTTTGTCGTCAGCACAAGATTTTTCCACTGCCAACACTATCGGTTTCCCATCAACTTCGCTCGCCGGTTACTCTTCCCGGCAATGAGATCTGCCTGCCGCAACACATGCTCGACTCTTTGCCAGGCGAAGAAATGACCTGTGTTCTGGCTCATGAACTGGGCCACGTGAAAAATCGCGATCTACAGCTGCTAGCCTTCATGCAAATTGTCCAGAGCCTTTTCTTTTTTCAACCGCTACTGCGTACGGCGAATAAAGAGCTCATGGATCTCGCAGAGTTTATCGCCGATCAGGAAGCCCTGATTGGTCATCAGAATGGCGATCAATTGGCCAATGCCCTGGTCAACTGCGCCGATCATTATCGTCAGGAAAACCAGCTGGTTTACGGCATCGCGATGGTAGGGAAACCATCACGCTTGCGCAGCCGCGTCGAACAACTTGTCGGTGAAGGCCAATTCAAAACATTGCAGATCACAACTCCCTTGAAAATATTGGTACCGCTTTTGGTCATTGGCTCAGCGCTGATGCTACCTGCCTTCGCCCAGGATGAGCCGAACCGCACAACAGCGAGCAACGACCCTTCTATCGCAGAACCCATTGCTTGCAGCGTCGCGGGCTATGAGGCCATCGTCGATCAGGTACATGCCGGAGCGGTAAGCGCCGCTGCCGGTTTGGCCCGCTGGGAGAATAGCTGCGGCACCGAGTTAGGCGCTGAGATCGATCAAAGCTGGAAGGAATTCGATCTTCCTGATCATCACCTCTGGTATATGGCCAATTCAGATCAACGCAGTTCTGCCGGCAGCCGACCTACGATGGCTTTCTTCTACCGTGCATGGATTGCGAGCCAAACACTCAATAAGCCAAAGTACGAACACGAACATGAGCACGGGTCAGATCACGACTCGGCACACGCAGCTCACTAATCCTATAGGCTAAATCATGAAAACACTTCTCATCGGGTTGAGCGCCCTGGCGCTCATGCCCTGGGCAGTCTCGGCCCAGGATAATGCAACAGAGAATGCACAAAATAATGTACCAGAGAGTGCCTCAGTCAGTGAAACTGAATGGCAGGTTCCACATACCGAACATGGTCAACCAGACCTACAAGGGATCTGGAACTTCGGATCGGCCACACCATTCGAAAGACCAAATGACCTGGGCGATCAGCTAGTACACAGCGAAGAGAGTCTGGAAAAGGCCTTGCAACAACTGCAGCAGCGTGAGGTCTTTCGTCAGCAACCTTTGGATGCCGACCGACCCGCGCCCCGGGCAGGCGCCACAATAGGTATTGAAGCTGAATTCGATTACATGGTCTCCAATACGGAGCTGGTACCAGTGAATGGTGAGTACCGTACGTCTCTCATTGTTTCACCCGTCGATGGCCAGATGCCGATCAATGAAGATTTCGAAGACTTCTATGGCGAGCTTCGCGCTTCAGGCCATAAAAACTACTCGGACATCAAAGCCATGGTCGCCTCGGAGCGTTGCCTAATTTATGCCGTAGGGGTGCCTTCTCTCTATCCGATGCCCTGGAATGCTCACCTGCAGATTGTGCAGAACAAAGACTATGTTGTGCTGCATTCTGAAATGATTCACGATGCGCGCATTGTGAAACTCAACCAGGAAGCGGCAAGCGACGGATTCGCGAAATGGTTGGGAGACTCTGTCGGCTACTGGGAAGAAGATACTCTGGTGGTGAAAACCAGAAATTTTCGTCCCGAACAAACAGGTGGCGACATGTTACCGATGTCCGAAGCCTTTGAGCTGACTGAATGGTTCACTCCCGTTAGCGAAGACGAAATCCTCTACCGACTCCAGGCCAATGATTCCAAGGCCCTGACTGAGCCCGTGATCATCGAACGAATCATCCAACGGACCGCACCGGATGTACGCATGTATGAGTTCGCCTGCCATGAAGGCAACTACTCGCTTGGCTTTTCATTGATTGGCGCTCGTCACGATGATCTGAATCTGGAACGCATGCTGGACGAGATCACCAACAGCCATCTCGATGACGAGACTATTGCTGCACTGGAAGGTGAATGGACGGGCGAAGTCAATGGCAGCAAGCTGGAGTTTCGTTTCCTCAAGGGAAACAACGGAGGCCTGCACCTCTTGCTTGATCTTCCCGCCGCAGCCACGCGCGACATTGTGCTGAGCGATGTCATCAGCGACGGCAGCAGCCTGTCCTTTTCTGTGCCATCGTTGATAGCAACATTCAGCGGCAATGTGGGCGATGACTCGATCGTTGGCACCTGGACCCGAAACGAGAATCCCCTACCGCTGACGCTGCTTAAGGAGTGAGGTAGCAGGACTTGTAGGAATCTTTGAAGTGGGAATTCAGAATCGGGTTTCCACATTTGAAGCAATAGATTCTCCTGAGGGCTTCCTCAGAGCCTGTCGCTTTGATCGAAGCAGCATGCTAGAGTTTTCTTCACAAGCACTTCGATGAAAACCATCATTGCAAACGCTGCACTCGAACATTAGCCAGGATTGGCAGACTCTGAATGAACAACTCTAGTAACGCACCGGAGCGCGCCCAAGCTTTCTTGCTCAGTCTGCCCTGGTACGACCTGCCGCCGGTCGAGAACGAAATCGACCGTTTCTATTTCACCCTTCGAGAAACCTTGCTTTCTCAGCTGACACTTGCCGGAGTTTCGTCAACACCGGTACAAATTCCGGAACAGAGAGATAGACAGGCACGACCTGAAGAACAATGGGCCAATCCTCAGCTGTTGCTGAGTCAGTGCTGTGGAGGCGATCTCTTCACCAACGATGGTGGCCAGCTTGTCCCATTGGCCCGTCCTGTATTCAAGGAGCTGGACTGCGAGTCCGGTAACTACTATAGCTATATCGTGGCCCACAACTCACTGAATAACACGCCACGCATCGCGATCAATTCAAGCTCTTCCTATTCCGGCTGTATCAGTCTGTTCAACTGGCTAAAGCGAGAAGGCATGCAATCTCGGAAGGTGACTGTTAGTGGCTCACATCAGGCGAGTCTCGCATTATTGCAGAGAGGCGAAGTCGATGTCATCGCAGTCGATGCCAATACCTGGCAACTGCTTGATCTGGGTGGAAAAGACATTATCGACAAGACAGATGAAGCACCGGCCCCGCCCTTTGTTTGTCACCGGGAAACTGCACATCTTGCACACTACACACTTGATGCCTTGAAACAGACCCTGCGTTCCACCAATGGAGTGGCAGGAATCAGTTCACTGCTTGATTGCTGCGCCCAGGACTATGACATGATGGCTCTGGAAATGAATGCATCTACTTCGTCGCCTTCCAGTCGCTTCGCCTGAGCCCAGCCAAACCACCCTTGGCAGGCACTATTTTCATCCTATTTCCGCCCTGCTTTCACTCAGCCTGCAATCACTCACTCTCCATCCACTCTAGCTGGATAGATTCACTCTGTTCCAGAATTCAATTGAATAATTGCTTGCGTTACCTAGAATCTCTATGTATCTTACATAGCACTTCTAGGCAATACACTATACAAGCGTACATTATGGCACTTACCAAAGACTTGATCGCCGCCTCTGCGTCGCCCTTAATTCTCTCGCTGCTCAATCGTGGTGACAGCTACGGCTATGCAATTATTGCCCAGGTTCGGGAGATGTCAGGCGGAGAATTGAACTGGACCGACGGCATGCTCTACCCGATTCTGCATCGGCTTGAACAGCGCGATTTGATCGAGGCCTATTGGGAAAAGGCTGAGACTGGACATCGACGCAAGTACTATCGCATCAGTCGTGCGGGAAAGAAGGAACTAAAACAACAGAACCAGGACTGGGCGATGCTGTACGGCCTGCTTAACAAGCTACAGGAGACATGACATGGGACATGAGGCTCAACAAGCAGAATTGAATGCCAGCGTGAAGCGCTGGGCGAAAGAGTTACAGCGCGCTGGCATCAAAAACAACGCCTCTATCAGCGAGCTCAGCGACCATTACCGATCTGCCATACTGTTACACCTGGACAGTGGCGTGGATATCACTACTGCCGACTCATTGACTCGCAAGCAATTAGGAAGTCCGGAGCATCTCTTTCAAGAGTTCAGCAAGAATGCGCAAAGCATAAGCACTGAACTGCCTGGCGACACACGCTTTTCTCTACTCGCATTTATTCCTTGCCTGTGGTTTTTTCTCGTGTCCGACGTCCTGGAAAACATGCTCGGTCGGGAAACCAATGGCAGCACCATTTGGATGCCAGTCGAACCGCTCTTGGGCATTCTGGCTATGGTGGCTTTCTCGGCTATGATCATCAACAGAGTCAACAGCCTGCGCTTCCTGTTCACCGCTATCAATTATGGCCTTATGTTTCTCTACGGTGTGATGTTTCTGCTCATGGTGATCAGTGGCATCGATGGCGAACCGAACGCTATCTGGAAACTGGATTCTGCTCTGTTTCAGACTACCGGAGTGTACCTCGCTTTCACTATGACCTTTGGCGTACTGTTCGCGGCTACAATTTTTGTAGCCCGTGCGCTGACCAGGCCCTATGTCGCAGGGCTCTTTCAGGCGAGACAGATTGCCCGCATTGATAGCGATTGATCGCGAGATTAATCATTAGTTGCCTGAGGAAAGCGCAAGCTCGATAAACGCAGTGATAAACCGAGCCGAGCGTTCGTCTTCACGGCGACCGAGATGGATCTGTTTGCGAACACCTTTCTTGCCCAGGCGCACACAACTCAGCGCCAGGCTTTCTTGATGCTCCTCTACTAACCAACGTGGCAAGGAAGCAACCCCGCGCTCCGTAGCGACCATTTGCAACATGATTTCTGTCGCCTCAATCACTTTGTGCCGCGCCGGGGAGCAATTGGCCGGAATCAGGAAGTCCTTGAAAATATCGAGCCGTTCGGGCTCTACTGGATAGGTCAGCAACACTTCTTCGCCAAGCTCTTCCGCACTAATCCAACTACGGCCGGCCAACCGGTGACTATCGGCAACTACCAACACCTGCTCGTAAACAAATACCGGTTCGAAGACGATTCCCTTGCGTTGTAACGGGTCTGGCGTGACCAGCAAATCGATATCCCGATTAAAGAGTGCCGCCATACCCCCAAATTGAAATTGCTGACGCACGTCGACGTCGACCCCAGGCCACTGGATGAGAAAAGGCTCTACTACCCTCAGCAGCCAGCGATAACAAGGATGGCACTCCATCCCGATTCGCAGTGAACCTTGTTCCCCGAGGGCATATTGAGTCAGCGCAGCATCCAGTCGCTCCAGCTGGGGAAGTAGCCGCTTGCTTTCTTGCCGGAGATGTTCGCCTGCCTGGGTGAATACCAGTTGCCTCCCCTCTTTCTGCCAAAGCGCGACACCCGCATGTTGCTCCAGCTTCTTGATCGCGTGACTAAGTGCAGACTGAGTGAGATGCAGCTTGTCAGCCGCAGCAGTCAATGAGCCGTATTCCGCCACTGCAGCAAGGATGCGCATATGTATTCGCTCAATCATAGATGAACATTATTCACGGATTAATGCATAAATACCAATATTTTTCATATTTAGACTCCCCTAGACTCGCCCCCCTCAACGATCCAGAAATCATAGTTAACAAAACAGTTATCAAGAAGGAGTCACCCATGGTACGCACGCATTCACTGGGCTTTCCACGCATCGGCCCACGTCGAGAATTGAAATTTGCATTGGAAGCCTACTGGCGAGGAGAAGGAAGCGCTGCCGATCTGGAAGCAACTGCCAGGCTGCTGCGAGAGCAGAATTGGCAGCGTCAAATCGATCTCGATTGGCTACCAGTCGGTGATTTCTCATTCTATGACCAGGTGCTGGATACCAGCTTCCTGTTGGGCAATGTTCCCGAAAGAGCCAAGCGCTCCGAGTCTGATGAAAGCGCCGCAGACTTCGAACAGTACTTTCGCCTCGCTCGCGGCCGGGCCCATCACGACGATGCACACTGCACTCACGCGGGCGAAATGACCAAATGGTTCGATACCAACTATCACTACATTGTGCCCGAACTTAACCAGCACACCGAGTTTAGTCTCAACAGTCAGAGGCTCATTGCTCAGATTGAGCATGCTGTGGAGTCAGGCGTAAATTGCAAACCCGTCATTATCGGACCACTCACCTATCTCTGGCTCAGCAAAGCCAGGGATGAATCAGATCGCCTCGCCCTGCTGAGCACCTTGATTCCGGTTTACCAACAATTGCTTCGGGAATTGGCGGAGCGGGATATCGAGTGGGTTCAGGTCGATGAGCCACTATTGGTGACAGAACTCGATTCGCAGTGGCAGGACGCCTTTCGTGCTGCCTATGAGATATTGGCGTCGCGCAATGTGCCACGGCCAAAAATTTTGCTGACGACCTATTTTGATCGACTTGCTGAACAGTTGGAGCTGGCCTGTGCCTTACCGATTGATGGTCTTCATATCGATGCCATTAACGCGAGAGAGGATGTCGAACGCGCCGTCGACTTATTAAACCCTGAGCAGATTCTCTCCGTAGGAATTATCAATGGTCGCAATATTTGGAAAACGGATCTCAATGCCGCTCTGGACTGGCTTGAGCCGATCCACCGAAAACGTCCTGAAAATCTGTGGCTCGCACCTTCCTGTTCGCTGTTGCACGTGCCAGTTGATCTGCGCTCGGAGACCAAACTCTGGAATGAGGAGAGTGACGTTGCGAACTGGCTGGCCTTCGCCCAACAAAAACTGGATGAGCTACAACTTCTTAAAACCGCTCTGACCAATGGTAGAGTAAGCGTTGCTCAAACCCTGAAGGACAATGCCGACGCACTCTCACAACGATCGCGATCAAAGCGCGTAGTAAACCCCGAAGTTCGCACCGCGCTCGCAACTGTTACTGACGACATGGCGAAACGCCATTCACCGTACGAGGAGCGCGTCCAAATACAGCGCAAGCACCTGGGCTTGCCGCTACTCCCAACGACAACCATCGGCTCCTTTCCACAGACAGCCGAGATCAGGCAGGCACGACTCGACCTGAAGAAAGGCGAATTAGGTCAGGCAGAATATGAGCAGTGTATGCGGGACGAGATCAGAGCAGCGGTTAGACATCAGGAAAATCTGGGACTGGATGTGCTTGTTCACGGCGAGGCCGAGCGCAATGATATGGTGGAATACTTCGGTGAACAGCTGGAAGGCTTTATTTTCTCTCGCTTTGGCTGGGTGCAGTCCTATGGCTCACGCTGCGTGAAGCCACCGATCCTGTTTGGCGACGTCTCGCGCCCCAACGCGATGACTGTGCACTGGGCCGAATATGCCAGGTCCCTCAGCGAGCGACCGATGAAGGGCATGCTTACCGGTCCAGTTACTATCCTTAATTGGTCCTTCGTACGCGACGATCAGCCCAGAGAACTGAGCTGTCGGCAATTGGCGCTGGCGGTGCGTGATGAGGTGCTCGATCTTGAACACGCAGGCCTTCCAATCATACAGATTGATGAGGCTGCACTACGCGAAGGACTACCACTCCGAAAATCCCAGTGGCAAGAGTATCTCCGCTGGGCGGTTGACTGTTTTCGCCTGTGCGCCAACGGCGTTGATGATCAAACCCAGATTCACACCCACATGTGTTATTCCGAGTTCAACGACATCATGCCCGCCATCGCTGCAATGGATGCCGACGTCATCACCATCGAAACTTCGCGTTCCAATATGGAACTACTCGATGCCTTCGAGACCTTCGACTATCCCAATGAAATAGGACCGGGCGTGTATGACATCCACTCTCCCAATATCCCGACCGAGTCACAGATTGTCGAGCTGATTCAGAAAGCGGCTAAGCGAATACCAACGGAGCGGCTATGGATAAATCCAGATTGCGGCTTAAAAACCCGCACCTGGGACGATGTGTTACCAGCTCTGAAGACCCTGGTCGGCGCCGCAAAAGCCCTTCGACAAGACTTGTAGGACGCCTTTAAAGAGTCACAGCAGGCTCGGAAAGATCGATCTATTGGCGATCTTTCCGGTCCTTCTGTATCCACCTCTCAAGCAGCTCTCGATTTCGGACGTATATCCTTGTGTGCGGGCTTTGAATTTTTACAGAATTGAACTATTGTTCTAGTTAACCACAGCCCTCTACAAAATCACTGCCGGCCAGTAGTTTCCCGGCCTGAATTGTCCAGGTACGGGCTCGCTATGTTTCAGACACTCACCATTAACAGGCACGGATGCATCCTGACTCCAGGGATACTCTGCCTTCGGCTAATTCTGAAGCTGAGCGTCATGCTCTTGCTGTTTTCTCCAGTACAGGCTGTATCAGCCGAGTCGCTGCCTGTCATCGATATTCATGTACAATTTCTGAATTCTCCCACGGGCGAAGCGGACACCCCTCAGGTCGACAATCGTTCCACTGAGTTTGTCGAAATATTGATGAAGGAAGCTGGACTGCGATACGAGTTTCACGTCTCGCCAATGGCACGCAGTCTGCAATTGCTGGAGACACGTGAGAACGTGCTGGTTTATCCCTTGTCTCGCATACCGGAGCGAGAACATGCCATGCGCTGGATTGGGATGGTTCGACCAATTCAACTCAGTTTGATGGGTCTGAAGGCCAAACGCGAGGCCTTACCGACGACGCTAGAAGAAGCCAAAGAATATCGAATAGGGATCTTCCGTGATGGACTCACCGACATCTATCTGCGCAGTCAGGGATTCACAAAGCTGGTCTATTACAACGACATCACCAACTCGGTACAAATGCTTGAACGCAATCGCTTCGATCTGTTTTCTTTCGAACCAAGGGGCATCGAAAACTTCCTCAGGCTAAACGGCTATGAGAGCGACCTCGCCGTACCAGTAGTGCACCTGGAAGCTATTCGTTCGGAACTATTCTATGTACTGAGTCAACCAACTGAAGCGCATATCCAGACACGACTGCAAGAAGCGTTCTCTCGTTTAATCGCCAACGGCACATTCCGAACTGTGATGGAATATGAATACGATAGCGAATGGGACGATTTTTGAGACTGCGATCACCAGCCGAGTAACAAAGGATCACAGGAACTACACTAAACTCTGATTGCAAAAGCCACACTTCCTCACGCACAGCTACTCACCTCAAGTCCCTCCTGATTTTCAGCTCCCGTGACAACAGCCTTTCGGGGCGCATTCTTTCAGCTCGAAGCGAATAGGCAAATAAGGGCTTGCAACTGTTAATTTTTTAACATAGTGTTAATTTATTAACAGATATCTCCAAAAGAGGATTGACCCTCAATTCACCAGGAGCCCACATGACAAAAGCCAGCAAACTAAGCCGTCGAGAACGGCAAATCATGGATGTGATCTATCGCCTTGAGAGCGCGAGCGCTAAAGATATTCAGGTTTCTCTGGAAGATTCCTTGAGCGACTCATCCATTCGAACTTTTCTGCGCAAACTTGAAGAGAAAGGACATATTCTGCACAAGGAAATTGGCATGAAGTATGTGTATTACCCGGTGGTAAAGCGTGAGCGCGCATCAGCGAGCGCCCTTTCAAATGTAGTTAGTACGTTTTTTTCAAACTCCCCATTGCAGGCGGTCAACTCACTTTTGGACATGTCTATGGACGACATATCCGAAGAAGAGATAAAGCGCCTGGAAAAACTTATCCGCGATAAAAAACAAGAACTCAAGAAAAAGTGAGGCAATCCCATGCAAGCAATTATTCAAACGCTGTACGCTGAACCCACGATGGCCTGGCTGCTAAGCCTGCTGTTCAAGTCGAGCATTGTTATTGCAGTGTCGGGACTACTTATTTTCAGTGTTAGACGACACATATCGAGCGCTCTAGCCCACTTGCTTTGGGCTGCCGGACTCGCAATCGTTGCGATTTTGCCCATCGCTGAATTTTTGCGCTCTTTACTGGCCGAATACAACAGCTCATTAGGGGGTATCAGCCTATTCACTATTGACGCTAGCCTTGAGCAGAGCACGATCGGCCAAAGCTCAGAGATGGCAAGCTTGTTTATCATTGCATATTCAGTAGTTGCACTTACAGGAATGTTGAGCATCGCGTACGCAGCACTTCAACTCTGGAAATTGAACAGCGACAGCAAACCGCTACTCGACAACACGCACATGGCGACATTCTCTCGGCTTTGTGAAGCGCTTGAAATAAAAAGGCCAGTAGAGCTTAAAGTCAGCGAGCTAGTGGACTCTCCTATCTCCTATGGATTCTTCAAGCCGGTCGTCCTGTTACCGCAGACTGCAACGCATTGGGAGACTGAGACAATTGAGCAAGTATTGCTTCATGAGTTAAGTCATATCAATCGCCGCGATTGGCTGACACTGCTCTGCTCGAAAATCCTGTGCGTCATGCTTTGGGCCAATCCTCTGGTCTGGCTTGCGAGCAAACAGCTACACGAAGAGGCTGAACAGGCTTGTGATTCAGTGGTTGCAGCGCACGGGAAATCTCGTACCAACTACGCTGAAAATCTACTCAATCTAGCCAAGCAGCGACGAAGCAATACAAACGATCAGACCGGTCACTGGCAAATGACATTGGCCCAGACAATGTTTGGCAAGCATGAACTCAGCAATAGAATTACTAACATCCTGGAAGGCAGAATCGTTACCCGACTGGGCAAAGGGCTGAAGCTCACGTTGTCGGGCCTGGTTCTAATCACTACTGCAGCATTTAGTACCGTTCACTTACTGGCCGCCGACAGCGGGCTAACCGATCAGGACTACTTACCCACACGCGCTATTGCTCCGCTCTATCCAACACGGGCCGCCGAAGAAGGTATCGAAGGCTGGACCTTGGTCAGCTTTACTGTTCAGGCTGATGGCAGAGTCGATCCAAATTCGATTTCAGTTCTCGATGCGGAACCACCGGGATATTTCGAGAACAATTCTCGTAGTGCCGCTGCGCGATTTGAATTCGATCCCCGAGTAGTGGATGGCATCGCTGTTGATGTTCCAGGCGTTCAATACCTGTTTCGTTATCAATTAAGCGAAGGGTCTGGGGAATTTTCTCGCCCACCACCCGAAGCCAATGCTCGCTGAGTAATCAGGACATCTATCTCTCTCACTACGGGAATTAAATGACTCTCAGTTAGTGTCAGTAATAAATTCCTACACACCCACCTGAACAAATTTTTAAGTCTCACCAATTCACCTGAGGTTTACCTCAGGTGAATTGGTGGCTCTTCGCCAGTAGCCGCAAACTTCATCACATCCGTAGCCTTTTTTAGAATTATTGTTCCGCTAGCAAGCTCTGCACCCCTATAATCGTCAACTTTCACCTGCCAGAGACTCCCGATGAACATCAGGGACACTCACAGCCCGCTGTTTGCAAAGACTCCATACCTGGGCATTTTTCTGTCGATGGTAATCGGCCTTACAACGTCAACTGCCTCAGCGCAAAGCAACGAATCATTGCCGGTACTCGACATCCACGTGCAGATGCTCAATGAGGATAACGCTCCTCCTTTCATCGATAATGGCTCCTCTGAATTTGCCATAGCTCTTCTTGAAGCGGCAGGCATTGGGTATCAATACCACGCCACGACCATGGCCAGGAGCCTACAGTTGCTTGAGACGCGACCCAATGTCATGGTCTATCCGCTGTCCAGAACTCCAGAGCGAGAGGAGAGAATGCTTTGGGTCGGCATGGTGCGGCAACTCAACCTGAGTCTGGTCGGTTTACGGGAAAGAACCGACGAACTACCAACAACGATGACAGAGGCCACAGAATTCAGCATCGGCGTATTCCGTGGTAGCTATATAGAGCCATTTCTTCGTGAAAATAACCTGAACAACCTGGTGTTCTATTCCGAGATGGAGAGCACTTTCGCGATGCTGGAAAGAGGTCGATTCGACCTGTTCCCTTTTGAGGCCGATGCGATCGCGAACTATGCTTCGCTCGCAGGCTATCCTGAAGACATCGCCGTACCACTCTTCCCTCTCGAAGGTTCAACAACTGAACTATTCTACGCCCTGAGCGAACCCACCAACGAGTTAGTGTTACAGAGGCTGCACGTTGCATTTCAGAGATTGATCGAAGATGGCACTTATCTAAGAATCATGGGACGTGAGTACCAAAGCAGTTTCGACGATTGGTAACGGTCAATAACTGGCATTTCCCATAGGCCAATATGGAACGCACAGTTCCCTCCCTCATTTAGAACGGGACAAGTCTCACTCTCTGTGCTACAGCCCCACGCAAATCATCATATTCCCCGGGATTTTGAGAATCCCCATTGCCAGTCAACTTGACACGTAACACTCACTTGTAATGTTATAGTCACAAAGAATTCAATGGCGCCCAGCTATGCGAATCCAAAGTTTCGGAATCAGCCTGTGCTTACTTCTAGTTTTCACTGCGTTAGACACAACAGTTCACGCAGCGGACAATCTGCCTGTAATTGAAATCCATGCGCAAGTTCGACTGGCGAGCATGTCGGCCAATGACGAAACAGCAAATCGGATGGGAGCTTCTGAATCCAGTGAACTTGCTATTGCTGTACTGGAGGAGGCAGGACTCGAATACGAATACAACTTGAGTCCCTGGACGCGAATCTTTCAACTACTTCAATCCCGACCAAATGTACTCGCATTACCAGTGGCCAGAATTCCGACGCGTGAACATTCGATGGCGTGGATAGGAATGACCAGACCTATTCAACTCAGCCTTTACGGATTAAGCAAAAACGAGGACCGTTTACCCACCACATTAGAAGAAGCGAGAGGCTTTGAGATAGGTGTGTTGCGTGACGATGTCATCGACCAGTATCTGGTGAGCCAGGGCTTCGACAACCTGGTGCGTTTTAGCAACCTTGAAAATTCATTGGATATGCTGCAAAGAGAGAGATTCGACCTGTTCCCTTTTGATGCAATAGGTATACAGAGAATTTTAAAGCACAATAAGCTCGACTCAGATCTTGTTGTTGCCATGGTGCCACTTGAGGCCATTTCCACGGAGAGCTTTCTTACACTTAGTCTTTCCACAGACGAAACCATAAAAAAGCGCATTCGCGACGCTTACAACAGAGTTGTTGAGAAGGGTGTTTTTGAGGCGATAATGGGATTCGAGCACCATTCGGCTTTCGATCATTAGGCAGTGATTTGTGAGCGCAAGATCTATAGCCAAACAAGGAATAGCTCTCAAAATCGCTAATAGTTGGCATAGACTTCGAATTTCAACTTCCCCAAAAGTTCAACGTAAATCCACACTCCTTCCCTGCGTTAACACTCAATCATTCCCCTATCCCATGGACATAGTGGGAATTCACCCCTAGTATTGCGAACTGGCTCTCAACTGCATTTAGTCTTGTCCACTTTCTAACTGATCGATCTCAGGGAGGAGTTTATGGAAGGATTACTCTTACTTCTGATTCTCGGCTTGTTGAGCGGAGCTGCTCTCGGATGGGTGAGCTTCTTGCAGCTTCAACATATTAAGAATGAACTTGCCGCCCTTCGTCGACAAATTGGCTCAAACCGAACTTACAGTGCTGGAACTCTGTCACAACGTGCAGCCAATGCGATGAACCAAGGAATCGTTTCAGGCGCCAAAGCCGATTCTTCTGAATCCGACGCACAGCCCTTTGCTGAAAGTAACGAGGAGTCGAAAAGTAAATCATGGAAGCAATTTGATGCTGACTCGTCGTCGGAGAAAAAAGCTTCTGATAGTCAAAACCCTAAAATGGAGCCTGATTATTTCTCAAACCTGAGATCGAACTTCAAGAAGAACTGGATGATCTGGCTAGGCGGTAGCTGTGTAGCCTTGGCAGGAATATTCATGGTTCGATATTCGATGGAACAAGGCTTATTGGGTCCAACTGCACGTATTATATGCAGTATCCTCTTTAGTGTGACTTTGCATGTCATCGCGGAGTGGGGACGTCGCCGTCATCGCATCCAAATCCACGCTATAGCAGCACTGGCGGGAAGCGCCAGCATCATCCTCTACGCAGCGTTGCTCGCGGCACTAATGTTATACCAGCTTGTGGCCCCGGGATTGGCTTTCGGCGCCTTAAGCATAGTCTCCTTGTTTACAATGGCATTGGCGGTAGTGCATGGCCCGATACTGGCGGTCATGGGAATTCTAGGTGCATTTGTTGTTCCTCTGCTGGTTGACACCGACAGCAGCAACATAATCGCTCTTTACGCATATTGCCTCATTATTTCTGCTGCATCATTTCTTCTACTCCGCTTCGTTTACAGAGAGTGGATTTTCGGGTTTACGTTTCTTGGCGCTGGAGCTTGGTGGGCGATCTCCTTGGGAATTCCCGAAGCAGATGGCTATCGAGGATTTTACTTAACCGCCTTCGCATACTTAGCACTATCAATTCCGAATTGGGATCTGCGTCTTCGCGGCAAAGCCATACGCAACGACATCCGCAGTACCGATATGGACTCCCAAGAATCCCGCAAAAGAGAAAAGATTGAATTCGTTGCTTTGTTCAGCATTCTGGTGGCCGCCGTATTTTCGATACTGACCAATCCCGAAATTACTCTAGCGTTAGTCGAATGGTCCCCTCTTACCATTTTGTTACTAGTAGCCAGCGGAGCGAATCTAAGCTATTCGCGCTTACCTGCGCTATTTGTAGTCTTGCAGATGGTGCTTTGGCCTGCCATCGGTTATGGACAGAATCCAATAGTCGGCGAGTCCTGGCTTACCTTGCAAGAACAAACAGCTTATGTATGGATAGCTGCTTGGATGGTTAGTTTGTACACCGTATTTACCATCAGAAATCTGAAATGGGGGATACAGAAACATCACGAAAAGGAAGAACTTTTTTGGTTCGGTAGCGCGAGCTTCATTCCTCTTGGATGGCTAATTGGCTGTTATCTAATTCTCACCGAAATGGAAACGTCTCTGACGTGGGCTGGGAGTACTGTCGGACTCGGCATTATTTATCTACTGTGGGCAGTTAGACGAGTAACTGCTATTGGCGAACACAAACTACCTCAAGCCAATCAAAAAGATAAGATCATGAGCGCATGGCTGATCCTGGCCGGCCATCTATCATACTCTCTCGCGGTTGCATTTATGCTGAGAGAAGCCAGTTTAACAGTGGCACTTGCAACCCAATTGGTGTCGATCGTCTGGCTGATCAACCGATTCGCCCTTCCTCAGCTCGACATCTATTTAAAAGTAATACTCGCCGTAGTTGCAGCCAGGCTTACACTGAATCCTTGGCTGTTAACTTACTCAACAGAAGTTCATTGGTCTCTTTGGAGTTATGGAGGTGCCACTCTGTTGTGTGCAACAGCTTGCTGGATGAGCCCGGATACTTCTCGCCTCAGATCATGGCTCGAACTCTCGACATTGCATCTATTTGTTTTGACTGCGTGGACGGAGCTTCGCTACTGGCTTTACGACGGAGAAGTCTTCGCTGCGCGTTTTGATCTGCTAGAAGTGTCTATCAACATGGCATTGTGGTTTAGCGTAGCTATGATTTATTACATCAGACAGCAAAGAAGCGAACACCTCAAAAAGATTTACAGCTTGTTATCCGTAGGCATGTTGACCTTGGCAGTATTCGCCTACGGGCTCGTATTACTCGTGCTAAATCCACTTTGGTTTGCAGGAACTGAGATCGACACAATGTTTTTCAACATCCTATTGTTGGCATATGGGTTTCCAGTAGTGATGTTTGCTGTATTCATTCGCTTCTACGATCAGCGATACCGCTCGGTCATGACTACCGCATTCGGAGTAGCTGCTTTCCTTTTTATCAGTATCGAGATTCGCCACTTTTGGCACGGAAACGTCCATTTAGACTCAGGCATCTCAAGTGGAGAACAATATACTTATACAATTGTATGGATGATTATGGCTGTCCTTGCCATGCTTGCCGGCTCACTCAAGCTTGGTAAGCAAGTGTATCAAGCAGGATTTGGGCTCATCATGGTGGTTACTGCAAAAATCTTCATTGTAGATATGTCTGATCTACAAGGGTTGCTACGAGTCGCTTCATTCATGGGACTAGGGCTTTGCTTATTGGGAATGGCTTACCTCTACCAGCGATTTAATCTAGATCCCGATACTCAGACCGAGTCACTGCAAAAGTCGGCAGAATAGAGACCAAGCCAGTCTGTAGTTATGCAACACGAACCAGACTGACTTGACTCCTTTTTATTCAGCTTAGATATCAAATCTATCCAGGCCCATGACCTTGGTCCATGCCCGAACAAAGTCCTGTACAAATTGTTCAGCCGCATCATCCACCGCATAGAATTCTGACACCGCACGGAGTTCAGAATTCGAGCCGAAGATCAGGTCTGCCGGTGTTGCAGTCCATTTCGTCACACCTGAATTGCGATCTCGGCCGATATAGATGCCCTCTTCATCTTGCGCGACACTCCACTCGGTAGACATGTCGATGAGATTCACGAAGAAGTCATTGCTCAGTGTTCCTGGTCTCGTTGTCAGTACTCCGTGTGCACTGCCATCGGTATTGGCATTGAGCGCACGCATTCCACCGACGAGAACCGCCATTTCAGGAATGCTGAGTTCAAGCAATGCAGCTTTTTCAACCAGCATCTCAGCGGGTGAGCGAGGTGCATTCGCTGAGTAGTAGTTGCGGAAACCATCTGCACTCGGCTCCAGGACGGAGAAGGATTCCACGTCTGTATGCGCTTGATCCGCATCAGTGCGACCTACTATGACAGGCACAGAAACATCGATACCAGCCTGAGACGCTGCACGCTCAATCGCCGCTGCACCACCGATCACGATGACATCCGCTAGAGATACTTGCTTGCTACCCGACTGATCGTCATTGAATTGCCTCTGCACTTTCTCCAACTCAGAGAGCACCCTGCTCAACTCTGCTGGCGAATTTGCTGCCCATCCATTCTGCGGGGACAATCGTACACGAGCACCATTTGCCCCACCGCGCATATCGGTTCCGCGATAACTGGAAGCCGAAGACCAGGCGGTTCTCACCAATTCTTCTCCCGACAAACCGGTCGCCAGAATTGCCTCTTTTAGCTGCGCGGTGTCCTGCTCATTGATCAACTCATGATCGACAGCTGGCACAGGATCCTGCCACACGAGCGTTTCTTCAGGTACCAGGTCACCCAGGTAACGTGATGTTGGACCCATGTCTCGATGGGTGAGCTTGAACCACGCACGAGCGAAAGCGTCCTCAAACTGTTCCGGGTTTTCCAACCAGCGCGTAGTGATTTCGCGATAGGCAGGATCCACCTTGAGCGCCAGGTCTGTAGTCAGCATCATGGGCGCATGGCGTAAGGAAGGATCGTGAGCATCAGGCACGAGATTGGCTGCTGCGCCGCCCGCTGGTCGCCATTGGATCGCACCTGCTGGACTGCGGGTTTGCTCCCACTCATAGGCATAAAGATTTTGCAGGAAGTTGTGAGTCCAAGCTGCGGGATCGATCGTCCAGGCACCTTCCAGGCCACTGGTGATGGTATCTACACCCTTACCACTGCCATAGCTGCTCTGCCAACCGAGACCCTGCGCCTCAATACCTTCGGCTTCGGGCTCCACGCCAACATAATCAGCAGGAGAAGCGGCACCATGTGCTTTGCCGAAAGTGTGGCCGCCAGCAATCAACGCGACAGTTTCTTCGTCATTCATCGCCATGCGGCCAAAGGCTTCGCGAATCGCATCCGCCGCTGCCTGTGGGTCAGGGTTCCCACCTGGACCTTCCGGATTTACATAGATCAAACCCATTTGCGTAGCGCCAAAGGGATGGTTTAACTCACCCATTGAGTCTCGACGATCGGCAGCAAGCCATTCGCCTTCCGGGCCCCAGTTCACTTCATCGGGCTGCCAGGCATCTTCTCTGCCGCCAGCAAAACCGAATGTCTCGAAACCCATGGACTCCATCGCTACAGTGCCGGCGAGCACCATCAAGTCGCCCCAGGAAATTGCGCGGCCATACTTCTCTTTGATTGGCCATAACAATCGGTGTGCTTTATCGAGGTTGGCATTGTCGGGCCAGCTGTTCAGAGGAGCAAAGCGTTGCATGCCGCCATCGGCACCACCGCGGCCGTCGACAGTGCGATAAGTTCCAGCACTGTGCCAGGCCATGCGGATGAAGAACGGACCGTAGTGTCCAAAGTCAGCTGGCCACCAGTCCTGGGAAGTTGTCATCAGTTCGGTGAGGTCAGCTTTAAGCTCATCGAGATCGATGCTATCGAAGGCCTCAGCGTAATCGAACTCCACACCAAGCGGATTCGACTCAGGAGAATTTTGTCGCAGTGGTTCCAGGCTAAGCCTATTTGGCCACCAATAGTCGTTATCTGGCGTACTGCTCTGAGCTTGCAATGGCAACGACGCCAGGGGCGAGAGCCCTACTGCCAGAATAGTTGCCACAGTGATTGATTTTCTTAACATGTGAATGACTCCTTGGATAATTCACACTCTACTCGCTGCAATACCTCACAGCGTAGAAGAGATCGACAGACATAAGGGCGTGGCAAACACAATCAGACCAGCGCTGATCGTTGCACGATTCCATTTCCCCCTGCCTATCCTCAAGGAGTTGTTTAATGTGACAGACTTTCTACAATGCTTGTCACACTAACTGATTGTCAGCTTTGTTTTTGTATTCCCTTTTTACTTGCACCACCAGGTGACGCGGAACTAAAAGGGGTCATAGCGCACAGGAAATCTGGTGAGGGTTGACTCACAGTTTCTGCGTACCGACACATCGACATATCAGTGATGCAAAAGATAGTGACTCAGGCATTCCCTGTACAATGAAATAATTCGATGGGGATCATCGAATAAATCGAATGTCCGGGAATCTTGCTGCTCCTACTCTCTTCGGCCTTCTCCATTCTCCCTTCTTCCTCCGCCCTTCTACCTCCTCCTTTTCGCCGCTTCTCACCTCCCATCTGCAGCCCTTGTACATTCGAGCCTCTGCAGCTGATCGCGCGAATCGTCGGTAACGGCCATTTCCCGGTCAATCATGCTCTTACCTGGTGATAGAGCTGAGGGTGGACAGCTTTATACGAGCAGCTTTTAGAAGAAAATATTTGTAAAGCATGCTTGACATAATGTAAATGTCGCTATACAGTTCATTCTGTCAAGTGTGCTTTACATATCGTAAAGGAGTATTTACATGAAATCTGAATTGAATTTCGCCAGTGAAATAATGATTGGATTCAATGGCTTAGCCCGACAACTGCTGGCTAGCGGGCTTTTAAGCCTGCTTTCAAACTTCACTGAGGTTCTGCCCCACTGGCTGAGCGACGCCATTCAGGCCGTTTGGCTAGGGCCCGAACTTTGTCTTTTTCTGTATCGCAAGGTAGGCGCTTTTGTCGAGCTCTGCCCCTTGCTCAGTCAAGGAGTAAAATCATGAATGATTCACAGCAACAACAGAACTGGACCGATCGCCTGCTGGATAAATTGGGCGGTGACAAGCAGGGCAAGAAAGAATTCAAACTGTCGATGATCAATGCAGCCATCGTCATAGCCTGGGCTGGCCTTGCAGCGATATCTGACTACACCGTTGAAAGGGAATTGATCGCCGAGGTTTGGATCTGGCCGATGGTATTGGCGCCTATCATCACGGCGCCGGTCGTCTTTTACTCCTACTATTTGTTCTTCAGCGGAGCGGATGAACTCGCCCAGCGCTTGCAGGCAAATGCACTCTGCCTGGCCTTCGCCCTGAGCGTCTTTGCCGTGGTGACCTTTATCTCACTGGCCAATGTTGGCTACGAAGAGCCTGGAGCCAATGAGATGTTTGCCATCATGGCGGTCAGCTACGCGATTTCATGTGCCATCATGGCCTGGAGGTACTACAGATGAGAAATCTGTTGAAGGTGCTTCGTGCGCAGCACGACTTGTCACAAGCTGCGCTGGCAGAACAACTGGACGTTTCAAGACAAACAGTCAACGCTATCGAAAAAGGAAAATACGATCCCAGTTTACCGCTGGCACTGAAGATTGGGCGGCTATTCGATAAGCCGGTGGAAGACATTTTCTATGATGAGTAGCGCCGTTAATAGCGCTGAACTATAAGCAAGGCAATATTCAAAATGGTAAGTTCAAAGCACAATTCCATTTGCCAAGTCACAGGCCACCGATCACAAGAGCTGGGTGAATACTTCCTCCAGGAAACTGACAACTATTCTGACACGTCGAGGTTGAAATTTATTTTGCTGGAATACCAAATTAACTGGTAACGAGTCGCATTCGAAATCCGGGAGTATGCGCGTAAGCAGTTGCTCATACCTTCTATCTGCAAACACAATCGAACCCAACTGCGCTATACCCAAATCGGCCAACACTGCGGCTCTCACTCCGAGCAAGCTATCCACTGCTAAAGACCCAGTCACCTCAACTTTCGTACGCTTCTTGCCTCGTGATAGAAACCACGAACGTCTGGCACCGGCGCTCCCATGTACAATGCATTGATGAGAACTGAGATCAGCGGGCGATGCAGGCTCTCCATGTTTAGCCAAGTACACATTACTCGCTACCAATTCGCGGCGAATATACCCTAGTGGTTTTGCGATTAGCCGACTGTCTTCAATCTTTCCCACTCGTAAAGCGACATCAACACCCTCGGCTATCAAATCATCATATGAATCTGTCAGTCGCAAGTTCAGCAACAGCTCAGGATGTGCATTCTGTAACTCTCTCAATCTGGGAATGATATTCAAGGTGCCTAGCGCCATAGGGAGTGAGAGGCTAACAGTTCCTCGTGCACTTACACGATCATCTTGTCCAACCGCCAGAAATGCATCATAGCGCTCAAGCAATTGCTGACCTTGTTGGTATGCCGCCTCTCCTGCATCGGTGAGAGCCAACTGACGTGTACTTCGATTGAAAAGCCTTGCGCCCAATTCCGCCTCCAGTGCCTGAACCGCCTTGCTGACGATAGGCTGACCTACACCCAACTCCTTGGCGACGGCACTGAAACTGCCTGTCTCTGCGACGCGAACAAAGTATTCTACTTTCCTCAGCATAGTCTTATCCCTGATCTATTATTTATTCATATTTAGAATAAATAATATGCCTCTAAGGCACCTTATGTACAGCATATCGAATAGATAGACTTCGTCATCATGAATTCAATCGACAGATCAGGATGCGCAAATGCTTACTATCTACGGCGTGCCATTTTCGGCACACACTCGCAAGGTCATTCTTACCGCCCGTCATAAAGGCATCGACTATCAACTAGAGCCAGTTGTCCCACTTTCACCGCCGGATGACTGGTCTACGCTCAGCCCGACGGGAACAATTCCGGCGTGTCGCGATGACGACCTCGTGCTTTCAGACTCCTCAGTGATATGTGCGTATCTGGAGAAAAAATACCCACAGAAAGCGCTCTATCCAAGATCAGATGCTGGCTTTGCCCGCGCTCTCTGGTTCGAAGAGTTTGTCGATGGCAATCTGCAACAGTTCGTTCTTAAGCATTTTTTGTTAGAGACAGTTTTCGCCCCAGCATTCTTGCAGAAGGAAACAGACTGGGATGTGGTGAATCAGGCTTTGGATATTGAAATCCCGAACCGGTTTGCACAACTCGAAACTTGGGTGCGTGCCGATCAGTTTCTCGTGGAAAACACACTGTCCATTGCGGACATTACTCTCACATCAATCCTTATCAACTACCGATATGGTGGCCAGAAAATTGATGAGGCGCGATTTCCGAAATTGTCAGCATATTTTGACTTCATGGTAGCGCAGCCATTGATTACCGCGGGCCTTCATGAAGAGGCTGCTGCCGCAAGTTCAGTGCCGGGATTCGATCTGTCCTGGCTTTCCGTGAGGGAAAGTTATACCTGAATAGAATCGATAGCTTCTAAAAGATTGGAGTAAGTTGATCATCAAGACAATCAACTTACTCCTTTCTATTGCCATGCAAAATCAAGTGTTATGCAAAATCAAGGTCCATCAGGAATCCCTGCAGACTTTGCGATCACTGCCTGATCACCGAACACGATAGCGGAGTCATCGGAATCAGTATAGGCAGGCCAATCGACATCGTTGGCACAGTTCAGTGACTTGGCATTCACGTCCATTCTGTAAAAAGCCAACCAGCACGAATTGACCAATTTGGCTACGGCACGATCATCTTCGTTGGCGCGACCATTAGGCCCTACTGACCAGCCAGATGTATCGATCGAATCGAAAGAGAACATCAGCTCCGCTGAATGAATGGGCCCGTTTTCCCACTCGGCACGAAAACTGGGGACATAGTCGAAGCTGTACAGCCATGCACCTGCACCCTCGTCTCCAGCAAAGCTCGCCAATCGGCGTGCGCTGCTGAAACCGCGCTCACCGGTATTCGACCCCACCATGACTGGCACGTCGATCTCATTACCACTCTGCATCGCTTCCAATGTGGACACAGTCTTGAATCGGCCATCAATTGCTGTACCCAGACCTCGACGCGTCGCCTGATTGTAGGCAAAGGACTGTGCGGACACTGTACGCAATTCATCGGCGGTTGCCTGATCAGAAAGACCCAGAGCCTTGGCAGCTTCAATTCCGCGTTGCTCGGCATCGGCCAATGTCTGATCCTGACGCAGGATTGCACCGGACTGAATAATCGCCTTGTGGTACAGACCTTCGGCAGATGGGATCGACAGCAGGTTTACAACCATCGCACCACCGGCAGACTGACCTGCAATGGTGACGTTGTCAGGATCACCACCGAATGCTTCTGCGTTGCGTTGAATCCACTCCAGAGCTGCAACGGCATCGGTCAAGGCATAGTTGCCGAGCGGTTCATCGACAGGCGCCACCTCAGTCAATGCTGGATGATTGAAATTTGCCATTGAGCCGAGGCGATAATTAATGGCAAACGTGATCACTCCATTCTGGGCATTGGAAGTCCCGTTATAGGACCCCAAATGTCCAGCGCCAAGAAATGCTGCACCACCATAGAACCAGAGCACGATGGGTGCGTCTTCGGCATTGGGTGGAACATAGGCAGTCAGATAGAGGCAGTCTTCCGACTGTACCCCGGCAACACCACCACCATTGGTCGTGCGGCCATTATTGTCGACTGGTTGCGGACAGGGTGGTTCGTTGGTGAGTGCGAGACGCTGTCCAGGCCAGGAGTCTGGCGCCACTGATGCTCGCCAGCGCATTTCGCCTACCGGGGGCTTGGCAAAAGGCACGCCACGAAAAACTTTTACATCATTTTCTACCTGACCCACTAATACGCCCGAATCGATGGCGACACTGACGGTATCAATGCCATCGACAACCTGGGCAATTGCGTTACTGGCAATCAGCGAAGCACCGATTGCTAATGTCTTTATTGCTCTCATTTTTCTTACTCTTATTCTGTTCTTGTTTCTGGTTTGGGGGATCATTTGCGTGCCCTGATGCAAGCCGAAAAAGGCACATGACTATCCAAGGCTATCTTCAAAGCAGTGGGTTGTCCAACCGCTATCGCTGACTCGAAGCATTCAGTGCGACTACTGCACCAATTGTTCGGAGGACCATTTCCAATTTCATCGCAAATTCATTCCAAATCCACTTGCAAACGAAGAAAATCGAGTCATTACTGTCTCTTAGTGTCACGCCTGAGGTATAGTTAGCTGACTGGCACTCAGAAAACCTGAGAATGAGAGATGAAGAAGCTCCCCAAGACAACATCCAAACGCTCGCCCTGCCCCGTCGCGACGACTCTCGACGTAGTAGGCGACAAGTGGTCGCTGCTCATCGTTCGCGATATTGGCGTATTCGGATATCACCGGAATAAGGAATTCCAGGACCGGCGCGAAGGCATTCCAACCAATATTCTGGCTGCTCGTCTCAAATCTCTCCAGGAATCCGGGATTATTCGTAAAGAGCGCTATCAGGCACACCCTCCACGCTATGAGTATCATCTCACCGAAGCTGGCAAGGCACTCATCCCGGTGGTCGGAGAGATGGCCAAGTGGTCAGCGAACAATGTCGCTGGCATTCGCATGCCGAAGCTCGGTAAAGCTGCGCGCCCCTAGCGCTTCGACTTTCAAACACGAAAAACCCATAGATTCTTCTATTCGCGACAAATTGTAACTTGCATTTTACAAGTTATAGTTCCGTTCGTAACATGAGCCTGCTCATTCCATCCTTGCCCAGAGAACATCATCATGATCAGAGTGCTCACCGCGTCCGCACTGACCTCGCTAATACTCATTACGCCTGCACAGGCGCAAGAAAGTTCAGGCGATGGATCGACCATCAACTATCCAGCAGAATACTTCGCTGAGTACACACCACTGACTGTCAACGACATGCTTGACCGCGTGCCCGGCATCGACTTAATACTCAATACAGGCGGACCAAACGCTGATGGTGACCGCGGTCTGGGCGGCAGCTCCAATATTCTGATTGATGGTAAGCGGCTGGCAGGTAAGGCGAATGAGGCGCGAGCGCAATTGGACCGAATCAGCGCTGGGCAGGTCAGACACATCGAGATTGTGCGAGGCACTTCGTCTGAGCTGGATGTACAAAACAGCGGACAATTAGTGAACATTGTATTGCTGGAAAGTCTCTCGCAGTCCAACCTCACCACCGAAGTCAGTGCCCGACACTACGAAGATGGCACGGTCGACCCGGGCTTCTCGCTCGCATGGAGTGGGCAGAGTGGCTCTCTCAACTATCTGTTAAGCGGATCGATGAGCCCGGCCTATCAACACACCTTGAGCGTTGAAAACGCGGTCAATGGCGATTTCTCTCCTCACGAAGAGATAGTATTCGACCGGTTTCGCGACCAGACAGACTATTCACTGAATGCCAATCTCACCTGGGATCTCGCCAACAACCAGCGCCTGGCACTCAACGCGCTCTTTAACGAGAACGACCCGGATACGTCACTGATTCGCAGACTCACCAATCTCGACACGGGAGTTCCGCTTATCGCTTTCGAGCGCGAAGCCATTCCAGGCACAGCCAGTGATTGGGAATTGGGGGCAGATTATGAACGCGGATTGGCTGGTGGTAGCCGCCTCAAGGCCCTGCTAATCGTCAATGAAAAGCAAACCGCGAGCACTCGAGAAAGATTTACATCGACAAGTATAGGTGGCGCAGAGACGAAGAATCTCTTTCTGGATACCGGGAGCCGCTACCGTGAGCGAATAGCTCGCGGCTCGTATACATTCTCAATCGCCGAAGGTCAGGGGCTCGAATTGGGCGCTGAAGTTGCACAGACGATTCAGGATTCAAATTTGAAACTGGGCGTTCTCACGGGCGGGCCTGGGTCACCTGAGTTCGGTGGACTGACACCCGTGGCGTTCAGCAATGCTGACTCATCTGTCGAAGAACTTCGCATCGAACCCTTTGCGATTCACAACTGGCGCATCAATCCACGCATGTCGCTGGAAAGCTCTGTGGTCGGCGAGTACTCCGAGATTGAGCAGAGCGGCGATGTGAATGCCAAGCGCGATTTCAGCTACCTCAAACCTAAATTCGATTTCCGCTTCGACCTCAGCTCTACGTTGCAGCTCAGTGCCACCCTTGAACAATTCGTCTCCCAACTGAGCTTCGCTGATTTTTCCCGCTCAAGTAACGAAGAAGATGATGACGAGAATACCAAAGCTGGCAACCCCACTCTCGAACCTGAAGAGAGCATTCGCCTCGAAGTAGGGCTGGACTATCGGCTGCCCAATGATGGCGGCGCTATCAATACACGCTATTTCCACTATCGCTTCGATAACAAGATCGGCGCCATCGACATCTCCACACCAGGAAACCTGGATTCAACCAATGGCAATATTGGTCGCGCCGATGCCTATGGCGTGCGTACCAATGTCAGCCTGCGCCTGGAATTCATCAACTTGCCCAACGCATTGCTCACCGGCTCTATCACCGTGCAGGAATCGGACATCGAGGTCGATCCGTTCACCAATCGCGACGCACACTTCTTCCCATATGATCGCGGTGGCTACCGCATGGGATTCCGACAGGATTTTCCTGCACAGAATCTGAATTGGGGAGTGAATTTTAATGAGCGCATTGATGGTAATCGCGTGCGCCATGACATCGACAACAAGTTTGAACTGGCATCGGGGAAAGACTTGAGTGTCTTCGTAGAATGGCTTGGCCCGCTAAGCCTGACTTATCGCCTTGAAGGCAACAACATCAAAGACGACGGTCGCTGTTACAACCGTTTCCGCTTTGCCGGCGATCGTCGTGTCGCGCCGCTGTCAGAGGTCGAGAATATTTGTGCAACAACAGGGCGCGAGATTTCATTGACGGTACGCGGCAATTTCTAGAGCTGCGATGCTTTAGTCTGCGATGCGGGTAAACACTCTCACGCTTCGCTCAGCCACCTCAGCCGCGTAGACATTGCCATCCTCATCGGCTGTCGCGCCTTCGGCGTGGCTGGTGGTGCCGCTTGGATTGGTGTTCACGTCTTCAATCAGATAGTCCACAAAGCCATCACGCACACTGCCGATGTAAATACCGCGTCTCCATCCGGGGTTACGCAGATCACCGGTGCCAGACTCTGAGTCAGCGGCGTAAAGAATGTCGTTGCCATCAATGTAGACATCGCTTGGACGCCCGAACTGTGTCCAGGTTGAGATGTGATTACCCTGCTGATCGAACACTTGCAGCCGGCTATTGGCTCGATCTGCGACGAACAATCTGCCCTGGGAATCCATGGCTAATGCATGGGGCACCCGAAACTCGCCATTCTCCGCACCGACACTGCCCCACTCCATCAAGTACTCGCCCTCGCTATTGTATTTCACGATACGATTATGAGTGTTGGGGCTGTGACCATCAGCGACGAAGATGTCGCCATTGGGCGCTACCAGCACATCGTTCGGCGCATTGAAAAAGTAGTTTCCAGTACCGCGCACGCCGGCTATACCGAGACTCATCAATCGTTCGCCTTCAGGGCTGAACTTGTGCACCTGATTACCTTTCAATCCTTCTCGCGCCGTTGCCGCATCGGTGACCCAGAGATTACCTTCGTGATCGACGAAGATGCCATGGGGCCAGACAAACATGCCTGCGCCAAAGCTGCGCTCGATGCTGCCATCACGGTTCAACAACATGATGGGATCGACATCGGTGAGATCTTCACAACTGCCAGGACCGCGATTGCCGCCACAGCGATCAGCTACCCAGATCTGTCCATTGCCTGCGTAATGAATTGCACTGGCTGCTCCCCACTCCCTCCCTTCAGGAAGATCACCGAAGGCTTCTTCGTGACGTTCATAGGGGTTGGGTAGAAACGCGCCATCTGCAAATAGCACATTGGTTGCGACCAAACCAAAAGCGACTAGTAAGCACTGAGCAAGCCTGCGGGTTTGTGATCGAAGCATTTTATATTCTCACTTGTGTAATTGATTAAGATCCAGTGACATGAAAGTGCAGGTAGCTAAGGGCTTGATAGTCAGGCCCGCTTGCCCACATCCGATATTTAGTGATGCCATTGTCTCTCAGCAGTTGCGCAGCCACTGCATAGGCATCTACTAAATACTCTTCGTCCCCGTCGGATAACTCGGCAATATCCCGAATATCTCGTTTCGGAATGATCATGTAGTGAAATCTGTCAACTGGCTTAGGGTGCAGGACAACGATACTTTTATCAGTCTCCATGACCTTGCCCGGCAACACACCCGGCATGCGATTGAAGACGATAGAGGCGGCCAAACCCATAAAGTCACTCTCTGTCATGCAAGTCTCACCACAATCTGCAAGACGAAGATAAGACCTTGGCTGGGTATCGGTGTACAGAAATCCACCGAGTACCAAACCAATAAACATCAGCAAAGCAGCATAGGCAATTTTTCTGAACGACGGCATCGCTGCTATTTCTCAGCACTATTCAAGTTCAACAGGCTCAACACAAACATAACTATCCGCACTACCCACATCACCCTGCCCCGAATATCGTGCAGCTTGCGGATAAGGACAGAGCAATCGACTGAGATCAGGATTGTTAGCGGAATCTGCAGTCAGGGTGCCCGGCGCCACTCCATTCTCTACCCAGTTAATGAGTGGAGTGAGCAAATCGAATCGGTCTGCGCCGAAGCCGCCTCGGCAGTGGCCCATGCCTGGTACCATATACAGCCGAGCGAATTCGTCTGTTTCGTCGCCGTGGGTGGCGATCACTGAATCGAAATATTCGGTGCTCATGCCGGGGACCAGAAGATTGTCTGCCCAGCCGTGATGCATGATCAGCTTGCCGCCCCGATCCTTGAATGCCGACAAGTCCGGATCACGGGTATCCAGCAATTCGCCGAGACCATCCAATAGACTCATATCTGTGTCAAAGTCGAAGCTTCGCCAGTCGTAGTCTGGATTATCTTCTTCAAAGACCATGTACTGCATACTGGACGCAGCAATGGCAGCCGCAAACGGCAGGCGCTGTTCCCCGCTAACCATACCCAGCCATCCGTTGTTCTTCTCGCCGCCCAAGGGCAAGCCCGGATAGACCACGTCGCCATTACTGACCATGCCACCGTAGACTTTCTCCAGTGCGGTCAGCTGAGTCTCGTTGAAACAATTGTCATCTCCGGTGCTGCCTGAACAATTCGGCAAAGAGGCTCGAAAATCGACCGAGCACTGACGCGGATCTTCGATCAATCCATCCTCAGCACCGTCCAGTGCATCACACTGCGCATAAATCGTCTCACTCAAAACTTGTATTTGAGCGTCACTGATTTGTGCCTCGCGGAGTGTGCCGACGAACCAGAATCCCGCTGCGGTTGTGCCGGAGAAATCACTGACCGGTGCGCCGGCGATAATGCCATCGAAATTATCCGGGAAGCGTTGTGCATTCATCAGGCCCTGACGACCACCCGTCGAACAACCGTCCCAATAGGAATAGCTAACCGACCGATCATAGAATTCGGCAGCGAGTGCTTTCGCGGTGTCGGCGGTCAGGTCCACTGCCCGATAGGCATAGTCGATGAGCTTTTGATCGTTGTTATAGGCAAAACTGGCACCGGGCTCAGTTTGAGCGTCATGCCCGGTATTGGTCGATGCCGTGACAAAACCATGAACAAGCGCATTGTTACGGGTTCGCGCACGAGAAGGCGAGTCTGGACGCTCACCGGCGTGGCCTCCATTACCGTGCATATAGAAACGGCGATTCCAACGCATCGGCAGATTGATTTGAAAACCGATCTCGGGTGCAAGCACACCGTCCATACGGCAATGGGCGGGGACGTCACCATTGGCTGGAATCAGTTCTACAGAATTCTCCACCAGCTCTGGAATAGCGATGCTGAGCAAATCCTCACAGGACATTTGCGGTGCAACTGTCGCGTTGTTGTAGGGCGAAGCAGCGTCAGCAAGTTCACGAAAACTGAAGCCATTCTGCGCAATCGCCAGTGAGCTAAAGAGTGAGCAACAGATTGAACACGCAGCAGTAACAGCAATTTTTCGAATCAAATTCCTCACGACTATTCCCCCTGTCTAAAAATATAGAACTGACGACTAGCGCATGTTCTTCTTGCCGATGATCCAGGAATCATCCTGACAAAGAGCGCAATCCTCTCCAGCGAACAAGCCTTTTGCGTCAGCGCTGGTGTCTTCAAACAACTGCCATTTCAACCAGGCCACCGCGATACGTCCGAACTCGCCACCATTGTCTTCACGATAAGTCCCGGAATGGCCCACTGCAGGATAGACGCCGTAGAACATGGGCACATGATCGGGAATTGTCTCGAAGTCGCGTTTGCCATTGGGATAGGCAACGTCGCCTTCATTGCCGGTGATCAGAATCAGCGGCTGATGGAGTGAAGAAAAAATCTCAGCATCTTCTTCAAGCAAGCCAGAATTCCAGACACCCAGTGTGGTGACTCGCGGATCGTTAGAAGCGCCAAAGGCCATCAAGCCACCACAGGACATTCCCATAGCAGCGACATTGGCGGTGTCGAGTTTGTCAAAGTACTGGCTCTGTTCATCACGTTGTTGATCGAAGATCCAATCCAGCGCTGCCACAAGATCGGTGCCGTCGGGAAAGATATTGGGCGGACGCCTTGGGGTTCTTTCCTCAGAAGAATTAGCGTCCGCCGCGTCTGCCCGGGCACCACCACGATTCCAATACTCTGGTGGGCCGTCTGCTATCACTACCACACCATGGGATGCTATTTCACTCAGAAATTCCGGAAACATCAGACCCGCATCGGCGCAGGCACCCTCTCCCCAAACCAGAATCGGGTGATCGATGGCACCCAACTCGGCGGGCCGATAGACGGTATGGGTAGGCAGGCTCATGTCATGCTCGATGATGATGTCGAATGCACCTGTTGGCGCTGCGCCTGTATTTTCGTGCGCTACTGGCATTGTTTCCGACGCGAATATGCTGTTCGAAAAAACGAGCATGACGCTTACGATGGTGAGTCTTGCTTTATGCATAATGTAAATTCTCTTTTAGTCGTTTATGGCTCGACTGTGATCACGGCACGGCGCAGCTCATGATCGTCGCTACCATCGCCGCGCAACGGCTGAGCAACAGGAACTACGTTAACCAGCGAATCAGCAAAACCGGCTTCGCGGAAAATTGTGCGCAGCGCATCGCTTCTTGATTCCACGATGCGTGCCTGTTCAACAATCTCCTCACCGCTGCTCAACAAAGAGCTGCCACGATGAACAAGTATATTGATCGCGGATGCATCGATGTGACGCGCGTAATTCATGGCGCGGGAAATCTCTCGAGTTACCGTGCCGCGCATCATGGTGCTGTCGAAAGTGAAAGGAATAATAAATTCCTGAGCCTGAAAAGGCGGTTCCGGCATTGCTTCTGGCACGCGCTCTTCCCGAGGTTCCAGGCCATCATTGGAAGGACCTGGTCCACGCTCATGTGGAGGTGGTTCGATGCCAGGAATAGCGGGCACTATCTCATTACAATTACGATCAATCTCGGGCAGAACAGAAATGGTCACCGGATGAATAACGGGCGCTCCACACAATTCAACACCCTCAAGAATGCGCCCTTCTACCAATACCTGGTGATTGAGTTGAGGCGGATGAAAGTCGGCACCAATCTCCTGTTGGATTCCGATGAAGTAACGCGTGCCTTCAGACTCGGCAAACCAGCAAGGCACTGAGCTACTGTCCTGAACTACGGGGCAGGAAACGAAACTGATTGGCTTACCCTGGGCATTGTCTGGGAGATGGAATTCCTCATGAGACTCAGCGGCCATGAGTGGCTGCGAGAGAACCTGCAAAAGAGGAAAAGAGGATATAAGAATCGCGAAAGCGCGCAGTGAGTTTCTCATAGTCATAGCACGCTCAGAAAATTCACCAGATCGTCTTTTTCTTGCTGGCTATAGCCGATATTGAAACGACGATCATAAAAATCCACGATCTCTCGCAATGAATCCGCAGAACCATTCACGAAGTACGGAGCCCGTGCAGCCAAACCACGCATCTGTTGCATGGTGATTGCACCTATATCAGTACAGAGACCTGAAATAAGCGCTCTGCCTGGATCATGGGTATAGATCACTCGCCCCAGATAAGGATGCGGGGGCGCGCCGGCATCGCAGGTCAACTTGAATAGCGGAAGATCGGTTTGCGCATTGGCTGTTGGCATATTGGTCGTACCGAGATCAACATAGCCAGGCGCCAGGTCCATTCCTGTTTCCAGCATATTGTGACACGTGGCACAGCTTCGCTTCAGAGGATTACCCAGACCGATAGAGTTGATATGCACAGCATCGCGAATCCAGAAGGTTCGCGACATGAAGATATCATTGCCACGTACAACAGACTCGCGAAAAGCCTGTTGCTCATCATCGAGTGAGCGGTTGTCCGCCTGGTCTCGCCAGCTATCGAAATAACCAAATACAGGTGTCTGGAAATCATCTCCCAGACCTCGATTGCCATTGAGCAAGGACTCGGGACCAGCACTGGCACCACCGTCAACCAGGCTGCCAGCCATATTGGAGAAACTTTGCGCCATATACACCTGACGCTCGAAGCTCTCTATCTGCTGCAGCTGCTCTTCACTCAATTCGCCATCAAACTCGAGGTGGCCAAAGGCCGCGTCGCGAGCTTGTACGCGCAAGGTCGGATGCCGGGAATCCGACATCATATTCATGCCAACGCGCTGACCAGTTTCCGGGTCTTTATCCAAAGGCATGCCAGTCTTGATATTGAAGAAGCCAGCGCCGGTGGCTACGTATTTCAAATTGGCTGCCGGACGTGGGCGGCGATAGACCGAGATAGTTGGCGAGTCGCTTTGCAGCCCGTATTGAGAATGTGTGTTACAGCCGGTTGGATCATTAACCACTTCGATAGTGAACTCGGGGTCAATCATCTCGCCATTGCGGTCCTTGCCCGGCCAGGGTAGTGCAACGCGAAACAAGCCCTTGTTCAGCAGCAATGAGTGAGATTGGGGATTCTCTTGAGGCAGGTGCGGACAATCTGAACCATCAACTGCTGCAAAGATCGGATCTTGCCCATCAGTAGCTTGCCAGCGCTGCCGAATTGTCTCGACCGAGAGACTCATGCCATCGGCAGGCTGGTGACAGCTCACACAGGCTCGGCCATTGGTTCCCAAAGCTTCGAAAAATGGATGACCATCAGTCTCGATTGGCCCGTTCTCATTGATCACTTTTAGCAAGCCAAAGCTGTTTGGATAAACTGTTTCTTCGGCCAGGGGCTCGTCATCACCGGGTGACCACCAGAGCGCATCAAGAGCGAGCTGATCCTGAGCGAGCGAAGCCCAGGTGAAAAGCAGCGCTCCGGCTGCCGATGTCCAAAGGATTTTTCTCACTGGATTTTCTGTTTTTCTTATTTTCATGGTCCGCTACTTGTATTTTCTGAAGAGTGCTACAGGGATACAAACCTGATACACCAGGCAGCACATCGCGGGATTGGCAAGCATAGAACACCGGCTTTATTGAAGTCCAATCACTCGTCGCAGCGAGCGGTCGCTCTAAACACAACTGGGACCAGCTACCTTGGCAAAGCTGACTAAAAGCTCTATAAAAGCCACAGAAAAACAAACAGAGCTGAGCCAGGGTCAAAACAAAAAAGCAGAACAACCCAGTTCTCAGCTGGCACGTGATAGCCAGTTTAGAAAAACTGGCAGCAGAACAAGAAGAAGGCTGTCGCGAAATTCAATCGCTAACTAGCAGCGTGAACAATACTTACTCTTAATAGTTTCGGGGAATCTCAATGCACAAAGAACAGAGACCGGGTCGCTCGCACCTGGGATTTTCGTCAAGCAAACTTTCCATGAACTCTTTTGGTACTACACTTGGTACCGCACTTATCGCTCTCGGACTTGCAGCGTGTCAGCCTGAAACGACCGTGGATCAATCCAGCCCGGCTGTGGCCTCGGATTCATCTGTAGCGCCAATTCCACCCGAGGAACAGATTTCTCAGCCCAGTGCCTACAGCGGATACTCCGAGGCACGCTACGACGGCTATGAAATGAGTTCGCAATATATTGCCATGCGTGATGGTAATCGTATTGCGATCGACATCTTTCGCCCGACAGCCGATGGTGTCGTTGCTGCTGAACCACTGCCCGTGCTGTGGATGCACACACCCTACAATCGGCGCAACTATCGGGGCGGATTGACCGCTGAGAACTACCCGGGCAAAGCGCTTCGTTTGTCGGGTCATGGCTATATCGTAGCTGTGGCAGACTTCCGCGGTGCGTACGCCAGCTTTGGTGAGAACGCCGGTTACAATCGCGGAGAATGGCAGGATGCTGCGCGCTGGGATGCCTACGACATTACAGAATGGTTGGCAGAACAATCCTGGAGTAGCGGCAACATCGGTATGTGGGGCTGCTCTGCCACAGGTGGCAGCCAGATGCAGGCCCTGACCGTTGCTCCCCCGAGCCTGAAAGCAGTGTTTCCCATGAGTTGTGAATGGGATGTCTATCCATTTGCTAACTACGGTGGCATGTCACCGCCTGAGGGCGTTCCTACTCGCATCATGCGTGGCGGCGCTCGTGAAGCACGGGACCGCCTTGCAGTTGCTGTAGACGGAGACGACGGCAGTGAATTATTGGCCGCCGCTGTCGAGTCACATTCCAACAATATCGAGACCGCTGGCTACACGCCGTTTCGTGATAGCACCGCCGAGAATTTCGATAGTCAGTGGTGGTTGAAGAGCAGCCCTTTTCAATACAAGGACACCATCGAGAATTCTGGCATCGCGATTTATTCAGCGATGAATCTCGATGAGGAAGGCCCCGGCTATGGCCCGGCGTTTACTTTTAATAATGTCAGCAACCCGCGCAAATTTGTGATTGGGCCAGCAACCCATTGTGACTGGACCACAGTTGAGGCAGATACTGGCTTCGACATCCTGGTAGAGGAACTTCGATTCTTCGATCACTGGCTGAAAGGCATCGATAACGGGATCATGGATCAGGCGCCGGTAACTTATTACACCTACAATCTGGAAAGTAGCGACATCGGCATTCCAGGTTGGCACACCGCCTCTGCCTGGCCACTTCCACAACAGCAGCTGACCACTTTTCCATTGGCAGAAGATTCACTACTTGATTCAGCAGCGGCACAAGGCTCCACCACTGTCACCGTAGATTATGAAATCGACAATGACAATTTCTGGGACAAGGGCCTGCAGTTTAGCACCGCACCGTTAACAGAAGATGTGCAAGTGACCGGCCATCCGGTGTTGCGCCTGTGGCTATCCAGTACGGCAGCCGATGCCGATGTTGTCGCGCGTATCGATGATCTCGCACCAGACGGTACGGCGACCTATCGCACAGTCGAAGGCCGACTTCGCGCATCGATGCGCGCCACTGAGGAAGCTCCTTACAATAATCTCAGCCTACCCTGGCATCCTTTCACCGAGGAGTCACAACAAGCACTGGAGCCAGGTGTCCCTGTTCTCATGGAATTCGATTTCTACACGATCTCTAACGTATTCAAGGCCGGGCACCAGATTCGCCTGACACTCAATTTCGCGGATCAACGGGCCACAGAACGACTCGAGCCTGCACCACAAGTCAGTGTTTACTTTGGTGGTGAACACGCATCGGAGCTGGTCTTGCCAGTCATTCCGCTCTAGGGAAGGAGTACCAGGATGAAATCCATTAAACGTTTGTTACTCAACACATCGCTCTTGCTAGTTGCGGTGATGTCTTGTCAATCTGGCCTTGCTCAGACCGACTGTAGTCGCGAGTGTGTGCTCAATGCCGTGGACGAATACGTCGCTGCACTAGTTGCGCGCGATGCCTCCTCACTCTCCTTAGCTGACAATGTACGCAGTACCGAAAATGGCATTGGCACCAATCTCGGCGAGGGAATCTGGATGACGATAGGCGAAGCGGGAAGCTATCGTCAGACCTTCGTCGATGATGGGTTGCAGAGTGCTGTCTTTTTTGGCGCGTTCACCGAACACACGAACAATGGTGAGGAAAGACTATTACTGGCGATTCGTTTTGCCTTCGAAGGAGACACCATTACCGAACTGGAACACATGTTGTCCCGCCCAGATGCACGCAATCGCCTGATCAATCGTCACAATCTCACCGAGCCAAATCCCGTTTATGAGGAAATCCTGCCGGTGGCACAGCGTAGTACGCGCGAAGAACTGATTGCGGCTGGCCATGCCTATTTCGACGGTATCGCCAACAGCACCGACGAGGGTGTGCCCATGGATCCCTATTGCCACCGCCGTGAGAATGGTGTGACTTTGCTCAGCAATCCGGAGCCAGAAAACCAGGCATGCCCCACTGGTTTCGCGCGCTTTGCCTATATCACTGATATCCGCGATCGTCGGGTAGCTGTTGTGGACGAAGAACGCGGCCTGGTGTTGCTGTGGGCGTTCTTCGATGTGCCGGGCAATATCGAAGTCAGCGGTAACAGTGGGCCCTCAGATGTTTATAATGATGGTCAGCCAAGTGTCGACACCCGCCGCCAGCCCCGTAGCCTTTATATCGCCGAGCTGTTCCGCGTGATCGACGGCGGGATTCGGGAAATCGAAGCGATCATGTTCAACCTGGATTTTGGCAGCAGATCCGGTTGGGAATAAACTGGTTGGGGACACTAATAAAATAACAAAATAACCATATTCATGATCTGCGATAGGAATTTGAACCACGTTAATTTGTTATTTTATTAGTGTCCCCATTCGAAAAAGCAGGAACAAATATGGCAGTACAGGATTCACCAGTGATAATCGCTGGCGCCGGACCGGTTGGGCTGACGCTGGCAATGTTACTCAAACAAAATGGGCAGGATGCCCTGGTTTTCGAAGCAGTCAATGAACTCAAACCACTGGGAGTCGGCATCAATCTCTTGCCCCATTCAGTGCGCGTACTGGATCAGCTTGGCCTGGTCCCTGCGCTGGATGGAATAGCCATCCGCACCAGTGCACTGCACTACTACAACAAGTTCGGCCAGCAGATCTGGGCCGAGCCTCGCGGCCAAGCAGCCGGGTATCACTTTCCTCAATTTTCAGTGCATCGCGGCGAGTTACAGATGCTGTTGTTTGATGAAGCAAAACAGCGCCTGGGTGACGCCGCTATCAAGACCGGTCATCGATTGGAGAGCTGGCAAGACACAGAAAAAGGGATTCGTGTCACCTTTGCGACTCAACAGGGGCAGATCGAAGTCGAAGGCAGCTGTCTGATTTGTGCCGACGGCATTAATTCCACTGCGCGCAAGATTCTCTATCCCGATGAAGGTGACCCGATCTATGGAGGTCGCATCCTGTGGCGTGGAGTGACTTATGTCGAACCCTATCTGGATGGCGCCACCATGTTTATGGCCGGGCATCAGGACTGCAAGTTTGTGGCTTACCCGATCAAGGCCCTGCCCGATGGCCGTCGCCTGCTTAACTGGATTGCCGAACTCAGCGTGCCGGACTACAAACAAGACGTGCAGGACTGGAATCGTCAGGTCTCAATCGATGTGTTCAAAGGCCCTTTTGAAGACTGGGACTTTGGCTGGCTGAATGTGCCCGAAGTAATTGAACAAGGCGAGCACGTCTTTGAATTTCCACTCTCGGACCGCAATCCAATACCCCAGTGGAACTTCGGTAACATGACCCTCATCGGCGATGCCGCACACCCGATGTACCCCATTGGTTCCAATGGCGCCTCACAAGGCATTCTCGATGCCGAAAAACTGGTGAAGGAATTAATTGCGCAAGACAGTATTGCAACAGCATTTGCCAACTACGAAGCGGAGCGCTTACCCGCCACTGCCAACATCGTGCTTACCAATCGCAAGAATGGACCGGAACAAGTCATGCAGATCGCCGAGGAAAGAGCGCCGCAGGGCTTTGACGATATCGACGCCGTTATACCGCGCGAAGAACTCGAGGCCATTGCCGCACGCTACAAACAAACTGCCGGATTCAGTATCGAGGCTGTGAATGAGAAATAGAGTCCTTAGCGTTTTCTTCTTGCTGCTTGCGCTGCCCTTACACGCGCAGGATTTCAGTCGCCCTGATGTCACCGATCTCACAACTGAATTGGTGATGGAATTACATGTGGGAATTTCCAGTGCCGTTAACATTGGCGAGAGCGATCTTGGCCAACGTCGCTATATTCCGATAACCGGCGGCACTTTCGAAGGCAAAGGGATAAAAGGCGAAGTCCTGGCGGGTGGTGCTGACTGGCAACTCACTCGCCCAGATGGCGTTCTGGAAATTCATGCCATCTACTCCATTCGCACGGACGATGGCGATGTCATAGCAGTAGACAACAAAGGCATTGCCCTCTCATTGCCAGCCGATGCAACAAGCGGAAGTCCTGCGCGACGTTACACGCGAACCACACCAAAGTTTCACGCTCCAGTGGGCAAATACGACTGGCTCAACAAGCGTGTATTCACCGGCACCATCACTCCCGTACCGCAAGAAGCCAAGGTGATTATTCGGGTGTTTGAAGTTCAGTAGACTTGTTACCTGAATTCATATTTCACTAATTGATCCTTGCTCAGAATCAATCTCTGATTGACTTCCATTCTCTCGCACGATTACCCTAATTTGACGGGACAAACTCCTATTTGTCCCAGAGGTCACCGAGCAGTCGTTAAAATTAGCGGAGTGTATTTATTGTGAGAAAAATTATCCGTAGTTCTCTTGCCTTAGTCTTTCTGCTTTCGGCAATACCAGCCAGTGCGTGCACGTATGTAGCGATGCCTCTGCTGCATCTGGTGGAAATTGGGCACACAGATCACATCATTAGCTTTCGTGTCACCGGCTACGAAGAAGTCAATCAGGGATTCCCAAGATACATGGATGGAGTTGTAACCGGTCAATGGCGAGGAGAGATAGAAGAGACGTCCATCAGAATCTACGGCGGTGATGGCTTATCCTGCCAGCCATTCGTAACAGCGTCTGCCATAGGCCAAGAATGGCTTCTGCCAATTTCCAACGTCAATGGTCAGCTTCGATTAGCAACTGCCACATCACCGATTGCGATTTCGAACGGCATCGCCACAGGTTTTATCTCATCAAGAAATTGCCCCAGGGATTTATCTGGAACAGCAGATTGCTATCTCATTACTGCGGAACATATTTCATCAGCTCAGTCAGAAGAAATGACCCTCGAAGAGTTCGAACAATCATTACAACTTCATTCAGACGCGGTAGCTTTCGCGCTAAGGATTTGCGAAGGCCCCTCTACTCGCTGCGAAAAAATAAGACCTAGCTATGACCCTGCGACTGGGGTGTTAACTATTCCCTCAGTAGACGTGCAGTCCTCGCTATTCACCTACGGAGTCTCGGCAAAGATGCAGCTGAAGGAAGGAGCAGATACCACCTTCGAGGTAACGGAAATCAAATAACGAGAAGTTACATCCAGGACTTCTAATAAGACTTCAACTTGAGAGATAGCTTGTTGCTGAAATAGCTTTTCGACACTCCAATCCTGACCAGCCAGTAGAGCATCAGCAGCAAGGGTACCTCCGGAATCGCGAACAACAGATACCTGCCTGGTGGTGTACTGAGAAGATCGGGAAACACGTGCACTCTGGCGATGAAGATCGGACCCGCAGCCAGAAATACTGCAAAACACATACGCCACAGATGGCGCAGTATTCTGGCTTTGCCGCTCAGTCCTTTCTTCAGAAGATTGTTCAAATCGCCAATGGTCATCAGCGTGAGCACGACCAGACCAATGGCATGCACCATGGTCGAACTGCCATTATAGCTACCTGATTCACTGGTGCTCGCCATGTAAACAGACCAGGCACTCGCCAGCGCACTCAGCAACACAATAGCAAAGCCGACTTGCTCGATCACTCCTACCGAACCCGGCTGCCTGCGCACCGTCGCCCAGGCGGTAAGCATCAGATAGATGACCAGTATCCCGGTTATGACATCACCGGAACTGTCCTGCAGTACACCGAGATAGGAAGCTCCCGCTCCCATCCCGATCATGGCAATGCAAAATACATTGCCACTTGCCCGATGGAGTTTGGCGCCCTTGGCGACGAACAAAGCAAGAAACCCGGAACACAGGGCGATCGTTCCGGCGACAGTGTGAATAGCAAGAACGGCTGTTTCCATGAGCGAATATCCGGCTTGCTGGATACCGAAGTTAGTCTTCCGGATTATTCGCCCGGATAAATTTAACCAGCGCATCACCAAATAGTGGGTCACGTGGCGCTTCCATATGATTCCTGCCTGGAATCACGACATATTTGAAATCCTTCAGTTCACGCCACATTCTGTGCGTCTTGGCCAGTGGACGGTCGTTGCCGCCGTTTAGCGCTAACACCGGGAAATTGATATTGGTGAGATCGACTTCCGGATTGGGCTCAGGCGCACCATTGGGTGCACCGCGCGGCACACCACGAGAATCCAGCGGCATGGCCCGGCTTGGTGCGGTGCTGGTGTCTTCGGCATCGGCTGCTGGTGGCACAGCAGATCCATCGACCGCAGTGCGCCCCTGCCAGGCACTGGTTTCGCGAATACCGATACCCATGATCGATGCCGTAATAAATCTTTCGGGTACCGTTTTTAACAAGCCAGTGGTGGTCGCACCGCCCATGGAATAACCGCCGATATGCGCCTTGTCCAGACCGAGGTAGTCCATGAATTCGACGATGTCGTTAATCATTGTGCCGTCGGTGTTCTCAGGGCTTTCACCGGTGTCGCCATGACCGCGCATATCGATTGCAATAACCCGATTGGTCGCGGCCAGCTTCTGACCGATGCCTGTATTGAACCAGTTACTGACAGCAGAAGAAGTCAGTCCGTGAATCAAAATGATTGGCACTCCCTCACCTTGTTCCACGTAGTGAAAATCGGTGCCATCACTGCCTTGCCAGCGGTGATCCGTCCAGGTTTGTTCAGCCTGGGTGCGTGGTGGCAGCGGTGCGACTTCTTGAGCAATAGCGAACTGAGCAACGCTCAATACCGCTGCGCATAGCGAAAGTAAAATTAACTTGCTTGATTTCATGATTCCTTACCTTGCGACAGTACTGTGCCACTATTTTATAACGCTGATTCGAACTGCGCCGTTGTCTTGTCTCTTACTTCACTCTCACTGTGGCCGTTCAGCAATTTAATGAGCGTCAATTGGCCATCGCGGAACTCAAACACCGCCATCTCGGTAATAATCATATCAACGGCTTTCGGTGCGGTAAGCGGCAAGGTGCACTCAGGAACAATCTTCGCCTCGCCATTTTTGTTGCAGTGGGTCATCGCGATAATGAGCTTGTTGGCTCCCGCCGCGAGATCCATGGCACCACCTACACCTAATACAGGCTTACCTGGCACGGCCCAGTTCGCGATGTTGCCTTGCTCATCCACTTGCAGACCGCCGATAACCGACACATCGATGTGACCGCCGCGGATTAGCGCGAATGATGTCGCGCTGTCGAAGTAACTGGCTCCGGGTAGTGCCGTTACCGGGACCTTGCCCGCGTTGATTGGATAGTCCATCGCGCCACCGGACTCCGGCGCCGGTCCGACTCCCAGCATGCCATTCTCGGAATGAAGAGTGATACCCATCTCTGGTGTGATCAAATCGGCAACCAAAGTAGGAATCCCAACGCCGAGATTCACAACCTGGCCAGGCTGCAATTGTTCCAGGGCTGCCTGAGCAATAACGCGTCTGTCTTCATCTGCATTCGCTGCAGCCGGACTGACTGTGGCAGATGAGCCGAGCATCTCCGGTTTGAGTTTCACTTCAACCAGGTAGTCTACAAAGCAACCAGGAGTGTGCACGAAGTTGGGATCAATCTCTCCCACTTCCACAATCTCTTCGACTTCCGCAATCACCAGATCCGCAGCGGTAGCCGCAGCGTGATTGAAATTATTCTCGGTCAGGCGGTATTGCAGGTTGCCCGCTTTGTCGCCCTTCCAGGCGCGAATGACCGCGACGTCGGCACGGATGGGTTCCATGAACACCATCTCCTTGCCATTGATCACTCGCGTTTCCCGATTCTCCGCCAACATGGTGCCAGCACTAGTAGGCGTAAAGTAGCCACCGATACCAGCGCCGCCTGCACGGATGGCCTCGGCCAGATCGCCCTGAGGAATCAGCTGCACTTCGATCTCGCCAGCCTCATAGGCCGTGACCACTTCACGGTTGCTGGTAAAAAAGGAGCCAATTGCCTTTTTTATCTGCCCGGCACGGAGCATCATGCCGCCACCGTAGCCTGGTTCGCCGACGTTGTTGCTGATATAGGTAATGTCTTTCAGATCGGTCTTCGACAAGGCTTCCAGCAGACTTACCGGATAACCGGTTAAACCGAAACCGCCGACGATCATCGACTGACCAGATTTGACCAGACTCGCCGCCTGATCCAGGGAAACAACTTCTACTGACATTACTACTTAAGCACCTCGACTACATCTGCTGAGAATTGAGTGATATTGAACCGGCTCGCGCCATCATAGCCACGACGCACGACTACCAGATCTTCGGAAGGAATAATCACCGACCAGTTGCCCTGTCCACCTGCTGGTGAATAAGCATCTTCCGGCAAGCCATTCATGCCGCCGTAAAGCCAGAACTGCGCACCGTAGCCTGCACCTGCGGCTGGTTGTGCAGGTCCCGGCGTGGCGACATAGTCGGTCCATTCCTCGGGGAATATTTGTTCGCCCTGCCAATTACCGCGATTAAGATAAAGCAAACCAAAACGCGCAAAGTCGCGGGCGGTACTATAGGTCTGGCCGGACATCAGAAAGTCACCGTTCCAGTCGCTGGACGGCGTGGTTCGGGTCATGCCTATTTTCCAGAACAGTTCGCGAAACGGCAGCTCCCAAAAGTCGGCATCGTCACCGATATGCTCGCGCAGCGCGCGCACAAACAACATGGTATCGGGTGGATTATAGAGAAAACGCTCGCCGGGCAAGGTGTGCAAGAAATTGGTGGCGGCACTACCTTCTACCGTCGCGCCATTAGAATAGATATCAGCCTGCGGGCTGCCATTGCCTTCACCGTAAAGACCACTGCTCATGCGCAGCAAGTGCTCGATGGTGATGTCGTGACGGGGATCTGCGTCACGGCTCCAGACATCGAGAACACCCTTCGCCTGGATGTCGACTCCATAATCCCTGGTAGCAATACCGATCAGTGTAGATGCGAAACTTTTTGCGGCTGAGTGAGTTTGTGCTCCCTTGTGCATATCGAAGCCAAGGTCATATTCTTCGGCGACGATCTTGCCATCTTTGACAACGATGATGCCCCAGGTAGTTCCGCCATAAGTCTCACCATCGAAGCCACTGGCAACAAGGTCATCGAGAGCTTGTTGAGTGGTGCCAGGCAGAGCCATGGCTGCATCGCGATCACCAGTCGGCCAGGCTTGTTCATCCAGATTCGGCGTGCGGAATTCTGCAGCGACTTGCGGCAACATGGCGCGTGCTTCAAGCGTCGCACCGACGGGCAATTGACTGCATCCCAATACCGGCCGCCAGATCACATAGCGCGGTGGTAGCTCTGCATCGTAATTGATCGCTACATAACGCTCCTCTTCATTGATCTCGGTTGAGAAAGTTTCCGCATAAAAAGCATGTACCGGTGAGTAGCGATCAATATCTTCCAGAGTCTGATTGCCGTCCCACAAACCACTGCACAACGCGATAGCTCGGGTGGCCGCTGCCGATGATGCGAAATAGCGATCGGTATCGGGCCGACCTCGCCCCAGGCCCGTTGGCCGTTGTGCGCTAGCCGACTGTTCGGGTTGTTGAGCTGCAAGCTGCATGGGCAGGCCGCCAAGAAGCGCGATGCAAACTAACAGCTGTGCGAGTCGAGCAATGCCTGGACGAAGGTCAAGAATAGTCATCGGAGAACTCTCATGGGATTTTTAAATGGAGCGGGTTTTTATTGTTCTAGATTTTATAGTTTTAAAATATAAAGGCACTCGCAGCAGCATCGTTCCAAGCCTGATACTCGGAACGATTCGAACGACTGAAGCCCGTGGATCGAGAGTTTAGCAGCTTAAGGGCTCAGGGGCAGCCTGACGGGCATGGTCATAGCACCATTGCCTGCCGTATCCCAGGCCGCGAAGCGCACCCAGGCCTGCCCACTGGCGTCAAACGGAATGGAGAACTCCTCTGAGCCAAACGCAGAAAACTCCGTAGTACTGACAATCGCCGACCGGGTAGTCTCCCCATCACCGTACACTACTTCGACGAAATCGAGGGGGAAAGTCCATTCCACATCTGCTATCAAGCGCATGTCGCTTCCACTACCCACGTATTCATGGCGTGGAATCAACACTTCTCCCGAGGTGACGAAATAGTTGCCTTCCTGCAAGGCGTCGATGATGCTGGAATAATCAGCATCTACTGGCAAACGATCCAGCGGCAAATAGGTCACCGGACCGTTCGCATAAATATCATCCCCCGGCGCTTTAAAATAAGTCTCGGTGATTGCCAGCAGTGACTTGGGTTGCAGGCCAGTGCCGACGATCCAGTTGTTCATATCATCAAGCAGCGGAATGACCCGCTTACCGGAGAGCCGCACTTCGGAAAGATCAGAACCCATGCCCCAGCGCCAACCGACGCCACGATAGTGATCGTTCAAGAACTGCGAGGAATTGGCAATCGCATCGGGAAAGCCGGTCGAGCCTTTGGTACGCGGGTGGGGCATGTAGATGATCATGTCCTCGTCTTGCACCATGGTCATCATGTCTTCGATACTGCCAATGTTATACATCCGACCGTATTGAGGGTGTTCAGTGATCAGAGGAGTGCCCGGCTCGCGCTCATCGACATAGTAGACCGGATGGGAAAACAGCAGATCCCAATGGCCACCCAATAGATTGCTGTTCTCCATTTCCGGCAACACCATGAACTCATCGTCGGAATGGCGCACAGCACCTTCAAACATCCAGTGCAATTCTTCAAGCTGGGTCGCTTCACGTGGTCGATCCACAGGACCTGCGATATTGATGCCCGCCGAGCGCAACACCTCGAAATCACGTAGCCTGGTATCCATGCTGCCGCTCGCAATCAGCTCCCGGCCCATATTGGTGTGGTAGTGACTGCCCAGAACCTTGTATCCGGGTAGTGCTTTGTAAACATCTCCATGAGTGAAGGCCAACGCCGACTCAAAAGCCATCTGCGCATCGCCGAGTACCGGCAAGTAGAAAGCCTCCATCTCCTGCAAGGTGCCAGGTGGCGCACTATAAAGCGACCAGTTCGCAAGATAGCGCTCCACAACTTCCTGCTCCCCTTGCCTGATGCCGATAGCGAACGTGTCATCCGCGTCTTTGCGATACCAGTTGTTACCGACATTGATCTCGACTTCCCGGGCCCAGAAAAAAGTATGGGGCGGCGGCATGGCAGCGACAGCACCCTCCCCAGCTTCTGCCACCACCAGTCGATTAGCCGCAGACAAGGCGACTTCATCTGTATTTGCAGGCCCGCGCAGGCGATAGGATTGCAGCAGGCCACCTGTGTCGCGCCACTGCACCGAGGACTGCTCCTCTAAAGCCAGACCAGCGAGGCCGGCATCGTATTTATAAGCTACGGATGGGAGCTCAGTTGCAGCACGCACTGTCGTCTTGATGAGGTTACTGCCAGCATAGACAGTAAGGAGCAGCTCACCGTTGAAGGAACCGAGCTGCACTCCTGTAAAGGACAGCTCAACCCTCGCCCCGTCGGAACGCACGGCGCAAGCATCTATCGCGTAGTCGATATCCGCGCGGCGAATTTCATCCGGCGATCGGGGTAAACCGGGTTGCTCCGCCACCCCATCACTCGGCGGAGGATTGCCGCCCGGCGTTTCGGCGCGCATGTCCAGGGGCGCATCCCAAAACACATCCCACTTATAGCGATCGACGATTTCCTGGGTCAGCTCTACACCCAGATCTCGTAGGGGGCGCAATTGCTGATTGCTGATACGACGAAATCCCTCAACGACTTTGTATTCGAATCGAGCGTCACTCAATACAGTCTGCCAAGTGCCGTTGGCCTCGCGAATATCCAGCTGTTGCACCCGTGGCCCACTAGGCTCAACCGCGATGTGTAGACTAAGCTCCTGGTTCGCAGCACCCGTCCATTGCAACTGCAAGCCTGAGTCTTGTTGCACAGCAATCGGACCGCCCTCTTGATAGTCAACGAGTGAGCACTCAATCGATTGTGCTTGTGCATTGCCACTCAATAGCGCTACTGAAGCTGTTACCGCTGTCGCGAGAATCTTCTTTGGATCGTATGAGGTATTCATTATGCTGCTATCCGCCCGCCAGGTATCTGCCACTAGTGTTTGAATCAGAGGAAGCAGGATAGCAGAACACACGCCATAGCGAAGACCTCCTTCGGCGAAAATCTGCCTGTTGATTTGACTGTGTTCAGCGCTCGCGCTAGAAAGGGCTTTCACCCCCGCTCTCAGACCACAGGTCACAGGTCACAGGAAGAATAAAGACAATGCCCAGCACAATGAATCGCCGTCGCTTTTTACGTAATTCCTTTCACGTCGCAACCGCCTCCGGGTTGATGCTCCCGAGCAGCTTCTCGTTCGGTCAGGAGAGCACTGTCGATGCGCAAACTCGCTTCGGGCCTGTGCGCGGACAACAGCTTAATGGAGTGAATGTGTTCAAGGGCATCCCTTATGGCGCGAGTACTAGTGGGACGAATCGATTCATGCCGCCGCAAGACCCTACCCCGTGGCGCGAATACCGCGAGGCTTTCACTTACGGACCAGCTGCCCCGCAAAACAATCCAGCATCGGGTCGCCAGCAGGACGGCAATGAGAGTGAGGATTGCCTGGTATTGAATGTATGGACCAGAGGCATCAACGATGGTGGCAAAAGACCTGTAATGTTCTGGTGCCATGGCGGGGGCTTCCGTTCCTTGTCAGGTTCGTCGCCACTGTATGACGGAACCAATCTCGCCCTGCGCGGTGACGTCATCACTGTCACCATTAATCATCGCCTGAATATGTTGGGCTTCACCCACTTCGGTGAAATGGATGAGGACTTCTCTTCCTCTGGCACTGTGGGGATGCAGGACATTGTGCACGCCCTGAAGTGGGTTCGCGACAATATCGAAAACTTCGGCGGTGACCCTGACAGAGTAATGATCTTTGGCGAGTCAGGCGGCGGCCGCAAGGTTGCAACCTTACTTGGCATGCCGAAAGCGAAAGGACTTTTTCACGGTGCCGTCATCGAAAGTGGTGCCACACTGCGGCTTCCCGAAGAAGACCGCGCCGATACCCTGGCTGAAATGCTGTTGCAGAGTTTGAATATAGAACGCAGCAATGTTCGACAGATTCAGCAGGTACCGCTTGAGCAACTGATGAGCGCCTATTTCGAAGTTTCTGCGGCCGCTCCGGAAGCAGGTGGCGGCGCCTTCGCACCGACCATGGAAGGCGAAGTCATTCCCTATCACCCCTTCTGGCCGGATGCCTCGCCAGTGAATCCGGATGTGCCGGTCATTGTTGGCGCTAATCGCACGGAGATGACGTATTTTGCACCAGAGGCCGATTTCAACATGGATGAGGCAACCATGCGTCAGCGCGTGGCACGTATCGTCGGCGAGGAAAATGTCGATACCGTGGTGGAGGTTTATCGTGACAGCAAGCCCGACGCCTCAGCTTCGGAAATTTATTTCCTGGTCTTTAGCGATCAGAGTTATGTCATCCCTTCCATCACTATTGCAGAGCGTCGGGCTGCGCTCGGTGGTGCACCGACCTATCTTTATTACTTGACCTGGGAGTCGCCGGTTGATGATGGCCGCATCATGAGCCCACACACACTGGATATCCCCCTCATCTTCGACAATGTAAACGTGTCACGTCTCACACAAGGCAGCGCTGCGGCACAGGCACTGGCCGATAAAGTGAGTGACACCATCATCAATTTTGCACGCACGGGCGATCCCAATGTCGGCAAGCTGCCGAACTGGACCGCCTACAACGGCGATACCCGAGCCACTATGGTGCTGAATGACAACAGTGCTGTTATCGAGGATCCCATCGCTGCACGAAGAGAAGTCATGCAGCCCATATTGGGATTGTGAAGACAAACAAAGAAAAGAAGTAAGGAATAAAGGAGTTTCTGGCGGTGCGGTGAGTCCGAAAGACCACTTCACCGCCAGAAGACTACTTACCTGAAATCGATTTAGTTTTCAGGCTTGTCCGGAGAGTTGGAACGGTCATGATGTGTGACCTGACCCAGGCCTCCAGCATCACCCCAATTACCCGCTTTCCAGATACGAATACCCATACCTCGGGTTTCCGAGATCAGGGTGCCATCTGCAGTGTAGCGCCAGTAACCACTGAGTACATGCGCCTTGTCATGGGTTGCATGAATCACCAGGGGACGATCCGGGCGCAGACGCGTGTAGTCGTACTCCCCTACCGTTCCACCCGCCAGTGCAGCGAACTCATCGAGGCGAGTATTCAAGGTTCCTGTTCCCGTTGCGGCAGTCACTTCAGAGACATTCAAACGACTGGTCACGCCGCTGACTCGCCAGCCACGCATCGAGTCGTTGTCGCGAGCGTTCTGTGAACGATCACGTGGACCATAGCCAAAAGAGACGCTCGCCCGACGTGTGCCCACAGGCAGTTCGGGTTCGTAAGAGCCACGACCGGTACTGCGATCATTGAGCAAGGCTTCATCGCGATAACCAAAGGCAGACAGATAGCCCTGTCCGCCAACCCGATCGGCAATCTCGGCATCCGGGTACTCATTGCCTTCGTAGCCGACTTCGTGCCAGATAGTAGAGATCAGTTGAATCGCCCAACGACCATCATTGTTGGTGACCGAATACACTCCCTCACAATCGAACAGCTTGAAGCCCTGGGCGTTATAGCGGGTGTACTCGAGTGAGAAGACGCCTCCAACCGGACAGTAGAGATGCACGTTAACGCCTTCCAACAAATCATAGGAATCACGAGCGATCTTGGTATAACCGGATCCCGTAGCATTTAAGGACGGCGGCGGGTTGCTAATAAAATCAGCACGGGTCTCGTAGACCAGAGGCTCGATATCTTCATAGATCGCGAATGGGAAATGCAGCGTATCCGCAATCGCAGTGACATCGCGCTGGTTCAAGGCTGTGAAGAACGCCACTACCAGGCGCAGTCCTTCGGTCACTGGCTCGGTGAAAGACACCGGAAAACGCGAATCCAGCTGTGCACCGGGAAGCATGTCTTCCGGCTGTTCGAAATCATACTGTCCCTGTGCAAATACTCGCTGGCCGGCGGTTCCAGCTGCCATGCCACCGAGAGCACTGAAGGCACCTACTTTGCCAGCGGTACTGAAAAATCTGCGTCGGGATGGATTTTGAGGAGAGTCTGACAGTTTTTCCTGCACCGTCTCTCCGGGGTATTGCTTATCGTTATTGTTCATGGTCTTCGCCATGCTCGACCTCTCTTTTCATCTTGCTTTTATTGGTGTGATTGATAGATGCCTATACAGCACCCGGCGCTAGAGTGTCATTGAATTCCACAACAGTGCAAGCTCCTCGAACGCATCAAATAGCGAGTGATCGAAAGTTTTGAGGGCAAGTTTTGAGGGAAACGTCTGGTCCGATCATTTCAATTCTGATGCGAACGTTCGTATGCTTCATTGCCTCAAGAATTCAGTCACTGCATAGTCTTGCAAAGCGGTCGCTTTGTGCTTAAATCGCCAATGCCCCCTCATAGTCTCCATTAAAAACTACAGCATTCGGAGTCATCTCATGCGTCGTCAAGCCCTGTTCTATTCGCTTACGCTTTTTCTCCTTAGCGCAGCCAGCAACGCACAACAACCCAGTCCCTGGTTTGGCATAAGCCAACCGCCCGGATTTAACGCACATGAAACCCCTGTCATTCTCGGTGAGGACTATGGGCCGAGACCCGCTATCGTGCCCGCCGGTGAAGAAGAGCATCACGAGCTGCAAGGCTCAGTGATATATGACGATCTTGTCGCGATAGTTGATATCGCCAAACAGAGTCGCAGCGGCAATGAATTAGGCGACGGTCAACTCTGGGGTCGCATCACTGGCCTGCCTTCGGGCGAGCGCGCCATGGACTGGGTCGAACAACGCATGAATGACGCTGGGGTGCCTGACGTGCACAGGCAGTGGTTTGAACAAACTCCAGGTACAAGCCTCTGGCTACCAATGCGCTGGGAAGTTCGACTGCAGGGAAATGAAAGTTTCGGAGCGGGCAGTCAGGATATCGTGCTTGAATCGGCCATGCCCGCCGGTGGCTCGGCAATTCCTGAAGAAGGCCTGAGCGCGCCAGTGGTTTATGTCGGCACCGCAAGAGCCTCGGAACTGGCACGAGTTGATGTGCGTGGCAAGATAGCGGTGCAACACATCACGCCTCGTGGTCATTTGTTTCTCGAGCGCGGACCAGCAAGAAGCAAAGCCCAGGAATTAATGCGCAGAGGCGCAGTCGCAGTTTTCAACATCGTCGATTTTGCCGGCAATATGCGCATGCGTGACATCAGCAACTGCAATGGCCCCTGCTTCAATATAGGCGGTCAGGATGGTCGCTTTCTTGAAGCAGTACTGGATGAACTCGCCGAAGCTGGCAACAGCGAAGAGGTGATTGCGACACTAACCCTCGAAGCAGAAGAACGGTCTGGAATGCGCGCGTCGAATGTACTCGGAATCGTGCCCGGGCGCTCAGAAGAAAACATCATTGTTAACGCCCATGTCGATGGCTGGTTCGATGGCGCGAATGACAACGGTGATGGACTGGCAATCATGTTGGCGTTGGCTGAACACTTTTCGAAACCAGAAAACAAAATAGACCGAACGCTCGTTTTCGTTGGCAGCGCCGGACACCACACACGAGGCCTTAACGGACCCGATCAACTAGTCGAGCTAAATTTGGAATTGATAGCCAATAATGTGCTGACCATTAATCTGGAGCATGTGGCAGCGAGGCAAATCAATCCGGCACGTACGGATACACTCGGTGTGCGCGATGTCATTAGCGACGCTGGTGAAGGTTTCCTGATGAATGGAATCAGCAAGCCTACGCCTTATCTCGAGTCGGTAATTCGCGCAGGTGGACTGCGTTACGGCTTAAATTTTGTTTCACAATCAAGCACTTATCATGCGGGAGACAACCCCGATGTCGAGTCGCCAATCTTTCAATTAATACAAGGTAATCCGCTTTATCACACCAGTGGCGAAACGCTGGAAACGATCTCAGTTCCAGGAATGGAACGCGTGGCACGCTTCGTCGCGTATTTCATTCGGGAGATCGCAGTCGCGCCGATTGAGAACATCTATCCAAAATAATTTACAGGCTGGATAAGCGGTCAGACATGCGATTGGCGTTACGTTTGCCGGAGTTTTCTTACACCCTCGCCCAATCAAGGAAGATAATTCAAAAATAATTTGCGCGTTTTGATCTATGGTCTATAGAACAAGATATAGCTAGACATAGATTCACCTTCCCGTTAAATTTTACAGAGTGTGACGAAGCTGTTTTTCGATTATTTTTCTATAGCCGAGACAAACGTCGACACACTAAAAATCCCCATAAAACATAGAAGATACTTAGAAAAACACAGAACAATAAAAATCAGGTTCGTTCGAATTCAAACTATCTAATGTTGATATCAATCAGAATGACCTTTTTGATAAAGGCTATTCTGAGCGCTTGAGTGCAACGAACTGTAAAAACTGCGCGAAAAATTTGCTGCATGTCGCAGCGGAAAACAATAAAGCCAAGGGAGCAAGCCATTGAACTTCACCCATAAATTTTCTTTACGCAAATCTGTCCTGTTAGGACTCGCTGTTGCTGTCGCCAATTCGGCGATGGCACAGGACGAAGCCGATCCGGAAAATGAGCTGGAAGAAGTGGTTGTTACCGGATCTTTTATCCGTAACAGTCAGTTCACCAATTCCTCTCCGGTAGTTAGCATCGGTCAGGAAGACCTCCTGCAATCTGGTGCAGCTAACCTCGGTGAATACATCCGTGATCTCCCCTTCATGGAAAACATCGATACCGTAGCCAGCCTTCTCGATTCACAAGATGGTCAGCAGGATTCCAACTCAGCGCGATTCAATATTCGCGGCCTCGGTGTGGAATCCACATTAACTCTGCTGGACGGCACTCGTTCAGTAAACGAAGGTGCGGTATCAGGCCTGTTGCCTCAGATTGCACAACGATCAGTTGATATCGTACTGGACGGCGGTGCCGCTCTCTATGGAGCAGACGCGGTTGCTGGCGTAGCCAACATCATTCCCTACAAGACTTTCGAAGGCCTGCGTATGCGCACGTACTACAAGCGCACCGAGCCAGGCGACATGGACCAGAGCACTTTCGAGGTAATGACAGGTCTGAACTTCAACAATGGTTTTAGCTGGGTAGGTGCGGTAGAAGTTGGTCGCCGTTCAGCACTGACTGTCTCGGAGCGTCCTGAGTATCTTCGAATCTCAGATCAGGACACTAACAGTAACAATCCTGGTACATATACCGTTGGCTTCAGCACTACTCGCGATCCGGATTGCGGAGCTTTTAACACCGGTGCCACTGATCTTGGCGCTGAAGGGTCGTTCCCTTCCGGTGAAATAAGCTCAGTCACCTTCGGAAGATTCAACATCGCGACTTGTAAAGGCCAGTTTGGTGAATTTCAAGACTACGGTCGCCCTTCGATCAATTACACCGCTTTCAATAACTTCACCTGGGAGGCTTCAGATTGGTTGGAGCTGGGCTTTATGATGACTCATAACTACCGGGAGTCTCGTCTGATTAGCTCACCATCTTCGGGAATGGCAACAGCTAACCGCGGGCTTCTCGTAGTACCCGCCAGTCATCCGGCTAATCCCTTTGGAAGATCGGCCACTATCCGGTCTTGGCGTCCTCTGCTGAAAGCAGGAACCCAGCCAAGCAGACTCGGTGGTAATGGCTATTCACGCACACCATTCCCTTACTTCACTGACAGCTACCGTTTGTCAGCCACCTATGACATTGGAGAAAGCAGTTGGCAGGGTCGAAGCTATGCAGGCTATCAGCAGTATCGCCGGCGAACTGAAGGTTACTACTGGTCCATCTCGCGCATCCAGGCTGGTCTGGAAGGACGTGGTGGTCCCAATGGTAATGAGTACTTCAACCCATTCGGTTCCGCCGATCCTCGATCTCCAAACTATGTCGCAGGTGTGACCGATAACAGTCAGGAATTGATGGATTGGTTGACGATCGACAATGTCTACGAAACCAATCGCACCCGTCTCAAGTATTTTGAGACAGTGTTTGATGGTGATGTAATCGAGATCCCAACAGGTACTATCCGCGGTGCATTTGGGTTTCAAGTACGCGCCGAACGCGATTGGGACTACAACAACCCTGCTACTTTTAGCAGAGACAATGTTGCTACAGGCACAAATGTCTTCATCGATCCTGTAGAGTCTCGTGATTCAAGCGTTCGCTCAGTTTTTGGTGAGCTTGAAGTTCCACTACTGGATGACTCGCCGATTGGTAACCTGGGCCTTGTTGCCGCTGCTCGTTACGAAGACTTCTATACTCTAGGCTTCGAAACTGCCAAACCTAAGGTATCACTGATTTGGGAGCCTTCAGATACAGTTGCCTTGAGGGCAAGCTATGGAGAAAGTTTCCTGGCTCCATCCGCGAATCAACTTCGTGCAGCGACTATCGAAAACTGTACGGCTATTCCAGATGACGACCCAGATCCAATCACGGGACTGTCTATGGAAGATCTGCCAAGCTGCCTGTCAGGTAATCCTAACCTGAACGCGGAAGAGTCTGACTTGTGGAACATCGGTATTAGCTGGCAACCAACAGATGATCTGAGTATCAACCTGGATTATCAGGAAATCGAGTATTATGACAAAATCGAAACGCTGATTAGTGACGAAGTTACTGAGAACCAGTTCTTCGACTTCCTGGCTGCCACCAGCTTTACCGAAGACACTTATGACACCAGCAATCCTGCTCATGTAGCAGAAGGGCGTGCATGGGTTCTCGCGAATCCGAATCCGCTGATTGCGCGTGATGCGAATGGTGACGTACTCGCAATTATTCGTGCGCCAGTGAATTACGCAACGCAGAAAGTTAACGTATTTAACCTTCGCGCAAGTTATGGCTTTGAGCTTGAAAATGCAGGTCGCTTCTCAGTTTCTCTGGGTGGTAATTACTACGATACTTGGGAATACCAACAATCTCCGAATTCACCATTCAGAGATGCACGAGGCGTATCGAACTCCACTACAGCGTTTGCGCCTCCTATTTCCAAGTACCGCGTTAATCTGGGCCTGACCTGGTTTAGCGGCAATCACTCGGCAAATATCACTACACGCTATATTGATGACATGATTTATGATCAAGATACGTTTACAGACGGCTTCAGTGCCGGTGACGTGACTCACATCAATTCATTCGCTCGTAGCGATGCGCGTTACTCCTACAACTTCAGCGACTGGTTCAATACCGAAGGTCGTCTGACTGTGGGTATCACCAATGTCTTCGATCACATGCCTCAGAAGTTGCCTCAGCGCAACGGTCTTGAGAGCCGCATCGATGATCCATTTGGTCGCCAGTTCTACATGTCTCTGGATTTCGATCTGGACGCACCCTGGAACTAGGCTGCAATACCTCGCTGCCAGTTGGTAGCAAGCAAACAAAAACGGCGGTCATTTTGATCGCCGTTTTTTTTTGGCTTCATTAGACCTTTTGGAGAATGCGATCCTGCTCCGCTTCTTCGAGAATCCACTTCTGAAAGCTGCTGATTCTGGATTCGCCGGATCTTGATTCGGGATAAACGAGAAAATAGTGATAGTCAGAGAAATACTCGACATCAAATAAGCGCACCAGGATCCCGGACTCGAGATAGCCGCTGACCAATTCCTGGCGAACCAGGGAAATGCCTCGACCCTCAACAGCACCCTGAATCTGTGTACCGGTATCATCGAACACGCTGCGCTTGGCGGCCAGATAGGGCAAGTCCAGAAACTGAAACCAGCGCTCCCATTCATCATAAGGATGGGCATCCACCAATAATGTTTCATTTTCGAGATCAGAAATCTTGGTGATGCGAGTCGCGACGTCTGGCCGGCAAACAGGAAACATACGGTCGTGAGTGATTTGCGCGCTGAACAGGCCCGGCCAGTGGCCATTGCCCAATCTGATTCCAATATCGATATCCTGTTGTCGGGCAAAATCCACATTGGTGAAAGACGAGGCCAGGCGCAAGGAAATCTCAGGACAGCATTCCTCGAATCGGCCCAGGCGAGGAATGAGCCAATTGCTGGCGAAGGATGGCAGGATGGTGACGGTAAGCGTCGGATCGCCCTGACTACGAATACTGCGCACACCACTGGCAATTGAATCCAGGGCAACATTCACGACTTCGTAGAGCTTCTCACCCTGCCTGGTCAGCTGCAGATAAGGTCCCTTGCGCGTAAAGAGCGCCAAGCCGAGCTGCTCCTCTAGGAGCTTGATTTGCTTGCTCACGGCGCCTTGTGTGACGAACAATTCCTCGCCGGCACGGGTGAAGCTCAAATGTCGGGCCGCGCTCTCGAAGAAGCGAATGGCATTGAGGGAGGGAAGGTCTTTGCTGATCACGGCGTGCCTCTCAATTTGCAATACATTCCGGAGAATCAAGAAGCTTATGGTAGCGTCATCGACGCCATTCAACCATGACTTAAACTCATTATAACCGGCTCCATAACTCGCTTTTTCGCAGGGTTGGAGTCGCTATAATGACAATCACTCATTAAGTGGCGGCCGTTGTTTAGCTCAGTCGTTGAGTCAAATTTTGAGCGCAATGCCAAAGGATTCGGACGCGACTTGATGCAGTCCTCTCGACCATGGCATTGCCCCCGCCATGGTCGGTTTTATTTACGAAAAAACTCAGGTCAGTCCTCAGTGGCATCAGTGATTGGCGTGCCATCGCCGTTGTAGCCCATTATTTCATAGCGTCGCCAACCCGCGAGAATACCAGGCAAGCCATAGTTGCCTTCATGACAGGCAAATTCATAGATCGGGTCTTCAATACGTCGCAACGGGAAGCGGGCCGACCAACTGACATCCCAGGAGCGTGGATCAGTCACGGTGAAATCATAGTCCAGCGTGTCGCCATTCAGTCTGCGTATTCGCTCTTCGACGACGGCTTCCTGCGACAGGCCACGAGGATTGTCATCATAGAAGAAATGGCGAGTAGTAATCACCAGTGTATCGCCGTCCCAACTGGCGATGGAATCTCCGTCCCAGCGACGAATATTGCGCTTCTGATGCTCGCTGGCAAATGGAATAATTCGCGCCCGGTGAACCATCTCGCTGAGGATCATAACGTGATCCGCAGTCTGCACGATCTGGATATTGTTGTTATAGGAACCCGGCACCAGCGGTGGCCCTGCGCCATTGCTACGAAGACAGCGATCCTGCAGAGTGCGGCCCTCCGGACCAATACTCAAGCGGCGGTTTTCAGAGCGGATAAAGGCACGCTCCTGCCCAGCCGTATTGAGCGCCGGCAAGCGACCGTTCGGCGGGTCATAAATTAAGGAGGTACGACGATCGGCAATAGTTTCTACGCCACGCTCATACCAGAACTCATTGTAGGAAATAACGCCAGGCGGGTAGCCAGCGCCGCCAACTGAGTCGATGATCAAGTCACGATTCTGACGCCGATTCTCGAATTCCTGCCACTCTTCGGCTTCCGCCTGGGTCAGAGTTTCTCTATCCGCCAACTCAGGTGGGCGATTAAGCGGCGTAATAGTGCGATAGGTATAGATGCCCTGGAGATCAGGAAATCCATGTTCAGTGTGCCGGACTGCCTCGTCCTGTGCGACCACGGCAGTCGTCGTGACTGTCAGGATCAGGGACAAGCTCGACCACAAGGCCATTGCTACCAGACGGGTTGGTCGCTGCATGGCTGCCTCCTTGTAGTGTGTGGTTGTATTGTAGTTTTAAGAGCGCAAGGAGCGGTCATTCATCAGTGTAGTGCGCTGCCTGGATAAAAACCAGCATGATGGGACAACGATTTACAAGTCGTGCTTTTTGCCCCTACCGGAAAATGGAATCTGACAAGACAGGGTTTCCCAAGCGTGCTAGCGTAGTCTTCATCTCAGAATGCAGCGCGTCTGGCTTTCATCCTGGCATGAGACCGGCGGGCGAACAAAGAGAAGCTACGAGCGCAAAAGAACAAACGATGGTTCAAGAACAACTCAAGAAAACCAAAAATAGAGGGCTCCGGGAATGACCAAAGTCAGGGTACTGGTAGGCACACGCAAGGGCGCATTTATTCTTACTTCCGATGCCGAACGCAAAAACTGGGAAGTCGATGGGCCTCATTTTGCGGGCTGGGAGGTGTACCACATCAAGGGCTCAGTCGCTGATCCTGATCGCCTCTACGCCTCACAGACATCGGAATGGTTTGGACAGGTTATCCAGCGTTCCAGTGACGGCGGCAAGACCTGGGAACAACCCGGTACGCCAGCCGGTGAACCCACTACCGATGAGCACGGTATGCCCAAGGGTGAGAGCAACAAGTTTGTATATGATACCTCTGATGAAACCGGTAAGGCGCTGACTACTCACCAATGGTATGACGGAACTGAACACCCCTGGGAGTTCAAGCGGGTGTGGCATCTCGAACCGTCGCTGGTCGATCCGGATATTGTCTATGCTGGCGTTGAAGATGCGGCACTATTTCGCTCCACCGATGGCGCGAAGACCTGGCAAGAGATGCCCGGTCTGCGTGGCCACGGCACCGGCAAGGACTGGTCACCAGGCGCCGGCGGCATGTGCCTGCACACTATTCTGCTCGACCCCACTGACCCTCAACGCATGTATGTTGCCATCTCAGCAGCAGGAGCTTTCCGCAGCGACGATGCCGGTGAGACCTGGCGACCAATCAACAATGGTCTGGTTTCTGATTTCATTCCCAACCCCACGGCCGAGATTGGTCACTGTGTACATCGCATCGATATGCACCCGAGCCAGCCAAATGTGCTGTACATGCAAAAACACTGGGATGTCATGCGCAGCGAGAACGGCGGAGAAAGCTGGACTGAAGTGAGTGGCGATCTGCCCTCTGACTTTGGTTTTCCTATCGCGGTCCACGCCCACGAACCCGAAACCATTTATGTTATCCCCATTACCAGTGACTCCCTGCACTACCCACCAGAGGGCAAACTACGGGTGTATCGCAGCCGCGGTGGCGGCAATGACTGGGAGGCTCTCAGCAATGGACTACCCCAGGAAAATTGCTATGTGAATATTTTGCGAGATGCCATGTGCGTGGACAAACTGGACTCCTGTGGCATCTACTTTGGTACAACTGGCGGCCAGGTCTACTGCTCAGCAGACAGCGGAGATAACTGGCAGGCTATTGTGCGCGACCTGCCCCCTGTTCTCTCCGTCGAAGTGCAAACGATTGACGAATAAGATCAGATAACTTGCTTTAGCAGAAAACATAGGCACATGGCTCAAGTTCGCATTCAAATCCCCTACCATCTTCAGACACTGGCACACTGTGACAAGGAAGTCGTAGTCGCTGTCGACGGTGGTGTCTCTGCACTGTCAGTGGTGCGTGCACTGGAGGCGCGTTTCCCGATGCTCAGCGGCACCATACTCGATCACAACAGCGGGCAGCGCCAACCCAAGCTGCGATTTTTTGCCTGTGGGGAGGATGTTTCATTGCTTCCTCTGGACACGGAACTACCGCCTGCCATTGGCTCAGGCGCAGAGCCGCTGATGATCATAGGAGCCATTTCCGGGGGATAAGCAAGAACCAGCAAGGAGAAGGTCTGGCGCATTCAGCGCTGGCGATAACCGGCCTCAAGCATGATTTCCTCACTGACTGGTCCTTGCAGATAGTCGAGCAATTCTCGACAGGCGGCGCAGCCTTCGGCACTCCTGATTAGCACAGCATCCTGCCGGATTGGCTCATGGTAGCTTTCGGGGATCCGCCAGGCTCTTTCAACGCCAGAGCTGGTCTCGCCGTGGCTCAGCTGCGATGCAGCGATAAAACCAAGCTCGGCATTGCCTGTGGCTACGAACTGATAGGTCTGGGCAATATTCTCACCCAACACCCAACGGGACCGGGTCGATTCATCCAAGCCCAGGGCATCCAACACCTGAACCGCTGCTTTGCCATAGGGAGCCAAGTCTGGATTGGCTAGCGCCAGGCGCCGAAAAGGCACTGTTGATAAAGATTCTGCATCGAGACTTAGCTCAGGATCAGAGCTCCACAACAATAATGCGCCATTGGCGTAAGTAAAACGCGTTTGCTCAATGGCATGACCGCTCTGGATAAGCGCTTCCACCCTCTCCTGGTCAGCGGAGAGGAACACTTGAAATGGCGCTCCATTGCGAATCTGTGCGACAAAGCGTCCAGAAGAACCAGAAGCCAGTCTGACCTCATGCCCAGTCTCCGCCTGAAAGCGTTCGGCAATCTCGGTCATCGGTGTGAAGAAATTCGACGCAACTGCCACCAGCACTTCCTCAGCATGAACAGAGCCCCAAATTGTCTGCGCTCCGAGCGCGATCAGACACAGCGCTCGCACAGAAATTTTCGATTTTGACTGGATTGACACTCTCGGTTCTTTCTCCTATTAGCTACGCGCTCCTATTAGCTACGCGCTCCAAATCGCTACACACGCCAATTCACTACGTACTCCAATTCGCTATGCAGCATTCTATATAACGGATGCAGTCAAGGCGACTACGTCAGACATCGCAGCAAAGGACTGTAAGTGTTAGAGGAGATAGAAACCGTGAGTAGTAAGGTGAAGCAGAGGGATGGAAAGGGATAGAGGAATGGAGAGGGATAGAGGGATGGAGAGGGATACAGGGATGAAGAGGGAAAAGCGCCGCCAGCGGCGGCGCTCACCAGGGTATTGGCTAGCCGCCAAATACAATCTCATTCGCCTTCTGAATTGCCGGCCTCGCTTTCATGGCGGCATACCAGCTTTGCAGCTGTTGATAAGGCCCGAGGTCTACTGACGTTAACTCGTGAATAGTGAACAGTGCATAAGCAAAAGTATCGGCAATGGTGATACTGTCGCCGCACAGAAACTCATGCTTGCCCAGACGCTTTTCGATAGCAGGAACCTGCTTGTCCAGCCAACCCTTTGCCTCTGCAATCGTCTCCGCATCCGCTTCACGATCAAAGAATTTCGGACAGATAATCTCTTCCCAGAAATGCACCGCCAACCAGCGACCGATGTGAACGTTCATCATGTCCATCACTGAATCTATGTCCGCCGCTTTTAGCGGGTCGCTGCTGTACAGCTTGTCGCCATGTGTGCGCGCGAGGTAGCGACAGATTGCAGGGCTCTCGGATACGTACTCCCCGTCTACCTCGAGCACCGGTACTTTGCTGAACGGGTGTTTGTTCTCGTAATCAGGCCCGAGATTAGCGCGCTGTCCCAGATCAACAAATTCATACTCATACTCAGCACCAAGCTCTTCTGCAGTGGCGACGACTTTGAAGGGGTTGAAGGTTGAATACCCGTAGATTTTCAGCATGGAGAATTCCTCGTAATACACTTGCTGCGCAGGATGCGTTTCGCCGTGATGGCGGACTTGAGCCCTTACTGTTTTTACTTGTAAGATGCAATTATTCTGGAGAGTAGGCCATTCAATTGCATTATGCAAGTACAAGAATTCGCACACAATCAAGACCTGAGCCATAGAGACCGATAGCGAGATGGTAAGCAAGAACCAACACACTTTGCGCTCCTGTTGCCCGATAGCCTGTGGCCTCGATGCCGTGGGCGATCACTGGACCATGTTGATCGTGCGCGACATGTTGGTCATGAACAAACACGAGTACAAAGAGTTTCTTGAATCAGATGAAAAAATTTCCAGCAACATTTTGAGCGATCGACTAGAGCAGTTGCAGTGCAAGGGACTGGTCGCTGCCATCGAACATCCTGATAGCAAACGTCGCAAACTGTACTACCTGACCCCTCCAGGGAAAGATCTGATACATGTTCTTATGGCCATTGCGGGCTGGGCCCACAAACATCATTCTGACAGCATCGAATTTCAGGTACCGGTAGAACCAGGTAGCAAAAATGGTATGCGGGACTTTATTCAAAGCACTTTTAATACTCTGAGAGATTGGGAGTTGGAGCACGGCATACAGAGCGAGGGAAGTGCGTAAAACGAAAGTCGGACCCGCGATTTACTCTACCCGCAGAAGAACTATCCACCCCGCTTGGCTCACCCAACAGCCTCCTCTACTCCTGTCGCACAGGCAATGGACATGCTTGGGCTGCCCTGATTTAATGCGGCAACAATAATTACTTAGGGGGAAGTAACATGTTCAATCACCCGTCAAATGCCACACAGCGCATCGGCTTGCCGAAGCTATCCGTTGGTCTCCTGGCATTGCTGATTCCTGTCCTGAGCGGCGCTCAGGAAGCCAATAGTGAATTACTCAGTAATATGTCTCCGGTGACTCTCGAGATGCTTGCCTCACCGCCTGATCAGGACTGGCTAATGTGGCGTCGCACCTATGACCTGGGTGGACACAGCCCTCTCGCGCAGATCAATCGCGACAATATTGCCGGGCTCGAACTAGCCTGGAGCACCAGCCTCAATACCGGCACCAGCATGACCACACCACTGGTTCACGATGGCGTGATGTTTATTGCCGACACACAGAACCGAATTCTGGCACTGGACGCTACTAACGGCGAAGAATTGTGGCGCTACCAGCACGATATGGACAATAACGACGCGCGCCGCGTAAGCATGGCGCTGCATGGTGACACGCTGATCGTTCCACACAATGACCTCGACCTCGTGGCATTGAATGCGCGAACCGGTGAAGTGCGCTGGCTGCACAACGTCAGCACTCCAATTCCTTTCGATGAAGTGCAGAGCGGGTACTACTCCCTGCGCAGCGGCCCGCTGGTTGCCAATGGCACGGTCGTACAGGGCGTAGGAGCCACCATCGTGCCACAAGGCGGCTTCATCGTAGGTATCGATCTTGAAACTGGCGAAGAGCAATGGCGCTTCCATACAGTCGCACGACCTGATGGTCCAGGAGGAAACACCTGGAACAACTTGCCTCTCGAAGCGCGCAGTGGCGGCTCAGTCTGGATTCCCGGCAGCTATGATGCAGAGCTGGATCTCGTCTACTTCGGCACTGCACCAACCTACGATACTGAACCACTGCGACTCCATTTAGGCATTGATGGCGTTAGCAACGATGCGCTCTACACCAATGCGACTCTGGCATTACGACCCAGTACCGGCGAGCTGGTGTGGTATTACCAGCACATGGCTAATGACCAATGGGATCTCGACTGGGCCTATGAGCGCCAGTTAGCGGAATTGGAAGTTGATGGCGAGATGCGCAAAGCCGTATTCACCGCGGGCAAGATGGCTCTCTATGACGTGCTTGATGCAGAGACTGGCGAATACCTGACCTCACTCGATACCGGCATTCAAAACATGATCGCAGAGATCGATCCTGACAGCGGCGCCAAAACACTGGCCTCTATCGCCATCCCCAATGCTGAGACTGGCCACCTCCTCTGCCCCTATATGCTCGGCGGTCGCAACTGGCAATCCGCGGCGTATAACCAGCAGAACAAGATGCTGGTACTGCCGCTTTCAGAGCTGTGCATGATGGGCGGCCCACTGGGTAACGGTCGTCTGCTTTCCTCTGGAGTAGAGACCTCCGTGCAAGCAAGACCAGATACCGATGGCAACTTCGGTCGAATTCAGGCCATGAATCTTGATTCCATGACACTTGCCTGGCAACACCGTCACAAGACTCCTGCCACCATTGCAGCCCTGTCTACAGACGGCGGGATAGTGTTCACCGGTTTTCTGGATCATGCCTTCAAGGCGCTTGATGCAGACACCGGCGAGGTGCTCTGGGAGCAGAATCTGGGTGCTATTCCTTCTTCGTTCCCGGTCACCTACGCGGTAGATGGCAAGCAGTACATCGCGATTATTCGCGGTCAGCCAAGCCCCTATTTCGGTAGCATCCTCGCATCAAATATCAGAGGACTGCTTGCAGAACGCAACGAGACCTTGCCGAGGGCGACGGAAGAGCCTGCGATGATGGTGTACGCGCTGGACTAAGCAGCGATCTCCATCTCCCCCTCCTTCTGACTGTTCTCCCGGCTACGCAGTAGTCGGGAGAACTTCGCCTAACAATCCCTGTTAAACCTCGTCAGTTCTCAGTACCAGGCGCTATTTTATTCTTGAATACACGCGAACGGTATTCTCCGTCTCGCACCTTGCAACGAGCCACTTGCATTTAATCCGCACATTGACCAAGCTCTGCCTCGGACAAACAGGAGCTTGCCATGCAGCACGAACTCATGAATTTATTTGCGGTACCGGTGTACAAGGCGTCACTTGGGCGTAAGTTCACAGACAGCGAGCTGGAATTTTTTAACAGCCAGCTACAACAACCAGTCCAGGCCATCAGTAATTTTTCCTCTGAGAACAAATACGTTTTAAATGCTCCCGAGATGGGCGGCCTGAAAAAGCTGGCAGAAGAGCACCTGAGCGAATACTTTACGACAGTCTACGACACAGCGAATGATGCCAAACTGGTCATTACTCAGTCCTGGCTCTCACTCACAGGCAAGGGCGGATCACATCACACCCATTCGCATCCGAACAGCATTGCCAGCGGGGTTATCTATATCAGTCTGGCCGCTAATGATGGCATTAACTTCTATCGTGATGAAGACCGCCAGTGGTTCGACCTGAAACCCAGGCAGCAGAATTACTACAATGCCTATTCCTATTTCATCGAAGCCAAGGCTGCAGACATCATCATCTTCCCTTCTCATATCAAGCACGGTGTCAGAGAAGTGGAGCAGGACATTCATCGTGTGAGCCTGGCTTTTAATACTTTTATCAGCGGCGAAATAGGACGCGAAGAATTCTCCAATCAGCTGCGTATCGATGTGAAACCTTAGTCCGTTGGAAAATAACCAAACAAATCTTACCTTTCACCAGGCAAAAAAAAGCGGCGCATGATGCGCCGCTTTTTTGTTATCGATTGTTATCGATTTACTGGAACTGCCACAGAACTCGAGCATACCAGCGACGGCCTCGGCCATCGAATACGACTGAGTCATAGTCAAGATTTGACTCATCGTAGTATGGCAGATCTGCATCGAAGGCATCCAGAATACCCACAGTGAAGCGGGTTGCTCCGAGATTGTCGTTGCTCCAATTGTGCGTGTAGTTGTACTGCAGATCGAAAGTGTTGTAGCTATCGATCTTACGCGTCAACAAAGAGCGTACGAAATCAGAACCAGTCTGGAATGAATTATCGTAGTGCAGATTCTCATAAGAACCAATGTGTCTGTTAATAACCGTTGCACTGTGATTTCCATTAGACCAACTGAAGGTAATATTACCCTTGTTGTCTGGCATCGAGCGCACTAGGTTATTGTCACCTGTGGTACCCGCTGCATCGTAGATACCAGTATCTACCAGACCACGCTCCAGCCCTGGTACTTCACTGAACACGTATTGACGTACGTGAGTGTAGTCAGCTGCTAGTCGGAAATTACCCAGGTCAGTATCCCAGCCGTAGCTTGCTCTCAGGTCCACACCATCAGCTTCGATCTTACCTGCGTTGATCGCACCAAGCGTCGTGGTAATAAGATTCGCTGAAGTCACACCGAAGGCACGCTGAATACCTGGAACAACATAGACCCGAGGATCTACGACACAATTCAAACGCTCATCCGAATCACGGCCGAACTGCGCTTCCAATGCTGCTGGATCGCAAGGCGTGTACGGATTGGCTGAATCAGCAGGAATCGTATCGTTCAGGATATAGTTGCTTGGGTCTTGCGAAGCCGCAAGAAAAGCCTCAATTTCAGGCTGCAAAGCACGAATCGGAGGCTCAGGCAGAACCCTGTCATCCACTTCAAAGCGCCAGAAATCAGCTTGTACGCTCAAGCCTTCCAGAGCACCGCTTGGTGTCCACTGGAAACCAATACCGTAGGTATTAGCGTACTCATTGCCCACATTTGGAGCTGGTCCACCGAGGGTATAGGTATGCTCTGGTTCAGCATTTGCATCTGTAGGTGGTACTAGACCTGCACGTACCGCCTGGTTTGAAATCGGATCGCGGAAAACCTGCTCACCTGATTCCAAACCCTGCTGAACAATTGCAATATTCGGAGCACGGAATGACTGCGAATAAGAACCACGTACCAACAATTCATCAATTGGGCGCCAGCTCATCGCTAGCTTGGGTGAGAGCTCATTGCCGATCTGACCGCCATAGTCTTCCCACCGCACTGCGATCTGGGTTTCAACATTTTCCCAGAATGGCAATGACAATTCACCGAAGATTGCCGACACAGTTCTGTCGTGATCGTAGTTGTAGGAACACAACGAACACTCATAGTTATTACTTACGTAATGGAACTCGTTCGGCACACCATTGGCGTCATAACCAAGGATTCGATTCTGCAGCCCTGGCTCATTCAGGTGGTTTGAACGTGACAGCGTATTACGCTCACGGTACTGACCACCTACAGCAAACTGGGCTACACCACCGCGCATATCAAACATCTCACCGGACAGTACGGCGTCAAAGACACCGAGGCGATTACGTTTGTCAGTACGCAGAACGGTTTCGTTCATCCAATCGATCAACTCTTGCGAGTTCGCTAACGCTGGATTGGTAATCGAAGTCAAATAGGGATTATAGAACTGACACCCGCCTTGACCATGGTTGTTACTGGTTAGCGCCAGAGACACCGACTCACGGGTTGTAAACACAAAGCCCGGGAAGAATGTCTGTACAAGACCTGGAGCATAGAAATCCCAAGCTTGAGGCACTGCTCCACCAAACGGTCCTGGCTCATTGGCAAAGTCGAAATCAGCACGGCCATTAGGCGTACAGTTTGGACCTCCCAAGCCATTTGCAGCCAGCTCCGCTCGTTCACGATTAAACGTCTTGTAGCGTGCTTCAAGGCTTGATTGACTGAATGAGTAGCTCACATCGTAGTTGAAAGCTCGGTCGTCGACATTGAAGTCACCTCGCAGTCCCAACTGGAAGCTGGAAGAATTTGTCCAGGTTACGTTGTTTTCTTGCAACGAACGAGGAAGACCGGTCCGTACACTCTGATAGGAAGCAACGTTCGGGCCGCCATTTGCTGCTGAGACTGGCGCATTGGGAATGTCTGCTTCTGTAGGTCTGGTCAGACCAGCCTCAGGTGCGAAGAATCCAAGTTCCAGTGTCTGGCCGATCGCATTAAACCCAAATTGCGGATTACGGAGATATGCGCCTGGCTGAGCGAGAAATACCGTAGGTCCGCGAGTAGCATTGTAGCCATCGTCAGCACGAATCGTTTCTGCATCAGAGTAGTGCGAGAAGGCATAGAGCTCTGCAGAGTCACTAAAGGTGTGCCCAAAAGCTGCTGCGAAGCTATCCCGTTCTGTCTGGTTGGCAATAAAGTTGTAAGCCGCTGTATCTTCACGGCAGGTGCCACTTCGCTCACCACGCGTCTCACGCAATTGCCCTATTACGAGCGGGCTTCCATCTGCAGAAGTGACCGTGTAGCAGCCAGGGTCTGTGTAGACTGGCTCGTCATCGCCACCATTAGCCACATTAAATGCTCGTACTTCCGAATTGATCCAACCTGGTGAGACATTGCCACCAAAAGCCGCAGCTTCCAGCAATACGCCGGCAGAACCGACAGTTCCCAGGAACTCGGAATTTTCATTATAAAAATTACCAGCGGTTACAGGCACGGTATCTCGTTCGAAACGCTCACCAGAAATAACGAAGTTGGTGCGACCATCATCGCTTTCCCAACCCCAGATACCACTGGCCGTTGCATCGAACCTGTCACTCGCGGCGTCAACACCTTGAAGATCGCCGTAGAGCTCCAAACCGACAAAGTCGGTGCGCATGATCACGTTCACCACACCTGCTACAGCGTCCGCACCATAAAGAGCGGAGCCGCCATCAGTGAGCACTTCGACGCGATCAGTCATCACCAGAGGAATACTGTTGATGTCGACAAACTCACCACCGGTGCGAGTGGTAGCACCTGCTGGTGACATGCGCTTGCCATTAATCAGGGTAAGGGTTGAATTCTCACCAAGGTTTCGAAGGTTAACCATAGCGGTACCTTCGAGCTGGCTGAACTCACCGTCACCGTCACTGCCGGGAGCACCTACAGAACCGGAGTTAATCTCCAGATTCTTGATTACGTCCCAGATTTGAGCTGCACCTTGCGCCTCAATACTATCGCGATCAACGATTTGTACTGGGGATGGCGCATCGAGAGGAGTACCACGGATATAAGATCCGGTTACTACTACCTCTTCGATTTCGTCGACGTCCTGTTGCGCAGAAGCTTGGAAGGAGATACCTGCCATGACAGCCAAGGTAATGGCGCGGCGGGTACCAGGGAATTTCTTATACATTTCTGTCTCCCTTGATTTGGAATTTATTGTTATCCCGTACGCTAAACAAACTACCGGGATAACAGTCCGGTATTCAGGCGTAGGCACAAAATCATGGTAATGGTTCCGCTTACCAGAATTTGTTACCCAGAGCATATCGAACAATCACTCGACTTGGCTAGCTCTTTAATAGTCTAGTGTGTAGCGATTTTTGAATTTTAAGATATCGCTCAGTTTTGGAACCAAATTGCGCCTATTTCCCGCCATTTTCAGGATATTTGCAGAGATCAGGAGATTAGTACTGATGAGATTGCAGCCATGCAAGTGCGATTCTTCGGCGATTGCCAGTTTCAGGCAGTCTGGATGGAGGAAAATCGGAGAAAGGTGAGAGAGAAGTCCGAGAAACCCTACGAGTTACACACTGGCAGAGAGCTGATTCTGCCGTTATTATGCGCCGCGCTCTCGTGAAGCGAATCGATAGTATTACTTTCAGTTAAATACAAACACCGTTCACATGACTCAAATTACAGTCTATAGCCGACGCTTCTGCGGTTACTGCACCGCTGCCAAATCATTGTTGGAAGATGGCGGCTATGCCTATGAAGAGCGCAATCTGGATACCGATCCGGAATTGGCCGAAAAGGTCATGCTCAAGACTGGTATGCGAACTGTCCCCATCATCACTGTCGGCGAACATACCGTAGGCGGATTTCGAGAACTGTACTCTGCAATCAATGGCGGTGAGTTCGCCGACCTCGTCGCAGACGATTAAGCTTGAACAGAATTCTTGCACGCACAAAAAAGCCGGAGCGAGCTCCGGCTTTTCTAAATCTTCTTTCAGCGAATTGATATCAATCGCTACCCAGCTCTTCGGCCACTTCCTGACGACGGGCGCCAGCAAGAATGCCCGGCATAGCATAGTTGCCTTCATGGCAAGCATACTCATACATGGGCTCTTCCTGTGGATAGTAGCTTAGCTCAGCCGTCCAGGCTGAGGCATACAGATTCGGATCTTCAACAGTGAATTGGTAGAAGATTTCATCGTCTGCATAACGACTGAAACGCTCAGTGATCTTGCCTGCCTTGGTAATCGGGATGGAACTCTCTGCCAACTGCTTCGGATTGATGTTGGTCGTCTCCACAATAAGCGTGTCACCTTCATACCAACCAACAGAGTCACCTAACCACTGCTCCAGTACCGCCGGACGACGATTGGCGCGCGCTTCTTCGGCATTGGCGAAAGTCGGGATGATGCGGGCATCGTGCGCCATTTCGACGGCGATCATTACGTAGTCATCTGTCTGCACGAATTCGTAGGTGCTGTTATACAGCGTACCCATCATGCCCGGACCAGCGGTATTACCGAAGCCTAGCAGGCAGCGTTCTGCCAATGGGATGGCCTCAGGACCGGAAGCATCACCAATACCTGTGACATAACGACTACCGAAACGCTTGGGCTGAAAATCTGGCATTGGATTCTCCAGACGAGGCACTCGACCGTTCTCTGGAATAACCACGTAGGAGCTGCGGTATTCACCCTTCACTCTCGCCAGCGTTGAACCTGGATCGATCCAGAATTCGTTGTAGCCGCGCAGACCAAAATCGAAACTACCAGCAGGTGGCGCACCCGTTTCGGGATCGATCTCACCATCTACTTGATCCGCAGGCAAACCGGCGATGGAAGTATTGGCTGCAATCTGGGCCGCTTCTTCAGCTGTGACCACCAACCTGTCAACGCCCTGGGGACGAGACAGTCCGGTCAGGGATTTGTTTGACCAAGTGCCGGTCAGCTCGGGTCGCGCTCCGTCCTGGGCTATCGCACCGCCACTTAGAAGCAAAGCAGTTGCCAGCGAGCCAAGAGTCAGAATGGAATTTACGCCAGTCTTTGAACCACGTTTCTTGATAATCATTGTTTCCCCCAGTTCTTGCGACGCGACAGTTCGAGCGTATTGACTGCCTTATGCGTAGCGACTGTCTTCATCAGACAAGTTTCAGAATCACTTAAATTGCGTTCATGGCAAACGCCTATAATAAGTACAAAGTCAGTGCAGGCACAATGGCTAGACCAGATTGTGCTCATGAAACGCTAATTAGTAACTTTTTGCTTTAGCCGTGGATATATGAAGGACTGAGCGTTTCTCGGCCTTGCATGGCAAAAGTCATGGCAAGCACTGACTAAGCACCTCCACACCCTTATCAAGAATCTATAAGAATCGATCCCATAAAAAAGCCGGAATATCTGCGGGCTATTCCGGCTTCAGAGAGTCTTGACTGAATTTAAACAGTCAAGGGGAGAGCTATTTACGTGAGAACCTCAACAGCGTCTCACAGAGCCTGGGCGATATCAGCAGGCGCGACTTCCATGGAGCTGCTGATGAGATTGTAATTACTCACTGCATTGCGATCGCGGCCATTCAGAAGCAGTGCTTTTTCCAGGTCGACACTCGCGCCACTCAGATCTCCACTCATCGCCTTCGCCACAGCCAGGTTGGAGTAGATGGATGCCTTGGCAGATTTCTCGCTGGCAAGTCCGAGTTCGCGATCAGCTTCGACTTTTTCCAAAGCCAGCGAACAGGACTCAATTGCGGCGGGCAATTCCTCAGCCAGAATTTGGGTGACACAAAGATTGTTTACTGCAACAAAATCCAGCTTGGCCATGTCAGCAGTAGTGAACGCAGACTTGGCAGATTCAACGTCCTTGGCCAATAGCGCCCGATAAGCGATAGCGTCGCCGAACGCAGTGATGCGATAGTCGGCAGAGGCGGTACTAGCAGCGAACATTGAAGCAAGGCCAAGAGCTGCGATTGCGATTCGAGATTTAGTGATAAGTTTCATTTGCGCTTCCTCATAAGAAAATTTAGATAGATAACCAAAAAAAAATTAACCAATAGATTTAAAAAGAGAGATGAGACCCGGTCATTGTTTCGGAAAATTCATCTCGCCAGTGGTTAGAAATAATAGGGATCGAACTGATTGCTGACAAAGTATTAATCGTCAGGCGACAGATGAATTCAGTTCATCCATGCCGACGGCATATTGCTGCAAGTTCTCACCGATCCATTTCCAAAACACGTTCGCAGCGTTGCTGTTTTTCGAGCTTTCGGATAACGCTATCCAATAGTAGTCGTCCGTGACCAAATCAATGTCGTGCAAGGGAACCAGCGCGCCAGAGTCGAACCAGGCCTTGCTCACCGGCATGGGCACCAGAGCGATGCCCGCACTTCTCTCTGCGGCACGCGCCAGGGCGAACATGCTGTCGACGAATATAATCCGTTTAGGTTTCATATTGTTGACACCCGCATGCCGTGCCCAGTTGCTCCATGCATGAGGCCTGGCCTTGTGCAGCAAGATTGTAGAGACCTTGATTGCATCGATATTATTAATCCCAGCCTTAACCCACTCCTCATGCAGCTCCCTGCTGCAAGCTGGTATGTAACGAATTGGGAATAGTTTCTCGACTCTTGCGGCCGTCGGTTCGTTACGAGTCAGTAATATATTGATGTCTGCCTGGCGGTTGGAATCATCGCCAATGTCCATGGATTCGATTTTCAAATCGATGTCCTGGTGCTGATCGGAAAACTTTCCGATCAGAGGCATCAACAACTCGCTCGCAAAAAACTCCGGCATTTGCACCAGTAGCGGCTCCCTGCTCGCGTTCTCTCTGACTCGTGCGGCCGCCGCATCAATAGCCTGCAGGTAAGGCTGGATTTCGTTATAGAACTGAGCGCCCTTGTCGGTCAGCGCGATAGCGCGGGTCTGTCGTTCAAACAGCTTGATGCCCAGCTCGCTTTCCAGGTCGCTGATCTGGTGACTCACCGCACTGGCAGTGAGGCAGAGTTTGTCTGCAGTTTGTTTGAAACTCAGATAGTGCGCCGCCAAACAAAATGTTCGCAGCCCTCGCAATTGCATTCGCATTGGTGTTCCCGAAAGTAGTAAGCAAATAAACAGTGAACCTGCAATAAGAGTGCGCGCGCTCTTCCGGTGATATGCCTGCATCACCGAATCGAACGGCCCTATCCCGTGGCAAAAATGCAAAGGCTGTGCCAGCGCAGATTCCTGCGAGAATTCGCAAATATCTGCACCGATCTGGGTCAATGCCAAGCGTCCAGCGCTAAAAAGGGGTCGGAGAGGTTAATTTTTAATCTCTCCGACCCCGCTGCGACCCCGCTGCGACCCCACTACGACCCCAATTTGATTTGTTTTATGATAGCGCTCTCGCCTCTCGCCACTCTGATGGAAGGCGAGGCGATGGAAGGCGAGGCGAATTTGATTTGTGGAGAGACTTTCAATGCGCAGCTTATGGCTGAAAATTCTTAAACCTCATGGCTGGATAACCAAGTGGCTCATTTTCGCAGCCCTGCTTACTGTTCTTGTGCTCAACGCCAGTGGCGCGTTACAGCCTGTGCGCGAGTTTCTCGAAGCAGAGCAGCTGACCTTCGCATTGACCGACGAGCGCATTTTCACAGCCTATGATGTTCTCAATGCGCTGCTAACTCTCACCATCCTCATCTGGATCAGCGCTATGGTTTCGGATGTAGCAGAAACCCAGGTGCATCGACTGCCCGGCATTCGCACTGCCAATAAAGAACTGGTCATCAAATTCGCGCAAATCTCCATCTATGTCATCGCCGCCATCCTCGGCTTGGACATGATCGGGCTGGACCTCACGACGCTCACAGTGTTCAGTGGCGCATTGGGTATCGGGCTTGGTTTTGGCCTGCAAAAAACTGCATCAAACTTTATCAGCGGTCTGATTCTTCTTATGGAGAAGTCCATCGAAGTCGATGATCTGGTGGAGCTGACAGACGGCACCTATGGCTTTGTTCGTCGTACCGGTGCGCGCTATACCCTGGTAGAGACGTTCGATAACAAGGAAATACTGGTACCCAACGAAGACTTCATTACCAACCGGGTCACCAACTGGACTTTCTCGAATACACGTGCGCGAGTTGAAATTCCAATCGGCGTCGCCTACGACTCCGACCTCGAGAAAGTAAAAGAGATTCTGGTTTCTTCCGCGAAGGCCAATCCCCGCTGCGCCGATGATCCACCACCAGTTTGTTACCTGCGCAATTTCGGTGATAGCTCTGTCGACTTCCTGCTGCATTTTTGGGTCGACGATGTACAGAATGGCCGTTGGTCTCCCCAGAGCGAAGTGATGATGGATATCTGGAATCGCTTCCATGAAGAAGGCATCGGCATTCCGTTCCCTCAACGTGATCTGCACATCCGTTCAGGCTTAAAAGAAAACAGTGCACAAAATGAACTTGTCGCCAACACAAAGCCACCGAGTGATAACAATGAGTGACTTCATTCTGCATGCGTTGGAATTTGACGGTAAAGGCGGAGCACGAGAGCTCATCGGCGACTCTCTTAGTCAATCCCTGCAGTCCTCGGCCACTAGCTGGATACACCTGGATGCGGCCAGACCCGAAACCCGCCAGTGGCTACATAACAACCTTGCCCTGCCGGATGAGTTGATCATTGATGCACTCCTGGCAGAAGAGACACGCCCGCGAGTCATGAATTTCGAGGAAGGTGCGCTGGTGATACTGCGGGGGGTCAATCTCAATGAGAATGCGCACCCGGAAGACATGGTCTCTGTGCGCCTGTGGATTTATGGCAACAATATTGTGAGTGCCCGAGTGCGCCGACTGAAAGCTGTCATCGACACAAGAGAGAGTCTTACCCAGGGACGCGGCCCGAAAACTACTGGCGATTTTCTCACCGCGCTAATTACCCGACTATTTGAACGCATGGAACCCGTGCTGAGAAACCTCGATGATCAGTTGGATGTTCTTGAAGAACAGGTGATGGAAAAACCGGATGCGCAAGACCGCCAGGCCATCACCACCCTGCGCAAGCAGGCGATACTATTCAAACGCTATATCGCCCCACAACGGGATGTCATCGCGAGCCTGCGCAATGCCGAGTTGAATTGGCTGGATGCCAACCACAAGCGAAAACTGCTGGAATCACTGGACCGTGTTACGCGCTATATCGAAGATCTCGATGCTACTCGGGAAAGAGGTCAGATCATCAAGGATGAGTTGAGCAATGCTCTCTCCGACCGCATGAACAAAAATCTCTATATGCTCTCGGTAGTCGCGGCGATTTTCCTACCGCTTGGTTTCCTAACCGGATTGCTCGGCATCAATGTTGGTGGCATCCCGGGCACTGACAGCGGCAACGCGTTTTTCGTCTTTTGCGGGATTCTCGTTGTGGTAGTTATCGGGCAGATCATCTGGTTCAAACGCGCCAAATGGTTCTAGCGTTGAAGTGTGCGGTGCTGCGTCTTAACGTTCTACGCGATAAGTGAAGTCGATACTCTGATACTCACCCGACTCGGCCTGCAGAGTGAGACGGTCATTGATGAAGTAGTCTACGGCAATCTTGGAAACACTGTCGAACAGCCCAACGCCATAGCGCACGAACACTTGCGGCGTAAGATATTTGCCAACTGTCAATTCGCTGCTGTCGATATTTCCGGTATTGGTAATCGCCACAGTATCGAAACCGAGACGGTCTCCCAAATCATTAGCCAGAGACTGGCCTCTCTCAATGCCAAGGCTGGTGATAGCGCCGAGCACTGCTTCGCCATCGCTTGACTGTAATTGCGCCGCCGGACGCCCGGTCACCAACACTGCGAGAACATCGCTTTCCGGCAAGGCGGGCGATGAGAATAACTGGCTGCGCATGGCGTTCAGCGTACCGTTAATTAGCACGCCCACTGTCTGACCGCGCACTTCACGCACCGCACGAATATCCAGCGCCGGATTGGCATAATTGCCCAGGAACAACAGCTTCCCATCTCTAAGGCTCAGCTCCTGCCCATAGATGCGGTAATGACCATTAGTCACGACCAGCTCACCGTAGGTAAAACTCGAACCGGTAATGTGTTGCTGGACTTCTAGCTCTCCTGCCAGCGAAGCCTGCAAACCGAAACCATCGAAACTGACTTCATCGCCAAGACTCAAGACCAAATCTGCCGTGATAGGCAGATCAAACATCGAAGTCTGACCACTTGAAAAGGAGCGCGCTAACTCGGGCCGGTCTTCGGGATGATTCCTGATCACCACATCTCGCGAGATGTCGACACCGGATTCCGGCAATTCCAGCAAGAGCATGTGCAGGACCGGCACATGCAATCTGCCAGCGAGATCAATCCGTCGCGCATTGGCATCAAGATTCAGGCTGGGAGATACATGCAGGGTCAGGTCGTCCAGATTAGACACCTGAAACGCCTCCCCTTCCACTTCAAGATTAAGCTGCCAATCCGGAGAATTAAACCCCGAAAGAGAACCCGAATAGGTAAGGAATCCATCATCTGTCGCGAGACTACCTTCCAGTGCAGCACTACTGATACTTGTGCCACTCAAACTTATCTCCAGATCCGAATAACTCACTCCAGTGCGCTCGAGAAAGAATCCTGCTTCGTTTATGCGCACATCACCGTTAAAAACAGGCTCGGAAAGCGTGCCACCAATATGCAAGCTACTATCGAGCAAACCCGTTACATTCCGCATCTCAGGAATAAAAGCACTCACCCAACCGAGATCTGAGAATTCGGCCTGACTGGAGCCATCCAGATTTCCATCTGCATCAATGAGCAACTCAGCCGACATCTCACCGCTCAGAGCCAGCTCAGAATCCTGCAAACCCTGAGTATCCAACAGCGCTCTGCTATCAAACTGCCAATTGCCTTGCTGATAATCAGCACGAAGTGACAGGCGACTCCAGGTGTAGGCTTGCTCATTGATTTCGGCCTCGGTGCGATCAGCGCCAAACTGATCTTGAGCTGCTGAACGTAGAGTGAGGAGCGTGTCATCCGCCAGCGCCACTACATTGAATCGAGTGAGCGCTTGCGCTTCGAGCTCTGCATACAGTGTTGCCCGCGCCAACCCCTCGAGCGCAACTCCTTCTGGCAATGTGGGTATGGCTGCCAGATTCATCAGGCGCTCTTCCGAAACAGTGGACGCATTGAATTGCTGCAAGGGCAACCGCCCAATCGAACCATCCAGAATATAGCGGTCTTGTCCATCAGGGGTGACACTCACACATGCCTGCGTAGAGGTGATAGACGGCGTCCAGCAACTCTCACTGAGACTGATCTGCTGATCGCTAAAACGTAGCTGGCCAGGTGATAACAGACTCCAGTCACCGCCAACAGTACTGACAGAGGCACGCTCAAGCTGACCCAGCCAAGCCAAACCTTCTTCGCCTGTTTGAACAGATGTAGCCGACTGCTCAGTGCCTCCAGCAAGCGATGCGTCTATGCCAATAGCCTCTTGCAAATACTCACCTTCGAAAGATACCGAGAGCTGATGGGAATCTGCCAGACCTGCGAATTCCAGCCCCGCATCACTTATATGCAAGATTTCCTCACCAAGACTTATCTCAGCCCCCCGAAAATTCAGCAACGCAGCATAACGAGACGGATCTCCACTTAAGGAAAGTTGCAGACTCTCAAGCGAAGCTAGATCGCTGGACAAGGAATCAACATCAACTGAAGCCTCGATAAAAGGTGCAGCCAACTCGCCCGAGACCGTACCCCCGCCCAATACATTCGCGCGCACGCCGGGTATGAACTGATGGAGTTCGGGAGCAGTGATCGACCAATCCAGCAAGATATCATCACTCACAGAACCGCTAACACGCAGTTCGTTTGCCGTGCTGCGCAGCACGATGTCCTGTAATTGCAATTCACTCCCAGACCAGGACGCCCCACCTCTTGAGAGGACTCGATAGTCTCCGAGCATGGCAGTCGCTTCTTCAAGAGTCAGACTCACGCCGGGGCCTTGCTCAGTCATGCTCACCTCGAATACGCCCTGGCTAGCCAGTTCGGTCATTGCCAGAGACTCGACCAGGGTGGGTGACATTCCTGCTGCCGATCCAAATACCGCTAGCGGATTCTGTTCCTGTAGTAAGAAGCTGCCAGAGACTTGCAGCTCATCGCCCAAGCTTGCAATAGCCGAACTCTGTAGCTGGCCAGTGGCGGAATTGATTTGTGCAGAGAGTGAAACGCGATCGCCACCAAGATCACCATCCAGAGCAATGACAATTTCTCCGAGTTGTGGAAGAGTCTCCATTGCCGTCACTGTATTCATCGAGAAGGACAACTGATCAAAAGTTCCTCGACTCAGCAGTTCTACCTCGCGGAATGCAAGTGGTCGCTGGGGTATGGCGATACTTTCTGGTAGTTCGATGCTTTGCGCTTCATGGCGCAAATCAAACTTCACACCATCAAGCGACAATGGCTGCACACGACCCGTGCTGTGGATAGCAAATGGCGAATGCAACTGATGATCAATTTGCAAATCGTCTACACGACCCGAAAGCGTTAGTTCTCCTGTTGCTTCTGTGAACTCTCCGGGTAACTGACCTAGGTATCGCCAGAATAGATCGCCGGACACAGGCAGGAACGACTCCAGACTGGTTTCCATGTCTCCCTGTAATTCAAGAACATCTGTTCCTAACTCCAGCTCAGCTTCCAGGTTTGTAAGGTGAAGGCGCCTGCCTCGGAGAGCCACGCTTGAGGTGATTCGCTCAATTCCGACTGGTTCACTCGCTCCCTCATCCACGTTGCCATCTATGCTCTCATCAATGCCCTCATCTATGCCCCCATCTACGCTCCAATCAAACTCGGTAATTCTCAATTCGGCTATTACTATGCTGACTGGCAAGGGTTCGAAGGCAATTTCAAACACCGGGGATTGCGCTGATTCAGCTGCTTCGGATGGAGAGCCGCTCAGCAGCAAGTCGACACCACTCAACTGCAGCAACGCGAGTTGAAACTCACCGCGAAGCAGAGAGAACGCGTCCCATTCGGTGACTATTTCGCTGACACTAATTTGGGCTTGAGGTGTATCTATCCGAACTGACGAGAGACTCAAGCCCTGTAAAAGATTGCCACGCATCGAGGTGACGCGAAGCTCTACGTCGTCGATCTGATTGACTCTATCAACGCCCCACTCGGCAATCGCGCGACTACCACTTTCTGTGGCAAGGAAAGTACTGATAGCCGCGACCACTGCCATCAAGAGCAGGAGCAAACTTAACAATGCCCAGACCAGGTAACGCCATGGGCTGGTCTTGAGCCTCCTGAATAGACTAGCGCCTTCTTTGCCGACTTGTTCCATGCCGCTCACAGGTCTGGTCCCATGGTGATGTGCAAGCGGAACTTGTTATCGTTATCGAGCGCAGACGCGAGGTCCACCCGGATTGGTCCGATAGGAGACAACCAGCGCAGCCCCAATCCAGCACCGGTTTTCAGCTCGTAATCATCGAAGGAGTTGAAGGCATTTCCAGCGTCAGCAAACAGTGCCAGTTTCCAGCTTTCGTTAAGCGGAAAATCGTACTCCATACTAAAAGAGAGTCTGTGCTTCCCGCCGACAACTTCTCCTGCTTCGTTTGCAGGTCCAAGGGACTCATATTTATAACCGCGCACACTCTGATCGCCACCACTGAAATAGCGAATCGATGTGGGCAACTCTTCCAGAGAGTCAGTGAACGTCGTACCAAAGTCGAACCGGAACAAGGCGCGCGCATCCCCGAAGCTGCGTATCAGCTTGCCGGTCAGATTGAGTTGCAAAAAACTGTCTGAAGACAACAAGGCATCAGAGGCACCCTTGAGCTCCCCAAAAAGACGCCAACCCCGTCTTGGATACAGCGCATCATCAGCACGGGTTTGACTGAGAGAGAGGCCTGGCATCAGGAAGTCAGCTGAGACTGCCTCGCCGCTGATATCGGACTGATCGTGTTGCACGTTAAGAAAGTATTGCTGCCGCCAGTTCCAGCTATTGATAAAGCTGTAACTTACAGCGGCCTTACTGGATTCACTGGCAAATAAGTCAGTGTCTTCGGCCAGGTAGCCGACGGAGACATTCAGCGATTCTGTTGCGGGTCGTGATAGCGGTATGCCGTAGCTGAGATCGAAATTTTGTTGCACAGGTGACACACCAAGATTGCCTGTGATGCTATGCCCCTCTCTGTTTCGGTAACGGTTCTCATAATCGAAGCGCAATCTGGGCCCGATGTCCGTGGTCACTCCCAGACCTGTTGCGTACACGCGTTGCGGACGCATCGACAGAACCACATTAACTGGCACTTCATTATTCACTGCCTGATTGACCAAGGGCGTGACGGCGACACTACTGAAGTAGTGAGAGCTGTTCAGTGAATCGCGAATGGCCAACAAGGCATCGGAAGAATAGTAATCTCCTTCCGTCAGAGAAAAGAATCGACGTACAAACTCTTCAGACAGCTCAGGTGTTTGTTGAATGGCTACTTCCCCAATTCTGTACCTCACCCCCGGATCAAACAGCACATCCACATCGGCAGTATTACTGGTTAAATCCAGCTGCAACTCTGAGCGCTCGAAACGCGCATCGAAGAACCCGAATTCGATAGCCTGGGCAGTCAAATTGGATTTGATGCGCTCATAGGCACCCTGATCCAGCTGTTGTCCTGATTGCAGCGGTAGTTGCTGCAGGCTTGCCGAGAACAGCGCTGCATCGCCAGCTACAGTCACATTGATCTGATCGACGGTAACGGCAGGACCGGGGTCGAGATCGACGTTAAGGCGCCAACAGTCCTCAGTGATCTCGAAGCGACTTTGTTGCTGCAAGTGGTAGTAGCCCAATGCTCTACCCGCTCGCACCACGCGCTGACGAATTCCAGGCAAGAATCGGGCGAGCCTGACTGCACTGGCATCACAGTCCAGATCTGGCAAAGTCACGTGCGCGCGAACATTACCTTGCAAGCGCTCGTCACCACCCTGTAATTGCAACAGCGGCTGTTGCGCCTGGATGTAGACCGGAAACAGGCTTGCCAACGCCAAAAGCGCGCCAGCCAAAGAGAGAGTTGTCGATCGATTTATCATCAACGCCCTATGGAGCAAAGAAATTTGCTGAAAAAGGGGAAAAAGGGGTCGGAGAGGTTAATTTTTAATCTCTCCGACCCCTTTTTACCGACCCTTTTTTAGCGAGTCTATTACGCACGAATATTAACCGTAAGTAGCAGGAATAACTGCTATTTTCTGTCACAATTGTCCCATATTCAGAATCATTCGCCGGAGCCGAACGAGCCCTTAATTATGAACATCACACTACCGGATATTCAGTCTGCCGCTGACCGCCTTGGCAATGCCGTCGAGCAAACGCGTTTCGAGCATTCGAGAACGCTATCCAGCATCCTGGGTGGTGAGCTCTGGCTCAAGTTCGAGAACCTGCAGTTTACTTCTTCATTCAAGGAACGTGGCGCGCTCAACAAACTCCTGCAACTCACGGCAGAAGAACGAGTAGCCGGCGTTGTTGCCATGTCTGCAGGTAATCATGCCAAGGCTGTGGCCTATCATGCCCAGCGCCTTGGCATCCCGGCGACAATCGTAATGCCAACCAGCACTCCCAATGTCAAAGTGGAAGACACCGAAAACTTCGCAGCTCGCGTAGTCTTATATGGTGACACTCTCGATGCAGCCTCGGCACATGCTCACGCATTGGCCGCAGAAGAAAACAGAGTCTTTATCCACCCTTTCGATGATGAACAAGTCATCGCCGGCCAGGGTACAGTTGCGCTCGAGATGCTTGCCACCGAACCCGAATTGACTACTCTGGTCTTGCCCATTGGCGGTGGCGGCTTGATTGCCGGTGCCGCGATTGCGGCCAAGGCACTGCGCCCTGAAGTGAAGATCATTGGCGTTGAAGTGGAAGCTTATCCAAGTGCCTTCAACTTACTTCAGGGAAAGAATGAGATTCGCGGCGGATCGACCATCGCCGAGGGCATTGCAGTAAAACATCCCGGCGACAAAACCATGGCCGTGATCCGCGAGCTTGTGGACGACATCATCGTTGTCTCAGAAGAAGCAATTGAAGAAGCTATCTATCTGCTGCTCACGATCGAAAAAACTGTCGCCGAAGGCGCCGGCGCCGCTGCGCTCGCAGCGATTCAGCAGGAACCTGAATTGTTCAAGACCGGCAAGACAGGTCTCGTGATCTCTGGGGCCAATATCGACTCGAGAATCCTCGCCTCAGTGTTGATGCGCAGACTGGCGCGCAAAGGCCGCATTGTACGCTACCTGATCAAAATCGAAGATTTGCCCGGCTCCCTGTCTGATGTTACCGAAGTCATTGGCGATCACGGCGGCAATATCCTGGAAGTATTCCATCAACGGCTCTTCGGAACCGTGCCTGTGCGTAGGGCCGATTTGTATATCACAGTAGAGAATCGCGACGCCGAGCAGAGCCAGCGCATTCAGGATCAACTGCAGGCCCGAGGCTACGACACGACCCTGCTTCGGGAATGAGCACATCGAAGCTCGAGGACAATTGAGCTACACTAGCTGAGTCTGATTCAACGGAGAATCGACAAGCATTACAGCAACAAGGAAATCCGGGGGGAGTAAACCTTGAGCGTTGTTCAACTAACAAAAGCGCAGAAGCAGGCACAGGAAACGGCTGAGTCTGAAACAGCTGAACAGTCTTCGAAGCCGCTACGCTTTCTCACAGCAGCAAGCCTGTTCGACGGACACGACGCTGCGATTAATATTATGCGCCGCATTCTTCAGGCCAGCGGCGCCGAAGTCATTCATCTTGCTCACAACCGTTCCGTCCAGGACATCGTTAGTGCAGCCGTGCAAGAAGATGTCGACGCGATCGCCATCAGTTCCTATCAGGGCGGGCACATCGAATACTTCAAGTATCTGGTCGACAAGCTCAAGGAGTTGGACGCCAGTCATATCAAGATCTTCGGTGGCGGCGGTGGTGTAATCATCCCTGATGAGATTAAAGAACTGCACGCCTATGGCGTGACACGCATCTATTCACCCCACGATGGGCAACAGCTCGGCCTGCAGGGCATGATCGATGACATGCTTGCACGCTGCCATGAACCCGTTTCTGAGACTGCGCTGCCGAATCTTGATCAACTGCAATCCGGCAACTTCCTTACTCTGACGAGAGCCATCAGCGGCATAGAAAACGGCGCCTATGATGACAAGTCGCTACAGACACTGGTAGACAAAGCCGCAACCGACTCACAGACTCCGATCCTCGGCATCACCGGCACTGGCGGTGCTGGCAAGTCGTCTTCCACCGACGAGATCGTGCGCCGGTTTCGGCAGGATAGCGACGATGCCTTGAAGATTGCCATCCTCGCCATTGATCCGAGTAGAAAAAAGACAGGTGGCGCCTTACTGGGTGATCGCATTCGCATGAATGCAATTTCCCATGACAATATTTTTGTTCGCTCTTTAGCGACTCGAGATGCAGCAACCGAAGTCCCGCACTCGCTCAGCGAAATTCTCGCCGCTACCAAGCTCGCTGGATTCGATCTGATCATTGTGGAGACGCCGGGCATTGGCCAGGGCGATGCAGGTATCGTGCCCTTCGTCGACACCTCACTCTACGTCATGACACCCGAGTTTGGCGCAGCCAGCCAGCTCGAGAAGATCGACATGCTCGACTTCGCCGACTTCTTTGCCATCAACAAGTTCGATCGCAAAGGCAGCGATGACGCTCTGCGTGATGTGTGCAAACAGGTGCAACGTAACCGTCAGGCATTCGGCGAACGCCCAGAAGACATGCCAGTGTTCGGCACCATCGCATCAAAATTCAATGATGACGGTATTACCGCGCTCTACCAGGCGCTGCGTGATGAGTTGCTCAACAAAAGTCTGAAGTCTTTCACGCCTATCTTGCCAACCGTGAATAGCAAAGCCTCCTCGGAGAAAACGGTGATCATTCCCGGTGCTCGCCAACGCTATCTCGCAGAGATTGCTGCAGAGGTTCGCGACTATCATCGCCAGGTTAAAGAACAATCGCAGCTGGCCAGGGAGCGGCAACAACTGATGGCGAGCAAAGCCATGTTGCTGAACGCGGGCGAGAGCGATGACAAACTGAATGCGCTCGATGAACTCATCAGCAAAAAAGACGGCGCGCTGGACCACCGCTGTAAGAAACTATTAGAAAACTGGCCGCAGCTGAAGGCAGACTACAGCGGCGACCAATTTACAGTAGAAGTTCGCGGCAAACAGATTCACACCCAACTCACCAGGCAATCATTAAGTGGCACTTCGGTCCCTCGCGTCGCCCTGCCCGGCTTCGAAGATCATGGTGAATTGCTTCGCTGGTTATTACTGGAAAACATTCCTGGCAAGTTCCCCTTCACTGGCGGTGTGTTTCAGTTCAAACGCGATTCCGAAGATCCGACGCGCATGTTCGCTGGTGAAGGCGATGCCTTTCGCACCAACCGGCGCTTCAAGCAGCTCTCCGAGCATGCCGAAGCCAAACGCCTGTCGACCGCCTTTGATTCCGTCACGCTCTACGGCTTCGACCCTGCGCTGCAACCAGATATCTATGGCAAGGTCGGCAATTCCGGTGTTTCAATTGCGACACTGGACGACATGAAAGCGCTCTACGATGGCTTCGATCTTTGTCACCCATCGACATCGGTCTCTATGACTATCAATGGGCCTGCGCCAACCATCCTCGCCATGTATCTCAACGCGGCGATAGATCAGCAAGTCGATTTATTCACCACCGAGCAGAAGCGATCTCCGAATGAACAGGAATTGCAAGAAATCAGCGCTCGTACTTTGGAGAGTGTTCGCGGTACGGTGCAGGCGGATATTCTCAAGGAGGATCAGGGACAGAATACCTGCATATTCTCTACCGAGTTCAGCCTGAAAGTGATGGGAGACATACAGGAATATTTCACGGCCAATAAAGTGAGAAACTTCTACTCGGTCAGCATTTCTGGTTATCACATCGCTGAAGCCGGCGCGAACCCGATTTCGCAACTCGCTTTTACCCTCGCCAATGGTTTTACCTTCGTCGAGGCCTACCTGGCCCGCGGCATGGCGGTGGATGATTTCGCGCACAATCTCTCATTCTTTTTCTCCAATGGCATGGACCCGGAGTACACCGTGATGGGGCGCGTCGCCAGACGCATCTGGTCAACGGCTATGCGCTTCCGCTATGGCGCCAATGAACGCAGTCAAAAACTGAAATATCACATCCAGACCTCTGGCCGCTCACTGCACGCTCAGGAGATGTCTTTTAATGACATACGCACCACATTGCAGGCTCTGATCGCGGTCTATGACAACTGCAACAGCCTGCACACCAATGCCTATGATGAAGCAATCACCACACCCACTGAGGAATCAGTGCGCAGAGCGATGGCAATCCAATTGATTATTAACAAGGAGTGGGGACTGGCGGTGAATGAAAATTCCAACCAGGGATCTTTCATCATCGAAGAACTCACCGACCTGGTAGAAGAGGCGGTGCTCTGTGAGTTCGAGCGACTCTCCGAGCGTGGTGGCGTACTCGGCGCCATGGAGACGGGTTACCAACGCGGCAAGATTCAGGATGAATCGATGTATTACGAACACCGCAAGCATGATGGCAGCCTGCCCATTGTCGGCGTGAACACCTTCCTCAATCCGGAACCTGAAGAAACGCTCGAAATTGAGTTAGCGCGCTCAACGGAAGATGAGAAACAAAGTCAGATACGTCGCCTGGAAGAATTTCACGAGCGCCATAAAGATCAAGCGTTAGTAGCACTGGAACAACTGAAAGAAGCTGCCCGTCGAGGTGACAATGTGTTTGCCGAACTAATGAACGCGGTGCGTTACTGCTCACTCGGCCAGATTACCGATGCATTCTTCGAGGTAGGAGGACAGTATCGCCGCAGCATGTGATCATACTGCGGCGATAGCGGCCTTTCAATTCATGTAGTCTCAGTGCTTATTCTGCACCGGAAAGATCTTCTGTTTCTGTCTCTGATTCATCTTCATCGACCACCGGGGCCACCAGCGGCGCGCCGCAAAGTGGACAACCGATGACGTGGTCATTGGGTCCCAGATTCAAGACCTGGCGTCGCTGCTCCATCTCCTCATGGAACTGTTCGTCAGTCATAGAGACCCTGATCCCCAGATCGATAAACATGTTGGTGACGGAACGGTTGCCTGAACCCTGCCAGTTGCGTGGATCAGGAACATTGGGATTGGTATCGGTGTTATTCATGTAACCGACAATATGAAGAATCGTGCCTTTGGGTAGTAATGGTGCCGCGTGATCTTCATAGGGATAGCCACGCACCCAATTGTGGTCGTAGCCAACACAGGACAGCGTTTCCACCGTGTATCCCCAGATCGCTTCAAGACACATCCGTTCACCTGGCGCATGAAGGTGGGGCTCGAAGGTGATGATCTTGGTATGCTGATTCAACACCGAATAGGCATGCAATTCCTGATCAGTTTCATTGCCAGCAATACTGATATCAACACCATTGCCCAAACCAACCAGAGCACGCTCGTACTTTGGTTCGTAGCCTACGGGATGAAAACGAAAACCAATCTCCAGATGACCGGTGGTATCGAGACCATTGGAATGCAGATGCACGGAATCCGAATAGACATAAGAGCCGGCTCTTAACAGTCGCCCGCCATCGGGATCAAAAATGTCGGGATTACGGCCCACTTCATGCACCGGCCAGCTGGTCACACTGTCTTCGACGCGGTTCCCGTTTTCATCCAGCTCAGCCGTGCTCCAGATCATGTGATGAAAGATGAAACGACCACCGACAGTCTCACGACCCGTACCAGCGGAGTAATCGACGTCATTTACTTCGACAATCTCTACTGACTTCACGTAGCGATCTTCTTCCATCGGAATCTGTACACGGGGAATATCACCCCACCAGTCCGGTGTGCCTGCAAGCTTGGTGACGGACTCTGTCCGTACAATCAAATCAGGCTCTCCCGCCGTCCATTTCAGGCTGTCGTCAAATACTAACGGCTCGGGCGCATCTGCTGGGTCACCCTTTGGTGTTCCACTGCGAGCCCACACAGAGATTGCTGCCAGCTCTTCATCGCTCAGAGAAGGATCATTTTTGTAATCGGAAATGCCGATGTCTTTTTCCATATACCAGGGCGGCATGGCACCGGCACGATCACGCAGTGCAGTCTTGTACTCAATCAATCCGGCAAATGGGGCTACCTGTTCGTAGGTTACCAGCGGCATAGGCCCAACGCCTCCCGCACGGTGACAGTTCTGACAACTGCGTTGCAGTATGGGTTCGATGTCGCGATGAAAGGTCACATCGGTTTCTTGCGCTGCTGCGGTCAATGGCAATAGCGCCGCTGCGGTCAACGACAATAAAGACGGCAGCAGGAAAACGGCCAGTAGAGATGACAGGGAATTCTTGCGGTCTAGCATGACAGCCTCTCCTCTTCTTATAAGCTCTTGGTTATAAGCTCATCGTTATAAGCTCAAAACGCGCTTTGCAGCTATTCTACGGAGGCTGGGAGAAAATAAAAGACTTATCGAAGGCTCGGGAAGCTTGAGCCCCTCAAAACTAGCGGCAGCCTGTGGGATGCATCAGGCCGCCTTTACTGAAAGTGTGTAGCAGGTTCAGAAGACTGATCAGCCTAAACCACTACGAAATAGTTATTGACCCGACGGTAGGTGACACCGGCAAAGCGATAGCGAGTAGCCCCATTCACTTTGACTGTAACAAAGCCCGCGGGCAAGGCAGCTACTCGCATTCCGACGATCGGCTGTACGCGCACATAGCCTCGATTGTGGCGCTGAAAATACACGCCGTCCTTCACGAAATACTGACGCCCACCAAATTCGACACGCACGAAACTTCGTGGCAATGAATCAATGACTTCGCCAATCGCAGCTCTGGACCAGCCGCGCGCAGGAGCGTTGACCACGACGACCTCAGCGGAATTGAGCGCCCTGCCGTGTGAGTGGCTGTGCCGATAGTTTTTCGGATGTGCTTCGGCGCTAACGACTACGAGCATCGCTGCAGCCACCAACAAACTTGTTTTCCAATTCTCGAATACCTTCATCGTTTAACCCTCGTCCTGAATTCCTTTATGCAATGCGATACTGCGTTATTTACTAAAACGCGAACCGTGAATGAGGGTTTACAAGAAAGAAAAAGGGTTGGAAGAAAAAAGAGGATTGGAAGAAAGACTAGAGGAAAAGCAACAAGCGAATCTAGTTAAGCAGAACCAAAACAACGCTTAGGGTGAAGATGCTGAGCACTGAAGACAAGAGAGATCCGGCGGCCGCGGCGCCATGGCCCACATTGTAGCGATTGGCAAACACGTAGGCGCTGATACCGACAGGCATGGCGGCGGCCAGCACCCCAGCGCTTGCCCACTGCTGATTGATGTCGAAGACGAAAAACATGCTGACCCACACAAGCGTAGGCAGTAACAGGATATTGATTGCTGTCATTAAACTCGCCGGCAACATTTGCTGACGCAGGCTGTACTGCTGCAGTGACATACCAAGCACGAACAGGGATGCAGGAATCGCTGCCTCAGAGAGCAGCTCAACGCTTGAGAACAACGGCCCCCAAATTGAGATATCAAAAATATTCACTACTAGGCCAGCAATCAGGCTCGCGGTGATAGGACTACCTACCAACTGGACAATGAGTCGCCTTAACGCACCTAACACCGAACCGGCACTGAGATGTGTACGCTCGGCAGCGATGGTGCCAATAGTAAACAGCACCAGATTCTGGATTGAAATGATAAAGAACAAGGGCACCAGCCCCTCTTCACCGAGCGCGTTGGCAATCACCGGGATACCGACGATGGTGGTATTGGAGTAAGTGCAGCCCATGGCAAACACACTCTGCTCTTCCGGCCGGTACTTGAAGAATAGCCCCGATGACACGACGCCGAGCAAATAAATGAACAAGACTACGACGTAATAGGCAGTCAGAAATTCGAGACTTTCACCTGCATCGATCTGTGAACGGGAAACGCTGACAAAAAGCAGACTTGGAATGAAGAGATTAAAAGTCAGCTTGGAGATAATCTGCGAGTCAGACGCACTGAACCAACGCAGGCTGATGGACAGGTAGCCAAGCAGGGAGACTGCGAGCACAGGAAAGAGAACGAAGAAAACGAACACGGGTATCTCCAGAGGCTTTGAGATCGAAGATACGACTCAATCCATGCCATCAGGGAATATGGCACACGCGAAAGGAGGGCGAGCATAACCGGTGCAGCTTGGCTTAGCAAGTGGAATGGGCTTAGCGGGAGGCATGGGACCAATCATTAAAGAGAGCAAAACTCTCAAGGCGTTCCGGTCAAGCCTCACATATCCGCTCTGCCGATCTTTATCAATCCGATGAATCACAGGCAGCGCTTGATCTACCACGCCTGGTTAAGCAGGATATTTACGATTACATCAAATAACAATTTGTATCAGCAGTGTTTGCTAGACATACCTGAGAGCCTCAACCGGATTCTTCCTTGCGACTTGAATTGCCTGAATCCCAATTGTAGAGATTGAGATAAGAGCAACCACCGCTATCACAGCAGGAAATGCCAATAGATTGATTTCAGTATGATACGCGAAGCCTTGCAACCAGCTTGATGCACCAAGATACGCGACAATGGATGCTGCAAACCCACTCGTCAAAATTATAAGTAGTTGCCTGGAAATAAATAGATTTGCTAACTGGACTATAGTAGCTCCTAATACTTTTCTGATGCCGATCTCTTTTACCGATTGCTGTAGATTCAAAGCAGTAATGCAAAACACACCCAGAAAAGAGATTGCCATGCCGATAAACGCAAATACCGCTGCATTTCGAATTATTCTCGTATCGCTTTCGTAATAATCAGCTAGAGCAGTAGTGAAGAATTTGTACTCGAAAACAAGGTTATTCTGAAATGTCGAGAGCGTATCTTCCACATGAGCCAGACCTTCTTCTACACTCGCTTCAGCTAGCTGGACATATAGAATTTGTCTTTGCGCAGACCTCGCTGAAGGTGACAAGCGAGAGAAGTCGGGAGACTGCCTCGGCAGCAGGATCAGTGGTGCGATCTCTTCCCGAAGAGACGCGAGATGGTAGTCAGCAACCACTCCCACGACTTCTTGATCAGGTCCTATTCTTCGGCCGATAGGATCAACCCATCCCATTCTCCGCACCAGTGACTCATTCACAATCAGGGCATTGCTACCATCCCCTTCCCTGAAGTCTCTCCCAGCCAAAAGCTCGGCACCAAGCAACGACAAATAGTCAGGTCCCACTTCATATTGGACAAGGCCGATACTCTCCATGACGCCTTCATGATTTTCAATATCAAACATATAGTTTGGGACACCCTGCCGCCCAGAATCTAACCTTTGCGACGCTTCAGCAACAGCTACTACGGCGTTGTGTTGCAACAGTTCCTGGCGAAGTGCGGGAAGGCGTTCAATGGCATCTGCACCGATCACATCCACCATCAGGCGATTCTCTGGCTCAAAGCCGAGGGGTTTGTTCTGAACGTACATCAATTGCGAAAGCATTAGAATCGTACCAATAAGAATCGTCATGGAAACGAAGAATTGAGTGAATACGAGGGCTTTTTGCAAGACGACCCTCTTTCTGGCATCAGCCAAATCCACCCTCTCAGACTTGGCGCTCGATGAAGCACTTAGATACAAAGCCGGCACTACTCCAGCTACCAGCCCCGAGAAGAGCGAAACAACGAAAAGGACAGAATATACAGTACCACCTGAATAGGTTTCGTATAAGCTATTGAATTCTGGCAAGACACGAGCCAGCTCGATGAGCAACAAGCCTACTAGCAATGCAGCGACTGTGTGAATTAGCGAGTCAAGAATAAAATAAAGTGCCAGGTGTTCCCGCTTTGCACCAAGAACCTTATGGAGTCGATGAACTTTTTGATGGATTACGGATCTTGCTATGGAAATATTAGTGTAATTAACACTTGCGATTAACAGAACAAATGTAGCGACCGCAACCAATCCGTACAGATAAAAACTGTTGCCAGTTGGCTGGTCAGCAGACCAGCGCGCATCATAGTGCACACTGCGTAGAGGCTGAATGGCATATTCGAGCGTCATATTCAGTTGAGCAAGTGCTTCAGCTGTGTAGTTGCTTGCAAACGCATTGATCTCCGATGCCAGTGTTTGAGAATCAACAGGAGCAGCGGTTTTGAAATAGGTATAAATGTAAGTGCCAAGAAGGCTTCTGGGAGTTGCTTGTTGTAGGAAGAGTTGAGAATCAGGTTCATACAAATTGCGAGAGAGTAAAACATCGTACTGCAGGTGGGAGTTTACCGGTAGATCTCTAAACACCGCTGTCACTTGATACTGTGCGCTATCGGTACTCAAGACTTGCCCTATCGGATTCTCACTGCCGAAGAACGATGTCGCAAACGACTCACTAACAACAACTGAGTTTGGCTCCACAAGCGCACTTTCTGCGTCTCCGAAGAGAACATCGTGACTGAAGAACGTCAGAGTACTTTCTTCCGCAAGATAGATGTCGTCCCAGTATTGAGCTGTATCACCGTATCTGAATACCCTGCGAGGGAGCTGCTGAAAACGCACAAACGATTCAATTCTGTCGCTGCTATTCGCGAACAAAGGTGCGATCTGCGGGGAGGTGGCGGCCATAAAATTCGGCTCACCGTCGATGCTAATGTTCTTAACGACTCGATATATTCTGTCACTATCTGCATTGTGAGAATCATAATTGAGTTCGTTATGAACGTAGAGACCAATCCCAAAGCAACATGCGATTGCCAAGCCGAGACCTAGAACATTTATGACCGTGTAAACCCTTTCCTTATAGAGATTACGGAACACTGAAAGTAGAAATATGCGAAACATGTCTCGATTCCTTAGCAGTTAAGCGACTCGAAAGCATTCCCGCATAGGGCAAGCGGCAGGTCAATACCAAGCTCTCTGTTATTGATCAGTCAAACAGAATTTCCGACGAGCTGAATTTTGCTATGTGTTCCAATATGAATCGCTGTTCTGTTTTGAAACGAAAGTGCTACACAGTGTAGCCACTCTCCAACTGGATTCGACGAAAGTAAGCAGACAGCGAGTAAAACTCACATTAATTTTTCTCAAAGAATATTTAGATAGTAACAATGCTTCCAGATGGCAATTAACACACCAGAGCCTTGCTTTAGTTTGATACACGATCAATTCAAATGGATTTGGCGGATTGCAGACATGTCTCTATTTGAGAAAAATGAATGCAGCAATCTATTCATGTTGTTTGGCGGTGTTCTCCTTGCTGATTACTCGCTAACTTTCTTAGAGCGAACTACTGACTGGAATACGGCCACTGCGAATATAGCTCAAACACACGAGAGCCGTTTCGGTTATACCAGGCATAGCCACTCCGCCGCTCCTGTTCTATTTCTGCCATAGCGTATTTCACGACACCGTCTCGCCCTGCGAAGATTGGTCTGTTAGTACCTATCTCGTAGAAGCGTGCCCACAGCGCTGGCGCCTCCGAATCCGATTCCAACACTCGATCTTCTCTGGTCTGGATCAATCGATATCCGTCGATCTGGACATCTCGATACCATTGCACCGCGGCTTCAATAGACTCACGAATATCGCTGCTAGGTTCGACAATACTCATCAACAATGCCAACACAGGCGCGCTCTCCCCTGCACTAATCGCTACAGGCTCGAAGGGCCTTGCCGGCCTCGGCTCAAGAGTGATTTCGTCGTGCTGTTGCGCCCACGCGGTACGTTTTCCGTCGACGATGATCTGGGTATTCAGAATGAATTCCAGGCCGGACTGAAAGGATGCTGCTGCATCTTGTCGATCTGCTGTATCCAGAACAGCGAAGTCTTCCTGCTCGGCTACTTCGCGCAACAATGTCATGACATCGGCCATGAGATCATCATTGAATGTGGCGTAGTGGGAGTAGTCCGACATGCGCGGGGGTACAGAGTGCGGCCAACCACCCGTGGGATACTGAGCCGATGTAATGAAATTCAGCCCTCGCAGTAAAGAGGTTCTGAATCGCTCATCGTCAGTCGCACGATAGGCTCGAGCAAGAAAGCGAATCTCGTTCACTGTGGCTTTGATCAGAGCGCCATTCATACCCCAGGGACCAGCTCGCGAAGTGTCGCCGGTGAATGGCTCGTTCGTGGTATTCATCAAAGGCCAACCGCCTTCGTCATCTTGCCAGGACAAGATGTTCTCGGCCATCTGCAAGCCTTCATCGCTACGATACCAGGCGTCTGTCTTACTACTAATCTCGTCAGCCCACCAGCGAGTTGGATAATTCACGTTGGCCTCACGCTCGGCCCGAGCAGCCAATAAGGCAGCATCGTTCTGCGCTATTGCCAAAGAGAGCTGGGAACTCGCTATGAAGAAAATTGCAATTGAGAAGAGAGATTTGAGTTTCATGGGCGACGATCCTTATCGATGGAGCCTAGAGGATGCCTTGTTGGCCTTAGAAAAACAGCAGGATAAGAATAATTGTAACCTCTCGGACTCGGCTGAGACTCCTACCATTTCTCCATATTGTCCTATATTGGCGTACTGACTGATAGGGTAGCTTGACATTCTTACAACAGCTGGTGAATACTTCTTCCCGTCATATTGATGAGCCTCAGAAAAATCTACGTCAATTAATAACAAACAAAATCGATGATGAGGTAAGGCGATATGGGGATAGAACATTACGCCTACAACTATGTACAACCTATTATAGGCTGTTTCGTATTCATTGGAGCCGCTTATTCATTCTATTTTTTTACCAATCGTAAAAATACACCGCTTGCCCTTAAACCAATATTCCTTTCAGCCTTAGTACTTCTATTCTTCTCCATTTTTCTAGAGCTTGAGTTTGTCAACGACGTTATCGACAATCTCTCTAAGACCGCTGCCGATTTTGGTGAATCTGCGAATCGTGGCGTTATATTTGTCTTCGGAGAAGGTCTTTCGGGGTCAACTGAGGTTATATTTGCCATAACAGTATTGGGGGCGATCATCTCGTTCGCTGCTCTAATGGAGTTGCTCTACAGCTTTGATGTTCTTCCTCGTATTTCCAGAGGCATCGCGAACCTAACAACCAGATTATTTGGAGACGACGAGAAGAACCTTTCGAGTAGTGAAATAATCTCCGCGTTAACGAATGTTTTTGCTGGGCTGTCAGAAGCCCCTTTAAGCATCAAAGATGCCATTCCAACTATGTCTCGTTCGCAACTCATGACAGTCATGACTTGTGGGTTCGCAACAATATCGGCACCCCTTGCCATAATCTACAGCAATCTGATCAGCGAAGGAGATTCGGCACTACAAACAGTCTATCTGGCAATATTTTTCAAAGCTATCATCTTATCAGTACCCGCAGCAGTTCTAATTGCGAAAATAATGCAGCCACCCGACGTCAATTGGCCACCATCAAGAGCTGGGATATCTAAATCTAGAGAAGCTAGCTTTAACTCTGACTCTCCTGACTCAAACAATAATTCGGGATTCATAGCAAAGTTTTTCGAAGCAATTATTACTGGGGCAATGAAAGGTGGTGAACTTGCAGTTCGGATAGGCGCAGTATTGATAGCAATTCTTGCAATAATAGGCATGCTTGACTTTATACTTGCCGCAGTGGGGCAAAGATTCGGGCTTGGAAATGAGCAATCTCCTTTAAGCATCGAAGCGATATTAAGCTTTCCAAGCACTGCAGTTGCATGGCTTGTCGGAACAACAACTCACTTAACTGGAGTTGCGTCGCTAATTAGTACTGAATTGGTCGCGACAGAGGGGTCCGCGTTCTCAAATTTGGGAGATGAATTACAGAACAATCGATACGACATATCCTATCGAGATACCGTTATCGCAATCTATGCATTAAGCGGATTTGCAAGTATACCTTCTATAGGTGTGCAGATTGGAGCGTTAACAGCAATCGCCAAACATAGACACCGAGAGATAACAGAGATGGCTCCGCGAGCCATGCTGGCAGGATTGCTAGCCAGCTACCTTACCGCTTCAATCGCGGCTATTAGCCTGGCAAAACCCATAATTTATGATGAAAACAACCCCCTAATGGTTGGGATCGCAGAAGAACCTCCGTTCGTAGTAAAACAAGGTGAAAATGATTATGGCGGAGAAGCGATATTAACTTTGAAGGCGTTGCTGGAAGAATCTCAGTTCAGATATGACTTTGAGGTAATGCAATTTTCAAGTCTCATCACGAGGTTAGAAAGGGGAGACATTGACGTGATTGCTAGCCAGATTTTTATCACCAGACCAAGGTGCAACCTCATTCGGTTTTCAAATCCTGTAGCGCATATTACTAGGTCACTAATTACCTCAAATTCGCAATACACGACGTATGAGGCCGTCCTTGGTAGCGGTACGGAAGTTCTAGGTGTGTTACGAGGGGGTGTATCACAACGCGAAGTAGAAGCCGAATTCGGATCTCAAGCGAGCCGGCGTATTGTATTTTTTGAAACCTATGACGACGCCTTTGATGCGCTGGCGAGCGATGACATCCAAGCCTTTGCAGGCACGACTGCCGTATTGTCAAGCATGCTACAAGCGAGAGGCATGAAGGGAGAATTCACACTTACGCCTCTAGGCAATGAGAATGCAGCATATTTTACTGCATTCGCATTTAGACAGTCAGACTCTAAGTTGGCTCAAGAATTCAATAGATTACTAAGCGACCCAGATTTTAGTATCGATTATCAAAGAATACTGCAAAGCACCAACTTAAGAGACAAGGAATCTGGAGTCAGATATGCAAAAGACGCCACAGATAGCAATACCTTCTCACAATGTGTCAGATAGCTGGCCATGCAAAAACACACTCGTGATTTTTTAGAAATAGGAATCACATTTCACAACAACATAGCGAGACCTCTAGAATCATGAAAATTGCACTATTCCTAGACGTAGATAAAACGCTTACTAAAAATTACATTCAAAAGGATTACGCTACTCTGCTTGGTTGCCCCGAAGAATACAATACAATCGAAGAACAATATCAATTAGACGAGAATGCAAAACAGTTCGGAAAAAGTCTTATTTCATTGTTCAAAAAAAAAGGCTTTACGGAGTTTTTTGCGAGAAAACATTTTAACGATATTGCCCTGCTAGATTGGACCGACGCTCTACTAAAGCTAGGCTCTGAAAGTGAGAGCGTCGATACTTTTCTGGTGTCGAATGGGCCAAATTACTACATCGAGCCTCTAGCAGAGGCTTACAAAATTCCCATAGAACATGTAGTTTGTTCGAAATATAAATTTGACGAGTCAACGGATCTAATTGACGATTGCGAAGCAGTGGACAACGCTAAGAAGGCTAGCTTTACAAGAGATCGAGTTCCGAATTATGACATTACTATTGGCGTTGGAGACAGCCTAAAACACGACCAGCAGTTTCTTACACATTGCACACTGGGATTCATTCTAAACAGTGAAGGAAAGCCAATTCCCCAAAGCCAGGAAGCTAGTTCTTTTTTTTACACTACCAACCTTGCTCGGATTGTGGAATTAGCGAACAGACTGGACACAATTGGTATTGAACACTCAACTCTCGAAAATGATGTTGAGATTACGGATGAACTAATTAGCTCTCTTACATTGAAGAGCATGCTTAACTTAAGACTGAGAGAAATCAAAATCCTTTGGGGGGTCATTACAACCGTCTTTTTTGCCGGATTGGCAATTGGAGCTTTTTTCAGCAAATAAAAAAGGCCGTTGAGCCTTAGAAATAACCTTTCATAGCTTCGATTTGAGTTTAAATGCAACAAACCCCGAATCTGAAAATTCCAAACCCGGGGTTTCGCTTATACAGTTATTACTGAGTCGTATTACTCAGTAAATCCTGCTTTTTCTTCGTCGGTGATTTCTTTCATGCTGAGCTTGATGCGGCCGCGCGCGTCAAGATCAGTACATTTCACCAGAACTTCCTCGCCTTCTTTCAGGTACTCATTCACGTCTTCCACACGCTCTTGCGAGATCTGGGAGATGTGCACGAGTCCGTCTTTGCCAGGCAGGATGGTGACGAAAGCACCAAAGTCTACGATACGTGCAACCTTGCCTTTGTAGAGCTTGCCTACTTCGGCTTCGGCTGTGATCGCATTGACCATTTCGACTGCGGCATCACGCGAAGTAGCGTCTTCGCCGTAGATGCGCACATTGCCGTCATCATCGATGTCGATAGACGCGCCAGTGTCTTCGGTGATGCCGCGAATAACCGCGCCACCCTTACCGATGACATCGCGAATCTTGTCTGGATCGATCTTGAGCATGGCCATGGAAGGCGCATTCTCGGAAACGCTGTCACGAGCCTGGGAGATGACTTTGTTCATCTCGCCAAGAATGTGCATACGCGCTGAATTAGCCTGCTCGAGAGCGATCTCCATGATCTCTTCTGTAATGCCCTGAATCTTGATGTCCATCTGCAGAGCAGTCACACCATTAGCAGTACCGGCTACTTTAAAGTCCATGTCACCCAGGTGGTCTTCGTCGCCGAGGATGTCGGTCAGGACTGCGAAGCGCTCGCCTTCCTTGATCAGACCCATAGCGATACCAGCAACTGGCGCTTCAAGAGGAATACCTGCGTCCATCATGGACAGCGAGGAACCACAGACACTCGCCATGGAGCTGGAACCGTTAGACTCCGTAATTTCGGAGACCACGCGGATCGCGTAAGGAAAATCTTCCTCGTTCGGCATTACTGCTGCCACACCACGCTTGGCCAAACGGCCATGACCAATCTCACGACGCTTCGGACCACCCATGAAACCTGCCTCACCTACTGAGAAGGGAGGGAAGTTGTAGTGCAGCATGAATGCGTCTTTAGTAGTGCCGTCGAGACCCTCGATCATCTGCGCATCGCGCAGTGCGCCGAGAGTGGTAACAACCAGCGCTTGAGTTTCACCACGGGTGAACAGCGCTGAACCGTGTGCCTTGGGCAACACGCCAGTCTCTACTTCGATCGCGCGGACAGTCTTGGTGTCGCGGCCATCGATACGAGGCGCACCGTCGAGGATGCGGTTACGTACTGTGCTCTTCTCGAGCTTGCCGAACATTTCGGCCACATCACCTTCGGAGATACCGGCTTCTTCGTTCGCAATCTGTTCAACAGCCTGCGCTTTCAGATTGCCGATGGCGTCGTAGCGCTCCATCTTGTCTGAAATCTGATAAGCCTCAGTCACACCAGCGCCGAAGCTTGCTGCAACTTGATCTTTGAGAGCGGTATTTTCTTCAGGAGGCTGCCAGTCCCATGCAGGCTTGCCTGCTTCTGCCTTCAGCTCGTTAATGGCGTTGATGACAACCTGCATTTCCTGATGGGCAAACAGCACAGCGCCCAGCATCTGGTCTTCAGTCAGTTGCTTGGCCTCAGACTCAACCATCAGTACGGCTGACTGAGTACCGGCAACAACCATGTCCAGGAGTGAGCTTTCCAGTGCTTCGTAGTTTGGATTCAGCACATAACCTTTCTCTGCGTCATAACCGACGCGTGCCGCACCGATTGGCTCAGCGAAAGGAATGCCCGATATTGCCAGAGCAGCAGACGCGCCGATCAGGCCAGCAATATCTGGATCGCTTGTCTTGCCGCCAGAAACCACAGTACAGATAACCTGAACCTCGTTCATGAACCCTTTGGGGAACAGTGGACGAATAGGTCGGTCGATCAGTCGTGAAGTCAGAGTTTCTTTTTCAGTCGGACGACCTTCGCGCTTGAAGAAACCGCCTGGAATCTTGCCAGCGGCATAGGTCTTTTCCTGATAGTTCACAGTCAGGGGAAAGAAGTCCTGACCTGGATTTGCTTGTTTTCTACCTACAACAGTTGCCAACACCTGCACATCACCGTGGGTGACAACAACGGCTCCAGTGGCTTGTCGTGCAATCTTGCCCGTCTCGATCGTGACTGTCTCGCCACCAAATTGAAACGTCTTGCTTACTGGATTAAACATATTTATTTCCTACATCCTTGCGGGCGCCAAATTCCTGCATCGGGCACCCGCCATCCATTATTTAAGTTTTGATTAGCGACGCAGACCGAGTCGTTTGATCAATGAAGAGTATCTCTCGACATTCTTGCGCTTCAGATAGTCCAGGAGCTTACGACGACTGTTCACCATGCGAATCAAACCGCGACGTGAGTGGTGATCGTGGATGTGCTCCTTAAAGTGGGCCTGCAGGTCATTAATATTGGCAGTCAACAGAGCAACTTGTACTTCCGGTGAACCGGTATCGCCCTCGCCTTGTGCGTATTCCTTAATGATCTCTTCTTTCTTTTCAGCTGATAAAGCCATTTCATTTCTCCAAATATGCAGTTAAACAATTCTCTGCGACTCCATGCCGCAAGAATTCAATATCCCTATAAATCAGCATAACCACGCATATTGATAGTTACCTGATACTTTTCCTGGTTAATTAAACCTGTTCGTCAGTCTCGCTTACGATCAGGCGTTTTGGAGCAACCTTACCCTCATCGTCTATACAGCCGATGCCAATAAACTGCTCTTCTTCATACAGCCTCACCAGGCCATCTGCCGGTAAGTGCTGCACTAGTACTGCCTGCCCGTTCTTAACAAAGCCGGCGGTAATCTCTGGCAAATGCACAGCAGGAAAATCAGCAACCGCCTCATCCATGGCGATCAAATGCTGATCAATGCCCTGCAAGCCATCCTCTTCTTTCTCCTGCGTCAGCACCTCGGCTGAAACACAGTCTTGCTCGGTAAACGCACCTGCCTTGGTGCGATGCAAAGCGATAATATGGGCGCCACAACCAAGAGTTTCGCCGAGATCATCCGCAATGGTGCGTATGTAGGTTCCCTTGCTGCACTCAACTTCGAGTGTCGCTTCGTCACCTTCGAACTCGGTCAGCTCAATGCGATAAATGCTGACTCGCCGTGGTTCCCGTTCTACCGTCTTGCCCTGTCGCGCCAACTTGTACAGCGGCACGCCATCTTTCTTGAGCGCTGAATACATTGGCGGGAGTTGATCGATCTCTCCCTCGAACTGCTTCAGTGCTGCTTCAATATCTGCTCGCGTAATGCCGGAGGCATCTCGCTCTTCCAGAATCTCGCCTTCGCTATCGGCGCTGTCGGTGCGCACGCCGAGCTTGATCCGTGCCCGATAGCCCTTGTCCGAATCCAGCAGGTACTGTGATACCTTGGTGGCTTCGCCCAGACACAGCGGCAATACTCCAGTGGCCAATGGATCCAGGCTACCTGTGTGCCCTGCCTTGCGCGCCTCAAACAAGTGCTTCACTTGTTGCAGCGCGGCGTTTGAGCTAAGGCCCGTGGCTTTGTTCAAGACCACAATACCGTCTATCGCTCTGCCTCTATTTTTACCGCGCCTTCTGCCCAAGAGCTCAAGTCCTTCATCAAAGCGACATTAGTCTGCTTTGTGATGTTCCCGATCTGCCGCCAGCGCATCGTCGATGAGACTGGACAGGCGCTGGCCACGCTCGATGCTGCCGTCATAATGAAACTGCAGCTTGGGCACTGAACGCGTATTCAATCGCTTGGCCAACAAGCTACGTAGGTAACCGGAGGCCTTGTTCAGCGCCTTGATGTTCTCTTCAATCTCCAGCTTGTCGAGCGCACCTGGCTCAGACAAAGTGGACTGATTCACGTCCTGATTATCAGACAGTGAGTTCAACACCGTGACAAAGACTTTGGCATGGGCCAGATCTCTGCTCACATCGACACCTGTGACCGACACCATGCCCACTCGAGGGTCATTGACTTCGGTCTGAATCAGCGTCGCCAGATCACGTTGAATTTGATCCGCGACCCGTTGCATACGGGCTGAAACGTCTGCCATAGTGAATCTCGAAAAGCCTTTTGTCTTTCGTATTGCGTCTTTCGTATTACGTCTATCGTCTCTCGACTCTAGCCTTTACTACCTTCGACATTACAGGCTTCTTGCCACCTCGGTGGTCTCGTAGACTTCGATCTTGTCGCCGACTTTCACGTCGTTGTAGTTGCGTACGCCAATACCGCATTCCATGCCGTTACGCACTTCGTTGGCATCATCTTTAAAGCGGCGCAGTGATTCCAGTTCGCCCTCATAGATCACGACGTTGTCACGCAGCACACGAATAGGCTTGCTGCGATACACAGTGCCCTCGATAACCATGCTTCCCGCAATCTGACCAAACTTCGGCGAGTTGAAGACGTCGCGCACCTCGGCGATTCCGACAATCTCTTCGCGAATCTCTGGAGAGAGCATGCCGCCCATGATTGCCTTGGCATCATCGATCACATCATAGATCACGTTGTAGTAACGCATCTGCAGACCTTCGTTCTCGATGATTTCCTTCGCTGCCTTATCAGCACGGACGTTGAAACCGATAACCATGGCTCGCGACGTCGCCGCCAGATGAGCATCAGTCTCTGAGATGCCGCCAACCGCGTTGGCGATCACGTTCACTTCCACTTCTTCAGTGTTCAGTTTTTGCAGAGAACCGATGATGGCTTCCAATGAACCACGTACATCAGCTTTAATGATGACGTTGAAAATACTCTTCTCTTCGCTGCCGATACCGGCGAACATGTTTTCTACCAGACTCTTCTGCTGCATGGCTTGCAGATTGTCCTTGTGGCGAGCCTGACGGAATTCGGCAACATCACGTGCTTTCTTCTCGTTCTCGACCACAACGAAGTCGTCACCTGCTTCCGGCACGCCATTCAAGCCCAGAATTTCAACCGGAATTGAAGGGCCTGCAGAAGTCACTTGCTGTCCATTTTCATCGACAAGTGCACGTACGCGGCCGTATTCGTGACCAGCCAGTACTGTGTCGCCAGCGCGCAGGGTACCGTTCTGTACCAACACTGATGCAACGGAACCACGACCCTTATCAAGGCGCGATTCAATGACCACACCCTGGCCAGGTACGTCGGTATACGCTTTAAGCTCCAGCAGTTCGGATTGCAGCAGAATCGCTTCCAGCAAGTCTTCCACACCCTGGCCCGTGATGGCCGAGACTGGAATAAACTGCGTATCGCCGCCCCAGTCTTCAGGAATAACTTCCATCGCAGATAATTCGTTCTTCACGCGATCCGGGTCAATGCCTTCCTTGTCGATCTTGTTAATCGCCACAACCATCGGTACGCCAGCAGCTTTCGCATGCTGAACCGCTTCTTCGGTCTGTGGCTTCACACCATCATCAGCGGCAACAACCAGCACGATTACATCGGTGGCCTTGGCACCGCGGGAACGCATAGCAGTAAATGCCGCGTGGCCCGGAGTATCCAGGAAGCTAACCATGCCGTGTTCGGTGTTTACGTGATAGGCACCAATGTGTTGAGTAATACCGCCAGCCTCACCTGAAGCAACCGACGCCTTTCGAATATAATCGAGCAGTGACGTCTTACCATGGTCAACGTGACCCATAACTGTGACAACTGGCGCTCGTGTAACTTCTTCCTGACCAACTTGAGCCGCCAGAGAATCAGCCAACTGCTCTTCGATCGCATCCTCAGAGACAAACTTGGCCTTATGACCCATCTCTTCGATGACCAAAGTCGCAGTATCTTGATCAAGGATCTGGTTGATGGTCGCCATAACGCCCATGTTGAACAAGATCTTGATAACTTCGGCGCCTTTCACCGACATCTTGGATGCCAGCTCCGAGACAGGATTGGCTTCGCCGATCTTGATCTCTTTGGCGATAAACTCTGTTGGCTTCTCAAAGGCATGTTGTTGCGAATGACGCGAACGACCCTTACGACCACCGCGTCTGCTCCGACCTAGTTCGTCGAAGTCATCGCCTTCCAGCACGAAGTCGTCATTGGCGTGCAGGGTTTTAGCCTGACGCTTGGGACCTTGCTGGGCTTTCTGTTTGTTGCGCAGATGCTGCGACTTCTTCTTGCTCTTGTCGTCTTCCTGATCTTTCTGTGGCTTGCGCTTGGGCGCACCCTTGTTGGCACGCGCAGCCTCAACTTCCTCAGGCGGAACAGCAGGTGCGTCTTTTTTCTCGTCAGTAGATTCTGCAGAGGCTTCTTCTGTCTGTTCAGACTCTGCTGCAGCTTCAGTTGTTGCAGTCTCTGTGGCCTCCGGAGCCCCTTGCTCAGGAGCGGAAACCTGCTCCTCTACGACCTCTTCCTGCGCTGCTACATCCAACTCTTCTTCCGGAGCCGGTGCTTCCTCTGGTGTGGGTGTGCGCTTGACGTAAGTACGTTTCTTGCGAACCTCAACATTGACTGTCTTACCACGACCCGTGGTCGAGGCAGACTTCAGCGTGCCAATAGTCTTGCGCTTGAGCGTAATTTTCTTGGGCGCAGCAGTAGTCGCTTCGCGATCACCGTGACTGCGACGCAGAAAGACCAGAAGCGTGTTCTTGTCTTCATTGGAAATCAGGTCTTCTGGCTTGGTGTGCGGAAGCCCTGCCTCTTTAACCTGAGACAGCAGCTTATCTACCGATACTCCGACAACTTTTGCCAGTTCACTGATTGTTGCATCTGCCATTCAATTACTCCCGTTTGCGACTGATTACCCTGATGACTGTCCGATATCTTGTTTATTCGAACCAGGGGGCTCGCGCCGTCATAATCAGTTTTCCTGCACGTTCTTCGTCCATCTCTTCGATGTCCATCAAATCGTCGATTGCCTGCTCTGCAAGATCTTCCATGGAAAGAATGCCTTTCTTGGAAAGCTCCAGCGCCAGCTTGTCATCCATACCCTCCATATTCAGCAGATCGTCTGCGATATTGGCAGAGGACAAATCTTCTTCGGAGGCAATGGCCTGCGTCAGCAGTGCGTCTTTCGCTCTGTTGCGCAGCTCATTGGCAATTTCTTCATCAAAGCCATCGATGGCCAAAATTTCATCCAGTGGCACATAGGCGATTTCTTCCAGCGAGGTAAAACCCTCACCGACCAAAACCTCGGCCACTTCTTCGTCTACATCCAGTTTCTCAACGAACATGGTGATGAAGTTGCTGGCTTCCTGCTGCTGCTTGGCTGCGAGATCTTCCTCACTCATCACGTTGATGGTCCAACCAGTCAGCTGACTGGAGAGGCGCACATTCTGTCCGTTGCGGCCAATAGCCTGGGCCAGATTGTCTTCCTCGACCGCGATATCCATGGTGTGGCTGTCCTCATCAACAATGATGGAAGCCACTTCGGCTGGTGCCATGGAGTTGATCACCAGCTGTGCGGGATTGTCATCCCACAGAATAATGTCGATACGCTCATTGGCCAGCTCGTTGGATACAACCTGTACACGGGATCCACGCATACCAACACAGGCACCAACCGGATCGATGCGGCCATCGTTGGTGCTCACAACAATCTTGGCGCGGGAGCCAGGATCACGGGCGGCGGCTTTGATCTCGATAACCTCTTCGGCGATCTCTGGCACTTCAATCTTGAACAGCTCAACCAGCATCGCCGGCGCAGTACGACTCAGAAATAGCTGCGGACCACGCTGCTCTGAACTCACTTCGGTCAGCAATGCACGAAGGCGGTCGCTGATACGAAAGGTCTCGCGGGGAATCATTTGATCACGAGGCAGCAAGGCCTCGGCATTGTTGCCCAGATCGACGATGATGTTATCGCGAGTGACTTTTTTTACAGTACCGTTAACCAGCTCACCAACTCGGTCCTGATACTGGGAAATAACAATCTCGCGTTCTGCTTCACGTACTTTCTGAACGATAACCTGCTTGGCAGTTTGTGCAGCAATTCGACCGAACTCTACGTTGGGAATCTTCTCTTCCCAGGTGTCACCGACGGCCAGAGACTTGTCTTTCTCACCCGCCTGCTCGACAGTAAATTGAGAGCCTTCTTCGAGATATTCTTCATCTTCAACGACGTGCCAAACTCGAAATGTTTCGTACTCACCCGTTTCAGTATCTACTGCAACGCGACAATCGATTTCTTCGTCGTCATAAAGTTTTTTTGTTGCTGTGGCCAGCGCAGATTCGATGGCTTCGAATATCACACTGCGTGAAACGCCCTTCTCGTTAGAGACAGCGTCAGCAACCATTAAAATCTCTTTACTCATCATAACTGTGTCACCAGGCCCGGAAACGTACTTGTTTCCTCGGGCAATCAGTACCTACTTTAAATTCTGTCTGCCAGTATCAGAACACCAGCGCGGCCTTATCGATTTCAGCATGCGGCAATTGATAATTCTCTCCATCAATCGTTAGCACTACTGTACCGTCTGAGACTTCCGCTATTATTCCTTTAAACTTTCGTCGCCCTTCAATGGGGCCACGTGTCCTCACACTTACTTCTTCACCGAGGTAGAGCGCAAACTGTTCTTCTGAGAACAGCGGCCTGTCAACACCGGGCGAAGAGACTTCCAGGGTATATTCACCCGAAATCGGATCTTCCACATCGAGGATGGCGCTAACCTGCCGGCTCACCCGTTCGCAATCGTCGATGGTGATGCCTTCCTCGCTGTCGATGTAAATTCTCAGAAGCGAATACTTTCCCTGACTGCCGTGCTCGATGCCCCATAACACCAGCCCGAGAGCTTCGACGGTCGGCGTAATTAACTCAGCAATCAGTGCTTCGCTTTTTCTCACAAATTCCCCAGATACAAAAAATGGGCCCAAGGCCCACTCCAGAACTCTTCATCGATGCCGTCACGGCAGCGGTGAAGCTTGTCAGATTCACAGCGTTACTCAAGCTGTGAATGCGTCTCCAAGTCTTAGGGAAACATGATTAGAAGTTGGTAGCGGGGGCAGGATTTGAACCTACGACCTTCCCTCGGGGTTATTGATAGCCGAGCCCGACTCGTCGGGCGGGCAAACTCCAAGAGTTTCACCAAACTTAAGTGGTAGCGGGAGCAGGATTTGAACCTGCGACCTTCCCTCGGGGTTATCGATAGCCGAGCCCGACTCGTCGGGCGGGCGAACTCCAAGAGTTTCACCAAACTTAAGTGGTAGCGGGAGCAGGATTTAAACCTGCGACCTTCCCTCGGGGTTATCGAAAGCCGAGCCCGACTCGTCGGGCGGGCAAACTCCAAGAGTTTCACCAAATATAAGTGGTAGCGGGGGCAGGATTTGAACCTACGACCTTCGGGTTATGAGCCCGACGAGCTGCCAGACTGCTCCACCCCGCAACTAATCATTCCTAAGCCCTTGTATTTCTGAGAATTTTTAACGGGTCATGAATCCGTCGCCATCCTCACAAGGGGGACGCATTATAAGGAGGTCATGGGTCGAAGGTCAAGGGTTCATGCGGGTTTCCGAGCAATTGACCGGAAACAGGGCACTGACCCATTTGAGCCAGATGGAACGCCTCAGATTTGGTGGGCACTCCTGTTGAGTGCCATCGAGGTCTTTTTGGAAAATGGTGCCGAAGGCCGGACTTGAACCGGCACGAGCTAGGCTCACAGGTTTAACCTCGATGAGGCTGTCCACTCTGCTAGAGAGGGCTTCTTTCAAATTTGGTGCCGAAGGCCGGACTTGAACCGGCACGAGCTAGGCTCACGGGCTTAACCTCGATGAGGCTGTCCACTCTGCTAGAGAGCGCTTCTTTCAAATTTGGTGCCGAAGGCCGGACTTGAACCGGCACGAGCTAGGCTCACTACCCCCTCAAGATAGCGTGTCTACCAATTCCACCACTTCGGCATAACTCTTTTAAATTTTTCTGTATTTCCAGCCGTCTAGAGCTTGGCTCCGATCGACACCCGACCCTTCAAGATAGCGTGTCTACCAATTCCACCACTTCGGCATAACTCTTTTAAATTTTTCTGTATTTCCAGCCGTCTAGAGCTTGGCTCCGATCGACACCCGACCCTTCAAGATAGCGTGTCTACCAATTCCACCACTTCGGCATAACCCTTTTAAATCTTTCTATACTTCCAGCCGTCTAGAGCCTGGCTCCGATCGACATACGACCCATCAAGATAGCGTGTCTACCAATTCCACCACTTCGGCATAACTCTTTTAAATCTTTCTATACTTCCAGCCGTTGAGAACCCGGCTTCGATAGACAACCGACCCATCGAAATAGCGTTGCTATCGATTCTGCCTCTTCGGCTACAGTTTTCGGATTCTCTAGTTTCCGTCAGGCAGGCTGGGTACGTCGCCCTGATTGCTGGCTGGAGCGGATTGCGCATCCAGTTCAGGCACGTCAGATTGTGCGTTGGCTGCCTCTTGCAGGATCTCTTCGCTTACAATCGACTGGCTCGGTACAGAGCCGCCTATAGACTGGCCGCGGGCAAAGATTGCCAGGGACAGACTGGTTACGAAGAAGACTACTGCTGCAATGGTCGTTGCCTTGACCAGAAAGTTTCCACTTCCTGAAGATCCGAATACTGTTTGTGACGCGCCCGCACCAAACGAGGCACCCGCGTCTGCGCCCTTGCCCTGCTGAAGCAGAACCAGACCCACGATAGCGATGGCTGCGATTACGTGTACGATTGTTACTAGCGTTTCCATATTTCTATTCCGCTACATTCTCTAGCTTTTGGTGCTATTCAGCACAGCTGCAGATAGCAATAAATTCGTCCGCCTTAAGGGAAGCTCCCCCTACCAGGCCACCGTCTATATCGGCTTGCCGAAAAAGTTCGTCGGCATTTGCGGCTTTGACACTGCCGCCATAAAGCAATTGAATCGCTTTCGCGACCTCCGCATCCTGTTGTGCCAGATGCTCTCTGATCACACGATGCACTTCCTGTGCTTGCTCAGGACTCGCTGTTTTGCCAGTCCCAATTGCCCAGACTGGCTCATATGCAATAACGGCCCTGGCAAATGCTCCGATACCTGCTTGGTCTATCACGGCATCTATCTGAGCGAGCACGACTTGCTCGGTTATTCCTTGCTCTCTCTGCTCGAGTGTTTCCCCGACACAGAGAATTGGCGTCAGTTGCTGTTGCTGAACTGCCAGAAACTTTTCTGCCACCGCCTGATCAGTCTCGGCGAATAACTGTCTTCGCTCCGAGTGACCTACCAGTACGTAACTCAATCCAAGTTCCGCCAACATTGCGGCAGAGACTTCGCCCGTGAACGCACCACTCTCTTGTGAGTGCGCATTCTGAGCGCCGAGCTTGATTCGACTCGACTCCAGCAGCTCTCGACAGTATCCGAGGTGGACGAATGTCGGACAAATTCCAACTTCGTTGGCGACTGGAACACTGTCCAGTCCCGCGAGCAAGTCCGTCACCAGGCTGTTCACTGCATCCAGCGAACCATGCATTTTCCAGTTACCGACGATCAGTCTCGGTCGCATGTTTGCTGCCATCCAGTTGCCGATGTGGGCGATCAATCCTGGCCATTGATTCTGTTACCTTCTGCCTTCTCTGCAGAACACCCATGGGCCAGGCAAAACGGGCGCCAATACTAACCAAGATGACTGGGTGATGCAATATAACCGGGCCCAACTCTGTCCGGTGACTGGACTCAGGCAGCGGAGCCGACTTCAGAAGCTACGACTTCCGATAGTTCCTGGGCTAGCTCTTCTACTGTAGAGGCGTCTTCACCTTCGACCATGACTCTCACCACGGGCTCTGTGCCAGACGGTCGCAACAACACTCGACCACTCTTGCCCAATTTGGCCTCGACGTTGGATATCGCCGAACGCACCGCCTTGTTCTCACTGATATCCACCTTGCGAGCGAGCTTCACATTGACCATGGACTGAGGAAGCTTATCCATTTTGCTGCATAGCTCAGCAAGAGACTGTTCACAATGAATGATAGAGGCAACTGCCTGTAACGCGGAAACAATCCCGTCTCCAGTCGTGGTGATATCGAGACAGATTATATGACCAGAGGACTCTCCACCCAGGCGCCAGCCGCGCCGGGTCAGTTCCTCCATTACATAACGGTCACCAACCTTGGCCCGTGCAAACGGAACGCTCAGCGCATCAAGCGCCAGTTCCAGCCCGAGATTACTCATGGCCGTGCCGACCACACCACCAAAGTCGATGTTCTGACGACGACGGTCACGGGCGATGACATAGAGAATCTGATCGCCATCGACAATCTTGCCCTGGTGATCAACCATGATCACTCTGTCGCCGTCGCCATCAAAGGCGATACCAAGATCGGCCTCCTCCTCGAGCACAGCCTCACTCAGGCGCTGCGGCGAAGTGGAACCGCTCTCCAGGTTGATATTCAAACCATCGGGATTCACGCCGATGGCTTTCACTGTTGCACCAAGCTCTTCAAATACCGCAGGCGCAATGTGATACGTTGAGCCGTGGGCACAATCGACTACAATCTTCAGACCGTTGAACTTGAGACTCGGCCCAACTGTTGATTTACAAAATTCGATATAACGCCCGGCCGCATCACCAACCCGCGAAGCCTTGCCGAGCTGTTGAGAGGGGACAGTTGACACACTTTGAGAAAGCTGGGCCTCGATAGCCAACTCGATATCGTCACCTAACTTGACACCTTCGCCGGAAAAAAACTTGATGCCATTGTCATGATAGGCATTGTGCGAAGCGCTGATAACAATACCAGCCTGCGCGCGCAGAGTTCGCGTGAGGTAGGCTATAGCGGGAGTAGGCATTGGCCCCAGGAGACTGATATCGACTCCGGCTGCCGTGATACCAGCTTCGAGCGCAGCCTCGAACATATAACCAGAGATGCGAGTATCTTTGCCGATCAGTATCTTGTTTCGGCCGTTGCCTTGTTCGGCAAAAACTCGACCCGCCGCCCAGCCCAGCTTGAGCATAAAATCTGGCGTGATGGGAGCATTGCCCACGGTGCCGCGAATGCCGTCTGTGCCGAAGTATTGTTTTTTGGTAGCGGTCATAGTGAACGGCCTGTTAGTCGCTAATGTCTGTGCTCTGGAATTCATTGCATCCTGGCATTGCTTCATTCACCAGGCGCTGATTCCTCAAAAGCGCAGTGTACTCTAATTGCATCCATGGTGGCAGCAACGTCATGGCTGCGAATTATCCTTGCCCCGCCCTGCAGCGCCAGGGTTGCTGCGGCAATCGACGCTGCGAGACGCTGATCAACTTCCCGGCCAGTGACAGCTCCCAGCATGGATTTTCGTGAGAGACCGACAAGAATTGGCGTGTTGTGCATCGCGAAAGCTGGCAGTGAACGCAGAAGCTGGAAATTGTGCTCGACAGTTTTTCCGAAGCCGAAACCCGGATCAATCAACAAACGCTCTTGTTCCACACCTGCATTCCTGCACGCGGCCAGCCTGCTGGCCAGATATTCGCTAACCTCTTCGACCACATCAGAATAATCTATCTCGTTCTGCATGGTGCCGGGCTGTCCGCGCATATGCATGAGACAGATTGCTGCGCCTGATTTCGCTGCTGCATCGAGCGCGCCTTCGCGATTTAGCGCGCGAACATCGTTCAGCAACTCTGCGCCAGCAGCAACTGCAGCGCTCATAAGCTCGGGAGTGCTACTGTCTACCGAAATACAAATATCCAAACGCTGATGAATCGCTTCGACTACCGGTAGTACGCGATCCATCTCTTCCTGCAGACCAACTTCGGCAGCGCCAGGACGAGTCGACTCACCACCCACATCGACGATACTCGCCCCTTCTTCAAGCATGGACTCAGCAACGCGTAGCGCCTTATCCACATCCACAACAAAGCGCCCGGATGTTTGGGCAGCCAGGTTTGAACCGTCGGAAAAGGAGTCGGGGGTAGTATTGATAATCCCCATACAAATCGGAGCGGACAGATCAATCTGTCGCGCTCCGGCCTTAAGAGTCTTGCTCATGGTTTGATAGGAATCGGCAATAACCGTTTCCGGCGAGAACCTAGTGCTCGCCGGCGGGACCACCGATTTTGCCTGAAGAGTCCGCCTTGTCGTCAGCGCTATCGGACTTGGTGTCATCCTCTACCTTGCTGGCACCTGAGCCGCTATCGTTCGGATTGCTCCAGTCGGCAGGCGGACGCGGCTTCTTACCCTCCATGATGTCGTCGATCTGATCAGTGTCGATGGTTTCATATTCCATCAACGCATCTTTCATCAGCTCGAGCTTGTCACGGTTTTCCTCGAGAATGTCGCTGGCACGCTTGTAGCAATCATCGATGATCTTGCGCACTTCGCGATCAATGGCGGTTGCTGTATCGCCAGAGACTGATTTGGTCTTGCTAGCGGCAGAGCGACCCAGGAATACTTCGCCTTCGTCTTCAGAATACTGAAGCGGCCCAAGCTCGTCGGACAGACCCCACTTGGTCACCATATTGCGCGCCATATCGGTAGCGCGCTGAATATCGTTTGAAGCGCCAGTTGTCACACCTTCTTTGCCAAGCGTCATCTCTTCTGCAATACGACCGCCATAGAGACTGCATATCTGACTCAGAATCGCCTGCTTGCTGAGACTGTAGCGATCTTCCTCAGGTAAAAACATGGTAATACCCAAGGCGCGACCACGGGGAATAATACTGACCTTGTAAACAGGATCATGGTCGGGAACCAGACGACCAACAATCGCGTGTCCGGATTCGTGATAAGCGGTATTGAGGCGCTCTTTCTCAGACATCACCATAGACTTGCGTTCGGCGCCCATCATGATCTTGTCTTTGGCCTTTTCAAATTCTTCCATGGTCACCAGGCGGCGGCTGGCACGAGCAGCAAATAGTGCAGCTTCGTTAACCAGATTAGCCAGGTCGGCGCCAGAGAATCCAGGTGTACCACGGGCGATCACACTCGCCTTCACGCCATCGGCGATTGGCACTTTACGCATGTGTACTTTGAGAATCTGTTCGCGGCCGCGGATATCGGGCAGACCAACAACTACCTGACGGTCGAAGCGGCCGGGACGCAACAGCGCAGGATCGAGTACATCGGGACGGTTGGTAGCCGCCATGACGATCACGCCATCGTTGCCTTCGAATCCGTCCATCTCAACCAGCAGTTGGTTGAGAGTCTGTTCACGCTCATCATGACCGCCACCCAGGCCGGCACCACGGTGACGACCCACGGCATCGATCTCGTCGATGAAAATAATACAAGGCGATTGCTTCTTGGCCTGATCAAACATGTCGCGAACCCGGGACGCACCCACGCCGACAAACATCTCAACAAAATCAGAACCAGAAATTGAGAAGAACGGGACTTTGGCTTCTCCGGCGATAGCCTTGGCCAACAGCGTCTTACCAGTACCAGGCTGACCAACCATCAATACGCCGCGAGGAATACGACCACCGAGGCGCTGAAACTTGTCAGGCTCGCGCAGAAATTCAACCAGCTCCTGAACGTCTTCCTTGGCTTCGTCCACACCTGCTACATCAGCAAAGGTGACTTTGATCTGGTCTTCGCCGAGTAGTTTGGCCTTGCTCTTGCCAAACGACATAGGGCCGCCTTTACCGCCCGCACCGCCGCCCTGCATCTGACGCATGAAGAAGAAAAACAGAGCCACAATAATAAGTATGGGAAATGCCGCCACCAGCAGCTGTGACCAGATAGACTGGCGCTGCTCTTCTGCACCGATGATCTCGACATCATTCTCGAACAGATCTGGCATCAGCTGCGCATCACCAATTCTCGGGATGTTAGTAGTGAACTGAGAATTGTCAGTACGCAGGCCTGTTACATTGATTCCATCGATTTCCACCATGCGCACTCGGCCAGAACGCACCTCGCTGATGAATTCCGAATAAGTGAGGGTTTCATTGCTCGGCTGTTGATTGATGTTGTTAAACACCGTCAACAGAACGCCAGCGATGATCATCCAAAGAATCAGATTTTTTGCCATATCATTCAAGGGCTTATCTCCAATGGTGAGTGCACTTCGAGGAGCTGAAAGAGCTCTACTTCTTGCCATCACTCTGTTCCGTCCCCTTACTGGCGACGGGTTGTGTGGGGTCAGCTAACCGGTACGAATCCGGAGACTGGATAAATCAATTCTAAAGCGTAGGCCGGAATTTGCACGAATTTTCCGACGAATGCCTAATTCCCAGGTTTGAAACCGCTGCCAAGCAGATAAACTTCCCGGGATCGCTGCCTGGAAGCACCTGGCTTGCGCGTCTTAACCGATTGAAAACTAAGCTTTAAATCGCGGTGATAGTCTTCAAATCCCGCACCCTGAAACACTTTCACCAGAAAGTTCGCGCCTTCATGCAAGGTGCTGCGCGCCAGATCCAGCGCCAGTTCTGCCAGATACATGGCCCTGGGCTGATCCATGTCCTTCATACCTGATAGGTTGGGGGCCATATCCGAAATTACAAGGTCTGCACCTCCGTCTACCAGGCGCTTCAGCAACTCATCGAGCACTTCCTGCTCGGTGAAATCGCCCTGGATAAACTCGACGTCTGCCAGACTATCCATAGGCAGGATATCGCAGGCCAGTACACGCCCGCTCTCTCCCACCAATTCCGCGGCAACCTGCGACCATCCTCCCGGCGCAGCTCCCAAATCTACTACGGTCATGCCCGGCTTGATCAGCCGGTCTTTCTCCTGGATCTCAAGCAGCTTGTAGCTGGCGCGCGAACGATAGCCATCGTCCTGACTTCGGCGCACATACTCGTCGTCGAAGTGCTCCTTCAGCCATTGCTTGCTACTTTTCGATCTTGGCATTACCACTCCTTATACGTCTGATGCGGTATTCTTGTTTAATCTGAGGCATAAAGCCTCGCAGAACGGAATTTGCTGTTTGCAGACTAGCTGCTAGAATCCGCCCCCTTCTTCATAGCCCTTTCTTCATTGCCCTGCCCGAACTGCATGCATGAGAGGGAAGAGCCGGTAACCGGGATCAGATCATGCCACTTAGCAATACTGACAAAAAACGCTTCCGCCAGATAGGCCACTCGCTCAATCCGATTATCACTATTGCGGAGAAAGGCCTGAGTGAAAACGTGAGGCTGGAGATCGACCGTGCGCTGAATGATCACGAGCTCATCAAACTGAAACTGGTTTGTGCGCGAGAAGAAAAGAAACAGTTGAGCGACACGATTTGTGCAGATTTCAATGCCGAATGCGTGCAAAGCATTGGTCACGTATTGCTATTACATCGAGCAGCGAAGAAGCCAGACCCGAAATTGTCGAATATTCTTAGAGCTGGAAAATAGGGCCCGGAACGACTCTTGAGGCAGGACTACAGGTGCTCGACGGCTTCGATCTCAAACTCCAGATCGCCGGCGGGTGCTTTCACCACGACTTCGTCGCCTTCGGTCTTGCCCATTACCGCGCGAGCAATCGGAGAGGCAACAGAAATTTTACCCGCAGGCACATCGGCTTCGTCTTCACCGACAATCTGATACTTCACTGACTCTTCAGTGTCGAGGTTGTAAAGCGTCACCGTGGTACCGAAGATCACTTTGCCACTGGGCTCGATCGCGGTGACATCGATCACCTCCGAGTCAGCCAGCTTGCCTTCGATTTCCTTGATTCGACCTTCACAGAAGCTCTGCTGTTCCCGCGCAGCGTGATACTCGGCGTTCTCCTTCAGATCACCGTGCTCCCGGGCTTCGGCTATCGCCTCGGTGATCTTGGGTCGCGTTACCGACTTTAGTTCGTGGAGTTCTGCTCGCAGCTTTTCTGCGCCAGCCACTGTCATGGGTACTTTTTGCATGGTGTCTTCTTATATCGCTTATCTAGCATGCCAGGTCTAATCACCCTGGAACCTCGAATCACAGTTCCGCGTGCAGCTCCTGCACAGTATAGACTGACATATTGTTGCCGAACTCCAAGGCTTCACAGACTGCCAAAGCACCAGCGATTGTGGTCGTACAGAATACATCGTGGCGTAGCGCAGTGCGGCGAATAATGGAGGAGTCGGCGATTGCCCGCTTACCTTCAGTGGTATTGAAGACAACCTGAATTTCATCATTTTTTAGCATATCGACTATGTGAGGTCTACCTTCGGCGACCTTGTTGACCGCCTTGACGGTCAGGCCAGCTTGTTCGATAACCTCCGCGGTTCCCCGCGTCGCCACCAACTTGTAGCCAAGATCACTGATCTTGCGCGCCACTTCAGCCACAAAAGGCTTGTCCGGATCACGCACACTAATGAACGCAGTTCCCGGACCTTCGATGTCTTCCCCGGCACCCAATTGCGCCTTGGCATAAGCCTCGGCGAAAGTCCGACCGACACCCATTACCTCACCGGTGGATTTCATTTCCGGCCCCAGAATCGGATCTACGCCCGGGAACTTGTTGAACGGAAAGACGGCTTCCTTCACCGCGTAATTGCTCGGTACGACTTCTTTGGTAAAGCCCTGATCCGACAGTTTTGTACCGATCATACAGCGAGCGGCAACCTTGGCTAGCGATCTGCCAATACACTTGGAAACAAAAGGAACTGTCCGCGAAGCACGTGGATTGACTTCGATGATATAGACCTCGCCGTCCTGATACGCCAGTTGTGTATTCATTAAACCAACCACACCCAACTCGATAGCCAGCGCAGAAACTTGCTGGCGGATAAGATCCTGCACATCGGCGGGCAAATTGTAGGGTGGCAAAGAACAAGCGCTGTCACCGGAGTGGATGCCTGCCTGTTCAATGTGCTGCATGATGGCGCCGACGACCACCTGCTCGCCATCGCACACCAGATCCACGTCAACTTCAATCGCTGAGCTCAGAAAATAGTCCAGCAACACCGGGCTCTCATTAGAGACGCGCACCGCTTCGTGCATATAGCGCTTGAGTTCTTCCTCGTTATACACAATCTCCATCGCACGGCCGCCCAGAACATAGGAGGGTCGTACCACCAATGGATAGGAAATTCGATTCGCTTCAGCAATAGCTTCGTCAACGCTGCGCACGGTGCAGTTTGGGGGCTGTTTCAAGCCCAGCTTCTCAATGAGTTGCTGAAAACGCTCGCGGTCTTCTGCGCGGTCGATGGCATCCGGCTCGGTGCCGATCACCGGCACGCCAGCCTGCTCCAGACGCTTGACCAGGTTGAGTGGAGTCTGGCCACCAAACTGAACTATTACCCCTTTGGGTTTTTCCAATTCGACGATCTCGATAACATCTTCGAAAGTCAGAGGCTCGAAATAGAGACGGTCCGAGATATTGTAATCAGTGGACACTGTTTCCGGATTACAGTTGACCATGATGGTCTCGAAACCGTCCTCGCGCATGGCCAGTGCTGCGTGCACGCAGCAGTAATCGAACTCGATTCCCTGTCCTATACGGTTAGGGCCGCCGCCCAAGACCATGATCTTGTCCCGATCAGAAGGTGTCGCCTCGCACTCTTCTTCGTAGCTGGAATACATATAGGCAGTAGTAGAGACGAATTCTGCGGCACAGGTATCGACGCGCTTGAATACCGGTCTTATGCCAAGATCATGGCGCGCCTGCTGTACTTCCAACTCGGAAACATTCAGCAGCTGTGCGAGTCGCAAATCAGAGAAGCCCTTGCGCTTGAGCTTGAACATGGCGTCCTTGTTCAAGTCTGCCAGACTGGATGCTGCGACTTCAGTCTCCGATTTGATAATGTCTTCGATCTGTACCAGAAACCAGGGATCGATACCGCTCAAGTCATAGATGGTATTGATAGACCAGCCCTGACGAAAAGCGTCTGCCACGTACCAGATGCGTTGTGCCCCCGGCTCGGTCAGCTCACGGGTCAGCTTCTGCTTGGCATCGCTCATCTTGCTGTCCAACACGGGGTCGAATCCGCACATGCCCACTTCGAGACCGCGTAGCGCCTTCTGCAATGACTCCTGGAAAGTCCGGCCAATGGCCATCACCTCGCCAACAGACTTCATCTGGGTGGTAATACGGTCATTCGCCTCGGGGAATTTCTCGAAAGTAAATCGGGGGATCTTGGTGACGACATAATCGATGGTTGGCTCGAACGAAGCCGGGGTGACGCCACCGGTTATTTCATTGCGCAACTCGTCGAGGGTGAAACCAATCGCCAATTTGGCAGCGACGCGGGCAATCGGGAAGCCGGTTGCCTTGGACGCCAGCGCTGAAGAACGGGAAACGCGCGGGTTCATCTCGATAATGACGAGGCGTCCGTTTTCCGGATTCACCGCAAATTGCACATTGGAACCGCCAGTCTCAACGCCAATCTCACGCAGCACATCAATCGCCGCGTTACGCAGTATCTGATATTCCTTGTCGGTCAGTGTCTGAGCAGGAGCCACGGTGATGGAGTCACCGGTGTGCATGCCCATCGCGTCGAGATTCTCGATTGCACAAACGATGATGCAGTTATCCTGCTTGTCGCGCACCACCTCGAGCTCATATTCTTTCCAGCCAATTAAAGACTCATCGATCAACAATTCATTGGTCGGCGACAGCTCGAGACCGCGGGAACAGATTTCCTCGAATTCTTCCTTGTTGTAGGCGATACCACCGCCCGAGCCACCCAAGGTGAAAGAAGGACGAATGATGCAAGGAAAGCCGATTTTCTCCAGCGCTGCATGGGCTTCTTCCATGTTATGCGCCATGCCATGGTTGGGCGTGTCGAGGTTAATCTTCTTCATCGCGCGGTCAAACAGCTCGCGATCTTCTGCCTTGTCGATGGCCTCACACTTGGCGCCGATCAACTCAACATTGTATTTGTCGAGAACTCCGTGCCTGTTCAAGTCCAGCGCACAGTTAAGCGCAGTCTGACCGCCCATGGTAGGCAGGATCGCGTCGGGTCTTTCTTTCTCGATAATCTTCTCAACAATCTGCCATTTCACCGGTTCAATATAAGTGGCATCAGCCATGGCAGGGTCGGTCATGATGGTGGCCGGATTGGAGTTGACCAGAATGACGCGATACCCCTCTTCACGCAGTGCCTGACAGGCCTGGGCTCCGGAGTAGTCAAATTCGCAGGCTTGGCCGATAACGATCGGGCCAGCGCCGAGGATGAGAATGCTTTCTATATCAGTTCTTCTTGGCATGTGATTTCTTAAGTCTTTAAGTCGTTACTGCTTATTGTCTGTGTTCGTCTGTTTTCGTCTGCGCTTGTGCGCTACTCGCGCTGCCCGGTGACTGCCTCAGGCTTTGTTCGCCGTCATCAATTCGATGAAGTGATCAAACAGCGGTGCGACATCATGAGGACCAGGGCTCGCCTCAGGGTGACCCTGAAAACCGAAGGCCGGTTTGTCTGTGCGCTCTATGCCCTGCAGGGTGCCATCGAAGAGGGACTTGTGAGTCACCTCAAGATTGTCAGGAAGAGTGTCCGCATCGACGGCAAAGCCATGATTCTGACTGGTGATAAAAACGGTTCCGCTGCGCAGGTCCTGTACCGGATGATTGGCACCATGGTGTCCGAGTTGCATCTTCATGGTTTGTGCACCGCAGGCCAGCGCCAGTAATTGGCAACCCAGGCAGATGCCGAACAGGGGCATGTCCTGATCGAGCAATTCCTTGATGGCGGCAATTGCATAGTCGCAGGGCTCAGGATCACCCGGGCCATTGGAGAGAAACACGCCGTCCGGATTCATGGCGAGTACTTCGGATGCTGGTGTTTTCGCTGGCACAACGGTGACGTCGCAACCGCGCGCTACCAACATGCGCAGAATATTGCGCTTCACGCCGAAGTCGTAGGCTACTACCTTGAACTTTGCTTCCCCGGCGGGCGCATAACCCGCACCCAATTCCCACACACCTTCTTGCCAGGGATAGGTGGATTCAGTAGTTACCACTTTGGCGAGGTCCATGCCCTTCAGACCCGGGAATTCTTTGGCCTGTTGTACCGCCGCTTCTGATTCGTCTTCGCTAATGCTTGCTGCCGTGAGCAAGCAGCCGTTGAGTGGGCCTTTATCGCGGAGCAGGCGAGTCAGGCGCCGGGTATCAATATCAGCGATTGCAACGACGTTGCGCTGCTTGAGAAAATCACTCAATGACTGTTCATTTCGCCAGTTGCTGTCCAGCAATGGCAGATCACGAATGATGAGTCCTTTGCCCCACACCTGATCAGATTCATTGTCTTCCTCATTCGTTCCCGTGTTGCCGATATGGGGGTATGTGAGGGTGATTATCTGTTGGGCATAGGATGGGTCGGTCAGAATTTCCTGATAACCGGTCATCGAAGTGTTAAACACCACCTCGCCGACCGAACTGCCCTCGGCGCCTATAGACGTACCGTGGAAGAGGCTACCGTCTTCCAATGCCAATACTGCTGATCCAGTCACTCTTGCTCCTATCTTTTACTTGTATCTTTTACTTGGCCTTTTAGTCAGCCTTTTACCGGGCCTTATTCCTGGCCTGCTGTTTCCTGAAACCCCTGAATTTCGCGCAGGCAAAAAAAAGCGGAATGAAATTCATTCACTCCGCTTTTTTTCTAAATTTGGTCACATCTGGGGGTTTCAGCATTGCTCATACTGAGGCGGCATTGTACGTAAAGTGACCTCCGCTTGTCTATCGAATCTCGACAGCTTTCGTGTCGAATTGCCGCCTACCTGACTCAGAGTTGCAAAACATCCTGCATCGAGTACACGCCTGCATCTTGACTGCCGAGCCAGGCTGCGGCACGAACTGCTCCAGTCGCAAAGGTCATCCGACTGCTGGCGCGGTGAGTGATTTCGATTCGCTCGCCCATACCTGCAAAGACCACGGTGTGATCGCCGACGATGTCGCCCCCGCGAACTGTTGCGAAACCAATGGTGCTGGAGTCACGCTCATCTCCTATCCCTTCTCGACCGTAGACCGCCACAGCGGAAAGATCCCGGCCCAGCTCCTCAGCGATCACCTCACCCATTTTTAGCGCAGTGCCCGATGGTGCGTCTTTCTTCATGCGGTGGTGCGCCTCGATAATCTCTACGTCGAACTCGTCACCCAACACTTTCGCGGCCTGGCGCAAAAGACTCAGACTCAGATTGACTCCCGCGCTATAGTTCGGCGCGTAGACCACCGGAATCTCGCTGACACTTGCTATCACTGCTTGCTGTTCCGCATTCAGGCCCGTCGTACCGATGACAATACCCTTCCCCGCAGACCGGCAAAGTTCGAGGTGGGCCATGGTGGCCTCAGGCGCCGTGAAGTCAATCAGGATATCGAAGTCATCAACCGCACCTTCGAGATCAGCACGGGTATCAACACCCAGTGGGACTCCTGTGGCTAGCAGGCCAATGTCGGTGCCGAGAAACGGATCGTCGGCCAACACAGTCGCCACACTCACGGCGATGTCTTCCTTGCTCTGCAGCACTGCATCGACGAGTGTGCGTCCCATGCGCCCGGCTGCTCCAGCTATCGCTATTCTGGTCATTTCATTTTCCATTGATTAATAAGTGCCTGGCTGCCCTCTTCTCTCACGGCTGATATCGCTTACATCGCGTCGACGAATCACCCGGGCGACAGACGCCGCAAGTATACCGGGCCACCGGGGCAAGCTAAACCAAAGACCTCGAAATAGCGTATTTGGATCAAAGCAGCTTTTTTCACACACCCAATTAACACACCCAGACATCCGCGACAGAGCCGGTGTGAATCTGGAGATGGGACTTGATGCTGCCTCGACAATTGGGGCACACTTCCAGCCCGGGGTTCACCGCAGGTCAGCTCCCTCAAGACAGTCAACATAGCCACAAGCCAGAGCGCGCAGGCGGTACGAGGATTCAACTCTTTGACTTGATCCCCTTCGAGCTGAAAATTAATGAGCGATACCCCGGTCATACACGGTAACAATAAGCAGGAACGATACGAGTCTCTGGTAGCCAACCTCTACCAGGATGTGTTTCGTTATGCGCTTTGGATCACCAAGAATCAACCGCTGGCGGAAGACCTGGTTCAAGAAACCTTTCTCCGTGCCTGGCGCTCGCTGGACAGCCTCGAGAACGACAAAGCAGCCAAGGCCTGGCTGTTTACCATCTTGCGCAGGGAAAATGCGCGAATTTATGAACGATACCGCCCTGAGTTGGTGGATATCGAAGATCAAAGTGTCGCCGAGTCTGGGGATCGCGAACCGGAGAGTCGTATGGAACGAGAGCTGCTGCTCAATGCCATCCATCGCCTCGATGCTGAGTACCGGGAGCCTTTATTGCTACAGGTTATTGGCGGTTTCAGTGGCAAGGAAATCGCCGCCATTATGGACCTGAACAACAACACAGTGATGACCCGGCTGTTTCGCGCTCGCAGTAAGCTGAAGCAGGAATTCGGCACCGGAGACGATGAATTCGATGACACGGCTGAATCAGGGGACAGCTAATTCACGTAAATTTCCCGGAATAGATTAGTGGTATTGCCGGTCTTGAGCAGTACGAAAGTGGCAAATGAAGCCCTGAAACCTGAGGCTGGTGCGAGAACAGTTCGGAATCAGTAGAAGAGTATTGAAGAAATAGTCAGTAAATAACGCGCGATACAGGTCGTATAAGCATAACGGCTTGTGCCGATAACCAGAGCAAGAGCTCAGCACAATGGATGAATTAGAATTTCGCAAAAGGGTCTATAGCGACCCATTGAAACCAGATCAGGAGCTACTGGATGCAGCCAGTGCCAATCCTGATTTGCAGCGCATTCTCGATGAGGCCCGGGATATCGATACGCGCCTGCAAGCTGCAGCCGCATCCAGTTCCGCTCCCGATTCCTTGCGTGCCAAATTGATGGCCATTCCGGCCAACGAAGACGCTTCGGCGGCTGTAGTGGGAAATCCCGATCTGCCTCGAGAAAGCGCAAACCAGCCCTGGTATCAGAAATTCGTACTGGCCGCGTCACTGGTTCTTGCGGTCGCTGCTAGCGCCAGCTTTTTCATTGAGCGTGGCCCGAGCGAGGCCGAACTGGCCTTCGGCGCAACCGTGATCGAACACCTTTATCACGAAGCATCACAGATCGATGCGATCAACGCAGGCATCTTGAGCGCTAATTTCCCGATCGCCACGGTGAACGAAGTCATGGCCAATTCAGGTACCCAGCTGCGCAATGCCAACTTCCTTGCGCAGATGCCGGTGCGCTATGCCAATCCCTGCCATATCACATCACCGTTCAAGAGCTCACATTTAATCCTGCAAACCAGCAGTGGTGCACTCAATATTATTGCTATCGATAATGCGCCCGTGGGTCAGGAATTCGCCATTGGCGACGAACGCTTTTCAGGAATGGTCGTACCCTTCGGCTCAGGAAACCTGATTATCATTGGCGAGAAGAATCAGGAACTGCCGGAGCTGGAAGGCTATCGCGATCTCTTTTCCGAAAATCTCGAGTGGGTAATTTAAACCCCAAACGTATCAGTCTGGCCTAAAACTGCTCCGCGGACAGAGCCATCAGCGACGCGGAGCCGGCTTCTATCTCAGCAATCAGCGATTCCGATTTGGGCAATAGCCGCGCAAAGAAAAACTCCCCTGTCTTGATCAGCGCATCCACATAGCTGGCCTCATATCCTTCGAGATTGTCGACCAGGCATGATGCCAGTATTCGCTGCCACATAAAGCAATACAGACTCAGTCCCAACAATTCCATGTAGGCATAGGAGCCAGCACCTACTTCTTCCGGATTGCTCTGCGCCGCCCCAATCAGAGATGCAGTCGCAGCTGAAAGCCGCTCCCGGCAGTTCTTCAAGGTCGACAAATACGGCGTCATGCCTGGATTATTTTGCTGCTGTGAAATGAACTCATCTATCTCGGCCAGCAAGACTTCTGTCAATTCACCCTTGGAACGGACTGTTTTTCTGCCGGCAAGATCCAATGCCTGAATACCGTTGGCACCTTCATAAATCTGGGCGATTCTGGCGTCGCGTACATTCTGTTCCAGCCCCCACTCTGCAATATAGCCGTGGCCCCCAAGTACCTGCTGGGCCAGCACACAGGACTCGAAACCTCTGTCGGTACAGTAGGCTTTTTGCACTGGTATCAGTAACGCCACCAGCAGCTCGGCCCTGGCCCTGGCGTCGACATCGGGATGAAAACGCGAGATATCGAGCTGCATCGCGACATACATGGAAAGGGCACGCCCTGCCATGACATTGGCGCGAATAGTCAGCAACATCCGTCGCACATCCGGGTGGACAATAATAGGATCGGCGGCCTGATCGGGGTTTATCGGACCCTGTGCCGCACGACCCTGAATCCGGTCTCTGGCATAGTTGGCGGCGACTTGATAGGAACTGTCGGCCAGTCCATTGCCTTGCAGGCCCATCGAGAGGCGCTCATAGTTCATCATCGTGAACATGTTCGCCAGACCGCTATTCAGTTCACCCACCAGATAGCCAGTTGCCTCATCGAAATTCATTACGCATGTGGCTGAACCCTTGATGCCCATCTTGTGCTCAATAGAGCCACATCTCACATTATTTTCCGCACCCGTGAGATTGCTCTCCTCATCGACCTCAAGCTTGGGCACGAGAAACAGAGAAATTCCGCGAGGACCTGCTGGCGCATCAGGCAGCTTTGCCAATACCAGATGAATAATGTTCTCTGTGAGGTCGTGCTCGCCGGCGGTGATGAAAATCTTGGTGCCAGAAATGCGATAGCTACCGTCGGCATTCGCTTCTGCCCGGGTGCGTATCATGCCCAGATCAGTCCCCGCATGGGGTTCAGTCAGGCACATGGTTCCCGACCAGATGCCTTCGTACATTTTTGGCAGGAAACGCTGTTTCAGCTCAGCGCTGGCATGTTGGCTAAGCGTTAGCGTCGCCCCGGTATTGAGGATGGTGTACAGCGCGAAGGAGGAATTGGCAGCAAAATACATCTCCTCGATCAGGGCTGAAAGCAATTTGGGCATGCCCTGACCGCCATAGTTCACATCACCGGTCAGCCCCGACCAGCCGCCATCAGCGTGTGCCTTGTAGGCCTCCTTGAATCCTGACGGGGTACTGACCTCGCCATCGTCATATTTGCAGCCCTGCTCATCACCTGACTGATTGACAGGCGCCAACATGCCTTCCGCGATCTTGGCGGCTTCTTCGATGATGGCATTCACCAGATCCTCGCTAACTTCGGCGGTGTCTGGCATTGCGGCAAAGCAGGATTCCGCCTGGAACACTTCGCGCAGCAAGAACTGCATGTCTGTGAGCGGCGCGCGATAGTCGGCCATTTTTATTCCCCTTACATTCCCTTAATCTGGATAGATACTTTTCTAAAGCCACTTGATTATAGGTGAAGCGTTGGGAGGGATGAACCTCGTTTGGAAATGTCAGGAATCAGCTATGGATTATTCGACGATTTATTTGCGACCTTCGTTCTTTCAACTACAGTTCGATTACCGCGATGAAAAACCGGATCAGATTTCCGGGTGCTGAAGAATGCAGTGGAATGCTGAGAGAAGCTGAGAGATGCTGAGAGTTGCCGAGAGCTACTGAGAAATGCCGAGGGATGACTTAAGTGCAAACGTGTACTCGTTGGAAGATTTTCAGTAACTGCTTTATCAACAGCATCCTTGATGCAGTACCCGGCGATTGCGAACTCTGCGGCCAACGCGCCTTCGGACTAAACCTCTGCACGCTCTGTATTGAGTCACTGCCTCGAACTCCAAGCCCATGTCCTCGATGCGGCCTGGCACAGCTGACTGCCGCTGATGCCAAACACAATGCCAAATACAGCGCTAAACACAGCGCCGAACACAATACCGAACTCAGTGAAGCGCGCTGCGGCTTTTGCGCTGTCAGGCAGCCGGCAATCGATCAGTGCATCAGCCTCCTTAGCTACGAAGCACCGGTCAAGCAGTTGGTATCCCGTTTCAAGTTTCATGAGAAATTCGCCACTGGACGCAGCTTGAGTCTGTTATTGACGGATAAAATTAAAGAACACTATGAACACTGTATCTTGCCGGAAGGAATCATTCCCGTGCCTCTACACCCCTCGCGTTGGAGACAGCGCGGCTACAATCAGGCGATGGAAATCGGGCGAGTCATCAGCCAAGAGCTTCAAATCCGTCTTGCGACAAACGCGGTGCAAAGAATCAAGGCCACCGAGGCACAGACTACTCTGACGTCCTCTGCAGCACGACGCCGAAATCTCGCGGGCGCATTCGCAGTAAAGAATCGCGCTCAGCTTCGCAACTACAAACACATCGCCATTGTCGATGATGTGATCACCACCATGAGTACGATTGATGCGTTGGCAAAGTTGCTGCGCAAAGCGGGCGTTGAACGCATCGACGCCTGGAGCCTGGCGCGAGCACAGAGGTGACACAGCTTCACAGGGACCAAAAAGCTGAGACGTTGGTCAGGAGTGTGATGTGTAGCACAGAAGAATGACTCAAGTTCGCTACACTCTTAATCGTCCTCCTAGTCATCCCGGCGTGGCACCGGGATTGATTTAAACATTGAGCAGACCTTAGAGACCCCGCTATCAGCGGGGTTTTTTTGGGTCAAATTTCGCAACGCGGCGGCTGTGAAAACAGGACTATCCGGGCGTAAGCCGGAAAGAAGTACTCAGATACCGGGAGGATCAGTTCAGACTAGAACTGATACTTGATTGAGCCGTAAGCAACACGGCCATTCTGGTCGAGAATGCGCGTTGAAGAATTGAGAATCTGCGCGGTCTTCTCGTTGAAGATATTACGGATACCGAAGGTAATGATGGCCCGATCATTGTCACCAGTCTTGACGCTATAGCCATACTGCAAGTCAATCGTCGTGATGTCATCAACCAACGCATTAACTTCATCCATATCCAATTCGCTCAAATCCTTGAAGGAGTTGAAGTAGTTGGTAATCGCGCTGGCGGTATGATTACCGAACTGCCAGGTGAGCATCAGGCTGCTTTGTAGTTCAGGTGAGATCACGCGATCTTCAAGCACTGCCAGATCAGAATTGGCCAAGTCCAGCAGGCTGCCATTGTTCTCAAAGTTTTCGACATAGGTCGTCTTGGTGCTCAGGGTAAACTGACCGAAACGGTTGGAATCCCAAACATAAGATGCACCGAGGTCGAAGCCGCTGGATTTCAGCTCACTGCCGAGCAGCGGGCTATCCAGATTGAATTCGTTGATAGCAGAATCTTCCAGAAACAGATTACTGGTCTGGGACTGCCAGCCATTTGTGGTAGCCGTGACCGCCGGGCTCTCATCGATCTGCTGGCCCCAGGCATCGGCGCGAACATTCAAACCCTGCAGAGGAGAAATCTCCACACCCAGGTTGTAGTTCAGAGCGTTCTGAACAAGATTGCCTTCCATGTCCTTGGCTTCGACTGAGCGGGCGATACTGAGCAATGGCGCAGAATCACCGAGGCTGACCGATGGGGCAATACGAAAGCTAACGAAGGCATCCTGATCGGCAGCGATTGAAGAATTACCGGCGGAACTACCAGATGTGCCAAAAGGATCGAGACTATTCTGAGGAAGATCCTGAGCGAAAGCAGACTGAGCACCTAATGCCAATGCACCAAAGGTGACTATACTGCTGATGGCTATTCTGTGTGACTTCATCGACATACTGCGTCGCGCTCTCTTCCGCTTGTTCAATGCTCTTGAATGTTCTTAATGTTCTTGCCTGGGGTTTCCAGACTTAAGGTCTTTCCTTTTGCATCCTTCGCGCCCTTCGCGTCGTGCTCGATCTTGCTCATCGAAGCGAACTGGCTGATTTTGCACTAACTCAGGACACACCCCGGCTAGAGAATAGGCTACCACTTTTGCCCAATCAGTAACATTAAATTCTGTTGCAAAACGTCACTGAAATGAGGCAAATCGCCACTATTTCGAACGGTTTTGATCGCATTGGGAGATTTTCGAAACGAATAGCGAAATATACAGGATTTTAGCGGCACGATAGCAGCTATACGGAGATTTTCCGCGCCAATTTCGTGCTAGCCCGGTAGCTGAATTAGCAGCTCATGCACTGACACAGTCATCCCCGGCAAGACATAGTTTGGAAGCAACTCGTGCAATGGCGCCAGCACGAAGTGGCGTTGAGCCGCCCTGGGATGAGGGAGCACCAGGTCTGGCTCGTTCAATTCCCAGCTGCCGAGGCTGATCAAATCCAGATCAAGGGTGCGCGGAGCATTGACCTCCTTTCCGGGCGAGCGATCCCTGCCAAAGCGCAGCTCGATAGCCTGAAGCTGCTCAAGAAGCTGTCTCGGATGTAATTCAGGGTCGACGGCAATCAGGGCGATTGCATTGATGAACTCGGGGCTTCCCGGCGGGCAATCATCGGGCGCGGTACGCAAAAAGCTGGACACTTGCAAGGAGCCAAGCTCTCTCAGCTCTTCCAGAGAAGCCCTGATGGTCTGTTCAGGATCGCCTGCAGCCGAAGGCAAGTTCGCGCCAAGGGCAACGATTGCTAACTGACTGCTATCCTCAGTCGTGGTATTGCGCTGAGAATTCATGAACCGCATCGACGAAGGCAGCCACGTGCTCGGGATTTACTTCCGGAGTGATGCCATGACCCAGATTAAAAACATGCCCTTCTCCAGAGCCGAACGCCGCCAGTATACGCTCGACTTCGGCGCGAATGGCCGCTGGCTCCGCATAGAGAATGGAAGGATCCATATTACCCTGCAAAGCAACCTGACTGCCGACACGCTGTCGGGCCTGACCGATATCCGTAGTCCAGTCCAGCCCCAATGCATTGCACCCGGACTGCGCCATAACTTCCAGCCACTGCCCGCCATTCTTGGTGAAGAGAATCACCGGCACCGGTCGACCTTCACTCTCACGAGTTAAACCACTAACAATCTTGCTCATGTAGCGCAGAGAAAACTGCTCATAGGCAGTGGGCGTCAGGATGCCACCCCAGGTGTCGAAAATCTGTACGGCCTGGGCGCCGGCAGCAATCTGCGCATTGAGGTAATCCGTGACTGAATCGGCCAGCTTGTCCAGCAGCAAGTGCATCGCCTCGGGGTGGTTATACATAAAGGATTTGGCGCGGCGAAAATCCTTACTGCCCCCGCCTTCGATCATGTAAGTAGCGAGCGTCCAGGGACTCCCTGAGAAGCCGATGAGTGGCACGCTGCCGTTTAGCTCTTTACGGATAAGCGACACGGCGTCGGTCACATAGGACAACTCATCAGCGATCGCTACTTCAGGCAGCTGCTCAACATCCGCTGGCGAGGCGATCACTTTACGGAAACGCGGGCCTTCACCCGTCTCGAAATAGAGACCCAATCCCAGCGCATCGGGAATAGTCAGGATGTCCGAAAACAGAATTGCCGCGTCAAATGCATAGCGGCGCAGGGGTTGCAGAGTCACCTCACAGGCCAGCTCAGGATTCTGGCAGAGGCTCATGAAATCACCAGCCTGTTCTCTGGTTGCACGATATTCAGGTAGATAGCGACCGGCCTGGCGCATCATCCAGACAGGAGTCACATCCACTGGCTGACGCATGAGGGCGCGTAAAAATCGATCGTTTTTGAGGCTCAACTCTCTCTCCTGAAATGCTATGAATTCGCGAATCTGCGCGCATTGAATTAGCGCACCGCGAGGAAAGGGCGCAATTCTACACGAGCGCGGCATCGACTGAAACGCTGCGCGTATCAGCGTGCGAAGGAGCACAAGAGGTGGGATTCACTACGCAGAGATCCGCGCGCTCACACTAAGGCAATCGATCACGAAGGCTGGACTGCACGTCGCGCAGCGAACGCACCCAGGGCTGCAGCTCACGCACCTCGGCTGGCATTCTCGCGATGGCTTGCTCGGCAAATTGGCGCTCACTGTAGTTCCCCGCGACAATGACGAACCAGGGCTCGCCCTCAAAGCGCGTTTCGAAATAGCCACCGCCATTCAAGCTGGCGTTCTGCTCAAGAAAACGCATGATGCTCTGCTCCGAACGCGAACCCAGAATCTGGACGGTAAAATTGCTGGCTGGCGAGTCAAACAAAGATTGCTCGAAGCTGGAGAATGGCGATTCAACTGTGCCGCTTGTTTGTACGCCCTCTGCAGAGGCACTAGCGACTTCTTCTGCGCTCTCTTCTCCCCCTGGATTCGGCACGCCGTCGGCATTCGCTGAAGACTGGGTAGCAGCCACAACTGCAGCATCCGCAACCTCAACTTCGCTCTCATTGGGCTCCATTTCAATTGCAGCATTCCCATTGCGCTCGCTCATGCCAGACTGATTCGCAATAGGCTGATTCGCAACAGGTAGTGCTGGAGCAGCAGTCTGAGCACTGCGCTGACCGAGAGCCACAGGGATCGACTGTGATCCATCGACTACAGATTCAGGGGCTGAAACTCTCGGATCAGCTACTGGCCACAACACGACAGCCAGAAGCAGCAGGACCAGAGATCCCGCGAGCAGCCAATAGCTCTTGCCCAGCTCACCGATGGATCGCACCTCTTCCCCGGAATCCCCGCGAGGCGTTGGCCTGGTGGAAATATTCAGCGCATTGATGAGCTGAACATTGAGCTTGCCCGGATGGCCGGCAGAAGCATTGTGCGCACCGCCTAGCTCGCCACCGGACAGCGGCAGAGATTTGCGATAGCCAGCCAAACTCAATTTATGCCGCGCATAGCTCTCACTGTCTTCGCGTGAGAACAAAGGGAACTCATGATATTGCACTTGCTGACACAAGGCGCCAGGAAGCCCTCTTTCAAGCAAACCTTCCAGCTGCGGCTCACCCAACAGAATAACCGAAAAACCACCACCGGAATTTTTACGCAGCAGAGTCGCTATCGCATCGTGCACATCGCTTGCTAACTCCTGCGCATCATCGATCACCAACACCAGGGCTCGTGCATTCAGTGCGAGATCGTTAATCTTGGTCGATATTGCCTCAAGCGCAGCCTGCTCGCCCCCACGACCATTCACACTACCATTCTCACTGGCACTAGCACTGGCACCACCACTACCAGTTAACCCCAACTCATCAGACAGTAGCTCGTAGAATTGTGTCCGGCTCATGAACAGGGTCGCCTGCACCAGTGCGCACTGCAACTCTTTGCCAGCCTGTTTGCGTAGAGCGTGAGCGAGAGTGGTCTTGCCGATGCCCAACTCACCGGTGACCGCCAGAATACTGCCCGAGGTTCGGGCCAGCGCCATTAGTTCATTAATGAGATGCTGACGACCGGCGCCAGCGAAGAAATCCTTGGCTGTGGCTTTCGCCTCAAAAGGATCGAAGTCCAGCTTGAGACTGGACACATAGGTATTGGCTGAAAACTCTTCGGGTGCTGTATTCATTGGTCTGCCACAAGCAAAGACAATCCAAAGCAATCATTCCTGAGCGGATATTCGGGAGCGAGTCTGAGACCTATCGACAGAGACCTATCGACAGAGCTCTTCACCAGCGGTGAGAGTCTGCTTTAAGAGCTGACTATCAATCCCGCCTTCAACCACTGCGTCACCAATGGCACGCAGCAAGACGAAGCGTATCGTGCCCTGCTCCACCTTCTTGTCAGAGGCCATCAATTCGAGATAACGCTCAACACTAATATCGGCAGGCGGAATCACCGGCATACCGTATTTTTCGGCCAATACCGCCCTCACACGATGTGCGGAGTCGCCGTCGATCCAGCCCAGACGCCGGGAGAGGTCGGCCGCCATAACCATTCCCATGGCCACAGTTTCTCCATGGAGCCAGGTTCCATAGCCCGCTGCAGTTTCGATGGCATGACCAAAGGTATGACCGAGATTCAGCAAGGCTCGCAGCCCACCTTCACGCTCGTCTCGGGCCACGACATCAGCCTTGATCTCACAGCACTTACGTATCGCCTGGGTGATTGTTTGTGGGTCGAGCACGCTCACAGCTTGCGCATGAGCATCAAGCCAGTCAAAAAACCCTGCATCAATAATGAGGCCATATTTGAGCACCTCCGCCAGACCCGCTTTGATCTCACGCTCGGGCAAGCTGCCAAGCACATCGGTATCAATCAACACACACTCCGGCTGATAAAAAGCGCCGATCATGTTCTTGCCGATGGGATGATTCACACCGGTTTTACCCCCGACAGAGGAATCAACCTGGGCCAGCAGTGTTGTCGGAATCTGGATGAACGGCACTCCACGCTGATAGGTGGCGGCGACGAATCCCGTGATGTCACCAATCACACCACCGCCAAGGGCGACCAGCACCGTTTTGCGGTCGTACTTGCCGGCCATGAGTCGGTCATAGATTCCCGAAACAGTTTCCAAATGTTTGTACTGCTCCCCATCGGGAAGCACGACAGCCTCGGCGAACCGATCGCCGAAAAGCGCCTCAACTTGATCCAGATACAGAGGTGCGACCGTCTCATTCGTGATGACGACAACCCTTCCTTCGCCCAGATGGGGAGTCACCAGCTCAGCATTGCTGATCAGTCCAGCGCCAATATGAATCGGATAGCTGCGCTCACCCAGTTCTACATTTACCGTTTCCATGCCTTCTCTCAGTCCGTTTGTTCCGTTACATCTGCTTGGGATTCCGCTCCGGTTGCCACTCTGGATTCCACTTCTTGTGCTGCCATCTTTGATTCAGTGTCCTGCACCACACTCGCCTCTAAACGCCTGCAGATATCCTGGCTAACAGATCGCGGATTGCGTCGATTGGTGTCCACGATGATGTCCGCCACTTCTTTGTACAGAGGGTCACGAATCTTCATCAGCTCGCGAATTTTCTTCTCTGGATCTGCGGTTTGTAGCAAGGGCCGATTTTTGTCTCTGCTCGTCCGCTCGACTTGTTGACGAATCGAGGCGCGCAGATAAATTACTCTGCCCCGCTTGGCCAGACGTTTTCTGTTCTTGGGGTCGAGCACTGCGCCACCACCAGTTGCCAGCACGATATTCTTGCGCTTACTCAGCTCATTGATCATTTTCACTTCGCGGGCACGGAATCCGGACTCACCTTCCACATCGAATATCCAGGGGATATTCGCGCCGGTGCTGGCCTCAATCTCGCGGTCGGAATCGAAGAACTCCAGACCCAGCAGCTCGGCCAGCACCTTGCCGATGGTCGTCTTGCCGACTCCCATCGGGCCGACGAGGAAAACATTCTTGTCCTTTTTCATTGCTACTCAACAGCCATGTAAAGAAGGCCCAATTGTACGCGATGCAGCGAGCTAATTGACCCTTTGCTGACAGCTTTCTTGCCAAGACAGGCGACTCGAGACCGGAGACCGAAGCAAGAGGCCGAACGGAGGGTGCAGAGTGGGCAGGAAAATAAAAAATACCGAAGGGCCATCAAACATAATGACCCTTCGGCGTTCTGAGTTCGACTAGCGAACAGTGATATCGGCAATGATTTTCGGCGTGATGAAAATCAGCAACTCGGTTCGGCGGCGCTCACTGGCAGTTCGCTTGAACAGGCGGCCCACATAGGGAATGTCGCCAAGCAATGGAGTCTTGGTCTCGATTGTAGTGCTTTCCTCACGGAATACGCCGCCAAGCACGATGGTTTCACCGTCGTTCACCAGCGCACTGGTGGTGACTTCGTTGGTATTGATGGCCGGTACCGAACCAGAACCTGCCGCAACTGAATCCTGCTGGATCTGCAACTCCATATTGATGCGGCCATCGGGAGTAATTTGCGGCGTCACGATCAATGACAGTACCGCATCTTCAAATTCTGTGGTCGAACCACCCGCAGTGCCACCAGCCTGGGACTGATAAGGAATACGCACACCGGAGCGAATCTCTGCTGTGACTTTGTCCTGAGTAGTCACTTTCGGCCGCGCGATGACTTCACCGTTACCGCTGCTCTCTAGCGCAGACAGCTCCAACTCGATCAATCCGGAGTTACCGGTATAACCGATGGAGAAAGAGGAGGCTTCGGTTGATTGCACACCCAAATCGACTGCCAAGGCATCGGGGAAGCTCACTTCACCCGTTGGAATCGGAACACCTGCTATTGCCTGATTCACCAATGCCTCAACAAGGCTAGGATCAGTACCGGTTTGCAGAGACTCGATGCGCGCATTTTCACCCGCGAGGATAGCTTCCTGCACAGCAAGCTGACGAGCAATCAGATTATTGCTCTCCTGCAGTGTCGCCGCCTGAGATCCACCGTAGCGCCAGTTGTCACCGGTAGGCAGACTACCGGCACCACCCCAACGAATCCCAAGATCACGACCGAAGTCTGTAGAGACATTCACGATACGCGCCTCGATGAGCACCTGACGAACGGCGACATCGAGTCTGGCCAACATAGCGCGCACTTCTTCCAGCTTCTCTTCTGTGTCACGCACAATAATAATGTTAGTGCGCGAATCTACTGTAGCTGTACCCCGCGGCGACAGAATTCCGCCTGAATTCGCCACCGCTGCTGGCGCTGCACCATCGACACCAGGCAAAGCGACCGCACCACCGATTGGCGCCGCAGCGGCTGCTCCGCCGCCACTGCCTTCACCGGTCAACAAGGCAAGTATGTCGTCCGCAGGTGCATAGTTCACCTGTACAAATTCTGTGTACAAAGGCGCCAGTGCCTGAGCCTGCTGCGCCTGTTGCAATTGCATTTGATCCTGAGCAGCGATCTCATCCGCAGGGGCAACATACAGGACATTGCCTTCCAAACGACTATCCAGATTCTGTGTTCTCAGCACCATCTCCAGCGCATGATCCCAGGGCACATTGTTCATCTCGATAGTGATATTGCCGGAAACAGCATCACCGGCGACGAGGTTGAATTCATAGTAGTCTGCAAGAATCTGCAGCACCGAGCGCACCGGAATATCCTGGAAAGATAGTCCGGTCACATCACCGGTATAGGCGGCTGTAGCGTCTGCGCCAGAGATATCCAGAGCGGGCGGCCGTACACTCACTGTATAGACGTTGCCAGTTTGATACGCCACGTATTCATAGGCGCCATCTACGTCGATCACTACAGTCGCACGACCGGATTGACCTAACACATCGACGGTGGAGACGCTGGTAGCAAAATCGCTAACATCGAAGCGGCGATTCAAATCGTCTGGAACCGTGGTGTCCTGAAATTCGACATAGACGCGAGCACCAACCTGTTCAACGCTGCCAATAACCTGATCATTGGAAAGACTAACGACGACCTGTCCTTCTTCTTCATCACCGCGTCGAAAGTTGACATCAGTAATCGCGTTCGCGACATCACTTTCGATGCCGGTGAAAACTTCGGCAGACCCAACTACACCACCGCTGGTGGCCGAGTCGTTACCCACCTGAATAGTCAGAGTATTGCCTGCAAGATTTGTTTCGTAGCTAACCAATTGGTCCAGATTGACCACGAGTCGTGTGCGCGTACCATCGTCCAGTACCATCACACTCTGGGCATTGTTGGAATCAATATTAAAGCGCTGTTGTGCGAGCCCGCTGGCGACTCCCAGCAGGTCCAGTGAGATACGGGCAGGATTATCGAGCACGAAACCACTGGGCTCGGGCGGACGACCGTCAAAAGACAATTGAATCTCAATGGAATCACCAGGCATATTGGCAAAGCCGATACTATCCAGCGTTACCGACTGCTGTGCCCAGGCGACACTACCTGACAGTATCGCGGCCAGCACCACACACACGCGCACAGCGCATTGCCAAAAGACGCCAGCATTCGACTTGAGATTCAGCAATCCATTCTTCATTTTCATAGCATTCTTTTTCATAGCTATAACCCCGCCCTACGCTCGACTACTTGAGCGTTAAGGTCTGTGGTCTCTCCACCCAGCCGCCAGCACCGCTGGGGACAATTTCAATTAGATTCACCTGCGTTTCCGAAATGCTGTCGATGCGACCGTGGTTACGCCCAAGATAGTTGCCGGCGCGCACACGATGGACGACTCCCAATGCATCTTCTATCAAGGCTTCATAGACATTGTTACTTACCAACATGCCCACCATGGTTAAGCCGCTCAGTGCGTGCTCTTCCAGCAAATCACGCTCGCGCTCGAAATCCGGCTGGACGTTTTGCGACATTAGTGCCGCCGTCTCTGCATCGACGGTAACCGGAACCTCAAACGGGCTGCGCATGGAAGCCGCACTGTAAATAAAGCCTTCATAAGGCACGAATTCAGGCACTGGCTCTACCGCCTCACCCGGACGACCTTTTACTTCGGTCACGAAGGCCTGTAGATCATTAAAATTATCCACGCGCGAACAAGCCGTCAGTGCCAGCATCAATGCCAACCCCGTAAGCAGTCGCGAACTGTGGATAGAGATGATCAAGGCACCACCCCCACTTCGTTCACATCCTTATAGCGATAGGTCCGCGCCTGAATATTCATATCCAGAAAGGAATCCTGTCGCGTCGTAATCGTAAAATCATGCAAGGTCACAATCCGGTCGAGACTGGCCACGCCACTCACGAAGGTACCGAAATCGTGATAGTCACCCACCACATCCACATTGATTGGTAGCTCGATGTAGAACTCCTGAATCAATTCTGGTTGCAAGGCAATGTTATTGAGTTCCAGACCGCTGCCTACACCTGTTTCCGACACGTCATCCACCAGACCAGGCACTTCTGTCTCGGAAGGCAGTTGGCGGAGCAGCTCATTGAATGCCGCCTCCATTTCCACCGTTTGTGCGCGATATTCTTCAAGGTTGGCTGCGAGAAATGCCTTCTGCTCAAACTCGATGCGCACCTGATTCTCTTCCGCCTGTACGGCCTGCAAACGGGTTTGCAGGTTTTGAATATGCAGAAAATATCCGGCAGTCAACGCCCCACCGAAAACAACCAGGGTAATGATCGCTTTAACAGGCCCCGGCCATACGCCAATAGTTTCCAGATCGGTGAGATCGTTCCAATCGAAATTGCGTAAGTCAGCGGTAATGTCAGAAAAGAAAGACATCTGTCACCTAGACCTCCGTATCCGATTGGCTGGGTAATTCCAGCATCAAAGTGAGCGTAAATGTGAACGTATTAGTTAGAACCTGTTCGGCCGATGGAGCTGCCGAGATGGCAGCCAGATCCGGCTCGGCAAACCAGTCAGATTCATCGAGCCTGCGCAATAATTCAGTGATTCTCGAGTAGGATTCAGCCACACCTTCCATGGCAATCATATTGCCATTCCGGCTCAGCGACTCGTAATAGACGCCTTCCGGTAGAGTGCGCACCAGCTCATCGAAGATACGCACGATAACCGGGCGGGTACCCTGCAAGTCAGTAATGACATTCATGCGTGCGCGAATGTCTTCTTTTTGCTGACGTAGCTCACTGATCTCGGCCACCTGGGCATCAAGCAAACTGATCTCTGCCCTGACAAAATCATTACGCGCAATCTGCGTGGTGATCTCCGCATTAAAATAGCGGTCCACCAGAAACAACAGACCGCCGGCGATCACCAGAAAGCCAACGAGAATGCTGAGGAATTCACGTCTGCGCTCTTCGCGCAGTCGCTCTCGCCAGGGGAGTAGATTGATCTGCGCCATCAGTACTCTCCTCGCATGGCCAGGCCACAGGCGATGAGCAGAGCTGGCGCATCATTGGCCAGTAAGTCCTTGCTCACTTTCGAGCCTGTTGCCATACCAGAAAACGGATTCGCTATAGACACCGGCGTAGACAGGCTTTCCTGACACAGATCGGTGAGCCCTTCGATAGCGGCGACGCCACCCGCAAGTAAGATGTGGTCCACTTCGTTGTAATGGCTGGATGAGAAAAAGAATTGCAGGGTCTGCGCGACTTGTTGCACAACAGTTTCTTTAAACGGCCCGAGAATCTCCAACTCATATTCATCGGGAAGACCGCCGCGTTTCATGCCGTTTTCAGCTTCGGCCGCGGTAAGACCAAAGCGCCTCTGCACTTCTTCAGACAGCGAATTGCCACCAAACATCTGTTCGCGGGTATAGATGGTCTTGCCTTCGAGTAGCACATTGAGCGTCGTTGTCACCGAACCGATGTCGACGATGGCGACCGTCTGATCATCCTCGGCGCCGATTTGTTCAGCCAGTAAGCTATAGGCACGCTCAATCGCATAGGCTTCGATATCAACGACCTTGGCGGTCAAGCCACCCAGATCCAGCGAAGCCACACGTGACTCAACATTTTCCCGGCGACAGGCTGCCAAAAGCACTTCCACGAGGTCGGGATTGCGGTCCGATAGCTTCTGACGCTCGAAGTCGATAGAGACTTCGTCCAGTGGATAAGGAATGTATTGATCGGCCTCTACGACGATCTGATTTTCCATCTCTGCATCGGTCAACGCAGAATTCATTTCGATGGTCTTGGTGATAACCGCGGAGCCGGCGACGGCAACCGCCGCGTCCTTTTGCGATGGCTTGAGGATGCTCACTGCGGCACCAATCGCCTCCCCAACCGCGTCGACATCACTGATGTTCTTTTCAACTACCGCGTTCGGCGGCAGGCTGCGGATCACATAATTATCCAGGCGATAGCTGTTACCAGCCGGACTGAGCTGGAGAATCTTCACCGCTGTAGAACTGATATCCACGCCCAACAAGGTACTGGACGATTTGCCCAGATTAGTCAGCGCGGTCATGTTTTTCAGTTTATCGAGCACAGCTCAGTCCCAAACTAGTGAAATCGAGGTCAAAATCGGAGTCCTGGTGCCAGTCCATCAGGCAATCTACTCCCATTTGGCTGTCGATCAGCCCGCCCTCAATTTTTCAAATTATTAACAAATACAATGGATTAGAGAATATTCTTAAGAAATTTTCCCCTTTCCAGAAATCAGTATCGGCCGCTTAAATATTTTATATAGTTTTCAATCAATTATCAGAGATTCAGAAAGCATAACCTCACCATCCAATGATGTCTCAGGCCCTTTCGGAATTCTTTGATTCGGTTCACGTTTGCACAGCAGATGATCAGCCAGTGAGGGCCGGTATCACCCGTGTGGCGGGGTTTCCGCCAGTTTTTGAGCATTGCTTTACTACCCACTGCTGCGCCGTAAATTGCACGCAGGACTCAGAGCAGGAAGCATAGATAGCGTAGAGAGCCAGCTCACACCTCAAAACCGCTGTAGTCGACCTTACACCCTTTCCTCTACCCTATCCCCTATCCTTTCCAGACTGTACTCCCTCCAGACCGGATTCCAAGCATTTCCGGGCCACGAAACAAGCAAAGCAGTCATGCAAGTGTATAATCTGGCAGGTAATCTGTTGATTTAGCTGCTCAGGATCTCTCCTTTCCGTGCGATCACAACTGAAAACCTTGGCCAGGTGGTGCCTGTTATTGGGCCTCGCTGGCATCAGCGCGGCGACCATGGTTGCCATGGCAGCCTATTTGTATCTCGCGCCCCTGCTCCCTTCCGCAGAGACCTACCGTGACGTACGCCTGGAAACACCGCTGCGCATCTATACCGCCGACAATCGACTCATCGATGAAATCGGTAACCGCCGAAATCCGATCACCTACGAAGACATTCCGAAGGTGCTGCACGATGCGGTGATTGCGACTGAAGACGTGCGCTTCTATTCACACGGCGGTGTCGACATTCAATCCCTGGCGCGCGGTCTGTACGGATTTCTCACCGGGAACTCTCTGGGTGGCGGCAGCACGATCACGATGCAGCTGGCAAATAATCTGTCATTCGACAGTGACAACATCTACCTGAGTACACTGAAGGAAATCCCGTTCGCTCTGCAAATCCAGCGCGAACTCAGCAAGCAGGAAATCCTGACTCTCTATCTCAACACAATTTATTTTGGTGCCGGCGCAGATGGCATCGGCGCCGCTGCTTATATTTACTATGGCAAGGACGTTAGCGAACTGACGCTAGCGGAATCAGCAATGATGATCTCGCTGCTGCCCTGCCCTTCTCGCTGCAACCCCCTGACCAATCCCAATCAAGCCATTGAGCGTCGGGAGACCCGACTGCGCAATATGCTCAAGGAAAACATGATCACCCAGGCGGAATTCGATACCGCCAACGCCATGCCTGTCACAGCGCGACGCCGGGGCCGAAATATCGAAGTACCCGCGCCCTATGTGGCTGAGATGGTTCGACAGCAGCTGTACGATGAATTCGGCGAAGAGACTTATTCACGGGGCTTCGAGGTCGTTACCAGCATCGATGGCGACAAGCAGCTAGCTGGCAACGAGGCACTGATCAACGGCCTCGAAATCTACTACGACAAGCGCCACGGTTATCGCGGCCCTGATGCACACTTTCCTCCCGATCCACTGGAGCCTGAAGCACAGTGGTTGGAGCTCCTGCAGCCAGTGCCCCAGTATGGCAACCAGATTCCCGCCATTGTCACCGCCGTTCAGGAGCGCAGCTTCACGGCAATGCTCAAGAATGGCGAAAACATTTCCGTGCCCTGGGAAGGCATTTCCTGGGCCTATGCATTTAGAAGCCGCAACGAAGCCTGGCCTCCACCACAGACCGCCTCCGATGCTGTCAGTGTGGGCGACCTGGTACGTGTGAAGCAAGGCGACACGAACTGGGAGTTGGGACAGGTACCGGAGTTGCAAGGCGCACTGGTTTCCATGTCTCCTGACGATGGCGCAATTCTTACCTTGGTTGGTGGCTACGACTTCCGCAGAAGTCAGGTTAATCGTGTCACGACGCCGCGCCCACCCGGGTCCAATTTCAAACCCTTCGTTTACGGCACCGCACTCGAAGAAGGCTATAGCGCAGCTACCACTATCAACGATGCGCCGATTACCCGCGGCAACTACCGCCCGAATAACTTCGAGAACAATTTTCTGGGCCCGATCACCCTGCGCTATGCATTGCAGGAGTCGCGCAATGTTCCAGCCGTGCGACTTTATGATCAGCTGGGCTCTGACAAAGTCCTGCCGTTTGCGGCACGCTTCGGCTTTCAGACTCAGAACTTCCCTGCCAATGATCTCACGGTCGCACTGGGCAGCCAGGATGTTCAACCACTGGAGATCGTCACTGGATATTCGGCAATCGCCAACGGCGGCTATAAGGTCGATCCCTGGATCATCGACGAGATCAGAACAGAAGCAGACGGTGTGCTCTACCAAGCTGCTCCTCGTGTTGTCTGCGAAGGCGCTTGCGAGCAATTGAATGATGAGTCTGCCTATCCGGCACAACCGGCACCGCGCATCATTGACGCCCAGGTGGCCTATATTCTGAACTCCATGCTGCGCTCGGTGATCACTGATGGCAGCGGGGCGCGGGTTCACCGCGAACTAAACAGAGGCGACCTGATGGGCAAGACCGGTACGACCAATGGTCCTCAGGAATTGTGGTTCTCTGGCTTCAACCGCGACATCGCCACGACGGTCTTTGTCGGCTTCGATCAGCCCGAGCCTTTGGGAGAACGGGAACAAGGCGCAACCATTGCTGTGCCGATCTGGATAGATTTTATGCGCGTCGCTCTTGAGGGAGCACCCTTGAAAACCATGAGTCGGCCAGATGGCATCGTCGACCGACTCATCGACCGCGACAGCGGTGCGGCGGCCACACCTGGCGACCCCAATACCATGTTCGAGTATTTTCGGGTTGAGAATGCACCGGAAACACCGGCTGGCAACTTGCCCGGTACCGAATTGCCTGATGAGGCGGAAGAAGAACTCTCTACCGAAACTATTTTCTAGGCAGGAGTGTTAGTCGAGCGATTGCGGATTTGATGCATGGCCCAAAAGAAATAGCCCAGAAAAATACTTCAGAAGAAACAGCCCAAAAGAAAACGCCGCCAGTCTGCTGACTGACGGCGTTTTTTTGATCCTGCTTTTCTGATCTGTCGAACTGATCAGACGCGACGATTGCCGAAACGCTTCTTGAAGCGATCGACACGACCACCGCTGTCGAGAATCTTCTGCTTTCCAGTGTAGAACGGGTGACACTGAGAGCAGACATCGATGAGGATGTCTTTGCCAAGTGTGGACTTGGTCTCGATGACGTTGCCGCAGCTACAGGTCGCCTTGATGGGGCCGTAGTTTGGATGAATATCAGCTTTCATGGTGATTCCTTAGTCTTGATGTCGCTACAGGGCTCTTCTCCAGACTCAGAGAGCCTGAAAAACCCGCACCACACCTTCTTTAACCACTTTTTACAGTAACAGTTCAGACAGCACTCAATGGGTGACCAAATCGGGCAAACAAGGCGAGCTACTGCCGAGGGCCGAGCATTCTAGCAGAGAATGGCGCTCAGGCAAGTGAAATTCAGCTTTTCAGCGGGGAAATAAGCGTTTGCGGGGCGTTTTTGGCGAGCATCAGAGCCCTTGCAAGCTACTCCTCACGCAGGCGTTCGTGATTGCGCACCACTTCTTCCATGATTTGCACGAACAATGCGGACACCAGCTCAGCATTCAGCCCCCTCTCCTGGCACAGGGCTTCTATTCTGGCGAGCTTTTGCGCCTCGCGACTGGAATCGAGTGAATTCAAGGCATGACTCGCTTTCAATTCACCGACGCGCTGAGTCAGGGCAAACCGGCGAGCTAACAAGTCAACGATCTCGCTATCCAGCACATCGAGTTTGTCACGTAGCTCGAGCAATTCGGATGGCACGGCCTCCGGGTCCATCATTCTTCCTCTCTTTCTTTCTACCTTTCCGTAGTTCTAGCTGAAAGATTCCAAACTATTTTCAGCTCTTCCAAGGCTTTTCCAAGACTGTCACTCAACCCTCCTTGCCTGCCATCGGAATCAGACAATCAGATTCCTTGCTATGTAGGTCTCGACTAAACACATCTCGAATAAGCAGAGCGGAGTATAGACCATAAGCGGGCCGTCGGTGTATCCATGGCGCTGAAACAACAGCCGCTTCGGTCACTCTGCTTGTCTGTTACTCTCATTGCTCTTACACTGCGGCGATTGCTAGCTACGCGTTCGATCCTCGGTGATCGCGCATCCTTCAACCCACTTCCGTACTTTCAATCTACTTCCGAAACTTCATGCCAACTGCAGACTCCTATCGCTACCACGGAACAGTTATTCGAGTAGCGATACCTTCACCTCTGCGCAGACTGTTCGACTATTTGCCGCCGAAAAACGCTACGCCGAACAAGCTCACAAAGTCGGCAAACCAATCGCTAGCGGCAGCCACAGAAGCAGCACTGATCCCCGGGAGCAGGGTGCGCGTCCCATTTGGTCGACGCGAAGTGATCGGTGTGATCATGGAGATTGCTGGCGGCTCAGAACTCGATCGCTCGAAATTAAAACCAGTGAAAAAGATTCTGGATACTGAATCGGTTTTTTCATCGGAATTGTTCAAGGTCTTGCGCGCAGCAATTCGTTACTATCATCACCCTCCAGGCGAGGTTATTGCCACGGCACTACCCACGCGACTACGCCAGGGTGAAGCAATCCGGCCAACAGAACAGTACTGGCAAACTTCGGATATCAGTGCAGAACAGCGTGACAAGCTGTTGCAGCGCGCGCCCAAGCAGCGCGCACTGTTCAACGAGATTGTCAGCCATGGCAAACTGAATCGCCTGCAATTTGAAGCGCTGGGCTTCAGCAGCGCCATCTTGCGCGAGCTATTGGGCAAGAAGCTCATTGAGGAATTCTGTCTGGAGAGCCCCGCCCAAGCCAACTTCGAACCAATAGCAGCAGAGAATACTGAGCAACTTACGCTCAATGCAGATCAGTCTGCGGCAGTGCAGCGCATTACCCAATCCCTCTCGAAGTTTTGCTGTTTTGTTCTGGATGGTGTCACCGGCTCTGGCAAGACCGAGGTCTACACCCGGACAATGTCTGCTGTCCTGGAACGTGGCCAGCAGTGCCTGATACTGGTGCCGGAGATCGGGCTGACTCCGCAGACAATCCGACGCTTCGCGGAAAGATTTTCCTGTCCCATTGCAGCGCTGCATTCCGGACTGAACGATACAGAAAGACTTGAAGCCTGGCGCCAGGCCTATGAAGGTAGCGCTGGCATTGTTATTGGCACGCGCTCATCGATCTTTTGTAGCCTCGCCAATCCTGGCTTGATAGTCGTCGACGAAGAACACGACTCATCGTTTAAACAGCAAGACGGTTTCCGCTATTCTGCACGCGATCTCGCGGTGATGCGCGGACAGGAGGAAGGTGTGCCCGTCATTCTCGGTTCAGCCACACCGAGCCTTGAAACGCTGCTCAACATAGAGCGTGGTCGCTATCAGCACCTGCGTCTGCGCGAACGGGCCGGTAATGCGGTTCCCGCACAACTCGAATTGATCGACGTCGCCCAGCAAGCAGTCGAAAGCGGATTTCACGAAGCCGCATTGCTGCGTATCAACAAGCATTTGCACAATGGCAATCAGGTCCTGGTCTTCATCAATCGTCGTGGCTTCGCGCCCATGCTGCACTGCCTCAGCTGTGGCTGGGTGGCGGAATGTGAAGAATGTATTGCCCAGTATACTGTCCATGCTCGACCAGCCGGACTTCGCTGTCACCATTGCGGTGCGGTAGAAGCACTGCCCCAGGCCTGCCCCTCCTGTGCCAGCAGACAACTTTCCACGCTGGGACAAGGCACTCAGCAGTTGGAGATAATGCTCAGCAAACAGTATCCGCACTTTCCGGTGCTGCGCATTGACCGGGACTCAACTCGTAGTCGCAAACGCTTCGACGCCATGCTCAAACAAGTAGCCAGCGGTGAGCCGTGCATTCTCTTGGGCACTCAAATGTTGGCGAAGGGACATCACTTCCCCGGCATTACTCTGGTGGTTGTGGTTGATGCCGACAGCGGCCTGTTTAGCGCCGATTTTCGTGGTCAGGAACACATGGCCCAGACGATAGTTCAGGTCGCTGGCAGAGCTGGCCGAGCCGAGCAAGCCGGTGAAGTCCTGGTGCAGTCTCGCCACGCCAGCCATGAAACATTGCAGGCACTCAGCAATCTCGAGTACGCCGAATTTGCACAACAATTGCTCGCCGACCGCCAGCTATCAGCGATGCCGCCCTATAGCCATTTCGCCTTGCTACGCTGTGAAGCCCGCTCCCTGAATACTGGCATGCAATTCCTCTCACAGGTGCAGCAGCAAGCTGGCAGCTTAATCGCCCAGCAAAGCAAATCTGTGGATTGCTTGGGTCCATTACCCTCACCCATGGAAAAGCGAGCGGGCCGATATCGCTGTCAGCTACTGCTACAGGCAGCCGAGCGCGCTGATCTGCAGAATCTTTTGTCGCCACTCATGCAACAGCTGGAGGCGCTGAAGACACCAACCGGGCTGCGCTGGAGCCTGGATGTGGATCCTCAGGACATGATCTAGACGGCAACAAATCGATATTTGCCACAACAATCCCTACAGCTTCCGGCCCGGCAACCGATAATTCTTCTGGCTTGGCAATAAACGCATAATATTCTATTGTTAAAACAACGCGTTAGAACGCAAATGCAAGCCAGTTTAAGAACTTGCCTGAAGGCGGTTAAAATAGTCTCCAAGGCCGCATTAATAGTAGAAGTAGAGCTGAGAAGTGACTCACGATTTCGCCAAGATTCGCCCTGAACCACTGCTGGAGAAGCGTCCGGCACAGACTCCGCCTGCCTGGTCGATGATGATCACCGGCATCGTGGTTGGTATGGCTCTCGGTGTTTTTGCCAGCGTGCTGCTCTATCTTTCTGGCAATGTGCCACCCCTCGTCGCCGACAACGCGCCTGCTCGCCCCGCCAGCAACTTCACGCAACCAGCAGCCGCAGAGGCGCAGTTACTGGCAGCTGTGGATGAGGGAGTCGCTACGCCAGATGGGGTGGAGTTGGAGTTCTACACCGTTTTGCGTGACTACGAAGTGGAAGTCGATGCGACACCGGTTGAAATCGACGAACAACGGGCGACCCGCATTCTCGATGTTCCCTACATGCTGCAATCAGGCGCCTTTCAGGACGCTCAACGCGCCCAGACAGAGGCCCAGCGCCAACAGGCTCTGGGTCTGGATGTTCGTGTCCAGGCCGAACAGCTCAGCGGGCGCACCATGTACCTGGTCCAATCAGGCCCCTACAACACTCTCGGCCAGCTGGAATCAACAGAGACTACGCTGCGTCGCAACGCCATCAAATTCCTCCGAACACTGGGCGAGTAATTCCCTCTCAGCCCTTGAAATTCGGCCCTTCTACCCAAACATTCGAGCTTCTGATATAGCCTGAACCATGCCTCTGCGCTGGGTTGTGCTAAGTTTCAGATATCAGCCGTAACAAGAGTCCCGGCCGCGCGCCGTGAGAACTCATTCGAAACCAATTCAGGAGAGCCGGTTTGGATCAATTCAGAGGCACAACCATCGTTTCAGTCCGTCGCGGTGACAAGGTAGTCATTGGCGGTGATGGGCAGGTTTCCCAGGGCAACACCGTCCTCAAAGGCAACGCCCGCAAAGTAAGACGCCTATACAAAGACCAGGTACTAGCCGGTTTTGCCGGCGGCACAGCCGATGCCTTCACCCTGTTCGAACGCTTTGAAGAACAACTCGAGAAGCATTCTGGCAAGCTCACCCGGGCTGCCGTAGAACTGGCCAAGATGTGGCGCACAGAAAGAGCGCTGCGCAGACTGGAAGCGCTGTTGGTCGTGGCTGACAAAGAGGCCTCACTGATTATCACCGGCAATGGCGATGTCATCGAACCGGAAGACGCCATCATGGCGATCGGCTCCGGCGGATCTTTTGCCCTCTCGGCCGCCCGTGCCCTGGTCGAGAACACCGACCTGGACGCACGCAGCATCGTCGAGAAGAGCCTGACTATCGCCGGCGATATCTGCGTCTATACTAATCTTAACCATACCATTGAAGAGCTTGATCTCAGCTGACCGCCCCGCGTCCGCCCAACAAGCAGTTTTAGTACCCACAGGATTATTTGCATGTCTCTGATGACCCCGAGAGAAATTACCTCTGAGCTGGACAAACACATTGTTGGCCAGCAACAAGCCAAGCGCGCAGTAGCAATCGCACTGCGTAATCGCTGGCGACGAATGAAGCTGGACGAAGATCTACGCGCTGAAATCACACCCAAGAACATCCTCATGATCGGTCCTACGGGTGTGGGCAAGACTGAAATCGCGCGACGTCTCGCCAAGCTGGCTGAGGCCCCCTTCATCAAAGTCGAAGCAACCAAATTTACCGAGGTGGGCTATGTCGGCCGCGATGTCGAATCCATCGTGCGTGACCTGATTGATGTCTCCATCAAGATGGTGCGCGAAAAGGAAATCAAAAAAGTTCAGCACCTGGCCGAAGACCGCGCAGAAGAGCGCATTCTCGATGTCCTGGTTCCCCAGGCGCGGGAAGAAGATGATGACCTGGATAAAGACTCGACTACTCGACAGCTATTTCGCAAGAAACTCCGTCAGGGCGACCTAGATGATAAAGAGATCGAGATCAAGGTGTCCGAATCTCCGACCGGGGTAGAGATCATGGCGCCTCCTGGGCTCGAAGACATGACCAGTCAGCTCAAGAATATGTTCTCGAACATGAATTCCGGCCGGAAGCGATCCAAGCGCATGACGGTCAAGGCCGCGTTGAATTTAGTTCGCGATGAAGAGGCTGGAAGTCTCATCAACGAAGATGAGATTCGCAATCGCGCCGTCGAAGCCGCTGAACAAACCGGCATCGTTTTCATCGATGAGATCGACAAGGTCACCAACCGCCATGACCAGGGCGGTGCCGGGGTTTCGCGCGAAGGCGTACAGAGAGACCTGCTGCCCCTGATCGAAGGCTCCACAGTGTCGACCAAACACGGCAGCATTAAGACCGATCACATTCTGTTTATCGCTTCCGGTGCGTTCCATTTGTCCAAGCCATCCGACCTGATTCCGGAGTTACAGGGCCGTTTACCGATTCGTGTCGAGCTGGAAGCCCTCACTGCAAAGGATTTCGAACGCATCCTGGAAGAACCCAATGCCTCGCTCACCGAACAATACCAGGCCTTGATGGCCACCGAAGATCTCGAGGTGACATTCTCACCGGACGGAATCGCCAAAATTGCCGAAACCGCCTGGCAGGTGAATGAGCGCACCGAGAATATTGGCGCGCGTCGTCTGCATACTGTGATGGAGAGACTATTGGAAGAAGCCTCCTTTGCGGCAGCGGACATGGCGGCCGGCGGCGACGGCAAGTTGCTCATCGACCGCGCCTATGTTGAGGCACAGCTCGATGAAATGGCTAAGGATGAAGATCTCAGTCGCTATATACTCTAGTCGCCACTGGGCCTGAATGATCGAAGTGATAATCCAATGAATACTGCACCCGAAGCCATCACCTTACATCGCAAATCCGGCAAGCTTGAATTGCGCTTCCCCGGTGAAGACGCATTCTTGCTCACGGCAGAGTACTTGCGGGTCTATTCACCCTCGGCAGAAGTGCGCGGTCATGGCAAGGGCCAGGAAGTGCTGCAGACCGGCAAGCGCGATGTGTTGATTACCGCCATCGAGCCGATTGGCAACTACGCCATACGCCTGGATTTCGACGACGAGCACAAGACAGGTATCTACAGCTGGGGCTATTTGCACGAGCTCTGTCACAACAATGAACTGCTGTGGCAAGACTACATCGATAGGCTTCAGGCGGCCGGTGAGACCAGGGTTCCATTGCCAGCCGATACCCAGGTCATTAAAATCCACCCCGCACCCGAGAAATAGCAGCAGCGGTAAAACATGGCTTCCAGCGACCAACAAGACACTAAGCCGAAAAACCCAGGCGAAGAAACCACCCACTTCGGCTATCAGGAAGTTCCTGTATCCGAGAAAGCTGAACGGGTCGGTGAAGTCTTCCGCTCAGTCGCAGGCCGATATGATCTGATGAACGATGTCATCTCGCTGGGTACGCATAGATTAATCAAGCGCTATACCGTAGAGCTCAGCGCGCTGCGCCCTGGTCACAAAGTGTTAGACCTGGCAGGGGGCACCGGTGACTTTTCGCTGAAGTTCGCACCCATCGTCGGTGACGCCGGCCATGTCGTGCTGGCGGATATCAACGAAGCAATGTTACAGGTTGGCCGGGACCGACTTATCGATCACGGCATCGGTGACAATGTTTCAGTAAGCCAGGTAGATGCCGAAGCATTGCCATTCGCCGACAACAGCTTCGATTGCATTTGCATCGCCTATGGCCTGCGCAACGTCACCAATAAAGATGCTGCACTGGCTTCCATGGAACGAGTCCTGAAACCTGGTGGTCGCGTATTGATCCTCGAATTTTCCAAGCCGCGCAACCAACTGCTAAGCCGGGCCTATGATGCCTGGTCCAGCCTCTGGCCTGCAGCGGGCAAACTGTTGACTGGCGACAGCGACAGCTACCGCTACCTGGTTGAATCCATTCGCATGCACCCCGATCAGGATACGCTGTTGGGCATGATGGAAGACGCCGGTCTCACGCAGTGCCGCTACCACAACATCATGGACGGCATCAGTGCCGTACACGTCGGCATCAAGGCCGCCTGACATGCTCACCTCTCTGGCGCTGTGGCCTGCCGAGCAATTACTCAACCAACTCATCCGCAGCGATGAGCACCTGGCTCGACAGCTTCTCCCTTTCACTGGCAAGTGCATTGAAATTCGCAGCCGCAAACCGAGCCTTAACATAGTGATGCGCATCGAAGCAGATTCGGTGCGACTTAGTGGCGTCGATGCTCACACTTTGGGCATTAGCCCTGATGCCAGCATCGAAGGTGAAGCCAGCGAGTTACTCAGACTCTTGCTCACTGATGAAAGCATTCGGCCTCTCGCCAATCCCGAGCTCACCATTAGTGGTGATACTGAATTCTTCCAGCAACTTTACCAGTGCCTGCACTCACTGGATCTGCGTTGGGACGACTACCTGGCACCTTTGCTGGGCGATATCCTCACTGAACAATTACAGCAAGCCCAAAAAAGCACTGGCAACTTCGTTCGCGACACCGGTGAACGAATGAAGCGCAATGTCGAGGACTTCCTCAAGGAAGAGGTACAACTGGTACCCCATGAATACGCGTTCGAGCAGTTCCAGCACGATCTGGAGGCTTTGAAACTACGACTTGATCGTGCCGAAGCCAGAGCTGCCCGGATTAAGACTCTGGTTGATAGCAGAGAAAGCCAGTAAGCATCTGAAAATTAGGCATTTATTGACCTTTCCATTGCGCTTTCCAGCTTGTGGGCATCAGGCACAGGTGGTATCTTAGCCAGCCCTCGAAACAGCCAATCTGCGGACTTTACACGTGTCTCACCTACCCCGACTTATGCGCGTACTTGGCGTAATCGCCAAATACCGACTGGACGACTTTCTCGTCGGCCAGCCCGGCGGGGGATTCTTGCGCCTGCTTCTGAAGCCCATGCGCCTGCCCTGGCTGTTCAGCAAGTCCGGTAAAGGCAATCGCAACGAACGGCTGCGTCTGGCAATGGAAGAGCTGGGACCTATCTACATAAAGTTCGGCCAACTGCTTTCCACACGGCGCGATTTTCTCGATGCTGACCTGGCAGATGAACTTCAGTCCCTCCAGGACAATGTGCCACCCTTCAGCTCACCGAGCGTTGAACAAGTCATTGCTCGCTCCTTAGGTATTCAAGTCGATGAGATATTCCAGGAGCTGGACAGTGAGCCCTTTGCTTCCGCATCAGTTGCGCAAGTACACAAGGCCACATTGCACAATGGCGATGAAGTCGTAGTCAAAATTCTGCGCCCGGGTATCAAACAGGTCGTAGAGGCAGACATCAAACTGCTGAAGTGGTTAGCGCGGCAGATTGAATCCAGCACCAGTATCGGCAAACGCCTCCACCTTTTGGAGGTCGTAGGCGACTACGAAAAAGTCATACTCGATGAACTCGATCTACGTGCCGAGGCGGCCAATGGCAGCCAACTAAAGCGTAACTTCGAAAACTCTCCTGTGCTGTATGTACCGAAAGTGTACTGGGATTTCACCAGCCACGATGTTTTGGTGATGGAGCGCATTCACGGCATACCGGTGACCAACATCGATGAACTCAACGCTGCCGGCACCAACCTGAAGAAGCTTGCCGAGACCGGCGTGAATATCTTTTTCACCCAGGTCTTCGAACACAATTTCTTCCACGCTGACATGCACCCGGGAAATATTTTTGTCTCCAGAGACAATCCCGATAATCCACAATACATTGCGATCGATTGCGCGATCATTGGCTCACTTAGCGATGACGATCAGGAATACCTGGCGAAGAACCTGCTCGCTATTTTCAAACGCGATTATCGACGTGTGGCCGAGTTGCACGTCGAGTGTGGCTGGGTGCCACGTCACACAAAAGTGAATGAGTTCGAGTCGGCGATGCGCAGTGTGTGTGAACCAATCTTTGAGAAACCGCTCAAGGACATTTCCTTTGCCCATCTGCTGGTACAACTGTTCCGTACCGCAGGCAGATTCGACATGGAAGTTCAGCCTTCCCTGGTATTGCTGCAGAAAACACTACTGAATATCGAAGGCCTGGGTCGACAGCTCTATCCAGAGCTGGACCTCTGGCAGACAGCCCTGCCCTATCTCGAGAGCTGGAACGCAAGGCGATTGAATCCATTCACCCTGCTTGGCAAGGTGAAGGACGAGATTCCCAACTGGGTCGATCAGCTCCCACAATTACCGTCGCTTATTATTGATTCGCTGTCCCGAGCGCGTGAGCTGAAAGCCATCAACCACCAACTTGCTGAGCAAAATGCACAACATAAAGAGCAGGAGATTGCCCGCAAGCGACGCAATTTTCGTGGGGGTTTGATAGCGATCACTCTCGCTGCAGGCATGATGATTCCAGCACTGTCACCGGTTTTTTCGGCAATCCCTCTGACCAGCCTGGCGATCGGACTACTGGGCGTTTTTCTGCTCAGTTCCAGCCGCTGATTTTTGAGTTTTAAGCAACGAGAGCGCATACTAGTTCGCATGTCTTCCTATCTTGATCGAGTAAAATGGAACGAGGATGGCCTCGTTCCTGTCGTAACCCAGGACGCCGCTACCGGACGCGTGCTGATGCTCGCCTGGCTGAATCGTGAAGCTCTGGCAGTCGCTGTCGATGAGCAGCGTGCGGTGTACTGGTCTCGTTCGCGGGGCAAGCTTTGGCGCAAGGGCGAGGAATCCGGCAATGTACAGAAGCTGATCGATGTGTATCTGGATTGCGACAACGACACTGTCTGCTACCAGGTTGAACAGATCGGCGGCGTCGCCTGTCACACGGGTCGTGAAAGCTGCTTCTTCCAACGACTCGACAATGAGGTCTGGCAGGAAGAAGGCGAGATACTCAAAGAACCCGCGTCAATGTACGGCAGCAGTTAACACCAGGGAAATCAGGATGCAAATCCAATGAGCGAAGTACTCGATCAACTTGCTGAAATTCTCGAAGCACGCAAGAACGCCTCGGCTGATTCTTCTTATGTCGCGAGTTTGCACGAAAAGGGTCTGAACAAGATTCTTGAGAAAGTCGGCGAAGAAGCAACAGAGACCATCATTGCAGCCAAAGACATGGGCAGTGGTGCAGCCGAAGCGCGCGACGCAGTCATTTCAGAGACGGCTGATCTGTGGTTTCACACCATGGTCATGTTAAGCCACCTAGGCTTGAGCCAGGCGCAAGTGTTGGAGGAACTCAGAAAACGCTTTAATATATCGGGCCTTGACGAGAAGGCCTCTCGACAAAATTGATTCCCGGCGCGATCGTGACCCGGTCGCCGCTGGCTTTGGAGGTTTACTATGGGTTTAGGCGGAATTGGAATTTGGCAGCTCCTGATCATCTTGTTGATCGTATTCATGCTGTTCGGTACCAAAAAACTACGCACTCTCGGTTCCGATCTTGGTGGCGCGTTGAAAGGATTCAAATCAGCCATGAAAGAAGATGAAGCCGCAAGCAGTGCCGAAGATGGCGCCGAGGCAGCAAGCGAATCCATCGAATCCACTGCAGCGAAAGTCGAAGACAAGTAGTTCAGTATCGGGGCGCTCGCCTGTCAGTAGCTTCGTTTTGCAGACTCAATGTCTGCAACACGAATCTCCAGACATCTCCACCATGAGGCGAACGCCCAACGCGCTGGCGTCGCCCTCTTATGTTCAACATCCACTCCACTGAATTAATCCTGGTCGCAATCGTGGCCCTGATCGTTATCGGGCCGGAAAAACTGCCTGGCACGATTCGCACCGCGAGCCTCTGGATTGGACGATTCCGGCGTAGCTTCTACCGTGTCAAAGCTGACATTGAGCGCGAGCTGAATACCGATGAGATCCGTCGCCAACTACATAATGAGTCGGTGCTGGCGGAGATCGAAGAAACCAAGAACCAGATTCAGGACGCCGCGCAGGAAACCAAACAGTCTTTGGAAAATGTAGTTAACTCCGATGACTTCGACCCCGGTGCTTCCACCGAGACATTGAAACAACAAGCCAATGAAGAAGCTGCCGCAGTCGCTTCGGAATTCAAGGAAGCAAGCGAGGAAGTCGCTGCGGTGAGCAAACAGCTCTATGGCACAGGCAAGAACCCGAAACTGGCTGATGCCGAGTCGACAAGTGAGAACTCGGACGCGGAGAGCGACAAGAAAGATGAGAATTCCGGAGAGTGTGCCGGAGAGAGTGCCGAAGAGAAGGACGACAGCGCGTCATGACTTCTGCTGAAGACGAGAAAGAACTCACGCTCATCGATCATCTCATCGAGTTACGCGATCGGATACTGAAATGTCTTGTCGCCGTCGTCGTGTTGTTTCTGCTGCTCTTTGCCTTTGCCAACGAGATCTATAATTACGTTGCCGACCCCATGATTCAGGCCTTACCCGAAGGCACGAACATGATCGCTATCGATCCGACTTCGCCCTTCTTCGCGCCGTTCAAGCTGACATTTTATGTCGCTGTATTGATAGCGGCGCCTTATATCCTCTATCAACTCTGGTCTTTTATCGCGCCGGGCCTGTACAAGAATGAGAAGGCAGTGGCGATACCTCTGTTCATTTCCAGTGTCGTGCTTTTCTATGCCGGCATCGCGTTCGCGCGCTACATTTTATTCGGCATCGTGTTCGGGTTTTTCATATCGGTTGCGCCAGAGGGCATTCAGGTAGCCCCGGATATCAACAGCTTCCTGAGTTTCGCACTCACGATCTTCTTCGCCTTTGGCATTGCCTTCGAAATCCCGGTGGCAGTCTTTCTTTGCATTTGGGCCGGCCTGGCAGAACCTGATTCACTGGCGGGAAAGCGCCCTTATGTGATTGTTGGCTGTTTTATCGTCGCCATGTTGCTCACACCGCCTGACCCTTTCACCCAGTCCATGCTGGCGCTACCGATGTGGGCATTGTTTGAATTGGGGATTGTGGCCGGCAAGTTGATGCGCAAGCGGCAGGACGATCAGGAAAAAGCTGAGCAGGCTGCCAGTTAGGTCGCCCCTTAATAAGCTGCGACAAAAAGCTGGGACACTAGACTTCCAACAGAAACGTCACCGGGCCGTTGTTTTCCAGTGCGATCTGCATATCAGCAGCAAACTCTCCAGTGCCGACATCCTCGTGCTTCTCGCGCGCCCTTACCACCAGGTAGTCATAAAGCGCCTTCGCTTCCGCCGGTGGCATTGCTGAAGAGAAACTGGGGCGCAGACCTTTATCCGTTGCCGCCGCCAAAGTGAATTGCGACACCAGCAATAGGCCGCCCTGAGTATCGTTGAGACTCAGATTCATCTTGCCTTCGGCGTCAGAGAAAATGCGATAAGCAAGCAGACGCTCAAGCAACTTGTCGGCACTGGCGTGATCATCTTTCTTCTCGATGCCAATGAGTGCAAGAATGCCAGGGCCTATCTTGCTCACGCTGTTGCCGTCGATTTTGACTTCGGCGTGATTGACTCGCTGAATGAGTGCTCGCATAGAATTGAATTTGAATCGGGATTTGAATTGAACTCTGGATCGATAACAAACCAGCCGCTCAGGAATTCATAGGCTCCGCGCCCAGCTCCTTGGCGATATCATGGCTGGCGCGCACCAACGCATCAACGGTTCCAGGCTCCGATGCAGAATGACCGGAATCACGTACGATTTGCAATTCCGCCGCGGGCCAAGTGTTGCTCAGTGCCAATGCCGCATCCAGCGGGCAAACCACATCGTACCTGCCCTGAACAATGCGTCCTGGAATGTGGCTGATCTTGTCCATGTTTTCGAGAATCTGATTCTCGCTGATAAAACCCTTGTTCATGAAGTAATGGGTTTCGATGCGAGACAATGCCATTGCATTATGAGGCTTGGTGAATTTGGCCATACTCTCCGGGCTCGGGCGCAGTCGAGAGCAGTTACCTTCCCAGGCAGCCCAGGCTTTCGCCGCAGACATGCGGGCGAGCTCGTCATCACCCAACAGCCGGGTGTGATAGGCCTTTAGCAAATCATCACGTTCGAGCTCTGGAATCGGGCGAATAAATTCTTGCCAATAGTCAGGGAAAATCCGGTTGGCACCTTCCCGATAGAGCCAGTCTATATCTCGTTGTCGGCAGAGAAAGATGCCCCGCAGTATCAGTCCAGCGACGCGCTCCGGGTAGGCTTGTGCATAGAGCAGGCTAAGCGTTGAACCCCAGGAACCACCGAACAAGACAAACTTGTCTACATTCAGGAAATCTCGAATGGTCTCGATGTCGCTGACCAGATCAGCAGACGTGTTATCAGCAATTTCGCCATGGGGAGTGGAACGACCACAACCGCGCTGATCGAAAGTGATGATGCGATAGACTGCCGGATCATAAAAACGACGTGAACTGGAATCACAGGCAGCACCGGGTCCACCATGGACAAACAATACCGGCAGTCCATCGGGGCTACCCGCTTCGTCCACATACAACTCGTGCACATCAGAGACTTTAAGCTGGTGACGCTTATAGGGTTTTATTTCCGGATAGAGAATATGCATCAGGCCTTACCCAGCTTCGGGCTGCTCTTGTTATTCGTATGGCTAGTGTAGGCCAGCCGCGCTCAGTGCACCACCTTAATCGCTCAGCCGTTGTTGCTGTTGCGCACACTGCGCGGGCGCAAGGCTTTCAGCCTCGCGCTGCAGTACCGCGACTCATGCGCTTGCGCTCGTTCTCGGTAAGATACTTCTTGCGCAGACGAATGTGATTGGGTGTCACTTCGACCAGCTCATCGTCGGCGATAAACTCCATCGCCTGTTCCAGGCTGTGCTCAACCGGTGGCGTCAGCAAGATATTTTCATCGCTGCCTGAAGCTCGGATATTGGTAAGCTGCTTGGCTTTGGTCGGATTCACCACCAGATCGTTGTCGCGACTGTGCAAACCCACAACCATGCCTTCATACACTTCGATATTGGGCCCGATGAACAGGCGACCCCGATCTTGCAGATTAAACAGAGCATAGGCCAGAGACTTGCCCTTCACCATGGAGACCAGGACGCCATTGTTACGCGCTGCCAGTTCTGTGTCTTTAAATGGCCCATAGTGATCGAACATGTGAGTCATTAATCCTGAACCGGAGGTAAGACTCAGAAAGAGCGAACGGAAACCGATGAGTCCGCGAGTTGGAATCAGAAACTGCAGACGAACTCGACCTTTGCCATCGGGCATCATGTCGCGCAATTCAGCGCGTCGCAGGCCCAGCTCTTCCATGACCGAACCCTGATGTTGATCATCGCAGTCGACGACCAGAAGCTCGTAGGGCTCCTGCTTGACACCCTCTTCTTCATGGACGATGACCTCGGGACGGGACACGGCGAGCTCATAGCCTTCACGACGCATGCTTTCAATCAGCACCGACAGATGTAGCTCGCCACGGCCAGATACCTTGTACTTGTCAGGTGAATCACCCTGTTCTACGCGAAGCGCAACGTTATAGAGCAGCTCGCGATCCAGGCGGTCTTTTAGATGGCGGGTGGTAATGTATTTACCATCCTGCCCCGCGAACGGAGAGTCGTTAACCTGAAAAGTCATGCTGATAGTAGGTTCGTCTACAGTCAGGGGCGGCATGGCCTCAACTTTTTCCGGATCGCAGAGCGTGTCGGAAATCTTCAAAGCATCGATACCGCTGATGCAGATGATCTCACCTGCCGTTGCCTCGTCTACATCGACACGCTCCAGACCCAGGTGGCTCTTCACCTGCAAGATCTTGCCCTTACGCTCATTGCCATCACGATCGACTACGATTACCTGCTGATTATTACGAACCGTGCCACGTGTCACTCGACCGATACCGATGACCCCCACATAGCTGTTGTAGTCCAGCGCCGAGATTTGCATCTGGAATGGCGCTTCAACAGTCACATCAGGCGCTGGCACCTTGTCGACGATCGCTTCGAACAGAGGCTGCATGTTGTCCGCCATCGCATCGGCTTCCTCACCGGCAATGCCGTTGATCGCTGAGGCGTAAATGATCGGGAAGTCGAGCTGCTCGTCGGTAGCACCAAGCTTGTCGAAAAGGTCAAAAACTTCATCAACCACCCAATCGGGTCGCGCGCCTTCTCTATCGACTTTATTGATTACAACAATTGGATTGAGGCCACGGGCAAAGGCCTTCTGCGTCACAAACCGTGTTTGCGGCATCGGACCGTCTACAGCATCCACCAGCAGCAGCACGCTATCGACCATGGACAGCACTCGCTCAACCTCACCACCGAAGTCTGCGTGGCCCGGCGTATCGACGATGTTGATGCGATAGTCCTGCCAGCTAATCGCCGTGTTCTTGGCCAGAATGGTGATACCGCGCTCACGCTCCTGATCATTGGAGTCCATGACCCGCTCAATGTCCTTGCCCCTGGATTCCAGGGTGCCGGACTGTTGCAGCAGCTTGTCGACCAGGGTGGTCTTACCGTGGTCGACGTGCGCGATGATGGCGATGTTGCGAATCTTTTCTATCACTTTGGGATTCCAGTGCGCGCCCGGGTCAAGCCTTGTCTGCTTGGGGCTGCCAAAAAAAGTCGCGAGTATACACGACTCGGGGACCCAGCACGATGAGGAATTGCGGTCTGTAGCGAATTGCTACAAGCGGTTTTCAGATGGTATTAGCGGCTGCGTAGATCAAGCACGGCGATATTCACAAAGCCCTCGTCCTTGAGGTGAGCCGCATGGAGTCGACTCATCATGCCCCGTTCGCAGTAGAGGAGAATTCTTGCCTGCCTGTCATCAGTACCAAGCTCGGTGCGCAGCTGGTAGAAAGGAATCAGACGTAGCTGCTCAGGCCGGTCGAGATGCAGAGGAGCGATATCGATTTCGTTGGGATGGCGAATATCGATAACTGTGGCATCGTCGGGTACCACATCGACGATTTCGACCTCTTCGGACTCTTCATTGAAGTCGTTGACCACCTCGGTAATCAATTGATGGTTCGCTTGCTCGACAGCCCGGTCAAGAACAGCGAAGTCCATGCGTTGCTCCTGGGCTTCGATGCGATCGAGTCGAGCGCGCGTGGTCGGATTTTTCGAAATCACCGCGCAGTATTCCGGGATATTGCGCGAGAACTCTTCGGTGCCAATTTCACGAGCCAGGTCGATAATGTCTTGCTTGTCGCTGGTGACCAGGGGACGCAACACCAGCGTGTCGGCGGCTTCTTCGATGACATTCAGATTGACCAGCGTCTGACTGGAAACCTGCGCCACACTTTCGCCCGTACAAATACCCTTGATCTCAAGACTGTCTGCGACTCTGGTCGCCGCACGCACCATCATGCGCTTGAGAATCACCCCCATCTGAGAGTTTTCAACATTCTCCAGAATCTCGCCAACTAATTCCTCGAAGGGCACAGTAACAAACTTCACGCGGTGGGAACTGTGGTACTTCATCCACAGGTATAGTGCGACTTCTTTCACTGCAAGCTCATGGGCGCGGCCACCGAGATTGAAAAAGCAATAATGAGTTTGCAGCCCGCGTTTAATACAGAGATAGCTGGACACCGAGGAATCAAAACCGCCTGAAATCAGGGATAAAACCGCATCTTGACAGCCGAGCGGAAACCCACCCAGGCCCTTGTGTTGTGCCCGAACTATGAAAAATTCTTCGTGACGTATCTCCAGTGCAACAGTGACATCCGGGTTTTTTAACTTCACGCCCGCAGTCTGCACCTGCTGATTGATTCCAGCTCCGACATGACGCTCCACGTCAATGGAACGAAAAGCATGACGTCCGGTGCGTTTGCAGCGTACGGCGAAGGTCTTGCCTGGTAACTGCTCTGCATAGGCATTGAGGGCAAGCGACAGCATTCCGTCCATGTCGGGCAAGTCGTGTCGCTCTACTTCCAGAAACAGCGCGATACCAGGAATGCAGCCCAGGCGTTCACGCAAGCGCGCCAGTGTTTCCTGGTCAGCCACTGCTATTTCGCTGGGAACGACATCGATGCTATCCCACTCTCCCCTGACCGTGATGCCTGAATCTATTTCGCTCAAGACGGAACGAATATTCTTGCGGAGCTGGCGCGTCTGACGCTTGCGCACCGGACGGCTCTTGATGGTTATTTCTGGAAAAAGTTTAACGAGGAAGAGCATGATTCAGGGGACTGCTTGTGGATTAGAAGTAGTGGTTAGTAGATGTTGTTATCTGTTATTTGTTAATTATCAGCCAGCGCCAGCAAATACCGGTAACGTCTGTCTGAGTCGACATCCGATGTTCATTCTGGGCTGCGTTCTGGTGCGAGCCACATTCGTGGTATCAGGAGCGCACCATTTGATGATCCTGCTTGCAATGAAGGCCTACTTTAGAGGCACTCCTCAGGATTACTTCACATCACTCAAAAATAATATGCACTTAAATGGTGCGATATAGGGATTATTGCACTGTGATGGTGCTATTTGCGAAATATTATCCGGTCATTAGCCGCGCAGGCCCCCAATTCATGGGCATTGTAGCCGATTGCTGAGTGGCATGCATTTTGCTCCTCAGTGTGCACACGAGACAAGCCAAACCGCGACGTTTGCCTGTACTCCTGTGTGTACTTTTACTGTGCACTCATTGTGCGCACTTGAGAGTACCTGTATGACGCCCCAGGCGGCGCAGACTCGACCCGAAAACAAAGCAGGCATTTGCCTGCCCGGACATGATACATTGCCTGTCCGGTGCGTCGGCTTTGCGGCCAGGATTGCGACCAGGCGCCATACCTGAATCAGATCGCAACGTGCATTGTCATGAATACTAATTAGTCGAAATCGATTAGGAGAAAGTAAGAAAATGAAAGCAAAACTGGAATACATCTGGCTGGACGGATATCAGCCAACTCAAAGCCTGCGCAGCAAGACCATGGTGCGTGATGACTTCGGCGGCACACTGGAAGAGTGCCCAATGTGGTCATTCGATGGTAGCTCCACTCTGCAAGCTACTGGCGATGATTCCGACTGCCTGCTCAAGCCGGTTGCCATTGTTCCAGATCCCGATCGCCAGAATGGCTATCTGGTAATGACCGAAGTTCTCAACGCCGACGGCACGCCACACGAATCAAACGGCCGCGCCACTATCGACGATGACGACGCTGATTTCTGGTTCGGTTTCGAACAGGAATACTTCCTGTGGGACGCGAAAACCAATCTGCCACCAGGCTTCCCTCGCGGCGGTTATCCTAGCCCTCAGGGCCCATATTACTGCTCCGTTGGCGCGAAAAATGCCCACGGCCGTGACATCGTTGAAGAGCATCTGGATATTTGTCTGGAAGCGGGCATCAACGTTGAAGGTATTAACGCAGAAGTTGCTGCTGGTCAGTGGGAATTCCAGGTATTCGCCAAAGGCGCACAGCGTGCCGGTGATGAAACCTGGCTGGCTCGCTACCTGCTGGAACGTACTGCCGAGCGTTACGAACTGGCCATCAACTGGGAACCCAAGCCACTGGGTAAAGACCTCGACTGGAACGGTTCCGGCATGCACGCCAACTTCTCTAACGGCGTAATGCGTGAGTCTGGTGATGAGTCTGTGTTCACCAAGATCTGTGAGTCTTTCGGCAAGAACATCGAGCGGCACATCAGCGTTTACGGCGCGAACAACGATCAGCGCCTGACTGGTCTGCACGAAACTCAGTCCATCGACATGTTCAGCTACGGTGTCTCTGACCGTGGCGCTTCAATCCGAATTCCAATCGGAACAGTACAGGATGGCTGGAAAGGTCGTCTGGAAGACCGTCGTACTGCATCAAACGCTGACCCTTATAAAGTGGCAGCTGCGATCATCAAGAGCACCAAAGAAGGTCTTGCTTCCTAAGCGCTCTACTTCAGGTCAAACCTGCGAGAAGCCCGGGCATTGTCCCGGGCTTTTTTGTGCACGCCATAAATACTTCACCCGCACGAGGCAATTTGATATTGCGGGCCGCACCATATTGGTGCACACTTCTCAATAACGCGCGTTAATCGTGCTTTCCAGAATCCAGATTCGTTGCTACAAGCCTGATTCCGGCGCTTCCAGCCCGATTTGCCCCGTTGTGTAGTTGGTTTACTTATTGCATAGAGAGGTGGGTAAGCGGTGGTAGGCAAACATCCGCGAGCAAACAATGGTGAGTAAGTGGATACCGACATTGGGGCGAATCCGAATCATCAGTGAAACCGGTACAGCCTGTGTACGTTAAGAGCACAGGATCAGGTTCCCGAACAATAGAGCAGTAGCGTGACCCTCGACAACGTACATAAGCGATTGCTGGACACCTTGAAGACCGGCGTTGTGTTGTTGGATAGCGATCTCTGCTTGCTGTACATGAACATCGCTGCTGAGGCCCTGCTAGACATCAGTTTGCGCAAGGCGCAGGGCGAATTCCTCGGATCATTGTTGATTGGCGCACAAGACAATATCCAGGAGATGCGTAACGCACTCGCCAGCAACAGCAGCTACACCATGCGTAGAGCGCAGCTGCAATTGACTAACGGTAAGTCGCTGGTATTGGACTACACCATGAATCCTTTTGAGGAGAATGGTCAGCCGCAAGCTATTTTGGAGCTCAATTCCTTAGAGCATGCGAACCGCATCAATCGCGAAGAGAGTTTGCACCAGGCCAGGGAAACGACCAGGGAATTGGTCAGGGGCATGGCGCACGAAATCAAGAATCCGTTGGGCGGCATTCGCGGTGCTGCGCAATTACTGGCTCGGGAAATTAACGACGATGACCTGAGCGACTACACCAATGTCATCATTGAAGAAGCCGATCGTCTGCACAATCTGGTAGACCGCATGCTCGGCTCACGCAAGCCGTTGGAACTTGATGACACCAATATTCACGAAGTGCTGGAACGTGTTCGGAGTCTCGTAGATACCGACGCAGGCGCCGCAAGAATCCGGGTAGAGAAAGATTACGATCCGAGTATTCCGCCGATTAGCGGAGACCGGGAGCAGCTGATTCAGGCCATGCTGAATCTGGTGCGCAACGCTGTTCAGTCCATAAGCGACAGCGAAATGAATAACGACGCGGGAAGGATCCTGCTGAAAACAAGAATCCTGCGTAACGTCACCATCGGCAACGAGTTCAGACGTTTGGCAGTGAGTGTGGAGATTATCGACAACGGACCGGGCATACCACCCGGACTTATGGACACTATGTTCTATCCGATGATCAGCGGTCGGCCCGACGGAACAGGTCTGGGTTTGCCGATTACCCACAGCATAATAAGTCAGCACAAGGGATTGATTGAGTGCGACAGTGAACCGGGGAACACCCGATTCTCAGTAATTCTGCCCATCGATATTGAGAATTGAATGAACGCGGAGCTGAGTTGAGACGAAGTGGCACAACCAGTGAAGCATAGGCAGGGAGTGAAGGAGAATCAGGGTGCTAAGCAGTAATATGGGAAAGGCGCAACTAGTAATGAATTCGACAAATTCAGTTTGGATACTCGATGATGACCGATCGATACGATGGGTTCTTGAGAAGTCGCTAGGCAAGACGGGGCTGACTACCACCAGCTTTGACAACGGCGACGACCTGCTACGTCGTCTGGCGAAAGAAACGCCTGACGCCATCATCTCTGATATTCGCATGCCGGGCATCAATGGCCTGGAGCTGCTCTCCACCATTCAGCAGCAGCATCCCGACCTGCCAGTCATAATCATGACCGCTCATTCCGATTTGGACAGTGCGGTAGCTTCATACAGCCGTGGCGCGTTCGAGTATCTACCCAAGCCCTTCGACATCGATGAAGCCGTGGCCATGACCAAGCGCGCATTGGAACACGGCCGCGAAAAGTCACTGGAACTGGACGAAAAACAAAGTCAGGAAAGTCAGGAGATCATTGGTGAAGCGCCGGCCATGCAGGAAGTCTTCCGCGCCATTGGTCGTCTTTCCAATTCCAATATCTCGGTACTGATCAATGGTGAGTCTGGTACCGGTAAGGAACTGGTAGCCCGGGCATTGCACCAGCACAGTCCGCGCCGTGAGCAACCGTTCGTGCCATTGAACGTTGCCGCAATCCCTAAAGAATTGATCGAATCCGAATTATTCGGCCATGAGAAAGGTGCTTTCACTGGCGCCACACAGCAACGCACCGGGCGCTTCGAACAGGCCAACGGCGGCACGCTGTTTCTCGATGAGATTGGCGACATGCCGGCAGACACGCAAACGCGATTGCTGCGCGTGCTTTCCGACGGCGAGTTCTATCGTGTCGGCGGCATCACTTCCATAAAAGTCGATGTGCGCATCATCGCCGCCACTCACCAGAATCTGGAAAAGCTAGTGGAGGAACACTTGTTTCGAGAGGACCTGTTCCATCGCCTGAATGTCATCCGCATTCATATTCCCAAGCTAGCGGATCGTCGCGAAGACATTCCCAAGCTGGCCAATCATTTTCTCAAAACAGCAGCGGAAGAACTGGAAGTAGAGCCCAAGGTGCTACGCCCGGAAACCGAGAAGTATCTTGAAAGCCTGAGCTGGCCCGGTAACGTACGGCAGTTGGAGAATTTCTGCCGCTGGATAACAGTCATGGCCTCGTCCAGAGAAGTCCATCTGTCCGACCTGCCTCCTGAGTTCTCCGAACAGGAAGTGGAAAGCACCCGTACCGGCAGCTGGACCCAGTCACTGCAGACCTGGGCAGATCAGCAACTGAGCATGGGCAACAGCAGCATACTCGATGAAGCGACACCGCTGTTTGAGCGCACGCTGATCGATATCGCGCTGAAGCATACTGGAGGGCGTCGTCGTGATGCAGCGAACCTGCTTGGCTGGGGTCGTAATACGCTAACTCGCAAGATCAAGGAGTTGGGTACGTCATATGGTAAGACTTCAGAACTCGAAGAAGAGTAAGCAGCAAGCAATCCACAAACTAAAAAGGGGTCGGAGAGATTAAATTTTAATCTCTCCGACCCCTTTTTGTTCCACACCTTCTTAGTCGAACCAGGCAATAAAAAACCTGGATCGCTTAGCGAATCCAGGTTTTTTGCGTCTCGGAAAAAGGCTAGAACCTAAGGCGGAGTGAATATCTCCTGCCAGTTGATGATCAAGTCATGACCGCGATAGGAACCGAAACCAATCTGCCCACGTGGGTTGTCGTTATAATCGTTGGCCTCGTTATTCACATCATCGGTTTCGCCTGCTCCACGCCAACCGTAGGAGAGGAAATCCAGTGGGAATGGCAATGAACTATCATTCAGATTGAACTCTACAAGCGCTGATCCATCATTGTTTTCGCCAGCCGCGGACGCATAGAACGGCGTATCACTCTGGCCGCTATGATTCAACAAAGTTCGACCTTGGTAAATACTTGTCTTGAGGTTCACAACCCCCACCGAGTCCGACTCGATAACACTCTCACCATCATTGAAGTTGTCCGCATAGCTACCCGAAACAAAGAACAGGGTTCTGTTGGCGGCAACGCCTTCTAATGCATCGTACATCAACGTTGTAGTGCTATCGTCAGTGTTGACGACGAACTCCATGATTGAGTTATCCCAATACTCGACTGTAAAACTAATCCCGAGATCTTCCAGTTCAGAACCGTATACGTTGTCGACTAACAGGCGCCCGTAGCGGAACTCTTCTTCCTGGATTAGCACGGCTTCGTTTCCACCCATACCATCATCAACATCCAGATCCAGGGTGAAACCAACATCATCTGGGTCCGTCGTCGTGAGACCAATATCCAAAGTAAGTGGGCCATCGGGCGCAGCCGGATTCGCTCGATTGAAAATAAGATTACCCGTAAGCGTCTTCGCGTGACTGGTAGCAGAAGGGTTTGCCTCCCAATCAATTGCGAGATTTCTGGAGGCTTGGTTGGCCTCCCCTAATCGTGTCGCGTAACTGACAGGGCTGCCACTCGAATCAACTGCAACGAATTTATCCGCAGCCAGATCCGTGTTACCCCCATCCAACACCTTGTTTCCAAGTTTGGCCAGCGTACCAACATAGTTGTGAACCTGAGCATTCGGAGATGCGCCGTTATAGACCGTGACAGTTGCCGAGATACCAAACTCCTCACCCATGTAGGTGAAATTAGGCATGGAATCGATAGCTGGCTCACTGCTGGTAAGTGGGCGTGAATCCACTACTCCGCTGGTAAGCTCAAAGTGATCGGGTTTGAATCGACCGACATTTTTTACATTACCGTAGACATTCACAGTGTTGAGGAATTCAGCATCGTCCACGGTGCCGGTATCAACCAGTTTTGCTCTGAGATCGATGATGCCGACCTCATCATATGTCATGGAGTGTGTGGTAAACCCGGTACCAGCAAAAGCATTGAAGCGATTATCTGTCAGCGCACCATAGGTTGAATCCAGAGGAAGAACCGAGCGGAACCTCTCCACCAGTACTTCATAGGTTCCTGCAGTCGATTCATTACCAAAGTTAGGTGTCACAGCATTGTTGCCGAGGGCCGCGCCATCATCTGGCACCCCATCGTTGTCCATATCGTCGGCTTGCTCCCAAACTACCGCGCTAACAGTAGTCGAAAACCCGATACCAGCAGTACCGAAGACGCCGTCTCCAGCATCGTCGGCATAAGAGCTACCACCAGTGCCGTTATCCGCGCGATCGTTACTGAAATCAATATCGAACCCGAATGGCCGGACGATAAACGGGCTGCTGCTACCCCGTAGATATCCCTGACCGTACCCTGAGACACCACTTGGATCATTGTTCAACGGTACTTGATACTGAGCGTGGAGCTCAATCTGACCGACATCTTCAAAGCTGAAGAATATTTCCCCTCCGACTCTGCCTCCAGGTTGAGGAGCCATTAAAACGTCCATATTGACATAGCTGGCACTGGTTCCTTCGCCGCCGTTAGAGGTAGCGGCCACCAAAGTCGCTGCATTATTTGCCGCTGCGAGGCTGGCGATCGACACATCGTTATTGGCCGAACAGTTACTTGGATCCAGACATTCTGCTGCAAACTGAATAGTGAGGGTGTTGCCGGCATCAAAGATCGGCGAACATGCCAGCGGATCATTGTCGCTGCTGCGAACGCCTTCAATATTCAAAATAGTAATGCTTGGCGCCACATTGGATGGCTTACCTGCAATTTGAAGCGGAATCGGATTGCTCGATGTTGGGCCAGACGCAGTTTCATTATAAAACAGGAGACCTGCGCTATAGACATTGAGGGTAGGATCTTCCGAAGTGTTGACAGGAAACGTAGACGTGACGTTGAAATTAACCTGCTCCGGATCATTAGTCGGGTTCGTATAGTTAAACACAAATGTTGCAGCTTGCTGTGAAGGCGCAAAGGTGAACGTCGCAACTCCATCATCGGGCGTGCCATTGTTTAATGTACCAGCCTGACCCGAACCCAGTATCCAGTCACCCTTGCCCGTCGAAGTGGTAAGTGTAATTGACTCACCCGATGACGAAGGAAAGTGATTAGTGTCATGTCCTGTAACTGTCACAGCAGCGCTAAGGCATTGCAAGCCGCTTACCAAAGTACCAGCAGGGCCAGTTGTACCATTTACAGAAATCTCAAAATGATTAATAGTTCCGATGCCGCAATCATTCGTCCCTGTGGCAATCTCAATATTATCCAGCAACATCAAGCTGGTTCCCGTGTAACCACCAGCAATTCTGAATCTGACCACGGTGTCAGCAGTCCAATCGTTTGCCCCAAATCCCAAAATGGTGCTCAGATCGAGATTGAGCGCTTGCGGCGTTAGATTTGTACCGCCGATTCCTGAGAAAGAGTGCACTGTCGTAAATGAACTCCCGCCATTCACACTAACATCGACGTTCAAAACATCTGAGCCTGAATTCAGGAATTGGTACCTGTAGCTGAGATTCAAATACACAGTCTCAGAAACATCAAACAAGGACAAATCCAGCTCTCTCTGAATTGAGGGATTAGGGTCTCCCGGGGTGGCAGTCATTTCCAATTCGCCATTGTCCGCCACGATGTTACCAGTAAGCAGCCCTGCGCCCCCGCCATCAGTCTCCTCCCAGGCTGCCTCCCAAAACGTAGTGCCGTCGTTATTATCAAGCGCCGCGGCTCCCCACTCGTCGCGATAAGTTACGGCTGTGATCAAATTGTTAAAGGTGAAGTTTGGATCTTCGGAAGCAAGTTCTCCAACAAAGCTGTTAGTCACATTGATATTCATTGTGCTAACAGATTCTTCGGTCAGATAGAGAGTGACCTCCCCATTATCAGCTGGCACAAATGTGTAGGTCGCCATGCCATCATCTGCAGTTCCGTTGTCCAGCGTTCCACTGCCAGACGAGATCGACCAATCACCCTCACCAATACTGGTGCTGATCAGGATCGAACCCTCATAATCAGTATCCACCGTATGAGTGAGCCCCTTGTGCTTGCGGATAGTAATTTCTCCCGCTTCACAAGTGTTACCAGCCTGGGATTGGCTGATTGCAAAATGCCCAATGTAGCCATCTTCTACCATATGGATGGCATCAATGGTGCGATCGTTGCTGGTTGGATTGGTGAAAACACCAAGAGGCAAATTACCCACAAACAGATTCTCAGTGACAGGGTTAGCACCTGTCAGATCGATCTGCACGATATCATCGCGACTTAATGTTGTTCCGGCTGCAGGGTCACAACTACCACAAGTACCGATAACCGCAGATGCTTCATCCACCGATAGAATATAGATTTCTTCATTAGCATCCGCGTCGGCAGGATCAACCCGGATATAGATACCATCGACCTGGACTTCTGCATTGAATATATCGCTATCTGAAGCGTCAATCAGAATCGAAGCAGATCCATCACTCGGATCATATTGGACAATATCACCCTGATTAAAGTTGATCGTTGTAGGTCCGGAATAGGTAATGCTTGCGGAACCCTCGACAGAAAACACGATTCTGCCATCATCTTTCACGTAGACTGCATCGATATTGTGATTGCTATCTATGGGCCCATCGAATATTGCCGACCCATCAAATATCAACGTCGTGTTGTCTGTAATTGGATCCCATCGAACAATGTCCTCGGGGTTGAATGCCGTATCACCGCTCGTTCCAACAGTTGAAGCTCCCGCTCCGGAAATAGCGAGATGGCCATTCTTATAAAGATGCACAGCATCAGCATCATTCAATGCATTAGTGCGAGCACTATCGTCATAGAACAGAGTCCCGGCATCAGTTAGCGGGTTATAGATGATGTAATCGTGATTCTCAAACGCTGCTAATCCGCCAATTTCGGTTGTATTCTCGGGAACACTGACTGATATAAGAAAACGTTCGTTTGACGAAACTGGCGGCGCCACAATGGATGAGATATCCGTCGAAGAATTGTTTCCAGTGGCTGTATCGAAATTATATGTGCCCGATGTCACTTGCGCGGTATTGGTTACGTTTTGACCAGCACTTCCCGTCACATCGACATCAAGATTAATGACTGCTGACGCACCGACTCCCAAAGAACCAGCATAAGTACAATTTAGGGGATCCAGGGTGCAAGACCAGCCCGTTCCGGCTGCCGCGGTGAAATCGATACCACTCGGTTCTACATCTGTTACCGTGATAGTTCCGCCTGCCCCACCACTCGTTGCATCTGGACCATTATTCGTTACTGTCAACGTATAACTAGCCGATTCACCAACTTCCAATATGCCAACGAGATCTTTAACTATGCTGAGATCAGTCTCGACACCGCGAATCTCAGTAACAATACTGTGCACATTATTGTTTTCGGTGGTTTTGTCATCGAGATCATTGATATCAATCGCACCACCATCAAGGTCATTCACATTGTCGAATTGAGGTGACCGATCGCAATCAGTTGGATCAGGAATTACCCCGGCTGTAAAAGCTGGACAGCTGCCGCCATTGTGCTGCAAGCGTGCTACGTTTTTGACATTGGTCGTTAACAGCGGAAAAGTCGCCGTATCGCCAACGTTTATATTCGCGGTAAGTGTTGGCAATGACTCGCCATTACTCAAATTGAATTCATCGGCGGCGCAACCATCGGCAATATTGCAGTCCGTTGCAATATCAAACTCACAGATAAATGCATTTGATGAAGTTGTGCATGACCAGTCAGTCCCTGTCACCGAAGCGAGGGTCAAACCTGCCGGCAAGACATCAGCAACCAATACCCGTCCATTGGCAAATCCGCCACTGACACCACCGTTACCGTTATTTGTAACCTGAAAGTGGTATTGACCCGTTCCACTAACCTTGAAGTCTCCAGACTGCGTCTTGAAAATTTCCAGGTCCGCCAAATCAAAATTGGTAACGGTAATGATCTCCGCAATGAGCAATACCAAATCTTGACCAGAACTGTATTGAGTAGTGATTTGCTCGGCTTCATTTCCCGGTTGAGAGAAAGCATATAGCGGCGTGCCACTCTCATTCCCTTTCAGGAAGTGAGTATCGATATCAAAACCCCAGCTCGAACCGATCTCCCAAACCGTCGGATCTGAACCCGTACGCGCTGACACGAGAGCCTCGTCACCAGCTTGATCTATTTCGTATCCGTCACTATTAATTCCGGCAGTTTCATCCCATTCATAAAAAGCAGAATCACCAGGCTCATAAAAAATCGGCCGAGTCACAGTGGAATTGAAATCAGAAGTGACTGGATTAAAACTATTGCTGAGTGTCGTGAATAGCTCGGAACCGGGTGACTGTTGAATGCCCAGAGCTTCCGCACCGGTTGCAAGAGTCTCGTCACCTTCTAATGTAATGTGTGTAATCTCGCCGCTGGGCAAATAGCCATTTGGATCATCGTCGGTTGTCGCAAAGCGGAAATTACGCGGAACCAATGCAAATGAGGAATTTTGAAAGGGCTGGAATCCGTGGAAGATATTCGCAACCCGAAAACGTTCTTTGGCATTGTCGTAAACAACAACTAGCGCCCAACCACCTCCGCAACCCTCTGTATTCGACCAGGGAGCGTCTTCTTGCACAACGAGGTCTTGCAACACATAGGTTCCATTTCCTGTGACCTGTGACGTTACATCTTTGTATCCGGCAAAATAGTCCAAACTCGCGCCAACATTCTCAATCATGAATGTTTCGTCAGCAGTAACTGAAATCTCCGCACCTGACAGGCCAAAGGTTACCGTGTCATCCAGGTCACCCTCTTCACCGGATCCACCCCAGTACAGATAGGCTTTTCGCACTGTTGAACTTGGCGGCATACTGAGCACAGCAGTTGTGCCAGTTGCGAAGTTAACAAAATCACAGGCATCAGCACTGGCAGTATTAGAGAGTGTTCTCAGGGAAGTGCCAATTGCTTTGTATCCGATATTTCCCGACAAAGTTTCAAATAACTCAACAGGGACATAACCTTCGACATCAGCAGCACCTGATACGCGAGGGTTAAAACTTGCCACAATATGAGATGCATTTGTCAACGCATCCTGCGAGTCCGTATCTGTAACTGAAATGATGCCTTTAACTGCTTTAATACCCGAGCTGCCACCACCAGTACCTAACTCGGGATTCTGATCATTGTTATTGAAAAACAGCTGACTCATTGGCGGGTTGGGTGAAACCGAGTTAAACCAGCTACTTGGAGACTGCGTAAAATCACTTAAGCCAGCGGTTAGTATCATTGCATTGTTCGCGCTGGTAGTGATTGTCGTGGTCATGTCCAAAGGCGCGCCGTCTGGAGTGAAGCTATTACCGTTAACTTCTCCTAGAGTCGGAATGCCAACATTTACAACTGGAAAATCCTGATCGACATTCTGTAGCTCTATCATGCACATGGATGGGCCATTAGCTGGCGCCGAGTTCCAGGTATAAGCGCCAGCATAGGATCCAGAATTATCGGGCAAGTCGTCATCGAGAATGCCCCACATTTCTATAGCTGTATTCCCACCATCCTGCTCATAAATCAGAGTCATGTTTGCGCCGTCGAAAGTTGCTGTAGCAACTTCTTTCGGGGTGGGATCGATATGCCAGATAATCATAACCACCATACGGCCAGGATCTTCGCCATTGATGCTCAGATTACCCATCCCACTTCCTGTTCCAGGAAAGCAGGCGTGATTACCCGTAGCTACTACACATCCGGTAACTTCCAGATCAGGGTCAAATGAACTGTCCTCGGAGATATCACCCGAGCTGACATTGAAATTCAGTGTCTCAGCGGTTTCACTGGTGAATTGAAAGATTGCTGAACCATTATCAGCAGGAACAAAAACGTAAGTTGCAATTCCATCGCCTGGTGTAGTCTCAGTTAGTGTTCCATTCAGGGCTCCTGCATCTGCCCAAGTTCCTTGAATTGTGCTGGTTTCCAACGTTACGGTACCGGTAAAACCAGTAGCAATGGACCCACCGCTGTCATATACCGCAATTGTCACCAGTTCGAAGCTACAGCCAGACATGGTGCCATCTACCAACGTAATTCGAAATTCACAGGCAGAGACTTCCATGTTCGGGTCAAAGCTGGCATTGGAATCAGTGGAAACACCATCTGACACATTGATATTGGTAGTCTCAACTGTCAGATTACTGAAAGAAAGCGTGACGCTACCATTATCAGCAGAAACAAAGTTGTAAGTTGCACTCCCATCCTCTGCCACTGGATCAGTAGTTGTACCGTTACCTCCACCATCGGACCAAGTGCCATTGCTAGTGGAAGTTGACAGATTGACAGTGCCTACATAGTCAGTAACTGCGGAACCAGCTGAATTGAAAACAGAAATCGTAACGGTTTCCGGTGAGCAGTTGTCCATGCTTCCGCTATGACTTATGCGAAACTCACAAGACAGCACTTGTAAATTCTCGCTCGAAGCACCGCTATTGAATGAAATAAATGTAGAAGAGACATTGAATACCAGGCTCTCAACAGTGCTGGTACTAAATTCAAGATCGACTGTTCCATCGTCATCAGCATGGAAGGTGTATACGGCGACACCGTCTCCAGCAGCACCGTTGTCCAGACTCCCCTGAACACCAGCACCATTCGCATAGTCACCATGAGACGTATCTGTAGTGATCACCACGGCGCCAGCAAAATCAGTTGCTATGCCACCCCCACTGTTCCGAATTGTGATTGAAATAGTCTCACTGGGGCTGCAGACATTGGCAGTAGCATTTACTGATATCTCCGCGGTGCAATTGCTAATGACCAGATCATCATCATAAGGCGCCGAGGGAGAAGCGACACCGCCACTCGCTGTGGCATTGAAGTTGACTGTTCCGGAACTGGCGCGAGAGTAATTGAGCACAACATCACCAGAATCGCCCGCTACAAAAGTGTAAGTCGCGGTTCCACTCGCACCTGGAGTGAATGTTCCAGCCCCGTCTCCGTTTGCCCAGGTGCCATCGTTACTGTCGACACTGAGACTAACAGTCCCTGTATAACCGGGAATTGTTGTCCCGCTGCCATCAACCACACTCATGGTGATTTGATGAGGAGAACAGACATCGCTGGTCCCATCATGGCTGAAACGAATTGAACATGAAGCGACGTTTAAGGATGGGTCGAATCCACCGTCTACACTGAAGGTTGGATTACCTGAATCACTAATATTGAAATCGACACTGGGATTGGCCGTTGTATGCAGAAAATCGAGAACTACCTGACTTTCGCCTTGCACAAATTGATAAGTCGCATCACCATCATCAGCGGTTGCGTCATCAAAAGTGCCAGTGCCTGTGTTTAAGGTATAGGTGCCCTCATTAGAATCAGCTTCTATGAGAATTGTTCCCGAATACCGAGTAGCGGCATTTCCGTCGCTATCGACCACTGAAATTGTTATCGATTCAACAGCACAGGTACCAGCTTCGCCATCATGGGCGATGCGAAACCGACAGTTATTATCGATGGTCAGAGTTGGATCAAAGGAGCTGTGCTCTTCAAACACCCCCCAGTCCAGGTCAAAGGAAAATGAGCCCGTGTCGGCTCGATGAAAATTGAAAGTTGCTACACCATTGTCAGCGGAAGAAAACTGGTAAGTTGCCACCCCGTCGTTGGCAGTACCGTTGTTCAAAACACCGTTCAAAGCACCCGCATCAAACCAATCACCAGTGGAGCCTGCACTTGTTGAAAGCGTGACTGTTCCCTGGAACCAGGTCATGGGATTGCCAAGTCTGTCTGTTACCGAGACTGTGACTTGCTGCACACCACAAACGCTGGCGGTGGCATCTGGCATTGAGAACCGGAATTGAATCGGCTCTATGCCAAATGTGATAGTACCCCATTGCTCGTTGCCATTTTCGAAATTACCGGTGAGGGTTGAGCCGATAGCTGCCTGATTGGTATATGCCGCAGATCCCATCGAAGCGAAGTTACTATTTCGCGAATAGTCCTGAGTGATGTTTGTGTGCCCGGTCATGATAGTGGCAGGATCAACAGAAACAGGGCGCCGATCCCAAGCTGCCAAGCGCAAGATCAATGTATCTTCTATGAGCGTATCAAGAGATGGCGCAACTGCCGTTCCGGTGTTCCCTGAATTAGAAGTGAATAGTGTCAAGCCACTAGCACCAGTGAAGCGCATCATGTACGCATAAGCATCTTCATTGGTTGTCCAAGTCACACTGTAGCTAGCTAATTCAGTCCCATCCGCTACTCGAGTATAGACTCGCAAGTAGCCATCATTGTCGTCCACGAGTTGTATCGCGGCAGCTGTCCACCCTGCAGGCACGCTGGGAAGATCATCATCATCTTTACCAACAACAAAAACCAACAAATCGCCGACAGCTACGTTGGCCGGAACCGAAACGGTAACCGATGTCGTCGATTGAGCCTTTCCTTCTGTACAGCTAATCAATTCAACAGGATTTCCAAGCGCGGCAAAGGCGGGATTAGGACAGGCCGCTTCTGCATCGGGAGCGATGAAAAAAGAAAGAAAAGCAACACACAAAAGCGATGCAGCAATTCGCTTCAGTCGTACTGAGGGCATGATGTTGTTAAGGCTGTTGATCATTACGCGAAACGCCAATCTCGAATTGATTCGTGGTGCTCTTGATTGTTATCGGTCTGCACGGTAACGACCGAAGCTTGTGGAAAAAAAATTGGCCAGCATTCATTAAACTTCCTGGCAGCACTTTGTCCATCTGCAAATCTTCATTTCTTGAAGTGTTTGGCAAAACCAGACCGGTAACTTTCACCAATTGAGTCCGTAACACTGACAGTATTGTGATTACCTGCCAACTGAGCCACTTGCTGTACAGCTATGTCTTTGTATCAGCTGTAAAAATAACCTTGTGGCACACCGAATTCGAGCAAAATACGGGGAAAAGTGGGGCTGATAGTGGCCCTGGCATTGCAAATCCATCCCCCAGAGCTGAGAATATGTGCAGGTCTGGCGTTATTCGTGACTTTGCGGGCAATAATGAGGGAGTCCAGCCTCTCTATCAGCCCTGGGGCACGAGTCAGTTGGATCGATTTTCCAGTAATCACACAAAATTTGTGGCTATACACAAGACCTGTGAACTAACAACAAAGAGCACTAAAGCGCCATGGAACTCGAATACAAGACTCTGCAGTCCCAAACCCCATTGTTCAGCGACACAGCAAAACTCCATGAGATACTCGCTGAAGAAGCCAAGGCGGGTTGGCAATTACTGGAAAAAGAAGACAACTACCGCATTAAGCTGCAAAGAGATATCAGCAATCGCGAGAACGACAAGAATCTCGATATCGACGCCTACCGCTCAACCGTAGGTGTCCCCGCTGTAGTGACTTATGGGTTCACAGCGTTGGGCACACTTGTCGTCGTTAGCATCATTCTTTACTTGGCGCTCTGGTCGCAGCTCTGACGCGCACAGCCCTCAAGTTCAATCCTGATAACCAGTCCTGACCTGGATAGTTCTACTCACATCCCCGCAAGACCCTACGCTCTCAATCGTCGCATAGTCGGTGCCGCTCACTTCGTCCAGCAGAGAACAGGTGACTGTCGCAGAGCATTGATTCAATCCTGACACAGTGAAATTGTAGGTGCGGCTGGCCGGACAGGCACTGGCATAGGAATAGCTGGGAAAGTCTTCCGGTGGGTAGATGTTGTTCATGGCGAACCCAGCACCAGACTCAGCCGCATAGAATGCTCTGGTCAGATTCACTTCTTCTTCAAACGATGCTGCGTTCTGGGCAACCATCTCTGCTATCGCATACGCAATTAACACCAGAACTGTTATCACGAAGATAGCAGCAGGTAAGCCGATACCGGCTTGCGAGTGTCGCATTTTTGCAATATTGCTCATGGGGTGTTCCTGCTCAGTATCTGGTGATTCAAGCGAACAGCGTCTCCTTCGCTGGTGAAATTAAAATCCAGGCTTAGCAAAGAATTTCTGTTCAACGTCTGGCTGGTTACTGAAAAAGCTGAAAGCGATGTATTATCGATGCTATCCGTAACCAGCCGCTTGTCGCCAGCCGATGTGTAGCTGGGCAGGCATCTGTCTCCACCAGCGAGGCTACAACCATTCTCTCCATCTTCATCGACTACTTGTGTCTGATAAAAACCGTAGTCCGTATAACGATAGAGCTTGTCACCCACTACACAGAAGCTAATCGGATCGTTGACTACATAAAGGCGTTGCCGCGGTGAGCGTCGCGAAAACCGATGGCTCGCATCCAGAGTAATGGTGCTCAATTCAGAAGTCGCGTGTGCAGTGATCGAAGTGATTTCCTCAATTGGTGAGCGAAACAGAAAGTCTGGCCAACTGCCGAATGCGCCATTATCGCCATCATAGAAATCATCCTGGTTTCGCGGATAGATGACAGCATAGCCGCTAGTCTGACCTTCCAGATTGGGAACAAAATCCACCACTTGAAACGATGTACCACCGCCGCCACCGAAAGGAGGATTTATATAGGTAGTGGTAGCCTGTACGGGGATAAACTCCAGACACTGGTCACCCGAACCTGTCGCGGTGGACGCCCGAATACTGTTTGGCAGCGCGTTGTGCAGCTCCATCGAAAGCCTGTCAATAGCCATGCGGCCAGCTGAAACCAATTGATTGCGATTCGTTGTTGTTTGCAAGCCGGTGGTCGCGTCCCGAATAAAAGTAATGATGCCGACTGAAAGAATCGCACTCACCACGATCGTCGCGATCATCTCGATGATCGTGAAGCCTTGTTGGGCTTGTGTGATTCTCTTTTCCATTGTTTTGATCGATTTTCTAAACATTAGAAATTGGATTTATAGGCACTAAAATAAAACGGCTCGCTGATGCCCCGATAGGAAACTGCAAGAGTGATTAACTTCGCATCGTATTGATCATCCAATTCTGCACCCACAGGAAGGTTCTCCTCTTCCTCACCGCCGCCCAAATTGATGTAGCGTACAGAGATCGATACAGAGAAATTGTCGTAGCCGTTCCTGGGATTGCCCTCTGCATCTCTCAGCTGCGTCCCTTCACTATCGCCTTCTGCCAGCAAGTGATAGTCGTCAACATCATCAAACGTGGCCCGGGTTTCTCCTCCATCGGACCCAAACAGCCCTTCCACGGTACATTGACGCGGAGCCGGTGCTGATTGTCTGCACGGTGGAACACCGCTGATTCTGGTTTTCTCGTCAAAGCGCTTACCCAGAATCTCATCCAGATAGGCCTGGGCCAATTCGACCGCCCTGACCTGCACCAACACTTCGGCACTTCGTCCGAGGTTGGTTTGCAAAACTATGGTCACCCCCACCAGCGCAATCGCCATGATGACGATGGTGATGATCAGCTCAATCAGCGTAATGCCTGATTGTTTGCGGCGTTTCACCGCGGACTTAAACATCACAGTTCCCGACGTAGGCAAAACCGGCGGGCGACACACAGACCGAAATATTGGGCGTATTGTCGATACACACTCGCAGAGCAGAAGTCACAGCCACTTCACTTCCAGTGACACCACTGGCATCAAGATCACCCAGGTCTCCAAAATTCAGTGTGAAGGTACTGCCGTTGGTGATGTTGTTGCCGCCGTTGGTAGTTGCGCAGTCATCAGTTTCGTTAACATCGCCGCTCAACCCGACCGAATCCATATCCAACACAGTGGTATTCACCACACCGCCATTGTCTCGTGTGATAACGCTCAGGTTCTCACCGGCACCATCAGGTTCGAGCTCGATTGAAACATCCGCCCTGCCCAGCGAGAGTTGACGCCCGTTCCTGATCAACGAGACCAGCTGGTCCCTGATGATCACACCATTGAAGTCATTGCCACCAGAAAAGCGTGACATGATCATCGCGCTGAGAATCGCGAGAATAATGAGCGTGACTATTATCTCGATAATAGTAAATCCGCTCTGTCTGCTTGTTGGGCTTTGGGCTTTCATGATGCTCTGGATTCTAGCTGATTACTCAGGAATTTTCCGGGACAAAAAAAACTGGCTGATCCGGGTTACCGAGTCAGCCAGTTTGTATTCAATCATCTGTAGTCAGTTGAATCAGGCTACAGCTTAGGTCTGCCTGCTAAATCTGCTGACTATGAACAGGTGATTAGTTTTGGTCCAGAGTCAGAGAAGTACCCAGAGATACATCACCAGTTGCAATTGTGTACTGGATCATTGGGATAGTTCTGTTAGTAGTCGCATCACCTGACTTGTACTGACCTGTGTAGTAGAAGTTACAGCCAGTAGATGGATCGTTCGCATCACTGGTAGTAGCAACGAAGTCTACGTTGGTTGCAGCAGTTTCGATGTTGCCTTCCAGAGTCGCAGCGGTGGTGCTGAATGCAGCTGAAGCGGCACTTGGACGTGAAGCCTGCAACAGGCCGTTGAAGATGGCCAGACAGTCAGCAGAGGCATTAATACCTGTACCACCATCTGTACCCGTTGGACGACCAGAAGTGTTGGAATCGATAGTACCGTCACCAAACTGAGCAGTGTCGGTTGAATCCTGGCCACTGGCGAACCATGCTGCACGGTAGAGGCCAACACCTGTTGCCAGGCCGCCTTGTACTGCAGAGACAACCGCAGTGTGCGCTTCGTCAGTTACGTCGAGGAATCGTGGCAATGCAGTTGCTGTCAGAATACCCAGCAGCAGGATCACAACGATCAGTTCAATAATGGTAAAACCCTGTTGACGGGACTTAGCCATGTTTTTTGCATTCAAGACTTTCATAGTTTCCACCCTTTCTAAGTTGTTACGCTTAATTTCAAATTTAATGTTCAGTTCAAATCTTAGTCAGTTAGTCAGCCCGTCTCTTCGACAACCCTTTGAGGTTTTAGCCTCATAAGGAGCCATTTTGTAGCCCCGTTAATGTCGTTAGAACGTCCTGTTTCTTAATAACTTACCGTTCTTAGTAGAAATCATTTCTACGTTTACTCAAGGTATGTGAGAATTTTTCTCGAAAACCCTGAGGTTGTACAGGGGTAACCGCTCTTTTCTTCCCCCATTTGCCCGTATTGTAGGACTGTCTTTACGACCGTTCTGCTATCCAAATCACGCATTTGCGGGAACATTCCGGGTAAATCCGGCTGCAGGCCGCTAATTCTGGGCGATTGCCTGCTGTACCATGGTGTCTTGATCGGCCTCATTCCACACATATGGCAGTGTAGGACGCATCAAAACCCCGTCAAATCCATTGTATTGAGCACTCGCCGGCACTGTTCTCCCGGCATTCTCGAGGGCTCTTGCGGGTAATCCTGTGCTCGCATCGTAGGGGCTGAACTGTGCTTCGATACGAAATCGAATTTCATCAGCCGGTACCGCCGTACCATTAATGATTAAGGCAACACCTTGTGTTGCATTCACCAGATACACTAATTCCCGCGAAGCTCGGTCGAAATACCAAACACGGCGCTCCAGTGCCGAGGTGTCAATGGCATCGAAGGCACCGATATAATTGCTGGGCGGCTCCAGTAACAAGTCCATTGGATTCAAACCAACCAGATCTGTTGGACGTGCGATCCGTCCGACACCGGTGCCATACATCATTTCCAGATTAATAGCTGACTGCAATTGCGTGGCGATGGCCTGGAAGTTGGCCCGTTCGGCCTGTCCCGGGAATTCTGCAAAGCGATTGGCGGCACCGGCATAGATAATCGCCGCCATAATAATGAAGACGACGATTTCAAAAGCAGAAAAGCCCCCGCTTCGGCTGATTTGCCGAATGCTGGTAGCTGTCTTTTGCTGGCGGAATCGCACCATGGTTCAATCACGCTTCATCAATTGGCTAAAACACTCAATGAAGCACTCAGCCAATCAGTTAATCGATGACAACAATTCCTGGAGACGATGGGGAAAGAGGGGTGATGGGATAAACCGTTCAAAACACTGCACAAGCGGTATAAACCAAGCCTAACTATCCACGAAATAGAGGAATTGTGTCCTACTCTATATCGCCTAGTTTACTACGCTTGCCACTACTGTACGGCGGTATTCAGGTCCCAAATGGGTAAAAATACCCCTAAAGCCAGGATCAAAACGAGTCCTGCTATAAAGGAAATAAGAATGGGCTCAATCGAGTCACTGAGCTGTTTGAGCTCGTATTCGACCTCTGCATCATAGAATTCTGCGACGTCATTCAGCAGCACATCGATCATGCCGGTCTCTTCACCTACTGAAATCATTTGCAAAACAAGGGGGGTAAACATCTTGCTGGCAACTGCGGTACGGTGCAGCGATTCACCACGCTCTACCCCTTCCCGCATCTTGTGCACTTTCTTACCGACGTAGGCATTACCTACCGCACCAGAGACCACGTTAAGTCCCTGGACAATCGGCAATCCGGCCTTGATGACCATACCGAGTGTTCTGGAAAATCTGGCCAGTGCGACTTTTTCGAACACCGGGCCTGCCAGTGGGATATTCATCTTCTTTTCATCCCAGTCAGTGAGTCCATCATCTGTACCGGTCCAGGAGATAAACATCATGACCACTACACCAACTGCGGCCGCCATATAGGGCCAATAATTGATAACGAAATCGGAAAATCCGATGAGCGCTGAGGTTTGCCAGGGCAGATCCGCTCCCAGTCTCTCAAAGGTTGAGGAGAATACCGGAATCACAAAAACCGTCACCACACCAACAGCAGCAAGCATGGCCAGAATCACGAAGGCAGGGTAGCGGGTGGCACCCTTTATCTGCTTGCGTGTAGTTTTTTCCAACTCCAGATAACGACTGATTTCCTGGAATGCCAAATCCAGGCGGCCGGTGTTTTCACCTACATGAATAAGGCTGAGAAAGAGCTTGGAAAACACCTTGGGATGCTGTCCCATGGCAGAGGCCAGAGTTTGACCGTTTTCCAGGCCATCAATGGTGTCCGCCAATACGCTCTTGAAATAGGGATTGGTTACTGACACGTGCAGGCCTTTGATCGCGCGATCGAGGGGCAGGCCTGATTTGGTCAAGCTGTGCATCTGGCGGGCAAACATGATGAGGTCATCGACTTCGACTTTTTTCTTCGAAAAAAAGTCAGCGATGTTTTGCGCGGTCGATGCCTTATTGCTCTTGGTGGTTTGCTTTTTTTCTTTAGCCGCTCTGCGCGCTATCTCGGTGATATTGATCGGCGTGACGCTGTTTCCGAATAACTGCGCGGCAACCTCGTCAGCATCACCGGCATCAAGGGTTCCCTTGACCAGTGCGCCTGTGGCATCGCGACCTCTGTATTCAAAGTGTGGCATGCGACAATCTCAACTCACTTATATTGAGCTACTCGTCAGATGTGACCTTAAGCCTTCAGGCCACATCCATAAAATCTGCCGACTCATCGATCTGTTCGGCAACGCGCAGGACTTCTTCCAGGCTGGTAATGCCTTTGGCGGCGTCTCTCAGAGCGCTCACCACCAGCGGCTGATAACCTGGAGTCTTACGGGCGATCTTCACAAAATCTGAAGAATCGGATCGACGTAATGCATCGGCCAGCTGATCATTGATCACCAGAATTTCAAACACCCCAACCCGGCCTCGGTAGCCACTGTTGTTGCAGCGGTGACAGCCGACGGCGCGCTTGAGCTGCATGCCTTCGGCTTCTTCGCCCAGAATGGTTTTGATCCATTCCAGATCTTTGATCTTGGGTTCATCAGGCACGCAGCAATTATCGCAGAGGCGACGCACGAGGCGCTGGGCAACCACCGCACGCAAGGCCGTGGCTGCCAGAAAGCCTTCGGCGCCCATGTCCACCAGACGCATGGCACTGGAGACCGCGTCGTTGGTGTGCAGTGTCGATAACACCATGTGACCGGTCATTGCGGCACGCAGTGCGATTTCTGCCGTTTCCTGGTCGCGAATCTCACCTACCAGCAAGATATCCGGATCCTGACGCAAAGCAGCGCGCAAGACTCTGGCGAAAGTCAGATCGATCTTGGGCTGAATCTGTACCTGATTTATACGGCTCAATCGGTATTCGACTGGATCTTCTACGGTGATTATTTTCTTGCCTGCGACATTCAATTCCTGCAGGGCGCCATAGAGAGTTGTAGTCTTACCACTACCTGTAGGACCAGTTACTAGAATCAGACCGTGGGGCATGTGGATCATCTTGCGAAACAGCTCCAGCATGTCATCGGGCATACCCACATCGTTCAGGTTGGCAACACCACCGGACTGATCCAGCAGGCGCATAACCACCGACTCGCCGTTTTCCAGCGGCATGGTTGAGAGACGCACATCAATGCTCTTGTTTCTCACTTTGAGACTGAAGCGACCGTCTTGCGGGAGACGCTTTTCAGAGATATCGAGACCGGCAAGTAACTTCAAACGCAGCACCAGCGCTGAGGCAATGCGCCGTTCCTTCATGACCTGTTCCTGCAACACCCCATCAACCCGCTGACGAATACGTAACACGCTTTCGTCCGGCTCAATGTGAATGTCAGACGCTCGTACCTGCACCGCATCCTCAAAGATGGACTGCAGCATCTTGACCACTGGCGCTTCAGAGTCATCTGCTTCCAGAGTAAGATTATCAAGGTCGAACTGACTGTCGGTGAGCTCATCGTCCAGCTCTTCGGCGAAACTGGCGATGTCTTCGGTACGGCGGTAGACAAGATCAAGGGTATTGAGCAGCTCGGCCTCACGCACCACCGCCTGCTTGATCGGCTGCTGCAGTGTGCGCTCGATCTCGTCGTAGGCAAAGATGTCCATTGGATCGGCCATGCCGACCATGAGCCCGTCAGGCTCATCGCTCAGAACAATGGCGCGGTAACGCCGGGCATGGGTTTCCGGAAGACGCTGCACGAGCTGATTGTCGAAATCGAATCGGCGCAGGTCTATGAAAGGGATGTGAAGTTGCTGGGAAAGGAACTCGAGAAACTGATCCTCACCCACATAGCCCAACTCGACCAAAGTCCGACCGAGGCGCTGGCCGGTCTCCTTTTGTCGCTGCAAGCCAGTCTGGAGTTGCTCTTCCGTGATGACTTCATTCTGTACCAGAAGATCACCTATTCGGATCTTCTTTCTTGCTGCTGTGGCTGTGCTCATTGATTTAAGACCGTTAAACGCTCCTGAATACGTCGCCTGATATTGGGGCTCAAATCATGCTGAATGGCTTGATTATAGCCTTGACGAGCATTCTGTCTGTTTCCGAGACCATCTTGAGATGCGGCAAACCCATACCAGAATTTACCCTGATTCCGGTCCTGTTGCACCAAACTGGTATACGAGATCAACGAGCCTTCATAGTCTCTACTGGCAAACTGTGCGCCAGCCAACAGCTCGTGATATTCAATATCTTCACTGATTGGCGGCGCTCGGCGAGAAAGCATCTCCGCCGCTTCTTCTGGCTCGCCGCTGACGAGCAGAATACGTGCCATCACTTTTTTAAAGCCTGGATGATTGGGTGCCAGATCGAGACCGGAGCGCAACAAATTGGTCGCTGCGAGTAACTGACCATCATTGAGGAGCAACTTGGCATAAGTCTCCCGGGACTGATGCGCATAACGATTCTGCATAATGTGCTGCTCGAGACTGGCATAGGCTTCTGGGTCTCTTGTCTCGGCAATCAAACGCAAAGCATATTGCACCGCTAGTGTATCCTGCTGTTCCGGCGACATCTGCGCGTAGTCCTTAACCGATTCCTGGGGAGGCAGATTCACAACGGCAACGGTTTCCGCCTCTGAAGCTTCTCCTGTCGTTGCCAGCTCGGTTGCGGCTTCGCCACTTTCGACACCGGCGGTATTGGCGACACTGGCGGCATTGGTGACATTGGCAGACTCATCAATCGGTTCTGAAGTCTCTGTTTCGGATTGCGGTATCAGTTCTTCCGCCGCTGCAGCAACGGCATCACCAGATGTGGACGAAACTTCAACCGTTTCTCCACTGGCAAGAGCCGTTTGTTCAGAGCTAACAGCTGCGTTTCCTGCCTCGGCAATTTCTACACTCGTCGCCGGTACTTCAGCAGGCGCTCGGGTCGCGTTAGCCGTGTTTGCTGCGAGCGTAATGTCGGCAACAGATTCAACTGCAGGGCTCGCTTGCGCCACCGTCTCAGCATCGCTTGATGTTTGCTGAATTGGTGCTTCCGTCGACGCAGCAGGTTGCTCACTTGCGAGCTGGTTATTAATCGGCTGAGTTTGTTCAACGGGAGTAGAAACATATTCCGGCTGAATGTTCAGCTGCCGATCCAGGCCTTGCCCTTCGAAACCGCCTTGCTGGAAGAAGACATAGCCAACAGCACTCACTGCGACCAACAGACACAGAAAAGCAACAATGAGAAACTTGCTTCTACTACTCTTTGGTGTATCACTGACCGGAGTTAGATTTACTGGCGAGCCAGATCCTTCAGAAGACTTTCTCCTCTGATCAAGATCTTTGAGCATGTCATTTACGAGGCTCATAGATAATTGCCTCCGAGATAAATGACCAACGCTGCACCCACAACCAAGCCAGCGAGTGCGATCAATGCCGGCTTAAAATTAAAGCGCGGCAGCTCTATGCCTTCGGTATCTGATGCGGCACTGCGGAGATGGTCTACCTGTACGATGCGCTCACCTTTACCGAACGCAACCATCAGCGCCTTGTGACACAGAATATTGACTACGCGAGGAATACCGTTACTGGATCTGAACAAGAAATCCAGTGAACGTTTAGTAAACAGGGACGGCCCATTGTAGCCAGCCGTCGCCAAGCGGTGACTCACGTAGCGCTCAAGCCCGTCTCGGTCCAAAGATTCGATTTCAAATGAAAAAGTAATGCGCTGGCGCAACTGGCGCAGTGAAGGCTGGGACAGCAATGCATCCAGCTCTGGCTGCGCGAACAGAACCACCTGAAACAGTTTCACTTGTTCTGTTTCGATATTGGTCAACAGGCGCAGTGCCTCGAGAGTTTGTTCAGGCATCGCGTGGGCTTCGTCGATAAACAAAACTACTTGCTTGTTCTCGCTTGAAATCTCCACCAGCTTCTCGGTTATCGATTTAAGCAGGCGATGGTGACCAACGTCCTGATCAACCTCCAGGCTGAGTTCCTCTGCAAACGCGAGGAACAGACCTTTTGGGCTGAGTACAGGATTGGGAATATAGGCAGTTACGTAGTTTTCTTTGTCTTCTTCCAGCGTATTGAGCACTTTACGACACAACATCGTCTTACCCGTGCCCACCTCACCAATAATCTTAATGAAGCCCTCGGCATTGGCCAGCGATACCATCAGCATATTGTACGCCTTGTGGTAGCTGGCCATGTTCAGGAAGAACTGGGTATTCGGTGTTAGAGAGAATGGGAGCTCTCTCAGGCCAAAGTGTTGTAAGTACATGACGCTGTCCTGAAAATCAGTTGTTCGCGAAGGGATCTATCGCCCGATTAATGTCGCGAAAACGTTGATTGCTCTGATTCATTACATCGCGGTCACTATTGGCATCCGCGATAATGGGTTTGAGCAAAATAATAAACTCACTCTTAACTGTTTGTGATTGACGCTGCTCAAGTGCATCGCCAACTATAGGAATATTGGATACTCCAGGTATGCCAGCGGTATCACTGACACTGCGCTCGAAAGCCAGACCACCGAGTACAACGATGCGACCGTTCTGCGCCTTGATGACACTGTCGATTTCGCGCGTAGACGTTCTGGCCAGCGGAACAATCTGACCTGCGATACTCTTGTTCTGCTCATCCACCGCGCTGATGATTGGATGAACGTGTAAGGTAATCTCGCCATTGGCGCTAATCTGCGGCGTGATATCCATGGAGATTCCAGAGAAGAACTGCTGCAAGTTATTGTTCGCGTTAGTCGTGGTGTTGTCGCCAGAATTCACTGTTGTGGTATCAGCCTGCGTCTGGAAGAACTCCTGATCGCCATCCTGGAATACCGCCTTCTGGTTGTTCAACACACGTAGCTGCGGACTGGACAGAATCTGGGTCGTACCACGAGTCTGCAAGATACGAAACACAGAATCGAAATCGGAGAAGTTAGTGCTGAATTCAAAAGCGTTGGCGATACTCTCTATTGAGCTTTCGCTGCCTATGAATTGCCCACCCTGGTCATTGTTACTGCCGAGCAGCCCCGTAGAATCACCACGAAATGCACCAGAACCGTTGATCGGGTCATTAGCCTGACGACCGAAGGTGTTGAAGTCCAGCGCATACTGGAACCCTTTGTTCAAAACTACTTCCAAAAACTGTACCTGGATAATAACTTCCCGACGCAACGATTCCTGTGCAGCATCGATAAACTCTTCAACGCGATCCAGTTCATTTGGATAGGCAGTCACAATTACAATGCCTGTCAGCGGCTGAACCAGGACACTCTTACCCTCTTCTGTGACCGTGGATTGGTTGCGCGAACCAGCTCCACTGATGCCGCCAAAAAGTCCGCCTGCAATACCACCAATGGCTGCGCCACCGCCGCCACCGCCGCCACCGCCGCCGGAGCTTTGAATACCAATCAGGTTAGATATCGCAGTTTCCAGATCCGACCAGAAGTCAGTGCTGGTAGAAGTAGAAATCTGACCCGGCCCACCGCCGCCGCCAAAACCGCCAGCACCACCAAAGCCACCAGCACCAGCCGCACCACCTAAACCACCAGCGCCACCGAAGCCACCGCCACCGAAGCCGCCGCCAGCACCACCAAAGCCACCAGCACCGCCGCCGCAGCCGCCCTGACCACCAAAACCACCCTGACCACCGAGGCCACCACCACCGCCGGCATTGCTACCTGCAGTTACCGTAATACTTGAACTACCGGTACGCTGAACATTGAGGTAGTCGATGGTGAATTGTCTTGTACGCAGTCCACCCTCGCGCACAGTAAAAATATTGCCCCGACGCGTAATGTCCAGATTGTAAATTTCGGCCACTGTATCCATCGCTTCTTCGATGGTCACATTCGGAAGGCTGAGATTGATGTTCACTTCTACATCTTCACTAAGCACCACACCGTAGTCAGTACCAGCAACCAGGCTGTTAAAAAACACATCAGCTGGCAGATTAGGTGAGGTAACAGAAATTCTTTCTTCAACTGGCGCCAACAAGTCTTCGTCCAGCGACAGAGAAGGAATCAACTCATTCAACAGATCGCTATCGTCTTCCGCATTCTGGCTGACCGGATCTACTGTAGTTTCAGCCGCCTCAACCATGGCAGTCTGGATATCTTCGAGAACAGTGAGGTCAGGCACTGTCGCAGGTTGCGTAGCACACGCGGCCAGCAGCGCGGCGATCATGGCCAGCACTGTGCTGCGTTTCAATCCTGTTGTGTGCATTTGCATTTCCATGGGTCTCTCAACTTTTAAATTTGGCGCTAGTGCGCGACTCATATTCACTAATTCTGTGTATAGATACTTTGCGATCTTGCTTACCGGCGTACGGGCCCTTTCACACTATTACTAAACACGCTGACTCGCCGCTCGAACCCGTCTACAGCCAGGGTTACTCCGTCTCTGTCTATCGCGACAACTTCGGCACCACCTATGAGATCGCCGATCGTTACTCGCTGTTGATTCACTACCGCCATCGGTCTGCTCTCACTCGCACGTACGAAGCTCACCTCAAAGTTGGTTAGCTCTTCACTACGAAAAGACTCAAGCAATGGGTTACCACCAACTTGAACAGCCTGTGTACCCGCCACAATGATCAACGGCCGTGTTGGGTCGAACAATTCTTCGCCGTCGATAATGTCACCGTGAGCAAACGCTCCGTACAGTGCACAAATCAACAGTCCTGTTAGCTGCTTCTTAAACACCGATAAATCCTCTGTCAGTGCTCAAGGTATGAATCTCCAGCGTCACGTGCGCGTTCGGCCAGGCCATTTGCTGAAACGTGATCGTGTCCCAGAAAAAATTGCCATTGATCTGCTCGAGAAATCGCAAATAGCGTAATGTGTCGAAAAAGCTCCCCTGAAATTCCAGGATCAATCCGTGCTCAAAAACCTGGCCCTGCACTTCCGCCTGACCAAATTCGTCGTAGACCACAACATCCGATTCGACAAGCGTAGCCTCATTGGCAGCGATGCCTGACTGTAACGGAATCGCATCTTCGTTTTCGAAAGTAATGAACTCCAGACCGGCCTGCTCACTGAGAAGAGTAGTCAGAATTTGTGTCATCTCGGCTGGCGTAACGAGATCACCGGCCAGTGAAGCTATTTCTCCTTCCAGAGCTTCCAGTTCCTGGGCAACGACTTGCAGGCGATCATTGGCAAAACGATTCGGATCGTCTTCGCTCGCGACCAGCTTCTCGGCATAAGAAGCCTGTTGCTGTGCAATCTGAGTCGTCAGGTTATTGATGCGACTCTCAGTGTTAGCGATACGCGCCTGCATGGGGTCGGAAACCATGTTCAACCACAGCATGAACACACTCGCAGCCGCCATGGCCAGAACGAGCATGCGCTCCTGTCGCGTTCGCGCCATGAGTGCAGTCGACAACCTGCTCCAGTACTGTTTGATGCGCTCATTCATAGTTGCTGGTTAACCTGAAAGACAGAGTTTGTCCGCCTGTCTCCACTCTGGATGCCGAAGTATTGAATCGCATATAACGGAGCGGACTTTGTCCCAATGGAAGATTAGTCACGAATTGCGGTACTCGACCCGCATCGACAACCTGTCCAGTTATTTCTACCGACTCACCACCCTGTGCGAATGTGAATGAGGAAATGCTCAAACCCTCAACCGATGCTCTGGAGATGTCTTTGAAAAATTCGGAAAAACCGACAACGTTGCCGAGCTTGGTTGTATTCAGAAACGAAGCAATCTGTCGGCGTGAATCGAGCTCGTCTTCTGCACGCGCCAATCGATCAGCGAGCGTGGTATTACCTGAACGTCTGGCAAGCAATTCATCGAGGTCACGTGTCTTGCGAGTTTCCTCAATAAGCAAAGCTTCCAGATCACTCAGCTCACCATTCAGGCTAAGCTGGGTATAAAAATTAAAAATGGTGACCAAAACTAAAACTACGGTAAGGCCACCTAGCATCAGCGCCATACGATTGAGAGTGAACTTGTCCTTCTCAATGCGAAATTCGTGGAGGTAGAGATTAATCTGCTGATTCATCACGCAGCCTCCGGCTCAGGGTCGACGTCGACCTCATCAGCTGGCTCAGACTTTGCGGCCAGATCTTCATCTGTCAGTTCGCTGATCTCGCCCATGCCGCGCAGCGTGGCACCAATGGCCGACAAGGCGCGTTGCTGAAACTCAGGGGTCAGCATTTCATCGCCCTTGATGAATGAGGACAGATCCAATCCACCTACCTGGGCAACCAGCAGCTCGTCAAGCTCTGCACAAAGTTCTGCGGTATCGAATTGTCGCTGGGCAACAACGATTTTTGTGATCTGAGGTCGAGACATCTGGCTTTCGTAGTAATCCAGAGATCGTTGAATCTCCAGTACGAGACGATCCTTCAGCGACGACCAGGAGATAGACTGCAACGCCTCGGGCTCAACCTGCGTGTTGATTCGACGCGTCAGGTAGAGATCGCCATCGATGGAAATATTCATCGTGCTCCCGGTACGACGCAGGTCCATGAAGGCGATGCCATTCTTGTCTTCAATACAACTCTTGGCGACGTTGAGCATGGCCAGTTCCGGAATATCGATGATCGCCAGCTCCAAGCCGGCATCGTCAATTGTCTTGATGATGTTGCGGATCTTGGATTTGGGTGTGGCGACCACATACACCATCTCCCGACCGCGGTATGCATCCTGAGGAACTTTGAAGACTTCAATCGCAGCGTCTTCCACCTTGATGTCCAACAGATCCTTCACCTTCCAACGCATTGCCGCTGCGAGTTCTTCGTCTTCGACATTAGGTGCCTCGACCAGATGCAGGTTGTAATCGGAAGGGTTCAGCACGTAGCTAACCTGCATCCCTTCTATGTCGAGGTCTTTAACCAGTTTTTTCAAAGCAGCAGCGCCATCGGACTCTGACTCCAGCGCCACCTGACGCCCGTGCAGCAAATAGGGGCGGCCATCACGCACATCCATATTGACCAACAGCAGCTGATCAGGCTGAATCATCAGGCCCACGCGGCTGGACGCCTGCGGCTTTTTGTTCATAAGCTGCATCGCCTTGTGCTTGGCTGTGTTGATCAGGTCGTTCAGGTCCATTGTGCTGGTCCAGGGTTCAGATTCGCTGCTGCTCAGTTACAGTACTCGCTTCAAAGCCAGTGATTTCGCGCCTTTTACCGCTCTGTTCCCGCTCTTTAACGGGCGCCAAATAACCGGATTTGTCGGGCTTTCGGCCCCCTCACCGGGCCAAAAAGCAGACCATGTCGGGGCTGTAAAATACGCGTCGCTGCCTGTAATTCACCCAAGGGCAAGCGAAACTTAAGAAAAGCCCTTAAGGAATATCGTTTAAGTGGTTAAATTCTAAAACAAATAACCACGACCATCGGGATAATCTAGGGAAGTAATAAGCACCCCCCAAATGGGGGTGATGGGTAAAAATCGGCCATGGGTTAAAGACGGGTAGATTTCAAGAAATCAGGAAGTTTGCCACTGTGGCACAGTGACACAGAAATTTTGGGTAAAAACCGGGAAATGCACAAAAAATGATCAATATCGTACTTTTCGAGCCAGAAATTCCCCAAAATACCGGGAATATCATCAGACTGGCGGCAAATTCCGGTTCTCGGCTCCATTTAATTGAGCCATTGGGTTTTGAACTGGATGAAAAGAAGTTACGGCGAGCCGGGCTCGACTACCACGAATTTGCGGAGATTTTCACTTATGAAAGCTGGGAAAGCTTCGCCGAAGGGCAGAAAACGGGTAGATTTTTCGGGATATCTACCAAGGGTAAGAATCGTTACAGCGAGGTGAAATTCGCCCAGGACGATTATTTGATCTTCGGACCGGAGACTCGGGGATTACCGGAAGCGGTACGCAATGAGATTGGTCAGGAGCAACTCCTGCGCATCCCCATGTTGCCAGACAGCCGCAGCCTGAACTTGTCCAATGCCGCGGCTATTCTGGTCTATGAGGTCTGGCGTCAGCTGGATTTTCAATCCGGGAACTGATGAAAAAAGCTAACGCCGTTAGCCGGGTTCCTTACTGAACGGACTCCGGCGCAGCTTCACCCTCACCGGCTTCACCGGCCGCTTGTGCCTGAGCCTGCTTCTGCTGGGCATACAGTGCGTCGAAATTGATTGGCGACAGCATCAATGCCGGGAAGCTACCCTTGGTGACGAGTGAGTCGATCACTTCGCGAGCATAAGGGAACAGAATGTTCGGGCAGACTGTAGCCAGCAGCTGTTCGGTTTGAGGCTCGTCGAAATCACGGGCTGTGAAAATACCAGCCTGATGCACTTCAACCAGGAACGCCGCCTGGTCTTCCAGTTTGGCTTCCACGGTCAGCATTAATACCACTTCGTAAACACCATCCTGAATCTTGTCAGACTTGGTCTTGATATCGAAATTAATCGTGGGCTGCCATTGGCTCTGGAATACAGCCGGGCTGCGCGGCGACTCGAAGGAGCTGTCCTTGAGATAGATGCGTTGCAGGGCGAATTGTGGGCCCGCAGGTGCCTGGGCCGCGCCGTCTGCGCCTGCTGCTGCGGTTGGATTACTCTCTTGATTGTCGTCTGCCATGATATTTCCTGTCAGGTCTGTAATGTGATTAAGATTGAATCGGGATTTTTCTGGTTTTTCTTCTTTATATTGCCGTTGGCGCTCAGATTGGTCTGTTAGTGATTAGTTCTGAACCAAAGGCAGAGATTGGGCCTTCCACTCGGAAATTCCACCCGTTAGGCGAAAAACATTTTCATAACCCTCTGCTTTAAGGGTCGTGGAGGCTTCGGAGGACTGCTGCCCAATTTTGCAGACCACGATAATTGGCTTGTCCTTGTGCTTTTTAAGCTCGGACATGCGCTGCTTGAGCTTCACCAACGGAATGTTCACCGCATCAACGATGTGCCCGGCCTCGAATTCCTTCTTCTCGCGCACGTCGACTACCACCGCATCACTGCGATTGATCAGCATAACTGCCTGCTGCGGGCCAACGGTGCTACCCGCCTTGCGCTGTTGATAGACGATAATGGCACCGAAGGTGAGCACCCACAGGGTACTTAACATCCAGTGATTACCGATGAATTCGATGAATTGAGCCATACTGAGTGGTCCGGCCAGTCCCTGGCGACTTCTCGCCAGTGCCTTGGCCAGCTTGTCGCGTTCTTAAAACTGTCTGCAAATTATTAACAAAAAGCCGGCGCGGATAGTCGTTCTGCGCTGGCAAAAAAGGGGTGCAGTATACACGTCCGAGCACGGCTAAAGAAGGGATTCGCGCAGTCCAGGCTTTCCAGCCGGAGAAGCGGCGCTTGCGATGAAATCAGTACCACGCCGGGTTCAGTGTGCCGTGACTGCCAGCAGGCAAATCGGTAATAATAGTGACCCTCCGAGACGCAGCAATGACATGCTCTCTCCTCCGAACATGCTCAACCTCGCCGCTCATTAAGTCACAGTGATTCGGGCGATTGGGCCACATAGCGAAGGGACATTCCCGAGAATGTTCCAGAGAAGGAAATCGAACTGACAATGACTGCCAGAAAAACCGCTCTGCTCCTGATTCTCGATGGCTGGGGTTATCGTGAAGAGACCGAGCACAATGCCATTCATGCCGCCAACAGCCCGGTCTGGGACAAGCTTTGGGCCGAATACCCACACACACTTATCGACACGTCCGGTCTCTCGGTGGGTTTGCCCGCCGGGCAGATGGGCAATTCAGAAGTTGGACACATGAATCTCGGTGCCGGCAGGGTCGTCTATCAGTCCCTGACCCGAATTGACAAGGACATCGCCGAAGGCAAATTTCAACAGAACCAGGTATTAATGGATGTCTGCGACAAAGCCAAGCACTCAGCGACCGCTCTGCATGTCTTCGGCCTGATGTCGCCAGGTGGTATTCACAGCCACGAAGACCAGATTCTCGCGATGCTGCAAATGGCGATAGATCGTGGTGTAGAGAAAGTCTACCTCCACGCCTTCCTCGATGGCCGCGATACACCACCACGCAGCGCGCTGCCCTCTCTGCAGAAGGCAGAGAAACTATTGCGCGATGCTGGCAAAGGCAGAGTCGCCTCGATGGCGGGTCGGTTCTTTGCCATGGATCGCGACAACCGTTGGGATCGGGTAGAGCCGGCTTATGACTTACTCACCCAGGCCAAAGCGGAGTTCAGTTTTTCCGATGTCAGCGCCGCGATCGAAGCCGCCTATGCTCGCGATGAAGACGATGAATTTGTGCAGGCGACTGTCGTGCAAGCTGAAGGCGAAGACACTGCTGCAGTTGCCGATGGCGATGTGGTCGTGTTCATGAATTTCCGGGCCGACCGCGCCCGTGAAATTACTCGCGCATTCGTCGATGATGACTTCGACGGCTTCGACAGAACAGAACGCCCCTTGTTAGGCGAGTTCGTCATGCTCACCGAATATGCTGCAGATATCGATACCGCCTGTGCCTATCCCCCGGAAACGCTGGACAATGTTTTGGGTGCGTACCTTGCCGATCAGGGCAAGACCCAGCTACGCATAGCCGAGACCGAAAAATATGCGCACGTCACCTTCTTCTTTAATGGCGGTAGAGAAGAGCCTTTCGCCAACGAGGATCGTGAGCTAATCCCTTCTCCTCAGGTGAAAACCTACGACCTGAAACCGGAGATGTCAGCGTTTGAAGTCACCGACAAACTCGTTGCCGCAATCAATTCTGGGAAATACGACGCGATCATCTGCAACTATGCCAATGGTGACATGGTTGGTCACACGGGCGACTTCGATGCTTCAGTAAAAGCTGTTGAAGCAGTCGATCAATGTCTGGGCAGAATAGTTGAGGCCATTCAGAGCAATGAGGGCCATTTACTGGTGACAGCAGATCATGGCAACGTGGAACAGATGCTCGACACTGAAACTGGCCAGCCACTGACTTCACACACCAATGGGCCGGTCCCTCTGGTTTACGTAGGCAGCAGTGAGCAATCCTTCGTCAGCGAAGGTAGCCTGTGCGACCTGGCACCTACACTATTGAACCTGATTGACCTCCCTGTGCCGACTGAGATGACTGGCAAGATTTTGTTGGGCGATTCCGAACCCGCACTACAAGCCAGCAACTGAAGCGCTCATCCCAGATGCGTTTATTCGGGATAGTATTCGCCTCAACTCTTTGTCTCTCGGCAGTTCTCTCAGCGAGTCTCTCAGTGCCCGCCTGGGCACAGCAAGGTCAAAGCGATGAGGCGCGTGCCGAACTGGAAGCGGTCAATAGCGCTATTGCCGATATCGAGGACTGGCTTGATCGCGCAAACTCCCGACACAACGATGCGCAGGAGACCCTGCGCGAGGCCGAACTTGCTGTCAGTGAAATTCAGACAGAGATTGGCGAGGTCAGCGCCCGCGTCGCAGAAAGCGAATCAGCACTGAACAGACTGAGACAGCGACAGCAAGAACTCGAAGCACGTAAAGACTCGCAGGCCGAAGTACTGGCCAATGTTATGCGCGCCGCCTACAAAACAGGCGAGTTCAATCGCCTTCGATTGCTGCTTAGCGGTGAAGAGCCCAGCAAAGCAGCCCGATTGATGCGCTACGCTGCCGATATCTCTCGCCAGCAACTCGCTCGCATCGAGGCATTTGAAACCACTCTTGGCGATCTGCGCGACAATCGGGCTGAGCTCGACAGCACCCTGCAAATTCTGGAAGAACAACAAGCCGAACTCGAAGCGCAGTCTGCCGAACTTGCAACTGCTCGTGATGAGCGAGAATCAGCACTGTCTGCTTTGAGCGCAGATATTAACTCCCGCAGTGGCCAGCTAGAACAATTACAGTTTGATCAGGCTGAGCTTCAGGCTCTGCTCGAAGAGATTGCACGAGCGATGGAGGGCATTCGCTCCTTTGCCGATGTGCCGGCAATCACTGCCAATCGCGGCCGGCTGAACAGACCCGTAGATGGCGCTGTCACTGCCCGCTTCGGCAGTAGCTATGGCGGCGGAAGCTTGCAGCGACAGGGAATCATTCTGTCTGCCAGTGAAGGTTCACCAGTGCAAGCAGTGCATCCTGGGCAAGTAGTCTTCGCCGATTGGCTACGAGGGGCAGGATTGCTGGTGATCGTGGATCATGGCGGCGGCACTATGAGCCTGTACGGTGGCAATGAAGCATTGGCCAGTAGCGCTGGTGATTGGGTTGATACCGGTGATGTGCTGGCCACCTCCGGGCTAGGTGGGGAGAATGGCAGCCCGGGACTCTACTTCGAAATCCGCCAGAACGGCAGTCCTCAAGACCCGGAAGAATGGTTGGCTGGCGGCCGCTGAATTCCCTCGCAACAACGCACACAGCCAAGCATGTGCTTGATATTCCAGCTGAAATCCCAATAGTAGAGCTTCGCGCCACAGACCGGCACGGCCATGGCCGGTGTCGATAGAGACTGTGCTGAATTGCAACAGCGGTTTGCCAATCCCGGAATAAACTGAAACTATAGTCTGAATGGCAAGATAGCGCGTACTGTGACAGGTAAGGATAGCTGGATCCTATCGGCAGAGTTGGCAGCCAGGAATAAGAGCCAGAACAGATCAGGAAAACCACATGACATCGAATTCACCTCTTCTTCGTCTCAGAATCCGTAAAGCATTCGGCGCACTTACTCTTCTCGGATTGCTGTTAGCCAATCCCGCCTTTGCTCAGCAGGAAGAACAAGCAGTTCTGCCTCTGCCCATCGAAGAAGTACGCATGTTCACTGAAGCTCTTGAGCGCATCCGCCGAGCCTATGTCGAAGAGATCGATGATCGCACGCTACTCGAATATGCCATCAAGGGCATGCTGTCCGGACTCGATCCTCACTCCGCCTATCTTGCTGGCACCGAATACGATGTGCTGCAGGAAACTACAACCGGAGAGTTCGGCGGACTGGGTATCGAAGTTGGGCGCGAGAATGGCTATATCAAAGTGATCAGCCCGATAGATGACACACCAGCCGACCGCGCGGGTATTCAAGCCGGCGATTTCATCATCGCCATCGACAGCAAACCACTGCGCGAACTTCTTCCCGAAGAAGCAGCGAACATGATGCGCGGCGAACCCGGCACAGAAGTCACCGTGACTATTTCACGCGAAGGCGTGGAACCATTCGATGTCACTATCATTCGTGAAGTCATCTCCATCGCCAGTGTACGCAGCATGATTCTTGAACCCGGTTACGCCTATGTGCGAATCGCCCAGTTCAGAGCCAACACCGGCAACGAATTGGAAGATGAGTTGGAAGAACTTTACTCTGAAAACGAGACCTTGAAAGGTATCGTGCTGGATCTACGCAATAATCCAGGCGGCGTATTACAGGCATCGGTGCAAGCGGTTGATCTGTTTATCGATCAAGGCGACATCGTCTCGACTCGCGGCAGATTGGAAGGCAACGACCTCTCCTTCTCCGCCACCATGAATACTCTCGCACCTGAAGTACCCATGGTAGTTCTGATCAATAACGGCTCGGCGTCAGCCTCTGAAATTGTCGCGGGCGCATTACAGGATCACGGCCGCGCGATCATCATGGGCACCAAGAGTTTCGGCAAGGGCTCGGTACAGACCGTATTGCCTCTGGATCAACAACGCGCACTGAAACTAACCACGTCTCGCTATTACACACCCAGTGGTCGTTCTATTCAGGCGCAAGGTATAGAGCCGGACATCATCGTTGATGATGCATTTGTTACGCGACGTTCCAGAAATGTCACCCAATACAGCGAGGCTGATCTGGCCGGCCATCTGGAAGCTGAATCTGGCACCGAAGAAGTGGATAGCAGTGCAGAGATGTCCCAGGCACTGATTTCTGCCGAAGAAGTGTTGGTAACTGATTATCCCTTGAATGAAGCACTGAACGTGCTCAAAGGCATCAATGCATTTCGCCCGGCGCGGCGCTCTGCATCAGGTTCTTTCGCGCAGTCCAACGACTAGACTCAGCGTCTGACTTCGATTCCCTTATCGGCCATGTAGTCCTTGGCCTCCTGAATCGTGTATTCCTGAAAGTGAAATATGCTGGCGGCTAGCACTGCGTCAGCCTCGCCTTCGAGAACGCCCTCTGCAAGATGCTCCAGATTGCCAACACCGCCTGAAGCGATAATAGGCACATTCACTGCTCGACTCACTGCACGATTAAGCTCGAGATCGAAACCCTGTTTGGTGCCGTCACGGTCCATGCTGGTCAGTAGAATTTCACCCGCACCGTAGTCAACCATGCGCTTTACCCATTCGATAGCATCGAGACCGGTTGGCTTACGCCCACCATGGGTAAAGATTTCCCAGCGAGGCTCTTCGACTTCCGAACTAACGCGCTTGGCATCTACGGCAACAACGATGCATTGCGAGCCAAATCGTTCCGCCGCCTGACGCACGAATTCAGGATCATGCACAGCAGCAGTATTGATGGCGACCTTGTCGGCACCTGCATTGAGCATGGTGCGAATGTCTTCGAGTGCTCGTATCCCTCCACCGACAGTCAGTGGAATGAATACTTGCCCGGCTATATCGCGAACGGTTTCAACGGTTGTATCGCGCGCCTCGTGGCTTGCGGTGATGTCCAGGAAAGTGATTTCGTCTGCGCCGGCATCGCAATAGCGTTTGGAGACTTCGACCGGGTCGCCGGCATCGCGGATGTCGACGAACTGGACGCCTTTTACGACACGCCCCTTATCACAGTCTAGGCACGGAATTATCCTTTTCGCTATCCCCATTCTGATTTCCTCCCGCGTCTGCTGCGGGCGCTTTCTGCTTCGTTGCGATCAATTTTTGACGCGGTCGTTTACTTCAGTAAACTCCCACCCCAAAAATCGCTCGCGCCTCACAGAAAGCACCCTCGCTAGCCGCTACCTTTTGTGGTGGTTCTTTTCTTAAAAACCAAATATAAAATCGAAATCTTCGACAAGCTCAATCGAAGGGAAACTCTTTCAGCGGTTTCTCTGAGGTTGAAGAGCAAGGCGCGGAACGTTTTTAATTCGGGAACATACGAAAAGTATGTGACCGGATTGAAAACGGTTCGCAACGCAGCTATTCAAGCTCAGAGGAAGCGCCTATCACTCAGAATCACAGTAGGTTTGTGCTTCTGCTAAATCTAGACTTCCTTCGTAAATTGCTCGTCCAGTTATCACTCCGGTAATTCCAGAAGTTTTCGAAGCTTCCTTCAAATCGACAATATCGCACAACTTCGCAACCCCGCCCGACGCAATCACAGGGATAGAGAACTGCTCGGCCAGCTCGACTGTTGCTTCGATATTGCAGCCTTGCATCATCCCATCACGGCTGATGTCGGTGTAGACGATTGCAGTGACGCCTGCATCTTTAAATTGTTTGGCGAGTTCGATTGCCGAGACTTCGGAAACGTCTGCCCAACCTTCTGTGGCGACCATGCCGTCTACGGCATCCAGGCCCACGATGATCTTGCCTGGAAATTCCTGGCAGGCTTGTTTGACGAATTCAGGATCTTTGACTGCCTGGGTACCGATTATGACGTAGCTTACACCTGCATCTATATAGAATCGGACGCTTTCCATATTGCGGATGCCACCACCGATCTGTACCGGAAAATCCGGAAACTTCTGCGTGATTGCCGTGACAATTTCGGCATTCACGGGAGTGCCAGCAAATGCCCCATTGAGATCAACGATGTGCAAACGACGGGCGCCTTGCGCTCGCCATTGTTCAGCTTGCTGAACTGGATCGTCAGAGAAAACAGTTGAGTCTTCCATACGGCCCTGGCGCAGGCGCACACACTGACCGTCTTTAATATCAATTGCCGGGATTACCAACATGATGTGTTCTTCACTCTACGCGGTTTTAATCACGGGATCAGACTGAGCCGTCCCAGGTAAGAAAGTTTTCCAATAAAGTCAGGCCAACAGCCTGGGACTTCTCCGGATGAAACTGTGTGGCAAAGATATTGTCCGCCGCCAGCGTCGCAACGAATTCAGTGCCGTATTCGCTTTTGCCGGTGACCTTCTGCGCATCAACATCTGCAACGTAATAACTGTGCACAAAATAGAAGCGGCTGTCATCAGGGATGCCCTGCCACAACGGATGACTTTGGGTCTGCTGGACTTTGTTCCACCCCATGTGTGGGACTTTCAGCCTCTCGCCATTTGCATCGCGCAGATCACTGCCAAAATATTTAACCTGACCGCTCATCAATCCGAGACAATCAACTCCGCCATTCTCTTCGCTGTGGGACATCAGCGCCTGCATGCCAACACAGATTGCCAGCACAGGCTTGGTCTTCATCGCCGTTTCGACAATCTGCCCGACATTGAGCCGCTTGATCTCAGCCATGCAATCGCGGATCGCGCCGACACCGGGAAAGATCACTCTGTCTGCCGCTGCAATAATTTCAGCATCGGGTGTCACCGAGACTTCTACAGCAATACCCGCACGCTGCCCTACGTGCTCAACTGCCTTGGCAACGGAATGGAGATTACCCATGCCGTAATCAATGATGGCGACTTTAGTCATAAATCCTGATGGTGCTTGCACGAATCTGAATTAGTTTACGCTGAGATGAGAGTTGAGAAATCCATGGGACAGACCAACGGAGTACCCGCTAACACTAACCGGCTCGCTTCCTGCTAAAGGCTTCCTTTAGTAGAAGGGATGACACCCGCCTGGCGTGGATCGTCTTCAACAGCCATTCGTACCGCTCTGCCAAAAGCCTTGAAGATAGTTTCAATCTGGTGGTGAGCGTTGGCACCTCGGATGTTGTCGATATGCAACGTCACCAGGGCGTGATTGACAAAGCCCTGGAAAAACTCGTGGAACAGATCCACATCGAAATTACCCACCGTGCCTTTCACGAAATTCACGTGGTATTCCAGTCCGGGGCGACCCGAGAAGTCGATCACCACGCGCGAGAGCGCCTCATCGAGAGGCACGTAGGCGTGCCCGTAGCGACGAATGCCGGTTTTGTCCAATGCCTTGTTCACTGCCTGACCAAGCGTAATACCAATATCTTCAACCGTATGGTGGGCATCGATCTCCAGATCACCCTTGGCGCGGATAGTCAGATCGATCAGGCCGTGTCGGGCAATCTGATCGAGCATGTGATCGAGAAATGGCAGCCCCGTCTCAACATCCAGCTTGCCGCTGCCGTCGAGGTCGACTGATACTGTGATCTGGGTTTCTTTGGTATTACGTTCTACCGATGCAGATCGGCTGGATTGGCCGGGAGCAGAGTCGCTCTGAGTGCTCATTGGGATGTCCGGATTGAGAAAAGCCCGCATTATAATGCTCGACCCGCCTCAGGGAAAGCGACAGAGAGCTACAGGATGCATGGATTGGGGGGATCGGCTACACTAATCAACAGTCTGAAATCGCCGATTCTCGTGGCTCTGACCCAGAACACGCGATTTATTTGGATGAATGCACAGATTGATGAACAACTGAATGAATACAAGAACAAAAACGATCATCTACTTTGTTACCAAGCAGAATGCTGCGAAGAAGCTGAATAACGGTACACACCCAGAATCAATCCCATGAAAACCCTGCTGAAAATCATTGGTGTATTCCTGCTACTTATCCTCGTTGCCGGTGCAGGACTGGTCTATTACATCCGCAATATCGATTACCGTGCCCAACTCCAGGAAGCCGTTGCCGAGGCGACGGGCTTTGAGCTGATAATCGGCGGCGACTTCGATCTTTCCTTCTTCCCCAACCCGGGTTTCACCATGGGCGATGTGCGATTGCGCAATACCGCTCTCAACCAGGAACTCATGTCGACTTCTCGAGTGGTGATGGAAGTGGATTTTGGCGCGATGCGAGAAGGCCGGATTCAGGTCACGGAATTATTGGCCAGTGATTTCCACGTGAATTACTACGTGAATGCCGATGGTGTCAGTAACTGGCTGCCAACAGCAGAGCGCAATGACGTGGACATCGTCATCGGCGCTAGCGTGAATACTTCTACAAGTGCCACTGGTACTTCTTCTGGCACTTCTTCTGGTACTTCCTCTGGTACCAACAGTGATCTGGAATCATTGTCCATCGACCGGATTCGCATTGAAAATACTTCGATCGATTATCAGGACCTGAGTGCCGGTTCGCGATACCAGATCGACAATTTCAATTTAGCGAGCACCAATACCAATCTGCAAGGTCGTCCATTCGATCTGGAGATCGATTTCGATTTCGGCAACAACGGCATGAGCGAGCCCGTTCCTATGAGCCTGCGCGGCAATGTGATTGCCGATCTTGATCGCGGCAATGTCAACGTCAACAATCTGGCTTTCAGCGTCACGCCGATGTTGCTGCAAGGCGAACTCACCGTAGCCAACCTGAACAGCACCCCACAGTTCAGTGGTAATTTGCGTGCCGACCCATTCGATGTACGTGGCTTACTACAAACCTTTGCCCTGTTGCCTGATGCGGAGACGCTCGCCACACCAAACCTGGCAAACGAACAGATGGCATCGTTCCAGGCGCAGTTTAGCGGCAACAGCAATGAAGCCACTTTGCCTAGCCTGGTTCTTACTCTGGGTGAGACTTCGATTGAGGCCAATGGCAGTGTTCGTTTCAACAACGGACTTGGACCAATGAGCGTCAGTTATGCAGTATCTGGCGGCGATATCGATTTGACACCGTTTTTAACCACCAGTGATAGCGAACTGGATGTCGAAGAACAGAGTTCTGAGGTCTCGACTGAAGAGTCTGGAGACACTCAGCTTCCAATAGATGCGCTGAATACCATGAATTTACTCGGCTCCATATCACTATCCTCGGTGACTGTGGATGGCATGCGCTTCGAAGACATCAATCTGTACACCAATATCGAAGATGGCGTGCTTGATCTCGAGCTCACCCCAGTGAGCGCTTTCGATGGCAGCTTGCAAGGTGCGGTACGACTCGACGGTCGGGGAGATCGAGCCAGTCTTACGTCGCAGCTTTCGGCTTCTGACATTAATTTGGTGCAACTGGCACCTTCGGTATCGCGCTTTAATTCTGTTACTGGCAATCTGAATCTCGAATCAAACCATACCGCCACTGGCAATAGCACGAATGCCCTGCTCGACTCAGTCAGCGGCAACACCACATTCACGATCACTGAAAACTCCGTGGACATCGGGCTTATCAAGCAAGTGTTCACTGCCATTGCCGCGCTGAGCCCGACGGGTGAAGCCATTCAACAATGGCCGGATGAGATTCGTTTTACCGAAATGGGTGGCTACCTGGTTTTCGAAGAAGGCATTGAAGAGAATCAGGAATTGAAGCTGCGCATGGACAATTTCGATATCAGCGGCAACGGTGGCCTGAATCTCGACGAAGGCACATTCGACTACGACTTTCTCTTCACCGTTCTGGGCGCTCCCTATACGCAGACCATCCCCATCAACTCGCTCTATCACGACGTGTCCTGGCCAGTGGACTGTAGCGCAGCCTTCAGCGATGAATTGAGCCAGTATTGTGGACCGGATTTCACTCAGGTAAGACAAATCTTCACTCAGATAGGTAGCAATGCCGTTCGCAGTCGCCTGGAAGAAGTCATCAGCGATCAAGTGCCTGACGATATTCAGGATGCTGCCCGCGGCCTGCTGAATAATCTCTTCGATCGCCGCTAGGCATCGTGTCTGCGAATACTCATTACTCGGAGTCTCTCTCCAACGCGCAAGTGCGCGACTTTGCCAAGCGGGTCTTGCGCTGGTTCGACCAACACGGGCGCAAGAACCTGCCCTGGCAGCAGGACATCAACCCTTACCGGGTGTGGGTCTCAGAGATCATGTTGCAACAGACGCAGGTCGCAACCGTCATTCCCTACTTCGAGCGCTTCATGGAGCGCTTTCCTGCGGTAGAGGATTTGGCGCAGGCGGACACTGATCAGGTTCTGCATCTCTGGACAGGGTTGGGCTATTACGCTCGTGCAAGAAATCTGCACAAGGCCGCCAAACAAGTGTGCGAGTCTCACTCAGGGGAGTTTCCTGCCAGCGTTGATGGGCTGGAGTCACTGCCGGGAATAGGTAGATCGACGGCGGGTGCAATCGCATCATTGGCGATGAATATTCGCGCAGCAATCCTCGATGGCAATGTGAAGCGCGTACTGACTCGCTATCTGGCGATCTCGGGCTGGCCTGAGCAGAGCAAAGTCAAAAGCCAATTGTGGGATGTCGCAGAGTCATTGACTCCGAACAAGCGGGTAGCCGATTACACACAAGCCATGATGGATCTGGGGGCAACGGTATGCACCCGAAGCAAACCTCGATGCGAGAACTGTCCACTAAAGTCCGATTGCTCCGCTTTGCTCAAAGGTGAGATTGCGAACTTTCCCGGCAAGAAGCCGCGCAAAGCACTGCCAGTCAAAACCACGACCATGCTCATCGTCAGCGACAGGCAGAAGCGCGTCTTGTTGGAGAAACGCCCTTCCCAAGGCATTTGGGGCTCACTGTATTCCTTCCCGGAAACCGATGGCTCCACCAAAGCAATAAGCAGTGTCTTGCCGGGGCTGTTGGATATTGAGCATGCGCCATCGCCGATGGCAGACATCCGACATACTTTTTCCCACTATCATCTGGATATCAGCCCGGTTCGCTACAGTAGCACACAGACCAGTCTGGCAATTGCTGATTCCGACCGCTGGCTCTGGTACCCTCTCGACCATTCATTGCAGGTCGGTCTGGCAGCTCCAGTAAAGAAGCTGCTGAACCAATTGGCCGAAGAACAGGATTAACGAGGATCAAACATGAGCCGCACCGTACACTGCCGCAAATACGACAAAGAACTCCCGGGCCTGACCGTACCGCCCTACCCCGGTGAGAAAGGCAAGCAAATCTACGAAACCGTCTCGCAACAAGCCTGGCAGGAATGGCGGTCCCAACAGACCATGCTGATCAATGAAAAGCAGCTCAATATGATGGACCCCGAGGCGCGTAACTACTTGATGGAAGAGATGGAAAAGTTCCTCAATAACGAGGTATACGACAAGGCAGAAGGCTACGTCCCGCCCTCAGAGTAATTGCCCCGAACGGCTTGACTAATAAGGGCCGGACAGGTTTAATACGCGGCTCGTTTGGCGGCCATCAGGCAATCTGATGGAGAAAACTGGCCAGACAGACCGAAAGATTCGGCACCTAAATCCAGCACGGCTTTGGGCGTCGTGAGCGCAACTGAGGCGAGGCGCAAGACGGATCGATTGAGGGAGCTTACTGAAGTAAGTGACCGAATGAGATACCGGCTTGTAACGAAGCATCAGCAAGCGCAACAGGCCAAAGGGCCCAGGTAGCTCAGTTGGGTGAGACCGAGCGCTTTGGAAGCGTCAGCTTCCAGCGACAGTCGAACGACGCCAATCTACGATTGGCGGCTGGGATGAGCAGGGAGCAATGCGAAGCATTGCAAAAATGTGCAGGATGCACACGGTTAGACAGCATTTCTTAATGCCCAGGTAGCTCAGTCGGTAGAGCAGGGGACTGAAAATCCCCGTGTCGGTGGTTCGATTCCGCCCCTGGGCACCATCTTTCCCTTTAATATCAAACAGTTGCAATGAACGATCGTTCATTTATCCTGTAGCACACCTATAGCACACTCTAGTATTCGTAGTACACCGGTTGTATAGTGCATTACACACTGTGATCAAACACCGGAAAAGGCGGATTAGGCAATGGACTCTATAGTCGAACTTCTTATCCGATTCGCAGTAATTGCCCTACTTCTCACTATCGTCATTTCAGTGACCAATAAAGATCTATCCCCTTTCAAGAAATTGCTGCAAGGGACTTCCGATTTGGTTGGCATGATCGTACTTGTTTGCATTGCTATCTTTGTGATCTGGCTCATTTGGCAAACATTTCTGCTTCCACCGAGCGGAGACCCCAGCATGCCGAGTATGTTGAGGGAATACTAAATGCGTGAAAGCATCAGCGTCCTCGATAAGAAGGTAAACATCTACAAGAGAGGACGTAGTTCAAAGTGGCAGGCTTCAATCAAACTCAAAAATGGAAAGTGGGAACGCTTTTCCACTGGCACTGATAACGAAGCCGAAGCTCGCGAGAAAGCTCTCCAGCTTTACTACGGTGCCGAAGCCAAGGCCGAAAATAAACTCCCTCAAAGCACTCGCAAATTTCGCAACGTTGCCAAATTTGCAATTCAACGCATGCAGGACGAACTTGATGGTGGCGGTGGAAAGGTCATTTATAGAGACTACATTCGAGTGATCAATAACTACCTTATACCCTTCTTCGGCAATTACGATATAGCTAATGTGAACGTCAAGCTTCTAAAAGAATATGAAGCTTGGCGCGACGCAAAAATGGGTAGGGAAATTGAAGAGAAACGCCTGTCAGTTTTCAAAGGAAAGTCGGCTGAAGAAAAAGAGAAGATACTTGATGCCGCATCAAAGACATTCAGAGCCAAACAGAGCACTGTAAACACTCACAACTCATCACTGAATCGCGTGTTCGACGAAGCCTTGCTAAATGGATGGATTACCGAGTCCATCAAGCCTCGCCTACTAAACAAAGGCATAGAGAGTGATAGCAGAGGTGCTTTCACTGAAGAAGAATATACTTACATTGCTTCGCATCTTCGGAAATGGGCAAATACCGGACATAGGAAGGCTACGAGAGAATTACGCGAAGTCTTAGCAGACTACATTGGCTTTCTTGCCACTACAGGGATTAGAGCCGGCACTGAAGCTTACAATCTAAAATGGAAGAATCTGCAAAGAATTAAAATTAGGGGAAAACATCCATATTTAGCTGTAAATGTTGATGGCAAAAGAGGTAAAAGAAGGCTAATTGCTATGGATTCCGCAGGCACCTATCTTCTTTCAATCATGCACTATCATCCACGCATCAACCACAAATCGCTGGAATCACTTTTGAAAGCAAAAGTTGATGATTACATATTCGTAGATCGGAGCGGCAATCGCATAACTACTGACGCCTTAAGAGGCTCATTTAAGGGCTTTTTAAACAAGCACGACATGCGATTTGGAGCAGATGGAAAGCCCCGCTCGCTTTATAGCTTACGACATACCTATGCGACTATGGCACTTATTGATGGGCGTGACATTTATCAATTATCACTTCAAATGGGCACTAGCGTTGAGATGTTGCAGAAGTTCTATAGCAAAGTAAGCGCCCTACATCATGCTGAGGAACATAGCGGTCGAACTAAGTATAAATTAACCGATTTGAAGCAGCCCGATTGATTGCACTGTTCCATTGCTATTTGCAACCGCTGCTACAAAACTGTATATCTTCGTTTGAGAAATACTTAATTAGCTAGAGCGCTCCTGCCGACGCCAACGATCTACTATTTTCTCAACATCAAGATCTTCAGGACCATTAATCCATTTATCATAAAAATCCACATCCTCACTATTTGGCACCGGATCAGGCATCCAAAATTGCACTCTAGTTGGCAATGGAACAGCCTCACCTAAAGCCATACACTCCCCACGCCCTAGCCCAGAAAGGATGTCCACTAAGTTTCGCTCCGCTTCAGGCACTAGATTTTTCACATAACTCTGATCAGTTGGGTTTGTTATACGCAGACAAAGAAATGAACCGCATTGTGCCAAAACTGTCTCCGACAATTCATGTGGCCGCTGACTGACAACTCCCAGCCCAACTCCGTATTTCCTACCTTCTTTCGCGATTCTCTCCATAGACTTACGAGCACCTGAAAATTCAGTTGATGAATCCCTAGGTATGTACGCATGCGCCTCTTCGCAGAGCAACAAAAGGGGAAACTCTTTGTATTCAGGGTTCCAATAGTTAAACTCGAAAGCTAGTCTACCTATTTGTGCAGCAACAGTTGGCCTAACATCAAATGGTACTGAGCTTAAATCGATTATCGTTATCGGTGCTTTAGGCTCTCCTAACCCAACGAAATCTCTAAGAAGCCCTTCAAGGCTTTTAGAAGTGTTACGTACCTTGGGTTTTAGGAGGAAATCATATCTTACATCGTTTAGCTTGCTGTCCAGTCTAATTAAGAATCTGTCAAAAGTACCGTGAAGCGGTCCAGCTTTTGGGCCACGTGAACCCTGTACCATCTCAGCATTCTTCTCTCTTATTTTAGCGACCAACTCCTCCAAGGAAAAATAAACTGGAGTGTCAACCGACACCCTATCAAGTTCTAACCCTTCTTTTTCTAGTTGTCTAAGCTCCCACAGCAAGTCTCTAAAGAAGGCTGTCTGGTTTGCAGCTTCGCGTTCAGAATGATCAATTAGAAGGTCGCAGAGCTCTGCATAGGTCATTAGCCAATAAGGTATTTCCAGCTCTCTTGCGTCAACATATCGCACGATATCTTCTGCAAACGAATACTTTCTGTCACCAGTTTCTCCATCTATCCAGCTGTACTCACCATGTAGGTCCAAAATTACAATATGAGCCTTTGGCATTCGAGAGACTGCTCTTTGAACTACGTTAGCGACAGAATAAGACTTTCCTGCTCCTGTTTGACCAAGTATTGCAAAATGTCGACTGAACAAAGCTGTCGGGTCAAAATAAACTTTTTGTTCAGTAAGTGTTGGCAAGTACCCAACATCGTACTCTTTGGCTTGGAACCGATTAAACATCGCCCCAATTGTATCTACGCCAACGGCATGGACTTCCGCACTAGTAGTTGGGAAGCTGCCTACGCCGCGAACAAATTCTCCACCATCCCCAATCCTACCTAATGGGGTCAACTGCAACACTCTAATAGCTAAGGGGTCGTTTAGAGAATCTTCTCTACTTTGCCCCGCCTCAGGTGGAAGGAATTTCTCCTGTTCGGACATCCTAGTGACCATGGCGAGTGTCTTCGTCTGCTCTTGAACAATGAGAACATATGAGCCAACTTGCCCAATCAGAATATCCTGATCACCAATTGTTACCGTAGGCGCTTTACCCTGTTCATCATTGATCAATGAACAGTTTATACTTCCGCTTTGAACATCAGTAACGTACCCAATGAGCGTTTCTTCTACCATTGCTTCAGCCCCTCAATAAACCCTTCAAATACACTTAGGTCCGGATGGCCCGGCCCAATTTCCTTATCGATTGACGACCTTGCCTCGGTAACAATTTGGACCCTTTCTCTACCACTCCACGCTTGGAAAGCATCGTCGGATAATTCTTTTGTTAAAATCAGTAGTGAAAAATTTGGTCGAGCCAAAGCGCTCTCTATTTCTACATTGACGTGCTGGTCTGCCATTCCATATCCTAGTGCGACAAGACGCATTAACGGGTCATCTCCATAAATTAAACTGCTCCTAAATTCAGACCAAAGTGAGGAGTATGGGGCTTTGCCAGTATCTTGCGCTTTTCGGTATTGAGGCGGGATCATCAGCCGCTTAGCCTGTGCAGGAATGGGGTTTGTGAACCCACACCGCCGAATACCAAGCTCATCATCCATGTACCATCCCATTGACCCATGCAGCTTGAATAGCCGGAGGCTACCCGATACCTCCCTGGTTCTTCTACCCCTGAAAGTGCGTCCCCTCATAACCAAAGTATGCTGAAATGACGTTGGGTCGAAGAAAGCACAATTATGGCCGTGAAAGCCATCAAATAGCCGAACCGATTCAAGCTCAGCAGCAACTTCGAGCAACGGATCGTAGTTTAATGAAAATATTTTTATAGGTGATTGCTCATTACGTCTTGCCAGTAATGAAACAAATTCTTGGTGCTTAGCGGTTGGCGGGGTTAAGCCAGAAAAATGGTTTGCTATAGCAGTGACAACACTGTGCCGGTGGGGCTGCTCTTGCACTTCACCTTTATCCAGAAGGTCAAGAGCATGCTCGATGCCAAGCGCACCACCATCTAGCTTATCTTGTATTTCAGTACGTTCGGTAGGTGGAATATCATCTGAAATTTGATCCCAGAGTTGTGATGCGAGTGGATACCCTGCGCCTGCCAGATATGAGGAACCTGCTCCTAAGAGAAACCCAACTTTCTGCGACAAGAGTTGGTTTCTGACTTTACTTTCGATTTTTTGAATTGAGTTTTCTGACATTCAATACAATAGGTGTAAGCACCCAAATCTTGGATTGAACCTCAGTATACCCACAATAATAGCGAGTCGGTACTGCTTTATTTAGCCGGTCGCAAGTACGTCACTTACCCCCAATAATAGTAATCAGACGGCAATCCTTACCTATTAATAGCTGCATTAATAAGCGATCAAATCTGCCGCATTTTTCAGTTTATCGACTGACACATCAATATAACGCTGGGTGGTTACCATACTGCTATGACGAGCCAGTTCTTGTATAACCCGCACCGATACTCCTTTCTCGCTGAGATTTGTAATAAACGACCGCCGACCACTATGAGAAGAAGCGTCCTCGATGTTCGCATCGCGATAAAGGGACCTGAATAGATTTTGGATAGTCTGGCTACTGAATCCTTCGCGTTTTTGTGATCGAAATATCTTGCTCTCGACGTCCCTCAGCAAGTAAGAATGCTCATGGACAAATTGGGCTATTTCCTTTCTTAGCTGCTCGTTAACTACGACTTGCTGAGCATGCTTACCCTTGGTCTGCCACTTCTGGAGGAAAATTGTGTCTTTCACAACGACTTTGTCTGCTTGAACAGACAAAACGTCTTTCACGCGAAGCTGGGCGATTTCACAAGCTCTTAATCCTGCCAGAAAACTGAATAGCACAATCAGTCGATTCCGGTCCTTATGTTTCGTGAACGTCACTATCTTTAACAGGCGCTTTAACTCGTCTTGTGTCAGAACCTTGGCTTGCTTCATTCTCTTCCTCCAACTTCTGTCCGATTCGGGGGCTGATTACTACCCGGCGCACGAGAAGTAACTTTTGGAGCTCTTCTGCTGTCAATTTCCTGATTTTCGCCACCGAGAAACCCTAAATGTGTGCTTTTGTTAGGATTTATGGTGTATCCATACATTCAGCCAGGCAAGGCTTTTTCCTAATAAATACAAGTAGTTGAATCCGTTACGGATTCAGAAGAAATGTGTGGAATTACTACATTCCACACATTTCTGAGGATAAATAGTTGTGTCGACTTGGAGAAAAAGTATGCGTTTGCACGAGGTAGGTAGAAACCAATTTTCCAGCACTATGGAAATAGCACGGGCCGTTCTATACGCATGGGAGCATCAACAGTCCAACAGATTGATAACCCTGTGGCTTAACCAGCTTAGCTCCGACGAGCGTTTGTTAAACCGGCTCTATAAGGCAAGCAAGAGATACAAGATCTATGGCAACGATGACAATGAGCCCTTTTTGGACTCATCTGCCATCTGCGCTAGGGCATATAACATCTTGGTTAATGTGGAATCTCACATTTAAGGCATCTTGCTAGCCAAATCGCTACTACTCAAAATGAGTATTATGTGACTAGCGGCCGGTGAAGGATGCTAGTAGTTCAGCTTCGTCTGAAAGGAGCTGGTGCCAGCATTCTGACTTAAACGCCTCTTCAACCACCTGCAAGGTCCGTTGATATTTCTCCGGAATTTCCGATCTTCCCTCAGAAAATGCCAGACTGTTCGCCAGCTCAAACGCCTGCAAATATGCCCATATGTTGTGATTCATCAAGAACAAGTGGCTGTAGCGGTCGAATTGGATGTGCTGATATTTGCCTTCCCTTACATTTAAATCACCCATTACTAGTTTGTCAGCGAGAGGAGAACTAAATGGAACCGGCTCTTCACTCCCAACTAAAATTGGCCCCTTGGGGGCAGCCAACTCGATAAACCTCCAAGTGTCTAACTGAGATTTAAGACTTGGTATATCAACATATTTTTCATATCTCGAACCCTGAATAAGCGGGCTTGAACTATCGAAACTGACTTTGGCATTGATGCCCACCGACAACTGAAGCCCTCTTTGAATCGCCGTACACACCACAGCCCAAGGAATTGTTGAACATCCAAGCAAATGCAGCCAACTTCGATTACTACTGAAGGCATTCCGATCACGCATCGTCAACAAAGGCTCCAGTAATACACCTAACCCGCCCTTTTCCACACCTTTAGCACTGAATGCGTATCCGCTGCAGTCAAACCAATTAACGGTGGACCACCAATTAATCATACTTTGCGTACTCAATCCTTGAATGACATTAAGCCACCTAGTATGACCTTGCCGGTGCCGATCAATAAATTGTAGATTTTCAACAGTCAATGTCCTTAATTGCTCTTCGGTGCACTTATGGAAAGGTGACCCCGCCCCTTGCGGCAAGGTCGCCCATAAAGGCATATCGATTGTCATTGCGAAATTAGTGTATGTCTCGAGCCAATCTACAATCCAATGGCGCACGGATGTATTTCGCCTCCATGCGGAGCAAGCATCAATACCTTGCATCTTACTCTGCAACCCAATCAATCCTTTTAGAGAGCCAATTCCAATTTGATAACCTGCGCTATCGCCAAACATGACTCCTTCACTCGAGCCTCGGCAAGTGACCGAGTTAACAGGATCAGATCCGACTTTATATTGCCCGATAGAGTGCAAAAAGTATGGGTACCTCCAGAGACTACTTCTACCATCCCAGAACGCTAAATCAGCAGGAACAAGGCCCTTTGGGAACGACCGCTCTTCAGGCAATCCAGAAACAAGCGCAGATGCATAGTTTGTATTGATTGCTGGCAAGTATAAGGCTTGATTACTTGACTCATCCATCATGGAAACATACTCGCTACTCATCATTATGCAGCCTCTTTTGAGACTTCATAGCTTTCCTCGATTTCTGCACCCCTCGCACCTGATGCCTCACTCTCGGTTACGGGATAGTAATTTCCAAACGCCTTAGTTGATCGTTTACTAGAACCATCCGTTGTCGGGATATATATTTCATGTATACATCCATCTAGCCCCCGTGTCCTAAATGTGATTTTCATTAAGTCGTCATTTACTGCTAGGAGAACCTTCCCTACAACAGGAAGTAAGCATATACCGCGCATTACTGAAACCCAGTCCTGCGACCGGAAGAGACCGCGATACCGGCCTTCTACTTGAGTTAATCCGTCGAATAAAACCTCTTCAGTTAGTTCAAACTTACCTGCCCTACGATAGTAGCTAATATCAGCTCCATTCTTCCCAAGATGTAGGCCAATAAGAATATTTGAATCCCTAGAAACATGTTTGCCATGACTATTCAACCACGGCGTCAAGAATCTTTCAGACAACTTCAAGAACCACTCGTGAGGAACTCGCGCAGACCAACACGCCTCGAACTTATAGTCCGGCTTCAAATCCAGTTGCGGAAGCACCTCTCCACCCCGGCCAAATGGATCTAGATTCAGACAGAAAGAATTGCTTGTGTTCGAGTGATCTAGTAACTTTATAGACCTTCCCTCAAATTCGATATTATTAAAGATATCGAAATTTTCTATTGCACTAGTACCGTACCGATTGAATGCTCGAGTATGTAGAATTTCATTCTCAATGAATAACCGTTGCTCTGAAGGTAGGATCAAATCTACTAAGCAATCGTCCAACCAGTGAATATTTGGAGTCACTTTGCAAACTATGCCTGTAGATGATCCAGCTGGACTTAGTAGCAACTGATCTGAGTTTTTTAGATATATAACTCTGGTAGCCCCACTACTGAATTTCTCCAGGTTCAGTGGAGAGCATTGACTTTGAATGAGCTCAAACAGTGGACGGACACTTGTATCACAAGCATCAAATTGATGTAGATAATAGTCAGTTAGCAGTAAGTCAGTAACGGTCGGGCCATTAGTATCCAATTTAATAGCCAATGTTTCATGCCATTGATTCACCGCTGATAGAGAATAGACTTGCTTTTTCCGATGTACTCGAGTCTTGAAGCTTAGCTCTTGTTGATCTTGGCACTCCGAATAGAACCGGGCATCCGCACTTACCAGCTCGTTTGAACCACTTGGCCAAACTTTCCTCGAATTGCCTTGTTTGCTTCCGTGTCCGCCAGTAGTTTTTGAATCACTCAAGTCAGTGTAGCCGGCAAGTTTAGATAACCCACCGGATCGCAAAATGAAGTTTACTAACTTTTTCTGCCCATCCTTCTGGTACTTATGTTGATGTTTCTCGAATTCTGCGTGGACGGCTTTTAGCGCACGGCTATAACGATCCGCGTACTGATTAGTCAAATCAGTCTCTTCCCCCCAAATAAGCCAAATCAGCTTAATAAAATTTGGATGAGTCGCTACCTTTCTAAACTTCCGATTGAGCTTTCCATATTCAGACTCAAGATAACCAGAAACGGTCTGAGCCTTTCTCCACCATAGATATGATGCACAGAGATGCTCATACAAACTTCTGCGAGAGCGATTTATTTCTTTATCTACTTTCTTGGAATGCGCTTGAAGATTACCCAAATCTAGGGCGATGATGTTGGGGTCAAGAGCTATTTGCTTTACTGAACCTGCACTGTCTGTTGTCATATTAACCTCCGGTAATCTATTGAGAACTGGCTGAAATCCGTCGAATTTGGCAATGCTGCCTATCGACTACAATAGATTATCGGAGATCGGTTATTTGAAAATTGGGAGCTTCTCAAGGGACTTGCAAAAGATCACAATTGACGGGGTAACTCTGTTACTTAGAAGGGAATTTACCAACTACTGCATTTTTTACTACATTCTTTGCCTCACGCAGCGCAGTACTAAATTCGGAGCGGTAATTTTGCAAGTCATCATTTGTAAGTTTTGTGTAGTTGACACCGAGATCGGCTGCCAGCGAATCTATTCCAGCTTTGAGCTTGTTCCAATGACTATCGCCAGACTCGTAAGCACTAAATATAGCTGCTTTATCTGAGAGTCCGCAGACATGACGCCAGACATAGACATCTAATCTTCTCGCCGTAGCTTGCAACTTGTCTGTTTTATAGTAGTCGGTCTTTTCTAGTGGTAGCCAGTATTTCGTGAATAATTTCTGCATCCTTTTGAGCGACTTTTCGAAGTCCTCATCGAAATGGGATTCTATGAAAGCAGGATCAGATTTTCCCGGCGCCGTAAAGTATACAGTACCAGCTTTAGGCTTAAGCGGTTTGTTTGCTCGAACAACTTTGTATTTTTTAACATAAATTGGCGTTAGCCGACGACCGTTCACCTTGAACCAATCAGCGAATATGCTGATGATGTTGTAATTGTCAGTTGCTTGAGAGAATCCGAATACATTGCCGAACAACGAAGCTATCTCTGCCAAGCCATTGTACTTTTCCTCAAGCTTCTCCACTGCTCTGACTTTATTCGCAGTCTTGTTTGTCCAATAATCTCTGTAGTCACCACTGAAATATAGAGCCTTAAAGTATAGATAGATTATATAGATGGGCTGAGGTGTTGTGGCTATATCTCCTTTGACGAAGATGTCTGTTGCTGACCTACGTTGCCTTGCCATGTGCTGTATCCAAGAAGCTGATAATCAAATCTGTGTCTAGGATACTACCTGATCGCAACTATATCTCAATAGATTCCCGTATGACTTTCCCATCTCACACTCAGTTTTCCACATTACTTGATGTATTGTTTATTGCGTCACTGCTTCGCAGTAAGCGCACACATCTTGAGTTCTTCGTTTTCGCTGCCGCTGCTACTCAAATACTCTACGATGTGATTCCTTTCTCCTCCGTGAGCATTGCCTTTCAGGTGCCATTCTGTAGATTCATCAGTCATGAAGAGGCCATTTGGCCTCTCATGACAATAGAACATTCTGTGAGTTCTTACAGTCGGTGTTTGAACACAACCAGATCATCTGGAATGGTGGGGTTATCCTGTTACCTTTACGTGCGGAGAGTTATTGACAACGCAATACTGTGGAAACCAAACACTAAAACCACCACAGTACATACAAGGTACCGATTATTCGGCCTCTTATCTTGTTCCGCTTTTTGTTCATGCCTGAACGGGGTCGAGCGGCAAGTTCCGTCGGCATATTTCTCAATAGCAGACTCAATGCCTTTTCTGTGGCTCTTTTTGTGCATATGGAGGCCAGGTAAACGTGCTACTTTTACCTTCTTCCATAGCTTATTTATAGAAATGAACGATGGAACCTCATAATAGCGGTATTTTTGACATAATCCGTGATCTTGGGAGTTACAGAAGCCATCCTAGATTTTGGATATCTGCATCGCTTTCCTTCCACAGCGAGGGCATTTGACACCTACCTTTTGGTATTGCGATCTTTCTTCGTAGTGATGGCAATTCCTGCACTCGTAAGCGTAGGTTTTCTTTCCTGTTAGCTTCCCTATTCCATAGCCAGCCCCCATCTTCAAGGCTGTATCTGCGAAGCCACTTTTGCTTTTGTTAGTACCCTCGGACTCTCCACCCTTTTCGTCGCCATCCATAAGGTTTTTTCCGAATACAGCTTCCCAAAAACCCGCGATTACACCTGCACAGACGCAGCCGAATATAAAAGCCACCCATCCGTTCCATCCCCAATCCTCTGTCGCAGTAACCCATATATACCCGACAATCAAAAATATTACCCATTGCATAAGCACCCCCTTATCGCTGATTTACTGGCTATAGCCTGATTACTAACCAAATAATACGCTCTATAGAGCGTGGTGTCACGCTCAGTAGAGCGTCAAACTTGCTCTATGATCAAGTCTGCATTTGGCGCAAAGGTAAAGGCTCTAAGGGCTGAGAAAGGTATAACTCAAGAGGAGTTATCACAGCGTAGTGGTCTAGCTATCAGATTCCTCCAGGACATAGAGGGGGGCAACAAGCAAGCTTCATTAACTACTGTGTTCAAATTAGCTGACGGGCTTGGGATTAAGCCAGATAAACTACTCGGCGATGTATTCAGTGCATGGCAGAAAGCCGGCAAACCTGAATAGCGCATTTGTCCGTTCGAACAGACATTCTTGTGCATTAATACTCAATAAGAGTAATAGACATATAGCGCCATGGCAGAACTCACTGTGATGAACTTTTCAGTCTTCCAGTTAGATATATTATGACAAATTCTGATATTCAGGAGCCTTTAAGACCATTGTCAGACCTCCCAGTAATGCGAGAGGCAAACGCTTCATTTGGATTGACTGTTGAAAATCATCATCAACTGCTATCAGAAATTAATATCCGGTCGGAGGCTCCGCTCGGAGTCAAGCAGCTTTTTGAAACCGCGAAAAACTTAAGTTTGTATTCCTGGTTTGTTTATCACTTTCATCAGGTGTCCGAAATGGTGAGCTTTTCCGCAATGGAAATGGCATTGCGAGAAAGATATCTCGAAGAAAATCCACCTGAAGAACTGGAAAACGATTCAAAGAAGAAACCAAGACCCCCAACTCTAGGCAAGCTACTAAATTATGCTAAGACGAACCAGTGGATCAGTAATGAAAACCTCTCTTTTAGTCGTGATTGGGCCTATAGAAATGCCCAAGATAAAAAGGTGAGAGAAATAATGGAATCTGGCGTCTTAGAAAAGATAGGCTCTTGCAATGTGCCCGAACCAACAGAAGTTGAGATTCAAAATGAACTTTCTGAGTTAGATATTGTTGGCACGATAGCAAGTTTCACGCCGCAGGTGCGTAACATACTGGCGCACGGATCAACGATGCTCTCTCCCAGCAGCATCTCGACATTGAAGAGAATAGCTGAAGTAATTAATCAATTGTACTAATTCTGACTGAAAGATTGTCCGTTCAACGGACATATTTCCCCATCTGATACACAACTTGTATGCGAACACCGCGTCAGAATCTACTAGACACGCTATCGCTGAGGATAGACTTTCAGCAATATCTTGAATGCTGTTGAACCTATTGCTGCTTAGGCCCTGTCTAGTAGAATCGAGCCACGATGCCTTTAGTTTGGTTTTTTAGCAAATGAATGAAACACATCCACTGCAGATATACCTAGATAGCAGTGACTACTCTGATCTAACTAGGGATCAGTTTGCTGATGAATTGAAATTCTTAACAAAACTAGTCGATACAGGGACCATCCAAGTAAGATACTCAAATGTTACGATTTCGGAGTTGATTCATACTGAGAAAAAGCATCAGCATTATGCCATCGATAGAGCCAAGGTATTACGAGCGCTGTGCAGAAAGAGATGTCTCATATACAACGATGAATTATTATATCGTGACTGCATAAGAGAACTTGTAGGCCAAACTTCTGATTTTCAGTTCCCGAACTACGCATATGATGACAAGGCAAATTGGTTCCCACCTAGAAGAGGGTCGCTACAAAGCTTCAAGTCGGAACTAATAAAAACCGTCACGAACACTATCCGAGAAGAAATAAAGCGCCACCCAAACCCAGCAGAAAAGAAATTGCTGAAAAAACGATTAAAGGGCTTTATTCGGAATGGAAATTTTACATCCGAAGGTATGAACTTTATCAAAAATATGGATTTGGACTCAGCGATTATTGAAAAATTTACTTTCCTAAATAAAACGAAGCCGTCACAGATGATTAGAAATCATCTTCTTGGCAAGATCACACATACAGAATTGGAAAACTACCTATTTGAGAATGGTGCTGATCCAGCCAATTTAGCAGAGTTCACTATAGATCAAATTGAAGATGGTTTGTCCAAATTTCAATGGCTTAGAAAGGGAGGTGCATCTTTCATAGATGGCGTGAAGGAATTACTGTCACTTGTTGATAAGATCGAATCGTTTGACAAGGAACATGGGAACGCGAGAAGCAGAAAAGATATTGTAAACGACTACGGCCTCGACTTTAGTTCTCTTAGACAAAAGATGCTAGAGAAGTGTTGGGCAGACTATAAAGATGACTTTCGAAGGCACAAACTAACCTACTCAAAATTTAAAACACGCTACGAAGACGCGGAACTAGGAACCTTGCCCTCAATAGACATAGCAGTCGAAATATTACCAGCGTATGTGGAGCAGCTCATTACCAAGAACCGAACTAAGCTATTGTCTAGCGATTTCGGAGACATTGCCCATGCTGCATATCTTCCCTATGTTGACATTTTCAGAGCAGATAGGACTATGACACATCTGTTTAGAAACGTTGCAGACAAATACCAAACTAAAGTTATCCGCACCTTGAGTGACCTAGTCTCGGAATTAGACAAATCTGTTTCAAATCAGTAATTCCGGTAATAGGTACTACCGGATATGAACAACTTTGATCTAAAAGTGTTCAACATCAATTAGTATTTTACAAATTTTAAACCAAAAAATACGTTAACATCACTAGCCCGCACAACACGACAGCTTACTCACGTCTTTACTAAATCCTTGTGCGGCTAACTTAAGCCCTTCAACTGCTGTCAGATAGGGAAAAAGCATTTCCCCAAGTTCGACTGTTGTGAGTCCGGCTTTTAACGCCATAACGATCGTTTGAATGCTATCTCCAGCCTCAGGCGCCAAAATAGTCGCCCCTAGAATCCTTTTCGTACTGCTATCGGCCACCAACTTAATGAATCCTTGAGGATTTCTGGAAGTGATAAATCGCGGAACATTGTCGAGGCTGATAGTGCTGGTTCCTACAACTAACCCATTAGCAATCGCCTGAGATTCTGTCAACCCAACTGCTGCAAACTGTGGATCTGTGAATACCACAGAAGGCATCGTTTCATTGCTATAGATATCGGTGTTGCCATGCAGCGTATTCCTGGCGGCCAGTTTGGCGCCATACGCTGCCATGTAAACAAACATATCTGAGCCAGTAACGTCACCAGCCGCATACACTTCGCTATTTGTTGTTTGCATGAAAGAGTTAACTTTTATGCCACCCATCGCATTGATTTCTATACCCGCTTTTTCCAAATGCAGTGATCTTACATTGGGCTTTCTACCAGATGCTGCCAGCACACGTTTAGCTGCGATAGTTTGATTACCTTCTTTAGTTTGGCAAGTCAGCTTGACGATGTTCCCTTCCTGCCTAATTTCCTGATAGCCAACACCCTCACAGACAGTAATCCCTTCTTTGCGAAACTGATCACCCAGCACTTTACTGACTAGTGGGTCTGACTCGGGAAGTAATCGGCTACGACAGCAGATTGTGACTTTTACGCCGGCCCGGGAAAACATTTGCCCTAGTTCGCAGCCAATGACGCCGCCACCGATAACCATTAGCGAATCGGGCAAACTCTCCAATTCCAGCGCTTGAGTACTATCCAAAGCCGAGATACTTTGGATCCCATTGATTGTCGGTAGAGCAGATGCTGAGCCGGTAGCTATAATCACTTTTTTGGGTTGATATACTTTTCCCTCGACCATCAGTTCAGTAGCGGTGTTTCCAGTGAATTGCGCCAGCCCTGAAACTAATGAAATATTTGGATACTGAGGAAGCAGGTCTTCATACTTGGCTTTGCGCAAGTCATCGACCAGTTGCTGTTTCTGAAGAATTAGAGCCTTCCAGTCGACAACGCTACCAGCTCCTTCCACTCCATCGAAACGGCTTGCATCCTTGGCACACTGAATAGATTCCATTGCGCGAATTAGATTTTTTGACGGAACACAGCCTACATTGACACAGGTTCCCCCTATGGTGCCATTTCCAGCAATAACTACAGTTGCGCCAGTCTCTGCTGCCGTAATTGCAGCGGAAAATCCGGCAGATCCCGCACCGACGACAAACAAATCTGGGTTAGTATCCTTCATAAAATGGAATCCTGATTGGAGAAGCTCTCATAAATCCTGGTCGCCAGTGTTGGTATCGCAACCTGTTCGCTTTGATTTCCATGCCGCGTAAATTGTCAGACAGAGAAACAATCCGAGTGCTGGAAACAGCACATAATCCAGATAGCCGGTTAATGCTGACAACCCTGCAACAGCAAACAGAATCACCAGCACAGGAGTAAAACAGCACAGTGCTACTATCACCGTACCGACTATTCCCGGATGCAGTAATGTCCGCTGCTGCAACGGGGACTATGAAACTAGTTTGGCAGGATATCCTGCGTTGGTGGACGCGGCGCCAATTTTCGCGGGCGTTGCCACATTGGGATCAAACACAACAGTGGCCGTCTTGCTCTCGTAGTCTACAGCTACCGATTTCACACCACTAACCTGTTCCATTGCCTTGCGAACAGTTATCGGGCACGTTGCGCAGGTCATGTTTTCCACATTGAAAGCGGCTGTCTTTTCTTCCGCAATTGCCTGCGAACTACTATTGGTTTCTCTTTGCTGCGTTGGCATGAGTGCCAACGTGGAAACTCCGCTGATAGCGACAAAAGTGAGCGCAGATAAAGTAACAACAAATCTTTTCATGATCGTATCTCCTGTTAATAGAACAATGGGGCCCAAAAATCGATAGTGGCCGAGAGCAGTGCAATGACGGTAGCAATCCAGAGGGCAGAATGGGTAATCAGCCCCGACATGGGACGCGCGCAATAGCTCTCGTGTGCACAAGCTGGTTTCGGTTTGAAATAGACGTGCCAGAAACCAGCCGCCAACGCCAATCCCGTTACTGCGAGGAAGAGTGGCTTGTAGGGTTCCAGCGCTGTCAGACTGCCGATCCAGGTTCCAGAAATACCCAGCGATACAAGAACCAGCGGCACGATACAGCACGACGAGGCTATTAGCGCACCGAAGACGCCTCCTGCGGCGAACAGCTTTTCATGGCCGTTACTGCCACCCTCATTCGAGTTCACCCCGGAATTTTCGTGAAAGTGATTCAATGTCCTCTCCATTTTTCGCAGTCTGTACTTGACTGGTTCCGCGATTGAAGAGACCATAAACCCTGTAGCCAATACAGGGTCAAGAAACTTCATCGAGTGATTTTGTTAATCAGGAAATTGATTCGGAGGTCAGCAATGAGACGAGGTGAACTGGCAGCACGTAGTGGTTGCAACGCCGAAACTATCAGGTATTACGAAAAAATCGGTCTTCTTCCAGCGCCAAGACGCGCTGCAAACGGTTACCGGGATTACGACGAACGACATGAAGAACGATTACATTTTATTCAAAGAGGTCGAGAACTTGGATTTAACATCGACGACCTCAATAGCTTGCTCAGCCTGGTCGATCGCAATGCTGTATCGTGTCATGAAGTCGAAGAGTTGGCGAAGCAACACTTGCAATCAGTGCGAAGCAAGATTGGTCAACTCAGGAGAATGGAGGCGATTCTTGCGGAAACTATCAGCTCATGCAGCGGCGAGGATGTCCCCGAATGCCCGTTGATAACAAGCCTGTTTAATGACTAGTTGTGATCTTTCAGTAGATTGTAAAGAGTTTCGCTGAACTCTTCCGGCGTAATCAGTCCAACGTTTCGATACAGCTCTTCCCCGTCAGAATTCAGAACTAGTAGTGTAGGCATCCCAACAACATCATGCGCTTTTGCACTTTCCGGAAACGCATCAGTATCTACTTCAACAAAGACATAATCTTGCAAGGCTTCGATTACCGTAGCATCAGAAAACACTTGTGCTTCGAGCACTTTACAGGCAGCACACCACTCTGCGGAAAAATCGATCAGAACGAGTTTGCCTGATTGAGAGGCAGTAGCGAGGGCCGCAACTAAGGGCGAAGAAACTGTTACATCAGCAGACGAAGAGTCTGAAACGTCGGGCGCTTGCAATCCTGGTGAATAACCTAACTCCCTGATCGCCTCGTACATGATATCAAGCGTGACCAGAGCAGCATCATAACTCACCGTGAACGCATCCCGGTCCAGGTTTACTGTTATGTTCTCTTCTTGAATTCCTGGCAACTCTGACAGAGCTGCTACGACACTATCTGGTCAGCTCATTCAGGTAACGCCGCCGCGGCTTTTCATCATGCCTTCGACAAACAGTGTCACCTTCGATAGCTCCGCTTCTAGGGCAGCCGCCTGCACAGACAATGACAGTAGGAGCCCTGCGAAGGCTAGGGATAACAGAGCGTATGCTTTAACTAAGCTCTTCATTTTTAGGTAATATTTCCATAAAGAATTTCTATGACGACCTCTACCATAGCCCTGTAAGCACTACAGGCTCAAGTTAATTTACCTTAATAAAGACAGTGCATTTCCCATAATCTTGAAGTTTGGCACAAGCCGTGTATCGTCTGGTAATCATCCACTGACAGTCGACTGCTTGCTTATGCTGACACTTTTTACAGAGGGCTACTCTCGCCGTAAGTTGACGTGTCGCAACTTTTTGTTCGCTTTCTTTTTGAATTGATTGGGATAAACCAGGATCTGTTGGATCCGAACGTAAAGATTGCATCACTGCATTCGCGGCGCAACTCTCATCTTTATATGAACAATATCAAAATGGGGTCTGCTGTCGTGTGCTTGAATTTTTAGAGTTGACGAGATGAGTAATTTCTACTTAACCAGTACGATAATCTACATTGCAGCTGCACTGGCTGAAATCGCTGGTTGCTTTGCCCTTTGGGCATGGTTACGGCAAGACAAAAGTGCCTGGTGGCTGCTTCCCGCAATAGTTTTCCTGCTTGCTTTTGCCTGGCTACTTACGCGCATCGACGTAGGTTTTGCCGGGCGAACCTATGCGGCGTATGGGGGGATTTATATTGTTTCTTCGTTATTGTGGCTTTGGCTTGTAGAAGGAGCGCGGCCAAATGGCTGGGATGTTACAGGCGCTGGTCTGGCGATTATGGGAACAGTCATAATCCTGTCGGGAAGCCGGCTAACGCATTAATTAAGTTGATAATAAATTCACTTGTGCGCGTCTCCCTGCAATCGATGAATACCACTACTGCACGTTTGATATTCTGCCTGAATTATTGAGTGCCCATGATCAACTAACGATAATGGGCACTCAGTTTAAGAAAAATTAAATCGATCATGCCGAGCCGATTGAAAGAGCTAAGCAGCCCTTGCCCTATTGTTACTGCGAATCGCAAAACTGTGCCACAGCAAATAAAGAGCCGGAATAACACACAAAGTCAGCACCATTGTGCTTAACATCCCACCTATCATTGGCGCCGCAATCCGCTGCATAACTTCCGACCCCACGCCACCTCCGGTCATAATTGGCAACAGCCCTGCGGTGATCGCAGCCACTGTCATAACAATGGGCCGCAAGCGCTGCAATGCCCCTTGCTGGATGGCGTCCCGCAATCCTGACTGGGATGGATTTTCATCAGGCCCCAATTTGTCCAGATAGTCTTGCCGATACTGATTGAGATAGATGAGCATGATCACGCCTATCTCTACAGCAACTCCGGCCAGGGCAATTACTCCAACCGCAACCGCTACTGATAAATCGTAGCCAAGATACCACACAAACCAGGCACTACCCGCGATCGAAACCGGCAGGGATGCCAGTATGATCAATACATCGCTGACTCTGTTGAATGCAAGATAGAGCAGCAGAGTAATTATCACCACAGTTAACGGTACAACCAGTTTGAGCCGTTCAATAGCCCGTTCCATGTATTCAAACTGACCAGACCAGCCCAGTGTATAACCAACAGGGAGATTAAGATTGCTCTCAAGATACTCTCTTGCGTTAGCCACATAACTGCCTACATCAATATCGGCGATATCAATATAGACCCAGCCGTTCGGGCGGGCGTTCTCACTCTTGATCATCGGCGGGCCATCTTCTATTTCCACCTTCGCAACATCGTTTAATGCAATACGGTCGCCTCTTGGCGTGATAATCGGCAGGCGTCTTATATTTTCCAGAGAATCACGAACCTGACGCGGATAGCGCACGTTAATCGGATACCTTTCCAGACCTTCAATAGTCTCCGATACATTCATGCCACCAATGGCCGAGGTTACAACTGCTTGCACGTCTGCGATATTGAGGCCCAGGCGCGCTGCGGCCAAACGGTCAATGTCTACTACCACATAGCGCCCGCCGACGACCCGTTCTGCGTAGACACTGGAAGAACCGGGAAAGTCACCGAGCAGATTCTCAATATCTCTGCCAATCGATTGAATCACATCAAGCTCGGGCCCGCTTATCTTAATACCAACCGGTGTTTTAATGCCGGTAGCCAACATATCAATGCGTGTTTTGATGGGCATGACCCAGACATTGGCAATTCCCGGCAATTGCACTCTTTCACGAATTTCCGCCCGGATGTCTTCCATGGTCATACCTTCGCGCCACTCTGATTCCGGCTTGAACCGGATCACCGACTCAATCATGGTCAGCGGAGCCGGATCGGTCGCGGTTTCCGCGCGCCCGATCTTGCCGAATACCTGCGCCACCTCAGGTACTGATTTAATCATCCGGTCAGTTTGCTGCAGCAGTTGAGTTGCCTCGCCAATGGGAAGACCCGGGCGCGCGGTGGGCATATACATCCAGTCGCCTTCATCCAGCGGCGGCATGAACTCTGAACCCAGCCTCGATATAGGCCATGCCGCGGAGGCAGTAAGCAATACAGCGGCGACAATCACCGGCCAGGGATGTTTGGTAATGAACCCGACCACCGGTCTGTAACAAGTCGTCAGCAGACGATTCAGGGGATTGCGCTGCTCAGAGTGAATCTTTCCCCTGATCAGATAACCCATGAAGACAGGAATGAAGGTAATGGAAAACAACGCCGCTGCAGCCATGGCCCAGGTCTTGGTAAAGGCCAGGGGCGCGAACAATCTTCCCTCTTGGGCTTCCAGTGTGAATATGGGCAAGAAGCTGAGTGTGATAATGAGCAGAGAGAAAAACAGTGGACCACCAACCTGTGTAGTCGCTTCCGCAATCAAATTCCAGCGCTCCTTACCCACCAGCCCGGGACGCCTTTCCATGTGTTTGTGGACGTTCTCGATCATGACGATAGCACCATCCACCATGGCGCCAATCGCTATCGCGATACCGCCCAGAGACATGATGTTCGCATTGATGCCCTGGGCTCGCATGATCAGCAGCGCGGCCATGATGCCGAGCGGCAAAATAGCGATTGCTACCAGAGACGAACGCAAATGAAACAGGAATACCAGACAAATCAAGCCGACCACCAGAAACTCTTCAATCAGCTTGGTGTAGAGATTATCCACTGCCGCACCGATGAGTTCCGAACGATCATAGGTTGGCACTATTTCCACACCCTCGGGTAAACTCGCAGTCAACTCTTCCAGTTTGGCTTTGACGGCAGCGATGGTTGCCTGGGCATTCTCACCACTGCGCATGACAATAACGCCACCGACTACTTCGCCTTCCCCGTCAAGATCAGCAACACCACGTCGCAGTTGCGGGCCAAGTTGAATAGTTGCCACATCTCCCAGTAAAACCGGTACGCCTCTGTCATCAGCTTTGAGGGGGATATTACGCAGCTCCTCCATACTCTGCACATAGCCTGTAGCCCGAATCATAAATTCAGTTTCGGCCATTTCAATGACAGAACCACCGACCTCGCTATTGCCGTTCTGAATCGCCTGTCTGATCTGCGTCAAATTCAAGCCGAGTGCGCTGAGTCGGTTGGGATCAACCACAACCTGATACTGTCTGACCATCCCTCCAATCGTGGCGACTTCAGAAACCCCTTCCACTGTCTGCAGCTCGTACTTGAAAAACCAGTCCTGTAATGAACGCAGTTCGCTCAGGTCATGATTGCCTGTTCTGTCCACCAGGGCATATTCATACACCCAGCCCACGCCGGTGGCGTCAGGGCCAAGTGCGGGGGTTACTTCACCGGGCAAAGCAGCGCTGACCTGACTGAGGTATTCCAGAACCCGGCTCCGCGCCCAGTACTGATCAGTACCGTCTTCGAAAATCACATAAACATAGGAATCACCGAAGAAGGAGTAGCCGCGGACATTTACCGCGCCGGGCACAGACAACATGGCTGTGGTCAGTGGATAGGTCACTTGGTCCTCCACAACCTGGGGCGCCTGGCCGGCAAACGGCGTGCGAATAATGACCTGCACATCGGACAGATCAGGAATGGCGTCCACCGGCATAGTGCGCAAATTGAGCAAACCAGCGGCCATCAATAACAGGGCAGCCAGCAACAACAGGCCCCGATTAGCAATGGACGAGCGAATAATAGCGGCAATCATTGCATAGCCTCCGCCTCTTCCATCACCAGAATCTCATAGCCACCGCCTTCGAGCTGACGAAACTCGAAACGCACCGTGTCATCGACTGTGAAGTCACTGAGATCAACTTCCGGGACAGTAGTGAAACTCATGGTCATGGCTGGCCAGCCAAGTTCTGCGACTGGTTGATGGGCCAGGGTCACCATCCCATCGCTCATCATGCTTGAGATGCGGCCGGTTGTGGAATATACAGTTTCCTGCCCACCTGATACATTGGCGTTCCTGTTCATTTCCATGTCCATATCCATACTCATGCCGTCAACACCAGCATCGGTCGTGGTATCGAGTCGTGCCAGCGCCTGCTCGCCATTGGCTTCGGCATCAATCAGAAATTGCCCCGAGGTAACTACGGTCTCACCGGCAGACAGACCCTGCAGAATTTCGATCCGCTCGCCACTGCTGACACCGGTACGTACTGCACGCGGCTCAAATCCGCCATCGTCTCGAACGACAATAAGCCGAGAACCGGAACCTGAGCGTATGACTGCTTCGCGTGGCACAGCCAAAACATCGAGTCGAGGATCGGTGGCAATGGCAACGTTGGCGAACATGTTGGGCTTTAATCGATGGCCTTCATTTTCAATTACGAGCCGAACCCGCAGCGTTCTGCTGCTACGCTCCAGTTCCGGGTAGATATAACTCACATCGCCCTTCCAGGTTTCACCGGGGAAGGCTGGAAATTCAATATCAGCCTCCAGACCAACTTCCAAATCTGCAGTATCCGTTTCAAAGATATCCACATCGACCCAGATGGAATCCAGTGATGCCAGCGTGGCGATCGTGCTGGCAGGCTGCACATAGTTGCCTCGTCGGGTGCCCAGTGACACGACCAGCGCATCATTGACGGCGCGATAAACCAGTCGACTACTCGTGTTCCCGTTATTGGCAAGTTCGTCGACTTGTGCTGGAGTGAAACCCAGCGCCAGAAGACGTTCCCGGGCCAGAGCAGCCAATGTCTGGTTACGAGACTGACGCGCGGTGATAAATTCCTGTTGCGCACTGACGAGATTGGGCGCATACAATTCATAAATCACCTGGCCAGCCTTGACCTGGTCACCAACACTGTCCAGATTGAAGACCTCCAGCCAACCCTCTGCCCGCGGATGCAGCATTTCGATGGTCGCTTCGTTCCAGCGCGTGTATCCGACTGCCTCTACATCGCGAGCAAAATCAGTGCGTATCGCCTTGGCGGTTCTCAGTCCCAGATTGTGCTGAACTGTCGAATTGACTCTGACAGCATTGCTGTCACCATCAGGCTCTTCATAGACCGGAATCAAATCCATTCCCATCGGCGACAGGCCGGGCGTATCGCGCCTGAAGCTCGAATCCATTGGTGCCGCCCAGTAAAGCGGCTGCTTTTCCTGTGTTGAAGCCATAGATTCCTGCATACCGTCTTGTTCCATGGGAATGAAGTTGGCAGCCAAATACCCCATGGTGCCGGCAACTATTGCCACACTTAATAAACGTACTGGATTTTTCATTGTGCAGTCTCCACGGGCCAGAGTCGGCCTCCGGTTAATTTATTGATATGACTGATGCTGATCAGCCGATCCGCCTGCATTTCTGATACCTGCAGTTGCAAATCCAGCAGTTGTTGCTGGGCCTGAATCAAGGTTTGAAAGTTGCCGCCACCACCACGGAAGTTGGCGCTGGCCGCGCTCAGAGTTTGCTCGGCTTTGGGAATCAATTCGGTCTCGAAAAGGTCGATGCTATGAGCAAGCTCTTCTTCTGTAGAAAGCAGTTGTTCCAGGTCAGCTGCTAACTCGCTGCGCAAACGGGCAACGTCGGCCCGCGAACTGGCATAGTTAAAACCCGCCGCCGCTTTTCGAGCTGAGCGTTTGCCGAAGTCCAAAGGAATATTAAGACTGACCCCGATCTGGGTGCGTTGTGCAATGTCGTTCCAGAGTTCGTTGTAGCCAACATTAACCTGAAGGTCAGGAAAGTCTTCGAGCTCCACCAGCTCTTTATTTCGCTGTGCCAACCTTGATCTTGCCTGCAAAGCCATTAATTCAGGCTCAGATTCCAGTACCCACTCCAGAAGATTGTTGCGACCAGGCACGGTCCGATTGGGCAATTGTTCCCCTGGCAACCCGAGCGGAGTATCGGCGGGCTGGTTGAGAAGGTCATTGATCCGGGCCTGTAAGCGTCGAATTTCCTGATTCAGTACCAGCTCCCTGTGTTGCAATTCCACGAGACTGGTCTGAATTTGCAACACGTCTTGCTGCAGCCCCAGTCCGTTTGCATACCGGGTCGAAGCGACCGTTTCAAGATCATTCAGCAGATCCCTATGCTCGGCATTAACCGACAATGCCTGATCGGCAAACCACAGTTGTGACCACAAACTCCTGACTTGCTGAATCAGAGCAACCAGTAACTGCTCATAATTCGCTTCTTCGATCTCTACCCGCGCTTCGGCTAACTCAGTACGAAGTTGCCGCTTCCCTGGCCACGGAAACAATTGAGAGACCTGAAACGTTTGCCGTACTCTCAATGCATTGCCAAAGTCACTGGGTATAGCCGTGCCAATAGATGACGGTGCTACAGAATAAGTCACCCTGGGGTCATCCAGCGCCCCAGCGCTCTCGGTCAGCGCGCGGCTCGCTCGAATTCGTAATTCACGGGCAGTCAGTCCGGCGTTTTGTTGAATGACCGCTTGCGTCAGGTCTGCCAACAATAGTTCATCGTCTGGAATGAATTGCCCAAACACAGGCGCCGTCCATCCACTGACTATCCAGCACAGCACTACAAGTTGCGCGATTCCATATTTCTTGCATATACCCATTTCGATTTCTCGCCAATTACACAAGCACAGCACAATAACCGCGAAGTCAACGCGACCATTGAATAACGTGCTAAATGATAAGTTGAATTAATTGCCTGCGTTTTCAGCAGGCGGACCTATCCTGTCTCAGACAGAAATGGGGGGACGGAATAGACTTTGGGGAGGTTCGGAAGGGGCGAAGCGGGAATAAAGATTCGCTTGCGGAGCAACGCCTGGATCATGAAGCAAATAGGAAAGCTTTGCGCCTGATTGACTGTAGCTGAGACAGGCACCACACGCCTGTTCACAATTGTTAAAACCGTTGGAATTGGATGATGCATTTTCACCAGTCTCACCAGTCGCATTTGATGAGTCGCCGATGCCTTCCATGTTCATTGAATGCGATACATCCAGAACAATCTGACTATCCATGCCATGCATTTCCATGCCGGGCATCGTGCAGAAAAGCGGATAGGCGGACAGCTGCCCGGAAACCAGCAGCAACCCTAGCATCGCCAGAAAGGTTCGATTGATTGTTGTGAGTCGACGCGGCATGGACTATCTATTATTCAGATGTTATTAAATTAACGATACAAAATGCGGGAAAATGCACGCAGCCCGTAATCTTAAACCCTAGAGTAGCTCAAAAGTAAACATTTTTATCAAAACTGATTGGCATTCTGTCTCTAGGTATTAACCGCACCCACATAAGTCACTGTTTTTCATAATAAACATCGCGAGACATCGGAAAGATGTCTTTAGAAAATTGCTGACAGTGTCGAGAGCTACTTACTCATCCAACTGTGATAATGCTTGCCCCTTTATTGAATATCAAACGAGGCTGTGATCAAATCCAGCTTGCTGAATAATTTTCGATTTTCACTATGAACCGAAGCAAGAACCTTTCTGTGTCAAAATACGTGCTGGCCTTCTCAGCCGCGTTCCTGCTCGTCTTTAGCTCAGCTTCCCATATCCATCTTAGATATTGCCTTGATGGAGACGAACCACCTGTATCTGTTCATTTTGAGTCAAAAGACAGTCATACACAGATAGAACTTGCTGAAGAGAGTTCTGCTGATAAAGCAGATTTCGAATCCGAGTTATCGCTGGATACCTTATTGGCGAAATTGGTTAAACTGTCTGCAGACTCAGTAGCAATTCTTCCTACTGGATTTCAGCCGCTAACAGCTATTCGCACGCAAGCGTTACTACATCCAGAGTTCGTTTCAATACCGCGTCAACCTTATAACTTTCTCCCTCCCTCCCGAGCACCGCCTGAATTAATTTGACTCTTTATTAAGATTGCCATCCCGGCTGATTGAGCCGGTGATTTTGGCGTTCGTCAGATTTTTATTCAGGAGAATCAAGAATGAGCTTCAGGAATCTGTTGCTCGTGTTAACTCTTTTCAGCATGAGTCTATGGGTCAATGCTCAAGAAGCCTTGACCGGCACTATTAGTTTGCGTGATGCATTTGAAGCAGTCATGCAGTCCAATCCACGCCTGCGCAGTTTCCAGTTTCGGGAAGAGGCACTGCTGGGGCAACGGGAATCAGCAGATCTCAATCCACCACTTCGCGCGAATGGTGGTATTGAAGAGTTTCTGGGGAGCGGAAACCTGCAGGATTTTTCAGCTACCGAGCTCAATATTGGCCTGTCACAGGTCATCGAACTCGGTGGCAAGCGCCAGGCACGGCTGGGCGTGGCCAATCGCCGCATTGACCTGCTCGCAGCGCAACAGCGCGTTGTTGAACTGGATTTGCTGGGTGAAACAACCCAGCGATTTATTGATGTAGTGGCAGCACAAGAGTTGCTTGAATTACAAAGGCGCGCTACTGAAATTGCCAACCAGACGATTGAATTACTGGAACCACTTGTTGCAGCAGGGCGATCTCCACAACTGGAGCAGGATCGGGCTGAAGCAGCAAGAATAAGAGCCGAGGCCGCTCAAGCCATGGCTGTGGCTATGCTGGACAGCGCCCGCATCCGTTTGTCGGCAATGTGGGCCATCAGCGAGCCACAGTTCGATTCAGTGGACGCCAATCTGCTTGCGGTCGGTACTGCCGGGTCATTGCAAACCTTACTGTCGAATCTGGATTCCAATCCGGACATTGCGATCTATGGCAGTGAAGAACGCTTGCATGAAGCTGAATTGCGACAGGCCAACACAATGCAACAGAGCAATATTGAATGGTCTGCCGGGGTTCGCCATCTTCGGGAGCTAAATGATACGGCATTTACTGTTGCTGTCAGCATGCCGTTGTTCGCCGAATCGCGGGCGCAAGGGCAAATTCGTGAAGCTCGCGCCAGGCTCCAGGAAGTGGAGGCACAGCGTGCAGTCACGATGAATCGGCTCACCGGCGAAATTACTTCGCTTTATCAGCGTCTCAATCAAACCATTTCCGAAGTCAATCTTCTCCAGGATGAAGTCCTGCCACGGCTTGAATCAGTTCAGGAACAATCTCGAGCCGCCTATGAAAATGGCACTTACAGCTATCTTGAACTTATCTCCGCACAACAGGAATACCTGGATGCGGAACTGGCGTTGATCAACAGCGCCACCACAGCACACAAATTAAGAGCAGAAATAGAACGGCTCACTGGTGAGCCATTGCTTGCCCGTTAATCAGGAGATCGAAATGAATCCGACAATCCAGACATTGAATAGAATTAAATTTTCAGAGCTGTTCACTATTGCGCTTTTCATGGTCGTATTTCCCTTCTCTGCTTTTGCTGCAGAAGAACGTGAGGAAGGAGAGCGAGCCGAGTTTGCTGAAATTTCTACGGCCATGGCTGCAGAGCAAGGCATTCGCACTGCCACTGCAAGCAGTGGTGAACTCGAACTGACGTTGCAACTCTTTGGCAGAACCATGCCCGACCCGCAATTGATAAGCCACGTGACAGCGCGCTATCCGGGATTGATTCAAGACATTGCCCCGGCCTTGGGTGATCCTGTGGAAGCCGGTGAAAGCATTGTTACGATCGAAACCAATAATAGCTTACAGACCTACCAGATTCACGCACCGATCAGCGGCACTGTAGTAGAAAGACACGCCAATCCAGGCGAGCAAGCCATGGCACAGACTCTGATGACGATTGCCAACTACAGTAACCTATGGGTCGACCTCACGGTGTTTCCCGGAGATATTCAGAAAGTCAAACCGGGCATGGCCGTACAGGTCAGTATGGAGGATTTATCTGTAGTAGGCAGAATTGCTCATATATATCCAAACCAAGCAAATTCGCCCACGCTAGTGGCTCGTGTTCTCCTGGACAATCCTCAGGGGTCGTGGTCGCCAGGGCTGCTTGTTGAAGGCGTAGTGCTTGTTGAACAAGTCGAAGTGGATTTAATGGTGGATAACGATGCAATACAGCTTATTGAAAACAGCCCTGTAGTCTTTGTTCAAGAAGGGAATCGATACTTCCCTCGGCAAGTGGTATTGGGTAGAAGTGATGACGTGAGTACCGAGGTTCTCGCTGGCTTATCCGTCGGCGAGCGATACGTTATTGAAAACAGCTACCTGATCAAGGCCGACCTGGAAAAGGAAGGCATCGAGGAAGACTAACAGGAGATTGTCATGCTAAACAGGATCATTGATCGATCGATCCGGGACCGCTGGGTGGTACTCACAGCAGTAATTGCTGTTTGCACTCTCGGTGTCTTTAATTACCAAAACCTGCCAATTGATGCAGTACCTGACATTACCAATGTGCAGGTACAAATCAACACCGAGGCATCCGGTTATTCGCCATTGGAGGCTGAACAGCGGGTGACATTCCCCATTGAGACAGCCTTGTCCGGACTTCCCCAACTGTCCTATACCCGCTCGCTCTCTGCCTACGGATTGTCTCAGGTGACAGTGGTTTTCGAGGAAGGCACGGACATCTATTTTGCCCGCAATCTCGTCAACGAAAGGCTGGGCCCGATCAAGAGCCAGTTGCCGCCAGGCCTTGAACCGCAGATGGGCCCTATTTCGACAGGATTAGGCGAGATTTTCATGTATGTGGTGCGAGCCGAAGAAGGCGCTCGTCAGCCGAATGGCGAACCCTATGACCTGTTCGCTCTTCGTGAAATTCAGGACTGGATCGTCAAGCGCCAGCTAATCCTGGTAGATGGCGTCACCGAAGTGAATACCAGTGGTGGCTATGAGAAGCAGTTTCATGTCACGCCCGACCCCGCCAAGCTATTGCGCTGGGACCTGTCAATGCAGGATGTTGTCAACGCATTGTGGAGCAACAACGCCAATACCGGTGCCGGTTACATAGAACGGATTGGCCAGCAGCTCCTGGTGCGCTCGCCTGCTCAATTACAAAACCTCGATGAAATAAGTAATGTCATGATCGGCAATCGCCGCGGCATACCTATACGAGTAAGTGATGTTGCTGATGTGTCCATAGGCCGGGAACTACGAACCGGCGCAGCGACTTATGCCGGCGAAGAAGCGGTGATAGGTACGGCTTTCATGCTGATCGGCGAAAATTCACGTAGCGTTGCAAGGCAAGTCGCCGAAGAGCTTGAGCAAATTAATACTTCCTTACCAGAAGGTGTAGTTGCCCAGGCTCTCTATGACCGAACTGACCTGGTCGATGAAACGATTGAGACGGTGCGTACGAATTTACTCGAAGGCGCATTGCTCGTTATCGTTGTCCTTTTTCTGCTGCTCGGAAATTTCAGGGCCGCCCTGATCACTGCACTGGTGATCCCGATTGCTATGTTGGCCACCATAACCGGTATGGTGGAAGCTGGCGTATCAGCCAACCTGATGAGTCTTGGGGCTTTGGATTTTGGCCTCATAGTAGATGGCGCTGTGATTATCGTGGAAAACTCCATTCGACGACTGGGCATGGCCTATCAGGACAGAGATTCGCTTTCCCTGAAAGAACGATTGCACGTCGTATACAAAGCAACCAGCGAAGTGATTCGCCCCAGCCTCTTTGGCGTCACCATTATCACTCTTGTGTATTTGCCGATCTTTTCCCTCACTGGTATCGAAGGCAAGATGTTCCACCCCATGGCAAGCACCGTAGTCATGGCCTTGGTCGCAGCGATGATACTGTCACTGACCTTTGTTCCCGCTGCTGTGGCACTTTTCGTAAGAGGCAGGGTTTCAGAAAAGAAAAATGTCCTCATGCGTGGCGCTGAAACTGTATACCGGCCAGTACTGGCACTGGCATTGCGATTTCGCTGGGCTGTTGTCACGCTGGCGATTGTGGCTGTATCGGCCTCAGCCTGGTTGGCCAGCACTATGGGGTCTGAGTTTATCCCGCAACTTGACGAGGGGGATGTCACGATTCAGGCCTTGCGCACCCCCGGCACGAGCCTGCAACAATCAATTGAAATGCAGGACATTCTCGAGCGACGTCTACTGGAGTTCCCGGAAGTTGCAGAGGTCTTTTCGAGAATTGGCACACCGGAGATTGCCTCCGATCCAATGCCGCCCAGCATCTCGGACACATTTGTGATTCTCAAGGATCGAGAAGAGTGGCCCAGTCCAGACAAGGAAAAAGCCGAGCTGGTTGCGGAAATGGAGACCGTGGTCACCCAGCTACCCGGCCAGATTTATGAGATAACCCAGCCCATTCAGATGCGGTTCAACGAACTCATTTCAGGGGTCCGGTCGGACCTGGGCATATTGGTGTTTGGAGAGGACCTGGATACGCTGGCTGACACCGCCCGCGCAGTGCTCGAAGTCATGGAAACTGTCCCCGGCGCAGCCGATGCCCGTATCGAGCAAACAGAAGGCTTGCCAATGCTTACCATTACTCCGAAGCGCAAGACCATGCTGCGCTACGGTCTGACCATCGAAGAAGTCCAGAATCTGATCGCCACGGCGATCGGTGGCAAATCTGCGGGACTTATCTATGAAGGCGATCGTCGCTTTCCATTGGTTGTGCGCCTTCCGGAATCTATTCGTACAGATGAGCGGCAGCTACGTCGCTTGCCAGTCCCGGTAAAAACTTCGGTCAGTGATGCCGGCTATGTCCCACTCGAGGAAATTGTCGACATTGAGACTATTCTGTCGCCCAATCGTATCAGCAGGGAAAATGGCCAGAGAAGAGTTGTGGTCAGTGCTAATGTACGTGGTCGGGACCTGGGCTCCTTTGTAGAAGAGGTTCAACTGGCAATAGCGGAGCAGGTAGAAATGCCACCCGGCTACTTTGTTGAATACGGTGGCACCTTTGAACAACTTGAGTCCGCCAGCCAACGCCTGTCTTTGGTGGTTCCGGCTACCCTGGCGCTGATTTTCGGACTACTGCTTATTGCCTTCGGATCATTCAGGGATGCCCTGGTTATCTTCACGGGTGTACCTCTGGCACTCACTGGCGGCGTGCTGAGCCTGTGGCTGCGTGACATGCCCTTGTCTATTACAGCGGGAGTCGGCTTTATCGCGTTGTCCGGTATCGCTGTACTTAATGGCCTTGTCATGCTCTCGTTTATCAAGACTTTATGGCTTGAAAAGCTTGATCTAATGTTCGCCATTACCGAGGGGGCGCTGACCCGCCTTCGTCCTGTTCTAATGACCGCATTGGTGGCCAGTCTTGGATTTATACCGATGGCTCTCAATACGGGCATCGGCTCAGAGGTTCAACGCCCGCTGGCCACTGTTGTCATTGGCGGCATTATTTCCTCTACCCTTTTGACTCTCGTTGTTCTTCCTGCGTTGTATTTAATTTTCAACAAGAACCGGCAGGTCGGCAACACGGCAACAGCAGAAAACTAGCTTGCCTATGGAGTTTTCGATATTGGCTCGATTCGAGCCAATATCTGATTCTTCCTAAAATCCTAATTAATAACTACGGATCCGCTTAAATGACTCATGAAGAGTTAGATTTGAACTCTCCCGATAAACGCAGGACATTCTGGATTGTTCTGGTTTTGAATGCCCTGCTTGCAGCTGGCTTTCTGTTCTCTGGTGTGATTGCCGATTCCAATGCTTTGCTTGCCAATGGACTCGATAATACTTCCGACGCAGCAGTCTACGCATTGAGCTTGCTGGCACTGACTCGATCTCGCGGTTGGAAACGAGGAGCAGCCAAAGTGTCAGGAAGCATGCTGCTGATATTTGCCGGCCTGGTTATTATTGATGCCGTAAGGCGGTATCTGACAGGCTCGGAACCACTTGGTTGGACAATGATCGTTATGGCCATAATTGCTGCAGCAATTAATCTATTGTCACTCTATCTGCTCAGGCGCCTTGAGCACAAAGACGTCAATTTGCGAGCCGCTATCACTTTCAGCTTTAACGACTTCATTGCCAATGGCGGCATCATTGTTGCGGGAGCTTTAATCTTTATTACCGGGAACAACTGGCCAGATCTGATTGTTGGTGGCGCCGTAGCAGGCATAGCAGCCTATGGTGGAGTAGAAATACTGAAAGACGCACATATGGACAAACATGAAGAGCAAGGGACCGCACAGAAGCGTAGTGATTAGTTCGTTTAAATCATCGTATTTCGGCCAAATTGGACCATTTTTATAGCACACTTCTTAGCACACTCTGTTTTCGAGCTTGCAACGCATTGTTCTAATTAAGGAATCGGTGGACACGTCTACTGAAAATCCCCGTGTCGGTGGTTCGATTCCGCCCCTGGGCACCATCTCTATTATCCATCCCTCATTCCAAGTTACTAACTTATCAGCGCCCCCTGGATCCACTAAAGCGGCTCAACCCTTACCTGCACCTCCATACCTTTAAAGGCTTCTGAGTTACCTACAAAACTTCCGGTCACGGGCATGGTCTGGCGAATGTCACGCCCAACCGCAACAGGAACGAGATTGAACCCACCAACACTTCGATTAGTTGGATCAAAGGTAATCCAACCTGCACCGGGCACATAGACTTCAGCCCAGGCATGAGTGGTACCTGCCCCCGTCGAACCGATTGCGGTTTGCCCAGCATCATAAAGATACCCTGAAACAATTCTGGCCCCGAACCCCAGACTCCTTACAGCATCGACAAACAATACTGCAAAATCCCGACAAGACCCCCTGTTACTGGTCAGGGTCTGTTCTGGTGTTTGCGTTCCTTCGTCCTCGCGAATCTCATAAGTTAGTCTTGCCGCCACTCCATTGGAAATATCCTTCAGCAAGGACAGTGTTCCGGTTGATTCTCCAGCGACAAAGCCTTGAGCCCAATCCTTAACAATACCAGAAGAGTCGAGATATGCCTGGAGACGTAACGCACCCAGATCGGTCATCTCATCATTGCTCAGGAGAAATGGAAAGTAAGCTGCGTGCGCCGAGATATCGAAAACAGGCCACTGATCTTCATCAAGTGAAAGCTCTAGCAGACTTTCTATCACGAGCGAGTCACCTTTCTCCTGTGGCTGTGCAATTGTCACAGAATTGCCAAAGACATCATGTGACCATATAACGTTTGCTTGTGGAGAGATGTTCAGCACATGACTGTTAAGGCGCAGATTGCGACTTTCCCTCGGCCGAAGCATCATGCGATGAGGGCCGAATTCAAGAGGCCTGGAGTAAAAGTATGCAGTGCTATGCTGTATTCGAAGCTCTATCATGTCTTACCATCCAGGTTTTCGTTGGGGCGGAATTTTGAGCCCGACATTTCTGCGGGCACTAAAAAAGGGCAACCCCGTAGAGGCTTGCCCTTCAAATCAAACCTGCTACCTGTCAGATAGCTACAATATTCTCGGCTTGTGGGCCTTTTTGGCCGCTCGTCACGAGAAATTCTACACGTTGTCCTTCGGTCAGGGTTTTAAAGCCACCGCCGGTAATTGCGCTGTAGTGAGCAAAAACATCTGGTCCCGACGCTTGCTCGATAAAACCAAAACCCTTGGATTCGTTGAACCATTTTACGGTTCCTGTGATTGTATTAGACATAGTTATCCTACAAAAAAATAAAGTGGTGCCTTTAAGAGGCTTGAATAGCTTGAAAGGTAGACAGAGACTTAAAAACTGCAGGACGAGGAATTATGAATAAAACGACGAAATGTAGGATATAAATATAAGGCTTTTCCAGCTGGAGACCACCTTATACAGTACTTGGCCCATTGTCGATCTATTTCTCAGTTAATTGCTGTAAGAATTAAAGGTGTCAGAGTAGTTTGAGCATGTAGTTCATCGAGATTCTTAACACACTTCTTAGCACACTTTGATTTTCTGCATGTAACATACTGATCTAAATATATAATTGACCAACACGTCTACTGAAAATCCCCGTGTCGGTGGTTCGAACCCCAACACACTCCTTTCTAGATTAATGCCCTTTGATTTTCAGGCAGCGAGTCCTTGCTAATATCGCCCCCCTGGCCACCATTTCTCAGGGTATCAATCTAGCCTGCAGCCTCGATCAGCAGGTCAATTCCGATTCGCACAATTTTTACACTCTCTTCCCAAAATCTCATATATCTCTCTTGGCGAAAGTTCAGTCAGCTCAAGAATAGACATGTTTGAGATTTGCATGGCTTCGAGAACAACGTACTTACCGGCTCTATACCCAATGGCAAACCTGCCATCTGAATGTTGATTCATCCATGTAGAATAGTCAGCAAACGCTGGAAGCGCCAATATTTCGTTGATCCAGCTTTCGCCGTCATCGGGAAGTTCCAACACCCATGCTGGGTAAGGTGCATATTCCTCTGAGAAAACTGTAGCGAGTCCTTCGTTGATGGCACCGATATCAATCCCCGGACCAAACTTGTTTTGCTGAATAGTCCAACCTCGTGCCAAGTGGTGGATTTCATGCAACACCTTTGTCGCCAGCACATGATTTACTGCATTCATGTATCCACCTGGAAAAGTCGTTGATATATCCAATACAACGACGCCAGGCGCGTCAGCTCTACCCGTTACTCCACCACGATGAACAGTTTCCCGATCAGTAAAATTCAAAATTACTTCTATATTTTCGGGAAGACTCGGCAAGACGCTCCATGCTAGCTCCGACATCTCTTTAACATTTTGCACTATCCGATCAATTTCAAGACTACCAGCGCCAGCCATTAGGGATTCGGAAAGAACAACTCTCAGTTGGTTGCCCTCCCTAGTTATGAACTCTCGCTCCGCGGCCTCTTGGGCGGAAACTCTTGTTGACAATAAAGCTGAAATAGCGAATAAATACAGCAACGAAATACTTCCGAAATATTTAACCCTCATGGCTTTTCCTCGTCTGATCAAAAATTTGTATTTCGAGCAGTTAGACGAGCCAACTTGTCAAAGGTTCGCATCTAGTCGCCGCTAAACCGGAGCAGTACGCAATAGATGATGTTATCAACGACGAATTTATGCATGATGCCCATTCCTTTTAAAACGTGTGGTTTGGAATAAAAAGACGATACTGCCAGTATCACTAAAACCAAAAGGACTTGAGCGCCGAGCATATCGCCGAGCAGGGACACTAATCAAATAGCGAATTAACGAGCTCATCAACCAATTATCTTGTTATCTTATTAGCATCGCCATTGCTTGGTAATTCATTGCCAAAAACAGAGCATCAGAACTCGATCTTCAAACTCATCTGTGGAGTAGCACGATTTAGCAAACCCGACTGTTCAGCTTGAAACACTGAGGGCCCGATTATGTTGTTGATATTGCCGTCGAGACGTAATTCGTCCGGGTTCTTTTGACTAAAAACATTCAGTACACCAAGTGAAAAAGCGAGCGTATGTCTGGGAAAATCACGCTGATACTGCAGCCCAATGTCTACTCGTAAATAGTCCTCGAATTTGCCACTGGATGCCTCGCCATTGGCGAGAAATTCCAGGAGCGGCAAGGTGCCGGCTGCGTTAAAAGCCTCTTCAATTGCAGTCAAATTCACGTGCTTGTGCCCAGTGTGATAGCTGAGCAATGTTGAGATTTCCCAATGCTCGTTGAGGCGATAGATTGCATTCGATTTAAGCGTGTGAGGTTGATCCTGGAGCGATGTTCGCGAGCCCTGCTCATCTCCCGTCACAAACACTCGTGCGTATGAATAGCCTAGAAACCAGCGCCATTTGTCATAATCGACACTATACGTTGCCTCAATCCCATAAGTTTTGCCCTTCGGTGGGTTCACGTTTATTCGGTCAATTGATAAATCGAAGAGCAATGTATCAATGTTTGCTAACAAATTGATCGATGCTGCTGGCAGTTGCTCATAATTTTTAAAATAGCCTTCTACTCGGAAGTGTTGGTTAGGCGCAAACCAATAGTCATAGGACACATTAGTATGTTCTGCCTCCGTGAGGCCAGAAAGCTCAGTTTCTCCATCAGCTATCCTCAACTGGAAGAGCTCTTGTGCCTGATAGTATTTTCCCCATCCAAGGCGGAACGCGTGTGAATGAGACGGCTGGTACAATAAATTGATACGAGGACTTATCTGCTGACCATTGTCTTCTAAATAGGTCTGCTGATCCCAGCGCAGTCCAGCTTCAACAAACAGCGATTCGCCTGGCTGGAACCGGCCTGATCCATAGAAACCTAGCGCATGACCTTGTAGTTCAACATTTTGCGCAGAGCCTATAGCAGTGTTTACAGGTAGTTGGTGGCGTAGGTAGTCAAAATCAGCACTTCTGTGCTGCCATTCCCAGCCCCAGCTCAACAAATAGTTACTGCTTGATTGGTAACTCCAGTCCTGCTCGAAACCAATATCCTGAAAACTATTGTCTTCGACTACACCAGTCGCATCCAATAAAGCGCCTATTCGATTTGATGAACCCTGTCGTAAGAAAAACATCGATTCAGAATTCAAGCGATCGCTCCATTCCGTCGAGGCCCTTAGCCAGGAATTAAAGTCTGCTGTTCTGGCATCCAGCCACTCATTTGCTGTGCGATAGACTTCATCGTTGTGGGTTGCAAGAATATTCCAAATAAATGACGTTCGCCCTCTGTCGAATGAAACCTTGTTAAACACATCGTAATACCCAGCACTTTCATCTCGATTGAATGGCAGATGGCGCTTTATGATTGCCAAATCCCCTCGCCGAAAAGATCCCAACCACTTATAAGCGTTAGATTTGTGCTCGTGTCTTATACCGAAGTTGATCTGGTCCAGGCTTAATGCTGTGCTGCTCTCATCCGCAACATCTCTTGTCGAGAGGGATATCAACCCGCTCGCGCTACCTCCCACGTCTGCCGTGAAGTTTCCTAAATATACATTGGCTGAGTCGATGATCTCTGGGTCTATGACACTACTAAGTGCTCGTAAATACCTTAGGTGAAAAGGCCTGAGGATTGTGAATCCATCCAACTCAAGCTTGGTTTCACGCGCCCTGCCTCCACGAATGCGTGTGGATGCACTGAAGTCATCTCCTACCGCGCCAGGAATCACTCTAACGAGATTAAAAATATCAGTCGATAGCGCAGGAATTTGCCCAAGTGTATTGTGCTCATTTAGGTCTACGCTTGCACTGATCTTCCGTGTCGCACGATGACTTCCCACTATCAAAATTTCGTCAATTGGGACTTCTGTCGATCCTAATGTCGATGCTCGTTCCACGACTTGAGGCGGTAGCGACTGCGGTTCAACTACAATTACCAGAGTGCCCCCTTCGCGACTGTCAACGCGTAATGAATGGGGCCGGAGTGATTGCCTTAAAAGCTCAACAGGGTCGGGGGATGAAGAAAACTCGTCGACAAGCATCTCCGACGTTACCTGTGACCTGCTGTAAATTATGTTGATACCGTTTTGCTGTAACGCAACTATCAACTCCAGCAGGGGCATGCCTTCATACACATCTACCAAGGGGGATTGGTTGACGCCAGTTTCTCTCTCGGTAAGCAGAACCTCTTCCGCAGCGTACAAATGCGAATGCAAGAATGCGAACAGGCAGAATGCGCTTCCGACACTAGCAGGTATGCAACAGCGGGATAGAAATGTCCGAGCTTTCATAGGTAACAACAGAATGGAGGGCTGGAAATTGGTAATTGCCGGAGAGGCCTGATGCCAAGCACGGCCGGCTACCGCAAACCGCCATTTCTTGATAAATCCACCAACAATGTCTCCTGATCCAGCTCGTACGAGAAGCTAGTGGTTGAATAGACTATCTCTAGTGCCTGATCAAGAGTCAGCCCAGCTGTCGAGCCACTGAGTTTTTCCTGAAAAGCGAGTCGTGCGATTTCATCGTCTCGGTACTTAAGCAACCAGCCTTTTTCTCTGCAAAGCCAACGCGTGAACTCATCAAGTGACCGCCCATCCAACTCATAGTCCACCGGAATCGACTCCACCCATTCCCAACTCTGTCCAGAGACAGGCACAGACTGTAAGCGTGATTCGTTATTCTCATCCGTTCTGAATTGAATACCGTTCTCAAGCATCACATCCCCGTGCTGTTGAATCAGCTTTACCGTACCTTCACGCACGCGAATGCTCAGTTGCTGCTCGCTTTGTTCAAGCCAAGTGCTCACCTCGTATTGGGTTCCCAGGTTTTCTATTCTTCCCAGAGGCGTAAAAATGTCAGCCCTAAAAACAGGATAAATATGGTCAGAGTCGAAATACAGGGTGCCCGAAATAAGGTGGACCTCTCTTCGATTGGGAAAATACACTTCACTGTTACTAGCTATTCGTAGCTGTACATCATTAAAAAGACTTACCAATGCCTGAGAATCGGTACCGGTGATAAGTCTGTCTTCGCCAAAAAGCTCTAGCGAGCTTGCTGACAAAGACTCATCAGAAGTTTGGATGTATCTAGCATCATTTTCTCCAGAGCGCACCACAACCTCACCTGCATACCAATCAAGGCTGCCGCTCGGAGAACCACTTAGTACGTTGGTACCGGTTGGAGCATTGGCGAATCGGTCTCCTACTGACCACCAGGTAGCCAATGTCACGCTAAAGGCAAGCAATATCCCGAAAGCATAACGTCTGCTTGCATTGGCAAACGCGGCAAAAGAATGCTGCCGACGACCAGGTAGCACACCCAGAAACTTTTGGTAGACTGACTCCCTACGCTGAATTTCGTTTTCCCACTCACGAGCAACCACTCGCCTGACGCGCTCCTTCAATTCACTATCCACCTCATAGGATGTCTCGCTATCACGGAGCATCGCTGACAGGCCTTTGTCGCCAAACTGAGACTCTGACGTCAGATCAGAATTATCTTCCTTCACGACTGTCTCCTCCGTTGTGGATTAGCGCCAATAGATGGGGCATGATCGTCGGCAAATGACAGATAGACTTGCTTGAACGCAGCGCGTGCACGCACCAACAAGGAATCCGTAGCTTTTTGCCCCAACCCCAACACTTCGGCAATGTAGGACACTGGGCGATCTTCAACATATTTCCAGCGCAGAATATGACGATACTTGCGAGGCAAGTTATCCATAGCGAGATTTACGATGCGGACCTTTTCTGATTTCATCGCTTCACAGTCTTGAGCCGCACCTTCATTCATCAGGATCGATTCGATTTCACCATACAACTCCGCTTCCGCGCCTTCGATAAGCGCTTCCGACATGTTGTGTTCGTTCTGATTCTTACGATAGAAAGCGCTGACCTGAAACCGCGCGATAGCACAAAGCCAGGTAAAAAGAGCGGCTTCGCCACGATAGGTTCGAAGACTTTGAATCGCTTCACAGAAAGCTGCCTGCGTAAGGTCTTCAGCGAGCGCTTTGTCCGAATTTACTCTCAAAAATACGTAGCGGAATACCCGGTCAAAATATTCATTGAAGAAATAGGAGAAAGCCTCTTCGTCGCCAGCCAATACTCGTTTGGCAAGGGCAAAGTCAGATTCATTGATATAGGTACTCTGCTTGCTCATCGGTATTTTGTGCGGCGGTTGTTGAGAATCCAGATTTGAGTTGCTAAGAGCCACTCAGCCTAGCACAAGGAATTTCTCATGAGAATCTGCAAACCGCCCCCTAGCCCAACCTGGGACAATTCGCATTTTTTTCGAAGGATTTTCCCGGCTACGCCCACTAACCAGAATATGCAATGACTCTATGGATTGACTGGACTACTTGAATGGCAACTACAAGGAATTTGGCCAAGTGGCTGTGTTCAACTCTTCTATTCCTTTTTGTCACAGCGTCCCTGCCAATATTAGCGCAGCCAGCGACGTTTGATGGCTCGAAAATCAACATCCCGGCAGTAGTCGCAGACGGAACCATTTATGCGATAGAGCTGACGCTTGTCAACTCCAGCGATCCCGTCACATTCAATCTAAGCAAAGCTGACGAAGCCAGCGAAACAGACACCAACGCTGCCAGTTTTCTAGAGAATAATGTACTTATCATTCCTGCCATTCAAGTCGGCGACTCAAACTTAATGGTCAGGCTCAACTTGATCAGCGACGATCCTGTTCGGTTTCAACTTGCGGATTTCAGCCTCAACGAATATCACAACAACGGTGAAGAGGCTCAGTCTATTTTCGAGGCCAGTATTGCCTCCCAATTGGTGAATACCCGGTGCCTGCTCTGTCATTTCGATGGAGGCGCCGCCACCGACTCGGGGCTTCTCTTTCTTCCCGATGGAGACGCCGCCGCCAATTTCGAGCGATTCCGGGCTTTCATCAGTTCGCGCTCAGACAGCAGTGACTACATCCTTAGCAAAGTGAGCGGCGGAGATGCGCATGGCGGTGGCATCCAGATAGCCTCGGGAAGCACTGACTACGCTAATCTACAAGCATTCATTGCTGCAGTGCTTGGCTCTGAAGACGTGCCCACCTCTCAGACTATTGAGTTTTTCAGTAACGTTCAGCCACAATCCGCGCAAGCTACATTGCGGAGGGCAGCTATCATTCTTGCAGGACGAGCGCCAACCGAGCAGGAGATTACGGCTGTTTCTGACGGCGACGAAACAAGCCTCAAGACGGTGGTCAGAAATCTGATGCAAGGTGAAAACTTTCATCAGTTTTTATTGGACGGAGCAAACGATAGGCTACTGGTTCGTGGAATCCAGGATGACATGATTCTTGAAGGCGGTGGTGTCTTCTTCAACTTCCTTAATCCGTTATATGAAATAGAGAAGGCGGACTTCGAGAATGGTGTGCAGGGTACTTTTACTCGCGCACGCTTCGTCGACGGGGTCGACCACGGCCTGGAAGAGTCCCCTTTGGAGTTGATCGCACATGTAGTCGAGAATGAGCTGCCCTACAGCGAAATACTGACGGCCGACTATATGTTGCTAAATCCCATAGCAAACTCGGCAGTTGGTGGGACGGGCGTATTTGAGAGTCCCGAAAACTACAACGATTTCAAACCCGCTCGTATTCCCAAATACTATACCTGGAACTCAGACACCGTCATGACAACCTACGCACCGACTCAGTCGGACTGGTTCGTCAATCCAGGCTCCCGCTTCTACGAGTATCCTCATGCAGGGGTTCTTAATAGCTTCGCATACCTTATGCGTTACCCATCCACGGCCACTAACAGAAATCGCGCACGTGCGCGCTGGACCTTTTACCACTTTCTTGACATTGACATAGAGCGCTCGGCACCTCGAACCACTGATCCAGGTGCACTGGCTGACACCAACAACCCTACTCTGTTCAATCAGCATTGCACGGTGTGCCATGAACAAATGGATCCGGTTGCTGCTGCCTTTCAAGACTACGCCGACGAGCATTACTACAAAAACTACGGCATTGATTCGCTCGATCCTCTGTATAAGAGCCCCGACGAAGGCGAGTCTCTTTATCAGGATGGTGACACCTGGTATCGGGATATGCGCGCTGCTGGCCTGTTCAGCGAAGCGCCACCGCCAGATGCAGATACACTGCAATGGCTTGCACAACAGATCGTAGCCGACCAAGGATTTGCGAGAGCTGCGGTCAAGTTCTGGTGGCCAGCTGTCATGGGCCAGGAAGCGCTTCTGCAACCGGAAGTCGAATCGGATGCGGATTATCCCGCGCGATTAATGGCTTATGACGCCCAGTCTTCCGCAATTCAAGAGATGGCCAATACATTCAGCGCCGGGGGCATGAATCTCAAAGACTTGCTGGTCGACATGGTGGTCTCACCATGGTTTAGCTCCGCTGCGCTCAGTGAAAATGTCGACCCAGTTCAATTTCAAGCACATGCTATCGCTGGCCTGGGCAGCGAACGGCTGTTAACAGCGGAACAGCTCGGCAGAAAAACTCGAACATTGACCGGCTTCGGCTGGAACTCCAGGCACAACTATCTGCGCGACAGAATGGAGTTCGGTCTGGGTGTGGGCGAGACCAACTCCTACGGACTTTACTACGGAGCAATCGATTCCTTCAGCACTACCAAAAGAGCAACAGATATGACCGCACTGATGAGCACAGTGGCAACATTGCATGCTTCCGAGTCGGCGTGCCCAATAGTACTGAAGGAATTTGCGCTCAATGACGGCGAGAGAATGCTTTTCAACGGTATTAGCGATTCTGTTACTCCCCTCTCAGCTTCGGGTGAGCAAGCGATTAGAACAAAGCTGGTCGAGCTTCACGACACGTTATTTGGCATTCAATACGCCATAGATAGTGCAGACATTACAGACGCCTACAACTTATTTGTAGACAGCTGGAATGACGTTAGAAGTTTACCTAACGCTGCGCAGTATTCTTCTCTTTCTCAATCATTCGATTTACGTTGCAACTGGCAGCGAGATATTGAGATTGGTATCGGGTTGCCAATATCCAGTCCGCAGACGGAATACTTTTTTTTCCAGGACTTCCCAACTCGCATTATCAGCACCGAGGCCAACGCGTTTTTATTCAACGCAGGTGATGATCCAAATTTCACAAAAAGAGCGTGGGTCACAGTCATGTTTTACATGCTTTCCCACTACGATTATCTCTACGAATAAGAAGAAAAAAGTGAACAGACGAAAATTTCTCTACAGAATGATTCAGGCTGCCGCGGCGGGTGAACTCGCAATGTCGGCTCCGAAGGCACTCTTCGCCCAGTCCGGCTTTGGAGGTAAATTACTCTTCTGCCTACAACTCGATGGCGGTCTCGACGTAACCAGCTACTGTGACCCAAAAACCAATACAGCCAATGAGCGGCCGATAAACACATGGGCAAACTCACAAGAAATTCAGATTGCTGGAAACATCCCTTACGCACCCTTTGCCAACAACAGTGTGTTATTCGAAAAGCACTTTCAAAACATGTTGGTGATAAATGGCGTAGACGCTCAAACCAATGCACATAGTGTTGGGATTCTACATAACTGGAGCGGTCGAAACGCAGACGGCTATCCCTCGTTGACAGCACTCTATGCAGCGAGCAACGCTCCAGAGTTACCTATGGCGTATTTAAATTTCGGAGGCTTTGGCGCTACCAGTAACATTATCAGGAGTTCACGAATAAGCGACATTCAGCAAATTGATAATTTGCTTTCTCCCAACCAGGACCAGAATGAATCCTACGCCCGACTGCATAGACCAAACGACTTTAACCGCGTACAAGCGCTCCGGTTACAAAAGGCGCGAGAGCGGGCAGCAGAAGCAGGATTACTGGCAGGAAGCAAATCGAACCGCGATATATTTGTGCAAGCTCTAGAGCAAGCAAATGACTTGTCAGTATTTGCTGATGTGATACCTGCTGAAGAGGCACTCCAACCTGAACGAGAAATCGATCAATCTTTCCCCTCAACCCTTCATCAGCAAATGCAGATCAGCCTGTTGGCAATGCAAGCGGGCGTTACAGTGGCGGCAGACTTGTTTCAAACTGGCTTCGATACCCATGCAAACCATGACTACGTCCATACTGGGCTCCTCGATACCGCAAACGATGCCATTGATTATTTCTGGACCTACGCAGAGCAACTCGGGCTCGCCGATCGCATCGTGCTCGTAGTCGGTTCAGATTTCAGTCGCACCCCTTATTACAACTCAGGTGCTGGAAAAGACCATTGGCCTATTGGCAGTTACATTGTGATGGAACGAAACACGGGATACACCAATAGAGTATTTGGAGAAACCGATGGCGGGCATAATGCTTATGCTTTGAATTTAGAGACTGGAAAACAGGATAATTTTGGCGGCACCAGATTACATCCCAAGCATATTCACTTGGCGCTACGAAAGTATTTGGGGATTCATGATAATGACATCACAAGCGCGTTCCCTTTCAACAATACGGAAGATTTTGATCTGTTTACGTAGTTATTTGCCCTGTCTCTTTGACTCTCTATTCGATGCCCTTTTCAACGCCCGCAGCATCTCGAGGACTGTTTGTTGGCCATCTTCCAGGATATTCTGCCTGTCTTTGGGCTTCGCCATTGCAGCAAAGTGAGCTGCCTCCATAAGTGCACCCAAGAGTATTTGTGCAGTGAGATCGGGATTAGGAGATTCGATCACTCCTTGTGCTGTAAACGTTGAAATCGCTGCTTGCATCAGACCGAAACCGTATTTCAGTTCTATCTTTCTCCACTCGTAGGGACCAATAATTGTCGGCGCTTCCCGGAAGACAATTCGTTGGATGTCTGGCCGAGCGCAAATCTCGAGACTGTTCATGATCGTCTGCTCAAACTGTTCCCAGTCGTCTGCTGTTGCTGCCGATGCAGCTGAGCTTTCGCTGACAATCTCTTGCTCGATATGTTCGGCAACTGCGAGAAACAAGCCTTTCTTGTCTTTGAAATGGTGATAGACAGCGCCCGTGGTAACCCCCGATTTCTCCACAATTTCGGCCAGGGGCGCTTTGGCGAATCCATCGCGCGCGAAGATCGCCCGGGCCGCCTTGATGATACTGGCGCGAGTCGCCTCTTTTCTTTCAGATTGAGTTGCCATCGCTTAATAGTATGCACATTCGAGTAATAAATAAATAATTACGTTATATATGTTGCATAATATAATTATGTTATTTATATTGTGACGTACTCCATCCAATTGAGAGCACTACCCTACCCCAACGAGCAAAGGAGATTTCCAATGAGGGAACAGTCAGTAATCCTGAAAGCGTTCATTCCGGCAATTTCTGCGATTTTCACTCCCTTGGTATTCGCGGACCCAACGAGCGATGACATCCAACAGCTGGAGGCATTGAATCAGCAATATCTGGAGTCATACGGAAGTGGTGGTGTGGCATTTTTCAGCGATCTGATGGCTGACGAATTCAGAGAAACTGCAGCCGACGGAACAATTCTAAATAAGGAACAATTCCTCAATAAAATCAGCGCCAACGCAGGGCGCAATAGCAACGCCACGTCTATCCATGCGGAAGAGTTGGAGATTCAAGTATTTGGCAACACCGCAATAGTTCGTGCAATCCCCGTAATAACCCAAGCTGATGGAACACAGATCAGAGGCGGCCGCTACACCGATAGCTATGCAAAACTGAACGAAGAATGGATCTGTGTGGCAGCCCACCTGGGAGGGACGTAAGCCCGAAAGGGTCACTGATTGATTAAAGGAACAGCAATTAAGCAAAACAAAATCAAAAGGGAACTCACGCTTTATAGATCGACACCCCGCCATCCGCCAACATGGCACTCCCGGTGATGAATGACGCTGATTCTGATGCGAGAAAACAAATAGCTTTCGCTATTTCCTCAGGTTGAGCGATGCGCTTAAGAGCATGCATGCCTTTAATCTGATCTAGCTGCTCATCCGAGCTGGCTGTTGCACTCGCCATCGGCGTGTCGGTTCCTCCGGGTAGTAATGCGTTCACGCGAACACCCGAATCGCCAATCTCTGCAGCCAGGCATTTGACCAGACCGATCAGACCAGCCTTGCTTGCACCATACGCAGACATCCCGGGCAGCCCCGCAGTGTAGCCGACGAAGCTGGATGTAAAGATGAAATTGCCTTGAGTCTCAAGCAAGTGGGGAAGTTGATATTTTGCGCAAAGAAAGCCACTCGTCAGATTGGTATTGATAGTGTGCTCCCAGTCCTCCAGCTCCATTTCGCCAAGACCACACAACTTGCCGAGAGCTCCAGCATTGTTGATCGCGATATCAATTTTACCGAAGCTCTTTACTGCGAGTTCAACAACCTCCCGAACATAGCTTTCATCTCCCACGTCGCCAGCCAGATACACAACCTCCCCGCCTGTCGACTCAATTGTTGATGCTACTTTCGCGAGCTCTTCTTCTCTACGAGATGCAAGCACTAATCGAGCTCCTTCTTGCGCCATTAACATCGATGCTGCTTTGCCAATTCCTGAACTTGCTCCAGTGACTATTGCTACTTTATCCCTGAATTGATCTCCTGCCATGCTGTAGTACCTATCGGGTCAAATTGATTTCAGCAATTGTCCTCGGCAGGCGTTGAGAACTCTCGCCGAAATCAGACCTAATCATTAAAGATTTTCTCTACCTGAATTCAAACGCAAGAGCACCGATAGCACGGTAATTTCGAATCGATTTATTGAAACTCCACGAGACCAAATCCTCAGTAATTCTCAGAACTTTTCCCAAACTGTCGATAGCCAAAGTAATCATCCTGATCAGACCAGACTCATGGCCTAAAGAATGACTCAATTCGAATTCCTTTCTATCGCTGCCTCAATAATTTTGGCACTTGGCCTGGGTAAACTTGTCTCCGCTTTTTCCCATGTTTTGGATGCCACTCGGCGAGATTGGCTCCATGTCACGTTCGTATTTTTCCTCTCTATCGTCTTTTTACAGAACTGGTGGTCAATTTGGGAATTGAATGCGGTTGGTGAGTGGACGCAGATAAAGTTTTTTCTCCTGGTTGGCGGTCCTTTGGCCTACTATCTTGCATCGTACTCGCTTGTTTCAGATTCACCCTCCGAGGTTGCAAGCTGGAGCCAACATTTTGAAGCGAAACACCGTTGGTTTTTTACAGCGATATTCCTGGGTTTAGTGTTCGCGGCGCTTCGTCGGATCATCCTGCTAGACGACGATATTGCATGGTACAGCGCACTCCTTTGGGCAGTACCGATTGTCGGAATCATCACTCCTCGCAGAGAAGCGCATATTGCCGTCGCCGCAATAATGGTGCTTGCAGTTCTCGCCACGATTTTCTTGAATTAGACTTGAGCAACAGTCACGCAAAAGCCATTTCCACTTTGGCCTGCGCAGAAACTCGACCAGCGACCCTTCAGATTGAGAATTCAGATTATGAAAAACGTTTTGATGCAGGTAACGATCGCGACGCTACTGTTACCCGGCTTAATTGCAGCCCAACCCCAGCCAGTACGCAACGATGTCCCTAGACTGGGCCAGCAGGAAATCGTCATGATGCGCCACGCCTACCTGGATGAAGGTGGGTATGAGTACTGGTATCAGGAAAGCTCGCAGAAGGTCTGGCCATGGTTTGAGCGCTTGGGTGCGCGCATCCTCGGCGATTTCGAGATCGTCTATCCACAGGGCGAAGATGCCTCGCCCGGTCAGGATGAAGCTCTTCGTTTCGCCCGCTATGCTTCCTATGAACACTGGCAAGCCACTCGCCCCAATACGTCTCCGTCGAGCGGAGACACCGGTGGCTCGCAGCAATTGGCTGGAGATGGTGAGTTGTTCGACACCAGTAATGAAGGTCTGAACAATCGCCGCCAGATATCACAGGGCTCGCGCGGAGGATATTTCCTGCGGGGCTATATGGCTGAGAATAGGCCGGTGTATATGCCTGGCCTGGGTGAAAACTTTCAGCTAGTTGATGGCTCGTCTGACTCTGCGTCGAATGGCCCCTACCCGGTGCGGCTGCAGCGCGCTGAACCACGTGATGAAATACTCGTACTCGAATACCGTCAGATCAAGAAAGGCAGCTTTGAAGAATTCCATGCCATTTCGGCTACACACATCTGGCCCTATGCAGAGAAGGTCGGTATTCGGCCGGTTGGCGAATGGCAAGTTCTGTATCTGCCCTATAGCTATGCTGAAGAGAGCGAGGATTACGATGAGGTGTACACCTTATTGCGCTATGCCAGCTATGAGCACTACCTGGCAGCGCAAAACGACCCAGTGAGCCTGGGTGGTAATGGCCCTGACTTCGAAGCCCTACTCGCAGCTCTCGTTCAATCCAACGAACTTACACTGCTGCGATCTACTGAGTTTCTGCGCGGACAGCCGTTTGGTGCGCCACCCCACTATACTCCCGGCACCGGAGAGAATTTCCAGCTCCAATAGACTGTGTGGATCAGAGCGATGTTGCGTTAGTGCATTCTTGCTCTGATCCAGCGTATTTCCTGGGCTCTGTCTTGTGCTTTTTGCTGAGCTTTTTCCTGAGCTCCTTCCTGGACTTTTTTCATAGGCTCGTCACACATTCTCGCCAAATTCCCCTATATTTCTCCTGCACTCCTGCCCCGCGAACACCCGGCATTCCACGCAATTCCGTGCCATCTCGCCCAATTTTGGTGCAAATGCTGGCAAGCACCGGTAAAGCCTTGGTTTCTCAGCGTCGTAAAGCTTTCAGAGCCCTAAATAGTTGTCACATCTACTCGACAACTCGTAACAATTACTCACTTGAAGAGAGCCGCCCAAATCAGCAGTATTAGCGGCTGAAATTTTTTAGTCGTAGAGCCCTGTTTGAGAAACCAAGCTCAGCGTCTCTATATACACCAATGCCCTGAAGAGGATATGTAACAATGGCGTATAAGAAAGTCCTAAGCGCATTACTAGTTTCTGCAGTAGTTCCAGTTCTGAGCAATGCTCAGGAAGCTGCTCCACACCCAACCTATGCGAAAGAGGTATCCCGGATAATTCAGGAGAATTGTCAGGTGTGCCACCAACCTGGGCAGATTGGCCCCATGTCCTTCACCAGCTATGAAGAAGTACGCCCCTGGGCGCCGCTGATTCAACTCAAGGTTGCCAATCGCGAGATGCCTCCTTATCAGTACGATACTGATATCGGCGTTCAAGAGCTGAAGAACGACTGGCGCATGTCACAAGAAGACATCGACACTGTCGTAGCCTGGGTTAACGCTGGATCTCCGATGGGTAATCCTGAAGATCTGCCACAACCAAAGCAATTTCCTGCGATGGGCGAATGGCGTCTGGCGGCTGAACTTGGACCACCAGATCACACAATCAAATCCACTGCCTGGGACGTTCCTGCTGAGGGACAAGACCTGTGGTGGCAGCCTATTGTTGATTCCGGCATCGACGAAAGCCGCTGCATCAAGGCGGTAGAGACTCTGCCATCAGCTGCAGCCATGGGCTCGACTCACCATGCCAACTCGCACTTCAAGGTTCTTAATGAAGAAGGCGAATGGGTCAATGGCGATCGCCTGTCCGAATTTGCGATCGGCAAGCTCGGTGAAAAAGTACCTGAAGGTGCCTGCCGTCGAGTTCCCGCGAACTCAAGAGTTGAGTGGGAGATTCACTACTTCCCTGATGGTAATGCCGTTCCTAATGACCAAGTGACCGTTGGTATCTGGTACCACGATGAAGAAGACAATTTTGTTGAAGAGGACAGCTATCCTCAGGATCTGCGTGCTTACAGATTGTCTGCCGGTGGCGACTATCTGGTGCCTCCTCATGGCAAGCTGATGACACAGGGCTTCCGATCTTTTGATCACCCAGTTCGTATCGACAGCTTTCAGCCACACATGCATTTGCGTGGTGTTGCGATGTCACTGGAAGTATTCGATCCAGAAACTGGCAGAACAGAAGTACTGAGCCAGGCTTCCAACTGGACTGCTGCATGGAACCATAGCCACACCTATGAAGACGGCTACCAGCCTCTGATCCCTGCAGGCGCAACGATCATTCTGCGAGCGTGGTACGACAACACTGCTGACAACCCAATGAACCCTGATCCTGATCAGTGGGTTGGCGCAGGTCAGCGTACTACGGACGAGATGTCTCATGCCTGGATCGCGATCTCTCATCTCGAGCAAGAAGATTACGAAGAGCTTCTCGCTGAGCGTGAAGCGCGTGACAACAACACCGTTGCTAGTGTGAGCGGTGGAGCGCGATGATGAAAAGCTTGAAAGTTTCAAGACTGTTGCCACTGCTGACGGGGCTGCTTGTTGCAGCCCCTCTGCAAGCTCAGTTGCCCGAATCTCTGCGCGATTTCCCTCTGGCAACGCGCGGGGCGACAGGTGAAGCGGTAGCCCCTATGTTTAATGGCTGGGTTGCCAATGAAGACGGAACAACTACTCTGATTTTCGGTTTCGCCAATCAAAATAGAGAAGCGACTCAGGACATTCCTCTGGGTGCAAACAACATGTTGGAGCCAGCCCAGTTTCAAGGTGCCCAACCTACTCACTTTCCTGTTTATAGCAGGGGTGGATTCGTAGGCATTCAGGAGCGTGGTGCTTTTGGGGTGACTGTTCCTGCGGACATGGCGGGCACCGAGGTCATCTGGACACTGACTTCAGGCGGTAAGACTTACTCGGTACCAGGTCGTGCGACTTCCTCTGCCTACGAACTGAGCGCCGGTGAATCAGCTTCTGGCTCGCTGAGACCAGCTATTCGCTTTAGTGAAGACGGCGAGGAGTCTGTTGATTCTGTTGGTATCTATGCGGAGTCCCAGTCCGTCAAAGTAGGTGAGCCTCTCACTCTTTCTGCACTGATGCAGGATCGAGGCAACCGCTATGGCTATGAGGACACTGATCCTTATTATCTTCTTGGTACCTATTGGGTATTGCACCAGGGTCCTGCAGAGCCAGAAATCGAAACGCCAGAGATTCGCGGAAGACAGCGAGTGCAAGATCATGATGGCAGCCCAGTCACAAACGACTGGTCTGAGATTTCGACTGAAGTGACATTCCCTGAGGCTGGCGATTACATCATTCGTCTGAGGGTAGATAACTTCACGGCGCCAGACAGTCAGTTCGACAATGTCTGCTGCTGGTCTAACGCTTACTTTCCTGTAACCGTTACTCCCTAAGACCATCTCCTTTGTGTACCTGACAATGTGCGAGCGGAATCGCCGCTTGCACATTGTTGTTTGCTTCTCTCCTCCACTATCCCAATCCGATTGAGTTCTGAGACCGGCTTAGCCTACTCATCCGTGCTGGCTGATGAGGAATCGCTGTCAGAAGAAGCACTGTCGTTGTTAGAATCATCGTTCAAGCGGCCGGCTTCACGCAGCGCCTGACGGAGCACGTACTCGAGCTGCCCGTTGGTGCTGCGAAAATCGTCTGCCGCCCAGCGTTTCAACGCTGCCAGCATTTTCGGATTGGTACGAAAAAGGAACGAGCCTTTCTCAGCCATAGTGCGTCCGACGTATCAGGGTTGGTTTAACATTATCAAGAAATCGCGGTAAATTAATTCCGCGCCTCAATAATCATTAACTCAAGGATCAATAACTCAAGAATCAATAAATAGTCCCGGCGTTCACCACTGGCTGGGTGTGACTCTCGCTACAAAGCACGACCAGCAAGTTGGAGACCATGGTAGCGCGGCGCTCTTCGTCGAGCTCCACAAGACCGGACTTTTCCAGTCCACCCAGAGCGTGCTCCACCATACTGACCGCACCTTCCACGATCTGTGCGCGGGCAGAGATCACCGCCTGGGCCTGTTGGCGACGCAACATCGCCGACGCGATCTCTGCCGCGTAGGCCAGGTGATTGAGTCGTGCTTCGATGACCTCGATGCCCGCATTCTTCAGACGATCCTGAATATCCTCTTTCAGTTGGTCTGCCACTTCATCGGTGTTGCCGCGCAGCGATATCTGGCCGTCCTCGTTGTCGTATGGATGGCGCGATGCAAGATTGCGCAAGGCCGCTTCGCTCTGCACAGAGACGAAGTCCATGTAGTCATCCACCTCGAACAGGATCTCGGCGGTATTCACGGCGCGCCAGACCACCACGGCCGATATCTCGATAGGATTGCCATCGCGGTCGTTGACCTTCGCGGGCTTGCCGGCGCTACGGCTCGCCGCCTTCTTCACCACACCATTTTCCTTGTGTTCCGGTGTAAAAATAGAGCCGGTCTCGAAGTTACGGACCCGCAATGAGAGCTTTTGCTTGTAGTAAAAGGGATTAACCCAGAAGAAGCCGGAGTCTCTAGCCGAGCCGACGTAGTCTCCAAACAGGGTATACACCCTGGCCTGATTAGGCTGTATGGCCTGGAAGCCAAATGGCAGAAGTATGAATGTCAGGACTAATACGGCCAGCCCCAATATTCCGAGCAACATCAGCAACGCTAAATCCCCATCCGCTGCAGATCCCACGAACCCGAGCATATACACGAACAGTGGGGGTAAGCCCAGCAACCAGATGACTAGCATGGGCCAGCCCGAACGCAGTTTGATTATCTTTTCTGTGACCATAGTGACGGCCCTCTCCTCACGTAACTTACGGGAGCAATATATCATATTGATATCATATTGCTACATAGCGCCAGATAGCCCATCCTGCCTGGCTTTCAGACTCTCTGCTCAGGCTCCCGAGTAACTTTTGCAGGCGCATCGCGTTATCATGAGAAACAAGCACTCATAGCTAGCGGCTACCTGAAATGATGAATAGGCTCTTACCGAAATGTCTTCTCTGCGGGCTTGTTCTCGCATTCGCTCAATCTGTATTGGCACAACAACCCAACCCGGACCGGCTTCTGCGCGAGAACATCGACGCCGTGGTCAGCGACTATGTCCACGATTTTCCGGTATTGAGCGAAGCTCATGGTAGCCGAGTCCTGATCGACCGCTATCACAACACGATTTACGCGACGCTGCCCGATGAAGAAAATGGCACGCTGCAAATGCAGGACATGTTGGAACGGGATGGCTTTACTTTGGTCGATCTTGTTTCTCCCGCCGGAAATCAACTAAACGAGGCTGACATCCTCATCATCCATGGTTTACCTAGCGATGAAGTTTCATTACCTAATGGTGGTGTGTTCTGGAGGAGCCCAATATCTACAGAAGAGCTTGAAAATATCGTCAGATTTATCGATAACGGCGGTGGGCTCTATTTATCCCTCAGCCATTGGCCCAATGGCAGTGGCGCACTTCCAATTCTGGAAGCGCTTAGTGTGAAGTTCAGAGATGGCTATGCATGGAGCGCCGACTATCCGAGCTTTACCGATCCTGAGGAAGGTGTTTGCTCCCACTATTTTGGGATGTCTACAGAAGACTCCACGCTCAATGCGTCCCACCCAGTAGCGTCGGGACCTCTTCGTGTCGAGAAAATAGATTTTCTATGTGGCGCTGCGATTTTCCGTGAAGAGGCAGATGTCATTCTGCCATTTCCTGCTGGCACCATTAACTATTCAGACGGTGACTATGCATCTGAAACCTCTGATCAGTACGCAGGCATGATTGGGTTCGAATACGGCCAGGGGAAAGTAGTGATTGCCACGGACCAGGGGATGTTCCGTAACTATATTTTCACGTTCTCAGATGGAACAACAAATGAGGATGTTGCGGTGACCTTGTCTGAAAACAATGATAACGCGAATCTGTTTATCAACATGATGCGCTGGCTGTCACCCAAAATTTGAAACGCTATCCTTCATCAAAAACATAAGCAGCTAGTGTGGCCTGCGCTTCTTCACGATACCGATGCCACTCGTCCCCACCGTAATACGCTAACGCACCGGGCTCTGCCTGCCCTTCGCCGTTGTAGTACGACGCACAGTCTCGCAGTGGACGACTCGCTTCGTCGACTTCACGGCAGTGTGCTGCATAATCTTCTTCCACTGCTGCCTTCACATCGACAGTTTCAATGCCACGCTCACGCAGGGTTTTTAGCAACCACACAATATAGTCGCCATGCTCATCACAGGTTTCTGTGAAGTTGAACTTGATTCCTCCACCTTGTGGACCAGCCATGATGTGTAGATTGGGGAAGTTGTGACTGTGTACTCCCAGAAAGGTCCGCGTGCCTCCCGAGCGCCACTTGTCCATCAGCGATTGACCATCGGCATCATAGATGCTCTCAAACGTGGCTGATGCCATCCATTGGAAGCCAGTTGCATAAGCAATGATATCGAGAGGATATTCCTCGCCTCCGTGAACAACACCACGCGCATTGATCTCTGATACTCCACGCGGCGCAACATCGACGAGTTTCACATGAGGCAGATTGAAAGCTGGCAGGAACTCATCGTGAAAAGTAGGACGCTTACATCCATAAGTGTAATAAGGCTTGAGCGTCTCGGCGGTTATTGGATCTTCAACCACTGCATCTATCCGACCTCGAATTTGCTCCATCAAGCGATAGTTACTTTGTAATTGTTTTTGCAGTAGCTCTTCCTTGGAGAGTTGAATTGTGTGTTTTTTCGGTTTGCCAATTTCAATGACTTTGCCGGACAGATAGTCATCATTACCCTGCAACGCAATTCGTCCTACCGGGATTTTCGAGAAACGCGCGCGGCGGTCACGGGACCAGTTCGGGTCTGCACTCCATTCTTCAATCTCTTCTGCCGTTGTTACTCGCTGATCACGAATATCCACTGTTGAAGGCGTGCGTTGGAATACCGTGACGGACTTGGCTACTTTCGCCAATTCCGGCACCAGCTGCACGGCAGTCGCACCGGTGCCAATCACGCCGATATCTTTACCTTCCAGGCTGACTTTGTAGTTCCATGCCGAAGTATGAAATGCATCACCCTCGAATGTTTCCATTCCTTCGATGCGGGCCAATTTTGGTGTCGTTAATATGCCATTCGCCAAAATCAAATGGCGAGCAAACATCACATCGCCTCGATTCGTTTCAATACGCCAACGCTTTCGCTCTTCGTCCCATTGTGATTTTTCGACAACGGTATGAAAGAGGCAGTGATCGTAGAATTTGAATTTCTCTGCGATTTTCTGGCAATAGCTATAGATCTCAGACCCCGAAGCGAACTTCATACTTGGAATGTATTCCATCTCTTCCAACAATGGTAGATAACTGTAGGCTTCTACATCACAGGCGATACCTGGATAGCGATTCCAGTACCAGGTGCCGCCGACGTCGCCTGCTTTTTCGCAGATACGCACATCGGTGAATCCTTCGGCCTGCAATTTGTGCCATAGCATGAGCCCTGAAAAACCCGCCCCGACGACCAGGATTTCACATTCGTCACTTAACGCTTCCCGCGCGACAGGCTCACCCGAGTGAACATCTTCTACGTAGCGCGCCAAGTCACCCTCTGCCGCCACGTAGTCTGCAACTCCTTCTCGATAAGTCTTGTATTGATGGTAGTGTTGTTGCGCGGCGGTATCGTATAGATGGTCTCTGGAGGCTTCAGGTAAAACCTTATAGCCAGAGTTTTCAACCACGCCATAACCGACCTGTGCCAGGTCTGGCGGTGGCTTGCTTGCGCGGGTGTTGAAAATCTTGAGGCCGGTGGTCGGATCGATACTGATGGCGGGCTTGGTCATGGGATCGGGCTTACAAAGATGACTGAGATACTTCGGTACAAAAAAGGGAGCCAATTGGCTCCCTTTCGTGACGAGTCTGGTTCCAGCGGAACCTTTAAGAACCCGAGCACTGCTCAGGCTCTAAAGGAGGTGTCAGATTGTCCTCCGATCGCAAGTACCGAAAAACACCTCTACACCAATCTCCACTGCAACCTTACACATATCACTAGACATTGGATCACCTCCTTTTAACTATCAGTTGAATTGGCATCAGAGTACGTAGTCAGAGGATCGCTGTCAATTTACATTTGTAAGAATTATGTAGAGCGAGGTCTAGGGAGCAAGCGTTTTATCAAGCAACTTCGTTAAAATCGATCATCTCGAGCTTTTTCACATCAACTTTCTTTCGTGCCTTCCACAAATCATAACTGTCCTGAAGCGCTAACCAGCTTTCCGCTGACCCGCCGAGAACACATGACAATCTGACTGCCATTTCTGGAGACACATCGGACACACCATTCAACAAGCGGTTGAAAGTACTTCGTGCTACGCCTAGACGATCTGCAACTTTGTTGCCCGTTACTTCAACAAACGGATCAATGTAGGTTCTCTGGATCAATGCACCCGGGTGCGGTGGATTATGTTGTTGTAGAGCCATTAGTGATAATCCTCATAGTTCACCACGTAAGCGTCGCCCTTTTCGAATTTGAAAACGATTCGCCAGTTACCAGATACTGTAATCGCCCAGTAGCCTTTCAATTTGCCTTTAAGTTCATGCAATTTGTAGCCTGGCTTATCAACGTCATCGATCGTTCGGGCAACATGCAAGAAAGCAAGTTGATCGGCTAACCTTCTCATATGTTTTGCTTGTATTCCCGCGGTAATACCCTTAGTAAAAAACTTTTCCAAGCCTTTGTGCTTGAACGATTTAATCATCAAAAAGTCCTTTTCGAGGCTTGCGTTTTCCGGAACGCAACATACTCAGAGTATCAGCGTATTCCGTGGTGCGCAATAGGGTTCAGCCCTCCTTCGAAACTCCTTTCGAATATATAGTCCTCCGATAACACAGAAGGATTTCAATGAGAGCAGCGTATATATCAATACAGTATAGAGCCTGAAACGCGGTTCCACTCAATTTGGGTGGCGAGAACAGACAAATCGAATGGTGCAACCCAATGTCAAAATTTCAGCATGCTTCTCTTGTTTCCACAAATTGGCGATCAGTTTTAGGGCAAGTGGCGGTTTTTGCCATCGTATTGACAGTCCCCCTATCTATCCACGCCCAACCCGATCGCAATCCCCAAGCAACAGGCGTTGCCTCTGGCACTGCCGTGCGCTTACCTGGCGGACCCAACCCAAACGGACGCCCGGGTTTCCCGCGGCGTGTGCCTTCCGACCAGGCATTAGATGTCGATGTCCAAATTGAAGTCGACCCGACCCACGTTGATTTGGCTGGCAATTTCTATGTTGTATTGGGTATTGATGGCACGCTTTTTCAGCAGCTAAGCGATGGTAGTTTCGCGCTTTGGGATGGTGATCTGAATTCGCTTGTTCCTGCAATTGAGAGTGAATCCCTACCACTGCAACAAACCATTACGGTGTTTGAAGACTTTGTCTTCTCATCCTACGGAATTGATAGTGCTGAGATCAGTGTCTATCTTGCTTACGACACGGCAGAAGATCCTCAGGAAATATTCTCTCCGGTTGACCCCGTCACCATCACCATCAACGATGATGTGACTGAGTCAGCCATTGAGCCGACATTACCCGAGCAACATTTCAACTACGCCAGTATCGACTTACCGGAGCACTATCTCGTGAGCGATCCCAGAGCGCGCGGCCCCGCTCAGCGCGCTCCGGCAGAGTTTGACAACACACCTGCCAACAATCCGATCACCGATGCAGGCGCAACCTTGGGCAGGGTTTTGTTTTATGACAAGAAGCTGAGTGCGAATGGCACCATAGCCTGCGCCTCCTGCCATCAACAGCAGCACGGCTTTTCCGATCCCAATGTATTGAGCACCGGTTTCGAGGGCGGGCTGACTGGTAGACACTCCATGGGGCTAGCAGATGCACGGTTTTATGGAAGTGGACGATTCTTCTGGGACGAGCGCGCCGACACTCTGGAAGAGCAGGTGCTTATGCCTTTTCAAGACCCGGTGGAAATGGGGCTTACGCTTAGCGAGCTGGAACAACTCGTTCGCGAACAAGCCTACTATCCTCCTTTGTTTGAAGACGCATTTGGGGACAGCACTATCAACAGCGTGCGAATTTCGCAAGCTCTCGCCCAATTCGTGCGAAGCATTGTCAACACCAATTCTCGTTACGATCAGGCCAGAGCACAGGTAAGAACATCCGCGGACAACTTCCCTGCATTCACCCAACAAGAGAATCGCGGCAAAGACCTGTTCTTCAGGCCGAGGAATCTGCAGAACGGGAGAGCTAGCTGCGCCGTGTGTCATTCAACCGATGCTTTCATCGGTGTAGCACCAAATGGCCGAGGAAATACAGATGCCACGAATAATGGCCTCGATGCTTTCTCCGTAGATGATCTTGGGGTATTTGAGACAAGCGGCATTCGCAATGATATTGGCAAATTCAAAACGCCTTCACTAGCAAATATCGCCGTCACTGCCCCGTATATGCACGATGGTCGCTTCGCGACTTTGGATGAAGTCATCGATCACTACAGCAGCGGCATTCAGAACCATGCGCAGTTGAGCCCGCCTCTTCGCGGCCCCGGCGGCGCGGCTGTACGCTTCAACTTTTCTCAGGATGAGAAAGACGCGCTGATCGCATTTTTGAATACGCTGACAGATCTTGAGCTACTGAGCGATGAAAAATACAGCGATCCTTTTCAATAGGATTCAGTCTGTTTCATTTTGATACGCAAGGACAGCGTAGAACCTGACTTCCAGATGCTATTCCTCCCCGGTAATCAGCAGACGGAACGACGCTCATAGCTACTACTATTCAACTACTACAAGGATGTTTGTATCTCAATGCAGACATCCTTCGTTCCTCAAACAGCGTCAAGCTCGAAAGCCCAAGACAAGCTGAGCTTTTAGAACGACCAATCCATCTTGGAACTCCAACTCCCTGCTAACCAGCGATAGCTCCAGCCGTCTAATACGGAGAAATGGAAGCATCTTTTAAGCCTGATACCAGAAAATTGATAACAGAAGCTAGATAATACTTGGAGTTCAAACTATGACGGGTCTGTTGTGGAAAATAATGACTAGAACCATTCGGCAAGACTATGCCTATGCCCTGATTAACATCGTAGGCCTGGCCATCGGACTGGCTTGCTTCATACTCATTGCTCTTTATCTGGAATCTCAGTTCAGTTATGACCGTCATTTCGAGAATCATGAGAATATCCACAGGCTAGCGGTTGAACGCAATCAGGGCGGGTCAATCAGTCGCTTCGCACGCACGTCAGGTCTGGTTCCGCAGTACCTGACACGGGACTATGTGGAGATTCAGGATTCGGTTCGTTTCCGACCTGCCAGCACCAACGGAGTACTGGTCTTGCGCAACGAGGACACCACGGCTTACTGGGAAGACGTATTCCTTGCCGATGACAACTTGTTTCAGGTATTCAACCACAACGTTATCTATGGCGACCCCATTAACGGCCTCGTCGATCCAACCACGGTAGCGATCAGTCGAAGCCTGTCTGAATTCTATTTTGGTGATCAGAACCCTGTCGGTGAAACCCTCAGCACGGATACCGCATCCTATACGGTGACGATTGTGTACGAGGACCTACCGCAGAACACCCACCACCGTTACAACGCTATCCTGTCCTATAATCGACTCGACGCCTTCAACTTTGATAATGACATCACTCGTGGCGCCTGGAATATCCAGGATATCGTCTACCTTGTCATGCAGGACAACTACCCTGTCGAGCGATTCGACGACATCTCAACTGCTTTCTATGCAGAGTACATGGCAGAGAGTGGAGCAGAGTTTAATAGTACCAATCGCTTCTATCTCGAACCGCTAGCTGGCATCCATTTTGACTCCACCACCCAGATCGACTTCCCCCGCGGTAATCGCTTCTATCTCTATACGTTCGCCTCAATTGGTGTCTTGATTCTGCTGATCGCACTCATCAACTACATCAATCTGGCTACGGTACGATCCATCCGTAGAGCCAAAGAGATTGGTATGCGCAAAGTGCTTGGCGCCGAGCGCCGCCAGCTCATGGTGCTCTTTCTAAGTGAGTCCATCACCTACGTATTGGCAGCAGTGATTCTAAGCTGTGTCCTACTCTATGGGGTGCTGGACTACACCAATATCGAAGTCCTGTTGAATGCAGAGCTTAACTTCAACTTGTTGGAGCGACCCTGGCTAATCCCACTCTTGTTGGCCACGGCTATCGTAGTCGGATTGCTATCCGGCCTCTATCCATCATTTTATCTCTCCTCAATTCACCCAGGGGCAGCGTTTCGAGATTACAAAGGTGCCGGGCGCTCAGCCATCGTGCGTCAGTCGCTGGTATTTCTGCAATTCGTAATATCAGTGGTTGTCATTTCCTGCACACTGATCATGGGCATTCAATTGCAGTATTTACAAAACAGAGATCTCGGCTTCGGCAAAGACCAACTACTACTGGTTACGGTACGCGGTGCAGACATGATCGAACGCATCCCCACCTTGATTGCGGATCTCAGTCTGGATCCCCGCGTCGAAAGCGCAGCTCAATCCAATAATATATTCGGACAAGTAATCGAGCCATTTCCTGCACTCATTGAAACCGAGTCCGGTGAACGCCAACAGATCGACATCAATGCATTTAACGCAGGCGAGAATTGGCGACGCGCTCTTGGTATCGAGCTGTTACAAGGCAGAGATTTGATTGCTGGAGAAGATGATCCACACATGGCTTTGGTGAATCAGGAGATGGTGGAAGCAATGGGATGGAGCAACCCTATTGGCAAGATCATCTCTTATCCCGATGATTTGGATCACATCGATACCGTGGTTGGAGTCATTGATGACTTCCACTACAAAGCATTGCACATGGAGTCCGGCCCGCAAGTCATCTTTCTGACCATGACTGACTTTGGTGATATGTCACCGTTAAATCGACTCATTCAAACTTCCGGCATGATCATCCGACTCAGCAATCCGTCAGACCCCACAAACCTGAGCTTTCTACAGGAGAAGTGGCGAGAGTACGACTTGAATCATCCATTCGAATACCAGTTTGTCAGCGACATAATGGCCGAGGTCTACATGCCCGAGCAGCGACAGGTTGGCATCATCGGCCTTGCTGCAGCCATCTGTGTCTTCATCTCCTGCCTCGGACTCTATGGCCTCTCCGCATTCAACACGACACGGCGCGCTCGAGAATTGAGCATCCGCAAAGTGCTTGGTGCTTCCCCCCTGGAACTGATTGTCATGTTGTTCCGGAATTCGATCGTGCTAATTGGTTCTGCTTCGGTAGTAGCAACCGTTGTCTCTGTCCTGATTCTAAACAGATGGCTTTCCAACTTTGCCTATCGAACTGAAATCGGCAATCAATGGGAAGTGTTCCTGTTTGCCAGTTTTTGTGCACTGGCAATTGCCTTTTGTACCGTCGCATTGCAGGCACGAAGAACAGTGAACTCAAATCCATCGGATAAACTACAAATGGATATCTAGGACATTTTCGAGTCGTCAAAGAGCAAGAACGGATTGAATCCATAGCCAGCTTTCTGGGATACTGAGCACCCCTAGCTAGTCGGTGGCCTTCTTCTGTGACCACACTCTCCTGGTTCGATCTCGCCTGGTGTTTAGTCCCAGTCTTACTGGTGTTGTTGATCAGCATCAAGTGGCGGCAAGAGTCGAATGAAGTCTTGCTCGCAGTAACCAGGATGGTCCTGCAGCTCATCATCGTGGGCTATGCACTGATTCTGGTCTTTGCCAATCCTTCACCATGGATTAGCACGCTGATAGTCTCGCTAATGCTGTGCTTTGCTGCATGGATTGCCATTCGTCCAGTGAACTCCGATCTGAACTTGTTACAACCCGCTCTGCTTGCGCTGGGCGGTTCAGTTAGCCTGCATCTGTGCATCACTATTTTTCTGATATTGCGGCCGCAATCATGGTATCAACCCGAATTACTCATACCGCTGGCTGGGATGTATCTGGCCAATACCATGAATACGCTGAGCCTAGCTGCCGAACGCTACTGCGCGGAAAGAGCGCGAGACGTTTCCATTTTCAAGGCAAAGAATGTGGCCTTTCAGACAGCAATGATTCCCCAGATCAATAGCCTGTTGGCAGTTGGTGTCGTTGCACTTCCTGGAGTGATGACAGGTCAGATCCTGTCTGGCGTGTCACCGCTGATCGCAGTACGCTACCAGATCATGGTGATGTCCATGATATTTGGGACAGCCGGGGTGGGTTCGTTCATCATGCTAAGCTTGCTTGCCAGACAGGAAGATGCAAAATATTGATACTGCTCTCAAGCAAGTCGTTTAGTGTTTTCCTATGCAGATCAATTTCAGATTCCGAAACATCATCCTGTGGGGTTTACTGATAGCCATTGCGACATTCGCTCTACAGTGGCTTGAATATCAGTACCTGCTCCGTCGCTATTCCACTGAGACCTACATCATCATTCTGTGTGTCTTGTTTGTATCAGTAGGAATCTGGTTTGGCAGGAATCTCGTTACCCCCACACCGGCGGAGCCTTCCACCGTAAATACACGAGCCCTCGAAGCCCTCGGCTTCAGCACACGGGAAATCGAAGTGCTCGCCTTGCTCTCTGAAGGCTATTCCAATTCCGAATTGGCTGACCGGCTGCATGTTTCTGTCAATACCATCAAAACCCATCTCAAAAATATTTACGAGAAACTTGAAGTCTCCCAGCGTGGCCACGCTATTCGCAAAGCACGTGAGCTGCGTTTGTTGGGCTAAAATCCCGCATGCATTAGTAAAATCACCCGAAAGTGTGATTGCCTCACCCGGCGCAGATGCTAGGTTTGCGTGACCCAGGAGGACATTCATATGTACAGATCATCAATCGTTTTTGGTGTGATCAGCGGCTCCACCGCAATCATCGGAATCATCGCTACAATCGTGTTTGAGGTTGCCTATCAATGGCTGGGCTATCTCATCATGCTCATTGCCTTCACCGCTATCTATATTGCCTTGCTTCGCTACAGAGAAGACATCCAAGGCGGAGTGATGAAGTTCGCAACTGGCCTCAAGCTTGGTGGCTCTATCACCGGCATCGCTAGTTTGGCCTATGTATTCGGCTGGGAAATGTATCTTCTAGTTACCGACTACAGCTTTGCGACCGAATATATGGATGCCGTGATAGAAGCAGAACGCGCCTCCGGTGCCAGCGAAGCCGAGATTGCGACACTGGCTGCCGACATGACAAATTTTCAGGAGTCCTACGGCAATCCCCTGTTTCGTACGGCGGTTACTTTTACCGAGATTTTCCCGGTCGGTCTGCTTGTCAGCCTTGTCTCGGCAACCTTGTTAAGAAAATAGAGGATAAACAATCAAATGAAGCTAGGTAATTTTTCAGTCAGTCTCGCAGTTAAAAATCTGGATCAGTCGATGGCGTTCTACACCAAACTTGGGTTCGAAAAACTGCACGGCGAAGAAACCCAGGGCTGGGTCATATTGCGCAATGAACAATGCACTATCGGTCTGTTCCAGGGCATGTTCGAGAAGAATATCATGACCTTTAATCCTGGCTGGGACAGTGACGGCAATACCTTATCGGAGTTCGATGATGTGCGGGAGTTACAGAAGCGTTTAAAGGGGCAAGGGATAGCACTCACTGTTGAGGCTGAACCCGAATCTACCGGCCCGGCCTCGATAGTGATCGAAGACCCAGATGGAAATCAGATCCTGATTGACCAACATGTCTGAATCGCGAATCTGAGTATCGGATTTCAGTGACCATCCGAAGACATCTAAAAATCCGTTCGAGATCAACAACACCATGAGCACGTAGCCAGAACAGTCGAGTGAAATCATCACAACTGCCTGGCTACCGGCTCAATCTCTTCCAGCATTAACCGTTTGCACTCGCGAGATTTATGAAGGCCTCATGAGACTCAAGATATGCTGGACGGCTGCGAAGTCGTTCAACATAGGCAGCCACTTTGGCTGAGGCGTCTATCAAACCGAAAGCCATTGAGAAATCCAGCAAACCACCAAAGACAACATCAGCCGTTGTGAACTGTTCGCCGAGCGCCCAATCTTCTTCCCGGGTCAGCTCTTCAATAGCATCCATCACTCGAGCCAGGTCACCCCATCCGGCGGAGCCGGGTTGTGGATGCTCAATATTCAACGCAGCAAGTGAGAGTGCAGGCTCAATGGTATTGCCAGCGATAAAGAGATAACGATAGTAAGCTCCTCGCTCCGGCGATCCTGCTTCGGGCAGCAGTCCCTTTTCCGGATATTTCTCCGCCAGGTATGTGCAGATTGCGGCGACCTCTGTTACTACTGTATCGCCATCGACTAGCGCTGGTAATTTCTGCATCGGATTAATCTTGCGATACTCGGCAGATTTGTTCTCGCCGGCAGCTATGTCGATGACTACTTGTTCATGAGGAACGCCAAGCTCCTTCAGCATCCAATCAGTTGTCACTCCTCTGCTCATGGGATTGAAATAATGTTTCATGGTTTAAGCCTCTCTCTATTAATCATGCCGCCAAAGGGCGCCTTGTTGTTGAAGTCACTCACCTCTGGGCTACAGCATTGGCTCCGTGCGAGTGATGATCTAACTATATGGCGATATATGCCGCTTTATGGCATATTTGTTTGATGGCAAAAGTCAGCTTTGATCAACGAGTGAAACGCCGTGACAGACTCATCGGTCTGCTGCGTTCGGAAGACTATTGGACGAGCACGGAACTGCGCAGCCATCTTGGGGTGAGCCAACGCACCTTGATGCGTGATCTTGCCGAATTAAGAGAGGCGGGTTATCCGCTGGAGTCCGACAGAGGGCGCGGCGGTGGTGTCCGTCTTCAGGGAAGATGGGGGATCGATCGCCTGCAACTCGACCACAAGGAAGTCGTCGAACTCGTACTTGCGCTGGCAGTCATGGAGTCGTTGGACTCGCCAATATTGACCGGAAACTTAAAAGCCATACGACAAAAGCTGTTCCAGGCATTTCCACACAGCCAAAGACAGGCAGTCAGTAATATTCGTAAGCGAATATTGATCGGCGACAGCGCCTCAGAAAAAGTTGTCGCGCACTATGAAACGCCTGCTCCCCGCGTCTCACAAGATCTCGCCGAATCGTTTTTGAGACAGAACAATCTGGAAATTGAATATCAAACGGAATCGAGCGGAAAGACCAAACGAATTATCGAAGCGCATTACATTCTCCTGATTTGGCCAATCTGGTACATCCTGGCTTGGGACCATTTACGAAAAGCCACCAGAGTTTTTCGTATAGACAGAATTCACAGGACTCAACTAACAAGCAACGCATTCAAGTTAAAGACCAAGAATGTATTCCTGGAGCAGTACGAGCGATTAGTTCGAGCTATTTGATCCTATACAGCGATCACAAAGACAAATAGAGTGTGGATCGATTCCTCTTATTCATAGTCTAACGACCAGACAAGGAAATATCAGAATTCACGAAACCTTAATGCAAGGAGCTCAGTCCCGGTGGAATGGATCAAGAACGTAGTTGATTTCATAGAAGATAATTTGCGGAATGAAATAACGATTGAGGAATTAGCCTCAGTCTCTGGTTATTCAACTCGCCATGTCCAGCGACTATTTCGGGACCATACCGGGGATAGCCTTATGGAGTACGTGCGTGGCCGCAGGCTAACCGCCGCAATGTCTGATGTTATCGAGTCCCAGAAAGCACTTATAGATATTGCATTCGACTATCATTTCGAGTCACAACAAGCTTTCACACGAGCTTTCCAATCTCGATTTATGTTTCCACCTAGACGATTCCGCAATAACAAGCTATCGAATCCTCCTAGCGCCAAACAAAAAATTTCAGACGCCTACCTTGGCATGATCAATCGGGAGGAGTTAACTCTGGAGCCAGAAATCATGAATAGGGAGCAAAAATATTTTGTCGGCACCCAGATGATTGCAGATCTCAATAGTTTTGCCACTCCAACTTTGATTCCAAGAATCTCCGCGCTGGCGACAGAGTTTAGGGCACGTAGCACTGAGTTAGAGCAATCTTCAGTAGTCGCTTCCGATGTTCGTGAACTACTCATAATAACGTTTCGAGTTCCCTTAGAGGAGCGAACGGAAGAGGACGGCATAGTAATAATGGCTGGAGTCGAAGTTGACTCACCGATCACTCCTCCAGATAAGATGCGTCTGATTACAGTGCAACCGTGTGAATATGCGAAGTTTATCTATACGGGAGCCATTCAGGAATTCAATCTTGCAAGCTACTATGTTGCAGGGTGCTGGTTTCCTCGCTCAAAATATTGGATAGGTAACGCCCCGCTTTTCAACTACATGCAGATACAAGGAATAAACTCAGACATCAATAAGTCTACTTACCTGCTTCCGCTTCGAAAACGCCATGATCGATTCATCGACAAATGGTGGGAACACTGATCGCCATTCATGGCACAAATGGTTAAAAACCACCAAGCCCAAACTGATAGATTCACCCTTAACTCGCCAGTCAGACTTCGCGAATTTTGGAGATTTCTATGCGTAGTTCCACAAAGAGTCGATCAGTTACTGGTTCAGCCTTTGCGCTAGTCACAGTAGTAGTTCTTACTATTCCGTGTTTGTCATTTGCGATAGATGACCCTATTAAGCTGCAATCAGGACTAATCTCAGGCACTGAAACTGAAGATCAAGTCCGCACCTATAAAGGCATACCTTATGCCGCTTCACCAGTTGGTGCCAATAGATGGCGCCCGCCTCAGCCTGTCCGCCCTTGGACTGGTATCCGCGACGCTTCCAAATTCGCAACGGTTTTTCCCCAATCATTTGGCAGCAATGAACCCTCTTCAGAAGACTCACTATTTCTTAATGTCTGGACTCCCGCCGAACAACGCACAGATAAATTGCCCGTTATGGTATGGATACATGGAGGCGCATGGTCAGGCGGATCGGGAAGCATGCCAGTATTCGATGGCACTGAATTCGCACGTAAAGGAGTGGTGTTGGTCACCCTCAACTATCGACTGGGAGCACTTGGTTTTTTGGCTCATCCGGCGCTTTCTGCGGAGTCGGAAAGAGAAGTCTCTGGCAACTATGGTTTGCTCGACACAATAGCTGCACTTGAATGGGTGCAGAAAAATATAGAGTCATTTGGAGGAAACCCTGAGAACGTAACCTTGTTCGGCGAGTCGGCCGGAGGAACCAGCATCTACTTGCTGCTCACATCTCCCTTAGCAAAAGGGTTGTTTCACAAGGCTATCATTCAGAGCGCCTGGGTAAGTCCCAGCAATATTACATATCTGAGAGGCTCTACCGCATTTAGTGATAGTGCCGAGGTAATTGGAGCGCAAGCGGTCGAAGACTATTTCAATAGCCGAGGAATCAACTATGAAGCAATGAGTGAGCAAGATTTGTTGGAAGCGATGAGAAGTTTACCCGCAGAAGAGGCAATCAAGATACCTGTTAGTACCAAGGCGGTAGTAGATAATTGGCTTCTCCAGGACTGGCCGTCTCATGTCTACAACTCCGGAGGTGCGCTCTCTGTGCCAGTTGTCGTCGGAATTAATAGTGGTGAGGGAAGCTTCTTCGTAAGAAATATCCCAGCTACTGTTGAAGAACAACGAACAGCCAAGGCAGACCTATTTGGGGAAAATGCCGCTATGCTTATGGAGTTCTATGGCGCTGAAGGAGAGAATGACATTCGGCGCGCGGAAATTGACCATATTACACATGAGTGGTTTAGCAGGCCCGCGCGCGAAATCGTGCGCTCGATATCAGATTCAGGCAATAACGCATTTCTCTACTATTTTACTCGCAATCGCTATTCACCGGGCTCGTTGGCACCTCATGTTGCTGAAGTGCCATATGTATTTAACATCTTAAACCGAACTTCAACCAGCGGGGAAGATCTCGAGCTTTCTGATGCGATGCAAACCTATTGGGTTGAATTTGCAAAAACTGGCAATCCAAACTCTCATGCTTTACCGATCTGGCATAGCTATTCGAGCCAATCTCCAGAATATCAACACCTGGATGTTGAAATTACTGGAGGCAGTAATCTTCACACGGACCAGCTCGATGCTCTGGAAGACTATCTCGAAGGAAAGTTCTCAAGTATCGAAGATGCAATTTCCAGAGAATGGGTGATCAGCATTAGTATCATGGGAGAATATGCTGGCGATGCGGTCATTCAACTATCAGCCGAAGATGAAGGCGTACTGCAAGGCCACTATTCTGGCCAGCTTCTCAATGGTCCCTTTAAAGGCACACACGAAGAGGATCGATTCGAATTTACATTCGAAAGCGATATCGGTATGTCTCTGACTTTTCGAGGACGGACCTTGGCCGACAAGATCGAGGGCTCACTGGAATCCGGAGGGCAGGTACTTGGTGCATTCGAAAGCAAATGACATTAAATCAATCAAAGCAAGCGAGTCATCGTAGACTTTTCAACATCGCTCAGACGCGGTAATGTAAAACGAAATTAATAATCAGAGCTGACCATGCTTCTACAGCCTCAGATTCGCTGTTACCGATATCTAGTCCGATATATCTGCATTTTCTCCATCTGGCTCACGGCGCCTTTAGTGGGCGCGCAAAGCCAGGACAGCTGGACAAATCTTTATTGGGATGGGCCAAACAACCTGCGCTATCGCTACGTCGAGCAAGGCGAAGGCACGCCAATTATTTTGTTGCATGGTCTTGGGTCTTCCGCGATCGGCAACTGGTTTAACACCAATATCGCTCAAAAACTGGCCCAAACCAATCGCGTCATCGCTCTCGATCAACGTGGTCACGGTGAGACTCCAAGAGCACCTGAAGAAGCTGAAGGCACAATGGTCACTGATATTGTTGCCTTCCTCGACCATCTAGGTATCGAAAAGGCCCACATCGCTGGCTACTCCATGGGCGCTGCCAACACTGTCGGGCTTATGAAATTCGCTCCTGAGCGATTCATTACGGCATCAGTGTTGGGCGGCGGGATACCTGAATCCGAAGGCTGGGTAAGAAGCATTAGCCGGGGCACAGAACTGGAACACGACCCGCGGGTTCAGGATTCGATCGATCTATCAACCATCGACTTCCCGGTGCTGGCAATCAATGGAAGTGATGATCGAGCGGAAGACAGGAGGGGAGGGTTTGAAAATGGTCTTGATGATTTAACATTTGTAGTTATACCGGGAACCAACCATATGACGGCCCCGCGAGACCCATCGTTTGGGGACGCGTTCGCGAGTTTTATAGCCAATCATAATCCGCAATAGAGACTCTGGGAGGACGCTTATATCTCAGCGCCCCCTCTAGTCTGTTCACTCATCGTTACTATCAATAAATCTCACCAGCGAATCGATGTACTTCTGTGGCATCGGTCCACCAACTGCGATCGCTGTCATGTGCGAGAGACCCGGCAAAATCACATTCTGGAAATCACCCAACTCTCGCAGCATACGCTGGCTCTTGGAATAGGGCCGATCGTATTCACCATTGATCGCCAATACAGGAAAATCGATAGTGGAAAGGTCAATGTCCGGGCCTGTACGGACTCTTGGTGCTGATTCGCCTGCCGCTTCTCGGCGGCTTGCCGCTCGAGCTCGCAAGCGCTCGAAGGCGGCCGCTTCTGTTCCTTCAGGCGCAGGTGCAACAGGATCCATTTCCATGGAGGCACGCGCCAGCTCTTCGTCGGCTTCACGTATACCCGAGCCACCGAAAGACGCTGTAATAAACAGCTCGGGGTTGGAACCTAACAGGCTTCCTGTGATGCCGCCGCCCATGGAGTAGCCATGAATGTGAGCCTTCTCGATGCCGAGATGCGCCATCAATTCGATAGTGTCGCGCGGAATGCCCGTGCCGTTTTCCTGCGGTTTGTCACTCAGGCCATGATTGCGATTATCGATGGCCACTACGCGGTGGTTCTCGGCAAGCGCCTGGGCGATACCTGTTGAAAAATACATGCGTCTGGCACTGTCTGTGTAACCGTGAATCAAGACTACCCAACTGCCCTCGTCGCCCAGCGTCATGTAGTGGATATTGATACCATCAGACGTCTCGAAGTAGCCGCTTTGGGGCTCCTGCTCTTGTGCCATCCCGAGCGAGGCAATCAGCACAAGCAGGCAAGCGATCATCGTTTTTATCAGTTCCATCCTTTTCATTTTACTCTCCAAACAATCTAATCAAAGTAGGTTCCATCGCTTCGGCCCAGACGCGGTAGCCGGCTTCATTTGGGTGAAGAAAGTCCGGCATCAGTGCAGCAGGCAGAGCACCATCCTCAGTCAAAAAGCTGTCGCCAATATCCAGATAAAACACTCGCTCATCATCAACTGCTCTCGCTGCTGCGAGTTCGCTGGCATGAGCCAGCATGGTCCGTCGTTCATCGGGTAGCTCACCGCGTGGAAAGATAGCCAAAAGAAGTACTTTAGTTGAGGGTAGTTCAGTCTTGAGCTTGTCGATTATTGCGACAATTCCGTCCGCAATCTCCTCGGCAGAATTGTCTCTGGAATTGTTTGTGCCAATCATGACAACGCTGAGGCGCGGTGCGATGCCATCAATATTGCCATTATCCAACCGCCACAACACATGCTGGGTACGGTCCCCTGCTATGCCGATGTTGGCAGCATTTCGAGGCCCATAGTACTCGTCCCAAACCGCTTGCCCACCTGCAACGACATCGCCATTTCGCCCTGTCCGTTGCTCCCACCAATGGGTTATAGAATCACCCACGAACAACAAGTCCACGTTTCCCTGGGTGATTCGCTCATTGATTTCGTTGTGACGATTTTGCCAGTACTCAGAATCCCTGGGCACAGGCTCGACTGCATCGTGGCTCTGGGCGTAGACCGACACCTGAAAAGCCAGGCAGAACAGTAGCCCTGAGAGAATAGACAAGATAGACGTGGTTTTAGCTCGCATGGTTTATCAGCCTTTTCTTACGAAGTGGAAAGCGCTCTTTGACTTTCCTGATATTACCCAAAATGCGATCTGACGAAATAGCACTCTGGCACCCTTCACATTCTGGAATGAGCTGTTATAGACTAGCAGCGCTAGGGAATCAATAGTGACCTATCATTCATTTGAAATATGGGAAAATGCGAAGCAAATCCAAATCCAGTCCGGCTTTAAGCCTGCCAATTATTGTCGAACAGGCGCTCGCCTTATTGGACGAAGTCGGTTTTGACGGCCTGAGCACCAGAGCGTTGGCCAGCAAACTCGGTATCGCGGGCCCTTCACTGTATTGGCACGTCAAGAACAAGCAGACACTACTCAGCCATATGGCGGAAGCCATGTTCATGGCCAATCTACCTACTCCCAGTAAGCGCAAACAGAGCTGGCAAAAATGGCTCAAGGCCGGGGCCATCTGTATCAGGGATGCAGCATGCTCCCATCGAGACGGCGCACGCGTCATCGCTGCCAGCCATCCTACTGGCAGCATCGATATCCTTTCCTTTCCAGCCATGCTCAAGCGTCTCACCGACGAAGGATTCAGCGAGGACCAGGCTCGTTACGCATTTCTCGTGATGAGTCGCTACACCCTCGGTTGGGTTTTGGCAGAACAGGGAGAAGGCGATGTGGGCAAGCATGGCCCCAAAAAAGGTTATGAGTTCGGCCTGGACACGATTGTCAATGGGCTTGAGCTGCAACTTGTAAACGATGCAAAAACCAAAGGTACGAACACAAAAAGAAAATCCATAACAGCAAAGAAAACTTGAGAACACCTTACTCAGAATCAAAAAGCAAAAATCAAACCCTCAGAAGGAGAAACCCGTGAACAAGAACCCCCACATCACATTGATGCGCAGCAAACTGCGCTGGCTGTTTGTTATTGGCAGCCTCTTTATGAGCTGCGCTGCTCTAGCGCAACAATCTGCCAATCTGTTGGGCACAGTCTGTGCTGCACCGCCTCTCTGGCACTGTCCAGACACTGCATGCCTAAGCTCAGTGGTGACTCAGCCTGGAAGTAATGTAGAGCCTGAGACTCGACGCACCTTCTTCCTGGACTGCCCATCCGACTACCAGCCTGGAGACAAGGTCCATATTGTCATGAGTCTTCATGGGGGCGGTTCCTATGCCAACTGGCAGCGTAATTACTTCCCAATCATGGATGTAAAGGACAAGTACAACCTGGTCATCATCACACCCGGTTCACCTAGCCGCGTTTGGCAGACTGAAGACGATGAGTACCTGAAGAACATCATTGATCTGGTTGTAGGTACGGTAGGTAAGGAAAACGTAGAGAGCTTTATTCTCGCCGGCCATAGTCAGGGAGGCATGACCTCTAACCGATTGATCTGCACCGACTACTTCAGGGATAAAGTCGATGTACGAATTAGCTTGTCCGGAGGACGTATTGGCCCAACCACGACACCCGAAGGCGGTGGATTTGGTTTTGGCGCCGCACCAATCTATATGACAGGACTTGAAGAGGAGTCCAGCGGCGGCGGATTCACAGCACCCAGACGAGCCGCACCATCGGGCCCACCTGGAGGCGATTGCGACTACTCATTTATTTTCGCCATCGGCGAGTATGAACAACTACCTGGCGAAGAGTCTCCGCTGGCAGACAAGTATAGCTGCGACGCCAGAGTTCAACATGACGACGTTCGCGATCCAAAACCTGGTTATGTGTTCGACTCGTCGAGACAGGATCCAGGCACACGAGGCTGGGGCGGCTACCCTCGCTCAGGCAGGGCGGAGGTTTACACTTATCCAAATTGCGACGATGGCCGGGTCATCGCAGATGTGGTCAAGTTGTTCAAAGGGCACACTGAGGGCTATGAGCCGAATGTGACTGACAAGATCATGGAATTGGCGACGAGCGCAGCTGGCGGCAAGATCGCCAATGGCGATTGGCAGCCACCTGAGCCGCCGGCCAGACGTAATCCATTTAACTTCTGATCATATTGCAGTTAGGGGACATTAAAGAGCGGCTTTTGCTGATCGTGAATTCGATAAGTAAATCTGGTAGTTCATTGGTGCCCCCTACTCTTGTTCCGCCAAGCAAAGTTGAAACCACTGACCGCTAGCGGTTAAATACAACCCCCTCTAAAAATCTTCCGAATCACACAAGGACGAATTTTATTCATGGATACTACAAACTCCGCAGAACAAACCTGCACTGAGACTGAGAACTCTGAGCAACCCATGTTAGCGATTACTGAAGACTTTGCGGCCAGTCTGGACGCACTGAACGAAACCAGCTACAGACATCTGCTGCGCGTCGCCACACTCGCTGAAAATCTCATGGAATTCACTGCCAGATTGTCGCTGGAGATCGCTAATACAGCAGATTCTGAGTTGGAGGACAGCGATGCTGAGAACGGTGTTGAGAGTAGTAACAAGAACAGTCATGAAGCCCCAGAGACACAAGGAGCTGCCAATCTTGGGGATTTGCAATCCTTACTAAACAAGCAGGCGACCAATCTCCGCAACACCGCCGAAGCACAACAAGCGTCTCTTGGTACTCAGCAAAATCCTCAGGACTTGCAATCTGCTGCTATTGCAGCCCTATCCAAAGCCTATGAGAATGCAGTTCAGGCACAAGAGAATACAGATACGATTGCACAAGCCACTCTCACTCAGGGTATTGCAACGTTGTACAGTGTTGATACGGCAAGTACAGCTGTCGCCACTGATAATCTTCTTTCTTTACTGACAGCACTCAAGGCAGTTGAATCCTGAATAGAGACAGCGTGTGGAAATGCCTCTCCGCTGAAACTATAGACTATGACGCTTGCTGGCAATCTGTCGTGAAGCTCATCGGGTATCTCCCCTCTTTCCGGGCTTGCTATTTGAATCAACAATTGGCCAAATGTTGGTGTTTCACAAACACCAACAGGGAAGCCGATGAGCAGCTGGAAGAATCGCGAGGATGGTGCAGAGTCTCCTTACACCAAATTAGGCCCATTTAAATTACGGCTGCCCTTCAAGCACTACCGCTTTGAGTGGCCTGACTATGTCCAGGGTCTGATGATGTGCGCAGTCGATCTGGCGGCCATTCCGCTGATGATCGAACTGCTTGGCATGCCATTCAATGTCGCGCTGGCGGTCGTGCTGCTCAACGGGCTTCTCTACCTTACCCATCATCTGCTAGGCGACCCGGTTGTACCCGGCTGGATCACACCGGCCATTCCTCTCATCATGGTGTATTGTGCGGCGTTTCCGGAAGGGCCGGACCGGGTCCATGCGCTGGTCGCGTTCCAATTCACTCTGGGAGTGCTCTCGATTTTTCTTGGTGTCACTGGATTGGCCAGCCGTGTCGTGGCCTTCGTTCCCAACGCCATCAAATCTGGAATCATTCTGGGCGCTGGCTTCGCCGCAGTTATTTCAGTATTTGAGATCGGAGGTCGCTTCGACACTTATCCGTGGACGATTTCCATAGCCGTAGGCATCGCTTTCTACCTGCTCTTCTCCCATCACTTCGCCAGGGTCAAGAAAGAGTACGCTGCCTTAGCTTTGATCGGGAAGTTGGGCATACTGCCTACAATTCTGCTTAGCGTAGTGATCGCGCCGTTATTCGGGGAAGCCCCCTGGCCGACCATAGAGTGGGACCTCATCAATCCGGATTTCAGTACACTCTGGCAAGAGTACACGATACTCGGTCTGGGCTTGCCATCATTTATGATGTTCGTGTCTGCCATCCCGACAGTGATGGCAACGTACATCGTGCTGTTTGGCGATGTACTGCAAAGCCGCGCGCTGATTAGCGAAGCCGATCACAAGAGACCCGATGAACACATCGACTATGACCCCAATCGAGCACACATGATCTTTGGTGGCCGTAACACAGTCATGAGTGTTTTCGGACCGGATGTCACCATGGCAGGGCCGATGTGGGCAGCAATGCAAGTGGTTGTTATCGAGCGCTACAAGGAAGGCAAGCAAGCGATGCATTCCCTATTTGGCGGCTCAGGTTCTTTCAGGTGGGGCACGAATACCGGTCTGCTTCTCTTACCGATCGTGTCTCTGGTGGAACCTGTATTGGGAGTTGCACTCGCACTGACCTTGTTGATCCAGGGTTACGTGAGCGTGCGCATCGGAATTCTTCAATCGAGAAGCAGTCGTGATTTGAGCATTGCAGGAATCATTGGCGCGGTGCTCACTGTCAAGGGAGCGGCCTGGGCTTTCGCGATTGGCACAGGATTGACCTGGCTCCTCTACGGCAAGGACTTCTTCAAAGAGCAGAATGATTCGACGTTCGCCAAGAACAGTGAGTCTTGAGACAGAATCTGCACACTGAAAGCAAACCTGTCAGTCAATTCCTGTTATTACTCGTAGCTTCGCCGGATGCAAACCAACGGCATCAACAGGCCACGCGGACTCACTCACATTGACGAACAGTCTGTCGCGCTCAGCACTCAAAGCGATTCCATTGGGTTTTGAAAAGCTCGCCTCTTCTACTCCCCCATCGATATTGCTGAACGCGAATGGCAAACCTGCAATTTTTTCAAACTCACCATCGAGTGAAACTCGATAAATTTCTCCCGTGCCGATAGTGGTCACGTAAAGACTGCCATTGCCGAAAGTTATATGCCCCAATCCAACTGGATATGGGCCACCGGTCAATACTGGCAGTTCAGCAAGAATACTCAACTGCCCATCAACTGTAAGTCTAACGACGTTGCCCGCACCAAAAGTCACCGCATACAGATTGCCTTCATCGTCACTGCTCAGGCCATTGGGACACAGCAGAATATCAGCGTCACTCGCCAAAACGGTACGCTCACCTGCGGCGTCGAATTTTACTATCTCAGAGGTACCACAATTGCAGACATAGACATTTCCTTCCCCGTCCACCTGAACACCTACCGGTGAGTTCAATTGATCCGCAACAACTTCACGACTGCCATCACGATTAATTCGCGTAACTCGATTCCCTCTCGGTTCGGCCTGATAAAAGTTTCCCTCTTCATCAAAGGCAGCGCCTGACGCACCCTCGAATCCCTCAGCAAATATCTCATGCTCGCCACTATCAGGGTGTACGCGATAGACGACCGTCGTGTCCGGCGCTGGCCCGAGCTGCGGACCAAAGTCGCTGACATAGATAAAGCCATCAGGACCTAAAGTGACTCCACCGCTCGCGTTTAAATCCAATAAGGTTGCAACCTGTACTTGCGCAAACGCAAATGCCGGGAGACAACAAGCAACGGTTAGAGCATGCAGAATGATGATTGGCTTTCTCATTGTGGTTTTCTCATGTTAGTTCCACGTTTATCACTCCAGAAAGAGATCGGGCATTGCGCTCCTCAATCGTCTTGCGATTGTTTCAGCGCCTGCGATCGTAAGGTAGTTGGAAGACCAATACATGAGTCGGGATTGCTCATCAATCGCATCGCACACATCAGGACATTGGAAATCTACGATCTCGACAAAATCTGTCACTTCGTTCATGGCTTCTGCCATTCCTGCGTCTCGCCTGGCCAGCGCCCTGTTGGCTAGAGCCTCAATCTTTCTCTGCGCATCGTCTCGATCCATCGAGCTGAACACCACATCAGGTATGCGTCGACCAAATTCGAGATACTCTCCCACTACTATTGCCCGTAGACCTTTTGCTTCTATCGTTTGCACCAGCTCCACGACTTGAGCGTAGGGCTGCTGCCATGCCGAGGTCAGGATCACTCCTTCATATCGGTCCGAGTCCATGAGCTCATCAAATGCATACTGATAATGTTCGATACAGTATTCGGTGACGTTAACCACCAAATTTTCAAGAGGACGCAATCCACAACCCGGTATGCTTAGCCTTCCAAACGTGATCTCTGGATAGGCCTCCCTGAAAACCAGATAAGTATTAGCAACAACACTGTCGCCCAGAATCAAGTACGAACGCGCATCCCCGTTTGCAGAACTACCAGAAGGCGCGCAAAACCCAAGATTAAAGTCTTCAACTTGCTGTTGATTGGAAACGATCTCACAGCTATCGCGGCCTGCCTCGACTCGAGTACGTGCGGACAACTCATCGAATCCGATTGCCGCGAGCTGAATATCCGGGCTCACCCGGTCCGGCAAACCACGGGACATCCAGAAAGTCATTGCGACTATCAGCAGAACCACAATCAAGGAAGTTACAACACGCATGGAATTATGCGATTGCGCCCGAGTTGAATTGCCGTAAATTCTGAATCGACTCTCTACTGCCCAATGTAATAATGCGCCGACCAAAATCGACGCCAGTATTTTCGATAACGCGAGGACGATCGTGAATTCCTCAAGTACATATAGAGACCAATACACCCCAATCGGCCAGTGCACCAGATAGATCGAATAAGACCTGCGCCCGATCCAGACTAGCGGAGCAGCGCTGAGCAAGCCTTTTACTGCTTTGCTCTCGGAGCCCCAGATGACAACTGCTGCCGCGAGTGCCGGTAACAATGATTCCAGCAACATACCTGAGTAGTTGCCCAGAATACTCATCCCGAGATTCAACAGGATTGCGAGACCGGCCACGCTCGCAAGCCCTCGCAACTCACTATCTTGCAGCGTGAACGCCACCGCCAATAGTGCACCCAGTGCAAACTGGTGCGCGCGAAATGGCATCAGATAGAAGACTGCATCGGGGTAACGTGGTGTGAGGATGTAGCTGGCAGTGGCAGACACTATGGCTATCACCGCGATTACCGCGACGAGATGCTTGCGGCTGCCCAGCTTGAGAGCGCCAATCAGAACAAGAGGCCAAAGGATATAAAACTGCTCTTCCACACCCAATGACCAGGTGTGCAGGAGTGGCTTCGTGTTGGCAGCTGCTGAGAAATACCCTGAATCCAGCCAGAAGAATATATTGGAGAACGACAGTCCTGCCGCAGCACCCGATGCTCCCAGTTGCTCAAGCTGACCTGGAGACAGCATCGAGTAACCTATAAGCAGTGTTACGAGAATCGTGACAAAGAGTGCTGGTAGCAATCGCGCCATGCGACGAATATAAAAATTCGCCAGTGAGAAATGCTTCTCTTCATACGCGCTGACAATGATTCCGGTAATGAGGAATCCGGAAATAACGAAGAAAATATCGACACCGATGAAGCCACCGGGGAAGCTGCTGAAGCCAGCGTGAAAAACAAGCACCATGCCAACGGCAATCGCACGCAGGCCGTCCAGTTGTGGGAGATATCGCATAGCCGATCTATAACATAGATAGTCCGACTAAGTAATCAAATTGGTAGAGGAACTGCAGATCGATCTGATTAGCGGCGATTGTAGACTGCTTTGATTACAGGCTATTCGTAACGCAGCGCGTCTATGGGATCGAGCTTGGCCGCTTTTGCCGCCGGTAAAATTCCGAACAACATACCGACGAAAGCAGAAAAGCCAAGCGCCAGAGTAATGGCCCACATCGGAATGGCAGCAGGCGGAAAGCCGGGAATATTATTGGCAATCGCGGAGCCCAGGCCGAAGCCGAGCGCCAATCCAATCATGCCGCCCAACAAGGAAAGCAGCATCGATTCGATCAGGAACTGCATGAGAATATGATGGCGCTTAGCGCCAATGGCCTTACAGATTCCGATCTCCCGGGTGCGCTCTGTGACCGATACCAGCATGATATTCATGATGCCGATGCCCCCGACCAGCAATGAAATACTCACGATGCCACCTACGACCAAGGTCACGACTCCGAGGATGGAATCAAAGGTATCCATCATCTGTTCTGATGTCTCGATTCTAAAATCGTCTGGCTCGCCGTCCCTCAGGTTATGGGCTGAGCGCAACAACGCGGTGAGTCTTTCTACGTTTGTCTCGATCTCGTTGGTATCATTGAAACGGAGCTGAATCTGAATATCTATTCGCGATGGATTGCCTTGCAGGCTTTCCATGGCACCGTAAGGCACGAGCACGACGTCGTCCTGATTAAAGCCCATCACCTCGCCGCGAGCCTCTAATATACCGACGATCTTGAACCACTGGCCTCCGAGTTCGATGTATTCGTTGATCGGATTACTCGGCAGATTGAGATTTTGTCGCACCGCATCACCAATGACTGCCACCCGCCGTCGGGTCAGGTTGTCGCTATTGGCAATGAAACGACCTCGCGAGGTATAGAACTGGGCAACATCCTGATAGGTGTAAGTGGTGCCCATAATCTGGCTGTAAGCAGATTCGGAACCGTACTTGATCTGCGAGGATCGGTTGGCAAACAGGATTGGCGTGATCGAGGCGATATTGTCCATTCGGCGCTCGATCATAGCCATGTCATCAGGGGTTAGCCTCGCAATATCGCCCTGTAGTCTCGCTTCCCTTGATGTAAATGACCGAACCGTAAGGCTGTTAGTACCGAGGGAGGCGAACTGCTCAGTCACGAACATGCTCAAGCCTTGCGTTATAGAAACTACCGCTATGACACTGGCAACACCGATTACGATACCCAGCGTCGTCAGAAAACTACGGAGACGGTGAGCAAAGATCGAGACCAGAGCGGAGCGGAAAGATTCCAGTAAGGCAAAGAGCATGTCAGTGGACCTCTAACTGAATCTTGACCGGTTGGTTAGTCTTATCCTGATGAATGCGTCCATCCTTCATCTCTATCACTCGATGGCAGTGGGCGGCGATCTCAGCCTCATGAGTCACCATGATGATGGTGTGACCTTCACTGTGCAGCTCATCGAAGAGTTGCATGATCTCTACGGTAGTCTTCGAGTCCAGATTACCGGTTGGCTCATCGGCGAGAAGAATGGACGGATGGGTAACCAAGGCCCTGGCAATCGCCACGCGCTGACGTTGGCCACCGGATAGCTGATTGGGCAAGTGATCCATTCGATCCGCAAGATGCACTCTCTCCAGCGCTTCAATTGCCATCTGCTTACGCTTGCGCAATGGCACATTGCGGTAAATGAGCGGCTGCATCACATTGCCCAACGCCGTAGCCCTGGGCAGCAAATTAAAACTCTGGAAAATAAAACCAATTTCCAGATTACGAATCTCTGACAACTGGTTCTCTTTCAGGCCTTCAACATTGTTACCGTTTAGAAAGTACTGGCCGCTGCTGGGATGATCGAGACAGCCGAGAATGTTAAGCATCGTGGACTTGCCGGAACCAGACGAGCCGATGAATGCCACATACTCGTTTTTCTCTACACCAATATTGATGCCATCCAGCGCCTTGACGACCTGGTTGCCCATTGAATAGTGTTTGGTGATCTCAGTTAGCTCGATAAGTGCCATGATGGTGGCTCAACTCTTGGATACGTGGTCGCGTAGATTTGGTAGCTAGTCCAGACGGCTTACGTCCAGAGTATCGCCATCGAGCAAGTTGCGCAGCTCACGATCCGGCCCCACCACTATTTCCACCTCCCCTTCAATCGAGGTCGTCAGTTCCTGATATTCATCATCAGATAATCCAACGTCGACAGGAGTTTTGCGTGCCACACCATTGTCATTCAAAAAGATGAAATGCTGATTCGATTGTTCAGAACGGTTTTCTTCAAACAGAATGGCCTGAATGGGTACTGCAGCAACTTCCTGATCCTGCTTGGTAAATATCTCAGCACGACAGGACATGCCAGGCCTTAGAGCGACACCGGCCGAATCGGTAATATCGATCTTCACGGTGAAGGTTAAGCCCTGCCGCCCTTCTTCTACCTTCGCTGTGTTGGCGATATAGCGAACAGTGCCGACCATCGGCTGATCCGGATAGGCAATAGCAACGACTTCCGAGCGCTGACCGATTTCGATATTGGCAATATCAGCCTCATCGACAAGCACCTCAACATAGATGCTTTCCGGATTGGCAATCGTCATCAGGGCAGAACCGCGAATATTTGTGCTACTGGCTATCGCCGTCTCACCGACTTTGATATCGAGACTGGTTACAACGCCATTTAACGGAGAAACGATCTGGGTTTTACGAAGTTCGTCGCGTACTTGTTCGAGTTGAGCCTCCGCCTGTAAGAGACGCTCACGCGAGGACTTGAGATCAATCCCGGCCAGGTCCAAGTCGTTAGATACCCGTTCGTACTCTTCGTCACCGACCATATTGCGCTCATGGAGACTTCGGGTGCGCTCGTACTGACGACGGAGATTATCGATCCGTACTTCCTGGCGCTCAATCTCGATAGAGTTGATTCGCACCGCGGCCTCGCTTTGCTCCAGGCCTGCCAGCAAATTGGTGTCATCCACCTGAAGCACTCTTTGCCCTTCAGCCACCCTGTCACCTTCCTCTACATAGAGGGCGGTTACCTTGCCGATGACCTCCGGGCTCAATAAGACCTCTTCCTCATGAGCCAGAAACCCTGATGCCAGTATCGATGGACTAATCACCCGCTGGGCAATTGGGGCCACATCTACCCGTTTGCCATCGGTACTGAAAACGATTCCATTAACAAAAGGAACGGCGGCAACAGCGCCTACAATAATAATACTCAGAACTGCCGGTTTAAAATTCATGATAGCGTCCAGGCTGGTGTAACTTTATTCCAAATTCTGTTTCGAATTCATACGTACACGTAGCCGATTGTCAAAAGTTACGGAAAGCTATCATATTGACGGCCAACAGAGCAGGAAATACGTCGAGCTGCTACGTTTCTGGTGATATTCCGCAGCGATTCAATTGAGGTGAGGCATGGAGCCGGAATGCCAGTTCTGCTCGCCAGTCGATTTAACCAGAACAGCGACTATCCCAGGACTAACGATCAGGAATAGCCGGTACGCGGAGCAAGACATAAGTGATGTGATCCTGCTCCGAGAGTAAATAGGCATGAGGCATCTTTGCCGGTATGTGAATAACGTCTCCCGCAGCTACCTGATGACGCTCACCACCTTCGATTCTCGACCCGGACACGTTCGATTGACCGATCAGTTCTCCCCCCACCAAAACTTGCCCTGCACCACTGTGCACGAAGACCACATCAATAATATCCTGATGCAATTCAGGCGGGCCGTCGCTATTGCGCCTTAAAAAGCGAATACGGTGCGAACTGCCACCTTCGCCGTAGTCTGCTAGTGTCTCTCGTGCCGAGCCATCAGGTCGGATCTGTTGGCCAAGAATCTCGTTTCTCTGCGCCAACTCGGCAGCACGCCACAAACCAAAACCTGAGGGTTCCAATTCAGGAGCCTGCCCATCGGGTTCCAGAACTGCCTGGCTGGTAAACGCCGGTACTCTGACCAGAACGTAGGTAATGTGTCCTTCATCCCCAACCAGATAGGCGTGGGGCACGCCTGCAGGAATACGCAACACGTCTCCTGTGCCAACCGGGTAGGAAGTTGCACCCACTATCTCATCGCCCAGATCACCTACCCGGCCAAGCATTTCGCCACCGACGAGAATCGTTCCGTTTCCGCTCTGGATAAAGACATAGTCTTCTATTGCGTCGTGTTGCTCGGGCCTGCCATCACGATCTCTGCGGATGAAGCGAAATCGGTGTGACCGTGCAGGGGTGACATAATCAGCAAGCGTTTCTCTTGCCGAGCCATCTGCACGAATAGCCCTGCCGAGCTCAGCATTCCTTTGTTGTAGCTCAGATGAGCTCCAAAATATAAAACCCGGTGATGCACTCTCGGCGCTTTCCTGAGCTGTACCAGGAGAAGCGAGCATGACAAGCACAAACAAGCACAGAAATTGCGTAATGAGCTGGTATTTTGCCAAGGCTCGCTGGCCATGATTCTGTAGTAAATGCTGACTCATTATTACTCCTTCACACTTGCTGAGCTTCAGCGCAGGAATTCCCATAATACTCGCTCGAAGGCTGGCGATCATCTCTGGCTGACCTCAGATAGGGCGTTGAAATTAGGGGATTTTGTGCGAAAACCTGTAGGAAACCCCAAATTCCATAAAGTTTTCTCCAACCAGCGCCGTAGTGGCAATTACAAGGGCTAGAAAGCCACTGTAGATAGCTTTGAATTCTGTGCGTGATCTGCCCGTAAGGAGATCGCGACTGACTGTTCTGTTAAATCAATAAGACTGGAATTCGACATGGCACAGCAAGCTCAGGAAAGCTTCCTCGCGAATTATCTTTCTGAACGCAGAAAGATCATCATCGCGACCAATATTGTCATGTGTGCTGTGGGGTTAATATTCAGCGCGTTCAAGATCAGTGCCGTTGGGACTGAAAACTTCCCCTATCCAGCCATGCTCGTCGCGCTATTTACTTTAGTTAACAGCATCTACCTCCTTCGCGGGGGACCAACACAGAATGGCGTGATCGCACTCTTGCTCATGCTCTTTCTCGGCATCATTTCATCTGGTCTATATACAGGCGCATTTCAGGGTGCCACCCTGATTCTTGCGCCAATATTGCCGATGTTGGCGATTCTGTGGAGAAGTACTCTGGCGGGCTGGGTGATGATGGCCGCGATCGGCGTAAGCCTGATGACACTGTATTTGTTACAGCTCAATGGCATGATTCCGAACAATGTTCACAATGAAGCAGGCCTCACAACAATTCGCTTTTTCGCAGTCTCGTTAACCTCCCTGGTATGCACCTGGGTTGCGTGGACCTTTGCGCGTTACCACAACGAATTGCAGAAAATTAATCAACGTCAAGCAACGACTGACCATCTGACCGGCATCGCCAATCGCCGCTCAATCGAGCGCGCAATGCTGAGAGAAATAGGACGGGCACGACGTAGCAATAGCTGGCTCACCTTCGTCATCGCGGATGTCGATCACTTCAAACGCTACAACGATGTCAATGGTCATCTTGAAGGCGACCGTTGCCTGGTTCAGGTGGCTGAAGTATTCAGTGAGTGTGCGACGCGCTCTTCCGATCTGGTTGGCCGATTTGGTGGGGAAGAGTTCATCATGCTTCTGCCCGACACCGATCCGGAAGGCGGTAAACGGGTTGCCGAGAATACACGCAAGGCTATGCTGGCCAGAGATCTGCCTTACTCCGAAGACTCACCAGACAGAGTGAGCCTGACGCTCGGTGTGATTTCAATTCAGGGTAAGAGTATCAAATCACCAGAACGCATCATCAAACTAGCCGACCAGGCCTTGTATGATGGCAAGGCACGCGGACGCAACTGCGTCGTGCCTGTGATTGAGTCTGCAGAAGCAACACCCTCCCCAATGCTGGTGGCATCTAGCTGACTGATCTCAAACATGCTCGATCTGTGCTAGACTGTGACCATGAGTGCGATTTGAATATCGCACTACTTCTGATAAATTGTGAGTGTTCCCGTCAGTATTGGGTTTTCCAAATGAGTCAATCAGCGAAGAGAGAAGAGTACTTAACGAGCCGGGTGCTTGCCAGGGCTACGAGTAAGGGCCTTAAGGAAGCGAGCGACAATGCTCGTGAAATTTCCGAATCTTTAGTTGTTGCAGAAGAAGGCTGGATCGTTCGAATTCACCGAGATGGCTCCAAAGAAAAAATCAAAAAGATTTCCAAAGTAGATACTAGCAAGCTTGTCCTCAAATAGAGTTCGCAAACGACTTCGCGTATTCGCCGGGCCTAACGGTTCCGGCAAAAGCACAATAATTAACTCAATTAGAAATACAAAGATCGCTGGGTGGCCCATCGATTTTGGCGTATATATCAACGCCGACGATATTGCCAGATTGCTTCGCTCGAACAAATTCTCCTTCAAAGCCTATAAATTGAACCAAGTCTCGAGAGAAGAATTTGTTCAGACAGCTCTTTCTTCAGGGTTGGTTGGCAACTCATTCTCTGAAACAGCATTTCGTGCGAGCTTTTCGATCTCCGATAAGCACAAAGTTATCTTGAGGAAGTCCAAGCAATATGATGAAGAGATCGCGCAAATAATAGCTGATTTTCTCCGTCGAAAACTCGTGGAGCTGGAGGAAAAAGTTTCATTTGAAACAGTGTTTTCACATCCTTCCAAAATTCACTTCATGGAAGAAGCGAAAACCAAAGGTTACAAAGTCTATCTTTACTTCATTTCCACGGAGAGCCCTGAAATTAACTTGTCTCGGATAAAAGACGTACGCGTCCCTTCTGGCGGTCATGATGTTCCTGCCGACAAAGTCGTTGCACGATACTCCCGCTCTATGGAGCTTCTTTATGAGGCAACACAGCTAACTTACCAGACCTATTTCTTCGATAACTCTCACTCTCCACCAAGCAATCATTACTTTGCCCATTTCAAGATGAGTAAAGGGAGTAGAAAGTGGGATATTCCAGACGAAGATTCATTGCCTTCCTGGTTTTACACCTACTTCGTAAACAAGCAAAATTACAACAACTAGATCGCATACTTTCCTCAAATCATTTGTCGCGAGGTTGCAGCTCGTAGGTATGCAATTTTCAAAGTTCAGGGCGGAATTCACAAATGCAGACTACAAACAACGAAACACTAATGGATAGTCTGAAACGAGTCGTAGGGCCTGGCGGCTTTAGAGAAGGCGAAGACATCGACATTCGCAACTATCAGGATGCGATGGGTGCTCGCGCAATTAGCCCCGGTATTTTGCTTCGCCCGCACAACACCGAACAGGTTTCTCAGATCCTGAAGCTCTGTCATGCTCACCAGCAAGCCGTTGCTGTGCAAGGCGGAATGACTGGACTGGTCTCCGCCGCCGCACCGCTGGATGGCGAAGTAGCCCTGAGCCTGGAGCGCATGAAACAGATAAGCGAGGTCGATCCGCTTAGCGCAACCATGACTGTAGAGGCCGGGGTTGAACTGCAAACCATCCAGGAAACCGCGAACGAACACGGCCTTCTCTTCCCTCTCGATCTGGGCGCACGAGGAAGCTGCACTATTGGTGGCAATCTCTCCACCAATGCCGGAGGCAATCGTGTGATTCGTTACGGCATGACCCGAGACCTGGTTTTAGGCATAGAAGCAGTGTTAGCCGATGGCAGCATAATCAATGGGCTACACAAGCTACGCAAAAACAACACCGGCTACGACCTCAAGCAACTTTTTATTGGCAGCGAAGGCACCTTGGGAATCATCACTCGGGCAGTACTAAAATTGTCACCGCAACCCACAAGCCAGGCAGTGGCGATGTGTGCCTGCGCTGACTTCGACAAAGTGTCTACTTTATTGGTGCATGCGCAATCAAGATTAGGCGCGAACCTCAGTGCCTTCGAAGTGATCTGGCAAAACACTTATCAGCTGATCGATGAGTTTGTTCCTCATGCTTCAGTCCCGATGCCCTCAACCTCTGCTTTTTATGTCCTGGTAGAGAGCATGGGATCTCACGGCGAGCAGGATTTCGAACAGTTTCTTGAGATGCTCAATGAAGCAACAGAGAAAGAGCTTACCGAAGAGATTGTCATTGCCGAGTCAGAAAGCAAAATCAAAAACCTTTGGACGGTTCGTGACGCTGCTGCGGAGATCTACCCCGGCGTCGGCTATATGCACACTTATGATGTCAGCCTGAACGTTAGCGACATGGGATATTTCGGCGAAGAAGTTGAACGGCGCCTACGCGCTCGCTGGCCCGATGCGATACTGGGCTTGTTTGGACACATCGGCGACGGCAACGTACACATCATCATTCGTGTCGGCCCGGAAACCAGAAACCTCCATGATGCCATCGATGAGATCATCTACGGACTCATCAGCGAATTGAATGGCGCCGTCTCAGCCGAGCATGGCATCGGACTCATGAAGAAAAAATACTTGCCCTATAGCCGCAGTGCAGAAGAGATTTCATTGATGAAATCACTGAAGGCCACAATGGATCCCTTGGGCATTCTCAATCCTGGGCGAATTTTCTGAGTTCAATTTTCTCACGCAGCCAGCTAACAGCTTGATTTCCTAAGCATAGCTGGCATGCTAATCAGAGTATTACTGTTGGCGCTTCCCCCAAAATGACTGAGAAATCCAACAAAGCCGTCGCTCCTTTGGTGAGCAACCTGCCAATCTGGCAATTCATGTTCGCCTATAGGCCCAAATCTGAAGAGCGTAGTTTCAGGCAACACTATCTCGATGCCGACATTAAACAGGTGATCTCTATCACCTTAACTGTTGTGGTATTGATGGTCGTGATGAGTGTTGCTGACTATCCGAATATGACTGAGATATCCGGATTGGGTGCAGGTATTGTTGCGCGATTCGTTCTATTGATTGCGGGTGTGTTTGTCTTTTGGCTAATCACACGCTTTCACAAAGTGCTCACTGTGGACCTGAGCGTCGCCAGCTATGCATTTCTCGCTGCCTGCTGCGTGGTCGCGTTCAACATGGCCGCAGATATTTCTGCCGTACGAATCGGCATGGTGAGTACCCTGTTCATCTTTGTGGCTAACATCACCTACCCCGTCTACAGCCTGTATATCTTGCCTGCTGTTCTAGTAGTCATGCTCGGCGACACTGTGGTGCTGATGGACAGCTCCCGCGAAGACCTCGCACAGTATTGGCAGATCATGATCATCGTGTTCGCCTTTGCCGAAGTGATGAGCCTGTTCGCGTCAGCACATTTACAACGTACTCGCTATGCGGCGTTTCGCGCTCTGGCTGAAGTCAAAACACTTTCTGGCATGATTCCAATCTGTGCGCACTGCAATAAGATCCGCGATGACAGTGGCTACTATCAGCAGCTGGAGAAATATATCTCAGCACACTCGGGCGCTGTATTTTCACACGGCGTGTGCCCAGACTGCGTCGAAGAATTCTATGGAGAATATCGCAAGTCTGTTGCTGCCGAGAAAGACTCGCAGCATGAAAACAAATCGGCCAACTGAATCTGTCGCACCTATTCATCTTAGCTAAGCTCTGATTGAGCCCGGGAATGACCTCTTTCCCGATGGGCCAAACGCGGACTCTTCTTCTCGTGCCAGAAGCCTCACCTCGGCGCCAAAACACTCCTCAATCCGAAGATTTCACCCTTTCACGGTTGCAGCAACAAGCTTGACGCACATCAAAACCACTATGCGCCGGAAGCGCAAAATAGCAGCGTATTCAATTGAAAATCAGGGAGCTGTGAGCACCATGGTAGTAAACGAAAGCACAGACGATAGGGTCATCAGGGCAATTATTGGAGTGGTATTGATCGGGCTGGGAGGTCTAACGTGGCTGTCGATTCCCGGAGTAATCGCATTGGGCACAGGAATCGTTGGCTTTTGCCCTCTTTACAAGGTGTTTGGCGTCAGCACTTGTCCAAGCTAAAACGCTATTGACAGTGCAGACGAAAAAGCCGGAGAGATTTACATCTCTCCGGCTTTTTTAGTAGCGAAGCATGTCGCTCACAACTACTGATTCAAACTGATCAATGAGCTAGTAACCACTGCTCACTTGAGCGCCTGGCAAGGCCATGGCTGTCAGCTTGGCACCTGTTTGCAAAATGATGTACTGATGACCATCGTGCATCCAGGAGCTCATGCCATAGCGAACCTGAGCAGGAATCTCGATTCGACCCAGCTCTTCACCAGTCTGTTTATCCAGAGCATAGAGAAGTGCGGTGCTGCCATCATGGTCGACGCTGGCGTAGACCAACATATTGGCAGTTGTCACCATTGAAGGTGCGCGGCCACTACCGGTATCACCGATATCCACACCCTCAACTGCAGGGTGGTTACGATAGCGGTCTGGCGTTTCACCAGCCGGAATGCGGAAAGCAATCTCACCTGTGTTCATGTCGTAGCCAGTGATGCTACTGTACAGCGGCTTCACATAAGGCAGATTTGAGGACAGGCGAGGTGGACGACCGCGTGGACCGTTAGCATAGGCCGCGAAGGTCGTTCCGGTAGGCATATCGATATTCGCATCGGCCTCTTCACCAGGAATCACTCGCTGCCAGCTACAGGCATTCGCCGAAGCCACATAGAGGAAACCAGTTGTTGGGTCTGCAGTTGGTGGCGCGTAGATGTTGGCACCACCACCGTCACCTGGGCACATAGCTGAGCTGATCAGATTCTCAGAATTAGTGTCGTGGATCGGAGGATTGAACAGTGGACCCATCTTGTAACTGGCCATCATCTCCAAAGCTTCGCGACGAAGTTCTGGTGTGAAGTCGATCAGATCGTCTTCAGTAATACCCTGCTGTTCGAAGGGTGGTGGCTTGGTTGGGAACGGCTGTGTAGTAGCCAGCTTCTCACCAGGTACTTCTGAGGCTGGTACTTCACGCTCTTCCATCGGCCAAACTGGCTCACCAGTAAAGCGATCGAAGGTATAGACGAACCCTTGCTTGGTCACTTCAGCAACAGCAGAGACAGTACCGCGGCCCGGAATATTCAGATCGAGCATGACAGGTGGCGACGGATTGTCGTAGTTCCACACATCGTGCTTAACCGTTTGGTAGTGCCATACCCGTTCGCCGGTTTCAGTATTCAACGCGATCACGCTGGTACCAAACAGACCATCACCAGGACGGAAGCCACCGTAGTAATCAATCGTTGGAGGATTGGTTGGCACGTAGACCAGATTGTTCTCTGGATCCGCAGTCAAAGGAGCCCACGAAGAAACATCGCCGGTGTATTGCCAGGCGTCATTCTCCCACGTCTCATGGCCATATTCACCAGGACGAGGAATGACATTGAACTTCCACTTGAACGCACCAGTAACACGGTCGTAGCCAAGAATGTCACCTGGCACGTTTTCGATACGCGCTTGCAGATAACCCTGCTCTGCGGAGTTACCAACAACGATAGTGTCGTTCACTACGATTGGTGGGGACGAAGTAGTGATATAACCGGTTTCCAGTGGAATGCCTTCATAAGGATCGTAGGGATGACCCAGGTCGGCAAGCATGTCAACTACACCGGTTGCGGGGAAGCCATCAATTGGCACCTGACCACCGAAGCCTTCCAGCGGGGCACCGGTTTCGGCATCCAATGCCAACAGGAAGAATCCTGGCGTGGAGATGTAGACAACGCCTCGGCCATCGATTCGATCATAGGCAATGCCCTTACCGTACGAAGCACGCATGGAGTATTCCCAGCGACCTGTGTTCGGCAAGCGGTAAGACCACAGGGTCTCACCAGTCTTTGGATCGATGGCAACCACGTTGCGACGTGGACCAGAGACAGTAAACAGTTTGCCGTCGACATAAGTCGGTGTCGATCGACCGGAGTAGCCACCGAAGCTGGAGCCATCCCACTCCCAGACTACTTCCAGTTCTTCAAAATTATCGGCAGTGATTTCATCGGCAGGGGTATAACGGGTATGGGCGTAATCGCCACCCAGGGTATACCATTCGGCAGTGTCTTCAGTGACGAGGTTTTGCGCGGTCACTGATCCTGACAGCATGCAGAATGCCGCAAACAGCACTCCCACACCGTACTCTGCCGCCCAACGAGACTTCATGGGCTGATTAGGTTTATTCATCTTTTTATCCTCAATTAGAGTTCTGAGCTGATGACTACAAAAGGCTGAGCTAATGAAGTGCTAAGAACCAGACGCATTCTCTACAATAGTGTAGCGAAATCCAAGCCTTAGGCCGCGATTTCACGGGGCCAGGAGCGATAAAACGGCCAGATAACGGGACTATTACAAGGATGTAATAAATCGTGTCAGAAAGACCCGGATGAGACCTGGCTTCATTTTTCCGCTATTTCTGCCTTACACTGAACTCAGGGGACGTTTTTTGGTCTACTAAATACCTGAATGAGACTTGGGGTAGACACCCGGAGAGCCTCCCGAAGGTGTATTCCCTCTTGAATCTGACTAAACAGGAGCAGCGGCCAATATGAGCATCCGACCAGCCCTAGCGACTATATTCAGCCTGTTGCTGACTGCCTGTGCCAGCGAACCCGAAAACTTCCAGGGTAAACGCTTCGACGCAAATACCAGCTACTGTAAACAAATGCGTGATCAGGCCACGCTCTTGTTGCAAGACAGGCCGATATCACCCGTCATCGAAGGGCGGGAGCACAATCCGGCATTACATTCCTTGCAAGCCGTCAGCCTGACCGAAATGGCGATCGCCCGGATGGCCTACGAGAGCGATTGTGAATCAATGACCGCCTACAACGCCCGGACTGCACCTCTGTTCGACTAGCACCTCTGTTAGACCTGCACCTCTAGTTCGACTAGCAACACTGATTGCTTGCGGGACTTCGCAGAGGATACGTTGGAAGAATCGACAGATTCAGCCTGCTCACCTCTCTCACCGCTCTCGCCTCACGCACAGCACATTTTCCCTTGTTTCCTTGCGCTTTACTTGCGCTTCCTCGCTCTTCCTTGCGCGAAATCAAGCGGTCTCCCTGCTGTTGCAGTCACAATGATCTTATTGAGCCAGATGTGAGAAGCCAGGAGTGTGCCCCCAATGAAGACTGCTCTCCGATACACTTTATACATTGCATTGAGCCTCGTGATCGTTGCCTGTCAAAGCCCCTACAACCCCCTGGATGATTACGAAGAGCTCGATCCAACTACAATATTCGCCAATCCCGAACCATTACCTTCGGCTGACTACAGCACCGAGCAGCTCAATCGCGGCAGATACATGGTCAGTATGCTGGGTTGCGGCTCCTGTCATACCGATGGCGCATTGATTGGCGCACCAGTGATGAGTCGTCAGCTCGCTGGCTCCAATACCGGAATCGCCTATACCAGCCCCTTCGCAGACAGTAACCCGGGTGTTGTCTATCCTCCGAATCTCACACCGGACATGGAAACAGGCCTGGGCTCCTGGACGATGAGCCGCCTGGTGGACATGATTCGTCTCGGCGTGTCCTCCCATGGCGGACGCAGCCTGCCGGTCATGCCCTGGCCTGCGTTCACCGGCATCACAGACGACGATGCTTTCGCCATCGCTGCCTATCTGAAAAGCCTGCCTCCCGTGCGTAATCGCGTACCAGCCAATGTACAACCGGGGCAAAAAGCCAGTGCGGCTTTTGTGCACTTTGGTGTGTATCAAAGCAAATAGGGGCTAGCCCAGGATTGAGCGGATTTGCCCTGAACGCCGAGTCGCCTGAGATTCCCCGAGTCTCATGGCTCTCGGCACTATGAACTTTTCCTTCTCCTTTTCCCCCTCTCCTTTTCCCCCACTCCTTCTCCCCCATTCCATCTCCTTTCCCATTCTCCGCGCCCTTCCAATTCCAGTCTCTATTCCCGTGAAATTGGCGGTAATACCCCGCTGCAGATAATACGAGTAAGCTAGAAGTGGCGACGAATGCGGCTTTCCGCACAGTTCGCAGGCGCTCTGTTGATTGCATTAGACTGAAGCAAGCGATCGAAGCCGCCGTAGTTAAGTACTGGACCAGGTGCTGAGAATTACTCAGACCGCTAATGATGGCGTCCTGATAGATCCGTTATAGATCCGTTGCTGCAAGGCACGAAGCTCAAAACCGTATGTCATTTTTACTCCCTCAGCTTTTCGTCACATCATTAACTCTGCTTATCACACTGGAGTTATGGCTCAGCTACCGGAATCGCCGCTCTCGATATCTGTTCCTGGCGTGCTTCATCGGTGCTGTTGAGTTTGTTCGCCACATTCTCGATAGCCTGCAGACCCTGTTGCCGGAATTCTTCTGGGTTCCTGGTCTAGCCGCCCTCGGCTATGCCCTCGTGTTCACCTCTTCCTATATTTTTGTCCACGTGATGCTGTTGCGCGTCCGCCATCGCTCGACGCTGGGCAAATGGATGCTGCCTCTCATACCGGCAATGATCGCCGGAGCTGTCTATTCGCTCTTCAATGAATACGATCTCTCAGTACTGGAACGCATAGCTACATTCATGCCATTGATCGTCCTGCGAGTGATCATGGTATGGATCGCATTCTCGATGGGAAAAGAATGGCGGCACAGTTGGGGACTATTACTCATCGCCTGCAGTGGACTGCTGGTAGTTCGTTCCATCATGCCCTGGGTAATGGGTGAAGGCTTCCTCTATTACATCGTCTACCAGATTGAGACTCTCATCTTTTTCTTCGCGCTAGCTGCGATCAGTATTACCTCCATGGAGCAGGGTCGTAGAAAGCTGGAGACATTACTCGAAGATCGGGTACAGGCAGAGCGAGAGCTTCAGTTCATTCTCGACAATTCAGCTGACGTCATTCTCACTATTGGTCCAAAAGGGACTTTATTAAGTTGGAGTAAGAAGGCGGAGCAGGTATTCGGGTATACCGCGGCACAAGCTATCGGTAACAAATCGATTGCAGAGTTATTGGTTTCTGCGGAGGTCAGTGAGAGGTTTCAACGCGCGGGCGAATTTGAAATCGAAATGCAGGATAGCAAAGGCCTGCGATTTCCTGTTCTGGCTCGGGTTCAAACAGCGCAGAGAGACAACAAGACCTACCAGATCTGCATGTTGCAAGACATCTCCATGCAGAAAAAGCTGCGCAGGCAAGAAGCAGCACTCAATCAGCAAATCATAAAATCACAAAGGCTCGAGAGTCTGGGCGTCCTGGCTGGCGGTATCGCTCACGACTTCAACAACATTCTGATGGGCCTGTTTGGTAATTTGTCGATGGCACGAGAGAAGATCGACAACCCTGAAGAGGCACGGAAATTTCTGCAGGGTGCCGAGGGCGCCATGACTCGCGCCACCAAGCTCAGCGGCCAGTTACTGACATTCGCCAAAGGAGGAGAGCCCACCAAGGAAGCTGTCGACCTCGTTGCGCTGATCGAAGAAGTCGTCAATTTCGACCTGGCCGGGAGTACCGTACAGGTTTCGATAGACAAGGATGAAAACTTATTGCATGCCCACGCGGACAAGGGCCAGATGCAACAGATTTTTTCCAACCTCACTATAAACGCCAAACATGCCATGTCTGATGGCGGACAACTTCATATTCGCATTAGCAGCATTGAGGTCGAAGAAGGCAATCTCGAAGGCCTGGAAGCCGGCGACTATCTTCTGGTGAGATTTAAAGATGAAGGTGAAGGCATAGATCCAGAAAACCTCGAACACATTTTTGATCCCTATTTCAGCACCAAGAAAACAGGTAGCGGCCTCGGACTCGCCACATCGTATTCAATCGTGAATCGCCACGGCGGCCACATCAGCGTGAGTTCAACGACTCTCACAAGCGACGCTGAAACTAGCGGAACAGAATTCACTCTCTATTTGCCTGCAACGCATGAGGCATCCGAAAAGACAGCGAGCACTGAACCTCAAGAACAGCGGCTCGGTGAACTTTCTGCTCGAGTGTTACTCATGGACGATGAAGAGATGATCCGTGACGTGGCCACACAGATGCTGCAGTCACTTGGATTGACAGTCGATGCGGTGAGCGACGGCGAGGCAGCGGTCGCCAGCTACCTCCGTTCAATCGAAGAGGGCGACAAGTACTCGCTGGTGATACTTGATCTCACCATTCCTGGCGGAATGGGTGGCAAGGAGACGATTCAGAAGTTGTTGGAGATTGACAAAGACGTTGTGGCAATCGTCTCCAGTGGCTATGCAGAAGATGCAGTGATTGCCAGCCACATCGAGCATGGATTCTGTAGCGTAATCGCCAAACCTTACACGCTAGGCAGCCTGGAGCAAACTCTCTCTGAGGTGCTGGGCAGAAGTACTCAGTAGAGGTGGCAGGTAGCGGTGCCATCTAGAGGTGCCAAGTAGAGGTGCCAAGTAGAGATGCGAAGTAGAGATGCCAAGTAAGCGTAAAGGCAAGAGGAACCCGGCAACAACGCATCTAAACATACCTCGTTGATTACTTTAGACGAACCAATTCGAAACCGCGAACCAGACGAATTCGTCACCACAAAACCAATAAAACGAACTCTGCGAGTACAAATTCCGTTATCATCTATGCTGCTACGATCTGTCTCTTTGTCTAATTTCTTTTGTCTGCTTTCTTCGCAGCTTGTCACTCAATTTGCCTGCTCATTACCCAAGGACTCTGACTATGGCCCTCTCATTCCACCGCTTGGTTCGCACGATTCTGTCATTCATTTGTCTGACATTTTCCTTGGTAGTCCCCTCGTTAAGCGCAGCAAACCTTGATCGTGAACAGATTGAATCGACCTATCTCGCCTTGCAAGATAGCGTTTATGAAGACTTCTCATCCTTCCTGGTCAGTTTGGAAAATTCAAACGGCATCGCAAGCGAGGTTCTAGAATTTGCTGAAGCCTACCGAAGCAGCGCAACACTTTCTGCTGATCAACAGAATATGCTCTATCGATTATTAGGCATCTACACTCGACTGCACTATGGCGAGCAAGCGATCGAGACTCTTAAGCAATTGGTAGCAATTCCCACTTTTCAGGTCGAAGGCGTTCCACAACACGAGAACCCGAATTTCCAGAATTTTGCTGTGCGCCTCGGCACCATTGCCGACGAATTTGGTCTTGAGTTTCGCAATGTTGAGGACCGTGTCTATGAGATCACTGTGCGCGGCAGCAGCGAAGAGCTGGTCGGCTTTCATGCTCACGCCGACGTAGTGCCGGTAAATCCCGACCTTTGGGTATTGGAAGACGGCACTCAGTTGGATCCGTTCACCGTCACCACCATCGACGGCCGTATGTACGGACGAGGTACTGAAGACGACAAGAACGGTATCGTCGTATCCCTGTATGCCATGCGCGTGATTCAGGAAGAGAACCTGCCATTGCTGCGTAATCTCCGACTATTGGTCGACACGACTGAAGAAACTTCTTCGACCGCTATCCCCTACTATTTCGAGAGTAACCCCACGCCGAACTACAACATCGCACTCGATGGCAGCTATCCGGTGATCATCGCCGAAAAAGGTTATGGCACAGTGATGGCTAGCTTTCCTGTTCGTCAGGGCTCTGGAGAAGGCGCCGAATTAATCAGCATTACTGGAGGGCTGGCAACGAATCAGATACCGGCCGCTTCCGTTGCGAGAATCCGCACAGATAATCCGGAACGGCTGGCCGTTATGTTGAATGACTACGGAGAAGTTTATCGTGCCGAGAACGGCGCAAATTTCTATATCGATGGTGTGGCTGAAGGCAATGAAGTGGTGTTATCGGTACTCGGTTTGTCTGCCCATTCCTCAGAGCCGGAAACCGGCATTAACCCGGTTTCACGAATGTTGGGATTCCTGAGCTTCCTCGGTGATCAGGGCTTGTTTCAGAGTAACCACATCAGTGACGCGGCGAACTATGCTGCGTCTAACTGGGGCCTGAGTTATCTCGGTGAGGTGCTGGACATCGCCTATGCAGATGACTTCATGGGGCCATTTACCACGTCGCTCACGTTCATTGGCCTGGATAGCGAACAGTTACGGCTGGCAGTCAATCTGCGTATGCCCGTCGGCAAGGAGCCTGCTGCAATCATAGAGGAGATATCGAACAAGTTGGATGCGTGGACAGAAGCATCCAATATCGACGTCACTTTTTCCTATAGTGCCGGTGCACCGATGTATCGGAACCCGGAAGGCGCCTGGGTGAATGCGCTGTTGGACATCGCGACAGAAAATCTCGACATGCCTCGTGAGTTCGGCTCCTCAGCCGGGGGCACTTCGATTCATGACTTGCCTAATGGCGTGCAGTTTGGTTTGGCGATGCCACATTTGAAATACACAGGGCACAACGCCAACGAGTTCAAGACGGTAGATCAGTTCTTGATCGACTTGCAGATTGTCACTGAGACATTCGCAAGACTGGGGAGTATGGAAGCGCTTTAATGCGTTCAGATGCCGGAAAAGGAACGGACTGGTTTTTGAATCCGTTCCCGTTTCCAATCGCGCTCAGTTCTGAGGAATAGAAGTGGTGTTCACCGGGCCATAGCCGAATATCTGCACGACGACCTCTTCGTCTTTGGCCATGTCATAATGAATGCCATTGGGCGGCTCATAAATGAAAGTACCAGGGCCAACTCGCGTCATGGCATCCGGATTGTAAACGGATGCTTCCGGCCCTGTGTGCACATACCAATGCCCTTTTAATACGTTGATGTAACGCGCCTGGTCATGATAATGAGGCCGGCTGCCACTGCCTGGTGCCCAGGTAATCTGGATTACATACAGCCCCTCTTCTCTGGGATTACCGTAAACATTCACAGTGCGTGAACCTTCGGCGGGGTGCAGGTCTTCTGGGCCCGCTATCATGAAATCGTGCTCGTCGGGCTCAACGACCTGTGCCCATACTGCGCTCACTCCGAAACCGACTGTCGCTACCATCGCTAGAATCGAAGCAGCTAAAGTTATACGCTGTTTTTTATACATTTTATGGCGCCTCTCGTGTTTAACAGATTCACTAGCCTGCTGCTGTTGATCTGGACCTTGTGTTGAAACGTGTATTGGAACTTATATTGAGACTTGTATTGGAACTTGTATTGGTCCTTCTTGGGGAGCATCCTGAATCACTCCCGGTATCACCAGTTTAGGCCATCTTTGTGTGTCCCCCAGGCTGTACTCTAGCACTGAATAACGGGGATTGCCGCTGACTCCGGACGGGTTCATCGGTGCTCATCGCAAATGGCAGTCGTTTAAACACCGCGACAAAAGGATTTGGAGTTACAGGATTTGGAGTTACTGAAGAGTTACTTAAGAGAAACTGCAGCAAGAACCAGGAGACAGGAAGCCAGAGAGCATCCGCAGAACCATGATCGATATCGAATCTGACTGGGACAAAGGCAAACTTCGCAGTGAGTCTGAGCTACTGGCTGAGCTCATTTCAGCTGTCGGTCTTTCCCGTAGTGAACTCAATTCCATATCTGAATCGGCGAAGCAACTCGTCGAAAAAATAAGGGCTGACGATCGACCCGGTTTGATGGATGTCTTTCTCGCTGAGTATGGTCTGTCCAGTAACGAAGGCGTCGCACTCATGTGTCTGGCCGAGGCGCTTCTGCGCGTGCCCGACAACAGCACCATCGATGATCTGATCGAAGACAAGATAGCCACCTCCGACTGGAGTAAGCACATCGGCAAGTCGAGCTCTCCTCTTGTGAATGCCTCAACCTGGGGACTGATGCTGACCGGAAAAATGCTCGATCAGAGCACGCCGGGTCTTAGCAAAGTCTTGCATGAAATGATCAAGCGCCTGGGTGAGCCTGTGGTGCGCACGGCGGTAAGCCAGGCCATGCGCGAGATGGGTCGACAATTCGTACTCGGTGAATCTATCAATGCCGCTATGGAGCGTGCACAGAAGAAAGAAGTGCAGGGCTTCAGTTATTCCTACGACATGCTCGGTGAAGCCGCGATGACGATGAAAGACGCGCGCCGTTACCAACAAGCCTATAGCGAAGCGATCCAGAACATTGCCGAACATGCCACTGCAAAACGAATCAGTGAGAATCCGGGAATTTCGGTCAAGCTCTCAGCACTACACCCCCGTTATGAATTAGCCAAGTTTGAACGACTGAAGCGTGAGCTATTGCCAACGCTTAAGGTATTGGCAAGACAAGCGGCACGAGCTGGAATTGGCTTCAATATTGATGCAGAAGAGCAAGACCGTCTGGCACTTTCTCTTTCTCTCATCGAGGCCCTGCTGGCGGACCCGGAATTGGCAGATTGGGATGGCCTGGGCATCGTCGTTCAAGCCTACGGGCGACGTTGCTACGCAGTCATCGATCGGCTGTATGAACTGGCGAAAAACTACGACCGAAGAATCATGATCAGACTGGTCAAGGGCGCTTACTGGGACACAGAAATCAAGCGAGCTCAACAGGTCGGCTTGAGCGATTTCCCCGTGTTCACCAACAAGGCCGCAACCGATATCAGTTTCATCGCCTGCGCGCGTAAACTCCTTACTCTAAGTGACAGAGTGTACCCACAATTTGCGACGCACAATGCCCATTCAGTGAGTGCGATTCTCACCATGGCAAGAGAGCTGGACGCAGGGCGCTTCGAGTTTCAGCGACTTCATGGCATGGGAGAAGCACTGCACGATATCGTCAAAGAGGAACACCAAACACAATGCAGAATCTATGCACCGGTCGGTACGCATCGTGATCTGCTTGCTTATCTCGTCAGACGATTGTTGGAGAATGGCGCCAATTCATCGTTCGTGAATCAAATAGTAAATAGCAGCATCGATGCTGCGACGGTAGCAGCTTGTCCGTTTGAACAAGTCGCCAACAGCACTGGAATGAGACACTCAAACGTCATCTCGGCGCCCGAGCTGTTTCTCCCTGAGCGCGGCAACTCAGTCGGCTATGATCTCAGCGACAGCGTTGAGCTTGCGCACATCAAGTCCGAGAGAACACGGCAATTCAGCTTGCGTGTTGGACCATTGATGACAAACTCGATTAAACCCTCACCTGCAGTCTCTGCACTTAATCCCGCTACCGGCGAAAGAGTCGGTGAAGTCACAGAGGCAACGCTCGACCATGTGCAAGCCGCGCTAGCCTCCGCTCAGAGCTGGCAAGCTCCTGTTTCGGAACGCAGAGAGGTACTATTGAAAGCTGCTGCGCTCTTTGAAGCACACTGCGGCAAGATGTTTTCTCTACTCGCAATCGAAGCTGGCAAAACACTACCGGATGCCACGTCCGAATTGCGCGAAGCAATCGATTTTCTACACTACTACGCCTCTCAGGCAACCCGCCTGGAATGGAAAGCACGTGGAGTTTTCGCCTGCATTAGTCCCTGGAACTTCCCGTTGGCAATCTTCACCGGGCAGATTGCGGCAGCCCTTGTCGCAGGCAATGCTGTTATCGCGAAACCGGCAGAATCCACTCCTGCCATTGCCGAGCTTGCTGTCAGACTGCTGTATGAAGCCGGTGTCCCACGATCTGCACTGCAATTCCTGCCTGGTCAGGGCAACATCATCGGGGATGCGCTTACATCCGATGCGCGCATCAAAGGAGTAGTCTTTACCGGATCAACGTCGACTGCTCGCAAGATTCAACACAATATCGCGAAGCACCTTGATCCTGGCACGCCGTTGATCGCCGAGACTGGTGGACTAAACACGATGATTGTCGATAGCACGGCACTACCGGAACAAGCGGTGAGAGATATCGTCGACTCCGCCTTTCGATCTGCCGGCCAACGCTGCTCGGCGCTGCGCTGTGTGTATGTGCAAGAGGATATTGTCGATCACATCCAGCAAATGCTGATCGGCGCGATGGATGAGTTGGAGCTCGGTGATCCCTGGCAACTCAGCACCGATATAGGGCCAGTCATCTCAACCGAGGCACAAGAGAGCATCAACAGCTATATCGCTCAAGCCTCTGCTGAAGGTCGACTGCTGCATCAACTCAAGGCACCTGTGTCAGGCAGTTTCATAGCGCCAACATTATTATCAGTAAACGGAATTGAAGATCTGGAGCAAGAGATCTTTGGCCCGGTCCTGCACCTTGCGACATTCAAAGCTGGATCAATCACCGGAATCATCGATGCAGTAAATGCCAGCGGCTATGGACTAACCTTTGGATTACACACGCGCATTGACTCCAGGATCCAGGCAGTCGCCAACAGAGTTCAAGTCGGCAATATTTATGCGAACAGAAATCAGATAGGTGCCGTGGTTGGCTCTCAACCCTTCGGTGGCGAAGGTCTCTCCGGCACCGGACCAAAGGCCGGCGGACCGCATTACCTATCACGATTCACATCAGCTGGCCCAGGGACGACGAATGACGATGCGAGAGGTGAGACTGAGCTGAACGCACTCATTGAAACTCTGCGCTCACACCAAGCGTCGGGCAAGCCAATGAGTACTCAGCTTATGCCGGGCCCTACGGGTGAACTCAATCGACTGAGCTTGATTACAAGACCACCTGCTCTCTGTTTAGGCCCAGGAAACGAGTCGGCCCAGGAACAAAAAAGAATGATCGAGTCCCTCGGCGGTGTCACGATTATTGTCGAAGGCAATTTGCCGGCCCAAGCTCTCCATCAGCTACCTGATTTCTCGGCACTGTTATGGTGGGGAGATACAGAGCAAGCCAGACAATACGCACTCGCTCTTGCAGACTTGCCTGGCGCCATCGTACCCCTCATTACTGATACGCCTGATCAGGCTCACGTAGTTTTTGAGCGGCACCTCTGTGTCGATACGACAGCGGCAGGTGGGAATGTGAGTTTGCTGGCAGCACAGTAAGCTCGTTTCCTATTCATATCTCAATGCCAATACAGGATTTTCCAACGCCGCTCTCACCGCTGAACTGCAGACGGTCGCCCAGGCCACACTGAATGCCATCATGCCGCTGCCGAGAAAGATCAGTGGCGTCAGATCGATACGATAGGCAAATGTTTGTAACCATTGAGACACCAAGACATAGGCTATGGGCCAGGCGATGACATTGGCGATCAGAACCAGGCGGCTAAAATCACTGGATAGTAGAAGCAAGATATTCCAGGCGCTGCTACCTACAACTTTCCTTACACCGATTTCCTTGCGCCGATTCACTATCGCAAGAGAAACCAGGCCGAACAATCCAAGACAGGCAACAACCAAAGTGAGCCCAGCGAATAGAGTAAAGAGATTCCCTTGTCGTGTCTCGTCTTGATAGAGGAGTTCGAACTCAGTTTCCAGAAAGTGGAAATCGAAAGCTATCTCTGGAATCAAATCGTTCCATCGTTCGCGAATATGTTGCACTGTCGCCTCGGCGTCTTCGGCTCTAATTCGTACTGATGCTACATCGAAGCGCGGGGCGTCTCCCCACATTGCAGCTGGAACAAAATACACCAGAGGCTGAATAGGTCGTCGCAATGACTCGATGTGAATATCTTCGACAACACCGATTATTGGTCCAGATACTGCCAAGGAAAAATCAAACGAAAAATCCACATCCAGCTGACGACCCAACACTTCCTCTGGAGCCAATCCTAAAGTAGCTACTGCTGTCTCATTCAGAATATAAGCAGCAGTGGGCTGACCATCCGGAACATTGACTGGTGGGATGAAGACATCGCCCGCAATAGTCTCATTGAAGTCGCGACCAGAAATCAGCGCGATGTCATAGGTATCAAAGAAGCCGAATCCAATCTCTTTTGCCTGTACGTTCCAGTTTGACATGGCGGTACCTTCTACCCGCACACGTCGGGAAAAGACAGAGCCAGGATACATATCTGCCTCGGTAACATGAGTAATCTGCGGATGCTCTCTCAGTTCATTCTTGAGAATATCCCATTGCTCTCCGAGACCATCCGCATGTGAACCCCACAAGACCACCACCTGCTCCTTATTGAAGCCTAAATCCGCTTCCTGAACGTGACGCAATTGGAAATACACGACAGAAGTGGCAATCATCAAGACTATAGCCAAAGTGAATTGCGCAGTGATCAGTAAATTACGTAGTGAAAGCAAACCTTTCGCCTTACCGGCAGGTTTGCGAAATATTTGCGCTGGATTGAGCCTGGACAAATGCAGCGCTGGATAGGACCCGGCCACGCAGGCAGTCAACAAGGTTGTCACTATAGTGAAGAGCAGAACCCCAGGGGAAAGTAGACTTGATAGCTCCAGTGGTCTTAGCATCAATGCGCTAAAGGTCGGGCGAATCGCCTCTACAAGCGCCAAAGCCAGCCCTAGAGCTAGTACCGTTGTTAACAGAGTTTCGCCCATGAACTGGCTTACAAGCTGCAATTTCTCGGCGCCTATAACTTTCCGCATGCCTACTTCTTTCGCTCTGCGCATTGAAGCCGCCAAAGCGAGGTTCATAAAGTTAAAACAAGCGATAAGCAACAAGCATGCGGCGACGGTGGAGAATCCAAGCACGAATGTCAGACTGCCGGGGTCTTTAAACTCTCGTGCGTGCACCGACTCAAGGTGAATGTCTCTTATGTTGTAGTAAGTCAGCCCAAAGGAAGAGGACGAAATACCAAAACGACTGGCGTTACTGTCTTCCACCAGGGTTGAAACGAGAGTGCCCAGTTGCTCAGCGACCTGAGTAATCTCTGCGCTGTCATCCAGCTTTATATAAGTATGAAAATTGGGATAGGACCAATTGTTCTCATAATTAAATCCCAGCACATCCCAGGCTTTCTCAATAGACACGATCAGGTCAGCTGACAAATGTGTATTCTCAGGTATGTCCCTGATAACCCCGGTGATGGTTTGGTCCCATTGATTTTCAAGCCGTAGTGTTTGACCAATCGGATCTTCAGTCCCGAAGTAACGCAGCGCGAGTGACTCCGAGATCACCATCGAATCAGGAGAGAGAAGCGCGGTATCAGGATTACCAGAGACCCACTCCAAATCAAACACCGTAAAAAAGTTTGTATCTGCCCAACGGAACCCGGGCTCATAGGAGACATCGTCTTCTCGCGAGATGGTGGCATGCATTCCGCCGATGCGCGTCACAGCATCGATTCCCGAAATGTCAGCTCGCGCAATTATCGGTCCGATCGGGGCGACATTCCCTGCAGGATGTCGCTCTGGTGATGTTTCGGTCTGAGCGAAATCTGGCGATAGGCGATAGATTGAATCCGCTTCCGGTATTGTGGATTCGTAGCTGAACTCATAGCGAACAAACAGGCTGATCAAAATACAACTTGCCAACCCGATGGAAAGGCTAAGGATGTTGATCGCCGAATTCATTTTATTGGCGATCAGATTGCGCACAGCTGATTTGAGATAACTTGTAAACACACTCATTCCCTCGTTTAACTATCAGCTAGTCCACGCAATAAGCATACCCAAGTTCAACTCACTTAAAATCAACAGCTTAGCCAACGTCCAGACAGTAATTTAGAATACCTCGTTCCATATTGGAACAGGTCACTGTTCCAGTTTCGACGAGGATAGTGTCAAAAACCAAAAACTTACTGCGCTAGTTATAATATTCGACAATCGGTAAACGCATTCCCTGCCAGTAGACAAACAAGTCGTAAGCGTCCAGAGGCAAGGAAACAGTCATTGTGAGCATCGCCACCAACAGCCAGCCAGAATAGAGTGCGCGCCCTTCAAACTCGATCTTTTTTCGAAGATAGCGAGCCAGAATCGCCAGATATGCCAAAACCCAAAACACGTGGCCCAGTCCAAATAATTTTGTGATTTGGTAATCTTGTACACTTAATACATAGGCCGCCACCACAAAGTTAAGCATTTGCGCAAGCAGAATGATCTGAGCCTCTCTGTATCTGATGAATAACAGCGGGCACAGAATCAGAATCACCTGCATCCATCGAAGCCAATATTGCAACCATGCTGGAAGTAAAGCCAGTTGTTCAGATATTTCACCCATCCTATTGTGCCCCTCGCTCGGGATTTTCCGGCCAAATATCAACTATCTGAATTATCCAGACTGCAAACAATTACCTTTGATGTAATTGTTCCCATACACAAGCAAGCCGAATATTGCCTCCTAACCAGTTTTGCAGAAATCTCTGAGGGGTTCGGTCATGAATCGATTAATAGGTAATCTGAGCATCGTTCTTCTGTCGCTGCTCCCAATCTGGACATGGGCAGCCAACGAAGGCGAGCCACAACAGTATCGAGAACTCAATGTAGTAGGGATCACTGGACAGCAAAGCTATCATCTGAAATGTGCAGGCCAGGGATCACCGACGATTTTCCTGGATGGGGGGCTTAAGTATTGGAGCATCCATTATCTCCACTTACTTGAATCACTGGGCAGTCTCACAACAACTTGTCTCTATGACCGCCCTGGCTACGGCGAAAGTCAGAAAGGTCGGCTACCAAGAACAGTTGAACAAAATGCTATAGACATCGCGCATGCTATTGAAGCTGCGGAAATTCCGTTACCGATTGTTATGGGCGGACACTCATTAGGAGGTGTAAATGCATTGGGATTCACCTCCCTGTTTCGCGATTTGGTCGCTGGCATCGTTTTGATCGACAGCGCCCATCCAGATCAGTATGAACAATTCCCCGTCCAGCTCGTGTCTTTACAGAACGAGCAAACCAATCGATTCTGGAGATACTCTGCATTACTCGCCAACGGTGATGAAGTAGATCTAACTCGGGAAGTCCCTGTCTGGCTTGACGAGGCAAGTCAAAGAGAAATGCTGACCAGGCTCAGGAATCCTGCTAATTTTCTTGCTTTTGCCTCTGAAATGGATTCCTTTGCGCAAACTAGCACCTTTCTCAGAGGAAATTACAATACGCAACTCGAAATACCCTTGGTGGTATTAACTGCGCTCAACAGCTTTGATCTCTATGGGACGCTGATTCCTGAAGATATTAAAGTAAATGCGCAAAAGAAATGGTTCGACTTGCAAAAAGATTTATTGAGCTACAGCAAGCAGTCCACTCAATTATTCTCCAACGGTCATCACAGTCTGGAGATTTCCGACCCTGATAAAATAATTGCGGCATTTAAAATAGTGCTTTCTCAGATCGATCAATAGCGTTTCGTGGAAATGAGAGGTCAGGGTCGAGCTGATCGATTCTTTGGCCCTAACTGAGTTGGCAGTATGTCATAAGCCAAGCGAACCCAATCACAGAGTAAGGGCCGGGTCTCCCGCGGGTCGATGACTTCTTCTACTCCGAACGCTTCGGCAGTTCGAAACGGCGAACGGTATTGCTCCAGCATGTCTTCAAGTTCACGGCGTCTGGCATCGGGATTTTCTGATGCCTCGATATCCCTTCTATAGGCTGCCTGCACTCCACCCTCAATTGGGAGCGAGCCCCAGTCCGCCGACGGCCAGGCATAGCGTAGGTTGAGTCGATCGGAATTGCCATGGCCTGCACCCGCGACACCATAACAACGACGAATAATGATCGACACCCAGGGTACGCTGGCCTGATACATCGCCATAAGTGCACGGCTGCCAAGTCGAACTGTGCCTGCTTCCTCTGCGGCAACACCGATAAGAAAACCAGGATTGTCTACGAGATTCACAACTGGAAGATGGAATGTGTCGCATAGATCAATGAAGCGCATCATCTTCTCTGAGGCGGTCGCATCCACGGCGCCCCCATTGTGATGGGTGTCGTTCGCCATGATGCCAACCGGATGGCCATCGAATCTCGCTAACCCGACTACCAGTGACTTGCCGTAGCCCGGATTGATCTCGAAAAAGGATTCCCTGTCGACAATCGCTTCAACTATCTCTCTCACCTCATACATCTGGCGCCTGTCTCTCGGGATAACACTCAGCAGAGACTCATCACGCCGATCTACAGGATCATCGCTCTTGATAACAGGGGGCAATTGCCACACATTCTGTGGAAGATAGGAGAGAAAGGATCTGATAGCGGCAAAAGCCTCTTCTTCCGTCGCAACTTCATTGTCGACCGCCCCGCTGCCATTGGCGTGAATGTGCGCCCCACCTAACTCGTTCTTGTCGACAGGCTTGCCGAAACCGCGCTCGACCACAGGTGGGCCAGCCACAAACAGTTGGCTAGTGCCCTCAATCATCAAAGAGAAATGGGAGATCGTGACACGAACTGCGCCAAGACCGGCCACTGACCCCATACAGGCACAGATGACAGGCACCTGACCCATAAGCCGCATCGTGTTCTCAAAGCCCCGCAGCTCGGGAATATAGGAATAGCCCACCATCTCGAGAGTTTTCACACTGCCCCCACCACCACTGCCATCTACCAGCCGAATCAGCGGCAAGCGCATCTCCAGGGCGTACTGCTCACCGAACTGTGACTTGTTGCCGACTTTGGCATCTGCCGCGCCTCCGCGAACAGTAAAATCATCACCACCGATGACAACGCGACGTCCATCCAGGTCGGCCGTGCCCAGCACGAAATTAGAGGGTGTGAATTCCCTGAGCTCCCCAGACTCGTCATATTCTGCTTTACCAGCGAGTGCGCCTATTTCATGAAAAGAATTGGCATCGACCAAGGCGTCGATGCGTTCACGCACTGTTAGCCTGCCATTATCGTGTTGACGTTGAATACGCTCTTCACCACCCATGGCCTTGGCCAGCGCTTCCCTTCGCTGTAATTCTTCTACTTCCTTTTCCCAACTCATAGAGCGTTCCTGTCTGGCACAGTGAAAATGACGATCTAAAAGTAATGGAATTGGGATGCGGCTGCAATCTGCAGGACAAGGCTCCATGACAGCTCAACATGCCGTAGATTGAGGGAAATATTTGCCTGCTGGACCCGACTGATTTCTGGCACCTCGTCCGTAAACTAAAGGTGCAGCGGAAGTCGCCGTAGAATTTGATTCTGTAATCAACAAGCAAATCGCAACAGAGCTTGATGGCTGCGGCTTCGGAAGCGATGTGAGAAAGCTCCTACCCTGCATTCAGAGCGAATTACTTGTTAGGATGATGTTGTGCAGATGTACTGCTATAGAGACAGCGCTGTCACTCTCTGCCAATGGCCTGAGAAAACTATTACTGAAGACCATGAAGACTAAACTGATCTACTTCTTCGCCCTGCTAGCCGGCTTCTGTCAGGCAGTCTACGGCGATCCTTCGCGTATCGAAAATGGTTTTCTGATTGTCCCGCGCATTGATGTCGGTGATTCACAGTCGTTTGAACTTGTCTTCAGAATTGAAACAGGTGCTGATACGCTGTTCTTTCTCGAGGTTGCTGCCGAACCTTCCGCTACAGCTACCAGCTCTGGTTTTTTCGATGCGGTATCTCAGACTTTGGCTCTAACTGAGATTCAATTGAGCAGTACTGAGTCGTATTCGGCTACTCTTGCTCTGGTCAGCCAGTCACCAAGCATCGTCTTCCGTCTTAGTAACGCTGCTCTGATTACTGACTCTACAACTGACCCTGAAACAGCCCTGGATATTCAAGCGACCATGGCGCTACCCCAGCTCAATTGCACCAACTCAAGTTGCCATGACGTGACGCCTGGCGTTTCCAGAATCAATCTGCATACGGGCACTCTTGCTGAACTCGCCGCTCGTTTGGTGGATCAGCCTTCTGGCAGCCCTTCCTGTGCGGCCGAGAAGTTGATTGATTCCATTAATCCGGAAAACTCTCTGTTGCTCAAACTGATTGATCCTGACTCTGGTGAACAGTGCATTGCCAAGATGCCCTTTGGGCAGAGCGGCGTTGACAGCCAGTACTATTCCGAATTTGAAGATTGGGTCTATCAACTGATTGGCGCCGCCGACGAACTGTCGCAACCAACAGATAATCAGAACGATGAAATCATCCAGGCGTTGGATGGCTTCAGTGCACTGCGCCGCGCGAAATACCTTCTGCATGGTGGCGCGGTTGAGAATGATGAATACGAATTAGCGCTGGACGACAACGGCGACATCGACAGTGATGGCTATCGTTCAGTAATTAACACCTGGTTCGACACTCCTGCGTTTGAACGCAAAATGCTGAGCTTTCTCGCGGTAGCTTTTCAGCAAAACGCGCTTGGTCCAATTTTCCCGGAATATTTTGAACAGTTAGGTGCCACATGGGGTCATGACATTTGCACAGTAAGACCTGAGGGGCTGTACACCCATGACGCAATGGAAGTTGTGCTCACTGAAATTATTCCGCGCACCGCCTATCGACTAATCGAATCAGGAGCAGATTTTCGAACCATCAAAACGACTGACGAAATTGTCACCAATACTATTGGCCTCTATGCCATGGCACTCGGCGATCAACAAGTTTCTGACAATCGCGCAGAAGCCGGTCACAACCTCTGCCAACTGCCCGATCTGGCACTCTCGGATTTCAATGACTGGCGAGTCGTGAAGTTACTGCCATCCAGCACTCCGGCCAATTTCGTTGGCAATGATTCGAGCTTTGCCCAGTCTCTGCGTGATATACCAGACGGAGGCAGTTTTAGTCTGATGGCCAACAGGACGGGACTGTGTAACAGCTTTTCGTTTCTTGCGAACTGGCCAACCAACGTTTCCAATCAATTCAGGCTTAATGTTTCACAGTGCATGATCGCCTCGCTTGGCCTGATTTTTGAAGCTGGCGACAGTACTGCACCCAATAGTCTGGACGGTCTGGATGAAGTTCATGTCGATCCAACAACTGAGTGCTATGGCTGTCATCAGCACATGGATCCGATGACCAATGTCTTCCGTGGGCAGTATGATCTTAGCCATCGTATTCTGGAATCGATAGCCGAAGACAATGATGGCGACTTCTCTTTTCATGGCTATAGCCAAACAGTTAGCAGCATGGACGAATTCAATGCGGCGCTCTCTTCGCACCCGAATTTCGCTATGGGCATCGCTCTGAAACTTTGTCAGTGGGCGACTTCAGAAGCCTGTTCTAGTGAAGACCCTGATTTGCAGAGCGTAGTCGCAGACTTCAGTAGCTCAGGTCATCAGTTCAAAGAGTTGGTACTTTCACTATTTACCTCTCCTCTTATTACCACTCTGAATCAGAGTGGTGACTACGCAGAGTCCGGCTCCAAAGTCTCGGCTTCGCGCGCGCAGCACATGTGCCTGTCACTCGAAGCACGCATGGAACAGCAGTTGGCGACTGACCGGGTTGCAACATCAGAGCCTGACCCCAAAGTTTGCCAGTCGAGCTACGACGCGCGTCAGGCAACAGAGTCGATTCCGCAAGATCTTTTTCAACGTGGCTACGCTGAATTCATTCAGGCTTCCGCGATCAATCTGCTAACACCGAAATTGCATGAACCTCTCTGCGATGCGGTCAGACACCCTGTCATGCAGGCTTATGAGGGTTACAACGAAAGCCGTACCACTGAAACCCTTAATAGCCTTACGCAGTATTTACTTGGAGTGCCCACAGTATCTCCGACTTATGCGGCGTCACGACAAAGTCTTGAGTCACTTTACGATGTAGCACGGGCACCACAGTGCGCCTCCACGAGCGAGCTCAGTGACAGCCTCAATGGCGATCAGAGTTGTGGGTTCGGAATGGAACACACCACGGCGATGGAATTACTGATACGAAACATTTGCCTCTCCCCGGCTACGACGGCGATTGGGCTTTAGCGACTCTCGATTGCGGCGAACTATTGAAAGACGGCAAGAACATGAAGCACAGTAGAAGATCATTTCTGAGAAGAAGCCTGGCCTCGATGGTCGGGTTGTCGGTACGTGCAAGCCTTATTGGTGTACCCGCCAGTTTTCTCGTCAATCGATCCGTTCATGCTGCAACTTCTGATAGCGTGAAATACACTATTTTTTCCGGCTCTTCAGCTGGAGAGACACTCAATTGCAATGGGCCGGGCTCTTATTCCAATACGGTTGGTGATCCAGCTTCTTATATTGAGCACACCGCGATCTGGACCGATCCGGTTGAAGTTCGGGTAGGTAATCAAACCACTCTGGCCGCACCTCCTTATGCAGATATCGCGCAGGGGTTCATGGATGAATTGACTTGTTTCAATTATCGCAGCCACACCAATGCCCATTCAGAACTGCCCAATGTCATGCAACTGCAAGGAGCTTTGCGAAATTCCTCTGGCGAAGGCAGAGAAGAACTGCCCGCAGCCATTGCACAGGAAACTCGTGCCCTTCTTGGCACCACCCTGCAGACACCGTTTGTAATCTTCGGCAACGAATACTCGAACGAAGGCAGTCCGCTGGTGAGTATGGACCCTAAGACATTCAAATCCATTGTCTTCGACAACTCCACGGAAACGATTCTCGGGATCAATCTTGAAGAGTTCGACCTGGCCCATAACTTTTTCATTGACCAACTCTACAAAAATTTGAAGAGCACCGGCACTCCTGAACAAAAACAATATTTGGATAGCTACGCACTGTCACGGTCCGAAGCACAAACCCTGGGTTCCCGTTTCGGAAGCCTGCTGGATGAGATCGATGACAACACAACGGCCAGCCAACTTCGTCTCGCTGTTGCCTCTTGCCTGGTTGGATTCGCGCCGGTGACAGTAGTCAGACTACCCTTCGGCCAGGACAATCATGATGATATGCAGGTAGAGATTGATGAGACTATCGATTCTATTGCCGCATTGAATTTCTATTGGGAATTAATCAACAACAATGGCATGAAAGACAAGATCATGCTCACCCACTGCGATGTATTCGGGCGTACGGAAAGCCATTATGGTGAGCGCGGGCGCGATCATTATGGCCAGCACACTGTCGGCCTTATTCAGGCCAGTGGCTTGAATGGGGGAATTGTTGGCGGCATCGCAGGCAGCTCCAGCAACTTCGACGACATCAAGGCAACAGGCATCAATTCCACTACAGGAGGCACGGAGAATCCTGACGTGGCTGCCGATGATGCGCTGATTTCATTTGGCAAAACAGTCATGGCGGCGGCTGGAATCTCGGACGAACGACTCGATGTGCGGGTTCCCGACGGGAAGGTTGTGCAGTCGCTGTTCAATTCGTGAGCCAAGCGCCGGAGAGATCTGTACGATTTTTAATCTCTCCGACCCCGCTACGACCCCGAGCCGGTATTTCAGGATTATTGGACAGTAAGTGAAACCGGCTCGCCAGTGACGCCACTCATGGGTTCGCTGACCACTGCATTCCAGGCGATCTTCTGTAGCAGCAATTCTCTGGCAGCCGAGCTCTCGTCTGTTTCATCGATCAATGCAGTGAGTCCTACCGGGCTTTCGCGATACATTGCTGCGTACCAAGTGTAAGCGACCACGTTCATAACTGGCTGTCCGCCATGCCCTATGGGGTCACGAAATACTTCCGATTGTGTCTCAACACCGGGTACGTTTCCTTTGATGATCTCTTTGCGCAGGTTGTACACCGATACCACAGAAGGAACTACACTCGTCATGGTATGTCCGGCGCGGCTGTTAATGCCCTCGAGTTGCGCGCGCAAGCGTTGCATATAGCCTTCCTCTTCTTCGAGAGACTTGAGCCAGCCATCGATCACTTCCAGAGTCGCATTATCACGGTCTGCATTTTCAAAGCCGTTACCACCACTGCCACCAACACTCGACGTTGATCCATAACCATCCCAGGCGGACCAGGAGGCCTGAACCATGATTCTTCCTTCAGGATTAGTCTCGATCATCAGATCACCGAAAAGGTCAATTCCCGGTTCTGGCATGACCGCATTGGGCGACATCGTGAAGACATCGACACCACCCTTACGCAGTGCAACCTTGGCAATGTTCGCGGAGTCATCGCCGTCACCTTGATTCCAATGCTGCATGGGCGTCGAGCCACCAATCATTTGTACCGCAAGATTTTCATGACCAGCTTTGCCGGCTTCAGCTGCGAGCGGCTGCAAGAGACCGGTGGTCATTTCGCCTGTTCTGCGATTCATACGATCGCCGATGAACACATTGAAAGAATGCGTGGCCATCACATAGGCCTGACCTTCTTCGATGGGCGCATCGCCATGGGCTGATACTGAAAGCAGCACCAGCGAAGCTGCTGCGATGAGTCTGGTTTGTCTTGTTATTGTTGAAAGCATGATTGCTCCTGTTTGACATTATCGACTTCGAAATTGATCAATATTTAATCTCTCCGACCCCGCTACGACCCCGTTAGTCTTTCTCAATCATCGTCGAGGGCGAAAGTTGAGAGTACATGGCCAGAGATTACGGAAACATATTGAACACCATCTACCGCGAAGGTAACCGGCGCCATGACGATCTGGCCACCCAGACTCGCCTTCCAGAGTAACTCTCCAGTGCCAGCGTCCAGGGCATGGAAGTGCCCTTCCCTGCCGCCCGTGAATAACAGATCCGTTGTAGTGGTGAGCATACCACTGTCGCTGACATCAAACTGATCGAATGACCAGACTGCCTCGCCAGTCTCGGGATCCATTGCCTTGAGAGACGCGTGGCCAACTGCGTCGGTCCAATTGTTAATTGGATTCGTGCGACCAATGCCGACGGTAGGTGCATCCGGTGCGGGCGCTACTACATCGAAACCACCACCAAGAAAGGCCTGACCCGGAACGTATTCCGAAACTTCAGGTCGATAGATTGAACCGTAATCTTCCCAGGAAGCAAAATAGAACAGCCCCGTGCGAGGACTATAGGAGGGGGGATACCAATTGGTTCCGCCCTGATTACCAGGATAAGTTGGCATGCCTTCCGGTTGTGGTGTCTGGACAGGTCGACAGTTTTCATCGAGACCGCTCGCCCAATTGACGCGCACATAGTTCTTTCCTAACAGGCATTCTCCGGTAGTGCGATCGAGCACATAGAAGAAACCATTGCGATTGGCCCACAGCATGGATTTCACTTGCCGACCATTCCATTCGATGTCAGCTAGAACTGGCACCTGAACCGCATCGTAGTCGTAACCATCATTGGGCGTGAACTGGAAATACCACTGCAGTTCACCCGTGTCTGCATCGAGCGCAATAACAGAATCGGAATAGAGATTATCGCCAGGACGTTGGGCGGCATTCCAATCCGGGCCGGGATTACCGACACCCCAGTAGGTTTGATTTTGTTCTACATCGAAGGAACCGGTAATCCAGACGGGTGCACCACCATAACGCCAGTCATCGCCTTCCCAGGTTTCATGACCGGGTTCACCTGGCGCTGGAATTGTATAGGTCTTCCAGACTTCCTCACCTGTGAGTGCATCATAAGCTGCGACATAGCCGCGAATGCCAAACTCACCACCTCCTACGCCAACCAGTATTTTGTCTTTGACCGCCAATGGCGCCATGGTGACGGAGTAGGCAAGATTTACATCACCGACTGCGATGTTCCACAAAGGTTGCCCGTTGATACGGTCGATAGCGATGAGACGCGCATCGAGCGTTCCCATGTAAACCATGTCACCGAGAATAGCGACACCGCGATTATTGGCGCCGCAACAAACACGTGAATTCTCAGCAGGTGTGTAACGATATTTCCAGAAAACACGACCCGTCACTGCATCCACAGCCATAACAGTGTTTGGCCGTTCGGTGACATACATAATACCGTCCACCACAATCGGGTTGGACTGCCAGGCGCCGAAGACCTGATTCTGAAGTTGCCACTGCAATTCCAGGTCGCCGACATTTTCTCGGGTGATCTGATCGAGCAGACTGTGCCTCTGGCTCTCGTAGCCACCGTTATAAGTCAGCCAATTGTGAGGCTCGTCGGCGGCATTGAGAATGCGCTCGTAAGGAACCTGGGCTAAAACTGAAGTCGCAGCTAACAGCAAGGAATAACTGAGGAAAAAATTTGCGAATGTTTTCATTATTGCACTCCCAATCGAACGCCACGGAGGCTGAGTAGATACGCAACCACATCGGCGACTTCATCGTTGTTGAGACTGGTTGGCGCTTTGGATGCCTGCTCACTGATCGTGTAGCTAACAAGGTCGTCCTTGATCAGAGAACGCAGCTGTCCGACTGAATCGATAAGCTGCACACTATAGGTATCTTCGTTCAAGCGCCGACCTGTGATGACTTCTTCACTTCGTGTCACAGCTCTTATTGGTCTGTTGATTGGCAGCAAGGCAGTCGATGGGTCGACGAGATTCAATTGCAGGTTTTCGGGAGTGCGACGCAATCCGACATCAGAGAGATCCGGTGCTGTTCGCGCACCTACACCATCTACCCGATGGCACGTGCTGCACTCACCCCGTCCTTCAAACAGAGTTTTGCCTCGCACCGCATCTCCTACGCGAATCGCAACACCCTCTGGATTGAATCCTGCACGTATATAGGCAGTAATTGCACTCAGTTGACCGGCATTAAAGTCGAAGGCAGGCATGCGACCCTCTGCTGCTCCATTGGTAATCACCGCTGAAAGGTCCGCGTCCGACTGCACGGTGCGAAACACACCGAGGCGTAAGTCGACCCCGTCGACCAAGTCACCTTGGGGGCCATGGCACAGGGCGCATTGTTGCGAATAAATGCTTAAGCCTTCCTGTATGGCTTCGGAAGTATAGCGATGGTCTCCAAGGTCTTGAGCGAATGCAGGTGACTGACTCGTCACTACACTCGCCACTAGACTCGCTACTACTAAAAGTGCAGCACTAAAGAGTCTTAATGCTTTGCCTGCTCCAACACGCCTCATACTCTGCTCCAACTTGTGTTTCTAAAATCCGGCCGCCATTATTGAAGCAAGACTGGATAATTTCAACTTTGAAAAAATGAAGAAGAATTCAGACGATATCTGCCCTCGAAGTATCAGAAGATCAGCTCAAAGCTCTTTCCAATCATCTTCTACAAATCAGCAGAAGAACTCTGCGTAACTGTAGTTCCATTTTTCCACTGCAAACGTGCAGGCCAATCACAATCTGATATGGTGATACCCATGTGCTCGCTCATCAACGTTGTCATTGAGTGCGAGAAGACACAGTTGGCAACAAACCTCTTGTGGCAATCTCTGGTGTTCAATTCAGCTGTTCGCCAAGCTTGCTCGATTAGAACGAAATTCCGGGCAGAGTGAATTCGCATGATTTCGTCCCGCAGAGGTGAGGGGATTTTCTATTTGATATCAGTATATAAAGTTACCAGCACCCAAAATGTCCGGGGAGCAATGGAATTGTGATAAAAATGCCTGATTTGCGGGAATCTTCTTACAAATGCAGCCATTTTCATCGATTGATTCATTTGCCAAGGCATTGATTTCGAGGTAATTTGTACTAATTGCCACAAAATTTGGGGCTTATTTGAATGGACGATTTATTCAGATTAACAAAAGGAAGGTAGAGCTTAGCCGCAAAAACCAAATACAACAGATCTAAACCTATCGATTGGCGAGTGCTTTTTGGATGGATTGAATTACCTGCGAAAAAACGGGAAGCAAGAAAATGCCAAACATACTGTTAGTTGAAGACAATGAAATGAACCGGGACATGCTCAGCCGTCGCCTGACACGTAAAGGCTATGCTGTCTCAATCGCTGTCGACGGAGCAGAAGCTCTCGAAATGGTCCACTCCGAGTCTCCAGAGTTGATACTGATGGACTTGAGTCTGCCAGTCATGAACGGCTGGGATGCCACCAGGCACCTTAAAAGCCGACCCGACACCTCCCATATACCCATTATTATTCTCACAGCTCACGCGTTGAAATCCGATCGTGAGACCGCCATGCGAACCGGTTGCGATGATTTCGATGTGAAGCCTGTGGATTTCACACGATTGCTCGGCAAGATAGAAGCCTTACTACCGGAAACGCAATCGGCATCAGCCTGAACACTTGGTGTAAGTGACACAGCGCCCGACGTCACTTATAGAGTAATGGCGCAGCTTGGTCTGAGACTCTGGATAGCAAAAGCTAACAGCCGGATCCTCAAGTCACGCTAGCGAATCGCCTCTTGCGAGTCTGGGTTATGGATGTGCGGAAAGCATCAACGCTGTTGAATCGGGATGAACTTCTTGAATTTATTGATGCTCTTATCAATGAAGAGTCAGACTCTGGCTCCCATACTCTCTGCCACATCGACATCGACAAGTTCCGTGTCGTCAACCATGGTCAAAGTATGGCCGCGGGCAACGAGTTACTGCACGAACTCGCTACATTACTGTTCAGCTGCATCAATCAGGAAGACAAACTTGCCTGGCTCTATGGCGGTTCCTTCGCCATCTTCCTGAAAGACTGCGCGATCAATCCCGCGCGCCACTTCATTAACCGCATTCAAGATGAAATCAAGGAATTTCGATTTCATTGGAATGATGAAAAGCTCGCCATTACCGTCAGCATTGGCGCCATCCAATTAGACAGTGAGCTGTTTGTGGATGCGGCAAGCACGCTCATGCTTGCTGAAGACGCGTGTAGAAGTGTCAAATCGAGAGGCGGTAATGCGGCTGAGACAGTTGCGGGAGAAGTGTTACGCACGATCCTTGAAGAGCAACGCATAGAGGCCAACTGGGTCGCCCAGGCAAATCTCGCCTTCGAAGAAGACCGCTTCTTGCTCTACTACCAACCGATCATGAACCTCAATCACGATGGGGGTGAGAAACACTACGAGCTGCTGATTCGCATGCTGGACAACAACGGCGAATTGGTTCCTCCAGGGCTGTTCTTACCCGCTGCAGAGAAATATGAGCTTGGCGTCAAAATTGATAAATGGGTTATCGAAACTGCGACGTCCTGGATCGAAGCCTACTCTGATCTGCTCGAAGACTCGATGTGCTGGGGCATCAATCTTTCCGGCCAATCGCTAGCCAGTGTAGATCTGCACAACTTCGTTTTCGATCAGTTTGAGAGAAAAGGAATCCCCTATGAAAGCGTCTATTTTGAAATCACTGAAACTGCGGTCATAGGCAGCATCGACAACGCACTACGCTTCATCGACACGGTCCATAAAAAGGGCGGCAAAGTCGCACTCGATGATTTCGGCGCGGGACTTTCTTCGTTCGCCTATCTTAAAACCTTACCCGTGGACTATCTCAAGATCGATGGTCTATTCGTGAAGAACATACTGGAAGACGAATTCGATCTATCCATGGTGAAAGCAATGAAGGACATCGCCTCAGCCATGGGCAAGCAGACCATTGCAGAGTATGTCGAAAACGATGAAGTAATAGCCATGCTGAAAGATCTTGGCATCGATTTCGTCCAGGGGTACGGAATAGCCAAACCAAGCTCACTCTCCAGATTCGCGGAAATTGAAAATCTCGAATAGTTCAATCTTTGACTGCATTGACTCGAGTCAACTCAAAGAGGTCTTAGACCATGAAGAAGAATATCTATTTGCAAGCGCTGGTTCTGGCGGGACTTGCTCTGGCCATATTTATACTGGACATAAGTGTTCCTCTGGGCGTGGCAATGGGCGTGCTCTATATCTCTGTAGTTTTTCTGGCAGCCCAGTTTGCAAGGGAAATACTAATCAGATTATCCGCATTCGCTACTTCATCCCTTGTAATCCTTGCCTATTTTTTAACGCCCCACGCTGAAAATCTGGCGTTCGTCCTTGCCAATCGATCCTTGTCTCTGGGGGTTATCTGGATTACAGCATGGCTCAGTATTCACGGCCTTCGCGCAACACGACGTGCCGATGCAAGAGATAAGCGCATACGAGCGGTGTTTGAAAACTCGGCGGATGGGATGGTCGTGATTAACCGCAAGGGCATCATCGAGTCTTTCAATCCTTCTGCAGAAAAATTATTTGCTTACTCACAAAAAGAAGTCATGGGCAAAAATGTGAAAATGTTGATGCCTGAACCGTTCCAAAGTGAACATGATGGCTATCTTCAAAACTATCTGACCACCAAAGAGAAAAAAGTGATCGGTCGCCGGAGAGAGGTTAAAGGGAGGCGGAAAGACGGGAGCGTTTTTCCAATGCAGTTAACAGTTGTAGAAGTCATGCTAGGACCGCGAACGCTTTTCATCGGAACAACCCGTGACATTACCGAACAGAAGCGCGTCGAACTAGCACTGCACGAAGCCAAAGAAATTGCAGAGAACGCCAACGCCGCCAAATCCAAATTTCTGGCGAACATGAGCCACGAATTACGCACTCCGCTAAATGCGATCATAGGCTACAGCGAAATGCTCACTGAAGAAATTGAAGATCAGCAACAATTGGATGATCTGGGAAAAATACGAGGCGCGGGACGGCATCTCTTGGGCTTGATCAACGACATTCTGGATCTCTCAAAAGTGGAGGCTGGGAAGATCGAACTCTCACCAGAGTCGTTCTCCGTGAAAAGCCTTCTGGACGAAATTGTGGCAACCTTGACGCCCGCCATGAACTCCAATGGAAATCTGCTCACAGTTCAATGCGATCCCGGCATCGGTCACATCTACTCAGATCAATTACGGATAAGACAAATCCTGTTTAACGTACTGAGCAATGCCGCCAAGTTTACCCATGAAGGTCAAGTCACATTAACGGCAACTCCAGACCGGGATGACAGAGGCCGGGACAATCTCGAGTTTACCGTAACCGATACCGGTATCGGGATGGACGAAGAGCAGTTATCGAGACTTTTCAAGCCGTTCAGCCAAGGCACGAAAGACAAGTCTCGCACCTATGAAGGTACGGGTCTGGGACTCGCCATCAGCAAACGCTTTTGCAATCTACTGGGTGGTGACATCACCGTAGCAAGCAAACCCAATGAAGGCACCACATTTATTGTTCAGCTCCCAACTCAACTCCCTACCGCGAAGAAGCTGGTCAAAGTTGATGACGAAATCGAAAGCGACAGCGCACCAACACTGGAAAACGTCAAGCAGGATGAACCAGCAACGAGCAAGCCAGTTCTGAGAAGTGAAAAAACAGTCCTCATTATCGATGATGATTCCCGTGCGCGTGAATTACTCGCACACCATCTACAGTGCGATGGCTGGCGCGTAGTAACGGCGTCCGATGGAATCTCGGGATTAGTGCTTGCTCAAAGCTTGCACCCGACTGCAATTACTCTGGATGTGGTCATGCCAACGATGAGTGGCTGGGACGTGTTAGAGAAGCTGAAGTCCAATGCCAAAACTACAGACATACCAGTAGTCATGTGTACGATAGCGGATGAAAAGATGCGCGGCTTGGCACTGGGCGTTGCCGACTATTTATTAAAACCCATTTCGCCCAAAAAGTTGAAAGAAGTCATGAACCGCCATTTGCACGTAGCGAGTGGGCACGTTTTGGTGGTCGACGATGATGCTTCCGCACGAGAACTCTTGACTCGCCATATTGCTGACGGCGAGATAAGAGTATCGGAGGCAGCAGATGGTGTGGAATGCCTGAGCAAATTGGAACTCGATCCACCGAACCTGATTCTTCTTGACTTGATGATGCCAGAATTGGATGGCTTTGGAGTAATCGAAGAAATGCAAAAAAACGATCACTGGCGTGGTATACCGGTAATTGTAATTACATCCAAAACACTCACGCGAACAGACCGAGAATGGTTAGACAGTCGCGTGATCAATATTCTTGAGAAGGGCGAGTACGACACCGACGCATTGCTCACTCGAATCAGGGACAGACTCAATCAACTTGAATAAATTCATCTTCAAGGTGGCTAACTGCGTCTCTTACTGACCAGGTCTCACTTTTTTGTTCAGTTCGCTACACGCAGATGGCGTGGATTCCCATGTCTAATATCGACCTTTCTTTGATCTACACAGAAATACCCTACCAAGCTGTTGAGCTGCTCAGCCTGCTCGCTAAGAGACTCACTCGCAGCCGCGTTTTCTTCAACTAGAGCTGCATTTTGTTGAGTCACACCGTCCATTTGAGAAACAGCACGGCTGATCTCAGTCAGCCCTTTGGATTGCTGCTCACAAGTCACACTAATATCTGAGACTATTTTGCTCACCTTGCTAACAGATCGAATAATCTCATTCAGCACCCTGCCAGATTCATTCACCAGCTCGCTGCCTTCATGTACACGGTTTCGACTGTCCTCAATTTGTTGCTTGATTTCCCGCGCAGATTCCGCACTTCGACTGGCCAGCACACGAACTTCTTCTGCAACAACAGCAAATCCCTTGCCCTGCTCACCTGCACGCGCGGCTTCTACTGAAGCGTTCAGCGCAAGCAAATTGGTTTGGAAAGCGATCTCGTCGATGACGTTCACTATTGTCGCTATCGATTCACTTGATTGCAAAATCGCGTCCATCGCCGTTACAGCATCAGTCAGCACCTTGCCACCACGATCGGCAACACGGCTTGACTCGGAGGACAGCTGATTGGCGATCTCCGAATTTTGCGCAGTTTCGCTCACCGTCTCGCTAAGCTCTCTCATCGAAGCGGACGTTTGCTCAAGACTAGCCGCCTGTTCTTCGGTTCTTGAACTTAGTACGAGGTTGCCTTTCGATATCTCCGAAGATCCTGTTCGCACCGCACTCGCACTTCCCTGAATATCGCCAACTACTTGCGTGAGTTTGTCCACAGTACGGTTAATGTCTGTTTTGAGGGCTTCGAACGAACCTTTAAAATCTCGAGTTATCTTCTTGTTTAGATCGCCCTGAGATAGTGCTGCCATTACCTCACTACTATCAGTAAATACCTGATCGCAAGTAGCAACCAGCTCATTTACTGCGTAAGAAAGATCAAGATAAAAACCCTGCTTATCAGAAAGCGCTATGCGCTTTTTCAGATCCCCGTCGGCAGCGGCTCTCACTATGCTCTGCAAGTCCTGCTCGATCATGGTCTTCAGATTCGCTTGCATACTTGTCACATCGCTTACCAACTGGGCAAATCGACCCTGATAGATTCTGTCAATTCGCGTGTTGAGTTGGCCTGCAGAGAGCGCACTGGTAACTTTGCTAACATCTTCAATCACATGATCATTCAACTCGACCAATTGATTGATGCTTTCTGCCAGCTCACGATAGCAACCATCCTTGCCATCCAGATCTATACGTTGACTTAAATCACCGTGGCTTGCGGCATGAACTATTGACTGCACGTCCTGAGAAATAATTTTTTGTAGAGTCTGACGAGTAAGCTCAATGTCTTGCTGCACATTCTGAAATTTACCTACAAATTGTTGTTCTGAACGTTTATCTAATTCACCACGTGACATGGCACCAATTACGTCGGCGGTATCAGTCAGAAAATTTTCGTTCACATCAAGGAGACTATTCATCGAGTCAACCAATTCAGAGTAGAACCCTTTGGCGTTCTGCAAATGAAGTCGATCCTGCAAGTTGCCCTGAGTCGCCTTTTTCACGATCGGACGGATGCTGCCATCAATTAGCAGCTTGAGCTTTCTTTGCATGTCAGCCATTGCACTGGCAAGTTGCCCTATCTCGTCACGGCGGGAGAGATTTAGTTCGACATCCAGACTGCCTTCTGCGATTTCCTGGATAGATTTGGTAATGCGAATGATCGGATTGGCCAATGAGTTCGCCAGCAACAACGCGAGCAACGCGACAACTAAACCGACAACGACAAATACAACACTCGCAATAGTCTTCAGATGATTTACTGCAGCAAGCGCTTCATCTTCATCAAGTTCAGATATGATTCCCCAGCGCACACCAAAAAGATCAAGTGGCGCATAGGACGATAGGACCGAGTTTCCTAAATAGCTTTCCTGGATTTGGGTGCCCGAATTTCCAGCAAGCGCTTCAACAGACGCTGCCGTTCTCATCGCTCCGGTGTCCGGAAATCGAATGGAGCTGACTACAGAGTGATATTCTGAATCCAGATACGAGTCTGACCTCATGAGACCGTCCGCACCAACCAGATAGGATTCTCCTGTTTCACCCATACCCTCGCGTTGACCCATCAGTTTATTGATCTGCCCAATCGGCATCTGAAATGCCAGTACACCAATTGCTCGGCCATTGTCGATAATTGGCGATGCCATGAAACTGGCCGGGGCGTCATAAGAGGGCAAATAGCGCGTGAAATCCTGAAAGGCTATGTCGTTGGTATCGTCTAGTGCTATGGCCTCGCGAAATGCTTCGGCTAAATTGCTCTGTTTGAACGGTCCTGTTTGCAGGGAAGTTCCGAACTCCAGCTGCTTGAAAACGGAGTAGATTACATTGCCATCCGCATCAACCAGGTAGATGTCATAGAAACCAAACTTCTCCTGAAACGAGGCCAGCCACGGGTGATATTTGGCATGCGCTTCATCATAATCCGTCCCGTTGTCACGACTGATCATCAAATGCTTGTCACCCAGTTCATTTGGATTCGCAACAATGTACTCATGCTGCATAGCAATTGCGTCGCTATCCAATTCATTGGTCAGTGCTCGCGGGTCCTCATACGCTTGTTCGTTCTGCCGCAAGTACTCGTCGGCGAAGTGAGATTCGTAGTACGTTTGTACTCCTTCCCTGAGTTCAGAACCATCGGCTCCGGACATCGCAAGTTGAATAGAGCCCATGTAGAAGCCCATGGAGAAATCATTAAATGCAGACTTCAACATCAGATTGTCAGACTGCGAAGTAATCTGATCAGCAATCTGCTGGAAATAGTCCTGAATCGCTTGCTTCTTGATGGCATTCACTGAAGTCAATTGACCGAAAGCCTGACGTTCCATGTCAGTTTGTGCAGTCTGATAGAAGACGATTGCCACACTGACCATGGGTATCAGCGCGATGAGCATAAACGCCAACACCAAAGTTTTCTTCAGACTCGCTCTGAACACTTTTATTCCAGACAACCCGGCTTTGAACAACATAGTGGGATACTCCCTTCTCACTTCGAAAACAGGTACCCCATCTACGTCAGTGCATATTGCAAACTTAAACGGATTTTTATGACGAATTCGGGAAGTTTTTGCGACTGCTCTGTAGCGGTGCAATTCCTGTAGGAAAATCAAAGCAAGCGTTCAAAATATTACAAAATAGAAATATTTCTGCAGCTAAATATCCTGTTTGCACTGGTATCACTACCAAGCCAAAAATCATCTTGAGAATTGGTTTAGTAAGCACCCAAGCAGAAAAATTTGCGGAACAGTCAATAAAGGAAGAAACAATGCGGTCCTTAGTGATCGCGTTGCAGATTTCAACACCATGATTTCGGTATAGTCGGTGGCGACGCCAGCCATGAGAAAAGCAAAGCTGTTACCTGGAGCTCCTGCTCTGTTCAGAATATCCGCAGCAATGGGAGTTGAACCTTCAGAGCACACTTCCAGAATAGTTGCCAAAACAAGTGTTACACCCAAACCCATGAGAGTAGGTCCGAAATAACTGTTGAAACTGTCTTCTGAAATCAATGCTCTGACTACTGCTGCGAGCAACACCCCAAACAGAATCCATCGCACGACCATTTTCGATTCGACTACGCCTTCCTTTAATGCGGCAATGACGTAGGGAATGCTGAACTCTACTTTGGCAATTCCTTCTCTGGCTTCTCGCCAGAATTCGAAATTCTCTGGAAGATCTACTTGCTGTGGATTCTCAGGAAGAACCCTGCGCTGAACCAAGGTATCGAACAAGAGCCCCGTAACGAAGGCAACGAGCATCGACAGCACTATAAACGCCAATGTCCATGGCAGGCCTATTAACGTGATAAGTATCAAAGTCAGCGAAAGAGAATTCCACGGACTAGACACCAGAAATGCCATCACTTGACCGGCACTTGCACCGCGCTCGTAGAGCTTGGCGCCCACCATTAAGATTCCGTGGCTGCAGAGATCCAGTAATACCCCTGCAAATGTCGCTCGCCAGATTCCACGAATTCCGCTCCGGGTACCCAACACCGCCATCACAAATTCTCTGGGGACACGCCCCAGGATGGAGATCATGATGATCCCGAGCACAACGCCCCACCAGATCGTATTGATCAGTTCAAAAACCGTATGGGCGAGCATGGCTAACCAGGGGAAGAGTCGTTCGGCGTCTACCCCGAGATGAAGTCCATACAACAGAACTGTAAAAAAAGAAGAGACTCGCAGTAGCCAATCTGGCTTGCCTTTGTTGGCATGGCAAGCAGGAACAGCTGTGGTGTTTTCTTCGTGATGGCAATGATGATCAGACACAAATCGCTCCTGGTGAGAAGCAACTGTACCCCTTCAACACTGTCGAAGGTCAAGAATTGGAATTGATCCTGCTCAACGAATTAATGAATTGACTGAGTAAATCAGAGCAAGTCGAGCAACTCACCCATATCGTCAATTATGCGCTCTGGATTCTGGGTTTTAAGTCGCTCACAAGAGTGCGCACCGTAGCTCACTCCGATTCTACGCATGCCCAAGGCAACAGCCATTGCCAGATCGAACTCTGTATCGCCGACCATGAGCGCATCCTCGACCTCATAGTCCAGCTCATTGAGAAGCTCGGACAGCATGAGCGGGTCAGGCTTGGAAGCAGTCTCATCGGCACAGCGGCTGCCATGAAAATAATTCTCCCAGCCCAGATTTCCCAACACCCGATTCAGCCCTCTCCGGCTCTTTCCCGTGGCAACCGCTATGCTGTGTCCACGTTCCTTGAGAGCCTCCAGAGTGCTGACTACGTTGGGATAGAAGTCGCAGGGTTCTGTGTCGCGAATCTTGAAGTGATGCGAATATCGCTCAGCCAAAAGTGAGAGACGGTCAACAGGAGCTTCAGGATACAATGTCGCCATCGCTTCGGGCAGACCCAGACCAATAATGCCTTTCACCTCTTGCTCACTGAGCGGTTCGAGGTCTGTATCGACAGCTGCCAACTGCATACACTGAGCAATCTTGCTCAATGAGTTGAGCACCGTGCCATCCCAATCGAGAATAACCAGCATTAGTAGTCCGTAGAAAGTGTGAAAGCGGGCAATTATAAATGGAGTGAGCAAAAGTGGATATGTGAATACAAAGATCGTTCTTTCTTTGCCATTCGTACTATCAGAATAGTTTATAGTGTGCCTGTTTGTCTGACTGAAGCGGCAAGATGCAAGAATCCAGAAAAAAGATTTTCCTGAACCACTGGCTCTATGAAATTTCTCAGCCAGCACGCACCCGACTGCTACTCGGCACCGCACTGTTCATTCTCGCCTTCCTTTTGCTGTTCCGGCCTTTCCATCTGGATAGCTCTCCTCCTGCTGATTTACTCGCTACGGCCTTCATCTCATCCCTCACGTATCTGCTGGTTGGACTCGGATTGAACCAGCTGCGTAGTCGCGGGCTCTGGATCGATGCCAATCGTCCATTGCTCGCAGAATGTTGTTATCTGGTTTTGTTGATGACGCTGGTGGGTTTCATCATTTTCACCTGGAGGGTGAGCATTGATGCAGTTGATCGGGATTTGGAAACGTTCCTGCAGTTTCAGCTGTTCGCTCTGCTCATGGCCGCGCTGGTGCTGCCAGCCAGTCGTTTGTTTCATGTGTTCAGCCAAACAATGGCAGAACTGCAGACACGTGCCTCGATGGTAGATGTAGTCGACAGTGCGGGAAGCGAATCCCAGCCTGAAGCTGTCGTGAGAATTCCATTGAGCGATGAGGAAGGTGAGTTCGAGTTGCAGCTGGCCGAGTGGGTCTATGGAAAGTCCGCCGGTAACTACGTGGAGATGTTTATCCTGGGCGCGGCTGAATCTGGCCTGCGCAGCGTCCTCCTCCGCACCACATTGAAGAACATCCATGAGGCGATGGCGGAACAAGTCGACTTTTGCCAAATCCACCGCTCCTATGTAGTCAACCTTGCCCATGCCTCAACACTGATCGGCAATGCTCAGTCACGCCGCCTGCGTCTGTCTGACGACCACACTGTCTTACCGGTTTCCAGGTCGTTTGAGTCGGAATTGCAGCGCTATTTCGGTGAGAGCGGCAATAACAACAGAAATAGCACCAGCTGAGAGCCCAAACAGGCGACTGTGCACCTAGCAATTCACCCCAAAGCCTATCAGATCATCCCGGGGCACTTTTGCACCGAATTCCGGGGCTCTAAGCTCTCCTCATCGCCATTTGCCAAGCAGAGATAGAGGAGAAAGATGCGATGTTTCAACGACTTATTCTGAGTTTATTGTTTTTGACAGGAATTCCGGCCGCCGCCTGTGCAGAGAATGGAAATACCGATTTTCCTGAGCCAGTAGTTTTTCAATTAATAGACGCCACACCGCAATTTGGTGAGCCCCTGCAATTTTCCTTGAGCAACTTGCAGCCGGGGCAGGAGATTGAACTTCGCCTTAAGCTCACTGATGCGCGCCAGCAGCTGTGGCAGAACTCGCTGAGCACTCAAGCAGATGATGCCGGGGAGGTGAATTTTCACTATGATCAAGATGGCGTACTGGACGAGCGAGCCGCCAGATTCACCTGGGGGCTCAAAGGCCATGAACGCTTCTACACAGATGCCGATGCCACTGGCGAACTCTCAGCCTGGTCAGACGACAATCAGCTTACAGCTATCGAGTTTCGCTGGCTCTCTCCGGCAAGTAGTTCCGAGATAGCTATTGAGACAGTTAGCAGCTCTCTCGCTGCCAGGCTCTATGTACCAACAACGCATTCAGACGAAAGACTCAGCACCATAGTTGTCTTGGGCGGCTCTGGTGGAGGCTATCAACATGAACGGGCGTCGCTGCTCGCCGCTCAAGGCTATGCGGTACTGGACCTCGCCTATTTTGGTACTGAGCCATTACCGGATGAGCTGCAATTGATACCGCTGGAGTACCTCCAAAGTGCGATCGACGAACTGGAGACAGATCCTCGTCTGGACTTGTCATCACTCGTAGTAATGGGCAAGTCTCGCGGTGCCGAGCTTGCCCTGCTCTGGGCGAGCATGGATGCGCGCATCAAAGGAGTGATAGCCGAATCGCCTTCATCACGGGTTTGGTCGGGATCCGGGATGTCCGGGTTTTTCAATTCTGCCTGGAGTTTTCAGGGCGAGCCAATTGCCTTCCAAAGAGGAAAAGCCTTGCCCGCACTGCGCTGGCTATCGGCATCAGTGACAGGGAAAAAACAGATCGACCAGAGTGCTTACATGTTAAGCGCATTCGATAAGCGCGATAGCCACATGGCGATCATTCCCGTTGAACAAATCAACGGCCCCATTCTACTGATCTCAGGCGACGACGACCGGCTTTGGCCAGCAGCGAGGATGGGCGAGGAAATCAGCACTCGACTTAGGGAGTCGAACTTTCCATTCCAGTTTACACACCGTGTTTATGAAAACGCGGGGCATAATATGGGCGGCGGCACGGGCGCCTATGGCGTGCCCTATCTCCCACCGAGAGACCGAAGTGAGAGTACATTTATGCGCGGCGGCACAGTAGAAGGAAACTCGCTTGCATCAATCGATGCATGGGCTAAAACGCTCGCCTTCCTTCGTGCTATGCGCTGAACAATCCCTGATAGGGAAAATTGTGCCTGTACGAAACTACCGTACCGATGAATTGATACAGTTGAACCATCAAGAAGAGAGCTATCGCTTCACAGCGATAGCTTGAATTTCGAAGGTTGCTCCCAGCAACAACGGACCTGAGCCTATGAACGCCCTGGCTGGAAATTCCTGCTCAAAATAAGTTCGGTACACCCGGTTAAACGGTCCATATTGAGAAATGTCTGATGCGAATATTTGGACGTAGACAAGATCGTCCATATCCATGTCAGCCACATCCAGAATTGACTGTATGCTATCGAGTAGCGCACTGGCCTCATCTTCGGGTTGTTCAGGGATCTGTCCATCTACCATGCCCAGGATGCCAGAGATGTAGAGCGTCTCATCAACCAATACTGCGCTACTATAAGAAGCTCCATCTTCTTGTGCTGATGCAGGATTAATATACAGCCGTTCTTGAGCAAAAATACTTTGAACTGAAATAAGTGCTGCCAGACCGAGAAATGATGCGATTTTGAATACCTTCATGGTTCCCTCATGACTTGAACGTGACTTGAGATTCCTCTGAACGAGGAATTACGGGAAGCACTTTGGTATCACAAGTTGCGCCCAACACAGAGTCTCTTGTACTGCTCTTTCAAATCGTTTTCAGATTCTTCTCAAAGAACGACACTAATGACAATTTATTCAGCGGAGGTTAAGTGGCTCGCATTGGAGCCAAGCAGTTTATGGAGGCATCGACAAAGCCAGGCAGGAAGCGGCAAAGGTATATCGTTTCGAACTAAAATTATTGTTGGTGATTGTTGATGAGGAAAGACCTGATGCAGCTTATAGCAGCTTCAGGTCCTTACGCCTGAAAGCTAACAACTATCATTGTGCACAAGCATCGCAAAGCCAAGTCGCAGTTTGTGTATGAATCAGGCAATTTCAGACGAGCAGACTGAGGCGTCAGTTCTCAAGCTTTCCGATATCCGAAGAACGCAAGTGCAGATCTCTCTGCGGATAAGGAATCTCGATGCCATGCTCTTTGAACTTGTCCCATATTCTGACCAGCATATCGCTGGTGACATTGGCACGACCGTTCATGGGATCCTGAATCCAGTAACGCATCTCAAAATCCACCGAGCTGTCACCGAATCCCCGCAGCAAGCAATTGGGTTTGGGATCGTGCAGAATCCTCGGCGTTTCCATGGCCGCCTCGATACAGATCTGCATGACTTGATGGATATCGGACTTGTAGTGCACCCCAACTACCTGGCGCAGCCGCAGCAGTTGATTGGAGTGTGACCAGTTTTCTACCCGTGTGGTAATTAGCTCTTCATTGGGAATCAGATGTTCGGTTCCGTCACGCGTGGTTACTGAGACATAGCGAGCACCGAGGGAATCAACGCGTCCGTAGTAGTCTGGCAAGGCGATGACATCGCCTGGCTTGATGGACTTGTCCAGTAACAGGATAAAACCGCTGACCAGATTGGCGAAAATCTTTTGCAGACCGAAGCCGAGACCAACACCGATCGCACCACCAAACACAGCTAATGCCGTCAGATCAACGCCAACGATTGAAAGCGCGATGATAAACGCCAGAAACCCGAGCACGATACGCACGATCTTGATCGACAGCACCTGCACTGAAGGCGAGAGACTCTTCGAACTCTTTAGCCGTGTCTCAGCCAGATGTGCCGTGACTGTAGCCACCCATAACAGAATGCCCAGTGCGATCACCCCCTGAATCAACATCAAGAGAGACACTGTCACTGTGCCGAGGGTAAACGTCGCATTACCCAGAATCTGGATAGCCTGATCGAGAATGCCCAGAATATTGAGCGCTGCAATAGTCCAGGCAGAGAAGGCGATGAGATTCGACCAGAATGGATTAGCTACTACGATTGTTGCGATGCTGATGATAATCCAGGCGGTCAGCAGGCTGGTGATAATCACCTGCGCTTGATTGCGGACCTCAAATTCCGAGGTCACCGCGATGGTGATCCACTGCAAGACTAACCAGACTAAGGGAAAAGACAGCTGGCGTAGTTCGGTCCAGAGATTGTCGAGTAATTGGTAGCGGTAATGCTTGTCCAGCTGAGCCGAAAAATAGGCCTTCAATGGGCGCGAGAGAGGCCAGGCGATAGCAGCAGCCGCTGCTATCGTAAAAATTTCAATCAGGGTGGCCTGGGTAAACAAACTGCTCTCTACCCAGGATTGCAGTTGCTCAAACCATTGATTGAATAGTGCCGTGTTGCTGGAGTTGTTTATCGCGCTTACCTCTGCTTTTCGTTTTCGATGACGACTCTGTCTAGATCATGATTGCTACTTCTTATATCCATTTTTTACGTTTGAAAAAGATGAACTGCAAGATCGCAGCAAAAAACATCAGTCCGAGCACAATGAAATAAGCTGGCCGGTAATTCAATTCCGGCATGAATTCGAAATTCATGCCATAGACACCTGCAAGAAATGTCATGGGCACAAATATAACCGTGATCACAGTGAGGATCTGCATCACTTTATTCAGTCGATGGGAGGCCAGGGCGATATAGCTGTCGGTTAAATCCTTGGCGACCTCATAATAGAGATTGGCGAGGCTTTGGGTGCGCTCTACCTGCTCGTAAAGATCGATAATTTCGTGCTGCAAATTATTGGCAAAAATCGCTGGCGGATTGTTTTTCAATTCCCGCGCGATAGTACGGTGATAGTTCGCTATGCGCGCCAGATGACGCAAATGGGATTTGTGATTGGTCAACTCAGACAAAAGCGCATCACGTGGCCGGTCAAACATCTCGTCCTCGATCTCATCGAGTCGGGGCTCAAAGGCCAGGAGAATTTCAAGATAACGCCTTAACAGTCTATTGCTAAGCTTGACCGCCAGCGTATCCGGACCCGCTCCCATTAACGCCGGGTCCGCTCGCAATTTCTCATAAAGCCAATTGGCGCTGGTTGAAGGCTTGTTGTGACGAGTGACCAGAAAATTCTTGCCCACAAAAACCGGCAGCTGAATGACACCGAAGTCGATTTCGGTTGTGCTAGCATCAAGCCCTCTGAAAAGCAGAAAGAGAAAATTATCGAAACGTTCGATCTTGGGCGGATGACGATTGCGCGATGCATCCTGTATGGCCAGAGGGTGAAGATTGAACCGACTCAGGTATGAGGTGATTTCTTCTTCATCGGATGACTCGAGGTCAAACCAGATAGTGGTGTCCTGATTCGCTTCCCACTTACTGAGCAACTCTTCCGAGCCGAATTCAGTGGTCTGGGTATCTGGCGAATAGAGTGCAGTTCGAATCATGGGTTTCCCACCGCAGCGGTTAAAGTCCGCAACTACTAAAGGCAATATAGCACTTGATCTCTGAATGCAGAACAGTTTCCGCTGAGCGTGTTAGCTCGAATGCGTTCTAGCTACGCAGAATTTTTTCCAGGGCCTTGCCTCTGGCTAACTCATCGATCATCTTGTCCATGTAACGGATCTCGCGCATCAGCGGTTCTTCAATTTCTTCGACGCGCACACCACAGACTACGCCTTTGATCAGTTTCCGGTTTGGATTCAATGCTGGCGCCTGGGCGAAGAAGTTTTCGAAGTCCGTCTCGGCTTCGATCTGCTCTTGCAACTGTTGTTGGCTGTAACCTGTGAGCCAACAGATTATCTCGTCGACCTCTGCTTTGCTGCGTGCTTTCTTCTCCGCCTTGTTGACATAGAGCGGATAGACGCTGGCAAAACTCATCGTGTAGATGCGGTGCTTGCTCATGTTATTCCCAACCTGCGTTTCAGATGGTCCTTGGTCAGGTGATCAACCACATCAAAAGGATCGCATTTCTTGTCCCCTTCATATTCGATGGGGCCTATCAGCTTCGCGACCTTTAAGGCAGCCGCGTTGAGTTTCTTGTTGCGCTTACCCATACAGAGCAATGCATAGGCACCCTCGACCTCTCCCTTATCTGCGAACTTTGCACGAATGCGTTCGATATGTTCTAAAAAGTAGCCATCCTCAGGCGCACTCTTGCGCTTGTCAGCAGCAATCTCTGAGAGCAATCCATAGCCACAGCGGCGACGAGTTTTATCCTTACTTCTGATCCAATCATCTGCCAGTTGCGCGACAAAGGGCACCTTGGCCAGCGAGGCGTCACAGGATGAGAAGACGTGCGCCAGAATCGGTTCGTTCAGTTCATCAACCTGCTGCTCAGCCTGTTCCCGGCTGATCTGTTTGGGATCGTCGATCAGCAATCCCAGTACCCGTGCTTCATGGACATCTGATGCCCATAACTCCAGGGCAAGCTCGTGATCACGGCCTACCTGCTTAGCCAGTTTTCTCAGATCGGTAAGCCCGACACCGTAGGACTTCGACTCGCCCTTTGGCCCGCTGCGTATGGCCTTTTTGGTCTTACTGGCTTCCTTCACGAGATCAATAACTTGTTTCTTGTTCATCTCTTTCTGCTGTTCCGTAACGTGGGCTTTGGGATAGCACTCAGTCTGACTTCAATTGAGCAGACTCTCAAGTGTTCAAGCTCTCAAGCCCCATCCTTCGAACAATCGTTCTGTGCTGGCTATTACGGTGAGGCACAAGCAGCTCCTGGCGGCATCACCGCAGCACTCAAACCCAGCCACAGACACGCTTTCACTCTATTCGAGACCCATTCGAGCCTCATTCGAGTGCCATTCGTCGCTACTTTCTTTACTCACTAGATGCACTGGCATAGCATGCCAGGCAGATGACGTACGGAGAAGCATCATGAAAACAAGAAAACTGCTGTTGGCGACGGTCATTCTTTCAACTGCCGGCCTCGCAGCATCGATTTCCAGTACCGCCACCGCTCAGGAAGAATATGTGGCGCCTCGTACACAATGGGATCAGCCAGATCTTCAGGGAGTCTGGAACTTTAATTCCAGCACCCCCATGCAACGCCCAGAGCGTTTCGGCACGCGAGAATATTTGACCGCAGAAGAAGCCGAGCAGGATCGCATCGCACAAGAGCGACGCGCCGCTGCAGCCGCTGCTGCAGAAGCTGAACTGGTCACCAATCCCGAAGCACCGCCCGCTGGCGCATCCAGCACCGGTGGTTACAATAACTTCTGGTACGAGAGCGCTGCCATCGGCGATAACGTACGCACCTCGCTCATTGTTTATCCACCCAATGGCCGTTTCCCTGAACGCGTAGAAGGCGCCCTGGTGCATACCGCCAATCTTGGCCCTGATGTGGAAGGTGATAGACCCGTTCGCGCTGTCTTCGGCGGCATCGGTAAGGATGGACCAGAAGATCGTGGCCTGTCAGAGCGTTGCCTGATTGGTTTTAATGCCGGCCCACCACTGACCGGCGGCGGCTACAATGCCAATATCCAGATCGTGCAGAGTCGCGACACGGTCGTAGTGCTCACGGAAATGGTCCATGATGCCCGCATTGTTCCTCTGACCGATCGCCCTCACATCGATGACAATATTCGTCAGTGGTCAGGCGATTCCCGTGGCTACTGGGATGGGGACACTCTGGTCATAGAGACCCGCAATTTCAATCCCCTGGCGCCCAGCTTCAGCCGCTATGGCACCGCCGAGGACAAGACATTGACCGAGCGTTTCACACGCCGGGCCTATGATCAGGTTGAATACGAATGGACATTGGAAGACCCATCCACGTTTACCGACAAGATCACTGCCGTCTTGCCGATCTATAAAGTGGATGGTCAACTCTATGAATACGGTTGCCATGAGGGTAACTACGGCATGGCCAATATTCTTCGCGGCGAACGCATGACAGAACTGCGCGCTGCCCAAGGGGAATCAGGCCAGTAAGCTGACGATTGACAAGAATAATCAGCGACGCTTTGTTGAAGAATAATTGGGGTCAGAGTAAATCGTAAGATTGCAGGACGAGAAATAGCAGGAAGCTGATACGCAAGGTTTGACAAGATCGGTCCACCCCCGCACAGTTCAAACTATTGTGTTTTACTCTGACCCCAATTCCTCCCTCGCGACCTCTTCATCGCCAGCGAGACTAACGAGCACAGCATGATGAGCAAGACGAGCCTTCTCTTGTTTTGTGCGCTGCTCCCGCCAGCAATCTTTTTCTTTCTTATCATTACCCTCGGCGTCAACATCCCTCAGCAGGATGACTTCGACAGCATCTTCCACTATTTGCTGTTGTCACGGGACTCACTGACTAGCGGACTAGGCGATATCCATGTTAGTCACCGCCTCGTCCTGACGCGTCTGCTGGCGCTATCCAGCACCGCCTTGTTCGGCACATTGCAGCTGAAGTTATTGATGATTGTGGCCGGACTTGCTCTGGTGGCTTGCCTGCTGCCGCTCTACCACAATTTCACAGCCAAACCATCACGAAGCTATTTGCTAGCTGTTGCCAGCCTGCTCATTTTCTCTCTGTTCGATTGGTCCAATATGCTGTGGGCAACGGCTGGGACGCAAAATTATGTTGGCTTGTTTGTCGCGCTGCTGGCTTTCAATCTGTTTCAAAGAGAAAGCACTTTCTCCACTGCAATCGCTCTGCTCCTCGCCTGTATCGCTCCTTATATCCACAGTAACGGTTTATTGCTCTTACCCTTGCTGCTTTGCTGGCAGCTTGTCTGCAAACGCACACCACGCTCAGGGCACTTGATCAGACCAGCATTGATCGCACTACTGACCGCGCTTAGTGTGCTGATTTATTTCACCGCTTACTCAGATAAATTTGACTTCGGTAGTTCAGGGAACCTCGTTGCTGTCTTACTGAGCTTTCTCGTCGCTCTAGCTGGGTATTTGCACTTTTCTGTTCTGGCACTGATCGCCGGCATTTGTATAGTCAGTTATTGCGCCTATCTCACTTTCACTTTCTATCACCGGCGAAATCCCTTCATCTATTTTTCTGTCTGCTATCTCCTGCTCAGTCTCGCGCTGGTTGCGTTTTTTAGAGGCGGCGAAGGCCTGACTACCGTCATCGCATCGCGCTATCAACTATTTACGACCATGCTCTTGGCACTATTGGTCTGTAGCTTTTTCGAACTGGAGCTGGATAGAAAACTTCCTATCCCTCGTGTGCGCGAGATTGTTCTGGGTGCTTGTGCCCTGTTCTATCTGACATCATTTTATTATTTGGGTAACCTCACAGCAGAGAGAGAACGCATCGTGGCAGGGGTGACTCACTGGCAAGCTACTGGAAGCGCTTCTGGCCTCTATCATCCCGAGCCGGAAAGAGTCGCCGTCATTCTCAATCAGGCGATTGCAGCCGGACTCTATCGAATTCCTGTAGAATAGCCGCTTGCCGTCAATTCAGCCCGAGTAGCCTTTGTCCGTGATCTCCACTTCCCCCCTGAACCACACAGCGGCCACACTGGATAGCAGGCTTCCCGCTTCTTCCTACTTGCTAAAATTGTTGCTGCTACTGTCAGCCGGTCTGCTGATAGTGAAGCTCGCGCTGGCGCTGATACTGGATCTTTACAGTGACGAGATTTTTTATTGGCTTGCGTCCACACGCCTGGCTCCGGCCTATAGTGACCTACCCTTCATGACATCGTTACTGGTTTGGCTGGGCACATCATTGGAGCCTGGGAATACCGGTGCGATTCGTTCCCTGTTTCTTCTACTCGGCAGCAGCCTACCCTTGCTGGTCTACTGGCTGGCAGTCCCAATCACCAGTCACAAGCAGGCCCTGGCTTCTGCACTGCTGGCACTGTGTGTCCCCTTGGGAGGCTTTCTAGGCTTGCTGGCAGTACCTGATGTGCCCATCATCTTTTTCGGCTTGCTCTCTGCTGGCCTGTTCGAGCGAGGGCTGCGGACGAACGCGATGCGCTACTGGCTCTTGCTTGGCGCTTGTGTTGCACTCGGCATGAGCACTCATTACCGCTTCGTACTCTATCCTGCTGCAGCGGTGCTCTTTCTGTTACTGCACGCGCCATCCCGGTCCACATGGCGCAATCCGCGCTTTCTGATGGCACTGGGTATCGCCTGCCTGGGCCTGCTGCCCGTTCTCTGGTTCAACCTTAGCAATCAAATGGCGAGTGCGAGCTTCTATTTGATTGAGCGCCATCCCTGGGAGTTCCGGGCACAAGGACTGTCTCATCTGTTTATTCAGGCCGGACTGATAACACCGCCCTTGTATGCACTTTTCCTGTTCACTCTGTGGCGCATGGCCAAGCTGGCCAGGGAAGATAAAGGAGTAACAGGACGCAGTGCCCTGATGCTGCTCTGCCTGGCTCTAATGAATTTATTGGTGTACCTGGTATTGGCGCCCTGGACCGACCCCACCAGTACTACCGAGCACTGGCCGCTGTCTGGCTATTTCCCGGTACTGGTCTATATGCCTTCAGCCTTGATTGCGCTCTCTGATTGGCTCAGTACGAAAATGAATGCACAGACCGCTCGACGTCTGAGTCTGGGAATTCCGACTCTCGGGTTCATCGGCACACTGGTCGGCCTCATGGGTGTCGGCACACAAGCCTTTCAGGAGCCACTACAGAGCATCGTTGGTCGAGGGGTGCTGTCCAATAAGATGGCGGGCTGGCGCGAATTCACCGCGCATACTTCAGAGCTGCTGACTGCAAACTTTCGCGATGAAAAAACTCTCATCGTGACTGACAACTACTACACCGCTGCGCAACTGGCTTTTGCGGGGCTAGTAGAGGAACCGCGCACAATCGATATCGACAAAGCTGCGCGTGATGGTCGAAGCTTGCAGCTTCGGCTCTGGAATATGGATAGCCAGTCACTCGGCAATGAAGGCGGGCGGGAAGTACTTCTCATTACCGAAGACAGTGAACTGAATATTCTCGAAGGCATTGAAGTAGTGGATAGAATGTGTGACATGACCCGTAATATGGAACACTTCGACAGACTGAGCCTGTTCAATGGCGACAAGCAATTCACTTATTACACGGCAAGCCTCACCGCAGCGAGCGAAGCGAATGAGGCTTCACCAGACGCAGACCCCTGCCCTTATCCACCTCGAGCATGGCTGGAGCCGCCAATCGCTGGCCAGGTGCTCAGCGGCAGTTTTCATATAGAAGGCTGGGCTTTCAAGGAAGATATTGGCATCCGTTCGGTAAGCCTTTTGCTCAATGGCGAAGAAGTAGCCAATATGCACTACGGCATAGCCAGGCCCGATGTAGTCGATGCGATAGGTGTGGCAAGCGATCCCAACGCACCCAATCTCGGCTATGCCTACGAGCTGGACACAACCCAGTTCACAAACGGCAACTACACAATCGCTATCAAACTACTCGATGAGCGCGGAGTAACTGATCTTTATGGCGAGCGGGTAATCGAAATTCGCAACTGACTAGCTACATCCCAGTCTTGCCAACAATTCAGTCGATTCCGTCATCCGACCACGCTCCGGAAAGAATTCGATTCCTGTCATCTCTTCCAGCTCACTGAGTTCCACTCGCTGTGAGCAGTAGTCATCGAATCGCCCCATGTCCTCTGGAAACAGGAAAGCGACGAAGCCAGTCTCATCAGACACCAGTTTGAAATACCCAGCCGGGTCGAGATCGGTGCTCGACGGTGAGAGGCTCAGAATCTTGATGAGAAAGAGCGGACCCGCAATTACATAGGCATCATCGCCGGAAGCGATCACGCGATTGAGGCGCTGCTCCAATTGCAGCCATGGGCCAAGTCGAAGCGTCGATGGCATAGGCACCATATTGCTAAAGTTGTTCAGGTCAGACCAATAGGGCGTGTTGGCGAAACTGGTCATGGGAGCCAGGCGCGCTCGGTCCTCAGGAGGTACGCTTTCTGCACCGCCTCCCCCATAAGGGTTGTTGTTCCGGGAGATCGTTTCCGAGAGCCGCAACTCTTCCTCGCCAGCCTGGACGATATCCTCCAGCGGAGAGAAATGAACCAGCCTGTCAGGCTGCCAGCTACGGGGAATCAAAGAGGCAACTCCCAACGCCTCCTTGTTCAATCGATAGGCCACCCAGTCAGGTAAGGACGTCTCACCGTTTACCGCGGCGGCATAAAGATGATGAATCACCAGATTGCTCTGATTGGCTGTCACGCGCGATTCATAACGGGGGCATTCGCCATCACAGTGAGTCACTGCTACTGATTGTGCAGACACCGCTCCAGGGAACAAGCATAGAATCGAAATAATGCGAGCTAGCAATTGTCTAAAATTCATTTTGAGTCTCAACACATCTTTTAGTAGCTGTCTCTGCAGGCTTCAATATCGCCAATCACGAAGCGCAGAAAAAAGAGAATTCGAAAGAAATAGTACATTTCAATGCGAAATTGTATCGTTCCTGAGTAAATACTTCGATTGACCAGTATCAACTCCAGAGTGGAAAGTTTCGCCCGATAGTAGATGATCGGAAGTGGAGTTTCGACTCAAAGTTTGTAGAAAACAATACCGTTGCGATGTTTTAATACTGCCAAAACATAAGAGCCAATTACCATGTCAAATCCTATCTCCGCTCTCTTTGGTCGTTCTCCCATTCGCCCCGTGCAGGAACACATGGCCAAGGCCCATCAGTGCGTTGTCCTATTGGGAGAATTCCTCGAAGCCAGCTACCAAAGCAATTGGGAAGCTGCCAACGAACAGCAGCAGGCAATCAGCCGATGCGAGAAGGAAGCGGACAAGCTCAAGTACGAGATTCGCATCAACCTTCCCAAAAATCTGCTGCTACCCGTAGGGCGTACCGATCTGTTGAATCTGCTCAACGCCCAGGACAAGCTCGCCAACCGTACCAAGGACATTGCCGGTTTGATGCTGGGCAGGAAGATGCTGGTACCGGCCAGTCTGCATGAGGCCATGCGCACCTACTACCAACAAAGCCTCAATGCCTCTGAGCAGGCGCTGAAGACAATCAACGAGCTGGATGAATTGCTGGAAACTGGATTCAGTGGCAAGGAAGTGGAATTCGTTGGCAAGCTCCTCGCTGAGCTTGACGAAATGGAGTCACAAAACGATGCGACCCAGGTCGGCATTCGCGCTGAACTCCTCAAGCTGGAGAGCGAAATTCCACCTGTAGATGTGATGTTTCTCTACAAGATAATCGAACAGGTTGGCGACATCGCCGACACTGCACAGCGAATTGGCAATCGCCTTTCGGTGTTGATAGCCAGTTAACTGCCTGACTCAACAAAACAATAACAAAACCTAGAAGAGATCTTCCCAGCCTATGTCAGAGATAATTACTCAACACGGCACCCTGCTATTGGGGATGGCCGTTGTATTCGGATTTTTTATGGCATGGGGCGTCGGCGCCAACGACGTCGCCAATGCGATGGGGACCTCGGTTGGTGCCCGTGCTATCACCATCAAACAGGCCATTATCATCGCCATGATCTTCGAGTTTGCGGGTGCCTATCTCGCTGGCGGCGAAGTAACTTCCACTATCCGACGAGGGATTATCGACGTAGAAACAGCGGGATTTTCGGAGTCTCCGGAATTACTCGTCTATGGCATGCTCTCTTCCCTGCTGGCAGCGGGTATCTGGTTATTCGTGGCGTCGAGTTTTGGGTGGCCGGTTTCCACGACTCATTCAATCATTGGCGCAATTGTCGGCTTCGCCATGGTCGGGGTCTCTATTGATGCCGTTGTCTGGTCCCAGGTTTGGTCGATTGTTGCTAGCTGGGTGATCTCACCGCTGGTATCAGGGATTCTCGCGTTTCTGCTCTTTCACAGCGTACAGCGACTGGTACTGAATACCGACGATCCCTTTCAGAATGCCAAGCGCTATGTGCCGTTCTACATTTTCCTGGTGGGCTTCGTTATCGCCATGGTCACCCTGGTGAAGGGACTCAGCCATGTAGGACTCGAATTCACTTTTCTGCAGAGTGTGCAGTTGGCGATGGTGTTTGGGGCGATTGTGGCAACACTCGGCGTATTCATGTTACGCAGGATTAAAGAAGTCCCTGAAGAGAATCGCGATTTCCATTTCACCAGCGTGGAGCGGGTTTTCGGCGTACTGATGATTTTCACCGCCTGTTCCATGGCCTTCGCCCATGGCTCCAATGATGTCGCCAATGCGATCGGGCCGCTGGCGGCAGTGAACGGCATCATCCAAAGCGGCGGTGTGTTCAACACACAATCTGCCCTGCCCGCCTGGATTCTTCTTCTCGGTGGTGCCGGCATCGTCGTTGGCCTTGCCACTCTGGGCTATCGGGTCATCATCACCATTGGAAAGAACATCACTGAGTTGACACCGAGTCGTGGCTTCGCTGCCGAACTGGCCGCTGCGTCTACCGTAGTGGTCGCCTCTGCCACGGGCATTCCTGTTTCCACCACTCACACGCTGGTTGGTGCGGTGCTGGGTGTGGGCATGGCACGAGGCATTGGCGCCCTGAACCTTGGCGTAGTGAGCAAGATTGTTGTTTCCTGGGTAGTCACACTGCCGGTAGGCGCCTGCCTGAGCATCGTAATCTTCTTTATCTTCCGTGGAATTTTTGGCTAGTCCACAGAAGACAAAGAGCGGGATTCACCGCTTAGAATTGCGGCCAGGGAAAGAGGTCCACGGGCGGCACATCCAGATCGATTTCATTGCCGCGCGCCATGACAAACGCGGGTGACATCAGAGTGCTGACGTCTTCGAGTGGGTTGCCACGGTAAGCAACGATGTCCGCATCCTTGCCCTGCTCCAGAGTTCCTGCAATATCCAGAATGCCCATGAGGTCGGCTGCATTGACGGTGGCCGAGATGAGTATTTCCCGTGCAGGCATTCCAGCCTCATTCATCAATACCGCTTCATAAGCATTAGTCCCGTGGTCGTTTACGCCAGCGTCGGTACCGTAAGCGATCTTTACTCCTTTTTCGTGAGCTATGCGCAGCGCATTGCGCATTATCGGACCGACCTCCAATGCTTTTTGTCGCACTTCCGGCGTGTAGAAAGTTGGACGTTCTGAAGCGATACGCTCAACAGTGTGGCCAGCGATAAGCGTTGGCACTAAATAAGCGCCAGTTGCCACAAATAAATCGGCCACCTCTTCATCCAGATAGGAGCCATGCTCAATGGAATCAACTCCAGCGCGAAGCGCGGCCATCATGCCCGTCTTGCCATGAGCATGAGCGGCGACCTTACGCCCCATGGCGTGGGCGGCCTGAATCAGGGCAATCTGTTCTTCATCGGTAAACTGCTGCTCGGTGCCTGTCGCAGTTATGCTCAGCACGCCACCAGTGGCAACATATTTGATGTGATCGGCACCATATTTGATTTGTGTGCGCACTGCCTTACGGCACTCGGTGGGCCCATCACAAACACCCGAGTGTGGCTCAGGGAAGACATCGTCACGGAAACCGCCGCCATCACCATGACCACCTGTCGGCGTAATGCCCTGACCCGAAGCCTTGATTCGAGGGCCCATGATAATGCCCTGATTAATGGCATCTCTAAGAGCGAACACCGCATTACGATTGGCGCCGACATTGCGAATGGAAGTGAAACCGGCACGGAGGGTTCGCACACCGAACTCTACACCCATCAGGGTGCTGAACTCTGGAGTACGAGTAACTGCGATTTCCCGGCGGTTGGGTTCCTGCTGGCCGAGGATATGGGTATGGGAGTCGATGAGACCGGCCATCACAAACGCATTGCTCAGATCGATCACTTGTGCGCCTGCCGTGCCACTGACATCCCCAGGCTGAACATAACCGGGACGGACCTCGACAATAAGATTGTTCCTTACAATCACGCTCTGCTCCGTTAATGCTTGTTCACGCGCATCGGTGAGCAAAGTCCCGGCATGAATGATCTTCCATTCATTTCCAGGTTGAGCGATTAACGTTGCAGCAGAAAAACAAGAGATCACTATCAGTAATAGACGCTTCATGATTACCTCAGCTTATTGAATTTATTACTCTTGAGACTCCATAAAAATACACAATCGAGCGGTCGTTCACAATGACGGCTGAGTAGCGGCTATGCACAGTTCCAGTGAATTAAATCTCGAGATTCACTCCGGAAGGGTTTGATACCTTTCAGACCCACGAATATTTGGGCTATGATGTTGGGGAGCATAATCGATCGAACTCCATCTACCGCTGCCACTTCATTCCAGACTTGGAAGACGAGATGTCTCGCACAGATAAGTATTCAAAAAAACCACGGCTTTTTTTGCCTGCACTTATCCTCCTACTTTGTTATTCGGGCACGGCAGCTGTTGGTCAAGCTGATAACTACTACTCATCAACGGTGCATATCCTTTATTCCAGGCATGTGGAACAAGAGTATGCGATTCGAATTAGCAAACCGGCCAACTTCAATGAAGAGAGCTCCTATCCCGTCTTGGTCTACACCGACGCTGATGCGAGAATCGAAACGCTAAACGGCGACAACCCTTCGACCCATGAACTGCTTCACTCAATCGCCGGGGAGTTCAGAGAAGCCGATCTCATGCCAGATGTGGTGCTAGTAGGCATTGCCTATCCCGACGGGCGCTATCGCCTCCGTAACAGAGACTTTACGCCAAGCAAGGAAGATTTCAGTGAATATCAAAGTGTACTGCGTAATGGGGAGGAACTCGGTGGTGCCGACAATTTCCTGGCCTTCATCGTCGACGAGCTTAAACCGTTTCTTGGTGAGCAATTTACCGTAGATGAAAATAGAGAAATCTATCTCGGGCACTCATTCGGTGGTCTGTTCGGCGCTTTTGCTCTTTTCAGGCAACCCAGTGCCTTTGACAGTTACATACTTAGCAGCCCTTCTTTGTTTTGGGGAAATGCGGACTACCTGTTTCCTGAATTCGAAACTCGGACTGTCTTCATGATGGAGGACGAGTACGCGAGAACGAATAGTGATTTGAACAAGCAGATAGTTATTGCGACAGGTTCTTTTGAGGGCATGGTGACGCAAACTTATGCACGAACCTTTGCCGAGAAACTGGAGTCCAGAAATTATCCTCGGCTCTCTCTTAAGTATTTCGAGTATTCAGGTGAATCTCACAGGTCTGTCCCACTACCAACATTCAGAGATGGGCTGCTGGCAATCTTTGCACGCTGAAACAGAAATCGAAATTCCTGAAAATGAAAACGCCGCCCCGGCTAGCCTGAGGCGGCGTCACTACTTGTGATCAGACACTTTAGCTACTGCTTACTCAGGCTCCCCACCTCAATTCGCAGACCACTGCCTGTTACAGGGTGTGTGCCCGACTCATATACAGCAGTACCGGACATTGTGTAGATGTCATCACCGATTTGAACAACATCGGAATAGGAATTCGAACTGTCTACATTGAGAACAGCGCTGCAAGAAGGCGGCGCATTGTCGGACATCAAGGCGTCTCCTGGCGAGAAGACTCGCGAACGAATCAATTCATAGGCCAAACCGGTTGAGTAGACCGGGCGCAGCTCCAACTCAAACTGTTCACCCAGGACATTTACACACACATAGAGGCGTTCCTGTACGGGTTCCAGGTAACCGATCATGTTGTGACCTTCGGCCACAGCCTGTGATGGTGCGCGATCTGCGTAGCTCGGCCAATCTGAAGCTGCTGACACCAGCTCTACCGCTTCGGTGACTTCGTAGACAACTTTGTCTGAGAAACTCTGATTCCAGACCCCGCGCAGTTGATAGACTCCAGCCGAGCCGAAAGAAACCACATCCGAATAAACAGCCTGATTGTCGGTCATCTCACCGCTGCAATCCGGCAGTTCCCCATTGCTGGCAACATTCTGATTGGGATTAAAATCTCGGGTTCGATGCAGCTCCAGTGCCAGAACAGAGCCAGCTATTGCAGGTTCGATCACGCGGAATTCCATGTCGCTTTGCGTCGTTATCCCATTGATAGTCACAGCGACACAGGAATACAGATAACCGTTAGAGACAACACCGATATTGTTGTAAGGAACACCCAGGCTCGCTGGCGGCGCTTCGCCACCCAGGAACGCTCTGCCCCAAACATCTTCGGAACCATAGCCTGTGCCATAGCTGGTGCCGTAGCCGATGCTGCCATAGGATGATTCGGCATAGATTAGGCGGCCATCGGAATAGAGGACACTTGCTGCGAGACAAGCACTCAGCAACACACCGTAAATGATTCGAGTATCTATTTTTAGTTTTATCATCGGGCTTTCTCATTAAGCTCGTTTAGTTTCTGCAAGCCACCAATTCATGCCATCTCTGACTTAACGGGCTAATGCAGCTGATTCGGTTCTATTGCTCTGCAGATTCTCAATCAATGCGAGAATTACCACCAACAGCATGACCACCCACACACGAATCAATGACAATTCGATCAAGGCGGCCGCCATAGAGCTTATAAATACGGCCAAAAGTACAAAAACCTTCTGCCTCATTGCAATGCTTCTCGCACTCAATAGCAACAGGTTTCTGAAACTGACAAGCAGCATTCCCACGAATATCAGCAGAGCTATAAATCCACTACCGTATGCAATTTCTACGAATAGATTGTGCGGCCAGGGGATTCTCCTGTCGTCAACAACCATCCATTCGGGAAGGCTTGCGGTAGCCAAATAGTTCCCATAATACTCAGCAAAGGTAAAAGGCCCCTGCCCGATGAATGGCTCATTGACCGCGCCATCCATAGCGGCCAGCCACAGTACCAGCCTGGAACTCGGTATTGACTGGAACTTGTTCAGGAACGGGAAACCCAGAACAAAATCTACTGCCAATCCCGCCACCAGCAACGCTGGAATCAGAAGCAACAGCTTCAACCTGATCATCGAGGCACGGTACGAGAACATGTAAATCGTCGTACAGGCCAGAAAAACTATGAGCGCACTACGACTTTCAACCATCACAATCGTGATCAGAACGCACAGTATAGAAAGCGCAGCAAGAGAAACAGTGATCCTGTTAACGTTTGTGGTGAGCAAGTACCAGGCAAAAGCAGAAGACAGTGCCAACATGATCACATCGTTGGGAACGATGATTAAAGGAGATGCGACCGCGATCACCAACTCCTGTGGCGTTGCATCGGTACTACTCAGGCCATTAAAAACTAGCAGCAGGGAAGTGATGAGCGCATAGATCGTAAAACCCCAACACAGAATCTCCCAATCATCTTTGTTGTGTTCTCTGACGATCAACACATAGAGCAGAATCGCTGCCGGCCAGGCCGAAGAGTACTGGAGACTGTTATTGGGGTCAGAAGAGAAGAAGACAGACAGCCCATAAAGCAGGAGAAAAGTAAGCAGTAAAATCGAAACCAGCGACAAATTGATTTCCACTACTCGGCTTGAATCACGCGAACGTGTGAGCGAGGAAAGCGGTATGAGAGTGGAGATGTAGGGAATGGTAAAAATCAGGAAGCTGAGATTTGACCAATAAAACGATAAGGACACCAGATACAGAAACATGCCGACACCCGGTGCAGAGAATTGATCAATCCAGGATCTGAGCCTTTGTAGATTGTTCTGCATGGAAGCTCCACCAAGGATATCGTAATCAATCAGCAACCGATTTGTATCTAGGCCTTGGCGCGCTTCAGCTCGGGATAGAGATCACCATAAAGCTCTTCCGAACAGGCCGGACAAATACCATGGCTCACCTCCTTGCCTTCCTTTTCGCGCATGAACTCTTCGAAGCTAAGCCACTGGTTACCGTCGCGGATCTTCCTGCAATTGGCGCAAAGAGAGAGAAAAGACTCCAGTTCATCCACACGATTGATCAATGCAAGCCTATCTCTGTAAGTCGTTTGTCTTCTTCTAAAAATAAGCAGGCTGACAAAAACAGAGGCGGCCACAAACAGCGCAGTTGACGACCACTCAGAGATACTTTGCACACTGGCAATACTTGCCATCCAGACAGACAGATATATCAGCAATGTAATAAAGAATGCGCGCTGAGTCAGTACGGCAATAGCAACTCCGATTACCGACAGAGCAGAAGAATAGACACCCGGATTCACTCCCGCAGCTATGTTGCTGATGGTCGCAGCGCCGTGCAGAAGTACAAGTATTGCGCCGCACAGCTGGGCTAAGTGCTCCGGTACTTTCCAACGCCAGCTCAGCAAGGAAATTGCAACAGTTCCGGCGATCGCTATACCCGCTATTGCATGATGCCAAAGAGGCAGATCAAAACCGAAGCGTACGATATTGCGCCCGTAATAGATAAACAGCATGGCAAGAGCTACTACCGACAAGAAAGGCAGAGACCTTACTTGAGCGCGATCGAAATACTGCTGTTCGGCTAATGGGGCCATACTCGACCTACCTCCGATGCATATGACCTTGTCAGCTTATCATAGGCCGACAGGAACGGAACCAACGGCACAAAAAAGGACGGACTTGCCGAATACAAGCCCATCCTTCTACCTTATCTCTATTTTGGTCTTGCGATGTTATTTGGTATTGGTCGCTGACAGCATGAGTTGTACCAGTCGCTCGGTCACCAATGGCTCAAGGCCCTCGGTGTGCCCCTTATCCAAACGAATGACATCGGCAACAACATAACCATCATCGCAGTTGGGAAACTCGTAGACTTCGGCAGTACCCGGGCCCGGTAGTCCGCCCCAACCTTCCCGGCTCGGTCTTGCGTCACCGGTTCGGGAATCGGAAACATAGCCTGCTACAGTATCGACTACGTCATCGTGGCGAATCCGCGCGTCACAACTATAGCGTTCAGCCAGTGGTGAATCTTCCGGCACTCCCTGCGCTCCAAGCGTGTCATGCTCTCCGGTTGTGTAAATATGAGAGAAATCACAATCCTGGACAGAGGCACGATTACCCACCCGGCCACCAGCCAGACTCAACAAGCCAGTGACTTTGTCACGAAAGAACTCTGTGCAAACCAGTCGATGGGAGGTTGCGCCACCTTGCGAATGCCCCGCTAACCAGAAGGCGCGAATGTCGAGATCAGAAAATTTGTTGTACACATAGCTGACGATGTTTTGCAGATGCTCATCGTCATTCTCTTCACGCCAGGCACGGACGATGCCACTGGGTGTTGCGACTATCAATCTGTATTCATCGGCATAATCACGCACTGGAAAGTAGTGCCGTTGCCAGTTCCCGATTGAGCCGCCGCCGTGTAGATTCAATACGAAGACAACCTCTTCACCTGCATCGAGGTCGCAAGGGATATCGAGAAAATAGTTGCGCCCTGTTGCTGCATCAGTCTGGTTACCTCGTTGTGAAATCGTCTCGCCACCACAACCTCCAACCGGACAGGCATACTCCGGGTTCTTGCACGCGATACCAGAACCTAATTCGCTCTGCGCCAACACCGCACTGCTTGCACCCAACAAGAAAAGCCCTAACAGACTTTGCTTCAAAGACCCTTGGTAATTCATAGACACACTCCTGTGTTTTTCACTGTTGTTATTTTTGCTTTTGCTTTTACTTTTGCTATTACATTTCCACTTCTACTGCTTTTGGTCTTTAAGTACCTGCCCTACAAAACACACAGGAACCTTGTCTAAAGACTTTCCTCAAAGCTTTCCTAATTCCGGCTACAGCCCCCTTCTATCAAGTTGGCATATTCGTCACGATCAAATTCCGACGTGCCGGCAAAGGTCGACAGATAAGTGCGACAAGCATTCTGCGGATCGCTCCATTGTTCCGTCAAAAATTCTGCCTTGATGCTTGCCAGAGTGACCTCTTCATTGGACATACGAATACCCCCGTCCGCTTCGGAGTCCAGAATGAGCATCTTGGGTTGGTCCGCACCGTTGGCCCAGGCCTGCCAGTCAGGCAATGTACCGTCGCGACCGCGACCTGGATTCCCTGTGTACGCAAAGTTTGCCCAATACGACATCATTGCATTCGAGAGTTGATCCCGGCCAGGATTGGTCGCTTCGTCATAAAGAGTCTCCGGATTCAGGAAACCGATATCCCACTCGCCGAAGACGAAGGCCATCTCGGTTGAATGTGCAGCCCCGATGGCGACCGCCATATCGAAGCCGTCCTCTCTGGTCTGTTGCTCGTCCCAGTCGAATCGAAATGCAAAGACAGGGGCATCCTGAACTGGCGCCATACGCCGGGCGAGATTATCAACGCCTCGCCACTTCCATTGCACGGACGGGTAGTGGGCAAAGCGCACGTACTCATCGGGGTCTTCGCGAATCGTGTCTGCCCAGGCGCCGTAGAGATAGATTCGTCGCTCATCTCGATTGGTGCCGAGAATAATCGGCACTTTGTTGTAGTCGCCGGCAGCCAGTTGATCGAGAGGAGCCTGCTCGACAAACACGGCGCCATCGGTGAATTTCTTTGGTGCTGGATAGTTGCGTGCGGCTTGCGGATTGTAAAGACGAAGAAACGAGGCTGCTTCCTGCGTGTAGAGCAACTCACGTATCTCCGCATCGCTCATGTTTTGTTGATAGGCTTTGGCACTTTCCCTGTCCGCTGCCAGCCCGTCTCTTATGAGAATCATGTTGATGATTTCTCTTGAGCTGTGCATATGGCCCGGGACTTCATCGTCGCTATAGTTCATGCCTTGCTCGATGGAAGTCGTGCCTATCCCCCCGCTTTGTACCACCGCACGATGAAAGAGTCCTTCGGCTTTTGGCGAGGACACCAGGCTCATGACATTACCGCCGCCCGCTGATTCGCCAAAGATCGTGACATTGCTCGGATCACCGCCGAAGGTCGCGATATTGTCTCTCACCCATTCCAGGCCGGCGATGGTATCGACTGTACTCCAGTTGCCGCTCGCCGCGGCGTCAGTCGCACCCACTTCGATAATGGCAGGGTGGTAGAACCAACCCAGCGAGCCCAGACGATAATTCACGCTGACCACAACTACATCCTGGGTCTGAGCCAGAGTGCCACCATTGTAGTCACCGGCGTAGCCACTATTGTTACCGCCACCGAAAATCCAATACATCACCGGCAGAGGTTCACGCTCAGCAATATCCGCCGGCGCGTACACACTCAGATAGAGACAATCCTCACTTCCGACCACGCCATCCTCATCAGGGTCAGGGATACCTGCGGAGAGGCCAGAAACAAACTGAGGACAGGGCTGGATGACATCGGTAGCCGAGTAGGTACCCTCCCATGGCTCTGGTGCCTGGGGCGTCTTCCAACGCAGATCTCCAACTGGCGGCTGGGCATAGGGAATGCTTCGCCAGGCCAAGCTGCCATTGTCCTGTACCACGCCAGTGAGTTCGCCTTGTGCGATTGTTCTCGCAGTAACATCAACGGGGTCTACAGCTACACTAGCTGTCTCTGCGTCAGCAGGTTCTTGCGAGTCGGGTGCGGGTCCGCAGCCAAGCAAGAGAGTCAACAGGATGCCAAAAGGCAATGAGAGAGATTGAGGTGCAGTCATTTGATTCTCCTTATTCTTATGACCCGCTTGTGACCTTTTCTGATTCGCTGATCAGCCACGCATGATTTACCCAAGGCATTTCACATAAAGAGTGGATTGAGATGCTTTGCGCTTAATCACTACAAGGAACACCGGACAGTGGCTCCTTGCCCGGGTCTCTGCTTCTGCGATCAACGTGTTTTTATTGTTTCGTTCAGAAATGGCAAGCCGGCGATCTCTGACTGAACTGCCGAAGATAGCCGTTTTTACATTCCTTGGAAAGACTGTGTAGCTGAAACCGCTACTCGGATCAAGCTGTAGTCGGTGGTTCCGGCTGCCGCCAGATGTTCCAGGAGACTGCCGCACCAATGACAGCCAAGACGATGCAGACCATCATTCTGTCCAGCAGCCAGCACGAGAAGCCCATGCTTATCCAGATCAGCACAATAGCTCGAACCTTGATGCGTCTTTCGATGCCATTACCCGCTTCAAAGTCCCGCAGAATACGCCCGAACATGGGATGAGTAAGCAACCAATTATGCAGCCGATCAGAAGAGCGAGCGAAACAGTAGGCAGAAAGCAGGACCAGGGGAACAGTCGGCAAGAGTGGCAGGAATGCACCAATGACCCCGAGCGCCAGCGAGAGACTACCAGCGACAATGAGAAGTGATCTTTTGATCGGCGTTAGCATCGATAATTCCGCGCGGCACTTCATCGTGCCAAACAGGTCTTATCGGCATTGTACAGACTCTGCAGGCTCAGTCGAACAGCTGCATTTTACTGACAGGCACTATTGATTACTGAGAGGCTCTATTGATCCAGTTCTTCGTAGAATCCGGCGACAGTAAGTTGCACGGTGATATCCTCATTGGTCTGGTTATCAAAATACCAGCCATGTATGCCATCAAATGGCGCCACCAACGCGCCCTGCTCTTCACCATCCTGATGAATCTTGTAGAACATCACGGTTCCCGGCTCGTCGCCTTCCCTGTGAGTATGACCATGAAATTCAACATTGAGCTGTGAAGGGTTATCCATCTCTACAGTCCAGTGATATGTGATGGAATCTCCTTCGAACATGCCGAGCTTGTACTCCAGATCGGCATTGGCGAGAATCAGAATGTCGTACTCACCTTCTCGATATTCGGCTTGAGCGTCGAAAAAGATATTGTCTTCGAGCGGCACCTCGATCCAGTCAACGTCTTCGTCAGGACCACACGCAGATAGCGTTAAGAGCGCAAGAACCATCATGGCCGATCTTTGTACCGCCTGAGGAGCGTTCTCAATTTTTTGCAAAGCTTTCTCCAACTTGCGAGAACGAGACATACGCAGATCCCTTTTGATCCTTCGCCAGCCCATAACTGTGCCCGTGAAGCACACAGCGGTGACTCCTAACAAAAATGTCACCATGAAGATATCCCAGAGTGGGCGACTTCGCAGCGAGGCTGTGAAATCACCGCGGTGAAGACCATTGAACAGCCAGCGATACCACCGAATATCTCGATCCACTTTGCGCAGAATACTGCCGTTAATAGGACTCAAATAATAGCGTCGCGATTCATCGTCTGCGAATTGCACTCGATAGACAGGAAACTCTCTGGTTTCATGATGCTCATAGTAGAAAGTGTCGCTCTCTTCAATGAACTGAGCTTCAACGATAATCCCTCCCGGTTGCAACAATGCCGCTAACTCTCGCATCTGTTCGGAATCCAGATTCGCTGGACTGAAGGTATTGATATCCAGCCTCTCTCCGAATCCGTCCTCACGATAGGCAACTAACTGGGGCTCACCTCGAAGCATGGTTATTTCGTAGCGTTTACTATCAGACGGAAGCTCTGGCAAACGTTGAATAACTGAAGCGATTTCATCCCAGCGAAGAGGCCGTTCTGTTAGCCGTTGAGTTTCTGCTCTCGCCCCTTCCCCAGTCAAAGCTCCCCAAGGATTCATGGAGAACAGCCCACTGAAAACCCAGGTCAGCGTGAGCACACCGAACAAAAGCCCCGCATAGTGGTGCCAGAGTGCCATGCCTTTATAGGGCGAGCTCTTGCCATTCCTGCGCTTGCCATACTGGCGGATACCGAGATACAAACCGATCACGGTAAGAAAGATGCCGATGATGGTCAGCCAGATTACGGTTTGCGCCCAGAGCACGGTGTGCTGTCGCAGAACGGTCGGGTATAGCCAATGCAATACCGCACCCAGATATCCCCACACGCGTTCGCGGCGGGTCGTCAATTGAACGATTTCACCGGTGCGGCTGGAAACATAGAATTCCGAGCGTGCTTCGTCATCAACTTGATAGCGATACAGAGGACGATGACGATTATAGGAACCGTAGACTGTCCACTGGTCAGTGGCGATCTGTTGGTCGAATTGAAAGCGCTGCTCCGGGAACTGTCGATAGGCAAATTCGGCGGCTAATAGGTCCGCATCGCTTTGCGGAAAGTCGATAAGCTGCCTGCCTGTCGCGAGATTGAATTGCAGAGCTTGGCCATCGCTTTGCAACAGTCGCAAGTTAGGGATGCCACCGCTCATTTCGATACGCGCCGCCCGATATCCTGATTCACTGAATACCGGTCTGGCAGGGATAATGCAGCAATCTCCGAAACTTAGAGGCGACATTAGGGCTCGCTGCTCCTGATCATCCAGCTCCGGATACTCCTGATACATCATAATGATGCCGGAGACAGTCCAGATCAGCATAATCAGGCCCACCGCGATGCCAAGATAGCGGTGGGCCAGGAACAGCAGCCTAATCATCAGTCAGTTTAACCGTCGTCCTAAAAGTTATAGGTATAGGACAGGTGCGTGGTGCGTTGCATGCCGTAGTTGGCGTAATTGTACGCACTGCCAGTGGCATCCAGTGTACCGCGATCGATTCGGGTTACGTAGTCTTCATCAAACGCGTTCTCGATACGAAGCACAAATTGGTGTTGCTGTTCGCTACCGAGACTGTAATGAGCCGACACATCCATCACCGTGTAGTCTCCACGCGGAGTACTGCGGCGGCCGTTCACATCGCCAACATGGTTTCCGGACAACGAAAATCCGAACGGCAACGAGCTGCTTTGGTAGCTCAACCGGAATTTGGACTCACTCTCGGGAATACTGGTGAGTTGCGGCCCGGAATTGTTGAATGTTGCATCTGTCGCCGTATGACTGAAACTGGCTGACCAGTTTTCATTGAGCGAAACACCGGCGATCAACTCAACACCATCCATATTCACTTCGTCATTTGAATTGACGAAACTCTCACCGACGACACCACCAATGGTGATCGGTACATAGGAATCAATATAGTTGGTGATGTCTCTGCTAAACCAGGTCAGTTCTACAGCTACTTCGCCAATGTTGCCTCCCAGAGCCAGGTTGATGTTTTCACTTTCCTCTGGTTTCAAATTTGGATTGCCTATTGCAAACCAACCTCCATCTGGAACACCATCCATATTGTCATCATAGTATTCATTGAGAAACAGCGCTTCGGCATCCGGAAGACGGAACGAGGTACCGACATTACCCTGAAAGTAAAAATTCTCGTTGAAATTGTGCTTGCCAGTAAGATTCCACACTGTGGAATCATCACCATTGGAAACCTGATTATTGCGCAAGCCCAGTGCTATGAGAGTGCTATCAAACAAATCTGCAGTAGTACGCAGCTGAATGAATGGCGCGGTGACCTCTTCATCCAGGTCGCCAATTCGCCACACATCATCGGAGCCTGAGAATTTCTGGTAGTCGATACCAAAAACATACTCGAGGCTACCCACATTACTCAGCTTGGCCATGGCATTAAAACCGGAATCTTCATAACCCCAGTAGTCACCGTTGTTGCGAACCACTACTCCACCGTCAAGGTTTCCGTTCCCATCGAGTGTGTTGTATACACGAGTATAAATAGTGTCCCAGTTGTGCTCGTAAGCTTTAACAAACAATTCGAGATTGTCATTAACACGCCAATCGTACTTAACTGTAAGAATATCTTCTTCGCGCGCGTTGGTGGTGTTGTTGTTCAGAAACGGACGTGCGAAATCCAGGTCAGCATCGGTGGTCTGATACTGCAGGGAAAGGCGTGAATCTTCATTTATATTCAGCGCATATTTCAAACCGAGAGTGGTGACATCGTAACCACGATCTAGATCGGTGGCACTTGGCTGGATGTCGCTGGCCTGCCAGGGTGTGTAGCCGTCTGATTCATCCTTGGAAGCAAACAGAACAAATTGATGCTGGCCGCTGCTACCGCGAACATAGCCATTGACGTTGTAACCATCGTTGCTACTCATGGCCGTGCTTACAGCACCGTCAGTATCATCCTGAAAACTCTTGGTGACGATGTTGACGACCCCACCCACTGATTGTGTACCGTAGAAGATGCCCTGTCCGCCCTTGAGAACTTCCACTCGTTCAACCATGTGCGCAGGCACGGTATCCAGAGGGCTGGTGCCGTTATAGAGACGATTGGTGATCCGCACCCCATCGATCAGCCACAGAATCTCAGAATTCCTGGAGCCCTGAAGAGAAGCATCGAAATAGTCGAACGGTCCGTGCTTGGGAGAAATATGCAGCCCGGGAACCAGCATCTGAATCGTTTGAATAATGTCGACAAAGCCTGCTTCTTTAATTTCTTCCGCTGTGACGATCTCGACACGGTTACCGTAGCGACTCAGATCGAGCGGGATAGTTTCCTCCAGACGCTGAGACGAAACGAGAATCTCCTCGACTTCGGCAGCGTATGTCGCGTTTGCAGCAAGCGCTGCCACCGCCAGTGACAAGAGCGTTCGGCTTGAGTTCAGTTTTTGCTTGGGCATGTCCTTCTCCGCAGGAATTTACAAATGGGCGCGATTTTGCGGAGACTGAGCTTACGCATCCAGTAAATAACGCATCCGTAACGGTTATTCAGGCTCTCTGAATCAAGCATTTTCTATAGTCTGAGCGTTAAGAAAGCGTTTACTAACGTTGTGTTAGCGAATTGACATCTAGAAAGTCCCCCGCAAAATCGATATGGCCGCCATGTTCAGAAATTTAATTGAGTACAGCGATTTCAACCTTGCGCAGTTCTGCAGTCAAAATCTTCATTGCAAAGATTTAGACCCAATAACGGACAGTGTACAGTGGCTGCTATCGCTTGATAGAAAACAGTTGTCCGCCACGTAGCGCAGTATTCACGACTGGATAATCCGCCTCTTCGATAGCAAAATCAGTATAATCGATCCTGAAGCAGTCGGAGTCTCAGATTACCATGCTGAACCTCAGCATTTCTTTTAGCGATCTCTTGTTAGTTCCTGCCGCAGTACTCAGTGCGATGTACGGTAGCTACTTCGCGATCCTGCGCAAAGGCTCGATCTCAAAGCTGGTTGGATTACTTTTCCTGTTCCTTGCCGGGTTTCTCTTGCTCAATTTGGCGGCCACTTTCAATTACCCGCCTATTGTCTTCTTCCTGCTGATGCGAGTTTCTATACTTATACCCGCCACATTGTGGTTGATCACGCTGCAATTATTCTCCGATGAGGAGCAGGCAACCTGGCGCTTTTGGGCTCTGACTCTTTCCTATTTCGTACTGGAATGCTTCGGCACTGGCCTCGGTCTGTGGACGGATATCGAAGTTGAGAATTCAACACTGCTTAATGTAAGCACAGTGATCTACCCACAACTGGTGATGATCGGCTTAGCCGTTCATTCACTTTTCCTCGCCTGGCGGGGTTACAAGTCAGACCTCATCGAAGCCCGCCGTGTTGCTCGCGTAGTCTTCGTCGTCTGCGTCGCTATTCTGATACTTCTGGTACTGGGCAACGGGATTCTCCTGTCACTCGGTAACTTGTTATTGGGTAGGGACAGTTTTACGCAGGGCATTTTTCCTGACGCGTTGATTGCCTCTTACATATTGGCACTGATGTTTGGCTTCCATCTTTTTACCTTTACTCTCCGCGATGATGTCGGACTTCTGGTAGACAGTTCCAGCACGGCTGAGACTGATCAGCCTGATGCCAAAGAGGCCGATCAGGAAAGTTCAGCCGACAAGGAATTGGCCGAGAAAATCATTTCGATCATGAGATCGGAAAAACTCTATCGGGAAGAAAAGTACACCATTACTCAGTTCGCCGGACATGTCCGTGTGCCGGAACACAAGCTAAGACAGATCATCAACAAGCAACTGCAACACAGAAACTTCAATCAGTTCCTGAATGGTTTTCGAGTGAGCGAGGCAACCGAGAATCTGGAAAGCAGCGACACGCCGATCTCGTCAATCGCTTATGAGGTAGGCTTTTCTACTTTGTCGGTATTCAACAGAGCGTTTAAGGAAGTCACGGGCGTGACACCCAAGGAATACCGAAATTCCCGACCTGCTGACAAAACTTCAACCAGCGGGGCGGAACTCTAGGCGGACGCCTTCGGTATCGGTTTCGAGCACAAGATTGTCTGCGGACAAATTGGCACTGATCACTTGCCGCAAGTAGAGGGAATAGTAGTTGTGCAAGCTGCCTGCAACGCACATGGATCGAGTGCTGTTGTAGTTACTTATGACCAAATTCTCAACAGCTTCCCAATTCGCGGTGAAGGTGTTGCAGTCAGATTGTCCGGTTAACCGGCCTTCAGAGCGGAAGCGCAACGTGTAGTCACCGGGTTGCTCAGGCTCGAAGACGTAGCCGCCGAGAACCACAATATCAACCAGCTCCCAGGACGTATCCAGAAGTATGGCTGCATAGTCCTGTACTTCAGGTTGAGCAACCGCGTCACTGCTACCACCGGAGTCGCAAGCAGACTGCATCAATACCAGTGTAATGGCAGCCGCTTGTAAGAAAAGAGAATTGCGCATAATGGCAATGAGTTTATAGCAGTCGGTAGTCCGGTGCCATAATGTGTGCTGGCATATCCATTTGCTCGAGATGGTATGACGGCGCCTGTGCCCCTTCTCCAAATGAGAAATAGAAATTGCCCTTGATCAACGATCCTTCAGAATCGAGTATCGCCCACTCTACGTTATAGAAATCAATCTGTTCCAGCTCGGGTAGCATGTGCATGAATTGCATGCCGGGTGTGGGATCGAATCGGAAGTTGATATCGACCAGCTTGCCCTGCGGGTCTTTCACAGCGAGCTTCACCAGAGTGATAGTCTCTTCAAACTGCAGCATGAGATGTTCTGGCGATGCTGCCAGAACCGCGTCATTGACTGGCATAGTAACAACTGAAGTCATACCCATATCGGCCATGCCGTGCATGCTGTGTTGCGCCTGAGCCGACAGACTCCAGAACATCACCAGCACCGCAATTGAAATCGCAGAGAGAATGGCGAGAAAACCGCGAGACATTTTCATAACTAATCTTCGATTGTTTGAGAAGCAGGGAATGAACAGGCTGAAGAGAGCGAGGAAGACGCGCCTCTCCAGCCTGATCAAATCAAACTACGGTGATACGTTAACCGTTACATAACGATCAGTATAAAGACCGCCATCATCGGCACGACCCCAGAGCAGGTAGGTTCCTGGCTCATCAAAGGTCACTTCCGTGGCAATCACACCATCTTCTGGAAGCTCAGGTGGCACCCAGAGGAAGCTCCAGGGGGAATTCGCAGAAGGACGCGTGTCCTCCCATGGCTTTGACTGAGGCGGATCGAAATGTACCAGCTCCTGTACAGGTGCATCGGTCTCTTCAGGTGCACGATAGACATTCCAGGACAGGAACAGCCCATTGTACTTGTTCACTGTCGGACGCGGCGGAGGTGTCATCATCATACGTTGACGAATCATTTCAGGCTGCGCGAATGCTGCTGCGGCACCACCTACGGCACGCAGAAAGCCCATTGGGTTATAGGGCTCAGGCACACCATCATCTGCAATGCGTGCTTGCAAAGTGATCGCTTCGCCAACACGAGCTACACGCGTCGCGTCACCAATGATTTCCAGCGAGGGTGGAATGTTCGCGCGGGTTTCGGCATCAGACGAACCAGCACCGAGTGCGCCGGTCTCGGACATGATAACCACGTTATCCAGTTTATAGTCTTCACGAAGCGTGCCATAGGCCTTGCGCGTCAGGCCATTGGGTGAAGTCACTTCCCACACCAGCTCATCATCTTCACCGAAATCGGCAGAGACAACGACGTCAAAAGTGAAACGATTACGACGAGGCAAAAAGTGCGTGGGCTGACCACGATCCTGATCACCAGGCGAGAAGAAATTATTCGCGCCGATTGGAATATCCAGCTCTTCTTCCCAGTTGTGGTTGAAATAACCAAAGGTCAGCACGGTTTCACCGGCGTCGTTGATGCGCCAGCCTTCATAGGCCACTTCAGTATGCTGACCACTGCGATAAGAATTCTGCGCATACTCATAAGGTAATTGCGCGACTGCCAGTTGTGCCATCAGCACAGTGGCAACGGAAAGAACGCTGCCAATTAGTGTTTTACTCACGAGTTTCATAACTTTTTACATACCTTAATTCGGGATTCGACTCCCTTGATGAATTTTCGGCAAATAAAATGGCGACGCGTTTTCGCGTCACCATCTTATTCTTCTTATACCTGTCTGAAGTACAGCAGCCCGATAACTAGTTGGCTGCCAAATCGTCCTGCAGATCTTCGTTGGCATCAGACTCCAGCGGCCAAACCAGTGGAGTGAGACACAGTGGGCAACCGATCACGTGATCGTTTGGTCCCAGGTCGAGCTTCTCGCGACGCATCTCCATTTCTTCGAAGAACTGCTCGTCAGTCATTTCAACGCGGATGCCGAGATCGATAAACATATTGGTTACCGAACGGTTACCAGAGCCTTGCCAGTTACGCGCGTCAGGCACGTTGGGGTTGGCATCTGTGTTATCGAAGTAGCCAGTGATGTGCAGGATCGTGCCCTTGGGCAGCAATGGTGCATAGTCAGTCTCGAAAGGATAACCACGCACCCAGTTGTGATCGTAACCTACACAAGAGAGAGTCTCTTTGGAGTAGCCCCAAATCGCTTCCAGGCACATACGCTCACCCGGTGCGTGCAAGTGTGGCTCGAAAGTAATGACCTTGGTGTGCTCATCCAAAACCTGGTAGGCATGGATTGTCTGGTCGCCCGCATCACCTTCAACACTGATGTCTGAACCGTTACCCAGAATGCTGATTCCGGAGCGATACTTTGGCTCATAGTCACGTGGGTGGAATCGGAAACCAATTTCCAGTCGGCCAGTTGTGTCACGGCCATTGGAGTGCATGTGCACAGAGTCAGTGAAGAACGCTGAGTTTGCTTTCAATAAGGGGCCCGCGTCCGGGTCAAAGATGTCACCGTTACGGGCAACTTCGTGAACAGGCCAGGAAACCGCCTGACCAGGAATAACTCGCCCATTTTCATCCAGTACTTCAGTACGCCAGATCATGTGGTGAAAGATGTAGCGCCCACCGACTGTCTCACGACCTGCGCCTGCCTGAGGCACATCGTTCACTTCGACGATCTCAACAGACATGACGTAACGGTCTTCATCCAAACCTACTGGCACGCTTTGCAGATCGCCCCACCAGTCAGGACGACCGCCTTCCATGAAGAAATCCTCAGTGGAAACGATCAGATCCGGCTCACCAAGCTTCCACTTGATGGAATCATCAAAACTGAGTGGCTCTGGCGCATCGGCAATATCACCCTTCGGTGTGCCAGAGCGCGCCCAGGTTGAAATCGCGGCGATTTCTTCATCGCTCAAGGACGGATCACCCTTGAACTGCTGAATACCGATATTCTTCTCTACATACCAGGGTGGCATTGCACCAGCACGGTCACGAAGGCTGGTTTTGTACTCAATCAAACCAGCAAAAGGTGCCACCTGCTCATAGCTCACCAGCGGCATTGGCGCCACACCCCCATCGCGGTGGCAGGTCTGACAGCTGCGCTGCAGAATTGGTTCGATATCTTTATGGAAAGTGATTTCACTTTCCTGCGCGCTTACAGCCGGGATCATGCCCAGGCTCAAACACACAATCCCCAATAAATTGATTTGACGCATCCTGAATCTCCTCAAACAAGTCAATACTACGTATTCTGATCAGACCTTGGCTCTGAACTTTTGGAAATGGCCAGCCAAGCGGTGAAACTGCTCCAACTGTAGAGGATTCTTCCTCTGCAGTTCTCCCTAATATTTAAAAATTACTGAGCGATTATTAAATAATGCAGTTATTGGATTTAGCAATAGCTCGATTTATCAATGACTTAAAAAATCTGGATATTCCTTGAACAAGGGAAATTGTGAACAATCGCTCGATATATACCTGTGACAAACCTTAATACCTCCGCCGCGAATTTGCCACCGTAATCGACCACAATTTAGGCTCTGCGCCGCCACTCAAGTCTCAGCTTTTTCTCGTCTTTTCAGGATTCAGAAGCTTTTGCCAGCCATACTCCCTGCAATCTGCTCATTCGACCGCTCGACCGGTGTCATGCGGTTGTATTCAAGCTGAAAATCTACTATTAAAAGGAGCACTTAGACCCCATCCCTGGCTTGGATTGAGCAGGAGCTTTTCCGCTTGAATGCGGCTCAAAATGAATCGGGAGAGATTCGATGAAAATAAGAACAACACTGGGATCGAGTTGCCTGGCTGCTGCCCTGGCGCTTTCACCACTTTTGCTTGCACCATTCGCTCAAGGCCAGACTGGCACCAGCATCTATGAAGGTGACTGGCCCGTCTATCACGGCAACGACTTTTCCCAGCGCTATTCACCGCTCGATCAGATCAATGCCGATAATGTGGAAGATCTGGAAATCGCCTGGCGCTTCTCATCTGCGCATTTCGGTCCTTCTCTTGAATACAACAACCCTTCCACTCCGCTGGAGATCGATGGCACGCTCTATGTGAACGCCGGTGATACTCGAAACGTGCTGGCTCTCGATGCCACATCCGGCCAGGTACTGTGGATGTATCGCTACCAGGAAGGCGATCGATATGATGAGGCGCCTCGCAAAGGCGCCGGCCGTGGCGTGGCATTCTGGAGTGACGGAGATTCTTCGCGAGTGATCGATGTTTCTCCCGGCTATCATCTGGTGTCGCTGGATGCCGAGACCGGTATTCCTGATCCCAATTTCGGCGACAACGGTACCGTCGACCTTATGGTAGGACTACGCAACGCAGTCGACGATCGCTATGCCTACCCGGATATCGGCCTGTCTGCCGCACCATTTGTCATGAATGATGTGATTGTAGTCGGAGCCGCGCATCGAACTGGCGGTCGTCCCCGTTCCAAGTCCAACGTGAAAGGTGATATTCGCGGCTTCGATGTGCGCACCGGAGAATTGTTGTGGACCTTCCACACCATTCCCGAACGCGGCGAAGTCGGCTATGAAACCTGGCTCGACGGAGGCATCGAGTTCACGGGTAACTCTGGAGTCTGGGCGCCAATTTCAGGTGATCCAGAACTCGGCCATGTTTACCTTCCTGTTGAAGACCCGACAGGCGACTACTATGGCGGCGATCGTCCTGGAGATAATCTGTTTTCCAGCAGTCTCGTTGCAGTCGATGTCAGAACCGGTGAGCGCCAGTGGCACTATCAGTTTATTCATCATGATATCTGGGACTGGGACGTACCTGCTGCGCCAGTGTTGGTAGATCTTCCCAACGGCCGCAAGGTGGTGATGTCAGTTACCAAACAGGCATTCGTGTACGCCTTTGACCGTGAGACTGGTGAACCGATCTGGCCGATTGTTGAACGGCCAGTACCAGCTGGAGACGTGCCCGGAGAGTGGTACTCACCGACTCAGCCCTATCCGACTCGACCCGCACCGTTTGATCGCCAGGGCTTCACCGAAGATGATCTGATCGATTTCACCCCAGAGATTCGCGCCATGGCATTGGAAGCGATTCAGGGATTCCGTTATGGCGAGAGCCTGTATGAACCCCCTTCGCTGACCGATGCGCCAGATGGCACTCGCGGCAGACTGGGGCTACCTTCTTCGACTGGTGGTGCGAATTGGGAAGGATCGGCAATCGATCCCGAGACTGGCATTCTGTACGTGCCATCACGCACCGTGCTGCAAGTGTTGTCGCTGTCCAAAAACCCAGAGTCTGATATTGATCTGAGCCAGGGCTTCGGGGTTCGAGTTCCTCGAGTGCAAGGACTCGACGTCGTCAAACCACCCTACGGCCGCATCACTGCAATCGACATGAACAGTGGCGACCATCTATGGTGGATTCCCAACGCCGACACACCAGAGCGCATAGCCAATCACCCATTACTTGAAGGCATCGACATTCCACCGACTGGTGTACCCACTCGCGCGGGTATCTTGTTGACCAAGTCACTGTTGTTCGTCGCCGAAGGTAATGGCACCTCAGGCCCAAGACCTATCATGCGCGCCATTGATAAGGAGACAGGTGAAGTGGTCGCAAAGATCGATTTACCTGCGAACCAGGTCGGCCTGCCCTTCACATACGAACACGACGGCAAGCAGTATCTTGCCATGTTCGTTGGCGGCGGTAGCCCGGCTGAGCTGGTGGCCTACGCCCTGCCCTGATAAGCCAGAACAGGCACAAGCTCAAAGGCTCGGATAGCTTTCCTATTCCTTAAGCTATTCGGGCCTTTTCATCTCTCCCAGCCCTATGCGCTGCATCAAAAATGTCCGCACAAAACCCCGCGCGAACTTGTTCCAGGTGATGGGTTCGATAAACTAGGAAAGTAGATTTTCAGTTTTTGATCTCTGAATGACGTCTGTAGTAGCGCAGTGCCTTATTGCCGACAGCGATTCATTCGATTCGTAGCTAACAAACCTTCAGTCGCGAAACTGATGCCATCTCTAAGCAGAGGGTGACCACATGCAGAGCAGAATACCCACCACTTCCTTCTTTTCGAATTTCAGATCTCACACTTCTGCATGGACCTCAACCTCGTCAATAGCTAAGCGACAGGCTCAACCCGCACTCATTGTGGCGATGGCATCACGTTTGATTCTTGTGCTCTTTTTGTTCTCGCCCTTGTTTTGGTTTGCACTCCCCGGCAATGCCGCAGAACGTGATCTGGTAGTCGATCCAATGCAACCGGGATCATTCGCTGTGGGCAGCATGAACTTCAGCATCAGTGAGAGCGAACTGAGTACTATTCTGGGGCAGGGCCGCGATGCAGGCCAATATCAGGAAGGGACAAATCTCAATGGCGAGCTGCTGTACATCAACTCACTACTCGCAAACCCGGAGGATGCATTTAACTTTACTTTAAACGTTCCCGACGACAGCACTCTTTATGGCAGTTCCGCCGGTACGAGTGTCCCGATCGCTGGCTACGTCATGTATCCCACCACTTCCACCAATAGCAGAGCCGATTACGACGTATTCGTCAGCCCGTCTCTCCCGAAAATGCAGTTGGCAGGTGAGTCTCCAATTTTTTCTGATGACAGTACGCTCTATCCGCTTATCGTCTATTCACATGGCGCCGGCTCACATCCTAATGGTTCAGAGCTGAACTATCTCAAGGACTTGGCCAGCCATGGCTACGTTGTGCTAGCCCTATATCATGGCGACAATCGCTGGGCAGAGACTGAAGGAAGGCGATTTAATCTGCGTCCTTTGGCAGTAAAGACAGCCATAGATGAATTGTTGTCCCATCCCGACTTTATAGGTCGTGTAGACCCAAACAGAATTGGGGGCATAGGCGAGAGCTTTGGCGGAGCTACCATGCTCGCGCTACTTGGAGGCAAGGTCGTTAATCCTGACGTAGCGAGTGTCATCTCAAACACGCTATTGACTGTGCAGACTGATTCGCGACTGAAAGCCGCCGCAACAGTAGTGCCTTTTATGGGCGCCAACTTATATTCCTTGTTTGGCAGTGGTGGCACGGGAGCAAGTGGTGTTGATCGACCGTTTCTCGCAAATTCCGGTACCGCAGATACTGTCGCCGAATACTCCAAGGTTCAGGAAGTTTTTAGCAATATTTCAGGTGACAAATACCTTGTTGAGTATGCCGGTGAGGGCCATGAGCTCAGCGATGGCGCAGAAGTTGATGCATCAACCTGGATGAAGCTTTTCATGGATGCAAAGGTCAAAGCAGATGCGGACGCCATTGAAACGCTTTCCAGAATCAGTTCGGTCGGCGATATAGGAAACGACAGTCTGGTTCTCGTTGAAGATTCAAGCTTCGTTAGCAACGACACGTCTGGTGATTCGACTGGAGACTCGACTGAAGACTCGACTGAAGACTCGACTGAAGACTCGACTGAAGACTCGACTGAAGACTCGACTGAAGACTCGACTGAAGACTCGACTGAAGACTCGACTGAAGACTCGACTGAAGACTCGACTGAAGAAACTCAGCCTGAGCTGACTGTGTTCGCAGACAATATTCTCACAGTCCCGTCGGTGCTTGTGCAAGGTCAGGCATTTACTGTATCGCTTCAACTCCAAGGGGAAGAGCAGCCTTATCGATTTAAACTTGCCTCGGCCACACCGATTGCTACCCCCACGGTTGCAAGCGCCACATTCAACGCTGCAAACGGTGAATTGCAAATGCCGAACACGCAGGCTGCGGGCACGAGTTATTCGGTGACCTTAACGCTGACAGATCAGGAGCAAGTCATTTTCACTCTGACAGCTGCTACTGAAAACCCGCAGTAAATGACAGACGGCATTCAGAACTGCATCTGATAATTAAAGGTATATCGAACGCGAGAAGCATCGACTCTCCGGCCGTTAACTGTGCGTGGCGAAAATACAAAACTGGCCAGTGCTTGCTCGGATGCTTCTGCGAAGACAGTGCTGTTCGAGGAGCGAATCAATTTCACTGTGTCCATATCGACTCGTCCATCGGCTCGAACATCGAACTCATACTGGCTGAACCCACTCATGTTTTTTTCGATGGCGGCACTTGGATAGACAGGCGAGTAGAACCGAATCAAACGAATGTCTTCAGTGCGCAGGGAATTTTCATCACCAACCGCCATGACCTTGCATGTGCTGAACGCTATGAAAACAAGGAACAACGCTGATAGCGGTTTTGCACTCGAATAGGTGCTCTTGGGATCGCTCTGAATCCCTGAATGCAAGACGTGTTCTATTCGCTGTAATAACTGACCGCGACTCATCATCGCTCGATTCGCGAGCATCAACGACTTTCTTACACTGCCCTGCCTGGCAACTTCAAGCAGCTGACTCGCAAATCCGAAACGGTCTCTGCGCCCACGCAAGACATCATCGTCACAGGCGAATTCCGCTTCCAGACTGAGCTGTCTGAGTGCATACCAGGCAAATGGGTTGAACCAGTTCAGTGCCGCGAGCAGATAAGACAGAATAAAAATCAAGGTATCTTTTCTTTTTATATGGCTTAACTCGTGCAGGATCACGTTGCGAAGCAGGTTTTCGTCTGCGAAATAATTACTGTCAGGCAAAAGAATTACTGGCCTGATTACGCCAAGCGTAAGTGGTGCGCTTGCTTCGTGATTGACGCCTAAACTGATTTCACGATTGATATTTTGCAATTTGCACAACTCATGCAACAGCTCTTGCACACGCTGTGGAGTATTAAAATTTGTGCTTTTCCGGAGCCTGCTCACATGCTTCATTGAAAGCCCCAGCCGAACAAGATGAATGGTCAACATCAACACATAGATGCCGATCATCGTTGGTAGTAAGTAATCAGTGAAACTGTAATCTCTGACAACATCCTGGGGTGCATCACTTGGCAATACAAAAACAAACAAAGAGTAAGGGCTTGCTGAGCTGGACATCAGCGGTACCAGGCTTATTAACAGTTCAACAATCGGCAGGAAGGCGACAGCAAGCAATGTGCACAACCACAGTTGTCGCCTTTGTGCACTGGAGAAATACGGCGAAGCATTCCAGGTCAGATACATCGCCAGTAATACGAGCAATAGGGACTTCAAGTAAAAATCGACGGCGCCTATAAACACACCCGGCGCTACACCAATCGACTCCAGACTTTGCCAGAACAAATCAATTGATAGATTCATTCTTCGATCTCCTCAAACCAGTTCGTACGTAGCTCAGCTTTTATTTGCGTTTCTTGTTGTTAGTCTTGCTAGCTTCAAGCATTGCTTCGATTTCCGCGATTTCATCTGCCGGAATTTCACCTTTATTCATTTCAAGCAAGGACCGAACCGCCAGAGTCGGTGATTGGTCGAAGAAGGTGGATACAACTCGCTCCAACGCCTGTCGCGACGCTTTCTTCTTGGTGACTGCCGGGTGATAGACATATTTCATACCAGCAGGTTTTTTCAGCAGCATCCCTTTGCTGACCAGAATGCCCAACAAGGTCCGAATAGTTGATTCACTCGTTCCATCATCAAGAGCTGCCTGAACGTCTTTCACGCTCGCGCCCTCATGCTGGTAAATCACGTCCAAAATCTGCCGTTCCCGACGGCTCACATTACTGCTCTCATTACTACCCACCAGAAATCACCTTTAGAATTCGTTGCGGCCGGCTTTTCCTATTGGACCGAGATGACCAATATTCAATAAACCGAAGCACGTGGTTGACAGCCCACCATCAAATCGTTAAATATTTAGCGCATCGCTAATTTTTTAGCGGATGGATGCAATGTACACCTGCACTGCTGCGAATTCAATAGTGAGCTCAGAGTAATTGATGAGTAGTAATGATGATCAGTTCTGAGATATTCGGTTTCCAACTGACAATAGTACCGCTGCACCAGCCAACTCAATAAAAGTTTGAGATCAAAGGAAAGCTCATGCGCATATCCGGACTCCCCAAGAGTGAGGCTTCGGCCAGCCTCTCCAACGCTGACCGTTGGTCAGGTCGCCTGCAAGAGGCTGAGATTCAGCCACTGCGCCGGGAACAATCGCCCGAACAGTCTTTGAATATTGATCTCCGAACTTTGAAGGACCTGGAAGTTTTTGAATGCAATTCAGATTTAGCTTCTGAGTCCGTTGCTGATACAACTACAAAAGGAACCGCCAAGAGTCTGTTTGATCTGTGCAACTTCACCCACACCCGTGGCGGCGCCGAAATGCTGCGCCAACGAATGCGTACGCCATGGTCGAGCGCTGCCCGGATTCAGGAGACACAGCAGGCACTGAACTTTATTAGATCGAATCGTGTTCTGTTCGAAAAATTGCCTTCTTACATTACAACCGGAGTGGAGAAGTATCAGCGCGAAACAGTCATGCTGGTCACGCAAACCAATCCACTGGAATTCTATCTCCATGCATTCTCGCTGCGCCTGAATCATGAGCGCCACTACAACAATATTCTGCGCGATGTGCAGACGGCCTGTTACGTGATTCGTGACCTGCGCAAGTTCATTGCGCAACAAGAACTGGCGAGCGCCGATGGCGAGTTGCGAGATCTGTTGGATGAAATGCGCAATATCCTGCATCGCCCATGGATAGAGAGAATTCCCGAGAAAGAACTGGATGCGTGCTGGCACTGGACTGTACTGCGCATCGACCAGATTATCAGGCTGCATGAGAAGCAGGGAATCCTGAGGTTACTGCAACTCATCTATGAGATTGACGCCCTGGTTTCCATGAGCGATGCCACGCAGCACTTGCGACTCACCTTGCCGACTCTCGCTGATGGTGCCGTACGTGTAGTAGGTGAAGGTCTGCGCCATATCCAGCTGGGCGATGCCATCAGCAATCCTGTACAACTGGACCAAGACAGGCGGGTGCTCTTCCTGACCGGGCCCAACATGGCCGGGAAGACGACTTACTTGCGCGCCTTTGCTACCGCCCTGTATTTCGCACATTTAGGCATGGGCGTACCTGCTACTGAATTCAGCTTCGTACCCGTCCAGTGTTTGTTCAGCTCTATCTCACTCAACGATGATCTGCACAGCGGCATCAGTTATTTTCGTGCTGAGGCACTGCGCATGAAAGATATTGCCAAAGCGATCGCTGCCGGACACAAAGTAGTCGCGGTGATGGATGAGCCCTTCAAGGGCACCAATGTCAAAGACGCCTTCGATGTCTCGCTGGAAGTGCTCAAGCGCATCGCCTACAAGGCGGATTGCCTGTTCATGTTCTCTTCCCATTTGATCGAGCTCGATGCCGAGTTTGCCGACGATGACCCAATCTCCCGCTACCACTTCAAGGCGCAGGAGGATCGGGATAAGCTGGGATTCGACTTCCTGTTACGCCCCGGAACGTCCAATCAAAGGCTGGGTATACGCGTTCTCAAAGAAGAAGGTGTGTTTGATATCCTCGATCAACAGCCCGAATTTACTGGCTAATCGGCAAAATCCTGCCAATCGAAAAACTTTGTTACAAATCAAGGGGCTTCCGCGCAAATTTGCCTGATATACATCAATAAACTGCCCCTCTCCCCTCTCTACACTTCTCTCCAATGCTTGCTAAGTATTCGTTTTAACACCATCGAATGTGGCTCCCTTGCTGCCACATGCTTTCTACGGAGTGAAATATGAACAGAACCAGAGTTATCGGGTTGTTTTCTGCACTGGCGATGGCCCCGGCCCTTGCCAATGCAGCCGATATGGACGCGGATCACCCTACCTATGCCGGTGAGGTGTCCAGAATCATTCAGGACAATTGTCAGATCTGTCACCAACCCGGGCAGATCGGTCCCATGTCTTTCACCAGCTATGAAGAGGTTCGCCCCTGGGCACCGCTAATCGCACTCAAAGTTGCACAGCGCGAAATGCCTCCTTATCAGTACGATTCCCATGTCGGCGTCCAGGAACTGAAAGGCGACTGGCGCATGGATCAGGAAGACATCGACACCATCGTTGCCTGGGTAGACGCCGGATCACCCATGGGTAATCTGGAAGACCTGCCACCTGCTCGCGAATACCCCCCCATTGGCGAGTGGCGTCTGGCAGCTGAACTGGGACCGCCCGATCACATCATCAAGTCTGCCGCGTGGGATGTACCTGCGAACGGTCAGGATTTGTGGTGGGAGCCGGAGGTGGATTCTGGCATCACCGAAAGCCGTTGCATCAAGGCAGTTGAAACCCTGCCATCTGCAAACGCCCACGGTTCGACTCACCATGCCAACTCACACTTCATCGTGCAGAACGAAGCTGGCCGCTGGGTAACAGGTGGACGTCTGTCCGAGTTCGCCTACGGCAAACTGGGTGAGATGGTTCCTGAAGGCGCATGCCGAACTGCACCAGCCAATTCCAAAGTAGGCTGGAGCATTCACTACTATCCAGATGGCAATGCTGTTCCTGACGATCAAGTATCAGTCGGCATTTGGTATCAGGATGAGGACTTCAAAGAAGATGAAGCCTACCCACAGGATTTGCGTTTGTACTTCCTCGATGGCGGTGGCGACTACCTGATTCCTCCTCATGGCAAGTTGATGACTCAGGGCTATCACTCATTCGATCACCCCGTACGCATCGATAGCTGGCAGCCACACCTGCACTTGCGTGGTGTCGCAATGTCCATGGAAGTCTTCGATCCAACGACGGGCCGCAAGTCCACAATCAGTCAGGCATCGAGCTGGAACGCGGGCTGGAACCACAGCCACACCTATGAAGACGGTTATCAACCACTCATACCAGCAGGCGCAACACTGATTCTGACAGCCTGGTACGACAACAGCGCTGCCAACCCACACAACCCTGATCCGGATCAGTGGGTAGGCGCTGGACAGCGCACCACTGACGAGATGTCTCACGCATGGATTGCCGTGACTCACCTCGACGATGAAGGTTATGAAGAAATGCTCGCCGAACGTAAAGACCGAGAGAACAAAGTTGTAGCAAACTCAGGAGACGACTAATGAAAACAGTAAATAAAATCGCCCGTACTACTGCAGCTGCATTGCTGTCAGGACTGATCGCCATGCCAGCACTTGCGCAACTTCCTGAGCATTTGCGTGACTATCCACTGGCCTCGCCAAGATCTACAGGTGACATCGTTGCACCGATGTTCAACGGCTGGATCAAAAACGATGACGGCTCTGTCACCATGGTCTTCGGTTTTGCAAACCGCAATACTGACGAAGTGGTAAACATTCCCCTGGGTCCAAACAATAAGCTGGAACCAGCGCAATTCGACGGAGCTCAGCCAACGCACTTTCCACACTATAGCCGCGGTGGTTTCGTCGGCATTCAGGAACGTGGCACTTTTGCAGTGACAGTACCGGCTGACATGGCTGGCACAGAAGTTGTCTGGACGCTCAATCACGCAGGTCACAGCTACTCTGTACCAGGTCGCGCCACTTCTACGGCCTATGAAATGAGTCGTGATGAGCGCGCTCTCGGCACATTGACTCCTGCCATTCGTTTTGACCTTAACGGCAACTCCGAGTCAAATGACGTGGAAGGCATCTATGCATCGCCTCTGGTAGCAGAAGTTGGCAAGCCCATGATGCTGACTGCCTATGCCAAGGACCGCGGCAATCGTGGCGCCTATCCAGAGGTCGAGCAGGATCTGTTCCCGATCGGTACTGAATGGATTGTGCACCAGGGCCCTGCCAGTGTGGACTTCGAGCCAGCCAGAATCACTGGTCGCGAGCGTGATCGTGACGGCGAAGGCACCATGACCAACGGTTGGGAAGTAGTCACTACTCAAGCGACTTTCTATGAGCCAGGTGACTACGTCATCCGCCTGCGAGTTGATAACTTCTCAGCACCTGATAGCCAGTTTGACAATGTATGCTGCTGGTCCAACGCCTACGTGCCCGTTACTGTCACTCCGTAAGCAAGCAGAACGCAAGTAGACGTGGAATGCCCCGGGCGACGAAATCGCCCGGGGCATTTTTCTTTGTGAAATAAGAAAGAACAATTCAACGCTCTTACTCTGTGTCTGATTGCCGCACCCATTCGCCAAACCTGGCCAGCATACAATCTGCAATGCGAACGATATCCCCGCCATTGGCAACGGCGCACTCACTGAAGTGTGTTGTTGAAGTGTCACGACCATAGCGATGGGCCATGTCGTAGTTGCAGGCATGGATACTGATATAGCCTGAGGATTCAAACTCTCTCGAACACCAGTCGTTGATCAATGCACCTGCCATCGACAGGGTATAGTCTTCGGCCTGCGGTTCTTGTGCTGCTACAAGTTGGCTGGAGAAAACGGCGAATAGGAAAATTGGAATGTGTAGCGAAGAATTAATTTTCATCTGATCCTCTTGCATCAAACCTGAAGCGGCCGTGCAAGAGTATCAGATGTGATTACACTTGGCGCAGGCACTTACTGTGCTGGTTGGACGCGAAGCACAGCCCCATCATCTTCCTCAGTAAGCAGGTAGATGAATCCATCAGGACCCTGCGCTACATCGCGCACCCGTTGATGCAATTCGGTGACCAGAGTTTCGCGCTGCAACTCCCACATCTGGTCGTTGAAAACAACACGCTCTAATCCACCTGTTCCTGGGAGACGGCCGCGCTGGATACTGCCAGCAAACAAGTTGCCCTGCCATTGCGGAAAGGCATCACCGGTGTAGAACAACAAACCTGAAGGTACGATGCCTGGCTGCCAGATTATCAATGACGGTTCGATACCCTCACGATTGAGATGTTGCATAGGTTCGCCATCGTTATAGCTACCGTAACCATAATGTGGCCAACCGTAGTTGGCGCCTGGCTTGATGATGTTCAGACTGTCGCCGCCCAATGGTCCAAGCTCAGCATGAAACAGCTCGCCAGTTTCAGGATGAATAGTCAGGCCGTATTGATCACGATGACCATAGGAATAGATTGCCGGATGTACATCGGTGCGACCAACAAAGGGATTGTCATTGGGAACAGAACCATCCTGATTCAATCGCAGAAGTTTGCCCTCCAGACGCATCAAGTCCTGAGCAAGAGGCATGCGATCCATCGCGCCGCCAACAGTAACGAAGATTGTTCCATCGGGTGCGAACACCAGTCTCGACCCACCAGAGATGGTCATGCCGGTGCCGACGAACAGCTCTTCTACGGCAGTCAATGCTGGGCCACCATTGTATCGAGCCCGCCCTACCGCAATGGCGTATTCACGCTCTGTTTCAAGCGCTTTGTGGTAAGTGAAATAGATGAGCTGGTTGTCTGCAAATTCAGGGTGGGGCTCAACATCCAGTAATCCCGAATGAAAGCCAGTGCGTATTTCAGGCAGGCCAATAAGAGGAGCCGGGTCGAGTTCACCATCGCGAATCACACGCAGTGCTGGTGTATAACGCTCGGTGATCAGCATGTCGCCGTTTGGCAACATGGCCAGACTGAATGGGCGAGGAATGCCCCGCGCGACAACACTGGTCGTGATGCGGGCGTTGAAAGTCTCTGTGGTGACTGGTGCATCAGGCAGCGGATAGGGATTGGGTCGTTCTTGTGCCGACACGAAAGGCGCAAACAAGGCGATGACCACCAGACATGCAGAATGAACAAAGTTGCTGCGTGACATAGACTTTACTCCAGAATTCTTTTGTGACTAAACTACGCTATTGGGTCTGAGATTTTTTGCGATATTAGCAGCATTTTTCCCCTATTATTTCCACTTTCGGGTCAGGCTTATACACTATTGGACTGATCCAGGTGACAAACTGAAACAAGACATAGTTGGTAGCAGATATCATGCTCATCGTTTTTCATGCCACCCTGAAAGAGCGCACCCTTCCCCATACCCACCATGTGCACGAATTCATCTTCGGCACCGAAGGTGAAGCGATCCTGCATGCAGATGACCAAAGCTTCGCAATTGGACCGGCGACTACTCTCTTGGTCCCTGCAGGTATTCCCCACTCCTATGATTGCAATTCCGGAAGCGGCAAAGTGACTTACGTCTGTTTTGACAATGAGGCTTTGGAACAATCTGGCAACCCTGCCTTGCAAGGAGGATTAACGCGCTTGATCAATAGCGGAATCTCTGCAACCTCTATCGATGTTCAAGTGAGCGAAGAAAATCGCGCCTTGCTGCAAATCCTGGATCGGGCACTCAAGCAGGATTCAACAGAAAGCAACGAGAAGGCGAACACCCTGCTGCATGCGCTGCTACTAAATCATTTGCAGGGAGTTCAGATAGGTGAGGCGGCAGGACACTCACCGCGACAGTCAGGAATGGACAAGATCGTGCAATGGGTAGATGACAACCTGAATACGGACATTAACATTGATGAGGCTGCTCAGAAATCACATATGTCACGCTCGGTGTTCACACGCAGCTTCAAGTCTTACACCAATATGAGTTTCACCACCTATGTAAATCGCGCACGGCTCAAGCGAGCAGCCAATTTACTGGTGAGTGAACAGACTGCGATCGATGATGTAGCCGTGCGCAGTGGCTATCGCAATATGGGCCATTTCTATCGACAGTTTCAGAATCAATATGGCATGACCCCAAGCCAGTTTCGCAAGGTGTCCCTGGCGATGACTTCACCAGCAACACCCGCTGCTTCGATTCGCTAGAAATTGACATTTACTCAATAAGAGAAAGCACAGAACGAGTCAGGTGACTAGCAGCTGACTCGTCTTCCCTATTTCGATACATTGCGAGTTTAACTTCTGTCGCACAATTTAGTGCGACCTCTCATTAACTCGCACTAACTCTCACTAACTTTCTCTGCCAAGCTCAAGCCTGTAAGAGCTCATTCAGGACCTTCTATTAAAGACCAGTATCTGGTTTTCCTGATCGGAGTTTGGAAACTGTATCGAAATGGTCAGTCGCTGGTAATTGGGTGAAATAAATTTCGCTCCGATTTGCTGCACCTCGCCGTTCAGATAGACCGTGTATTCAACCGTCGTGTTATTGATCTTCTTGTAGGAGATGCGGGCACGCTGGTCCTCGGTAAAGCTCGCAATCGCGTACTGCTCTCCGCTGTATGAATAGTGCGACGTTGTGCCACTTAATGACCCATTGGCTGCGGTGGTTATCACCATGTAGGTGTATGACTCATCGCCGTGATCGAAATACGTGCGGGACATATTGGCTGGTGCCGTGCCACTGCCGAAATTGGAATCGGTGAGATCTATATCCCAGGTGCCAATAAACGGGTTAGCGCTCTGAGCGAGAGCGCTGAAGGATACAAGTGACAGTGCGAATGCGAGTAGTATGGTTTTTGTTTTGCTGAGCATGATGTTTCTCTCTGAACAATTAGTATGGCGTCAGCTCTACGTGACGCCGACTCAAGAGCCAGAGTCGCACGGCAATTACTTCCTCGTTTTGAGAGAAATCAATATCGTCACTACAGCAGACTGACCAAGATCAATAAATCATCAGATTGCATTGCCAGTGGCGAGAATTTGAATAGAGAGTTAGGAAACTGTGTAACCTGGAGAGAACCAGGCAGGAGGAACACTAATGCGGGGAAAAACGTGCCACGGGAAGGGTCACTAAAGTAGGGTCGAAACCTGTTTCGACCCTACCCAGTCACGTCATCATTTACTGCCAGCTTTTGACTAACTCGTCATAGTCGACGGTGATTGGCGCTGGCTTCTCATTGGCCAGTGGCGGCTTGGGCGCACCTGGCTGAGCGAACCAGTAGTCTCTGCTTTGCGGCTCATTCAACTGCGGCCCACATTCGCCCAGAACACCAGCCCGCTCAAGACGACCTAACAGCCGTTCCTGGGCTACTGCCAGTGCGGTCATGGCTTCTTGCGGAGATTTGGCACCGGATGAAGCATCACCAATGTTCTGCCACCAAAGCTGCGCGAGTCGTGGATAGTCAGGAATATTGGTACCAGTAGGTGTCCACTGCACTCTCGCAGGTGAACGGTAAAACTCAACCAAGCCGCCCAGCTCCGCCGAACGCTCGGAGAAACTTTCATGACGAACGTCAGAATCGCGAATAAATGTTAGACCAACATGACTCTTCTTCAGCGAAACTGTCTTGGAAACGACGAATTGTGCATACAGCCATGCGGCTTTGGCACGATCGACGGGTGTAGACTTCATCAAGGTCCAGGAGCCCGCATCCTGATAACCAAGCTTCTGCCCTTCTTCCCAATAGGCGCCATGGGGCGAAGGTGCCATTCTCCATTTTGGTGTGCCATCTTCATTCATAACGGGCAAGTCTGGCGACACCATGTCTGCTGTGAACGTTGTGTACCAGAATATCTGCTGTGCAATTGCGCCTTGGGCAGGCACTGGCCCGGCCTCACTGAATACCATCCCGGCTGCTTCAGGTGGCGCATAGTTCTGTAGCCAATCGACATACTTCGCTACCGAGTAAACTGCGGCAGGACCATCAGTTGCGCCGCCGCGCTCAACAGTAGAACCAACAGGGCGACAGCCATCAACCCGAATACCCCATTCGTCTACAGGCAGGCCATTGGGAATGCCAACATCACCTGCTCCCGCCATGGACAACCAGGCATCGGTAAAGCGCCAACCGAGAGACGGGTCTTTCTTGCCATAGTCCATGTGCCCATAGACTTTGCGTCCATCGATCTCACCGATGTCATTGGTGAAAAACTCGGCGATGTCTTCATAGGCTGACCAGTTCACTGGCACTCCCAGTTCGTAGCCATACTTCGCCTGAAACTGTGCCTTGATGTCAGGGTCGGTGAACCAGTCATAACGGAACCAGTACAAGTTGGCGAACTGCTGGTCTGGAAGTTGATAGAGGTTGCCATCAGGTCCTGTGGTGAAGGACTTGCCAATGAAGTCGTCAATGTCCAGTGTGGGCAATGTGACGTCCGCACCCTCACCCGCCATCCAGTCAGTCAGGTTACGCACCTGTTGATATCGGGAATGGGTGCCGATCAAATCCGAATCATTGATATACGCATCATAGATATTCTCGCCAGACTGCATTTGCGTCTGCAGTTTTTCAACCACATCGCCTTCACCGATCAGGTCATGAGTGATCTGGATGCCGGTAATTTCACTAAAGGCTCTTGCCAGTGTTCGAGCTTCATATTCATGAGTAGTGATTGTTTCTGACACCACCCGAATTTCCATACCCTGAAAAGGCTGTGCGGCATCGATAAACCATTGCAGCTCGGCCAATTGCTCCTCTTGGGAGAGTGTCGAGGGCTGAAACTCTGGCAACCATTGTCGCGCGGTGTCTATATCAGCCAGCGATTGGGCTGGACCAATCAGCACTAGCGCGGCGATGAGTCTGTATTTTTGAATTCTTGTCATATTGCTCTCCCGGCGATTACCGAACCACTTCTCTGCAAGAGAAGCTCATCATTCATAGAACCTGCATAAATTTCAAGGAAATCTCTGATTGTTGGTTTCAGCAAAGGACTCCTTGCTAAACAAACAGGAAAATTAGTACTGCTAGCACCGCAGCAGGAAGCAATGCCCACCACAGATTGCTGCCAACCCACAACAACCAAAAGAGGCAGACGATTGCGCTCAACAACAGTGAGATAAAGAGCCTGTCGCCGCGCGTGGTTTCAAAACCAAGAATGCCGAGTCTCGGACCTCCGCCAGGACTGAAATACTCCCAGACACACATGCTCAAAATCAGACTGGCAATGACCAGAAAGAACACCGCAGTAGGTGTTGTCCATGCCATCCAGGATAAATCCATCGCTCTCTACTCGCTCCCAATTTCCATTCTTTTTAACTCTTGTTTCTGGCCTTCGTTCCTGACTCAGCTTCCAGGTCCTATACCCTGCCCAGAGCGAAACCTCGAGCAATATGGTTTCTCACAAAATAGATGACCAAAGCGCCAGGGATAATCGTCAGGATTCCTGCGGCGGCAAGCACACCCCAATCCAGCCCCGAGGCTGACACTGTGCGCGTCATCGTCGCGGCAATGGGCTTGGCTGCGGTAGTAGTCAGCGTGCGTGCGATAAGCAGCTCCACCCAGGAAAACATAAAGCAGAAAAATGCGGCAACTCCAATGCCCGAAGAAATAAGCGGGGTGAAGATCTTCACGAAAAACTTCGGAAACGAGTAGCCGTCGATGTACGCCGTTTCATCAATCTCTCTTGGGACACCGGACATAAAGCCTTCCAGAATCCAGACAGCCAAAGGTACGTTAAACAAACAATGAGCAAGGGCAACTGCAATATGGGTATCGATCAATCCAAATGCCGAATACAACTGAAAAAACGGTAGAACAAAAACCGCAGGCGGTGCCATGCGATTGGTCAGTAACCAGAAGAACAAGTGTTTGTCACCGAGAAACCGATAGCGGGAAAACGCATACGCTGCAGGTAATGCAACCAGAAGCGAGATAACTGTATTCATCACTACGTAAGTGATGGAGTTTATGTAGCCGCTGTACCAACTCGAATCGGTAAAAATGACGATGTAGTTGGCGAAGGTAAAATCCTGCGGCCAGAATGTGAAGCTGGACAGTATTTCCTGATTTGTCTTGAAGCTCATATTGAGCAGCCAATAGATCGGCAGCATCAAAAAGACAATGTACAGGGTCGGCGTGATGAATGCCCAGCGGCGACGATTATCCATTACCCTGCTCCTTGTCGACATCGTAGCTTGTCATCACCGTGTAGAACACATAGGACAGTGAGAGAATAATCAAAAAATAAATAAGCGACATCGCCGCCGCCGGCCCTAAATCAAACTGGCCGGTTGCTAATTGCACAAGATCAATGGACAGGAATGTTGTCGCATTACCCGGCCCGCCACCAGTGACCACGAAAGGCTCGGTATAAATCATGAAGGAATCCATGAAGCGCAACAGTACGGCAATCAACAAGACCCTGCGCATCTTCGGCAATTGAATGTAGCGAAACACTGCCCAGCGCGAGGCGCCATCGATTCTCGCCGCCTGGTAATAGGCATCGGGAATGGAAACCAGACCGGAATAACAGAGCAGAACTACAAGGCTGGTCCAGTGCCAGACGTCCATAACGACCACGGTAATCCACGCATCGTAGATATCCTGGGTGTAGTTATAGTCGATACCGAGACTGCTCATTGCCCAGCCAAGCAAGCCGATATCCACCCGCGCAAACACTTGCCAAATAGTGCCAACCACATTCCAGGGAATGAGTAAGGGCAAGGCCATCAACACCAGACAGAGCGACACGCCAATACCACGACGAGGCATGGACAGCGCGATCAATATGCCAAGGGGAATTTCGATCGCGAGAATAATTGCGGAAAACAGCAAGTTGCGCAGCAAGGCATTGTGGAAACGTTCCGAGTTCATGACTTCCTCGAACCATTCCAGTCCCACCCAGAAGAATTCATTATTGCCGAAACTGTCCTGCACCGAATAATTGACGACCGTCATCAAGGGAATGACTGCGCTAAGCGCTACCAGGATCAGCACTGGCAAGACCATAAACCAGGCCTTGTTATTGTGAGGTTTGATCATGACGTTTCGCCTCTTGCTTCGACGAGTCTATCCTGGTGATAAATAGCGATGTCTTGCAAAGAAAAGCTGACTCTGGGATTTTCTGGAATCACTTCCTGTTCAGACAGAATCGCATCGATACTGCTCTGCCCGATCGTAAGAGTCACTATCTTGTGCCGGCCAATATCATCGACTGACTGAACTAGAGCCGGAATTCCTTCTCCGGTACCGCTGAGGCTGACGAACTCCGGCCTGATACCTAATTCCACCTGACCTTCGAGAGAGGGATATTCACTGGCTAACTGAATCGTTGAATCGCCAACGACTGCCTTATCACCTGCCAGCTTGCACGGAATGATATTCATGCCAGGCGAGCCAATAAACTTGCCCACAAAGGTGTGGTCAGGTCGCTTGAACAATTCTTCCGGCGTGCCTACTTGCACGATGGACCCTTCGTGCATCACTACTACTTTGTCTGCAAAAGTTAACGCTTCGGTCTGATCGTGGGTCACATAAATCATCGTGTGTCCGAAGCGCTCATGAATTTGCTTGAGTTGTGTGCGCAACTGCCACTTGAGATGGGGATCGATTACGGTGAGAGGCTCGTCGAACAAGATCGCATTCACATCAGTCCGCACCAAACCGCGGCCGAGTGAAATCTTCTGTTTGGTGTCTGCAGTGAGTCCTCTTGCCTTTTTGTTTGCCAGCGCCTGCAGGCCGAGCATATCGATCGCATCACCAACCCGTGAATCGATTTCTGCTTTGGGAACCCGACGATTCTTTAACGGAAAAGCCAGGTTTTCGGCCACGGTCATCGTGTCGTAGATAACCGGGAACTGGAATACCTGGGCGATGTTTCGTTGTTCAGTGCTCAGCCGATTGACTTCAACATCATCAAACAAAAGCTTGCCTTGGCTGGGAGTGACCAAGCCAGAAATGATATTGAGTAACGTCGTCTTGCCACAGCCCGATGGGCCAAGCAGCGCATAGGCGCCACCGTCTTCCCATTCAAGGTCGAGAGACTTCAGGGCATAGACGCTCTGCTCGGAAACAGTCGAGTCATAACTGTGGGCGACATTTTGTAGACTGATCTTGGCCATTGCTGCTTGCGCTTATAGCTCGCTCTGCTTTTATTTGGTTCTTCTATTAATTCTTCTTTCTTTTATTTTTCACTCAGGGTGCGTAAGCCAAGTGCCCCTGTTTGTCGAATAAAAATATCTGCTGCTGATCGAAATAAAAAGTCACGTCCTGTGCGGTCAGATCACTATGAATCCCCGCCACCAGTGCCACCCAGGGCTCCCCTGAAAACTCAAGATGGATAAAGCTCTCTGACCCGGTAATTTCAGTCACCGATACGGGAGCTTGTAGTGCAACAGCGTCGGCCGACTCACGATCTAGCCGCAAATGGTGCGGGCGCAGCCCGATAAAATACTCGCCATCACCCAGCTCTTTGGCATTACCGCTCAGGGGAATCGTTAGCGAACCGACTTTCAATTCGTTCGCAGCCTTGGTAGCAGCAGCCACATTCAACGGCGGGTCGGAGAATCTTCTCGCGGTGGTGAGGTCTCCAGGACGATGGAACACTTCAAGAGTCTCTCCGAACTGAGTAACTCTTCCCTCTGAGAGTGTTGCCGTCTTTCCACCCAGCAATAAGGCTTCAGTAGGTTCGGTAGTTGCGTAGACGACGATGGACTCGCGATCGGCAAATATCCGCGGCAGTTCTTTACGCAGCTCTTCGCGCAACTTGTAGTCGAGATTGACCAGTGGTTCATCCAGCAATACCAGACGTGCGTTCTTGACCAATGCACGGGCGAGAGCAATACGCTGTTGTTGACCACCGGAAAGCTGCAAAGGCTGGCGCTGGAGAAAATCATGCAAGCCGAGCAAATCGGCGGCTTCGTTTACTCGCTGCTTGATGCTGGCCTCATCAAGTCTGGCGATGCGCAATGGCGACGCGATATTCTCGAATACAGTCAGTGACGGGTAATTGATAAATTGCTGGTAGACCATGGCGACATTGCGTCGTTGCACCGGAACGCCAACAACGCTCTCTCCATCCAACAAGATTTCACCGGATGAGGGCTTGTCCAGACCAGCCATCAAGCGCATGAGCGTCGTCTTGCCACTCAGTGTCGGCCCTAGCAGGATATTCAATGACCCGTATTCGAGCCGCATGGAGACATCATCGATATGAATCTCCTGGTCGACAGTCTTATTTAGATTAACCAGCTCAAGCATGTTTCAGATGGTTGCAGGGCTACACACTGCTTCTTTGCTCTGTTGTTGTTTTTGTTATTTTGTAAGGCTTAGTTTTTCTAGTCGAGCGCAATCAACTTCTTCCAATTCCTAATTGCACATGCTTACCCGGCATGCACCTGCGCCGTGCCTGTGCTAGCGGGTTGGGGAAGCGCATGGTGCCGATCAAGGTAGTTTTGTAAATCAGTAACCTGTTGTTCAGTGAACAGCAAACCTAATTTACTACGCCGCCAAAGAATATCATCAATTTCGATCGCCCACTCTTTGTCGATCAAGTAATCCACTTCCCGCGCATAGAGGCCATGACCCAGATTTTCGCCGAGCCCATCGAGGGTCGTCGCATCATCGACGATGTCTTCCATCAGCGTGCCATAGCTGATCAACCAGCGTTGGAGTACATCAGTTGGCAACCAGGGATAGCGCGCTCGCATCTTGCTCTCAAGTTCGGTGATTGTGGAGAAGTCACCGCCGGGAAGAACTCCATTTTCTGTCCAGGGCTGCCCGACGACTCTTCCGAGACTGCTAAATACGGGCTTTATTAGCTGCATGGCATCTTCAGCCAGCAGACGATAGGTTGTGAGCTTGCCTCCCAGGACATTTAGAATCGGCCCAGGACCATTAATCATCTCCAACTTGTAATCTCGACTTACCTTGCTCGCCTTCTCCCCTTCTTCATCAATCAAGGGACGGACGCCGGCAAAATGACTGACGATATCGTCCTCGCTAATCGTCACTTTGAAGTAGGCATTAACGATGTCGAGCAAGTAATCTCGCTCGATGTTCGACAGCTCCGCTTTCTCCGGATCACCTGTGTAGTTTTGGTCAGTCGTACCAATAAGACTAAAACGATCATGATAGGGAATGACAAAAACCACCCGGCCATCTTCTGTCTGCAGCAGGTACGCGTGCTCTCCTTCGTACATTCTCGGCACGATGATGTGACTGCCTTTCACCAGGCGCATTGCTTGTGTTTTTGCTTCGGGGAATGAGGTCTTGATTAGCTGTTCTACCCAGGGCCCAGCCGCGTTCACCACAACTTTGGCTTTCAACACACGAATATCGTTTTGTTTCCAATCACGAATAGTTAGCTGCCAGGCATCATCCACCCACCGTGCGCGAGTCACTTGCGTGCGTGTAAAGATATCCGCACCTTTTCTCATGGCCTGCATCGCATTGAGTACTACCAGTCTTGCATCGTCGACAAAAGCATCGGAGTACTCGAACCCGTATTTCAGCCCTGGTAACAAAGGGCTCGACGAGTCGAATTGTATTGCCGATGATGCTGGAAGCGTCTTTCTGCGACTCAGATTGTCATAGAGGAACAGACCCGCTCTGAGCATCCAGCGCGGACGCAAATGCTTCTGATGGGGCAAACGGAAACGCATCGGCTTAATGATGTGGGGGGCATTGCGCAGCTGTACTTCTCTCTCTGCCAGCGCCTTACGCACCATATTGAACTCGTAGTTCTCCAGATAGCGCAGACCGCCATGGATGAGTTTTGTACTGGCGGATGAAGTCGCGGAGGCCAGGTCAGCCATCTCGCACAGGGCAACAGACAAACCACGGCCAGCGGCGTCCGCGGCAATACCCGCGCCATTGATGCCACCCCCGATAACGAGAACGTCGTAGCAGGGCGTCTGCTCAGTCACATATGATGCGGGAACTTTGTTCAATCCAGATACCATTCCAATGGTTTGCTCGTAGTGTCCAGCCGGGCTTGCTCATTCATCCTTGGGAGAAACCGATAATTCAGCCCCCAAATGAGATTAGCCAGCCCACTGATTTCTGCGGCCTTGAAGCCACAATCCACGAATCATAAACGAACACAAACGAAAGAGAAAGAACATATTCGAACAGACACGCCAGATCTCCACTTTCCCGACTTGCACGGAGAAAGGTCAATTTTGTCTGACTTAACGAGAGCTAGTTTACCGAGCGTGAACTGAAATCCATTGTTTCAGTCGTACTCTAGCTGGAATGGGGAATGTGCAGTGCAACCTTGTTCTGCTTGAGCAGCTTGCAGATTTTGTCACTGGGCCGCTGATCAGTAACAAAATAATCAGCCTGACCAAGATTGCCGAGCTGCACCATTGCGCTGCGACCAAACTTGGAGTGGTCAGCGGCCAGGATGACATGCTCAGAATGCTGGATAATACTTCGAGCGACACTGACCTCACGGTCGTCATAATCCAGCAGCGTGCCATCAGCATGAATGCCGCTGATGCCGATGATACCGAAGTCCATGCGAAATTTTTCGATATAGTCACGCGTCGCATCACCCACAACACCGCCATCGTTGTAGCGAATCTGCCCCGGCGCAATCATCACTTGAAAATCTTCCTTCGCACTCATGATTGAAGCCACATGCAGATTGTTGGTGACCACGCGCAGCCCTCTGTGATCCAGTAATTTACGGGCTATTGTCTCGGTCGTAGTGCCAATGTTGATAAACAATGAGGCATCGTCTGGAATCAGACCAGCAACGGTGTCTGCTATCGCTTCCTTCTCTTGCTGGTTGAGAATTTTCCGCGCCTGATAGTGCGTGTTGGTCACACTGGAACGATGTGATGCACCACCATGATGACGCTCAATGAGCTGCGCTTCCGCCATCACTGCCAGATCACGACGAATTGTCTGCGGAGTAACCTGAAGTTCAGCAACAAGATAGTCGATGGTTGCGAAGCCTTCCTGTTGTAGCAACTTGCTGATTTCCAGTTGGCGCTGTTTCTGACTCAATTGCATGTTAATTCTGAACTTCTCCCGAAAGTATTCATGGCCACGACATGCCTTTGAAAACCTGCACAAGCCTATGCCAAATCTAACGAACAGTACATAGGCAGTCTCCGCGAACCGCGAACGTTCAGGGGATTTCGACTGGCCCCTCCTGCTTCCTCCTCGCGTCCCATAAGGCTGTTCGAATCACTCTGGCGCTGTACCCACGAACTTCTTGCCAAGCGCGATGGAATCCCATTATGCTTCGTTTTTGTTCATTATTGCTCAATAATGAACATCGGATTCAATGCTGCGTCCGCCTGAAGTCAAACACTAGAAGAATAAAAAAGGACTCCAAAATGCTTGCCGCACCTACATTCTTTCGATCATTCCGTATTCAATTCAAAGCTCAATCGGCTCTTTTATCCCTATTGATGATCGGCCTAGCACCGCTGGCATGGGCCGATGTTCCCCTTCCTCAGATCGACGGGCCACTTCTTGTTAGTGCAGACTCCTATCCCTTCGGGGCAGCGGATCACACCTTGCGACCGCAAGACCTGAGTGACTTTGGCTATGTCGAAGAAGAGTTCCTGGTCAGCGGCCTAGCTAATGTGTACGACTGGCCAGCGCTAGGGCAGCTCCAGGTCCGTAGCGCCGACGCTCCCTACACAACTCGAATTCTGGTGCGCCGCCCCAAAGAGGCCGAAGACTTCAGTGGCAACATCGTTGTGGAGATGCTGAATCCATCCAATCTGTTTGACCTGAACATCGGCTGGGCGATCTCGCACACGCAAATGCTGAGAAATGGCGATGCCTGGGTAGGCATCACCGCCAAGCCAATTTCCGTTGTGACCCTGAAGCAGTTCGACCCCCAGCGTTATGCAGCGCTTTCCTGGTCCAATCCCCTATCGATAGATGATCCTGATAACTGCGAGCCCGGTCGGAGAGACACAGTCAAGGAAACAGAGAATGGACTGGTCTGGGACATTCATAGTCAGGTTGCCGCTTGGCTACGCAGCGATCAGACCACAAATCCTTTTCTCTATTCAGGGAGAGAAAGCGCTGCAGAGAGACTCTATGGCTGGGGGTATTCGCAAACCGGTAGTTTTCTCTACACCTATATCAATGCGGTGCACGAATCTGCTTCTGTCGAATTCGGCAGCGATCTCTTCGATGGTTACATCGTTGCAGTTTCCAGCCGGCCCGCGAGTATCAATCAGTGTGCACCGCGATTCGAGCGCGACGACCCGCGCAATCCAATCAAGAATGCCGGCGTGCCGGTTATTCACATTATGAGCCAGTCAGACTATCTCTCAGGCATCGCCGCTCGACAGCCCGACAGCGACGAGCCCGGAGATTTGTTTAGACATTATGAAATTGCGGGCTCAGGCCATGCGTCACCCGATGAACTCTACTGGGGGCCTGCACCAGAAGACCTCATAAAGGCTGGCCGTGATGTGCCTCCACTGTCCTGCAACGAAGGGGAACGCAGCCGGTTTCCAAACAGCCTCGCATTCAATGTGGCACTGGCCGGACTCGATAACTGGGTAAGAAATGGTATCGCCCCACCCAAGGCCGAATTGATTGAGGTGGTAGATGGAGAAGCCGTTCTCGATGAACATGGCAATGTCGTTGGTGGTTTCCGCTCACCCTATGTAGATGTGCCAACCAGTACCTGGAACGGCAACTCTACTGGCTTGTCGTTCTGCCGCATCGCAGGCCACGAGATTCCGTTCTCTGCTGAAAAGCTTCGCTCTCTCTATTCCAGTCACAATGACTACATTGACGCTGTCACCCAAAGCGTCGAGGAGTTGATTGCCGATGGCTTTCTGCTGCCGGAAGATGGCGCACTACTAGTTGAAGAAGCGAGGGCGATGAATTTTCTGCAGTAGCGAAGAATCAGACTCTAGTTCTTGAACTGTTCCAGGTGCCACTGAAGGCGCTTGGCGTTTTCAGTGCGCCACAAGCAGGACATCTCACCGGTCGCATCATCGAACAGGGCTTCGACATCAAAAGTCATAAGTAGCCGCTTCGGACCCTTCAATTCCAGATCCAGGTGTTGTGCTGCGAATTCAATTGGCTTTCTACAGCTTAGTTTGTGGGGCAGCGCCACATAGAATGATCTGGTCGTGATCAGCAAACTCCCAGGGTGAGCGCTCTCCCAGCCGCGATGGGACGCGCTGGCCGGGCCTTTGAAGTTGCGAAACCTTAGCGCGCAACTGGTTCCCTCTTCATCGAAGACGATACCTTCAAGTTGTAGCTCCCTGCGCAGCTCGGCAGGCAACTTGCGTAAGCCGAAGAGTCTGTAGAGCAGATTTTTCGCCATGGCGGTCCTCGTGGAATGCCGGTTTGGAAAATCCCTTTCTGCTTTAACGCTATCTTAATTTACTCGACTAAAGACTCAATCGGAATCCGGAACAAATTCGAGAATATCTCCCGGCTGGCAATCCAGCTCCAGACAGATCGCCTCCAGCGTACTGAAGCGAATCGCCTTAGCCTTGCCCGTTTTCAAGATCGACAGGTTCGCCTGCGTGATACCAATTTTCTCGGCCAGATCTGTTAGCCTGACTTGCCTCTCCAACATTATTCGGCCCAGGTTGACTCGTATTTTCATTCTGACTCCGTCGTCAACTAAACCGTGAACTCATTTTCTTGTTTTAACTCGTAACCGACTCTAAAAACTTCGGCCAGTACTGTAAGCAGACCCACGGCTATCAACGGCGCAATGATGGGCAAACTAACAATAGTCAGCTCTGCCCCTTCAATCGTCAGCTGGCTTTGCAAGTATGCGGTCATTACAAAGATGTAGCAGCAATAGGAGAGCCAGGCAACAAGCACGAAGGTGGCTATGTGGCGCAATCGCATTGGATTCTCGGCAACAAAAGGCGTTCGCTCATAAAGACTGCGCAGTACGGCCTCTGCATTGCGCAGTATCAAATACATCAGCACCCAAATAATCAAGATGAAGCCGACAATGATTAGCAACGAGTACAGATCTGATCCAGCAACTCTCACTTGCGCAACAAGCTGCAAAATTTCGCTCGCTTGTGAATCATGGTTGCCAATATCACTAATACTCACGGGGGAGTTCTCGAATGACAAATGGAATAAGTGATCAATACTGAACGCTGTGTGTCGCCGATCATCCGGTACCGTGAAGTAAACCAGAATGGCATAGATAGGGGCACACAGAGCGAGATACAGAAAAAATTTACAAACGCCAATAAACCCCAACAGCGCACCCGGCACTACGAGCAGATTCACGCCCGTGAAAGTTCGACGCGCCACCCATCCTCCCCAAAGCACCGCGCAAAGCAGAATTAGCAATACGGCCGCTATTCCCATGAGTATTCTCCTTGTTCCTCGGAATTATTGATAAACGATATATATTTATCGTTATTCGGTCAAGCAATTATTGAAAAACAATAAATATCCCCATTTATCAAAAGCCTTTGTCGAGCAGAACATGGGCAGCTCCACAGGTCGAAGGACCAAGATGAAGCAAGGTGGAGAGAGATGGAGAAAGGAATAGAAAACGAGAGAGTGTGTAAAAAAGTAGAGAGAAGACAGGTGAGTTTTCAGATCAGGGCAAGGCTGCCGGGTGAGCTGCGGCTATTGTCCACAGGCAGAGAGAAGTGCGAAGCCACCTTCGTTTTCTTCGCATTTGGCTACTGCCGTTTCCAGCTCCTGGGTAAGAGTCCCGAACTCAACGAGTGCCGCAGCCACTTCGGAGTTCTCACTAGCGACCCTGATGAGATTAGCCTGTAGCTCTTCGAATTCCTCGCGATGGCCTCTGACCAGATCACCGGCAGTCAGCACACCGTATTCATCGAAGCGGTTGTTCTCCTGATGGTGCCCTTCAAGGATTTTCTGGAAGAAAACCGGCCAGCAACGCTGTTCGGAAATATGTGAACCAACAGGAATATGGCGCACACAATCGATATCGAAGTGTTCAATCGTGTTGTAATCGTTATAGATCGAATAGAGTCGACGCTCAGCTCGACGAACCTCCGCGCGAATCAAATGAGGTGGTCGATTTCCAGTCACCGTGATTTGCTCAATGTTCGATTGCTGAGCGGCTTCAGTCTCACCTGTTTCATCCTGATTCGTTGCTGCCTGCGATTCGAAACCTGCAAGTGCAGCAAGCGCCAGGAACGTGGAAACAAGCAGAAACGTAGAGAACCTCTGGTAAATAGAGCGTTTTGAACTGAAAGGACCTGAGAACACTGCCAGCAACCTGAAATCAAACTTGGTGCTGCATCATAGTAAAAAGCCGGGATGAGATTAAGCCATCCCGGCTTCTGAAAACCTCAACAGAACGATTCTGATTATTCCGATATCGGGTAGTAGACTTCCGTCTGCCATTTCTTGGGGTCAGGCTCGGAACTGGGATCGGTGACGTACCACTCCCAGGGTGCACCATTGCGCTGCAGTCCCTGATCCTCAATCCACTGCTCAATAGCTGCATAAGTCTCAGCCAATTCTTCATAGGGCCCACTGTGTACAGCGAAGGCAACCGGGCCTGCCTGAAGTTCACCAGCCTGTATCTCTCCCTCCCCCTCACCGGCCTGCTGTAAGGGCAAGATGCAATCTACTGTCACCATGGCCTGACCGAAATCCACATAACGCGCCATTGGATGACCAGCCATGGCATAGCCTTTCTTCATGCAATAGCCAAAGATTTCCTGAAAGCTTTTAGCATAGAGTGGTTGCAATTCGGTGCGCTGCACTCGCCCCTGGATATAAAGAATGGGTGTAGCTGCTGCTTCCCTGCGCTCGATTTCAGACATAGCCATAATGATTCTCCTTGTTGTGTTCTGAATGACATCGCTTCGATTGTTATTCAATGGTGTTTGATAAAGGCTCAAACAGGGGCCCACTTGCAACAGCAGTTGTGCATGTTGTCGCTGCTGCTCAGCGCTCAGGCCTCTAGCCATGCGCTCCCTGTAGTCGCTGGGCGTACAGTCAAAGTAACGCCGAAAACTTCGCAGGAAAACCTCATGACTGTTATACCCACAAGCCATCGCGATATCGATAATTGCCGTGTCGCTGGTCAATAACAGCGCGGCAGCACTTTCCAATTGCAGGCGCTGACTGAAGCGCTTGGGGCTCTCACCCAGGCGCTTGCGAAACTGGCGCTGCAGATGGAAACGTGACCAGCCCGCTCTCCTCGCCAAACCCGACAAGTCTGTCGGACAGAGTTTGGTACGCGTCAAATACTGAGCTAACTGTAAGACGTTCTGACTACCTAACATCGCGGGCCGATTCTAGTTTGTTTTGTGTGTGTGCAATTGATGTTTCTTGCTCTTTCCTGAACTGATCCAGAAAGTTTTTTTAAGCGTAACTGTACCCGTGTAAATTCAATCCATGCAGAATGCTCATCACGCTCTCAAACTTGCACTTGCCTAAGCAAGGACAACATTACTGAAGCAGGTACCTTATGTCAGGCTCTAACATGCCATTACTTCAAGCCAGCAAACAAAGCAAACTGATCGCCTGGGTCATCGCCGCACCCATCTTCGCCTTTCTCTTGCTAGCAGGCGGCACCAAAGTGGCCGGCGCCAATCCATTGGCGCAATTACCAGCCATGGAGCCTTATGTGTTCTGGGTAGGCCTCGGTGAACTCACCGGTGCGATACTGTTTCTGCTGCCTCGTACTTCCATTATTGGTGCTTTCTTTCTCAGTGCTCATCTGGGCGGCGCGATCCTCTTTCATATTATTCGCGCGGAGAATTTCTTCGGGCCAATTCTGACCAGCTTCTGGTTTCAGTCTTCCATGTTGGCGAGCGTGTGGTTGGTTGTCGTGTTACGCTACCCGGCAATTCTCCACAACTTCGAACCCCGACGATGAGCAACGACCAGGCAGCGAACTTTCTTCTTAGAGCATTCCTTTTTCTTGTACTTGGTCTTGCTCTCGCTGCCTGCTCCAGCCGTCCTGTGCTGCACCCACAAACCGCCATCTCCAGTGGTGAGTTATCAGCTTTACAGGCTGCCTATGATGTACAGCACTACACGCTCAGGCTCACCATAAACCCCGAAGCGCAATCACTGTCCGGTGATGTCGCGATGGAGGCGATCGCCTCCAACGACCTCAACACAATCGAGCTGGATCTGGATCCACGCTTCGCCATCAGTCGCGTCGAACTCAATGGCAACGCCGTCGACTATGTCTCCAGCGAAGGCAAGCTCCTTCTGATCGGTGTGAGGATCGGCGCAGGGACTCCTTTTCACACCCGAGTGATCTATGGCGGGAATCCACACATCGCTGAAAACGCTCCTTGGCAAGGTGGCTTTGTCTGGTCGACAACTGAGTCTGGCGAGCACTGGATTGCCACTGCTGTGCAGGGCCGAGGCTGCGATCTATTCTGGCCTTGCAAGGATCACATCTCAGACAAATCGGATCGCGGTGCGGATATGCACATCACCGTACCCGATGGTCTGGTTGCAGTGATGAACGGCGCGCTGCAATCAGAGTCCTCAGCAAACGGGATGACTACCTTTCATTGGCGCGCGATCAATCCACTATCCACTTACCATCTGGCTCTCAATATCGCGCCCTATAAAAAGTATGAGCTGAGCTATACAGGAAAGATCGCCGGCGCGCCGTCCATACCCGTGGTTTTTTATCACGTGAGTGATGAGACAGAGAAAGTGGAACGTCTGATTCGCGATGACTTCATGCAGCAGATTGCCTTCATGGAAGAAACACTTGGCCCCTATCCTTGGGGAAACGAGAAGATCGGTGTAGTCGAGACACCACACCTTGGCATGGAGCATCAAACCATCAATGCCTATGGCAACGGCTTTGAAGTGAATGAGTCAGGTTTCGACTGGCTGATCTTTCACGAGATTGCCCATGAATGGTTCGGCAATCTCATGACCCAGGAGAACAGTCGTGATTTCTGGCTCCATGAAGGCACGGCATCCTTCATGGATTCACTCTACTATGACAAGCAGGTGGGAGCCGCGGCGTTCGGGAGTCAGATGTGGAGCATCTACAATCAGATTCAAAATTGTAAACCGATTGTGCCGGAAGACCCGAGCACAGCCATGGACTATTTTGATTCCAATGATGTGTATTACAAGGGTGCCTGGTCGCTACATACTCTGCGCTGGCTCATGGGCGAGGACGCTTTCTGGAGTACCATTCGCCGCGCCTTGTATGACACTGCTGACCCGTGGAGTCTGAGTTATCCAATCACTCCTGCCCGACGCAGCACGGAAGATTTCATTGCCATAGCCAGCGATGAATATGGCGCTGATCTCAATTGGTTTTTCGATGTCTATTTCAAACAAACCGATCTCCCAAAATTGGCCAGCACTCGCAGCGATACCGGTCTGAGTTTGCGCTGGGAAAACTACCCTGACTTTCCCCTCTCAATTCCGGTTCATATCCGCACAGCTACAGATACGGTCATCATCTCGCATCCGGCGGATGGCACTGTATTGGATCTTGCCAGCGATGCGACAGTTCGAATCGATCCTGACAATCGTATCCTCCGGGATTTTGGTTTTCGTCAATGGTGCCAGGACTAAATCCCATCACCTTCAACAACACTTTCAACATCGCTTTCCTTTCTTGGCTGTTCACACCTCGCTTCTCACACTTCACTCTCCACTCTTCACTCTCTACACAATCACATTCCCACTATCGCAAAAGTTGCCCAGATTCGTGTCCCGAATTTGAATTCCACTGCGCGACCAACCGGGATCAGAATCCACTTCTGACGTTTGCAATTTCGTTAAACACCTTATAAATCCTAGTCTTTACGACCATTCCATAATTCTGGCACGCACATTGCGATCCCCTATAACAAAGCGCATTGGAAATCCCAATGCTGACAACGCAACTGTTCTCGCAAACAGAAAATTGCAGAACAACGAGAATGTTGGAGAGACCAATGAAAGACAGGTTTTTAACGGCGACCCAAGTCAGAACACTGCGAGTGTTGTTGCTGATTTGTGTCATGAGCATCTATTTAGCACCAGTGGTATTCGCTGATTCAGTGGATACCTTCACACTACTCACTGAGTCTTATGCGGATGCAATGCTGCACGCGGCAGACTCTGCTGAACTGGAAAGTAAATTGAGCGTCCTGCTTGAAGAAGCGGACAGCTACCGGGAACTCAATCCAGGCCCGGAAGCAGATTATCTCTATGCACGAATTTTGGCAGGCTATGCCACCTCGCAAAGCGTCCTGCGTATGCCGGCTCTGATTCGTGACGTGCGCGATGAGATGGAAACCGCACTGAAAGCGGATCCCTACTTATTGGATGGCACCGTGCAGGCATATCTCGGCTACCTCTATCTTGTGGCGCCCGGATGGCCGTTGAGCATCGGCAATAGTCGCAAAGGCAAAGCGCTTCTCGATGGCGCGATGGAAGTCGGAGCAGAAAAGCTGGGGGTGAACTACTTCTATGCCTATACCCATGCCGAAGACAAAGACTGGCCCGCAATGCAGGCGCAGCTGCAACAGGCGAAGTCCCTGACAAATTCAGAATCGCCAACTCCCATGCTACAGGCGTTGCTCCTGCGTGAAATTGACGCCGCACTGAACAACGTGGCCAGGCGTCTCGAATGACCGAGGCCTGAATTGGCTAAAGCATGACTAAAGCGTGAAATACCCGTTCCAATAATGGGAATGAGAGTAGCGAAAACCCTTCCCAAAATCGGGAATTTCACCAGCAAAGAAACAGGCATCAAGAAATATTTCTTTATAAATCAATGTATTAACAAACTGGCACAGAAACTGCGAAGTAAACACCATGGACATTATCAAAACACCCGAAAAGAAACCTCTCTGGCGCCGCTTCTGGTATGCGCCTCCTGCAGTTGCGGTACTGATCGTCGTGCTCGTGGTAGCGGCCAAGTACCGTAACGTGACCTATCTGGTCTCCGAAGACGCAATCCTCATTGGCGAAGTCAATGCGGGTGAGCTGTCTGTCTCGGTACGCGGTTATGGGCAACTGGTTGCCAGCGATGTGTATTGGATCGGCGCCGAAACCCAGGGCCGGGTCAGTCGCATTCTCGCCAAGCCCGGTGACAAAGTGCACGAGGGTCAGACTCTCATCGAGCTGATCAATCCACGCTTACTGCAAGAGTTGCGCGATGCGGAATTGGAATTCGCCGCACAGCAAGCAACGATTCGTGCCAGCCAGGTGGCAAGAGAAACGCAATTGCTCGATTTGCGCACCGAAGCAGCTAACGCAGAGATCGATTTCCAGACTGCCAAGATGGATCTGGACGCCAAGTCGGAGCTAATGGCCCAGGGCCTGCAAATAGTTTCGAGACTGGACTTCGAACGTTCGCAGTTAGCGGTGCAAAAATTCGAACAACGCTGGGATATGCAGAAGCAGCGCGTCACTCAGATCGAGCGATCCATGGTGGCCAACGAGGACGCCGAACGGGCACGACTCTCTCAAGTCGAAAACGAATTGCAGAAGATTCGTGACCGGGTCAGCAGTTTGTCTGTGCGCGCCAATGTCAGCGGCATCGTTCAGGAAATGGAGTTGGAATTGGGTCAGCAAATCGCTGAGGGTCAAAACATCACCCGCATTGCACGGCCAGACCAACTGGTTGCCGAAGTACAGATTCAGGAGTTACAGGTTAACGACATCACCATCGGCATGACTGCGACGGTTGATACTCGCACAAGCGAAATTGCTGGCCGTGTCTCCCGAATCGACCCTGCCGTTGTGGATGGCTCGGTACTGGTGGAAATCGAACTGCAGGGCCCTCTTCCTCAGGAGGTTCGTCCAGAACTGAATATCGAAGCCAACATCAGCATTGCCCATGTGCAGGACACACTCTCGGTCCGCCGTCCCGTATTCGCACGTGCTGACAGTGAGGCGACTGTTTACAAACTAAACGCCGAAGGTGACATCGCCGAGCAATCGCGAGTCCGTTATGGACAAGCTTCCGCTAACTACATCGAAATACTGGAAGGCCTTGAGGTAGGTGACCGCATCATCGTCTCCGACCCCAGCGGTTTTAACACTCATCAACGCATACTGATCAATTAGGAAACCACCATGTCAGAACAAAGCCTGATAGAACTGAAAGGAATCAGCAAAGTGTATTCCATCGACACGCTGGAAACCCACGCTCTGCAGAACATCAATCTGAAAATTAACAAGGGTGAGTTTGTCTCCATTGCCGGCGCATCCGGTTGCGGTAAGTCTACCCTGCTTTCCATCATTGGTTTACTTGATGTAGCCAGCAGCGGTCAGTACATGCTCGCGGGTCACGATGCCTCCAGTCTCGACAGAGATGAGCGAGCTCGACTCAGAAACAAAGAGATTGGTTTTGTATTTCAGTCGTTCAATCTGATCAGTGATCTCACAGTCTACGAGAATATCGAACTGCCCCTCACCTACCGCACCGATCTCAGTGACAAGGACATCTCCGAGATTGTTATGCAGTCGCTGGAAACTGTCGATCTGGTTTCACGCAAGGATCACTTCCCTTCACAACTTTCTGGCGGACAACAACAACGGGTCGCAGTAGCAAGAGCGATTGGCGGCAACCCTTCCATGATCCTCGCTGACGAGCCCTGCGGAAACCTGGACTCGAAGAACGCCGAGTCTGTCATGCAGCTGTTGGAGAAACTCCATGCCGACGGTGCCACCATCTGTATGGTGACCCACGATCCGAAATCAGCGCGACGCGCAGATCGTTATGTGGAGTTGTTTGACGGGCAGATTATTTCTGATGAACACCTGCGAGACATCCAAGAATCGGAAGTCGCAACAGCCTAGCAATAGCACCGCAACTGTAAAGGAAATCTCTGAGAGGAACTCGCCATGCTATCGATAAAATCAGACTTCAAATACACTGTCCGCCAAATAATGCAAAGCCCTGGCTTTGCATTGTTATCCATTATCGTTCTCGCTGGCGGATTGAGTCTCAGCCTCTTCACAATTTCCTTCATCTACACCACGGCTATGAAGCCTCTCCAGCTTCCTGACGGAGATCGCATTGTCGAAATATGTGGCGAGGCACCAGGTGGCTCCTGCCTACCAATAAGAGCTTTTGAGTTTGCTTCGATCAGGGATGAGATTCAATCGGTAGAAGACATCGGCGTTTACAACATGCGCTACCGAATCTATATCCAGTCAGACGATACTTTTGTCGAAGCAATGGTAACTCAAACAGAAGCAAACATGTTTCAGTTCTCCGAGTCTGGTCCAGTTCTCGGAAGAATATTCCAGGAATCCGACATGGTCTCGGGTGCTGAGCCTGTCGCTGTGCTGTCACACGATTTCTGGCAACTCGCGTTTGAACGCGACCCTACCATCATCGATTCTCATATAAGCATGGGCGGCGTAGCCACTCGAGTAATCGGTGTCATGCCACCTGGATTTACTTTCCCCCGATGGAGCGACATCTGGGTGCCGGCGGCACCAGAACTGATAAACCCGGTGACCAACGGCCCCACTACCGTTTCTATTTATGGTTATCGAAAGGAAGGCGTTTCAAATTCAGAAGCAAACCAGGAAATTAGCAATCTCTTGTTTCGCATGCGCCAACAGCACCCTTTTGAAGATGATGAAGCTTTTAGCAATCTCGATAGAGCAATTTATTCAACTGATTCAGGCTATATAACAAGTCTCCCGAGAAAAGAATTCAGAGATATAGGAACTCTGCTGATGTTCGGCATTGTCATAGCCATTGGCCTGATTTTGTTTCTCCTGGCATGCATCAACGTCGGCACATTGCTCCTGGCACGGACCAATGAACGCATGAAAGATATATCAATCTGCGTTGCGCTGGGGGCACCGCGAAGAAGATTGCTGATGCAGGTCATGGGAGAGAGCATCCTCATCGCAGTTGCAGGCACTTCAATAGCAATCTTGCTCACTGGATTGTGGTTACAAGGTTTGAACGTGTTTATGCAGACCTTGCTTAGTGAAGAAGGATTACAGTTCTGGATGCGCTACGGAATCGATCGATTTACGATCATACTCGCCGTCGGATACGCCTTTTTCACCGTATTGGCAACGAGCGCCGTACCATCCTGGCGGCTCATCAATGGTGATTTCAATTCAGTTATGCGGGACGGTACTCGAGGATCGCTCGGCCTGAGCGCCAGCCGATTTAGCAAGTCCCTGGTTGTTGTGGCGGTTACACTAATTTCCATCCTCGTTTACACCTTTACAGTATTCATCACGGTTATGTATTCCCTCGGCTCGCCTTATCGACTAATTGAGCCCGATGGTATCTACAGCGCCGAAATCAATACGCTGGGGCAGTTCGAGAATTCAGCTGAACGATTACAGTACGCCCAAACATTACAGTCTCAGTTAAATGAACACCCTGACACACAATCGGTGTTAATCGCAGGGGTCACAGGCATCCATAGAATCACTCTCGATGGCATCAGTTATTTCAGCGAACAAGACAAACCGACTTCCAGAGCACAGGTAATTTCCGGAGATATCAGTTTCCTCGGCGCAAATCTCTTGGAGGGTCGTCTGCTCGATAACCAGGACAATGCCAATAGTGAATCGGTTGCCATGGTGAGTAGATCACTTGCTGATCAACTCTGGCCGCTGGAATCGCCAATTGGCAAGTCGCTCAGTATCAATCTCCCTTTTGGAAACTCTGATACCAAGGCATTCAGAATTGTTGGCATGGTCAGCGATACACCAATCGATGGCAGTGATCTCTTTCGTGAGGAGTATGAAATGCTTTACCTACCTCTAGGACAGGTAGACTCCATTGCTGTCACCGCGATTATTCGTACCAGAGGTTCGGAACGTGCCTCTATCAAAATTCTCGGCGATACCGTTCTCGGACTTAATTCAGGGGTGACTTTCAGCATTCTGAGTTGGGTAGAGAATCGGCAGATGACATCCTTTGTGATTGCCTCGGCAATTAGTGTGTTCAGCGCAATTGGAATCTTTGCTTTTCTTGTATCAATCGCAGGCATCTTCGGACTCACCAAGAACTCGGTATTACTGCGCACTCAAGAAATTGGCACACGCAGAGCATTGGGCGCGAGCGATTCTCTGATAGGACGAAGTTTTACAATGCGTGGCGCAAAGCAGACTCTGCTGGGCATGCTGATTGGCTTGGTGATCTGCGCCCCCTTTGCGTTTCTGATCTCCAATATGGCTGGATCCAACTATATCATCCCAGGAACTCTGATCAGCCTTGTTGCATTACTTCTTCTTTTCCTCTGTACGCTGATAGCCATTAATCAGCCCATACGAACTTTACTGCGACAAGAGCCAAGTGATCTCCTGCGTCATGTTTAAGAGTTCGCGAGTCAACAACCTGGAGTCTACTTAAATGCTTTCCAAGTCCGACATTCTCTACACTTTCAGACTACTCGCGAAAGACCCTGGTTTTACCATTCTGTCAGTGTTCGTTATGGCAGGCGCTCTCGGGGTTGGCATCCTTGCATTCACTTTTAGTTACACCATGTTCTACAAGCCTATACCGGTTCCGAATGGTGAACGCATTTATCATATTTGCGCCGGTCCGGAAACTCGAGGTTGCCGACCTATGAAGGCATTCGAGTTCGCTGAGCTTCGACAAGAAATCAGCACGTTAGAAAACGTGGGAGCATATTGGCAAAGACGAGTAGCTGTTGAAGTTGACGAAATTCCGTTGTCTATAACCGCAGTACATACCGAATGGAATATGTTCCAGCTTACAGCAACTGATGCAGTGCGGGGTCGTACATTACAGGCCTTTGACCATGACCCCAACGCCGAAGCAGTGACTGTCATTTCTTATAACTTTTGGCAACAGCATTTTGAGGGGCGTTCCGATGCTCTGGACACACTCATCACGATCAGTGGCCAATCAACTCGCATAGTCGGCATTATGCCAGAGGGCTACCTGTTTCCTTGGGCCGCAGAGTTATGGGTTCCCGCTGATCCTGAGCTACTAAATCCAGCGGTAAATGGCCCGGTGCCAGTTAGTACCTACGGCCTGCTACGCGAGGGAGTCGAGCGCAATGCGGCTACCTCTGAGATCAACAATCTGATGCAGGGCATTCGCGAGAAGTATCCGGCACAAGTTGACGAGTCAGTCACGCTTTGTGCCGCCGGCAGACAGTTGGATTGCGATACCGGCCATATCGCCACACTACCTCTCGGCCAGTTTGGGGGCCCTACGGCAGCTGTCATTATCACTCTGGTCGGGATTTTGACTGGCTTTATTTTCGTGCTAGGCGTAATCAATGTCGGCACATTACTGCTAGCTCGTACGAACGAGCGTCTGCGGGACACTTCCATCCGAGTTGCGTTAGGCGCACCTCGCCGTCGTCTGCTAATGCAGATGACCGGTGAGAGTATTGTCATCGCCACTGCAGGTGCTGCCCTCGGAATTCTTATGGCCGGCATGGTTATGGAGATGCTGAATATTCTGTTCAACTCCATTGAAGACAGTCTCATGGCATTTTGGCAGGTGTTTCATGTCGATCGATCCACAATAACAGGCGCCATACTTCTGGTGATCGTTACGGTCTTGATGACTAGCGTTTACCCATCATGGCGCATTATCAACGGCGATTTTAATGCAGTAATGCGAGACGGTACGCGCGGTGCGCTCGGCCTGAAGCCAGGCCGTTTCAGTCGTATTCTAGTCGTTATCTCTGTGTTTATTATAACCTTGCTTGTGATCTTGACCGCGGTGACCGGGTCCTATGCAGTAAACGCGAAGCGGGTCATGCAAGAACTTAATTCCGATGGCCTGATGGTTGCGCAACCACAATTTGATGCAGAGCTATACAGCAGAGACGAGCAAATTGATTTCTGGCAAGAAATTTATTCTTCCCTCAAATCCAGTTCGCTCATTAGGCAAGCGAGTGTCAGATCTGCAGGAGGCATGCAGGCCATCGAAGTCGAAGTCGCTCCCGCGACAGATGGAAGAACTCCTGAACTACAGGCGGAAATTCAGATAGTCGCGGGTGATACCGACTACGGAACTGGTCCACTATTGGAAGGGCGCTTCCTCGCAACTTTTGAGCCTGCGAACACGGCACCGGTTGTTGTCATAAGCCAAGTCCTGGCAGAACTGCTGTGGCCAGGCGAGAGCGCTATCGGAAAGAGACTGCGTGTAAACATTCCTGAAGGGGCTGTTTCTCAGGAATGGCGGGAAGTAGTCGGGGTGTTCGCAAGCGTAGCCACCACGTCACAGCTCTTCAGTGAGAACCAGAACCTGGTACTCGTTCCGCTCACTCAAACAGATCAAGTCAACTTCTCTGTAATGGCTCGAGGCTACGACTCCTCTGCCCCCGTAAGAAGGCGCGTAGCCGCTGAACTCAGCGATTCCATTGTACAAACCATTCCTGAGGTCGAAGCAATCCAGGTTTTCGATGCCGGCAATCAAATTATTGGCCTAAACAGAGCGGTAACCATAGGCATTAACCTCTCGCTTGGTACCGTATTGTTTGCATTTGCAGTTTCGATAGTAGGCATTTTTGGCCTCACCAAAAACTCGATTCAAGCAGCTACGCAGGAAATAGGAACTCGTCGCGCTCTCGGCGCTGGAGATAGTTTGGTACGACGAACTTTTCTCTGGCGGGGTGGCAAGCAGGCACTCACGGGCCTGGTCCTGGCGATGATGATCGTATTGCCAATCACCTATATCTTTTATTCGGCACTCGGCACCTCAGTGATTACTGATTCAGCGTTGCCTGTGCTCAGCGCGCTTACGATTTTATATGGCTCGATAATACTGGCCATTTATTTTCCGATTCATCGCGTCCTTAAAATGGAGCCAAGCGAAGCATTGCGTTACGAATAGCGCGATTACTCGACTTGGTAAACAGTTAATGGCTCTCTTAACATCTACAGACTTGAAATACACCCTTCGCCAGCTAGCCAAGAAGCCAGGCTTCGCCCTGCTCTCTACTTTGGTTCTCGCCGGCGGTCTAGGCATCAGCATCATCATGGCCACTCTCAGTTACACGCTGATGTTCAAAACCATACCCATGGAGAACGGTGATCGCATTCGACATGTGTGTTATTCGGACTTCAGCCTGGGCTGTAGAGTGTTTGATCCTTTCGAATTCAGCCTCCTACGTGCCGAAGTCACTACTCTCGAAAATATTGGCGTCTATCAACAACGCTCGGTCAGCTTTCAGATTGGCGACGAGTACTTGCAAGGCAATGGTTTGTTTACAGAGTGGAATATTTTTCAGCTCAGCAATAATGAAGCGCAGCTCGGACGCACGCTACTGGAATTCGATCACGAAGCCGATGCCGAACCAGTTGCTGTCATCAGTCATGATTTGTGGCAACGACACTTCAGTGGAGATATCGGCGTCGTCAATCGTTTGATTTCACTGCAAGGCAGATCTACGCGCATCGTAGGTGTAATGCCCGAAGGATTTGCATTTCCATTCAGCTCGGATATCTGGTTACCAATTTCTCAACAGATCATCGCACCACTAGCGCACGGCGGTGGTAGTGTCCAAACCTTCGCAATGCTCAAGGAGGGAGTTTCGAACAACGAAGCCTCTGAAGAAGTTTCACAACTAATGAGCCGCATCAGGGAATTGTATCCACCGGATGCAGACCGGAACTATGCCAGCGAATACATGCGTCGTTTAAGTTTCTCCAATACCGCACATGTCAAGACACTTCCATTGGCAAGCCTTGGCGGCTTGGAAACGGTAATACTTATTGGCTTTCTTAATTTCATTTCTCTTTGCATCTTCCTACTTGCAACCATCAATGTGGGAACCTTATTGATAGCTCGCACAAACGAGCGCATCAAGGACATATCAATCCGAGTTGCTCTGGGCGCACCTCGCGTAAGACTGCTATCTCAAACCATGAGCGAAGGATTACTGATCTCATTGACTGGTGGAATTCTCGCCTTACTCTTCGCTGGCGCTTTTCTCGAACTGATCAATGTGATGATGGATAGCTTTGATGCAGTTGCCAATGGCGAGGCTTTTGGATTCTGGCAGACCTTTAGCATTGACCGGATTACGCTGATCTCCGTCGGGCTATTCCTCTTACTCTCGATTTACTTTACGAGTGTGGTTCCATGCCTGCGAATCATCAATGGTGATTTCAACAGCATTATGCGCGATGGTACTCGTGGAGCTCTTGGATTGCGCGCGGGCAAGATGAGCCGGGCGCTGGTTCTCACCTCCATCACCCTGATAGTTTTCCTCTTCTATATAAGCGCGCTAACCCTGACGCAAGTGCTGCCCCTGAGGAATATGCTCGCAACAGCCCCTGTGGATGGGCAGCTGAACACCGGGGTGAGTTTGACGAGTGATCGCTATGACGCGACATCCAGGGAGCGCTTCTACAACACACTACTCGAATCTCTTCAGCAGCAATCCACTATCCGTTCGGTGTTAATAGACAGCTATCTGGGTTTTGGTGGAGTTCTCGAAAGACTCGACAATACGGGCAACGGTGAATCCGGATTACGCGCGCCCGCCTACGGCGTGCTGGAATCAGAAGGTATGGTTCCAGGGGGGCGAAGCGGTATCACGCTACTCGAAGGCAGGCAGCTCGGTGTCTCTGATACTCCCAACAGCCCGAAAGTAATGTTGGTGAATAAGTCAGTTGCTGACAGGCTTTGGCCCAATGATAGCGCGGTGGGCAAATCGGTGAGATACATTCATCCTATTACCGCTGAGGAAGGTATCTGGCAAATAGTAGGAGTTACCAGCGACGGATTTGATGCTGGCAATCCGTTCGCTGACAGTACACCGCTTTTTGTGTTTCCGATCAATCAAACGGATGCGCAGAGAATTGGTATTCATGTGGGTGTTGCAGACCTGGGAGGTTTCGAATCCCTGGATTCAGCGTCCAACGAACTCGCCAGAACCATTCTCAGCATTGATCCTGCGCTTAATTTCTCGATCGAGAACTATGAGCTGGTCATGACGACCATCATCCGAGCCATTAGTTTTGGCATTTACATCGGAGTCGGATGTCTCATCTTTGCTCTCGGCATCGCTCTCACTGGCATCTATGGACTCACTCAAAATTCTGTGCAGTTAATGACGCAAGAAATCGGAACGCGTCGGGCACTGGGTGCGTCTGACGGATTGGTCAAGAAATGGCTAATAAAACGCGGCAGTAAGCAACTGGTCTATGGGTTCCTGATCGCCATGCTGTTAACCTCTCCTCTCACGTACGCTGTGTTATTCTTTGTGGAAAATGATGTTTTGGCACCGGTCTATCTTCAAGTCTGTGTGGCGATGACCACACTCATTTGTGTGGTGTTTGCTGCCATCTATTTCCCAGTGAACAGAGTGCTGAGAATGGAACCTGCCGAATCACTGCGTTACGAATAAGAATCAAACCACCATGCACGAAGCAATCCTGATATCTGACGACGACGCAGACGTAAGATCTGCGCTGCGCTACCTTTTGCAAACTGAAGGCTATGAAGTAGAAGCTGTTGCCAGCCCGGCTGAAGCCTTGTCTGCTCTCAAAAAGAAGAACTTCTCCGTACTGCTGGCTGACCTCAACTACAGCAAAGATACGACTTCGGGCCAGGAAGGCCTGGAGTTGATCAGCAAGGTCAGTGAACTTGACTCACTTTGTGCCATCGTCGCCATGACTGCCTGGGGCAGTATTGAAACTGCGGTGAAGGCCATGCAAGCCGGGGCGCGGGATTTTGTGCTGAAGCCTTGGGAGAATGAGCGGTTATTGGCCATTGTCGCCAATCAGATTCGCCTCAACGAGGCCGAGCGCAAATCGCTGAGACTCAGCGAGGAGAACAAGCTCCTGCGCGATGAACTGCAACCCGCTAATAGCGAAATTATCTGGAAGTCAGCGGCGATGCAGTCGGTGATGTCTCAGCTCGATCAGGTAGCGCCCAGCGATGCGAACATCCTGTTCACTGGTGAGAATGGCACGGGTAAGAGTTTTCTGGTGAATTATGTTCATGCCCACTCACAGCGTAGTGACGCGCCACTGATCAAAGTGAATATGGGCTCCATCACCGAGACCTTATTTGAGAGTGAGATGTTCGGTCACATCAAAGGCGCTTTCACCGACGCCCGCGAGGATCGCATTGGTCGGTTCGAGCTGGCAGAAGGCGGGACGCTGTTTCTCGATGAAATCGCCAATACCCCCGTGTCGCAGCAGGCAAAACTACTGCGCGTTTTGGAAGAGCGCCAATTTGAACGGGTCGGTTCTTCACAGACACGCAATGCGGATTGTCGACTCATCAGCGCGACCAATGGCGATCTGGAAGCCGCTGTGGACAGCGGTGAGTTCCGCAAAGATCTGCTTTATCGCATCAACACTATCACCATCGATATCCCGCCACTGCGCCAGCGTAGCGATGACATCTTGCCCCTGGCCGATTACTTCATCGATCAGCACTGCAAAAAATATAACAGAGCGGCTCTGGCGCTATCTGGTTCAGCGCGATCGGCACTGCAATCTTACTCATGGCCAGGTAATGTCCGCGAACTCGCCAACACCCTTGAGCGCGCCACAGTGTTGGCTACAGATAGCATTGGTTCCGAACTGTTGGGCTTGAGTACCACTGACACAACACAGGAAGGGACAGCCGGCAATAACTTCAGTACTCTCTTCAGCAGCTCCACTCTGGACGAGATTGAGAAACGGGTTATTCAGGATCGTCTGCAAGCTTACGAGGGGAATAGCCTGGAAGTTGCTGATACACTGGGCCTGTCAAAGAGCGCCTTCTACCGCCATTTGAAAAAGCACGGTATAAAATAGGCACCTAAGCAGGAGCTTACGTCTTGCCTAATAAGAATAAATCACTCAAGAACAAAGGACTTAGGCAGACAGGTGCAGATCATCAAGCACCCTTTGAGAGTCGAATCGCTCGACTCACCCTGATTGCCAATCTGATCCCCACTCTCCTCCTGTTGGCGACGCTCTGGTATTTCGAAGTCTCAATCTACTTGCTGGCTATCGTTGCGGTCATCCTGCTCTTCTTGACTCTCTATAGTGTCTCCACTGTCTGGAGTCAGGCGCAGTTTCAGTTCCGAAGCCTGCATAATCTTCTCGAAGCGATCGTTCATGGAGACTACAGCTTTCGCGGCGTAATCGCTGACAAGCAAGGTGCATTTGGCGAACTGATCGGCACCATCAATGAGCTGGCGCGCACTCTACAGAAACAACGAAGACAATCAGAAGAGAGTCAGCTTCTGGTTCAGAAAGTCGTCGATCAGATCGATGTTGCCATTCTCGCCTGGGATGACGAGAAGAAAATCCACTTGATTAACCCGGCGGCCAGTACGCTGCTATCAAGAAACAAGCCTAGCAGTGAGCACTCCACCATCACTACCCTGCCCGACGCGCTGAATTTCACCGATGAGATGCGCGTAGGAGAGACGCAGGTGAAATTGCTGAGCTTCCACGGTGAACAGGCAAGATATCGTCTTCACCTGGAGCGCTTCATCTCAGAAGGTGGCACCCATCAACTACTCTTCCTCACCGATATTTCCAATATTTTACGCCGAGAAGAAAAACGAGCCTGGCGCAATCTCGTGCGCGTACTGAGCCATGAAATCAATAATTCCCTGACGCCTCTCAAGTCATTTAGCGCCACCTTGAGCCGGCAGATCGAACAGAGAGAATCTGATGACAAACTCAAGGGCGAATTACTCGACGGGATGAGTGTGATTCGTAATCGAACAGACTCATTGGTGAATTTTGTCAAAAGCTACAATGAAATCGCCAAGTTGCCTGAACCCAACAAGCAAGCCATCGAGCTCAGCTCACTCATTGAGCCACAGATCAAATTGTTTGAGCAGAACCCGGTGAGTCTACGAGGCGATTCGCTCACGCTGGATGTGGACGCGTCTCAGATTGAGCAGGTACTTATTAATCTGCTCAAAAATGCAGCGGAAGCCAGTGAACCAGGATCGCCGATATCGATCGGCTGGACCAGTAACGATCAACAACTCACGCTGACTATCGAAGACCAGGGCATTGGCATTCAAAGCTCAGACAATCTCTTCACGCCCTACTACACAACCAAGAAAGAAGGCTCGGGCATCGGCTTGGTATTGTGTCAGCAGATCATAGAAGCACACGGCGGCAGCCTCAGCCTCGCCAACTCAGAAAGAGGCCAAGGCTGCGTCGCGACCATTACCCTGCCGCTGCACTAGTCTGGTTTCCGAGAAAAAGCGTTTGTACGATACGCGAAGACTTCAGTGAGTTCCCGAAAGCGTCACCCGGCGCATGGAACATCCAAGGTCGAAACAGAACGAGGCGATTGTATCGATAAGGGATGCTCAGCACTTTCTCCCACTTCGAAGGATTCACTCCGTCGGTCTCCAGAAAGCGTCGTATGTCCTCATTGCTTTTCCAGCCGTGGCGAGCGAGCGCCTCCACCGATCTTGGAATCTCTTCCAGGCCGGTACGTAAATGCTTCCAGAAGCTGGTGCCTTCTACCTTGGGATGATCTTTGGAAAGATATACCACTCCCGACCATTTGGTCTTCAGGCCGCCATCAAAGTGAATATGCTGGGTGTAGCCATCATCCGCTTTCGAAAAGCGGATTTTGCCGTTCAACTCGGTCGATGAATCTATCGACGGCTCATTGAGCAATTGAGTGAAGAGTTTTTGATGGCTTGCACTGAGGTAAGTGTTTGTAGTCATGACGCCGGAGAAATTGCCTCGCAGGCCACTGCCGTTCATTGACCTGAGTGCATTGTCCACCAACGCTTCCGGGTTGGCGTAGAAATCATCAACAATAAAATATCGATTGAGCATTCTCTGAATTCCTATACTGCATTTCATTGAAATCAGGAAACTACTGCTCAGAGCGAATTCACCTTTCTTGCTGCAAAGCTTTCAACTATCCAGTTTTAAAGCAGTCCAGCTTGGCAGGTGTTGCGCAGTCTTGCTCTGGAGAGGCAAGCATTTCTCGCTCGCCTGGTGGGATGACAATCTGTGCAGGCTCTACGGCCAAGATTGCGCCGATGGATCGGCTTGTTATCACTTCGTCAGAATACCACCACAGCGTGATAGTCCGTGACTACTGAAAACTCTACCGAGAGAATGTGCCAGTTGTCACAGTTATTCTAATCGAGCGTATTATGGGATTTGAAAATGAATCACGCAAGTCGAATTGACCATCGGCTTGCGCGATTCACCGCAATGAATGCAGGCTAAATTTTCGAGTCGAAATTATTTTAACTCGATAGTAATTGCTTTCGGTGGTCCGCTTATGGCGACTTCAGAATCAATAGTACCGGCCTCAATATAACGCACATCGCCATAGGCAAATTCTTCAGTACGAACATTGCCATCAGCGTCGGTGAACTGAATCGATCCCGCCTGATAGAAGACCTGCACTGAATCCTTGTGATGCATGTGTCGCTCAGCTTCTTCGCCGATCTCCCAGGTGTAATCCCAGTGGGTCACTCTTTCGTTATCGATACGCGCTTCGGCACCATTTCGGGGAAAGAAAGCAGACATACCCATCGGTATTTCAGCTGGAGCTTCGTCGACCTCTTTCAGATCGAACATTACCGCCCAGCGCTGGGGAGCGTCATCTGGAAAGCCAATCATCTCTTCCTTGTGCGTGACGCCCTTCTGCTGGAAATAGGGTCTTGGGATATCGAATGGAGGTCGCTGCGGATTCACCGAGCCATCCAGTTGAGTAACTGAGATAGGCCCATAGCGCAGATAAACTCCTGCCATGTCATATTGATGGCGATGATAGGGCTGGGGAATACCGGGCAACCAGTGTACGTCCCAGGCAATGCCGCGATCGTTCTCAAAGATTTTCGTCACACCCTCTCGCGGATAGGCATGGGGATATTCCTGAGCGCCGGTGCTGGTGAGCAAGAACGCGCAGCTCAATAGACCGACAACACTGAGGGTACTGCGTAGAGGAGATTGCATTGGGGACCTACCTTGGACCAAGCCAGTTTGTTTTTCTTATAAAGTTCTAGAACAGCTGGAACAACTAGAACAAATAGCGCACCTGATTATGGTGGGCATGCTGGCATAGCGCAAGGCTGAGCGCCGACAGAGCGCGCCAAACGTTGTAGATATCAGATATATCGGGTACAGAGTGATCAGATAAGGTCGGCGAGCCGACCGCCTACCAATACGGTGCGGCTCGCCTTAGGGGGAAGCAGTTTACGATTCTTTCTGCTTTTCTTGCAGTTTATGCAGTCGATTTTTAAAACTCGTATTTCAGTCCCACACTGAAGTTGCGTGGCTCGGTAGTTCGGCTCATCAGACAGTTGGTCACATCACAATCGATGTCATCCGAAGTCAGACCAGCCGGGTCGAAGCCCTGTACATAGGCCGGGTAGTAATAGCTGATTTCCCGTCCGTCAGTGTCGAACAGGTTGATACCTTCCAGGAACACCGTCACCGATGGGAAGTGATAGGCAATACGGAAGTTCGCCGTAGTCAGCGACTCACCCCGACGTGAATTCGCTGCATCAAGCGCGTATGGGCCGAGGTAGCGCATACGGAACGTAGCATCCCAGTTGTCCTGACGAATGGCGACACCCGCCTGGGCAGCTTCTTCAACAGCCTGCTCGACATAGATACCTTCTGGGTTATTCACATAACGTGCGTCACTGGAAGCGTAAGAGGCATCAATCGCCAACCAATCCATTGGACTATAGAACAAGGTGAACTCATAACCATCTCGCTCCGATGCGCCTTTAGGTTCAACCGAGTTGGAATCCCCAACGAAGATCAATTCACTGTCCTGATCCAGCCACCAGTTTGCCAGGGTAAATTTGAAATCACCCAGGGTCAGTCGGCCGCCCAGCTCATAACCAGTGCCTTTGGAGATGCCTGGTACAGGATCAACTGGATTGACGACACCGCGTGCGTCATTGGAGTGGAAGCCTTCGCCCCAGTTTGCATAGAGCTCTACATTGTCCGCCGCTGCATAGGCCAGACCAAGCTTCGGTGAGAAGTCATCATCGCTGAGGCTTCCCGCCTGGCTGCTGCTGTTCAGTGCCGACACATCGAAATCGTAGTAGTCGTAACGCAGACCGGCATTGAGGCGCAGTCTGTCACTTGCTCGCCAGGTTGCATCGACATAGGGGCCGGCTGAGAATTCCTGAATCTCGTTGCGACCAAGCTCGCCCACATAGACGCCCTGATTGTATTCTTCAACACCGATCTCATCGCCATCGTCATAGCGAAACTCGGCGCCGATATTGACTTCGAATTGCTGGTCCTCAAGCAGAGAATGCTCTGCACGACCACCGAAGATCATGCGCTCATCGAACTGATTTATTTGTGCATCGTAGGTCGGGTTTGAAGACATGGCCCAATCGTAGCTTTGTGCATAGAGACTGGCACTCCAGTCGCCGCCGCTCAAATCCATGGAGGCAATCCAACGGTCGGTCTCGCCACGAGCCGTAGGGTCCAGACTGCAAAAGGCATCAGGACACTGAGCGCTACCAAAGGCTCGCTCAGGCACTTGCTCTGTTGGCTGCCATTCTGAGGAGTAGGCAGACAGTGTGAAGACTGCTTCACCAAAAGCGGTATTCGTGCGGTATTTGCCCCAGACGCTGTAGTGATTGAGATCTTCTTCGTGCTGCCATGGCCCGTCGTGATATTTGGCTTCACCAATGACGGTCAGTTCGCCGCCACCGAGTGCTTGAGTAAAACCACCCACATAGCGACCGTAGCCCTCGCCACCGCCCTCAGCAGAAACGAAGTTTTCATCGAGGCGATCGATGGTATTGATGAAAGAAGCACCGGCGATAGAGAAATCGCCCAGGTCGGCGTAGTACGGACCCTTGCGGTAATCGATGCCATCTACAGTCTCGGGAATGAGACCATTAACATCCAGATAGCCTTGACCATGACCGTGTGAACGCAGGTTCATCGGAACACCATCGATCAGCACCGTGTAATCCGTACCGTGATCAAGATTGAATCCGCGGAGGAAGTACTGGTTGGCCTTGCCGCTGCCGGAATGCTGTACCGCCACCATGCCAGGCATGGATTCCAGGAGTTCTGCCGTTTTCACCAGCGGACGAATCAACAGATCCGCGCCACCGACATAACCGACACTGGCTGAGCGGGCGATGCCCACCAGGTCTGCGTCCCGCCCAAACACAACGAGCTCATCGATTCTTTCGTTCTCAAGATTCTCGTCAGATTGGGCCAGCGCCCCTTGTGCACCAGTAATGGCAGTAACAACACCCAGAAACAGGGGCAAACGTCTAAAACTTCTTCTCATAGCAAATTCCGTAAAGCAGATTTCGTGAAAACCGGCGCACTTTACCTAAGCCTTTGGCAAAAAGTAGGTAATTAACAGTTGCGGAATTTGCCCGGTGTCGTTAAAAATCGCCGGAATTTGGCTTTTTAAACGTTAATGCGGTGAATTCTTAACGTTCTTAACGTCTCAACATCTCTGGCCTGTAGAGCGATCCCGGCGTAAATAGTCCTTCAAAGTCTTACCTCTTTCGTCACGGAAGATCTGTTCGGTGATCTTCAGTTCAGAGATGCGATCGAGGCGAAAATTACGGAAATCCTTGCGTGTTTCGCACCAACCGATCACCAACCAGACGGGACCGAAGAAGACCATGGACAGTGGTCTTATCCGCCTCTTGGTGGCTTTGCCTTTCAGATCCAGATAATCGAAGCGGATCTTGCGTTTTTCGCGGATGCATTCCCGGATATCCGAGAAACTCACCTGCCAGGGAATCTTGCTCCGGCTCTCGACTGAAGTAGTAGTGAGCTGGCTCATGTCTCTGAGCAGTGAGTCCGACAACACCGCCTGAATCTTCTCCAGGGCACTATTGGCTTTCTCAGAGAACTTCTCGTCGGTCCAGTTACAAACCATATTGATGCCCAGCGCGATGGCTTCCAGCTCATCGAAATCGAACATTACCGGCGGCAGGTGGTATTTCTTGTCTATCACATAGCCAACTCCGGCCTCACCGTAAATCGGCACGCCGGAGTTCATCAAATCCTGGATGTCCCGGTACACCGTCCGCTGACAGATGTCGAAATCCTCGGCCAGTTTCTGTGCGGTCACCGCATGGCGCATTCGCCGAAGGTAATGAACGATCTTGATGAGTCTGTCTGCCCTGCGCATGGTATTGCCTCGTATGTGAAGACTGAGCGTAATCGCCCACAACGGGGTTCTTATCTCAGTAAGAGCTTGAGTATAGGCTACTGCAAGTCTACTGACACCATGCTGTCAGCAGACTGTCGGTATAGTGCAATCTCACTCACTGACACACCACTGACTAATATCAATCGAGGATTTTGAAATGATCGGATATGTAACGCTTGGCACCAATGATCTGGACAAGGCCAGTGCCTACTACGACGCGCTCTTCGCCACCATCGGTGCGGGCAGATTCATGGAAGAAGAAAATTATTTTGTTGCCTGGGCGCCCTCTCCTGATGCGCCATCAGTTGCGGTTAGCATACCTTTTGACAAGAACCCAGCCACAGTAGGCAATGGCACGATGGTTGCGATTTTTCTGGATTCCCGTGAAAAGGTCGACGCCTTCTACGCGAAAGCACTCGAGTTAGGCGGCAGCGATGAAGGCGCACCAGGCTTCCGCCCTGCCGAGAAGACTTCTGGATTCTATGCGGGATATTTCCGTGATCTGGACGGCAACAAGCTGAACGCTTTCTGCATGGTGCCAGAATAGGTTTACCGTAAGACCTAGCCATCAACGCGCTGTTAAAAGCGGGTAGCGCGACAAAGCACTACCCGCTTTCTTTTCTCAGCTTTGCACTACTATTCGTGGTTGCAGCACAGGTACAGTCGGCGAGAGGCTAGTTAGATATAGGAGTCTGGATCTGCGCTGAATGCGTCGATGCAGCCCGGGGTGGCGAAGATATAGATCTTGCCATCGTGTACTGCATAGAGACTGGAACTACCTGGGATACCTGGCGCCACTGGACAGAATTCATTCTGAATTTTGTACTGTGCCTTATTCTCCAGAAACTTCTGCTGATTTTCTTCACTAACGAAACGGTAAGTGTAGCGCTCGTCCTGACCGGTCAGCTCTGCACTACCTTCTGTTTCAACTCCTTCAGTAAGCAGTACTGGATCGAAGCCATTCAGCGCAATTGGTAGATCCTGAGCCTGAGCGACTGTCACCAGACTTGCGAAACCCAGAAATAGAAATGCTTGTAAAACTCTCATTGAGACTCTCCTTGTGTTCCCCTGTAGGTTCATGGCGAGCTTCAATCTATTTCATAGAGAATCGTTAGTAAGCAGCCAATCGCTCAACCGGGGATTTCTGGGGTTGAGGAACGAATGGCTGCGATTACTTGTCGAGATGCTCAGCGGGCAATGCTCTGTAAGAAGTGATCTAAGAAGTAACCTAAACAGCGACCAGTGAGCTATCTCCATAACTTAAATGACAACTCAACCACTAAAACCAGAAACGCAGTCCCGCCAGGAACTGATTCTCTCGGTGCTGGTTAAACACGCGGAAAATATCAGCGGCTTCCCCATGGTGATGAATGCGCTCGTAGCCTATATAGGGTGCTATCTGCCGGGAAACCTCGTAGCGTAGTCGAATACCCATCTTACTCTTGGACAGGCCTTTACCGTGGCCTGCCTCCAGGTCTGAGTCGCCATAGAAGTCCAATGCAAACTTCGGTTGCAGAATCAGACGCTGCGAGAGCAGTAAATCGTATTCCACTTCAAGGTGCAGCGCCGAATGTCCCTCCGGGCCCAAATAGGCAGTTGCGTCCATTTCTATCCAGTAAGGAGCCATGCCTTTTAAACCTACGGCGAGCCACTTACGGTGGGCAAAATCACCGTGATCGTAGCGCCCTCCTACCTGCAGATCCCAGAATGGACTGATGGCTCGGGAGTACAGAAATTCGGTCGCCGACTCCTCGATGGAGGCGTCACGCCATTCCAACTCGGATTTCAACATCCATTTCTGATAGCTGTTGCCCATCCAGGCATAGCCCGCAAACTCCTGGAAGTCTTCAGCATCACCCGCTCGAGTCTCGAATCGGTCAGCCCAGAAACCGAAGAAGGTCGCTTCATCCGCCATACCCAAATGCATGGATTCAGGTAGGGCATAGGCGCCGACATGGCGTTCGTAGCCGTTTGAGTATTCATGGGGATCGCGCACCAACGAGTTCGAATCGTTGCGCATCGATTCATGATGACCTTCATGCATCATTTCACTATCTGCCCCATGCATCATTTCGTGATCTGACCCATGCATCGCGTCATGTCCTGCCTGATCAGTCATCTGATGCATAGAGTGGTCGGTCATATTCATCGGCATCGCGTCGTCCGAATTGTCTTGCGCAATCAATTGCGAGAATGGCGAACTGACGAGGAAGCCAACTACCAGCAAACGTGTCTTCACCTTAGTGATCATGCGACAACCACCTCCCGAAACATTCCAGCATCCATGTGCAAAAGCAGATGGCAGTGCCAGGCCCATCGGCCCAACGCATCCGCCGTTACTGAGAAGCTGACTCTCTGCGCAGGCTGCACGGGAATCGTATGTCGGCGCACAAGGAAGTTCCCTTCAGCGTCTTCCACGTCACTCCACATACCATGAAGATGCATTGGATGGGTCATCATGGTGTCGTTATGCAGATGCACTCGCAGTCGTTCTCCGTAACGAAAATGCACCGGCGTCGATTTGCCGTATTCGAGACCATCGATTGACCAGGCATAGCGCTCCATGTTGCCAGTCAGGTGCAGCTCTAACTCTCGCTCGGAGTGCAGCTGTTCCGGCGAGCGATCAGCGCTGCGCAGGTCGCCGAGCGTCAACACTCTGTGACTGGCATCACGGAGCCCCACGCCAGGATCATCGAGATTGACTCTTGGATGATCGATGCGCATATCGGTGCTCGGCCCAAATTCTGTGGACGCATGTCGCGCGACGACGGCGGGCGAACTGCCTTGCATCGCGCTGTGGTCCATTCCAGGCATAGATGAATTCATCGCACTGGAAATATCGTTCCCTGCATCCATAGCGGAGGCTTGCATGTTATGCATGCCATGATCTGCACCCATCATGTCGGTCATGGACAGCCACTGCGGGGAGCGCGGTTCCGGTATCATTGCCGACATTCCCTCTCTCACCGACAAGGTAGCCAAGGCATAGGAAGTTCTCTCCATGGTTTCGGCGAATAGCGAATAGGCTTCCGCGCGCGGCCGCACAAGCACGTCGTAGGTTTCTCCTGGACCACATCGAAATTCATCGGTGGTGACAGGTTGCACATTTAAACCATCAACCTGAACAATCTCCAGCTCAAGACCGGGAATTCGCACGTCGAAGAACGTATTACCCGCCGCATTAATCATGCGCAAACGTACGGTCTCTCCCGGGCGAAAGAGTAGTGTTTTGCTATCCGATGACGGGCTACCGTTGAGGAGATACGTCAGTGTAGCCGCAGAGAGATCCGCCAGATCAGTCGGCTTCATACGCATGGCACTGAACATCTGCCTTCTGTCGAAGGCCGTGCGCAAGCCATTGTTGGAAATGTCCCGAATTAACTCCGGCAACGTCGGTTGATTGAAGTTGTACAGGTGTCCCTTCGTCTTCAGCTTCTGAAAGAGATATTCGGGGTTCTCGTCGGTCCACTCAGAAAACATGACCACATGCTCACGATCGGCATTGATCCCATCTGTCTCTCGAGGCTCGACAATCAATGCACCGTAGAGCCCGGTCATCTCCTGAAAACCGGAATGGGCGTGATACCAGTAGGTGCCATGTTGATTCAGCGTGAAGCGATATTGGAAGGTTTCTCCGGGTGCAATTCCCCCGTAGCTGATTCCGGGTACACCGTCCATCTCGAAGGGCAGAATAATGCCATGCCAGTGCACTGAACTGGGCACAGACAGACGATTGCTCACATTAATGGTAACTGTGTCGCCTTCACGTAGACGCAAAGTAGGTGCAGGCAGTGAGCCGTTCATGACGGTTGCCAGTTTCGGACTACCGCTAAAATTGACCCAGCGCTCTTCGATAGTGAGATTGATTACTGACCCAGTAAGCACTTCTGGTTGATTGCTCGCGTAGTCTGCACCTTGTGCAATTGCAGAACTACTCAGCCCGGGCAATATGGAGCCGGGCACAGCTAGTGCGCCTCCTCGGGCGAGGCTGCGAAGAAACTGCCGCCGCGGGATGCTGGGCTGATTGGCATTGTGCACCGACTGCAATACCGGCTTAGGTGTTTTCAATTCCTGTAACTCCCAATTCAATACTTTCTGGTGATGATTCCCTGAGCCAGATGCCACTGTGAGTGGCACGTAACTGGCAGAGATCAATGAGAGGCGTGCTGTTGAGAGGTGCTGTGCGGAAGGCCGAAGAAAGCGTCGCAAAAAGTACCGAAACAAGGGCCTAACATAAGAGCCAGATTTCCCACTTTACGGGGGATAAGCCGATAGTGAGCAATCACTAACAATGCAGGCACAACACCAGCTTTCTAGTTCTTGATGGGAGGTCTATATAGCGAACCCGCTCTATGCAGAACGGTGCTGATGGGGGTATTAAGGACTTGCCGCTGACTCTCGTGAAAGTCAGCAACGAGAGAGAGGATTCCTGGGCTAAAGCAATGCGAACTGCAGTTCATGCAATGCTCATCACAGAGTTCACCATCATGATCAGAATGGGGCTTGATCGACTCTGATTCCAGTGAATCATGCAGAGCCAAGTGCTGAGGCTCTGAGTCGGAATGGCCAGTGTGTGACATAGCCATGTGACCCATCTGATCTATTGGATGGTCGTAGGGATGATCGTTGTGATGGCCGATGGAATGGTCGATGGGATTTGCGAGGTGAGATTGCGTCGTGTGTGCGTCAACGGATGACATGCTAAGCGCCATCCACGATGCCACAGCGGTATCCAGTGGCGCCGCCACGAAAAACATGAGTATCACGCTCATTAATTTGTGTTTCACGCCCTTACTCACTTTTGTTCACTCTTGCTCAGTCTCGCTCTCTCTCGCCCACATACTCTCACGCTTGCTTGCCCTTGGTCACTCTTGTTTATCCGCACTCTCTGACGCTCTGGCATTCGAATCAAAACGACGTCACCAGTAGTGACCTGCACACAGGGCAAGGATGCTCGGTCAACCAAGGGTCAACCAAAAGTCATGCTAACACAGCTTCCGGTCAACCAAGTGTCAACACAAAGTCACGCTATACATCGCTTCGGTCAATCAAGCGTCAACCTAAAGTCATGCTAAATCGCTATCAGGTCAACCTAAAGCCATGCAAATTCGCGCTTCGGTCAACCAAGAGTCAACATAAGTTCACGCTAAACATCGCTTCGGTCAACCGAGAGTCAACACACAGTCATGCTAATTCGCACTCCGGTCAACCAAGAGTCAACATAAAGTCACGCTAAACATCGCTTCGGTCAACCAAGCGTCAACCTAAAGTCATGCTAATTCGCACTTCGGTCAACCAAGAGTCAACATAAAGTCACGCTAAACATCGCTTCGGTCAACCGAGAGTCAACACAAAGTCATGCTAATTCGCACTCCGGTCAACCAAGAGTCAACATAAAGTCACGCTAACTCGCGCTTCGGTCAACCAAGAGTCAACCTAAAGTCACGCTAATTCACGCTCCGGTCAACCAAGGGTCAACATAAAGTCACGCTAAACATCGCTTCGGTCAACCAAGCGTCAATCTAAAGTCATGCTAAATCGCTATCAGGTCAACCAAGTGTCAACCTAAAGCCATGCTAATTCACGCTCTGATCAACCAAGTGTCAACACAAAGTCACGCTATGCATCGCTTCGGTCAACCAAGTGTCAACACAAAGTCACGCTATAAATCGCTTCGGTCAACCAATCGTCAACCTGAAGTCAAACAGTGACACACTGCCGTGTCTACCTATCAGGGCATTTAACGCCTTCGAGTGCCTCGAAGGTCAAGCAGCTTTCACCTTTTGTTTCGTTAGCTTCAGGCGGGCGATTGGGAAGGTTTCGGCGACACTCGTCTGGTGAAAACTACAAGTTCTGAGGGATATCTCTGAGCAGGGTTCAAGCGAGCGCTACCACTTTAAGCGGATAGATGCGGAAAGCACGAAAGCGGAAAGGACTAAGAAAGAGCTGTGCAAAGGCGAAATGCGAGAAGAAAACAAAAAAGGACGAGGATAAAGATGGAAGCTTTAGTGAGGCCCCGACAGAACAGGATCAGTCGATTCGGAAACGGTCGCAGTGAAGAATCGACGTGACAGTTTTTTGTACGCAGTCGTCAATGAGTGCTTTCACTTCCTTGTGGTCAGTCATTGCAAATTGCTCGGGCCAACCTTTGCATTCTGCTGTGGTCTGGATGGCGCCAGTGTTGATTAGCATGACCAGACCATGTAATTGCGTCCAGGTAGCAAGAAAGGTCTTGATGAGTAATTCCTCATCATAGGCAACTTGGTACCTCTCATAGAGTGAACGAATCACATCACGCAACAACTCTTCACTACGACACGCGCACTCGATGTACTCTTCGGTAAGAATTTCTGGCGGGATGTAGTAGTTGAAGAGAATATCGAAATAGGATCGAAAATTGATGGAGTACAGGTAGTAGTTGTAACCCGCATCGGCGAGGCGAACTTCGGGTTCGTCATTCTTGTGCTCTTCAGGAAAAATGATCGAGTAGAAGCTCTCGAACAGCTCCATCTTGATGGCCATGATCAACTCATCTTTGTCGCTGAAATAGTTGTAGACCGCGGTGGGAGTCACGCCAACTTCTTTCGCCAATCGGCGCATGGTCAGACTCTGTACTCGTTCTGTTTCGAGTATCTTTTTCGCAGCCGTAAGCAGTGCTTCCTTCACGTTACCGTGATGGTAGCTCTGGCCTGACTTTAGGGCTTCAGCGTTCATGAGCAATTCGAGGTTCATCGTTGAAAACTGTACCTCAATTGTAATTGAAAAATATCATTGTGACGATAATCGTACAGCCGCGTGTCCACATCGGCGTCATATGTTACCAACAGTAACCCTATCTCCAGATTATCCGACCAATCGTAGTCTACAGAGGCCCTGAATACGTCACCTTCATTGCCCGGCAGGCGATTAAATACGGTCAGAACCTGAATTCTGTCATTCAGCGTATTCCACAGCAGCCGGCCGCTGTAGCCAGCTTCTCTGCGGTCTGCCAGCAGGCGCGCATCGTGGTCTCTGGTTTGTACCAGGTCGGCTTCGAAGGTGAGAGTCAGGTTGCGGAAACCGTTGTATTCGAGGCCCGCCGCCGTGAGCCATTGGTCTTTCGCAAACAGTGTAGACCCAGCGAAGGGATTGGCAGGCAGAAGTGCCTTGTCCCAATGCATTCCGGTCTCGCCAAAGAGCAACCAGGATCCTGTTGCCCAGCTGGTATAGACAGCGGCAGCCTGCATGCGATCCTGTTGTAAGGCGACGTTTACGGAGGAGTCGGGCAAATAGTCCACGGCCCGTATGCTGTATTCATTCTGATTGACATCAGCCAATACGAAACTCAAATCACCGTTGCTGTAGTGGGTACTGGCTCGGAGCACATATTCAGATTCTTGTTCAGGGTCCAGCTCGAGCAAATTGACGGCAGGGTCTCGAAAACGAATGTATTGATCAAATTCGTCTCCCGCCTTGGCGACGTCATGAATCCCGGCTCCATGCACGATAGCCGCATCTAAGGTCCATTCTCCAATGGGATAACTCAGCAATGCGGCGGGCACTTGTAACCTAAGGTCCTCGATATCCTGCTGACCAAATGTATATTGATTCTGGGTATTGATCAGATCGGTGATTGAAAGGTTTTCTGACAATCCCCATGCGACTATCTGATTGCCCAGTTTCACATACAAATCATCGAGCTGGGTTTCGACATAAAAGTCCCGAAGCTCGAAACGACTGCGCATCTCACTAATCTCTTGCGCGTTGTACGCAAAGCCATCTTCGTAGTCATAGACTTTATCGCGATAGGCATTGGCACTAAACCGAAAATTAGTGGTCGAGTTCACTTCCCAGTCGGCTTGCACAAACAGACTGCTTTCCAGTCGGCTAAAGCCTTCATCATTTCTGGCAAAACGGGAATCAGGTTGCTCATACGCGTAAGCCACCTTTTCGCTAAACCAACCGAGTATTGAGAACGGAGAGTCATCTGCCGAGCTGGCGGATGCAGCAATGTCGATATCAAGATTGCCAAAAAAATCGTCCTGGGCTGCCAGCGGACTAGCCGCCGAAACAGCCAGGACGAACAACGCTCCTGCGCGAGCGTAAAACGACAAGGTGTTTGATGTTTTCAATGTAGGTCTCAGGGCAAGGAGCCGCGCTGCATGGTGTCAGTGCTAAAGACATCGTCATCGATAGGCTGGTTGTAGACGATATCGCTGAGCTGCAGAATGCTGGCGTGTTCGCGTCGGTCATTACGCGTAGTCACCATCTGCAGACGCTTCGCTGTCCAGATACCATCGATTTGCTCGATGTCGCTGGCGGTAAAATACTTGATGCGATTACCACGCTTGACCCAGATTTGACTCTTCACCATGAGAAACGCATCCTTGCGAATCCATACATGGCTCTTCAGATTACCGGTTGAATCCTCAGCTTTTTCCTTAAACTCCGGCTTGGGAACAACTTCGATAACCCAGCAGTCATGTCCATCGACCATTTCACTCTCGTTGATGAAAGTGTAGTCGTACCACGCAAACTCCAGACCATTAATATCCGAATAAGTGAAGTCACTGCCCATAAACGAATCAGACCTGTCACTGGAAGCGATACGCTTCACCTGCTGCAGTGCTGGCAGGTACAGCCAGGAGTCGTCGTCCTGCTCTTCCTCATCCCAGTCATAGTTGAGATAGGAAGTGCCACTAATGTCTGCAGGTGATTCGAAGAAAGACAGTGAGCGCGTGTCCTCACCATAGTCTTTTGAATAATTGCGTAGCTGACGTACACGCTGTCGGTCACGGCGGTCGATCAGCACCATCGTAGAATTTGCGATCGAGGTATCGCCGTCGTAGCGCTCGTCTACGTTGCGCATAATTTCTTCAGCGGTGAGTTCCTGCGCCTGTGCTCCAACAACAGTAAACGCGATGACAGCAAGCGCAAAGAGTGCCGCAATGTTTTTGACTCGTTTTTTCTCATTCGAATTCATTTAAATTCTCCTTAGCTTGCACCAGTACCAATTGCATCAGACGAGTTCAACACATCGTCTTCCTGTGCAACTTCTTCTTCGCCGTCCACCAGATACAGGATGGCTGGCAGGAAGATAAGATCACCGAGGACTGCCAGCAACATGATCATGGCGCCAAAAATACCGACGTACATGATGGGAATGAAGGATGCGAAGGTCAGCACACTAAAACCGAGCACGAGAATGATCGAGCTGTACACCACAGCGCGGCCCGATTCAGTCATCGCTTTGTGAATCGAATCGTGGGTGTTGTGCCCGGCTTCTTTCGCTGCCAGATAGCGGTTCATGACGTGGATTGCATCGTCTACCGCTATGCCGATAGTCATCGCTCCGACGATCATGCTGCCAAGATCAAGAGATATCCCCAGCAGACCAACCACACCACCTGCTATGAGGATAGGCAAGACACTGGGGATGATAGACAGCAAGCCATATTTGATTGAACGGAACAAAATGATGAAGAACAGTGAGACCACCAGCAAGGCAATCCCAAAGGAACGGAACATACCCTCGCCGGTATATTTGTCCTGTGCGTTGAACATCACCATGCTGCCAGTGAGAGATACATCCAGATCGCTGAACTCAGTGTCCAATGCCCGATAGATTTCCTGCAGCTCCACATCCATTTCCGACGCAACCATGTTCACCATTGGCACTGTCATGCGTGCATAACGGTCATCGAAGTCCTTCATGTCTGTCAGATCTTCTTCCGGTCCTGAGTTCTCATAGAGAAACAGGAATTGCGCGGTCATCTCTGGCGTGTCAGGCAGGCGATAGAAGGCAGGATCATCACCATTCAACGCCTGATTAATCTGCTTGAGAAAGTCGATCAGGGTATTGAACTCCCCGACAGCCTCGCGACTATCGAGATATTCCTGAAACGCTTCCATGCGCTCCAGGAAGGCAGGCTCCTTCACTCCCCCTTCCACTCCGGAGTCGATGATAACTTCTATCGGAATAACCCCGGTGTAAGTCTCATCGAAGTAAATCATGTCGGTACGCGCGGGGTTCTCCCACTTGAAGTAATTCAGGTAATTGGTATCGACCTTGATGTTGGGCACACTCACTACTGCAAACGCCATCAAGAGCAGACCAACACCGAGGATCGGGTTGCGATAGCGCTGTGTGAAATCCGGCACCTTCTGAGTCAGTCGTGTCACAAAGCTGCCAGAAACTACGCGGAAAGTGGTGTCAGACACACGAGGGACATAGCTCAACAACGCAGGCAGCACAGTCAGTGCGAGCAGGAATAACAAGATGGGACCGATTGAACCCATCACCGCGAACTCGCGAACAGGAACAATTCGAGTCACCGCCAATGCCATGAATCCTGCTGATGTGGTGATGGCAGTGAAAAATGCCGGTCGCCATAGATTGATAATTGTGTCTTTGGCAGCTGCTTGTCCGTCCAGACCTCGTTCTCTCGCATGGTAGTACTCCACCATGACGTGCACCGACACACCGATGCCGATAATGATCATCGTAGGTATGAGTGCCTGGTCAACCGGAGAGTGAGGAAACCCGAGCACGCCTTGAATACCATTGAGACAAACAATACCGGCACCGATGACCAGCCAGGGCAACAGGGTGCCACTGAATGATCGGAAGCTGACAAAAAGAACGATTATCATGAACAAGGCCATGATCGGATTGAGAGTTGTCGAATCCTGAATGGAGTGCACTTCAAATTTCTGATTGATCAGCGGCTGTCCGGAGATGTGCAGGCTATAGCCTTGTTGCTCATAGCCCTGCTCTTCGATGAACGCGATCAGTCCATTCACCAGAGTGACGTTATGTGCAGTCTCACCGCGCCGATGTTCAGTACGTGCAGCAATTCTGGTATGACGAAAATCTTCAGTGATCAAAGTGCCAATCGCCAGGTCTTCACCGGCAACTATCTCCTTGATCTCAGCCAACAAGGCAGGATCTTCGGCAAGTTCTGTGACGTCTTCGATCAGATCATCGGTCGCCAGGCTCACTGAGTCTGAGTGCGTGTATTGATAGCGCGTCAGTGAACGAATCTGCGTGACTGCTTCCTGATTCTCAAGATAGGTAGTCAGATCTTCGATAATCTGCAGCGTCTCTGGTTCGAACACATCCTGATCTGATGCTCGAGCTTCGATCCCGACGACCAGGTAGTCGATATCGCCATACAGATCCAGCAACTCCTCGAATGCGATCAGATTGGGGTCGCCTTCAATGAAGTAACGCTCATTGGTGTTGTCGAATGGAATGCCACGGCCGTTGACTAGACCGGCAGCAATGGCTGCAACAGCCAGCAGTATGATGGGCAGGCGAAAGCGAATGACGAGCTCTGACCAGTGATGAATGAGTACTTTCATGTGAATTCCTTGAGGTCCGGCTGGGCTGACGTGCGGTTAGTACTCCCGTCTTGTTCGGTTCATCCCGGTTGTTGACTAGATTCTCTGCTTATTCGGATTCCTGATTAATCTGGTTTCAGGCGGTTTCTGGATTGCTCCTGGAGAGCTCCATGGCTAAAACTTTACTAAGTTAACTTAACGCAGTTAACTTAACATAGTTAAGTTTACTAAGTAAACATCCCGCAAAAGTCTTCACATAGAGACATATCTTATTGAAATAAAGGGTTATTTTTGAGTTTCCCTAAACCAGCCAGGAAAATTTGTTCATGAGAAACGAGTATTTATCCCGGCGTTTCGAGGGCTGCTGAGTCTTCTTTCTGGTTTCCAGCGCCCGCTCTTGTGCTGGCATTTCGCCCTGCCAGCCGCCATATCATCAGCCCCAGGAACACCAGCAAAGACAAGACAGCCAGCAGCAAAATTGGCGGCGGGACAATGGTTCCGGGCAATTTGAGTCGGATGTTCTCTTCTGTCGCCGACAACCGAAATGGCAACATGGCGTGATAGTCAGAATGAGTCTGGATTTCCATGAAGTCCCGTCGGCTGCGATAGCGCACCACGCTGACCAAATCCCAGTCCTCGCTGAAAGTGTCACTCTGCCCCGTTGCCAACACCGGGTGAGTTCCAAAGCGCAGCCAAAAAGGTACTGCCGCTTGCGTGAATCGAGTAAATGCCTCGCGTCCGCTTATTCTTTGGCTGGCACCTTCTGAGATTGTCACGAAGTCATTGAAGCGAAACAGGTTGATCACGAAGAAGGCCCTGCCATCATCCATGGCCATGAATTCATCGAGAGCTTCAGGATCCAAAAACGCTCTGAGTTCCGGGTCAGTTTCATTCAGGCGTTGCATGTAAATTTCCCGCTCCGCAGTGGAAAGCGCATCACCTGGCGCATACCAAAGAGAAAACCCAACCATCAGGGATAAAATCACCACTACTGAGAGGTTAATATTTCGAACTAATACCGCCGGAGATTTCATAAACATTCCTCGAGTGACCTTCACTCTACTAAGCCGTCAACCCTACTGGCTAATTACTAATACACAGTTGCACTAGCCCAATTCAATTAGCCCAAATCAATAAGCCGAATTCAATAATCATAGTACTTGCGATTTTTCTTTGTAACTTGTATTTTGCAAGTTAGAGACAAACAGCACCTGACAATCGACGAAACTCTTCTCCGCTTGATCATGCTTTCACATGAAATCGAATCAGTATCGGCTACATTGGTTCTCGTAGCTCGCTGCATGCAAAATGTTGAGTTACTTTACTCGAGCAGCTGATAAACTACTCGCCGAAATCCGACACCATCATTGAAAAACACTGTCTTTGAATGACAGCTCTGGAATGAAAGGTGTAGCAAAAGACCGAGGCTGCGCTTGATTCGCAATAATCGATGCTTCAATATTCACATCCTGAATCAGACCGAGAGCATAGCTCATCCAACTTATCATTAGCCTTTCGGCACTACCTTGTAATCCCGGCAAGTGACCTTTCTGTCACATATTTTATTGATAAACTTTTCATAGATAGACACTTTATTGACAGATATTTCGTAGATAGACACTCTATAAATAGACTCTTCATAAACTCAGGATGACCTTATGAACGAAAGAACAATCCCTCTCAAGCGTGTCGTAGTCACTGGCTTGGGCATCAAGTCTGCGATGGGGAATTCATCAGCAGAAGTTATCGACGCCCTGAAAAATTCCCGGTCTGGAATCGTCGTCAATGAGGAGTATGCTGAGCTGGGTTTTCGCTCTCGCGTTTACGCCCCTGTTAAGTTGGATATCAAGGAGCACATCGACCGGCGCACTCTGCGCTTCATGAGCAAGGCGGCGGCCTTCACTTATCTCGCCATGCGCGATGCGATTGAAGATGCCCAACTTGATGAAGGACTAATTTCAGATCCGAGAACAGGACTGATCGTAGGTACCGGCGGTGTGTCCACTGAAAAAATGATGGAAGCCGTCGATACAATGAGGGCTCGCGGCGCCCGTAAAGTAGGCCCTACTTTTGTGCCCGCTTCAATGACCAGTGGCAGTAGTGCCAATCTTTCAGTCGCTTTTGGCATCAAAGGCTATAGCTATTCAATCAGTTCTGCTTGTACAACGAGCCTGCATTGTATTGGCAATGCCTACGAACTGATTCAGATGGGTAAGCAAGACATCATGTTTGCCGGCGGCGGCGAAGAGACCCATTGGGTCTCAACTCTGATGTTCGATGCAATGGGTGCACTTTCCTCGCGATACAATGACAATCCTGCAGTTGCTTCACGACCATTCGATAGCGCTCGGGACGGTTTTGTCGTTTCCGAGGGTGGCGCAATAGTGGTGCTTGAAGAACTGCAACATGCTCTGGATCGAGGCGCGCCCATCTATGGCGAAGTCGTCGGTTACGGTGCTAGCTGTGACGGCGGTGACATGGTCAAGCCTAACGGCACGGGCGCTGCACAGGCGATGCGAATGGCGCTTGCCGATGTCGATTTGCCCATCGACTACTTGAACGCACACGCAACGAGTACACCGGCTGGTGATACCGTGGAGATTTCTGCGGCGACGGAAGTATTTGGTAATGCAATGCCGAGGATCAATTCAACCAAAGCGCTGACCGGACACGCGTTAGGCGCGGCGGGCGCAATCGAGGCAATCGCTTCATTGTTAATGCTCAAAGAGAACTTTATTTGCGCTTCTGCACACATCGATGCACTCGATGAGGCGCTGCAAGACGCACCGATCGCACTCGCAACCGAAGAAGATGTGCGACTGAACGCCGTAATGAGCAACAGCTTTGGCTTTGGCGGAGCGAATGGCTCCCTGGTTTTTCAGCGAATGACTTAAGAGATTCGTCCAGGTTAATGGCTCAATTATCGTGAGCCATTAACCATGGCAGAACGATTACTCTGACAGATAAGAGCAGCAGTAGTCAGTCACTTCTTCTACTTTGATATCAAATGCCGAATTTGCAGGCACTTCAAAACTCGACCCACCGGCAAAGGTTTGCCACTGTTCGTTACCGGGAAGCAACACGGAAACAGAGCCCGCTTGAATCTCCATTAACTCTTTAAGGGCGGTATCGAATCGATATTCGCCGGGCATCATGATGCCCAGGGTTTTCTTCTCACCATCGGCGAAGATGACAGTACGGCTGGTGACCTTGCCGTCGAAATAGACATTGGCAAGGCGTTCTACGGAAACATTGTCGAAACTACTCATGGTATTACTCTTCGGTTAATCACTTGATAGACAGGCGCGCAATTCTAAGCATCCAGCGGGCAATTATAAAGCGGCGATTGATAGCAAGATTCGGCGCCCTGTCTCAAAGCGGCATGAATCGGCAAACCCCCATGCTATCTTCAATCAATGGGGTCGTAGCGGGGTCGGAGAGATCAATTTTTAACCAGCTCTCCAAGCCGAGATTCAGAGTTGTTCAAAAATTAGCCTCTCCGACCCCGCTGCGACCCCGCTCCGACCCCATCTGGAGAATAAGAAGAATGAATATGGGTAAATTACTGCTGATCACGGGCTTGTTGTTGCTTCCTGCTCTGTCACTGGGCCAAGGGCTCAGCGAGAGTGTCCGATTTCATCACATGCGCATCAATGCTGTTGATCCAGAAGCTTCCCAGGCGTTCTATGAGCAATTCCTTGGCGCGATTTCGGTGCAGTACAACAATCAGGTTCCAGCGATTTTTCACACCCACGGGTTTGTCGTATTCAACAAAGTAGACTCTCCCGCGGCAACAGCGCCCTTCTCCCCGATCTGGCACATGGGTTGGGCGGGGGTAGATGGGCGCGCAGAGTATGACTGGCTTAGCGCACAAGGCGTGGAATACGACACGCCACCGACTGACCTCGGCAACAACACCTACCAATACATGCTCGGCCCGGACAAAGAGATGGTCGAGATCTACACCGGTGCCAAAAATCATCGCTACGAACACATCCACCTCTGGGCGACTGATGTGAAGGCGACCTCAGACTGGTTTGTGAACAATCTTGGTTTCTTCGGCAGAGAAGCTGGTGAACGACCAACAGATGGCAGCCGCTGGTCAGCGTTTCTTGAAACCGGGCTGATGAATCTCTACATCTATGGTGTGCCGAACGAAAACGACCGCGTCTATCGCCCAATCCACGAAGAAGGCTTGCGGCCTTCCGAGGGCAGCGTGTTCAACCATATCGCCTATTCTTTCCGTGACATCGAGCCTGTCTATGCGCACATGACAAACAACGGTGTCGAAATTATCGAGGAAATCAGCTGGAAGGAAGCACTGGGTTACCGCAGTTTCTTTGCTATGGCGCCCGACCAACTTCTGATTGAAATCGTAGAGGCGGTGCCCGTGCCAGAGAGCATGTGGGAACGCTAGACTTACGCTGGTTTCTGAGCGATCAGGAACGCGGTTGGCGTATCACCTTCCGGCTCGAAACGTTCCAGAATTTCAAAGCCTGTCTGTTCGTGACAAGCGATTAACTCCTCTTTGCTGAATCCCTTGAGATTGGGAAAGAGCCCAATTAAGGAAAGGAACGGAAGGACTGCCGCCCAGATACCGGGCGGTTTGGTCATACACACACTGCTCGAAATGAAATATCCACCCGGCTTGAGCATATCCCAGCACTTCTGAATGGGTCGCTCAATGTCTTCCATCAACTGGAGTATATTGAGCCCGAGCACAACATCGAATGACTCCGGCTCGAACTCGTGCCGATTAATATCGAGAACCTGAAAATCGACGTTTTCTATGCCCTGTTCCTGCTTGTGGCGATTACCGATAGCAATCATCTTCTCGGCAAAATCAGTGGCCAGAATATGGCCCGCATAAGGCGCGTGGAGTAGGGCCGTTGACCCTGTTCCGCAGCCAAACTCGAACACCTTGTGTTCCGGCTTCATATATTTGCGCGTCAGCTCGAGCTTCTTCTCATAAGACTCCATATCCGCGATTGGCGAGCGCGAGTAACCCTCTGCGACGAGATTGAAAAGTAATTTGCCTTTGGCCATGGAGCCCTCCTTTGCAGTAATACAATCAGGACGTGACAATGCAAATTAAGTTACTAAAAAGGGGTCGGAGAGATTAATTTTTAACCAGTTAACCAACCTGAGATGTAAATTGATCAAAAATTGATCTCTCCGACCCCATTATGGGGAACTACGGGCGGATGTAGCCGATGTTGTTTTCTATCTCGATGGTGGTCCCCAATGGCGCTGACAACTCCTGCAAGCGAGTGAGAATGCGCTGAGCGATAGCCGGTGGTGCCACGTGTGGAATCCCTCTTCTCGATAGCTTCTCTTCTTCATAGCCAGCTTCAATAGGGATAATACGAACTTCGCTCAGCTCGCCATTACTGAATTCGTTGATGGCAATAATGCTCTCAAACTTTACCGGGAATTCCGCATTGGGCGGACCGACGCTGCGCTGCGGATCGCCTCTTCCTGCGAGTCCGATGACATCCATCTGGCGAATGAACTCACCAAGTCCGTAGAAAATCGGGCGGTTGTTGTAAATCTCAATGCCACGCAGCGCATGAACACCTGTACCCTGAAAAACATCTGCGCCGTTATCGATTGAAGCCTTGGCGAACACAGGCAGATAGTCGGCAATGCTGGGATTAGTATCGAGGTGCTCAGCTTCCGGAATCCCGTCGCCGCGAAAACCACCCTTGGTGTCATAGAAATGATGAGCATGAATGGCGACTGTGATCAGATCGGATTTCAGCTTACCTTCTCGCACAGAAGCCAGCACATCGGTCAAATCCCGTTCGTTCATTTCAAAATGATAATAGGGCTCGGTGACTCCAGGCGCCGCCTTGCGAAACTGTTGACGGAGAAATTCGACCTGCGTGGGTGAATTGATTCCCCGGGCATAATGAAACGTCCCATTGGGAAAATGGTCGCGGATCGTCTGCAGGCTCTCCCAGGAATCCTCTGGCACCATGAAATAACGTGTTACGCGCAGTGGACTCAAACCACCCACGCCCGGCCACTCCCCACGCGCAGGTGCTGCCGCTGGTTGATGATCCGATGTTGAAACCATTCCCACCCGACCGCGCGGACTCGAATAGAAACGTGCTGCACGCGCCGCCCAATAATTATCACCGTAACCAGCATGTTGCAGACCCGCTGCATCCAAATGCCTGCTAGTCTCGGCCAGACCCTCCGGTCCAAAATCATTGGCGTGATTATTCGCTCTGGCGACGATATCGATGCCCATCTCAACCAGCCATTCGGCAACGCCAGGCTCACCTCCAAAACCACCTCCGCGAGAGCCAGTGAATGATCGTCCGTCGATTATATTGCCTTCCAGATTGCCGGTAGTGGCATCAGCCGAGCGCAGGATATCGACTACTTCAGCAAACCCCGGATCGGCCATCATGTGATCAAGTGGATAAGACACGATCAGATCGCCAACTACCGCGATGGTAAATCCATCACTGACTGTGGTCGAGAGTTCTGATTCGCTGGGTGTTTGCGCACTTAGCTGAACTGCGGAAAGAATCAATCCAACAGCAGACAAATAGTTCCATAACTGGAACAAAGATGCCCTTTTAGTCATTCCTTTGTTGCTTTGCGTATCCTCTCGCATAACCGCCCTCCCTTATGGTTCCTTTCAATTTCTTTATAGAATTTCTTTATACTGTTTCTTCTTAATTTTTTCTGAACTTCAATATTTCGAACAACGTGCGTAGAGCGTAACAGATTCACTCAGACCAAACTCTCATTAAATTTAGCTGATGAATTCTTGCATGGTTCATTCATAGTCCATTCGATTTATTGTCTGACTAACCAACTTCAGCTTCAGCTACTTGGTGCTGAATTCAAATAACGTTACTATCTTTACCCACAGCTAGCTATTTTACTGCGCAAATTACACCTTTTTTCTCCCAAGCTTGGAGCGTGATATGAACAGAATATTGTCCCACCTGGCGTTGCTTTTGCTGTCAATTCTTCTCAGTGGCTCTCTGTTCGCGCAGTCTTCATTACCTCTGACAGTGCCCCTGCCAGAACTTCTTGAGAACCAGGAAGTATTCATAGTCAAAGTAGATCTTGCACCAGGTCAGGAAGGAACTCCTCATCGCCACAACGCTCAGGTTGTGGTCTACGTACTGTCCGGTGAAATTGAGATGCAGGTGAATGACGAAGCACCAGTCCGGCTCACGGCTGGGCAGACTTTTCTCGAATCTCCCGATGACATTCACTCAGCATCTCGCAATGTCAGCGAGTCCGAACCTGCCAGTTTTCTTGCCTTTCTAGTTAAGGAAGTCGGAGCTCCTGTCTCAGTGCCAGCTGAGTAATCCCGGCCTGTCCAAGGCCTACGCTCAACCCCATCGTGGGGGGAAGCACCTGTCCCTCAAACAACTGGCAGCTGCGCCAACGCCCGCCAATCCAGTGGTAGCGAACGCTGGCGCTCACACTTCGTCACAAAATTCAGCTCAATAGCCTGTAGGAATTTGTCGTAGGAGCTTCCTGACCCTCAAAGGGGACTGGTAGAACCAGTACGTCGTAGAAGGTGCATCTCGGAGCTCGGAATTACTCCCGCCAACCGCATGTTGCTGTCTACCCAATGAATTACTCTGAAGAACTGCGCCCTATGAACTGGCTAAGCTCGCTGTTTCAGTATTCCGATGATCGCTCCTTTCTCATCGACGGAGATTTTAGTCAGAGCCTTGTTGCTCTCTCTGTCGCTGTCGCTATTTATTCCTCCTGCATCGCCTTTCAAGTTGCAGCTCAGTCTCGCTTAACACCCAACTCGCAACGGCGACAACTCATGTTGTTTGCTGGTTCTTTGGCATTGGGCGGTGGTGTTTGGGCGATGCACTTCATTGGCATGATGGCTTTCGATTTGCACACGCCAGTTGAGTACGACTTCACGATAACCGCGCTTTCGATGCTACCGATTATCCTCGCCTCGCGCGTTGCGCTGGGCCTGATGGCCAGAAGAGAAGTGCAGCTCATCGAGCTCGTTCTGGGTGGCGTGTTGTTGGGGTCAGGCATTGGCATCATGCACTACGCGGGCATGGCCGCGATGAAGATGCAACCCATGCTGCGCTATGACCTGTCTGTTTTCAGCGTTTCCGTATTAGTCGCCGTGGCACTTTCCATCGTTTCACTCTGGATACGATTTGGCATCAATCAGTTTTCGAAGAAAGACTTCTCGGCTCTGCAACTCAATCTCTTCAGTGGCACGATTATGGGTATCGCGATATCGGGCATGCATTACACAGGCATGGCCTCGGCGCGATTCCAGCTGCACGATCCGGCAAACTTCTCTCCCGAGTCCGGCCACCTGCCTCTGACTTTGGCGCTGAGTGTTGCGGTCATCACGCTTGTGATCAGCAGCCTTGTCCTGATACTAAACTTGTTATTCAAATACCGCGACGCCTCGAAGCTCGCCATGGAAAACAGCGAGCGCCTCGGTGCAATCATGGATACTACTCTTGATGCCATCGTCAGCTTCGATGGCAACGGCATCATTCTGGATACCAACAAAGCGGTTGAATCAGTGTTTGGATGGCGCAAGTCTGAACTCGTCGGCTTCAGCATACAAACTATCCTGCCCGACCTGAGCGTCGGTTCTTCTGGCCTCACGGCGAACTTCCGTAACAAACCCTGGCTAACCGGAATTTCCAGCGAAGAAGTCGAACTCAGCGGTCTCAAAAAGAATGGGAAGTCATTCGACGTCAGACTCGCAGCTGGGCGAGTCAACATTCCTGATGAATCACTGTACGTGACCTATATATCAGACATCAGCGAACGAACACGACTGGAACAGGATTTACGAACCGCAAAGGAGAAGGCCGAACTCGAAGCCATTTCCCGGCAGTCCTTCCTCGCCAATATGAGCCACGAGATTCGCACTCCGATGAACGCCATCATTGGTTACTCTGACTTGCTCTTGAGTGATACAGTGGCACCCGGTGACGACGAGAAGTACCTGCACACAATCTCCAATTCGGCGAAATCCCTACTCGACTTGCTTAACGACATTCTCGATCACGCAAAACTCGAAAAGGGCAAGATGGAGCTCGAACAATCCAGCTTCTGCCTCAAAGAAGAGGTCGAAAAAACTATAGCCACGCTCTGGATCCAGGCCAATGCAAAAGGGCTTGAACTCGAATGCACACTCTCTGAAGAGATAGCCACATATTATCTCGGTGCCCCTGTTCGTATTCGCCAGGTGCTCACTAATCTGATCGGTAATGCTATCAAGTTTACGGACACGGGATTCGTGCACGTAAGCGTCAGGCCGGAACAGGATGATATCGTGTTTAGTGTCTCTGATTCCGGAATCGGCATACCTGAAGATAGCGTCGCCGCAATATTTGACCCTTATAGCCAGGCGGATGCCAGTGTCAGTCGCAAGTTTGGTGGCACAGGTCTGGGAACAGCAATCAGCAGACAACTTGTGGAGTTAATGGGTGGTTCAATCGCAGTTAGCAGTGAAGTGGGCGTCGGTAGTACCTTTACCTTTCGTTTGCCTTTGAATGAGTGTGCTGAGACTCGCGCCGCGAATCGGCCAGCACAAGAATGCGAAAAAAGAGAAACCCAGTCGGACCACAACCAGAACTCGCTACGAATTCTGGTCGCCGACGATGTACCACTCAATGTCGAACTACTCACTATCGTTCTTGAGCGTGCGGGCCATGAGGTCGTGTCAGTGAATAACGGACAGCTTGCACTAAACTGTGCCATGAAGGATAAGCTCGACGTCATTCTCATGGACTTGCAAATGCCCAAGATGGACGGCTGTACTGCTGCTCGCAAGATTCGTGAATACGAACAGAAACAGAACGCCAAACCAACACCGATTATTGCGCTCACCGCCGGCGTGATGGAAGAAGAACGATTAGCTGCCAGCGAGGCAGGTATGGATGACTTTGTGACCAAGCCGGTAGATTTGAAAACACTGGAGTTAGCCATCAACAAAGCGCAGAAGCGCTATGATCAGTGGGAACCGCGGAAAATCAATTCTGCTTCCAGCTACACGACTGAGCTAGCACATTCTGACCAGGCACGACGAACGGTTAGTTAGTTCAACTCATAAAACTCAATTGCGTTGCCGTCAGGGTCTTCAAACATAAACAGACTGATATAAGGCTCTCGCACTATCTCAGTGTGTACTAATCGCACGCCCATTTCGGCGACACGCGCGAACTGGTGTTCAATATCATTTACCCGGATGTAGACAACAGAGTTGTTGCCGCGGCGCAAATCATGGGTGAACGCCTCACTCCGATAAATACCCAATAGACCACCGGCCAGTGAATAGCCTATGAAGTCACTGTTCTCGACTACTGGCTGCAAGCCCAGGAGTTGCTCATAAAATTCTTTGGCAGCAGACAGATCCTCTACCACCAGATACACACCAAGCTGCATTGCTTGATTCTGCGACCATACTGGAGTAACAAAAGCTGAGTTCAAGGCTAGCGCCACGGCCAACAGACAAGTTATACGACGAATCAATCGAACTACTTTCATCGGGCGACCTCCTGATAATTCTGCGTCGACTTATATCAATCAAGAGTATGCGGCTATCCTACTGACAGCCTTGTGTCAGTCTTCTTTTTCCTTCTCTGCTTTCAGTTTTTGCAATTCGATATAGGCATCGAGCGATACACCCTTCGGCAATTTGAGAGCCTCATTCAGCAAGTCGACAGATTGGATGAGATCCAGGCGAAAATCTCGGTAGTCGCTGCGCAGACCACACCAGGCATTGAGCGTCCAAACCCCTCCCCAAAAGAATATCCCAAGGGGATGAATATCCCTCGAAGAGTCATCGCCATCCAGAGATCGATAGTTAAGGTGCAGACTCCTGCCACGCTTGAGTGCGGTATAGATGACGTCCCAGACATGATTATCCATGAGTGCATGGCAGTTTGGAGTGCGAATAACCGAAGAGGCGGCATCTTGACTATCAGCATCCACTGGCATGCTGGCTTCGATTTTATGCAGTACGGACTGCGCTGCTTCACTCATACTTTTGCCCGACCAGGCCGACACCAGATTGACACCGAGCAGCAATGCTTCAGATTCCAGCGGTGTGAGCAGCAAGGGAGGGAGCTCAAAGCCTTCACTCAGGCGATAACCAACGCCCGCCTCACCATAGACAGGAATACCAGCTACTGACAGATCATCGACATAGCGATAAATAGTTCGCTCTGAAACATCCAGCTTCTCGGCTAGCCGTTTGGCCGTAATCGGCTGGTGTTTGCGCAAGATGTTTGTAAGCTGGAAAAGTCGATCGGATTTACGCATAGTAGTGATTCGGTTTACATCGGGTTGTTTTTTAGAATTTGCATCTAATGTTGCTCAAATGTTTGAGCACGTGTTTATTTAACAGTAGTCACCAGAAATAAGAAATCCCTCAACAAGGGTTTACATCATGAGAAGACTTGTCGTTCTGCTAGTTAGCTGCTTTTTTTGTAGCGGAGCAGTAGCGCAGCTGGAAGCTGCACGAAATTCCCCCATCGCCTACGGTCACCATCACATCAACACCACTGACATCGGAGCTCAACATCGATTTTGGGTCGAAGGCTTTGGTGGCAGGATCGCCAGCTTTGGCGACTCCGGACGTGAGCTTGTCGCCTTCCCCAATGTGCTGGTTCTTTTTTCTGAGCGAGAACACACTGGCGGAACGAGAGCCTCTGTAGTCAATCATGTCGGGTTCGAAACCCAGGACATCGAAACCGATGTCGCTCGTCTAATCGCCATGGGCTACACCATGATCTCCCGCGAAGAACTGCCCGCGGTTTATGAAGTCGAAAATGGCATTGCCAGAAGACCGGGCGGCAACACCATTGCTTATGTGTTAGGCCCGGACGATCTCAAAGTAGAGCTTATTGAGAACACTGCCATTAACTATCCTATCCAGATGCATCACGTCCATTGGGCACATCCGGAAGGCGAAGCGATGCAGCAGTGGTATGCCGAACACTTCGGCGGTGAACTCGGCACCCGCATCGGACAACCGGCAATCGATTTGCCTGGGGTGAATCTGACCTATGGCCCAGGCGCCGATGATGTCGCGCCTACACAAGGTCGTGCTCTGGATCATATTGGCTTTGAGGTCGACAATCTCGAAGCCTTCGTTGCTGAGCTCGAGAGCAAAGGCATCACCATGGATCGTGGTTACACCGTTATAGGCTCACTGGGAATTGCGATTGCCTTTCTTACCGACCCCTGGGGGACCTACATCGAACTCACTGAAGGGCTGGATGCGGAACTGTAATTCCAGAATTTCGGCTTGCTTGATCCTCGGCTTACTCCTTGGCTTACCAAGTTGCAGCGCACTTCTCGCTCAGCAAGCCACAGTTGAGCATTACCATTTAAGCCTTGTTCCGGATTTACAGAACAAATCCATCATTGGCGAGTTAGTCCTGACCTACTCGCCGATTGACGTTGCAACCCTGCTACTCGATATCGGCAATCTACAAATCGATTCGGTAAGGAATGGGGATTCTGAAAATGATCTACTGCCAACGTCAATTGTCGATAGACAGCTTTCGATTTCCGGGCTCTCGGCAGAGTCTCAAGCAATCACCATCAATTACCGCGGCACACCGAGTTTCGGTCTGCAATTCAGCGATGATGGCAGAGAAGTCAGCACTGCCTTTTCAACCGAACAGTGGATGCCGGTACAGCGCAGTCCTGCACAGCGCGCTGGTTTTTCCCTTGAGCTCCTGATTCCGAGTCACTTTACCGCAACTGCTACCGGTGACTATCTTGGCAGTGAAGAAAGAGCCGATGGACTGACATTACATCGCTGGCAAGAAAGTCAGGCGATGCCAGCATATTTGATGGGTTTCGCTGCAGGGGAATTTCTCAAGGTGAGCGATGAGAGCTCAGATCCCATATTGCATTTCCTTGCACCACCTGAATTCACTGCCGAACAACTCAGAACTGTTTTCGCTGATACCAGAGATGCAATCGCGTTTTTCGAAGAGCACTCCGGCATCCCCTATCCTGATGCTGACTACACCCAGGTGTTGCTGCGCAGAGGCTATGGTCAGGAGCTGCACCGCATGGCGGTAATGAGGCAGAGCTATGGCGAGGAAGTTCTCAACGGGTCAAGAACTATCTGGTTAGCCGTGCATGAAATTGCGCACCAATGGTGGGGAAACCGGGTCACCAATAAGGACTGGACGCATTTTTGGCTGAACGAAGGCATCGCTAACTTTATGACTGCTGCCTACTTCGCTGAACGCTTTGGATCTGAAGCCTATGAAGAACTCATCGGCGAATCCCGACGCCAGTATGAGCTTTTGGTTGCTAATGGCAATGACAGGCCGCTGGTTTTTCCCGACTGGGACTCACCCAGCCGAGAAGACCGAATGGTCGTCTATGAAAAAGGCGCCTATGTCGTTCACCTCTTAAGAGAAGAACTCGGCGATGAAAAATTCTGGGAAGGTCTACGTTTTTACACTGAACGATACTGGAATGACTCAGTTAGCAGTAAGGATTTTCAGACTGCCATGGAAGAGTCTTCCGGCGTAGACCTGTCTGCCTTCTTTAACACCTGGGTATATCAGTAAGTCACCCTCATCTCTTTGCGAACAAGCCAGAAAGTAGCAGACCTGGCACATCGGCCAGTGATGGACTGCGGTGCGTAATCGGACGATTGATCAAGGGCTTATCCAATTGCCGCGCTATAGCTGACAAGACTTCGGGACAGAAACAGTAAGTACGTACACGCACGATTTTTTCGTCCAGCACTTCGATGCGATGCACTTCATTGACACCTTCGATTCCGTGGAGCGTTCTGTAACCCACAACCATGGGCTCGCCTTCAAAATCAATTAGCTCCCAATTGGGATTACGGCCAAAGCCTAGAATCGGCATCTCCGAATGTGCGTGAGAGAAAAAAGTCTTCGCCTGTTCGAAGGAATTGGACTCTGCTCCACCAACCAACTCGAGACTTAAATCCGCTGCACAGATTGCTTCCAGGGTTTCCAAGTCCTTGCTAGCCAAAGCCGTCAGAAACTGCTCGACCATTTCCCTGGGTGGTATTACAAACTGCGCTTTAGGCTTTGACTCGTTGAGTCGGGCCCGGCCCCGATGAAGCGCTGACTTCACAGCACCCACTGTGGTTTTCAAAACCTCGGCACTTTCTTCCAGAGAATAGTCGAGCACTTCCTTTAAGACGATGGCGGCGCGTTCCTGTGGGTGCAGACCCTGCATCAGCGCCTGGCCCGCCTCGCGTACTTCAAGTGTTTGTGACTGATCTCCCGAATGTCCTGTTGTCTCCACACGCTCGAGCTCGAGCAGTGCGCGCTCGCGAACCGATCGTCTGACCCGATCAATCCATAGATTCGTGGCTGTGCGAATGAGATAAGCTCGGGGATTGTCCAGACTGGCGTCGATCTTACCCAGATGGCTGAACACTTTAATCAGCGCATCCTGTGCCAGATCTTCGCCATCCCAGATATTCCCGGTGAGTTGAGTGCAATAGCGATGCAGATCGGCGCGGAACGGGTCTAACGCATCAAGATATTTGCGCCACGGCCCACGAACCCGTCGCTGTACAGAAAATGCTTTGTTGAGATCAGTCATGATCAGTCCTTTCGTCTGCTTAAATTGCGCGTTCTTATTGCGCCTTTACTACAGGACGATTGAGACTTCGAAAAAGATACCTGACTTTTCTATCAATTGGTGCAATGAGTATCAGTCACCCAGCCAACGAAACTTCTGCACGCGCCGGCCTTCCTGCTCGGCAACGTAGACATTGCCTTCGCTATCTACTGCAATGCCGTGGGGCAGCTCGAATTGGCCAGGATAGCGGCCAGGGCCGCCCCCAAAACGGCTCACCAACTCGCCACTAAGACGCTCCCAGACTTCTACCATCACGGTGTTCTGATTGATGACATAGAGGTAACGCTGCTCGGGATCATGAGAAAAGGCGAGCACGACGGCATTACCCCGTGTGCCGCTAATACGGTCCTCATCGGCCGACACGGCACTGAAGTCCATGTCGAGTTGCTGAACGAGGTCGCCTTGTTTATTGAACACCTGCACCCGGTCGGCACGACGGTCACAGACATAGACCAGGCCATCGTCGGACAGGCGCAGGCAATGAGGCAGCTCGATAGCATCCTCATCAATGCTGCGCTGCAATCGCCATTGACGCAGAAATTCATAATCGCGGTTAAAAACGGCGATACGGGTATTGCCACCTGGCAACTCACCGTCAGCGACATAGATATCGCCATTGGCTGAATCGACATCGATTGCTGCGGGCAGATAAAACTGCGCGCGATCCGAATTCAATGGTGTACCCTGTCGCGTCCCATCGCTGGAATCGAACACATCGGTCTCGCCAATCTGCGCCATCAATGCACTGCCATCCAAGGACCATTTCTGGACATGCCCGGTTGCTGCAGGAACCAGCCACAATTCGTCATCACCAGCAAAACAGTCATGCAGACGACCACCAATCGTACTCGGATCTCCCCAGCCGCGAACCACAGTGCCTTCTGCATTTAACTCGATTACAGGTGGTGCCAACAGCGCTGCATCCAGATCCTCTTCCACCACGTTTTGTCTGTTGAGTAGATAAATCTGATTTTCAGGACCAGTGCAGATTCCGCCCAGTCCTCCAGTTAGCCATCGTTGGCCCAGCGGCGTGACAGGCCAATCTCGAACCAGTTCAAATCGCGGTGGGTACCAGTGTCGTTCGCGGTATTCGATGCCACTGCCTGCCATTGCGTCGACGAACTGCTGCACGCTCTCAGCAATGGTGATGTCGCCAGGTAGCGCCAGCGCATCGGCATCTGGATTGCCCACGCGTCGCGCATAGGTCTGATCATAGTGATAGGTGTAGACAACCGGTGCATTGATCGCTTTCGCGCATTCGGCGGTCGCTTCCGGTGTCATGCGTCCGGGCGGAATATTCATCGGCAGGAACGCGATGTCGATATTCTGCAATGCCCTTACTTCGTCGACACACTCCGTCACGCCCGCGAAAAACAAGCGTTTGCCTCCGAGTGCCAACACATAACCATTGGCATCGCCCTTGGGGTGCTCTGGTGCGCCGGGAATAATGTCATAGGCTGCTACAGCCTCAACACTCACCGCACCGACCTGTCGTTCTTCTCCATTGGCCATGACGGTAGCCGCAGGCAGAACCTCTGCACTATTGGCTGGAATGATCACTTCCGTGTCTGCACTACGCAGTGCAGCGATGGCTTCGGGGTCACGGTGGTGACCCGAACTGTCGGTAACGAGAATGATGTCCGCGGGAAGATAATTAGCCAGATCGATCGCCGACCAGGGATCAACCTGAATGACCAGGTCCTGATATTCGATCTGCACGCTGGCATGAACCATCGGTGAAATCACGATGTCACCGTCGGCAGCGGGCAAGCGATCGGCCGCATTGGCGGCTATCGAAAGCAACAATGAAGAGACTGTGCTTAGAAGAATTCGGTTACGCATCAGTTCAGTTTGAACACATATAAAGCGTTATGACCATCGGGACTAACCAACTCTGGCGCGAGGAAGGAACCAATGCGCCAGGGGCTACCGCCCTCTCTGCCCGCAGGGATCGCGATGTACTGCTCACCATCGATGGCATAGCTCACGGGAAAGCCCTGCGCCGATGTCGCCAAGCGCGTGCGCCACAACTCTTCGCCAGACTCCACGTCGTAGGCATGGACATAGCGATCGAAGTCGCCGATGAACACCAGACCACCTGCTGTCGTTAGCGCCGCCGTCAGAAACGGCGCACGTTGTTCGACACTCCAGGTCTCTTCCATGCTGTTGAGATCGTAAGCTGCGAGTTTGGCGAAGCGCTCTTCGGTACCGGGCATCGGCATCCAGCGACGATCACCCTGATTTCCCCCAGAACCTACCTCGAACGTAATCTCTCGCGGTGACATCTCCATGCAGGATTGACTCAATGGAATCACCAGCTGTCTGCTCGGTGGATGATAGCCAGTGGCTTGCCAGTTGTGGCCACCCGCAGTGGACGGACAAACCGACAACCACTCACCGATTTGCATCTGCTCAATGTCTTCGCGATAGCGTACCTGGCCTGTCTCCAGATTCACTTCCGAAAAAACATTCTGAAAAACGGTCTGCTGCAGACCTTCGAAAGCGCCGGTACGGCGATCCAGTTTCCACAGAATTCCACTCTTGCCGATGGTGAATAGATAAGGCTCGTCGAACAGATCTACCAGTACTTGTTCATACGCCTCATCCATATCCAGCGATTCACCGGGCACGTGTTGACGGTGCCAGACGATGCGACCGTCGGCTGGATCGATCGCCAGGGTTGAGTTCGAATACAGTGCCGCATCGTCGGTAGTCAATCCGCGACTCGCCGCCATCCAGGGTTTGGCCTGGGCGACCCCAAAGAAGACCAGGTTCAATTCAGGATCCCAGCTGCCTGTCATCCAGACATCACCGCCGCCGCGAAATTCCAGCGGCAAATCGCCCCAGGTGTCACCACCCGGTTCACCAGGACGCGCTATGGTGAAAGTACGCCATAACTCTTCGCCAGTGCGCGCATCATGGCCGGTGATAAAGCAACTCTGTTCGAAGAAACGTCCGCAACCGGTGATGCCGTTGATCACAACACCATTGGCAACGATCGGGCCACTGGTGTTTGAATAACCCAATTCCTCAGCAGCAATCTCACTGTCCCAGCGCACTGCGCCAGTTCTCGCATCCAGAGCCACAAGATGGGCGTCGGTGGTAGCGACAAAGATTTGATCTTCCCACATCGCCAGTGTGCGCAGATTACCGCCCTGACGACCACCTTCCGGAAACTGCCTGCGGTATTCCCAGAGCAGATCCCCGCTAGCACCATCGAGGGCCTGAACGACGTTGCCGAAGTTGGGAATAAAGATGACACCATCTCTAACCAGCGGGGCCGGCTGACTTCGGCCGTTCTCCATACCCCACACCCAGGCCAGAGTCAGGTCGCCCACATTGTCACGGGTAATCTGATCAAGCGGAGAATAGCCCTGACTCGAGGGTGATCGGCGCCAGTAAGTCCAATCGGCTGGATCGGGATTCACCAACTCTGCATCACTGACATTGCGAAAACGGGATGGACTGACAAAGCTGCGCGTACGTGCGCGCTCACTCTGATAGATCATTGCTGTTTCGGGAATCGAGTCGCGGGTGTGTGGCGAAGGAATCGTTCCCGCTCTGCCCGGAACCGGCGTTCGTTGCACCCCACCCGAACTCATGGCCGCCTCTTCGTTGAGGAAGACTACCGAGCCGTTGACTGCAACAAGCGGGTTTTCTGAAGGTGCGATAGCATTGGACTGCAATAGAAAGGCGATGAGATCGAGGTACTGCTCATTGCTTAATGAACCAGGTGCCTGTGGCGGCATGGTACGGTTAAGCAGGTCTTGCAACTCACCAACGTTTCGGTTCTGCCAGGTGCTGCGGAAATTCGCGTCGGCCAGATTGGGCGCCTCGAATGAACCCTGCAGATCAGCAAGATGGCAGACGGAACAGTTTTGCTGATAGAGCTGCGCACCACTCTCGGCCTGAGCTGTCGTGTAATCAGCCTGACTCAACTGTTGTGCGAGCGACGCACCAGGCACTGCAACCGCACAAAACAGCGCGGCAATCCCCAAGCGTTTTCCAAACACTAGTAAAGACTCCTACTGACTGACGCTCAATGTTTCCTGTGCCGCACGACGTTCAGCAACTGCTTGTGCGTACTCTTCTTCGTCGATGTAGGTAATACCGACCCAGGCATGACTCATTTCATCAACTCCGCGACGGCCGAACACTACCCACTGCTCTGGATCAGGGTTGATGGGGTTGTTGGCGGTGTTATCGAACACCGATGTAAATTGCAGCACTGTGCCGGTCGGCAATATGGGTTTTGCCTCGTCTGCGAAGAGATAGGATATCTGCCAGTTGTGATCGTACTTGTTGACCTGACTGAGGACTTCCTTGCGACCATCGGGAAGTATCGCCTCCATGGTCATAACCTTGCCGCGCATATGCAGGTGCGGGCGATAGCTATGAATCACTGCTGGTGAATCCAGCACATGAGTGCCCTGCAATACCTGATAGCCATGGGGTGGAATCACAATGTCCTGACCCCGCGCCATGCCATTAAGACCATCGACACGGAACATTGATTCGCCTGTGGTCTCCAGCTCAGGTTGTTCATCCTCTGGATAAAACCACAAGCCTACTTCGACGACGTCATCATCGCCTTCTGCGCCAACTGGAAAATAGTGCAAGTTCCAAGCGATGTGCCCATCTGTTGGCACACGCATTCCGGTACCTTCAGGGAAAATCTCCCAGGACTTGCCAACGCCGTAACGCGCCAGTGCGACTTGCGAGCGGCCGAATTCTTCTGGGTTCGCTGGGTGGAGTACCGCGTGGCCGTGATGAACAACTTTTTTGCCTAGCGGATAAGAGGGCTTGAACTCTGCGGCGCGCAACCAGCGCTCGCCATCCAGTCCTTCAAACTCCACATCCGGGGTCCACCACTGATCCTGACCATTGGCGATCACATCGAAAGGCGCTGAGCGTAGAATCATATCCGGTGGGCCGAGCTGATCGGCCAATTGCCAGGCGCCGCCGTGGGGAAATTTCACTGGAGCCGGCATGTCGGCAGGATTTCCTTCAGGGCTGCCTGCATCCACCCAGGCCGCTATCAATTCGATCTGCGCATCGGACAGCGACGCGTCGTTCTTGAACTGTTGAATACCCACCGTGGTGTCGATATGCCAGGGCGGCATAATGCGCGCTGTAGTTCGATCTCTGATCAAGGTGGCAAACGGAGCCACTTGTTGATAAGTCAGCAAAGGCATCGGACCAATGCCTTCAGGGTTATGGCAGGAAGCACATTTCTCTTGAAGAATGGGTGCTATGTCTTTGGAGTAGGTCGGTGAAGCTGCTTCTTGTTGCCCATGCACGGCGAAAGATGCAAATGGCAATAACAATACAACCGATCGGATAAGTGTCTGACGGAGTTTCATAACAATACCTCGATGGGAGGAAGTCTTTCCTCTCTCTTCTCTCTTTTCTCTTCTCTCGCTGCTCTTATTCAGTAACAGTAACAGGGAACCAGACATTGCTGTGGCAGCAGTAGAATTCAAAAGCCGCGATATCATCAATAGTCTGCATACGAATGATGTAGTCTCCAGGCTCGCTGATCTTGATCAGCGCCTCACTTGGAGTACCAGAGACCACATCGAATTCTTGCTGTTCAAACAAAACCTCTCCTGGCCCACTGTGGTGTGACCAACCGACCCAGACAACACCATCGGGATGCTCAACAGTTGCACTCAACTGAAAAGGTTCACCGACTTTGGCCTGGGTAACTTGCTCTACTCTTATGCCGCTACGACCTCGCGCCGCTGGCTGCTCATCACTCACTGTAACCAATGGCGCGATATCACCGCGACCCAGCGAACTTGGCTCGTCCAGTACATAGGGTGGAATCACCTTGCCAGGCGTACTGAGTGTCTGACCATTGCTGGTGATATGCCAGGTGACACGATTATTGACTGAGAATTCCTCAGGCACTGTGACAGTAAACGCGCAGAAGATATGACGGTACCGAGGTGGTAAAGGTTCGAAATGAGTCGGTACCAGGGCTGCTTCGAGATCCAGGCCCGGGAAATCTGTTTCTAGATAATTGTCTTCACCGAGTGCGACGTCCAGCGCCTCATCGGTATTCATATTGAAATAGCCAAAGCAGATGGTCTTGCTGCCATCTTCATTGGGATACCAACCATCATAGAGAGGGATTACTGGCTGCCCATGAGGGCGAATCACTTCTGCCGACCAGATCTGGTTCGACAGCGCTATTTCCTGTCCAGTGGCAGTGACACTGCCGAGCAAGAGAGACACAGACGATAAGGTGAAGAATAGAGATCGTGAAATACAGTTCATTGCTTACGGCTCTTGAGGAAGCTCTTTTATGGAATGATCTTACTGTAAAAGCCTGGCTGTGTCTCGCCCTGCCCCAACTCCCTTGTGCTAGACTGCCAGACAATAAGAATCTGACAAGAGCCGACTCCATGTCTCGAAATCAATCGCACTTCTCTACTATTTTCTCTGCTATTTCCTCTGCTTTATCCTCACTGGCTTTCCTGGCGGTACTGGCAGCCAGTCCTACGTTAGCCCAGGACGGCGCACCCAACGGCGAATGGCCAAGCTACGGTGGCGACCTGGGGCACACGCGCTATGCCGCACTCGATCAGATCAACGCCGACAATTTCGCCGATCTCGATATCGCCTGGCGTTTCAAGACGGACAATTTCGGCCCCAGCCCCGAATACCGATTTCAGTCGACACCACTCATGGTCGACGGCGTGTTGTACAGCACCGCAGGATCACGACGAACGGTTGTCGCTCTGGATGCTGCCACAGGTGAATTGTTATGGTTTTACAATCTGGACGAAGGTGAGCGTGCCGAAAATGCGCCGCGCCAACTCTCGGGCAGAGGTCTGGCGTTTTGGCAAGAAGGTAGCGAGGCACGGATTCTTTATGTGACACCCGGCTATCAACTCATCGCACTGGATGCAGCAACCGGAATCCCCGATTCGGAATTTGGCGACGCTGGCATCGTCGACCTGAAACGCAATCTGGATCAGCAAGTCGATCTGGAGACTGGCGATATAGGGCTGCATGCCACACCCATCGTTGCCAAGGATGTGGTCATCGTCGGCGCTGCCCATCGCACGGGTGGTAATCCGCGCAGTCGGGAAAACGTGAAAGGCTTCGTGCGCGGCTTCGATGTGCGCACCGGTGAACGGCTGTGGATATTCCACACCATTCCCATGCCCGGTGAATACGGTGCGGAAACCTGGCTGCAAGACTCAGCCGCCTACACCGGCAATACCGGCGTTTGGGCTCAGATCTCAGTCGATCCCGAACTGGATACTGTCTATTTACCCGTCGAAGCTGCGACCGGTGATTATTACGGTGCCTACCGACCCGGTGATAATCTCTTCTCCGAATCTCTGGTCGCGGTGGACCTGCACACAGGCGAACGCAAATGGCATTTTCAACTGGTGCATCACGGCATCTGGGATCAGGATATTTCGAGCGCGCCGATTCTCGCCGATGTGATGATCGATGGCCGACAACGCAAGATTGTTGCCCAGCCAACCAAACAAGCCTTTCTTTATGTATTCGATCGCATCACCGGCGAACCCATCTGGCCAATAGTAGAACGCCCGGTTGAAATAGGCGATGTCCCAGGAGAATGGTACTCACCTACCCAACCCTTCCCTACCAAGCCACCAGCCTATGATCGTCAGGGTGTCACCGAAAATGACTTGCTGGATTTCACTCCGGAGCTTCGCGCCAAAGGTTTGGAAGTCGCGAGCTGGTATAAGCTGGGTCCGCTCTTCACTCCCCCTGTGGTCAGCAACATCGATGGGCCGCTGGGCATCCTGATGGCACCAGCCACTGGTGGGGGCACGAACTGGCCCGGCGGTTCCTTCGATCCAGAAACCGGCATGCTCTATGTATCATCCAATAGCTCAATAGGCGCGCTGGGAGTTGTGCCGCCCTATCCCGGTCAATCCGACATGGCCTATATACAGGGCAATGCCGCGACCGGGCCACGTACGTCAGGTGGCGCTGGCTCATCGGCCGGCGGAGGGCGTAGTGAGTTCTCTGCTGCGCAGCGGCAGCGCCCGCAATCCACACGCGGCACACCTCCAATTGGCCTTCGCGTTGATGGCCTACCATTACAAAAGCCGCCTTACGGGATTATCTCCGCCATCGATTTGAAGGAAGGTGAAATCGCCTGGCAAATCCCCCACGGTCAAACACCTGATCGCATTGCCAATCACCCCGCACTGCAAGGATTGAACATCCCTCGCACAGGCCAAAGTGCATCGGTTGGCACACTGGTGACCAAGACTCTGGTCATTGCCGGAGAAGCCGAGTTGACCAGTGATGAACAGGGCAATCGCCGCGCTTTTCTGCGTGCTTATGACAAAGCAACGGGAGAGGAAGTCGGTGCTGTGCAATTACCCGCGCCACAAACCGGCTCACCGATGTCTTATCTGTTGAACGGCGAACAGTTTCTGGTCGTGGCAGTAAGTGGCGGTGGTTTCGCCGGGGAGTTGTTGGCTTTCAAACTGTAGAATAATAGACGCAACTGTCAGACGGTAGACGCGCAAATGGGTCAATGGCTGGCCGTTTACCGTGGATTGTGAGCGGTTCACAGCGCCCAGATCGTTGCCCGTCGATAAGCACTGCCCGGTGCATGGTGCGTGACCTATCCTGCTATACTGACCAACCGAACTGAGCAATCGATTTCGGATTGACGACACCCAGGGTTCACCGATGCCTTCCAGCCTGAGTACTTCACTCACTCGCAACGACTTCATCATCATCGCTCGCATACTCGCGGTGATCTGGGTCGGCCTGGCCTTTGTGGTCATGCTGCGGGAAGTTGCTGGCACGCTTACGATCAACAACTGGAGCTATTCGGTCACTGATGACATTCGCCATCTGACCTATTACATCTGGGTGCCATGGATCGTGATGTCGCCCATCGTGGTACTTGCCATCAAGCGGTTCCTGTTTCTGCCTGATCGACTCACATCGACACTGACGATTCATCTTTTCCTGGCAACCTTTTTCGCCATCATCCATCTGGCGGCCGTTGCGTATCACTACGAGTATTTTGTTGATGACCAGCCGGCGGCTATGCGTGTCTATGCTGGCTGGCAACACATGGGGCACTTTTTGGTTGCCGATCCTTTCATTCTCACCGATGTCATCATCTATGTGTTGTTCGTCACCAGTTTCAATATTACTGGCCATATCGAACTGGTGCGCCAGAAAGAACAGGTTGCCAGCAGGCTGGAGACCCATCTCGCCGAATCCAAGCTGCGCGCTCTACAGATGCAGATCAATCCGCACTTTCTGTTTAACACACTGAACAGCATCACCGCGCTGTTACGCAAGAAAGAAGTAGAGACCGCCGAAGAAATGATTCACCGCCTGAGTGATTTCTTCCGCATGACACTCGAGCGCAACATCGGACAGACGGTGCCTTTCGAATTGGAACTGGAACTGGTTGAAAACTATCTCGCCATCGAGCAAGAGCGCTTCAAGGACAGGCTGGAGATTCGCAAGAACATCGACCCCAGAACCCTTAGCGTGGATGTGCCCGCCTTTCTTCTCCAGCCGCTGGTTGAGAACAGCATCAAGCACGGCATTAACGGCAGCAGTGCACCGGGGCTCATTGAGATCAGAAGTTCGTTTCTTGGTGATCGCATTCTTGTTGAAGTCATCGACAATGGCGCTGGGCCCAATAGCTCACTGGGGTCAACCAGCGGCCACGGCATCGGCCTGAACAACGTCAAAGAAAGATTACTGCAACTCTACGAAGGCAAGGCCGTCTTTGATCTTGCCGGAGAGAGCAATGGTGGTACGCGTGTCACCATCGAACTCCCTATGGTACATACACAAACTGCTGGATCTATGGATACTGTCGAAGCCATTGAGGCTGCCCAGGACGAAAAAACCGAGGCACCGCTTCGCGACAAACTGCTCACCCCGAGAAAGGTGTAGATCAAATAATTCCCCGGACGCGACCGTGAACGATACTCAGCCCATACAATCCAACACGCCTATTCGCGCAATTATTGTCGATGACGAACCCTTGGCTCGGGATGGCTTGTCGCTGCTCCTGGAAGAAGAGGCAGACATTCACGTCGAAGCACAGTGCGCGAACGGCGAAGAGGCCATCGCTGCGATCACAAGCAAGAAACCTGATGTCCTGTTTCTGGATATTGAGATGCCCGGCATGAATGGCTTCGACGTCATTCGTGAAATCGGTTTGCAGCACATGCCGCAGGTCATTTTCGTGACCGCCTATAACCAGTATGCGGTTGAAGCGTTCGAGTTTCACGCCATGGACTATCTGCTCAAGCCTCTGCGCAAAGACCGTTTGCAGTCCAGCCTGCGCCGGCTTCGACAACAACTCGAACAGGCAGACACGTCGGAAAGTAGCAACAAGCTCAACTCCATCCTCGAATTGTTCAAACAGCTACCGGGTGCAAACGGCAATGACAATGCGGATCGCATAATCGTCAAGTCCCATGGCCATATCCATTTTCTCAATGCCTCGGAGATCTTCTGGGTCGAGGCCTCCGGTGACTACGTGACGATACACACCGCCGAGAAATCCCACCTGCTGCGCGAGACCATGCACAATATGGAGAAGCGCCTGGAACCGCACGGATTCAAGCGTATTCACCGCTCCTCAATAATCAATCTGGACTTCGTCAGTGAACTGAAGACTGGCAAGAACAACGATTATCAGGTGGTGTTAAAAGACGGCACTGAGTTGAATCTTGGGCGTAGCTTCAAGGACGCGCTGTACTCCAGCCTCCAATCGCCGGAATAACCTCCCGAATAAGCACCCGTCGTAAAACACGCCTGTTCACCGCAGGGAACTACTGCTAGACCCCAGCTCTTCGGCACTCGCCGATTAGCGCTTCATCGACCACTCAATGCCCGGCATTCTGCGGCCAAACCCCAGAGGTCAGGCCATGGATATTCCACAACCCTCAGCAAGTAAGAAATTTCCCCTGTTCCGCGTTGCCGCGGCACTCATCGTGCTGGTGAGCTTCAGTTTCGCCTACGCCCGCTTCAACACCTTCTCCAACACAGAATTCGTGGAGCGTGATGAATTGGTGATCAGCACCGTCTCGCGAGGCGTTTTTGAACGGCAGATTCGTGCACCAGGTCGATTGGTGCCCGATGAGCTGCGCTGGGTAGCTGCCACATCCAATGCACGGGTTGAGGAAATCATCCTGCACCCGGGCGATGCAGTTACGCCTGACTCGATCGTGATGACTCTGAGTAACCCCGATGTCGAAGAAGCCATGGACTCCCTCGAACTCGAGCTGGAAGTTCTGGAAGCGGAGTATCAAGCGCTGGAGAAGCGCCTGAGCAATAACGAGCTTACTCAGGAGTCTGTGGTTGCCGACGTGCAGTCACAGTACGAGTTGGCCGATTTTCGCAAGGCCGCCAACCTGAAACTGTCCGAAGACAGCGCGGTTTCAGAGATCACCTTGAACGAAGCCATCCTCAATGAAAAAGCACTGAAGACTCGTTATGAGATCGAGCAGCGGCGGTTAGCGAGCCTCACCGATCTCCATGCCGCCGAACTGGCCGCCAAGCGCGCTCGTATCAATCAGGTGCGACGCAGCCTGCGCCTGCAACAACAACTCTTCGACGAGCTGCAGGTGCGTGCGGAGTTCACCGGCAACTTGCAAGACGTCCCGGTTGAGCAAGGACAACAGCTTACTAAAGGCACCATCGTCGCCCGTGTCGCCAATAGTGACGACCTCAAGACCGAGCTGCGCGTTCAGGAAAGCCAGGTGAAAGATGTGCAACCCGGTCAAACAGTCACCATCAGCGCAGGTGGCAATACTGCGACGGGAATTGTCGGCCGGGTCGAACCCGAGGTGCAAGACGGCGTAGTCATCGTCGACGTGTATTTCCAGGATGCAATGCTCGCCGGAGCACGCTTTGACTTGCGCGTCGATGGGCTGGTGTTACTGGAACGTCTGGACAACGTGCTCAGCATACGCCGCCCGGTATTCAGTCAGGAAAATATCAGCCTGCCGCTTTTTGTCGTCGATGCTGACGGCACTACCGCCTCTCGCCGTCAGGTGCGCGTAGGCAAGGCTTCTACTGATCGCCTGCAAATTCTGGAAGGACTGGAGGAAGGCGAACAGATCATCGTCTCAGACACCTCTGAGTACAACGACATCGATCAGTTCTCACTACGCTAGGTTCGCGACACACAACTGAAGAACTCACTATAACGAGAAGTAAAAGGAGAAGGTGCCATGCAAAGTTTTTGGGAAGACGTGCAATTCGCCCTGCGAAGCTTTCGCAAGAATATTGCGGTGACAATACTTATCGTCGCAACACTGGGCATGGGTATTGGTGCCAACACCGCCATCTTCAGCATGGTGTACAACGTGCTGCTCGGACCGCTGCCTTTCGATGACGGCGAACAGCTGGTGAAGATCGAAACCAACTTCCCCAACATCAATCAGTACGATGTCCCTGCTTCAGTGCAGACCATGTTCGACTATGAAGCACAGTCCGAAACTCTGGATGAGGTGTTCGAGTACCATCAGATGAGTTTTACCTTGCTGGGCATGGGCGACCCCTCCTTCGTGCAAACCGGCGTTGTCAGTTGGGACTATTTTAATATTCTCGGTATCGAGCCCATTCTCGGTCGTACCTTCCAACCCGGTGAAGATGAACCCGGCGCGGCGCCACTCATCATTCTTTCCTATCGCTACTGGCAAGAAAAATTTGCAGGCAGCGCCGACGTCATCGGCATGACGCTGGAGATGAACAATCGCGCCCATGAAGTCATCGGCGTATTACCGCCCATGCCACCCTATCCAATGGATAACGACATCTGGGTCGGTGCTGCGACCTGCCCAGCCCGTGGCAGTGATGGGATTATAGAAAACCGCGCTATTCCGTTCGTGCAGCTGTACGGCAAGATGAATGAAAATGCCACGCTTGCCCGTACCAACTCCGATCTGGAAAGCATAGTTCAGAACCTGACCGCGCAGTTTCCTGACGCCTACCCAGACGAGCAGGGACTCTCGGCCAACGTCACCTCGTTGCGCAGTGTCATGGCGAGAGACTCCGGTCAGGTTTTTTATTTACTGTTAGGCATGACTGCCCTGGTCTTGCTGATTGCTTGCGCCAATGTGGCCAACCTGAACCTGGCGCGTATGTCGGTTCGTGAACAGGAACTGGCTGTGAGAGAAGCGCTAGGCGCCAATCCTGGACGCATCGCTCGACAGGTATTGACTGAAAGCATCATTCTCGCAGTAGCCGGGGGCGTACTCGGCCTGATCATCGCCTGGTTCGGTATGGACTTGCTGGCAGATTTCTCTGCTCGCTACACACCACTGGCCAGCGAGGTAGGCATTAACGGCTCCATTCTTGTCTTCAGTCTGATCGTCGCTGTAACGACCGGGCTGGTGAGTGGCTCATTGGCAGCCTTTCAACGACGCAACCTGAATATCGCGCTGAAAGAAGGTGGCGGCAGTGTCACAAGCTCGAGCCGCAGGCAAAGCGTGCGCAAAGCATTACTCCTTACTCAGTTCATGCTCGCGTTCATCATTCTGACCAGCGCCGCGTTGATTACCCTGTCGCTCTATCGGCTTAACACAGAAGATGCCGGTTTCCGTACCGAAAGCGTTCTGGCCACGGACATGACTTACAACTTCACGGCCTTTGCCTCGCCCCAGCGCCGCAATCAGTTTCTACGTTATCTGGAAACAGAGTTACCTGCACATCCTGCCATTCACGGTATGGGTGCTTCCTCAAGCATTCCCCTGCAGGACGTGCCCAATCGCACCGGCAGCATGCGCATCGAGAACCACGCAGTAATCGACAATACCCAGCAGCTCTCTGTGTGGTCGACCATCGTCTCCCGAGACTACTTCGATGTATTGGATATTCCACTGCTGGAAGGCCGATACTTCACTGACGCAGACGATGATGCATCACCGATAGTGTTGATCATCAATGAGGCAATGGCAGACCGCTACTTCCCCAATGAATCTCCCATTGGCCAACGCCTGTCTTTTGACGACGGCGGCAACTGGAGTGAGATCGTCGGTGTGGTTGGCAACTCGCGCGTCGTCGGTCTCGATGAGCCACCGGTAGAAACGCTCTACGGTCCTTACTTGCAACTCAGTGGCACGCAGTTCAGCCAGAACCGATTCAATCTGTTTGTTCGGGCAGACAACGACAGCGACGAGATTCGCACTTTTATTCTCGACAAGATTCACGAGTTTGAACCGGCACAGGCGGTTACCCGTATCAGCGAACTGGCTGAGATACGTGCTACCTGGCTGTCGACACCAACGCTCGTTACCCAACTCGTTGCGCTGTTCGCACTGCTGGCGTTCGCCATCACGCTTAGCGGTGTGATCGGCGTAGTGAGTTACAACATCTCACAACGTTTTCGCGAGATCGGTTTGCGCATGGCACTCGGAGCAAACCCACTCAACGTGCGTCTGTGGCTGTCCCGTCAGGGGCTCTGGCTCAGTGCCATCGGCATCACTCTGGGTGCGCTGGTTATGTTGATCGCCGCGCCGACCTTGTCCGCACTGCTATACGAAACCAGCCCGCTGGATGTCACCATCTATGTAGGTATGGCGCTGATTATCACCTTGGTTGCCCTGCTCGCGATTTCAATACCGGTGAACCAGGCAGTACAAATCAATCCCTGGCAAGCCCTGCGCGACCAGTAAAGAAGAAAAGAGAATAGAAGATAGAGGATTCAGACCATGTCAAACGAAGCACTGATCAAACTCGAGGGCTTGAGCAAAACCTTCAACGGTGACGCCACCGAGACCCGCGCAGTAGCCGATGTCAGCCTCGAGATCCACGAAGGTGACTATGTCAGCATCTCTGGCCCATCGGGCTGCGGCAAATCAACACTCCTGTCCATGCTCGGGTTATTGGAAGTGCCATCAGCAGGCAAATATTTGTTGAGCGGTCACGAGGTACAACAACTCGATGCCTATCAACGCGCCGAGCTACGCAACCGTGAAATCGGGTTCATCTTTCAGGCGTTCAACCTGATCGGCGATCTGACGGTTCTCGAGAACGTCGCCCTGCCCCTGAGCTATCGCAAGATGAAGCAATCTGAACGTAACGAGCGTGCCATGGAAATGCTGCGCAAAGTCGACATGGCGCATCGCGCTCAGCACTATCCCTCACAGCTGTCAGGCGGGCAGCAGCAACGGGTGGCTGTCGCGCGCGGCCTGGTCATCGAACCCTCGGTCTTGCTGGCAGATGAACCGACAGGAAATCTCGATTCCAAAAATGGTGAGGCGATCATGCAACTGCTGGATGAACTGAACGCCGAAGGCACAACGATTTGTATGGTCACCCACGACACCAATTTTGCTGAGCGCAGCAAGCGTACTATCAACTTGCAGGATGGGCAGTTGGTGTCTGCCTGACATCCCAAGTCAGGAATAACGGGTCCAACTCTCGTCTATCTTGCCTGCTGATTCCATAATCCGCGCTCTTTTGATTGCGAAAATTTCGCAATGATCTGGGCGCGAGCTTCCCCTGAAAGAAATTATCCAATCCTCGGTCTCTCTAGAACGCACAACAGACAGCCTCAAGAGGCGAAAGAACGCGCTCTTCCACTGGAGACACACCGGATATGTTAACGAAGCGAGCAACTATATTTATCTCATTGCTTTTCTCAATTCTCCTCTCATGCCTTTTTGCTAGCTCAGCATTAGCAGAAAACATGTTCGAACCCTCTACCGGCGAGCTTGTTCTACCAGTGCTGCAAGTTGGGGAGGAACAACAGTTCTTTGCGCGCTTCTCGCTGTTAAGCAACAACCCCTATCGCTGGCAACTCACCGAGTCTTCGCCCGTGAGTGCTGTCAGCAGAGTTGCAGCGGAATTCCAGCCCGCCTCATCAAGCCTCTGGGTTCCAGAGATCGTCATCGATGAGCAACTTTACAGCCTGTCATTTACAGTTGAGACCGACTGCGCAGAGGGCGTGTGCCTTTCACCCATGCTGGAATCTGTTCAGGAGCTTGGTCGCTCTGGCGGTGAAATATTTACGTCAGTTGCCAGCGGCAACAGCACCTACACCTGCTCTACCTGTCATGCCATTTCGGAAGATGACGGTTTTGCAGCAGACGGATTGCGTCGACCTGGCAACCCGCTTCTGAACGTCACCAAACGGCCACACTACAAAGGCGGCGAATTGAGCAGTCTTCTCGCAGCGATCAACATCTGTCGAACGGAGTGGATGAATACCAGCGCGTGGGAAGAATCAAATCAGGAATGGACGAATCTCATGAACTGGCTCGATGATCAGGCGACAGTGGATACAACAAACGCCATTGAGCTAAGCATTGTTCCGCCTGTTGAATCGCTCGAAGGTGGTGATGCTCAAAACGGACAGGGGCTTTTTAACAAACGCTGTTCTGTATGCCACGGTGATGATGGCCTCGGAACCAATCTAGCTCCCAAGATTAGCAACACCGGCTTGCAAGCAGACTACATCGCACAGCGCATTCGACACAGCGGCCGGAGCAATAGCGCGGTGTATCCAAGCCTGACTGGAGGCATTATGCCCTTCTGGACGGTCGATCGACTCAACAACGAAGATATGCTGGATATCATTGCCTACCTCGCATCAGGCGAAACTGATCCCGTTGCCACGGCAGGAGATACCGATTCAGATACGACAACAGATGACACTGATTCAGTTGTCATGACAGATGATAGCGATCCAGTTGCAATGACAGACGATTCCGATCCTGTTGCAATGACAGACGACTCCGATCCCGTTACGATGACCGACGATACCGATCCCGTGACCATGACGGATAACTCGGATACCTCTGTTTCAAGTTGCGGAAGCGACCATGTAAAGGTTGGACAAACAGCAACACTCTCCATGCTCTTTCATCAAGTAGCGGGGACTGCAGTTATTATCGACAACTGCACGATCGAGCTGCGGAATTTCAGTTTCGATGGTGGCGGAATCGACGTGCAAATTTATGCTGGCAACAATAGCCAGTTTCATCCCTCTCAGGGCGGCTTCTCCATCAAGAGTGGACTGGTAGGCACTGCATATGACAACGGCACCCTAACATTCACCTTACCTGATGGAGTGACACTGAACGATTTCGATTCAATTTCTATCTGGTGCGTACCCGTTGGTGTGAGTTTTGGCGACGGACAATTCTCTTCACCCCAGCCTCTAGTGAATCTCGACATAGACACAGACGGGGTGTCGGATACTTCAAGCTACTAATTGAACTGGAGCGAAATAGCACCCCAGAGATTAGACAGCTGAGAGTGATTGTGTGACCATGGTGCGGTGGTCACACTCTTTCTTCGAATATCCTAGCTACGCACCTTGTCTCTGCTCTCCTGTCTATCCAATCTATCCTTACTGTCTTCACTTGCCATTCGGCAACTGCTTCTGGTGTGTTTGGCCTGTGGCAGCATGCTATCTACAGTGAATGTCAATGCCGCCGAGAACACTCCACTGTTAATCATCACCGACGATCGCGTTGGCGTGCTGGATGAGCAGAATGGAGACTATGATCCTGCTCTTGAAATCACTCGCTACTACGAGCTGTTGGGCAGTAGCGAAAAACAGGAAGCATTAAATCTACGACGCGAGCTGGTTGACCTGATTCCTGACTACGATGTCGCTTTCGCGGCCGCTGACACAGCCGAGATCAATTCAGTGCTGAGTGCGATTGCTTATCGCTGGGCAGTGCTGCGCACTTTTCATGCCGAACATTTTACTGACGCGGCGCGCGAAGCTTTGTTTCGCGCCTACACGGAACTGTATTTGTTGCTACAGTGATCTGCTAATCAGCAGTGCCAAACACAGCTGACTTTTCCTCCCCATTGTAAGAAAATCACCGAGCCATACATTTCCTGAACGATACACATGAACTCATCATCGACACATTTACTCATCTCCAGATGCGCACGAGTTTCTTTCCTGGCGCTCACCGCGCTACTCACAGCAGCCTGTGATTTTCAGGGAGTGGCAGTGGGTGAGTGGGACGTGAGCTATGATTCCCGCGACAACAACCGTGGCGAGATTTGGTTGATTACAGCCGAAGATGAGCTAGTGCTGGACGATGGGGAGACTTCGATGACCATCCCGGTGGAGCTTGCTGGCAGTCGCATTTCCTGGGCATTGGATGAGAGCGCAGAGTCTGTGAGCTTCGCCGGTTCAGTGAACGGCAGTCGCTTTGCCGGTACGCTCTACACTCAGGAAGGGAATCGCTCGGTTTACGGCCGGCGTCGTTGAGCGAAAAAAAGGGAGCCTGATTCCTTTGGCTCCCGATTGATTCAAGCGCTTGATTTAAAATTGAGAAATTTCCCTTGCTTCATTCCTGCTCTTCAGCTGTTGTGTCTTTCTGACCATCAACAAATGCCTGATAGACCAGCCAGGCTCCGAGGAACATCGGAACTACAGGCCAGAACTGTTCCAGCCATTCCAGCGGCAATCCGAACAAAGTATGGGAGAGAGCTACCGCGCCAAAAACCAACATTGCACCACCTAACAAGAAGCTGCCTTGTATTGGCAATGGGTTATTGCTTAGCTCATCTGGTAGCGCGATATTTTCGATGCCATCGAGAGTGAGGTTATAGAGAGTCGCACGCCTGCTGGCGTCGATAATATTGTAGAACAAGAAAAAGATGAGAAACATCAACCCCAAAGGAAGAAGCGTGGAATCATCCATTGCAATACTGAGTGAAAAAACAGAGCCCGCCACTGCAACATTGATAAAACCTTGGCGATAGTAGCCCACATAGACTTGGCCAAGCCCGGGAATAAATGAAAGTACTCCCGCTATAAACGCCGACTTTCGCCGCGGGTCATTGATTCTGTATCTCTCGTCTGAGCTCCTCATTCTACTGCCCTCTCCGTATCTTTCTCGATCATCTTCTCTGTACTCGCTTTCCTGATAGCGCCCTGCGTCATCGTGTGGAATAGTGGTCATGGATTCTCTCCTTGGCTTGTCGCTGAGTCCGGGTCAACTTTTAACTCTTGTTGCACACTCGTCATCAGGTCAGAAAATTCTTGCTGCACACGATTGAAGAACCGTCGTGAATTTTCCAGTGGCTGTTGTAGCTGCGCCTCACTGCCGGCGGCATTCGCTACCATGGAAGTTGGCAGTCCAAATGCCGCTACCCAACAAAAGGTAAATGCGAAGGACGCCTCCAAGGCGATACGTGGCCGGCGCATGGCGGATTGAAAAAACTTTTCAAGGGGACGAATAAAGGCCGCCCAGTGTTGTTCGAAAGCCGACGTTTCTGCTGTCTGCTCTCCCGCTTGCTCTCGCTGCGCGGTTCTTGCCAACACACCTGCCAATAATTCCGCCGGTGGTTCTATGGATTGCAAGTTACGCAACTGCTCATCGGTCTCGTCCCGGGCCCCGAGCGTGGCAGAAAGTATGTCCTGACGAGATTGTTGCAATTGCGCATCGACTGAGACAGATCCAACGCTATTGGCATAGAACGCCGCACAATCGGCACAGGCCAGGAGATGCAATTCCCACTGCGTAGCCAACACGGCATCAGAAGCTAGCCCCTGATGTGTCGCGCACAGTTGTTGGAATTGATCACAGTTCATTGGTCTCGCCTGTTCTCTCTATTTAGTACTCTCTATTTAGTACTCTCTATTTAGTATTCTTTTTTGGTTTACGGTTTAAGTTCTGTTAACAACTTGCCGAGCTTCACTCTCGCCCGGTTGGATCGGGATTTGATGGTGCCTACCGGTAACTTCAAAATCTTTGCCACATCATCAAGTTTCAAACCCTGGATATCTTTAAGCAGCACGATGTCACGGTTCACATCGCTGAATCCGGCCAGCGCCCGGTACAACAATCCTCGCTGCTGCGCCTTGTCCAGAGTCGCCTCCGGACTGGCCGAGTCATCCACCCCACTAACCGTCTTCTGATACGCACCGTGATAGCGTGCCCGGGTATTGTCGGCCCTGATGCGATCGAAGCAGCTATTGCGCGCTATGCTCAACAACCAGGCCAGGAAGCCATCAGAATTCTCACCTTCATCCTGAAAATCCCCCAGTTTGTGGAACACCTTCACAAAAACTTCCTGGCTCGCATCGACCGCGTCATCCTGATTGCGCAGGTAGTACACACACACGGCATAGACCCTGGCCTGGTAGCACTCCACCAGTTCCTGCCAGGCCTTGCCGTCACCTTCCTGGCAGAGCCGAATTGTCTCGCTCAGTGCATGCAATGCCCGATCTCCTTCACGGCATTCTGAATTAGCTAATCGCTAGTTGCTTACTGTATAGAGTAAACGGCGCGAGTCCAAAAAGGTTCCCTCTATTTTCTGCATAAATTTCCTTCATTGAACTGCTTCAATATCACCCCGATAAAACCTGGCCCGCGCCATTGACCGAGCTATGGCGGTCAAAACCCGAATGCCTTTTCCAACCCCAGCCAGTGTGTGCGATGATGCTGACCGCTACCAAGAACACTTAGGGGGGAGAACAAGTGTCTGACAGCCATTCTGGATATCCAAAACCGCGAGTATTGGCCATTGTGCTTGGCCTGTGTGGCCTGGGCTTGAGCTTGCTCGGCTACAGCCTGATTAGTGCAGGAGGATCCTGGTACTACTTACTCGCAGGCATCGCATTGATCGCCTGCTGTGTGCTGCTGTTTCGCGGCGATCGCCGCGGTGCTCAGCTCTATGGAATCTTCTTAATACTCACCTATCTCTGGGCGATCTTCGAAGTGGGCTTCGCCGCGTGGCCTCTGGTTCCAAGGCTGGCCTTCTTTACGGTGCTTGGGCTCTGGTTTCTGCTACCACGAGTCCGCCGCGGCTTATATCAGGCCCAGGTTGGGCCACTGCTGCAGCAACGGCCTGCTCAGATCGTAGTCGGTGTCTATGCACTCTTTATTGTCGCGGTGTTCGTGGCCAATACTGGCTATGAGGTCGGTACGCCATCTGCCGCGGGTACCGGGCAGGTACGCAATGAGGCTGGTGAATGGCGCCACTATGGCTCATCGAAGACCGGCACGCGATTCGCCGCAGTTGATCAGATCAATGTAGAGAATGTTAATCAGTTGGCGCGTGCCTGGGAGATTCGTACCGGAGTTGCCGGTGAATTCAAGGGCACACCCATTCAGGTTGGCGATGGCATCTATCTCTGCACCGGCCGCAATATTCTGTTAGCTCTCGATCCCGACACTGGTGAAGAACGCTGGCGCTATGATCCGGAGATTCAGACACCCATGTTTGGATTCTGGGACACCTGTCGCGGTGTAACGTATTACGCCTTAGCTGATGGCAGCGAGAGTGACTGTCCCGAACGCATTTTCACTGCCACCACCGATGCGCGTCTGGTCGCAGTGAATAAAAACACCGGCCAGCCCTGCACTGATTTCGGCAACAACGGTCAGATCAGCTTGCTGGATGGCATGGGACAGGTCTCTCCCGGCTTTTACTTCGTGACTTCACCACCATCAATTGCCAATGGCGTACTCGTTCTCGGCGGTTGGGTCGCTGACAATCAGGAAACAGAAGAGCCATCTGGTGTGGTGCGTGGCTTCGATCCGATCAGCGGCGAGTTGGTCTGGGCCTGGGACATGGGCCGTGAAGACCGTGTCGGCCTGCCCGAACCCGGGGAGACCTACACTCGCGGCACGCCCAATGTGTGGAGTCTGACCAGCGTTGATGAAGAACTTGGCCTGGTCTATGTGCCAACGGGTAATGCGACACCTGATTACTGGGGCGGCCACCGCAGCGAGGCTATGGAAAAATACGCCAGCTCTGTTGTTGCGCTGGAGGCTGATACTGGCCGGGTGCGCTGGCATTTCCAGACTACCCATCATGATATCTGGGACTATGATGTTCCTGCCCAGCCCACTCTTGTAGATGTGCCAATCAATGGGCAAACGCGCAAGGCAGTCATCGTACCCACCAAGCGAGCGCAGATTTTCGTGCTGGACAGGGAAACCGGCGAGCCGCTTACCGAAGTGGCCGAATTACCTACCCCGCAAACTACGCTGCCCGATGAGACCACCTCACCGACCCAGCCCTTTTCGGTCGGCATGCCACAGCTGGCATTTGATGATCTGAGAGAATCTGACACCTGGGGCATCACGCCGTTCGATCATGCCGCTTGTCGTATCCAGTTCAACAATATGCGCTATGAGGGACCCCTGACCCCTCCTACAACCTATGGCTCGCTCTATTATCCGGGCGTGGCGGGAGGACAGAACTGGGGCAGTGTTGCCGTCGATGAGATCAATCATCTGATGGTAGTGAACACCTTGCATATGCCGTCGGTCGTGAGACTTATTCCACGAGATACTGTACAAGAGAATGAAGTGTTCGGTATTGGTGGCGAACAACGGGGAACGCCCTATGGTGTGTTCTCCTTCTTTTTCCTCTCGCCGATTTTCGCGCCCTGCCTCGCGCCACCCTATGGCGACATGGCGGTGATTGATCTGGCCTCTCAGGAAATCCTGTGGCGTCGGCCATTGGGTACTGCGCGTAATCAAGGGCCTCTCGGCATCCCGAGCGGCCTGCCACTGCCCATGGGCATGTTCTATAACGCCGGCTCTATCGTTACTGAAGGCAATTTGATCTTCATCGGTGGTGTACAGGACGCCATGATGCGCGCTATCAACATCATGAACGGAGAAGAAGTCTGGACAGACGACTTACCGGGCACATCGACAGCCACACCGATGACCTATGTCAGCCCGGAGACCGGTAAGCAGTATGTGTTGGTCACAGTGCCGGAGGGCGGTGGTGCCCTGCAGCTGGAAACCTCAGTCAACGAGGCTGCCGAGGATGAGGCAGTGCCAGGCGGCTACATCATCGCCTATGCCCTGCCTGACTGAGAAGTACCCTGAGTCTGTGGCGAATAGTCGCTACAGACTCAGATACTCTGCATATCCATCAGATTGTTAAGCGCATTCAAAGCGGAAATCACAGCCCCTTCCTGCCAACCGGGCAGATAGGTGAGATGATCGCCTGCAAATATAAAGGGGCCATCTGGCGCTTGTAGAACGGTGGACGGGGAACTGCTCGACCAACCACCGAGCGTGTAGGGCACTTTGCTCCAGGCAACCGAAATACCTCGAGTTAGATTCGCCCGGTATTGAGAATGAATGCGCTCTCCACGAGAGAGCGCAAATTCGATACGTGCTTCAGGACTGAGATTGGCGAAACTTGTAGCATGACTTCCAGCAAATAAGTACGAACCAAGCAGCACACCCTCTGCTTCACCAAAGCCCCCTGATGGATACCAGATTTGCTGGATTTCTGGATCAGTCCAACTGATGCCGCCATAGATTTGTTCTTCAATCTCCCAAAAGCGAGGTGATTGGAATGCAATCTTGGTGGGATTGGCATATTGCACCTGACTGATCGCTGTTTGTGTTGCCGCACTGAAATCATTTGCTATGTCTTTCAAAACACTGGGCGGGATGGTGACGATGGCGTAATCAGCTTCCAACGCACCTTCTTCGCTTGCGGTTCTTCCTTCCAGTCGCACGCCCGTCGTTCCGTTGGAACTAATTCGTCGAATGGCTGTTACCTCAGCGCCGTAGTAGATCTCCTGTTCAAGTTCTCCAGCCAGGGCATAGGCAATACGGTCCATGCCACCGACTGGCTGCATCATGGTCGCTGCCTGATTGTAGGTCTCGACGAAACTGGGAACAAAAGGTACGTTGCTATGCAAAAAAACGTCTGCATAGGAAAGCGGCTCAACAGCCTGCCCTGAGCTCAGTCCACCTGTGCCACTCTGCTGGCCACTGCGGGTAGAACCATCAAAAGAATGAAAAGCTGACAAAGCACCGAAGTCTCGCAGGACCGCCAACACGTCGGCGCGCTCACTAAAACTGATATCGCTATCCAATGTGCCTGAGAGAATCGACTTGGCCAACAGCTCTGCGATCGTACCGCGCATGGCAGTAATGACTTCACGCGCTCGTTTAGGTTGGCCGCCAAACGCTGTTTGGCTATGAATATAGGCACCGCGATTATCATTAACAAAAGCCTGAAGGCTGACCCCCAATTCGCGACAGTAAGCGAGGAGATTGCTGTGATGCTGTGAAATGCGTGCCGGACCGGCGTTAAAATAAAGCTCATCGCCAACATCAAATTGACAAGTCTGACTACTGTCAGTCTCTTCAAGTACGCTGCCAGCTCTCAAGGTATGGTTGCGACCCCCCGGACGATCTCGTGCCTCAATCACGATAACCGGATAACCGGCTTTCTTTAACTCATAGGCAGCCACAAGACCGGAAATGCCTGCTCCAAGCACAGCGACTGTTGGTAACGGAGAAGTCGGATTGGGATGTTGCTGGTTGCGCCATCGCTGCTGATGAGCTTGGGCGTTTGCATCACCGGGTACCAGCAAGCCCATGGAGATCATGGCCTGGTAGACAGCAGCCACCCCACCTGTCTCTCCAAGGCGATGGAGGAATTGCCGACGGGTTTGGGTTTTGCCGTCTGAGGATGACATCACTGAGATTGATGCGACCGGAGAGTTCCGGTCGCAGAGTGGGCGTCAGAGATCTATTTTCTGTACAGCACGACAAACTTGCTGGTGCGACCCTGTATCGAAGGGTCAAACACACCATTAGTCAGCGGGTCTTCCTCATTGATATGGAGATTGGAAGAACGAGCAACGCTCAACCCGGCTTCCGTTGCCAGATCAGTAATAATGTCTTCGCGAATACGGTGCAACGTTTGTCCGACTTCGGTGGTGCTGCTTGGCGCGGCATGATGATCGATCGCCAGAAAAACTCCGCCTGGTTTCAGGATGCGAACGATCTCGGCAAAACTGCCGCGCACATCGCCCAGAGACTGACCACCAGGACGGAACCACAGCTCGTGCGGACCAAGTATCCAGGTCACCATGTCGATCGAGTTGTCAGCCGCATCCAGATTATCGAAATTGGTTTTACTCAGGCGCACATTGTCCAGACGCTCGGCGCGCAGAGCCGGCGCATCGCCAACAAAGCTGTCAAACGATGGCGGGTTCTGCATAATCACACTGCCATCGGGACCAACCGCACGGCTTAGAATCTCCGTGTAATAACCTCCCCCGGCTTCCATCTCGAATATCGCCATGCCTTCGGCGATCCCTGCGAACGCCAGCACTTCAAGCGGCATGCGCCGCGCATCATCAGCAGCATCTTCTGTTGGGCGATCACCATGGGCGAGCGAAGCGGCAACAAGATCGGCCGAGGAGGCAGAATAGGCTGCGCTGCTCAGCAAGAGCGCCATTGCCGGCAGCATGGCGAATTTAGGGAGCGTGGTGAGAATAGGGAGCTTAGAGAACATAGAGAGCTTGGCCGAAAAGGCTCTCAAGGTACTGTGTTTGATCATCTTCATAACAAACTCCGGACCCGCGGGTCGATAACAAGCAGAATGAATAAGTAGGACAGAAAGGACTGTTAATAGATCTTTTTAAGTAATCGCTAGTGTATTGGCATTGGTGATTGAACATCAACAACAAGACCTACTCGCAATCACATTTTGTTCGCGAGCTGATTAGCGATAGACTTGCCGCTGCTCCGCAATCTGAATTTCCGTACTGAAGTTCAGTAAAACAAAAAGAGAATTCGCCATGTTCCGACGCCTCAAAAATTGCCACAACGTCGATGATCTGCGCCTGCTGGCCAAGCAACGACTGCCCGGTCCGATCTTTCACTACATCGATGGTGCCGCAGACGACGAGATCACCTACCGTCGCAACACGGCTTCCTTCGATGACTGTGACCTGGTCCCTAATGTGCTTGCTGGTGTCGAAGAAGTCGATATGTCAGTGGAAGTGATGGGGCAGAAACTGGCACTGCCAATCTTTTGCTCTCCGACGGCGCTGCAACGGCTTTTCCATCGCGATGGCGAACGGGGCGTGGCACTCGCTGCGGAGAAATTCGGTACGATGTTTGGCGTATCGGCGTTGGGCACGGTGAGCCTCGCGGAAATTGGCGAGCTGATCTCGACTCCCAAGATGTTCCAGTTTTATTTTCACAAAGACCGTGGCGTTAACGATGCGATGGTAGAACGGGCTCAGGCTGCCAACTTCAATGCACTGGCGCTGACTGTGGACACCATCACCGGTGGCAATCGCGAACGCGATCTCTACACGGGATTTACTTCGCCACCACAGCTGACCTTGAAGAGTCTGGCCAGTTTTGCCATGCACCCCGGCTGGGCCAAAGACTATTTTTTTGGCGAGCCCTTTCAGCTAGCTGAACTCAAGGACTTCATTCAGCAGGGTTCCAATGTTTCAGTTTCGGTCGGCGAGTATTTTGCCGGCATGCTGGACCAATCCATGAACTGGTCGGATGCCGAGGCACTGCGTGCCAAGTGGAACGGCCCATTTTGCCTCAAAGGCATCATGAGCGTCGCCGATGCTCACAAGGCTGTGGCGATCGGCGCAGATGCCATCATGGTCTCCAATCACGGTGGCCGACAATTAGATGGGTCACGTGCCCCCTTTGATCAGATAGCCGAAATCGCGGATGCCGTTGGCGACCAGATTGAGATTATTTGCGATGGCGGCATTCGTCGTGGCACCCATGTATTGAAAGCTATCGCAGCCGGCGCCAAAGCCTGCTCTGGGGGCAGGATGTATTTGTATGCATTGGCGGCTGCCGGTCAAGCCGGTGTAGAGCGAGCGCTGCGCAATATGCGCAGGGAAATCGATCGCGATATGAAGCTGATGGGCATTACCCGCATTGATCAGCTAAACCGACAAATGCTGCGCTACCGCAACTGAAGGCCCCAGACCCTGTACACCGACTCACTAACTGATTCACAATACCTATTATGAGCAAAGACCAATGCCCCTGCTGCTCCGGCAAGACAATCGATCAATGCTGCGAGCCCTACTTACTGGACAAGAAGAAGCCGCGCACTGTGGTGCAGTTGATGCGTTCCAGATTCACTGCCTATTTCATTGGTGGCGCCGGCAACTACCTCATGCACACCTGGCATCCGGCTAACCGCCAGGGGCAGAATGCGCAGTTGCTCTCCCAGCGCATGGTCAACTGGCAAAGCCTGGAAGTCATCGACAGCAGTCAACAAGGTGACAAAGGCGCGGTGGAATTCAAGGCTCACTATCTCGATGCTGACGGCAATCCTTGCGTACACCACGAAATCTCTACTTTTTTGCGCGACCGGGGCATGTGGTATTACGTCGACGCCCTGCGCACCATCTCTACTTGATCAGCTCCACCTGATTAGCACCCCGGATTTGGGGTGACTTGACGCTCCCCGGAGAGAGAATCCAGTCTCAACTCGTAGCGATTAGTGCTCCTATATGGCACACTTCGCCCTCTTTTCCGGATTCGTGACGAATCCCATCAGAATCACCGTTAAATCATATCAATACGCTAGAAAAGGTAGTTTTCATGTCCATGAGAAATCTATTTTGGGGAACCGTCCTGACACTCGTTCCAGTGGCTCTTTTGGCCCAGAACGACTATCAGGCCGCTGTCGATGCGCAGCGTTTGAACACAGCCGATGCTCAGGATGATGCCTGGCTGTCCTATGGTCGTACCTATGACGAGCAACGTTATAGCCCACTCGATCAAATTAATCGCGAGACTGTCTCGGATCTGACCCTGGCCTGGTCTGCTGACATGACCACTAGCCGCGGTCAGGAAGCCACACCAATCGTGGTGGACGGCGCCATGTATATCTCCACAGCCTGGTCGCTGGTGCACGCCTATGATGTCCGCACTGGTGCACATCTGTGGTCCTACGATCCTGAAGTCGATCGTGCCAAGGGTCGCGATGCCTGCTGCGACGTCGTGAATCGCGGCGTAGCAGTCTGGGACGGCAGCGTCTTCGTCGGCACTCTCGATGGTCGCCTGGTCGCTCTGGACTCGGCAACCGGCGCAGTGCAGTGGGAAGTGATGACGGTTAATGAAGAACTGCCTTACACCATTACGGGCGCACCGCGCGTGGTCAAAGGCCTGGTGATGATCGGTAATGGCGGTGCCGAATACGGCGTACGTGGATATGTGACTGCCTATGATGCAGCAACCGGCGAAGAAGCCTGGCGCTTCTACACCGTACCGGGCAATCCTGCCGATGGTTTCGAAGACGATGTGATGGCGGCAGCTGCCAACACCTGGACCGGTCAGTGGTGGAACCTCGGTGGCGGCGGCACCGTTTGGGATGCCATGGCCTATGACCCCGATCTCGATCTGCTCTATATCGGTGTCGGCAATGGCTCACCCTGGAACCAGGCACTGCGCAGCCCAGAAGGCGGCGACAACTTGTTCCTGTCTTCCATCGTCGCGCTCGATCCTGACGATGGCAGCTACCAGTGGCACTATCAGACTGTTCCCGGTGAGACCTGGGATTACACCGCCACGCAACACATCATGCTTGCCGATCTGGAGATCGACGGTGAAGCACGTCGCATGGTCATGCAGGCGCCGAAGAATGGTTTCTTCTACGTTCTCGATGCCGCCAACGGCGAACTGATTTCCGCAGAAGCTTACACACCTGTCTCCTGGGCGACTCACGTCGACCTGCAAACTGGTCGCCCGGTAGAAGTTGAGGAAGCACGCTTTGACCGTACTGGCCAACCCGCAATTGTGCTACCTGGCCCCTTGGGAGGACACAACTGGTACCCGATGGCTTATAGCCAGCGCACCAATCTTGTTTACATCCCGGTGACTGAAAACTTCATGGGCTATGTTGCCGACAATGAGTTCGTTCCTGACCCCGATGGCTGGAATACGGGTGTCGATTTCGGCCGTGGTTTCGCGCTGGTTATGGCTTCGCCAAACCCACCGGAAAATGCCGCGCTGTTAAAAGCCTGGGATCCGATAGCTCAGGAAGCCGTATGGCAAGTGCAACATGAAATCGGTACCGGCAACGCAGGTGTACTCGCGACTGCTGGAGGCCTGGTGTTCCAGGGTAACCGCTCAGGTGAGTTTGTAGCCTACAACGATGAGACCGGCGAGCGAGTCTGGTCGACTCTGGTTCAGGCTGGCGTGATGGCTGCACCCGCAACATATACTGTGGATGGTCAGCAGCACATCGCCATTCTGGTTGGTAGCCCGGCATTGCCTTCAGCGGGTGTTGGCGCATCCAGTGCAACAACGACGGCATCCACAAACAATTCCCGCCTGCTGGTATATCGCATTGGCGGCGAAGCGCAACTACCTGGCGGGCCGTCCACAACCAGCGCTGACGAAGACGAATTCGTTCTTCCACAAATCGAAGCGACTCACGAGTTGATCTCTCAGGGCGAGACTGCCTACAACGACAACTGCTCTGTCTGCCATGGACCCTCGGCCTTCTCGACGCGTCCTGATACTTATCCAGACCTCCGCATGAGCCGCCGACTGGCTACTGTCGAAACCTGGAACGAAGTAGTTCTCGAGGGAGCATTGCAGGATGCAGGTATGGTGTCTTTCGAAGCTGTACTCGGTGATGGCGATGCAGAAGCGATTCGTGCGTATGTCATTACTCAGGCGAGTTTGACTGCACAATAGAAACAAACCGAGAAATATATGCAGAAACGCAAAAAGGGGCTTAGATATCTAAGCCCCTTTTTTAATCGTTCCGAAGAAGCTCACTCAATCGAAATCAAAAATTCAGAGTTCTGACATGAACTCTTCTACGGAAACACCCGCTTGACGGAGTATCCCAGCGAGGGTACCGACCTTCAATTCCCGATGAAGTGGAACAACGCATCCGACATGGTCGCGACGCAACGCGACATGGCTTCCTCTTTGGCGAATCTGTTCGAAACCAAGCCTGGTGAGAACACGAATCACTGTTTGACCAGAGACTCGTGGTAATTTGGGCATGCTAAGGAAGTTCTAGCTTGGTCACTATGGACTTTACCTTCGAGGCCAGCGGAAATTCTTCCAGATAAAGTGAAGTGGCCTCTTTGAGGTTGGCAACGGCTTCATCCAGTGTTTCCCCCTGAGTACTGGTTCCAGTCTCGGGGTTCAAAGCAGTGAAACCACCTTCTTCGGCAGGTGTAATAACAGCTGTCAGATTCATCGTTTTTCTCCGCATCGCCAATTCATTGTACAGGTTTAGCACCGATTCGAGCTATCTGCATAGATTCACCATGAATTAGTGCCCTGTCGACCAGTTCAACGCTGGTGGCAAAGGGCGTCCCATACCCCGGCAATGGGTTGCCACTGCATATTCAGGCTTAATCATCGATTCCCCCAAAAGATTGTAACTTATTGTATTTACTTGGTTTTCATCCTGGGCAGATTCCAACTCAAGACGGGCACGATACCTGCATTGTTCAGGGTTGAAGCAGATTGCATAGGAAGTGGCCCAGCATGACTCCCAATATACAGACCAAACTGAAACAGGCGCGTCGCCTGCAGAAAGCCGGTGATTTCGCTCGTGCCGAAAGTATTTACCAGAAGCTTCTCAAGCGAGTGCCAGAGAGTGGAGAGGTCCATCAGGGCATCGCGCGGGTATACCGCGCTATCGGCAAATTCGATTTCGCCACCGCCCATTTCAATCAAGCCATCGCGCTGGGTCTGCACAGTGCAGAAATCTTTGCCGAGAACGCCTCGGTCCTCAATCACATGGAGCGCTATACCGAAGCGGAAACCATGGCCAGCGCCGCCATTACTCTGGACCCAACTCATCGATCTGCGCACCGACAAATGCTGAAAGCTATGCTCACTCAGGGCAAGTACAAGGAAGCGATTCCCGTTGCGCAGCAGCTGTTACACATTTCGCCCAATACCGCGTCTGACCGGATTATGGCTGCCTGGCTCAATACCGCCCTTGAACAACATGATGCGGCCATCGCCCAGGCAGAGAAAGCCATCGAGCTCGATGCCACTTACGCCGATGCCTATTACCTGCTCAGCCGTGTATTCAAAAATGTTCAACAGTGGGACAAGGCGGTGGAGTTCGCCGACAAGGCCTGCGAGTTAGCACCTGACAATGATGAATACATTGCTCAGAAAGCAGACATGCTGGAGCACAGGGGGCAGTTCGAAGAAGCCTACGCGCTGGTCAAACCGCTAATCGACAAAGGCAAGCCTTACAATGGCGTCGCCGTACACGTGTACTCTGAACTGGCCGGCCGCTTCGGCAAGCGAGAACATGCCGTACAGCTGCTGGAGAATCTGGCGGCTGAGAGCAGTGATTTTGTCGGCATGAAATACGCAACCCTCTCTATGCTCGGCGCGCACTACGATTCGCTGGGAGAATATGACAAAGCATTCGCCGCCATCGACAAGGCCAACAAACTACGCCCATCGCGCTACAGCGATGAGCAGGTCGAAGCCTACATCAATGACATCGTGAACTGGTTTACCGGAGAAAAGATGTCGCAAGCCGTCACGGCAAGCAGCGACGAGGCACAGCCGATCTTTATTGTCGGTATGCCACGCTCCGGTACCAGTCTTACTGAAAAGATTCTGTCCAGACATGCTGATGTGCACGCCGGTGGTGAAACCATTCATCTGCCGAAAGTACTGCATCAAAAGCTGCCGAGCTTGTTACATTCGGAGCAGTCATTCCCGGAATGCCTTGAGAGCCTGACACCGGAATTGGCTCAGCAAGCAGCCGAAGAATTCCTCTCTCGAGTTTGTGAAGGCGCCGCAGTAGAGACCAGTCGCGTAACCGAGAAGCGCCCCATGAACTACGTCTACCTTGGTGCGATTGCGCAACTGTTTCCGAACGCCAAAATCATCCACGTTACACGCAATCCGCTGGATATCGCACTGTCCTGTTACTTCGCCAACTTTGCTTCTTCTTCGGAGCTGGGCTTCAGCCAGGACTTTGAGCTATTCGCCGCCTACTACAAGCGCTATGAACAGGTTATGGCTCATTGGCACAAGGTATTGCCACTGGAAATTCTGGACTTGTCCTACGAGTCACTCGTCACTGAGCCGGACGCCGAGATACGCAAGCTCCTGGAGTTCTGCGACCTGTCCTGGGATGAAAACTGTCTGAACCCGCAAGACTCTACTCAGGTCACCATGACCGCCAGCTACAACCAGGTGCGCAAACCAATCAATACCTCATCGATTGGGCGCTGGAAGCGCTATGAGCGCCACCTGGCACCTCTGCAAAAGGCTCTCGGCTTGCTCGATTCTGAAGCGGCCTAGGTGAGATTTTAGGGGACACTGATAACTTAGTAACTTAAGCAAACTCTGCACGCCGAATAGGAGCCCAGACTCATGCTTAAGTTACTAAGTTATCAGTGCCCCCTTGCATCTACTTCCTTAAATTACTAAGTTACCCGTAGTCCCTTTCATCCCCTCGCATCCGGAGTGACTCGTGCGCATACCCTCTCTGCTGCAACTCGTTTTCCGCTCGTTTCTCACACTGTCTCTGTTGGCAGGCTCTATCCACAGCAATGCCCAGATCAACCAGTCTTTGGAAGACGAAGCCGTTGGCTGGCTGCAGAGTCTGATTCAGATCGACACTATCAATCCTCCGGGCAATGAAACCCGTGCGGTCGAGTTCTTCGCGGACATCTTCGACGCCGAAGGTATCGCCTATGAGACGGCGGAGAGTGCCCCTGGACGGGGCAATATCTGGGCACGCATAGAGGGCGGTGATGAGCCTGCGCTGATTCTGCTGCAACACACAGACGTTGTTCCTGCCGACGAGGAATTCTGGACGATCCCGGTGCTCTCTGGTGCGATCCGAGACGGCTATATTCTCGGTCGTGGCGCTCGAGACATGAAAGGATTGGGCACTATCCAGCTGGCTACCTTTCTCAGCCTGCATCGCTCAGGTGTCGAGCTCAATCGAGACGTCATCTTTCTCGCCACTGCCGATGAGGAGGCAGGCGGTTTTTATGGCGTCGGCTGGCTGATCGATAATCACCCGGAAATCTTCGAAGATGTCGGCTTTGTGTTGAATGAAGGTGGCGGCGCGAGCCATGATGAAGAAGTAGGCGAGATTGTCTTCGGAGTCGAGGTCACTCAGAAAGTACCTGTTTGGTTACGACTCACCGCCGTCGACATCCCCGGTCATGGCTCCTCACCCCGACCCAATACTTCTGTAACGCGCATCGTCGATGCGTTGCACACCATTCAGAATAATCCACTGCCGCCAAGAGTGATTGGACCGGTCGCTGAGTACTTTCAAGGTTTGTCGGTCGATATGAGTGCGGAGTGGGCACCGTTCTACGCCAACATCGAACAGGCCATCACTGATCCAGACTTTATCACCAGGCTGCACGCCGAACGCCCCGGGCATCATTCCCTAATCCGCGATACCTGCTCGCTGACGCGCATGAGTGGCTCCAGCAAGATCAATGTGATTCCGCCGGAAGCCTGGGCTGAGATCGACTGCCGAATCCTGCCCGACAAACCCTCAGCCCAATTCATCGCCGAGCTGGAAGAAATTATTGCCGGTAAGGGTGTCGAGATTTCTACCATCATGGCGTTTACACCTGCCATCTCGGAAACCAATACGCGTCTGTTCAATGCCATCGAGAGTGTGACCGCCGAGTTACATCCAGGTTCGCGCGTGCAGGCGTCGGTGAGCACCGGTTTCACTGACAGCCACTTCACCCGCGATCTCGGCATCGTCAGCTACGGTTTCAATCCACTGATTACCACCCGCGGCGATCACACCGGCGTCCACGGCAACGATGAACAAGTGCCAGTGGATCGTTTTCGCCGGGCTGTGAGCGACTACTATGCGATTGTGCGCAATGTGGTGATTGATTAGGTGAGTACAAAATGACCAGGGGACACTGATAACTTGGTAACTTGGGCAATAACGGCCCTGCAAATTCGCAATTTATTTCCTGCTTAAGTTACTAAGTTATCAGTGCCCCCTTGGTCTATACTTAACAGCGCATGAGCGCCGTAATCGAACCAGTCACCGACACCCCACAACACATCCTGGAATCCGTCTTCGGATTCAGCGAGTTCCGCCCCCCTCAGGATCAAATCATCGACACCTTGATGGCTGGTGGTGACGCCCTCGTACTCATGCCCACTGGGGGCGGCAAGTCGCTCTGTTATCAGATCCCTGCTATCGCCCGTGCCGGCTGTGGCATCGTCGTCTCGCCTTTGATTGCCTTGATGCAGGATCAAGTGAGCGCCCTGCGCCTGGCGGGTGTGCGTGCGAAATTCCTGAACTCAACTCTTAGCATTGACGAAGTGCAACGCATCGAAGCTGCGTTGCAACGCGACGAGATCGATCTGCTCTATATCGCACCGGAGCGACTGATCCAGGCACGCACATTAAGTCTGTTGCAAAAGATTCCCATCGCCCTGTTCGCGATTGACGAAGCACACTGCGTCTCGCAATGGGGCCACGATTTTCGGGCAGACTATTTGCAGCTCAGTCTGCTTCACGAATTGTTCCCCGATATTCCGCGCATCGCGCTAACCGCGACCGCCGATGCGCGTACGCGCCAGGAAATCATCACTCGCCTGCAACTGGACGAAGCCGAACAATTCATCGCCGGATTTGACCGACCCAATATCCGCTATCGCATCGGCTTGAAACAGAACGGCAAGCAACAGCTGCTGCGTTTTTTAAAAGACGAACATCCCCACGATGCGGGAATCGTCTATTGCCTGTCGCGCAAGAAAACCGAAGAGATCGCCACCTGGCTCAGCGATCAGGGTTTCGATGCACTGCCCTATCACGCGGGCATGGATGCCGAAATCCGCGCTTATCACCAACGACGCTTTCTTCGCGAAGAGGGCGTGATCATTGTCGCCACCATCGCCTTTGGCATGGGCATCGATAAGCCTGACGTGCGTTTCGTTGCACATCTGGATCTACCTAAGACCGTCGAGTCCTATTACCAGGAAACCGGCCGTGCCGGTCGCGATGGCCTGCCTGCCGATGCCTGGCTGGTCTATGGTTTACAAGATGTCATCAAGCTCAGGCAGCTCATGGAAGGCTCCCAGGGCAGCGAAGAGCACATGCGCGCCGAACAACAACGACTCAATGCCATGCTCGGTCTGTGTGAAATCACCTCCTGCCGCCGTCAGGCCCTGCTCGCTTATTTCGGTGATGAGTTAGAGAGCCCCTGTGGCAACTGCGACACCTGTCTTCAGGCGCCGGAAACATGGGATGGGACCGAAGCAGCGCGCAAGGCGTTGAGTGCTGTGTGGCGCACCGACCAGCGCTTCGGTGTAAATCATGTCATCGACGTTTTGCGCGGTGCTAACAATGACAAGATCTTTCAGTTCGATCATCAGAAGCTGCCCGTGTACGGCATTGGCGATGAGTTGGACAACAATCAGTGGCGCTCGGTGTTTCGGCAACTCGTTGCCCGAGGCTATATGAGCGTGGATATGGAGCGCTATGGCGCCCTGCGCCTTGAAGAGAAATGCCGCGCTCTGTTACGAGGCGACGAGACTATCGAGTTACGCAAGGACAACAAGCTTAAAATCAGCAAGGCACGCAAGCCCAAGGTGGAACTGGCCAACGATGCCGAGATGGATTTGTTCGAAGCCTTGCGTGCCTGTCGCAAGCAATATGCGGATGATCTTGGTGTGCCGCCTTACATGATCTTTCACGACAGCACACTACAGGAAATGGCGCTGCTCAAACCAGTTACTCTCGAGGAGTTCGCCGAGATCAGTGGCGTCGGTGCCAACAAGCTGGATCGCTACGGCGCCGGCTTTCTCGCCGCGATTGCCGATTTCCAGCGCCGCTAAGTGCAGGCTTGGCTACTGCAATCTATCACTATTACTGACTTCGATCCCCAACGTGCGCAACTGCGCGGCCACCATGGGATCCTTGTTGTGCAACCAGCGCTGATACAAGCCAAGGATTTCTTCTGCGCCAAGTTGCTGCGTGCGTGAACAGGCATTGGCCACCATCTCCAACATGCGCGTGAAGGTGCTGGCGAGTTCGGAAAAAATGTGCCGATTGCTCACTGCATTGTCTGCCAGGTAATCGTAGGCACTGCCACCCATACCTATGAAGTAGTCCTGCTTGATGCCATGGCGTGCCCAGCGTTGTGGAAATAGTGCTCCAAAGAATAGTGCCATGTCACCCAGATGCTGAAGCAACAGGCAGCGCTCACGTTCATTGCGCGCCTCCACCGCATCACCATACAACAATGCCAGCGGGCGAATAGTCATATGCCCATCTTGATAGCTAAAGACTTGATCGGCACGACCAAGCCGGTCCAGGAGATTACCGAGATACCAGCAGGTATCTTCATGGGGAGGAGGATTGAATCGTTCCGCGTAGGTTCGTAGCCGCCCGCAAAAATAGTTGGACAGCGAAGTCTCAGTTACCGGAACCTGCTCTGTATCGAACTGCATGAACACCTCCTCGCGACTGTCTCCAAGTGATCACTATTCATCGGTGATCGAAGAGACAAGGGCGACTGGCAAGTCCATACAAGCTAAAGCGACAGGCCAGCGCCCTACTGCAAAGCTAGATTTACAAGAGGCTGAGGATTACCCGGCCTCAGTAATTCATTCGACCTGTTTTGGAAAAGTATTTAGCAGTTTTTGAAGTAAGCAGGCAGAAACAGCATCGGAAAATCCGATGATTCGCATTGAAATAAACCGTTTTCCGCAGGCTGAGAAAGCCCCTAAGCTAGACACTGAGTCACCTCGGCCGGTTTCAGGAGTCTGATTCAGAATGCTGATTCAGTAGACTGGATCGTGAAACCGAGTGTGTCGACTCCGGTGAAGGCATAAGCACCGGAGTCCAAATCTGCGGGAACAGTGCTGGTCGGGGTGACTCTCTTGCCCCAGTTTCCCAAAATTCTCAGCGATCTCACGCATCTCATCTATAGTGACTGTAGTGGTTCAACCTATCTCATTGACACCGTTGCGCAACGCGCTACACTAGCTATGTACTGAAAGTGATAAAGTCGTTCAAGCACAAAGGTCTGAAGGAATTCTTCCTCAAAGGCAGTACTACTGGAATTCAGACATCTCATGCTAACAAGCTGCGCATGCAGCTGGCCGCACTAGACAGCGCTCAATACCTGAACGATATGGACATTCCCGGATACCGCTTACATCGCTTGAAAGGGAACAGGCGGAATATTTGGGCAATTTCAGTCAGCGGGAACTGGAGATTAACCTTCGAATTCAAAGAACGGAACGTCTTTGATCTCGACTATGAGGACTACCACTAATGAGTATGCACAACCCTCCTCATCCAGGAGAATTCATCGTGGCTACCTATATGGATCCTTACCAGCTCAGCTGCCGATATTTGGCGCGGCAGTTGGATGTTGCTGCATCGACTCTCAACAGAATCCTTAAACAGCAAAGTGGAATCAGTCCGGAGATGGCACTGCGGCTTTCGAAAGCACTGGGACGCTCGGCCGAGAGTTGGCTAGCCATGCAATATGCCTATGATCTTTGGTTGACACGCAAAAGCACCAAGCTTGGAAGAGTACGAAAGGTCAATCTGAATGCCGCGTAAATCCCAGCCTCAGCACTGGCACTGTTGCAGATCTTTCACAAATTCAGGGGCCAGATCAGCACCGTTCGGCCACGCGACCGTCTCCAGTTCCTCATCAATATACACTTTCGAGAAGAACGATTCGTCTTTTAGCGGTTCGAACACCGAACCCGAAAGATAGCCAGCAAGGTCTACTTGTCCTTCGGTGCCGTCATCAAAAGCCACCCAAAGCTTGAACTTCTCTATGTGCTTTACAGAATTGATGTGAAGGATTTCTTGTTGCAATGAATTTTCCATCTAGCTCTCCATCTAACTCTCCAATTGACTCTGCAATCAACCCCCTGCGAATTCTTCAACGAGATGATTGAACAATCTGACTTTCTCAGACTTTCTAATCCAAATACTCCCGATAAGCCCGGGTCAGCCAGGTGTTGGTATTGTCATTGTTAGGCGCGAAATCTGTGGCAGGTGAAGTGGCCAGCATTTCTTCATTGCTCAAGCCTTGCAACTTGGCACGTACCAGTCCTCCGCGAATCTCTACCAACATCTCACGATACTCCAACAAGTCTTGTCGATCCGAGAGTTGTCCATGACCTGGAATAATAATGGTGTTGCCGTTTATAAGTGCAGCCAGATTGCTGATCGCATCGATCATGCCATCCAGTGAGCCGCCATTGTCGACATCGATGAAGGGCAGACCATAGCGCACGAACATATCACCTGTGTGCACCACATTAGCTTCGCGGAAATACACTTGCGCATCGCCATCGGTGTGGCCGTCACCGGTGTTCACCAGGTCGACAGTCTGTCCATTGAAATAGAAACGCATTTCATCGAAGAAGGTGATAGTAGGCAGGCCAACAGGATCGTAAGCCTCTTGTACTCTGCCACTGGTCAACACCTGGGTTGTCTCCATGCGGCGACGCGCGTTGTCTTGCGCAACAATATAAGCACCCGCGCGACCGAAGTTTTCGTTGCCGTCGGTGTGATCATAATGAAAGTGAGTGTTAACCACGAAGCTTACTGGCTGCCCACCGATGTCTTCTATCGCCTGAGCAATCTTGTCCGTCAGCGGTGCAAACTGATCGTCGACGATCATGGTGCCGTCTTCACCGATTGAGACACCAATATTACCGCCGCTACCTTGCAGCATGTAAATATTGTCGCGCACAGGAGTCGCCGTGATTTCGATGTTGTCGAAATCCTGCGCGATGGCTGCATTGAGTAACAGCGAGCCGAACAAGAAAGTGAGTGGACTGCTGAGCCTTGTTTTTCTGATCATTTCCCTGGCCTCGATAGTGTGTAATGGTTTGATGGTAAGGAAAGATGGCCAGAGGAGACTGATAACTTAGTAACTTAGGCAATCACTGCCCTACAAATTCACGATTTATTGCGTGCTTAAGTTACTAAGTTATCAGTGTCCCCTTAAATCCTACCTGCAAGGACTGTAGCGCGGGGTCTGCCTTGAGTAAACACTTCGAGCGCGTATTGTTGCTGAAAGTTTTTAGGCCCCATCCATGTCCTTATGAGATCAGACTTTCGAGATTTTTCAATCCACTCATACCCACGGTATGATTGTGGTTTGTATGACAGTGACGCACGAATGAACAAACCCATACCCCTGCTGGAACTACCCAGTAAAAAGTTTTCCGATCCGAACATCACCGCCAAAGGCGAACAACGTGCGTCAGTAGCGCCTGTGGATCTGGAAACGCTGTGGATCAACACCGGCAGTCTCTGCAATCTCTCATGCGAGCACTGCTATATCGAATCGACTCCCACCAACGATCGCCTCGTCTATATCAGCAGCGATGAAGTTCGTCGCTTGCTGGAGGAAATCGAAACGGAAAACTTCAACACTCGGGAGATAGGCTTCACCGGCGGCGAGCCATTTCTTAATCCAGACATGGTGGAAATTATCGAAGCCTGTCTTGAGAAGGGTTTCGAAGTCCTGGTGCTGACCAATGCCATGAACACCATGCTGCGCGCAGCAGATGCCTTGATCGTACTCAACGAGAATTATCCGGGCAAACTGACTCTAAGAGTCTCGCTGGATCACTATCTCGAATCCCGCCACGCTGAAGAGCGCGGCAAGCGTTCCTGGAAGCCAGCTATCAAAGGACTCAAGTGGCTGTCGGATAATGACTTCGCCTTTTGCGTTGCCGGTCGTACCTTCTGGGGCGAAGACGAGAGCGCCATGCGTGCAGGTTACGCCGAACTGTTCGCAAACGAGGCCATCAATCTTGATGCGCAAGATACCGATGATCTGGTGTTGTTTCCCGAGATGGACACTGAAGCCGACGTGCCGGAAATCACCACCGCCTGCTGGGGCATCCTCGACAAGAGCCCTGACACCGTCATGTGCGCCAGCTCGCGCATGGTGGTCAAGCACAAGGGCGACGAGCACCTCTCTGTGCAGGCCTGCACCCTGCTACCCTATGATCAGCGCTTCAATATGGGGCGCACGCTTCGCGAATCCTGGCAGCCCATCAAGCTCAATCACCCCCACTGTGCAAAATTCTGCGTGCTGGGTAGCGGTAGTTGTTCCTGAGACAGATCTGATCCACGCACCATCTATAGACTAGCGTCGAGACTTGACCACTGGGCGAATATTCAGTTTCCGTTCAGTTTGGATTAATCTGCTGTAGGTTATTCATTCACCCTGCTATAACAACGGTAGCAACTGCAGCAACGACAGTAATTACAGTAATAAGAATAGCCGGAGTCCGCTACAGGGGGCGACTTTGGTAGGCATCGGAATCGATGCCGGGGCAATGTGGGTCCTTCAAGAGTGGCTTCTACAGGCGTACGAATCCTGTGTCTTATGCGTCTTTTGCATCATAGTTTGCGTCATAGAAAGAGAAGCTGATCAGATTTCGTCAGGATGCTGCGCATCTGCCCCTAGCACTGCCTCTTACCGACAATCCAGAACAAGAAAAACCTGGAAACATCACAGGTTTCAGAATCAGAAGGCTCTAGCGATGCGAAGCAACAGCGGCACGACCTGCAATTCCTTACTCAATAGCTCTTTGGCGAGATGTCTTGGTGGCGCCGTCAGACTCGGCCTCTGCATCACTCTTACACTTACTCTCCCGGGACTGGCTTCTGCCCAATGGTCAGGTCCCGCTGACTGGCAAGACGATCTAAGTGCGATTCCGGAGTCCGCATGGAACTACGATGCCGCTGCCCATCTTCTGGAGCGGGCGGGCTTTGGCGGCACGCCTGAGGAAATTGCCGCGCTGGAAGCCATGGGGGTCGCTGGCGCAGTGAACCATCTCGTTCACTTCGCAACCGATGCCTCGCTACCTGCCTTCGATGAGTCTGACATCTTTGAGCCAGGTCTGGACCCTTTCCCGCCAAGCCGACCTGCCACCACCCAACTCGCGCGTGAGAATGGTGAGGCCTTGGGCATCAAGGTTAAAGCCGGTGGCAATCGGCCCTTACAGCCCATCGTGAATCAGTTCTTCTACTGGCTACGTGCCTCATCTTTGGAAACCAATCGTGTGGCCTACTGGTGGGCAGATCGCATGGTGGCCAGCGATGCACCGCTGCAGGAAAAAATGGCGTTGTTCTGGCACGGCCATTTCGCCGTCAATGAGAGCAAGGTGCGCGACTACCGCAAAACCCTGCAGCAACTCGAGCTTTTCCACGATCAGGGAACCGGTAGCTTTCGCGATCTGATGGTGGCGGTTGCGCAGGACCCAGCCATGCTCGCCTTTCTCGATGCCGGAGTGAATGTCAAAGGTGCCGCCAATGAGAACTTTGCGCGCGAGATCATGGAGCTGTTCACCATGGGTGTGGGCAACTACACCGAGACCGATATTCGCGAGGCGGCGCGCGCCTTTACCGGCTGGAACTTCGATGGCCTGGAGTTTGTTGTCAATACCGAGCAACACGATGCAGACAGCAAAACCTTTCTCGGCCGAACCGGCAACTTCGATGGCGTAGAAGTGATCGACATCATCATGGATCAGCAGGTCACTGCTGAATACATCGCCGGCAAGCTGTATCGATTTTTTGTACGTCAGGATCTAAGCGAAGAACTGCAAACTGAACTCGGCAATGTACTGCGCGATGCAGACTATGATGTCGCCACTCTGCTGGAAGCCATCTTCAACTCCCGCGACTTCTACAGCCTGGCCTCAGTCGGTACTCACATCAAGAGCCCAACCGAACTGGTGATCTCAACCTATCGCAAACTCGGTCTCGGTGATGCGCCAGGTGTCCCAGATTTTAACAGTGCGACCGGCGCGCTAGGGCAACGCCTGCTAAGACCACCCACGGTCGCTGGCTGGGCCGACGGGCAGAGCTGGATCACGCCAGGACTGCTGCTCGAACGCGGCAATTTCGCCAGAGACGTGTTGTTCCCGGACATCAATTTCATTCCCTATGATCGCTACAACGGCAGCCGCGAGATTCGCAGCGTTGCCAATCGTATTCGTCAGGGCATGGACATTACTTCAGCGACACAACCGTCCAGCATCGGCGAAGGCGAAGTGATGGCCGAGTCCAATATGCTCGCCGATCGCGATGAAGACTTTAACACTCGCTACGGCAGCTTCCGCGGCTGGCAGATGGCGATTCAACGCGTCAAACCACTTTCGAGACACACCGCCCGACTCGATCTGAGCGAGATGGTTCGCGAGCAGGAACTGCGCAGCGCTGATGAAGTGGTCGAATATTTTGTATCGAGGTTCTTGCGGGTACCGGTTGCAGCCGAGTCGCAGGCCATGATGGCTAGATTCCTCGAAGAACAGCTAGGCACCGACGATATCGCCCGAGCCGAGAGTTATATGGAAGATGCCTTGCGCATGACCCTTCATCTACTGATGAGTCAGCCTGAGTATCAGCTCGGCTAGTCTTTCAAGCAAAATAACCAGACAAACAATAATGAGAGCCTTGAGAATCCTGTCATGAAGACATACAGAACAGCACAGCCCAAACTGAAACGCCGTAAGTTTATCGAAGCCAGTCTGAAGGGATTTGGCATAGGCGCAGGTGCCGCCGCCCTCGGTGGCAACGCGGTCATTCCGGGCGTATTCGGTCAGGCCGCACAGGCGGTCGCCGCTGAAGCAGCAGCGCAAGGCAAGATTCTGGTGGTGCTGGAATTATCCGGCGGCAACGACGGTCTGAACACGGTCGTGCCCTACGCCGACGATGCCTACTATCGTCATCGCCCCAATATCGCGATTCCGGAAAACCGTGTGCGCAAGATCGATGACCACTTCGGCTTCAATCCCGGCATGGCGGGATTCGAACGGCTCTACAAAGACGGCAAGATGGCCATCGTCCACGGCTGTGGTTACGAGAATCCGTCCTATTCACATTTCACTTCCATGGCCTACTGGCATACTGCGGCACCAAACAGTGGAGAAGACTTTGGCTGGGTCGGTCGTCTTGCCGATCAGATGGCGCCGGACGCGCCGGCCAACTACATCATCAATATCGCCGGAAGCCAGTCACTTGCGGTACGCAGTGAACGCCATGTGCCCATCGTGTTTGATCAGCCCAATCGTTTTCAACGGGAGGCCTTCGCTGAAGAGCGAGACATGCTGGATCGCACACCGGATGTCGGCGAAGTAGACAATCCTTCTCGTCGCTTTCTGATGGGTATTGCCCAGAGCGCCACCGATTCCTCGGCTCTGGTGCGTCAGGCCTGGGCGAATTACAGCTCTCCGGTCGACTATGGCATCAATCCTCTCGATTTGCCCATGGTGGTGTCCATGATCGATGCTGGTCTGCCGACTCCGCTGTACTATGTTTCCTATCGCAACAACGCTTTCGACACGCATGTGTTTCAGAATGCCTTGCATCAACGCTTGCTGACTTACACCTCCGACGCGGTTTCTGCGTTCCAGCAAGACCTCGAAAGAATCGGTCGCGCGGATGATGTGGTAATGATGATCTTCTCCGAGTTCGGTCGTCGCGTGCCTGAAAATGTGTCACTTGGCACCGATCACGGAGCAGCTAATACCATGTTTGTCATCGGCAGTCAGGTCAAGGGTGGTCACTACGGCGAACTACCCAGCCTCACGGAACTCAACCCTGAAGACAATTTGGCTTACACCACCGATTTCAGAAAGGTCTATCAGACCATGGTACAGGGCTGGTTGGGTAATCGGGATCCAGCGCGATTGCTGGGCAGAGACTTCGGTAGCTTCGATTTGTTTGCCTGAAGCTAGAACTTTTTAGTTCCTATGAATCGATTGGAGTGGCTCAAGCAAGGATTCAGCAAGCGTCCCATCTGGATGAATGTGCTGATGCTGATCTGTGCCTACATGACATTCATCTATGTGCCCTGGGACTTTCTCTCCAAACCCACTGCCAATGCCGAGGAGGTCTGGTTCGGCATTCTGCTCACGGGTATGGCAGCGAAACTCACTGAGCCCCTGCATTTCCTGATCTATTTCTGCGGCATGCGCGGTTTTTGGCGACTGAAAACCTGGATGCATCCCTGGGCGGCGTTGTACACGCTGCAAATCGCCATCGGCATGTGCGTCTGGAATGTTCTGGATTCGCGCGGTGGTGGTTTGATCTCGGGACTTGTAACGGCGATTCCCTTTCTGGTCATCGCCGTTCTGCTGTGGCGCGAGAAAGCGCGGTTTCAACCCAGCAATTTGGGTGACCTTTCGTAAGGACTTTCGAGAGCATGTCTCGTAAGTGCCTTTTGTGAGTACCTTCTGTGAGCGCGTTTCGTGGTCGCCTTTCGTAAATACCTTTCGTATCTACCTTCAAAATCCCGCAAAGGTCTTACCGAGATATGCTCAGTCCTGGTTTTGACCTATTCGCGTATAAGACTGACTCAACAATAGCGCAGCCAAGAGCACGTAGACGCCACTAATCAAGAACAATGACGTTGAGCTAATGCCTGCGTCGATACAAAGACCATAGACTATCGGTGATAAAGATGTGGCAAACACCATCAGCGCCACATTCATGGAGCGAATAGTTCCGAGACTTTCGACGCCGTAGATCTCCGGCCAAAGAGAGCCGGTAATAGGCGGAATGCTGCCGATGGTTATCGCCAACAGAATCATCAGCACGAGTGCGACCCACTGCCCGGACAGCAGACTCAACACGAAAAGCCCCAATGCCATAGGTAGTAAATAAAAAGGCAACAAACGCACGGCGCTGAAGCGGTCCACCAAAACACCACTGACGATTGAAGCCAACCAGTGCACGACTCCATAAACAACAAAGCACAGGGCAAACCATGCCGCCGTCCAGCCCTGGCTGACAATGACAAAGTCCTGATGGATAAAGATTCCGGTAACAATGAACGGTGGTGCCATCAATCCAGGTAGTGCCAGCCAGTAGCGACGATCTGTCAGCAGCATCTTGCGCGTGACTGAGGGTTGGGCTGGTTTCGCATCGGCATGTTGCTCACTGTGCAGACCGGAGATGCGAATGAGGAAGCGCATCAATGGCAGCGCGAAAGCAGCCATGAACACCCCGATCATCAAAAAGGTGTCTTGCCAACCGATCCAGGCGATCAGAAATACACCGAGCAAGGGCATGACGATCTCACCAACTGGCACACCCGAACTCGCAACACTCAAACTCTTGCCGCGATGCTCATCGAAACAGCGCGCCATCGTCGTCATGCCCGTGTGCGGCAGCAACGCCTGACCGAACAGGCGCAGACAGAAAAATCCCAGACCGAGCAGAACGAGGCTATTGGCCTGCCACATCAACAATGCCGCCATAGACAGCCCCAGGCACAGAGAGGTGGTATAGGTGCGCAGAGCCACGCGATCGATCAGGCTTCCCGCCCAAACCACCGTCAGGGCACTGGCCAGGGTAGCCAGCGAATAGACCGCGCCATAGGTGCCCGCGCTGAGCTGCAAGTGGGCCTGAATGGAGGCACTGAATACACCGACAAAGAATGTCTGGCCGAAGTTACCCCAGAATACTGCCAGAAAGCCGAAAGACAGGGCCGGCCAGCGATTGCGCAAGAGTTTAAGATAGCCGGTCATGGAAGTAGCTTATTGGGTTCAACTGAAGCAATTCTATGCACGAGCATTGAATAGTTCCTCTAGATTTCCAGCCACCTCAATTATCTTGCCAGTTACCGTGTACCTTCTGATGAAGTAAAGTGTTGATAACTTAGAATGATCGAATATCAAAAATAGGATTTCAGGTGGAATGGCAATTCCTTATAAAGCCGGGCATTCTATTGTAATCGCTGATTGAATCAATGCTTTCCTTCATATGATTGCAATTCAGCCCAGAGTATTCCTAAGGACGGTTAATTAGTGCAGCGCTCCTATTTTCCGCCCCTTTGATTGAGGCCAATAACGATGGTTATTCGTGAATTTGACGAAGATTTAAGGCACCGTCATATAGTCTCGTATTCACCAATATACGCGGAAGTCTTTAGCCTGCTTAAAGCATTCGTTGAATCCTCACTCAATCATGTGCAGTTGATCCACATAGGTAGCACCGCAGTTCCCGGATTGCGCGGCAAACCAATGATTGATGCTGCAGCTGTCACAGCAGCGCCAGACTTGCGAACAGTACAGAATGAGTTTGGTTTACTTGGTTTCCACAGCAGAGAAGTTAGGACAGACCACGATGACAAACCTTATACATGTGGCTCTGTCGAATTCGAAGATGGCAACTACAATGTCAATATTCATATCTGCAGGGAGAATGACCCCGTTCACACCGATGCTCTCGCATTTATTGAGAAACTGAAAAATGATGCGCAGCTGAGGAGCGAGTATGAGAGCGTGAAAGATAGCGCGCATCGCAAAGACCCGGTCAATCCAGAGATTTACAATAGCTATAAAGACGAATTCATTAGTAGTATTTACGAGAGTATTAAACACAACTCATAACTCACAATAAGCATACTGATATATATTTTCGATCTCTGCTTAGATCGTTCAGGAACCAAATAATGAAACAAAGATGCCTAGAAGTAGATACATTCACCCTGAAGAATTTTTTCGCCCGGTCAACGATCGCGATCGTGCTTCTGATAGGTCTATGGCAGACCAGCTACGCAGACACATGGCCCACAGCAGAAGCCGGCGCCGAGGCGGCCGGCTTCAGTAGCGAAGGCATTGAACGCCTCGACGCTGCCATGCGCGAGATCGTGGCCAATCAGGATGTTGCCGGCATGGTGTGGATGCTGGGTAAAGACGGTGAAATCGCTACTTTTGAGAGTGCCGGTCTTGCCCGCGTCGATGATCAGGCGGCTATGGATAAGGATTCACTGTTTCGCATCTACTCCATGACCAAACCAATTACTGGTCTTGCCTTGATGATGTTGTGGGAAGAAGGCAAATGGGCGTTCGATGACCCTATTAGCAAGTTCATACCCGAATTCGAAAACCTGCAAGTATTGGCCAGTTACGACGATCAGGGCAATGTCGAACTGGAAGCGCTGCAGCGTCAGCCCACCATGCGCGAGCTGCTCAATCACACCGCCGGATTTGGCTATGGCTTGTTCGGCCAGGATCCGGTCAACACCGCGTTTCGTGATCAGGCAGTGTTGGCCTCAAGCGATCTGAACGAACTCATTGCCAAAGTAAAAGACATTCCGCTGCTGACTCAGCCGGGCGAGCAGTGGTACTACTCCATCGGCGTCGATGTGCAGGGTTATATTGTTGAGAAGATCGCTGGTGTGTCTTTCGGTGAGTATCTGGAAGAGAACATTTTCAAACCTCTGGGCATGAACGACACACGTTTTTATGTGCAGCCGGAAGACAAGCATCGCTTTGCCGAAGTGCATAACTGGGACACGGAACGCAACACACTCGTGCAGCGCCAGCCGCGTACCGACCGCCCCGGCTATCACGATGCCGACCGTCTTGAGTCCGGCGGTGGTGGCCTAGTGTCTTCCACTCACGACTACGCCCGCTTCATCCAGATGATGATCAACGAAGGTGAACTCGATGGCGTTCGCCTGCTGACTGCGGAATCGGTACGCATCATGCGCACCGACAGCCTCACTGGCGATGAAAACATGCGTGCCGCGCTTGGTGGTGTCGGTCAGGATGGTCAGGGCTTCGGTGTGGATTTCGCGGTGATTTATGACCCACAGGCCGCAGGAACCCCGCAAGGTCCGGGGACTTATTACTGGTCTGGCGCGGCCGGCACCTCCTTCTGGATCGACCCGGCCAATGACATCTTCTGGCTGTCCATGATTCAGGCACAGGGTCAACGACGACCGGGTGCTGCAAATATGGGACAAATCGCCCGTGAGCTTATTTATGAGGCACTCATTACCGAGTAATTTGTAGGGCTGAATCGAGTACGCTGATTGCACCGATTACAGGTACAATCAGCGCCACAGCATAATAAGAATCTACAGATCGATTAATCAGAGTTCACGCGGGTGCGCGTGACGACAAGAAAATCCCTTTTCCGCCTATTAAAAGGAGTAAACCATGTTTCAACAACTTTCCCGACTCGCGGCAGGCGCCCTGCTTCTGACTGCGGCAGCCGTGGCCAGTGCGCAACCGGATATGTACTACGCCGCACACCACAACTATCGGGTAACAACAGTCGCTGAAGATCTCAACCAGCCCTGGTCCATGGCCTGGTTGCCTAATGGCGACATGCTGGTCACCGAAAAGCCAGGACGTCTGCGCATTATCCGTGACGGTCAGTTACTGCCTGAAGCGGTACCAGGCACACCGGAAGTGTATTACCAGGGTCAGGGCGGTCTGTTTGAAGTCTTGCCTCATCCAGATTTCGAGAACAATCGCTGGGTGTACCTGAGCTATGCCAAACCTACTGCTGATGGTTCAACCACTGCCGTGGCGCGTGGTCGTCTCGAGAATGACCGCCTGACCAATGTGGTTGAGATCTTTGCCGCACAGGCACAGGGCCGCAGCCACTACGGCGGCAAGCTGGCCTTCGATGCCGATGGCTATCTGTTCCTTACAGCTGGTGATCGTCAGGTTCCTTCCACTGGCGACCTGAGTGCTCACCCAGCACAAGACACGTCCAACCACCACGGCGTGATCGTTCGTCTGAACGAAGACGGCACAGTGCCAAGCGATAATCCACTGGCGGGTGAAGCTGGTGCATTGCCTGAGATTTACAGCTACGGCCATCGCAGCCCACAGGGTCTGGTGATTCACCCAGAAACTGGCGACATCTGGATGACCGAACACGGCCCACAAGGCGGTGACGAACTGAATCGCATTGTTCCGGGAGCCAATTACGGCTGGCCGGTAATCGGTTTTGGTGTGAACTACGTGTCAGGCACACCGATTCACGAAAGTGTTTCTCGCACTGGCTATGAGCGCCCTGCTCGCGTATGGGTTCCATCTATCGCGACATCCGGTCTGGCTGTTGTAACTGGCGATCAGTTCCCTGGCTGGCACGGCAGCATTCTGGCTGGTGGCCTGGCTGGTGAGCAGCTTGCTCGCATCGAGCTAGCCGATGACTACCGCACAGTCGTTCGCGAAGAGACGCTTGCCTATGGCATGGGTCGTATCCGCGACGTGCGCATAGGTCCAGACGGTTACATTTATATCGCACTGTCTGATCGTGCCGGTGGTCCTTCCAACCTGGTTCGTTTGGAGCCGGTTGAGTAAGTCGAATCGACTGATTCTCGCAGTATCGGAAAGGGGCTCGTTGAGCCCCTTTTTTGTGGCTAAGTGCTTTGCCTGCGTATTTGTATTTAGACATTTCTTTTCCGGCTCCGATTTCCAGCTCCTTTTTCCAGTTTCTTTTTCCAGTTCCTTGTCCCGATTTCACCTCTCACTACTTCTTCACTTATTGCTCCTCGCATCCTGTGCCATAGAGGTTTTCTTTTGCAGGAGGAAGTTAAGTTTGTATTCAGCCCCAAAAGTGCATGCTTCGCGACTATCGTCCGATAAACGAACTATCAGGCGCATTGATTTGAACCGACTTGAATGAAGTAATGAGAGCCAAGAGAGAAAGAAAAGAGGGGAACAAATGAAAAAACTGGTAAGCGTAATCGCAGTACTGTTGTGCAGCATCACACAAGTGCACGCACAAGATGATGGCTTCTATATAGGCGCCTCATACATCGGAGCCGAAACACAGTGGCTTGGCGAGTCGGAATACGATGCCGGCTTCGAAGCCCGGATCGGTTACGGTCTGAATGATCTGCTTTCCTTCGAGGCGAGCTATATCGAGATGGGCACCGTCACCCTACCCAACTTCGTCGATGCAGGCGGTTCGGCAGATACCGAGAGTTACACGCTCTCCGCAATTGGTGCCTTGCCAATCGGCAATCTGTCACTGTTTGGCAAGATCGGCTATCTGTGGTCAGAGACCGACGGCGTATTCGGCACCATCGCCGGGCCAATGACATCCAACGTTGAAGAGAATGAAGTGTTCGTCGGAGCAGGCGTGTCCTTCCATGTGTTCGACACTTTTGAATTGCGCCTGGAAGTGAACGAGTCGGATGAGTTTAGTTGGGCGGGATTGGGGCTGAACTTGCGCTTCTGACACGTACATTTCGATCATACATAACCTCGGTCACTTCAAATGTCCGTGATCGGCGAACACTGAGATTCGGGCTCGATGTTATAGAACTAAGAGCTCGAGTCCCCGAGTCGGTTTCAAGTTAGGCTTATACGAGACTATATTTACCAGTCCAGTCAGTCTATGCTCTTGGCAGAGCCCTCCACCAATAAAAACTATGAATGAGGTTTGCCATGCGCTTTAAGCTGATTCTCGCTTTTACATTTCTTGCCACTCCGCTAACGTCCCTCTTCGCCCAAAACCCTTTTGGGGATGTCACCAATGAACCACGCCCTTCCGAGTATTTACTCTGGAATGCCGAGACCATTGCCGATATCAAAGCCACACTCGAACAAGGCCTGGAAAACGGCGACGGTATCTGGGGCACGGGTTTCATCTACGAGCGTGTTCTGCAGGCCGCCGATCACCGGCCGCACAATATGTCGATCGTGCATCGTTCCGGTTATACCCAACCTGAGATCCACGAATTGAAATGGGATATGTATGTCATCCTCGATGGCTCCGGCATAGCCCGTTTAGGGGGCGAGCGCATCGGCTGGATCGAAGGGCTTCCTCCCGAGCAACAGAAGCCGGAACTGGAGGGCTATACCGAATTCCAGGTCACCAAGGGCGACATCCTCCACGTGCCTGCGCGAGTCTGGCATCAACTGGTGACCGAAGAAGGCACGTCGATCACTTATGCGTTGATCAATATTTTCGAAGAAGAATAAGAATAGCTCCAGCAATTTTAGTCACTTCTTCAGCTTCCGCAGAAACCAGGAAACAGAAATCGAAACCTGATCTCGAATCGAATGGATTACGTTGATCCATGAATTTGAACGAACTCGCAAACCTTGGTGAATTCATCGGCGGCATCGCTGTTATCGCTACGCTGATCTATTTGGCAATACAGCTTCGGCAAAACACACGGGCGCTGAAGAGTGCGACGCTGGCCAACAACACCAGTCTCTGGTCAGCCATGTTGGTGAGCATTGCCGATGGCGATAAAAGCAAGGCTTATCTCCATGGCTCTATCGGTAGCGACGAAATTGAGCCGGGAGAGTTTTTACAATTCTTCCTGCTGAGCCGCGCGCTCTTTGTTGGCTTTGAAAACCAGCACCATCAGTTCAACCAAGGCATGCTCGACAAATCCATCTACGATGGCTATGAACGCTCATTCCAGGATCAGATACTGTCCATGCCCGGATTCCGTCGCTACTGGAAACAGTGTCAGCATGAGTTCTCTCCACAGTTTCAAGGCAGGGTAAAGGAAATGCTCAAGGGTATTCCTGAGGTCGACCCGAATAGATTGATGAAGCAGTGGCGCATTTTAGCGGAAGGATAGATCGATAAACTGCGAACAAGACCGATTGAGAACGGACTGTTCGCGAATTGATCGAGCCCTGCAATGGACTACCAGTCATCCTCTTCCGGACCGGGGTCTGTGACCAGGCGCCAGGCAGTGTTCAATAAGCCATAGCTAATCAGGACTAGCGCGAGCAGCAATAGACCGGAGACCGCGAGTTCTCCAGCTTCTCTGTCTGCCGTGCCTGCAATACTCTTCGCCAGTAATGGGATGTATTTTGTTGCCCACCAAACGGTAAGCGCCAGGAAGATCATACCGACGCCGCCAATCAGGTTTCCCCAAAGACGAAGGTTAACCTTGTCCACATCCTGCATGAGTATTTCTTTTAAAAATTTCATTGGCGTTTCGGTCAGTGCCTAAGCTGAAGAGTTGATCCTGGGCTTTATCCTAACAATGTCTGGCTGATCGAGCACCAGCTCCGTGCGAAGTGCTATCACATCACACGTTGGCCGAAACATCGCATGACTCACACGGTGCCTGCGCACTACTCCCACACTGCTCCCTCACCGCAGTCTTTCGAACTAACGCCACTGCATACGAGGCGCTATGAACCAGTATACAAATCCTCACTCACCGAGCTACCCAATTGCCCATGCACTGTGGAGTAGGCATAAGCTGACAGTGCAGCACGTGATACCAAACCACCCGGCGATCCCAAGTCAATGAAAGTCGCCAGTGGCTGCAGTCCTGGCGAGAGTCTACTGGTACCACCGGCAACCGTTATTGTTTCTTGCTCTGTTAATTCCCGCATTTTCTTCACTCCTGTGATTATTTACTCCGATGCAGAACTCCATGCTCCAGACCAACTCTCGAATTGCTCCTCTGTTTATTCGTTCATCAAGTAACCGATTCAACGAATCAGTCATCTATCCATTGGATTTCGCCATCGGATTTCGCCATCGGATTGCGCCATCGGATTGCGCCATCGGATTGCGTTCCTTGCTAATCGTCACTCTATAGTTCTAGTACAATCTCGGCAGAGTGCAAGTAATTGCCCCGGAAATTTACTCCCAGACAATCCATGGAGCATGGCGTTTCCTCTGGTCAGGATCTGTTCAGGCAGCAATCCACACAATGGATTTAATCCAGTACACTAGTGGACCTATGGACGAACACCACCACAATACACTGACGCACACAGTCCCGCCCCGTACCAGTTTCTCGCTGACTTCGATTCTGGCCGGCTTGTTTTTGACTGCTGCGTTCCTGACCGCTGTACTGCCTCACTCAGCATTGGCGGCCGAGAACAGTACGCTTGAAAGAATCCACAGCTTACTAGGTGACGGCGCGCTCCTGCTTCGCGCCCCCTCAGGTGAAGAGTTGATCAGTATCCATCCCGACAGGCCTTTGATTCCTGCATCCATTCTAAAAATCCCTACGGCGCAGCTCGCCATCAATGTGCTCGGTGAAGACTATCGCTTCGAGACTCACTTCTACACCAACGACGATGATGATTTATTGATTCGCGGCCTGGGCGATCCCTTTCTGGTGTCAGAAGAAATTGCACTGATTGCTACCGCTCTCAAAGAACAAGGACTAAACCGCGTACACCGTGTCGTCATGGACGACTCAGCTTTCGTGACGAATCTTGATCTACCAAGCGAAGCTAACGCCCGCGATCCGTACGCCGCTCGTAATAGTGCCCTGGCCGCAAACTTCAACACCGTGAATCTGGCCTGGAATGCGGCAGGCGAATTGATTTCGGCTGAAGAACAAACACCGCTGACTCCACTCGCTCAAGAATTAGGCGCGCGTCTTTCTCCCGGCGAAGAGGAGCGCATCAATCTCGGCAGTGACCCTGAAACCAACTTGCAGCAAGCACAGCAGTTGTTTCAGATTTTTCTGCGCAGAGAAGGTATTGAAGTCATTGATAGTGCTTTCTATCGGGAACCAGTTAGCGATGAGTGGACGAGGCTCTATCAACATTCCAGCTCCCGTTCACTGCGCGACAATCTTGAAGGCATGTTGCTTTACTCAAACAACTTCATCGCCAATCAATTGTTTTTGACGATAGCTGCGCGGCGCGAAGGCTATCCTGTCAGTGCAGAAGTCGCGCGGGAGGTTCTTCAAAAAGAGCTTGCCACTTTTTATGACGATGGCGAAGGCTTTGGCAGCGACTCGACTTCACTGTTGATGCTGGAAGGTTCAGGACTGGACCGCGCCCAACGCAGTACGGCAAACGCCATGATGACAATCCTGGAAAATTTCAAAACCCATTTCGACTTGCTGCCGGAATCGGATGACGTCTTCCGCAAAAGCGGAACGCTGACTGGCGTGTATAACTACGCGGGCTTTATCCGAAATGAGGACGGGCTCTATCCGTTTGTCATTCTTACCAGTCAGGCAGCGAATCATAGAGATGAGATTTTGCGCTTGCTTGTTAGCGCGAGCCGAAGCGCCAGATAACAGACACCAGCCACATATCTGGCCAGTGATTGCGCTCGGGCAGGCCGGCTTCTTCGGCTTGCCTCCTTACCCGACTCTTTACCTGTCTCCTTACCTGCTTCTCTTCTTGTCTCTCTACCCGTCTCTCCACCTTTCTCTCCACCCGTCTCTCTACCATTCTCTCTGCCTTTCTCTCTACCTTCCCCCCCCCCCACCTGCTTTTTAAATCTGTCCCGTCACCTCCATGCGCTAGTTGGCAGCTTGGTCTGGCTTCCCCCATTCCTTCGAAGCACCTCTCTGCCTCGGCCTCAGCGCTGCACTTAGCTGGGCCATCTTCATAACATGCACCCTCAATTGTTAGCCTTCAGTCGCAAATAACATGTCAAATATGACTATAAATTGGCATTATTGGCGTTAAATTGTCATATATGAGTATTTATTGAACTATTAGTGGATATTCATATTGACAATTTAATATCGCTAATATGAAATGTTAATCTCGTAAAACCCATTAATATCTCTATTTTGAAATATTATGCAGATAGACAATCTCAGCTCCGATAAGGCCATACTGGAAGAAATCGGTGAGCGCGTGGCCAAGCAGCGCCTCAACAGGAACCTCACTCAGGTTCAGCTAGCTGATCTGGCGGGAGTCTCGTTGAGCACGGTCAACCGCATGGAGGCGGGCCATTCCTCACAGATCGCCAATCTCATCCGGGTGCTCAGAGCGCTCAATCTGCTGAGCAACATGGATGCACTGATCGCAGAGCCGACCATCAGCCCCATGCAACAGTTGGAAATGGCAGGCAAGCAACGACAGCGCGCGAGGCCGAAAAAAGCAGCAAGCGAGAAGAGCGTAAAGCAGACATCAACAGGCAAAGCATCGGGCGCGCCGCACGCAGAGCAAAGCAGCAGCGGCACGAGTGTGAGTGACAGCTTCCTGCAGGGCTTTCAAACCGCCCGCCTCAAACAATTCACCGACATGCTCGGCAAGTCTGCAGGTTTGCTTGCCCGCGCTAACGAAGCCGTGAGCAAACTCAATGAGCTTGGCAACAACAGGTCAGAACTTGATGCAGCAAATACTGAAAAGCTCGCAATAATTAAAGCCGATCTCACTCACGCCATCGCAGAGCAAGAAAGAATCGCGAGTACATTCAAACGTGCACAAAGCAGCGGCGTTAGTGAAGCGCAAGCCATTGCCCAATCCGACATAGAACGACTCGGTGCAGTGCAGCAACAATTAAAGAGCAACACCGACAGCGCCAAGCGACTCATCAAACAACTGAACTAAGCAATGGCAACGAGCGACAACACAGTAGCGGAAGTCAGCCTCTGGGGCCGACGAGTCGGCGCGGTAAGCTGGGACAGCCAGCCCGGGCGTGCGAGCTTCGAGTACGACAAGGACTTTCAGGAATCCGGCATCGAGATCGCGCCCTTCCACATGCCCTTGGGCCCTGAAATCTACAGCTTCCCTGCATTGGGATTTGAATCATTCAAGGGCTTACCCGGCCTGCTCGCCGACTCCCTGCCCGATGACTTCGGCAACAAACTCATCAACACCTGGCTCGCCCAACAGGGCAGAGAACCCGACTCACTCAACAGTGTTGAGCGCCTGTGCTACATCGGCTCACGCGCGATGGGCGCACTGGAGTACGCGCCTGTCATCGGCGAGCGTAGAAACAATCCGAAGAAACTGGATGTCAGCAAATTGGTCGAACTCGCCAGCGATATTCTGAGCCAGCGCGATGAATTCAAAACAGAGCTGGATGGCGAAGACTCCATGAACGACATCCTGCGCGTCGGCACCTCCGCAGGCGGCGCACGCGCCAAGGCCATCATCGCCTGGAACGAAGAAAGCAACGAAGTCCGCTCGGGCCAGAGCGAACCGGGAGACGGCTTCTCCCACTGGATTCTCAAACTCGATGGCGTCAGCAATAACAAAGACAAAGAAGTCGCCGACCCGAAAGGCTATGGCCGAATCGAATACGCCTACTACCTGATGGCAAAAGACGCAGGCATCAACATGGCCGAGTCGCGCCTGCACGAAGAGAACGGCCGCGCCCACTTCATGACCAAGCGCTTCGACAGAACCGACGACGGCCTGAAGATACATATGCAAACTCTCGCCGCACTGGAACACTTCGACTACCGCATGCCCGGCGCCTACTCCTACGAACAGGCCCTGATGACAATCCGCAAACTGGGCCTGCCATTAGCAGCAGTCGAGCAACAACTCAGACGCGCCGCGTTCAACATCATCGCCCGCAACCAGGACGATCACGTAAAAAACATCTCCTTCCTCATGAACCCATTGGGCGAATGGATTCTGTCACCCGCCTACGATGTGACCTTCAGCTACAACCCCAACGGCGCCTGGACCGGGCAGCATCAGATGAGCCTGAACGGCAAGCGGGATCATTTTACGATTGAAGATTTTCGGGAGTGTGCAGCGAATTTCTCGCTGAAGCGCGGGAGGATCGATGAGATTGTGGAGGAGGTGCAGGGGGTTGTAATGCGCTGGGAGGATTACGGCGCAGTTGCTGGTCTGGATGACACATTAACTGGATCAATTCAAGCCGCTCAGCGATGCGAGATCGTTAGCTGACAGGGCTCCGTCTTCACTCCTTGAAGATTTTCAATACTCAGAAACAAACTGCTCTGCCCGCCTGAATTCCTTGCTCAGCCTTTCGGTTTGCCACGCTTTTTGGAATTAGCGTTAGACTTTGACTTCTTTTCGGACTTCTTTGCGGGCTTGGCCTTGGACTTTGATTTAGATTTGGAACTCGACTTCGTGCCAGATTTCGACCTGAAGTTTGCTTTCGACTTTGGCTTTCTGCGCATCGGGCGATCGCCGTTATCGATCTTGGCTGACGAACCTGTCTCTGCATCTGCCTCACCGGTGAAACGCGTGATATTCAACTTCTTCCTGGCAATGCAGGTGTTCTTCAGATCTTTGAATATCTCATTAGGCATACCAAGCGGCAGATCGACCGTGCTGTAACTGTCGAAGATATTGATGCGCCCGATGTCCTTGCTTTCGAGCCCAGACTCGTTGGCGATGGCGCCGACGATATTGCCCGGCATCACATTGTCGTTGTGACCAATCTCGATGCGAAAGCGTTCCTGGCCTTTCGGTGGCGGCGTGGACTTGAGTTGCGCCGCCCGGCTTTCGCCTCTATCTCTATGTTTGCCCTCTCGCTTACCCTCTCGCTTACTACCACGTTTTGCGCCGCGCTCACCGCCGTCATCATTGCGCCAGGACTTATCGAATTTCGGCGTAGGTTGATGCTTGAGTAGTAAAGCATTGTCGCCTTGTGCGATGTGTGCCAGCGCTGCGGCAATCTCGAGAGCTGGCACATTATGCTCGGCCTGATATTGTTCGATAAGTTGGCTGTACTCATTCAACTCACCGGCGGCCAGCGTATCGGTAATCGTCTGCTTGAACTGCGCAATGCGCTTGTCGTTGATCAATTCTGTCGACGGCAATTCCATCAACTCAATAGGCGAACCCGTCGCGCGCTCGATCGCGGCCAGCATTCTTTTTTCACGCGGGGCAACAAATAAAATCGCATCGCCCTTGCGACCAGCACGACCAGTGCGGCCAATACGATGAATATAGGCTTCGGTATCATGAGGAATATCGTAGTTAATAACGTGACTGATGCGATCCACATCCAGGCCGCGCGCAGCCACGTCGGTGGCCACCAGAATATCGAGCTTGCCCTTCTTCAGTTTCTCGATAGTGCGCTCGCGCTGCGCCTGGGCGATGTCACCATTGAGTGCCGTTGCAGCAAAACCACGAGCCGACAGTTTCTCGGCCAGATCGGTGGTCACCAGACGCGTGCGCACGAACACGATCATGGCATCGAAAGTCTCGGCCTCAAGAATGCGGGTCAAGGCATCCAGCTTATGCGTACCGCTCACCGGCCAGACGCGCTGACGGATCAGTTCGGTCGTCGCCTTCTTGGCCTTGATCGTCACCTGTTCGGGTTCATTGAGATGACTGTTGGCGATGCGCCGCACCTCGGTAGGCATGGTCGCGGAGAACAGGGCAATTTGCCGAGTTGGCGGCGACTGCTCCAGAATCCATTCCACGTCATCGATAAAACCCATGCGCAGCATCTCATCGGCCTCATCGAGCACCAGGGTCTTCAAACCATCCAGCTTCAAGGTGCCACGGCGCATATGATCCATCACCCGCCCGGGCGTACCCACCACCACATGCACACCACGGCGCAGTGCACGAATCTGACCGCTATAGTCCGAACCGCCATAGACAGGCAGCACATGAAAATCCTTCAGGTTCGCAGCATAAGTCTGAAACGCCTCTGCCACCTGAATCGCCAGCTCGCGGGTCGGCGCCAGCACCAACACCTGCGGACCTGTTTGAGCCAGCGACAGATCCAGCTTGGAAAGCACCGGCAAGGCAAAGGCGGCGGTCTTGCCGGTGCCAGTCTGGGCCTGACCCAACACGTCCCTGCCGGCCAACAGCAGCGGAATGGTCTGCGCCTGGATTGGCGAAGGCGTCTCATAGCCGATGTTCTGCAGGGCCTGAATCAGGGGCGCAGCCAGTTGCAGCTGGTCAAACGAGGTTGCCGCGTCGGTAGTCATAGTGGGCTCAATTTGTAGGGTGACAGGAGTTTTGCGCGTTTAATACGCTCTGGAGTACTGAGCGGGCGCGGAGTGTAGCACGTATTGCACAAGAATAATGGAGTAAAACTGAAAACCCTGGAATGATGAGAAATCGATTGGGTATGAATGTAGATAGCGTCTAGTTAGGGATAGATATTCTCGAGTTAGAGTTGCTTCTACCCATAGCAAACGAAAGAGAGCAAGATCAAAGTACTCTGACCCCTTTGATTTCAGCATCAAATTCAAATAAGGGCAGCCGATCATCGCCGGACATAATTTCCTTACCTTTCCTAGCCGATTAGTTCTCAATCTATTTTTCTGCTCACTCCTGGCACCAAAGCAGCAAATCCATTTTCGCAATGGTCATTACATCGCTCGATCCGAACCAACTATTTCAGCTCATATTGTCATTAAAGCTGCAATCTTGTCCGCCCTCAAATAATTGCCACGAATTCCCCAACAACTCGGTAGTCCAATATCTGATCGCCCGTCAATTCGATCGCTTTATATCCACTAATCGATGAGTTCGGTTCTAAAATAATTCTTTCATGACTCCAGGCTTCATCATCACCGAATTTTTTCTGACTTCGATATGTCTTCACAGTAAAACAGCTCCCAGTTTCTGGGTCCTGAACATCATTGGATTGAACTAATACAATTTTATTCTGCCGCGAGCCTCCTTGATCTGGCCTAAACAAACACCAGGACCCATTTGGAATTCTCCTATTCATGGATTCACCCACTACCTGCAATACGAAGTACCCGTCTATATGCTCAAATGGCTCTGGCAGTCTCACCCAATCGCATACTTCCACATATTGCTCCATGCTGAATTCACCAGCGGCCGCCTTTAGGTTCAATAGAGGAACAGCAGTTGAAAATCGTTCCTCTTCTGAAACTTCTACAATTTCCAAATGTAAGCCAGGATATTTGTAAGCATCGGGTATCAATAATTCCGACCTTATAGACTCAGATCGATCTTTGAAATACTGGTTCGTCTCAGGGTCCACACTGAACAGAAAACATCCTTTCTGCCCTCTGGTCATCAAAGTACGGTATGTATTTTTTATAATTCTATCGGCTTTCTCTAACGCACTTTCACGATCTATCTTTAGCTGCTTCTTATATCCCTTAATAGAAGCATCCATTTTCGATCGTTGTGTCGCATCTGTTACTACGACACCATCTCGAACAACCAAATCTTTACCAAGTATTACACCAACATAGTCCAACTCCAGTCCTTGGCAAGTATGTATGCACCCAATTTCGTTTACGGAATTGCCCGCTGAAATCCATAAACTTCCGTCATCTGCAAGATTCCACTGCGCTTCGAAGTTGTGCTCCGAAATAGTTATATCCCTGTCATTTGGATTATTCTTCTTTTTGCTTGAGTCACTTATCCAATCCCAGCAGTATCCAGCGACCATCCTTGCTTTATTGGCTTCTAGGTTTTTGTCTCTAATTTCTTGCCGCATATGATTCGGGTCGTCAAATACTTTGAAGAAGTAGTCAACGCCCTCCATTGTTGCATTAGCAGTTTCATGCAATTGCAGCACGTCATCAACCCAGGACAAGTACCCGTCTGAGCCGTTGCACCTGAACTGGGACTCTAATTGCAACTCTTCCACTTCTGCACCTATCGCATTGGCCCAGAGTAGGATTTCAGATTTAGTTCCAATATCACTCCAGGTAACCATCTGCGCTTCATCAACAAAAAACACACAAAGCTTCGAAGCAGCAATTAGCTCCTTTATCTGATTTTCGCTATCTTTGTTGTACCGATTTTTTGCTATCAGCCTATGTGACTCATCTACCAACAACACATCGAAGAAGCCCCCTTCGACGCCAGTATAAGAAGCAGAGCCCTTAAATAGATTATCTATCCGGCTACGCTTCATAGTACCTCTAAGCTTGTGACTATAGACAATTCGAGGCGCCCTATTCTTCGAAACATACTGAGCGAGCTTACCTTTACGGGTCAATTCGACTAACAAATTTACAGCTACGACCGATTTACCAGTACCTGGGCCTCCTTCTACAATGAGAACTTTACGTTCTGATTTTGTAGCATTCGAAGCTAGGTCGAGGGCAGTTTCATAGACCAGTTTTTGGTGATCTATCATTAAGAATTCGGAATTCCCTTGCAGCATCGAGGAAAGACTATCTGATAGATGTTTTGAAGGGCGAATCTTCCCATGCTCAATTCGATACATGATATCGTTCTTGTCACCATGCTTTACGAATCTCTTCAAGAAAGAATTCAGCTTCTTGGCGTCTTTGGAGATGAATACAGGCGCCTTATCAATATGCTCCTGATAGCGGGAGTCGTTCACTGCATCACGCAAATCTAAGTTATGCAGGTAAGCACATGGCACCAATTTTATAGACTCTTTTCGTACGGTTTCTACGAAGTCTTCTATTAAAGAAGCATATGACCATGCTTGATATGATGGGTGGTTCGTCTCTCGCACTCCTCCCCCAATAAAAGTCTGAACGATAGCATCTTTATTAGTAACAGAGACTTCAGACCACTGCTTTAGCTCAACTATGACTGCTGTCTCCGTATGTGCTTCATCTCTGCCACTCAGAATGAAATCAATTCGGTTGTTGGTGAGGGGGATATTGAATTCTATTGATATCCCAGCATCATCTGGTATTTCGGCATCATTCACTACGGATTCCATAAACTGCATAGAATTACGCCACGAGGATATCTCGCTAGCTGAAACTTTCCTTCCTAAGGACCGCTTGAGTTCAATAGAAATACGTTCATGGATTATGTTACCTCTGACATCTGAGACAAACTGTTTCTTAGTTTCCGAATAGACAATCATTTATTTCGGTGCAGCCTACTCGTAGTCTGAATACTTTTTGGCTGATCCGCGGACCTTATCAATAGGATATTTGACTTCATTCTTCAGCAGTTTTCTATCTACAGAATCAAGTATGTCCACATTGAGCTTGTCTGCTAGCCTGATCAAGTAAATCTGAATATCTGCAATTTCGTCCGCTACAGCTTCGCGTTTTTCATCAGACAATTTCTCCGTTTCATCACTCGTAAGCCATTGAAAATGCTCAACCAGTTCTGCAACTTCGACACTGAGCGCCATTGTTAAATTCTTGGGAGAGTGGAATTGATCCCAATCCCGCGCAATTGCAAATTCCGCAATTTTTAATTTCAGTTCTTCTAGATTCTTCATCCTTTGACCACCCTAATTCCTAATCCTTCAACTTTTATTGTTTGGCAATGGAAGTGGTGTATCTATTTACAAAATTTTCCGAAAATATTTTCTCTATGCCATTTGAGTGCCTCAGCATGCGGATAATATATTTCGTCTTTTGGGAGACAAATTCGTTGGGAATGCATACTCAAAATGGGAAAATGCTTAGAGTCCGCTTCTCTTGCTTTTGGGTGAATTTGAATTTCAAACTGATCGTTGATTGTAAATATACCTTTATCAAACGCCCAGTGGGCTGTTTGGCTCATTGCAATACCATTTCTCGGGTCATCCGTGCCATTCAATTCCTTCGAAATTATGTGTGCAGCGTGAGCTTCAATCGTGGAGCAATATGAAAACTGAGAACCGGTAACCGAACAAGCGTTGGAGTAGTTGTTTAGCACAATGCCTCGAAATGCCTTGTCTCTTTTTTGTTTTGAAACTTGATAGACCGCTCTATCTTCAGCAATGTATGGCGTCCATTGCTCAAGAGCCTCAAGTTGCAAGGCTGTCTCGATCAAATCATCTTCAAGAACATGAGAAGGATCTAGCCGTAGCTGAAACATATCAGCTGTGACTTCGTGCACACGAAAGAGCCGCTCAGTGTCATCAAAGGATTCAATCATTCCCAAACCGAGGATTCTATGCCTTGCTCCTTCCGCACTATACTTGTCTGAAACCTGCTGGATTACTAACAATGGTTCACTATCTCGCATACACGCGAACATCGAAAGATTTGCAGCCGAATTTAAGGATCCTTCTTTGGCTGAATAATAGAAGTACCAGCTCCTATCAGAGTTGTATTCAAGACGATCTGCATACGGATTTCTCAACATGCTAGATATGGTCAACGCGTATTGCGAATCCTTAGGCTTATAAATGCCTTCAATTAAACTGTGTACTCTATCGATTTGCGGAATAGTCTCACTGGTTTTTTGGATAAATCGAGAAGGAACAATTTTTCCAAAATAGGGAGCCAGTTGCCTAAATATAACTAGTCTATGTTCGGATGAAGTTGCGAAATCATTCATTGAGCTTCGACACCGATCTAAATTTCTTTTGTTTTTCGTAACGTTCAATCTGAAGATTGCCGCTAGAACAAACTTTCCCGGTGCGCGTGCAAACCTCCATCACTCATCCAACTCCCCAGCAATCACCCCCAAATAAGCCGTCTCCAGTTCCTCAACCGCCCGAACAAACCCAGCCGGATCCACAAACGTCTCAGGATCATAAGCCTGCCCCGGCTGATACTTGTCATGCATGTTGTACTGACCGTTGTGCGCCGACACCCACACATCGATATCCATGTTCTTTTGCGCGTTGTAGGTCGTTGCAAAATCCACTGCGACATTTTCATAAGTGGGATCGATCACCAGACGCTTACCACCATTAATAGTGCCCATGTTGATGATGCCGACCTTATAGTCTTTGCCGTTTTCATTAACAGTGAAGGTGTAGCTTGAGCTGCCTTCGGTGTGGCCTGGGTGTTCGTGGACGGTGATAGCCAGATCACCGAGTTGGATGATGTCGCCTTGTTCGATGATGCGATCTACTTCTACTGGCGTGAAAGTTTCTCTGCCGCCGAAGTGTGCATCGGAGAAGCCGCCGTCTTCGAGCACTCTGGCATCTTCTGGCGTGGCCCAGACTTCTGCATTGGCAAGTCTCTTGATCTCGGCCATTGCTGCCGTGTGATCCCAATGGGCTTGCATGGTGAGCAGGATGGTTACGTCATCGAGATCGAAGCCGAGGGATTCCATGTTTTCTCGTATTAGCTGTGTTGAGTCCGCAAGACCTGTATTGATGAGGATGTGGCCGGCGTCGGTGGCGATCAGGAATACGCTCAGGTCCAGGGTGCCGACGCCGTAGAGCGGGCCGATGATTCGGAACGCCGGGAACGGAGTGACCCAGCCTTCAGGTGGATTGGATTGGGCATTGGCTGTGGTGCTCAAAGCACCTGCCAGGGCGATGCAAAGCGTTGTGTGGGAGATGATGCGGGTGATGAAGTGCGTGATGAAATTGCTGACGGTCGCTTCCATGGTGTTCCCTCTGAACCTGGATCGCTCTGCTAGCACGTCGATCCGGCCCTTCTCTTTATTATTTGTATTGTTTCTTATTTATTGATTGTTGTTGCTTTCTTGCTCGCCCTCGTTGTGATTCTGTCTCTTGGGGCGCTTTTGTCTCAGTCTCGCTTGCTGTGTTTTGCATTAAAATGAAACAGCACATGGATGCACGATAGTTTGAGCACTTGTTCATGCTCCGAACCATGATCGAGCCTGCACTGGAACTGTGCAGCTCACTCTGGCAACCGCGTGGCCGAGACGCTGTAAGCCTACCCGCCGGACGGCGGGGAAGCAATCTGTGAGCTGGGGTTTGAACGTATGGGATTTGGTGGGCTTGTTCGCTGATTCAGAGCCGCCTCGACCTTGATGCAGTGATTCTGGCCTGAAAAAGCCGAAGCTCCCGCAATTGGCGGCGAAGCACCAGACAAGGCGAGCATTTCTGCTAAGTTATCGGTCTTGTAAATGCCTGTACTTGCCTGGATAGGTTCAGGGATCGAGCGATTCCGTCGACTAATCCATGGAAGCGATTTTTTACCACGAGGTTACCGCCAGTATGTTGTACCCATGGAAAGCCACAGTGTCCTCTACTGTGTTGCCTGCACTGATGTTTGCCGCTCTGTCTGCCAGTACGCCCGCCGTGCTGGCTCAGGATGCCAGCCCGTCGCCGGAAGAGCCTATGGGTAATGCCGATTCCACTATCATCTATGACGCGGAATACTTCGCCGAGTACAACCCGGTAACCGCAAGTGACATGCTCGACCGTATTCCCGGCCTTAATAATGGTGGCGGTGGCCGTAATCGCGGCGGTGGTCGTGGCTTGGGTACCGGCGGCAACCTGTTGATCAATGGCCAGCGTCTGGCCGGTAAGGACAACTCTCCTCGCGATCAGCTTGATCGCATCACTGCCGGTGAAGTGCAGCGCATCGAGATTATTCGCGATACTTCCGGTGAGCTGAATGTGCGTGGCTCGGGCGAAGTGATTAATGTTGTGCTCTTCTCAACCATGTCTCGCTCCAGCACCACGGTCGAGCTGATTCAGCGTCTGAATCACGATGACACTTATGAGCTTGGCGGTTCTGTTGCCTGGTCTCAGCAGGTCGGCAATTTTCAGGCGCTGGTGAATCTGGAAGCGCGCCCGAATTATGAGAATCGCGATGACCGCGAAGTACTGCTCGATCCCAATGGCGATGTTCTCGCCACCTTGTTTGAAACCAATATTCGCGACCAGGATGAGCACACTGCCTCAGCCAATATGAGTTACAGCACTGGCCCTCATCGCATGCAGCTCAACCTACTTGCCAGCAACGGGGATTACCCCCGGCCGATACGTCGAGACTTTGTCGAGTTTACTGACACGGGCATCGTGAACATTGCCCAGGAAGAGTTGATCGATAACAAGCAACGCAACTGGGAAGTGGGCGGTGACTACGAATTCAGTTTTGATAATGGCTCACGATTGTCACTGTTGTTTGTAAGCAACAATGACATCCGCGATTCGGTGCGCGAACGCTTCGAGGCGGACCCGGCCGATCAACCGCTGACCAAAAACCTGTTTATCGATTCGCGCTGCGAAGGCAGTGAGTTTATCGTGCAGGGTAATTACAATTTCTCCTTAAGCGACGGGCAGTCGATGCGCATTGGTTTAGAGCGCGCGATTACCGAGCTGGATTCCAGCCTGCGCATCGGTAGTGCTTCTGGCAGCGCTGCACCCTCTCCTGAGTACGGTGGCCTTCGCCCTCTGTTGTCTATTTCCAATCTCGGTACCCACGTTGAAGAGACGCGCTATGAAGCCTTTGCTTTTCATAACTGGACGATCAATGACCGCAGTTCACTGGAAACGAGCCTGGTGTTCGAGACTTCTGAGATCGCCCAGACCGGCGCAGTGTCCAAGACACGAGACTTTCAGTTCTGGCGCCCTTCGCTGGACTACCGTTACAACTTCACCGACAACCTGCAGCTACGTGGCACCATTCGTCGAGACGTGTCGCAACTGAGTTTCTCTGCGTTTTCCGCAACCGCAGACAATGACGACCGGGATCGCGATGCCAATGCGGGTAATCCAGAACTCGAACCGCAAACTGGTTGGGACTACAGCGCCAATCTTGAATACCGCCTGCCCAACGATGCCGGCGTGCTGGCAACTGGCTTGAACTATGCGGAGATCGACAACTATATCGGTCGCATCAATGCCACGGTGGATCCCAATCAGCCACTGTCAGCCACGGGCAATGTTGGGCCAGCCAAACGCTGGGGCTGGTTTAACCGCGGTAGTGTTCGACTCAATGCGCTGAATCTGCCCAATGCTATCGTTTCCCTGACACTAGGTTTGTTCGACTCGGAAATCATCGATCCTTTCCTGAACAAAAAGGTACGCATTGGTGGCCGCGGTTTCGGTAATTTCAATTTCCGGCATGATGTCACCAGCCTCGGTCTCAGTTACGGGCTGGATGTGCAATATCCGATTCATGGTGGTCGTGAAAGCATCGACATCACCACCATCACCCGCAACGATGGCCAACGTTCTCTGAATTTGTTCGTGCAGAAAGTGTTGTTCGATGACTGGACGTTTCGACTGCGGTCCGACAACACACTGGATGCTTCCGAGTGTCGTTTTCGACAACGTTACAGTCCCGATACTATCAGCGGAGACCTGGCACTTATTCAAGACAGCTGCAGCAGCCGCTACAGACGTTTTATCTTGTCGGTGCAGACGACGTTCTAGTAGTGGATTGCCTGACCTGAATTGGCCAGAGATTATGACCGGCTGAGCGTTTGGGCTGTTGCTACAAAACCAGCTACAAAGCCATCATGCGTTCCAGGTAGGGTATAAGAACCGCAGCAACGACTATGGCTTGCGTCCAGACAAACACTCGCTGATTGCTATCAACCTGTGCTCGGAGCTCGACAAGCTCAGATCTCAGCTCTGAAAAGCGACTATCTGTATAAGCCTTTTGTTCCGCAAACCGTTTGTCCATATAGGCGTATTGCTCTGCAAACCGTGTATCCACACTTGTCTGTTGCTCAGCAAATCGCTTGTCCATATACGCCTGATTCTCTGCAAAGCGTACTTCGAGCCTGGACTCGAGATATTCTTTGGTAACCAGCGCTTCGAGATTCACGGTGAATGCCTCAGTAAGCACGTCTGCCTGGGCTTCGGCCTGCTCCAGGGTAAGCCCGGCCGCTTCCATGCGGCGCACAAACTTGTGCGTGTCGAATATTGATATTGCCATCATACATTCCTTGTATTGAGTAGGGCAATTTACAGTGTAGGCGACACTTTGCCGCTGCGCCAAAATCCAGACAAATCGGTGCAGACGACGTTCTAGCATTGGATTGCCTGGCCTGAATTGGCAGGAGCTTGTGGCCGGCTGAGCGATTAGGCTTTGTTTGGCTTTGGCTTTGGTTTTGGCTTTAAAGACAGCTACAAAGCCATCATGCGTTCCAGATAGGGTAATAGAACCGCAGCAACGACTATGGCTTGCGTCCAGACAAACACCCGTTGATTGCTATCGATTTGTGACTGCTGCTTTGCGAATTGTTCCATCATATCAACACGGAGTGCAGCGATACTCCTATCAGTATAAACCTGTTGCTCAGTAAAGCGTTTGTCAGTATCCGCCTTCTGCTCTGCAAACCTCTTATCCATATAGGCTTGCTGTTCGGCGAATCGAGTGTCCATACAGGCTTGCTGTTCGGCGAACCTAGTGTCCATATAAGCTTGCTGTTCGGCAAACCGCTTGTCCATATACGTCTGATTCTCTGCAAAGCGTACTTCGAGCCTGGACTCGAGATATTCTTTGGTAACCAACGCTTCGAGATTCACGGTGAATGCCTCAGTAAGCACGTCTGCCTGGGCTTCGGCCTGCTCCAGGGTAACTCCGGCCGCTTCCATGCGGCGTACAAACTTGTGCGTGTCGAATATTGATATTGCCATCATACATTCCTTGTATTGAGTAGGGCAATTTGCAGTGTAGGTGACTTTTTGCCGTTGTGCCAAAATCCTGGTGACTAGGGAAATGCGCTCCGTAAATTTCATCCCAAGACATTAGCGTCAGCCCCCATAAACCCTTAAAATCGCCCTCCACGAACACTTCTCCTCCGCAACAAATTTTCCTTCCTACAATGAAGGAATGCAGGATTGTTATGACTCAAAGCCCGAACCCACTCGCCATCGACACTCAACAAAAAATCACTAACAAGATCGCCACCGAGTTGTCGATCAAAGCACAGCAAGTAACTGCTGCCGTAGCCCTGCTTGACGAGGGCGCGACAGTGCCATTCATCTCTCGTTATCGCAAAGAAGTCACAGGCGGGCTCGATGACTTGCAGCTCCGTGATCTGGAATTACGCCTGCGTTACTTGCGGGAGATGGATGAGCGTGTGGAGGTGATTCTGGCCAGCATCGCCGAGCAGGACAAACTGACGCCCGAACTGGAAAAACAGATTCGTGCGGCCGAGACCAAGACTGAACTGGAAGACCTGTACTTGCCATACAAACCCAAGCGCCGTACCAAGGCGATGATCGCCATCGAAGCCGGGCTGGAGCCACTGGCTGACCAACTCTTCGCCGACCCGACTCTCGATCCGGAAACCATTGCCGCGGAATACCTTAATGACAATGAAGACGACACGGCGGTAGCCGATACCAAGGCGGCATTGGAAGGCGCTCGCTTTATTCTCATGGAACGCTTCAGCGAAGACGCCGCGATCACCGGAAAACTGCGCAAGCATCTTTGGGACGCAGGCGAGCTTCGCTCTGCGGTGAATGAAGACAAGGTCAAAGAGAAGCCAGACGATGGCAACAAGTTCAGCGACTATTTTGAATACCGTGAGCCTTTCAACAAGATTCCATCCCACCGTGCACTGGCAGTTTTCCGTGGCCGCAAGGAAGGCTTTCTTTCAGTCGAGATTGGCAGCATTGGCGTCGAAGACGGTGCTACCGACCCTTGCGAAATCATGCTGGCGCAACACTTCAACATCGAAGACCAGGGCCGCGCCGCCGATGCCTGGCTGAAAGATGTGGTGCGCTGGACCTGGAAGGTGAAGTTGCTGCACCGCATGGAGACCGACCTGCTAAGCCAATTGCGCGAGCAATCTGACGACGAGGCCATTCGCGTGTTCGGCGAGAACATGAAGACCATCCTGCTCGCCTCCCCTGCTGGCAATCGGGTCACGCTAGGTATTGACCCGGGACTGCGTACCGGCTGCAAGGTCTGTGTGCTCGACCACACCGGCAAGTTTCTCGAAGACACGGCAATCTATCCCCATGCACCGCGCAATCAATGGGATGAATCCATCTCCGTGCTGGCCAAGCTTTGTGCCAAATACGAAGTGGAACTGGTATCCATTGGCAACGGCACCGCTTCAAGGGAAACCGACAAACTTGCCAGCGATCTTTTAAAGCGTCACCCGGAACTCAAGCTGAGCAAGGCGATGGTGAACGAAGCCGGTGCCTCAGTGTATTCCGCTTCTGACCTGGCACGGGAAGAGTTTCCTGATCTGGACGTGACTGTGCGTGGAGCGATCTCCATCGCGCGCCGCCTGCAAGATCCTTTGGCCGAGTTGGTAAAGATCGACCCCAAATCAATTGGTGTGGGTCAGTACCAACACGATGTGAGCCAATACAAATTGGGTCAGTCTCTGGATGCCGTAGTTGAGGATTGTGTGAACGCCGTGGGCGTGGATGTAAACATGGCCTCGGCCGCGCTACTTAAAAGAGTGTCAGGTCTCACTCCTTCTATTGCCAGCAATATCGTCAAGTACCGTAATGAACATGGCGAGTTCAAAACCCGTAATGACTTGAAAGCCGTCCCTCGCTTTGGCGACAAGAGCTTTGAACAGGCGGCAGGCTTTCTGCGCATCAGCAACGGCGACAATCCACTGGACGCCTCTGCTGTTCATCCCGAATCCTATGCAGTAGTGGAGAACATACTCGCCACCAACAAGAAGCGCGTGAACGACATCATCGGCGACGTACAGTTTCTTAAGAAGCTCAATCCAAAAGACTATATCAATGAGCAAGTGGGCATCCCGACCGTTACCGACATCCTCAGCGAACTGGAAAAACCCGGCCGCGACCCGCGTCCAGAGTTCAAAACTGCCGCGTTCAAGGACGGTGTCGAGTCACTGTCGGATCTGAAACCGGGCATGACGCTGGAAGGTGTGATTACCAATGTCACCAACTTCGGCGCCTTTGTTGATGTAGGCGTGCATCAGGATGGGCTGGTACACATTTCCGCCCTGGCCGATCATTTTGTGAAAGACCCACACACCGTGGTCAAGACTGGCGATGTAGTGAAGGTCAAGGTCATGGAGGTTGATGTAAAACGCAAGCGCATCGGCTTGTCCATGCGTCTGGATGATGTGCCTGGCGAGAGCAACAAGCCCGTCCGGAAGTACTCGCGAGGCTCGTCAGACAACAACCGGGGCAGCGGTAAACCGCAAAATCGGAATCAGTTCTCTGGCAAGAGTGGCAAAGGCAACAAGCAGGACCCGGCACCGGGCACGCTCGGTGATTTGCTGAAGAAGGCCACGGAAGCACAGCGCCGATAGTCGGCGCTGACTTCTTTTTATAAGTACTCAGTTCCGATGAAGGCGATTAGATACACCTGTCATGACGCAATCGCTTTCGTTGCTTTCGGCAAGACTATCATCATGCCTTCGTCGGTCTGCTCGGTGTACATCTTGATGTCATCCACATCACCGGGCAAATCAAAGCGCCGGGTGAACTGACTGGAACTCACAAATTGGCTCGAGTAGCCTCTGCCACTGTCACCGGATTGGGCACTCACTCGGCCACTGATGGTGATCTCCCTATCTTCCACTTCGGTTTGTAACGAAATTGCATGCTGCTCTGGCACGCGAATCAACAGCCGATAGTCGTCGTGAGTTTCTTCCAGCTCTATCTCAGGCGAGCTAAAACCAGAGGAACCAAACCCGAAGCTCATCGCTGGGCCAGCTGGCGAAAATCCGCCCATTAGAGAGTTTATACTTTGATTCATACGTTGGCGCATGCGTTCGAACTCTGCGAAAGGGTCACTGGCCAACATAGAACCGCCCCAAGGGTCGACAAGACTGCGCTGTTGGTCCTTTTCATCCAACCTGGCAAGTAGGCGTTTCTCGATATCGCTAAGTTCGTCGTCTGACTTATCCGCTGAGCTCGACAGTGTAATAGTGGGGAACAATGAAGGTGCGGATACCGATGGGTCTAACTCGGCCAGTTGCTGGCGTGTCTGCCACAACAACAAGCCTTGCGCGATCAATCCGCAAGTCAGAACGACCGCAATACCGAGAGCCCACTTGTATTTGCTTTTAGTGCGCATGACGCTTACCTCTTCCTGTGTCCAAAAATGGCGAAGTACACACAAAGACCATGGCCTGCCGCGAGCATCGGCTGAAATCGAGCAGGACGTTGCTGGTACAAGCCAGGCCTTGGTCAATAACAGTAAGATCGAAATAAGGTCTGGGTATAAAAAATTCAAGGCCTTGGATGAAAACCTGAACATTGGGCCATTGATCCACGTCGCAACACAAAATCCTGTACACTAGCCGCCCACAAAAACCGCCGAAAGCACAGTACATCCGCTCATGCCCCTGCTCAAACTCAACAAAATCTCTCTGAACTTCGGCACACACGTACTGCTGGATGAAGTGGACTTTCAGATCACCAAGGGCGAGCGCATCGGCTTGCTCGGTCGCAACGGTGCGGGCAAGACCACACTGATGAAGATGGTTGCCGGGGCTATTCAACCCGAGTCCGGCGAACGTTGGTTGCGACCTAATACCCGCGTCGCCTGGTTGGAGCAATCCTTACCTGAAGGCGATGGGCAGACAGTGTATGACATGGTGGCCGCGGGACTGGCCGAGGTGGGCGAGCTTCTGTCGCGTTATCACCATCTGATCACCGACTATGAGAACGCCGACATGGCGGAGCTGGAGCGGGTGCAGAATGCTATCGATGCCAAGGAAGGGTGGAGCCTCAGTCAGAAGGTGGACACGGTCATCAGTCAGCTACAACTGCCCGCCGACACCAAACTGGCCGAGCTTTCTGGTGGTTGGCGTAAGCGTGTGGCGCTGGCGCGTGCGTTGGTACGGGAGCCGGAACTGCTTTTGCTCGACGAGCCAACCAACCATCTGGATATCGTCGCCATTGAATGGCTGGAGAAACAACTACAAAACTACTCAGGCGCCCTGCTCCTGGTCACCCACGACCGGAGTTTCCTCGAACGCGTCGCCAACAAGATTGCCGAAGTCGATCGCGGGCATCTCGTGCAGTTCGAAGGTACTTACCAACGCTTTCTGCGTTTTCGCGAAGAGCAACTGGCGGCTGAAGAAACAGCCAACAAATTATTCGACAAGAAATTGGCGGAAGAAGAAGTGTGGATCCGCCAGGGCATCAAGGCACGGCGCACGCGCAATGAAGGTCGGGTGCGCGCTCTCGAGGCGATGCGCAAAGAGCGCAGCGAGAGACGAGTCAAACAAGGCAAAGCCGACTTCGCTGCGAGTCAGGGTGAACGTTCTGGCAAGCTGGTGGCTGAACTTACCGATATTAGCCAGCGCTTCGATACCAAGTCAGTGATCGAGAAGTTCAGTACAACGGTAATGCGCGGTGACCGCATTGGCCTGGTTGGTGTTAATGGCGCGGGCAAGACGACACTGCTGCGCATCCTGCTCGGCGACCTCGAGCCCGCTGAGGGGAAAGTAAAGTTGGGTACCAACTTACAGGTGGCCTACTTCGATCAGCTACGTGCCCACCTCGACCCAGAGAAGAATCTGATCGACAACGTCTGTGGCGGACTGGAGTTCATTGAGATAAATGGCAAGCGCAAACATGCCATAACTTATCTCGGAGATTTTCTGTTCGCGCCAGATCGCGTGCGCACGCCAGCCAAAGCGCTATCCGGTGGCGAGCAGAATCGAGCCATCCTCGCGAAAGTATTCAGCAAGCCGGCCAACATTCTGGTGTTGGACGAACCCACCAACGATCTGGACATCGAGACGCTGGAGTTGCTCGAAGAGATACTGTTGCAGTTCGAAGGCACAGTACTACTGGTTAGCCACGACCGACAATTCATGGATAATGTAGTGACAAACCTGATGATCTTCGAAGGTAATGGCAAGATCGACGAATTCGTTGGCAGCTACAGCGACTGGATTCGTGAAGGCGGCAGCCTTGCGGCACTGGAAGAGTCGCTGACAGATAGCGCACGTGCCGAGAAAAAAGAGTCCAAACCGGCAAAGCAAAACGAGAATCAGAAAAAACCCGATAACAAAAACAAGCGCGAGCTGGACAAGCAGCTCAAGCTCATCGAGAAACTCGAATCACAACAGGAAGAGTTGGAAGCCGTCATCGCCGAACCCGACTTTTATGAAGGCGATAAAAAGCAAATAGACTCAACGCTAAACAAACTCTCAGAGACCCAGAAGGCATTGGCAGAAGCCTATGCCCTCTGGGAAGAATTGGAACAGTGAAATGTCGCCGCGTGAAGGACTAAGCTGTCTAGCTGTTTTTCTTGTGAAAGAAATTCTTCAGGCGCAGGCGTAAGTAGCGAAAGGCAATCAGCGGGTTCTTTAATCGATCAAGTCCGATAGTGAAGTAGAGCGGACCATCGGTAACCACCAGGCAAAAACATCCTTCATGCGCCATCAGGGCATGCTCCTGATGCGGTCCGCGCATCACGAAATCAGCCAAGCCGTAACAATCCCAGTCATCGCAGATATTCCCTTCCAGCATCTGCATGGTTTCTGTTCGCTGCTGCGTGTGACGTGGCACTACCGCGCCGGGTTCAACATGTACGATGGCGCAACGTGATTCACCTTCGGAATCAATCAGTGCACTATGCACGCCTTTCGTCACCTGTCGCCATTTCAAACCTTGCTCGACAAAACTTGCAAGCTGCGGCGGCACCGATACTGCCTTGCCAAACAGTTCTACAGTCTTGAATTCTGCGGCAAGCCCTTCTGCAGGAGACCTTGGTGAATGTTGGGACTCTGCTTGCTGCGGATTCTGCGCTTCGCGATGAGTTGCTCTCTCACCACGAAGCGCTACGAGCTTTGAACAAGCGTCACACCTGGCGAGATGCGTCTCCACGGCAAGCGCCAATCCTTTTGAGAGCTGACCGTTCGCGTAATGAGTAAGTAGATTGGATTCTGGGTGGTACTGAGTGATTTTTGGCATGATCGCCGGTTACCTGCAGACAAATATCAATTGTTAGTATTTTTCATCGGAGTCGGAATTTCGCCCGGACAGCACTAAAGCGTGAAAGCTGAATCTTCACGCTTTACGCCACAGGATCGAATGAGTCGATTCGATTCTTGCACATGATTGAGACTCTTAACTCTCAATCATGCCCAGAACAAAATTGCGCATGCTCTGCTTTATCAAACTCTGGCACTTTGTTCCGGACTTTTCCTGAATCCGCATAAAGAGAACAGGCAAAATCCAAGCCAGGACGCTCATCAAAGCAGCCGACGGTTCTATGCGAGGATTTATACGACACCTTCACCCTGAACCTTTGGTCGCGATTGTGAAAAATGTGAACTGGTTAACAAATCCTGCTCTGAACCTGAATTGCCGTCAGCCCGTTTGACGGGAAAGATGCACGGAGAAAAGTATTGCCTTATTCGAGCCATGCGAAAGCTGATGGAAACCTCAGGCGATCCCCAGTTTCCAGGCGCATCGAGCGCTATATCTTCGATATTGGCCCCTGATCTCGGCCCTGATGCAGGCCCCTGATCCGGGCCTCTGATCCAGACCTCATCGCCTACCCGACCTGCAGAGTGATTCTGTTGGTCGGCCATATCACTCAGCTCACGGCCCACAACCGTCCTAATTCAGGCAAATTGCAACGATGTATGGCGTGGGCTGGTGACTGTATGGTCAAAATTGAGATAATCCCGCGCTTGTTGGAGGGCTGGCTCAATGCAATGACCGGCACTATCTCCCCAAATCAATAACAGCAGAAACGAATGACTACAAAGAGATTTTTATTGATGCCTGCGCAGAGCCCACATGCAATTAAAAAACCCCTGCACTCATGCAGGGCCCCACTACTCGCCGGACTGACTTTTTGCTCAGTATTGGCGCTGAGTCCTGGTGTCTTCGCACAGAACATGTCTGAAGACGAGACTACCGTGACTTACCCGGCCAGCTACTTCACCCAGTATGGCCCAGTCAGCGCGCGCGACATGATTGATCGCATTCCAGGGGTGGGTAACACCACTGGCGGTGGCCCACCAACAGGTGGCGGTGGCTTCCGCGGTGGTGGCGGTGGCGGCGGTGGCCGCGGATTCGGCAGCGGCTCAGGCGGTACTGAGATCCTGATCAACGGCAAACGCACCGCAGGCAAGAACAACCAGACCAGCAGCGTGCTGGAACGCATCACTGCCGATCAGGTTGATGTCATTCAACTCATTCGTGGTACTGGCGGCGAACTTGATGTGCGCGGATCAGGCCAGGTAGTGAATGTCGTTCTGTTTGAAGAGCTCGACAACTCCAGTCTCGCCTGGGAATTGAATTCCGATGTGCATCGCGATGGCCATGTCCATCCTGGTGCTAACGTGGCATATACCAATCGCATCGGCTCGGTGGACTATGTCCTAAGTGCCGTCGCCGAGCCTCGCTACAATCACGAAGAGTCTGTCGAGAGCAGCGTGTTGGGAGACTTCTCACCCAATGACTTCATCACCGAAGACCGCATCCGTGATCAAACCACCTACGAGCTGTCGGCCAATCTGGGTTATGAGATCAGTGAAACAACCAGCGCACGCTTCAATGCTCTCTACTCTGAGAACAGCGCACCCAATGAAGTGTTTCGTACCATCACTGATCTAACGGTGAATCCGAGCCAGCTCACGATCGAACGCGAAGATGGTCCCAGTGATTTCGACAACTGGGAAATCGGTGGCGACTTCGAAACCTTTTTTGACAATGGCTCACGTTTTAAAGTTCTGTTCGTCGTGAATCAGGCGAACCGCGATAGCACTCGCGAACGCTTTGAATTGATCGCGCCGAATACCGAAGAGAAGAATCTCTTCCTGCGCAGTGCCAGCACCACCGAGGAAGAAATCGTGCGTGGTTCTTACACCTTCGACATTCTCGAAAATCAGGATGTTGAAATGGGTGTGGAACGCGCCATCACCACACTGGATTCAAGCCTGCTTCTGGGTTTGAGAAACTCCAGCGGTACGCCTTCGGCGGCCCACGGTGGTCTTGTGCCGGTGAATGTCAGCAATGCTGTATCAACGGTTCAAGAGACTCGCTACGAACCGTTCTTTATTCATAACTGGACAATCAATCCGCGCATGACGCTGGAAAGCACTCTGCTTTATGAGTATTCGGAGATTGAACAGTGGGGCGACGTTAACAAGAAGCGTGATTTCGACTTCATCAAGCCGAAGCTCGATTTGCGCTATGACCTGACCCCTTCCTTGCAGCTGCGCGGCATCATCGAGAAACGCGTGCGCCAGCTAAGCTTCTCGGATTTCGTTGCCGCGACTGACAACGAAGATGAGGATTCCAATACACAGGCGGGTAATACCAACCTCACCCAGGAGTGGTTGTGGGATTACAACGTTAATCTGGAATACCGTCTGCCGAATGACGCCGGTGTTGTCGATGCCAACATCTTTTATCATCAGCACTTCGATCGCATCGAGCGAATCGACGTCTCACCTTCGCCGACCGATCTGCAATCTGCCAACGGCAATATCGGCGATGGCACAGTGCGCGGTATGCGCATGAATGCCAGCATTCGCATGGGCATGATTGATCTGCCGAACTTGCTGGTGTCTTCGAGTCTCAATGTAGTCGATTCAAAAGTGACTGACCCCTTCCTGGGTATCGAACGTCGCTTCTCACAAATGGGACGCGGTCGCTTCACCTTGAGTTTCCGTCACGATATTCCGCAGTGGAACCTCAACTGGGGCGCAAGCTGGAATAACCGTTTCGATGGCAACCAGTACACCTATGACATCGATGACTACTTCACGACACTTGGTGAGCCTACGACTAACTTGTTCGCCGAATACATCACTGATGGCGGCATCAGCTTCCGCTTTGACGCTCGTGATGCCACCAGCAACGAACAGTGCCGCGAGCGCCGCCGCTTCGTAGGTCATATCGCCGATGGCATCCTCGAAGAGATCGAGAACCGCTGCTCAACTCGCGGGACGGTAATGTCACTGAAGATTTCCAGCTCCTTCTAAAGAACAAAAAGGGGTGAACAAAAAGGGGTCGGAGAGATTAATTTTTGAGCAATTGAATAAAAAAGGGGTCGGAGAGATTAAAATTTAATCTCTCCGACCCCTTTTTGTTTGAACCCCTTTTTTGGTCTAGCGCCACAAACGGCGGAAGAAAAACCACAGGTCGTTGATCGGATTGAGCAGGCGCGCCATTCCCTCGGTAAAGTGTAAGGCCCCATCGGTGACGAACAGACAGATACAGCCTTCTTCGGTGACCTGGGCATGATTGTCATCCGGGCCGCGCACCACGAAATCATTATTGCTGTAGCAGTCCCAATCATCGCAAATGGATCCACTGAGCATGAACATGGCCTCACTGCCACGATGGCTATGACGCGGTACCGCCGCGCCGGGGACCATGTGGACCAGCTCGCACTTGGTTTCCTTGTCCACATCCAGCAAGGCACTGTGGATACCCTTGCCGATTTCTTTCCATTCCACGCCTTGATCCAGCAGCCTGGCAAGATTAGGTGGCACCTGAATCTCGAGCCCAAAAAACTCGAACTGTTTCGGCTCAGTCTCAGACTCTGAGATTGGCGCTGCTGACTCAGCAACCTGTTCTACAGGCTCACTGCTGAGAATCGAATCCAGAATATGATCAAAGTTCTTGCTGGGCTGCTCCTCTGCATACCATTGACTGCTATGCGCTTCCTGACTCGCGCTCGCGCGACGCTGACATGAGGAGCAAGTGGCGATGTGGGCTGCGACTGCCAGACTCATGCCCATGGTCAGCTCGCCGGCCGTAAAGTCGGCGAACAGCGCAGAGCTGGGGTGGTGTCGGGTCTTGTTGGACAGGAGATTAGGCATGAGAGTGATCCACCATTTCTCTCAGTTTAATCAAACCCAGTCGAAGACGCGATTTGAACGTACCCAGGGGGATATCAAGACGACTCGCCGCCTCTTCATGGCTGAGATCAGCAAGATAGGAAAGCTCGATGGCTTCGCGCTGTGGGGCGGGCAGGTGGTGGCTAAGCCGGGTGACGATCTGAATATCGATCTGCTCTCCGGCCTCCCGGTTGTCATTGGTAGCATCATCGGCGATGGCCAGGTCATACAGGTCCATCGGCCAGATATCATCGGCGGAGATATTGCGATTATGGCGCTTCAGTCGGCGCATCATGTCGATGCACTTGTTGCGGGACATGGCGAACATCCAGCTGCGTGCGCTACCGCGATCGCGCCGGAAACTCCCCGCCTGTTGCCAGACCGATAGCATGACTTCCTGCACCAGGTCTTTGGCCAGCTGGTCGTTATTCACCATCTTCATGCCCAGACCATAAATACGACCTGAGAAACTGCTGAACAGCTGCTCGAAGGCCGAACGATCCTGACGCTCGGCTATCGCACTCAGAAGGCTCTCGAAATCGGGTTCGGTAATCGCGGGCACTGCAGCGCTCATGTCATCGCTGCCCTGTTCCTGGTTTGCATGCTGGTTTGTGTCCGCTGTACTTGAATCGTCCTGCGACTTGTTCTGCTGATCAGGCTGCTGCCTGTCTTGCATCGTTCCGTTCATTACACCCAATACGCCGTCTTTTATTGCCTGGATTGGGTCAAGATGACCGGATTTGTTCGCTTCCTGGTGCATTAAAAGATTCTGAATCCACACGCTCTAACGGGTCTGCCTGGCAACTGGTCGGCCGGCACAGCGCTTAATACGCAGAAGATCTCAATGTGGATGACTCAATCTGCTCATTTTTTGGCCAGTCGCTCAATCAGAAACCAATCGATCTCGCCATAACCCAGGCAGCTTGCGGCCTGGCCGGGCACGCCCCGCTCTGCCATGGCGGCAGGTGAGCAAGTAGTGTGTGAACTTCGTCACACTTTTTTGGCATTTCGTCTCCGTTCTTAATCCTTATTGGCGTTTGCTGCGAACTGTTTGCTAGTCGGCCGTTGCGAATTTGACGCGGCGCTCATGAGACTGAAAACAAAGTAGCAAGCGAGGCTGTCGCTTGCCGAGAAATTCCAAGCCTTACTCCATGGAGATAAATAATGAAGAAACTCCCCACGCCTTTTTCTGCCGGATCAGCGGCTAGCAAACTAAGTGGCCTGACCAAGGGCATCGCGCTAGCCACGGCAGTAGCCACTGGCGCCGTTGCACTGGCTTCCAGCCACCGCGAAGCACCGATGATTGCTGGCATGCCTCGTCTGGATGCGACTGACCTGTACATGTTCCGCAGCTACGAGTCAGGCAAGGAAGACACCATCACGATTCTCGCCAACTACTATCCGCTTCAGGACGCCTACGGCGGCCCTAACTACTTCGATCTCGAGACTAACGCGCTGTATGAGATTCACATCGACAACAACGGCGACTCGATGGAAGACATCACCTTCAGCTTTGACTTCAACACCATTCTCGCTGGCGTCACGCTACCGATCGGTGACACTGACGTCGCGATTCCCCTAGTCATCGCTGGCGACGTGGGTCCAACCGCGACCGACACGGCGAACGTGAATTCCCGTCAGGAATACTCGATCAACTACATCACAGGCGATCGCCGCGACGGCACCTCAATGGCAATAACCAACGCCATGTCTGGTGGCAGCAGCTTCCGCAAGCCGCTGGACTACATTGGCACCAAGTCTTTCCAGGACTACACCGCATACGCCAATGACCATATCTATTCAATCAGCATCCCGGGCTGCAGCACCGATGGTCGCGTCTTCGTTGGCCAGCGTCAGGAAGGCTTCTCGGTAAACCTCGGCCCGGTTTTTGACCTGGTTAACCTCAATCCATTGGGTGCGGTCGATGCCTTGCCGAATCAGATCGGTGATACCAACGTCACTACCCTGGCGTTGGAAGTTCCTCTCGATTGCCTCGTCGCTGGCGATGACGTGATCGGCGCCTGGACAACTTCCAGCATTGCCATGGGCAGCAGCGAGCCAATGCAGGTATCACGCCTCGGCTTCCCGTTGATTAATGAGTTGGTCATCGGTATTCCCGATAAAGACAACTTCAATGCCAGTGAGCCAGTAGACGATGCCCAGTTCGCTCACTACGTCACCAACCCGACGCTGCCTGCACTGCTCGAACTGCTGTTCTCCAGCGCCGGTGCGGTTGCACCAACCAATTTCCCTCGCACGGATCTGGTTGCCGCGGTCGGTGGTGTACCTGGATTGAATCTGCCCGCGGCAGTAGCTGACGGCACTTTCCCAGCTTCTGAAATGCTGCGCCTGAACACCAGCATTGCGCCTTTGGCGGTATCGGCCCAATCCAATCTGGGTGTCCTCGGTGGCGACACCGCCGGCTTCCCGAATGGCCGTCGTCCCGGTGATGACATCGTCGACGCGACACTGCGTGTGGTGATGGGTGCATTGAATACGGATGCCACTCAGGCGCCCAACAACACAGCGCCGTTCACCGATCAAACAACTCTGAACGCAATGGACTTTCAGGACACGTTTCCGTACCTGAACTCGCCACTGCCAGGAGCTAACCCCTAAGCATCATTGATGCTTCAGGGATCGATCCTGAACAGAGCGATCCTCAAGGGAGACTTTCCCGCGCCCCAATCCAGTCTGCGACCCCCCTTACACAGCGGACTGGATTGAGGGCTTTTTTCAATACACAAACAATGACTCGGGAGCCTTCAGTCGTACCCGATCAACGCTGACTCGATCTAGCAACCCTATGAACAAACTCCTGGCACACTCTTCATCCTTTCGCAGCAATTTTCGTCACTCTCTTCGCCACCGTCTTCGCCGTCTGCGCGAATTGATGATCGACTTCCTGTTAATACTGCTGGCCATTCTGGCGATGACTTCGTCGTCTCAGGCTGCGCCGCAGCAGCCTTCGATTCCGCATCTACCCGCTTCCCATGACACGGTAATCGCATCCTTGTCAGACTCCGTTGTGGAATTGGCAGGTCAGGTTCGAGCTAGCGCTTTGCAGGAATCGCGTACCGGCCTTGAAAGCAACCCAAACATCTTGTTCCAGCAGCTGCTATCGAGCTATGAAGTGGCAAGAAGAGACAATAATCCTCGCGCCTATGGGCACACGCTAGGCTTGTTGCAACAGTGGCCCGAACAAGTCGAGCTGCCTGGAATCGCTCGCCTGATCAAGGCAGCGGTACTGCAACACAATCATCAATTTGATGAGGCATTGGAGGAACTCGCGCTCATCCTCGGCAGTGCTCCGCACAACTTGCAAGCACGACAGATGCAGGCCCAGATCCATCTCACTACTGGAGACTATGAGCGCGCCGCTGATGACTGTGCTCAATTCGAAGCGCGAGCAATGGCTTTCGCAGCGATTAACTGTCAGACGCAACTGGCAGGACTGACCGGTGAATCGACTTCGGTTCTGGAAACTCTACAAAGCTTGTTGGCGGAAAATGACATTGATTCAGCGGCTCGACTCGAATTGTTAATTACCGCCGCTGACAATGCCCGGCGACTGAACCGAGCCACAGAAACAATTGCTTACTACGAACAGGTCCTGGCGCTTGCGCCGGGCAATCATTACGCGTTGGTCAATTACTGTGAGTGGCTACTCGAACAAGGCAGATATTCTGAAGTCGTTACTTTGCTTTCTGAGCGAGTAGCTGAACAGAATGATACCGAGCTCTCCATTCTTTATGCCCGTGCGCTGCAATCCTCATCAGCACAGCGAGAGCTGTCTCGGCTGCGCGACGAGATCGACGACACGGTTGCTGCAATGCGCCGCCGTGGTGAAGACCGGCCCCATAAGTTGATTGCACAACATGCGCTGTTTCTCGCCGAAGAATTCGAACTGGCTACACACGAGGCGTTAGCTAATTGGCAAGAACAACGCGAACCGAGCGACCTGAAACTCCTGGCGCTGGCTGCAATCGCCAGCGGCGACCAGGAAGCACTGGCATTGGTCAGGGACTGGCTGCAATCAACTGGCTTGCAGGATCAGGGAATTAGCATGGCTATGGTGAATGCAGGAGTACAGTTATGAGCTTGCGATACACTCAGCTACTCTCACTGGTCACACTGATCACAACACTACTATTGCCAGTACTCAGTCTTGCCCACAGCCTCAACGACAGTTACCTCAACTTACAGGTTAGCGAAGAACGCATAGAGGGATCACTGCAATTAGCAATCGATGACCTGGAGATCGCACTCGGTCTGGACAGCAACGGCGATCAACAAATCACCTGGGGTGAGGTTCTCACACAGCAAGCTGCAATCAATCGCTACATTCAGCAGCACCTGACTATTCAGCGTTCGGCCAATACCTGTGTTGTAAACAACGGTGACTTCCTGGTCACCAATCTTGCCGGTGGAACGTTTCTGTATATTCCACTGGCGATAAGCTGCAGCAGCGAATTCGGCGGGCTGGCTATTGAGTATGGATTGTTTACCGATGTCGATCAGTCCCACCGAGGCATCACGGCTGTGACTCTCGACGGCCAAGTGTTCAATCAGGTTTTTGCATCCAATCGCACGGAGATGTTCATCGAAGCAGGTGCGGTAGCGTGGCAGAGAAATTTAGTGGAGTTCATCTACGAAGGCATCTGGCATATCTGGATCGGCATCGACCATGTGCTGTTCATCGTGGCGATGCTTTTGGGTGTAGTGCTCCATCGCCGGCGTAGCGATGACTCCTCATCTGAAATCAACACCTGGACAACGCTTGGTTTGGAAGTGCTCAAGCTGGTCACCGCATTTACTGTCGCCCACTCCATCACGCTCGTTATTGCCACATTGCAATGGGTAGCGCTTTCCCCGCGCCTGGTGGAATCTGCCATTGCACTCACTGTCGTGCTGAGCGGTATCAACATTGTTTATCCCCTATTCCATAAACGCCACTGGCAGGTAGCGTTTGGCTTTGGGCTTATCCATGGCTTCGGTTTCGCCAATGTCCTGGGCGATCTGAACATGAGCAGCGCACAGTTCTTCACTGGTTTGCTGGGATTCAATATCGGTGTTGAGATTGGCCAGCTCGCAATTGTAATCTGCGCTGCACCATTGTTGATGCTGCTCACCAAGCAATACTGGACTCGACGTTACGGCAGCGTGTTAGCCGGGCTGGTCATCGCCCAGATTGGCGTCGTCTGGTTTATCGATCGAATCTGATTACTGCAAGACCGATTGAATTAAGCGCGTAACTCGGCAGTGAGGCGATAGGACTCAAGTCGTTTGTCGTGATCGTAGATTGCGCTTACACACATCAACTCATCAACTTGCGTCTGTGCGATGAAGTCTGCAATCTTCGCCTTCACTGTTTGCGGTGTGCCGACTGCAGAGCACTGAATCCAGTTCTCAATCATAGCGCGCTCGTGGGCCGAGAGACTGGCCTCATAGTTCTCGATTGGCGGCGGCAACTGAATTGGTCGTCCCGTGCGCAACGCCATCACCGCTTGCAGTCCGGATGAACGGAGGTAGGCGGCTTCTTCTTCACTATCCGCAACGCACACGTTGTAGCCCAACATCACATAAGGTTTGTCCAATTGCTCGGAAGGCTTGAAGCGTTCGCGATAGAGCTTGATCGCATCCATCATCTGCTGCGGTGCAAAGTGCGAGGCAAAGGCATAAGGCAAACCGAGCGCCGCTGCCAACTGCGCACCAAACAGGCTGGAACCCAGAATCCAGATTGGAACATTGGTACCGGCACCTGGCGTAGCCACCACTGCCTGCCCTTCCTTCGGCTCGGCGAGATAGTGTTGCAACTCCACCACGTCGTTCGGAAAGTCATCCACATCGCCAGTCAGATTGCGCCGCAAAGCGTGGGCAGTTAGTTGATCAGTGCCCGGTGCACGCCCCAGTCCCAGGTCGATTCGCCCTGGGAACAATTCCGCGAGTGTGCCGAACTGTTCGGCGATCACCAGTGGCGCATGGTTGGGCAGCATGATGCCGCCCGAGCCAACACGAATCGTAGACGTCGCCGCTGCGAGCTGACCGATCAAGACTGCCGTAGCAGAACTGGCGATGCCAGCCATATTGTGATGCTCGGCGACCCAATAGCGCTGATAGCCCCAGGCCTCCGCGTGCTTAACGAGATCGATGGAGTTGTGCAGCGCAGTGCCAGGTCGACTACCTTGCGTGACCGGCGCCAGATCGAGAATGGAAAAGGGAATCATGAATTCAAACTTCGTTAGTGAACGGCAGCACGCACTTTAGCCGACAGCCATTCAGAAATCACTACCGTAGCGAAGATCAGCACGAACACCGTAGCAACCTGACCCCAGGCGAGATTGTTGATCGCTGCATTCATCTGTAGACCAATGCCACCGGCACCGACCAGACCGAGCACGGTCGACTCGCGGATATTGATGTCCCAGCGATAGATCGCTGTGCCGACAAAGGCTGGCAGAATCTGCGGCCATACCGACCAGGCCAGCACTTGAGTCCTTCCTGCGCCACTGGCGGTGATCGCCTCGACTGGCTCCGGATGAATCTCTTCGATTGCCTCGTAAAGCAGTTTACCGATGAAGCCGATGGAGCGCAGTGCGATGGCCATGATGCCTGCGAAGACTCCTGGGCCGACAATAGTCACGAGCAACATGGCCCAGATCAGCGCGTTGATGGAACGGGAACTGACGATAGCTGTGAGAGCCAGACCTCTGAACACTGGATGGGGTGAGGTGTTTCTCGCGGCGAGAAACGCCAGTGGAAACGCCATCACCAGACCAAGCGCCGTACCAAGTGTTGCGATGTTCAGGGTATCCCAGAGTGGCAATAACAGAGAGCCAGTGATCGACCAGTCCGGAGGAATCATGCGATCGATGAGACTCAGTCCCTGCACGCCGGCGTCTTCGAGAAACTCCCAGATGGTGTTGTCCGAGATTACCTTCCAGCAAATCAGAAACAACAGGACGCCGACAAACCATCCAGCCCAAATCAAGCGCTGCTGCTTACGCTCTCGGCGCTGCCATTGGTACTGATTATCCAATTCAGACAATGGCATTACTGCACCCACTTACGGACATAGCCAGAGAAGTATTCACTGGCGAGCACGATCAGAATAATGATGAGCAGAATGGCGGCAGAGGTATCGTAGTCATAGCGATTGATCGACGTATTTAGCGTCGCGCCAATACCGCCAGCGCCGACGATGCCAATCACGGCAGACTCACGGAAATTGATGTCCAGGCGATAGAGCGACAGGCCGATCAATCGCGGCATCACCTGAGGCTGCACCGCATAGTTGATCCACTGCCACCAGCCCGCTCCTGTGGCGCGGATTGCCTCCAGCTGATCGGCACGTGAATCTTCAATGTCCTCGGCCAATAACTTGGCCATAAAACCGATAGTGGCGAAGGCCAACGTGATGACTCCCGCCAGTGGCCCGAAACCGAACATGGCGACGAAGAAGATCGCAATGATGATCTCCTGGAACGTGCGCGAGAGCGCAATGAGCGTTCTGCAGAATAAGTACACGGGTAGAGGCGCGATATTGCGCGCGGCGCCGAGGCCGATAGGAATCGATAGCGCCACGCCGATCACAGTGGAAGTAAAGGTCATGGTGAGACTCTCGCGAATCCCGGTGACTATCTCACCACCACGGCTAATGAAGTCCGGCTGCAGGAAAGAGGCAACGAAATTCAAACCCCGGTCCAGGCCTTCTGCAACCCGGGCCCAGTTCACATCGACGCTCAGCCAGGCGAGCAAAAGATAGATTAACACCGCAGCGTTCAGCGCCCATCGAAGTCTGCTATCGGCGATAAATGGCAAAGGGCTCCAGTGTCCCTTTTTAGCGTGCTCGATGCGTAATGTGTTTGAGTTCATAGAAATTGGGGTTCGCTATCGCTTTAGGGATGCGCGCCCTTGGCGATGCTGGCGAGAGGGTCATTGTCTTCGTCAGGAGAATCTGCATCGTCTTCTCGTTCAGCTGACCAGTCTTCTTCACCATAGATCAAGGTTAATGTGTCGTCAGTCAGTTGATCAGGCTTGCCATCGAACACTACTTGCCCGGCAGCGAGGCCCACTACTCGATCAACAAACTGTTGTGCCAATGCGACGTCATGGATATTGATGATCACAGCGAGATTTTGCTCTCGGCATAGCTCGACCAATAACCGCATGATCTGGCGGGACGTCTTCGGGTCGAGACTGGCGGTGGGTTCATCGACCAGCAAGAGCTTGGGCTGCTGCATCAGGGCTCGGGCGATGCCTACTCGTTGTTTTTGCCCGCCGCTTAGGGCATCGCCGCGTTTGTCCAACATCGCCAACAGACCAACTCGCTCGAGAAGTTCGCAGGCACGCTGCACATCACTGGGCTCGAAGCGACGCAGGAAACTGCGCCAGAAACCCATATAACCAAGCCGCCCGGACAAGACGTTTTCCATGACAGATAACCGGTCAACCAACGCATAGCTCTGGAAGATCATGCCGATCTCACGGCGAGCTGCTTTCAACTGCTTGCCTCTTAGTGAGGAAAGATCCTGACCATCGAGTGTGACCGTGCCACTTGAAGGTTCGACTAAACGATTGATGCAACGTATCAGCGTGCTCTTACCCGCACCGCTGGGGCCAATCAACGCAAGGACTTGTCCTGCCGGTACACTCAACTCTACCTCGTTCAACGCGAGATCACCGGTTGGATAACGCTTGCTCAGTCCCTTCAGTTCCAGCATGGTGTCGACCTTTCGTTCTCTCTGGCTTTGTTAATAGCTTCAATCACAGTTATAGATTGTGTCGTTGGCAGCGTCGATGGTGCGTATCACCTGCCAGTGCTGTTGATAGTTGATGGGCAAAAATTGCGCCATACCCGCCTCACTGAACTCCGCCTGTAATGCCGTGCCTTGCCAATCGAAGCTGAAGAAGGCCTGGCGAATTCGCTCTTGCAGTTCTGGATGTAAATTGTGCGCCAGGCCATAGGCCGTCGTGGGAAAAGTGAGTGAGGTGTAAATCGTGCGATATTGGTCTGCACTCACCACGTCTCTGGCGATCATGCGACGCAGCACTTCATTGGCAACCGCTGCCACTTCGTAGTCACCGTTGACGACGCCGAGTATGGAGTTGTCATGGCTTCCTGAATAAGTCGTGCGGTAGTCGCGCTCTGGCTGTAAGCCGAAATCTGTTGCAAGCAAAGTCGAGGGCGCCTTAAAGCCGGAATTGGAGGTCGGCGATGTAAAGGCGAGCTGTCTGCCAGCAATGTGTTCGGGCGTGTCGATACCGCTGCCGGGAAAGGTAATCAGCTCCATCTGATAACCAAAACTGCCATCTTCGGCGGCCATCAGAGTGAATGGAACAAAGCCCGTGCAGTTCACAGCCACCGGTGTAGAACCAGTATTGAATCCCGCGACATGCAAGCGCCCCGCGCGCATGGCTTCCAGTTGTGCGGCGTTGGATTGCACAGGGAAAAAGCGCACTTCCTTGCCCGTCAGCGAAGACAGGTGGTCGATGAATTCATCCCACACCTGAGAATAAAGCGCGGGATCTTCCACTGGCGTATAGGCGAAGATCAGGATGCGGGGATCACGCCAACGCTCCGGGTCTTCAGGAAGATCAGCAACCAGATTGCCATCGGCATCTGAATAGCGAGGCGACAACAATGCCGTTTCTGAACTTTGTGCATGTACACAAAGAGAAACCAGGAGGAGCAAGAGGCAGCCAAGCGCTCTCAACGAAACGAAAATCGAGGTGATTTGTGTAGTGATATGTGGAGCGATGTGTGAGGCTATTCCCATTACCGGTTCACTGTTTCGTCACTGAAGAAACCTGGACGCATTGCATCGTCAATTCGAGTCCGAATGTACCCTATCCGCTGAAGCAATAGAACCATCGCTCTATTTCCGATCTCCCTGACATTGTTGTCCGAGAGAGCTTGTCTGAGTTTGTTAAGTGAGTTGGTTACCTTAGAGAGTCTGTTAGTATTGCCGATCATGACTGCCTCTCTCTTTACGGACCAAGAAGCCAACACGAATCCACAGGATTCTTCCTATCAGCCGTTGGCGGCCAGACTGCGTCCCCGCACACTCGACGAGTTTGCCGGCCAATCCCATTTGCTCTCTCCAGGCAAGGCGATCTTTGAAGCCATTAATAATCAGCAACCCCACTCAATGATCCTGTGGGGACCACCCGGAGTCGGCAAGACGACTCTCGCGAGACTCATCGCCTCTGCCTGCGATTGCCATTTCGAAACACTGTCGGCGGTGTTGGCCGGCGTGAAAGAGATTCGCGCGGCCATTGAGCAAGCCCGCTTTCACCAGAGCAACGGTGCGCGCAAGACGCTCCTGTTTGTGGATGAGGTACATCGCTTTAACAAGGCGCAGCAGGATGCCTTTTTACCTCACATCGAGGACGGCACTATCCTCTTCATCGGGGCAACCACAGAGAACCCCTCTTTCGAGTTGAACAATGCCCTGCTCTCCCGCGCGCGGGTGTATCTTCTGCAAGCGCTCACCGAAGCAGAACTCATTGCCGTCATCAAGCACGCGCTCGGGGATTCAGAACGCGGTCTGGGAGAGATGCACATCACAATGTCGGACGAACAGATCCAGGCCCTGGCGAGTGCAGCCGATGGGGATGCGCGTCGCACGCTGAATTATCTGGAAGTACTCAGTGATCTGGCGGAAGTCAACGAAGGAAAGCGCATCATTTCAAATGAACATCTGGAGCAAGTGCTAGCCGAAAGTTATCGTCGCTTCGATAAAGGTGGTGATCATTTCTATGATCAGATTTCTGCCTTGCACAAAGCTGTGCGAGGATCTTCGCCAGATGCCGCTCTCTACTGGTTGACGCGCATGCTGGACGGCGGTTGCGACCCTATCTATCTGGCCCGACGCCTCACGCGCATGGCAACTGAAGATATCGGTTTGGCGGACCCGAGGGCCCTGCAGGTTTGCCTGGATTGTTGGGATTCCTACACCCGCCTCGGTAGCCCCGAAGGCGAGTTATCCCTGGCCCAGGCTGCCGTCTATCTTGCCAGCGCACCCAAGAGCAATGCGCTGTATTCAGCTTATGGCGATGTGCGCGCCACGATTGCCGAGCAAGGCTCGCTGGAGGTACCGATTCATTTACGTAACGCGCCTACCAAACTGGCAAAAGACATGGGACATGGCGCGGAGTACCGCTATGCCCACAACGAAGAGAACGGCTTTGCCGCTGGTGAGAACTATCTGCCAGAAGCCATCAGCGAGAAGCAGTTCTACTATCCGAAAGACTCCGGCCTGGAAACTCGCATCAGGGAAAAGCTGGAGCACTTCAAAGCACTCAATGCCAGCGCCGAGAACAAACGCTATTCAGACGAGAGCTGATCGCCGCCCGTAACACTTCCCGGTACTTGTACTGTATGCAACATTTGGCGTAGCTTAGTGCGCGCAACTCGCACGCATTACAGGGGGAACAGCTAATGCGAAAAGCCACAGACTTCCGATCTGCTGTCATCAGCCTTTCTTTTTTGTTTGCTCAGACCACGGCGCTGGCGCAGCTTGATGCCACCGAACAGTCGATGGTGACATTCATCGATGCAAGCAATGCCGCCGCCGAAGAACTGCTGATCGAAAGCGTCAACATTAATAGCGGCACCATGAACTTCGCCGGGGTACAAGCGGTAGCCGAACACCTGATTCCCCATTTCACTGCGATCGGCTTCGACGCCCGCTTTGAAGATGGCGCCGCCTGGGGTCGCGCGGGACACTTGATCGCCGAGCATCGCGGTGATGGTTCGAATACAGGTCCAAAACTCTTGCTAATCGGCCATCTGGATACGGTGTTCGAACCCAACAGCCCTTTCCAGGAATTCGAACGCATTAGTGATGAACTCGCCATCGGTCCTGGAATCGCCGACATGAAAGGCGGCAATATCATCATGTTGCAGGCACTTCGCGCCCTGCATGAAGTAGGCGAACTGGGCAAAATGGACATCACCGTAGTCATCACCGGAGATGAAGAGCTCAGTGGTGATCCGCTGACACTGAGCAAGAAAGCCCTGACCGATGCCGCTGAGTATGCGGATATCGCAATCGGTTTTGAAAATGGCGATGGCAATCCTGCCACAGCCAATATTTCCCGACGCGGCGCATCGGGTTGGGAATTGAATGTAAAAGGGACACCGGCCCATTCTTCTCAGGTGTTTCGCGAAGATATTGGCCCCGGAGCGATCTACGAAACAGCCCGTATCCTGTTGCTGTTTATGCAGAACCTGCAACAGGAAGAAAATCTGACCTTTAATCCGGGACGTATTATTGGTGGCACCGAGATTAGCCATGATGCAGGCAGCAGCAGCGGGACAGCTTTCGGCAAAAACAATGTCATCGCCGAGAGTGCGCTCGTCACTGGCGACCTGCGGGCAGTCTCACTGGATCAGTTGGAACGGGCACGTGCGGTGATGCGCGAGATCGTCGCAGACAGTTTTACTCATACCAGCGCCGAGATTACTTTTTCGGATGGTTATCCGCCCCTGGCTCCGACAGAAGGAAATCGCGAGTTACTGACAATCTACTCAGCAGCAAGTCAGGATTTGGGACTCGGTGAAGTCACACCCGTGAATCCCCGACTTGCTGGCGCGGCAGATGTATCTTTCACAGCCGGTTTGGTGGAGAAAGCAATCGATGGCTTGGGCATGAGCGGCTCTGGCGGCCACACTGTGGATGAGAGCGGCTTGATGTCGGCGCTACCCAATCAGAGCAAACGCGCAGCCTTGATGCTCTACCGACTCTATCAATAAGCAGCTGGAAAAAATTCGAACACTCAAATTACAATCAAGGAGAGACTATGTTCAATCACGTAATGGTCGGTTGTGACGACCTGGACAAGGGCAAGGCATTCTACGATGCAACATTAACGGCATTGGGCTTTGATGCAGGCATCGTCGATGACAAGGGTCGCGTATTTTACCTGAGCAAGTTCGGCTCCTTCGGCATCACCAAGCCTATCAACGGCGAGCCAGCTACCTTTGCCAATGGCGGCACGATCGGCTTTCGCGCAGAGTCTGAAGAAGCGGTGAATACCTGGCATGAGGCGGGGATCGCAGCCGGAGGTGCGCCTATCGAAGATCCACCGGGTATTCGGACCGGTGTCACACGCAAGCTCTATCTCGCCTACTTGCGTGACCCTGACGGCAACAAGCTGTGCGCTGTCTATCGCATGAAAGACTGACGAAATTGAAGGACTTTCGAACCACTTGAAAATGAACGAGGCGCTTGTTTGGCTACAAGCGCCTGGCTCAGATTTTGATTCTGCTTAATGGCCGCGTCGCTTGTACATCACTATAGGCTTGAAGGTCATCACAACTTCGTCTTTCTGATTGAAGACTTCGTTCTCCAGGAACAGCGTGCCCATATCAGGCCGCGAGCGCGATTCACGTTTGTCGACGATCGTACTTTTCACTCGCAACACGTCACCCGGAAACACCGGCTTTTTCCAGCGCAGTTCATCCAGTCCAGGAGAGCCAAGAGCAGCAGAATTTTTCGGCATGTTGGCCACGGTCATACTCATGACCATGGAGCAGGTATGCCACCCAGACGCACACAGGCCACCGAAATGCATGGCCTGCCCCGCCTCTTCGGACAGATGGAAGGGCTGCGGATCGTACTTTGAGGCGAACTCGATGATTTCTTCGGTGGTCACTTCGTAGCTTCCATACTCCTGAAAACTACCCACTTCGAAATCCTCGAAATACATGGTGTCGCTCATCACGGTTCCCCTGTCTTGCTGCGACTGTCTAATGGCGACTATTGCTCGGCCATCTCTTTCATTGTGCCCAGTGCGCGTTCGAATGTCGCACGACGGCGAGCCACGTCAGCGTCCTTGGCTTCCTGATTCTCCAGGCTGGAGACATCGAGCATCAATGTATACAGAATCTTTGACGTGTCGGCGGTCACTGGGCGTGCTTCCATGAAGCCGTGATACAGGTTGTAGAATTCACCGGGCACATTGGGCTGTGTGTAGCCATAAGACAGCTCAGTCAATGCCACCATGACCTCGATAATGCGACCACCAACCAGTGAACGCACTGTGCCGATACCGCCGTCCCCGGAGGTGATCTCGCAATCGATGCCCAACCAGTCACTGATCGCACAGTAATCACCCACTACTGCCCAGGTGTCTTCGGCTGATGCGTTGACATCAATTTCCATTTCGATACTGACATATTCCGCCTGCGCAGAGGCGACACTTGTAAAAAGCAAGGGAGCGATTGCGCTCGCCAACATTACCAGACTTCGTACTGCTCTCATGATTTTGTCCTTCTTGTTTTCGTTTGATTGAGACGGTGCATGGTGGTCCAGCCAATGTGAGATGTTCATTGTGTCCGACCAAGTTTGCCACGCATGGTATCACCTATGACTCATTGCGCGAATCTTGGGTGCGAAGAAAAAATGCGTTACTGTAGGCGAACATTTCTCAACATGCTCAGTGCAATGTGAGGACACAAAGACCTTTGTGAGGACACTATGACCTATTTCAGCCCGCTTCGACTTGATTGCAGTGCTTTTTCTTTCGCCAGAGCAGTTTTTTTTAGGGGACTGTTAGTTTTCATTACTTTGGGGCTAACAGTGAGTCAGGCCATGGCTGACCATCATGGCGAAGGCAATGGCCTGGATCGCTGGCTGAATGGAGAACATCGAAGTGCCGCAAATATCGCGCGCAATGAGTTCCGCAACCCGAGTGCTACGCTGGAATTTTTCGGTTTGGAACCCACAATGTCAGTTATCGAGATCAATCCGGGAGGTGGTTGGTATGCTGAGGTATTAGCACCCTATCTCAGCGCGCACGGGCAGTACTACGCTGCGCATTTCTCACCGAATTCTCCTATTGGCTATCACCGGCCAGCGTTGGAGCGGTTTGAGGCCAAACTGCGCCAGAATCCAGAACTGTATGGCAAGGTCACCATGCGTCACCTCTATCCGCCTCAGGAATCAGCGATCGGACCAGCTGACGGTGCTGACATGGCGCTTACCTTCCGCAATGTACATAACTGGATCATGGCGGGGCAGGAACATGATTACTTTGCTGCCTTCTTTGCCAGTCTCAAGCCTGGCGGCATTCTCGGGGTTGTTGAGCATCGCGCGCCAGAAGGCAGTGGCATGGATATCATGCGCACCACCGGCTACGTCACCGAAGCTTATGTGAAAGAGTTGGCTGCCGCTGCAGGCTTTGAATTCGTGGACTCTTCAGAGATCAACGCCAATCCACGGGACAGCAAGGACTACGCGGAAGGTGTGTGGACCTTGCCGCCGACGTTTCAATTGGGAGATCAGGATCGCGAACGCTATGCGGCCATCGGTGAAAGCGATCGCATGACCCTCAAGTTCAGGAAACCCGACTAGCTTCAGTCAGATAAGGCTAGTCGAGGATGCGGCCGATTCCCGCGTTGTAGTCAACGCCCCAGTTCAACACATCCAGCTGCATTACCGCGCTGGAACGTTCGTTTATGATCTTGTCCAGAGACTGGCAACGGCGTTTGCGAATATAAGACGAGGTAGTCGTTTCGGTGACACAAATGACCTGTTGCATGATGGGCTGTTCGGTGTTGTAGGCGAACAGCTCTTCTTCCGTCATGCTTTCAAAGGTTCTCGGAGCGTTCTGACAAGCGGTCAAAAAACCGGCGAGCCCCGCTGTAAGTAGTAGTTTTCGTGATAACGTCATAATTCCCACCCAAGTGTTTCGGACTTTGGGGGCGGCCTATCCTGGGCAGCGCCGTGCCAAAGTGGGGTTCTAAAATCCAACACACCCTGAGTGAAAGCTTGATACTTTCCGCAGGGCAATTCAAGCCTTCCGACAGTCAGAATACGTGCGCCTGCCGCAAATCGATGGTTTGACTGGAAAACTTGAGCGCTCAAATAATGGGGTCGTAGCGGGGTCGGAGAGGTTAAAAATTGATCTCTCCGACCCCGCTACGACCCCATTTGCTGGCCCAGGAATCTTATTCGCCTACATAGCCCTGGATTGTGTTGAGCACACCCAGTTTGTCTGCCTGCTGAGTCGATCCGTACATTGCTTCTACCGTTGCACAGGTACGACGACGCACGCGACTGAAATTGCGCTCCCCATCGTTGCAGACAATCATCTGCGCCAGTGGTTTGCCATGATTGTAAGCTTCGAGTTCTGCATCGCTCATGCGCTCGAATCGTGGAATTCCATCATCGATTGCGCAGGAGCTGGTCAGTAACACGGTGAGAATTAAAAAAGCACATCTCCAGAGGGTATTATTCATATTCTTCGACCTCTTTAGATTGCAGCCAGCAGGTCTCCTGTCGTCCAGTCTCTTAGTATTTCTTGCTACATCACCTTCAGTACTTCTTCAGTACCGACTCTACTAATTCCTTGACCAATAGCACGTTTGAGTTTCTGTTGGGCTGCACCATATTGAGTTCACACCCTTAGCGCCTTCACATCCCGTGACGCTTCAGGGTATCCCTTGTCAGTTCCCAGCAATACGACGGGCAGCCGAAACATCAACGCCGGGACTGATCTAAAGCGCAGGTAAAAGTTCACCTCGCTCAGAACAATACAGACCCCGGGCTCGCTGTTTTCCTTACGCCTGGAATTGAAAAAGAGAATAGAAAAAGGGGTCGGAGAGATTAAAATTTAATCTCTCCGACCCCTTTTTACCCCTTTTTACTGATGTGTAGGTCTTGCGGGCTAGATGCCGAGTACGCTGATCTGGTCTGCCTGAACGGCAGAGCCATAGACTGCCTCGACTGTTGCGCAGATTCGACGGCGCACGCGGCTGAATGATCGGTCATCATCCAGGCAAACAATCTTCTGCAATAGGGGCTGGCTTTGGTTATACGCCGCCAGCTCCTCGGCACTCATACGTTCGAAATTTGGAACGCCATCATCGACCTGACAACCAGCAAGGACCAACAAGGCACTGACAAGAAAAATCACTCTAACGGGGGTTTTATTCATACTGCTCTACCTCAAATACTCCATGTACGCGGATAGCCGCTTTATTATTTTTTTGCGCGGCAAGCATACGGTGAGTTCAGGCGGGAACCTAACAGTTTTTGCATGCTTGCGACCAACTGCCCTAATTCACAGTTGCTTCCACCTCGACGACAAAACACGCCCAGCAACGCACCAAAGCGATGCAAGTGCCTCATTGAACCAAGCTGGGTGGCAAACGTTTTCAATGAATTGCTCCGAGCTACCGGTAAAGAATCCTGGAATTCCGTACAAGCTCCATGATCTGAGTTATTATACCGGCCGTGCTCGGGGGATCACGGTACTCATTCTGCATCGATCGCCCAGAACATTTCGCTTACTGAGTTCAAAGATTTGGGAACCAGGAAGTGATTGATTGTGAGTTGATTTAAACTGAATGAGGAGATAAGCGATTTCTGCCAAGAGTCGACATTATCTGTTGCTGCTGGCGTCGATATTGTTCGTCGCGGCCATCGTTGCCTATTTCGCCTTGCCAAAGCCACCAGCGCGCTATCAGGCTTCGGAATTCAACGCGCTTATCCCCGAGCCCGGAGACGATTTTTCGGACTACGTCGCAGAAAGCAGGACACGGATTCGTCGGGCACTGCGCACTTATTATTTCAATGAAGAAGATGCGCCTTTCCGAGGGCTTTACTCGCTCGATGAGGTCGCTCGTATGCGCGCGCCCTTCGAGCATCAGCCTGCCAGCAATTGTGAATCGTCCGCCAATACCGAGCGTATCGGCATTCTGATGCTCCATGGCTTAAGCGATTCCCCCTATCTGCTCAAACCCCTCGCGAATAATCTTGCTTTTCGCTTCCCTTGCGCTCTCATTCGCGGCTTACTCACTCCCGGCCACGGAACAGTGCCAGGTGACCTTCTTAATACCAATTACGATGAGTGGCGTGACCTGCTCGACTTTGGCGTCACCAGTTTCGATGGTGCAGTAGATCGCTTGCTGGTGCTGGGCTATTCAAACGGATCGACTCTGATACTGGACTATCTCAATCGCTATCCGGAACAGGAGGCCATCGACCAACTGATACTGCTCTCTCCTGGCCTCGCGCCAGCCTACGCACAATCCTGGTCTGCACCCTTTCTCAAGTGGGTTATTCCCTGGGTGAATGAGAATGATGATGAAGATGCTGTAAAGTACGAGTCATTCCCCACCCATGCCGCTTCGGAGTTTTATTTGTTAACCAATCGGGTTCGGGGGGATACAGAACAGCAGATCGATTTACCAGCATTGCTCTTCTTAAGTGCTGCTGACACTACAGTCAGTGCGCAAAGCGCACTGGACTACTACTGCCAGTGGATGGATAACGGCGACAGCAAGATGTTCTTGTTTGGCCGATCCCAGGACACAGCAATACTGCCTGGTTGCGATAGCGTTGAGACAATCCCTGAGCCCGATCCAACTTATGCCAACGGGCGATATCTGGGCTATTCCCATGTCGCACTGACTGTTCCCGCAACAGACCCTCACTACGGTTTGGATGCTGCTTACCCGGCTTGCCTCGCTTACTTTGAGAACAGGGAGCGCTATGAACAGTGCATGACTGACGACGCATCAGCTGTGTATGGTGAGAATTCGCTACGTAATGAACAGGGCCTTGTAAATGGCAAGTTATTACGCCGATCTACCTTTAATCCGCAGTTTGACAGGGTAGTTGATGAGATTGCTTGTTTTGTTGGCGGGGATTGCTGAGAAAACACTCTTGGCCAAGGGTTTTTTACTAGCAAAGGGCGCTTTATAAGCTAAGGGCTCTCTATCAGCTAAGGGCTCTTAATAAGCTAAGGGCTCCAATTAGCTAAGGGCTTCTTGAATTCCCCGGCTGATTTCTTCAAGGGTGAGTGGTTTGTTGAGGAAGCACTTAACACCCATGGAAAGCACTTTTTCCTTGTCGACTACGTCGCTGTAGCCTGTACAGAGAATGATGGGCTGCTCGGGATTGATATCGAAGATTGCACGCACCAACCGATCACCATTCATCTTGGGCATGGTCTGGTCGGTGATGATCAAATCATAGCGACCGGGACTTTCCTGATACATTGCCAGTCCTTCCTCGCCATCACGGGCCAATTCCACTTCGAAACCCAGCGAGCCCAACAACTCGGGAAACATCTCGGCAAGCATCTCATTGTCTTCGACTAACAAAATCTTGCCCGAGCCCTGCGCAGTGCCACTTTGGTTTTCTTGCTCAAGTGTCATTGGAGTCTCTTCTCCGTGGTATAGCGGTAGATCGATGGTAAAACGTGCGCCAGCAATCTTGTTGTCAACTATCCGGTTCTCCGCGGAAATGCGGCCACCATGATTGTCTACGATGGAGTGTACCATTGCCAGTCCGATGCCTGTACCTTCTCCCGGGCTTTTGGTCGTAAAGTACGGCTCGAATATACGCGACAGAATATTCTCGGGAATACCGGGACCTGAATCGTCGACTATCACACGTACCATGGATCCTGGCCGCGTCTCGCTACCGACAGGTGTGGACTCGTGTCGAACAACCTCCATGCTTAACAGGATTTCTCCGGGATTGTTGCGCATTGCTCCCGAGGAGTTAGCAAACAGGTTCATTAGCACCTGATGCATCATGGATTCGTCACCAAAGATCGGAAAGTTCTGCTCATCCAGATTCGCAGTTACCGTGATGCTCGCGGGTATCGCCTGCTTTATCAGATCAACACACTCCTGTGCCACGTCCACAAGATTGAACAGGTGCCGGTTCTCTTTTTGTTTCCGACTGAAAGTCAGAATCCGCTGGACCAATTGCGAGGCCTTGTTCGCCGCACGCATGATCTGGTTTACGTGTTCGTTGACGGGATTGCCCTGCTCTGCATTCAGCAAGACCAACTCAGCATAGCCGTTGATGCCAGCGAGAATATTATTAAAGTCATGGGCAATACCGCCGGCGAGAGTGCCGATTGCTTCCATCTTCTGTGACTGACGGAGCTGCTCCTCCAGTTCGTGACGTTGCCGCTCCATCTCTTCCTGTTCGGACAAATCACGAATCGTCCAGAGCGTATGATCCATACCCGGTGTATTGAAACGCGCCACCGCGATTTCCACGAGAAAGTTTCGGCCATTCACACGAGTTGCCTGACAGCGCAGCCCGGTTTGAGAGTACCGTGATGCTTCAAAAAGCAGCTTGTCGAAGTCCTGAAATCCAGACTCCTGAACCAGTGCGATTATAGGCACGCCGATGGCCGCATCCGACTCGTAACCAAACATCTGTTCTGCGGCGCGGTTACATTCGGTGATCATGCCGCGCGGATCAACCACCAGGACGCCTTCACGCAGATTGTCGAGAATACTCTGCAAGCGTTGGCTGGATTGCTCCAGCTCTCCCTGGTAGTCATAGGCAGCACTCAGATACTTGTTCACCGAGTCCGTCAGATTGCCCAGCTCGTCATTGCTGTGCAGACCTTCGATGCTGATCTGTGTGGCCGAACCCGGGTCGGTAGCTGCGAGTTTCCTCGCCAACTCAGACAGCGGCCTGGTCACCAGATACACCACCACCAGGAAGATCACAGCTGCCAGTGTCACGGCGAGCAGAATCTGAGACCCCGCGGTCAGCAGAGCCTGATCGTAGAAACTGCTGAGCCCCGGATTCAAATCCAGCAGTGCGGTGAGCCGACCGGTCTGATTGGTGTCGCCGCCAAGGGGAAGGTCATAGCTCATCTCGACGCTGGGTACATCGAGGAACTCAACCAGGCCGGATGTGGATTGGCCGGGTCGGGCGATACTCGCCAGCTCTTCGTCTAATTCGTCGTAGAGGCTGACACGGACAAAGAGCGGATACTGCATCAAACCTGACAAGACGTTGTCAGCTAGCTCAGGATCCAGCTGGAAGACAGCAGCGGTCGCGGAGTCTAGGGTTAATTCGAGAAGCTGAGCTGCCGTATCTTCAAGCTCAGTGATAGTTCTGGCGTAGTTGATATAGATGGTAACAGCGGACACCAGCGTACCGATCAGGAACGCCAGTAAAATGGTGTATACCGCCAGTCGTGTTGCGAGGTTCTGATTCAAGTTACAGTTCTTGTTTTAATTCGGCACAGACTGCACCGAGTACCGAGTGTAAGATTAAGACCAGCCTGCAAAAGATCATTATGCCGACATGTTCTGTTTATCACGACACTTAAAGCGAAAATATTCACCTTTTTTGTGGTATTACGCCGCAATAATCACGGTTTTCGGCCTTATTTCTACAGCTTCGCAAACCTACGCGGCAGAGCAGAACTTACCCCTCTTACATGTCTATACTGAAGTTCGTGATAGGTCGCAGCTCGTCACTGATGCTCAGGGCCGCACCTGGGTCGATAATTCCATGTCACGCCTGGTAGAAGTAGTGCTGGCAGAAGCAGGTGTTGAATTTCAGTCATCGGTAGTGCCCTGGTCACGGATGCTTAACTCACTCAGTAACCAACCCAATACTCTGGCCTATCCATTATTGCGCATTCCTGAACGAGAGGACCAATTTGCCTGGGTAGGCCATCTACAGCACATCGACTCCTACTTGTTTGGCTTACGAAGCCGCATTGATGAATTACCTGATTCACTGGATGAGGTTGGAGGGTTCCGTTTGGGTACAATGCGCGGAGATGCGTTCCATAATTTTTTTGTGGCACAGGGATATCCTAATCTGGTTGTGTTTAACAACAGCACACCCTGGCTGTCGATGCTGCAGCGCGGCCGGATTGATCTGATGCCTTTCGCCCTAACCGGCATTGCAGGGTATTTGGAACGTTCGGGCGAACCGCCTGATACTCTGGCCCCGGTAATTCGATTGGACGCACTCTCCTATCCGTTGTATTTTGTCATGAACCTGAATTCCGACCCTGAATTAGTGAAGAAAATAGCCGATGCCTATCAGCGGGTAGTGAGCGATGGCCGATTCGAAGAGATTCAGGGTTTCAGTCATCCCGGCTTGTAAACAGTTTGGTCAAGAATGCTCGTCGCAATGGCTAGTAATAACTGGTGATGAAAAATGGGGGAGAAATGAAAGCTCAGCCATTGAGATTTCTTCTGCACCGAGCACATTGGCTCGCCGCGCTCCTGTTCTGCTTCACCACCTCCACGTCTCTCAGTCAGGAAGAGCTGGCGTTCAGTGTCTATACCGGCCCCCGATCACTGGATGGAATACAGACCACGCCGCTTGGCCGTGAGCCTGAAGACTTGTCGGCACTGTTTGTCGCCGAGCTCTTTCGCGAAGCTGGGCTTGAGTTTTCCCTCACTGTGATTCCCTGGTCTCGAGCCATTCAAGCCGCCCAGTCAGAGGCCAATGTCATGGTGTATTCGATGATCCGCAATGCACAACGCGAAGACCTCTTCGAATGGATCGGCTTGATTAACCCTATCGAAACCCATCTCTACGCCTTGCGCGGCAAGCTGGCGGAGCTGCCAACGACGTTGGAAGAAGCCAGGCAATACAGCATCGGCCTGGCACGCAGAAGTGCCGCCGATGACTGGTTACGCGACCAGGGTTTTACCAACCTGATTTATTCCGGAGATGCTACTCGTTCTCCACTGCTGATGGACCGGGGACGCATCGACCTGACACCGATGACTCGACAGGAAGCGATCGGCTTAACACAGGACTATGAGCTGGAAGAAGATGCCTTGATCCCCGTCGTCCGCCTGGACGAACTCTCAACCGGGACGTATTTCGTGGTCAGCAAACAGACTAATGCCGTGTTGGTCCAACACTTGAAAGATGCCTACCAGACGCTGGTCGATAACGGCGCCCATGAGCGCTTCTTTGGACCGATAAATCAAGTTGATTGAAACTGACGCAAGCAGTGGTTTGCAACGCGACTTTCAATGCCTTGTTTAGCATTCGCTCTGCGATTATCCGGCTACATTATTCACTGCCAAACACAGCGTGCTTTCAACATCGCCAATTCCAACATCACCAAGAGAGGCCAGCCATGACCAAAAACCCCAACCCACCCCATCGACTATTGAACAATACTCTCGCCTGTTCATTATTGATGTTGCTAGGTACGCAGTCAGTCGCACAGGATGATCAAAGCTATGCGACCTATATCACTGAAGAGCAATGGCAGATGGTCAACGAGCTGCCGGGTGTTGATCGGCAATTGGTGAGCCGCGACATTGGCAAGCTCAATCTGTCGGTTGGCATTATTCATCGCGGGGCGGTCGAACGAGGAAGCGGGCGTGACAATGAGAATCCTGAGCGCCCATGCGGCACCCAGGACAATACTCGACCCAGCAGCGCGCGCGGCATCATGCACATCAATCAGACCGAGACTTACTACATCGCTTCCGGTTCCGGCACTCTTGTCACCGGTGGCGAAATTTTCAATGGCAATGGATTTGCCGATGACAGCAATGTCACCACTACCCTCAATGGTCCATCGTGTAGCGGACTCATTGTCGGTGACTGGGTCGCCAAACACGTCAAGGAAGGCGACATCATTATCATTCCAGCGGGTACGCCTCATGGCTGGCTCGAAGTGCCAGTTCATGTGGACTATCTAAGTGTGCGACCCGACCCAGATCGCGTACTTTCGGATAACTACATCAACCCTGCCCTAGGCGAAGACTTCAAGATGCGTACCGAGTAAGCGCCGTCCTTCTGATGCGTCATCGCATTTGCGGTGAACGATTAGCCTTCGCGATAAAGCTGTTATACTCCTCCAGACATCAAACTGTCTGGGGGAGACTCGATGCCAATACCCACGTGCATGCAGGGGCGCCTGGCGCTACCTGTGGTCGGTGCGCCACTATTCATTATTTCCAATCCCGATCTGGTTATTGCCCAATGCAAAGCTGGCGTAGTGGGATCGTTTCCGGCGCTCAATGCACGCCCGGCAGAGATGCTCGATGAGTGGCTGACTCGCATCAAGTCCGAACTGGCCGAATATGATGCCGCTAATCCGGACCAACCTTCTGCCCCTTTTGCCGTCAATCAGATCGTGCACAACTCCAACGATCGGCTCATGCATGATGTCGAAGCCTGCGTAAAACACGAAGTGCCCATCGTCATCACGTCGCTGGGTGCTCGACCGGAAGTATTCGAGGCGATTCACAGCTATGGCGGCATCTGCTTGCACGATGTCATCAACAATCGCTTCGCACACAAGGCAATCGAGAAAGGTGCAGACGGTCTCATCTGCGTTGCCGCCGGTGCCGGTGGACACGCAGGCACACTCTCACCGATGGCGTTTATTCAGGAAGTACGTGAGTGGTTTGATGGGCCCATTCTTTTATCCGGCGCCATGTCGACCGGCAGTGGTGTGCTAGCCGCAAAGGCCATGGGTGCGGATCTGGCTTATCTAGGCTCGGCATTTATCGCAACGGAAGAGGCCAACGCCGATCAGGCTTACAAGAATGCTATCGTCGATGGCGCTGCCAGTGACATCGTCTACAGTAATCTGTTCACTGGCGTGCATGGGAACTATTTGCGCGCTTCGATCGAAGCTGCCGGCCTTGATCCTGACAATCTGCCCGAGAGCGACCCATCCAAGATGAGTTTCGGTTCAGGCGGCAGCAGCAAGTCGAAAGCGTGGCGTGACATCTGGGGCAGTGGTCAGGGCATCAATGCCATCCGCGACGTGCGCCCTGCCGCTGAGCTGGTAGAACGTCTGGTCCGCGAATACCAGGAAGCGAAAGCTAGGCTCTGCGCCGAAGACTAAGCGAAACGTTTTAGCAAATGTTAGCAAAGGTCCGGTTTGCTAACGGCCGGCTTCCAATGCATCACGCTCTTCGACTCGCGCCCCACGCAGAATATTCTCCATGCCATAGTTTCCTTCATGACAAGCATATTCATAGAGCAGACCCGCGACCTTGGTCATGGGCACTATGGCAGAGAAACTATCTGTATAGGTTGCCGGATCATCAACGGTGAACTCATAGTTCACTGTATCGAATCCGACACGGGTAAATTTTTCCGTGAGCACTTTCTCTGAAGAGGTTCCTGCAGAGCCAAAGCTCGCGGAGAGCCCATTAAAATTTCTGGTAACGACCACCAGCGTATCGCCTTCCCAGTAGCCTTTGGAATCACCAGTATAAAAACCAATGTCTTCGCTGAGTTGGGGCATGGCCGCTGCCGATTCATAGAGTGGCACGATGCGCGCATCATGAATCATCTCTGTGAGAATGACAGCTGTATCGCGACTTTGAAAAATCTGCACGTTGTTATTGTAGAGACTAGGTGTAAAGGGTGGGCCAGCATTGAAACCCACCAGGCAACGTTCGGAGAGACCCCGGTCTTCAGGGCCTTCGGTGCCGATACCCCCAGCACCAATACGCACTGGTCGCGATTCGCCTGTCGTGCCCCCGCCATAAACACCCTGGCCCGCTATGGCACCCGCAGCCAATTCAGGCAAACGGCCGTTCTCAGGATAGATGATGTGTGAAGTGCGAACCGTGTCGCCAATGCCGGCATTCTCGATCCAGAAATCGTTGTAGGACTCATCCACGCCACCAACGGCCAGCGCCGCATCGGAGCCCGCATCGCGCGCTGCACGCGCCGCTTGCAGCTCTGCGATTTCTTCACCGGAAAGAAACTGGCGCGTACCGTAACGGGATGGCCGTTGCATCGGCACATCAGAAGAGAAGTTCCACACCCCTTGTAAATCGGGCTGGCCCCACTCGGTTCTGGGGACTTCATAGTCCTGGGCGGTAGCAGCAAGCGGACCAAGGCTACACAGAGAACCAAGGCCTAGCAGCCAGGCTGAGACAGTCGTACGAAAGACAGAAAGACGGGCGCTCGTGATTGTGCTTCTTATTGTCATAGCGGGCTCCGAAAACAGATACTGTGCGACATCACACGCATGCCGAGACGATCGGCAAGACTGAGTATCCAGCAACGGTAGCCTAATTCACAGATTCTGGCAAAAAACCGGGCCCGAAAATCTGTAGCGCTTTGTTACGCTCCGCGGGCGTTATTCGTCCTCAGAAGACGACGATTTTGGTGGTGCCAACCCACCGAAGGCATTGAAAAGTGCCTTGAAGAAATTACTCAGCTCGAGTGTCATCAGCGCGAATTCCTGATCCATCTTCTGCGCGGCTGTCTCCCCGGCAAAGTTCTCCGACTCTTCGCGCATCTCTTCAAAACGCAGGCGCTTGATTACCAGGTCATCGGCGATCACGCAGGCGAGGAGATTATTCCAGGTAACTCCGAGTGTTTTTACCTGTTTACCCGCCTCAAGATGCGCGGCAATTTCATCGCCACTCAGGTCCTGGCCTTTACAGCGAATGACATTGCTGCCATCCAGTGGGTTATACAATTCGCAGTCTTCATCGAGCTGAAAATTGTCCGTGGTTTTCTGATTCTGCAGCCAGCGAGTCATCACATCGCTGGGTGAGCGTTGGGTATCGGGCAGCGCGACCGGCAAGGAGCCCAATGACTCGCGCAACAGATTCACCAGCTCTTCCGCGCGCGGCGCCGAGGCGGCATTGACGACCAGCAAATTGTCCTGAGGTGCGATATAGGCGTAGATTTGTTGATTACGCGTGAAGGCCTGAGGCAGAAGCTGTGCTTCCATGTCTTCTGCAATCTGACGTTTTTCCTTGCGGTATATCTTGCGCGCCTGGCGTTGCTCCAGCTCCGCTACTTTCTCCTCAGTCGCATCACGCACCACTGAAGCGGGCAACAAACGATCCTGGTACTGCGCACAGAGCAAGATGTAGCCACCAACGGCGAGGGTCAGGGGTGGCTCCTTATCCTGCGCTTCACTGGACTCAACCAGCTCTCCATCTTCATCCACCTCAGCGGCAGGCTCGATGGCTGCCTGGGGCACAGGACTGACCCAGCCGACACGCGAACGGTCATAGCTGCTGCAAGGCTGAAACTGAAATGCCGCCAGCTTTTGCGCCAATTCCTCCGGACTGAGATCGAAATCCTTGGTGAGACAATAAAGACGAAGATTCTTGAACCACATAAACCATTTTCCAAAGAGTATTCAGCGTCGCACTTTCCGACATTACCCCAGCATTACTACCGACTCTCTAGCGTTAGCCAATGCATTAACTGACATGCTGGAGTGCTCGAAGGGCATGCGCGACAAAGCCGCCGATTATGCAGCATGGCAAGGCGAATGGAAAAGGCCTATTGAGCGCGAAGTGGATAGGACAATGACTCAGCAGCTGAGGGTTGGCCTCGCCCTGCAATCTTGTCACTTTGTAACACTGGGGGCACGGCATGTGGCATTCACGTACAATTAGCGGCTCGCGCAGGTGGGCATCTGGAAGGCATCTACCTGTGCCTGTCTAACGTATTCCTTGCTTACGAGAACCTTATAAGGCTGTATTCCATGTCATTACGCGTCATTGTGCTGTGCGTAGCATCCTGTTTCTGCTGGCTGTTTTCAGCTTCTCTCGCCCTTGCTCAACAATCGGGTGGCGACGATTCCACGGTGGTCTATTCGGCTGAGTACTTTACCGAATGGGCGCCCAATACCGCTCAAGACATGCTCGACCGCATTCCTGGTCAGGAGAATGCCGGACCACGTGGCGGTGGCGGCCCTCCTGGTGGCTTTGGCGGCAATCCGGCATCAGGTGGCAGAGGCCTGGGCAGTGGCGACGGTGGCACCGAGATCCTGGTGAATGGCAAGCGTACTGCTGGCAAGAACAACGCGACCAGCGGCCTGTTGAGCAGCATTGCCGCCAGTCAGGTACGTGAGATCCAGATCATCCGTGGCGCATCTGCTGAGCTGGACGTGCGCGGCAGCGCCCAGGTGGTCAATGTTGTGCTGTTCGAAGAGCTGTCTTCTACCAGCATCTCCTACGAAGCGCGTTTTGAGTATGTGCAGGACGATACTTTGCAGCCCAATGCCTCCGTGTCCATTAGCGGAATGAGCGGTGGCTTTAACTACTTACTCAGCCTCGAACGCCAGGCGCGATATCGGCAATCACTGAGCAATGAATCCAGTATCCTCGGCGACTTTTCCCCGAATGACACGGTGTTGGAAGATCGCACCCAGGACTCGCCCAACAACGAGTTGAGTCTCAATATCGGTTATGAAATCAGCCCACGCAGCAGCATGCGCTTCAATGCCCTGTATGGCATCAACGATGGTGAGACTACCGTCGATCGATTCACGACAGATTTACGCAGCACTCCGCCAGGCTCGCTGGTTGAATTCGAATCCATCCCGCGCGATCGCAACAATTGGGAATTGGGTGGCGACTATGAACTGAGTCTGGATAACGGCGACCGATTCAAACTACTCGCGATTGCCAATCGTAACGACGAAGTGAACACGCGACGTCGCTACGAGCTACTGCCTAACGCGACACGTGAATTCAATCTGTTTCTCAACACCGATGCGATTACCCAGGAACGCATCGTGCGTAGCTCTTACACCACCAACTTGTTCGATAACCAGAGCGTGGAATTTGGTATCGAGCGCGCGCAAACCATTCTCGATTCCAAACTACTGCTGGGATCACTGACTGCAACGGGCACGCCTTCAAGTCAGGTGGAAGGTCTGGTACCTGTCAATGTCAGCAATGCCAACTCGAAGGTTGAAGAGATTCGTTACGAGCCGTTCATCATTCACAACTGGCGGCTTAATCCGCGCATGACTTTGGAAAGCACGCTGATTTATGAAACGTCGGAAATCAATCAAAGCGGTGACGTCACTCGCTCTCGCGATTTTGACTTTATCAAACCCAAAGTAGACTTACGCTTCGATGTCACTCCCGCATTACAGATACGGGGCACGGTTGAGCGAATCGTTAATCAATTGTCCTTTGCCGACTTCGTTGCTTCCAACGATAACGAAGACGAAGATTCCAATACTATCGCCGGCAACGCAGATCTGCGGCAGCAAACTCAATGGAAATACTCACTCAACACCGAGTACCGATTCGCTGATGATATTGGCGTCATCAACGCCGAGCTGTTTTACGCCGATCATCAAGATGTGATTGATTTTATCGACCTGTCGACCGGGCCGAACAATCTTGCCTCTGCGCGAGGCAATGTCGGCGACGGCAGCGAACGCGTGCTGAACATCAACGCCAGTATTCGTGGTACCTGGTTCGGTATGCCCAACCTGTTGCTCTCACCCGGACTGAACCTGCAAGACTCGTCTGTTATCGATCCTTTTCTTGGTATCGATCGACGCTTCCGCTTTTATCAGCGCGGCCGCTTCACGTTTACCTTCCGGCATGACATTCCACAATGGCGTGCCAACTGGGGCATGCAGTATTTCGATCGCACTGACGGCAATATGTTCGCCTATGATGTGGAAGACATTGAATTTACCGTTGGCGAGCCACGGGTGAATTTCTTCACCGAATACATCGATAGCCGCGGGCTGACTTACCGCCTCGACATCGGAGCACTCACTGACGGCACACAATGCCGAGAGCGCTACCGCTATGTGGGCCATGTGCGTGACAATATTCTGGAAGAGCTGGAGTATCGCTGCACGCACACTGGTGTGGAAACCAGCTTAAGAATCAACGGAACGTTCTAGAAGCCGGGGCATGCACGGAGGCATTGCCGATAGCCAGTCTTCTGGACTGGCTATCGCTGCTTCGGAAAATCAGCAATAATGCTGTAAATAACCAGGCTTTTGGTTGTTGGGAGTAGGTGTAATGATCTGTTCCAAAGTGCAACTGTCCAACGAGATTCTCGCGCCCTGTGTAGCCTCTTCTTCTGGTGGTGAAGGCAAGTGCTTTGCGCAAAAACTTTTCCTTTACTGCTCTCACTTCTTTAAAGTCGTTCGCTGCTTTGTGTTCTCTCTGTTATCGCTCTTCTCTTCAAGCCTGACAGCGCAGAGTGATTCCCAAACCCTATTGGCACGCATTGCCGAATACGAAAACGCCATCGCTAATACCAGCACTGACAACCCGGCCTCACAAGTTTATTCCCTCGAGGGCAGCGAGCTGTTTTTGTCTCTCGCTCAATTGCAAACCCAGGCCGGTGACTACAGCGCCGCAGCAGAAGCCTACCAGCAAGCCTTACTGTCACTACGGGTAGTCGAAGGGCTGGCCTCAACTACGCAATTGCAATTGCTCGACGGCTACAATGCAGTGTTGTTTGAATTACAACGTTGGGAAGACCTGGACAGTAATTACCATCTTGCCTATACCATGAGCGAACGTCTCTTTGGCGTGGATCACCAACAGACCCAAACAGCTGCAACCCGATTAGCTAGCTGGAAGATACGCGCCTGGCAGACTGGCGTATATCGCCCGGGAGGCGATCGCTCTGTGCAAGAGGCCAGTGAAATCTATCGTCAACTGCTCTCGTCACTCGCCGATGACCCGACCACAAAGGCGCAACGGGCAAACTGGCTGTCGGCCAGAGGACTCGCCTATTTCTATGCAGCGCGCCATATCGCCAACCTCCCGGTTACCGAGTTCCAACACAGCGTGCCGCAAACTGCATCTTTCCAGCAATGCATCCCGATAGTGATGTCTGTTGATGGCGCTCAGCCGTCTGCCAATGCATGTCACGCCAATCAGAATCTTGACCCTGAGTACCATGCCTCCCAACAGCGCGAGAAAAACAATACGGTACGCCGCCATCTGGGCAATATGCGCCAGAGTTTCATGGAAGCTATCGAGGCATTGGAAGCGAACCCCGAGACCACCGTCGAACAACTGGCACGTGGCATTCTTAATCTGGGCGACGCCAATCTTTTGGCGCAGGATTACCCTCGCGCCCGCAGTCAATACCGTCGGGCCTGGGAGCTGCTAAGTGCTGACAATGAGAACCTGGCACTTCGGCAACGCCTGCTGGACCAACCCGTGAGGGCGCTGCAAGGCTTGCTCGAGACCCTGCCTTTCGATCTACCGTTACCAGGTGAGGAGATACAAGGGACTGTGTCCTTCGATGTCTCAGAAATTGGCGAGATCGAGAACATCAACGTCGGTGGCGAGAGCGCAGCCTTGACGCAAGAGAATCTCGGAGCGATGGCAATTAAACTGGATCAATCGGTCTACCGGCCTCGCATCAATGAGGGCCGCCCAGTGCGCAGCAGGCTGAGTCTGCCGGCTTCCGAGTTATAGGATTCCGCTGGCAGCTACCAAGATCAATAGAGTACTGGAGCACACCGGTTTTACTTGTCAATCGGCACTGATTGCATGACCATGGCGGTAATCCTCAGCAAGAAGGAGTCTGTAATGTTTCGTACTACGCCGAACACGCTAACCACAACAAGACTGGTTCCAAGCAGATTGTTCTCACTGTGCTGTGCAGCAGCAGTGCTGAGCTTTTCTGTGGTAAGTCAGGCACAAGACTCAAGCTGGGAACTGCCACGTACCATCGACGGCCACCCTGATCTGCAAGGGGTTTGGGAGAACAATACCATCACCCCGGTTGAACGCCCGGAAGTGTTCGGTGACAAGGAATTTCTCACCGACGAAGACGTCGCCTTCCTGGAGCGACGCCTAAATGAAATCTACGCTGCGGGTGAAGATGCGCTGTTTGGCGGCGGTGTGTTGGCCGCCGTGTTCAGTGGAGAGATCGTTTCATACGATCCCAGCACCGGTAATTACGACTCGCAGTGGATGGCCAGACGCACCATCCATCGCCGTACTTCCCAGATTATTGATCCACCTAACGGTCAGTATCCGCCGCGCACCGAAGAAGCCATCGCTGCTGCGCGTGAGCTTCGCGCGCACCGTGAGGAACACCCTGCCGACTCCTGGACTGATCGTCCATTAGGAGAGCGCTGCGTTTCCTTCGGCGCACCCAGACTCGGCTCTGGCTACAACAGCTATTGGCAGATTGTGCAGTCCAAAGACACCGTGGTGATTTATCAGGAAATGGCGCACGATGCGCGCATCATTCCACTGACGGGTCAACCGCACGCTGATGAGAAAATCAAACTCTGGCATGGTGACTCACGCGGCTGGTGGGAAGGCGACACCCTGGTGATTGAGACCACCAATTACTCCGAAGCCAGCAGCACCTCACCGCGTACAGATGAGAAGCGTAATGTGGAACGTCTGACCCGTATCAGTGATACCGCGCTGCAATACCAACTCACATCCTACGACCCCGGTGCGTTCACTGCGCCCTACACTCGCGAGATTATTTTCGATTACACCGAAGATGATATTTATGAGTACGCCTGTCACGAAGGCAACTACGGCATGTTGAACATCCTGCGCGGACATCGTGCCGAGGAGCAACGGGCCCGTGAGGCAGCCGGCGAGAACGACTGATTAGTCGACATAAATCCCTGCTCAATCCACGAGAAAGCCTGAAATTCAGGCTTTTTTCGTGCATTTTTGCTCGATACACGCCCTTGCCATGGTCTCACCGCGCAAACTGTGTCAGCATTGCCGTTTTCTTAATCTGTACGGATAAATTATGACTTTGATGATTGGCAAGAACAGTGTCGTGTCCATTAACTACACACTGAAAGACGACGACGGTGACGTAATGGACAGCTCAGAGGGCAAGGCACCTCTGCAATACCTGCACGGCAGTAACAATCTTATTCCAGGATTGGAGAATGAGCTGACAGGCAAGACGACCGGCGCCAAGTTCGAAGCCAGTATTGCTCCCGAAAACGCCTATGGCGAACGCCGTGACGATTTCGTTCAGGTGATTTCGAAAGAAATGTTTCAGGGCGTTGAAAGCGTTGAGCCGGGAATGACATTCGTCGCCCAGGGCGAAGGTGGCGCCCAGCGTCAGGTTCGTGTCACTGCAGTAGACGGTGACCAAATCACTATCGATGCCAATCATCCCATGGCAGGCATGACTCTGCATTTCGATGTCGAAGTAGTCGATGTGCGCGAAGCAACCGCTCAGGAGATCGAACACGGGCACGTGCATCAAGACGGCCACGATCACTAAGCATACGATTGCTTAAAGAAGCCGGCCGAGTGCCGGCTTTTTTGTGCTTGGGGTAAATCTAGCGAGAAACTTAACGAGGCGGATCAATCGCCTCGTTGATGGAGCCGTTAACCCGAAACCAACCCGCCACGGCATATCGCTCACGAAGGGTGGCTTTCACCTCGTGTGGAAACTCTTCACTCAGAAACAACACCAGTGTGCCAAATCCAGGCTGCACAGTGACCAGTTCCTGCTCATCGTCTGGTGAGTAAATGACCAGCTCACCGCCCTGATCCGGCTGCCAGCCACGGTTGAGATAAGTCACCAGCGATAGCACCCGGTTCGATTCGCCTCGGAACGCATCCACATGTTGTTTGTAAAAGTCGTTCTCCTGATAGTGGGAAAAATGACTCTCGAAGGAAAACAAGCCGAGGAACAAGCGCCTATTCAGATAGGTTTTCAGGCGTCCAGCCCAGGAGAGCCAGGCTGCACTGCCAGCGTGTTGTTCGTCGATCCAAAAGATGCGATCGCGACGCACGAATCGGTTGCGCATCTGCTCTGTGCCACGCCCGATTGTTGCTGCATGAAAGCGTTGCTCCTCGATGATCGCCAAATAGTCCAGCAGGCTTTGAGCAATAGGCACCGGCAAGGCTGCGGGCAGCACCACATAACCCTGGGATTCGATCCCGTCGGCAACTTGCGCGAACAGACGCTCTTCTGCATCGTCCTGGGCTAGCGCCGCTGGCAACTCTGCAATCTTGTGCATGGCATTCTCTGGATAGTGAACATTGTTAGCGATCGCAATCGACCCCTCTCTTGGTTCTCCTAGCTCTTGGTTGGCCTAGCTCTTGGTTGGCCCATCTCTTGGTTGGCCTATCGCTTTATAGACCCATCCAGGCGATAAGAAGCGATAGTTAAATCGGCGGCGGATTATGTCAGCAAAAACCGCACATCGGGTAGTGTTTTTTGCCACCAAAACGGACGTTTGCTCGAGAAGTCAGGAGGCGGAGTCTGGCAACGGTTTTGGGGGAATCGCTACGATTTACCGCCTAGCCGGGACCAACGCTTTTGAATCGGTGGCGTGAATCTGAAATACTTGGCCGTTCTCGAATTACCTGAGCTTTATTTCAGGCATCCGAAACGCGCTTCACAACAATACAAAAACAACAGGAAATCCTTGTATGTCTAAGCTGATTTCATTTGCCGCCAACAGCCTCATTGCCCTGCTTGTCTCAGGTGCAGTTTTCGCTGCTGACTGGCCCGCCGAACCCCCTTCTGAAGCACCTGCTGACTGGGGCCCTGTCTCTGCTAACTTTGAAGAGATTCCTTATCCCTATCCAGTGCAGTACCTGGAACTGACTCGTTTTAATGAGCAGATGCGCATGGCCTATATGGATGTGCCGCCATCCGGGCCTGCCAATGGCCAAGTAGTGTTCTGGCAGCACGGTATGAATTTCTACTCCGAAGCCTACACGCCAACACTGAAGAAACTTTCCGAAGAAGGCTTTCGCGTGATCGCCGTGGATCGCATTGGTTACGGCAAGTCTTCCAAGCCGGTCATCCCCTATAATTTCAATTTCGTAGCTGCCAACATGAAGGCGCTACTGGATGAATTGGGCATTGAAGAAGCCGCCATGGTAGGTCACTCCATGGGTGGCATGGTGGTGAGCCGCTTCGCAATGCTTTACCCGGACGTCACGACTCATGTTGTCATGGTCAATCAGATTGGCCTGACCGATCAGCGTCAGTCACGTCCCTGGACAGATCCTTTTGCCTCACCTACGGGCGTGTCTTCCTATCGCTCGATTCTGGCTGGCCATCGTCGTTACTTTCCCGAAGCCTGGCCACCAGCGCATCTGGAATTTGTACGCCGCCAGTATGGACAGACCATGAGTGGGGAATGGCCACGCCTGGCCATGGTACGTCGTCTGCAAGGCCAGATGCTCTATGACGATCCTGTGGTTTATGACTGGCAGCATATTTCTTCCAAGGCATTGGTTCTGGCCGGCGAGGAAGATGGCTTGATTGCGGACTTTCCTCGACACGCGCGCCACGTTGCCAGCGAATTGCAGAACAGTGCAATCCTGCTCTACCCAGGTATTGGTCACGCACCACAGATCGAAATTCCTGATCAGTTCCACGCAGACCTGATCCGCTTCCTACGCTCTGATCCCAACGAGCCTGCAAGTGAATGGGAATAGATGACATAGTGTAGAAAATAAAAACCAAAAGGCCGGATTTCCGGCCTTTTTTGTGGATGACACTTATTCTCGTATGAAGAAAAAGGGGTCGGAGAGATTAAAAATTAATCTCTCCGACCCCTTTTTGGTTGTTTTAATTTAACGGCGAAATTCGATGCCGAGTCCCCAGCTATTTGCATAGTCGTAGTAATCCACCAGATCGCTGTTGTATCCAGACTGCGCCCAGAGATTGACAGGTAAGCCGGCAAGATTGGTTGTTAATTCCAACGAAGTTGTATTGTGGGAAAAGGGTTTGGCGTAGCCGGTGCGGTGCGTGAGTTTCACTTTCTCAAAACAGAAAAAATCCGGGCAGTTACCCTCGAAGAAATCGTACTGCACAGACATTTTCAATCCATCGTAGTAGTCACGGGTCTTGGCCTCCATGCCGTCACCTTCCCAGCTGTTGTATTCTTCCGGTGCGCCCTGAAACAAGCCGTGTTTGAGATAGTGTCGATACTCTAACTTGGTTTCTGTCTGACCAGTCAAATTGGGCAAGAAGCCTGTGTTCCACTGCTTGTGCCAATCAAGCGACACATAATCCCAGCCACGACTAATGGCATCGCGAGCGAAAGCCGCTGGTTGATTGCTATTTTCATAGTATTGTTCCACTCGCTGAAAGAGCGCTGCCGAATCAATCTGCTGGCCGTTGGATTCATGCCCATAGCCAAAGTCCCAATAGCTGGGATTGTTGCGGCCGTAGTGGCCGTCTCGCCAAACCCGTAGAAACAATTCTGGATTGTACCGGCGTGCGACAACTGGTGCCGATTGTCTGGAACCTATGTATTGGGAAAAACGTGTACTAAAGGCAAGATAGAGCCGGGGCAAATTTCTTGAGCGATCAATAGCCAGGGTCGAGGCAATCACGTCGACTACCGGTGAAAGCACCGGATGTTTCACTGACAACTCGGCATCCATGTACAAACGACTGATGTCATTACTGTCCATGCGCGCGATCAGCTTGTTGGGTTCGTGATTGGTCAGCCCATCAATACCAAACCCAAACAAGGGGGCTTCTTCATCAGCCAGGCGGCTGAAAGCGATAGAAGGCAGTTGTTGACCAATGTTTTCCGAAGCCACCGACGCATAACGGTCAAAACAGGCCAGGCGTTCTCGGTCATCTTCGAGAGTCGGACAAACCGTGTAAGCTTCACTCGGACTGGCTTGGACTTGTGCTGACAAAACGGCTGCTATCCAGCTGCCTGCCAAAAATACAAACAGACTTCTGGAAGACATTTTTTTGCGCTGCATGGCTGACTCACTCCTCAAGATTTGGAATACCAATGCAACGCAGTTTACTTGAGCCTGCCATCGTTGAGTAGAATCTACGATCCAATAAGCAGCAAACAAGAAATTACAGATGGAGCACCTTTGGCTTCGTCTTTGATCGCTTTCTTTGATCCGCGCCAAACAATCGCTCATGAACTAGTTTCAATCTGGTAAAATCAGCGCATTTCAGGCACAGTCACACAACAAACCTGGAATATGTAAAATTCAAGGAATAGCGCACCATGTCCATTGCTTATAGTGTCGTACGCAGCGGCATCACCGGAATCTACAATACCTTCGTCAAGACACCGCCGGTGCTCAACACGCAGCAGTATTTTCCTCGTGCCAATGAGTTCACTGACAACTGGGAACAGATCCGTGAAGAAGTCTTACTGCTGATTGATGATATTCAGGCCGTACCGCGTTTTCACGAACTCATGCCAGAACAATACAAACTCTCAGCCCACGGCGAAAAAGAATGGCGCATGTTTGTGCTGCGTGCCTATGGCCTGGACATCAGCGAAAACATGCAGCGCTGTCCGACACTGGCCAAGCTGGTAAGTAGTAACGACACCATTAAATCGGCATCGGTGTCTTTTCTTGCACCAGGCAAGAAAGTGCCTACTCATACCGGACCATTCCGCGGCATCACCCGCTTCTATATGGGACTCCAGGTACCTTTGGATGAACATGGACAGCCTGGAGTCACGCTAACAATCGATAACGAAGCCTACAAGCTGGGCAATGGTGATGCTTTACTTTGGGATGATACATATCCCCACGGCGTTGAGAACAATACCGATGAGTGGCGAGTCGCACTGCTATTGGATGTTTATCGTGCCAATATGTCTGGCCCACTGCGGGCCTTCACTAACGCGATCATCGGTATGGCCAAGATCTCTATCAAGTGGCGCAAGATATTCCCCGAAGAATTTGCCTGATTCAAATTCAGCAGCACAAACAGTAGCGCAAAAAAAAGCAGGCCAATGGCCTGCTTTTTTTCAACATCGTTAAGAGCACCTTATAAGGGCTGGATGTCTTCGGCCTGTGGGCCTTTGGCACCGTCGGCAACAGTGAACTCAACTTTCTGACCTTCGGTCAGCGTGCGGAATCCAGCACCGGTAATCGCGCTGTAGTGTGCAAATACGTCTGGGCCGCCTTCTCTTTCGATAAAGCCAAAGCCTTTGCTCTCATTGAACCATTTTACGGTTCCGGAAATCTTCTCGGACATACGTCCTCCTGTACTATCGTTCGGGCTGAAAGCCCATCATGTCAAATAAGTTATCTTTCAGTCTCAATACACGCACCTTCGCGGCGAACGTTGAGACCAGAAGCATGGTCGTGCCAGAAATCGAGCTGATACTTATTTGCTACAGGACGAGGTTGGAACTTCGAAATGGAAATAAATAGTGCGCGGTGTTTCGAGCGACTGGCACAATACGCCGCTTACAGGAAGAGGTCAACCCATTTCGGGGTCTTTCGGTTCCGGTTCGCGGTTGCTACTACCTATTTCGGCAAGTTTCTGCTCACTTTAAGCTTTGGCGTTTTCCGTTGCCCACAGATAAGCAGGCAGAGCACAGGACAAGCCAATGGTGAGGTTCAGAACGATGAATATGGCTGGTTTCGGACCAGAATCGCTGCGAGAGATCATAAAAGCCCAGAAAACGAAGGAACTGATCAATAAATCGGCAGTGAATCCGCCAGCAGCCCCATTAACAAACAACCCCTGGATGAAGCCCATCAGATCGATGCCCTCGTCGGCCATGAAGCCGATAAAGAACAAGTAGGGAACGATGGCGCCCACGATGGCGGCCAGTAGATAGAAAGTTTTGAGTGTCATGGCGAATATCCTGATAATCTGTATGCTGGTGCGATACGCCTATTGTCACCGATGGCATCAGTAATACAATTACCTGCAAGGTAATCAAAAAGCCGATTGAGTCTTGCCAGATCTATCGGATCAAACCGGGCGAGAAACCAAAACCAGTCTACCTATTGGGGGAAAATAGTGACCATGGCAACTGAATTTGGAATTAAGCTGAAGCCTGTTTCGCTATTGGCAGGCGCCGTGTTTGCTAGCTTGCTGACGGCCTGTGCCGTGTCGCCAGAGACGCAGGCCATGATCGATGAGTATGAGCGCACCATCCCCAGTTGCAGTAGCCAACTGGATTGCGAAACCAAATGGGCGACAGCTCGCACATGGGCACTACAAAACTCTGACTTCCCAATTTACACCGAGAGCGCAACCCGCATTCGTGCCAGCAGTAATCAAAATACCGCGTCCGGTGTCGGCATCGTCATAACCAGAGAAGGCAATGGCAGCAATGATCGCTTTCTTGTCGACGTTGAATGTTTCATCGCTTATGGCTGTTCTGAGATTTGGGAAAGCAAGCTGGATTTCAATCGTACCCTCAACGGCAGCTGAGCTTTACGCTGAATGTTTTGCTGAGTGTTTTGCGGGGAAAGTTTCCGCGACAGCATTCAGTACCTCGCCACAATCATCATCGAGCTTCAATTGGTAGAACCCATCGGCGCGTGTAAGCCCCTTGTTCACGCAGGCCATGGGCAGCCTCGCTTCGGCTGCGAATTTACAAAAGCGGAAGCTCGAATACACCATCAAAGAAGACCCGACCACCAATAGCCCATTGGCTTGCTGCAGTTGCTCGTAGAGGTAGTTCACTTTTTCCTTGTGTACAGAGCCTCCGTAGAACACCACGTTGGGCTTGAGCATGCCGCGGCATTGCGGACACTCTGGAATGATTACCTGATCTACCAACTCTGCACTTACATCAGCATCACCATCGGGTGCCGGAACCAGTAACTCTTGTTCCAGTTCTGCGAAATGGGGGTTGAGCTGCTCAAGCATTCCCTGCACCACTGATCTCGGTGTGATGACGCCACAATCCATACAGATGACTTCATCGAGCCGGCCATGCAAGTCAGTAACCCGACGATGACCCGCTTTCTGGTGCAGACGATCAATATTCTGGGTAACCAGAGCCTGTATAACTCCACACTCCTCAAGCCTGGCCAATGCGCGATGGCTGGCATTGGGAGATGCGCTGCTCACGGTCGGCCACCCTTTAAAGCTGCGTGCCCAATAACGTCGGCGTGTCGCCGCGTCGCTCAGAAAATCCCCATGCTGGATTGGTGTGTTGCCTTTCCACGTTCCAATCTCGTCCCGATACGTGGGAATTCCCGAGGCATGGCTGATACCAGCGCCAGTGATGACAAACAACTGTTTGTGTTGGCTTATGAATTCACAGAGATCGGCTGTCGAGCCCATACGTTCTGGAATTAAGGGTTGATTCAGCTGCGAACTCGACAATGGGTCCATGGTGGAACGACTGTTTGCTTCTGTTTATTGGTACTAGCTAATAATTGGTACTAGCTGCTCTGTGTTATTCGCAGTTTAACGGAGCTAGCAAGAGTCTGCTGAAGGTTGTGGTGCAAATCCCCAGCACTCTCTTCTGATGGGGTCAGTATAAAAGAAAAAGATGTCATTGCCGTGTCTGGGCTAATGCACTGAAATCACTGCATTTTTCGGGGCTCCGCTCAACTGCATGCCTGATAAGACAAGGCCAAGCAGAAAGTCTGTGAAATTGAACGTAACACTTTTCCAGCTATGGCGTCTAAGCAGTAAACAAGAAGAGTGAATTACCCGAAGGCTTTCTGTGTGCACGACTCTGGCTGGAGATCGCGCATGAGATTGAAAGGAATTCGAAGAAAGACTTAATCGGGCCCATTGAATCAACACAGGAATAAGTACAGTGATCAAGCTCATTAATCTCAGCAAGGCCTATCGCACGGAGTACATGGAAACCACGGCCTTGAACAATGTAAATATTCATATAGCCAAAGGCGAGTTTGTCGCCGTGATGGGGCCATCCGGGTGTGGTAAATCCACACTGCTTAATGTTGTCGGCATGATCGACAACCCCAGCAGCGGCGACTATTTTTTTGACGGCGAGGAAGTCGGACACCGCTCAGAGAATGATCTGGTGGACCTGCGCAAACAGAACATTGGATTCATCTTTCAGAACTTCAATCTCATTGATGATCTCAATGTCAGCGAAAACGTCGATCTCCCCTTGCTCTACATGGGCCTGTCCAAAGCAGAGCGCCGCAAGCGTGTCGCCGATGCTCTGGAACTAGTCGGTCTTGGCAATCGCGCCACACACAAACCGCAGGAACTCTCCGGCGGTCAGCAACAGCGTGTCGCGGTAGCCCGATCGATCGTCGGCAAGCCCAAATTGATTCTCGCTGACGAACCAACAGGTAACCTCGATACCAAGAATGGCGACGACGTGATGAATCTGCTGCGTGATCTCAAGCAGAGTGGCGTAACCATCCTCATGGTCACGCACTCGCCGGATCATGGCGAGCGAGCCGACCGCATCATCGAGATGCTCGATGGTGAAGTCGTTAACGGCCACAGCAATTCTGCGCCAATATCGGTAGTCAGTGGTGAAGCAACTATCAGTCAAGAGAGCGAGACAAGCGAGCAAGTCCTCGCCGAAGCCGCTATCGCCGACTGAAGGAGGCCGCCATGATTGCGCACTTTACCAAGATGGCCTTGAAGGCCTTTTTCCGCTTCAAGCTGCACACGTCAATCTCACTGCTTAGCCTGGTTATCGGCTTCATGTGTTTTGTGTCGGCGGTGATTCTTTCGAACTACTCAGCAAGCTTTGATCGCGGCTTTCCGAACGCGGACCGCATTTACAACATCATGATTCGTTCGGTTGGTGACAGCCAGATGCCGGATCGGTTCCCCATAGTGAACGAACCAACGGCGCGTTATCTGCGTACGGCCTTTCCGGAAATTCCCAACATCGTAAAGGCCAGTTCGGGTTTCCCGCAGGTTGTGGAATACAATCAAGAGACGGTGGCGCTGGACACGAAATACGTTGAAGACCGCTTCTTCGATATTTTCCCGCTGGAAACTGTCTACGGATTGCCAACTGGTGATGACCTGCCACCTAACTCGGTCATGCTGACCGAGACAGGCGCGCGCAAGATTTTCGGTCGTACCGACGTCGTCGGCGAACGCATTCTGGTTGAGAATCGCTATGACGTTGTTGTTGCCGGCGTCGCCAGGACCCTGGATTTTCCATCACACCTGGAATCCAACATCGCTTTCTTCCGAACTGAGATGTACGTGCCCATGGCGCTGCAGGAACAGTTTGTACGTGAGATGCGTGAGGCAGAAGGCATGGACCCGGATGCGGATCGCTGGGGCAACCAGTCGGATTTCGTGTATCTGGAAATACCGGAAGACATGGCATTCGATGAAGCCGAGTTTAACGAACGACTGGATGCCTTTGTGCAAAATTCGCTTCCGGAAGACCGACGCGACGAACAGACTTTTCAGCTACTACCAACCAATGAACTCATCGCCACGCAAATGGCATTCATTACCGGTGGCTTCAGCCTGCCGGATATCTTGATCGTGGCCGGCGCCCTGGTGTTGTTGATTGGATGTCTGAACTATTCCAATCTGGTGGTGGCACAACTTTCACTGCGCAGTCAGGAAATTGGCGTGCAGAAAATTCTCGGTTCCAAACGCAGCCTGATCCTGCTGCAGTATTGCTATGAGAGTTTGTTGTTCATGCTACTGGCACTGGCGATCACCATGGGCATTCTGAGTTACTTTCTCAGTGTTCTTGGTCAAAGCGCAGTCGGCATCAGCCCAGCCATGTTGTTCGATCCTTCGCTGTGGATGATGCTGATACTCGTATTGGCAATCATTGTTGCCATCGCAGGCGGTTACCCGGCCTTGCGTACGGCGCTGGTTCCGCTAGTCACGATGATGCGTCCCAAGGGTTCCACTGGTTATTCCGGCCGCATGCGTTCGATCATGGTCGGCATTCAGTTTTTCATCTCAGGTACTCTGATGATCCTCGCGTTGGTGATGAGCGCCCAGAATCGCGCCATGACCCAACAGCTCGATGCCAATACCAATGACATGAAGATCGCAGTGACGGTGAGCACCAACGCGTTCACCGCCGATCCGGATACCGTCATGAACGAGCTGGCCCAACATCCCTCGGTGATGTCGGTTTCCCAAGTGGACCGCGCACCCTGGAATATCGGCAATTCGTCCAGCGGTTACAAATTGGTACCTGAGGAAAACGCGACGACCTACGTGCTCTCTCGCCATATCGTCGGCTATGACTATTCAGACACGCTGGGTCAGCCTCTGATAGCGGGCCGTGATTTTGAAAGAGAACGCACACTGGATCGTATGCCGCCGGTAGCTGAGCTAAGCACGGCCGTGGGCCCCTTCAGCGTACTCATTAATGAGCGCGCGGCGGTAAGCATGGGCTTCGGCAGCATCGAAGAAGCCATCGGCCAATCTCTGTACATCGATGTTGGCCCACCCACAACTCAGAACGAATTCACCGTCAGCATGAATATCATCGGTGGCATGAGTCCGCAGAAGTATCAGTTCATCGACTTCGGCGCCTTTGGCTCCCAGGGTGATATTTATATCCTGCGCCCGGAAGACGCCAACGTGGTGATGATTCGTGTCGATAGAAACAATCTGAATGAAGCGTTGCAGCATATCGATTCCACCTGGAACAGACTAATGCCTGACTTACCGATACAACGCGAGTTCGTTGATGATCTGTTCTATCAGAGCTACGGCATGTTCCGTGCGGTAAGTGTTTCCATCGGTGCACTGTCGATGTTCGGCTTCTTCGTTGCCAGCATAGGCTTGTTAGGTAACGCGACCTTCATCACCAACATCCGTCGTAAGGAAGTTGGCATACGCAAGGTGATGGGTGCCAGCAGCAAGCGACTGCTGAGCATGCTGCTTCTGGATTTCGCCAAGCCGATCTTGATCGCCAATGCTCTGGCCTGGCCTTTGGGTTATGTCCTGGGCACCGAGTATACGAAGCTTTTCGCTGCGACTTTAGAGATCAATATCATGCCGTTCCTGATCAGTCTGGGTCTGTCGGCCCTGATTGCATTCGCGGCAGTGTTCTCACAATCGTGGAAGAGTGCTCGCGTTCGGCCCGCGATGGTGTTGCGCTACGAGTAGCGGTGATTTTAAAGACTTGCGCTCCGATCATCTGATCGGATCAAGGGAGAGCGGGATCAACAGTTTTTCTGTGGGCTGTTGATCCCCTTTTTTTGACTCTTGCCGCTTACTGAAACTGAGCTTTCAGTTGTGGCTTGATTGGCTCGACCATCAGAATCAGCATGGTCGCAATCACTGACTTCACCAATCCTCCATAGAGAAACGGCTGGACTCCCTGTTGCCAAGCGGTCATTGGATCCGTATTCAGGCTCAGGCCGATAAAACCACACAGCAGAATCACACCATGGCCTAGCGCCATCGCGGCCACCAGTACTGAAATTTTGCCGACCCACTGCGCGGGAGTTCTGGCGCAAAGCGCACCCATCAACCCGGCTGCAACTACGAAGCCAAAAAAATATCCGACGCTGCTGCCGAATAACACTGACCAACCTGAACCCCCATCACTGTAGATCGGCAAGCCGAGGGCGCCAAGTAAAAGATAGAGCAGAACGGATGCCGTACCTAAACGTGCTCCCAATAAGCCACCTAGTGCCAAGACGGCCACTGTCTGGCCAGTTTGGGGGATGTCTGTACCTGGGATTGGGAATGATAACCAAGCACCAAGCGCGACCACGGCCGCTGCGATTAGTAATAAGGTCGCTCTAAAACCTAGGGATTTCAGGAGTTGCACAGATAGTTAATGCTCAGTCAGGCGAAGAAAAGCACGCTATTGTACTTAAGCAATTCGGCACATCAAGCAGACTAAAACTTTCGAGCGAATCCTCTCCAATTATCTACTCTAGAAGCTAGAGACTTGATCCAGCCTCTTCGGAGACATAGTCTGACTTGCTGCCTGCGCCTGGCTCTTTGACTGAATGAAGCGCAGCGATTTTACGCCATTCGCGCTCAGATATTTCCGGGGTTTTTTCGCCAGCGTCATCCATTCTGGTTCGAATTGAGTTGACGAATTGTTTCGCATCGGCCCTTAATTCAATTGGCAACGCGAGTTCTGATTCGATTTCTCTTCGAATAGAGGCATAAAGCTCTCCGGCAACAGCAGCTCTTCCTGCGGCTTCAGAAAATTTAAAGAATGTTTGCAGTGCCGAGAGTACTGCAGCAGTGATACTTACTAAACCGGCAATATATCGCAGCCACCAGATCGACTCCTCGCCCCCCACATAGTCAGTAAACAGTGCAGTACCAACAATTGCAGAACACACCACTGTAGGTACGCCCAGGTAAATATAGTACCGCCGGGATTTGGTAGAAGATAGAAAGTAAGCAACTTGGCAGGCGTAAGCCCTGTTGCGCCAATCATTTAGCAAGCTCTCGGTTTGAGGAACCCAAGCTTCTGAATTACTTAACGACTCTTTAGAGCTATCCACGATATTTATGATTATTGTTCATTAGATATTAGCAAGGTAATCAACTAATCAGTCTATAAACTACCCAACCCAGACTGATGTCTCTTATCGAGGCATTGTATTGGAATATCTCTGAACTGCCAAATTCGTGGCATGTGTCATGGTTCGCGGGTGTAGCTACTAATACCCTTCTCCAATTCACACCACTTCGCCTTCGACTCGGTCCATATTTCATACACCGGCATAATGCCAGGATCGTCGTCGAGCGTGCCCACAGCCAGTCCAAAGGCAGACGCATCCACGCGAATAAATTGTAGTGTTGAACCACAGGATTTGCAGAAACTGCGAGTGATAATGTCGGAGGACTGATAGCGGCCAATCTGATCTTCCCCGCCTAGCACCTCGAACTCGTCCCACCTCACCATGGCATAGGTACCGAATGCGGCGCCGTGAGCCTTCTGACACATACGACAATGACAATGGCCCATCTCTTCGAGTTGGCCATCAATCTGATAAGTAATCGCGCCACAGAGGCAGCTGCCCTTTAACATGATTTCTCGCCCCGCAAATAGTCGTCTTCAGCCTTTGTCCAGCAGCCATTTATCCAGATGGTTAGCAAATCGTTGTTTGTCCTGAGCACTCAAGGCCGGTGGGCCTCCTGTCTGCACACCACTGCTCCGCATGGTTTCCATAAAGTCGCGCATGTTCAGACGCGCCTTGATATTGCCAGCATCAAACAGCTCACCCCTCGGGCTCAACGCCAGGGCTCCTTTCTCGATGACTTCAGCTGCCAGAGGAATGTCGTTGGTAATAGTGAGATCACCGGATTCAATTCGGCTGACGATTTCATTGTCAGCTACATCAAAACCTTTCTGTACCTGTAGCATGGTGATGTACGGCGACTGAGGTATGGGCAGTGACTGATTGGCGACAAGTGTCACAGGTATTTCAGTACGCTGAGCAGCCCGAAACAGAATTTCCTTGATCGGCCCGGGACAGGCATCGGCATCAACCCAGATCTTCATTGGCATTCATTTCTCTCACTGCTCTGTCGCTTTTGGGATGACCCGATCGCGCAGATGGGCCATGTACTCAGCCTTGCCAATAGCGACCCCGTTGGCGCGCAAAATGTCGTAGGCGGTCACCAGGTGAAAATAGAAGTTGGGGTAAAGATAGTCTTCAATATACTCAGCAGCAGGCAATAGCGCGTAAAACTCTGGCCCCAGCTCGAGACGTTTCTCGGCTGGCAACTCCAACCCATTACCCTGTAGTTGCTCAAGCTCTTGCAGGGTATCGGCGATCAATTTCCTGGCATCTGCCAGCGTCTCAAATTCCCCGCTTAAGTGACTGACTTCTTCGCCACGAACCCACTGCGCGAAGTTGTGGGGCTGGTTGCAGGTGAAGGCGATCTGGGTGCTCATGGGCAACATATCCTCTACCAGGCGCAGTTTCAGGAAATCGTCGTTGCCGAAATGTTCACTCGCTTGATCGAGAAGCTGAGACAGCGTCTGCAGGCGAGAAGTGAAATGTTTGATGGGTTTTTGCATGGTGATCTCAGTTTCAGGAAATGAATCTGGATTTAAAAGTGTCTGAGGGAATCATGCAAGCCCTGCGTTTGCCAAACAGGCGATAACGATTTCTCGCGAAGAGGCGGTAGATAGCATCCCTGAATCCAAGAGGCAAAATCCTGAAGAGTCGTAACAAGCGCCAGAGACTGCCAAGATCTTTCAGTATCTCGAATGCCGCTTCCGAACGGACGAATGCCTCACCGTTCTTTATCAACACGAAGGTTTCAATATCATCGGTATTCAGCTGATGCTTTCGCAGTTGGGATTGTGCAAAGTCACTTTGAATGGCAGAGAATTGATACTTCTCCTGCGGATCTCGCCTGGCAATAAAAAGGACAGACGCGCTACAGAAGTTGCAAATTCCATCGAAGATTACGAGGTTCTTGTTACTCAAGCTGCACTCTCATGTAGCTTCCATCTAGCTCCCATCTAGCTCTCATCTCGCGCTCAAGCGTGACCTTTTGATCAAACCCTGTCGCCACAGACTCGCAAGTACTACTTTTTAACGCTCATTTTTCAAGAGTAGCAAGCCAAGAACAATGAGGGGGATATTGGTGGTCACGGGGTTGAACGCTTCTATCATGATAGCTGGAGTCATCAATACTACGAAAAGCAGCAGTGCAGACAAAGCAGCAATGTTAAGGAGAATTAATGGCCGGTAGCGGTAGAACACGATTAACAAAATACCAAAGAGGATCTCGCCGATCCCCGCAGCCCGGATCAGCAGAACAGAGTTTGCTTCCGACAAGCCGATGCTGCCACTCATCTGCATTTCCAGTGGCGCAATGTGTAGCAGCTTTGGGAACAGCCCGTGGTAGATCCAGCTCAAGCCTACTGTGAAGCGGGCAATCTGAGTCAGGTCGATAGAGTTACTTGTGAATCTACCTGCCGTCATTCGGCTTCTCTTCGCATTGCGTTAGCCAGTGATCTCAACTGAGCTGAATTGCATCGTCGGTTCGATGTCTGTGTAGTTCGGAATATCGCCTTGCAACTCTTCTGCATGGGGTTTGAATGCGGCGACAAAGTCGGCAATGGAATCGAAGGTAAAATGACACATGGCCAGAAAGGGTGGCTGAGAATCCGGTGCGCCACCCGATTGACCGCGCTCGACCGAAACGCCTTTGTAGCCCGGGTGAGAACTTAGCCTTTCGATGGCCATCGGCATGTGGGTGTTTTGGTAGTACTCGAAATCAAATTTCTTGTCGGGAGAGTTAGGATAGATGATGCTGGCTTTGATCATGGTCGACGTCCTTGTAGTGTCTCTTGAAACATTTCTTGTCTGTTCGCTTACTATTTCTAGTCTATTGGGTGCAATTCGATAGGGATAGAGTCCTCTCTGGAACCTACCATAAGTCCAATGAAGTCATCTCCCCAGGTGTATTTATCCTGCATGAGCTGGTTGATTCTGGCGCTCTTGTCATGACGCAAGACCGCTTCATAGCGCCGTGTCTCACCATTTCTCGTCACCTCAAACTCGCCATTGGACTGGAGCCGAGTGAACCATCCGGAGCCATCCGCGCCGGTACGCAAATAGGCGAAGCCCTCATCATCGACTACCCAGAGACGCGTGGTTTGCGCTTCGCCTACCTCATCAATGGTGTGTAGCTCAACCACTTCGACTCGCTCTGACGCGGCGATATTCAATACCACAACCGTTGCCAGCAAGATGACGATGAGTCCGAGTAGCCTATAAATATATTTCATGTGTTAATCCCTTAACGTGAGTGAGGTTGCTTCAGCATGGGCTGTCGAGCACATACGTGGAAATTGATTCTGTTCAGCTAGTCCAGAGACAAATTCCAGGACTCGGCTTCTGCCATAAAATCATAGGCTGTCCAGTCAAAGCGCAAAGGTGTGATCGTGATATAGCCTTGTTGATAGGCAAAAGTATCTGTCTTGTCATCTTCAGAGCGCGCGATAGTGCGAATTCGATTGTAGACCGTGCGATCTCCGTCTTCTTCTTCGACTTCATAGTCCGCCGTTTGCAAATAGGAATCGCCCATGGGGCGTACAACCACACCTTGCAGTTCACCACGCGGAATATTGACTGAAATGACAATGCCCTCAGGTGCGCCTTCATTCTGATAACGGCGTACGAGATTTGCAGCGAATCGCGCCGAGGCTGCAGTATCCACGCCTGTGGTGTCCTCGGACACTGCGATAGCCGGGATACCGTGATAAATCCCTTCCATCGCAGCACCAACAGTACCTGACAGATGGGATACATCGCCCACATTGGCGCCGCGATTTATTCCCGAAACAACCAGATCAAATGGCTGTGGGTCGCTCATTTCAACGATGGCGAATCGAACTGCATCAGCAGGACGTCCATGTACCGAATAGCCGAAAAACTCACCATCACGCAGATATCGCTCTACAACAATCGGCGTGCCGTCGCTAGCCTGGCTGCTGCCAGACTTATTCTCATTTGGGGCAGAAACAACGACTTCAGTGTTTGGCAGTGCTTCCAGTGCATCGTGCAGTGCGTGCAATAGCGGTGATCCAATGCCGTCATCGTTGGATAGCAGGATTCGATAAGTTTGTGCCTGTACGGGAGCAGCAAATGCTCCCAGTAGCAGCAGCGTAAGCAGCAGTAGTTTATTGTTTTTGTTATGCACGGTTTTCCCCAGCTCGGTTTGTTGATTGGTTATTAGCTTGACATGGGCGGTTCCAATTGGACCCTATTCTACGGAATTCTGTGATGATCGGTAGGGTGGCTTGTCCCCGAATAGGTAATCGATCAGGAATAGGAGATGAAATTGAATTTATTCCCATCAGGATCACGAAAATAAGCGGCATAGAGGTGCTCTCCCCGCAGTCCGGGATCACCCTCGTTCATCCCGCCCATCGCAATCGCTTTGGCGTGCAGGGCATCGACCTTCTCTCGGCTCGACACATCGAAGGAAACCATCGAGCCATTGCCAACAGTCGCCCGGTTCTGATTGTTTGGCAGACCCACGATGAACATCGGCTTGTCGGGGCCCCAACCCCATCCCGCTGAAACCTCCGTCTCGTAGACTTTGGTCGCCTTCATGGATTCCATCAATGGATCAAAATACTTGATTGCTCGCGGTAGATTATTGGTACCGACCATTAGATAGCTGATCATGAGACTACGCTCCTCTTCTGGCAAACCGGTGCTTTGGCAAGCAGGCCCACACAGCCTGGCATGATTGGCAACGGTACGCTCAACAGCGTGCATCCCTGCGACTACATCCCGCCAAGAGACTTCCTATATTCTTGGTGGGCTCGTTTCTAGTGTAGTGCGCACTTGGCGGAAATGGAACTGATTGTTTCGCGGTGTGTGCGTCGTAAGTAGCGGGAATACGAGAGGGAAATTCAGGGCTTGCAGTTCAGCTTCCAGGTAACACCAAACTGATCGGTGACTATCCCGTAACAGGGACTCCAGAACGTTTCCTGGAGAGGGAAATCGACCGTGCCGTCACGAGACAATGCTTCAAAAAACGCTTCGGTCTGAGTTTTGTCTTCTGTAGGAACCAGGATTGCGAACCCGGCCGGGGGAGCATATTGTTCTGGCAACAAATCACCGCCTGCGATGCGTAGCCCATTGAGCTCGATATCGCCATTGATGATCTTGTCCTGCCAATCAGCAGGTACTTGTCCGGCAGCGGGTGATTGACCATATGTCAGAAGATGCCCAATCTCGGCGCCCAGAACATCAGCATAGAATGCAAAGGCCTCCCGGCAACGGCCATCGAAATTGATGTAGATAGCGGTAGACATAAATAACTCCTGTTTGGGGTCGGAGCGGGGTCGGAGAGATTAATTTTTGATCTCTCCGACCCCGCTACGACCCCTTTTTGCTAAGTTCCTAGTTGTCGGTGTCCTCTACTTTTGCCACTGGAAACTCCAGCTTGGTTTGCAGTTGATCCGGGCTGACTTCGCGGGGATCATTGAGGTACACCTCTCTTGGCGAATCGATGAGTTGGTACCCATGCTCTGCGATCCAGGCATGCATGCTGTGGTATGCGGATGAAAGCTCTTCATAGGGACCATGATGCACGGTGGTTGCCACATCGTTCGCTGCCAAGGTATGACAGCCGTAATCCTCATCGGCTGCGAACTCTTTCATCACTGGCAAGCACACTTCGACGTCACCATCGTTTACCTCATCGATCACGCTGTGATAGACAAGCATCGGTGGCCCAGCGGGCTCGAAGCGTTTGCCCATGATGCCTTGCCAGATTTTGCCAAAGGCCTGTTCGATATCGCCTTTTATTTTGGTGAGGTTGGTGTGCATACGAACTCCGGCAACCAGCACCGGGCTTGCTGAACTAACAGTTATTTCATAAGGCATGATTCTCTCCCTGTTTTCGATTAACGATTTAAGGTAGACGAGCATGCGTTCTTGCGCCTGAAGCTGACTCAGTATGCGGCTGCGATGGGATTGCAGCAGCGCTTCCGCCGATTCAGAATCAGCCTCCAGTAAATCCGAAATGTCTTTCAAAGGCATATCAACAGAGCGCAGAATACGAATGATCTCCGCGCGCTTGGCCTGCGAGGCTTTGTAGTAGCGATAGTTCGTCTCGCTGTCGATATGGGCAGGAATCAGCAAACCCTGTTCGGCATAGAGCCGCAAGGCCTTCACTGAAAGTCTTACCATTTTTGAAAATTGACCAATCGGAATCAACATAACATCTCTGTCTCCCTGAACAGAGAATCAGGTCTCCCCTTGGGGAAGAGTCAACAACTTGTTTCAGCTTTGTGAATTACTTCTAAGGCCCAGCATCACCGCAGCAATTATCAAACTCAGTCCGGAGATTCTTTCGATCCACACTTTGGATTGGCTGCTGATTTTCCTGGCAATCCAGCTCGCACTCTTGCCGTAGCTCGCCAAGAAAAGACCATCCACGACAATATAAGTCGTACCAAGAATAAGAATCTGTGGAGCAAGTGCAGATTCTGCAGAGATGAATTGCGGAAACAGCGCTGCAAAGAACACCACCGCCTTGGGATTGGCAGCCGATGTGATGAAGCCTTTGAGCCAGAGGTTACGCAGCGATGCCTGAGGAGATTCTTGCTGACCTCCGTGACTTCGAAACGAAGCAACGAGTGTCTTCAGACCGATCCAAACCAGATAAGAAACCCCTAGCCACTTAACAATGGTAAAGCCATATCGTGAGGACACGATGACTGCGGCCAGACCAAGCCCCGCAAGAATTATCTGAATGGTATTCGCGGTGAGATCACCAGCGGCAGTGGCCAGAGATCGATGAAAACCGTTACTCATGCTTACCGAGATCATGAGCAAGTGACTTGGGCCAGGGGTGCTCATGAATAGTAGAATAGTGCCCAGATAGAGTAGCCAGGTTTCGAGAGTCACTTAGTGTTCCTCAGCTGTGAATCGAGACTCGCGCGGCTCGTTACAGACATACAGTGTGTATTCATCATAAAACTGCGCTCTTCCCAGCGCCTGCATCTTCACGTGTTCGGGATGAGTTCGCCATGCCTCCAATGCCTCAGCGGACTCCCATTCGTGAATGGACACTCGCTCACCATCATCGGAGGTGTAGGCTTTATTGGATACGTAACCCGGCATACTCTCCGCAATTTGTTCCAACTCTGCCACTCTGGCATAGTATTCTGCGAGTTTGTTTTCTTTCACTCTAGCTCGAAACACCACGACAACCACGCTTAATCCTCTCCGTCTCTACTATTTCGACTCCGCTTCCGGCAGCCCATTGACATCATTTCCTGCTAACAAGGCAATCGAATCGGCATCGTTATTTATGTATGCCAAAAGCAAATCTTCCAGCTCGTTTCTCCCGGGCATTGGAAACAGGAACATCCTTGCCCAAAGCACTCCAAATATGGCCATCCAGGTAAGCATGGTTGAACCAGCAGATTCTGAGCCCAAACTGAACCAAAAGAAAAACAACAATGGAATGCCGCTGATAAAAGCGAGAATATTAATCAGGTTATTAGATTGTCGGCGTTTGACAATTTTTTTCACCAACTTGACTTGCTCAGGTGCTAATTGCATCAGCCTTCTCCTTTGCTTTACACAGTTCGAATACCCTCGCATTCATCACGACGGTGTAACCACGATTTGGAATACCAGCAGAGCCCACAAGGCCAGCAGAATGGTCCAGCTGGAAAAATACGCATAGATTCTCGGATAGAGTTTATTGCTACCGGTATGAATAATGGTGTGCACACAGCGCGCCACTACATACAGCCATGCCAGACCCATAAACAGCATTCCTGTCACGTCAATAACCATAGCCGCGAGACAAACCGTATAAAAGAGAACCGGTGCTTCACACAGGTTTGCGAAATGTCTGGCCAGCTTGGCGGACTGTTCCGGCTCCTCTCCCCCTTGATAGACCTTAAAGAAAGAGGGATGGATCACTCTCTCCCTGGCCAGTTTGTTGCGAATCCGGAACAGCCTGACTAATACCGAGAAGGTCAGCAGGACCAATGTGAACATTGGCAGTACCAAATAGTTATTGTTGATGACGTACTCCTGAATCATGACTGGGTTATCAGGTGCTGCATTCGTGGAGCAATGAGCGTTCAGTCTTCGACTTTTCGATACACCTGGAAATTCGAATAAGTGACATTCTCATGATAGAGAACTTGCACAGTAGACATTAACGCACCCTCTTCGGTTGCCTTTCGGCGTGCGTACATCACTTTGCCAGTGTCATTGTACGCCGTGCTGTCCAGCGTGAATTTATCGATGCGTTGATAGACTACTTTACTGACACCTGGCGCATCAGAAGCTTGTGGGCTTCCATCGACCGGACCGCCGTACTCAATACTGTGTGCTGTGCCGTCGGTGGTAGTCCATTCTGTTGTGATGGCAACCACTCCGCCTGTTTCACTTATTGAGTATTTTCCAGAAACAGGTACCTCGCCACTCTCGTAGATGCACAACTCTGGAATAAGAGTCCAGCTGCCTTCGTATTGGTTGGCGCTCATTCCGGTCATTCCTTGCTTGATCAGTTTATAAGTATTGCGAAGGCTTCGTGATCAAAATTCTGGTTCAGCGATCCAGTTCCCATTGCTAGGCTTCTTCTAGACCGAGAACCGATGGCGAATGATCCAAGATACCAACGTCATCATCCCCATCCGCATCCCGATATAGAGTCGCGAACGAGTTGTCATCTATAGTTATCGGCAGGTCATCATGGATTAGCTCATAGTCCACGAACTCACCATCACTATCCGTGACCCTAAAGAAATAGCCATTCTCAGGCGAACTGATGAGAATGCCTGATACACCAGATGCATCCCTGGTATTTTTTGTCCGACTTCCGTATAAATATTTCTTACCCATGTGTTTGTTTCTCTATTTGTGCGCAACCTTCTCCTGAGCAAAGAACGCCCATCCAATTTGTGCACGATCGTTCACATTGTTGCCAAGTACGAACAATAAACCATCGAAACTAATGGAAACACTGGTATTTCAGTGATTCTCATACGGATCAGATACTAAAATTGCCAAGTGATTAGCTTGAGCATTGGGCCTGAGAACAACAAGATGACCGCGCAATCACTAATGATATAAGTACTAGCAACTTCAATTATCAATTAATTTCGCCTCACGATTGACTGCTAAGTGGCAATGATCGCTTGGCAGAGAATCCAGGAATCTACGCCTTGATACCAGCGTCTCTATCATTCCTGGTCGATGAGCTCGCTATCTCCAGTCGTTGCAAGCTGCTTGCAGACCACATCGTCGCGGCATCGTATTCATAGTCGAATGCGGGCACATTATCAGGTATATCCACCCAGCCCTGCTTCTCCGCTATCCAGATATGCGCCTGGGGTTGGATGCGCGATGTATTGTTCAGAGTTCCCGGCCTGACCACCATCACCTTCGAAGGTGCAGTGCTGATTCCGCCAATCGTGCAGCCACAATTCTCACAATCCCAAACTTCGTACTCGTTGCCACTGGGTCGAGAGATAGTCTGCGAGTTTGGTTCGCAATCAACGAATCGAAAGTCATCAACAAGCACCAGCATCGATACATTGAATGCGCCACCTGAATCCCGTTGGCATTCACGGCAGTGGCAAACATGAGTGAACAGTGGCTCGCCTGAAATCTCGTATTTCAGAGTGCCGCAATTGCACTGACCTGTAAGTGATTCAAACTTCATCTGTTTAGTTTGTTAGCAACTATCTGTGCGCGCTGTTATGTGCGTACGTGGACTATCTCAGTTCAATGCAGAATTCATTTCGCTTATGAGCGCCTCGTCCCATATGCGACCAGTTTGACTATAGTCTTGCCACCAGTTCAAAGCGTAATCATAGTTAAACTCAGTCCTAACCAGGAACGGAATATAGTTTTTCCAATCCTCATCAGTAACACCCATCTGGTTCATCATGCTTAATGATGAGAGTTGCTCTATCCGAGCAGTCAGATGTGCATTAACGATGATTCTTTCTTCGGCTGAAAGTGACTCGTGATTGTTTCTCGCTTTGGCCAGCACTGCTGCCGGGTTCTCACCCAACAGCGCCAACTCGTGGCTATTCAAGTTGGAATAGTGATCCATTTGGATTTGTGCTCTGGTCAGGGAATGGTTCTGGTTGAGCTCGAAGATCACTAATAGTAATCCGACGATTACTATCGCGTTTGTTGTTATTTTGGCCCAGTCTTTTTTCATTTGTTTTCCAAGGTGCCAACCTTTCCGGGATCGGATCCGTTCCTCTCCCAACTTGTATTTTTTCTTAACAACATTATGGAATATGTTGTTTTGTTTCGCAGAAACTCAATCCTAAGCTATCAGAGCCTTCTATTTTTCCAAGTAAGGTCTATCCAATATTTCCTGAATATCGCTAGACAATTCACCGAGATTAATCCCAGTCAATTTATTCATCAGCAATATGATGACTCTTTGGTTGTCCATATCGCGCATAATAAAACTTCGAAATCCAGCAAAGCCACCACTATGGTTCACTTTATTACCACGAACCGCCCACCCAAAACCATAGTTTGTTCTTTCTCCGTTGTTTAAGATGGCACCAGAAAATGCAGCCTCCAAAGACTCGGGCTCAACAAGAGGTTTTGAATACAACGCTTGATCCCAGATATAGAGATCCTCAATTGTTGAGTACATGCCTCCTTCACCAGTGGTTAGTATATTGTATTCGAATCTCTCTCCAAGTCCGGTGAATCCAATTGCCTTATTGGGAATTTCTGGTCTGGATTCATCATAAACTCGTGTACTGCTCATATTCAGAGGATTGAAGATCTTATCCTGGAGTAACTCATGAAAGGGCTGCCCGGACGCTATCTCAGCAATCATTGCAAGCAGTACATACCCACTATTACTGTATTCAAACTTTTCATTGGGTAAGAAATTAACGTCTTCGTGGTCTAAAAGAATCTCAAGGACATCGGAGTTTCGCAGACCTTCTGCAAACCGAGGTCGAGTTGATCGTGCGTGGTTTCGTATTCCAGATGTGTGATTCAGCAAATGTTTAATAGTTATACTGTCAGCGTATTCAGAAAACTCTGGAAAGTATTTAGACAGAGTATCTTCATAGTCTAGCTTCTTCTCTTCTGCCAGCATCATTATTGACATGGCGGTAAATTGTTTGGAAAGGGAAGCAATATAAAAAGAAGAGTTATTGGTTAGGAGTCGCCCCGAATCAAAATCTGCTTCACCAAAAGCGTCCTTAAAAAGGATATCTCCTTCTTCAGCTACCAGTACCGCGCCATTGAACAGCTCACTATCAGCCAGTTCGTTAAATAGTATTTCAATGTCCTTAGCTCGCGAATCTTCGAATTCAGAGCTCGAGCCCACATTGGAAAATGAAAGTACTATAAGTACAAAAAATGTAAGTATCTTGTTCATCCAGGAATTCTTTGAAATTGGCGTTTAGATTTCAGCATACTTGTCATTCGCTTGGTGTTGAGAAATCTGTGGTTTGCTGAAAGTTGACGGCTGGGAATACATAGCGCCCTTGTTAATGGGCAAACTGCGTAGCAGTTTGTCCTTGGTTGAGCTGATTGTTATGTGTCGTTTAGGTCATCTGATCTAATCTAGGAAAGTGTGGCTAGGTGCACTCTCAATTTGGTCTTCCTCGAAAGTAATTAGAAGTCGATAATCAATATCCGGATTCAACGAATTAATTTCGTCGGGCGCACTAACAAATTGATAACGATCCCCAATATATCCGAATTCAATGCTTGATACATTTCTGTCGATTAGCTTGGGTCCTCCATCCAGGTCTGAAGGATAGAGAGCTAAATATCTAGTATTAGTCCTCCCGATAAGAATATATTTCGTTCCACTACTATCGACGCCTGACCATTCGTATCGATAACAATGTCGTTCATTTCTCGATTTTGATGCATAATAAATATCAACTAACTCCTCAGCTAATTGAACCCTATCTAAGGTGTCTAAGAAGCCGCGCCGATTGATTAGCACACATTTAAAACCCTTGACGCTCTCATTCAACTTTCTCCTTAGTTCCATACTATGACGTCGTATAGCTTCTGTTCGCTGATCATATAGAGCTAAGCGATACTCCTGTTGGGTCATGTAGTCACCAGGTTCGATATCCACACTGGTGACTTGACCTGATGCTGAGTCAGAAATGTCTTCTCGTAGAAAAAATGAAGCTCCTGTAAAGAAAAGCAATACAGTTGTGGCTGCGGCGAATATAGGTACTGTAATCCTAAGGATTTTCAATAGGACCTCTTGAATCGACTAATTCACTGAACTTGTACGCATAACGCTCTTTTTAATGGGCTTGATCTGCTACCACTTTAGTGGACACTTTTTACGCGCATAGCTTTTCATAAGCCAACGGTGTTTGATAGTCCAAAGCGGAGTGCAATCGCTCCTGGTTGTAGAAGTGGATGTAGCTGACCGTCTCGG